>Ga0315336_1000033_pt1 | contig 831652 bp, 737 predicted proteins | sample ASW5metaG_FD_204512 | JGI IMG/M metagenome (GOLD analysis project Ga0315336, IMG submission 204512) | Ammonia-oxidizing marine archaeal communities from Monterey Bay, California, United States - ASW #5 | ecosystem: Environmental > Aquatic > Marine > Intertidal zone | place: USA: California...
GCACGGATAATCTTCGGCCCGGTTCCCAGATGCGGCATTATTATTCGGCCTGTGCGGGTGCCTGGATATCAAGGGATATCGTGGAAGAGGCTGCGATCGCTCATTGTGCAAAACATGATCGAAAAGCAGTATTCGATTATGTAAAGCGCAATGCGATTTGTGGCTCTCTCAAATCTGCGACGGATGTTCATGATGCATACTATGGCTATCATTGCAGAGATTGATTCGAAAACGCCGTCTTCCCTGCGGTTCGTTGGGCTTTCGCTTCCTTTCTGACAACGCTAGTCCACTTTTAGCAGTTGGCGGCGGTTCGCGGCATACCAATGTATGGCTGCTTTCCTACGCTATGCGGACTAATCCGAGGGCCGAGATAAAAGTCCGAAAATGACCCAGAGCGGACGTTTCAGGTCGATGAAATTGAAGATGGAGAGACCGCCCGGAAACAACGTCGTGGCTTAAATAATATGACTTTGAGCGAGGGAAATTGGGTAGGTCGCCAAGGCCAAAAAACTGGTCACTTTCTTTTGCTTCAACATTGGTTGTCCGAAAGTCTGGCCAACGAAACGATTAGAGTATGCGGATATTCAAATCACCTTTGGGCGGTTTTGTTGTCCTTTTTGAGCTACTTTCGGGGCGTCCTGTCCATTTGAACGGTCGTTGCGCGGGGTGGCTGCCATCCTTGTTGGCGACGACGGCGCGCAGGGACCAGGCGACTGGAACTTCCGGCATGACAAAATCACGCAGATCGGAAATGATCCGGCGCAAGTGCCCTTCCGGCGCGATCATTTCAGGGTAAAAAGGAATGTCGCCACTATCCCAATCTTTGGCTTTGAGGGGTCGGTTGGTCGTCAGATACTCATCCAGGACATCTTGCGAAACCAGCATCCAGTTACAAAACCCGATGGGTCGACCATCAGCTTTGGTATACAGGCAATAATGCCCACGTATCAGGGACGGCCAAATCCGATCAAACAATTGCGTGACGCGGTAACGGGCATGAATTTCCGACTGGCGCGACAGCAACAGAACGGCACCAGCCACCGGCATAATGCGGGCCGGGGACTGTGGCAGCGGTTTTTTCATATGATTTCCTCAACCGTCGTAAATCGACACCGGGTCGCACCATTTGTCCCGTCGGGATTGCGGCTGGGCAAATGGGTCACGCAGCCAATGCCTTCGTTCAAATGATTATTAGTCGAGCGGTTAATCGTCCGGAGCCTCGCTGCCCTCCACATCCGTACTGGCATCGCCCAACAGACCCTTCTCCTGCATCTGCTTCACCGTGTCGCCCAGGGCCGAGACCATGCGCAGGAAAGCACGCGGCGACATCACCATCTGGTTGACGAATTCAGGTACAGGATTACCTTCCTGATCACGGCGTGTCGGCGACAAAGCCAGCAAGTCCATACGAACGACGCCGTCGCGCAAACGAATATCGCCGACGCCGTCAATGAATGTGTGATTTCCAATATTAGCCATTTTGATAGTTCCTTATTTGTTGCGTTTTTGGGAAAAATGACCGGGCAGCGGATGCCGCCCGGCCGGGTCATTACGTTTTGGCCTAAACCAGGTCGTCGGATGTATCGGTCGGGTCGGCGTTTGCAATGGTCTCGGCGACGACGGCATCCAGTCCTGCGTCTGTATCGATATTGCCTGCCGCTGGCGCATCCAGTACTTCATCCAGCGTGTCCGACAGGCGATCAATTTTGGCATCAGAGTCCATGTGCATGTTAAAGCTGCCTAGCGCGTTGTCCTCGAACATTTGTGCAAAATTGTAGTCTTCACCCCCGATGCGGATGGTCTCGAACATGTCACCTTCGCTGAGATCAAAGCTGAGGGACCCAATTTCGGGTTTATCTTCACCGACACCACTAACCGTGGTGTCTAGGAAGTGCATCTGGTATCCGCCCTCGGCATCCCCGGTTCCGGTCAGAATGATTTGTATGTCTTGATCAACATAGTCCCCCAGCAGGAAACCAAAAGATTCAGACGTTAAATCGCCCATGATCCCGCCTTCAATGACAAGCGTGTCGCCAGCACCGCTGATGATCGTGTCATCACCTTCACCGAGGCGATAAATATAGGTGTCGGCGCCTTCGCCACCCCTGAGTACGTCGTTACCGAAACCGCCGACCAGCGTATCGTCGCCAGCGCCGCCGTCGAGGACCGAGCCCTCAATTTCACCGACGCTGGCGCGCAGCGCATCGGCGGCGTCCGCGTCGGCCCGCCCAAACGCCGCAGCGCCCAGACCGCCGGCGACCAGCAGATCATTGCCGTCTCCGCCCAGCAATTCATTGCCCGCACCAATCGTGACAAGGACGTCATCGCCGCCCCCACCGACCAGGGTATTTCCTTCGCCGACCGCGAGAAGGGCGTCTTCACCCGCACCACCTTCGACTGTGTTGTTGTCGCCGGTCACGAGAACTGTGTCGTTCCCGCCAGCAGTCGATGCATAGTTGTAGTCGCCTGTTACGGTTATGCTGTCGTCGCCGGAGCCGGTGTAAACATTGTTCCTCTCGCCCGATACCATCACCGTGTCACTGCCGTCGCCACCGCCGCCGTAAATGGTATTGCCATAACCATCAGCGCTGAGCGTTTCATTGCCGTTACCGCCGTAGATCTGATTATAGTCGCCCGTGACAGACAGTGTGTTGTCACCGGATCCGCCGGAAATTTGATTATGGTTACCCGTCAGATCGACCTGGTTATCACCGGCACCGCTGTAGACCTTGCTTTTTGTGCCAGAGCCCGTCACGACATCATCACCTTCGCCGCCAATTACCGTGTTGCCATAACCATCGACATAAATGCTGTCGTTACCGCTGCCGCCGTCCACGGTGTTCCAGTTGCCGGAGACATTCAAACTGTCGCCGTCGGCGCCACCCGAAACCGTATTTTCGTGGCCTTTGACAACGATATTGTCATTGCCGTCATCGCCATAAATCGCATTGCTTTGACCGTCGACGGTGATTGTATCGACGCCTGTGCCACCGTCGATCGTGTGCAAATCGCCGCTGCCTGTCAGGGCATCGTCGCCCTCACTACCGGAAACAACCTCACCCGTACCCGAAAATTCCAGATAATCGCCAGCCCCGTCAAAGGCAGCTTGCATATCAATTTCCGCGCCATTTTCGCCAAGGCGCAAGGTTTCGACCATCGTGCCTTCGGTCAAATCGATGAAAATCGTGCCAAGAGCCACACCGACCGAAGAGAAATCAAGACGCAACATCGTGTCGCCATCCGATCGACCGGCAGTAACCGAAACGTTCTCCCAAATATCGATATCGCCACGGACTTCCAGCACATCACCCAAACCGGAAGAATCGACAATTGTGTTTTCGCCACCGGTCAATTCGATGACGTAAGTATCATCACCAGCGCCGCCGTTCAGGATATTGCCGTCGCCATCAACGTGCAGCGTGTCGTTGCCTTCGCCGCCCATCAGCAAATTGTTGTCGCCGTCGGCGTTGATGGTGTCGTTTCCGGCGTCACCACTAATAATATTCAAATCACCTGTGACATCGATCGTGTCATCGCCGTCACCGCCATCGACATAGTTACCCGCGCCTGTGACATTAATGGTATCGCCACCAGCGTCACCAGTGACAATATTGAGGCCGCCGACAACAGTGATATCATCGTTGCCCTCGCCGCCGGACACCAGATTTCCCGCGCCTGCGACGGCGATTGTGTCGTTCCCGGTATCGCCGCTTACCAAATTTCCGGCCCCGGCCACAATAACCGTGTCATTTCCGTCACCGCCTGAAATTACGTTCTGGTCGTCTTCGTCAACAAAGGGGTTTGCAGCGCCCGTCGCCACAAGAACGTCGTCCCCGTCCCCGCCGGCCATCTGGGTGAAACGGCCGACGGCCATCATCAAATCGTTACCTTCGCCGCCATCCAGACTGTTACTGGTGCCGCTGGCCAACAGGAAATCATCGCCTTCGCCGCCGGAAATCGAATTGGACGCCCCGGCCGCCATCAACAGATCGTTGCCGACGCCGCCGTCGAGGCTGGAACTGGCGCCCGCCGCCAGGACCAAATCATCCCCCAGACCGCCAAAGGCCTCGTTCGCCTTACCCGCGGCGACGATGATATCACCTTCGGCACTCAAGAATTCGAAACTCGGCGGCGCCGGGATCAGAATTTCCGGGAAGCCGAGATCAAAGCTGAAGTCCGGCATCGTCAGGCTCGGAAAGTCCAGGCCCGGGATATCCAGCGACGGCATATTGATCGTCGGCAGAGTCAAATCCGGCAGGCCGATATCGGGGAATGCGATGCCCTCGAAACCGATGTTCGGGAAATCAATATCCGTCAAATCGATGTTCGGTAGCGCCAGGCCCGCCAGATCGAAGGAGGGCATCGTCAACTGCGGCGCTTCGAAGTCAAAATCGACATCAAATGCCAGACCGTCAATCGACGGCCAACCCGGCATCCCGGGTGTGCCGTAATCCGGCAAATCAAAGTCGGGCATCGCCAGGGCCGGTATCGTCAGGTCCGGCAAGGAAATGCCGGGCAGGCTGACCGAGGGGATGGTGATGCCGTCGAAAGAGACGGACGGTGTCGAGAAAGAAGGAAGATTGATGCCCGGCAAAGTGGGGCTGTCGAACCCGAGCAGGTCCAGCCCGACATCGACCTCGTCGCCGTAGGCTTTGTTTTTGCCGCCGGCGACAAATATGATATCCGAGCCTTCGTCACCGCTGACCTTGTTCTGTTTACCGGCGGCAAGAATGATATCGTCGTCCGCGCCGCCGAGCAGGATGTTATGCTCGCCGCCGCCAACGATCACATCGTCGCCACTGCCGCCGAGCGCCACGTTGACCGAGCCAAAGGCAGAAATCATGTCGTCGCCGTCCTGACCCAGTGCCAGGTTGCGCGCACCATGGACATAAACAATGTCGTCGTCTGCTCCGGCAGAGACAATATTCAGGTTGCCCACCGCACTTGCGATATCTTCGCCGTCACCCGCCAGGATGACATTGGTGGTGCCGAGCGAGCTGACGATGTCGTTGCCGTCACCACTTGCCGTCAGGTTGGTGCCGCCGAAGTTCGTGATGATATCGTCGCCGCTGGTAGTCAGAACCAGATTGTTCATTCCGGCCAGGCTAACGATATTGTCGCCACCTCCGGCCAGCACCAGGTTATCAAAACCGATCGCCGTTACGATGTCGGCACCGTCACCGGCCAACACCAGATTTTCCATACCAACCATGGTGGCGATATTGTCGCCGTCCCCGGCAACGATCAGATTAGCGACGCCGGCGGCAGACAAAATGTCGTCGCCGCTGCCGGCCTGCACGATATTGGCGGCACCGATCGCCGTCATGATGTTGTCGCCTTCACCGCCCAGCAGGGCGTTGACGCCACCAACGGCGGTGATGATGTCGTCATCGGCACCACCGGCTAATAGATTGCCGAGGCCGACGCCACTGATGATGTTCTCGCCATCACCGCCGAGCAAGACATTGGCGCCAATACCGGCGGCGGTCAGAATATCGTCGCCCGCGCCGGACGCGACAGCGTTCAGGGTACCGGCGACCGTCACGATATTGTCGCCCTCACCCGCTTTGACCAGATTGGCCTCGCCCACGGCAGAGACGATATCGTCGCCACCGCCTGAATTGATAATGTTGGCATTACCCAAAGCGGTAATGGTATCCACACCGCTACCGGCATTGACGATGTTCAGATTTGCGTCCGTCGTCACGATATTTTCGCCGTCGCCCGCATCAATATAGGCAGCAAGGGCATACGACGTGACAATGTCATCGCCGCTGCCGGCATGGATGGTGTTGACGCCGCCCAAAGCGGTGATGATGTCGTTCCCATCGTCGCCATAAACGATGTTGGTCAGGCCGGAAACGGTGATCGTGTCGTTGCCGCTATTGCCATGCACATAGTTAAACGCTCCGCTGGCCACGACGGTGTCGTTGCCGTCGCCGGCGTGGAGCCAATTGGTTGCGCCGGTTGCCACCATTTCATCGTCACCGCCACCGCCGTGCATGGCGTTATAGGCACCCCACCCCAGGAGGACATCGTTGCCGTCGCCGCCGTACATGTGATTTACGGCCCCGGTACCGCGCAAATAATCGTCGCCTGCACCGCCATACATTTCGTTGTAGGCACCCACGCCATACATCGTGTCGTTGCCGTCATCGCCATAAAGGATATTGGACAAACCCATGCCCGTGAGGATGTCATTGCCGGAGCCGCCGCTCAAAATATTTACAGCCCCGGTGCCCCGCATATAGTCGTCGCCGGTACCGCCATACATTTCATTGTAGGCACCGTGTCCCCAGAGACTGTCGTCGCCGTCATCGCCATGAAGAATATTGGACGCACCGGTACCTGTGATGGTGTCGTTACCGCTATCACCATGAAGGATATTGGACGCGCCCAGGCCCAGGATGGTGTCATTGCCGCCATCGCCCCGCACGTAATTATAAGCGCCGGCGACATGAATGCTGTCGTTACCGTCGCCGGCATGGAGATAATTGGTTGCGCCATACGCTTCCATTCTGTCGTCGCCGCTGCCACCGTACATGTCGTTATAGGCACCGACCCCCACGAGCTTGTCATTGCCGTCGCCGCCGTACATATCATTTACGGCTCCGATGCCCCGCAAATAGTCATCGCCGGCACCGCCGCTTAACTTGTTGTAGGCACCGTGCCCGTAGATATGGTCGTTGCCGTCGTCGCCGGACATGTCGTTGTAGGCGCCGTAACCGGTCATATCGTCGTCGCCTGTACCACCGTGCATTTGGTTGTAGGCGCCGTGGCCCGTGATATCGTCGTTTCCTTCATCGCCATAGAGATAGTTGGCGGCGCCCCAGGCCTGCAAAGTATCGTCGCCGCCACGGCCATACAATTCGTTGTAGGCCAGATAGCCGTTCATATTATTGTTGTCGTTATCGCCGTATTTAACGGGTACGGGCGCGTATTTGAGGTAGATCTCGTTGGAGACATCGATGACAAAAAACACGGCGTCGTGGGTATAGTCGGTCGTCACCGTCAGGGCATGTTCGCCATAATCCCGCAAGGCGCCAGAAATTTCGTCGCCAAATCCATCGACAATATCGGCGGCCTCGACGCCGTATTTGTCATAAAGATCCGTAACCCGGTCATCCAACGACTTAACCAGATCTCCAGCCGCGTCGACCAGGTCTCCGGCAGCATTGATTGTGGTTTCAACGACGTCAACGACTGCACCCATAATAGTCTCCTGTTTTAAATCTGTTGCCGCGTTTCGCGCGCAAGATATTGAAATGAACCGGTCGTTCCTGCGTCCGGCGTCTTGCACAAAACCTCCCGGTTTCGCGGCCGCCCCCGCAGCTCCCGCCGCGGGCCTATCGAATGTTTGTTCGATGACAAAAGGTATATTCCAACCCGCATGGAGAAGGGTTTCGGGTTTGTTTCAGGCTGAAATTTACGCTATTGCCTTGATAACACTCGGAATAATTTACCAATCAAGTGACTATGGCGATGTAAGTTGATCATTGATCCAGCTTGTTATGGAATATTGAACCGAAGTTCAGCGTGATAATCAAGGCATGAAACAAGTCGTCTGCTTTTGCATGCTTACCGTGAAAAATCACGACGCCCAGATTGCCCTGAGCGGTTTCGACTTTGGCTGGAAACGCCTCTGATCATGATTGCGTCGCTGAACGTACGGCCCAAAAGCACACAGGCTGTCAGCACCCTATGTCATGAGTTAACAAAAACGGGGTGATGTCAGCCTGTGTGCTTCTGGGCCTGGTCGTTTTTCGCGTTAATTATTTTTTGGAAAACTTGCGGCGCAGTTTGTCAGCGACAAAACGCATACCTGACACCAGGATATTTACTGCAGTCAACGGGATCATGCAGGACAGGGCATCTCCCTTTACATAGTTCGGGTTAAGCCTGAGATAATACTGCACCTGAGGTTTGTCGCAGGTCGCCCAAAATCTGGTTTCCGCATCATCTTGTATGGTAAATTTGCCAGTGGAAATGACGTAGTCATCCTGATCGTCGGCGAAAGTCATGCCACCAGCCGCAAAAACATTTTTCATGAAGCGATACGTTTCCGCCGGTGTCTCCTGCTCGTGGCGGGGCCAGACTTCATGTGCATATCTGGACATAAGGTTGTAACTGGAGGGATGGATCGCCAAACAAATGAAATTAAGTTTCCGCAGCGGGTGGCGGAGCTTGTAGGCAATAGCTTGCGCAAAAGCGAAGGAAAGAATGGAATTTCGACCGCGATACTCGGGCAGGATACCGACGGCGGCACGGAAAGTAGCCACGATTTTGCCGTCGATGACATTTTCGAACAGTCTGAAGATATTAAATCCAACAAGGCGGCCACGATCATCACGGATCATCAACGTTTTAACCTGGACCAGATTTTCGGCGGCGAGGTCACCTTCCATATGATCGCGGCCCAGACCATCGATAAGTGATCCACTCAATGCGCCAAGTTCGTCAAGGAACTGATCGCGCTCAGAAGCTGATAAACGAAGGACATTGACAATTTCTTTGGACATTTTGCCTGCGCAAACCGGTCGTGCAGTATCGTGCATTTTCGGAAGTGTTGCTGCTTGTGTCAGACTGGTCATTGCAATTTCCTGTTTCTCAACCTGTTTCGCTTGTCAGCTGTTTCAGATCCGTTTGCCCAGGCATCTGGTGCGTTTGTTGACAACAGGTATAGGCCTACCCGAAGGGAGAAAGGTTTCGGGTTTGTTTCAGGCAGAAATTTGCGCTAATGCCTTGATAACATGCACAAAAAAATGACGATCAATTGAAGATGGTAATTTCAGTTGATGGTTGAAATCTCGTCCTGTGGAATCATAACCGGAGTTCGGCGCGTTATTACGGTCGTGAAACGGGCAATCCGCATTTGTATCCCTGGCCGCGAACAGACAGCACGGCTTGCTTGCCAAGTTTCTTGCGTAACCGGCTCATCACGATATCAATGGCCCGCAACGAGTCCGGTCCATCGCCTGAATATACGGCATCCACGAGGGTGTCACGCGATACAACCAATCCTTCGGCACTCGACAGCGCCCAAAGCATCTGAAATTCCAGCTGCGTGAAGTCAACCAGACTTCCGTCGCTGCTGCTGACTTCGTGCCGGCTGCGGTCAATGACGAAGTCACCCATGTGAAGAATGTCGTCGTTACCATGAGTGATTTCTTCTGACCTTTTGATCAGGGATTTCAGGCGCATGGTCAGTTCGCGCGGATCGACGGGCTTGGTAACGTAATCATTGGCACCCAGTTCGAACGCGGCAAGTTTGTCATCGAGATCCTCGCGTCCGGTCTGGACGACAATGGGTGCATCCGTCCGCGCCCTGAGCTTGCGGATCAGTACAATACCGTCCTCGTCGGGCAGCGTCAGATCAACGACATAGCAATCGAAGTTGCGCGTTTCGATCTCTTTGAACATGTCGGCGCTTGTCCCGACGGAAGCCGCCTCAAACCCCTGTTTGTTCAGATAAGACGTCAACGTCCGGGCCAGACTGAGATCATCTTCAACCACTAATATGCTGCCATGCGTCGAAATCTTTGCGCTGTCTTTGGTGTCAGGATCCGGCACTGATTGTGGCGCTTCAGTCTCAACGCCCAAAGTCGCCATTCGATTGGTCAAGTCGCCCGCCAGGTCAATCATCTGTTGGCCTTCCAGGAGAAGAGCGGCGGCCTGTTCTTCGAGTTCGCCCGCCACCGGGGGCGCGTCGATGCCGTCTTCAAGATTGGTCACAGCCCCCAGCATCCGGTTCATGATGCCCCGCAAGTCATGCGTGGTCTGGGCCATGACAATCGCCCGCCCATCATTTGGTTCGCTTTGAGATCGTGTTTCCCAGGTTGCGAGTGCTTTCTCTGCTTCCGCCAGTGTCGCCGGCAGACCCTCACCAAGCGCCCGGGCATCTTCAATGCGTTCGTCTACGCAGGCGTGCTCGGTTTCCAGGCAGAGCTGCGAAAGCCGCATCAGGCCGACGATGGCGGCGCTGCTCTTCAGGTCATGGGCATGCAGCGTCATAACCGGCAAATCACCGGCTTCGGCGGCCGCGGCAAATTTGGCCACGGCGTCAGGGGCCATGTCCCTGAACATTGTGGTGAAATCGGCGATGGCATCGTCGCCAAAATCTTCGCCGAGCTGCACCAGCACTGCCGGTTCAAAGATTTCCGCCTTGCCTGCGATCGCATCAACGGGCTCGATCGCAACTGTTTCGTTCGCGTCAACGGTCACGCCGACCGTGCCGATCAGGCGACGAATGGAGTCCTTTAGATGCGCCGGATCAATCGGTTTGGTGACCACGTCGTTCATGCCGGCTTCGAGGCAGCCATCGATTTCCTGACGGGTGGCGGCGGCGGTCAGGCCTATGATCGGGACGTCGGACGCCGGGCCTTTCAAAGCCCTTATCTTCCGCGTTGCCTCGAGCCCGTCGATGCCCGGCATGTGTCGGTCCATCAGCACGACGTCAAACGGCCCGGCATCATTCATCAGATCAAGGGCCTGCTGCCCGTTCTCGGCGACCGCGATGTGAGAGACCATTTTACGCAGCAGGCCGGCCGCGACCTTGCGGTTCATCTCGTTGTCGTCGGCCAGCAGGACGCGCGGCGCGAAGGCCAAATCGCTTGATTTGTCCATGTCCGGCATTGAAACCAGCACATCATTTTCATCGCCAACGTCGAGGCTCAGGACAAGCGAAAAAGTGCTGCCCTTGCCGCGTTTGCTCTCAAGGCGGATTTCACCACCCATGAGTTCAGCCAGTTGCCGGCAGATCGCCAGGCCCAGTCCGGTCCCGCCGTACTTGCGCGCCACCTCGACATTGGCTTGCATGTAAGGCGCAAACAGTTTGCCGGCGTCCTTTTTGGTCAGACCGACACCGGTATCCGCGACCGATAGTTCAAAGGCGCTTTTGCCGTCCTTGCCCATAGTTCCGGTGACCGCCACGGTAACGCCGCCACTGCTCGTGAATTTGATGGCATTGCTGAGCAAATTAAAAAGGATCTGGCGAAGTCGATTGACGTCGCCCATCAGGACTTCTGGCAGTTCGGGGGAAATATCGCAGGTTAAGTCGAGACCTTTTGCTTGTGCGTTCGACGCCATCATGCTGACCGCGTCGGCGATCATCTGTCCAGGCGCGAAAGCGACGGTCTCGATTTCCAGCTTGCCGGTTTCCAGTTTCGAGATATCGAGCAGGTCGTTGAGGATAGTCAGTAGCGCCTCGCCTGACGAGACGACGTTTTGGGCGAAATCCCGTTGTTCCGGTGCCAATGTCGTGTCCAGCAGCATGCGCGCCATGCCGAGGATGCCGTTCATAGGTGTGCGGACCTCGTGACTGACCATGGCTACGAATTCGGACTTGGCTTTGGTGGCGATTTCTGCTTCGTCCCGGGCCCTGCCCAAAACCAGGGCGGCTTCGCGCCGTTCTGTGATGTTTGACAAAGTCAAGACAAATCCGCCGTCCGGCGATGGACTGGACAGAAGGGAGTAAAAATCGCCATCGGCCGATTTCAGTTCACCCTGGACGGGTTTGCCACTGGTTAGCCTGCCCGTCCAAACCTTCGGATCGACAATATCCGGATCGGATTTATCCAGGCGTGTATCCAGATCGGCGACCAGTTTTGCAAAAGTCGGTTCATTCTTGAGGACAGCACGTCCGAAACCAAAGATTTCGATGAAACGATTGTTGCGCATGATCAGTCGATGCGCGCCGTCGAAGGCGGCAATTGCCACTTCGGCTGTTTCCAACGTGGCGATCTGCATGTCTCTTTGCCGCGTCAACGCCTCCTGGGCTTTTTCCAGTTCTTCGTCGACGTGCTTACGCTCGGTGATGTCAGTGAAAATCATTACCCGACCACCGTCCATGGTCGGATGCGAGCGTCCATGGAGAATTCTCCCGGACGGGATTGTCCGCTCCCAGGAGGTAAGTTCATTTTTGGCGTACAACGAGCTTAACCACTCCCCCGCAAGCTCTTCCGGGTCACCGGCACCAAAGTCACCACGTTTAGCCTGATAAAGGAGGTTGATAATTGAGTTCGCACCAACTTTGAGAAGACCTGCCGGAAAATCGAAAAGCTCAGGGTACGTGGAATTAAACAGAACATAATTCATATGCTTGTCGATCAACAAAATGCCACCTGGCATATTATCCAGTGTCAGCCGCAACTGGGCTTCTTTTTCTGCCAGTTCCTTTTCCGCACGCAAACGTTCGGTAATATCCGTAAAAAGAATGACGCTACCGCCTTCCCTGATCCGGCGCTGGCGGCGTTCGATCATACGGCCATCTGCGAAGGAGGTTATGTAATCTTCGTCGTCATGACGTTTGGAACGTGAGGACAATTTTTTCTGCTCGCCATCTGCGTAGAGCCCGCGTTTATTGTTGAGCGCCACGAGGTCCTGTAACGTAACGCCTTCCCGCAAATCCTCATCGTTGAACCCAAATATCTCGGCAAATTTGGTGTTGTAGAAATTCAGCCGGTCATCATGGTCGTAAATCGCGAAACCATCGGAAATATTCTCAATGGCGGAGGTCATTTTACCGAGGGTCATGCGAGCGGTAATATAAACATGCCAGATAATACCTGCGTCACGGCCTTCAAATGTGACGAGTTGCGTGTTCATCAACACCCAAAACCGGGAATCATCTTCGCGCCGACGGTGAGCTTCAAAATTCACCAGCAATTCCTTGCGGGCGAAACCGGCCATTGCCTCTTCGAGCTGCGCCTGATCGACCCACGACTTTGTGTGATCCATTTCAGCAACACGCGCGACGCTTTCAACGCCGAACATCTTCGCCAACGCTGTATTGGCAAAGAGTATTTCGCCGTTATTCCGGTCTAAAATGACAACCCCGATGGGCGATCCATCCAGGGCCGCGCGCAAATCCGTGTCTGTATCGGTTGTAGTGTTTTGCCTGTTCTTTTTGCTCATTACTCAGTCATAGCGGAATGCTCTCGTTTTATCGAGCGTCCAGGTTGCATCAAATCATCTGGACGGGTGACAATACGCCAGACCCGCGGCAAACATTCATGCTCACGATACCCGACAGATCGCAGAAGTCTTGATTTACGCTCGAAATATCACCGGCATGGTTGTGAAGGAACGCTCCGGTGGCGCTGGACTCTATTGACGAGAAGCCAGAAAGCGAAGTCTGAATTTGGCTAAAAGCCGACCTTAATTCCACTACCCAATTTTGTCTGCTTTTCTACGGAAAGCAGAAGTGAAAATGGCAAAACCAGAATTTTAGTTTTTGATGTCCGCTAATAGGGGGTAAAGCAGACGTTGTTTTGAAGTCCGGATTACTTCTGCTACTGACCCAAAGCGGTCATTCCGGCAAGCCGGCCAAGCGTAATCCTTCAACAAAATGTTGGAGGTCTGAAGGGGACTGAAACGGGGCCTGCGCTTCTTCGTATTCCAGGCTTATTTTCGGCGATAACGTCAGCACTTCCTGAATTTCCCAATTCGCGTCATCCAGCCTTGTCAGATGGGCGTAGCTTGCCGCCAGATAAAGTCGCCCCAGCAGGAAGTGCGGATTGCGTTCAATTACCTGCTCAAACACAAGGGCGGATCTTTCATATTGGCGCATCTGAAAATAAGCCCGACCTTCCTGCACCAAATAAAAGAAGGTGAAAAGCGGGTTCAAGCGTTTGGCGGTTCTAATGGCCTGAAGGCCTTTTTCGGGATTGCCGTTTGCTGAATTCTTATAGGTCAGGACCGAAGCAAGTTGAGCATAGGCGTCGGCATAATTGGGGGCTAGAGACAAGGAAGTGCGGATCGAGGTTTCGGCGCGGGTAAGATCTTTTTCCCACATATGGATGACACTCTTAATCATGTGGACTTGGCCAGAAGTCGGGTCCAGAGCCTGGGCGACGGCAGCGTACTTTTGCGCACGTTTCATGGTTTCTTCGAGGCCGGTCACCCGCCCAACAATAAATTCGCTGACATAAGTAAAGGCAATATTGGAATGAGCCCGCGCATAGGTCGGATCAAAAGCAACAGCCTGCTTAAAGAATTCCCGGGCCTGCAGCGTGGTTTCCGGCGTATATCTGTAGAGGAATTCCAGACCTTGCAGCAGGGCGTCATAGGCCTCAGGATTTGCTTCACGATGCGTCTCCAGGCGCGTCTGTTCGACACCGGTCAGCTTCACGGCCAGCGCCGCGACAATGTTGCGGGTAACTTCGTCCTGCAGGGCGAAGATGTCTGTCAGTTCGCGATCATACCGTTCCGCCCACAGGTGGCGACCATCGTCGGTGCTGACTAGCTGGGCATTGATCCGCACGCGATTGCCGACCCGTCGGGCACTTCCTTCCAGCACATGGCTTGCTCCAAGGTCACGGCCAACATCCTGAACTTTTACCGATTGGCCTTTGTAAGCAAAAGTAGAATTCCGGGCTATTACAATCAGACCAGACACTTTTGAAAGATCGGTGATGAGGTCCTCGGTCATGCCGTCGACGAAGTAATCTTCCGACTTGTCTTGGCTCATATTATTGAAAGGCAATACGGCAATCGACGGTTTCTCTCGCTGCACAGACGCTTTCGTCGCGGGGTCAGAAAATGTATTTTGGCTGAATTGCCACCACCAGCCACCAGCCAGCGCGACTAGTAAGGTGGCGGCGACGACGCCGAGATGCAGTGGTGTCAGAAGTGTTTTTTGTATTACCTTTGATGCTTTTGATGCTTGGCCCTCCGCCAGCAGGCGATAGACCTGCACAGGTTCGGAGACATGCTTGATCTCGACCGCCCCCATATCCTCGACCCGCAAATCCAATTGGTTGCGAACCGAATCATGAACCATGCCGGAAATACATATGCCGCCCGGGTCAGCTAGAGCCTCGATACGCGCAGCGATATTGACACCTTCGCCGTGAATGTCGTCGCCATCGTCGATGACGTCACCCATGTTGACGCCCATACGAAATTCCAGCGAATTCTCTGCCAGGCCTTGTTGCATTGCGATGGCGCATTGGACGGCGTCTTGTACCGTGGCGAATTCGACTAAGAACCCGTCTCCAGTGTGCTTGACGATGCGGCCTGAATGACCCGCTATGGCGGGATCGATGATGTCCCGGCGAGCGGACTTCCAGGCCGCCACGGTACCTTCAGTGTCTTGTTCCATGAGCCGGGTATAGCCAACAACATCAGCGGCAAGGATCGCGGATAGCCGCCTTTGGTCAACTCCATCGTTCACTGAATGAGCCCCCCAGAAATACCCGAGAGCGAGATGGTACACAAACTAGCAGAGTAGTGCGAATCGGTCTTGAAACGCTCCAACCATTTTTATTTTTTTGAGTTTTTGCAATGTCTCTTCTTGGCTAGAAGCCGGCTTTATTTCCACTACTAAATTATGTCTGCTTTTCTACGGAAAGCAGAAGTGAAAACAGCGAAATCCAAATTTCAGATTTTGATGTCCGCTTATGGTGGGTAAAGCAGACATTGTTTTTGGCTCGGCGACATAGTCCGCTGCTGACCCACAGCGGAAGATATTGATCCACTTCATCACATTTAGGAAACTGGTGGTTAACTCCCTCTCCTGTCGATCTTCTGACCAAGACGAAGCCGGGGCAATGGCCCCAGCTTCCTCTCGGTAATTCAAGCGATTGCAAACTCTGCAGCAGGCGGATTTTCCATTTCCTTGAGCGATTCGGCTTGCAGTAGTTTTTCGTTTTCGCGTTCAACAACCAACTGTATAAATCGACGGGCTCCGTTAAAAGAAGCCCATGCCAGAACACGGATAAATTGCTGCTCATCACGCTCTACGCCAAGGACGGCGTCGGCCAGTTTTTCGTCAAACTGATAGGAAGCCTTTGCTGTGATGATCGCCAGCCTGGCAATATCCCGGTCAGTTCCGTCAAGATCACCTAACTCTGCGTCCAACCAGGAGCGGCTTATCGGCATCATTTCACCCTGCCAGTGATCCAGGGAGGTTCTCACCGTTCGCTTGACGTCTTCAGATATGACCCCGTCAACAGAACTTTCGACGGAAGCTGTCCAGCGGGCAAGGGCATCAGCGACTCGCGGGTTGGATTTTGCCCACTGCAAATCTTCAGGCAACGGCGCCCATGGCAGCAGTGAAAGCGACCGACCGTGTTCCAAATCGAGTCGCCGGGTAATTTTTAGCTCCTCACCGAATATTTGCAGCATGAGCGCTTTGATACGACGCAGGCCAAACGGGGTGCCGACAGGCGAATCATCCATGACGACATGACTGAAGCGGTTGATATCGCTCATCGCCATCATGGTGCCGAATACCTCCGGCAATTGTTCCGGCGAAAACGGAATGGGTGGAATGACCGTCACATCAGGTGATGCAACAGCCCGCACCCAGTTGAGCGATTTCTGAAGCGCCTCTTCTTCCTGTTCATCGAGATCGGATTTCTCAAAAATATTCATCGCTGCTTTCGTTTTTCCAGCTGCGCTGACAAGGCTGATCAGCATGTCCTCGCAATATGGACAAGCGTTAATTTGCGACAATACAGCGCTAATCGCATCTTTGGTTGTGCGGTTGACCTTGTCTTCGACCAGCATTGTTTCCCGACCCGCCACCCAGATTGCAGCCATAAGTTCAGGTACTTTTGACCGGCTGGTTAGCGATCCGTTCTTGAAGAAATCCTCTCTGATCATATCGTAAACGGTTTTGGTCAGGCCTTTTGCTTGTCGCGTCGGCACAGCATCGACAAACCGCATGGTTTTTACCGACAATGTGTCGAATAGCCAGAATCTCAATTTTGACGGCAACATAGTTCCGCTCCTCTCCTGGTTTGAACAATGTCGCCAACATTTCAGATCGACCTCATAGCCGACTAGTACAGAAATTGTACTTATTTCGTTTTCTGGTTCAGATATAATATCTGTCGATGAAGGAGGGTCCCGATGACAAGTTACAGTCAGTTCTGCCCTGTCGCGAAAGCCTCGGAAATAATCACCACCCGTTGGACACCGCTGGTGCTGAGGGAATTGATCCTTGGCAGTTGTCACTTCAATGACATTCATCGAGGCGTGCCACTCATGTCCCGATCCCTGTTGTCGGCGCGGTTGAAGGAGTTGGAAACAATAGGGGTCGTCGAGCGCAAGGTCACTGAACGTCGGAAGTCATCGGAATATCAATTGACTGGTATGGGTAAGGAATTGACGCCAATTATTGTTGCCCTGGGCGCCTGGGGTCAAAAATGGGTTGAAAGTGCATTGGAAAGTAACGATTGGGATGCAGGTGTGCTCATGTGGGATATCCGCCGACAGATTAATGTGGCTTACCTTCCTGATGAAAAGACTGTCATACAATTTGATCTGGAGGATGCGCCAAAGGAAATGCGGCGATGGTGGATCGTTGTGGAAAACGGTGAAACGGATTTGTGCCAGCGGGATCCAGGTTTCGAAGTCAGCTTGTTTGTTTCCAGTGATGTGCCGACCTTGTCGCGAGTCTGGATCGGACAGTTGAACCTCGCACGAGAGATTGAGGAAGAAAGCATTTATCTGGCAGGCGACAAAAGATTGAGGGAAAGCATCAATGATTGGTTTCCCTTGGCCAAAATTAATGAGATCGGGAAAGAAATTGGTCCTTTACTGGAGTCGATAAATCAGCAAATGAACTAGTTATTCGGATATTGTCCGTAAGGCTGCTTATGACCCTTAGCTGACTTTGAACGTCATGAAAGGTCGGTCGTCATGCCGGATTGCAGTATGATTTTGCATAATCATGCTGATCGTGAAGATCAGGAAGGCAATTTCCAAACAAATAATTTCGGGAGTTAGGCGACATGAAGAATATCGCGCCAAGTTTTGGTAGGGCGGCAGTTTTATTCGGGTTGGTCGGGATGGCCCTTGGCCTCAAGATGGGCATCACCGGTGACCATGACCATATCAGTTCACACACCCATATAAATTTATTGGGCTGGGTTTCACTAATGCTGTTTGGGCTCTATTACAAAAACTACCCGCATGCTGGAAAAACCAGACTGGCCAAGGTCCATCTATGGCTTTCCGCCGGTGGCGCAGCTTTTTTGGGTCTCGGGGTTCTCACCATTGATCTTGGAAACCCGGTGGCAGCGCCGATGGGAGCTGCCGGGGCCGTTGCGGCAATCCTCGGCATGATCATTTTCGCCGTTACTGTGTTCAAGGCAAGCGATGACGACTGACGGGTACCAAACGCATACGCATCATGGATCAATTAGTTTTGACGTTGGTTTGCCATATGTCGATTTTTGGCTAATAATCTCCGTTATCATCGCCGTCATTTTACGTCTGGTCCACCCTCAAGAACGGTCATTATCATGCTCTAGTCAATAGATGCATGCTCGTGCCTCCATTAACAAAGGAGAACGATTATGTATATTTTCAAGAGTGAAGCCAAAACTCCACGCGAACCATGGAACCGTGGGAAATTGACAGGGCAAAAGCCCCCGTTGTTGCCAAAGCACGTTTGGGCCATTCGGACACGGTTACAATTGGCCGAGCGAGTGCGCGATCTGGCGTTGTTCAATCTTGCTATCGACAGCAAGCTTCGTGGATGTGACGTGGTCAGTCTGAAAGTTGAAGATGTCGCTCCGCACGGTTACGCGATCAATCGCGCCACCGTGCGTCAAAAGAAAACTGGTCGACCAGTGAAGTTTGAAATTACTGAACACACGCGGCAGGCCATTGATGATTACCTCGAGACAAAAGAGAAGAAACCCAGCGATTTCTTGTTCACAGGGCGACGAGGTCCCGGTCGAAACCTGACTACCAGACAATACGCAAGACTGGTTTCGGAGTGGATTTCCGGGATTGGGTTGGATGCTTCACAATTTGGCACCCACTCGCTGCGCCGGACGAAGGCAACTCTCATCTATAGGCGGACGGGGAATTTGAGGGCTGTACAGCTTTTGCTCGGTCACACGAAAGTTGAAAGCACAGTCAGATATCTCGGTGTCGAGGTAGATGATGCGCTTGACATAGCTGAGAAGGTTGACGTCTGATATCGGGGGCAGAGCGGAAGTGCTCTGCCCTTCCTTCGGACGGAGATTATTAGCCAACAGCGGACACCGAAAAGGACCTCCGCACTGAGCTATTGCCTCAGCCTGACTAGCCGTTGAAGAGCGCACCTCTTGATTGACCAACACAGTGCTGCGTCACCTTGCCACATCGTCGAGTGTTGCGGTTCCAAGCCGTCCAGCGCAGGCTAAGTGAGTGTATCTAAGTCGGTCGTTTGGTCGTTCGTCGGATGACCGATGAAGTTGCTTGTCGTAGTCGTTAGTCCTTCCCATAAGAAAAATGGATTCGAGGCGCTGCAGAGGGATGGGGTGACAGTCATTAACCTCAGTTAACGGCTTTCGATGTCCAATAAGTAGACGTCTGTTACAAATAATCGGAAAATTCGATGCCGCCACCGGCCATTTGCTAGAAGGGCTTCAAACATGAAAAATTTTTGCGCGTTTATTTCGGCAGTGGTTCTTTTCTTCCTGATCATCTTGCCTGGATCAACAGTTCAGGCTGCAGACAATGAAAAAAGTATCTATCTTGTGACTTGGCGCGGATTTGAAGAAGGCTGTGAGGGATTCAAGGAATATCTGGATACCAGGGGACTGAAGTACAAACTTATTCATCGAGACGCGAACCGGGACAAGAAAACATTTCCTGCATTTGTTGAGGAAATACGACGCATCAAACCTGATCTCGTAGTGACTTGGGGAACCTCGGTGAGCGTAGGTATTCTCGGAAAATATGACGACGTAAATCCAGAAAAGCATATAACGGATATCCCGGCCGTTTTCATGTTTCCTTCCAATCCACAGCGCAGCAAACTCGTGGAAAATTACCAATCTTCTGGAAGAAACATTGCTGGTGTTCGCTATGTGTTGACCGAAGAGCAGCAGCTGGGGGTTGCTATGGAAAGCATGGTATTCACGAAGTTTGGCATGCTTGAAAACGTCGATGAAATCAATGTTGTGAATTCAATAAAGGCCATGCGAAAGGCTGCCGATACTGCCGGTATTCAAGTGCTCGTCGAAGACGTCGAATCAAGCAAAGAAGCAGCTGTCATGCAGGCCCGGTTTATTGCAGCGTTGCAAAAACTGAAATCAAGAGGGGCCGAGGTCATATATTTCACTCCAAGTTCGTTGCTTAACGCTCATTCCGACTTGTTTACTCAAACAGCACTTGATTTGAAGTTACCGATATTTTCCTCAGGGCAAAATCCCGTGCGACATGGCAAAGCCGCTGTTGGGCTTGGTGTTTCCTATCGCCAAACCGGAAAACGCGCGGCAGTGCTGGCTGAAAAAATCCTTCAAGGCACCCGACCTGCCGATTTGTCCATCGACGCACCTGAAGAATTTGGCGTTGTGATAAACATGTCAGTGGTAAACGCACTCGGCGTCAAAATTTCGCCGGATATTTTGTCGATCGCGGAAATTGTGCAAAATTAGGATTCTGTAATTCGCAATGGCGAAATCGGCGGTCAAAAACACCAACCGCAGGACGTTTTATCTTGTCACAGTGGTTGTCGCACTCGCCTTGTACGCGACAGTGGGTCTGTACGGCAATTCGCTCTACAAGGATATTCAGTCGGAAAACCTTCGCAACGATGAGCAAGTAAAATCCAGCCTGCTAATCCTGAATAACCAGATCCGAAATCTGATCATTTACACTGAAGTCATCACCAAACTTCAGGCCCGGGCTTTAAAACAAAAAGGCGAAACCACCCCCAACCAGGGCGAAAGTAATTTTGAGTCTTTTCTCATCAATGTTCCTGAGCTATACGGATTTGCGCTTGTGGAGTCTGGAAAACTGATGATGCGAACGGGTTTTCAACTCGACGACATCGAAGAAAAAAAGGTCATATCGTTAGGCAAACAAAAATCGCTGTTTGCTGCACGTTTGGTTGTCCACAAGCCGATCACCACGAATAAAAGTAACGTCGAGGTTTTACCACTGACGCAAAGAATCGTTTTTGATGGCCACAAGTTTTTTGCTGTCGTTTTTCTGAATTCCGGGAAAGTGCGCGAACTTATTCGTGGATCAATGAGCGAAAATATATTGATTGCCGCTCTGGTCGATAATGCCGGAAGAATTTTGGCGCCTGGAAAATCCAGTTTGAGTGATGGAGATGTTCACTTTCAGAATGAATTGAACGACGTTTTGACTAAGTCAAAAGTCGAGTTCCAAACTGTGATTGCCAATAAAAATAAAACAACCGGTACGCATCTTAATTTTTCGACCAGCACAATTGCGCCCTTTCCCCTGAATTTGATCGCAGGCTACAAATATTCCGTTCAGTTTTCTCAACAATTTGGAAAACTTGGTTTGGTCTTGGGTGGTGCGACTGCGGGGTTTGTCTTGTTCGTTTTCTTTTTGTACAGAACAAGTACGAGTCTCGACGCCCATCAGGGACGACTCGAAGCACTTGTCAAAGAACGTACAATTGAATTAGGCGAGGCCATTCAGCACGCCGAAGCAGCGACGCAGGCCAAGTCCGAATTTCTTGCAAATATGAGCCATGAAATTCGCACGCCCATGAACGCCATCATCGGCCTTTCTAATCTCGCCCTGGAGACCGAATTGTCAGTCAAGCTGAAGGATTACCTGACAAAGATCGAAGGTTCAGGCAAGGCTTTGCTCGGCATCATCAACGACATTCTGGATTTTTCCAAAATCGAGGCCGGCAAGCTGACGATGGAAGAAATCACGTTTGACCTGCATTCAGATGTCCTGGAAAACTTGTCCGGAGTGATCGGCATGAAAGCCGCCGAACAGGGGCTTGAACTTCTTTATGACTTTGATGACGATCTTCCGACGGCATTGGTCGGAGACCCTTTGCGTCTGGGGCAGGTACTTATCAATCTCGGTAACAACGCCATCAAGTTCACGGAACAAGGTGAAATCACCCTTTCAATACAGGTATCGAGCCAAGACGACGATCAGGTAATGCTTCGCATTGAAGTTCGGGATACCGGCATAGGTATGACGAAAGCGCAAACGAACAAGTTGTTTGAAGCATTTTCACAAGCAGACTCTACGACGACACGCAAGTTTGGTGGTACAGGTCTGGGACTCACGATCTCCAAAAGCCTGGTTGAGTTGATGGACGGCGAGATCGGTGTTGAAAGTGAGGCGGGCAAGGGATCTACATTCTGGTTCACAGCCCGCTTCGGACGTGCCTCCGAAGCAGATGTCACGCGGCGTCGCCAGCTTGATTTCGACTTGAGAGGTCTGAAAGTGCTGGTTGTTGATGATAATCCCACTGCGCGCACAATATTGTCCCGCTACCTGATGGCCTTCGAATATGACGTTTCAGAGGCGTCCAGTGGCGAAGAAGCCATCGGCAAATTGGAAACGGCACCCGAAAATGCCCAGTTTGACCTTGTTCTGATGGACTGGAAGATGCCGATTATGGACGGGCTTGAGGCTACACGCCGAATCAAGTCGGATGACAAACTGGCTACTGTTCCGGCGGTGATGATGGTGACCGCCTATGACAGGGAGCAACTGGAAGAAGAAGCTTTCGGAACGAAGTATGAAGGTGTTCTGTTGAAGCCGGTGTCCCAGTCGTCATTGCTTGATGGTATCCTTGGGGCCTTTGGCAAAGACTTGGGTATTCGGGAGCGCCGGAAAACCCAAAACCTGCCGCCTCATTGCCTTGGAGCAAGAATACTGCTTGTCGAGGACAATGACATCAACCAGCAGGTGGCAACCGAGATACTTGAAAAAGCTGGTTGCGAAGTGACGATTGCTGTCGATGGCCGCGAAGGCGTCAAAGCAGCGCAAGCACGACCTGACTACTACGACTGTATCTTGATGGATATCCAGATGCCGATTCTGGATGGCTATGGTGCAACAAAAGAAATTAGGATGGATGATAGGCTGATCGATGTTCCCGTCATTGCGATGACCGCAAACGCTTTTTCGTCAGATCGAGAGAAGGCCCTCGAAGTCGGAATGGTCGATCATGTTGCCAAACCGATCGAAGTGCGCAACTTATTTGATGTCATGGGCCAATGGATTACGGTTCCCGAAGACAGGCGTGGCAGTTACACGGAAGAGACCGGCACTGACGCGGAAACAGAAACCACGCTGCCTGAACTTTCGGGCATCGACACAGCTGCGGGTCTGGGCCGGTTGGGCGGTAATGGCGAACTCTATGTCAGCTTGCTGCAAGGATTTGTTCAACAACAGGCGACATCAGATAAAACCATTTCGAAGGCGTTGTCAGTAGACGATCATCCCCTCGCCGAACGAGAGGCGCATACAGTCAAGGGTGTTGCCGCAAACCTTGGCATGGACACCTTGCTGGCGGTCTCTGGTGAACTCGAGGCGGCCATCAAGGCAACAGACAAAAGCGAGATAGACGAAATTCAGAGCCGGTTTACCTTCGAACTTCAGACAACTGTTAGGACAATTACAAATGCATTTCCAAATATGCCAAAGGCTGAAAATCTGTCCGTGGCTTCTGACAAAGACGACACGAAAGTAATCTCTGAAAATGACACGCGCCTGATTTTGGTTGCCGAGGATAGTGTCATAAACCAGAAGATCATCGGCCGCCAACTTTCCATGGTTGGATTTGAGTGTGAAATGGCTATCGACGGCAAAGTCGCGCTTGAACTTATGGCAACCCATAGCTACGGCATGCTGTTGACCGACCTGAGCATGCCGGAAGTTGACGGCTATGAACTGGCATCGCGGATCAGGGAAATGGAAAATGGCGCATCTGCAAGATTGCCTATTGTTGCCATCACGGGTTCCTTGTCAGATGAAGAAATTACGAAGTGCAAGTCTGTCGGGATGGATGACTGTCTTTCCAAGCCGATTGATATGGACGAACTGAAGCGTGTCTTGAACGAATATTTACCGGAAGATGATTCTGGCTAGGAATGGAAACAGCACTCTACTTTGGGTGCTGATACCACGTGGCTGGACCACCCAGTGGTTCTTTCTCATTATTTCAGAACGTCGATACAGGTCCGTTTTGGGTCAAAACCGGACTAAATCGGCTGATCAAAAATAGGTCTGCTGTACCCCTCAAAGCAGACATCAATGTCCAGAATGTCCGAAAAGCGCAGTAAAGCGGACCTAGTCAGACACACTGATCGAAAGCCGCTAATAGCCATAAGCGGACGTCTCGATACTTTTCAGTTCGATCACGATAATCCTGAATTTGTTGGCAACCCGATGATCGCTATATTCACGACTCGCTCTTTATCGCTGCAAAGCGCCTCTTAACTTGTCCTGTAGTTTGACGAGGGCAGCGATGAGACCACCAGGGTAGAACAACAATACAAGGACAATAAGGGAGGCGATAATCAGGTGACGCCAGGCCCCGAGATCTGCCATGGCTTCAGACAGGAAAGTCAGAACGAAAGCTGCAACAATGGCACCCCAGACAGAACTGATGCCACCGACCAAAAGCATACTGAGCACCAGGGACAGAATACCAAAGCCAAATACCTGTGGTGAGGCCACTCTGAGGTAGGTTGCATAAAAACCTCCGGCCATACCAGTAAATAGGGCGCTTGCCATTAAGGTCAGAACCCGTTGCCGGGCTAATGATATACCCCGGCTCAAGGCATAGTCTTCGTTATCGCGCAGGGCGACAACACTCAAGCCAAAAGAAGATTTCACCAGACGTCTGAGAAACCAGGTTGAGGCGACGAACAGTGCCAGTGCGAGGTAGTAGTAGCCCAACTTGCCATCGCGAGCGAAATTGTAATCGCCAATCTTCAGGGAAGGTAGGAAAACCATTCCCACAGACCCCCCGGTAATCTCAGCCTGACTGATGACCAGTTGCAGCAACAACTGGCTGAAGGCAAAAGTTACCAGAATGATGTAAATCCCTTTCAGGCGCAGCACCGGCAAGCAGACGATGGCGGCTGCAATCACCGCAGCAAGCCCGGCACCCGGGATCGTGAGCCAGGGGTTGAAGCCAAACGTCTTCGACATCACGGCACAGAAATAGACGCCGGTGCCGAAAAAGGCGAGGTGGGCAAAATTGAAGATGCCACCGTAACCCAGACTAAGATCCCAGTTTGAAGCAATCACCGCATAGACTAGGGCAACAATCAGCAGATGTCTGACGTAGCTGCCATCAAAAACAACCGGCAGCAGGATCAGAACCAGCAAACCAATTGTTTTTGGCAAATTATCGCGAGAAAAAATGTTGGCAATATTCATGTCATTTTTTCCCGAACAGGCCGGTCGGCCGGAAAATCAAAACGATAATCATGACCGAAAACAAGGCAGCGGGCGTCCAGTAAAGACCGATGAAGAAGACGCTGAGAGCCTCAAATAATCCGATGATGTACGCGGCACCGATGGTACCGGCGATGGAGCCTATGCCACCAAATATGGCGACGATCATCGCCTTGACCATGGGCTCCGCCCCCATTGTCGGGGAAATAAACCGGATGGATCCCAGCAGGATACCCGCGAAGCCCGCCAACCCGGCTGACATGCCGAAAGCCAGCGCATAGAGCAACGGCACATTCATGCCGACCAACAAAGCCGAATTGCGGTTTTGCGAGACGGCACGGATCGCGCGACCTGTGCGCGATCGTTTCAGGAACAGCCACAGCCCACAGAGAATCGTTGGCGCGATGCCGACAACAAGGGCCTCCTGCGCCGAAATGGTTATGCCAAGTAATGTGGCATCCCCGGCGATCAGGGGTGGCAATTGTTTGATGCGTCCGGACCAGGTCAGCAGGATCGAATTTTCGATGAAGATGGCACCGGCCAGTGTGGTGATCACAGCGAGTAAGACTAGGTTCGTGCGGCCCAGAAACGGCCGGACCAACGTGGCTTCAATCAGGCAACCAATTCCGATAGTTGCTGATATGGCCAACGCCAGTCCCACTGCAGGCCCCCAACCGAAACCTTCAGAAGTTCCCACCTGCCAGGCGATGTAGGCCCCCAGGGTCATGATCACACCGTGGGCAAAGTTAAAGATGCCAAGGGTCGTCCAGACCAGTGACAGACCTGTTGCCATCATCGCATAGAGTGATCCCAGGACGAGGCCGCTGACGAGAATGGTCATACCGGTTTCCCAGATCATCTCACGCCTCCCCGAAATACATTTTCATGATCTCACCATGATCAATATCGTCGTCAGCGCTCAATCGCTGCACCACTTCACCATGGTTGATCATGTAGAGGTCCTGAGCCAGGGTGAGCAGGAATTCGACATCCTGCTCAACAACGATCAGTGGCAATCCACTTTGCGAAATCCGGTCGATAGCGTCACACAATTCGTCTTTTAGTTTTGGGGCCAACCCCAGTGTTGGCTCATCCAGCAACAAAAGTTTTGGATCGCTCATGACACCAATGCCGATGGAGACCATTTGGCGCTCGCCCCCGGACAATGTCTTGCACAGTTGTGTGCCGCGTTGTTTGAGTTTCGGAAAGATATCGTAGACGCGTTCAAGATTGGCCCGGGCTTTTGGTCGACTGCGTTTGCAATAAGCCCCAAGTGACAAGTTTTCGTCGACCGTCATATCGGGAAAAAGTTTATTTCCCTGCGGCACGTGCACGATGCCAAGATCGACAATTCGCCTTGGGGCGATATTCGAAATATCATCGCCCATGAAGCGAATGGAACCCTTCCAGGTCGGCAACAAACCTGATATCGCCATTAGGAGCGTCGTCTTGCCGTGACCGTTCGGGCCGAACAATCCAATGCGCTGATCTTCAGCCATGGCGAGATTGATACCGTGCAGGACGCCAGTGCGGCCATACCCGGTTTCCAGGTCGGAAACTTCAAGCAGCATGATCATCCCTCCGGCCCTTGCTGCCGAGATAAGCTTCAATGACGCGGTCATCTTTCACGACGACTTGCGGATCACCAATCGTCAGAAGTGTGCCTTCGTTGAGCACCATCAAACGCCGCGACACATTGAGCAGCAAGCCCAGAACATGTTCGATCAGGATAATCGTAATGCCTCTGGCATTGATACGTGTGATCAGCTCCGCCGTTTCAGCAATCTCCGGCTTTGTAAGGCCGGACGCGGGTTCATCCATCAACAACATTGCTGGGTTCATGGCCACGGCCGTTGCGATCATCAATCGTTTTTTATCAAAGACAGATTGTTCGCCTGCGGGCCGGTCAAACTGGTCTTGCGATATCCCACAATAAGCCAGCGCTTCCTGTGCCGCGGCGGTGGCATCCGTTCCGCGACCGCCAAAGTGGGCCGCGAGGCGGGCGTTCTCAAGTACGCTGAGACTTTCAAAATCTGTTTCATGTTGAAAAGTACGCGTGATCCCGGCCCGGGCGATCAAATGGGGTGCCAGATTCTGAACCTCTTGTCCTTCGAATTCGATGCGACCTTCATCGGGTGCGAACGGAATACCGGTAATGACGTTGAAGAGTGTGCTTTTGCCAGATCCGTTGGGACCAGCGATGCCAAATATCTCACCGTTTTTGACATCAAACGAAACATCGGACAATGCTCTCAAAGCGCCGAATGTCTTGCCGATGCCGGTTACTTTGAGCTGGGTTTCCATCACCGATATGTCTTTTTCTTTACAATGTTGCGTTGTGGAGGCATCGGCGGGGAAGAAGCCGCCCGGCTATGAATGCCGGGCGGCATCAGTTTCAAGTCAGTTCATCCAGGGCGGGGCCTTGAAGTCACCGGTCGAGTATTTGGTCGGATAGAACAAGGTGCGCTTGCCATCCCAGATTTGGTAAAACTGGATTGGCACATAGTCATTACCTTGTAGCGACAGGTGTGTTTTGGGGTCAAATTTCAAACGTCCGATAGACACCTGTTTGTCTGTTTCACCTATGGCTTTGGCAATGGCTTCGCGGTTTGCCGGATCACCAACTTTGCGCACGGCGTCGAAGTAGATATGAGCCATTTCGTAAAGCGACGTTCCGTAGGGGCCGCTTTCCTTGCCATATTTATCTTTGTACATCTTGCCAACTTCTGCCGCGCGAGGGTTTTTCGGCGACATCAGTGAACCACCCAACAAATTATAAATGACGCCTGTAGACTTACCTTTTGTCAGCTTCAGGAATTCAGGCACAGACGGGCCGTACTGGATAAACACAAGGCTGTCGGTCGGCTTTTCCATGAACTGACTGATGAATGTCGCCGCATTGGAAGGCATCCAGTCTGTGTTGACGATCACGGCAGGCGGATCATTGCGTACCTTGGTCAACAAGGCACGCCAGTCATTGATTTCACCTGACGGTACAATCTCGTCAACCGTGACATTCCAACCCTTGGACTTGAAGCTTTTTTTAATGCCCGCGTAAATGGATTTTGAATAGGCATTGTCCGAAGACACAACAGCAATTTTTTTATTGGCGAGTTTCAGTTTTCCCGCCTTGGCAAGACCTTCGACAACGGGCAACAATTCCGTTTCATAGGCATCAAAGGAGGGCGAGAAAGACCAGATTGTGGAAAACTTGCCTGGATCTTTCTGGACCATGGCGCGGGTCTGATTTGAATTGCCAGCCAGCATATAGACCATGCCGGCCTCAGCCATATATTCAATTTCAAAGTTGGACTGGGTGGCATAGCCCGTCAGGATAACATCAAGGTTTTTGGTGCCGTTCAGACGTTCAAAGGCACTGACAACGGCATCAGAAGTCTGGTCTTTGACATCACCAAGCACGACTTCAAACTTATACCCGGCGATACCGCCGGCGGCGTTAACTTCCTCAACCGCCATTTTGACACCGCGTAAAGTTTCTTCACCATCGGCAGCAGCGCCACCAGACATCGGCGCCAGTACACCGATCTTTGCTATCTTGTCTGCGGCAGATGCCGATACAGCCAGGCCCACACTGAGGGCGGCGGCAGTGATGATTGGCAATAGTCTCATTGTATGCTCCCCTGTTTTCGCCGGACACGACGTTATGCCGGGACCGGTATGAAAAATTCTTGTATCGCGTCACGTTGTATCGACACAATCCGAGCCAACAGACTAGCCCTGTCTCTGACAAAAAGAATTTGCGTGCCGCAGGGTTTTCTTTGATCGTGAAATTTAGTTTTTAAGTTGACGCTGATCGCTTGCGCACGTCTTTGGGCAGGATACCAAAGTGTTTTTTAAAGGCGGTCGAAAAATTGGCATCATATTCATAGCCCGTCGCTTCGGCGACCTGACCGATGGTCATGCCATCAATTTCCAACAGGGACCAAGCCGCATCAAGGCGCTGTTCCTTGCAAAATTCAAAAATAGTATTGCCGAAAAGCTGCTTGAAGCCGGCGCGCAATTTGGTCCGGTTAATCCCAATTTGCGCAGCAAGGTCCGGTACGGATGGCGGATTGGCAACATTTGCTTCCAGAATATCCCGGGCCTCATGAAGTCTCTTGATATCCGGCGGTTTCAGTCCCGCCGATTCATCAATTTCATCACTACGCCCCAGCGCCTGAACAGTGAGAGAGATCAGTTCATGTGCCATAGCCTGCACCAACACACGCCTCAGGTTACCCCGGCAGGCATTGGCAAAGTCCGTTACCACACGACGCATTTGCGGCGTCATGACCAAAGCACTGAAAAAAGGTTCCGGCTTGCCGCCATCAAGATAACGTCTCAGCGAGCCCGGAAACTCTTTCGGACTCAAACCCATGTCCTCCAGCAAGACCGTTCGCTTGCAATAGATTGTGACCCAGAGACGTTCTTCGTCATCACCATACCAGTGCCCCTCATCCTGGCCATCCGGCTGGAAACGAACTGTGCACATCGGGCTTTCCAGGTTGACCTGAAAATCACTGCCAAACAAAAAGGCCCCGCGACCCGTAACCCGGAAGTGAAACTTGATCCAATCTTCACCACATAACTTGTCGACTTCACTGCCAAACAACAAACTGTTGACAAAAATGACGCGAAAATCGTCAGAAAACCGAAGATATTCTGTGTAGCCTTTTTCATTTTCGTCGGCGGGATAAAACCGCATGGAAACCGTTGAACTGTCGGGATGCTCTTCTATGTAGCGGCCCGCAAAATCGCCTTTCATGTCAACGATCTTGTCGTCCAGTGTCCAGCCGGCCTCTTCCGGCATTACCAATTCCGGCATATCCGATGCGGGTGCATCCATCCCCAGTCTCCCCTTGATTAACAACAGTCTGACATAAAAACCCGGACATGGCATCCACTGCTCGAACCTGTTGGAGATCGACATTTTTCGTCGACTTTCAAAGCAAATGCTGCGTTCGGCAAAATCCTGCACGCATTTGATGTGTTATCCATTAATGCAACAATCTGATCCGGATACCGGACAGTCAGGGGAGATTTTCATGAGCACGAACAGATTGATCGACACCAGTCATGGCAGTATTTCAGTTTCTGAAAGCAAGGGCACCGGCCCGGCCGTTTTGCTAATCCACGGCAACTCTTCCTGCAAGGAAGTTTTTCGCAACCAGCTGGATGGCGATGTTGGCAAACGATATCGGTTGATCGCCATGGACCTGCCGGGACACGGCGCATCAGACAATGCCCCGGATCCTGACGTCAGTTACAACATGACGGGGTATGCTGACTGCGCCAACGAAGTACTGGCTAGTCTTGGCATTGAAAAAGCGGTCGTTATGGGTTGGTCGCTGGGCGGGCACATCGGCATCGATATGGTAGGGCGTCATCCCGTAGTTAGTGCCCTGATGATCAGCGGGACACCGCCGATTGGTAAATCCGAAGACCAACTGGCTGCCGGATTTTTGCCTTCGGAACACATGGGGCTTGCCGGACAAGAAGTATTTTCCGAGCAAGAGGCCGATAATTATGCCCGTGCGACATGCGGAACCAACGCCCCATTTGAGCAATTCCTGTTGGACGCAGTCAAAAGAACAGACGGTCGTGCCCGTGCCATGATGCTTGGCGCATTTGCCAGCGGGCAAGGTGCTGATCAGCGCCAGATTGCCGAAACCTCTGATACACCGCTGGCTATCGTCAATGGCGGTGGTGAGCCGTTCGTGAACAACGAATTCGTCAAATCTATCGACTACAAAAATCTGTGGGAGACCACGGTTCATATCATCGAAGGTGTTGGGCATGCGCCCTTCTGGGAGGCCCCGACACAGTTTGATCCCGTCTTCGAACGTTTCCTCGACGACGTCACGTCTCAGGCATAGGGAACATTCGGTGTGCTTGACATGAAGCAAAACTCGGCCGGAAATCTGACTTGCGTAAACGCATTTGGCCATGACTACGTGTCTGCCAGGGTCAAGTTCCGTGAAGCCGCTGACAGTGCAGGGGCCGAATTGACAAGCTATCCCCATCCTGATCCGGGCCCCGACGGCGCCGCATTGAGCACCGATGTCGCTTTGCTGGGTAATCCGTCAGCAAAAAAAGTCCTGTTTGCAGTTTGCGGTACACATGGCGTTGAAGGATTTTGCGGTTCCGGCGCCTTCGTTGGCTGGATGCGGGAAGGTGGTTACCGCAATTTGGGATCTGATGTCCGCGTTGTGCTGGTACACGCCATCAATCCGTACGGATTCGCCTGGCTGAGGCGGGTAACCGAAGACAATGTTGACCTCAACCGAAATTTCATTGAACACAATGTCCCGCACCCGGAGGACCCGGAGTTTGCCGCCCTGATGCCTTTGATGACGCCAGAGCATTGGGATGATGATGCCAAGTCTCGTCTTGAGAAAGCTGTAACAGATCTAGAGGCAGAAAAAGGTGCCTTTGAAGCCCAGGCGATACTCAGCAGGGGCCAATACCAGTTTCCGGATGGAATTTTTTTCGGCGGCCACAAACCGACCTGGTCAAACCAGACCTTTCAGGACATCGTCGGGCGTTATGTTCAGGGTGTCGAGCATGTTGCGTTTATCGACTTTCACACCGGCCTCGGGCCCTATGGCACGGCGGAACTTATTCATGGCGCCCCAGTTGATTCACCTGAGCGAGATCGATTGCAGGCATGGTATCGCCACGGATTGGCTTCGCCTTTCGATGGCACCTTGTCAGCGGCCTCACGTGACAGCTTGCTGGAAACACGTCTTCAGACATTGCTTACCAACACCTGTGTCACGGCGATGACCATGGAATTTGGAACCTATCCCGTCAAAAAGGTCTTGAATTCAATCATTGCAGACAACTGGCTGCATTTGCATGGAGACCTGGATTCTGACCAAGCTCAGGGCATCAAGACCGAGATTCGCGAATGCTTCTTCCCGGACGAGGACGATTGGAAAGAACTCGTCTACCTTCGGTCCCGCCAAATTTTCGACCGGGCGATAATTGGACTGACACACTCTTGATTTTTGTCTGCTTCGGGTCAGTAGCAGAAGTAATCCGGACTTCAAAACAACGTCTGCTTTACCCCCTATTAGCGGACATCAAAAACTAAAATTCTGGTTTTGCCATTTTCACTTCTGCTTTCCGTAGAAAAGCAGACATAATTGGGTATTGGAAATAAGGACTGCAATTAGCCATGAGCAGACTTAGGATATTTTCTCCAGGAGATCGTGCGCTGTCACGAGATCAGGGGCGTTGAAACCTTCGGAGAACCACTCGTAGATCGGGGCCAGAGTAGATCGGGCCTCATCGATTTCGCTGCGATCACGCAGAAGCCCTGCCAGGCTTGTCGCAGCGCGAAGTTCGAGCGATTTGGCCTCCTTCTTTTCGGCCGTCTCGATGGCCCGGCGAAAACAGTCTTCGGCGCCTTTTTCATCGCCATTCTCGACAAGCATCAATTGGCCCCTGAGCCGAAGAATCTCAGCGTCCCACCATGGTTCTGGACCGTCGAGGGCAAGCGTCGTTGCATCGTCCAAGGCCCGGCCGGCTTGGTCCACCCGTCCACACGCCAAGTGCGCTTCCGCTAGCATGGCGAAATAGAAAGGTTGAAAAATCTCGGTGCCAATGGCGCTCCATCCTGTGATGCCGTCTTCCAATTCCGTCAACCCGTCAATCCGATGTTCGGCACATGCGCGGGCCCAACCTCGGGACATTCTTCCCGAGTTCAAAAAAAGCGAAAAACCCTGTTCCTCGCAGAGCTCCACCGCCTTGGTACCATGCATTAAGGCCGCGTCGTAATCCTTAAGAAAGACATCGAGGAACGCAGCGAAATTGAGCGCATAGGCCAGGCTGAAGGGGTGGGACAGGCTGTCAGCGAGAGTCAATGACTCGGCACTCTTGCGCCGGGCGGTATCGGGGAACCCGAGCAACCATGCGACAACGCTACCGTAACCCAGGCAGGCGACGCCGGGATCCTGTCCCTGTTGGAAGGTCGGCGAGTCGCGCTGCGTCGGGTTATATTGCGCAGTTCCTTTTTCAAGGTGCTCGGCGGAGGATTTTAGTTCGCCCAGACATAGCTCGGTGAATCCCATAGCATAGTGGCCAATAACCCGGTCCGCCGTACTGTCCGTTTTCACCGCCAGTTCGAGAATCCGTTTGCCCAACGTCAGAGCGGCGGGACGGTCTGGTTTGGCATTGGCGTGCCGCCACAGGCCGAACAGAACCGGCACGAGCTGCGATGTTTCACCGAGCATTTGGCCTAATTCCTGCGCCCTGGTGTAGGTCTCAATGGCCTCGGCAGCGCCGTGCCCCTTGACCATGAGGAGCGGGCCGCCGATGTTGAGCCGCAGGGCAAACTCGCGTTCATCTCGCTGGCGGTCTTTTGGCAAGGTCTCCAGAATTTCGAGCGCCCGGCCGAAATGGTGTATCGCCTCAACGTTTGCCGAAGCCTCAATCGCGCGTAGACCGGCCCGCTGCCAATAGCCGACGGCGGATTCAACTATGCCGGCCTCAGTCAGGTGATGGGCAACGATTTCGGGTTCCGATTCGGCACGCTCCGGAAATTGCTCTTCAATCACCTGGGCTATGCGGGCGTGAAGTTCATGGCGGGCGCTTTTAAGAAGGCTTTCATAGGCGGCATCCTGGACCAGGGCGTGCTTGAAGATATAACGCTCCCTGGGCGGTACGCCACGGCGAAAAATGAGATCGGATTCGGTGAGCCGGTCAAGCGCCAACACGACGTCGGATTCATCAAGTGTCGAGATCGCCACCAACAAATCACGTGAGAATTCGCGGCCGATCGCGGCGCAGGTCTGGGCTACTTGCTTTACGGCGGACAGTCGATCAAGACGCGCCATCAGCGAATCCTGCAAGGTTGCCGGGATCGCCAGCGCAGGCAACGGCCCATCGAGCTCGTAATGGTCGCCCCGGTCTAGCAACAACCCCGATTCCAGAACCGTCTTGGTCAACTCTTCGACGAACAGCGGGACACCATCAGTCTTCGATGAAATTTGATCGAGGAGTTCCGCCGGCAGCGGCTTGTTCCCGGTCATGCCGACGATCAAATCGGCGCTCTGGCGGCGCGTCAACCGGTTGAGCGTGAGGGTCGTGACATGGGCGTGTCCACCCCAGGGAGAGGCGAACTCAGGCCGACAGGAGATCAAAATCAAAACCTTCAGGTCTTGAACACGGTCAATCAACGTGTCCAGAAGTTCGTGCGTCGAAGGGTCGATCCAATGCACATCCTCAAAGATCATCAGGACCGGATCTCGCGCCGCCAGACCGACTATGTGGCCGGTCATGGCTTCCATGAACTTTGCCTTTTGACGTTCTGGCGTCAAGTCAGTACCAGGGTAGCGTCCTGCCAGGTCTATTGACAGTAGTTCAGCATAGCTCGACGTCAGCTCATCAACCGCGTCGCTCGATTGCCCCAGCATCGCTTCGATCTTATCGAGCTTCTGCTCTGCCGAATCTCCGGAAACCAACCCCGCCGAGTGTTCCAGGCGAGCGATAGCGGGATAGAATGCCGTGTTGGTGTAATGAGGTGAGCACTGATAACGAGGACAGCTGTGCTTTTCGCGCATCAGCCGGTCTCGCATGGATTGGATGATACGCGACTTGCCGATTCCGGCTTCGCCCGACAGTAGAACGATCTGGCCCTCGCCTTCCTTGGCGATGTCCCAACGGTCAAGCAGCAGGGCAATTTCCTGTTCGCGCCCAACGATTGAAGTCAATTCGGTCGCGTGGCCAGCCTCGAAACGACTACCCGTAACATGTACGCCGGTCACCCGCCAGACCCGGACCTGCTCCGACAGTCCGACCACCTGGCGGGCACCGAGATCGTCGAAATCAAACTGGCTGCCAAGCAGGCGTCGGGTCGAATCAGCGATCAGGAGCGTATCGGGTTCTGCCATGCCCTGGAGGCGCGCTGCCAAGTTTGGCGTCTCGCCGAGAACCGCGTGTTCCTCCGACGCACCCTTGCCGACAATGTCGCCGGCGACAACCAGTCCCGTAGCGATCCCGATACGCACTTCGAGATTGACGTCTTCCCGAGGGTCCAGATCACGCACCGCCTCGACCACGCCGAGCCCTGCACGCACTGCCCGCTCGGCATCGTCCTCATGAGCCTGGGGATAGCCGAAATAAACTAACAACCCATCGCCAACGTAACGGGCAATATAGCCTTCGAATGCGCTGATCACGCCGCCACAGGCTTCCTGATAAGCACCGATGACAACGCGCAAATCTTCCGGGTCGAGACGCTCTGAAAGAGCCGTTGAACCGACGAGGTCGCAAAACATTACCGTCAACTGGCGGCGCTCGGCTTCGTTACGCAAGGCGGATGCCGTCGGGCTTGGAATTGAGCCAGGTTCGACGGGGTTTAATGGCGGTGTGGTTGTCGCCGACAAAGTTTCGATTGCGCGCAACAGCTTCTTGCGTTCGCCCATGGCTGTGACGCCAAGATCTCGCAAGTCTGCATCACTTAAGTCGGCTGCCAGGTCGAGATCAATCTCGTTTTCTTCGAACACCTCAGCAAATTTCTCAAGGCCGAGTTCACTCAGCCAATCGTGAACTTCGCGGGCCACGGTGTATCTCCCTAATATACTGACGGATATTAGCATAAGGGCTTTGGCAACGCAGCCTCGCGTTCAAATGTCCGCTTTGGGTCAACAACAGCCCTTTCTGACGGACCAAATAAGGTCCGCTCTGCCCCCTCTAAATGGACGTATTGGCGATGAAGGTCCGTTAAGCGTGGGAAAGCTGACGTTTCCGAGGGGTTGCCAGGACTTCGCTTATTAGCCAAAAGGAGACGTGTCGCGAATATTCAACTAAGCAAACGAATCATGAAATAACTACCTGGATACCCGCATTGTGAACTTCCCAAAATTGATCATTTGGATAATACCCGGCTGCATCTGACGCATATTCTGGCTTAATACGATTGAGATAGTACATATCGATTGAACCAAGGTTTTTTATTTCGATCGGCCCACGTGGTTCGGTATCGAATAGCCTGTCAATTTGATGTAATGTGCTACCCGATATATTGATGCGATCAGGATCACATGCCTGTTCGAGGCGTGCGGCAGTATTCACTGAGGTTCCCCAGACATCATAAGTTAATCGTTTGGTGCCCACTACGCCTGCTATCAAAGGGCCAGTATTAATGCCAATTCGCTGACGCCACGGTTTCAGTCGAAGCAATTCCCGCTGTCTATTGCTTTCGGCAACAAAATCCTGAAACAACAATGCCGCAAGGCAAGCATCAACGGCGTGGGTCTTGTTGCCTTTGGGTAATCCGGCTGCGCATAGATAGCCGTCACCAACCGTCCGAAGGGTCACAACACGATTATCTGCGGCGATCTGATCAAATTGCGAAAAGTTCTTATTTAGTTGATCAATCAAACGCGCGGGTTCCATCCCATCGGTCAATTGGCTGAAATCTACAAAATCAGCAAACAACACTGTCGCCATATCGACATATTTCGGCTCAACTCGACCGGTTGATTGTAATTCTCGTGCAATAGATCGAGGGAATATGTTGTTCAGGTAAGACTCAGATTTTTCCCTGTTTTCATCAGAGGATTTTTTTTCTTCGGTTAGCTTCTTTACGATTTTCTGTTGATGCAACAGGCGGCGGTGTAACTCAAGTAGCGACATCGACTGCTGAGCCAATCGCCGAACAGCTTCACGCTGAGAAACGGTCAGTTCATGAGGTTCGAAATCTACGACGCACAGTGTACCAAGTACGTATCCGTCGGTGTTGACCAGGGGCATACCACAGTAAAATTGAAGATTGGGTTCTCCGACGACAATCGGTAAATCCTTGAAACGTTCATCCTTGGTCAAATCTGGAACATACATAATATCGTTGGAGCAGATAGTTGTTGAACATACTGATACCTCAGCAGGACATTCAGTCATTCCAGTCAGCCCATAATTAGATTTGAACCATTGCCGGTTTACATCCATCAAACTAATAAGCGCGACCGGACAGTCACAAATTTGTGCCGCTATTTCTGTAAGGCAGTCTTGATCAAAATCTGGTGGCGTATCCAATGCTTCATAGGAATTCAAAGCACCCAAACGTTCGCTGTCCTGTAATATTCGATCTGCTGTCATTAAAAATTCCACGTGATTCGATTGCTGTAGGATCATGGCAGGCTTTTCAGGATTGCTCAACGTCCACCAAAAAAGGAAAGATTTTGTACAATTGCGAAATCCGACATTTCCGCTTTGGGCCAAAAGCGGACACCAGTGTCCTTATTAGTGAAATTCCAAAGCCACGATTTCGGCACGTAAAAGCTGACATCATACAAATTGACCGAAGTGTGTTATTATTGGTTTCCTGCATTTTGATACCGTCCGGATTTGGAACAGTGTGCAGGTAGAGGTCCAATTGCACTGTCTGTACTGGCCGGAACCTTGAGGGGGGATAAGCTATGACGACGATTGACCGAATGACTTCGCGTCCCGCGTTGGTAATTTATCTGGGCCTTGCCATTGTAGTTGCTGCAGTGGCGAGCACTATGGCTCTCCGGACAAACCCCAATCAGCCGTATCCGACATTGAACGTCACTGAAGATGATGTCGCGATCCACGGCTACGACACTGTCGCCTATTTCACCGACAACAAGGCGATGAAGGGAAAAAGCGAGTTTCAACAGTCGTGGCGGGATGCCCAGTGGCATTTCACTTCGTCCGCGAACCGTGATCTTTTTTCTGCCAATCCCGACCGCTACGCCCCTCAATACGGTGGCTATTGCGCACTCGGGATCGCTGCCGGCGAAGTATCCGATGTCAATCCGAAAGCCTTCACGATTGTCGATGGCAAGCTTTATCTCAACAAGGAAATGGAATTTCGCGAGATTTGGCGAAAAGGCACGACGGCTGAAATCTTACTTTCCGATCATAATTGGAAACACAATCGAAAGGGCATGAGGAACGTTCTCAACTGTCCAAACTGGCCCGCCTGCGGTTTCTTCTGATCTGAATAGCGGCCAACCGCAAGAAGGTTATTTTAATCCTGCTTTACGAAGGCCCTCTGCCATTCGCTCGGCGACGGCTGGATCACCAAATTGAGGCCCGAATTCCTCGACTTTGAAGAAGGGATTTAATCGGCGCACGGCCGCCACCGATGCCATGGCCTTTTTCGGGCGGTTGATTTGAGCGTAACAGGCAGCAAGCACCGCGTGTTCGTAGGCACTGTCTGGCCTTCGTTCAATACTCTTTTCCAGCACCACGATCGCGTCGTCGTAGCGTGCCTTAAGATAATAGGCGAGACCGAGGTTCCAGAAATGTTGAGCTCTCATATTTGGATCAAAGCGCAATGCCATTTCCAATGACAGAATGGCACCGTCAATGCGTCCGGCCCAGACCAACGCAATGCCTTGGTTTGCGTAACTTTCTGCGTCATTGGGGTTGAGGGCAATCGCCCGCTCCGCTTCCAGTACCGCAAGATCGTGTTGCCGCCGAATGCTGTAGACCTGAATAAGCAACCGACGCGCCTCAACGTTTGATGTCTCGAGTGATATCGCTTTTTGCGCCAGATCATTGGCCTGTTTCATCGACTTCTGGGGAGATCCGGTCCAGCCCCATAACACCGGTTCAATGTAGGTCCAGCCGAGACCGGCATAGGCCGACGCATAGCCAGGATCGATGCCGATCGCCTGGCGGAACAGCTTTCGCGCCTCGAAATTTTCGTCTGGTGTGCCCTGATCAACGAGCGCCCTGGCACGCAGCACATAATCATAAGCCCTCAAGTCCTTGGTTGGTTTGGCAAAGGCCTGCTTCAGCTCGATGTCAGTCAATCGAACCGCAAGGGTGCGAACAATTCTGCGAGTGATTTCATCTTGCAGATCAAAAAGATTTTCCGCGCGCTCGTCGAAGCGCTCTGCCCACAAATGCTGGCCGTTTGTCCCATCAATCAACTGGGCATTGATCCGGATTTTCTCGCCAATCTTTTGCACGCTACCTTCCAGGACATAGCGAACGACCAGTTCTTTGGCCACCTGCCGAATATCTACCGACCGGCCCTTGTAGGTGAATACCGAGTTACTGGCGATCACGAAGAGGTCGTGAAATTTCGACAGGTCGGTAATGAGATCATTAGTAATACCGTCGCTGAAATATTCTTGATCTGGATCCGAACTCAGATTGGTGAAGGGCAAGACGGCGATAGAAGACTCTGCCGACATCGGCGAAGGCAGGACGTCATGATCTGATGGCCGGGGCCATTGCCAAGCCGCCAAACCGGCGAAAGTGACGATCAGCATCGCGGCGACGGCCAGCAAGGCGTAGCGAATTTGAACTTTTTCTTTCGTTTTGCTTTTGGCCGAAGCAATTTCGCCCGCATCGGTCAGTATCCGATATATCTGCACAGGGGCCGAGACATTCTTGACCTCATGCAGGCCCATGTCTTCGAAGTCATACTCAAGCTGGTTATGAACTGATTCATAGACCAATCCTGATATCCAAATGCCGCCATCGTCTGCCAAGGTCTCGATGCGGGCAGCAATATTGACGCCTTCACCATGGATATCCTGACCGTCATCGACGATATCTCCAAGATTCACACCCATGCGGAAGGCAAGCGGGTTTTCAGCCAGCTTGTCTTGCATAGCGACTGCGCATTTGACGGCATCCTTAACGACGTGAAACTCGGCCAGAAAGCCGTCCCCGGTTAATTTGACGATGCGCCCGGAATGACTGGCGATAGCGGGCTCGATGATATCATTGCGTGCCGCCGTCCAGGCGGCCACTGTGGCATCTGTATCTTCCTCGACCAGTTGGGTATAGCCCGCCACATCCGCAGCGATGATGGCAACAAGTCTGCGCTGGTTTGTTGAGCTGGAAATGATCTTCTACCCCCCAGGGAAAAAACCTTCGGGCATTCTAGAGGGAGATTGGGACCAGGCAATCGCTTTCATTTGAAATTCTTGCACCCAATGTCTGCTTTGGGTCAACAGCAGTCATTTCCCCGGTATTGATATTTCGTCTGTTCAACACTCTATAACGGACGTCAAATACATAACTGCTGTTTCAGCCTCCTGGCACAATTCCTGCCTCTTCGTATACATGGCCTTTTCAGCAGTATTTGGCACTCATAAGGGCCGCTGGACTGTAGCACCAACGTAGCACTGGGGTTAATGATCAACTCTTCCCGCAACCAAAATAAACCCGCTAACCTGTTGGGGTTGCGGGTTTATTTTGGTTGCGGGGGCAGGACTTGAACCTGCGACCTTCAGGTTATGAGCCTGACGAACTTGCGGTTAAAGAGTTTTTCGATAGCCCGCCCAGAAAAAACAGGCTGGTCACATAAATGCCCGTCAACGACAAGCCATGCAAATCGTGCTGATCAAATGTAATCCAAGTTAAAACCTTCCATTTAATTCTTCCGGTTTCGTCTGGGTTTACTTCGGAATATTTTTTGTATTCTTGCCTCGAGTTTTGGCTCCGCGATTTTCGGAATATCCCGCGCCAACAGTTCGCATTTGGCCAGCACATTGCCCTCTTTCATCAGATTTCGAGCGTGTTGATCGGAATATGGCCTATCTCTGCCAAACGCCGCGGTCGCAATTTCGTTAACTCTATTCCTGATGCCCACTGTTCCGTACACATGGCCGGACGTGACATCTGAAGGGAGGAATCCTTCGGTATCCGGAAGTTTATCTTCTATGAACCCTGCTTCGACAAACCGCAGATAAAGTTCGTCGATCGGCCCAGGCAGGCAGCATTCTGAAGCGACATTGGTTTGGCTAGAGACCATCACGTCATCCTTATTTTGCACCCCCCCTCCACCAAATTGGCGATTTCTGAGCAAACTTGACTACGAAGTCCCGAATATTTCAGGGCGCAAGCGCAAGGTGGAACCAGTCATGGAAAACGTCAAGATCAAATACGTTGCAGTAACGAAATTAAAATCCCACCCGCGTAACCCTCGTAAGCACAGCAAGAAGCAGGTCCGCCAGATCGGCCGCAGTATAAAGCGATTCGGCTTTGTCGGCGTTATTATTGTTGACGCCAATAATTGCATTATCGCCGGCCACGCTAGGGTTGAAGCCGCAAAGGCGCTCGGGATTAAAGAAGTGCCGGTCATCTGTGTCGACCACCTCTGCGAAGAAGAACTCCTCGCCTACATGGTTGCCGACAACAAGCTGACCGAAAATGCCGAGTGGGGATTTCCCCTGCTGGGTGAGATTTTTCATATTCTGGACGTCAGCGGCATCGACTTTGACCTGGAGATCACCGGCTTCGACGCCCCCGAGATCGATTTCTTGATCGATCAGCACGCCGGCGTTGCCGACGAAGAACCACCTGACGAGATCCCGCTGCCGCCAGATGCCGGTCCCGCAGTAAGCCGCCGCAATGATCTGTGGCTGCTCGGCAGGCACCGGCTTCTATGTGATGACGCAACATCACCCGTGTCATACGCAGCACTGATGAACGGCAAGAAAGCGCAGTTCGTGTTCACCGACCCGCCTTACAACGTCCGCATCGGTGGTCATGTCAGCGGCAAGGGCCGTCACCAGCACGATGAGTTCGTGATGGCGTCCGGCGAGATGTCCGACGCCGAGTATATCGTCTTCCTTGAAACGGTGTTGCGGCTGATGGCGGCCAACTCCGTCAACGGCTCGGTCCACGACATCTGCATCGACTGGCGGCATGTGCACGATCTGCTAACGGCAGGACGCGCCGTTTATCAGAAGCTGCTGAACATTGCGGTGTGGGCCAAGCCCAACGCCGGCATGGGCAGCCTGTATCGCAGCCAGCACGAATTGGTGGCCATATTCAAAAACGGCACCGGCAAGCACATTAATAATGTCGAGCTGGGCCGGCATGGCAGAAACCGTTCCAACCTGTGGCAGTACGCCGGTATGAGCAGCTTCGGTGCGGACAGGGACGACCTGCTGAGCCTGCATCCGACGGTGAAGCCACTTGAACTGGTCAAGGACGCCGTCCTGGACTGCTCCAGTCGTGGCGGCATTGTGCTGGATCCGTTTGCCGGCTCGGGCACGACCATGCTGGCGGCCGAGCAGACAGGTCGGAAGGCCTGCGCCATGGAACTCGATCCGAAGTACATCGATGTCGCCATCCGCCGCTGGCAAGCGCTGACGGGTCAGGTCGCCGAACTGGCTGAGACCTGTCAGACCTTCGATGAAGTCTGCGCTGAACGCTCTGAAGCCTCGGCGGACCATACCTCTGAAGCTGCTGAATAGGAGAAATGTCATGGCACGCAAAAAAGGCTACGCAGTCGGCAAAGGCAAACCGCCGCTGCACTCCCGTTTTCAACCAGGCGAAAGCGGCAACAAAAAGGGCCGGCCAAAAGGCAGCCGCAACATTGCCACCGACCTGGCGGAAGAACTGAACGAGACGGTGGCGATCCAGGAAGGCGGCAAGACCAGGAAGCTTTCAAAGCGAAGGGTGATGATAAAGGCCACCGTCAACAAGGCCATGAAAGGCGATGTGCGCGCCGTCAACGCCATCACCGCCCTCGTTGATCGATTGTTCGGCCAGCCCGTCGACGGCGATTCACCTGACCGCCTGTCGGCCGACGATGCCGCAGTCCTCGAGGCCTTCATCGACCAGGTCAGGGCTGACCATGAAGGGGCCGGCTCGGGAGCCAAAGACAAGACCTCACCAGCCCTGGATGACGACCCCGACAGCCCGCAAGACCGCACCCCCGCAACGCCCAGGAAGAGAAAAGGAACCTGAAATGGATATCACCGATAAACAGCTTCTGAACGCCGTTCTGCGCAACGACTTCATGTCCTTCGTCCGACGCAGCTTCATGAGCCTGCAGCCAGGCACCCGGTTCGAAGTAAACTGGCACCACCGCGTTATGGCCCATGAACTGATACGGTGCCTGAATGGCGAGACCCGCCGTCTCATTGTCACCCTGCCGCCCCGTAACCTCAAATCGACCATGGCGTCAGTGGCCTTCCCGGCGTTCGCCCTGGGCCACGATCCGACACTCAATATTGTCTGCGCCAGTTACTCGGCTGACCTGGCCGGCAAGTTCTCGCGCGACTGCCGGTACCTGATGCAGCGTGACTGGTATCGGGCAATGTTCTCTGATCTTCTGGACGCCGGCAAGCTGACCGAGTTCGAAATCACGACCCTGGCCAAAGGCGGACGCCTGGCGACTTCCGTGAACGGCACCCTGACCGGTCGAGGTGGTAATTTTATCATCCTCGATGATCCGCTGAACGCCGGCGAAGCCTCGTCACCAGTCAAGCGGCAGGCCGTCATTGAATGGTACACCAACACCCTGTTGTCACGGCTTGATAACAAGGCGGAAGACGTCATCATCGTTGTCGCCCAGAGACTGCACGATGACGACCTGGTGGGCCATCTCCTGCGCAGTGGTGAACACTGGGTTCACATCAACCTGCCGGCCATCGCCGAGGAGGCGCAGTGGTTCGAGCTCGACAGTGGCGTTATCGTCGGTCGGGATGCTGGTGAGGTGTTGCACGAAACGCTCGAGCCGATGAACGTGCTGATGGATATCAAGGCCAATATGACCAATGCCACCTTCGCGGCCCAGTATCAGCAGAACCCGGTTCCCCTAAGCGGCGACATGATAACCTGGAGCTGGTTCAAGTCCTACTCGGCACCCCTTGAACGCCAGGACGACGACTACATCACAATCAGCTGGGACACGGCATCAAAGTCGACCGAACTCAGCGATTACAGTGTCGCTACAGTGTGGCTGATGCGGAACAAGGATCACTTTCTGCTCGACATCTTCCGGAAGCGACTTGACTACCCCGACCTCAAGAAAAAGGTGGTAGCGTTGGCAAATCGCTACGAGGCGGACGCTGTCCTGATCGAGGACAAGGCTTCCGGGACCTCACTTATCCAGGACCTGCAGGAAGACGGCGAAGTCCGCCCTATTGCCATTACGCCGGAAGCGGACAAGGCGACCCGGATGTTCACCAGGACTGATATTATCAGCGCCGGATACATCTGGCTGCCCGATGCCGCAACCTGGCTGGATGACTTCAAACGGGAGATTCTGCAGTTTCCCCGGGGCAAACATGACGATCAGGTCGATAGTTTCTCCCAGTACCTGAACTGGGATCATCCCATGCACCCGGAGACCTGGGAATACCGTGTTGAGCCAAGCGGGATGGCCCTGGAAACCGGATATGAACCGGGCACGATCGACTATGACGACATGACTCCGGGGCGCAAAATCAGGAAGAGGTGACAGGCTACAGGCACCTAGATCATTGCCGCCGACGGGGGCAAATGCCCCCGTCTCTATGACTGGACTTCTACGCCGAATGGAGCGTGCATGGTGGCCACCTAAGGAGGCCACCAATGCCTGATGATACAGACGCACCATCGCCCCCGCTGCCGCGCTCACAGCGCTCTGCGACGCCACTGAGAGATGACCGCGTAGCATCAGTCCGTCGGGCCCGCCAAACACTTATCGAGCTCTGGTCGGACGCTTACAGTCAGCTACCGCCCAAGGGTATCAGCCACCGCCTGCTGGATTACGCAGCGGCCTACAATGAACAGGTCAGCGAGTTCGGTGGACTGAGCGTTGCTGCCCGGCGTGAACTTTCAAAAATCGCCACCCAACTCACAGACCCGGTCGAGCGGTCGAGCAGAAAAAGCCGCCCCTTGCCGCCGGGTGCCCGTCTGGTCCGTGAATGGCAGGGCGCGGTTCACTGTGTAGATAGTCTTGATACCGGGTATCTATATCGAGGCATCATATACGGCTCGCTTTCCGAAATCGCCCGACTGATCACGGGCGCCCGCTGGTCCGGCCCCCGGTTCTTCGGAACCAACCGATGAGCAAGATCCGCTGCGCGGTCTACACCCGTAAATCCACCGAGGAAGGCCTGGAACAGGACTTCAACAGCCTGGATGCCCAGCGTGAAGCCTGTGAGGCCTATATCAAGTCACAGAAGAGCCTGGGCTGGGTGTGTCTCAAGAAGGCCTATGACGACGGTGGTTTGTCTGGTGGCAACATGGCTCGCCCTGCCCTGCTGGCCCTGCTGGCGGACGTCGAAGCCGGTCTGGTGGACCTCGTCGTGGTCTACAAGGTGGACCGCCTGACAAGGTCATTGGCTGACTTTGCCAAAATCGTTGAACGCCTGGACGAAAACGGTGCCTCATTCGCTTCGGTGACCCAGCAATTTAACACCTCGACGTCCATGGGCCGCATGACCCTCAACGTGCTGATGACGTTCGCCCAGTTCGAACGGGAAGTTACGGCTGAACGGATTCGCGACAAAATAGCTGCCTCGAAGAAGAAAGGCATGTGGATGGGTGGTGCCGTGCCCCTGGGCTACGACAATGTCGACAAGGCTCTGGTGATCAACGAGGCCGAAGCCCGGACCGTTCGGCTGCTGTTCGATTTTTATCTGGAACTGGGGTCGGTTAAAGAGCTCGCGATCAGAGCCGAACACATCGGCGTTCGCACCAAAGTCCGAACTGTCAGGGACGAGCCTGTTGGCGGCCTGTCGTTCAGTCGGGGGCATCTCTATCAGATGCTCAAGAACCCGCTCTACGCCGGCAAGGTCGCTCACAAGGGTAATGTCTACAAAGGATTGCATGAGGGTATCATTGACCCTGAGACTTGGGAGGCCGTTCAGGCATCGCTGAAAGCCAAAGCCTCACCCCGCAAGAGGGCGACCAATGTCAAAGACATCCATCTCCTGACCGGTATTCTGTATGACGAGCGCGGCGAACGATTATCGCCCTCCCACGCGGTCAAGAACGGCAGACGTTATCGGTATTACATCGCAAAAAACATCGCTCTTGATCCCGCGAAAGTTAACACAGGATGGCGCCTGCCCTCCTCGACCCTAGACGGACTGGTGGTTAACGCCTTGGTGGCGTTCCTCAGCGATGACAGCCGACTGATTACAATGCTTGGGCAGGACACCGACACGCCGCTTGAGCTCAAGAAGCTCATCGGTCGGGCGGCATCATTGGCCGAAAGATTATCCAGCCCGGACCCGGGTGATCTGGCAAGGGCCATGAAAGATCTGGTTGTCCGGGTTGATATCGATCAAGGATCGGTACGAATACAGATGCATGCGGAACGCCTTTTTGAGCAAGAGCAGGCGATCACATTGGAAATTCCGATGACATTGAAACGGCGTGGGGTCGAGACCAAACTCGTCGTGAATCCACGTGACCGGGAAGTGGCACCAGAAAAAGAACAGACGCTGGTCGGCCTAATCGCCAGTACACATCACTGGTTCAGCCAACTGGCAAGTGGCAAAGCCAGGTCTGTTCGTGACATCGCCCTCATCAATGGGGTTGCGGAAAACGATGTCAGCCGGTTCCTGCCGCTGGCATTCCTCGCGCCCGACATTGTTGAGGCGATAATTGCAGGCGATCATCCCCAAGATCTCCAGGCCGAAAAGCTCAAAAGGCTCAGTCCACTGCCCCAGTCCTGGGTCGAACAACGGCGGCTACTGGGATTTACGCCACGATAAATGATGCGGTCTGGTCGGCAGGTGTTGCGCTGGAGACGGATGCCGAAATTGGCCCAAAATCACAAAAATATTGGTCTCCCAGGCAGAGTTGAGGGGTTGGAATATGCCTGGCAATCGCTGAATACTGCGGGTGTTAGCGATCCCGAACGGATATCTACAGGATCAAGGGGGTGGTTGGTGGGCCCGGCAGGACTCGAACCTGCAACCAGACCGTTATGAGCGGTCGGCTCTAACCAATTGAGCTACGGGCCCCCATGGGATCATCATCCAGAGCGCGGCATACCCCTATCAGGAATTGCCTGCGGGAAAAAGAGGGTAATGGCCCTTGAGATAAAATTACTTATCCTGAGTGTCATTTGAGCGTGACGTCAGCCGTAATCGTTCCGTTCAGACGACGCATCCGAGAGATACTGCACGATCTCCCACTCCTGCCCGGCTTCATCGAAGTAATAAGCCCGCTTGCGGTGCGGGTGTTCCGCGACATCAATGCCGCTCCGACAACCGGCGGCTTCCAGTCGCGCCGTCACGGTTTCGAAATCATCGACCACCCAGCACAGATGATTGACGCCGAAGTTCGTGTAGGTCTCCCGCGCGGGCTCTGGCGTCACGCCGACGTGCGGCTCTTGCAGGGCGATATAAAAATCATCCGTGCCGACATGCGCCCAGCGGTAACTGCCCTCAGGTGTCTCATCATGCCGCACGACAAAATCCGGATCGATCAGCCTGAGAAACGCAATTGCGGCCGGGATATCGGGTACGGTGATATTGGCGTGTTCAAGATACGTCGGCATGGGCGCGCCTCCAGTTTAGATCAATTCTAATAATTTATATGTGGTCACCTTAAGTCCTTGTCAATACTGCATTATCCACAAAAAAGGCCGGGGATTAGCCCGGCCTTTTCGGTAATTATCATTCGCGATCAGGTATCGAGGAAGCTTCTGAGTTTGCGCGAGCGGCTCGGGTGTTTGAGCTTGCGCAGTGCCTTGGCTTCGATCTGGCGGATGCGTTCACGTGTCACACTGAACTGCTGACCGACTTCTTCCAGCGTGTGATCGGTGTTCATGCCGATGCCGAAACGCATGCGCAACACGCGTTCCTCGCGCGGTGTCAGGCTGGCCAGCACCCGCGTCGTGGTTTCCTTGAGGTTCGAGTGGATCGCTGCATCAATCGGCAGGATGGCGTTCTTGTCTTCAATGAAATCGCCGAGGTGGCTGTCTTCTTCATCACCGATTGGTGTTTCAAGACTGATCGGTTCCTTGGCAATCTTCAGGACCTTGCGGACTTTCTCGAGCGGCATCGAAAGTTTTTCGGCCAGCTCCTCCGGCGTCGGCTCGCGACCAATTTCGTGCAGCATCTGGCGCGAGGTGCGCACCAGCTTGTTGATGGTCTCGATCATGTGCACCGGAATACGAATGGTGCGGGCCTGATCGGCAATGGAACGCGTAATCGCCTGGCGGATCCACCACGTGGCGTAGGTCGAGAACTTGTAGCCCCGGCGGTATTCAAATTTATCCACCGCCTTCATCAAACCGATGTTGCCTTCCTGGATCAGATCGAGGAACTGCAGGCCGCGGTTGGTGTACTTCTTGGCAATGGAAATCACCAGGCGCAGGTTGGCCTCGACCATTTCCTTTTTGGCCCGGCTGGCGTCGCGTTCGCCGCGCTGCACGGTCTCAACGATTTCGCGGTAATCGCGCACGTTGAGGCCGACCATGGTCGACACTTCGCCGATTTCGGTGCGGATTTCCTTGACCTCATCCATGCCGTTTTTGGCAAACTCGGCCCAGCCCTTGCCCTTCAGGCGGCGCACACGTTTGAGCCAGCCCGGATCAAGCTCGTTGCCGGTCCATTGTTCGAGGAAAGAGGTACGGGAGACCTTGTTCTTCTCGGCAATTTTCAGCACCCGGAATTCAAGCTTGATGATGCGCCGGTTGATGCCATAAAGCTCATCAACCAAAGCTTCGATGCGACCGTTATTGAGGTGCACGCGCTCCATCAAATCAATGAGCTCTTCCTTGAGCTTGGCGTAGCGTTTTTCCTGGGCATTGCTCAGTTCGTCATTTGCAAGGTGAGCGGCAACGCGCAAGTCCTGCAGGCGGTGAAGTTTTTTGTAGGTCTTGGCAATGTCGGCAAAATTATCGAGAACAGTCGGCAGCAAGGCCTGCTCCATCGCAGCCAGCGACAAACTCGCCTCTTCAGCATCATCGTCATCGTCGTTGCTGTCGCTGTTTTCGGTCGCCTCGCCATTTTCGGACTTTTCGCCGCTGGCGTCTTTTGCGTCTGTTTTTGTTTCAGCTTTTTCAGCAACCGGGACGGCTGCAGGGGCCGCGACGCCGGGTACCGCGCCAGGTGCCGCACTGGCAGCAGCTGCGTTATTCTTGGCCGCTTCACCGCCCGGCGTTTTACCGTAAGTCGCGTCAAGATCAATAATGTCGCGCAGCAGGACATCGCCGACCTTCAGCGATTCACGCCAGCCGACGATCGCCCGCATGGTCAGCGGGCTTTCACAAATACCGCCGATCATTTTTTCACGGCCGGCCTCGATGCGCTTGGCGATTTCGATTTCGCCTTCACGCGACAGCAATTCAATCGAGCCCATTTCACGCAAATACATACGTACGGGATCGTCGGTGCGATCAAATTCGGGTTCGGCGCTTTTGGTCAGCGCCGATGCGGTATCTTCGGTCTTGGCAACTTCCGTGCCCTTGGCGGCATCGCCAGAGGCATCTTCGGCGTCTTCGTTTTCGATGACGTTGATGCCCATTTCGGACAACATCGACATAGTGTCTTCGATTTGTTCGCTCGAGACCTTGTCCTGCGGCAATACAGTATTCAGCTCATCGTAGGTGATGTAGCCGCGTTCCTTCGCCTTGGCGATCATCTTTTTGACCGCCTGGTTCGAGGCATCAATCAGGGGAGCATCGCCGCCTTCTTCACGGGGCTCTTCTGTTTCTGCCGTAGCTGTTGCTGTCTTCGCCATGTTTACTCCACTGCCAGCCAGACGCCCGTCGACGCCTTGCCTCAAGAATTTCATCTCAGCGACGCCGTCATCGGCGCCCATTTCACCTAGTCGCGGTCCCGGTCCCGGTCGCCAGAGGCGTGCTGCTCTTCATCAAGTACGTGTTGCATGCCACGCACCAGGTGCTCGCCGTCTCTCAAATCACCCGTCCCGGCGTACTCCTGACGCTGTTTGACCAGACCGACATTGCGGTAGTCCAGCGCCAATAGTTCCCGCCATCCCGATTCGGCCTCTTCAATGGTCGCCTCGGGTCGTGCAAATTTCTCTAAAATCGTCGCCTTGTTGCCGGTCAAACGCTCCACCATTGACGCTTGCCCACGTTCATTGAGGTGGGCTTTGAGCGCTGCCCTGTCAAGGGGTGCGGTACGACCGGCTATGTCTATGATTTCAGCCCGCAATTTGTCAAGTTCTTGATTCATTATTTCGAGCGAAACAAGGTCATCAAAAACGTCCTCAATCAATGTAGGATGATTAATCAAAGTAACAATTAATAATTTCACCCGCCGGAGTCCGGGGTCTGACAAGGCCTGTGCCGGGTTCAGACTAATCTGAGGCCCGCCAAATCCGCCACTTTTGGCATATTTTCCTCCCCCGCCCGAATTCTTGCCGCGCCCGCCCGAATTTCCGCTTCTGTGCTGGCGTGTACCGCCAAAGGCATCATCAAGGCGATTGGTAAAAAATTGCTCGTAATAGCCCCGCACGGTCGGATCGCCGATCTCCCGCACGGTTTCGAAGATCGCCTTGCGGAAGCCCGCGCGCCGCTCAGGGGTGTCCATGCTTTGACCCTGGGCGGTTTTTCGCCACAGTACTTCCGACAACGGCAAGGCCTCGTCGAGCAGCTTTTGCATGGCTTCGGGGCTGTTGTTACGGATCAAGGTGTCCGGGTCCTCGCCCTCAGGCAGCAACGCGAACTTCAGTGAATGGCCTGGTTTAAGAAGGGGCAGAGCCCGCTCGGCTGCGCGAATTGCCGCACCCCAGCCCGCCTTGTCACCATCGAGGCAAAATATCGGTTCCGGTGCGACGCGCCAGAGTTCAGCCAGCTGGTTTTCCGTCACAGCGGTTCCCAGGGGTGCCACAGCGTGGGGAAAGCCGCCTTCGTGCAAGGCAATGACATCCATATAGCCTTCAGCGACAACGACCTGGCCCATGTCGCGTAACGCGGCCCTGGCATTTGCCAGATTGTAGAGCACCGAGCCCTTGTGGAAGAGCGGTGTCTCCGGCGAGTTGAGGTACTTGGCTTTGGCATCGCCGAGCGCCCGACCGCCGAATGCGATCACCCGGCCGCGCCGGTCAGTGATCGGGAACATCAGGCGATTGCGGAAGCGGTCATAACTCTCGCCGCCGTCTTCGGGCTTGATCACCAGGCCCGCCTCGATCAGTTGCTCGTCCTTGATCTCGCGGCTCATCAGATGCTGTTTGAGGGCGAAGCGCGATTCGGGCGCAAAGCCCATCCGGAAGTGCTCCATGGCCTGCTTGCCAACGCCGCGATCACGAATGTAGCCGCGCGCGCCCTTGCCGCCCTCGCCCAGTAACTGTCGGGCAAACCATTCAGCCGCCATTTCCATGACTTCATGCAGCCCGGCCTGTTCTTTGGCACGGCGGGCGGCCTCGGGCGATTGCTCCGGGATCTGCATGCCGGCCTCCTGGGCCAGCTTCTCGACGGCTTCCGGGAAATTGAGTCCTTCGGTTTCCATGACAAAATCGAAGACACTGCCATGTTTGCCACAGCCGAAGCAGTGATAAAAACCCTTGTCTTCGTTCAGAGTGAAAGACGGTGTTTTTTCGTTGTGGAAGGGGCAAAGGCCGGAATGTTCGCGGCCCTTGCGGCTCAGCTTGACGCGCCGACCGACGACGTCGGCCAGGCCCACGCGGTTTCGAACTTCGTCAATGAAATGCGCCGGAAACGCCATTCAACTTCACGCGGCCCCAAATTCAATACTGATCAGCGAAATTGCTTGTCAGTACAGATCGTATCTAGCGAAGTTGCCCCTGGCCCGGTTTCGGGGCCCCCACAGAGATGCAACGCGAATAATTCAAGGTACCAGCAGCTTCTTGATTGCGCCACTCGCCTTGCCAAAATCCATTTGGCCGGCATAGCGCTCTTTCAGAGCGCCGATCACCCGGCCCATATCCTTGATGCCTTCTGCGCCAACCTCGGCGATGACCTCAGCAGCGATGGCCGCGATTTCATCGTCCGACAGCTGCGCCGGCAAAAATTCCTCAATAACACCTATCTCGGCTTCTTCCTTGGCAGCCAGCTCGGCGCGATCACCATCGAGATACATTTTGATCGAATCCCGGCGCTGGCGGATCATGGTTTGAAGCATGCTCAGGATATTGTCGTCCGAGATACCACCGTCTTCCCCCTTGCCACGGGCCGCAATGTCGCGATCCTTCAGGGCCGCCATTACCAGGCGAAGCGTCGAGACGCGGGCCGCCTCTTTGGCTTTCATCGCCGTTTTCAGGGAGTCGTTAATACTGCTGCGTAACATATGTCTTCTGAAATAGCCTCTGGAAGCAGGACATCCTATAGAAAGGGTGGCCGGGAGGCAAACTCTAAATATAATGTAAGCAATTGTTATTAAACGATAATTTCTTTATTTATCGGGGTTGACGACGGCACGGGATTTGCTTATCTTGCGCGCCAATTTGCCCCCTTCCTCATCGCTTGTGCGGTGCAGCCCACCCCGATAAGGCTCAAACAATGGCCAAAGTGTCCAAACCTGTTGCCACGCCCCCTGAAACGGGCGCGACAGCCGTTCTGGTTCTGGGCGACGGCTCGGTTATCCGGGGCCAGGGCATCGGTGCCGCGACCAGCGCGGTTGGCGAAGTTTGCTTCAATACTTCGCTCACAGGGTATCAGGAGATCATCACCGATCCCTCCTACGCCGGGCAAATTATCAATTTCACTTTTCCTCATATCGGCAACGTCGGCACCAACGACGAGGATATCGAGACCACCAGCCCCGCAGCCCGGGGCGTTGTTTTATGTGCCTCGATCACCGAGCCGTCGAACTATCGCGCCAGCCGTCATCTGCATGACTGGCTCGTCGCCCATAACCTGCCCGGCATAACCGGCGTCGATACCCGGCGGCTGACCCGGCACATCCGCAAGCTCGGTGCGCCGAACGGCGTGGTCTGTCACAGCCCGGATGGCGACTTCGACTTTGATGCTCTGGCAGGCCAGGCAACGGGCTGGCCCGGCCTTGAAGGCATGGATCTGGCCAAAGAAGTTTCCTGCACGCAGTCCTATACCTGGGACGAGACGCGCTGGGATATCCGCGACGGTTACGGCCAGCAAACCAGTCCCGGATTTCATGTCGTTGCCGTCGATTTCGGCATCAAACGCAATATCCTGCGCTGCCTCGCGGCGGCGGGCTGCAAGGTCACGGTGGTACCGGCCAATGCGACGGCTGATGAAGTGCTGGGTCTCAAGCCGGATGGCGTATTCCTGTCCAATGGTCCCGGCGATCCGGCGGCCACCGGTGTCTATGCCATCCCGATGATCCAGGGCGTGATTGCCACGGGCCTGCCGTTGTTCGGCATTTGCCTCGGCCATCAAATTCTCGCCCTGGCGCTCGGTGCCGGTTCGGCCAAAATGCATCAGGGCCATCGCGGCGGCAACCACCCGGTCAAGGACCTCGAGACCGGCAAGGTCGAGATCACCAGCCAGAACCACGGCTTCGTCATCGAAGCCGACACCCTGCCCGCCGGCGTTACGCTGACGCACACGTCGTTGTTCGACGGTACCCTCGAAGGCATCAAACTCGACGGCAAACCCGTCTTCTCCGTCCAGTACCACCCCGAAGCCTCCCCCGGCCCGCAAGACGCCCACTATTTGTTTGAGCGGTTCATTCAGTTGATGGAAAATCATGCCTAGACGTACCGACATTGAGAGTATTTTGATTATCGGGGCGGGGCCTATTGTTATTGGGCAGGCTTGTGAGTTTGATTATTCTGGGACGCAGGCCTGTCAGGCACTGAAGGCTGAGGGCTACCGGATTATTCTGGTGAATTCCAATCCGGCGACAATCATGACGGATCCGGACATGGCGCATGCCACATACGTTGAGCCGATCACGCCGGAAGTCGTCGAAAAGATTATCGAAAAAGAAAAACCTGACGCGCTGTTGCCGACGATGGGCGGCCAGACGGCGCTGAATACGGCGATGTCGCTGGCGGATTCCGGTGTGCTGGAAAAACACGGCGTGCAGATGATCGGCGCCGACCGCGAGGCGATCTTCAAGGCGGAGGATCGTGAAGCCTTCCGCACGGCGATGGGCAACATCAATCTGGAATGCGCCAAGAGTATTGTCGTTAACACACTGGACGAAGCTCGCGACGCACTCGAGCATATTGGTCTGCCGGCTATCATCCGCCCCTCGTTCACGCTGGGCGGTACGGGATCCGGCATCGCCTACAACCGCGAGGAATACGAACGCATCGCGGCGGGCGGGCTCGACGCCTCACCGGTCACGGAAGTGCTTATCGAGGAATCGGTTCTGGGCTGGAAGGAATACGAAATGGAAGTTGTTCGCGATCACGCGGACAACTGCATCATTATCTGTTCCATCGAAAACGTCGACCCGATGGGCGTGCATACCGGCGATTCAATCACTGTCGCACCTGCCTTGACCCTGACGGACAAGGAATACCAGATCATGCGCGACGCCTCGATTGCCGTGCTGCGCGAGATCGGTGTCGATACCGGTGGGTCAAACGTTCAGTTCGCGGTCAATCCGGCGGACGGTCGTCTGATCGTGATTGAGATGAACCCGCGGGTGTCGCGGTCGTCGGCGCTGGCCTCCAAGGCCACGGGCTTCCCGATCGCCAAGGTCGCGGCCCGGCTGGCCGTCGGCTATACGCTGGATGAGTTGATGAATGAAATCACCGGTGTGACGCCGGCAAGTTTTGAGCCGACCATCGATTACGTCGTCACCAAGATGCCGCGCTTCACCTTCGAGAAGTTTGCCGGCACGGAGGCCCTGCTCAACACCTCGATGAAATCGGTTGGTGAGGCCATGTCTATTGGCCGGACGTTTGAGGAATCCGCCCAGAAGGCGCTCCGTTCAATGGAAACCGGCCTGACCGGGTTCAATGAAGTCGAGATCGCCGGGCTGGCCGACGCCGGGTCCGATGCCGAGCGCAAGGACGCAGTTCGAAAAGCATTGGGTGCACCGACACCGGACAGATTGCTGGTCATTGCCCAGGCTTTCCGTGAAGGCCTGAACCAGGACGAAATCTTTGCCGCATGTAAATATGACCCGTGGTTCCTCGACCGCATCGAAAACATCATCCTGGCGGAAGCCGATATCCGTGCGGCTGGATTACCTGATGACGCGAACGGTTTGCTGCAGCTCAAGCAGATGGGCTTCTCCGACGCCAGGCTGGCCGAACTCGGTGATAGCACAGAACAGGATGTCGCCGGGCAACGTGCCAAACTGAATGTCCGGCCCGTCTTCAAGCGTGTTGATACCTGCGCTGCCGAATTTGAATCGCAGACGCCATACATGTATTCGGCTTACGAAAACAACAACTGGACAGACGCCAGCGGTAACGTCGTCTCCGAATGCGAAGCCGCACCGAGTGATCGGCGCAAGGTCATCGTGCTGGGCGGAGGTCCCAACCGCATCGGCCAGGGCATCGAGTTTGATTATTGCTGTGTCCACGCCTCTTACTCGCTGGCCGAAGCGGGTTTCGAGACCATCATGATCAATTGTAATCCCGAGACGGTGTCGACGGACTACGACACCTCGGACCGGCTCTATTTTGAACCGCTAACGATTGAGGACGTGCTGGAAGTCGTTCGCGTCGAACAGCAGGCCGGCGAACTGGTCGGTGTCATAGTGCAGTTTGGCGGCCAGACACCGTTGAAGCTTGCGCGTGGCCTTGAAGCCGCCGGTGTACCGATCCTCGGCACCACGCCGGACGCCATTGATCTGGCCGAAGATCGCGACCGCTTTCAGAAACTGCTGGAGGAGCTCAACCTTCGCCAGCCCAATAACGGCATCGCCACAACCAACGAAGAGGCCCACGCCGCTGCCGCCCGCATCGGCTATCCCGTGCTGTTGCGCCCGTCCTATGTGCTGGGCGGCCGGGCGATGGAAATCGTTCATGACGAAGCATCGCTGGCCCGCTATATGCGCGAGGCCGTCAAGGTTTCGGGCGACAGTCCTGTTCTGGTTGATGATTATCTGCGCGACGCCATCGAGGTTGATGTCGACGCCCTGGCGGATGGCGTGGATGTCGTCGTCGCCGGTGTGATGGAACATATCGAGGAAGCCGGCGTGCATTCCGGCGATTCGGCCTGCGCCCTGCCGCCCCATACGCTGAGCGATGCCGTGGTCGAAGACATTCGCGCCCAGGCCAAAAAGCTGGCCCGCGCGCTCAATGTCATCGGCCTGATGAACGTCCAGTTCGCCGTCAAGGGCGAAGACGTCTACATCCTGGAGGTTAACCCCCGGGCGAGCCGGACGGTGCCGTTTGTCGCCAAGGCGACAGGGCGGCCTATCGCCAAAATCGCTGCACGCCTTATGGCCGGCGAAAAGCTTAAGGACTTCGGTCTGGTTTCCGACGACGACGCAAAATTCCGGGTCAGCGGTCATGTCGCTGTCAAGGAAGCCGTCTTCCCCTTCGCGCGTTTTCCGGGTGTCGATATCATTCTCGGGCCCGAGATGAAATCAACAGGCGAGGTCATGGGTCTGGATCAAGATTTTGCCATGGCATTTGCCAAGGCGCAGTTGGCAGGTGGCACGAAGTTGCCGCTTTCGGGCCGGGCTTTTGTATCTGTACGCGACAACGACAAGGAAGGCGTCGTTGAGCCGGTTCGAAAACTGCTTGAACTGGGCTTCACCGCGGTCGCAACACGCGGAACGGCGGCACACCTGGCAGAACAGGGCATTGCCGTTGACACGATCAACAAAGTGCTGGAGGGCCGGCCCCATATTGTCGACGCCATGAAAAACGGCGACATCGATCTGGTCTTCAATACCACCGAAGGCGCCCAGGCGATCGCGGACTCGTTTGATCTGCGTCGGACGGCGCTAACCAACCATATTCCCTACTTCACGACCATCGCAGGGGCGAGTGCAGCGGCCATGGCTATTTCAGCTTTAAAGACCAGCACTCTTGAAGTCGCGCCCTTGCAGTCCTATTCTATTCATACGAACTAAATTTTCTGGACGCCCTGGCGGCCGGCGACAAATGCGTCGGCTTGCGGGGCTTTTTTGGGTTTTCGCCCAATATTACAAGGCTGATACGATGCAACGAGTGCCGATGACGGCGGGCAGTTATGCCAACCTGGTAGATGAGTTGAAAAATCTCAAGACGATTGAGCGCCCTTCAGTTATCAAGGCGATTGAAGAGGCACGTGCGCACGGTGATCTCTCGGAGAACGCTGAATACCATGCCGCCAAGGAAAAACAGGGCTTTATCGAAGGCCGGGTCGGCGAGCTGGAAGCCAAAATCAGTCTGGCCGAAGTCATTGATCCCAAAACGCTCACCGGGTCGTCCGTCAAATTTGGCGCCACAGTTTGTGTCGCAGATGAAGACACTGATGAAGAATCGACCTATCAAATCGTCGGCACGGACGAAAGCGACATCAAAAAGGGCCTTTTGTCGGTCTCATCGCCGCTGGCCCGCGCCCTGATTGGCAAGGAAGTCGGCGATACGGTAAGCGTTGAAGCTCCGGGTGGTGCCCGCGGCTACGAGATCGTCACCGTCGAATTCAAGTAATTCCGCGCCACCTGGGCGGCCCCTGAAACCACTCAGGACTTGCGCTGAAGGGGTGGTCGCTATATATAGCGGCCAGCCGCGCCTGATGCTTTTTTTGGGCGCGTTTTATTTTTACCCCTGGAAGACATCATGGAAATTCGCAACATCGCGATTATCGCGCACGTTGATCACGGCAAAACGACGATGGTCGATCAACTTCTTCGCCAGTCCGGCACGTTTCGGGAAAATCAGCAAGTTGCCGAACGCGTGATGGATTCCAATGATCTGGAACGCGAGCGCGGCATTACCATTTTGTCCAAGTGCACCTCGGTGACACGCGACGGCATTCGCATCAATATCGTCGATACCCCGGGCCACGCCGACTTCGGCGGCGAAGTCGAGCGTATTCTGTCGATGGTCGACGGTGTTGTCATTCTGGTTGATGCGGCTGAAGGTCCGATGCCGCAGACAAAATTTGTCACATCGAAGGCTCTGAAACTGGGCCTGAAACCTATAGTCGTCGTCAACAAGGCCGATCGCCCGGATGCGCGCCACCACGAAGTCCATGACGAAGTCTTCGACCTGTTCCTGGCACTTGAAGCCAGCGACGAGCAACTTGATTTTCCGATGTTGTTTGCCTCGGCCAAGCAAGGCTGGGCCGCTGAAGCACCGGAAGGACCGCAGGACAATCTGGATCCCCTGTTTGAACTGATCGTCAGCCACGTACCGGAACCCGTCGCCGATTATGATGAAGCCGCGGCGATGCCCTTCGCCATGCTGGCAACAACACTGGAACGCGACGATTTCCTCGGTCGTGTCCTGACAGGTCGCGTCCAGCAAGGCGTCATCAAACGCAATTCGACGATCAAGGCCTTGCGCGGAGATGGCAGCGTTATTCAGGAAGCCCGCATCAGCAAATTGCTGGCTTTCAACGGCATCGAACGTGTCTCCGTGGAAGAAGCCGGACCGGGCGATATTGTCGCCATTGCGGGCCTGACCAAGGCGACCGTGGCTGATACCCTGTGTGATCCGTCGATCCAGGAAGCTCTGCCCTCGCAGCCGATTGACCCGCCGACGCTTGCCATGACCTTTGCAGTTAACGATTCACCACTCGCCGGGCAAGAAGGCGACAAGGTGACCTCTCGCATGCTGCGTGACCGCCTGTTGCGCGAATCTGAAGGCAATGTCGCGATCCGGATTACCGAAACCGATGGCGGCGACGCGTTTGAAGTCGGTGGCCGGGGTGAACTGCAGCTTGGCGTGTTGATCGAAACCATGCGACGGGAGGGCTACGAGATGTCGATCAGCCGCCCCCGCGTGATGATCAAAACTGATCCAACATCGGGCCAGCGTCTTGAGCCTATTGAAGAAGTCATGATTGACGTCGATGACGAGTATTCCGGTGTCGTGATGGAGAAGCTCGGCATACGCCGGGCCGAGTTACTCGACATGCGCCCTTCAGGTGGTGGCAAGACCCGTATGCTGTTCCATGCACCGACTCGCGGCCTGATCGGGTATCACCCTGAATTTATGACCGATACACGTGGTACAGGCATCATGAACCGGGTGTTTCACGATTATGCCCCGTCCCGGGGGGAGGTCCCGCAGCGCCAAAATGGCGTACTTATTGCCACCGCAGACGGGACTGCAGTGCCCTACGCCCTGTGGAACCTGGAAGAACGTGGAGATTTGTTCATCACCTCAGGTGCCGCCGTCTATCAGGGCATGATTATCGGCGAGAATGCCCGCTCGGGTGACCTCGACGTCAATCCACTGAAAGCCAAGCAACTTACCAACGTACGGGCGTCCGGCAAGGATGACGCCGTGCGTCTCAGCCCGCACCGTCGCATGGCCCTGGAAGCCGCGCTGACGTACATTGAAGATGATGAACTGGTTGAAGTAACGCCAAAGACGATCCGTCTTCGCAAACGTTTATTGATTCCGCACGAGCGTAAAAGAGCTTCGCGCGCCGCGAGTTAAGTTCAAGTTCCAGTCTCGGAAGATTGCAAACGGAACCTGCAAGTCAGGAAGCCTGTGTCAGGCGTGATCGCCGTCCGGCATCGCCCGGTTATTTTTCGCTTTCAAGTCATTGAAATGGCTGTTCCCGATTGACCAGAACAAAAGACCAAGGCCACCAAATCCGAGGACCACTGCGATGCCAACCAGCATCATCAAATTTTCCATGGTGTGAACACCCCCGCGTTTTCAAAAAACCAATTTCCTTACTGATGATCGACATATTCCGGCTGCAACAAATAACAACCAAAAAGATTACTGTTGATCAAACAGCACAGACACATTAGGCGAGTGCATACAAAATTTGTTACCAAATTATATTTGGCCTGGTTCAATCAGGTCTCGCGACAACTCGCGCTTTGGGGAATGTCAAATTGACCGTGGTCCCGGCGTCTGGCTGGCTGACAATATCCAGTTCTCCGTCATGCAATTTGACGAAGGAATTAGTCAGCGGCAAACCCAGTCCGACCCCTTCGAATCTACGCGTTTGAGACTCGTCCGCCTGACCAAAAGGACGCATGATCCGGTCAATATCGTCCTCGGCGATGCCGATCCCCTGATCCTGAACCGCTATCTTCAGCTCACTGTTGGCATTCAGCGAAGCGGATAGCGACACCTCGCCGCCGGGCAAGGAGAATTTTACGGCATTGGACAAAAGGTTCAGCAGGATCTGTCGAAATATACGGCTGTCCGCCTTGATGAGGGGAAGATCACGCGGGATATTGTTTTGCAGAATAATCCGGCCGTTGATTGCGCGCCCCTCCATCATCATGAACACACGATCGGCAGACTCAGCGACATCCAGTTCTTCTTCGGTTAACTCGAGCTTGCCGGCTTCAATGCGTGACAGGTCAAGTATATCGTTAACGATTTCGAGCAAATGGTTGCCGCTATCGTGGATGTGGTCCGAATATTCGTGGTAGCGCTGATCGCCCAGCGCGCCAAACGGTTCTCGTTGCAGCAATTCCGAAAATCCAAGTATGGCGTTCAACGGTGTGCGCAATTCGTGGCTCATATTGGCGAGAAATTCGGACTTGGCGTGATTTGCCAGTTCCGCTTCCTGTTTGGCCTCTCTCAACTCATGCTCAGTGACTACCATTTCAGTAATATCGTGCTGAACAAGAACGATGCCGCCTTCGCTGGTACGTTGCTCCATGACCTGAACCCAGCGCCCGTTGCCCCACTGATAGGTGCGCTGTGTCGGTGGATTATTGTGGTCTTCAAGACGCCCCTGAATTATCTCCTCGATTTCGCCTGCTTTGAGATTGTAGCCCGAAGCGATCACCCAGTTGCGAGTAAGCGTTTCGAATGTCTGGCCCATTTCAAGGGCACCTGGTGCCACACTTTCGAATAATTCTTCATAAACCGAGTTATAAAAAATTACCCGATCGGCCGCGTCAAACACGACCAGTCCGTCCCTCAGCGATTCCATCGCATCGAGCATGCGTGCGCGAATGATCGCCTGTTCCCGGAGCAGATTTACTTCTTCGGTCTCCTCCTTCGCCGTACCGCGATAGCCCCGGAAAGTTCCGTCGTTGTCAAACCAGGGCACGCCACTCGCCCGAACATGGGCTATTTCACCATTGTCCAGATATCTCGAAAAACAAAAATCCCGGAAAGGCTCATGCGCCTTCATTACACGTTCGTGCTCATTCCATTTTTCCTCGTCTGCACGGTTTTCTTCTATCGAAGCGTCCCTGAGAACTTCAATCCTTGGACGGCCAACGGCGTTTTCGGGTAGCGACAATTTGCTTTGCGACACATTTGAGAATTCCGGTTCGATATAGCAGAGGTGTTCATCGGTCTCCCAGAACCAGTCCGAACTCGCTTCGGCGAAGTCCTTGAATTTGTCCTCGTTTTCGAGCTTCAGGGATTTCGCCTCCAGTCGCTCGGTAACATCGCGGTTAACGACCAGAACCTGACGCGGGCCCGATCCTCTTTGCGGCAGAAACTGCCCCCGGCTCTCCAGGTTACGCCAGCTACCGTCCTGATGCTGAAAGCGCAGGATCGGCAAATCTGTACCCTCATCCGGTTCCTCTTCCTCCAGCATCCTCGTGAAAACGCTCGTGATCAGTTCATGGTCATCAGGATGAGCAATTTCGAACAGGTTTCGCCCGACCAGGTCGGTGACTTCATAACCGAGGATCGGTTTCACCGAAGGGCTTTCGTAAATGATCGTGCCTTCGATATCGACGATTGAAATCAAATCGAGAGCGCTCTCCGAAATCGATCGGAACAATGCCTCATTATTTGCCAAAGCCCTTTCGGCGATCGTCTGATCAGTAATATCCTGGACCGTGCCCTGAACCCTTCGGGCCTTGCCATCGTCGTCGAGCAAAACTTCCGCACGTTCGCGCACATGCCGGATCGTGCCGTCAGGATGCACAACGCGATGGTCGACAATGTAACCCTGGCCTGACTTCACGGCGCTCGACCACTTGGTCAAAACCTTCTTCCGGTCGTCTGGATGTACACCGAGAACAAAAAACTGCCCGGTCGGCGTTACCGATCCCGGCTCGAGGCCAAAAATGCGAAATGTTTCGTCGGACCACTCGACGTCATCAGTTTCGATGTCTTGTTCCCAACTGCCGATATGAGCGACGGACTGGGCCGCCTTCAACGCACGTTCCGCTTCCCTGTGCTTCGTCGACAGGTCAACCAGGCGCGCCTGCGAGGCGCGAAGCCGGCCGATGTAGATCGCCAGTCCGCCGACGATCAAAACGGCGAATACGATGATGATAATACCGATGGAGGGATCAACCACGCCAGATCGCCCCCGGAACGTATCTCAATCGACAGACAACGCGCAGACCAGCACGTTTTTTTCGTAATTGAAAAATTTGTCTAACCCCATATTCAATCTTCGCTTGAACAGGATAAATGTAGTTCGAATGGCGTTACAGTCAAAAAAAGGGCTGCGTTCGAAAACACAGCCCTCTCTTGTTTCACGATCTCTCGTGAACAATATGCCGGGTGGCTTACATCATGCCGCCCATGCCGCCCATGTCGGGCATACCGCCGCCCATGGGGGCTGCAGCCTTGTCTTCCGGTGTGTCGGCAACCATCGCTTCGGTGGTAACCAGCAGACCGGCGACCGAGGCCGCATCCTGCAGGGCTGTACGCACAACCTTGGTCGGATCAATGATACCGGCCTTGATCATGTCGACATATTCTTCTGTCTGAGCATTAAAGCCACGCTTGGTGTCTTTCTGCTCGAGAAGCTTGCCGGCGACAACCGCACCATCAACACCGGCGTTTTCGACGATCTGACGCAAGGGCGTCTGCAGGGCGCGTGAAACGATGTTCACACCGACCTGCTGGTCGTCGTTTTCGGTCTTGATGTTGTTGAGGGATTTGACAGCGTAGAGCAAAGCAACGCCACCACCGGGAACGATGCCTTCTTCGACGGCAGCGCGTGTGGCGTGCAAGGCATCGTCAACACGGTCTTTACGTTCTTTCACTTCAACTTCCGTAGCACCACCGACCTTGATCACGGCGACACCGCCAGCGATTTTGGCGAGACGTTCCTGAAGTTTCTCCTTGTCGTAGTCCGAAGAAGTTTCCTCGACCTGGACACGGATCTGGTTGCAACGGGCTTCGATCTCTTTTTTCTTGCCCGCACCACCGACGATGGTTGAATCGTCCTTGGTAATCGAGACGCGTTTGGCAGTACCAAGCATGTCGAGAGAAACGTTCTCGAGCTTGATACCGAGGTCTTCGGAGATGACCTGGCCACCTGTCAGAACACCGATGTCCTGCAGCATGGCTTTACGACGATCACCAAAACCCGGTGCCTTGACGGCAGCGACTTTAAGACCACCACGCAGACGGTTCACAACCAGGGTCGCGAGGGCTTCGCCTTCAACGTCTTCGGCAATGATCAGCAGCGGACGGCTGGACTGGACGACGGCTTCGAGGACCGGCAACATGGCCTGCAGGTTCGAGAGCTTGCTCTCGTGCAGCAGGATGTAGGGGTCTTCCATCTCGGCAATCATCTTGTCCGAGTTGGTGATGAAGTACGGGCTGAGATAGCCGCGGTCAAACTGCATGCCTTCGACGACGTCGAGCTCGGTGTCGAGACCTTTGGCCTCTTCAACCGTGATCACGCCTTCTTTGCCGACACGCTGCATGGCTTCGGCAATGATGTCACCGATTGCGACTTCGCCGTTTGACGAAATCGTACCAACTTGCGCAACTTCCTCGCTTGAGCCGATTTTTTTCGAACGCTTCTTGATGTCAGCGACAACCGCTTCAACGGCCAGGTCGATACCGCGTTTGAGATCCATCGGGTTCATGCCGGCGGCAACGGCCTTGGTGCCTTCGCGCACGATGGCCTGGGCCAGAACGGTCGCTGTGGTTGTGCCGTCACCGGCTTCATCGTTGGTCCGGGAAGCAACTTCCTTGACCATCTGGGCGCCCATGTTTTCAAACTTGTCTGCAAGTTCGATTTCCTTGGCGACCGTGACACCGTCTTTGGTGATGCGCGGGGCGCCGAAAGATTTGTCGAGAACGACGTTGCGGCCCTTGGGGCCGAGTGTGACCTTGACCGCATTGGCCAGGACGTCGACACCCTGCAGCATACGCGTGCGGGCATCGGTACTGAATTTAACTTCCTTGGCAGGCATTCCTGATTGCTCCTGGAAAAGGGGAATTTAAGGGGTGAAGAAACAGAAAAATCGTCGAAACGATTATTTCTTCTTCTTTTTGCCGGTATCGATAACACCCATGATGTCGGATTCTTTCATGATCACCAGCTCTTCGCTGTCGATCAGAACTTCCGTGCCCGACCATTTGCCGAACAAGATGCGGTCGCCCGCTTTTACATCCATCGGCGTAACCTTGCCGTCATCGCTCCGGGCGCCGGTACCTGTGGAGACGACTTCGCCTTCCATCGGTTTTTCCTGCGCGCTATCGGGAATAATAATGCCGCCAGCGGTCTTCTCTTCCGCGCCTAGGCGACGGACCAGCACACGATCGTGCAAAGGTCTAAACTGCATACCTGGATCCTCCGGTGTTGCTTTGATTCAAGGCACTTTCCATGAGTTCTTGATTGAGCTCACTTATGCCCCAAAAGTTCATCGGTCCTGGCACTCACATTATGCGAGTGCCAGGACGCGAAGTGGATGTAATGCCTTAGCCGCAGAATTGCAAGGGTTCCGGCAAAAAATTGTGGTTTTTCGACTATTTGCCCTGAAATTCGACCACTTTTTGGTCGATTGCCCCAAACAGGCTCTGGCCATGCCCGTCAAACATCTCGATACGGATGCGGTCGCCAAACTGCATGAACGGTGTTTTGGGCGCCCCGTCATCGATCGTTTCCAGCATCCGGACCTCGGCAATGCACGATGAACCCAGGCTGCGATCAAGGTTCGATACCGTACCGGAGCCGATTACGGTGCCGGCCCCCAGTTCGCGGGATCTGGCGGCATGGGCAATCAGGGCCGGGAAATCGAACGTCATATCGACGCCGGCTTCGGGTGCGCCGAACTGTTCACCGTTCAAGGTCGAGACGAGCGGCAGGTTTACCTTACAGCCATCCCATGCCGTGCCCAGTTCGTCCGGCGTCACGGCGACCGGTGAAAATGCCGTCGCCGGTTTGCCCTGAAAAAATCCAAATCCCTTGGCCAGTTCGCCGGGAATGAGATTTCGCAGGCTGACATCGTTGACCAGCATCAACAGTTTGATGTGAGCCGAGGCTCCATCGCCTGATGTCCCCATCGGCACATCATCGGTGATCACCGCTACTTCGGCCTCAAAATCAATACCCCAGGCCGGGTCGGCGGCGACAATGTCATCTGTCGGGCCGATAAAGCCGTCCGAGCCGCCCTGGTACATCAAGGGGTCTGTCCAGAAGGCGTCGGGCATAACCGCGCCACGCGCCTTGCGCACCAGTTCGACATGATTGACGTAGGCACTGCCATCGGCCCACTGATAAGCCCGCGGCAACGGGGCCGCAAAGTCTGCAGGATTAACTTCGAACGCGCCCGCCACATCGCCGGAGTTCAACGCCTGATAGACCTCATCAAGCGATGCGACAACGTCCGTCCAGTTTTCAATCGCCGACTGCAGCGTTGCAGCGATCTGCGGCACGTCAACGGCGTTGGAGAGATCACGGCTGACGACACAAAGTCGCCCGTCGCGGCCCGATTTGATGGATGCCAGTTTCATGGCCAATCTATAGCTTCCCTCTGTCCCTCTTCATAGGGCAAACTTCCGCCATTGTTTTTGCAAATACAGGAGTTCGATTCCATGACAGCTTTTTCCAAGCGGTTTTTTGTGTGTGCTATTGCCTACGTCGTCGCAGGTATGGCGCTGGGACTTCACATGGGGTCCAGCCAGAACTTTACGATGGCACCGCTGCACGCCCATATGAATCTGGTTGGCTGGGCGACCATGGGTTTGTTTGCGTTTTATTATAATGCTGTACCGACAGCTGCGGCGGGCAAACTGCCGCAGGCACATTTCTGGATCGCCCAGATCGGTTTGCTTCTGATGATCCCCGGCCTGGCCATGGTATTGAGCGAAAATATGTCGGGAGAACCACTTCTGGTCGCTGGTGAAATGCTCACCGGCGTTTCGATGCTGATTTTCGGTTATATCGTTCTGCGCAACCCATCTACTCAGGAAAATCATTCTGCCAGTTGAAGGTTTTGGGGTCGAAGCCCTCTTCGATGGTCGGCTTGATCGTGGCGAAGTAGGGCGAGAGATCAAAATCGCGCGGCGTGTACAGCGAATGATGGCGAACCCTGAAGGCTTCGTCCTCACCCTCGACACGATGCGGCAGAACGGGATAGCCGACGGACTGAAAAGACTGGGCGATCAGGGTTGAACAGATCGCCCGGGTTGGATCGCCGCTGCCCAGCGACAGCATATTGCGGCGCCAACGTACGGGCACAGGCGGCGTCGGGATCAGAAAACGCAGCAAGTCGACGACATTCTTCAGATCATACTGATCACCGATATGGGCGACGGCAAAGTCGATCAGATTTGCCTTGTCTTCCGGCGACAGTCCGACGGGCCGGCAAATACGCGTATTTTGATGCGCGTATTTCTCAAGCGGCACGGTGATCACACCGTCGGCCAGATCAGCTTCGATCAAGGGCGGTGTGTCGACACCCCGGGCATCGCCAATGTACAGGGAGGCGTGCGACCAGGTCGATTGTGTCAGATATTTGATCGCCACCGAAATACGTTCATTGCCTTCAACCAGCAAGACATCTCCAGGCATCAAGTGCCGTCGCAAAAGATCCGGAGCAGTGACCGAAAAGGCCCGGTAGTTTCTGACCGGCGTCGTCAGATATCGCGCGAGGAAACCACCGAGACGATCTGCAGCCCAACCCATGATCCAGCTACCTACAAGACGTCGAATTCCGCCCGAACTGCATCGAGTCGGGCGAGTTGTTCATCCGTGTAGGCAGAGTAATCAAAATCAAGATGGGAATGCATTTCTGCCGTCATACTCCACATGGCTTCACGTAAAAGGGACAACACCTTCATAGCCGTGAATTGACGCCAGAGGAAGTCATCCACGGAACTGTCAAAATAGAGGTCGAGCAAATGTCGGGCGGATGCCGGTTCAAGATTGTTGTTCGAGGCCAGATTGGCGAGGTCAAAGAGCGGATTGTTGAAGCCACCATATTCCCAGTCAATCAGCCAGAGACGGCTGCCGTCATCAATAAGATTTGCCGCCAGAAAATCGTTGTGACAAAAAACCGCTTCGGGCCCGGACGCCGCGTTGGCCATTTGCTGGCCCAGCGCGAGTAAGGCCGGAACATCATTGGATAATCGATAATTGTTTTTGACCAGCGCCTTTCCGTAGGCACTGCAGGCTTCAAGTCCGTCAAACGAATACGTGCGGCCCGTCAGGTGTCGGGGCAACTCGAAATGGCACTTGTGGATGAGCGGAACGATGCGCTCAAGCATGCCCGGTGCATTGACATCAACCTCAGTCAGGGTCTTGCCTTCGATCCAGCGAATGACCTGGGCGTCCGGCTGCGCATGGATGGGCTCGGGCGACAACCCCGATAGATACGCAGCTTTCGATACCGCAATGTCGCGCGCGCGTTCCAAGTTGTGCTCGGGCACATCTCCGCCAACGCGCACCACAAATCGCTCGCCCGCGTCATCAACAACAAAGTTGCTATTGGAGAGACCGCCCGCCAGCGGTTCGGGATCAACCTCGCTCCGCCAGCACGGCAGGGTCGTGGCGAGATTCCGAGCCGGGTCTGGTGTTTCACTGATTGTCATAGCGAAGGACTTTAGATTGTCTGTTCACCGTAATAAAGGTTCACGACGTGACGTGCTTCGGCAAAAAACAGCCAGCGTTCAATGACGACACCGGCCATCATCACCAACCCCGCCAGAATGCTGAAAATTGTTCCGGCGGTGCCTCCGGCCGACAACCCGGCAAGCAACAACAATATCGGAAATGCAGCACCAAACACGACGGCAAGCCGTCTGAGTTTCTGCGCATGCTTGCGTGCCACCCGGAAACCCATCTCCTGATTGAGGTAATTGGCCTGCGTATTGGGCGATTCGAGCATCCGGACCTCGCCGAGATGTCCGAGACCCGTCGCGCTGCCCGACGTTGACACGGGTGCCGCGTTGTCGATCGACTGCCAGTAGCGCATTTTGACGCCCCAGCCTACTGCCAGCAAAAGCAGGGCAACAATCGTCATGACATTTGAGGCGTGTTCGAACAGCCGCAAGACGGCGTCAAACCAGACCGCCCCGGTCATTGCGGCGAATGCCAGATAAGCCACGGGCACCAGCGTGTGGTGCCAGCGCGGAATGGCCTTGAGCGAGGCGTAAATCTTTGAGGTGGCAAAAACGGTGATGATCGCCAATACAGCGGCCAGACCACCGGCGGCACCCCACAAACCGTTCAGCGTTTCGAGAAAGACCCAGCCGATGCCGAGGATCGCCGCCGGGACGTAGGTTGCCACTGCCAGAACACCTTCGCGCGCCAGCCATGATGACCGCCACTGGCTGAATGCCCGCCAGGCTCGTTCGGGGTGGCCAAGGTGGAAAGTCGAACTCAACAGTCCGAACGTGATGAGCGACAGCGCCAGGCCAAGACCGGTGAAACCGAGCCACCGATCCGCCGGCAACAAGCCAAAAGCCGCCGCCAGACCAAACAGGCTCAACAGCCCGTAACCCAGTCCCGAGGCCGTAGTGAAAAAAATAACGGAATAGGCCGGATGCATGTCAGACCCCCGCTTCCGACGACAACAATTTGTCGATCCAGCCGAGGAAGCCGCCTTCGGGAGATGCATCTTCCAGCACTGCCGGGGCACCTATATCGGCTGCATTGATTTTACGTGGGCGGGGGGCGAGGTATTTGTTGACCGGCTTTGTTTCCATCTCCGGCATCAGATCATAACCTTCCCGCGCCGCGACCAGACGGGAAACATCAGAGCCTGGATCCCCCAGATCACCAAAATGCCGGGCACTGACGGGACAGGTTGCGACACAGGCCGGCACCCTGTCGACGATTTCCATATTTTGATTATAAATCCGATCAATACACAGCGTGCATTTTTTCATGACGCCAACTTCCTGATCAAACTCACGCGCACCATAGGGGCAAGCCCACGAACACAGCTTGCAGCCGATGCACATGTCTTCATCGACCAGCACGATGCCGTCTTCGCCACGCTTGTAAGAGGCACCGGTCGGACACACGGTCACACAGGGCGCGTCGTCACAGTGCAGACAGGAGCGCGGGAAATGCACGACTTGCGCATCCGTTCCCTGCCCGGCTTCAAAGGCATGTATGCGATTGAACCAGACACCTGATTGATCGGCTTCGTACGGGTTGGTATCGGTGAGCGGCGCATGATAACCGCCGGTATTCCATTCCTTGCAATTCACCGCACAGGCGTGACAGCCGACACAGATGTCGAGATCAATGACCAGGCCAAGTTTGGTCGGTGACGGGTTTTGCGGCAACGACGTCATGTCACCTGACCTTCTTGGTCCGGCGCGCGCCATATTTCAATGTCGCGGGACGTTCCGGCAAATTTGGCGGCTCTGACAAAACAGCGAATTGCGGCAGCGTTTCCGCCGTCCCGGTCTCGGCCTTTTCAATTTTCACCCGAACGTCGTACCAGGCGGCCTGACCAGTCACCGGATCGGAATTTGACTGGCTGTAGCCTTCGCGCACCGGCAACAGTTCATCGATCAGATGATTGAGCAGGAAGCCGTCCTTGACCTCACCGCTTTCCGGATTGAGCCGCCACGTGCCGCCACGCTTGCCGATGGCGTTCCACGTCCAGACCGTATCGTCCTGAACGCCCTCCATCACCTTGACCTGAACTTTGATGCGCCCCGACCGGCTGGTAACCCAGGCCCAGCTTTCGTTTTGCAATTCGTGCTTACGAGCCAGGCTTGCCGAAATATAAAGCCGGTTGGCGCCGTGAATCTGGCGCAGCCAGGCGTTTTGCCCGCCCCACGAATGGTACATCGCCATCGGTCGCTGGGTGATGGCGTGCAGCGGAAATTCCTCGACACCCTCCAGATCATCCTCGAACGGCGGATACCACGTCGGCAGCGGATCAAACGCCTCGCGGATACGGTCGCGGTGACTGTCCGGCGGTTGAATGTCGCCGTGGCCGTCGGCGGCGAGGCGAAATTTCTGCATCGGTTCCGAATAAAGCTGACTGATGATCGGCTTTTTGCTGAAGACAAATCCCCTGTCAAAGGCGTAATCGAGATAGTCGCGATTGACGTGCTTGTAGAATTTCAGGTTGTCGGCGAACTCTTCGTGCCAAAAGCACTGGTTCTCGATGTATTTTTCCATCTGGTGCGGATTGGCCTCACCACTGCCGGTCTCGTCACCATCACGACCTCGCCAGCCCGCCAGCATGCCAATGCCGGGTCGGCGTTCGTGATAAGTGATGTAGTCGCGATAGCCGCCGGGATATTTCGGCGTGCCGTCTTCGCGAACCATACCGTTCAAACCAAGGCGCGCACCAAGTTCGAGAAGAACATCCTGGAAGGGCCGGACATCGCGGTCAGGCTTGAGAACGGGCTGGCGGATGGCATCACCCGGACCATCGGCGTGGCAGATCGGCCGATCCAGCATCGAAATGCAGTCCCAACGCTCCAGATATGTCGTGTCCGGCAGGATGAGATCGGCATAAGCCACCGTTTCCGAGTAGTAGGCGTCGGAATAGATGATGCGGGGAATTTTGTATTCACCGGTCTCCGCATTGATATCTGTCAGCATGCGAATGGTCTCTTCGGTATTCATGGCCGAATTCCACGCCATGTTGGCCATATACATGAACAGCGTTTCAACCGGGTACGGATCGCCCTTCCAGGCGTTGGTGATCACCATGTGCATCATGCCGTGGGCCGACAATGGCGCATCCCACGAGAACGCCTTGTCGATGCGCTGGGGTGTCCCGTTGTCATCAATCAGCAAATCTTCAGGCCCGCCCGGAAATCCGAGATGGGGGCCCCTCAGCGGCGTATTGGGCGTGACCTGGTCAGGCCGCCCGGACGGCACCGGCAGGCTGTCGGGTCCCTTCGGGTACGGCGGCTTGAAGCGCCAGCCCCCCGGCACATCGACCGAGCCCAGCAAAAGTTGAAGAATATGGATGGCGCGGCAGGTGTGAAAGCCGTTGGAGTGCGCCGAGATGCCGCGCATGGCATGCATCGAGACAGGTCGCCCGATCATTTGATCGTGCTGACGTCCAGTCCAGTCGGTCCACGGCTGATCAATGACAATCTCTTCTTCAAAGGCCACGTGCGCCAGTTCGGCGGCAATGCGTTTGATTGTATTGGCCGGAATACCACAGCGTTCGGCAACGGCGTCAGGGGCATATTTTTCGTCGAGATAGCGTTCGGCGAGAATCTCGAATGAGGGCCGCGCCTTTCGACCGTCGGGCAAGGTGTACGAGCCGTTGAGGACGGGCTCAACATCGGCACTTCCGGGGTCAGCAAATTCCTCTGTCAGGCGATCCCGGCACATCGGTTCGCCTGCCTCATCCCGGGCGAACAGGCCGTCATCTGCCGTTCCCGGCGCATCGATGACCAGCCAAGACGAATTTGTGTATCGCGCCAGATATTTGGCATCGACCTTGCCGGCGCGCAGCAATTCATGGATCAGGGCGAGGATAAACAGCCCGTCGCTGCCGGGACGCACACCGATCCATTCGTCGGCAATTGCCGAATACCCGGTTTTGATGGGGTTGACCGAGACAAACTTGGCGCCACGGTTTTTGAGTTTGCCCAAACCGATCTTGATCGGATTTGAATCGTGGTCTTCAGCCACGCCAAACATCAGGAAGTATTTGGTACGCTGCCAGTCCGGCTCGCCAAACTCCCAAAATGCCGAGCCCATTGTATAGAGCCCGGCCGCCGCCATATTGACCGAGCAAAACCCGCCATGGGCAGCGTAGTTCGGCGTGCCGAATTGCTGGGCCCACCAGCTTGTCAGGGCCTGGCTTTGGTCGCGACCGGTAAAGAAAGCGAGCTTGCGGGGATTTGTCGCCCTTGCCCGCGCCAGCCATGCGGTCGCGATATCAAGTGCTTCTTCCCAGTCGATTTCCTTGAATTCACCTGATCCGCGCGGGCCAACACGTTTCAGCGGTTTGGTAAGCCTGGCCGGAGAATTGACCTGCATGATGCCAGCCGATCCCTTGCCGCAAAGCACACCCTTGTTAACGGGATGGTCTCTGTTGCCCTCGATATAGCGCACAGCACCATCTTTAAGATGCACCTTGATGCCACAGCGACAGGCACACATGTAGCAAGTGGTGTATTTGATTTCGTCCGGCCCCTCGGGCGAGGTGTCGACATGATGCTGGCTATCTGAACTCATGACGCCTTATATTAGATTAATCTAATTTAATCAAAGTTAAGTTTATTGACCGCGTCTGGCCACTTGCCGGTTGCCTTCCGGCGTAACGTAGCGCTAATTTGCGCGCCCGACCCGGATAATGTGATTTTCGGACAAAATTTTCAGGAGAACGCGGCGTGAAAGTCGACATTAAGTGGGATGGCGATATCCGGTTTATCGGTACCAGTGGAACCGGTCATTCAGTCAAGATGGATACGGTCGCGGAAAAAGGCGGCACCGATCAGGGCCCCAGCCCGATGGAAATGGTCTTGATGGGCCTGGGTGGCTGCTCGGCAGTCGATGTCGTCCTGATCCTCAGGAAAATGAAACAATCCATTGAAGATTGTTTTGTTTCCATTGACGCGGAACGGGCGACAACTGACCCCAAGGTCTTCACAAAAATTCGCCTGCGTTTCACAGTTGTTGGAACAGGATTGAGCCTGGACCGCGTCGAGCATGCCGTTCAGTTGTCAGCTGACAAATATTGCTCGGCCTCGGCCATGCTCGACAAGACTGCAGAAATTACCCACGAAGTCGAGATTGTCGAAGCGACCTGATTTTGCTCAGGCAACATAATCGTCGATAAAGTTCTCGATAATTTCGTCCAGTCCGGAATCCAGCGGCAGCCCCAACGATAACGCCCGATCATTTTCGGTAGCCGTCGGCCAGCCTGCGACGATCGCCTCGATCTCGGAGTCGGGACGATCAATGACCGGGCCAAGCGAAATCCCGCGGCTTGCGGCAACACCTTCCATTGCAGCTATCATTTCAGCAACAGTGTAGGTCCGGCTCGGCAGACCGACGGCCCGATCCGTACCCAGTTTTGCCGCGTCGATTTCCATTAACAGGATGATGCCGTCAACGATATTGCGGTAGCCAAGTGATGCCATTGCCGTATCGCGGCCAACCGGCAGGATACATTCATCGCCGTTCAGGGGCTCGCGCATCACGCCACTGGCGAAGCTCGACGCTGCGGCGTTTGGTTTTCCCGGTCGAATGATAACGGTAGGTAATCGGGCGGTCCGGCCATCGAGAAAACCTTTCCGCGAATAATCGTTGATCATTATTTCTCCGGCGACCTTGGTCATGCCGTAAGTGGTTTGCGGATTGGGTTTGGTGTAATCGCCGACGACGGGCGGCATGGCGTCGCCGCCAAAAATGGCTATTGAACTCGTAAACAAAAGTTTGGGTGTACCGCTACGGACGCGAACGGCCTCGAGGATATTCAGTCCGCCGTCCAGATTGACGCGCATGGCCAGATCGAAATCCTTTTCGCCGCCACCGCTGACCACAGAGGCCAGATGGAAGACGGCGATATCATCGCGGTCAATCAGTCCCGATACTGTCTCCCGGTCGCTGATGTCGCCGGCGACAATAGTGACACGATCATCCAGACCCCCGGGCCGATTATCCGGGGCAATCTGGTCAAAAAGTATAATGGAATCAATAGCGACCGATTGACCTGATGAATCCGTCAGTTCGCCCTTTTCCAATAATCGCCGCGCCAGAATTAATCCAATAAACCCGGTGCCACCGGTGATCACCACCTTCATAAATCGATTTCCTTTTGTCCTCTGGTTTCAAATCGGGTGCATCCTAGCGAAATAGCCCGCAACAGCAATACGAGGTCCGGCCCAAATAGACAAAACCATGCATACCATTCATCGAATTATTAACTGGAATAAACAAAAAAACTGTTATTTATCCGCCTGTTAATTGAAGTGAAAGTCGCCATGCACTTCCTGCCAAACTGCCGGACTCGTTCTGGTATCAAATTGAAATACGTCGTTGGTTGTATCACCGACAACGGCAGTTTCCGGTTCGTCGTTAGCGATACCGGCATTGGGATATCCGAAGATAACATTGCCAGTGTTTTGCTCCCCTTTGGCCAGGTTCACGATATCTATACAAAAAATCATGAAGGCACGGGACCTGGGTTGCCGCTGGCCAAACGACTTGCAGAAATTCACGACGGCACACTTACGCTCACCAGTGAAGTTGGTGTCGGCACTGTGGTCGCGGTTGATTTGCCCGCTGCGCGCATTCGTCCGAGTGGCCCTTGAGTATTCCATGCGGTGTTACTGAATCAATAACGTCAACCCGGCAAATCCAAGCAATATGAGCAAGGCTGTTTTGAACTGGCGCTCATCTACTCGCCGGTATAGGGCGAAGCCAATCGCGCTGCCTAATATCATCATGGGTATGGCGATCATCAGTGGCTTGACCAGACCCGATCCCAGTCCACCGCTCAGGCCATAGACGATCAGCGTCAGCGTGTGCATCGACAAATTGAAAACCTGGAATGTGGCACGTTGACGGTCCTTGGACCACTTCATCAAGCTGCACCAGATCGTCGGCAAAATCCCTGACAGGCCGGCAAAGCCTCCCATAATGCCGCCGCCAAATCCGACCAGAACGATCACCGGTAACGAGGAACTGCGAATTTCCGGCAACCGTCCGGCGACGAATACAGCCACGACATACAGTACCAGCATCACCCCGACAATAGTACGAAACACCTGGGCATCAAGAACGCCGAGGATTGACGCGCCAATCGGAACACCGACGACGCCACCAGCGATAAAGGGCAGTGCTGTCTTGAGATCGAGGCTGCGCCAGATGCCCGGCAGCGTCATCAACTGAACGATCAGGGAACAGGCCACAACCATCGGCACAGCGAGCGATGGCGACAGCGCGTGGGCCCATATGCCGAGGGACGTGGCACTAAAGGCAAAGCCGGCGAATCCGGATACCAGTGAGCCTGCCAGCGCGCCCAGAGCAATAACGATATCCAGATCGAGATCCAAAACGACGTCCTCAAAAAAAGAGGGCACCGAAGCACCCTCTTGATTATTTCTGTCAGATCAGACTAACACACGGATCAGGCGTTGCGGCAAACCTGACGCATCTCACCAAGACCCGAAATGCCGAGGGTTACAACGTCACCGTCTTTCAGAAAGATCTGCGGATCAAAGCCGGCCCCGACACCCGGCGGTGTGCCGGTCGAGATGACATCTCCGGGCTGCATCGACATGTGCTGGCTTAAGTAGCTGACGATTTTGGCCACGCCGAAGATCATGGTGCTGGTGTTACCGGTCTGGCGGCGTGTTCCGTTGACATCGAGCCACAGGTCAATATTTTGCGGATCACCAACTTCGTCGGATGTCACCATCCACGGCCCGATGGGGCCGAAGGTGTCACAGCTTTTACCCTTGGTCCACTGCGGTCCCTGCAGTTGAAAGGCACGCTCGCTGACGTCGTTGGCAGCGCAATATCCGGCGACATGATCAAGCGCGCTGGCCTCGTCGACGTATTTGGTTTCCTTGCCAATCACCACACCGAGTTCGACTTCCCAGTCACATTTCTGCGAGTTGCGCGGAACTTCGATGCCGTCGTTCGGGCCGCAAATTGCGCTTGTCGCCTTCATGAACACTACAGGTTCTTCCGGGATCGGCATGTTGCTCTCAATCGCGTGGTCAGTGTAGTTCAGGCCGATGCAGATCAATTTTCCAACGTTGCCAACGCAGGGGCCCATGCGCGGGTCACCCGAAACGACGGGAAGCGCCGAGACATCGAGCGCTGCCAGCTTGGCCAGGCTTTCCGGCGACAGAGCCGCACCATCAATATCGCTGACAACACCTGACAGATCGCGAACTGCACCGTCAGCATCCAACAGACCGGGCTTTTCCGAGCCGGCATCTCCGTAGCGTAAAAGTTTCATTGTGTATTTTCCTGCAAGTTAGGTGGTCATTCCACCGTCAATAATCATTTCAGTCCCGGTGATAAAACGCGATTCATCACTGGCAAGGTAGACCGCCAGATCAGCGATCTCGGAGGTTTCTCCGAGACGCCCCATCGGCTGGCGGTTAATGAAATCCTTGCGCGCCTGATCCGGGTCGGGCAGCGCATTGATCCGGTCGTTCAGGGAAGGTGACTGCACTGTTCCCGGGCAAATCGAATTGCATCGGATGCTATCACCGACAAAATCCTTGGCAATCGAGCGCGTTAGCCCGACGACCGCCGCTTTACTGGCGCCATAGGCAAAACGATTGGGCACCCCGGCCAACGAGCCTGCTACAGAAGCGATGTTAACGATTGATCCGCCGCCGGAGGCCAGCATCTTCGGCAAAAATGCCTTGGTCACGACGAACATCGCCCGAACATTCAGATTAAAGGCAAAATCCCATTCTTCTTCCGTGCAATCGAGGATCGTGCCGTGGTGTACAAATCCAGCGCAGTTCACCAGAATATCGATATCGCCGACCTGTTCTGCCGCAGCTTTCACCGCGTCCGTTTCCAGAACATTCAGCGCTTGCGCCGTTACGCCGTCGAGTTCGTTCAACTCAGCGACCTTTTCAGCGTTCAGATCGCTGGCGAAGACCTCCGCCCCTTCGCGGTGCAGGGCCTCGGCAATCGCCCGGCCAATACCCTGGGCCGCCGCCGTAACAAATGCTTTCTTGCCGGCCAGACGACCATTTCTGTTCACATCATTCACCCTGATCCATCCTTGGTCTGCTTTTGATTAATAGTTCATATTCTTTTATGTCGCCTTAGACGCCACGGGGTCAATGGTGTTATTGTCATACAAATACATTCAAACCCCCGGAGATCGCCGTGAGCCAGACCAGTAGCAGCACAATACGCCTCAATCCAGCCGACAATGTCGTGACAACACGCATGGATATTGCAATGGGTACGACGATTGCCGAGGAAGGCAATCTGACGCCGCTTACCGGCGTACCGGCGGGGCACAAAATCGCCACTGCGGCGATCAAGTCAGGTGAGGCCGTACGCAAATACAATCAGATCATCGGCTTTGCCACAGAGGACGTCGCGGTCGGCGATCATGTCCACAGTCATAACTGCGCCTTCGGGGATTTTGAACGCGATTACGCTTTTGCCAGTGACGTCAAACAGACAAATTTCATCGCTGAACCCGAGCGCGCCACCTTCCAGGGCTATGTCCGCGAAAACGGCGCCGTGGCGACCCGGAATTATGTCGCAGTGCTGAGTACAGTGAACTGTTCGGCCACAGTCGTGCATGGCATTGTCAGCGCCTTTAACGATGAAGTGATGAAGGATTACCCCAACGTCGATGGCGTCGCGGCTTTCACACACGGCACGGGCTGTGGATCAGGCGGTCGTGACAATCACGATCAGCTACAGCGCGTGATGTGGGGATATATTCGCCATCCAAATTGCGCCGGAATCCTGCTGGTCGGTCTTGGTTGTGAAGGCAATCAGATTTCCTTCCTGCTGGACGTCTTTGGCCTCGAAGCGGGACCCAACTTTCAGTACATGAACATCCAGGATATCGGCGGGACGCGCGCGACCATTGATGAAGGTATCGCCCGGGTGAAGGAAATGCTGCCCATTGCCAATCAGGCGACGCGCTCAACCGTCTCAGCCGAACATATCACCCTCGCCCTGCAATGTGGTGGTTCCGACGCCTACTCCGGCATTACCGCCAATCCGTCTCTGGGTGCGGCGGCGGATCTGCTGGTGCGCAACGGCGGCACGGCAATTCTGGCTGAAACGCCTGAGATTTATGGTGCAGAGCACTTGCTGACACGTCGCGCTGTCAGCCGTGAGGTTGGTGAAAAACTGATCGAGCGCATCAAGTGGTGGGAGGACTACACATCCAAGCTGGGTGCCAGCATGGATAATAACCCCTCCCCTGGCAACAAGGCCGGCGGGCTGACAACAATTCTGGAAAAATCGCTTGGTGCCGCCGCGAAGGGCGGGACGACCAACTTGACCGGCGTTTACAAATATGCCGAACGCGTCACCGAGAAAGGCTTCGTCTTTATGGACAGCCCGGGTTACGACCCCTGCTCGATCACGGGTGAAGTAGCTTCCGGTGCCAACGTTGTTTGCTTCACCACGGGCCGCGGCTCGGTTTTCGGATACAAACCGGCACCGTCGATCAAACTGGCGACCAATTCGACAATGTATAATCGCATGTCGGAAGACATGGATATCAATTGCGGGGCCGTCATCGACGAAGGTGTTTCAGTCGATCAGATGGGCCAGCGTATTTTTGACACCATTCTGGACATCGCCTCGGGAAGTCAGTCAAAGAGTGAATCGCTGGGCTTCGGTGATCATGAATTTGTGCCGTGGCAGATCGGTGCCTACCTTTAAAATCCACGAATAAATAGTATTTATTCGTGGATTTTGCTTGCCGTAATCAGAGTGATCCGATATGACCACGCCTGACGTCGAACCTGCCTCAGCCCGGGATATTTCCATATGAAAGCCGAAAACCTTCTCCCCGTGGACGGAACCACTGGCACGCTCATCGGGCGCGCCAATATCCCCGGCGACCCTGGCGGACCAAGCCCGGTCTTGATCTCTGGCGATAATGTCAGTGATTTGAGCTCAATCGCTGCGACGGTCTCGGATTTGCTGAACGGGGATGATCCGGTTGGCATGATAAAGGCCGCCGCCGACCTGCCCGTCATCGGCAGCCTCGATGACCTCGCCGCCAACAGCGTCGCCGCGACCCAGGATGCCAGCCGGCCCTGGCTACTCGCGCCCGTCGATTTGCAGGCGATCAAGGCAGCAGGCGTCACCTTCGTCAAATCAATGGTCGAGCGCGTGATTGAAGAACAGGCCCAGGGCGATCCAACCAGGGCCAACGATATCCGCGACAAGATCAAGGCCGAAGTCGGTTCAGATCTGACATCGATCAAACCGGGCTCGCCCGATGCAGAAAAACTCAAACAGGCGCTGATCGAGCGCGGCCTGTGGTCGCAATACCTCGAAGTCGGCATTGGTCCCTACGCCGAGGTTTTCACCAAGGCGCAGCCCCTGTCGGCAGTGGGCCCCGGTGCCGAGATCGGCATTCACCCGGAATCAACCTGGAACAACCCCGAACCTGAAGTCGTGATGATCGCCAACGCGCGCGGTGAGACGATCGGGGCGACACTGGGCAACGACGTCAATCTGCGCGACTTTGAAGGCCGCAGTGCCTTGTTGCTGGGCAAAGCCAAGGACAACAACGCATCGTGTGCGCTCGGTCCGTTCATCCGGCTATTTGACGATACCTTTGGCATCGATGATGTGCGCTCGACCGTCGTCAAGCTCAATGTCCAGGGCCCGGAAGGCTACACCTTGGATGACCAGAGCAGTCTCAGCGAAATAAGCCGCGATCCACTCGACCTTGTGGCCCAGACGATTGGTGCCGTACATCAATACCCCGATGGCCTTGCACTGTTCACCGGCACAATGTTTGCGCCGGTGCTCGATCGCGATGCGCCGGGCATGGGCTTCACACACAAAATCGGTGACGTCGTGACGATATCTGCTGACAAATTTGGTGCCTTGACCAACCAGGTGACCTACAGCGACAAGGCATCACCCTGGACTTTTGGTATCAGCGCCCTGATGAAAAATCTTTCCGCACGCGGCCTGCTCTAGACCGCTGTGCTTCACAATTATCTCAAGAGGAAATCATGTCTCTAAACCTGAATTACGTCTCCGGCGAATGGCTTGAAGGCGATGACGTCAATGCCGATATCAATCCCTCCAATCTCGGCGACGTCGTTGGCGAATACGCCCGTGCCGGCAAGGCCCAGACAGAACAGGCCATCGCCGCAGCCCGTGCCGCCGCACCTGCATGGTCACGCAGTGGCCTGCAGCAACGTCATGATATTCTCGATGCCGTCAGTAACGAGATCATGGCCCGCAAGGAAGAACTCGGTGCCCTGCTTGCTCGCGAGGAAGGCAAGACCTTGCCCGAAGGCATCGGCGAATCAGCGCGTGCCGCCCAGGTCTTCAAGTTTTTTGCCGGTGAATGCCTGCGCCTTGCCGGTGAGACAATGCCTTCGGTCCGCCCCGGCATTACCGTTGACATTACCCGCGAGGCCCTCGGCGTCGTTGGCCTGATCACGCCGTGGAACTTCCCTATCGCCATTCCGGCCTGGAAGATCGCGCCGGCACTGGCCTACGGCAACTGCGTTGTCTTCAAACCTGCCGATCTGGTGCCGGGCTGTGGTCACGCGCTGGCCGACATCATTGCCCGCGCCGGTGTGCCCGAAGGCGTGTTCAACCTGGTCATGGGCCGGGGCTCCATCGTGGGCGATACCATATTGAATTCGCCGGACGTCGACGGCGTCAGCTTCACCGGATCGGTTGATACCGGCCAGTTGGTGGCAGATGCCTGCGTCGCACGGCGAGCTCGTGTACAGCTTGAGATGGGCGGCAAAAACCCGCTTGTCGTGCTTGATGATGCTGATCTCGATATCGCCGTGAATTGCGCCATTCAAGGCGCCTACTTCTCAACCGGCCAGCGTTGTACAGCGTCCAGCCGTCTGATCGTTACTGAAGGCATTCACGACAAATTTGTCGACGCCATGACTGACGGTTTGAGCAAACTGGTTATTGATGACGCCATGAAAGAAGGCACGCAAATCGGTCCCGTGGTTGATCAATCGCAACTCGATCAGGATCTGTCCTACGTCGAGATCGGCACAAAGGAAGGTGCCAAACTTGCCTGCGGCGGCGAACGTCTGAACCGCGACACCGAAGGCTTCTACATGGCGCCCGCGTTGTTGACCGAAACCACCAACGACATGCGCGTCAACAGGGAAGAAATCTTCGGCCCCGTCGCCACGGTGATCCGGGTGAAGGATTACGACGAAGCCCTGCATACTGCCAACGATACTGAATTTGGTCTGTCGTCAGGCATCTGCACAAGTTCGCTGAAACATGCCAGCGACTTCCGCCGCAATGCCGAAGCCGGCATGATCATGGTCAACCTGCCGACGGCGGGTGTCGATTATCACGTACCTTTCGGTGGCCGCAAAGGCTCGAGCTATGGCCCCCGCGAACAGGGCGCCTATGCCAAAGAGTTCTACACCATTGTCAAAACGGCCTACACGCTGCCGGTATAAGCGTCTTAAAAGCGTTTTGTCGCGGCGTCTATCGCCGCTCGAATGGTAATCTTGTCTTCGCCATCCGCCTTCGCCAAAGCTTCAACCAGTGCCTCAATTGACACTGGCCGAACTTTGGTCGTCGGCGGTGGTTCGGCGCGTTTGGCAGTCGCCGGACCAACTTTCGGGATGATCGCTGCGACCATGCGTTCAATGGCCTGAAAAATGAAATCGGTATTGTAGCCGGCGATAATCGCCAGCACCGGCGCGCTGAGCTGAATGATTTCGTCACCTTCGCCGACGCCGATTTCGTGGACAAAGAACATAACGATGCCACCGGAAGCAAAACCCAGCAGCAAGCGGCTTTTGTATTCGGCAATTCGCAGAGGGTCGAATGAACGGTCGGCAACGAATTCATGACATTTGGGTAGCAAATACAAACACGCCCCCAGCAATCCGTAAATAAAGGGCAGAAGGATATTGAGCCCGACCAAACCCAGGTGCAGGCCAAGAAGAACGGAACTTTCGTTGTCGGGCGAAAGCGGGAACCAGTCGTAGAGAATTTCCTGCATGAATTCCGTCCAACCGATCATCAGCAATGCGAACCCGGTAAAAAGCCACATCTTCAGGGACCAGATTTCCGCTTCAGAACGTCGCACCTTGAACCAGAGAGGTGGAAATATCCGACCGCAATCAGGATTGGTAGCGCGAAGCGTGTGCGCGGTGACGGGGTTCATCTTCACAGCAAGATCGCGACGTGCTTCATCAAAATTGCGTACGATGACCGCTTCATCATTCAAATTCAAATTGCCGGTTTCGACGTAGCGCGTAGCTTCGTATATTGCATCAAGGATTCCGGCATCTACATCAACGCCTGTCACCACTGCATGATTTAACAATATTCCTGCATCTCTGACGTGGTCGGCAAACGTCTCGCACTGCTTTGCATCGTCAGGGCTATTATTAGCTGTCGACATTTTTCGAACTCCTGACGCTTGTACAGATTTCCCGCGCCGGGGACGTTGCAGCGGCGGCAGGGGAAATTGCACCATCTGTATGATAAAGCTCGCCGTTGACCGTATATCGGTCGCCGGTTGAACGAATGACAACGTCTCGATCGACGATCTGTATCAATTTTTGATCAGTAGCGGTCAAGCCGCCTCTCGTCTCTCCTTTGTTGGTGGCGTATACCGCTTCAAGGCCCGCCGACCTGAGGTCATGGAGCCGGTCAAGTACGAAACGGTTGGGCAGGAAGTACCCCTCGTTTACGCCGCCATCTCCGACCGAAATAACGGCCACAGTCGGGCGCAGTGTCTCCAGAAAAACCTTGTTTGAACTTGTATCACTGCCGTGATGGCTCAGACGCAAGGCATCAACATGCCCGACTCTGGCGGAAACAGGCGTTTCCATGTCCTCCGTCGCGGGTTTTTTCGAGGGACCACCACCGGTCAGGTCCCCGCCGATGAAATAGTCAAAAGTACCGTGGGTAACGACCAGGGCAACGCTGGCGCCGTTTTTGTCGAGCCGTTTACGAACCTGCGTCTCCCCGGCACCCAGCGCACAACCGTTGGCCGCGACAACGGTAACGATGATATCGGGACCAAGATCGATCACCTCACGCCCCATCGCCACCGGCTCGCGCAATTCATTCAGTTTCGCCGCCCCGACATAATCACCGTAGCGGGTTGAGTTGCCCTTGGCCGTTAGCAAAGGCAATACTTTCAGCGGACCTTTGTTGCCGTGATCCAGAACACCGCCGGGCGAAAATTTTACGACCTCCAGAACTTCGTCCAGACCGGCGATATGATCTGCGTCAAAGTGTGTGGCGATGACGTAGTCGAGCCTTTCGATATTGAGGCGTTTCAGCCGGGGGACGATAACCTTTGTGCCCTGGCCCTGGTTGCCGCCATCGATCAGCATGGTCTTGCCCGACGGCGCAATGACGAGCGTCGCATCGCCCTGACCGACATCAAAGTGAATGATCTTGAGTACGCCCTGCGCCGACGCCAGCGGTGCCGCAAACACGACGAGCAGCACCAGCACAGCCTGCATGAAACCCCTCATCTCGACACCCCTTATAGTAGTGATGATTTTTCATCGCTATTTATAGTTGATACCGTGATGCATAGCTATTCAAGGTTGATGTTTATTTTTTCATACAACTGTATTCAAACTGGCAAAAAAAGAACGCTCAACCGCCGTCGAACGTCCTTATTTTTGACCTGATAACAATAACTTAGTGGGAATTCCGTGGTACTCCGGCACCGCGGTTCCCAACCAGGAAGTCGAAATCGACGCCTTCGTCGGCCTGCAGGACGTGATCGTGATAGAGTTTTTGATAGCCGCCGGGCATCGATGGTGCCGGAGCCGTCCAGTTTTCGCGCCGCCGCTCAAGTTCGGCATCATCGACATCAAGGTGCAGGCGTCGCCCGGCGACGTCGAGCTCGATCATGTCACCATCCCGTACTAGGGCCAGCGTGCCACCAGCGGCAGCCTCGGGGGCTGTATGCAGAACGACCGTGCCATAGGCGGTGCCGCTCATGCGGGCGTCTGAGACCCGCACCATATCGGTGATGCCTTTTTTCAGCACTTTGGTCGGCAGGCCCATGTTGCCGACTTCCGCCATGCCGGGATACCCGCGCGGGCCGCAGTTTTTCAGCACCATGACGCAGGTTTCATCGATGTCGAGGTCGGGATCGTCGTAGCGTGCCTTGTAATCATCGATGTCCTCAAAGACCACGGCCCGGCCCTTGTGCTGCATCAACTCAGGCGTCGCGGCGGAGGGTTTGATGATCGCCCCCTTCGGCGCCAGATTGCCACGTAAAACGGCAATGCCGCCGCTGGCAGTCAGGGCCTCTTCGGTCGACAGGATAACGTCTTCATTCCAGTTGTTGGCGTCCTTGCTGTTATCCCAGATCGTCTGGCCATTGACCGTAATACAATCTTTGTTGAGCAGATCGGCCTCACCCAGGCGGCGCAGCACGCTGGGCACACCACCGGCGTAATAAAAATCCTCCATCAGATATTTACCCGACGGTTTCAGGTTGACGATGGTCGGCACATCGCGGCCATATTCATCCCAGTCATCCAGACTGAGATCGATGCCCAGACGACCGGCCAGCGCCAGCAAATGGACCACCGCATTGGTCGAACCGCCGATCGCACCGTTGGTGCGAATGGCGTTGATCATCGCTTCCTTTGTGACGATCTTTGACATGCACAAATCCTCATGCACCATCTCCACGGCGCGGCGACCTACGAGTTGGGCCAGGCGATAGCGCCGGGCATCGGCGGCAGGGATCGCGGCATTTTCCGGCAGGCCCATGCCGAGGCTTTCCACCATCGACGCCATCGTCGAGGCCGTGCCCATAGTCATACAGTGGCCGACCGAGCGGCTCATGCCGGCCTCGGCGTCCATGAAATCCGCAAGGCTCATCTTGCCTGCCTTGACGTCTTCGCTGAAGCGCCAGACGTCCGTGCCAGAGCCGATGTCCTCACCGCGAAACTTGCCGTTCAGCATCGGGCCGCCGGACAGGGCAATGGTCGGTAAATCAACGCTCGCCGCCCCCATCATCAAGGCCGGTGTGGTTTTATCGCAACCGACCAGCAAAACAACGCCATCAATGGGATGCGCGCGAATGGCTTCCTCGACATCCATCGAGGCCAAATTGCGGAACAACATGGCGGTCGGGCGCATGGTCGGCTCGCCGAGCGAGGAGACCGGAAACTCGACCGGGAATCCGCCAGCTTCATAGACACCGCGCTTGACGCGTTCGGCCAGATCCCTGAAATGCGCGTTGCACGGCGTCAAGTCCGACCACGTATTACAAATGCCGATCACCGGGCGGCCATCGAACAAATCGTCGGGCCGGCCCTGGTTCTTCATCCAGCTACGATGCAGGAAACCGTCCTTGTCAGCAGGACCGAACCAGGCAGTCGAGCGTAGTTTTTTATCCGGGCCGTCAGACATTGCATTTCTCCATGTGAGTAAAATTGTGGACGGTCAACTCGACCGATCCCTTTAACTTGAGACGTAGTCGATCACTCCGTCGCGTGCTTCCTGTAGCAATACGCTCATTGAACCGCGCGCACCATCCGGGTCGCCGGTAATAATGGCATCGAGCACAGCCTTGTGAAGGTCGAGCGAGTTGAGCTTGACGTCAGGGTGGGAACTGGAGACCTTGAAACTGGCGGCAAGCGCGGTCTCGATCATCGCGCCAAGCGAGCGCAGCAGCTCATTACCAGTCGCCGCCAGGATCAGTTGATGAAAGCGTAAATCAGGTTCAATCCCGGCCTCGACATCTCCATCCGCCGCCGCCATATCCTGATAGGCCTGGCGAATTTCGGCGATCTGGCCGGCGTCGGCGCGTTCGGCTGCCATGGCCGCCGCCTGGGGTTCGACGATCTGGCGCACTTCGAACAGGATAATGGCCGCCTGGCGATTGGGTCCGGAGGCGAAAAGCCACGACAAAATATCGGGATCAAGAAAATTCCATGAATCACGGGGCCGGATTCTTGTTCCGGTCTTTGGCCTTGATTCGACCAGGCCCTTGGCGGCCAGCACCTTTATGGCTTCACGTAACGCCGTACGACTGACTTTAAGTTCGGCGCTAAGTGTCGCTTCATTGGGTAATATCTGGCCCGGCTGAAGGTCACCCTGAAGAATGCGAGAGCCTATATCATGCGCGACCTGGCCATGCAGGCTGCGGCGTGAATAGGTTCTCGTCACTTCCAGCGACTCGTTCATTGCGTCCCCGCCAATCGGTTTAATCGGCAATCATCATATTATATGTTTAGAAAGGTGAGGTAGGGTGTCACGATAGTCAAGCGTCACATCATAAATGTGCATAAACCATCGATCCAGCAAACCGTGAAGTTGAGGAATATCGAACCGTGACCGGGCAAAATTCGAGACCACATCATATTCTTGTGGACTGGGGTACCAGCAACGCGCGGGCCTGGCTACTCGACGGCGACGGTCGCATCCTTGATCATCGATCCCGACCAATCGGTATTCGCCAGGTCGAAGACAGCGATTTTGGCATGGCCCTCGATTCAATGTTGGCTGAATGGGCTTATCACGAGGCGACACCGGTTTTGATGTCCGGCATGATCGGCAGCCGCCAGGGCTGGCACGAGACACCGTATGTACCTTGCCCGGCCTCAATCGATGATTTGTTCTCAGGCATCCAGGCAATCCCGGACCGGCCCAACGTCAGGATTACGCCGGGCATCAACGACGGCACATCAGATGTCATGCGCGGCGAAGAAGTCCAGATTTTCGGTGCCGTGTCGATGCTGGATCGAACCGATAAGAACCGGATATTTTGTCTGCCCGGCACGCATAGTAAATGGGCGGAGGTCGAGGACGGTCGCCTCAGGCGCTTTGCCACGGCGATGACGGGGGAGGCATATGCTGCTTTTGCCGATCACACTATCCTCGGCGCCATGATGCCGGACCGGGTTAATCGTGACGACGGCCGCAGCGGATTTTCGCAAGGGCTGGCGCAGAGTCGAGAGCCTGGCGGATTGTTGCACCATGTTTTCAGCGTAAGATCGCTGGCCCTGTTCGAACAAATCGATCCGGAAGACTTGCGTGGCTATCTCTCCGGCATATTGATCGGTCATGAAATTTGCGACATGTTAAAATTGTTTGGCAATCCAGCCGAAGTTATTGTGGTTGGTGAAGCCGCGCTGGCGCAAATCTACATCGAGGCGATAACAAACAGTGGTAGCCAGGCATCGATGATCGACGCCGAAAAGGCGACGCTCGCCGGATTATCCCGGCTGGCCGAACTGCCACATGAACAATCAACAGAAAAACAAGGATAGAGCCTGTATGTCGGCACGATCAGAACTGCTCAGCCGCCTCGAGGAAATGCCCGTTGTCGCCATCTTGCGTGGTGTCACACCGGATGAGGTGTTGGGTATTGGTGCAGCCCTCGTCAAAGCGGGTGTCGGCATCATCGAGGTGCCGCTGAACTCGCCCGACCCCTACGACAGTATCGCCGCGTTGTCCGAAGCCTTTGGTGACCAGGCGTTGATCGGTGCCGGCACCGTCCTGACGGCGGCCCAGGTCCCGGAAGTTGCCGGCGCGGGAGGTCGATTGATTGTCGCCCCCAATACCGACACCAGCGTCATTCGCACAGCAAGAAATGATGACCTCGCTGTAATGCCGGGGTTTGCTACGCCGAGCGAGGCGCTGGCAGCGATTTCAGCCGGTGCCGATGCACTCAAACTGTTCCCGGCCGAAGGCTGCCCGCCCAACGTATTGAAAGCCATGCTGGCGATCCTGCCTGCCGATGTGCCGGTGCTGGCGGTTGGTGGTATCAGTTCCGACAACATGTCGGATTACTGGACCGCCGGGGCGCGTGGGTTTGGCGTTGGCTCATCGCTTTACAAACCCGGTCGAAGTGCTGCCGAGGTCGCAGACCTGGCACCTGGATTTGTCGCCGCGGCCCGGGCGTTGATCGCCTCAAATTGAGGCTGCGAACGCCAACAAGGCACTGCTGAAGGCAGCGGGACGTTCGACAGGTAACATGTGGGAGGCGTCTGCCATATCCAGTCGCGTGGCATTTGGCATGCGCGCACTTCGGGCCGCGACATCTTTTTCGTCATAAAAAATGCGATCCTGCTGGCCCGTCATGACAAGCACAGGCAGGTCAATTTTTTCGTAAGGCAAATCCCAGGTCGCCGTGCCACCGCAGGCCATCAGACGATAGTTATTTTCGCCCGGTGTCAGCGGCGTATAGGTCTGATCCGTCAGGAAGTTCGCGCGCACCGTCGCCTGAAAATCCTCGTTGGTGATCAGCGGCATGAACAGATCTCGCATCAGCTCGAGGCCACCGACCTCAATACAGCGCATCATGCCCGAATTAATCCATTCGAGGCGTGGACCATCGCGGCGCAGCGTGTTGATAAAAACGATGCCGGATACGTTGACGTCGTTGAGGCCGTCGAGCCATGCCCGGACGGCAAACAAGCCGCCAATAGACAGGCCAACGAGAACGGCGCGCGGCGGTTTGACGTGGTTCAGAATACGCGCACTGTCGGCGGTCACCTGATCGGCATCGATTGTGACGTCGTCGCCGATCGGGCTGTTCTCCTGTCCGCGGAAATTGAAGCTCAGGGTGCCATGTCCGGCGCTGCGCAAGGCCTCGCCGATTTCGCCTTCCCACATGCCGACATCTCCGGTCAACGCGTTGAAGAAGACAAACGTATAGCCGTCATCTGATGTGGGCGGCTTGAAATTGTAGGAAATGGCATTGGCGGCATCGATTTCGAGCAAGGACATCGTAATTACTCCAGCGCTTCAAACGAATTCCAGATGGCGTTCTTTCACCGTATTCAAGACATCATCTGCATCTTTTTTCCACCAGTTATTGGCGGAAAAAATTTCAGTTTCGCAGAAACCGGAAAATCCCGTCGCCTCGACCCAGCCGCGAATTTTGGGAATGTCGATAACACCGTCACCCATCATGCCGCGATCGAGCAACAAATCGGTCGTCGGCACGAGCCAGTCGCAGGTGTGGAAGGCATTGACCCGCGATCCGGCTCGGGCGATTTCGGCCTCAAGTTCGGGATCCCACCAGACGTGATAGATATCGACCGCGATAAAAAGCCCGTCCCCCAGTTCGTCGCAAAGATCATTGGCCTGGGCCATGGTGTTAACGCAGGCACGATCCGCGGCATACATCGGATGCAACGGCTCAATCGTCAGAGGCATGCCAACAGTGCGGGCGTATTCGAGCGTTGCGGCAATGCCGTCGCGCACCTGATTGCGCGCACTGGCAATGTCCTTCGAGCCATCTGGCAGCCCGCCGACAACCAGGATGACGCATTCCGCACCGATCGTCAGTGCGTCGTCTATGGCCTGTCGATTGTCATCCAGGGCTGCCTGCCGACCCGCCTCATCGGCGGCCGGGAACATACCGCCCCGGCACAATCCGCTGACGCCGAGCCCGGCATCCCTGATCAGTTTTGCCGCCTGATCGACACCGCATTCGGCGAGCTTGTCGCGCCACGGGGCAATGCCGGGAATGCCGTGTCGGGCACAGCCTTCGATACACTCGGCCAGTGACCACTGCTGCTTGACGGTCGCGGTGTTGAGGGAAAGTCGCGCGAGTTCAGCCATGATCAGTGCTGCGTCACGCCATGCGTCGCCATCACTGCCGAAGCCCGCCTGCAGGCATCGTCGGGATCAGCCAGCAATCCGGCTTTGTCGGCGAGGCGGAAGATATCCGCGAGATGCAGGGCGGAACGCGTACTTTCCTGCCCGCCAACCATGGTGAAATGATTTTGGTGGCCGTTGAGATAGGCCATGAAGACGACACCGGTTTTATAGAACCGCGTCGGCGCCTTGAAGATATGGCGCGACAACGGCACGGTCGGGGCGAGAATGTCGCTGTAGGCCTGCATATCCTGTCGTGCCATCGCCCCCAGTGCCGCACTGGCCGCCGGCGCGATGGCGTCGAAGATGCCCAGCAGCGCGTCTGAATAGCCATCATCATCACCGGCGATCAAATCGGGGTAATTGAAGTCATCACCTGTGTACATGCGCACACCGTCCGGCAATCGCCGCCGCATGGCAATTTCCTTCTGGTCATCCAGCAGTGATATCTTGATGCCGTCGACTTTTTCGGCATTGGCTTGCAGCACTCCGAGTGACACATCCATCGCCGCCATGTGATCGCCGTGGCCCCAATACCCGGCGAGCGCCGGATCAAACATTTCACCCAGCCAATGGATAATTACGGGCTCCTTCACCTGGCTTAATATCCGGTCGTAGACAACGCCATAGTCGTCCGGTGATTTGGCACAGGCGGCCAGCGCGCGGCTGGCCATCAGGATGATGCGCCCGCCTGCCGCTTCAACAGCAGCGCATTGTTCTTCATACGCCGCGATTACATCGTCCAGCGTCGTCGAGGGGTCCGGCGCGATATGATCGGTGCCCGCTCCACTTGCGACGAGAGCGTCGCCGTCGAAATCCGAAGCCGCGTCAACCGAGCGTTTGATCAATTCCAGCGACGTTGGCCAGTCGAGACCCATGCCGCGCTGCGCCGTATCCATTGCTTCGGCAACACCCATACCCAGCGACCAGAGGTGCCGCCGGTAGGCAATAGTGGCATCCCAGTCGAGGGCTGTATCAATCCACGGATCGCCTTCGGCGAGCGGGTCGGAGACGACATGTGCTGCCGAATAGGCGATGCGGGTAAATCCGCCGGCACCCGGCGGCACCAGAGCCAGCGGCGTGCCCGTTTGCCAGGTTTCGGTGCCGCCTGTGGCCGTCGGCAAGGTAAGGCTGGTCATGGGCTAAAGCTCCAGATCCGGCACGTCGAGCCAGCGCCGCTCGGCCCAGCTTTGCATGCCGAGTTCAGCGAGTTGCACGCCCCTGGCACCTGACAGCAGATCATATTCCCACGGTGCGTCTTCGTAGACATGGCGGATAAACATTTCCCACTGCGTCTTGAAACCGTTGTCGAAATTCTGATTGTCCGGCACTTCCTGCCAGTGATCAAAGAAGTTGAGCTTTTGCGGCTCGTCCGGATTCCACACCGGCTTCGGCGTATTCTGCCGGGCCTGGCTGCGACAGCTGTGCAAACCGGCAACAGCTGAGCCGTGCGTGCCATCAACGTGAAATGTCACGAGATCATCACGCCGCACGCGGGTGCACCATGATGAATTCATCTGGGCAACAATGCCGCCCTCCAGTTCGAAGGTCGCATACGCCGCATCATCGGTATCGGCATCATAATGATCGCCATTTTCGTCCCAGCGGTCAGGGATATGCGTGGCCCCATGACAACTGACTGCCTTGACAGGTGCGATGGTGTTATCGAGCACGTAGCGCCAGTGGCACAGCATATCCAGAATGATGCCGCCGCCTTCGGCTTTTTTGTAATTCCACGACGGGCGCTGGGCTTCCATCCAGTCGCCCTCAAACACCCAGTAACCGAACTCACCCCGCACGCTGAGGATACGGCCGAAGAAACCGGAATCACGCAGACGTTTGAGTTTCATCAGGCCGGGCAGCGCGATCTTGTCATGCACAACACCATTTTTGGCGCCAGCCTTCGCAGCATATCTGGCAACGTCCATCGCGACATCAAGTTTGTCGGCTGTGGGTTTTTCGCAATAGATGTCCTTGCCGGCATCGATGGCACGCTTGATCAGTTCGGCCCGCATTTGCGTCGTGCCGGCATCAAAAAACATTGTGTCGTCCGGATTGGCCAAAGCGCTTTCCAGATCGTCTGTCCAGCGCGCCACACCATGAGCTTTGGCCAGACGTTCAACCTTGTCGGCATTACGCCCGACCAGGATGGGGTCCGGCATGACACGGTCGCCGTTCTTCAGGACAACGCCACCCTCGGCCTGAATTGCGAGGATCGAGCGGATCAGGTGCTGATTGGTTCCCATGCGTCCGGTGACACCGTGCATGATCAGCCCCAGTCGAATTTCGGCCATTATGAGAAGTCCTTCTTGTCCAGTTTCATTTCGTGCATTGAACGCCAGTCCGGCTCGACGCCATTGGCGAAGCCCGGACAGTCGAGCGAACCGATTTGAAGTTCGCCGTTGGTGATATTGACGAACGTCTCGCCCTTTTCCGTCCGGTAGAGATCGGGATGTGCTTTGGCAAAAGCCGCCTGCTCCGCGCCCGGCGCATTGGCACCGGACATACCGTGGACATAGTGGTGACCGTTGCGCTCGACATGGGTAAGCCCGAGCAAATTGACCAGCGCCAGATCCTGTTGAATGCCGACACCACCCTGGATCGTCAGATCCTCGGCCGACATGAAATACCCCGGACCGGCACCACCCTCCTCTGCCGACCATTGCGCGCAACGGGCGGTGTTGAGGATCGACTTGTAGAACCCTTTGCAGGTCTTTGACGACACGCCGCGATAACCGTGCTGTTTGGCCGTTGGAAAGGCATCAAAATTACCGTCCGATTCATCGATGATGACGGGATGGCGGGCGGCTATGGCCGAGACATCTTCCTTCAGGGCAACGGCCCGTTTGATCGGTTGCTCGATGAAGATAATGTTGTCACAGAAGCGGTCAAGCGCCGACGTTTCAGCCATTTTGTCGAGCAGTTCAATGACACCCTCTGCGTCTTCGTATTGTTCATTGCCATCGAGCGAAAGTTTGTAATCTCCGGCCAGGCGATCCAGTACATCGGCGATGGCCGTCAATCGTGCGATATCAGCGGCGAGATCACCGCCGACCTTGATCTTGAAATATTGATGGCCGTACGTCGTGACAATCTCTTCCAGCGTTTCAGGCAAGCCATCATTGACGCGATCAGCGGCAGACTGATCCGCTGCCGTCAGGGGATCAACCATCCCCACCGTGTGACGCGCATGAATGGTCGAGGCCGGCTTCAGGCCTTTGAGAAAACCATCGAGATCGAATCCTGCAAGATCCGGCGTCATGCCGTCGATGCTGATGCCCGGCAGGTTGTTCTGGATCGCTGCATAAAAAGACGTCTGGTGAATTCGGCAGAGTGCGTCGAGCACAGCCCGGTTCAACAGGGCCGGACCATACGTCGCGACCAGTGAATTCAAACCACGAAACCGTGCCGCGACAATATGATCCTGGTGCGCCTCGACCGGGAGACCAAAAGCCGTTGTCGGCGCGGCGGCAAGGTACGAATCCCGGGCCAGCGACAAACTCGTGCGCAATTGGTCAAAGTTGTCTTCGTTCGTCAGGCCTTCATTCTTGTCGAACCATTTGGGCGCCAGAACTTCGGCAGAAAATCCCCACGCCTTCCGGCCCTGATCGTCGGTGATCCGGATCCGGGCGAAGGCCTGCGGTGCCTCGCGCAGGGTGACGACGCCAAAGCGAAAAGGCATGCGCAAGGTGACGTCACGTTCATACAGTTCGATTTCATCCACGTGCAGCTTGGGTGCGGTCATGACGCTTTCCCTCCCTCGGACTTCAGATAGCCAAGAACAACTTCAACAGCATGATCCAGACGCGCATCGAGCGCCGTGCGTGTGGTCAAGTCCCGGTCAAATATTGTGCTTAAGGTCGCGACATTGGAAAGGTAAAAATAACCGAGGCTGGCGATACTGACGTACAACTGGATCGGATCGACGTCGCTGCGAAATTCGCCGGCTTCCTGGCCCCTTACCAGTAATTCCTTCAGGCGATCAACCAGCGGCGAATGCATGTCCCTGATTTTTTTCGAGCGTCTGATGTGTTCGGCACCATAAAGGTTCTCGTCATTCAGCAGACTGATGAACTCGGGGTGTTCGATAAAATACTGAAATGTATAGGAAACCAGTTGCCGCACGGCTTCGGAGGGCGAAAAACTGTCCAGTTCCAGTTCGGCTTCATGGGTTCTGATTTCGGCGTAGGCGCTTTCCAGAACCGCCAGATAGAGTTCGTCTTTGCTGCCAAAATAGTGATACAACATACGCTTGTTGGCGCCGGCCCGCTCGGCAATGGCGTCAACCCGCGCACCCCCCAGACCGTGGCGGGCAAACTCGGCTGTTGCGGCATCCATGATTAGCCGTTTAGTCTCTTCCGGTTTCCGCCGCATTCCATCCTCTCACGCAAAATATAACCGTCGGGACGCACAAGTAACTATTTGGTTACTTATGCAAATAAACCGTTCCGCCACATGAGTCAACGCCTGTTCACGACACTGGATCAACCTGAGTAGCTACCTGATGACCGACTTTGACAAAACCGCCGGTACGTCCGGCACCATGGCCCGGGGCATTGCAACGCCGTCCGAGACGCCGCCGCTGGTCGAGACACACGGGGATCAGTCGTCATCCGACCGGCCACTGGTTGGCATCGGCTACGTCGTGGCCTCGATGCTGGCGATGACTTGCCTAGATGCCGGCGCAAAGTTCCTCGTTGCCCGCTATCCGGTAATCGAAATGCTGGCGCTGCGCGGATTGATTTCGGTGCCGGTCCTGCTGCTGTTCATGGGTCGGGCCGGTGGCTTGTCGAAATTGAAGACAAACAACCCGTGGGGCCAGGCTCGGCGCATATTTTATTCGCTTGCTGCGCCGCTGTTGTTTTTCACCGCATTACGCGAAATGCCACTGGCCGATTTAACCGTCATGGTCTTTGGCAGCAGTTTTTTCATGACGGCGTTGTCGGTGCCGCTGCTTGGCGAAAAAGTTGGCTTGTTTCGCTGGTCGGCTATCGCTGTCGGGTTTTCGGGCGTCATGGTAGCGGCCCAGCCGTCGGGCGAAAGCTCGATTTTGATGACGGTCTATGCCATCACCGCCAGCATTGCCTATGCCATGCTGATGATCGAAACCCGCCGCATCGGCTATGTGGATTCGATCTTTACGCTGACACTCTATCCGGTTGTCGGCGTGACGATCGTGACGTCGCTCGCTGCCCCCTTCGTCTGGGTGCCAATCGATTTTTCAGATATGCCGTTGTTCGTGGCCGTCGCGATGTTCGGTCTTGGCGGCCACTATCTCATCAACATGGCCTTTACCAGTGCCCCCGTCGGCACCATCGCACCGTTTGAATACACTGCCCTGATCTGGGCGACGATATTCGGCGTGATCTTCTTCGATGAGTTGCCGGGAACGCAGGTCTGGATCGGTGCCGCCATCATCGTTTCCGCCGGTATCGCCATTGTTCGGCGTGAAGCCATGCTCAATCGGAACAAAAAGCCCGGCGTATAACCCGACATATCTATCGCAATAGTCTATTCTGATTGCATGACTGAGATCTTGTCGCACATTCCGGACGGACCCGATGTCTGGGTCACATTTGGCATTATTGTCGTCGCGCTGGCGCTTTATGCTTTCGAGCGTATTCCTGTCGAGGTCACATCGGTCGCCGTCATCTGTCTGCTGATGGTCTATTTTTCCTTTACGCCGGTGACGAGCTCCGACGGCATCAATCAGTTATCGCCGGAACGCCTGTTGGCCGGTTTTTCGAACCCCGCATTGTTAACCGTACTGGCCTTGCTGGTGGTCGGCCAGGGCATGGTCCGAACCGGCATTCTTGATCGCGGGGCCCGCATTGTCCTGCAACTCGGTCAGGGCAAGGCGTGGCTCTCTCTCGCAATAACATTTGCCACCGTCCTGATCGTCAGCGCGTTTCTCAATAACATTCCCGTCGTCGTCATCTTCATTCCGATCATGCAGAACCTCGCCACCCAGCTCGGCGAAAGCGAGAGCAAGGTGATGATGGGCTTGAGCTTTGCCGCTGTGCTCGGCGGCATGACGACGTTGATTGGTTCAGGCACCAATCTTCTGGTTTCGAGCGCGCTTATTGGTCTCGGTGAGGAGGCCTTCGGGTTTTTCGACTTCACCATTCCCGGTGTCATGCTGGCCGCCGTTGGCCTGGTCTATGTCCTGTTTATTAATCCGTATCTGTTGCCCGACCGCAGTTCGCTGGCCAAACGTATTATGGACCGCTCCAGCAAATCCTTCCTGACGCAGATCGAAATAGACCCTGAACACAGTCTGATCGGCGCCAAACTTCAAGGTGTGTTTATTGACGAATTGCCGGGCATGCGCGTGCGCCGGATATTGCGCGGTGAGCGCACCTTGATACCGCCTTTTCAGGACGGCACTGTCGAGCCCGGCGACCAGTTGCTGGTTGTCGGCACTCGTGACGCCCTGATGCAGGCCACGGCTGCCAATCCGGCATTGCTGAAATCAGCCACCGGTCTCCATCCCTCTGCCGCCGAGGAAACCGCCGGTGCAGAAGAGAGCATGGGCGAGCGTTCCGTCGCCGAGGTGATGATTACGCCGTCGTCCTCCCTGATTGGGCGCTACATCGGCCGGGCCGGATTTCAGCGCCGCTCCCGCGTCAATGTGCTGGGTATTGAACGGCGAAATCAGGTCTATCGCAGCCGTATGTCCGACGTCGCCCTGAAGGCCGGTGACGTCTTGCTCGTGCTCGGTCGGCCCGACGACATCAAGGCATTGCGCATTGATCAGGACATCGTGCTGATGGAATGGTCGGCCCAGGCGCTGCCGATGATCCGTGGTGCCAGGCGGGCGACAGCAATATTCCTCGGCGTGATTGCCTTCGCTGCCACCGGTATCGTGCCTGTTGTTGTTGCCGCACTCGTTGGGGCGATTGCCCTGATTCCCCTCGGTATTTTGAATATCCGCGAGGCGGCCCGGGCGATTGATTCAAAAATCGTCACCATGATCCCGGCGGCTTTGGCGATGGGCGCGGCCATGCAGGAAACCGGCGGCGCAGAATTGCTGGCCCATATTGTGGTCTCCGTTTTCAGTGATCTCGGGCCGGTCGCGGTGCTCTCGGCTTTCTTCCTGCTTACTGCTGTGATGGCCAACATCATTTCGTCCAAGGCCTGTGCCGTTTTGTTCACGCCCATCGCGGTTGATATCGCGCGTGAAGTCGGCATTGACCCGCATGTCTTTGCCGTCGCCGTTGTTTTTGCTGCCAACTGCGCCTTTGCCACGCCGGTGGGCTATCAGACCAGTTTACTGGTCATGGGCCCGGGGCATTATCGCTTCAGCGACTTCGTCAAAGCCGGTGCGCCTTTGGTGCTCATCCTGTGGCTGGTCTTCACCTTCGCAGCCCCCTGGTACTATGGACTTTGAGGCCGCCTGTTTTGGCGGAGCGCATGTTGACCTGATCGCCCAGGCCGGTGCTGATCTGGTCATGGCGACTTCCAATCCTGGCGTGGTGCGCAGTAAACCCGGCGGCGTCGCGCTCAACGTCGCCTGTGCCCTGAACGATCTGGGCCGCTGGGTCGCTCTGGCAAGTGCCCTTGGTGCAGACAGTGACGGAGACCTGATTGTCAAAACCCTCATCGCCCGCGATATCGATACATCGCAATTACATCGATCAACGGACTTCCCGACGGGTCGCTATGTCGCCGTCGAAGATATGGACGGCGAATTGTCAGTCGCCGTGTCGGATACGGCGGCGCTCGATAATCTGGCGGCTGCCGGGCTGGAGACTTCACTGCAGGCGTTGTCCGGCGCGCAATACTGGTTTGCTGACGCCAATCTCACGCCTGCCTTGCTCGGCGTGATGGCGAACCATCCCGGGCGACCGAAACTGGTTGTGGACGCCGTATCTGTTGCCAAGGCGCTGAGATTGCGTGATCTGCTGGGCGAGATCGATGTGCTTTTTTGCAATGTCGACGAGGCGGCCTCGCTTGTCGGGGAAAATCCGGATCCGCTGAAGGCCCTGGCGGCGGCGGGTGTCCGATCCTGCGTGGTGACAAACGGGGCCAATCCCGTCGGGGTATTTGATGGTTCTGACTGTCATGAGATCGCCGTACCGACTGTGGCGGTGTCATCTGTGACCGGGGCGGGCGATACGCTTGTCGCCGGGACGATGGACGGGCTATTGTCTGGCGCGGAACTGGCCGGAGCGGCCAGTATGGGTATTCAGGCAGCAGGGCAAAAACTGACATCATGACTTCACAGCATCTGGAATATTCCAACGATGTGCGCCAGGCCCTGGACGATGGCAATCCAGTCGTCGCGCTTGAATCGACTATCGTTACACATGGTATGCCGTGGCCCGACAACGTCGACACTGCCCGCGCGGTCGAGGCTGATATCCGAAACATCGGGGCAACACCTGCAACCATCGCCGTGATTGATGGTGTCATTCGCGTCGGTCTCGACGACGACACGCTGGTCGCGCTGGCAAAGGCGAGCGAGGTCATGAAACTATCGCGCGCCGACTTGCCGTACGCCGTAGCCGCTGGCCGGACCGGCTCAACCACAGTTGCCGCAACCATGATCGTTGCGCATCTTGCGGGTATCAGTGTTTTTGCCACGGGTGGTATCGGTGGCGTACACCAGGGTGCCGAGACAAGTTTTGACATCTCTGCCGATCTTGAAGAACTCGGGCGCACGCCGGTGATTGTCGTCGCCGCCGGGCCCAAAGCCATCCTCGACATTCCCAAGACGCTTGAGGTCCTGGAGACAAAGGGCGTGCCGGTCGTCGCCGTCGGCAGTGATGAAATTCCGGCGTTCTGGTGTCGATCGTCGGGATTGAAAGCGCCGCTGCGTCTCGACACGGCAGCGGAAATCGCGAATTTTCAGAATACCCGGCGGGATCTTGGTGTCACGGGCGGCATGTTGATCACCAATCCGATCCAGCAGGATGATGAAATACCACGCGATGTGATGACGCCCTTTATCGATCAGGCCATTGCCGACGCCGGAGCCAATCAGGTTACCGGCAAGGAAGTCACGCCTTACGTCCTCGACAAGTTGTTCGAGTACACGGACGGACGCAGCCTCACGGCGAATATCGCCCTGGTCCGCAACAACGCCCGCCTGGCGGCTGAGATCGCGATCGAACTGGCCGCGACAACAAAATCAGGCCCCATCGGATTTTTGGGGTGATATTCAAAATCTGATTGGGCATACTGGATAAGTAACCAACTCGTTACCTTGGGGAGCAAGACCATGAGCACGCCGCGTATTTTGACCACAGTTGTTGGATCCTATCCCATCCCGGACTGGCTGGCAGCCTATCCAACCGAGCAGGGGCTGATCGACGCAACGCGCGTTGTGTTGAATACCCAGGAGATGGCCGGGATTGATGTGGTTTGCGATGGCGAATTGTACCGCTTTGACATCAATCACCCTGAAACCAACGGCATGATCGAGTATTTCACCGGCCCCATGGGCGGGATCAGATCAGAGATCACTTTCGATGAACTGATCGAATACCGCAATCAGCCGGGCATGGGTTTTCGCCGCCGTCCGCCGGGTATCGTCGACCGCCCGATCAACAGTGGCACCATGGATTTGCCCTACGCCTGGCGACGCGCGGCAGGACTCGCCAGCAAGCCGCTCAAATTCACGCTGACCGGCCCGCATATGTTGACCAAGACCCTGGTCAACAAACACTACGTCGATCTGGCCAGTATCGCCGACGCCATCGCCGATGTGCTGGCGGAGCAGGTCAGCCACATTGACGCCGAGGTCATCCAGCTTGATGAAGCCAACCTGCCGGGCAGTCCCGAAGAATGGCCGTGGGCGGCCAAAGCGATCAACAAGGTTCTCGATGCGGTCAAGAACACGCCGGCTGTCCATCTCTGTTTTGGCAACTACGGTGGCCAGAGCATTCAGTCGGGCGACTGGAGCCAGTTGATGGACTACCTCAATTCGTTGCACACCGATCACATTGTGATGGAAATGGCCCATCGCCCGGCGGAAGAGCTGGTCGCCTTCAAGGATTTGCGACCGGAAATCGGCCTAGGTCTCGGCGTGGTTGACGTCAAGGAAACCGAAGTTGAAAGCGCCGACCAGATCGCCCGATCGATCGAGCGTGCCGTTGATATCCTCGGCGAAGGACGCGTGCGCTATGTCCACCCGGATTGCGGCTTCTGGATGCTCAAACGCTCCATCGCCGACGCCAAAATCGCCGCCCTGGTCGAAGGTCGCAATTTATTTGAAGGCCGGGCAAAAGAAAGCGCCGCCTGAGCGGTTACTCCATGCCCAGCAGTTTGTAGATGCGTCGAGTGTAGACGCCGAACTGCTGGTGCGTCTTCATGTCGAGGGTACGCGGGTAGTCGAGTTCAATCTTGAAATTATCGGCCATCCGCGCCGGACCCGACGTCAGCACCGCGCAGCGTGAGCCCAGCAACACGGCTTCCTGGATTGAGTGCGTGACAAAGATGATGGTCTTCTTGCTTTCCGACCAGATGCGCAACAGTTCGAGGTTCATTTTTTCGCGCGTCAGGGCGTCGAGCGCGCCGAAGGGCTCGTCCATCAGGATCAGTTTGGGATCATGTATCAGGGCGCGGGCAATGGCGGCACGTTGCTGCATGCCGCCGGAGAGCTCGTAGGGGAAATTGTCTTCGAAACCCTCGAGCCCGACCATCTGAATGAGATCACGGGCACGTTCCCGACTTTCCCGCATGGGCAGGCCGAGAATTTCAGCGGGCAGCAGCACATTGTCGATGATCTTCCGCCACTTCAACAGCAGCGATTGCTGGAAGACCATGCCGACATCCCTGCCCGCCTCAAAGGTCTCGTTGCCACCAATCCGCACCGTACCGTCGTCATGATCGTGCAGCCCGGCGAGAATTTTCAGGACCGTCGTTTTGCCGCAACCGGACGGCCCCACCAGTGAGATCAACTCCCCCATTTCGACATCAAGCGAGACATCGGAGACCGCAAGGAATTCCTGGCCCCGGCTGCGATAAACTTTCTTGACGCCTTCGAGGTGGATAAAAGGCTCGCTCATGCGCTGGCCTCCAGCCGCGCGTCCACCTTGACGAAAATACGTTCCAGTCCAATGACGATGCCATAAAGTGCCACGCCAATGAAGGTGATCATCAGCACTGCCATGAACATTGCCGGGGTATCGAGATCGACCTGGACCTGGAGCATCAGATAGCCAAGGCCTTCTTCCGAGGCGATGAATTCACCGACAATTGCACCCGCGACGGCCAGCACCACAGCCACTTTCATGCCGGAAAAGATGTAGGGCAGTGATCCCGGCAACTGGATTTTGGTAAAAATCTGCCAGCGCGAGCCATTCAGGGAGCGCACAAGATCAAGCAAATCCGGTTCAACTTCCTGCAAGCCGCGGGTCGTGGTGATCAGGATGGGCAGGAAACAAATCGTGAAGGCGATGAAGATGTTGGGCCCGATGCCATAATCGAACCAGACAATGAACAACGGTCCAAGGGCGACCTTGGGGATCATGTTGAGGCTGACGACCAGCGGCATCAGGAATTTGGCAAACAGGGCGAACCACGAGAACAACAGCGCCAGACCAACACCGACGATCACGGCCAGGATATAGCCACCAAAAACCTCGCTGGCCGTCACCCAGGTATTGTGAAACCAGTTGTACTCACCGCCGAGCGACAGCACGGTATCGAGCGGCGTCGGCATGACATAGGCTGGCACCTCGCCCCAGACGACAAACAGGTGCCAGGCGAGCACGACCAGCAAATGGGCGATGATGATCAGGGCCCAGTGTCGCGCCTGATCTGCGGTTTTATCCATACTGCGGGTCCTTGTATGCCAATGCTGTCACGAAATACGCTCGGCCATTTCGGGATCGAATGTCCATGCCGGTGTGACGAAGGTAACGCCGTTGCGCACATAATGAAATGCCACAGCGCGTCGCCAGCTTGTCGAGAGATTATCGCCTGAGCCATGCAGCGTAATGCCGTGATGAAATGACACGTCGCCGCGTGGCACCGGCGTTGCCGTCATGACAGCCTTCACCGTGTCTTCTTCCGAAAGCTGCAAATTATAGGGCTCATCCTGAGGGGCCACATGTTCGATGATGCCCTGTTTGTGACTGCCTTCACCATAATAGAGACAGCCATTTTCGACCGTCGCATCATCCATGGCGATCCACGCGGTGACCATGCCGTCCGGATCACTGGGACCGAAATAGAAATTATCCTGATGGATCGGTTTGGGCCCACCACCATCGGGCGGTTTGAAAAATATCTGGCTGAAATAGACCGTCAGGCCGTGCCCGCCAATCAGTTGCTCCACGGCTTCGACCAGCGCCGGTGTGCTTGCCAGTTCCTTGAAGGCCGGCCTGAAATGAACCGGATCATCCAGCTTGCGCAAATGTCGACCGGTGGCACCGGCATCAAGATACCAGTGTTCGTCCATGGCGGAAATATTGCCAAGTGTTTCATCGGCCCAGGCCATGGCTTCTGCCGTTATCCTGTCCATGTCTTCGTCGTCGAAGATGCCGGTCGCCGTCAGATGCCCGACGTCGGCGTACGTTTGCAATTGCGCTGCAGACAAACTCATGACAACCATCTCTCGGCATTCGCGGTGACAAATTCATCATCTGACAGATCGCCATGATCGGCGTAGATGCGATCAATTTCAGCGGCCTGACCCGGGCTCAGCCCTTCGTCGGGATCAAGGCACCAGATACCTTCCAGCAGGCCCTGGCGGCGCAACACTTCATGGCAGCCGGCGATACAGCCGGCGAAGTCATTCGCCACGTCAAAAAAGGCCGCGTTGCAATCGGTCACCCGCGAATCCAGTGCCAGCAGGTCAGCCGAGACCGAACCGCTTTCAATAATCTGGTGGGTCCGCGCCAGCAATTCGACGGCAGACCTGGTCCAGACGCTCCAGTGGCCGAGCAAACCACCGCGAATGCGTATCGTGATGGATTCATCATCTCGTTTGACGCTATAGGGCGCGACCAGATCAAGCACTATGTGATCATCGTTGCCGGTATATAGTGTCACCCGGTCTTCGGCCCCTGCCGCGACCACACCGCGTACGACGTCCAGCGTGCGGTAGCGATTGAACGGCGCCATTTTGATAGCAATGACATTGTCGATAGCAGCAAAGCGTTGCCAGAAACTCTCCCCCAGCACGACACCACCAACAGCTGGCTGGAGGTAAAACCCAACCAGCGGTATCTCGGCAGCAACAGCTTCACAGTGGGCGATGATCTGATCTTCTGAACGATCCTTGAAAGCCGCCAGGCTGAGCAATCCGGCGTGATAACCCAGACCAACGGCGATACGAGCTTCTGCGACGGCCTGAGTCGTTGGCCCGATGACCCCGGCAATCATGACGAGGGGTCGCGACGTCCACTCGCTGGCGGACTCGGCGGCCAGCGCCAGCACTGGTTCATACAATTCCTTGTCACGAATTTCGAATTGTGTGGTGTGAACACCCACGGCCAGGCCGCCTGATCCCGCATCAATGTAATAGCGCGCGAGCGCCCGCTGGCGACGTTCATCAAGGGTTCTGTCTGCCGTCAGGGCAAGGGGATGGGCCGGAATGACACAGCCACCGCGCAAAAGCGCGCGTACATCATCGGGGATATCGCTGTGATGCAGTGCCATCTGAAGCCGCCCTCTCGATAAAAGTAACTAACTGGTTATTTTTGTCTTGCGTGATTTGCTTTGTCAATGAATACTTGGGTATCGGTCTTGTCACGGGACCAAACAGGGAGAAAAATTATGAAAACCATCACACGCATGCTTGCTGTGTCGGTGACTGCCCTCGGCGTCATTGCCACGAGCCAGGCCAGCGCCGCACCAAAAATTGACTTTATCCTCAACTGGATCGCCGGTGGCGACCACGCTCCGTATTATTATGCCCAGAAAATGGGCTGGTATAAAGACGCAGGCCTTGACCTCAACATCCAGCAGGGCAAAGGCTCCTCGATGTCGGCCCAGCGCACGGGTGCCGGCAAAAACCAGATCGGCCTCGCCGACATGCCGCCCGTATTCGCCGCCATCGCCAAGGGTGCCGACCTCGTCGCCGTGATGAACGTCTACGCCAACAGCCCCTACGGTTTTTACTGGCTGAAAAGCTCAGGCATCAAAACCGCCAAGGACTTTGCCGGCAAGAAGATCGGCAACCCGCCTTGGGATGCCGCACGTAAAATGTGGCCGGCATTTGCCGCCAACGTCGGTATCGGCGAAAAATCCGTCAAGTGGGTCAACATCCAGCCGAACGCCAAACTTTCGGCGCTCAAGGCCGGCTCCATCGACGTCACCACATCGTTCTACAACATTCACCACATCTTCCAGCGTTTGCTGGGCGACGACATGGGTTATGTCTCGGGCAAGGCGCATGGCGTCAACCCCTACGGTAACTCGATCATCGTCAATGGTGATTTCCTGCGGGCCAATAAAGGTGCCGTGGCCTCGTTCGTCAAAGTTAACCAGCGTGCTTTCCGGGCCTGTGCCGAAAATGCAGCGCCCTGCATTGCGGCGCTTGTTGAAGCCAACAAGGGTCTGAAAGCGGCGAACGAAACCACAAACTGGGGCCTGGTCAAGGAACTGATGACTGATGCCACCTCAACCGGTGTTGGCCTTGGTTACATGGATGTTGATCGCATGAACAAATCCTACGCGATCTTCAAACCGTTCCTCGACAAGCCGTTCGACATGTCGAAGCACTTCACCAACGAGTTCATCGACACCGGGATCAAGATGCCTAAATAATCTCTCCCGTTTCGACGACAATCTACCGGTCGCCCTTTTGGGGCGGCCGGTTTTTGTTTGGACTAACCCAGTTCCGGCCCGGCAATGGCGAAGACGCAGTCTGGATTATCAAACGGCTGCGTCTGGCCCTTGTACATGCGGGAAAACGGTCGTTGTGGCGCGAAGCCCTGCGCGGCCAGCCAGGCATTCAAAGCGATTTGGCGATCCGCCACATCGATATAAACCGGCCCGGACATCGCCGTCAGGGCGCGCGAGGCCAGAGCGATTGCCAGGTCATCCGATTGAGCCACCAGCGGCCCGACCTGACCGCATTCACGACCATCACGTCCCAGCGCGAAACCGACGACCTCTTTCGTGTCATCGACTTTGGCAATCCAGGAATTGCCGGGTTGTCGCGTCATCAAGTGTTCCAGAATGGTTCTTCGATCCCCGCCAAAACGTGGCGCATCATATGCCGCAACCGCAACCGCATCTTCAGCTTTCAGGGGATGTATTGTGATGCCGTCCGCGGTGTCGATTACCTCGCTTGCTGACAATTTGGCAGCATACAATCGCTGTAGACCGTAAACATCCTCAAAGCCCAGCGGCAGATAGACCTGGCGTCCGTCCGGCGTGGCATCGAGGCCGGCGACCAGACCACGGTCTTCGATATCTGCAATACAGAGCGCCAGCAATCCACTGGCGATGCCCCGGCGCTGAAATGCTGCCGTCACCAGAACCATGCTGATCCAGGCGAACTGATTGCCGTGCGGCAGGGCAAGTGCTGTCGCGATCACTACCTGATTGCTGTCGCGCAAGCCGAACGCTGTCCCGGCCTCAATCATCAAACGCCAGTCGTCCTCCGTCTGGTTCCAGCCGGCTTCCGACGACAGCAGAAATCCGTCTGCCGCCTGATAAGACGTCAGGATCTCGACCGCCATTCCGTCGATGGTTGTTTCAGTAGGTGCCGTCACGGGCTTCGTAGTGTGTCGGTTTGCCAAGGCTCGATTGCCCGCGGCCAAGCCAGTCGGCAGTCCAGTCGATCATTTGCTCGACACCGATGACGGGTTTGCCGAACCACGATACCGCCCTGGTCGTATTCGTGAGCCAGGCGCTTTGCACGGGCTCGCCTGTCAGGACGGGATCGACGCCGAAGCGCTCACCGAACGAACGGGCAAGATCGGCAACGAGAAGTTTTTCCGGTCCGGAGACGTTGATAGCGCCCATCGGAGCCGTGCAATGGGCAAGGCTGCGCAGCGCTTGCGAAACGGCGTCGCCCTGCCAGATAACATTGACATGCCCCATGCCGAGATCGATCTCCTGCCCGGCCAGCACTTTGGCGGCAATGTCGTGCAGCACGCCGTAACGCATATCGATTGAATAGTTCAGGCGAAACATGATGCCGGAAGTCTGATGCAGGCCGGAAAAATATTCGAACATGCGCTCCCGCCCGAGGCAGGAATTGGCGTATTCGCCCGAAGGAGGAATGGGCGGCGTATCTTCCGTGGCACCGCCGGACTCAATGCTGACAAAAGGATACACACAGCCGGTCGAGAAGACGACGATGCGACTGGCGGCAAATTCTTCGGCGACAACAGAAGGGACCAGAACGTTCATTGCCCATGTCAGTTCTTCATTGCCTTGCGTGCCGAACTTGCGGCCGGCCATAAACACAACGTTCTGGATTTTCGGCAGGGCGGCGACGGCGGCGCGGTCTTGCAGATCGCAGGCAATGCTCTCAACGCCGCAGGCTTCCAGTTTGTCGCGCACCGCCGGGTCGCTGAAGCGGGCCACGCCAACGACACGCTTGTCGGGGGCTGCGCGTTTGGCCAGCCGGGCAAGGGCCGGGCCCATCTTTCCACCGACGCCGAGCACCATAATATCGCCCTCAAGCGCGGCCAGATCATCGATCAGGGCCTGGCTCGGCAGCGTCATGAAGTCTTCAAGCTCATCGTCGCCGGCAAACGTCGCCGGCGCCTTGTCAGCGGTTAACACGGTCATAAATATCCTCAATCAATCTGTGATTTATCTTTGTACATGACGCGATGGCGCGTGGTTTTGACCCACTCCCTGATGTCGTCGAGCGACTTGTGTTGCGCCATATCGTACTGGCCGAAACTGGCCATCTCCGAGACCGGCTTTTTCCAGCGGTCATAAGGTGGTTTGGCCGGCGGGCCGAAGCACATGATATCAACAACAGCAATATCGTCGGGCACACCGAGCAATGGTTTGAGGTCGTTCTGGGCATCTTCCTGGCCGATGGCGGTGACCCACCAGACGGCATAGCCCAGCGCCGCCGCCGCGAGATGTGCTGCCATGGTCGCCGCCGCCACCGATTGCAGCAGGATACGTTCGGCGTTTTCGTGATACATGCGGTCGAGGTCGGAGCCATCGTTGAGCACTGGAAAGGCGTTCACGTATCGAAAATCAGTAGTGACGGCGATCAGGCCCGGTGCGGTTTTCATACCGGCGTAATTCGGCGTCGGGAATTTCATTTTCATCTTGGCCCGGCGCGTGGCCTCGGCGACAAAATAATCCCCAAGCTTCGCTTTCACATCACCATCTTCAACGACAATAAAATGCCAGGGCTGGGCATTGGCGCCCGACGGACTGTGACGGGCGGCCTCGAGGATCATCTCATAATGTTCGCGCGGCACGACAAATTCCGAATCAAAGGCACGGCTGGTACGCCGTGAGACGATTGTCTCCATGAAGGCGTTGTAGCGCGCGATGTTTTCTGCAGCCCCCGGCACCATGACCTCGACGTCTGAATAATCTGCATTCGCCATATTGCTACCCCTCAAGTCTTCGATATTTTCAGCTGTTAATGGTACGCCAGATCGCTTCGCTCGTCATCGGCAACGACAATCTGGCCTTCAGGCGATCAGCGCCCACGGCATGCGCCACGGCATTAGCCACCGCCGCAGGCCCGCCGAGACAGCCCAGCTCGCCCACGCCCTTGACGCCGAGCAGGTTGTTGCCCGTCGGGTAATTCAGCGTGACGTGTTCGATATCCGGCACGTCATCGGCGCGCGGCAGGCAATAATCCAGCCATGAGCCCGTCAGCAATTGCCCGCTTTCGTCGTCATAGACGAGGTTTTCATACAACACCTGACCGATGCCCTGGACGATACCGCCATGCATCTGGGCCGCGACCAGCGCCGGGTTGAGTGTCACGCCGACATCGACGACGGAGACCACACGATCCATGCGCACAAACCCGGTCGCCGGATCGATCTCGACCTCGCAAACGATAACGCCCTGCGGGAAGGTGCCCTTCTGGTCTTCAAATTCGGACTGGCCCTCGATCTCACCGACCAGATGTTCGGGCAGGTTTTTCAGGTCGGCGAGTTTGGCTGCCAGGTCATAAAGTTCGATCTGGCGGTCTGTGCCGCGAATGCGAAAACTGCCTGCAATGATTTCGATATCTTCGCTGGCGGCTTCGAGCACGTGAGCGGCGAGTTCCCTGCCCTTCTCCGCCGCCTTGGTGGCAGCGCGCGACAGCGTTGCACCGGAGATCACCGACGATGACGACCCCCCCGTGCCACCGCCCTTGGCAATCCGGGCGGTGTCGCCTTCGAGTACGCGGATCTGGTCGTAGGGCACGTCAAAGGCCGCTGCGACGAGCTGGGCGAAAACTGTCTCGTGCCCCTGCCCAGACGACTGACCGCCTGCCAGCGCCTCGACAAAGCCAGCCGCATCGACCGTGACAGTGCTTTGTTCATCGGTGATACCACCCGTGCCGTGGACGTAGGCCGAGAGACCAATGCCGCGAAGCAAGCCCTTTGCTTCACTCGTCGTACGACGGGCATCGAAGTCCGACCAATCGGATTTTTCGGCTGCAGCATCCAGCAGCGCTGCGAAGTCACCGCTGTCATAGACCGCCTCAAGCGGCGTCGTGTAGGGCATGGCTTCGGGTTTGATCATGTTCAGGCGGCGCAGTTCGAGCCGGTCGCGACCGGTTTGGGCCGCCGCCAGGTCAACGATGTGCTCGACCATGGTCATCGGGTCCGGCCCGCCCGCACCGCGAAAGGCATCGACCGTCACGGTATTGGTGAATACGCCGCGCACCCGGATGTGAATAGCCGGAATGGCATAACATCCCGAAATCGCACGCACCATACCCGTGGTCGGCACGCCCGGCCCAAAGGTCGAGAGGAACGCCCCGAGGTTGGCCATGGCTGACAGCCGGATACCGGTAAATCGACCGTCGCTATCGAGCGCAAGCTCAATATTTGATGTCTGGGCGCGCGACTGGGCATCGGACAAAAAACTTTCATCTCGCCCGCCGATCCAGCGCACGGCCTTCCCCAGCGTCAAGCCTGCGTACAGCAGCGCGGCGATTTCAGGATAGGCAAAATATTTGGGGCCGAAGCCGCCACCGACGTCTTCGGTGACGACGCGCAGCCAGTCGCGCGGTTTGCCGAAAACTTCTTCGGCAAAAAGCCGACGCAGCAAGTGTGCGCCCTGAGACGGACAATAAAGTGTCAGACCGTCACCGTCGCCCGGCTCGACAATGGCACAGCGTGTTTCAACCGCACCGTAGTGTATGCGGTTGCCGTCGAAATCGAGATGCACGACCTGATCTGCATTGGCAAATGCCGCCTCAACAGCCGCGCGGTCTCCGGCATCCCAGTCGTAACAAAGATTGTTACCGGCCGCATCCCAGATCTGCGGCGCACCGTCGGCAAGGGCCTTCGCTTCATCAACAACGGCTGGCAGAGTTTCGAAATCAACAAAAACCACTTCGGCGGCATCGAGTGCCTGTTCGTATGTCCCGGCAACAACCAGCGCTACACATTCACCGACATGACGAACACGTCCCTGGGCCAGAGCCATGCGGGCAGGCTCAACCATTTTGGAGCCATCGCTCGGCACCACCGGATTGATCGTCGGAATACCGTTCAAATGCGCGACGTCGTCGCCGGTATAGATCGCCACAACGCCCGGCAGGCCAAGCGCCTCATCCAGATCGATGGAAAGAATATCAGCGTGGGCATGAGGGCTGCGCACGAACACGGCGTGCAGATCATTCTCTGCCGTCCGGTTGGCGGTAAACCGGCCCTCGCCAGCGAGAAACCGGGCGTCTTCCAGGCGGGGTACAGATGTGCCGATTGCACCTTCAGTCATTGCTTGCACATTCCGACTTGTTCCCTGTCAATTTCAAACGCTTGACGAAAGCCTATCCTGCGGCGAGCATGATTTCTACTCAAACACCCATCAATTCCTGAGGAGCCCTGAAAATGAGCAAGGGACAAGCCGACATCACCGTTGCAATCGCGGGTCTTGGTGCGATCGGGCTTGAAGTTGCCCGCGCCCTCGATGCCGGGATTGACGGTCTGAAACTCGTCGCAGTATCGGCCCGTGATCACGCAAAGGCCCGGGACAATATGGCGGACTTCAACAATCCGGTTCCGGTGATGGATTTCATGTCACTTGCCGAGCGCGCCGATATCGTCATTGAATCGATGCCCGCTGCGCATTTCCGAGACCTCGGTAGCGCCGTCATTGCCGCTGGCAAGACGTTTATGCCGCTGTCGTGCGGCCAGTTGCTTGACAATTGGGACCTGGCTGGCATGGCGGAAAATACCGGTGCCCGCATTATCGTGCCGACCGGCGCGCTGCTCGGTCTCGACGCGGTACGTGCGGCCGCTGAAGGCGACATCGCCAGTGTCCGCATGATCACGCGCAAACCGCCGGGCGGGTTGGCCGGCGCACCCTTTGTCGTCGAGAACGATATTGACCTTGAAGCGATGACAGAAGCGACCAAATTGTTTGAAGGCACGGCGCGTGAAGCCATTCCCGGCTTTCCAGCCAACCTCAATGTGGTCGTGGCTTTAAGTCTGGCAGGCGTCGGTCCTGACAAGACCTTGCTGGAAGTCTGGGCTGATCCGGAAGTGACGCGCAATACCCACGAAATTCAGGTCGAGGCCGATTCCGCGCGCTTCTCGCTGCGCATCGAAAACGTGCCCTCCGAAGCCAACCCACGCACCGGCAAGATCACAGCACTCAGCACCATCGCCTGCCTGCGCGGCCTCGTCTCAACCGTCAGGATCGGCAGCTAGAGGGTCGGCGATAATCCACCGACCCTCAATGACGCACCGGTTCAAGACTGCCCTGGCATACCTATCGCAACAGGTCGCACCGGCGATCCCGAACCGCCTTTTGAACGGAGCGGCAGAATGATGGTGCACGAGGTCCAAACCTTGTCCTTCGCCATTGCCGCCAGATTGGCATTCTGGATTTGATGGATGCCGGACACCGCGAGATTTTCGTGGTGAATGGCGAACGGCAGACCTTGCGGGGTTCCAGCGGGCGGGCCGTGTTTACCCACCAACTGGCCTTCGAACACCGGATCGGTAAAGGGATTGTCGAGCGCCAGCAGAACAACCGCCTTGCGCCGGAGATACTGCGCTGCATCGTAGGAAAGTCCGGGACCCTTGGTGTAGTAGAGCTTTTCGGTATCCGGGTCTTTCCAGTTATCGCTCCAGCCTGTGTAGATATAGAGCACGTCACCCGGCAACAATCCGCGCCAACCCAGACCCTGTGCCTTGATCATCGCTTCGATATCGGCGGTGGTCACCAGTTGTCCTGGCTTCATAGCACTGCCACCCCCGAGATGCGTTTTGGCGTCGAGCAAAACGGCACTGGTGATAATCGGCGGAACGTTTTCAATGCCGAGTTTGAGTAAGGGCGAGTCCGCAGAAGGCTTCACGTCACTTTGTTTGTAACCGCCATAATAGCTTGCGGTATCGACGGGTATGGCACCTTCGCCCTTCCACATCTTGCCGAGATAAGCGAAGTGCCCCAATGCATCCATCTGCGTGCCTTGCGCGCCTGGTTCACCACTGGTCACCTGTTCGCCATTAAAGGCATGCAGCGAATAGGGCACACTGGCGGTTGGCCGGAACTGGTATTTTAGTGGCACACCAAAGGGCGAGGCCGGCATGGTGTTCGAACGCAAATGCGAAACTTCATAAGTTCGGGATTTCGGATTCGTCAGATGCTGGGCACATCGCATCCACGTGCCGGCACCCAGAGTATTGGCCATGCCGACTTGATCGCCTTTGGCCCACGGTGGTGAGGGTACCATCGATTTCGATTTGGCCACGACTTCAGGATTACTTTGGGCGAATGCTGTCGAGGACGTGCCGACGAACGTCGAAAGCATCAGCCCTGACAATACAAGTGGTACAGAAACCATACGCGGAATATTCATAACGATCTCCCCCTGTAATAGTTTGATTGTTTTTTTGTCTGCCAAACTCTTTAGTTTTTGCACAACGAGCAGAGGCGGATAGTATAGAGAATTCTGCAGCCAATTGAGAGACTGAATTACCATGCCCTCCTTCGATATCGTTTCCAAAACCGACCTGGCCGAAGTTGACAATGCCGTCCAGGGCGCCATGCGGGAGATCTCCACGCGCTACGATTTCAAGGGCGGGGACTGCTCGATCGAGCGCAATGAAGACATCCTGACACTCAAGGCCGATGACGACCTGAAGCTCAAACAGGTCCAGGAATTGCTGCGCGGCTACATGGCCAAGCGCAAGATCGACGTCGGCGCACTTGATTTTGGCAAGGTTGAAAGTGCTTCAGGCATTGCAGTGCGGCAAGTAGTTACCGTCAAACAGGGGGTTGAGCGGGAACTGGCACAAAAAATCGTCAAGGCGATCAAGGGTGCCAAGATGAAGGCCCAGGTCGCTATTCAGGGCGATGAACTCCGTGTCACCGGAAAAAAACGCGATGACTTGCAAGCCGCCATCGAACTGGTCAAGGGCATGAAAAATGACATGCCCTTGCAATACGTTAATTTCAGGGATTAAGTCGCTTCGGCCAGCATTTCTGCCGCATAGTCGCGTAAATTTCGAATTGTTTCCTTGCGCTGGGCTTCAGTCAGCGTCGACATGACGTCGAACATCATCTGATCGATAACCTCCCAGCGCCGTTCCGAAATCTTGCGATATTCAGGATTAACGATCTCGTGCGGTCGCAACAGTATTTGCACGACGAATTTGGCGATTTGTGCTTCGTCCGGTCGCTTGTCGAGGAATGACAGGAAGGCAGCCTGGCGCTTCTGGCGGTTTGTCAGCCAATCCGTCGTGTTGGTTTCGGAAGAAGTTACATATTCCCTGATTTTACCGCGTTGCGCATCATTGAGCGTGCCGGTAATGCGTTCAAAATTATCGGTGATGGTTTCCGTTCGATCCGCGATCTGGTTGTCTCGGTCTTCATATTCCTCACGCATTTCAGCCATCTTTTCAGCGACCCGCTGGCGCAAGGTCATCATTTGATCGGGACTGGTATGCCGAGCAAGCACGGCAGATGCAAAGGGCGCGCCCCCTTCAATCACATGATCGATGAGCTGTCGAAGCTCCTTCAACATATTGGTTGTCGACTGACGCTCAAGCGGGCCGGCCTCGACCCGGTCTGCCCAGTTGGTAAAGGCTTGTGCATACTGCGGCAGCATGACGGCGCTATGCCATCTGATCAACTCGTCGGTCTTTCGCTCAATGAAGGCTTCTTCTTCGTCAGTGGGTGCCAGATACGTATCGGCCTGAGCCATGACATAGTTGCCGGCAAAACTGTAAAGCAGGCTGAAACTGCTGCAACCCGCGAGGACCAGCACCAGGCCCGCGACAAGAACTGATCGCTTGAGATTGTTGACGTCGATCAACATTTCCCGGCCTTCGCCTTGTCCATCTTTGCCGTCTGATCGACCGGCTTATCCTTGAATTTTGCGATTTCCGCCGGACGCATTGTTTTTTGTCCTTTAATCCCGGCCCACAACCACTCCAGGTCTCCCGGATACTGGCGGATACCGTTGATATGCCGGGGAGGCACTGGTCGAAACTCATTTTCCAGCACTTCGGCAACCGTAAAAGTAAAAACAAATGCGTGGACCAGTCCCATACGAAGATCAGAAAAAATCACTTCGCCGTCGACGATATCGACGAGGAAAAAGCCCTTTGAAAACTTCGTCAGCGTTTTGGTGACGCCATCTTGCCGTCTTGCCTCGCTCAGCCAGCAAACCAGAGAATTGGGCCAGCGTTGGTAGACGTCGGCGGTTATCTTATCATCACCGGCGAACACAGGCACATAAAGGTTGTGGTATTTGTTGCCATCGAGGGCAATGGTGCGCCAAAAGAGTGAATTAAACGGCGTCGGTGTGGCAATCAGTTTGTCAGAACTTTTCCCGTCAGCCGCCAGAACCTGCCAGCTTCTGTCTTCCACGACATGCTGGGCAACGACAGTCCAGCCGAGATAGGCATTCGACAGAACAAACGCCCAGACCAGTGATTTGGCGAAACGCGGCGACCACTGGTTTCGGGCCAGTGCCCTAAGTGTGACGAATAACAGTGGCAGGGTGTAAAGCGGATCGATGATAAAGATCGAACCGATTCCCAGCGGCTCAGGCCAGATCGGCCAGAACAACTGGGTGCCATAAATCGTGAAGGCATCAAGCAGGGCATGCGTCGTCAGGCACAGGAATACGGCCAGATACACGCGCAGCCTGTCGTCCTTAAGAGCAGCATGGATTCGACGAACGCCTTCAGCCAGGAGCGGCGTGACAAGCGTGTGTGTGATCAGGGAATGGGTGGCACCGCGATGACTGACAAAACGGTCAACCGGATCATCGTTGGGCCAGAAGACATCGAGGTCCGGCAACGTCGCCAGCAGACCGCCTGTGATCGCCGCCTTCCGCACACCTATACGACGTCCCAGAACGGCCGTGCCAATACAGGCGCCCAGAACGAACTGTGAAACCGAATCCATTCAGGATGTGCTTTGCTTCAGGCCTTGCGAATGCATGTATCCCAGAATTCGTACCAGACCAGGCAAAGCGAAAATATGACAATGACCCAGAACGGCAGCCCGCCCCAGAAACCGGCGGCGCCTGTCGAAATACTGTGCGCCAGTCCAATGACAAAAACCGACAGCAAAAGCGAGCCGATCACGCCGGAAATCAGATCAATTTTCTTTTGAGACATTCTCGTCCCCTGTTGGTAAAGGCATCCGGGTCAACGATCCTCGGACAGGTATTGTAGTAGCCAATTGGCTGTTCGGCAAAGTCTGGCGTCTTCTTCAAGATTGGCAACGAGCTGGACACCGACTGGCAGGTCATCGTCACCCGTCATCAGCGGCAGCGACAATGCCGGCAGCCCTGCAAACGTCCAGATCGTGCAGAATATCGGATCGCCCGTCGAATCGAGACTGCGCGGAGCCTGGCCAGCCGACGAGGGCGTTATGACGGCATCAAATTCTTCAAAAAATTCGTTGAAAAATTCGCGCGCTGCATCTACGGCCCCAAGGGCCGCCGCATATTGATTCGCGCTGATCTCATTGGCGGCGGTAAGTAATTCGACCAGCACAGGACTGATCTGATCAGCATGGTTTTCGAACTGGTCGGCCAGATTTCGCCGAACTTCGTAAAGATGAATGACCCTGTGGTGTTCGATGATATCGCCGAAGTGTCCGGGTGCGTCGAAGCGCTGGATGCGACCCTCGAGAGCATCGAACAGTTCGTCAAAGCCTTCCCGGGCATCTTCCGGCAATCGGTCTGCAAAGGGCAAATCGAACCAGGCGAACGTGGGCTCAACCGGTGCTTCTTCCTGACAGCCCGCAATCATGTCCGGTTTGGCCCGGGTATATGTCGCGGTATCGCTGATGTCGTAGCCCGTCAGCGCATCGGTCAAAAGTGCCGCGTCTTCGAGCGAGCGGGCAAAGACACCGAGCTGGTCGAGCGTCTCCGAAGTCTGCAAAACGCCGTGACGGGAGATCATGCCCCTGCTCGGCTTGAAACCGAATGTGCCGCAGAACGAGGCTGGTCGAATGACCGAGCCATTGGTCTGGCTGCCGACCGCCAGCGGCACGTGCCCCGCCGCCACAGCCGCCGCAGAGCCACTGGACGAGCCGCCGGGTGTGTGTTTCGGATGATGCGGGTTGGTCGTCTCGCCGGGGGATACAAAGGCAAACTCCGCCGTCACCGTCTTGCCCATGATGATCGCACCGGCTTCACGCAGTTTGGCGATAGCTGTGCAATCCGTATCGGGTTGGCGCCCGGCGTGGATCGGCGAATTGTATTCGGTTGGCATGTCGGCAGTATCGTAGATATCCTTGATGCCGACCGGTACACCATGCAAGGGCCCCAACGGTTTCCCGAGATAGCGCAATTCATCCAGTGCACCTGCCTGCGCCAATGCATTGTCGGCATCAAGATGGGCCCAGGCCTTGACCGCCGGCTCGGTCGCCGCGATCTGGTTGAGGCAATCCTGAACCAGTTCGGCAGCCGAGAATTCGCCTGATTTCATCCGTTCAACAAGCGAAGTCGCTGTATCGAGATTACGTGTCACCTGATTGGCCCTTTACGGTACATACGGCCCGAACAGGACATCCGGCAACCACAGGGCCAGTCCCTGGAACTGATACATCAGGAACATGCAGAATATGACGATCCCCAGATAGGGCATGATCCCCTTGAAGATTTGAACCAGTTCGATCTGGTTTTTCAACACCCCTTTTAGATAATAGGCCGACATGGCCATGGGCGGGGTTAGGAAGGAGGTCTGCAGGTTCAGAGCGACGAGCATGGCGAAGAAATATGGATTGACGCCAAACGTGTCGAGCATGGGCAGGAAGATGGGTACAAAAATGATCAGGATTTCTGACCACTCCAGCGGCCAGCCCAGCAGGAAGATAATAAGCTGTGCCATTACCAGGAACTGCCACGGTTCAAGCTGGAAGGACAAAATCCAGTGTTCAATGATGTCGTGGCCACCGAGATAGGAAAATACGGAGGCAAATGTCCATGACCCGACAAACAGCCAACAAACCATGGCCGTTGCCTTGCCTGTGAGAAAGACCGACTCTTTCAGTTTGTCCCAGGTCAACGAGCGATAGAGAGCCGCCAGGATCATCGCTCCAAGGGCACCCATGGCTGCCGCCTCACCTGGCGTTGCGAGTCCCCCTAGGATCGACCCCAGGACCATCATGATCAAAGCGGTCAAGGGCACGAACGATGTTATCAACTGCCAGTATATTTCGCGTTTTGGCGGAATTTCATCGTGCTTTGGGCGAGGCGCAATTGACGGGTTCAGTTTTGCCCTGATGATAACATAGACAATGTAGAAACCAGCCAGCATGAAGCCCGGAATAATTGCAGCCGCATATAGCCGTAAAGGTGACAGTTCCGCGATCGCAGCATAGACGATCAACATGATCGACGGCGGGATCAGGATACCAAGGGTACCACCGGCGCAAATGACGCCTGCCGCGAATTCCTTGTTGTAGTTCGCGCTGGCCATCGCCGGGAAAGCCAGCAGCCCCATCAGTGTGACAACAGCACCGACTATGCCACTGGCCGTCGAGAACACAGCGCAGGTGATCAGCGCGGCAATCGCCATCGATCCCGGCATGTTGTGGGCGGCCAGTCTGAGGGCCGAAAACAAACGACCAACAATATCGGCACGTTCAACCACATAGCCCATAAACAGGAATAGCGGGATCGCGACCAGCGTGTCGTTCTCCATCACCGAATAGGTGTTTTGATTCAGGAGATAAAAAATCTGGTTGTTGAAGATGTCTGAAAAGAATTCGATGTTGTCTGCTGAATAGTAGGCGTAATAGCCGAAGGCAGTGCCCATCGCGAGCAGCGTGAATGCAATCGGAAAACCGAGCAATACCAGCACGATAAACAGTGACAGCATAAAAATTGCGACTTCAGGGTTCGTCATCGTGCCTCTACTCCGTCGGCCCTGGCCGGGCTGAATTGTTTTGTCATGTCGGGATCAGCGGTTTTCGACAGGATTGTGTTTTTCAATCGAATCGATCAGGACGCTATCGGTTTCCCGGACATCCGCCAGTCGCTCCAGCCATCGCCCGGTCTTCATCGCCAAAATGCAACGCGCACATTCTGAAATGCCTTGAAGTATCAGCAATCCACCTGCGATGGGGATCAGGGTTTTGAAAAAATAGATCTGAATTCGGGCAGGGCTGTTCCAGCTCACTTCCTTGTAGCGCCATGAATCAGAAGCGATCTCCGCGCCATACCAGAACAGCGCCAGCATGCCGGGGAAGAAAAAAGTGATATAGAGAAACAAATCGATCCGCGCCTGCCACGGCACGGGGATCAGCCGATACACAACATCCGCCCGAACGTGGGCGTCCTGGGCCAGAGCATAGGGACCAGCCATCAAAAACAACGCACCATACATCTGTACCATCATGTCGAAGGCCCAGACAGTCGGCGCATTAAGCACGTAACGAACAAACACTTCATATGAAACAGAAAGCGTCAAAATCAGGATGCACCAGCTGAAGGCCCGGCCGACCCAGGTGTTGAGCGCCTCGACAGCATGAATGATGTTCGTCATCAAATTACTCCGGCGGAATTCGTTCGGTGAAACGAACAGGGACAGCCCATAAGACTGTCCCTGCCCGGTCGTATTATCTTACAGAATTTTGCCGATTAACCGAAATGATGGTTATAGGCAAGCTTGTAGTCAGGTTGATTCAACAACAGATAATCCATCACTTTCTTGGCGTAGGCTTTCTGTGAAGCCACGACCTTGGCGAAGAACGGATCTTCCTTGGAAATACGGTCAACAACAACGTCCCATGCATCAAGCTGGGCTTTCATGACCGAATCCGGCGTGCGATAGACATTCACGCCGCTTTTTTCCTTGAGAGAAATCAGATCGTCGGCATAACGCAGTGTGTTGTGCCAATAGAAATTTGAATTCTCGGCCTCGGAAGCATATTTCAGGATAGCCTGAAGTTCTGCCGGCAGAGCATTGTATTTTCTCTTGTTGAAAGTGATCTCAAACGCTTCCTGAGACTGGTGGAAGCTGGCAAGATGATAATGCTTGGAAACATCCTGCATGCCGAAATCTTTATCCGATGTCGGGTTGTTGAACTCAGCTGCATCAATCAAGCCTGATTTCATGGCAGGCTGAATTTCACCACCCGGCAACTGCACAACCGACATGCCCATAACGGCCAGCACGTCTGCTGCCAGACCAACTGTGCGATATTTAAGACCCTTCATTTGAGAAGCGTCCTTGATTTCTTCCTTGAACCAGCCAAGAGGCTGCGCCGGCATCGGGCTATTGAAGAAACTAACCAGATTCAAGCCAAGGCTGCCCATCAACTCGTTAAAGAGTTCCATACCGCCACCGTAGTGGATCCAGCCGAGAAGTTCCTGAGCCGACCAGCCGAAGCACGGACCCGTACCGAAAAGCGAAGCCGCTTTCGATTTGGAATACCAGTAGGCAGGCACATAGTGCGCACCATCCAGAACACCGCGATGGACGGCGTCTTGCATCTGACTGGTCTTGACGACTGAGTTCACCGACAGAAGATCAATTTTCAGATCTTTTCCGGCCATGGCATGAACTCGATCAACATAGCTTTTTGCGTTCTCAAGAAAAATCCCGCCGCCCCAGGCAGCCTGAACTTTCAAGGTTGTTGTTTTGGCCTGTGCGATATGCGGCGCGGCCAAAGTTCCTGCAACTGCTGCGCCACCGGCGAGCCCTGCTTTTTTCAGAAACTTACGTCGGGTTGACGTTTGTCTAGACATCTACTCCTCCTGTTTTGCCGTTTGTTATTCTGGTTTTTGGGCAGCACTGGACTGACTAAATATCGGGCTGCCAAATATTTTATAATTATCGTTTTCAAAGTCCGCCGATACCGTAGGGGAAAACGCCAGACAAATGAAGCCATCCATTTCATTTTTTCTTCTGGTCATTTTATTTTTGAACACAATTCGGCGATCGGGTTTATTTATTTCCCCCAATAACGATTGCGGTACGCGCGTTCATGGCTGTCAGCCTTGTGTAAATAAAATTTGCTGTACCGTCCTTCGAGATCACGAATATGATCCGCCGCCCGAGGATGCCCAAGCTCGTGCGCCAGTCGATAATTGGCGAGGGCGCGCGAGGGGGCTTCAAGTTTCATGCCGGGATCAAGTGCAATGAGGCGCTCCTCGATCAGACCTTTCATGAACAGGGCGTCGACATCACCCCGCTTGATCAAATCATCGAATGGCGTGATGAGCCTGCCGTAGGTGACGGCTGGCGACAGACCCAGCAAATAGATCTCACCCAGGCGAATAATGGCTTCGCGTTCAATTTTTTTTGCTGCGCGTCGGTACCACGCTACGGCATCGTCAATCCCCTTGCCGGGAACAGCCCCGGTTTCGATCACCGCACCAAGATTGAATTGATACCCGGCATCGCCTTTTTCGGCGAAGGGCAGCCAGGCGAAGTAAGCCTCGGCGTAGTCACCGCGGTTATAGGCTTCATTGCCGGCATCCTGTGCCTGAGCCGGGCCGACCACCCCCAACGCAGCAACAATTGTGACGATTAAACGTATATTTTTCAACATCATAGGCGATTTCGCACGACCACTTCTGCGCCGCGCGCCTCTGTTTCAGTGTCGACCATATACTCCGGAAAACCCGGCGCCCGTAAATCGGCACCACAGTCGTCTTCCAGACGCTTGACCACCATTGAGGACCACGCACGCGCGCCGTAACGTTTGAGACCATCTTTCATGATGCCGACAATCACCGGAGAAACTTCGAGCGGCACCTTGAGCGATTTACCCAGTTTGTCGAACAAGGATACATCTTTAACCTCGAGATCCATGGTAAAATTGATGTTATAGCTGCCGTTCAGGATCACTTGTCCTTCAGTCTCGTGCACAAATGAATTTCCCGACGAGATGCGAATGGCTTCATAAGCCACCGCCATGTCCATGCCCGCCTGCTTCGCGACCATGAAAGCTTCGCCGGTCGATGCCAACTGGACACCGGCAAGATAGTTGGTAATGACCTTCAGCACGGAGGCCGAGCCCAGCGGTCCGGTATGCAATATTTGACGCCCCATAATCGTCAACAACGGCAATACGCGTTCAAAAGCGTCGCGCGCGCCACCTGCAAATATTGCGATGTTGCCGGTTTCCGCGCGGTGGCAGCCACCTGAGACCGGACTATCCATCGCCTGACAGTCCTTCGCCTCTACCAACGCACCGAGGCGTTGCAATTCGGTTTCTTCGGTCGTGCTCATTTCGAGCCAGATTTTGCCGGCGGACAGGCCGGCGATCACGCCGTCGGGCTGCTCCATGACCTCAGCCGAAATTACCGGAGACGGCAGACAGGTAATGATGACGTCGCAGGCCCCGGCCAGTTCCTTGCCGCTGTCGGCCCATTTGGCTCCGCGTTCCAGCAGGCCTTCGGCAGCGGTCCTGTCGAGATCGTTGACGGTAAGATCAACACCGTTTCTCAGCAGACTGCCCGCCAGTTTGCCACCGACATTGCCCAACCCGATAAACCCGACTTTCATAATTTTCACTCTCATCAAATTTCGAACGCACGTCGCGAATTTTTGCGCGAACATTTGAGAGAAGTAAACCCGAGATCAAGAGATCTGAAAAGTCGCTATTCGTCAAATCTGGCGGCGGCCCGTTCAATCGCATCTTCGCCAATATCGTAGTGGTGGTAGACATCTATGGTGTCGCCACTTTGGCCAAACTCGATGACGCCCAGCGGTGATACCGCATGCCCGCGAACGCCGCCCATCCAGGCCAGTGCCGCAGGATGCCCGTCGATTACCGTCACCAGGCGAGCGTTGGCAGCGAGTGGTTCCATCAGATCTTCGACGTGCGACATTTGACCCGCGTCCCGGCCATGCAGGCGATCGCGCTCCAGACGTTGCCAGTCATTGTAGAGCCGGTCCGTCGATGTCACGACCAGCAGCCCGGCATCGGGGTGGCGATCAAGCAGGCGTTTGTGGGCAACAATCGCTTCCGTCGTCATCGCCCCGACGCAGATCACCGCCATCGATCCTTCATTTGCCGGGGGATGCAGCCAATATCCGCCATGAAGCATCTGGTGTTTGAGATCATCATCAAGTTCACGATCCAGTTGATCGACCGGCCGGGTCGACAGGCGCAAATAGACCGCCCCGCCGTCATCGGCCTGCATGTGCTCGAACGACCAGCGCATGATCTCGGCGACTTCATCGGCAAAGGCGGGCTCGAACGATGTCAGACCGGGCTGCCCCAGACCAATCATCGGCGTCGAAATGCTTTGATGCGCGCCGCCTTCGGGTGCCAGCGTTATACCCGACGGGGTGCCGACGACCAGGAACCGGGCATCCTGATAACAGGCGTAATTCAGCGAATCGAGGCCGCGGCAGATGAAGGGATCATAAAGCGTACCGATCGGTAGCAGGCGTGTGCCAAACAAACTGTGCGACATACCCATCGCTGCCAGGTTGAGGAACAGATCACTTTCGGCGATACCGAGTTCGATGTGCTGGCCTTCTGGAGATCGCAGCCATTTCTGCATCGACGGCACATTGCGGTTGCGGAATTCGTCATCGTGTTTTTCGCGGCCAAACAAACCGCGCTGATTGACCCAGCCGCCGAGGTTGGTCGACACCGTCACATCGGGTGACGTCGTCACAATACGATCCGCCAGCATGCCGCCTTGCTTGGCGATGTCGTTGAGAATTCGGCCAAAGGCTTCCTGCGTCGATCCACGTGCCACCCGTTCGAACGGCAAGGCATCGGGTATCGGGACAATTTCAGCGGTTTTCTGACGCGGTTCCGGCTGGTTGAAAGGCACATTCCTGAGGAAGGTATCAAACTCGGGCTCCGACATGCCGAGGCCGGCAGCGCGGTCCCATTCCTGCCCGGATGCGATGCCGTTCTGGGTGCGAAATTCGTCCATCTGCTGAGTGTTCATGATACCGGCGTGATTGTCTTTATGTCCGGCCAGCGGCGTGCCGTGCCCCTTCACGGTATAACAAATGAAACAGGTTGGCTTGTCGTCGGGTACGGTTTCAAAGGCGTTGACCAGGGCTTCCATACTGTGACCGCCGAGATCGGTCATCAGATCGTGCAGGCCGTCGTCATCAAAACTGTCGATCAGCCCATGGAGTTCGGCATCGTCGGGCAAGTCGGCCTTGATCTGCTCGCGCCAGGCGTTTCCACCCTGGAAGGCCAGAGCTGAAAACACGTCATTTTCGCAGTCATTGAACCAGCGCCGAAGTGTCAGCCCGCCCGGACGCTGGAAGGCATCATAAAGTTTGCGGCCATACTTGACTGTGACGACATTCCAGCCGACGGCGCGAAAAAACCGGCCAATCAGGCGGAAAAGCTGTTCGTTGATCATGCCGTCGAGACTCTGGCGATTATAATCGATCACCCACCAGACATTGCGCAGATCATGTTTCCAGGTGTCGAGCAAGGCTTCGTAGACGTTGCCCTCATCCAGTTCGGCGTCGCCGACCAGGGCGACCATGCGACCCGGTTTATCTCTGGACTGATCCTGTTCAGGCAGCAGGTTTTTGGCCTGCAGATATTCCTGTGTCAGCGCCGCGAAATTCGTTACGGCGGCACCGAGTCCGACCGAGCCGGTCGAGAAGTCAACCATGTCGCCGTCCTTGGTGCGCGAGGGATAGGACTGCGCCCCGCCCATCGACCGAAAGTTCTCGAGGTTCTCCCGGCTTTGTTTGCCAAAGAGATAATTGATAGCGTGAAAGACCGGACTGGCGTGCGGCTTGACGGCAACACGATCCTCCGGCTTCAACACCCGGCCATACAACGCCGTCATGATGGTTGTGATCGATGCGCAACTTGCCTGATGACCACCGACCTTGACGCCGTCTCGGTTGGGCCGGATGTGATTGGCATTGTGAATGGTCCAGGACGACAGCCAGCGAACCTTGCGCTCCATTGCATCCAGCACCGCCAGTTCATTGGCCGGCACCCGCGCCGCCGCCGAAAGATCAGCTTCTTCCTCGACGATATCAGGAGCGGAATTCTGGTTTGCTGCAGTCATCGGTATATTCCCGTCGATTTGAAGTTCAGGCGATCAAAAAATGTGACGCCAGTATGCCGGTATTGACCCGACAGGTACTTGCGTATTTTGCCTGTCAGGTATACCAAATTGGCAGATTCTGCCAATATCTGGATAAATTATGAAAATTGATCGCATTGATCGGCAAATTATTCGTGAATTACAGGCAGATGGTCGTATTACGAATAACGAACTCAGCAAGCGTGTGAACCTGTCACCCTCACCCTGTTTGCGCCGGGTCAAGAACCTCGAAATTGCCGGCTATATCTCAGGCTATACAGCCAACGTCGATCAGGACAAATATGGCCTGCCGATCAGCATTTTTGTCTCAATCCGCCTCGACAAACAAAACGAGGAAATGCTGCGCATCTTCGAGGATCAAATATCGAAGATCGAGGAAGTGATTGAGTGTTATCTGATGACCGGCGGCAATGATTATCTGCTGCGGGTCGTCACTGACAGCCTGGCCTCATACGAGATGACGTTAAAAAAGAAAATCACCCGCATCCCCGGGATCGCCTCGATCCAGTCGAGTTTCGCGCTTGGCATCGTCAAGCAGAGCAAAATATTCCCGAGCCTTTCGCACTTTGAACATTCGGACTAGTGCTCTAAAAAGGTTCCATGAATTCCCCGACTTTCCGACCTTTTTCCCTGGCCATTGGCGGGCTGATTGCACTGGCGGTCGCCATGGGTGTCGGTCGCTTTATTTACACACCGATCCTGCCCTTCATGTTCGACGACCTCGGTCTGACAAAAAGCCAGGCCGGTCTGATCGCCTCGGCCAATTACGTCGGCTATTTCCTTGGTGCAATTCTGGCCGCGGTAAAATTACCGGGATCGCGGCGGGTGTGGTTGCTCGGCAGTCTGACGATCAGTGGACTCAGCACGCTCGGGATTGGCCTGGTTTCGGACACCCTGAGCTTTTCCTTGCTACGATTAATCGGCGGGGCGGCCAGCGCTTTCGTCCTGCTGTTTGCCTCCGTCCTTGTGCTCGAACGATTGCGTAACGCCGGAGAGACACGTGTTGCACCGCTCTATTTCGCCGGTGTCGGCAGCGGGATCGCAGCGTCAGCCGTTCTGGTTTCACTGCTGGCCCAGGCAGAGGTCGGCTGGCGTGGACAATGGCTGACCAGCGGCGTGATCTCATTGTTGCTCGTGTTCATTGTCGCCTGGCTGGTGCCCAGACGACCGGAGCCGACACCTGACCAGGCACAGGGCACCAGTCGCAGGGGATTGGCACCACTTGTCACGTCGTATTTTCTCTTTGGCTTCGGCTACGTCATTACCGCAACATTTCTGGTCGCCATGGTGCGTTCCGATCACAACATTCAGGCGCTTGAGCCCTACATCTGGATCATCGTTGGTATCGCCGCCGCACCATCGGTCATCATCTGGAACTGGGTTGCAGCAAGAACCGGGGTCGTCAGAGCTTACGCCATTGCCTGTACGGTGCAGGCGCTGGGTGTGGCGACCAGCGTGCTGTGGCCTTCAACGCCTGGCGTCATTCTCGCCGCCATCGCGCTGGGCGGCACCATCATGGGGCTGACGGCGTTGGGTCTGGTCGCAGCCGCGCAAATGACCAGCGGGGATCCGCGGCGTGTATTCGCCTTGATGACGGCAGCGTTTGGTCTGGGGCAAATCATCGGCCCGACATTTGCCGGCGTCTTGTTCGATCAGACCGGCAGCTTTTATTCGTCGTCGCTGGCAGCGTCGGGAGCGCTGATTGTTGCCGCCTTGCTGACGTTCTGGTCTTCGGGGACCAGGGAGAGCGCATAAATCAGTGACTTGCAATTGCATCCGGGAGCGACGACATTTCGGCCCTGATAATTACCGCAGCAAACAGAAAGTCTTGAGTTCATGAACCAGATCGACCTTACGGACCGCAAGGCTGTCATCACTGGCGGCGCACAAGGCATTGGCCGAGGGGCTGCGGAGCGGTTCCTGGCCTGTGGTGCTTCCGTCATGCTGTGGGACAGCGATGCCGAACTGGCCGAAGCAACTGCCGCCGAGTTGTCGGCACAGGGCACCGCCCACAGCCAGGGGCTCGACGTCACAGACGCTGACGCGGTTGATAAAGCTGCGGCCAGCGCCAAAGAAATTCTCGGCGGCATCGATATTCTGGTCAACAGTGCGGGCATTGCCGGTTCCAGCCTCAAGACCTGGGAATACAGCCCGGAAGAATGGCGCAGCGTCATCGATATTGATTTGACAGGCACTTTCCTCTGCTGCCGTGCCGTCGCCCCCGTCATGATCGAGCAAAACTATGGTCGTATCATCAACATCTCGTCGGTTGCCGGCAAGGAAGGCAACCCCAATGCCTCCGCCTACAGCGCCGCCAAGGCCGGCGTGCTCGGCCTGACTAAGTCGCTCGGCAAGGAACTGGCACTCAACGGCGTCACTGTGAATGCGATTACACCCGCCCCCGTCGAGACCAGAATTCTCGAGCAGATCAGTCAGGAGCACATTGACTACATGCTGGGGAAAATCCCGATGGCCCGTTTTGGCCGGGTCGATGAAATGGCCTCGATGATTGCATGGCTGGCCTCCGAAGAGGCATCTTTCTCAACCGGTGCCACCTTTGATATGTCCGGTGGCCGGACAACCTATTGACCGGGCTCATCGATCCAGCGAGGCCTGACCGTCCCGGCTTCGGTCGTGGTGATTTTTATCTGCTGGCGGTCGCCGTCATCTGGGGCGTTAATTTTCCGGTATCGAAGACGGTTCTTGAAGTCCTTGATCCCGTCGTATTTTCGGCGCTGCGATATTTCAGCGGCGGCTTGTTGCTTGTCCTCATCCTGCTTTTACGCGGCCAGAGCCTGCGGCTCGACCGGCGGGATGTCTTGCCCCTGGTCGGCCTCGGCATCCTCGGTATTGCGATCTTTCAGGGCCTGTGGGCCTATGGCCTGAATTACACAACCGCGCCCAAGGCTGCCGTTCTGGTGGCGACAGCGCCAATCTTCGGTGCATTGCTGGCCGGGTTCTCCGGTCGCTGGCCGTCCGCCCAGTCCTGGCTCGGGATTGCCCTGTCGTTCCTCGGAGTCGGCGTTGTCATCAACGGCAGCGTCACCGAGTTCAATCTCGGTGGCGGTACCTTGCTCGGCGATTTGCTGATGATTGGCGGATCGGCTGTCTGGGCGATCAATACCGCCCTCTCGACCAAATATGTTCAACGTCTCGGTGCTTTTCGCGTCATGGCCTTTGGCATGGTCTCGGGCGGTTCGGTGCTGATGTTACTGGCGCTACCTTTCATAGCGACGCAAGCCTGGACCGATATGACGCCGACGCTGTGGGCCGGTACAGCGTTTTCCACCATCCTGGCGGCAGCACTTTCCTTCATCCTGTGGTACGAAGGCGTCGCATTGCTGGGAATCACGCGCGCGATGGTTTATTCCTACCTCGTCCCCATCGTCGCGATCATTGTTTCAGTTGCAGCGTTTGGTGCAGATTTTAATATGGTGCAAGTCGTCGCATCCTTTGTTGTACTGGCTGGCGTCCAGTTGACGCGCAACGGATAATCTTCAGTTCTCTTTTCCCAACGGAAACCCTCCATGACCCTGCTTGATACCGAGACCCGGACCGCCATCATGAACGCCGTCGATGCGGGCTTTGACGAACAGATCGATTTCACCTCCGAGCTCGTCAAATTCCCTTCTGTGCGCGGAGCGGAACAGACAGCGCAGGACTTCATGGCTGAGCAGCTCGATGAGCGCGGATACGGTGTTGATCGCTGGAAAATTGAACTTGATGATATCGCTCATCTGCCGGGCTTTTCGCCGGTTCATACCAACTATGATAACGCCTACAACACCGTCGGCACGCACCGGGCGGAAAACAAATCGGGTCACTCACTGATCCTGAACGGTCATATTGATGTTGTCCCGGTCGGTCCCGTCGACATGTGGACAAAACCGCCGTTTCACCCTTACATCGAGGATGACTGGCTTTACGGTCGGGGCTCGGGCGACATGAAGGCCGGCATCGCTGAATGTGTTTATGCCCTCGATGCCCTGAAGCGTCTTGGCCATGTACCGGCGGCGGATGTTCATATTCAATCCGTGATCGAGGAAGAATGCACCGGCAACGGGGCGCTGGCCTGTCTGCAGCGTGGCTATCGCGCCGACGCTGCCCTGATCCCGGAACCACTGGGTGAAAGTCTCATTCGCGCCCAGATTGGTGTGATCTGGTTTCAGGTTGAGTTGCGCGGACGGCCGGTGCATGTGCTGCAGGCGGGTTCAGGGGCCAACGCCATTGAAGCCGCCTTCCCGATTATTCAGGCGCTGCACGGTCTCGAACATGACTGGAATTCGCCGGAACGCCGCCATCCCGTCTACAAGGACGTCGATCATCCGATCAACCTGAACATCGGGCGCATCGCCGGTGGTGACTGGCCTTCCAGTGTCCCGGCCTGGTGTACCTTTGATGTCCGCGTCGCCATCTTCCCGGATCAGGACATCAATGAGGCGCGCCGCGAAATCGAGGACTGCATTCGCGGTGCAGCACAAGGTGATCGCTTCCTGGCCAACAACCCGCCGGAAGTGACTTACCACGGCTTCCTCGCTGAAGGATATGTTTTGACAGGCGCCGATGAAGCCGAAGCCGCGCTCAACCGCGCCCATGAAATCGCCTATGGCGATGCCTTGACGGAAATCGCCACGACGGCAACGACCGATGCCCGTTTCTTCGGTTTGTATGCCGACACACCTGGCCTGGTTTACGGCCCCATCGCCGAGAACATTCACGGCTTTGACGAACGCGTCAGTCTCGAATCCGTGCGTCGCAACACTCAGGCCATGGCGTTGTTCATTGCTGATTGGTGTGGCCTCGCGTCAGCAAGATAATCCTTCAAACCTCTCAGGAGATCCTATGTCCGCCCCTTCAAACCCGCCCTTCCGTGCTGAACATGTCGGCAGTCTTTTGCGTCCGAAATATCTGACACAGGCTTTTCGCGCCCATCACAAGGGCGAGATTACAGACGAAAAGTTCAACGCCGTTCAGGACATGGCAATCCACGATGTCGTCAAATTACAGGAAGAAGTCGGCCTGAAAATGGTGACAGACGGCGAGTTCCGGCGCTCGTCCTACTGGGCACACTTTGTCGAAAAAATTGACGGCCTTGAGGTGCGCGACGCGTCCTTCAAATTCCACGACGATCATGGTCATGAAGTCGACTTCACCGCCCCATTTGCCGAGGGTCCGGTGCGCCGCACGCAGTCGGTCTCGGGTGCCGAATTCGATTTCCTCAAGAGCGTCACGTCGGCCACAGCCAAGATCACCATGCCCTCGCCGGCGACCATGCACTTCTATCGCCTCGGCAACAGCATTGCCGAGGGCGTCTACGAAACCGAGGACGCGTACTACGAGGACCTCGCCAAAGTCTACGCCGAGGAAATCGCCGCCCTGGCCGCCACCGGTTGCAGGTATGTTCAAATTGATGAAGTCCCCATCGCCATGCTGTGTGATCCCTCGATCCGCGAGAAGGTCAAGGCGGTTGGCTATGACCCGGACCGCCTGATGGACGCCTACGTCGATGTCTCCAATGCAGCGATCGATGGACGGCCCGACGGCGTCACCGTCGGCATGCATCTCTGCCGTGGTAACTTCAAGGGACATTATTTGTCGGAAGGCGGTTATGAACCGGTTGCCGAGCGATTGTTTGGTGGCATCAACGTCGATGCGTTTTTCCTCGAGTACGACACGCCGCGCGCCGGTGATTTTGAGGCGTTGCGTTATGTGCCGGAAAACAAAAGCGTTGTGCTCGGCATTGTTTCATCCAAAACGGCTGAACTGGAATCCGCCGACGATCTGAAGCGACGCGTTGAGGAAGCGGGGCAATATGTCGATATCAACCGACTGGCCATCAGCCCGCAGTGCGGTTTCGCCAGCACCGTCGCAGGTAATCCGGTAACGGAAGACGATGAACGCGCCAAACTCCAGCTTATTGTCAATGTCGCCAACGATATCTGGGGCGCCTAAGCCCTTCACAAAAATATAAAAAATTTCGGGAGCTGATCAGATGGACTTAAAAGGTAAAACGGCAATCGTCACCGGCGGCGGCACAGGCATCGGTGCTGCAACAGTAAAACGCCTTGCGGGTGCCGGGGCCAACGTTGTGATCAACTATCGATCCAGTGCCGACGCCGCTGAGGAAGTGGCCAACGCCTGCAGGGACATGGGCGTTGAGGCAATAACGGTTCAGGGTGACGTCTCGAGCGACGATGATTGCAAGAAAATCGCGGAAGCCGCGCTCGACAAATGGGGCGGCATAACCGCACTGCTGAATAACGCCGGTACCACACGGTTTGTCCCACATGAAGACCTGGACGGCCTGCAAATGGATGACTTTCAGGACCTGTATGCGACCAATGTCGTTGGCCCGTATCAAATGACCCGCGCAGTCGTTCCGGCCATGAAATCAGGTGGTGAAGGCCGTATCGTCAACACCTCTTCAATCGCCGGGATCATGGGCAATGGATCTTCACTGGCCTATTCGGCTTCAAAAGGTGCCTTGAATGCCCTGACACTGGGCCTGGCCCGGGCCCTTGCCCCCGAGATTACCGTAAATGCCGTTTGTCCGGCCCTGGTCATGAGTGACTGGTTGCGGGACTTCAGTTCGGAGCACGCACAAAAGGTGAAGGACGATTACGAAGCCATCGTTCCACTGGGGAAGGTTTGCACGCCTGATGACATCGCGGATTCCGTCATGTACCTGATGACCACACCGGCACCTGTAACCGGTGAATTGATGGTCATCGACGCCGGCGTTCGTCTGGGCGCCAAATCACCGCTCGCCCGCAGGAAATAACGGAACCTGGCCCGCCGTCGACGGTAACGTCAGTAATTCGACAGCGAGGCAAACCGGTCGCGGTGCCAGGCCGGTGATCCGAATGTATGTTCGGCGACGCGGGCGCGCTTGAGGTAAAAGCCTGATGAGTGTTCGTCGGTCATGCCGATACCACCGTGCATCTGGACGCCTTCATTGCTGATCAGATGCATGACTTCACCGACCTTGGCCTTGGCGAAACTAGCCATCAGCGGGACATCATCACGCCCTTCGTCGATAGCCGTCATGGCATCCATCACCACCGAGCGACAGATCTCCAGTTCACCAAACATCGTTACGGCGCGGTGCTGCAAGGCCTGAAACGTACCGATGGGCTGGCCAAACTGATGGCGTTCCTTGAGGTATTCGAGCGTGAATTCGAACACCTCCTGACCCGAGCCCAGCATCTCGGCGGCGAGCGCAATGCGTCCGCGATCAAGCACGGCATCAAGCACATCAGCGCCCTTGCCGATCTCGCCGACGACGGCGTCCGGGCCGACTTCGACGCTGTCGAATGTGATGTTGGCGGCATTGCGCGAATCGACCATGATCGTGCGCGTGGTTTTGATACCGCGTGCCCCGGCATCGACCAGGAAAAGCGTAATCCCTTCGCGTTCCGACACTTCGCCGGACGTGCGGGCAACCACGATCAACTGGTTGGCGACATGACCATCCAGCACAAACGTCTTTTCACCAGAAATGGCAAAGCCGTCACCTGACGCCGCGGCCCGTGTCGCGATACGGTGCGGCGCGTGGTGGGCGGTTTCTTCGAGCGCCAGGGCCAGCAAGCGATCACCCGAGGCGATGGCCGGCAGCACATCCGCCTTTTGCGCGTCGCTGCCACCGAGCGAAATGGCCGAGCCGCCGAGAACAACGGTCGAGATCAACGGCGAGGCGACCAGTGTGCGTCCGGTCTCCTCCAGCACAACGCCCAGCCCCTGAAAGCCGAAATCGGCACCACCAAATTCCTCGGGAATCAGGATGCCGCTCCAGCCCAGATCGACCATCTCCTGCCAAAGGGCGCGGGAGAAGCCGGCTTCATCGGCGTCATCGCGCACCTTGCGCAAGGCGGAAACAGGGGATCGGTCGCGGACAAATTCGCGTGCCGCGTCACGGAGCATTCCCTGCTCTTCGTTGAGTACCATGCCCATAAATCGGGTTCCTTAAATCTCTATTGGTGGTCGCGCAGGCCGAGGACCTGTTTGGCGACGACGTTGGTGTTGATCTCAGAGGTGCCGCCTTCGATGGAATTGCCTTTTGAGCGCAGCCATTGCCGGGTGGCGGAAATTTCCGTGTCCGAGAACCCCTCGCCTTCCCAGCCCAACGCCTGATGGCCCAAAGCTTCGATCAGCAATTCACATCGGCCCTGATTGATTTTGGCACCGTAGGACTTGAACATCGACGATGCAGCCGTCGGGCCCGAGCCCTGCTCGGCCTCCGCAGCAACACGTTGCAGTGTCAGGTTGAAGCCCATGGCATCCATGTTGTGAGCCGCAATGCGATCCCGCAGACTTCCGTCGGCAAGCGCGCCGTTTTCCGTCGTACCGACATATTCCAGGGCGACCTGGTCGAGTGAGACCGGTGCGGCACCTGTGACCGCACCGAAATTGGAAATCGACGACCGTTCGAACTGCAACAAACGCTTGGCAATCGTCCAGCCGGCATTCAATTCACCAACAAGGTTCTGTTTCGGGACGCGCACATCACTGAAGAAGGTCTCACAGAACGGCGATGATCCGGAGATCAAACGAATGGGACGTGCCTCGACTCCAGGGGACGCCATATCAAACAGGATAAAGCTGATACCTTCGTGTTTGACCGAGGTATCGGTCCGCACGAGACAGAAAATCCAGTCGGCCTGATCGGCATAAGAAGTCCAGACTTTCTGGCCGTTGATGACGTATTCATCGCCATCCTCGACGCATTTGGTCTGCAATCCGGCGAGATCGGAACCGGCACCGGGTTCTGAATAACCCTGACACCAGCGGATTTCACCGCGCACGATCTGCGGCAGGTATTCGAGTTTCTGTTCTTCGTTGGCAAATTCCAGCAACGCCGGGCCCAGCATCCAGAGACCAAAACTAAAGAGGGCCGGGCGGGCCTTGATGCTGGCCAGTTCCTGCTGCAGGACCTGGTGTTCATCCTTGGACAATCCGCCGCCGCCATAGACAGTGGGCCAGATCGGTGCGGTCCAGCCTTTGGCCCCCATGCGCTCGAGCCAGACTTTGGTGTCGGGATTGGGGAACTGGCCGTTGCGACCGCCCCAGGGCACTTCGTCTTCGGGCATCGGGGTACGCATCGAGGCCGGGCAGTTTTCTTCTAGCCAGGCCCGCGTCTCGGTGCGGAATGTCTCAAGATCACTCATAACTGTCTCCTCATAACCAGCGGAACCTGTTATTTGGCTGCGCCAGCCTCCATCGCCTGTTGAATAAATTTTTGCGTCTGATCGCTGGCACTCTTCATCTCGCGTGCCGTCGCCAGATCACTGATTTGCGCCCAGTTTTCTGCCACTTTTTCGGGTCCCAGATCATCGCCGCCGAGATACATGCCTTCGGTTTCCATAACGATGGCCCGGGCGAAACTACCGGCACCGGCTGCAATGATTTCACCCGTCGGCGCATCCTCGCTGGCCATGAACAACACACCCGGCGTGACAAAATCCGGCTGCAACAAGGCATGTGCCGGCTCGGGAATGATCTCTTCCGTCATCCGGGTCAGAGCGACCGGTGCGACGGTATTGATGCGAACATTATACTTGCCGCCCTCCAGCTCAAGCGTGTTCATCAAACCGGCAACCGCCATCTTGGCGGCACCATAGTTTGACTGGCCGAAATTGCCATATAGCCCCGAGGCCGACGTCGTCATGATGATACGGCCATAGTTTTGCTCACGCATTGCAGGCCAGACGGCCAGCGAACAGTTGACCGATCCCATCAAATGAACGTCAACGACTTTGCGGAAGTCGGAGATTTCCATTTTGGCAAACGACTTGTCGCGCAGGATGCCGGCGTTGTTGATGAGAACGTCAATGCGCCCCCACGTTTCCAGCACTTTGGCGACCATGTCCTCGACCTGATAAAGGTCGGAGACATCGGCACCATCGGCCATTGCCGTACCGCCTGCCGCCTCGATTTCGGCGACGATATTGTCGGCCGCAGTGGTCGAGCCACCGCTGCCATCAACTGCTCCGCCAAAATCGTTGACCACGACTTTTGCCCCACGCGCCGCCAGGGCCAGCGCGTGGGCCCGGCCGAGGCCTTGTCCCGCACCTGTGACCAGGGCGACCTGATCATCAAAACGTATCGCCATACTTTTTGTCCTTTAGCAAATTTCGAACAAACCGGCCGCACCCATACCACCACCGACACACATGGTGATGACAGCGTATTTGTCGCCCCGGCGTTTGCCTTCGATCAAGGCGTGGCCAGTCATACGGGCACCACTCATGCCATAGGGGTGGCCGATGGAGATCGAGCCGCCATTAACATTGAGGTTTTCATCCGGAATACCGAGCTTGTCGCGGCAATACAGAACCTGAACGGCGAAAGCTTCGTTGAGTTCCCAGATACCGATGTCATCCATCTTCAGACCATTGCGTTCGAGCAGTTTCGGCACGGCAAAGACCGGGCCGATGCCCATCTCGTCAGGCTCACAACCGGCCACGGCCATACCGCGGAAAATACCCAGCGGCTCAAGACCTTTTTGCTCGGCCAGTTTGGCGTTCATGACGACACTGGCCGAGGCACCATCAGAGAGCTGACTGGCGTTACCGGCTGTAATCGTCGTGCCTTCGCCGAGAACAGGCTGCAACCCCTGCAAGCCTTCGAGCGCGGTCGAGGGGCGATTGCATTCGTCCTGCTCAAGCGTGACTTCTTCGAACGAAACTTCCTTGGTTTCCTTGTCCATCACACCCTTGGTCGCGGTGACCGGGACAATTTCATCGTCAAACTTGCCGGCCTGCTGGGCGGCCGCCGTGCGCAACTGGCTTTGCAGGCTGTATTCGTCCATATCGTCACGGCTAACGCCGTAACGTGAGGCCACATTCTGGGCTGTATCCAGCATGCTCATGTAAATGGCCGGGGCGATCTCCAGCAATTTGGGATCGGCGGCGCGGTAGCGGTTCATGTGTTCATTCTGCACCAGGCTGATCGATTCAAGGCCACCGGCGACGACAATCGGCATACCGTCGTCCGAAACCTGCTTTGACGCGGTGGCAATTGCCATCAAGCCAGAAGAGCACTGACGATCCATCGTCATGCCGGAAACCGTGACCGGACAACCTGCCGTCAGGGCGATCTGGCGGGCAACGTTGCCGCCTGTGCTGCCTTGCTGCAAAGCAGCACCCATGATCACGTCATCCACTTCGCCGGCGTCGATCCCGGCGCGGGAAATGGCCGCAGATACGGCGTGGCTGGCCAGGGTCGGACCTTCGGTGTTGTTAAAGGCACCACGGTAGGCCTTGCCAATAGGTGTGCGGGCGGTCGATACGATTACGGCGTCTGACATGGGGTCTCTCCTGCAAAGTGAAATAATAAAAGTGGCCGGCTGTCCTAGCGGCCGACAAATTCGGGTTTTCTTTTTTCGACAAAAGCCTTGGTGGCTTCCTTGTGATCTTCGGTCATGCCGCAGCGCGCATGGTGAGCGGCCTCAAGATCCAGGTGTTCGCTCAGCGTATTGCCTGCTTCGGCGGCATTCATGTTTCGTTTCATGTAACGGTACGCAATGCTCGGTCCGGCGGCGAGTCCTTTTGCCATGGAATGCGTCACTTCGAGCAATTTGTCTTCCGGCACCGCATGATTGACCATGCCCAGAGCTGCGGCCTCCTCGGCCATCAACAGGGCGGCGGTGTAATACAGTTCCCGCGCCTTGGCAGTACCGACCAGTTTGGTGAGAAAATAGCTGCCGCCGAAATCTCCGGAAAAGCCGACGTTGGCAAACGCCGTGGTCAGCTTGGCATTGTTTGAGGCAATGCGGATGTCACACGACAACGCCAGTGACAACCCGGCTCCAGCCGCCGCCCCGCCAATCATGGCGATTGTCGGCTTCGGCATTTCGTGCAGCCAGCGCGATGTTTCCATCACATTACGCAATTCCTGTGTCTGGACCTCAAGCGACTGGTTGTCTTTTTCGCGTCCCTCGGCCATGGCCTTGACGTCGCCACCGGCACAGAACGCACCTTCACTACCTGTCAGGATGACGCAGCCGACGCTGTGATCGTTGGCAAGGCGCGGCAGCGCCTCCAGCATGGCTTCCAGCATGTCACCATTCAGCGCATTGCGCCGGTCCGGGCGGTTCATCGTCAAGACGGCGACGCCGTCCTCAATGGTTTCCAGCAGGGTATCGGTCATTTTTGTTTTTCCTCATCTTCATGCAATCGCATGAGACCCTCCTGGGTCACTGACGCGATCAATTGTCCGTCACGGGAATAAATTTCGCCGCAGGTGAAGCCGCGCGAGCCCGAAGCACTCGGCGAATCCTGGGCATACAACATCCACTCATCCGCACTGAAGGGGCGGTGAAACCACATGCTGTGATCAAGGCTCGCCATTTGCAGGTTATGCGTCAGGAAACCAAACCCATGCGGGCCCAGCGCGGTGCCGAGCAACGTCATGTCCGAGGCGTAAAGCAAGACGCATTGATGTACGCGCGGGTCGTCGGGCAATTTGTTGCGCGCCTTGAACCAGACGTTTTTCTTCGACGACCTGACGGGGGGATCGGTCAAATCGAAAGGTTCCACCGGTCTGAGTTCAATGGGTCGTTCCCGGGAAAACCACGATTTCAGTTTTTCAGGGATCTTGTCCATTATTTCAACGCGCAGTTCGGTCTCCGATTTCAAATCTTCGGGCGGTGGCACATCTGGCATTTCGCCTTGATGAGAAACACCGTCTTCGCGAACCTGAAACGAAGATGACATATTGAAAATCGCCCGTCCGTGCTGGATGGCGACTACGCGACGTGTGGTAAAACTGCGCCCGTCGCGAATACGATCGACGTCAAACACTATCGGTACTTTTGGATCGCCCGGCCTCAGGAAATAGCCATGCAGGGAATGTATTTCCCGCTCTTCGTCCACTGTGCGGGAGGCGGCGACCAGCGCCTGACCCAGAACCTGGCCGCCAAATATCCGCCCTGTTGTCTCGGTCGGGCTTTGGCCACGGAACAGATTGATCTCGAGGTTTTCGAGATCCATCAGGTCAACCAGCCTGTCCAGTGATTCTGACATGCCCGTCAGATGTCCTTCCAATACGGTGCGCGCAATTCGCGCTTGAGGATCTTGCCAATTGTACTGCGCGGCAGGATATCGCGAAACTCGATGGCTGACAGGCGTTGCGCCTTGCCAAGTCGTTCGTTGGCCCACGCCAGCAAATCTGCTTCGGTCGCCGTGGATGCAGGAGATTTGACCACCAGTCCCAGCGGCGTTTCGCCCCAGGCATCCGACGGCACGCCGATGACAGCAATGTCGTCAACGCCATCGTGTTTGGTCAAAACCGCCTCGAGGTCTGCGGCATAAATGTTGAAGCCGCCCGAAATGATCATGTCCTTGATGCGGTCGAGCAGGAACAGAAAACCGTCCTCATCGAAGCGCCCCATGTCACCGGTGCGGAAGAAGGTCCGGCCTTCCGGACTTTGCCACAGCATGTCGTCGGTCAAGTCCTGGCGTTTGTAATAGCCCAGCATCATACCTTCCGAGCGCCCGACAACTTCACCAATTTCGCCTTGCCCGACCTCAACCCCGTCATTGTCGATAATACGGATATCCGAGGACTCAGCAGGCACGCCAACGGAATCAAGTTTGTCGGGGTGTTCGGTGCAACTGAGAATAGTTGAGCCACCACCTTCAGTGAGCCCATAAACTTCATTCAGAGTGCCCGGCCAGCGCTCGACAATTTCGCGCTTGATACCCGCGCGCAAGGGTGCGCTGGTCGAATACTTGACGGCAAAATTCGATAGATCAGTTTTGTCGAAATCAGGATGGTCGAGAACACGGCGATATTGTACCGGCACCAGCATGGCGACATTTGTTTTTTCGGTTTCCGCCAGTTGCAGGAATTTGCCGGCGTCAAATTTATCCATCAACACAATCGTGCCGCCCAGCGCCAGCGTCGGTATTGCGACGACCAGGGTTGTGTTGGAATAAAACGGGGTCGAGACCAGCGAAATCGCCGTCTCGTCGATCCCCGAGGCACTGAAGCGTTCAACATGGAACGAACGCATGCCGTGGCTTTGCAGGATGCCTTTGGGAACACCGGTGGTGCCCGAGGAATAAATCAGATTAAAACCAAATTTCGGATCAATCTCGATGTCGGGCATCTGATCGTCCGCCGCGTCGCGCCAGGTCTGATAATCGGCCCAGCCATCTGCAGCGAAATCCGCCGCAATCAGACCGCCGGGAACAATGCCATCCAGACGGTCGGCAAAATCCATCGCCAGATCACGCATTTTTTCTGACACCAGCAACACCTTGCTGTCACTGTCGTTGATCATCACTTCCAGCTGTTCGGCGGAAGCCATGCCGGACAGCGGCACGACGCAGGCACCTGTACACAAAGTGCCTATAAACATCTCGACATAGGCCGGTGACGACGCGGCGAGGACCGCGACCTTGTCGCCAGGACCGACCCCCAGCGAGATCAAGGCGTTTGCCGCCTGTTTAACGCGCTTGCCAAAATCGGACCACTTGATGCGTTGTTCGTTGCAGACAATAGCCGTCTTGTCGCCTTGCGCAGTCGCCTGATCGACAACCATGCGGCCAACGTTGAAGAAAACGGCGGGCGTGTCGTTGGTATCGTCGTTGCCGACGTCGGTAAGCGTCATATTCAAGAGGTCCTAAAGTTCTAGCGTCTGATTATGGCATTTCTTACTGGGGGTTTCGCAAGCGATCGATAGTGGTATAGGCCGAAATGTGATCAAGGCTCGACCGCACTTCCACGACCACTGGCCCCTCATGGGTCATGGCTTCCGTTACGGCCTCCGCGACATCAGCGACCTTGTCGATCACGATGCCCTTTGCACCGAAGGCTTCGGCCAAAGCGGCAAAATTCGGGTTGGTTAACTCAGTGGCCGCGATCCGGTCGGGAAAAGCTTTCTCCTGATGCAGGCGGATGGTGCCGTATGAGCGATTGTTGGAAATAAATATCTTCACCGGCACGTCATATTGCATTGCCGTCGCCAGTTCGTTGCCGGTCATCATGTAGCCGCCATCGCCGACAAAAGTGATGACCTGATGTCCCGGCAAACGCCGCCCGGCAGCAACCGCCGCCGGCACACCCATGCCCATCGCCCCCGACACTGCGCCGACCAGAAAGTGGCGCGGTCCAAAGGCAAAATGCCGGTGCAGCCAGCTTGAGAAGTTTCCGGCGTCTGTAACCAGGACGGCGTTGTCATCCAGTTGTGATGAAATCGCCTCGATGACATGGCCGAAATCGACGCCATCCGTCGCTTCGTTTGCGAAATCCTCACTCCACGTCGAAAGCTGTTCAACATGGTCATTCAGGCGGCCAATCCAGTCCCCCCGGCCTTCCGGCGGTTGAGGCGCCTCCAGAGCTGCCAGGCCTTCGAGAAAGGCATCGACATCACAGGCGTAGCCAACTTCTGTTTCGTAATTCTGGCCCAGCACTTCGGCGTCGGGATAAATATGGACCAGGGGCTGATCAGGTGTCGGTGCCGCAGGCAAGACGTAGCCTTGCGTCGTGACATCGCCAAGCCGGGTCCCCACAGCGAGGATCAGATCCGCTTGCCCCATAATCTCGACCTGGGCTGGCGGGATCTTGAAGCCGAGATGACCCGCGTAATGCGGATGGTTGTTGTCAAACAGATCCTGGCGCTTGAAGGACGTCGCCACCGGCACCGACCATTCCTGTGAGACCCGAACCAGCGCATCGCGCGAATAGGAAGCTTCGCCACCAATGATGATCAAGGGCCGCTCAGCCTGAGCGATCATTCCGGCGACGGCAGCGATATCCGCCTCCCCGGGGAGCGTAACCATAACGTCCTGTGGCCCTTCGGGCTCGGCATCGGCGTAATCATCGAGCATGTCTTCCGGAAGCACGATGACAATCGGACCCTTCGTTGGCGTGCAGGCGATACGCACGGCGGCGGCGATCACTTCGGGCAGGGTTTCAGCATCCTCGACGGTATGCACCCATTTTGCGACTTCGCCGAAATAGATCTGATAGTCGATTTCCTGGAAGGCACCGCGGCCAATGTCTTCACGCGACACCTGTCCGATAAACAACAGAAGCGGTACGCCATCCTGCTCGGCCGTATGCACAGCGATCGAGGCGTTGGTGGCACCTGGACCCCGGCTGACAAAGGCAACGCCCGGCCGCCCCGTAAGTTTGGCATCGGCCACCGCCATGTAGCCCGCACCGCCTTCATGCCGGCAAGTCACCAGATCAACCTGATTTGACGTCGACAGCGCGTCCAGTACCGGCAAGTAGCTCTCCCCCGGCACGCAAAAAGCACGATCCAGGCCCTGAAGGCTCAGGCATTCAACAAGCAAATCGGCAGCGCGACGGGTCATAAAGGGGAGTCCGGGACATAATGACGGGGCAGAACCTGATGCGTTTCAGGCCGGATAGAAACTGCGATACTCCGTCACATATTGCAATGCACAATTTATCGCCGTGGCCGTCAATGAATCTCCGGTTCCGGCACGGCTTCGTCTGCGGTTTCGAGGTAATCAAAGTCGCAACCGAGATGCGCCTGGGTGACGTGGGCAGCGTACATGGCTCCGAAGCCGCGGGGATAACGGGGTTTGGGTGCGATCCAGGCAGCGCGGCGGCGGGCCAGTTCTTCATCATCAACCATCAGATCGAGCGAGCGCCCCAGGACGTCGAGACGGATTATGTCGCCCTCTTCGACCAGGGCCAGAGGCCCGCCGACAAAACTCTCCGGCGAAACATGCAGCACACAGGTGCCATAAGACGTGCCGCTCATCCGGGCATCGGAAATCCGCACCATGTCTCGCACGCCTTGTTCTAGCAGTTTTTTGGGGATCGGCAGCTGACCCCATTCCGGCATGCCCGGCCCGCCGAGCGGTCCGCCGTGCTTCAACACGAGGACGGAGTCCTTTGTCACTGCCAGATCAGGATCATCAATGCGGGCCGACATATCGTTGTAATCGGCGAAGACCACGGCAGGTCCCTCGTGCGACCAGAGTTCCGGTTCTGCAGCTGAGGCCTTGATCACTGCGCCGTCCGGGGCGAGATTGCCCCGCAGCACGGCGGTAGAACCTGCCTGAGAGATCGCCGTGTCGACGCCACGAATCACGTCATCATCGTTGACTCCGGCTTTATCAATATTTTCGCCAAGCGTCTTTCCGTTGGCGGTAATGCAAGTGCCGTTCAGGAGATCACCCATGGTGTTCATCAGGCCGCGCAGGCCACCGGCATAATAAAAATCCTCCATCAGATAGGCGCCGGAGGGCCGGATATTGGCGAGCACGGGGACACGCGCGGAAATTTCATCAAAGCGATTAATCGAAAAATCCAGACCGGCCCGACGGGCCATGGCCACGAGATGGACAATGGCGTTTGTCGAACCGCCGAGCGCCATGTCGACGGCGACGGCATTATCGAAAGCCTCTGGTGTCAGGATTTCAGAAGGTTTCAGGTCTTCCCAGACCATATCGACAATGCGCCGCCCGCTGGCCGAGGCCATGCGAGAATGATTGCTGTCCGCCGCGGGGATCGAGGCAGCACCGGGCAGCGTAAGCCCCAGAGATTCGGCCAGCGACGTCATGGTCGAGGCCGTTCCCATGGTCATGCAGTGACCGGGCGAGCGCGCGATGCCACCTTCAATTTCAGTCCAGTCGTCCTGATCGATATTGCCAGCACGGAGTTCGGCCCAGTACTTCCAGGTGTCCGAGCCCGAACCCAGCGTCTCACCGCGCCAGTTGCCGCGCAGCATCGGTCCCGCCGGTACAAATATACTGGGCAAATCCATGCTGATGGCACCCATGATCATCGCCGGCGTCGTCTTGTCACAACCGCCCAGCAAAACCACACCATCGATGGGATGGGAGCGGATCAGCTCCTCCGTCTCCATCGCCAGGAAATTGCGATACAGCATGGTCGACGGTTTGACGTAAGGCTCCGACAGCGACATCGCCGGCAGTTCGATGGGGAAGCCGCCGGCCTGATATACGCCGCGTTTGATCTCCTCGACGCGCTGCGGGAAATGGCTGTGACAGGGATTGATGTCGCTCCACGTATTGATGATGGCGATCACCGGCTTGCCGCCGAAGTCGGTTTCGTCGTAGCCCATTTGCTTGGCCCGGCTGCGGTGGCCGAAGGAGCGCATGTCCTGTTCGCCATACCAGCGAAAACTGCGGAGGTCTTTCGGATCGATCTTCCTGTTACTGGTCACAAAAACTTACTCCTGAGCCGGGCCGGGAAACTGGTCACGCAAGATACGCTTGAGCGGTTTGCCGGTCGGGTTACGTGGGATTTCATCAATGAATTCAACAGCTTTGGGCAGTTTGAAGCGCGCGAGCTTGCCATCACAGTATGAAAGGATATCCGCTGCGGTCAGCGCTTCAACCTGGCGCACAACCACCGCCAGCGGCGATTCGCCCCAGACCTCGCTGGGCTGGCCGATGACAGCGACCTCGGTGACTTGCGGATGCTGCAGGATAATGTTTTCGACTTCCGCCGGATAAACATTTTCACCGCCGGAAATGATCATGTCCTTGATGCGATCCTGAATGGTAACGAAGCCGTCCTCATCAATGATCGCGACGTCGCCGGTATAAAGCCAGCCATCGCGGATCGCCTTTGCCGTGGCGTCGGGATTATTCCAGTAGCCCACCATATTGTGCCGACCGCGCAGGATCACCTCGCCCGGCGTGTCCGGTGCGACATCCGCTCCATTTTCATCCACCACGCGGGCTTCGGTATGGAAGAAGGCCTTGCCAGCGGAACCGATGTGATCCATGGCGTCCGCCGTACTGATCACGCAGCCCGGACCCCCACATTCCGTCAGTCCGTAGACCTGGTGAATTTCGATGCCGATGTCGGCGTACTGCTGGATGAGGGCAGCGGGCACGGGCGAGGCACCGCTCATGATCCAGCGCAGGTTTGAGATATCGTGTTTTTGAAAGTCCGGCACCATTAGCATGAAATTCAGCATGGCGGGCACGGCGAGAGTCGAGGTGACGTTTTCGCTTTCAATCACCTCCCACATCGCTGCCGGATCGAACTGGCGCATCATAATGGTCGAGCCGCCGAGGTAGACATTCGACAACACCGGCGTCAGCGCACCGACGTGATACATCGGCAAAACAATAATATACCGATCGGCTTCCCGAATATCGGACGTCGCGCTGATCGTCAGCATTGCCCACATCATGGTGGTGTGTGTATGCACGACGCCCTTGGGCAAGCCCGTGGTGCCGGAGGTGTACATGATGAACAGTACATCATCATCGCCTGAGTTAACTTGCCGTTCATCGCGCGATCCCTCGGCCAGCGCTTCGTGGTAATTTCCGGCAAAAGCCTGGCGTTCCGCAGCGGGTCCGACTTCGAGCCAGAGCGAAATGTCCGAGCCCCCGGCACCTCGCGACTGGATGTCGGCAGTGACCTCGGCAAACTCGATGCCATAGATCAGTGCGGTGGTGCCGCTGTCTTTCAGGATAAAGCCGAGCTCATCCGCAACCAGCCGCCAGTTCAGCGGCACAACAACGGCCCCCAGTTTGGCCAGGGCATAGAAGCTCTCGACAAATTCGACGCTGTTGAACATCAGCAACCCGACGCGATCCCCTTTGTTGATGCCGCGCGCGCTCAGGGCGTCGGCCAGAGCGTTGACGCGGAAGTTCAACTCGCGATAGTCGAGGCGTTGACCGCTGGCGATATCGTACAAGGCTTCCTGTTTCGGACTGCGACGCGCCCGCTTGGTCAAAAAAGTGCCGATATTGTCCTGCAAGAATTATCCCCCGGCCAAAATTATTGTTCGAACCGTGATCATAACGCGCCGGAAACCTAGCGTCCCGTAAAATGGGGCGGGCGTCCTTCGAGGAACGACTGCACCCCCTCGGCAAAGTCCTCGCCACTTTGCGCCAGCGCAAACTGGTCAAAGTCACTGTGACTGGAAACGTGGCCGAGAGCATTGGCATAGGCGTTGATATCCTGCTTGCACATGCGTACACCAACCGGTGGCAGGGCAGCGGCACGCTTCGCCATTTCCAACGCCATTTCATAGGCCTCGCCATCATTGGCGACTTCATCGGCCAGCCCCCAGTGAACAGCGCGCTCGGCCATGATCTGTTCGGCCAGTATGACGATGCGCTTGGCCCGCGCCGGGCCGACCAGATTGGTGATGCGCGGCACCGAGCCCCAGCTCATGTTCATGCCGCGTTCGATCTCCGGCACATACATGCCGGCACTGGCACCGACAATGCGCAAATCAAGGGCCATCGAGAGCGCCACGCCGCCGCCGACACACCAGCCCTCGATGGCGGCAATGGTCAACGCCTCTATCTCCTCCCACGCCTTGCACATGCGGGTGCCCGTCATCAGGGACTGGCGGCGTTCGGACAACCCGGCATCGCGCATCGCCGTCATTTCCGGGTCTTTCAGATCAGCGCCCAGCGAAAAATTGTCCGGCCGGGCCGCGAGGATGACGGCAGAGGTTTCATGATCGTCCGCGAAGGAGCGCGCCGCCGCCGTCAATTCCCGCATGGCCTCCAGCGACAGGGCATTGGCCGCATTGCCGCGATCAAACCGCACCGTGGCAATGCGCCCGGCTTTCTCAATCTCTACATATTTCCAGTCCATGACGTTTCCTTCCGCAAGCAGGCCAATTTATTGCCGCGCAGTGTACGGAACTTCCCGCCAAAACACCCACCCCATACTTCAGGTAGAAGTTCCCTTGACTTTCATACGCAAAAAACGTATATTCACTAAAGATGTGGTGGAGCCGTGCGCCCGGAGGGGTGGGCGGTTTTTTTGACGTCCTCGAAAAAAGACCGCTAGTCATTCCATATCATTAGGTAACACCTGACCGACGCAGAAGAAACTGGCAAAAACCGGCCAAAATCACTGGTATTGAAATTAGCGTTAATGAAATTGGTCGACGAAAATAATTTGATATTGCGAACGATATCGTACGTGGCCAAATTGGCCATTTTTCTGGTTGTGCCGGGACTCCATTTGAGCACTATAAAAAACATCGTCGGCATGATTATGTTGAGTGTTGGTATTGCAATTGGCGTTATTGACTTTATTTTTCCTTTTGCTCAAAATAAACTAAATTGGATAATAATATCGTATTCAAGTTACTTGTTAATTACTTTATTAATTGCCTCAATATTATTTACGCTTATTGACATCAGGCAAATTCATCTAAGATCTGCAAGTAAACCGTCTATTTTTTTAGCATCTATTTTCGTTGCGATAATGATGTTACTCCAATCGCCTCTTTATATGCCGCGATATATTGTTGCTGTCGAAATAAGTTTACAAATGTGCCCGACAATCTGTGCTGGAGACGTCAATCTGTTTGAGGCTATCGGAAACGATGACCCAAAATTACTTGAACTGGCACCGGGAGATATCGTCGTTTTCAAATTCCAGGGCGTCGATAAGTCTGCCCGGATTCTGGCAACTTCGGGTCAACAAGTATGTTTTCCAAGCGGCAAGAAAGTGACCTTGTTTGCCAAATCTGACAAACATTGTGAAACCCTGGTCAATTTAAATGATGGGGAAATTTTTGTTGTTGGAGACAACCCACAATTTCCGGACTTTGAACCGAATTTCTTTTCTGGAGTTATAGCCGTGAATAGTATCAACGGTGTTCGTCCAGTCATCGTCGGTAACTGGTTACAATTTTTGACGTACAAAGGACAATTGTATTCCGCAATAGCCATGCTTTTTTCATAATCGAAATACCCAATTTTGAATTCTGTTTGGATTGAGGCGCGGGATTCTAGCCCTCTGCTAACGGTTTTTCTTCAAATATATCTACTCCCCCGAGGCCGCTTTTCGCGGCCATTTTTCTGCCAAACCCTGAAAGGACGGCAACCATGAGTAACAACTTGTCAAATACGTTGGGCAAACCCGTGACGCTAGGGACGAATAGTCCGAATGACGCGCTGCAACCGGATTCCGATAAACCACAACTTCAAGCCATGTCCAGTATCAAATCAATAGCGAAGAGTTTATTTGGAACAACGACAGTATTGGGCTCAATCGTCGCGAAAAATGTCAAAGAAAATAAACAAAAAGCGCAGCAAGCTCAGCAGGCGAAGCAGGCCACGCAGGACTTCGAAGATTCTTTTTCTTCGCCCAACCCGCCGACAGTCGCAGCCGATCCTGGTTTCTATGGACCGACCAGCGCTGGTGACGAAACAACCAGCAAAACAGGTCCAAAGCATCTCGAACAGGTGCCAGTGGGTAAACTCTTCCATGATCTACATCAATTGCCATTAGGAATTGATGGCGGTCTGGATAGTCCTGGTTCCGATAGTGGTATGGACGGTCTTGGATCCGATTCTGGCGGTGGCGGTGGATTTGGCTTCGGCCTTCCCGTTCTGCTCGACCTCAATGGTGATGGCATCGAGATTATTCCGCTTGGCCAGTCGCGGGCGCATTTTGATATCGACGGTGATGGGCGCAGGCAGATCATGGCGTGGGTCGGACCGGACGATGCATTGCTGGTTTATGACAGGGATGGTGACCGGTTGATCTCGCACAAAGACGAAATTGCTTTTGCCGATTATCTGGCGAATGCGGAGACCGACCTCGAGGGCCTCGCGTGGTTCGACATGGCGGCACAGGGCGGCAATGAAGACGGCATGCTGAATGCGCTCGATGCGCTGTGGTCGAAGTTTGGTGTCTGGCAGGATATCGATCAAGATGGAGAGACCGATCCCGGCGAGTTGACGATGACCGGTGAAGGCGGGCTGAGTTCTGTGAACTTGCAATCCGATCACATCCCGCGCGATGCCGGGCCTGACGCACAGATATATGGCAAGGGTGAATATCAGACCACGGATGCGGATGGACGGATGCGTTCGGGTGATTTGTATGATGCGTCGTTGCGCTATGAACCAACCACTGAGCCCCTGTCAGCCGCCGAGATCTTCTATCCGAGCCAGCCGGTCAAACTGACGCCGGAACAGCAGGGCTATCGCCGGGTGCGCAAGGACGGCCAGCCGCTGTCAAAGGCGGAAATATTTTACCCGGATGAAAGCCGGGCCCATGAGTACACGTACGTCAGGAACGAACCGGACGAGGCGGTGATACAACAGCAGAAGAACGCTGATCTGCTTTATGATCACCCGACGTCAAATCCAAAAAAGTAACGCCATCCGTCAATCCACCACCGCCCGCTGATGCGGGTTTTTTTGTGCCTGATGTGGGAATAACGGCTGAGGGGATTCACAATCTATTCAAAAATTATCCGGGACACGTACGTCCTGCTCCTCATCGGGGCAGATGTGCGTGTCCGGGGAGGGGCGGGTGGATTTTTTTGCAAAAATTGCAAATGTTAGAAATTCCACCTCTAATCCTTGCATAATGCAAGGTATGGAACTCGCGCATGCAAAAATACCGTACTTGCCGCCCGACTGGACCTTCGCGCGCGGGGTGCACTTTGCCGCCAAACTCGGCGTCTTTATCCTCGTGCCGGGCCTGCACCAGATCGCCTGTAGACGCTGGATTCTGGGCGGGCTGATATTCGCGATATTCGCGACTTCCGAATTCATAATTTCGAATTCTCCGATCGGAGGAATGGCTAATTTTGATCCTTCCTTTGGTCTGCACTCCCGATTGTCGGAAGACATGAAATTTTTCTCGTGGCTGTTGTTGGCAGCAGATCTGAGGAATCTGGAGAACCGACGCACCGGAATAGTATCTCTTTTGCTTTTGCAGTGTTTTGCTGTGATCTATTTTGCACCGTTTGAAAATAATCGGGCGCCGTTTTTCCATATCGAACAAGCAGAAATCGCCTGCCCGGCGTTCTGCAAGCACGACATCATCGAGTGGGAAATTCATGAACTCGACATCCATCGACTATCGAAGGGCGACTACGTCGTGCTCGAAGATCTGGAGGCAGGAGCCTTTCGCACAACCATAATTCTCGCAGGGCCGGTGAAAGAAGCTTGCGCGGGAGACAGCCGGACAAGTTTGGGATTACCGCTTGAAAACGAATTTTGCAAATTAGTAAAAATCGGGGCGTGGGACAAGGAGCGGACAGCATACATCTCCGATAAAGCGCGCTGGGGGAAAAATCACTATTACATGTACGATTTTCTCATTCCCGGACGCCCGAAACTCATCTCCACAAATATCCGTGGCAGAAATCTCTCATTGTTGTCGAGATTTTCAATCGTCGGGGTCAGGCCCAGAAAAGTGGGCAACATTCGTGAATATTTCTTCCATTCCGAAGAACTCACTGATTTCATCGGACATGCAGTGTTGACTATCTATCAGTGGACTGGCGTCAATTTGTTTGGCCTGTCAGAAGCCAAATAAACACCGCAAAGAATTTTTTGCCATCAATTCGGATCAGGTCCAAAGGAGGGAAATATGAACCAGATCAAATAATCACACTATGACAGAAACTGAATCCAAGACCTTCCCAGGGCCGCCACGAGCGGTCTTTTTTTATGAAAGAATAGTTCATGACTGAATATCAATCAGTTCAACAAAGCCAATCCTACAAAGACAAGATTTTCCAACTTAGACGGAAAAAGCTGGCTGCCGAAAAGAACCGCGATGATTTTGAGCGTCAAAGAATAGATTTGTATGCTGAAATTGCCAGACGAACGGAAATCAAGAAACAAGCTGGAAAAGATTATGACAATGCCAAGGACGACAGCAATCAAAGTGAAATGGACAGACTGAAAGCATTGATATTGGATCTGGATTCTCAAATCTCCGAAATCGAAAAAGAGAGAGCAAAATTGAAGGTCGACCTCGACTACTGGCAGGGGGTCGTCAATGGAATTAAGAAGGAAATTAGAGATCTGATGGACGGTAGCACCCCTCTCAGTGTCCCGATCAAGAATGAATCGCAGGCTTCCTCCAGTTCCAACATGCTGGATCTCCGTGCAAATGATCTGAACGTAGACACCCCTCGTGAAGCTACGGGACAAAAAGCCGACCCGCTGGATCGCAGCCGGTTCAATCTGCCGACGATGAAGCAGAAGCCCGGTGCGATGTTGGGTTTGCCATTGCGCAGTGACGGTTTGGTGCCACCGAAGATGGTGGAGGCTCCGACCCTGCCGCCACGGGGTGATGAGGTCTGGCCGGGAACCGGGCCTGATCTAGAGGAGCCAATTTTGACCTCACCCGGTTTCCCCTCGCCTGATGACGGAATTGTGCCGCCGATCAAGATGCCGGAATTCAGCCACACCATGGACGATTTTGGCGCGGCCAGTGATCCGGCAGCGGAGCCGTGGCTGGAACCTGATGACCTCGACGATGATGAGGGTACATTTGGCATGCCGGTGTTGCTCGACCTCAATGGTGACGGCATCGAGATTGTTCCACTCGGCCAGTCTCGGGCGCATTTTGATATCGACGGTGATGGGCGCAAGCAGATCATGGCGTGGGTCGGGCCGGACGATGCATTGCTGGTCTATGACAGGGATGGTGATCGGCTGATTTCACATCGTGATGAAATTGCTTTTGCCGATTATCTGGCGAATGCGGAGACCGACCTCGAGGGCCTCGCGTATTTCGACATGGCGGCACATGGCGGCAATGAAGATGGTGTGCTGAATGCGTTGGATGCGCTGTGGTCAAAATTTGGTGTCTGGCGCGATGTCGATCAGGACGGTGTCACCGATCCGGGCGAGTTGACGATGACCGGTGAAGGTGGGCTGAGTTCTTTGAACCTGCAATCCGATCACATCTCGCGTGAGGCCGGGCCAGATGCCCGTATTCATGGCAAGGGTGCGTATCAGACGACAGACGCAGACGGTCGGGTGCGGTCGGGCGATTTATATGACGCGTCGTTGCGCTATGAGCAAAGCCCCGAGCCAAAATCAGCCGCCGAGATCTTCTACCCGAGCCAGCCGGTCAAGCTGACGCCGGAACAGCAAGGCTATCGCCGGGTGCGACGCGATGGTCAACCGCTGTCAAAAGCGGAAATATTTTACCCGGATGAAAGCCGGGCCCATGAGTACACGTACGTCAGGAACGAACAGGACGAGGCCGTGATACAACAGCAAAAGAACGCCGATCTGCTTTATGATCACCCGACCTCAAATCCAAAAAAGTAACGCCACCAGTCCATTCTCCACCGCCCGCTGATGCGGGTTTTTTTGTGCCTGCGGCGGGAAGTTAGGCCATTCCCCCTATCCACTCGCCGTCATTCCCGCAAAGGCAGGAATGACTGCTTAGGTAGCACGAACTTTCGAAAACTTATCCGGGACACGTACGTCCTGCTCTTGACGGAGCAGATGTGCGTGTCCCGGATTTTTGTGTCCGGGGCGCGACATTTTACCTCAGGTTGATATACCCGCATGGCTTGCGTCACGCCGGGCCGTGGGGCACAGTGTGCGACCACAAGAATCTGGAGAGCTCACATAAATAACAATCGGGCCAGACAGAAAACTGATTTTAACGGGGAGTTAGACATTATGAAGAATTTGACACGTTCGCTCGTGGCGGGCGGCATTGTTGCGGCGTTTTCGGTTTCCGGAATTGCCGGCGCGGCGACGCTGAAAGCCTCACATCAATGGCCAGGCGGCAAAGGGGATGTGCGCGATGAAATGGTGCAGATCATCGCCAAGGAAGTGGCCAAGGCCAACGTCGGCCTGGATGTAAAGGTTTATCCCGGCAAGTCGCTTTTCAAGCCCAAGGAACAATGGGGTGCGATGGTCAAGGGCCAGCTCGATATCTCGGCCTTTCCGCTGGATTATGCCAGTGGCCGCCATCCGCAATTCAGCGCCACCCTGATGCCAGGTCTGGTCAAGAATCACGACCATGCCCTGCGCCTCAATTCATCGCCGTTTATGGATGACATCAAGAAGATCATCAATGACGCCGGCGTCGTCGTGCTGTCGGATGCCTGGCTGGCCGGTGGCTTTGCTTCCAAAAAGAACTGCATCCTCGGTCCCGAAACCATGAAGGGCCAGGTCACCCGTGCAGCGGGTCCGGCCTTTGAGCAGATGCTGGTTGGTGCCGGTGCCTCAATTTCATCGATGTCGAGCTCGGCAATCTATCAGGCCATGCAGACCGGCGTGCTGGATGCCGCCAACACCTCATCGGGCAGCTTCGTGTCGTATCGTATTTACGAGCAGGTCAAATGCCTGACGGCACCAGGCGATTATGCGCTGTGGTTCATGTACGAGCCCATCCTGATGTCCAAAAAAAGCTGGAGCAAGCTGAACAAGGCCCAGCAGGGTGCCTTGATGGCAGCGGGCAAAAAGGCCGAAGCCTACATGACCAGCAAGGCCAAGGGCCTCGATGACAAGCTCGTCGCGGTTTACAAGAAGGCCGGCGTCAAGGTCGTCACCATGAACGGTGCCCAGGCCCAGGCGTGGAAAGACATCGCCCAGAAGACATCGTACAAAATCTTCGCCGAGAAAGTACCCGGCGGCAAAGAACTGATCGCCAAGGCGCTTTCAGTCGACTGATACGATCCTGACCCCGGAGATCGCCGCCCGCGGTGTCCGGGGTTATCTTTTTTGAAAAGATTGCCTCGTGAACAAATTCGCTGACGCCGTCGCCGCATTGTCCAAGGTCTGTGGCATGTTCGCGGCCCTGCTGGTCGGGGCCGCCATTGTCGTCGTCTGTCAGATGGTGGTGATGCGCTACTTCCTCAACGCCTCGACAATCTGGCAAACCGAATTTGTGATTTTTTCCCTCGTCGGCTCGACCTTCATCGGCTCGCCCTATGTCTTGCTGATCAAGGGCCACGTCAACGTCGATCTGCTGCCGATCTATCTCGGCGACAAGGGGCGTTATGTTCTGGCATTGATCGCAAGCACTATCGCGCTCGTGTTTTGTGCCACCCTGGCCTGGAAGGGCTTCGAGCTTTGCCTTGAGGCCTGGACCAACAACTGGACCACCGACACGGTCTGGGCCGCGCCGCTGTGGGTGCCTTATCTCTCGGTACCGCTCGGCATCGGTGTTTTGTCGCTGCAATACGTCGCCGATATCATTTCCATCGCCACGGGACGTGAATTGCCCTTCGCACCGCCGCCGATGGACCCGGACGAAGAGGTCGTCCTGTGAGCCCGCTGGTGATCGGCGGGCTGATCGGCGTCTCGACCATCGTCATTCTGGCCTCGGGCATCCCCGTCGCCTTCGGGCTCGGCATCGTGGCGATTTCGTTCCTGATCATGTTCGAAGGCCTGGACTCGATCGACATCCTGGCCGAAACCTTTTTCTCCGGCCTCGCTGAATTTTCGCTGGTCTCGATCCCGATGTTTATCGTCATGGGCGCGGCTGTGGCCTCATCACCCGCCGGCAAGGATCTCTATGAAGCGCTCGACCGCTGGCTGCACCGCGTGCCCGGCGGCCTGATCATCTCCAACATCGGCGCTTGTTCAATCTTCGCCGCGCTGAGTGGATCCTCGCCCGCGACCTGCGCCGCCATCGGCAAGATGGGTATTCCGGAGATGCGCAAGCGCGGCTTCCCCGATGGCCTGGCGACCGGGGCCATCGCTGCAGGCGGCACACTCGGCATTCTCATCCCGCCGTCGATCACCATGATCGTCTATGGCATCGCCACCGAGACCTCGATCGGGCGCTTGTTTATGGCCGGAATGTTGCCGGGCCTGATGCTGACGGTCTTGTTCATGGCCTGGTCGCTCTATACGGCGTGGCGCAACGGTTATTCCTTCGCCGAGCGCGGCAAGCAAATCTCGTGGCGCTCACGATTTGAAATTCTGCCGCGCGTGCTGCCCTTCCTGATCATCATCGCCGGTGTGTTGTTCGTGCTCTATGGCGGCGTGGCCACACCGTCCGAAGCGGCCGGTGTCGGGGCCATGTTCGTGCTGGTTCTGGTCGCCGTGATCTACAAGGTCTGGCAGCCCAAAAAAATCTGGGCAATCATCAGCGAATCGATGAAAGAAAGTGTGATGATCCTGATGATCATCGCCGCGTCCGGCCTCTTCAGCTACGCGCTCTCCAGCCTGTTTGTCACCCAGTCCATCGCCGAATGGATTGCCTCACTCGACGCCAACCGCTGGGCCCTGATGGCGATGATCAACGTCTTCCTGCTGGTCGCCGGTTTTTTCTTGCCGCCGGTCGCCGTCATCCTGATGACCGCGCCCATCCTGCTGCCGATCATCGAGGGCGCCGGCTTCGATCCCTACTGGTTCGCCGTGGTCTTCACCATCAACATGGAGATCGGCCTGATCACGCCGCCGGTCGGTCTTAATCTCTACGTTATCAACGGCATTGTGCCCGACGTCTCCCTGCCGACCATCCTGAAAGGCGCCCTGCCCTTTATGCTCTGCATGGTGCTCGGCATCGTCCTTCTTTGCCTGTTCCCCCAGATCGCCACCTGGCTGCCGGAATACATGATGGGCAAAGCCATCAGCTAACACTTCAGTGCTGAATACCATTTGACATTTATACGCGAAAAACGTATATTCACTAAAGATGTGATCGAGCCGTGCGCCCGGAGGGGTGGGCGGTTTTTTTTGCAATAATTGCACAATCCGGAAATTCCACCTCTGATCCTTGCTTAATACCGGGTATGGAAACCGGACACGCAAAAATCCCGTACCTGCCGCCCGACTGGACCGTCGCGCGCGGGGCACGCTATGCCGCCAAACTTGGCGTCTTCATGCTCGTCCCGGGCCTGCACCAGATCGCCTGCAGACGCTGGATACTCGGCGGGCTGCTTATGGCGCTCTATTTTGCAGCGAATTTTACGTTGAAAAATATACCTTGGGATTATGCGGATGCAGGGACATCAAAATTCATACTGGCCGGGCATTTCTCTGACATCTCGCTGTATATTTCATGGATATTGCTCGCTGTCGATTTCAGGAATATCGAAGGCAGAAAACTGAAGATCAATGTGTTCCTGGTAATGTCCTGTGTGGCCGGTCTCTATTTTGCCCCGGAAGCCAAAGTCAGGACGTAGAATATCTATATCGAAAACGACGACTTTGCCTGCCCCGCCTATTGCAAATATGACATCGTTGAATATGAACTTCGCTACCTCCCCAAACACAAATTTTCGGTTGGCGATTATGTCATCGTCGAAGCGCCAATAAGAAGTTTGCATGTCGCCAAAATCATGTTGGATTCACCTGAGGAGGCCTGCGCCGCAGACGGTCGAACGATCCTGCATCTACCTGTCGATAACTTTTACTGTTTTAGCCCACATGGTAGATACGTCGCCAATTATCTGGCGCTACTTGGTCCACATAAAGGAACAGACCATCTCGACGTCAACGAGTTCACCATGCTTGGAATTACCAATATCAGGGGGGTCGAGCTCAAAATTATCGGTAACACCCATGAATATTTTATTCTGTCAGATGGCATGACAGATTTTGTCGGCCAAGCCCTGCTGTTCATCTACAAGGTCACTGGCATTAATCCGTTCGGCTTGTCGAAGTAGCCCCGTCCGATTGACTACTATTCGAAGATATCAGACGACGTAGAGGCCGCATTGTGCGGTCTCTTTTTATTTAAGAGGAAAAAGAAATGCCAACACCTGATCAAACACAGGCCGACAAAAAATTATGAATTAGGCAGACTACAATCTCGACTGATGACGGCATCGAGATCATTCCGCTGGGCCAGTCTCGGGCGCATTTTGATATTAATGGTGACGGGCGCAAGCAGATCATGACGTGGGTCGGACCGGACGATGCCTTGCTTGTCTATGACCGGGATGGTGATCGGCTGATCTCGCATCGTGATGAATTCGCATTCGCCGATTATCTGGCGAATGCAAAGTCAGGTCATTCCCGCCCCCGCTTTCGCGAGGGTGACGATTGAAGAGTTTTCACATTCTGTACAAACATTTGTCCGGGACACGTACGTCCTGCTCCTCATCGGAGCGGATGTGCGTGTCCCGGATTTTTTTTGTGCCTTACGGCATAGGCATGTCGGTGGTGTATTTGGGGACGTCGTAACCGCGCTGTACGGCTTCGCGGGCGGCGATGGCGGTGTACCAGCGTTTGACGTTGGCAAATTCGTTCATGTCGATGGTTTGCCATTCAAAGCGCGAGATCCATGGCCACGTTGCCATGTCGGCGATGGAATAGTCGCCCGCCATGTATTCGTGATCAGACAGGCGTTTGTCGAGCACGCCATAAAGCCTGCGTCCTTCGTTGAGATAGCGCTCGGAGGCGTAGGCGCTTTTGTCGGGATTGTATTTCACAAAGTGATGGACCTGACCCAGCATCGGGCCGACGCCGCCCATCTGCCACATCAGCCATTCAATGCATTCCCAGCGTGCCTTGGGCTCGGTCGGCATGAAGCGTCCGGTCTTGTCGGCCAGATACATCAGGATGGCGCCTGATTCCATCATCGAAATCCCGGTGTCGTGATCGTAAATCGCCGGGATCTTCTGATTGGGCGAATGGCCGGTAAATTCCTCACCGCGCTGATCGCCTTCGAGAATGTTGATAGCGTGGGAAGTGTATTCCAGACCGCACTCCTCCAGCATGATGGAAACCTTGCGGCCGTTTGGCGTGGTCCAGGTATAAAAATCGATCATGTTGCGGATCCTTGTTTGTTTTGCAGGCTGGAGAGTGTTTCCTTTGGCGTCAACGCATCGGGATCAACGACCAGTTCTATCAGGGCCGGCTTGCCCGCTGCCGTGGCACGCTCGAACGCGGCCGGGAAGTCTTCTGTTTTCGTCACGGTTTCGCCATGTGCTCCATAGGATCGGGCAAGTGCTGCAAAATCGGGATTATGCAAATCGGTGCCGATGGTACGTCCGGGGTAATGCCGTTCCTGGTGCATGCGGATGGTGCCGAGCATGCCGTTGTTGACGACGATGGTGACGAAGTTTGCTCCATACTGAACGGCGGTCGCCATCTCCTGGCCGTGCATGAGAAAACAGCCATCGCCCGAGATGTTGATCACCGGACGATCAGGGGCCGCGAGCTTGGCCGCAACCGCCGCCGGAAATCCGTAGCCCATGGCGCCCGAGGTCGGGGCCAGTTGACTGCGATAGACCTTGTGCTGGAAAAACCGGTGGGCCCAGACGGTGTAGTTCCCCGCTCCCGCTGTCAGGATGGTGTCGTCCGGGGTATTTTCATTGAGCCAGGCCATGACCTTGCCGACGTTGACATCGCCTGGCACGTCGGTCGGCTGGATATGTGTTTCATAATCCGCGCGCGCTTCCTGCCGCCACGCCGTCCAGCGAGAGCCATCGACGGGCTCGAGCGCCGCCGCAGCAGCGGCAAATTCGACCATGCCTGAGTTGATCGCCAGGTTGGGTACATAGACGCGGCCAAGTTCCTCGGCACCGGTCTGAATGTGGATCAGGTCCTGCTTCGGCACGGGGATATCGAGCAGGGTATAACCCGATGTCGTCATTTCGCCGAGGCGGGGACCTGCAACAATCAGCAGATCGCAATTACGTACACGCTCGGCCAGTTTGGGATTAATGCCAATCGCGACGTCACCGACGTAGTGATCATGGCGATTATCAAAACAATCCTGGGCCCGCAATGACGCCGTTACCGGCAGGCCGTTGTCGATGGCAAACCGGGTGATATCCTCGACCGCCGCCGCCGACCACGTCGGGCCACCGAGCATCAGCAAGGGACGTTGGGCTTTGGCCAGCCGCTCGCGCAATTCGTTCATCGCCGCCGCCGACGGTGCGGCCTGAACGGGTTTGGCCATCGGGGCATCGGCGATTTCAACAACATCGCGCAGCATGTCTTCGGGCAGAGCCAGCACCACCGGACCTGGTCGCCCGGACTGGGCGACGTGGAAAGCCTGGCTGATGTATTCGGGGATGCGCTCCGCACTGTCGATCTGCGCCACCCACTTGGCCATTTCACCGAACATGCGCCGGTAGTCGATTTCCTGGAAGGCTTCGCGATCCGTCATGCCGCGCCCGACCTGGCCGATCAACAGCAACAGTGGTGTCGAATCCTGAAAGGCCGTGTGAATGCCGACCGAGGCGTTTGTGGCACCCGGCCCGCGTGTCACCGTACAGACACCGACCTTGCCCGTGAGCTTGGCATAGCCATCAGCCATGTTCGAGGCCCCGCCCTCCTGGCGTGTCGTCACGACCTGAATGGCATTGCGATGTTCATAAAGACCATCGAGCAGGGCGAGGAAACTCTCCCCCGGCACGCCGAATATCGTATCGACACCCTGAATACGCAGCTGGTCGGCAAGGATGCGCCCGCCATAACGCGGGATCAAAGCTTCAGTCGTAGAATCCTGTGACATCAAATTTCGTCTTTTTCAAAAGGCTCGCGTGTCTCTCTGTCGCCTGGCTTGTACGTCAGAATGATCACGCCGATGCAAATCACGGTCAGGCCCAGCAGTATCAAACTGAAAGGCACGAAGTTCCGCACGTGTTGACTGTCGGCACCCAGCCACCACATCACGGCGGCTATGATGATGATGAGCAACCAATAAAGCGGCTTGCCGAGGAAAATGTCTTTCAGTTTCATGCGCTGGCTCCCGCTTCAAGGCCTGCCGCACTGCGCCGACGCAGGACCATAAACGTGATGACGCCAATCCCACCGACCGCCGTTATGAAGTAACTCGGCATATCGCCCACGATCGTCAGGTGCGGCGGGAACAGCATGGCGATGGAAAAGATACCGATGATGGCCCGCAACGGCCCCGAGACCCGGCCCTTGAACCAGCCTTCCAGCATCACCGACAAGCCCCACAAGCCTATCATGGCAAGCGCAAAACTGATGACCGTGAGCCAGACCGGGCCTTCGAACAAAAGGCTCGGGTTGTAGACAAAGACAAACGGCACAAGATATTTGGCGATGCCGATGCGCGCGGACTCGACAGCCGTCGCCATGGGTCTCGACCCGGCAATTGCCGCCGCGGCGAATGAGGCCAGCGCAACGGGTGGCGTAATGGTCGAGACAACGCCGAAGTAAAACGCAAACAGATGCGCTGCCATGGGTACCACATCCATCTGGATCAGTGACGGCACGATCAGGGCGGCGACAGTGATATAGACCGCCGTCGTCGTCATGCCCATACCAAGCACAATGGCGGCAATGCCCGTCAGGATCAGCAGCGGGAAGAGGTAGCCGCCTGAAAGCTCGATCACCTGATTGGTGAACTTGAGCCCGAGGCCGGAGACAAAAATCGAGCCGATGATAATGCCGGCGCAACCGCAGGCCACGGTGACCGGCATGGCACTGCGCACACCGGTTTCGAACGCCGCGAACAGATCGACCGCGCTCATGCGCGTATTTTTCTGGATGAAACTGAGGGCAATCAGCGTCAGGATCGACCAGAACGCCGACATCATCGGCGTATACCCGATGGCCAGCAAGCCGACCAGCACGACAAGCGTCAGAAGCTGGTGCCAGCCCAGTTTCAGTACATCCATTGTCTTCGGCAGGACGGATTTATCAAGCTTGGCAATCCCTTCCTTGTCGGCTTCGAGATCGACCATGAAATAGATCGTGCCGAAATAGAGGATGGTCGGCACAATCGCCGCAATGATGATGTAAAAATAACTGACGTGCATAAACTCGGCGATAATGAAGGCCGCCGCACCCATGATCGGCGGCGTGATTTGCCCGCCCGAGGAAGCGCAGGCCTCGACCGCACCCGCGAACTTGGCGCGATACCCGAGACGCTTCATCAGGGGAATGGTGAACGATCCCGTCGTCACCACGTTGGCCACCGCCGAGCCCGACACTGTACCCAGCATGGCACTGGCCACCACTGAGGCCTTGGCAGGACCGCCCGTTCTATGACCAGTGAGAGCAATTGCCAGATCAATAAACAATCGCCCGGCACCTGAGCGGATCAGAATGGCTCCGAAGATGATGAACAGCACGATGTAGGTGGACGCCACCAGGATCGGGATGCCGAACATGCCTTCCGAGCGGATAAACACCACGTCGATGTATTTTGTAAACGACGTTGGCGGGCCGTAGAAAAATCCGAAAAAGTGATTGGCATACAATGCATGCACGACAAAAAACGACGTCACCAGCACCATCGGAATACCGACTGCCCGACGCGTCGCTTCCATGACAAGCAATATTAGAGCGGAGCCGACCCAGAGATCGCTCTGGATCAGATCCCCTTCGCGCTCGGCAAAAGCGGTGATATCCCACATCGTATAAACCTGAATACCGATGCCGACACTCACCAGGACAACATCGAGCAAAAAGCCCAATTGCGCTTTTGTGCCTACGATCTGGTCCCGAACGGACTTCCGTCCTGTCGGGTTAAGCAGCAACGCCAATACCAGCATGACAGTGAGGTGTGTGGAGCGAAACGATCGGGTTTCCGGCGTACCGAAGACGGCAACGTAAAGATGAAAGATCGCCAGCGCGATACTGAGCGTTGCCGCAGTCGCGGTGATTGCCCAGACGAAGTTGAAACTCCGGTCCCGCAACACCTGTTCGAGTAACGAATACTCACGTTCTTCGTGGTATTCGATACGCCCCTCGGCATCGGTCGTAATTTCGGACGTTACGCCCTGGTCGTTCGATGTCACTGGAAACTCCCGATTTAACGAATGGCGTTAGGCAAAAAAGAGGCGCAGCGAACACGTTTCACTGCGCCTCTCCGTATTACCAGCGATCATGGAGAAATCGCGATTACTTCTTGGCGACACCTTTTTCGCTGTAGTACTTCATCGCACCGGGATGAACCGGCAATGCAGCACCCCAAAGAGCATTTTCAAGCGTCACTTTTTTCCAGACACCCTTGACGGCGACCAGATCAGCGTGATTGTCCCACAACGCCTTGGTGATGTTGTAGACAACATCTTCAGGCACGTCCTTGTTGACCACCATGATGGTCACAGCACCCAGCGTCGGAATCGGTTTGGCGATACTTTTGTAATGACCGCTATTGATATCAACGCGGATGTAGCCCGGATTTGAGCTCAGGATTCCACCAAGGATTTTTTCGTCCATCGGCAACAAACGAATGCCAGGCTTGAATTCAAGCGACAGGAAGGATGCCTGCGGATAGCTCGTCAATCCGGTGAAGGCATCAATGTGACCATCCTTCATCAGCGCGACTGAATCGGAATACCCGACGTGATGCACAACGCCACCGGCTTTTTTTACATCGTCAACCGAATAACCATATTTATCGGCGACCATCTTGAACGCAGCATAGCCGGACCACTTCGCCTTGCCCGGACTGATATTCTTGTTCTTCAGGTCGGCATAATTCATGATCTTTGAATCAGCGAGAACAGCGGTCTGAAAAGCCGCCGGATAGAACGTCGCGAGGTGGCGAACGTTCGGATTGGCTTTCTTGAATGTCGGTGCAGCGCCTTTGTAGCCATCAAATGCTGTGTGGCCGTAGGTCCAGCCCAGTTCGGCTTCGCCCTTGTTGACGTCGAGAACATTGCCGACACCGCCGCCCGGACCGTTTGAGGTCGAGATTCCCGGCACATGTTTGCCGAAAATTTCAGCCATTTTGGCACCCAGCGGGTACCAGCTTCCGCCTGACGGGCCGGACGCGATACGAACAAAGGTTTCAGCTGAAACCGTTGTCGTCATGAGCGGCGCGCTCAGCAAGGCAACGGCGGCGGCCGTCGTCATAAGTTTGGTAAATCGTGACATCTGTATCTCCCTGTCGAAATTGAAAGGCGTTATCGCCTTCATGAAATTCCTGATCGACGCTCTGACGGCGTCTTTCGCTTATCTGTCTGCCTCTTCAGTCAGCTTAGCACAGTATTTTTTGTGCAATGTGCAGTTAATAAGACAAATATCGAAATTATTATTTCAGTTGCCGGACACAGAATCAACGGCCCCGAAGGTCGCGGCCAACCGTTCAAGGTTTTGTGGCGGCAGAATGTCGCCCTGAATGGAGGCAATATTGTCTTTCAGGTGATCGATACTGCCGGTGCCGGTCAACACGACATTTGAACCGGGTTCATGCCGGCAGAACCGGTAAGCAGCCTCAACCAGGCTGGTTGCGTCGCCTTCATCAGTCAGGAAGCCGAGCGGGTCGGCACTGTCCAGAACACCCTCTTCAATCACACCAGCTTCAATCATCTGGGTAATCAGGTCTTTCAAGGCGTCCGGATTACTGAGCGCCCGGCGCACGGCAAACATCACAAGCGTCGCCACACCACTTTGCTGGCAGCGCTCGAATACGCGGGAACGGGCTGAGGGATTGATCAGGTTAAACCCGGTCATGACGACGTCCCAGCAATCGTCATCCAGCGCCCTGGTCAGCATTTCGTGCGGCGGGTCGTAGATAAAACGCTCGGTCAGGCCGAGATATCGAATTTTACCGTCGTCACGCAGTCGCTGCAGCACCGGCACCAGGTTGTCCCGGCAATGTTCGTATTGCCTCAACATCACGCCGTGCAGCTGATAGACATCGATGTAGTCTGTCTTGAGACAGCGCAACGAATCCTCAACATCTGTGACCAGGCTTTGCGGGTCCTTGAAGTCGCTGCCAAGCACTGAAGCGCCCGGCTTTACGATCTGCGTCTTGGTCGATAGCACAATGTTTTTCCGCCGACCTGCGAGACCCTCGCCAACGATCTCCTCAGTGCCATAGGCCGGCGCTGTATCGACGAAGGTAATTCCGAGATCAAGTGCTGCCCGCACGATATCGGCCGAGGCCTCGGCACTCGCGCCATTCGTCTGGCCCAGTCGACTGTGACCGCCACACCCCAGTCCAACAACGCTTACCGTGGCTCCGGTTTTTCCAAATTCCGTCGTTTGCATGTCGTTACTTCTTATTCAGGTTTCGGCCACTCCGGATCAAGAAAATGCTGGATCTCGATCTTGTAACCATCAGGGTCGCTCAGGAAACAGTGGTAGATGTTGAATTTGGCGTTCTTGTTCGGCGCTGTATCAAAATTTACGCCTTTGGCTTTGAGGCGATCATACCAGCCATCAACATTATCCGTCACAAAAGTCACGATCACGCCTGCGGGATTGACGGGCCTTTCATCACTGCACTGACAAACTCCTACAAAACTTCCCCGGCTTGATTGAAATATCCGACAACTGCCCTGGTCGAGCACCAGAGGCAAGCCGAGTGTTTCACCGTAAAATGCCGCACTGGCTGCCAGATCGCTGGCGTACAAAAACGTAACTTGCTGATCAAACACGCGGTACTTCTCCCAAAGTCACGGACAGGTTAACATCTCGGACCCCGCATTATACAAGGTCGGAACACAGATGAAGATCAGATTGGCAATTATCACGTCGGCCCTGGTCCTGTTGGCAACCGCCGCCCTCGCTGACATCCGGAAATTTGTCCGTTTCGAAACAGGGGGACAGGCGAGTTACGGTGAACTGGTCGGCAGTACAGTTCACGAATTAACCGCACCGCCGTACGAAGAGTTAAACAGGACAGGCCGGACTTTTGCACTGAAGGGGCTGAAGCTGCTCGCACCGACCCAGCCAGGCAAAGTCCTGGCCGTGGCGCTTAATTTTCGCAGCCACGCGGGAAATTCGGGTGCCGCCAAACCGGAACTGTTCGCAAAATTACCAAGCGCCCTGATTGGCCACGGCGGCGCGATTGTCGTACCAGCCGATGCGCAGAACCTGCATTATGAAGGTGAACTGGTCATCGTCATCGGCAAACGCGCACGCAAGATTACGGTCGAACAGGCGCCTGACTACATATTCGGTGTCTCCGCCGGCAACGATATCAGCGAGCGGACCTGGCAGTTCCAGGATTCGCAGTGGTTGCGCGCCAAGGCATCGGACGGCTTCGCGCCGGCGGGGCCTTATCTGGTCTCCGGCCTCAATTACAATGATCTGCTGATTGAGACGCGGCTGAACGGCAAGGTCGAGCAATCCGAAAGTAGCAAAAACCTGATCCATTCGGTCGACAAGATCGTTGCCTATGCCAGCCGGTATTTCACCCTTGAGCCCGGTGACATGATCTTTTCCGGCACACCCGGCAGCACACGCCGCATGAAACCCGGTGACAGGATCGAAATTACCGTTCAGGGTGTCGGCACCCTGAGCAACACCATTGTGCTCGAATAATTGATTACCAAAGGAGAGGCCCGTGGCGCGCGTTGAAATCTTTTTCGATATCTCCAGTCCGTGGACGTATCTCGCCTTTGAGAACATCCAGCCGCTGGCTACGGAGTTTGGTGTCGATATCGAATGGAAGCCGATCCTGGTCGGCGGCATTTTCAATACTGTCAATCCCAGCGTCTATGAGATGCGGGCCAATCCGATCCCGGCCAAATGGAAATATATGGCCAAGGACCTGGCGAACTGGGCCGAAGACGCCGGTCTCAGGATCAAATGGCAACCCACGGTGTTCCCGGTCAATTCTGTCAAGTCACTCCGCGGCTGCATTGTCGCCGACGCCCAAGGCAAACTGGTGCCCTTCGCGCGGGCCTGCTTTGAACTTTACTGGGGGGATGACAAGGATATCAGCCAGGACGACATCATTGCCGAAGCCTGCGACCGCGCAGGCCTGGATGCGCCCTCACTCGCAGAAGCGATCACCGACCAGGGCATCAAGGACCAACTAAAGGCCAATACCGAAGACGTCGTCAAACGCGGCGGTTTCGGCTCACCAACCATTTTCGTCAATGGCGATGACATGTATTTTGGCAACGACCGCCTGCCCTTGATCCGCTCGGCCCTGATCAAGGCCTAGAATTGAGCGCTATTTCTTTTTGCCCTGACCAAACATTATCTCGCGGGCTTCCTCCGTCATTTCCTGACCGAAGGTGCGTTCCTGCTTGCCGACATCGACGCCGCGACGTGCAGCCGGGCGTACTTTCATTGTGTCGTGCCAGCGCTTGACGTTGGGCAGGTGCTCGAGCGGTTGTTCGAAGCGTTTGTACGGAAGGAACCACGGCCAGACCGCCATATCGGCGATGGAATAATCCCCGGCGATAAACTCCCGATCCGCCAGGCGTCCATCCAGCACACTCAGCAACCGGTCGTATTCATTGGCGTAGCGATTGTGGGCGTAGTCGTGATCGCCCTTCGCATAGTTGACGAAGTGACTGAGCTGACCACCCATCGGTCCAAAGCCACCGATCTGCCACATCAGCCATTGCGTCACGTCCCATCGCGCCGCCGCGTCTTCGGGCAGGAATTTCCCTGTCTTTTCGGCGAGGTACAAGAGTATCGCGCCTGATTCAAATATCGACTGGGTGCCGCCGCCGACCGGGTCGTGATCAACAATCGCCGGCATGCGGTTATTGGGGGAGATCGCCAGAAAGTCGGGCTTGAACTGATCGCCCTTGCCGAGGTTGACCGGGACCACCGTGTAGGGAAGTTCGCACTCCTCCAGCATGATGGAGATCTTCCAGCCGTTGGGGGTCGGCGCGTAGTAGAGGTCGATCATCGATCAGACTTGCTTGAACCGGCGCACCAGAGCATCACCATTTTTGAGCATCAGGCCGAGGTCTGATCCGACCGCAACGAAAGTGAAGCCCGCTTCGAGATAGGCCTTCGCTTCGTCTTCGACCGGCGTCAATATCCCTGCAGGTTTGCCCGCAGCCATGCAGCGTTTGTTGATGTCAAATATCGCTGTCTGAACGTCAGGGTGCATCGGATTATTGAGATGGCCGAGGCCAGCAGACAAATCAGAGGGTCCGACAAAAACGCCGTCAACGCCCTCAACCGCCAGAATTTCATCGAGATTATCGTAGCCCTTTTGCGTCTCGACCTGGACCAGCAGACAAATTTCGGCATCGGCTTTTTCGAAGTAGTCCTTCACCCGGCCAAATTTGTTGCCCCGCGTGCTCGTCGCGACCCCGCGCATGCCATGCGGCGGATAGCGCACGGCTTCAACGGCAGACTGCGCTTCCTCTGCAGATTCAACATACGGCACCAAAAATGACTGCGCCCCGATATCGAGATATCCCTTTATCAAAACGGTGTCGTTCCACGCCGGACGGACGATAGGTGTCGCCGTTCCAGTCGCCACGGCCTGCAACTGCGTCAGCACGGATGCCGGGTTGTTCGGAGTGTGTTCGGTATCGATCAGCAGCCAGTCATAGCCCGAATAGGCCATTGCTTCGGCGCCAATATTGCTGCAAAGGCTAAGCCAGAGGCCGATTTGAGGCTTACCCTGGGTGATGGCGCGCTTGAACGCGTTTGTCGGCATTTCCATAGTGATCCTGATTTTTCTGAAGAGGCAAAAAAGATGCGACATCGTGACGGATTGATCTGGATTTGACCAGTCCGCCGATTAAAATGTTATCATTGACGTTCCGGAACAGCCCTTTCAATTCCACACATCCTCACAGGTCCCCATGACAACCGATAATTCCCTGAACACGGTACCGCTGAAATTTGCCTCCGGCCAGGCGCTGACACGCAAGGAAGATCTGGCCCTTTTGCGTGGCGAAGGCCGTTATACCGATGACGTGCACCTGGACGGTGAAGTCCATGGCATGGTCCTGCGCTCGCCGTATGGTCACGCGCGAATTCTGGGACTGGATGTTGAAGAAGCCCGCTCGGCACCCGGTGTTCTGGCGGTCTATACTTTCGCCGATCTCAAGGCAGCGGGGTACGGTGCCTTCCCTTTTCCGCTGCCGCTGAAAAATCATGACGGCAGTGACCCGACTGTCCCTGACCGTTTCGCCCTCGCCGACGACCGGGTACGCCATGTTGGCGAGCCCGTAGCATTCGTCGTCGCTGAGACATTGGCCCTGGCCCAGGACGCGGTTGAGTTGATTGAGCTTGATGTTGAAATGCTCGACGCGCTCAACAGTGCCGAGGCCGCGCTCGCCGAAGGCGCACCGCGTCTGTACGATGATCACGACAATCTCTGCATGGATTGGCGAACCGGCGACAAAGATGCTGTAGATGCAGCATTTACCAAAGCAGCACACGTCACCAGCCTGCGTATTCCAATCAATCGGGTCGCCGTGGTGTCGATGGAGTCACGTGCCGCCATTGGCCAGTACGATGCGGCAACCGAACAGTTCACCCTGCATTCCGGCAGCCAGGGCGTGTGGGGTATGCGCCAGACCCTTGCCGCTGCCGTGCTCAAGATCGAGCCGGACAAACTGCGGGTTATCTCCCTCAATGTCGGCGGCTCCTTCGGCATGAAATCACAACAGTATGCCGAACCCGTTCTGGTGCTGCATGCCGCCCGTGAGCTCGGGCGCCCGGTTCGCTGGTGCGATGATCGCAGCGGCAGCTTCACCTCGGATTTCCAGGGCCGCGATCTGGTGTCCTATGCCGAGTTGGCGCTTGATGAGAACGGTAAGTTCCTCGCCGTGCGGCTTGATGGATACAGTGATGTCGGCGGCTATTCGACGGCCCTGGCCCCGATGATGCACTCGATCAACATCATGAAAAACACGCCAAGTCTTTATGACACACCGCTTTTTTACATCCGCACGCGCACGGCCTTCACAAATAAAGTTCCGATGGCCCCCTATCGCGGTGCCGGGCGACCCGAGGGCAATTACATCATGGAACGCCTGGTCGAGCAGGCCGCACGTGAAACCGGACATGATCGTGTTGAACTTCGCCGCCTGAACCTGATCAAACCCGGCGCCCTGCCCTACACGGCAACCTCCGGTCTGACCTATGACAGTGGCGATTTTCCAGCCGTGCTCGACAAAGGACTGGCAGCCGCCGACTGGGAAGGCTATGAGGCCCGCAAGGCCTCAAGCTCATCAAAAGGTTTGCTGCGCGGACGTGGTCTCGCCTGTTATCTCGAGGTGACGGCACCGCCGGCCAAGGAAATGGGCGGCATTCGTTTTGGCGAAGATGGCCGCGTCTCGATCGTCTCCGGCACACACGATCATGGCCAGGGTCACCTCACGACCTTCGCCGAAGTTATGCGCCAGTTGCTTAACGTACCGCCCGACAAAATCGATCTGATACAGTCGGACAGTGACGAGCTCATCGGCGGCAGTGGTACCGGCGGTTCCAAGTCTCTGGTCTCGACAGGTGTTGCCCTGATGGCCGCCGCCGACGTCGTCATCGAGAAAGGCCGTCACTGGGCCGGGCACGTGCTGGAAGCTTCAGCCGAGGATATTGAATTTGCCTCAGGTGATTTCCGCGTCGCCGGCACCGACAAATCCATCCCCCTGCTCGATCTCGCCAAACTGGCGGCGAACAGCGACAATAAACCCGATGACCTGTCCGACGGTCTCGACACCGAATTGCTGGCGGACACGCCCCCTTCAACTTTTCCCAACGGTTGCCATGTCTGTGAGATCGAAATCGACCCGGATACCGGATCGTTACGCATCGACAGCTATTCCGCCGTGGACGATTTCGGCACGGTGATCAATCCGATGATCGTCGAGGGGCAAGTCCATGGCGGCATTGTTCAGGGCATCGGCCAGATCCTGATGGAAGACACACACTACGACGACGACGGTCAACTGAGGTCCGGGACATTTATGGACTACGCCATGCCGAGGGCCGACGATTTACCGTCCTTCAAGTATGCCGAACATCCCTCGCCCGCGACGACCAATCCGCTGGGGGCGAAAGGCTGTGGTGAAGCCGGTACCAGTGGTGCCATGGCCTGCATGACCAGCGCGATCCTGGATGCTCTCACTCCGCTCGGCGTGACGGATGTCGCCATGCCGGCAACACCGCTGGCGATCTGGCAGGCTATTCAGGACGCGCGTTAGTTCCAGGCGGTCGCGTCGTTGACGATCAGGGCAAAACGATCGGACAACGCGATCAACGAGGCGCGGTGCAGATCATCGGCGTTCATCACACCGCCCCGACCATCAGGCAAATCCCGGGTCGCGCAGGCTGCATCGACGATGGTTGAGCCATAGCCCAGATCAAGCGCCGCCCGCGCCGTCGACGAAATACACATATGCGTCATGAACCCGGCCAGCACGAGCGACTTGCGCCCCGTTGCCTGCAGGGTTTCTTCCAGCGTCGTGTTGGCAAAGCCGTTCGGCAGCCCCTTGGGGACCACGACCTCGCCATCCATCGCAGCGATTTCATCCGCTTCCTGTCCGCTTCGTCCCGTCGGGTCGAACACGGCACCTCCCGGAGCGCCATGATGCACAACATGAACGACAGGCGCGCCAGCATCACGCGCCATGGCCACCAGCCTGGCGCACTCAGCCAACGCAGGCTGCACGCCGGGCAGCGCCAACACACCATCGATGTATTCGTTCTGGCAATCAATCAGCACCAACGCCGCTTCGGCCCAGTCCGGCGGCGTCGTACCCGCGCCCGCCATTTCGAGAAGTGTTTTAGGTGCCGTCATGGTGCAAATCTCCGAAGACCAAAATTGATGAGGCAGAGATTACTCCACCGTCACTGACTTGGCCAGATTGCGAGGTTGATCGACGTCGGTGCCTTTTGCCACCGCAACGTGGTAGGCCAGTAACTGTACCGGCAAGGCATAGAGGATCGGCGCGACAAAGGGATCGACGTGCGGCAGTTCGATGCTGGCTTCTGCGGCCTTGCCCAGTTTGGCGATGCCGGCTTCATCCGACAGGAACACCACGCGGGCTCCCCGGGCAATGACCTCCTGCATGTTCGACGCGGTCTTGTCGAACAGCTCGTCCGACGGTGCGATGACGATCACCGGTACGTTTTCGTCGATCAGGGCAATGGGGCCGTGTTTGAGTTCTCCGGCGGCGAAGCCTTCAGCATGAATGTAGGATATTTCCTTGAGCTTGAGCGCGCCTTCCAGGGCAATGGGATAAGACACGCCGCGCCCGATGTAGAGAATATCCTGGGCTTCGACAATATCCTGGGCAAGATCCCGCAGCCGTTCGTCGTGGTTCAGAACTTCCGACGCCCGCGAAGGCACTTCGGCGATGGCCGCCGACAGGTGCGCTTCTTCCGCAGCATCTATTGCACCGCGCGCTACGGCGGTCGCGATCACCAGACAGGCCAGCGTCACCAGCTGACAGGTAAACGCCTTGGTCGAAGCAACGCCGATTTCCGGGCCCGCGTGGGTGGGCAGAATGTAGTCCGCTTCGCGCGACATCGAACTTTCCGGCACGTTGACAATGACCGCCGTGTGCTGGTCGTTGTCTTTGGCAAAACGCATGGCCGCCAGGGTGTCGGCTGTTTCGCCCGACTGGGAGATAAAGAGTGCCAGGCCCCCTTCCGGCATCGGCGTGGCGCGATAGCGGAACTCCGAGGCGATATCGATATCGACGGCGAGCCCGGCGATGCGTTCAAACCAGTATTTCGCCACCATGGCCGCGTAATAGGACGTACCGCAGGCAATGATGGTGACTTTCGGCACCGCGGCCAGATCAAACGGCGCTTCAGGCAATTGAATTGAGCGGCTGGCCGGATTGAAATAGGTGTTGAGCGTTTCACCGATCACGGCGGGTTGCTCATAGATTTCCTTGAGCATGAAATGACGGTGGTTGCCCTTGCCGACCAGGCCACCCGACACGGACGACAGTTTGACGCCCCGGTCGACGATGTCGCCTGCAGCGTTACGTACCGTCGCATTGTCGCGCGTGAGCACGACCCAGTCGCCTTCATCGAGATAGGTCACACGGTCAGAAAGCCCGGCCAGTGCCATGGCGTCGGAGCCGAGGAACATCTCACCCTCGCCCCAGCCGACGACCAGCGGGGAGCCGCGCCGGGCCCCGATCATCAGGTCATGTTCACCGGCAAATATAATCGCCAGCGCAAACGCGCCTTCCAGTCGGGCCAGCGCTTTCGACGTCGCTGCCACGGGGTCGAGCCCTTCGGCCATCAGATGCGAAATCAGCTGGACCACGACTTCGGTGTCGGTATCGCTGGCAAAATTACAGCCGGCCTCCGCCAGTTCATCGCGAATTTCACTGTAGTTTTCGATAATGCCGTTGTGCACCAGGGCCGCCCGGCTGGTGGCGTGCGGATGGGCGTTGATCTCGTTCGGCACGCCATGGGTGGCCCAGCGCGTATGGCCAATGCCGATATTCCCGGCGATGGGCTCGTCCGTCAGGCGGTCTTCGAGATTGATCAGTTTGCCTTCGGCGCGGCGGCGGTCGATATGGCCATTAACCAGCGTCGCCAGACCAGCGGAGTCATAGCCCCGGTATTCAAGCCGCCGAAGGCCTTCGACCAGGCGCGGGCCCACGCCTTCGTTGCCAATAACACCAACGATACCGCACATACTTTATTCTCCGCCCTGTTGTGAATTCGCCCGCGCGTCTTTCTGGGCCTGCTTCTTGGCCCGAAGCCGGTCGGCACCACCGGCAACCTGAGACTGCGGTGGCCGGGTGATTGCGATGGCATCAGCCTGCACATCGTCGGTAATCACACTGCCCGCCCCGACAATCGCGCCATCTCCGACAGCGACCGGTGCGACCAGGGCTGTGTTCGAGCCAATAAACGCACCGGCACCGATATCGGTGTGGGATTTGTTGAAGCCATCGTAGTTGCAGGTGATCGTGCCGGCCCCGATGTTGGCAGCGGCACCCACGCGGGCATCGCCGACGTAGGCCAGATGATTTACTTTTGCTCCGACTTCAATATCGGCATTCTTGACTTCGACAAAATTGCCGACGCGAGCATCTTCCGCGAGGTTGGCGCCTTGCCGCAACCGGGCGAACGGGCCGACAACAGCACCGGCGGCAATTGTCGCGCCCTCGATATAGCTGAAGCCCTTGATCGTGACGTTATCGCCAATTGTCACGCCGTTTCCGATGATCACGTTGGGCTCAATCGTCACGTCGACACCGAGCACCGTGTCTTCTGAAAGATAGATCGTATTGGGGTCGACCAGGGTGACACCCGCCTCCATGGCCGCCAACCGCAAACGATCCTGCATAATGGTTTCCGCTGTTGCCAGCGCCGTTCGATTGTCCACACCCATGATTTCCTCCGAATTTCCTTCAACAACGGCACACGACCGCTTTGCCGCGACCGCAGCCGCGACAATATCCGTCAAATAGTATTCACCCTTGGCGTTGTCATTACCAATTGCTTCCAGCAGGTCAAAGGCGATGGCCGCATCGATTACCACAACACCTCCGTTGCAAAGATCGACCGCCCGTTCGGCCTCATCCGCATCGCGCGCCTCGACAATGCGGTTCAGGTGGCCGTCATCGTCAACAATAAGGCGGCCGTACATTCCGGCATCCTCCGGTCGAAAACCGAAAACCACGACTGCCGGATGATCGTCCTGATGTCGCCGGGCGATCATCGAACTCAGCGTCTCCGGCGTGATCAACGGTGTATCGCCGTAGACTACCAGGATATCACCGCCTGATTGCTGCGCCGCGAACTCCTCAAGGGCCGTTCTGGCCTGCAAGACGGCATGCCCTGTCCCTACCGGTGGATCCTGAACTGCTGTTTCGCCGCCAAATGACTTTGCCAGCGCTGATACGTCCTGCTGCCCTTGCCCGACCACAACAACTGTCACCGCCGCCCCCAGCGAGGCCACCGTCTTCAATACGTGCCCCAGAAGCGGATACCCGGCGATGGGGTGAAGAACCTTGGAAACACTCGATTTCATCCGGGTGCTTTGGCCAGCAGCGAGAACGACAGCGGCCAGAGGGTTCGTCAGAGAAGATTGCGAAGTGGAATTGGACGGCATTTTTTGTCTGGTGATCCCGATAACGTATGAAACTCAGGCGAGCGGCATCTTATTCGCAAATCCCGGCAGATTTTGCTTTGTCCCGAGCCCCTCGCGCCTTACAAAAGAGCCCGCAACGATGTGACGGCATCGCGGGCGGAACTTGCCACACCAGGAGCCGATCCGCCAAGTCACGTTTTACTACCAGTTCTTACCGATATCAGACCAGGTCCTGCCCAAATTTTTTGAGTAAAATATATTCCTGATGAGCAACAATCCCTTCCCGACATTTTCCGAGCCTCTTCCCGGTGCCGTCGTCTTCGATCTCGATGGGACATTGATCGACACCGCACCTGATCTGCACGCCGCCACCAACCACGCCCTGGCACAGGCCGGACGCGACGGTATTACCCTGGCGCAATGCAGAGGCATGATTGGCGATGGCTTGCTCAAGCTGATTGAACTGGGCCTGGCCGCGACCGGCGGACCGGTAGAAGACCCGGCCCTGGATCGACTGGTTGCCTCGGCCTTCGCCCACTACGCCGGGCATCTGACCGACAATAGCAAAACATACGACGGCGTCATCGAAGTCCTCGAATCACTCGCCGCCGCCAAAGTCCCGATGGCCGTTTGCACCAACAAACCGGCAGGTTTTTCACGGCGTATCCTCGCCGATCTGGATCTGGCGCGTTATTTCAAAGCCATCCTCGGCGGCGACAGTTTCCTGGTGCGCAAACCCGATCCCGCTCACCTGCTGGGAACCCTGAAACCGCTGGGCGTCGCTGCCAAAGACGCCATTATGGTCGGCGATTCAGCCACCGATGTCGCGGCAGCACGCAATGCCGGCGTCCCGGTCATTGTCACGTCCTATGGCTATACACAGACGCCGCCCACCGAACTCGGTGCCGACGCTGTCGTTGACAGCTTTCTCGAATTGCCCGGGGCTTTCGCGGCGATCAGGTGACCCCTCGGGGCGATTGGTTGTGGAACATGTAGCCGAGCGTCGCCAGCAGTAACTGGGCCGCCAGAAATGACGTCGTGTCGGAATGATCGTAGTGCGGTGCGACCTCGACCAGGTCGAGACCGACAATTTCGCCCTGTTGGGTGATGCCCTGCAGAATTTCGAGAACTTCATAATACAAAAATCCACCATGGCTCGGTGTACCCGTGCCCGGCGCAATCGACGGATCGAAGCCATCGATGTCGATGGTACAATAGTAGCGCACACCCTTGGGGATGCGCGCCAGCACGCCGTCAGTCCCGAGTTTGCGGACATCGCGTACCGACAGGATATCCGACCCCGCCGCGCGCGCCGCCTCGTAATCCTGTTTGTTCGATGACGAGACGTAGCGGATGCCCATCTGGGTCATGCCCGTCACATGCTTCATCTCCGAAGCCCGGCGCAGCGGATTTCCATGGCCGTAGAGTACGCCATGACGACTGTCGACAAAATCGAGATGGGCATCGAAGTGAATGATGTGCACCGGTTCCTGATCATCGAAGGCGCGGATGCAGGGGATGTGAACCGAATGATCACCGCCCAGCACCAGGGGGATGGCATTTGCCTTCAAGATTTTCCGCACGCCGTATTCAATGTTGGCGTGGCTCGTTTCAGTATTTGTGTGAACCATATCGGCATCGCCGATATCGACAATTTTGTTCTCTCCGGCCGGCAGATAGGTCACATCGTCTTCAAAATCATAAACGCCGGAATGACCAAACGAATACAACGTCGAGGCTTCACGGATACCGCGCGGACCGAAGCGCGCACCTGCGCGATACTGGGTGCCCATATCGAACGGGGCCCCCATGACGGCGATGTCGGCGTCAATTTGATCCCAGTCAAGACAAGCCGGTTGTTTGCCAAAAGTCGCATGACCGACAAAGGGAAGATTTAGCCGGCCTTTTTCGTAATCGTGATCAGACATGAGATGCCCCTTTGCAATTCAGTCAGACCACTATAGCCAAACCACCCCCCTCGCGCGCCGGTTCTTGACGATCGCTGGAAGAAACCCTATACGATGTGCCATCCACAGGCCGCCGGATTTCGGAACCTGTCGGGGCGCGTAGCTCAGTGGGAGAGCACTGCCTTCACACGGCAGGGGTCGCTGGTTCAATCCCAGCCGCGCCCACCATTTTATTGCTTTATAACAATAAGTTACAAGTTCAGCATCCCACCTTATCTTCACGTTTCATTATTGGGGCACCTATAGGGCACCCACACAACAAATTTCATCATCATAGAAATTTCGTTTTATCTGTGGCTTCGCAGGCTTATCAGCAAGCGTGACCGCTTCCAAGATTCAACCCACCACAAGCCATGTACAGCGCGTCAACGCCAAACCGGCTTGCCAAGCCACCCATGAATAGCAGCGGAACCATCGCCGTCACTGAGCCTTCTTTCGGCACGCCCTGCATAGTTCGTTAAGTCATGAACCACAACGAAACCTGATACAGTTTCAAAATGAAAACGCCTGTTCTGATATTCATGTTGATCGTGATGTGCGGCATGCCAACGTATGCTGACGTGGATGGTTATGCGCGGGTTGTTGATGGCGACACCCTACATTTTGTAACCGCCAAGATCAGGCTTCACGGCATTGATGCTCCTGAACACGACCAGACCTGTCCGCGCGGCCAGTTTGAATGGGAATGCGGTATATGGTCGGCGCGAGCATTGAAGCGATTGATCAACGGCAATCAAGTCAGATGCACAGAACGCGGCAAGGATCGTTACAAACGAATCATCGGTGTGTGATACGCGAACGGTTTGAATCTGAATTCTGAAATGGTCAAGTTGGGCATGGCGGTTGCTTATCGCCGATACAGCAACGATTACGTTCAGGATGAAGAAACGGCTAAGGCCAACCGGCAGGGCATGTGGCGTAGTAAGTTTGTGATGCCTTGGGAATGGCGACGAGGAAAAAGGCTACGTTCCAAATAACAAAACATGATGCCAGGAACGTCTGCTTACCACTTGGGAGCGGACATACTTTGGTGTGTCGCCAAACTTCCGCTAATAGCCACGAGCAGACATTGGTCATTGGAGGCCAGGTCGACGCCATTGGCGGGAAGTTGGATAATTCCGTCCTCGTCGAGTTGGCGCCTTGGCCTGCACTCGACAATTGGTCCGGTCTCCATGAGAGAGTTGTCACGATGTTCCAGCCCTTGCTTTGGTCTGGGACCGGAGCCGGCCGGCGGCACCTTCAGCCGTGCGAATTTGACCATTTTCACATGGCGAATGAATTTTATCCAAATTGAATCAATACGTTAAGGGATTTTCAGTATTGGCACACTGGCGACACCTTTTTCTCCTGACGCCGGCGTATCCTCAAAATCAGACAGGCCCGGGACTTATCACCGTGGGCCAAAACCGGGAAACAGGAGATTAACATGACTGGTCTGACACTAACGGCAACACTCCCGAAAATGCACAGTACTGCACGACAGGCAGGCCCGGGAAAACTCTCCAGGGAAATTATCAACGTCACTCGTTTGTCAGCTTCTGAACGCGATCAGTTTCTCGACGAACTTGGCGCTTTGAGCGGGTCAATCATCGATGGCCTGGGCCGGGAATATATGGAAGCAGACCTCGCTGCCGACAACCTGGTCCAGGTCAAGACGCTGATGATCCGTGATGATCGTGGCCGCCTGGTTGGATTTAATATCTTCAGACTGTTCGAAAATGTTATCGACGGCAAAATCGTGGCAACTTTCCGTGCCGCCGCCGGTATCTTGCCTGAATATCGCGGTCGAAATTCCGTTCTCTCTTTCGCATTTGCCCAGGCTATCGCCTACAAGCTCCGTCATCCGCTGCGGACCCTCAATTTCATTTGCTTCGCGATCCATCCCTCCAGCTACTACCTTATGTCCAGATATGCACATGAAGTCTGGCCCCGCCACGATCAGGAGACACCAGCGGAAACGTATGATTTCATGAAGAAGGTTTTTGCTGCCGGCGGCATGGCTATCGCCAACGAACAGAGCGAGTACGTCTATAGTACCGGCAAATTTACCAATCAGGATGTCCGGGAAGCCAGATTTTGGACGACCTGCGACAAGCCTCAGGTGCAGTTTTATCTCGGGCTCAACCCGCACTATGAAAAAGGCGATGGCTTGTCCTGCATGATTCCGTTAACTGCGGTAAATATCCTGATGTCCGGAATGCGTTTTGCCGCCGACAAACTGTGCCGCAAGTTCTCCAAAAAAAATTAACTCAGGAAACCCTTGAGTCCGAGCGCAAAGAAGCTGGCTTTAACCCTCGTGTTGGATACCGCATGAAAAAGTCAGCTTAGCGTCAGGAGCGGACATCAGGCGTGAGAAGCTGTATCCTTCGGGTAATTCGAGGGATTGAACGATGGCAACTGACACCCAATCACGCGCTCAGCTGATGCGAAACAGCAAGGTCGATCTTGTCGACATGATCATGTCGCTGGGCCGACGGCCCGAAAATCCGCAAGCGGCGGCAATTGATCCGGTGCCGGCAAGGCTCGCCGACGGTGTGACCTTGAGCAAACTGACAACCGCCGTCGAGAATATCTCCGACGCCTTTGCGCTTTATGACGAAGATGACCGGCTGATTTATTACAACAGGAAATTCGCCGACATGTACAGCTTCAGTGATGAAGACCTGTACGATGGCGTCACGTTGCAAGAACTCAGGGAGCTCAACAACAAACGCGGGCTCTATGCCGGCGGCGAGCAGATAAAACTGTCACCGCAGTCCAGGCGACACCTCGACGGCGATACCATAAGCCATTTTGCGGATGGCCGGACGATCGAGTATCGCCAGCGTCAGATCGACGAAGGCGGTTTCGTTATTCTGTTTTCGGATATCACCGAACGCTTGCGCGCCGCCGAAACGTTGGACGACAGCGAGAAACGGTTCGAATCCCTGTTGGAGGTCAGCCCGCTGGGGGTGGCCGTCATTCGCACGTCGGATGACGCTGTCCTGTACACCAATCCTCGCCTTATCGAGATGTTCGGGTTCGACGACGCGACATTGAAGCCTGAGAGAAGACAGGACATTTATGTTCGGGCCGAAGACCGTGAATCGATGGTCCGTCGCGTTTATGAAGAGGGTGTGATCCGCAATTTTGAGGTCGAGATGAGGCGGACAAATGGTGCCAGCTTCTGGGTCCTGGCCTCGATCAAGCTGGTCACTTATATGGGTGAACAGTCTCGTCTGGTCTGGTATCTCGACATCTCCAAACGAAAACGCGCCGAGGAGGAACTGCACGAAAGCGAGGAACTGTTTCGCAGCGTGTTTGAGTCCAGTACCGCTGGAATGGTCCTGCTTGATGAGGACGGCAACTACATAAAGGTCAACCAAACGTTCTGTGATCTCCTTGGATATACCGAGGAAGAATTGTTGAAGATGAACTGGCGGGACGTCTCGCCACCCGATTATCTCAACTCAACGAATATCACTGACAAGAAAATGATATCGGGAGAAGTGGAAAACTTTGCGGCCGACAAGTGCTATGTGCACAAGGACGGTCACGCTGTCTGGACACGTCTTTTTTGCGCTCATCTGCGCAAGCCAGATGGTTCACTCCAGTCAATTTTCAGTCAGATTTACAATATCACCGAAAGCAGGTTGGCAGAGCAGGAAATTCTGGAGAAAGAAGAACTGCTACGCATGGCCATCGACCATATGTCAGGTTCATTTTTTATGGTCGATAAAGATCTTCGCATCCAGGTCTACAACGACAAGTTCCCGGAACTCGCCCGGGTCGATCCGGCGACGGTTTTTGTCGGTGCCCACTTGAAAGATATCCTGAAGGAACAGGTGATCGCTGCTGATTACGGTCCTGGTGACCGGGACGAAATCCTGGAAAAACAGATTGAGGCCTATCGGGTCCGCGATTTCAGCACGCTGACCATACCGATGGAAGACGGGCACATTATTGAAATCATGCGGGCCCCGACCGGGAACGGCGGCACGGTAGCGATTGGCAGGGACATTACCGAACAGCGACATGCCGAAGAGAAATTAAGAGAGGCAAAAGAGCATGCCGAGGCGGCGACCGAAGCCAAATCCGAATTCGTCGCCATGGTCAGTCATGAGGTTCGCACACCCATGAACGGCATCCTTGGCATGGGACGCTTGCTGCTCGACACAACCTTGATGCCGGAACAACGGGACTTCGCCCAGAACGTCGTCTCGTCGGGTGAAGGGCTGCTGACCATCCTCAACGATCTGCTCGATATCTCGAAACTGGAAACCGGCAAGCTGGAAATCGAGACCGTCGCTTTTGCACCGGGCCAGATGATTGCCGATGCGGTCAGCATGATGACGACGAACGCGCGAGCCAAAGGTCTCGAACTGGCCTGCGATATTTCTTCTGAACTGCCGAAGGTCCTGATCGGTGATGTCAATCGGCTTCGCCAGATCCTCTTTAACCTGCTCAGCAACGCCATCAAGTTCACCAGCAGTGGCGGTGTTTCCGTTGCGGTCGCCGGAAACCCGGGCAAGGACGGCAGAAGTGCCTTTGAATTGTCTGTCACTGATACCGGAGTCGGTCTGACTAAAAAAGATGCCGGCAAACTGTTCGCGCCGTACATGCAGGCCAACGTTGAAGTGGCGCGTAAATACGGCGGTACCGGACTGGGCCTGGCGATCTGTCGTCAACTGGCCGAACTTATGGGCGGTGACATCCGCCTCGAGAGCAAACGCGGCAAGGGCAGCACCTTCACGCTGGCCCTCAATCTCGACATTGGCGATGAAAACGATGTACTGGTGTCAATGCCGCACACCGATACGTCAGGCGACCTGGCCTTCGCGCCACGCGTCCTGCTGGCCGACGACAACGAGATGAACCGCAAGGTCGCAGCTGGCCTGCTGCGCAAAATGGTCTCCCACATTGCGGTCGCCGAGAACGGGCAGCAGGCCGTTGATCTGATGAATGATGCCGGGCCGTTTGACGTCGTGCTGATGGACCGTCACATGCCGGGCATCGACGGGCTCGAGGCAACGCGGAAAATACGGGCGCTGAAAGGCCCGGCGTCCGACGTGCCGATCATCGGCCTGACCGCCGCCGCCACCCGTCAGGAAATCGATGGCTGCCTTGAAGCCGGTATGAACGACGTGGTCACCAAACCGATCGACCCCGCACACCTGAAGGACTCCATTCGTCGCCTGATCGGCACTGTCGGCGTTACAGTTGACGCCGTGCCTGAGCCCGTCGCTGCGATCGCCGGGCAGGCAAAAATATTTGAGCCCGCGATACTGGTGCAGTTGGGCGAGGATTTTGGCGGCGATGCCATCGCCGATTTCACCACAATGTTCAGAGACATGGCGCCCGACGCCGTGGCCAGGTTCACCGAAGCTGCCGAGGCCGGAGACAAGCCGGTTATGACGCTGCATGCCCACGACCTGAAGAGCAGTGCTGCCATCATTGGCCTGACCAGGCTTTCACGGCTCTGTCTGGAAACCGAACTTGCTTGCAAGGATGACCGTATCGAAGACGCCCGGGCGCTCGGTACAGGTTTGCAGGCGGCACTGGAGGAAGCCGAACAGGCGCTCGCGGCCTGGGAAACACGAGCGCCCGGCAAACCAGCCGATGCGCGCGCGACTGCCCTGGCCCAGGCCGCGCATGACCTGCGGGGTATCATGAACCGTATGCTGGGGGTCGTGACCAATCTTGAGGATGGCATCGACGCGCCTTCGGTGGCGGGCGAACTGGAGGAGCAAACAGCCGCCCTTCTGCTGGAAGGCCAACAGATGATTGACCTGGCGAGCGGCCTTGGCCAACGCATGGCGGCTGTCGGCATTGAAATCAGCGCAGAGCCAACGGCACCGGTTCCTGAGACAGGCGACTACGCATCTCTCTCGAAGTCAGACAGCATATTGTTGATCGAAGATGATCTCAGTCTGGCCCGGACGCTGACGTCTTACCTGAACAAACAAGGCTTTGAGGCGGTCTCTGTCGGAACAAGCGCCGAAATGTTTAAAGAGGTCGATAAGCGAAACTTCGATTGTTACGTCGTTGATCTGACGCTGCCCGACGAGGACGGTATCGTGTTGATCCGCAAACTCCGGGCGCGGTCGGACGCGCCTATTATTGTTCAGACCGGGCGGCACGATCTTGAGGACAAACTTGCCGCCTTTGATCTCGGGGCCAACGACTATGTCACCAAGCCGGTGGACCCGCGCGAGCTCGCCATCCGGCTCAAGACCTTGTTGAAACGCTCTGCAGAAGCGCATGGCCTCAGCGAGGAAAAACTCCGGCTCGGCAAATTCATGCTCGACCACGGCAGCCACGAAGCAATTTCAGACGACGGCGAGACCATCACCTTCACGTCCAACGAGTTTGCGCTTTTATGGGTGCTGGCTCAGGCGGGCGGGAAGATTCTGGGGCGCGATGTGCTGGTCGATGCGATCGCCAGGGGCGAGGGTCCTGAATCATTCCGCGCCGTCGATACCCTGGTCAGCCGGGTCCGCAAAAAACTCGGTAAAGACGCCATCGTCACCGTGCCGAAGGCTGGTTACAAATGTGCCTGGCCTGTCAAAAACGCGTAACTCGTTTTTTTTCGGGTTAAATTTTAATATGTAATATCAGTGGTTTAAACGAAACTCCGAATTGACACAGTGGCGACACCTTTTTTGACGTCCATCCCATCATAGTGCCTCCAATGAAAAGCGGTGACCGAGACCGCATCAATTTCAACGCCCCGAACGGGGAACACACTGGAGGTTATCATGGCTTGGTGGGATCCGACGACCTGGAGCAATCCAGTTGATTACTTTGTCGACATGCTTTCCGATTTGGGCACGAGCACCGCAGATATAGCGGGCGATTATGTCGACGATGTGGAATGGGCCTACAACACCTACGGCGATGACCTCAAGGCCGTCGGATCAGACATATATTTGCGCTACGCGCCGTCGACCCACAAATATGGCACTGAGGGCGACGACGTCATTAACGGATTGATGGTCTACAACGAACTTTACGGCAACGGTGGCGATGATGCCCTGAGTGCCTTCGGTGTCGACAATCACATGTGGGGTGGATCGGGTAACGACCAGATGTGGGGCATGGGCGTTAACAACCACATGTCCGGCGGTACCGGCAATGACTACATGTACGGCATTGGGGCTTATAGTGAGATGACGGGCGACGAAGGCAACGATCATATGATTGCCGCCGGCATTTACAATTACCAGTCCGGCGGCACAGGCAACGACACGCTGCTCGCCTATGGCGTAACCAACTACATGAACGGCGGTAGCGGTGACGATACGATGACCGGCGCGGGCGTCTACAATTATATGAATGGTGGGTCCGGCAACGACACAATGATCGGCAACGGTTTCTACAGCGAGATGTTCGGCGGCGACGGCAACGATACGATCCACGCCTACGGCCTTTACAATTATCTCGACGGCGGGGACGGCGACGATACGATCTATTCCAATGGCGCTGCCAATGTGATTTTTGGCGGTGCGGGCCATGACTGGATCAGCGCGCTCGGCGGCTACAACTCGGTCTATGGCGGTGAAGGCAACGACGGGATCAGCGTCGCCGGTGGTTACAACAAGGTTTACGCCGAGGGCGGCGACGATGTGGTCTGGGCCTATGGCGGCACCAATGTGATCTACGGCGGTGGCGGCCACGATACCATCACAGCGACCGGCGGCTATAACGCGGTATTCGGCGGCGACGGCAACGACTGGTTCGAAGTCACGGGCGGCTCCAATACTGTTTTTGCCGAAGGCGACAACGACACCATCCACGCCTATGGCCTCTATAATGAGCTTCACGGCCAGGACGGCGACGACACGATCTATGCCCACGGTGGCGCCAATTCAATCTACGGCGGCGCGGGCAATGAATGGATCAGCGCGCTCGGCGGGTATAACTCGGTCCTTGGCGGCGAAGGCAACGACGGGATCAGTGTCGCGGGCGGTTACAATTCAGTTTACGGCGAAGCCGGCAACGATACGGTCTGGGCCTATGGCGCTGCCAATGTGGTTTCCGGCGGTTCGGGCGACGACAAACTGAGCGCATATGGCGATCTGAATGTCATCGATGCCGGATCAGGCAGCGATATCGTCACGGCCTCTGGCCACCTCAATCTGGTCGAGGCTGGCGAGGGCAACAATGTCGTAACTGTTGGCGGTTCGCTGAACGTGGTGCGGTCGGGTGATGGAAACGACATTTTGACAGCCGGCGGTTTCGGGGCCAACGTTGTGCTGGCCGGTGACGGCAATAATATCATCAGCGGAATTGGCCAGGGCAATCTCCTGGTAGGTGGTGACGATGCCGACATCATGACATCTGTTGGCGGGGCCAACGCCTTGCTGGGCGGCGAAGGCGACAACATCATGACCACGGTCGGTCTGGCCAATGTTTTGCAAACTGGCAGCGGCGATGACATTTTGTCCGCCGCTGGTATCGCCAACTATGTTGACGCCGGTGAGGGCGACAACATCGCTACCGCCGTCGGGGTCGGAAATCTGCTGACTGCCGGTAGCGGCGACGACATCATCACATCCGTCGGCCTCGAAAATCTGGTACTGGCCGGCGATGGCGCAAATATCGTCAGCCTGGCGGGTGACAGCAATCTGACCCTGACGGGCAGCGGCAACGACATTGTCAGCAACTTCGGTGGCACGAACCTGACGGCCAGTGGCGACGGCAACGACATCGTCACATCGGTCGGTGCACTCAATGTCACGCTGGCTGGCGATGGCGCAGATATTGTCAGCGCTGTGGGCAATCAAAACATCATCTCGGCCGGAGCGGGCGACGATATGATTTATTCGCAAGGTCGGGAAAATCTCTCACTGGGTCAGGATGGTGACGACCTGATCACCACATTTGGTTCGGTCAATGTGGCGCTGGGTGGCAGTGGCGACGACGGCATTGTCGCCGGCGGTGAGCACAACTTCCTGCTCGGGGGCGAAGGCGATGATATCATTGTTGCCGCCGGCAAAAAGAACAAGGTCACCGGTGATGAAGGCTCCGATATCATCTTTGTCGGCGGTGCCAAGAACAAGGCTTACGGCGACGAATACGACGTCGGATTTGGCGACATCGGGATTGGTACGGCCAGCCTGCCGGACGTTGATATGCCCGATTTCGCGACACCCGATGTATCTTTCGCGGGTATCTCCATCCCGTCGGTCAGCCTGACCGGCGTCACCCTGCCTGATTTGACCATACCCACTTTCTCGATGCCCGATTTCGGCGTGCCGGATTACGATGTGCCGGGCTTGCCGGGCTTCCCCTCGATCGATGGCCTTGATTTTGACGTGAGCTTTGATTTCAACGTCCCGCAGTTGTCGATGCCGTCCTTCGATCTGGCTGATCTGGAATTGCCGGAGATCGATCTGGGCGATGTCGATTTTCTCAACATCGGATTTAACGGCGTCGCCTTCCCGGACCTCGGCCTGCCGGCATTGTCACTGCCGTCGTTCGACTGGCCTGCGCTGGATATTCCGGGCCTGAATTTGCCAAGCCTGACGATGCCGGACTTCAGCATGGACCTCGGTTTCCCGGAAATCGTGATCCCGGCCGCGCCGAGCCATAACTTCCTGACAGCAGGCGGCGACGTCATCGTCGCGGCGGGTCGCTCCAACGAAGCCTTTGGTGACCTCGGCGATGATCTGATGCTTGCGGCGGGTGCCAGTTCCAGCCTTGATGGCGGTGTCGGCAACGATCTGCTGATGGCGGCCGGTGCGTCAAACTCGATTTCCGGCGGCGAAGGCGACGACTACATGCTGGCCAGCGGTACCAGCAACAGCCTCGACGGCGGTGACGGCAACGATATGATGATGGCCGTCGGACGTTTCACAAGTATTGACGGTGGTGACGGGGACGATGTCATCGTGGCGACCGGTGCGGCAAACCCGCTGGTCGACGAAGACGACCGCAACACGGTCTCTGGCGGTGACGGCAATGACACGGTTATCGTCGCCGGGGCCGGCAACTTTGTCAGCGGCGACGCCGGAAACGACACACTGGCGGTTGCCGGTGCCGGAAACCTGATCGACGGTGGCGAGGGTGACGACACAATCAAGGTGGTTGGCGGCGCGAACCTGATCTTTGGCGGTGACGGCAGCGAAACCATCGATGTCACGGGTGGCGCCAATTTCATCGACGGCGGCGACGACGATGACGTCATTCTGACGAGCGGTGCCTTCAACCTGGTTCTCGGCGGTACCGGCGACGATGTCCTGGTCTCCGGCGGTGGCAGCAATGCCATTGTCGGCGGCACCGGCGATGACGTCATGATCGGTGGCGCGGGGTCTGATACCTACATCTTTGATCTCGGCGACGGCGCCGACGTTATCGCCGATATGGGCGGCACCGATACTCTCGAGCTCAGGGCCGACGGTTTCGATTTTGATGACCTGAACATTGCCGCCAGCAAGGCCGACGATGGCTCGTACCTAAAACTGGTATTCAGCGAAGGCGATACGGCGCTGGGGAATGTGACGCTCGATCTGGCACACGGCAATATGCTCGAAGTACTGCGTCTCGGCTTCAGCGGAACCGAACTCGACATGCAGACCATTTTCGACGAGGCTGTGGAAGTACCTGTCAATCTGGAGGACATGTCTGACCGACTGGATTCTGTACTCGAAGCCGCAGAAGGTACCCGTGCGGGTGATGCCATTGATGCGGTCTTCGCAGAAAATGGCGAAGAAGACAGCAGCCTCCTGACAGATGATGTCTCGCTCGCTTAAGACACTTCTGTCTGTTTTCCAAGAAATCCTGATTTATCCAGAACGTATTTTTTCTATCGATCTCCCGCCTGGAGGGGCCGTAAATTTAGTTTGCCGGGATTCCGGACGCTACTTGTTGGGGGTTCGACGCCACGCCGGACAACAAAGATGGAAAATGTCCGCTTCGGGTCAAAAACAGAAGTAATCTGCACCACCGAGTGGCGTCCGCTTTACCCCCTCAAAGCAGACGTAATCGCTCGGAATGTCCGTTAAGCGCAGGAAAGCAGACGTTTTTCAGACTTTGATAAGTGGTCTGTTAATAGCCATAAGCGGACATTATTAGATATTCACTTTGAACCAGCACTCTACATCGCTACGCAGGTCAGAACATCAGCGTTTTCGAATTGGAATTATGCATTTGGCTCCTTTAGGTTTCTATATCGAATTCTCCGGCGTAGTCACAAACTGAAAATTAACGGCTCTTAACAAATCGAATTGTTTATCTAGTGTATCATTTGCCTGGTAAATTTCGACGGCTCAGATTCAGCCGAAATTTTGGCTTCGTATCTCATTTTCTAGTTGAGGAAATTGATTGATCATGGGTGAAAACGATCCTTTTGGCCGGATCGGTAGCGGTATTACGCTTGGGCTAGCGAAGCGAATAAATAGAACAATTGCTCTTGCCGTTCTCTTGTCGCTTTCCGGCGTCATTGTTGTTGCCTGGGTAATCTATGCAGAAATCAAATCACAAATTGTGGAAGAAGTCGGAAAGAGTCTTCAAACGACATTAGACACTTCCCGCGATGCTGTTGGTCGATGGTCCGATTTACAACTCCGATGGGCAATGGAGATCGCCAATCACGCTGATATTGTTCGGCTATTGAACGCTCTAATCGCTCCAATTTCGGCTGGCAGCGAACAGGCTAAAACACCGGATCAAATATTTCTTGAAAACATCATTTCCCATCAGATGACACTGGTCGGCTTTAAGAACTTTGTCATTATGTCCGAAAACGGAGACATTATTTCGGCGTCGCATCCTGCAATTTTGGCAAGTCAGGAAAAATGGATTGATGACAAAGAGTTTGTAGATACTGTTTTTTCCGGGACGACCCATTTAACTGCACCAATGAAGTCCAAAATCCCCTTGATGGGTCGCGACGGGGTTGTTCAAAATGATCTTCCGGTTATTTTCGTAGGGGCTCCGATAAAAGGCCTCTCTGATAATCAAAAAGCTGCCATCTTTTTTCAGATCGATCCAGCGGAAGACTTTACACGTATCCTGCAAAGGGGCCGAATTGGTGAATCCGGAGAAACTTATGCACTCGATTTTCAAGGACGACTGTTGAGTGAAAGCCGTTTCGACGTTCACTTGAGGGCTGCGGGCCTAATCGGTGAAACGCAAAAAGGAATTTTGAACATCGAAGTGCGCGATCCTGGCTTTGAAATTACCAAAGACCGACAACCGCACCGTCGTTTCGAAGACCTGCCCTTGACGTTGATGGCGAATTCGATCGCCAGTCGCCAGTCCGGATTACAACTTGAACCTTATCGCGATTACAGGGGGGTCAAAGTTATTGGCGCATGGTCCATGGACGATAGTGGATTGTTCGGCCTGGCAACTGAACAGGATGCGACGGAAGCCCTGGCGACAGTAAAAACCCTGCAGTACGGCTTTCTATTGTTCATTCTTGTAATCACCGCAACGACAATTGCCCTTGCCGGCTTTTACGGGCGGTCTCGGTCCCAGCGACTGCAAGAAGAACGTCGTCTGCAAAATCTTCTTGAGACCAGTCCTGTTGGCGTCTCCATCGTATTACCGCAAACGAGCACCCGACTATTCGCCAACCAGCGATACAATGACATGTTCGGGGTAACGCCGGGTCATTCGAATGATGACACTGATCTTGGGAGTACGTTCGTAAATGCACATGACGCCGACGGTATTCGTGAAGCGATCAAACAGAACAATGGTCGATTTGAAACTGATGCATTGCGAAGAAGATTGGATGGCACTGAATTCTGGTGCTTGCAGATGGGGCGACCTGCAGACTTCTGGGCCAAGGGCGCGATCATGGTCTGGCACTGGGATATCACGGATTACAAGAACGCCCAGCAAATACTTCAGGATAATGAGCGCCAGTTTGTCCAAATATTAGAAGATAGCCCGGTCGCCGTAGGGATCTCAATTGACGACAAGACAGACGACGATGGCCTTATAGTCTACGCCAATAACAAATTCGCCGAATACGTTGGCATCTCCCGAGACCAACTTGGCGAGGCCCGAACCAACGAGTTTTTTCGAGACCGTCCCGAAAGGGAACGCCACGAAGCGGAACTTGATCGTGGCAATAGTTTGCAGAATATGGAACAGCGAATCATTGTTCAGGGCGAAGCTGACCTGTGGGTTTTGATGTCGATTGTACCGATCGAGTACAATAACCGACGCTCAGCCCTGATTTGGCTATATGATATATCTAAGCAAAAGCGGACTGAGGAATCCTTCCGATTAGACAGTGAAACATTTGCAGCGATGTTTGACGAAAGTCCGATGCCCATGCTGGTGCGACCCAAGGATCAATTGAAGTATCTGAGGGTTAATCAAGCCGCCTGTGAAATATTTGGACTATCTGAACCCGAATTACTGGCCTTGGATCCGCTTGATATTTGGTATGAGCCTGGCGAGCGCGAACAGTTTTTGGCGACGGTTCGCGAACCAGGCACCAGCGCCGAAGTCAGAATTAATCATTTTTCGTCGGGCGGATATCGCGACGCCCTCACCAGGACTTCAACGATAATTTTCGAGGGTGTTCCTGCCTTGTTGATGACCGCCATCGACATCACCGACCGTAAGATAGCTGAGGAAATTGTTGCCGATCGTGAGGGTCTTTTGAGGACGATTCTGGACAACATGCCTGGCGCAATGTGGCTGGTCGATAAAGATCAAAATTTGGTTTTTGCCAACGATCAGTACGTTGACTTCTATGGTGACGCCAAGGGCCTGGTCAAACCTGGCACGCCGATTGCTGAAATTCTGAGACAGGAAGCGGAAGCCAGATTATTAGGTGGAGAAGGAAATGCAGATGAAATCGTCGAAGAACGAATTGCATCCTATCGTGGTAACGAAATTTCACGATTTGAAGACCGAACAATAGACGGACGAGACATTCGAGTGATCCGTCGCCCTACCAGTGACGGTTCCGTCGTCTCGGTTGCGACGGATGTAACGGAAGGTGTTCAGGCTTTGCGAAACAGAGGCCTTCTAGCGGAAGCACTGAACACTTTTACAGACATGGTAATTCTGTATGACAAACATGAACGGGTGATATTTTCGAACAACCGGTATCACGAGATATATCCTAACTCTCCTGGTCAGGAGGAAATTCGAAACCATACAATGGAAAGTCTGCTTCGACGTTCTCTCGAAACCGGCCAAATCTCAAACCCTCTAGCAAAATCCGACCCGGAAGCCTGGATTCAGAAAGCGCTTGAGAGCCGTCGTAATCCGGAAGGCGGGTCTGGTGAAACAGCGCATAGTTCAGGACGAACGTTTTTTTATCGTTATGAGCGGACGACGGAAGGCGGATTGATTCTGCTACAAACCGATATCTCCGAACGCAAGGTAATGGAAGAGGCGCTCAGGGAAAGCGAGCAAAGCCTGGCTGAAACTTTGGACGCAAGCCCGATCGGCGTTTCGATTGTTGGTGAAGATGGCAAGTCAAAATTCGTCAACCGCAGAATATCCGAGATGTTGGGCGTTCCACAGAACGAGCTTCTAGCGCAACATGTGCAATTGTATTACGCCCAGCCCACGATCAGAGATGAATTGATTGGAAAACTTCGGGAAAACGGATCGGTGGTCGACACCGAAGTCCAGTTGACGCGCGGCGACGGTACGTTCATCTGGGTTTTGATGACAATGATGCCGACGAAGTTCGAAGATCAACCCGCCGTGATGGCATGGATGTATGACATTACAGAACGCAAAGCGTTCGAGGACAAATTGGCAGATGGTGCGACCCTGATACGCAGCGTCCTAGACAACATCAATCAAGGTCTTATCGCATTTGATGATCAGCGGGGACTCCAAGCCTGGAATAACCGTACAAAAGAGATAATGGACTTTCCGGATAACTACCTTCAAATCGGCGTTTCAGCGATCGAGATTGCCCGTCATATCGTCAATCAAGGAGCCTATGACTCTGGTCATATAGACGAACGCGTTGAATCCTTCTGGTCCGGCGAAGTGATAACCAGGGCGACCCTGAAATTGGCCAACGGGAAGTCTTACGACAGCATTGCCCATCGCACGCCTGAGAACTGGGTCGTCATCACATACACCGATACGACAGAAAGAGAAAAATCAGAACAGCAGGTCCGTAAGATTCTTGAAGACTTGCCAGGCGGAATCACGGTCGCAGGAATCGCCACATCTGATTTAGTCTTCGCGAACGCCCACTTCCGGAAAATTTTCAAAATCGACGAGAGTGATGTTCGTAGTGCCAACATCGGCGGCTTGTATGCCAATCCGGAGGACCGGGCAAATATCAGGGGGGAACTGATTGATGGCGGTACTGTCAGAGATAGAGAAGTAATGTTGAGGCGCTCAGATGGTTCGGAATTTTGGGGTCAGGTCACTGTGCTTCCATTCGAATACGAGGGTCAACCTGCGACGTTGGGTGGATACAATGACATTACCGATCAAAAAGAAGCTGAAGCGGAAATAATGCAAGCTCGTGATGCTGCTGAGGCCGCGGCAAAGGCAAAGGCCTCCTTCCTTGCCGCCATGAGTCACGAAATTCGAACACCCATGAATGGTGTCGTCGGCATGGTGGATCTTCTCCAGCAAACCGCGATGAACGATGATCAAAGACAGATGTTGGGCACAGTCCGCGATTCCGGCCATTCACTGTTAACCATCATCAACGACATTCTAGATTTTTCAAAAATTGAAGCGGGCAAGTTGGAACTTGAAGAAATACCTATTTCATTGACGGATGTCGTGGAAGGTTCCTTACAGACGATTGCGCCCAATGCGGTCAAAAAAGGCCTACGTCTGGTGTCTTATGTCGATCCGAATATCCCTCCATTTGTGCTCGGTGACTCGGTTCGCATTCGCCAGGTTTTGATAAATTTGGGTGGAAATGCGATCAAGTTTTCCGATGCCGGCGAAGTCGTGGTGCGGGCGGAACTTCGTGATGGGAGCGGCGACGGCGTCCACGTTCGCTTCGGGATTGTTGACAACGGCATCGGTATTTCGGAAGAAGCCCAAAAGACGTTGTTTCAGGAATTCTCGCAAGCCGATACGTCAACGACACGCAAGTTCGGCGGCACCGGCCTTGGGCTGTCAATCTCGCAACGTCTGACCGAAATGATGGGTGGCGAAATTGGTGTTGTCAGCACCTTGGGTGAAGGGTCGGAGTTCTTCGCCGACATTATTTTCGCACCAAGTGACAAACAAATTCAAAGTGACGCGGGCGACGATCTTAAAGGCTTGTCGGTGATGGTCATTAATCCGATTGAGGAAGAAAGGCTGATTTGGCAACGCTACCTCGAGCATTGGTATGCCGAAGTATCAGGTCTTGGGTCGCTGGCGGAATTCACGAAACATTTAGCAGCCGATCCCACCGATGACCTGCCGTACGATATCGTCGTTGTTGAAGGTGATCATGATATTGAGGGTGTCACGGACATGCGTCGACAGGCTATCGATAGTGGTCGCATGCCTTATCCTCGCTTCGTCATCAGTCAGGACCCAAGGGATGGAAAAGATGCCTTCAAGGACCTGGAGGAAGTGACCCTGGTCGACAGCAACCCGGTGCGCCGGGCGGCCTTGTTGAGCGCTGTCGCCATCGCCGCCGGTCGCGCCAGCCCCGAAGTCAGTTACGAAGACGAAGTTGAAGACCTGCGGGCGGGACGGGCACCGACAGTCGATGAGGCACGCGCACAGGGCAAACTCATCCTGCTGGCCGAAGACAACCTGACCAATCAGGATGTCATTCGTCGCCAGCTAACGATGCTTGGCTATGCCTGCGAGATCGCTTCTGACGGTGCCGAAGGCCGCGATATGTGGAAATCCACAGATTACGCCTTGCTGCTCACCGATTGTCATATGCCAGAGATGGATGGCTTTGAACTTACAGCTGCAATCCGTGAAACTGAGGAGAGTACAGATCGGCGGTCACCGATTATCGCCATCACCGCCAATGCCCTGCAGGGTGAATCAGAGCGATGCATAGCGGCTGGTATGGATGATTACCTCTCGAAGCCTGTCGATATGAAGATTCTCAAGACGACATTGCAGAAATGGATGGGCGATGGTGGACAGGCAGATGACAACGACGAAATTGTGCGTGAACATTCTGGTGTGACGCGTGAAGTTGACGGACTTTCCTCACCAGGAAACTCGCTTGCACAAGGTACGAAGGTCGATACCCCTATCGATGAAAACGCGTTGAAGAGCGTGTTTGGGGATGATCAAGCGACCTTTATAGAAATCCTCAAGGACTTCGTAGAACCGGCCACAGACAATGTCAGCGAAATTAAAGCCGCCTTCAATGAACGCTCCTCCGACGGTGTCGCCAAGGCTGCTCACAAATTGAAGTCATCGTCCCGAAGCGTCGGCGCTATTGGGTTGGCCGAGATCTGCCAGACGTTGGAGGCAGCCGGTAACGCCAACAACTGGGAGGAAGTTGATGAGGCTGTGCCTCTCCTTCCCGGTGCCCTGAAAACGGTCGTTGCTTACATTGATAAACTTTGATCGCTGGTGTCCGCCTTGGGTCAAAAACAGAAATATTTCGCACCGCCAAATGACGTCCGTTTTACCCCCTCAAAGCAGACATTTTTCAGGTTTCGATAAATGGTCTGCTTCTAGCCAAGAACGGACTCTCCGAAGGCATTTGACAGATGCACTGTTGTTGGGTGCTTGCCCATAGGTCAAATACTCTGACTTTAACCGATTCCTACCTCAACGAACCAGGTCTGCACGGTTCCTTTTCCTTTAATCTTGACGGGATCACGTTTTATGAGCGGGAATTTATCACCCAATCGTTCCGCAAAACTGGAACTAATGTGGATATTTCCAACTTCGCTGGTTGTCTCCATGCGTGCAGCGACATTCACGGCGTCACCCCAGACGTCGTAATGAAAACGTTGGGTGCCGACAATCCCGGCAACGACTTCACCGCCGTTGAGGCCAATGCGAATATCGATATTGTGGCGATGGGCAATTTTTAAGAATTCTTTTGCAGCCTCGATCATTTTGACGGCGTGATCTTCGAGCGGTTGCGGCGCGCCTCCGACAACCATGTAGCCATCGCCGATGGTGCGGATTTTTTCGATCCCCGCCTCATCGCAGACGTCATCGAATTCGCTGAACAGGGCATTCAGCATATTAACAGTCTCTGCGGGGTCCTGATTGGCGGACAAAGTTGTGAACCCTGCAACGTCGGCGAACAGGATTGAAACATCTTCGTGACGGTCGGCAATCAATTGAGTTGGATTTTCTTTCAGGCGTTCGGCGATAACTTCGGGAATGGCATTGAGAAGAAGGTCATTGGACCGTTTATGGGCCGCCGCCAGCTCTTGTTCAGCCTGCTTGCGCCCGGTGATGTCGGTCTGAACGCTAATGGTGCCACTGGCTGTCGAACGCTCACGAACCTGCAGCCATCGACCATCCTTCAGCTCAATGTCACGTGTCCCGGTATTTTCTGCCCCTTCGCGAAAGCTTGTCCAGCTCTTTTCATATGTGCCATCGTCATCGACGGTTCCACGTTGGACGTCCAGCCGGACGAGATCCTCGAACCGTGTACCGGGTAGAACATCCTCATTTGAGTAGCCATAAAACTCCCGGTATTTCGAGTTGCTCAGGATCAGACGCTGGTCAGCGTCGTAACACACCAGTCCTTCGGTAATATTTTCGATTATACTTGCGAGCTGTGCCCTGTTTTCCGCCAGTTCATTTTCGGCTCGCTTTCGTTCCGTGATGTCGTAGTTGATGGTGCCAAGGCCGAGCACCTCACCAGACGACGACGTGACCGGGAAGCGGGTGGCGACAACGTCTCGTTCCTGTCCGTCCGGAAATTTGAATGCGAACTCGCGGGTAAACACCGTACCGTCGATAATGGTCTTTTGATCCATGGCAATATATTCATCGGCCCGCTCGGCGCCATAGATGTCTGTCAGAGACTTGCCGATAACTTCGTCCTGGCCTACATCCGACCATTCTTCAAAAATCTTGTTGACGAAAAGAAACTTCATATCGCGGTCTTTGAGACTGATGAACACTGGCAGGTTGTCCAGGACGGCCCTGAGCTGGGCTTCTTTTTCCGCCAGTTTTTCTTCGGCTCGTTTAAGATTAGTTATATCCGTAAGCGCAAGTACCGAGCCGCCGTCACTGGTTTTGGTATCGTTAATAACCACCCATGTCCCATCTGCATAACTCGTTGCATATTGCCCTTGTGGATTGCGATGCATTCGCATGCCTCTCTCCACAAGTTGCTCTGCGGTGATACCAAAATTGTCAGCGAAACCGACTTCGATCAGATGCTCTAACATGTCCTCGAAGTTGGTCCCGTTTCCTATCCTCGATCCCAGCCTGGAAATTGAGGTGAATTTCTCATTGAATATTGCCAGTCGATCATCTTTGTCAAAATAGGCGAACCCCTCTCCCATTGCATTGACCGCGCCCGTCAAGGTTCGCTCGGCAACGACGGCCTTGTTCACGAAATATCCAGCGAACGCGAAGATGACCAATGATGAAGTCAATATATTCAAAAAGACGAAAATTCGCTGTGTAGTATCGTCAACGCCTATGCCGTTCGCTGAGACATAACTGTCGAACAAGACCGTGATCAGTATGTTCACAGCATAGAGCCCGAACCAGATTGCCGCCTGTCTGACAGGCAGGAAAATCAGGGCCACAATGGGACCGCAAAGTGCCCAAACCAGGACTAGACCTGACTCAAATACACCGCCAATACTCCATTGGACGAATGATGTGATGTAAATCATACAGGCGATCTGGGTATAGATCGCATAGCGAATATTCTTGCTGATATGCGACACCAGCAGCGAAGACGAGACGATTGCAACGAACAAAAGAGGCAAGGCCGTTGTCAGCCCCCAACCAAAGATCAGAAAATACATCAGCGCCCAGCCGCAACCAGCGACGACACAGGAACCGGACACCAGGAGTATCGCATTCTTTTCCAGTCGCACCGCATCAGAATCATTCTGATCGTATGCGAACGCTGACATTGATATCATTCCCGTTCTCCCACCCATTCGGTCCAGCGTATTGCTCCCATCGGAATTATTCTTTGAGATTGTAATTAAAGGAACTGACTGTTTGGAGAATTTGTTACTTGTCGAAGGTGTGTCCAGGTTGGATCAACAGGCGAATCAGGTTTCCGGGCACAGGAAACTCCCCGTCTGGCTCTAATGCAGACAACTACCCCGTTGATACGTCAGATTTCGATGACAGGAGTCATGGCCAGTTCAGTTTTGAATGTCATCTGGAGAACGTCGATTTGTGTGTTATTCTGTACAAATCTAGATCCTTTCAAATTCAGTACCGCAAAGTACGACTGTGCCAAATGTATTGACCAGGGGGAAAAAGATTATGAAATCTCGCCAACTGCTGATCTGGCTGCTTGCTGGATTTTTGATGTCACTGGGCATGTCCTTCGGAGGAATGGCGCACATTTCTTCACTCAATTTCTTCGACCCATTGCAGACGGGTGAAAATAAACTCTTTGACTTCTCTATGCTGATTCTTTTCTGCGCTGCGTTAATTCCGACTTTCCTATACTGGCAATTGTTTGGGAAACGATCAAAACCGTGGTTCGAATCGGATTGGAATTTTTCGACCCCCAATATTGTGGATCGCAAGCTAGTACTGGGTTCGGCGATTTTCGGCGTCGGTTGGGCCCTTGGTGGGTTTTGCCCCGGTCCTTCGGTCTCGGGACTGGTTACGGGCCACCCGAACTTCGTGGCATTCAGCTACGGCATGTATGCCTATTTTGTGTTTGACCACTTGATGAATATCCGAAAGTCGGAAGGTGACAGGCACTGGATGCTCACGTTGACGCTAGGCGCAGTCCCGGTAGCTTTCTACTTCATCGGCCCTATGGGCTTCCCTTCCGAAGGAGTGACTTCGCCTCTTGCGTGGCCCATTTCAGCTAGTTTGCTGGGAGGACTAGGAATCGCGCTTGCGACGATCATCACATTCCAGTTCAACGGTCGTGTTCTGGGAATTTGCGGTTTGTGGAGCAACATCCTCAACATCGAATTCTCTCCGAAGTCACGCCTTCCTCAATTGTGCTTCTTTATCGCCTTCATGGCGGGTGGCGTCGTGGTTCAGTCAGTGGCGCCGGAGTCTTTTTCATACCCACCTTATCAAGACCGGAGTCTGATCTGGATCTTTGTCGGTGGCGTTCTTGTTGCGCTCGGGACCACCTGGGCCAACGGCTGCACATCGGGTCACGGGATTGCCGGAACTGCCCGGCTGAGCATACGTTCCCTCGTCGCAGTCCCAACATTCATGGCTGGCGTGTTTGTATTTCTTCCCGTGTTCAACGTCCTTCTGGATGGATAGATCGTTGCCGACTTAAACGGAAATGCCTTAATCAACAATTCTGACAGTCGTGGAAGAAACAGTTCCCAGTTCACTCAGATCCTGCAACAAACTTGTGAGACGCTCGGATATCACTGCGCCGGCCTGCAAATATAGTCTTCCGTCAGACGTATAGAGATTGTCGGCCAGAATGGTCCCGGGAGACAAGTCACTGATATTGGCTATTCTGGTGCTGGTAGTCGCAGAAAATTTTAGAGGTCCGATAGAATCTTCGGAATGTTGCTGATTCTCCCCCGTTTCCTGAGCCGGCGAACTGTATACATAAATTCCGCTTGTTCCATCTTCATTGTCGGAATCAAGGTCTAATACGCCAACTGTATCCAAACGCTGAAGGATCGTGGAAATCAAGGGAGAAACAATAATCCCGGATTTAATAAAGACCTTGTTATCGACCGTATTTATGTCTCTGCATAATTCGGCACCTTCCGGAATAGACCCCAGAGCACAGAATTCTTCCTGCCGGTCAGAAGAATTTTGGTGATCAGATATTCCACTCTGCGGAACTGATTGTGGAGCTGCGCCATTCACACCAGCCAGGTCATCGTCGCCAAATTTTTCCCCGGATGCGCTCAACATTGACTCTATTTCAGTAAAGTTCAAAATCTCGTTTGATTCGAAGCGATCAAGCGCAGAAACCACCTCAAGAGCTTCATCGACGCCAATTTCAATCATCAGCCTGCCGACACCGTCAAATATATGGTTCGCTAGATCGGAGTCTTTGAACTTTCCTTCCAGTCTGGATAGTCGCCGGGCGATTCCCTGATTCCGTTTTATCTTTGTTGATTTATTGCTCGTTGTCTCGTCGGCGGGTTGCGACAATGTTTCCGTCTCAGTCATCTCATTGGAACCGGAAGGGCTTGCAAGTTTCTCCGGTTTGTCTTGCAACACCACAACATCCTGATACTCATGACCTGGCTTCAACCAGGACCGATCCGGCCATGCCTCGAGCATATTTCTTATCCGCGTTTCGAGCGCATCTTTCGACACCGGCTTAATTAGAAATGCGCTCACATCCAATCTGATCGCCGACTCAACCAGGGACTTCTCGGAGTAACCGGTTAGCATGGCGAACGAAATTGCCCGATCAATAGTGGAATTGCCAGCACGCACCTGGTGCAGCAGCTGAAGGCCGTCAAAATTTGGCATTTTGAAATCAGATATGATGAAGCTCAAAGACTTCAGTGACTGAACAATCTTGAGAGCCTGAATGCCATCCTCTGCGATGTGGATTTCGGGATCGCCCATTTTTGACAGAAATCCCGCGACGAGATCCCTTGTATATTCCTCGTCATCAACAAGTAAAATTGTATGTCCGCATAAATTCAGATCGTTCATAGCCATGTACCCAGGATCAATTTCCTATTTTTTGTTCTGCGTGTGGAAGGCGATGATACGGTCGAATTCAGCGTTAACAACATCATTGATCTGCTCTATTTCCTCCCAGGAATATTCCGGGTTAATTGTTTCCATTTTTTCCAGCAACCTGGTCATTTCAATGGCGGCGACATTGGCACAGGCCCCTTTTGCCAAATGCGCTGCGTCGCGCAAATCACCTTCATTCCTGCTCTCAACAGCGCTCTGCAGGGGAGTCAAAATGCGTGGGAATTTATCAATGAATATCTCAACAGTATCGAACAACAATTCAGTATCATTGTTACCTAGAATTTTAGACAGAAAACCCACATCGATGGGTGGTTGCTCGATAACGTCAGAGGCACTTTGCTCCGTCACATCCGAGCCCCCAGACGAAGTTATGTCTTCGGGTGAGTCCAGGTTCTGAAGCACCTTTACTAAATTCTCGACAATCACGGGTTTGACAAGGATACCATCCATCCCCGCTTCGCGCACCCGCTCACTCGTCTGTGGGTCCTTGTGGCCGGTCAAGGCAATTATGGGCGTTCTGCGACCCATGTTTTTCTCAGCCAGGCGCAATTGAAGGGCAAATTCAAAGCCATTCAATATCGGCATACTTAGGTCGAGAAATATTGCCTGATATTCGTTGCTCATCGCCATCTTCAGAGCCGCTGTACTGTCTTCAATCAATTCAAAGGAGCGATTGAGCTTGGATAGCTGCTTTCCGGATACAGCCAGGTTAATAGCATTGTCGTCAACCACCAGAATCGGTTTGTCGAGCGGAGGTGCCGATATTTCAGGCTGTCGATCCGTTAAAGTGTACAGCGACTCTAACAATTTACCTGCATCAACGGGCTTGGTCAAAACCCTATCCATACCTGCTTCCAGACAATCCTCCAGTTCAACCGCTATTGCGCTGGCGGTAATACCGATGATTGGGGTCTTGCAAACGGGTTCCGGCATTTTGCGAACCCGTCGCGTCACTTCAGCGCCATCCAGTTCCGGCAGATGACGGTCCATCAAAATCGCGTCAAATATATTGTTTTCAATAATTCTCAGTGCCTCGGGGCCGTCCGCCGCGTTGGTCACTTTGTGCCCTGCCCGGCTCAATATGCGTTCTACAACCAGCCGGTTTACATCATTGTCCTCTACCTGGAGCAAATTGAGCGAAGGTCGATCGGTGTTGTTTTCGGACACACCTGTCGATCCCATAGCCGACTCTTCGCGAAGTCTGTCGGGGTCGGTCTGGTGATCAACGGGAAAGACAACACTGAACGCAAATGTTGCGCCTCTATCAACTTCGCTCTCAACTTCAATTTCGCTGTCCATCAAATTGGCAAGCCGTCTGCATATGGAGAGCCCAAGTCCTGTGCCGCCGTATTTTCGTGCAATTTCCACCGCGCCCTGGTCATAGGGTGCAAACAGCTTGTTTCTGAATTCCGGGTCGATGCCCTTCCCTGAATCGGTTACCGAAAATCGAAGTTCGGCATTATCTATTTCGACATTAATGGCTTCCAGCTTAATCCTTACAAATCCGGTTTCCGTGAATTTCACAGAATTGCTGACAAAGTTTGAAAGTATCTGACGCAACCGATGGGGGTCTCCGATCAACACCGGTGGAGTTAACGAATCAATGTCTGTTTCTAAATCAAGGCCTTTTTCCAGCGCCCTGGCGGACATAACCAGGGCCGTTTGTTCGATTACATCTGCGACAATGAAGGGCTGGTTTTCGAGTTCCATGCCGCCGGCTTCAAGTTTTGAAATATCCAGAAGTTCATCAACCACATGCAAGAGGGATTCACCGGACTTCACGATGATGTCAGTACTCTCCAGTTGCTCCTGGTCAAGATCTGTATCACGGAGCAATCGAGCCATGCCCAAAACACCGTTCATCGGTGTGCGAATTTCGTGACTGACCGTTGCGATAAAATCCGATTTCAACTCGGTCGCTTTTTCGGCCTGTTCCTTGGCGACTTTCTGGGCATTTTCCGCCCATTTTCGCGCTGTAATGTCAATGATCCAGAAGATGTCAGCGGGTCCACTGTCGTATTCAATACGCTGGCCACTCATCAATGTCCAAAACTCAGTGCCGTCAGCTCGACGCCGGAGCATTTCCATATCTTCGAAGTGGCCCTTATCGGCCACCAAGTTCTTTATACGGTCACGGTCCTCGCGTCCGAGAGCTCCATGTGCGACATCAACCTTACTGCTGACTTCGACCGACGAGCTGTTATTGCCACCTGCCAATAATTTTTGATAGGCCTGGTTGTAATAGATCCTCTCACCAGCGCCGCCGTCGTCGCGAACAATCGATATCGCAACGGGGCTGGTATCTAGGATATCACGCAGTCGCTTTTCGGCTCGCCTCAGTGCTTCCTCGGCCTCCTTTCGGTCGGTGATGTCAGTGACGAAGTTGACATAGCTACCATCTCCCAAGGGCTGTGTACGGGCACCCAAAATGCGACCGTTATACATTGGTCGTTCCCAGTGAAACGGTTTTGTTTCTAGGGGAAGGGAAGACAACCACTCATCAACCAATTTTTCTGGATCACCTGGGCCAAAATCTCCGCGTTTTGCCTGATAGAGATTCTCGACGCGATGCGAATCGCCAATTTTCAAGAGATCGTCGGGGAAGTCGTAAAGTTCACTATATTGCGAATTGAAGAAGACATAGTTCTTGTCCTTGTCAACGTACCTTATTCCACCCGGCATATTGTCCAGGACAGTCCTGAGCTGCGCTTCTTTCGATGCCATATTCGCTTCGGCCTGTTTTCGCAGCGTGATATCCATGAGCCACAAAATATCGGCAGGTGCACCGTCGTACTCGATCCGCTGCGAACTCATCAGCGCCCAAAACTCAGTTCCGTCAACCCGTCGCCTGAGAATTTCCAAACCCTCGAAATAACCTTGCTCAGCCATCAATTTCAAAACGCGTTCACGGTCTTCACGTTTGACGTAACTATGCCCCACGTCAAACATCGACATGTCGCCTTCGCCAGCAAACTGCATTTGATAACTCGTGTTGATATAAACGAGTTCACCAAGGCCGGCATCTCGCATAATGACAATCGCGACCGGACTGCTATCCAGTATGTCACGCAAGCGTTTCTCGCTGGCTCCAAGCGCTGCCTCAGCCCGTTTGCGTTCCGTAATGTCGTAGTTGATGGTACCAAGGCCGAAATTTTTACCCGAAGCGAAATCGACGGGGAACCGTGTGGCGACGACGGTCCGCTCCTCACCGTCTGGAAACGGGAACACGATCTCGCTTGTCAACACGGAGCCATTGGTAATGGTCACTTGATCCAAAGCCTCATATTCAGCAGCCAGTTCGGGACCATAAATATCAGACAGTGTTTTGCCGATGATATCTTCCCGGCGCACATTCGACCATTCTTCGAAAATTTTGTTGACGAAAACGAATCGCATATTGCGATCCTTGAGGCTGATGAACACCGGCAGGTTATCGGCCATTGCTTGCAGTACGTTTTGCCGGGCATCGGCGCTTTTTCGTTCGCGAGAGGCGTTGATAACAAATTTTCCCGCAAAAACGAAGATGATCAACGACGAAAAACTCAGGTTCAATATAAGAAACAAATTTCGCATCCACTCTTCAACAACTTGCCCATGGATCAAAAAGAAATCGTTGAAACTTACAGTGATGACTAGATTAACAAGGTACAAGGCGAACCAGAAAATCGCCTGTCTGATCGGATAAAACATCAGACCAACAATTGGTCCCAGCAAAGTCCAAATCTGGACAAATCCGGAATCAAGGACGCCACCGATGCTCCACTGAACAAATGTTGGGACATAAATAATGCAAACTATCTGGGTTACTACTGCGTAACTAAGGTTGCGTGTATGATGAGAAATCAGGAGAGATATGGTAGTCGGAACGACGAACAAAAGCGGCAAGAGTGTGGTTAAAACTATCCCGAAAGTAAAATAGTACGTCAGCATCCAAATACAGCCGGCGACGATACATGATCCAGACACGAGGAAAATGGCCGATTTCCTGGTTCGAAGCTCTTCGGTATCTTTCGGATCGAATGCAAAAGCGGGCAAGGACTTCACGACTGTAGAAACCCAGCCACAACATTGCCGATTTTGGTTGCCATATGTGGGTTGGCCGTCGTTATCATTTGTAGATGGGTGATTTTCACGTGATTCCTCCGCTAACGTGTATGTTTTGGTTGAATTGTATCAATTGATCTACGGATAAATCCACGAAAACCCGCTGTTTCGGCTCAACTCCAAGTCCTTTCGACGACTTAGTGTATGGTTTGCTTTGGGTTTAAAGTTACCGAAATATGCACTCTCTTTGTCTTGGGCAATTGAGTTCATATGTCCGTTGTGGGTCACAAGCAGAAGGTAGCGGTGACCGAAATATTAGTCCGCTTTGCGCACGGAAGCGGACATATCATCCTCACGGGCATGCCGTGAATCAGCGCCGATTTTTTGCCGCCGTCAATTAACACAAGCGGTATATCAATAGCCCCCCCGGTTCGCCGGTTTTCGGGCCTATACCCCACCCTATGAAAAAAAGCTGGCGGACAGATCGGCGAAATTAATTTCCAAATAACCCCGTACCAGCTAATCCAACCTGCCTCCGACGCGGCTTATTCGGCTTTATCATCAGCCGAGCCATGTGTTCGCGATTTGAAACAGGATCAGTACCCGGCATCACAAGTTGTCCACTCTTTTCTGCTTTGAAGGATTGTCGCTTGATACGCGCGGTGCCAGGAATTGTAAATTGGCGGCCTTCTGTTGAGAATTCTTCTGGTGTCATGGCTTGCCCCTGATTTGAGTGAACAACTAATATAGCGTCGATTCTAAGACGTGTCAGAGACTCGCTATTGTTTTCGCTGGCCGAGGTCCATGAAATACCTCAATGACCCTGTCACACATGCTGACGGGCTGTTAATGAGTCGAAGATTGGTGGCGAAGCAGCGGGGAGTCATGCCAAGCCGAAGCTCAACCTTCCCCGTACGCCCAAAGCACCCGTCACTTCGCCTTGAAGCCGAGGGTAACGAAGGCGGGCGCTCCAAAGAAAAGAACGGGCCGTATCTTCCGGCAACGGCTTCGGCGCGGATAATACGCTGATTGGATTTAATGGCAAGAACGCGCCCGCCCAGCCCTCATCGCCGCCAACGTCCGCGCCAATCCTTCTGCTGTCCTCGGCCCCGTTGATAAGCCCCCGTGATTTCGACAGCGCCCATTGCGCGGCCTATCGTTCTGCCGATCCCAAACAGCAGGCGCACGGCACGGGCGGCCAAGTCTTGTCTTTGCACCACAACGAGGGCGGTCGGCTTTGGGTGTGAGCCACTTGTTAATAATCATTCTTAACTCCATGACGCCTGCGCCCGCGTGCGTGGTTGTCTACAGGGGGCAGGACCCCATCCGATTATCTTCGATCTAAACCGCAAACTTCACTAAAATTCCCAGACGTTCGCGACGTTTCGATTGGAAGAAATAGTTAGATAATATGTTGTTTTATATTGATTTTTTTAATTAATTTCTTCTATTTTCTAAAACTTCCCACTTCACTGTCGCCCTTCTTCATTAGTTTTCTTTCCTTCCGTTACCCCCCTGTGAAGTTTGGAAGTTTGGGAAGTTTGACACTCCGGCATTACGACGGCGGCCCCGAAGATATGTAAACGTTTGCTGTCCGCGCCGCACCTTCCCTTTTCTGCGTGACAAGATTGACGGCACCAATATCTTCAAGTTCCGCAAGGATTTCCTGGCGTTCCCGTTTTGGCAAACGCTGAAATTTTTTCGTGACGTGCTGCAAGTCCCTTCCGCTTGTCCCACCTTCGTAGATGAACCGCCATATAGCCTTGACCAGTCGTTCGCGTTCATTGTCGCCCACTCTGGACCGCATCATGTGCGCGGTGTTTTCGACGCACCAAGCCACAAGATCACGCGCCCACTCGACGTGATGTAACTCGATGGTTGGCTCCCGTGGGCTATCGGCGATGGCCCGTATTCCGGCAACTTTGATGGTATTCTCGAAAAAGCGCGCCCAAAGGTCTCTCAAAGGATCGGATTTGTCAGTGCCGTGAGTCTCCTGGCGGTCACGAACAGCTTGAAGTGCTGGCCTTGCGTCTGGCGACACGCCAACACTTATTGGTGAAGACGTGGCGACGTTGGGAAGTTCAATGCCATAAGTATTGCCCGATTCTTCCGGCTTGAAGGCGTGCGCCTCGGTCAACCAGTTGACGACATTTTCGGGCGGCGGTTCTGTGTCGGCGGTATCGAAATCGAGTTTGCCAAATCTGGCGTTGTCGTCCCCCTCGAAGATGAGCCAACGATTAAGTGCACCGGACGCCACGTCACCGCTGTTGAGAGCCTCGTAAAATTTCTCAAGAGTCGAAGTGCCGTAAATGTTGAGACTTGGATCAAAGATATCGACACGCTCAGCATCCTTCGACTTTGTGAGATTTGCGTATTCGGTCCCATGAAAAGTTGAGCCTGCCGTCGAGTACAACTCCATAATAGTCGATAGGACATTTTGCTGGTGGGCAGCGGCATTCTTGCCCGTCAGTTCCCGAAGATAGAGGCCGAATTCGTCCACGAATCCGATGCCGACAGGATATCGCTTCAAGGCACTCAGAACTGCCGTTCCAGAAGTGAACTTTCCGCCCATAATCAGGTCTTTGAGTCCGGCCAATTCAAGGAGGGATTTCAATGTTGTCCGTTGATGATCCTTCCCGCCGCCGGTCCGCAATAGACCGACCGTCAGTAGATTGGTTCTCGTGCTGTACGGCGGCACTTGATATCGCCGACCGAAGACGGCTCCAAACATCGCGAGGACGGCGGCCAGTGTCAGGATCGGTTGCGCGATGGGTGCCGTCCTATTGATCCAATCGCAGATTTCGCCGAACACTCCATCGACGTTCAGGCAATGGACTGGAAACTCTGGCACTTTTGAACTGATGACGTAAGCGGCTTGGGCCACTTCTACAGTGGTGCCTGCCAATTGTTCTCGAACCGCGTCAAGTCCTTCCAGCGCAGCCAGATCGTTAAAGTCGGTCGGCTTCGATTCAACATTGTCGAACGTCGGGAAGACGGTCTTGACGCCCAACGCTTCGGCAGCCAGCGTCGCCTTATTGCGACCTGTGTTGCCGATTTTTGGCGGTAACCAAACATCGTCGTCACCGGCGATGATGATTTGAGCGTCGTGGTGTTTATCTTTAACGTTGCGTGTAACTTCCATGATGTTGCCAGCATCAAAACAGCAAAAGACCATATCGCCTGTCGCGGCGTGAATTGTTGCGCCTGTCGAGAATCCTTCGGCCACGTAAATCGTTTCGGTTTGTCCGCCAATGGAAAACGAACCACCCTTTTTCTTGCCGCCCTTCAAAAATTTTTTGCCACCCTCGGCGTCAATGAACTGCAATGACGTTATTATGCCTGCCGCGTCGATAACCGGGACGATCAGCCTACCGCGTGAAACGCGGACAGCGTGCGGAGAAATCTTTTTGCGCGTCAAATACGGATACGCCTCTGGCGCGGCTGTAGCCTCATTCCAAATGTCTTGAGCACGGATTGCCGCCACGTCATGTTCTTCTTTGATCGCTGCATTAAGGGCAGTTTTGGCAACACGGCGTTGTTCATCGTAATGTGCCAGTTCGTTTGGCGACATTGCCTCACGGCATTTAGACGACCACGTTACTTTGTCAGGGTTGCCTTTGAAGCTACCGAATGATCCAAATCCGATTAGCCCGCCGGGCAGAAAGTTGTCAGAGGCCTCGTCATACCAAGCCCAACCCGATTTCTTGCCACGCTTTTCGCCCGGCGCATCGAATCGCATGATACGGCCAAGTTCTGGCACCATCGGCATATCGAAGCCATGCGACCTGACTTCCTTCATGAAGGCCGTGCGCGGGTCGTCGGCTTCAAGGTACGTCGGCGGGACAGGTGGCACGACTTTGTAACCACCTGGTCCGAATTCTTTTGTTAGGTCAACCATCACGCCGCCTCCTTCAATTCGTCACCAATCGCCAACCAATCCCGAAACCGCTCCGGCATTGCGTCGAGCTTTGCCTGCGCCGCCGCCGTTGGCGTAATGCCTTTTTCAAGCATGGTCCGAAGCAAAATGCGTTTCTCGGTGGCGATGAATGCGACAGGGTGCCACTCACGCTCTCCACGCCTTGAGCGGGCGCGCATCAACATCCATTGGAGCGGGTCGAATCCGACAGCCCAGCCGTCGGTGAGATTGAACAGGTAACGATCAGTCATGACGGCCACCAATACGGATCGAATTCGACAAGTACCTTGTAGTTAAGTGCACCCCCACCCCTCGGTGTATTCCGTGCCCCTCGCCCCCCTGGGGAAAACGGTTGGCATTTCGGCAGCAGAAAATTCTGTCTTTCCGATGGGACAAATCAGGCCAAACGCACATCATGCCGCCATCCTCAATTCCGCTGTCGAATACACTTGCTCAGACAATTGCGCCCGCGCCCATTCGTCCAAGGCGTCAGTCTCGTATAGCGGAAAACGACCATCCTTTCGGAAGGCCGGGCCGCCGCCGGTGACGGCGAGCTTGGCTAACGTCTTTTGAGTACGGCTGATTCCCCATCCGTCATTGAGATAACGCGAGGCTTCGTCGCGGCGCAGCCGTCGTACTTTTTGAATATCGGTCATCTTGAAACTCCGTCGATCCATTGATGAAATTCTGAGGTAATCCCCAGTCCCATTTTCAGGGAACGGCGGTGCTTGAAATTTACGCAAGTTTGCGCCTTATTAAGACGCAATATAATTGTTTTATTTCAATGAGATATAACGGGTTTGATGAGTTTCGCTATTGCCAATTACACGCGAATTAGGCGCGAACTAACGCACTTTTTGCAGTTCGATGCGTAGGTCTTCAATCATTTTCTTACAACCTGCCTCAATGCTTTGCCGGTGCTTCGGCAGACTTGACTTGATGCGGGCCGGAGTTTCGGGGCGACGGATGTGGCGAGTAACGTCATTCCCGATGTTGCCAATTGGTTGGTCAAGATATTCTTCGCCCTTGTTCTTTACGGCGCGGGCAATGAACCTTGCTGCCTCACGCCGCCAAAAGCCGGCCTTACGACCCCTACTGTTCATTTTCTTTGGCGGGTTCGCGGCGCGCCAGCGGTTCAATAAGCCGGGGGTACGCACGCCAAGCGTTTCCGACCAATCTTTGAATGAAAGCCGCTCACAGAAATCTGAAAGCTCACTAAATGTCACAATCATGTTTCTGGCATAATGATCCAATTCGCTGGCCGTGAGGTTCGCCTTCCCGCCATCAACAAACCAATCAAACGCCAAATCGAATGCGGCGTCGGCGCGCCCCTCCAAATCTGAAACTTCGATATCGCTTGCCAGCGCCCGCTGCACCAATTCAGCCGCCAATGTATCCACGCCGACGGTCGGGTTTTCGCTCGCCCATTTTTCGGCGACGCCCCAGAGCGTCAATGACGCCGTTTCTCTATCTTCCATCGGCCACCACCCCTGCCAGAGAAATAACTTCGGCACTATCCGCCTCACGCCCCTCCATTCGTGCCACAACCAACGCTGCCACCCGATTGGCTGCGGCAACTAGCGCACGGTCAACGTGGTGAGCGTAGCGTGACGTGATGGAGTGTGACCTGTGACCCAGCAACCCGGCAATGGTCAATTCGCTGTATTCCAGTTCAAGAGCCACCGTCGCAAAGCTGTGGCGCAGTGTATGCAATGAGACGCCCTCCAGACCCGCATCAGAACAGACACGTCGGAACAGTTTGGCGTCAGTCAGGTGGCCGTCACCCTGGGTGGCTGGAAACACAAACTTGTTGTCATCCATATCACCCAAGCCATCCAGCAAGGTCATTGCCGCTTGGCCGACGACACGGACCTGTTGGCCCGTCTTGGTATCACCCAGCCTTAAACACTGGGCGTAATCATCAACTTCCGTTTTGAGAAGACCAAATACTTCTCCCCGACGACAGCCGGTCAGCGCCAGCAAACGATAAGCATTGATCGCCACAGTATTTCCGCGATTGGCTTCCGCATTGTCCAGGGCCTCGCCCAGGCGGCGGTATTCATCTGGGGCCAAGACCCGGTCGCTTTTACCATCGGGCTGAACTTCAACACCCTTCGCCGGATTATCAGTTCGGACTCCCAATTTGATGGCATAGCTGAATATGGAACCCAGCAATCTGACCGTCCTCGTCGCTGTACCCGCACCGCCAGTGACAATTGCCCTGCCACGATGGCCAGTCTTTTCGTTGACTGCCGTTTTGCCAAGACGGATATCGTGCATCGCCTTTTCAACATCCCGGCGCGTGATATCAGACACAAGTTTTTTGCCGAGCAACGGCTTTATGTGACGGGTGACCCGTCCCTGGTCGATAGCGATGGTGCTGGCTTTCTTCGGTTTGCCACGATAGGTGACCAGTCCCGCTTCGGCATCGCGCATGTAATCGTCGCAAAACGCAGCCATTGTTGCCGCCGTATCCACGTCCTGTTTGGCTTGGCGTTTTTCTATCGCCGGGTCGCGGCCACTGGCGACAACTTCATACAGCCGCTTGGCTTCAACGCGGGCCTTGTTGATGGTCAAACGCCCGTACTGGCCAAACGTGTGGCGGGCTTTCTTGAACGTTACGGTGCTTGTGTACTGGATGAAGAAACTGGCCGTGCCATTCGGCTTGATCCGCAGGCCCAGTCCCTTCGGATTGTCGTCCCACAACCTGTCGTCGCCGGTCGCGGCGGAAATTGCCGCGTCAATTCTTTGCTTTGTCAGTCTGGCCATTTTGCTTCACCTGCCATCTGGGGCACCTATAGGGCACCCTCGTACAGTAATCTGGATCAATTCAGAGAAATGACTTCTGCCCTGATATATCCATAATAATACATATATTACTGTATGTTAGTAAAGTACAGTTTGACTGGGGCACTTCGGGTAACGTAAAGAAAACTAACCACCCCTACCTTCACACGGCAGGGGTCGCTGGTTCAATCCCAGCCGCGCCCACCATTTAAACCCCAAGGTTTTCTTGGGGTTTCGTCCGTTTGGGGGTACATGCGGTTTTGGTGAAATGAGGCCGTGGTGCCAGATGGTGAATTCGACGGCCCGCGCCTGCGCCAGGTTCTCGACAACCTTCTGTCCAACGCTGTGAAATTTTCGAAACCCGGAACAAAGATACTCATTCGCTGTGGGCAGGAGGGCTCATCCGCCAGAATTTCAATCGTTGATCAGGGCCCGGGGATTAGCGCAACTGATCTTGAAAATATGTTTGAGAGGTTCCAGAAAACAGGCAATCAACCGACGGGTGGAGAGCGAAGCACCGGCCTCGGCCTGTCGATTGTCAAAAATATTGTCGACGCGCACGACGGTGTCATAACCGTAACCAGTGTTCTCGGCGAAGGCACGACATTTACCATCGACCTGCCCAACTAACCCAGACCAGACATCGCCGAACGAAACGGACATTGTCCTTTAGACCGGATGACCGAACGGATCTTGTCCGAAAGTGATGCAGGTGCAGGAATGCGGAGTCTTTTCGGCAAGGTGAGCGACGGCTGCTATTAGCCAAACGGAGACGCCAGTAGCAATTGACCTGGTCTGGCGTTTCAATTCATATCGAAGAGGGTGGGATGAGTATGACGCGAGCCTTATCTACCATTTACAGGCTCGCCTGAGGGGGACGATTGCTTTATCCAGCCCTTCGAGACTGAATCGCACGATTAACGATTCCTGCTCTTTCGGCACAAATTTCATGTACAGGATTTTGGCGTGAAGCGCGCCCTTCAGACTTTTGATGATAATTTCATTGTTCCATTGGCCGATACGCTGACGAGTGGCGTCAACCTCAAGTGTTCTGTTGTACATAGGTTCGTCGTCAACCCTGACAAAAACTTTCATTGATGTGACATCAAGAAACATTCCCCAGTCGACAAAAGCTGTGGTTTTACCCTGCACGCACTGGACCCAGAAAGTCGGACGCAGCTCGGCAAATTCCGAAGCATCAATCTGCCAGTCGGAACGAACCCACAGGTCGCGCGACTGAACACGCAGAAAGACATTTCGCCCCCCGTCGTCCCGATCATGAGATGAGACCGTCCACTCCGATTTCATGTTGGTTCGAATTCGGACGTAGTACGTTTCCTTTTTGCCCACCACGGGATATCTGGCGAGAGCGTCGTAGCAACGCAAACGTTGTTTGTCTTGCTTGATAACCGCGCAGTCGGTCAGTTTCTTCAGGGGGGTATCGGCAGCTTGAAGTCCAAACGGGGTGGCAATCAGCAGAATCGCAAACAAACCGCTTATTCGAACCGTAATACGTTCGAGCATGATCTCAGGTCCATTAATTAATTTCTGTTTATCGTAGAACAATACATTTACTTCCCTTGAGTCACAAATGGCCTGACTATCGAAAATCAGTTAAGGACTCGTTTTCAACTCGAACATTGACGCCCCACTCCACGTGAAAAAAAGTGAACACTGAAGCGGCTTTGCGTCGGAAACTCTTCTGGTTGCTATCCGCTGCCAAACATTGTGTTTGGGATGATCAGGACAATGTCAGGCACCAACAACAGGATAATCATGCATGCCAACATTGCGAACCAGAAGGGCCATATGCCACGAAAAATGTCGTTCAGTTTGACGTCAGGCGCGATGCCTTTGACAACGAATACGTTGATTCCAACAGGTGGTGATATCAGACCCATTTCGAGAACGATCACCATCATCACGCCGAACCAAACCAGATCGACGCCGTAACTCTCCAGTATCGGCTGCACGAGAGGTATGGTCAGGACGAGGATGGCAAATCCCTCCATGAAAGTGCCAAGGACCACGTAAATGGCGAGGATGATTATCAACACACCCATCTGGGATCCAGCCATGCCGGTCAACGATTCCGTGAGTGCGAAAGGGATGCCGGACAAGGCTACAAATGGGGTAAACACAAATGCCCCCATAAGAATAAAGAACGAGGTCGCCGTGCTTCGCAGAGTGCCGAGCAGGACATCCTTCATCGACTCGATATTCACGGTTTTGCGTCCTACGGCAACCAGGAAAGAGAGGAAGGCTCCTATTCCGGCTGCTTCAACGGCCGAAAAAACACCCAGATAGATACCGCCTATGGTGATCGAGATAATACTGATTATCCAAAAGGCGCGACGGAGCGCGTCCATGCGTTCGGAAAATGATGCACGTTCAACTGAAGTCGGTGCCAGGTCAGGTCGCAAACGTGTCGAAATCCATATGGTCAATACGAACAATCCGGTCAACAACAGACCCGGCAGAACGCCGGCCAAAAACAGCCGGCCGATGGATTCTTCGGTTAGAATGGCATAGATGACGAAACCGGCCGATGGCGGAATCAATATTCCGAGCGTCCCGCCAGCGGCAACCGCACCGGTGGCCAGTGAGTCGTTGTATTTGTAGCGACGCATTTCCGGTAAGGCGACGCGGCCCATAGTCACTGCCGATGCCAGCGAAGAGCCGGAAAGCGCCGAAAACCCGGCGCATCCAACAATTGTCGAAGACGCCAGTCCACCGCGCAAATGCCCGAACCACGCATGAGCCGCCGTGTAGAGGTCGCGGCTCATGCCGGAGACGCCGGCCAGATTTCCCATAAGCACGAACAACGGCAATATGGTCAGGGAATAGATGGTCGAGACGCCGAACGATTCTCCGCCGAGAGTTGGCAGGGCACCGCGCGGATTGATCAAATAAATCCCAAGCGTGCCGACCAGCATCATCGCGGGTCCGACAGCCATGCGCATACCAAGAAGTACAAACAACAAGCCGAAGCCGGCGAGCCCTATTACCATATTGGACATGACATCTAGCTCCGCTCGTTCGGGTCTTCGCCGGCCCGAAAGTGCATCAATCCTTCAATCAGCTCGAGGAATTGAAGAACGCCATAGCCCGCCATTGCCAGCAGCAAAATCAGGTGAAACGGCGAGAAGGGAATCTCCAGATTGGGCGTGAAATAACCACAGTCTTCGCCGCACGCTATTTCTTCCCACAATGCCGCAGCCAATAGAAATGAGATCACGGCACTCAACAACCGGACAACTACGTCGCAATAACGTGTTACCTTTCGGCCTCCGACCATATTCAGCACATCAACCTGAATATGGGCGCCGATTTTCGCGCCATAAATAATTGAACCGGCGACCACGACCGACAACAACATGGTCGAGATGTCACCGATGCCGAAAATCGGATTCCCAAAGACATAACGAAAAACGACAGCGACCACAGTGACAACGACGAGACCAACTGCAGCCATCGCGCCGACTATGGCCAGGGCATTGGAAAAGAAGTCCACGGCCACGAAACCTGTTTCGATCGACTTTTTTCTCATGATCCCCTCCCAGGCTACAAATTCCTAGTTGCCACTCATTACTTTCATGATGTCGCCAGCCGTATGACCGCCCTTGAGTTTCTTTGTCTTGAACTTCTCCAGAACCGGCATCATGGCCTTTTTCATACTGGCAATCTCATTGTCCTTTAGATTGATGATTTCCACTTTATTCTTTACGGCTATCGCCATGCCTTTCGCTGCCGCAGCGTCATAGCCCTTGCCACCGCCTAGGCTTAGTTCGTCACCGCTCGCCGCATCGACCCACTTCTTCTCCTGATCGCTCATCGCATCGTAAGTTCCCTGGTTCATGAGCAATACAAAAGCAGAGCCAGAACCGGGAATGCCGACCGTCAGGTAATTCGCCGGCTCATAGAGTTTGAACGACCGGATTGCGCTGGGGTCAATCAGGATGCCGTCGATCGTGCCGTTCTGCAAATTCTGATTGATCACCGTCACCGGCTGAGCAAGGGCACGGGCACCCAATGCTTCGATGAAAGGCACGTTTTGTTTTGCCGTAACGCGAATCTTCATACCCTTCAAGTCCGCCAGGGTGTGGACGGGCCGATCTTTGGTCAACAAAATCGGCGTCTGGTTGGCCCAAATGGCCAGGACTTTCGCCTTGTATTCCTTCTCCAGAATATTACGGGCGTTGATCAGTTTTTTGGTGCCGTCCAAAGCGCTTTTTGCCATACCAGGTACCGCAATCACGTTGGTTAGAGGGAAATTTTTTGCTGTATAGCCTGGCAACGCGAAGGCGATATCCGCAACACCCTTGCGAAGGATCGCATACTGGGTCGGCGGCTTTGAGTTCAGGGCGCCGCCAGCGTATTGCTTGACTGTCAGCTTGCCGCCAGAAACTTCCGCAAGTTTGTTGGCAAATGGCGTAAATACGGCTTTGTTCATTGGGTGCTTTGCGCCCATGAAATAGGCCAGGCTCAGTTCCGCCGCAGCGACTGGTGTGGCCATTGCGCTTATCGCAACTGTGCCCGTGATCGCAATTTTGGATAGTGTTCTCATTAACATTTTGGCTCTCCCTTATTTTGAGGTCGATCTTGGAAGACCTCTTCAATTGATAGATACATCAGGCGATAGGTCGTATTACAGATTTCAGTTTTGACAGGCCGGTAAATGCCCTGTCCTGACTTTGTGAATGATGCGCACGTCTTCATCAGGGCTCTATATCAAACCCCTGTATTTCATATCCGTCTCGAGGATGTGGTGTGTCAGCCAGTTCTGGAGATATTCGTCTACAGATTCCAAAAGGATATCGCGTGATTCTCGCGACATAGTCATTGCGTAACGGACGGAATGTAGCCATTCGATGAAATCCCGATGAAACTCCAGGTGCCCGGTGATATCCGGAAGCTTTGCGTCCTCCATTAGTTTTTCTTCCCGTGCAAAATGGTATTTGGTGTAGTCCTCCAATTCGGCGAACAGATGACCTATGTCTGCCGATTGAGGTCGATACGCGCCGATTGACTGGATAATCTCGACGAGCCTTTTGTGGTCATTATCAAGGTCGGAATTGCCGACACTCCATGACTCCTGCCATTCCAGTTTACCCATCGTGATCTCCCATCCGTTCGCCGTTTCGAGCTACCCTCTTAATTCAATTTGTTCGCCATCGGGTCCCTTGAAGACAACGCGCATCCAACCTTCTTCACGCGGCAAGCGAGCGGGCGTGGGGTGGGGTTTTTGGAAGACCTCGACGCCGGCGTCGCAAAGCTCCTGGACGGCCAGCTCAAAATCATCAACTTCAAGGCAAAAGTGAAACCCGGATGCCTCTTCCCCACGCCCCACCATCTCCAGGACTGTGTCACCAAGTTTGAGATAGGAAATGTCAAAGCCCTTTGGCGTGCCGTGTTCGAAATAAGTCTCGAAACCAAAGTGGGTTTCATAGAATTTTTTCGACGCCTCCAGATCGCTGACGTTGATGGCGATATGATCAATACGTTTGTATTGCATTTAATTCTCCTGATTTCAGGCACCAGTTAACTGCTCTGTTACGAATGAGAGCATGCCCCTGACTTGAAAAAGACAGACACTTAGCGGGCGGGAGTTTGCATGTCCTCCAGGAGGGTGAGACCCATCCCGGTCAACATCGGCAAGTAATAATTTCGGTGGATTTTGTTGACCTGTGGCGTCAACGCGCCGCGCATGCCGAGCCACATCATCATCTCGACAGACTCGGCCCCGCCTTTCTCCATTAATTCGTCGTGGGAAATGCCGACCAGGCTTTCCGGGTCGTCTTCAAGCCTGTCAAGAAATTCCTGGTCCCAGGCTTCGTTCATGTGGCCAAATCGATCACCATGGAGTTGGTGAGAAAGTCCGCCGGTACCGACAATCACCACGCGGGCGTCGTCCGGGTATGATTCAACGGCGATCCGCAAGGCCTTCCCCAGATTCCACAGACGGTTAGGCGAAGGCAAGGGGTGCTGTAACACATTGACGGCAAAAGGAACGGTCTTGACGTCCCAGTCAGGGTCACATTCGAACAGCAGCGGCATGGGCACGAGAATACCATGATCCATCACCATCTCCTGGCAAACGGTGATGTCAAATTCACTTTCGGTTACCAGAGAATCGGCCAGATGCCAGGAAAAATCGGCGTCACCCTTTACCGTCGGCAAGGACCGGACACCCCAACCTTCGTCACCGATGGGATATTCGTCCGCTGCCCCCATCGCGAAGGTCGGATATTTATCATAGAAAAAGTCGGTGCCGTGATCGTTGTAGAGAACGATAGCATGCGTAATGCCGGCGTCCTTCAACCAGGCTTTGGCTGGCTTGTAACCATCAAACAAGGGGCGCCATTCCGGTGAGTCCTGTTGATCTTGATCGTATGCAACGCCGATTGAAGGGACATGAGACGTTCCGACGCCTGCGATTAGTTTTCCCATTTTTCGTTACCTTTTTTCCTGTGGATCGTCGCCGCAGAATGTGCCGCTATGTATTTTGACGAAGCGGCACGTTGCGGGTTTTGATGAATTCTTCCTGGGTCTGGCCGCGCTGCTGAGCGCCAATCGAGGCCAAACCATCGCCGGTGACCGCGCCGATTTTCAGCAACATGTAAATGCTGCCACCGCCTTCTTCGACGAGCACTTTCCAGTCTTTCTCGAGAACTTTCTGTTTTTCCCAGGCCGAAAGCCCGAAGCTGTCCATACAGCCCTCGGGATCATTTTTGTAGGCCTCTCTGACCTCGGCCTTGTGAAGGGAATAGGCAAAACGGTTCAACTTCAGGCCTTTTTGCGATCTTTGACCTGTGAATACGGTAGTGCCTGGTATGTGATCGGTATGACCGGTTTCTCTGGACATAATTCCTACACCTCTGTCTGGATTGTTGAGAGGACGGGGCTTTTTGCTCCTGCAAGCCACCAGTTGACGGCGTAAATCGACGCGCCAAACATCTGTTTCGCTTGACGAACCATCGTTTCGTGATGCAATACTTTATTTCGTGTGGCGAAATTGACGACTGAACGAAGTAAGGATGGATCATGCCCGCTGAACAGGACGGCCAGGTTATTCAATCCATTGAATTGGCGATGCGCATCCTCGAAAGCCTTGCGACGAGCGGCGGTGAGAAGGGTATTACCGAGCTTGCAAGAGAGCTTTCCGTGACCAAGGCGCGAGTTTTTCGCCATGTGAATACCTTGCGCCGGCTGGGCTACGTAACCCACAACCCGGCTAGTAAAAAAGACCATGTCGGCATGCGTCTTCATCTCCTGGCCAAAATGGTGGGCGAGAATGTTGAGTTGACCCCTGCCGTGCGTCCAGTGTTGGAAGATTTGCGCGACCAGACCGGCCAGACCGCGGTATTCGCGACTGTGCTTGATGGCAAAATGACCATGATTGATTTCGCTTCGGGCACCACGCTTGTTCAGTTTACCTTCCGCCCCGGCGCCACGTTCAATCTCAACTCTGCAGCGCTCGGCCACGTCTCGCTGGCCTTCGGGCCGGAAGAGTATTGGGATCATGTCAAGGTTGACAGGTTTGAGCAGGAAACGCCAAAGACGATCACAGATCCCACGACCCTTGTCGCCCGTGTGCAAAAAGCCCGGGCCCGGGGCTGGACGATTGTGCCCGAGGAAGCCGTGGTAGGTGTCAATGCCATCGCGGCACCTGTTTTTTTCCATGATTCCACATATGCCGGTGCGATCGCCATTGTCGGATCGACGCAGTATATTTCGCCCAACCCGGCCCAGGAACTGATTGATCACGTTGTCGAAGCCGGACACGCGGCGTCTCGAAACCTGGGTTGGCGCCCCGGCGTCTGAAACGACACCTGAAATGTCGCTCAGGGCGGGGAACGACGCCTGACACATGCCTCGCATGATCAGACCTCCGGCCAGTGTTCGAAGGGTAGTCCGGAATGGTTCTCGGCGTATGCGACCTGGGCCGTTCGATCCGAAATCAGATACTCAATTTGCGCTTCCTGCATACGGCGATCAAACGAATTGCTGTCAGGAAAAATGTGATACATCGCGGTATTGCTCCAGGAAAACCGCTGTACCTGGCGGTTGCGGCGCAAGGCGATTTCCGAATAGCTCTCCAGTATCGAACTGTCGTCGTTCTTGAAATGCTTGATCAACGCGGCGGATAAAACGCTGACATCTGCGAACGCCGAATTCAGGCCCTTGGCCCCTGTCGGCGGGACAATATGCGAGGCGTCGCCTGCCAGAAACAGTCGGCCATGGCTCATCGGCTCCGAAAAAAAACTTCGCAGCGGTGTCACGTCCTTCTGGGTTATTTCGCCGCGCTGAAGGGTCCAGTCCGAAGCACCCAGACGGGTATCCAGCTCGTCCCATATCCGGTCATCCGACCATTCTCCAAGATCTTCGTCAGGCGCACATTGCAGATAAAGCCTGGCGACTTCAGGCGAACGCATGCTCAGCAGGGCAAACCCCCTCTCGTGATGCGAAAACAACGCGACGTCCTTCGAATTCGGTGCATTTGCCATGACGCCCAGCCAGCCGAACGGATAAACCTTGTCATAGGATTTCAGAATCCCGGCTGGAATGGCCTGGCGTGAGGGTCCGTGAAAACCATCGCAACCGGCGACAATATCAGCCGTCAGCTCTTTTTCGACACCTTCATGCGTGTACTTTACAACCGGCTGGTCACCTTCGATACCCTCGATCGACGAGACCGGCGCATCGTAGAGAACGGTATGGCCTTCCGCCGCAAGGCCGCCGAGCAAATCCTTCGTGACTTCCTGCTGGCCATAGACGGTTACGCTGCGGCCAATCAGCTCGTCGAAGTTCAGATTGTGATGTTCGTTCCTGTATCCGATACAGACGCCCGAGTGACGCATGCATTCTTTTTTCAAGCGCTCACCGATCCCGGTCTTGATCATCAGGTCGACGGCGTTTTGCTCCATTACCCCGGCGCGGATACGGCTTTCGACATACTCCTGGCTGCGAGCTTCCAGAACAATGCTTTCGATCCCTCTTAAACGCAGGATCCACGCCAGGAGCGAACCTGACGGGCCGGCTCCAATAATCGCGACTGGGACATGCATGGCTGACTCCTCATTGGCAGATGAAAAATATTCTTGTTGTTTCGTTTAATGAGACGCAGTATCGTTAAAAGAAACACTAGTGTGACAATATGTCGCTGTCAAGTGCATTGATCAAGACGCTGTCGAAACAGTGAAAAGACTGTAGGCCGACTCTGGGGAGATCGCGATATGACCGACGTCAATGAGGGAAAGGAAAAGTCATGAAGCTCTCCGAAACCACTGTGGAGTTCGCTTTGCTGGCGCAGGCGAAAACGAAAACGCTGCGAAATAATCCTGTCGGTTTCTTTTTTGCCGCAATGATGGCAGGTGCCTACGTCGGTGTCGGAATCCTGTTGATCTTCAGTGTTGGTGAAAGTGTTGACCCGTCGATCCGAAACCTGGTGATGGGCTGCAGTTTCGGGATTGCATTGACTTTGGTCATTTTTGCCGGGTCGGAGCTTTTCACCGGCCATACGATGTATATGGTCCTTGGGTTGCTTGGTGGTTCGACGTCGTGGCGCGATCTGGGGCGCTGCTGGAGCGCAACATGGATCGGGAATCTGGCCGGTTGTATCGTACTCGCGGCCCTCTTTGTTGCAGGCGGCGGCGGTACCGTCCTTCAGGACGGCGCTGATCTTCTGCACGTCGTCACTGTCAAAAAAATGTCCGCATCTGCCGTTGAACTGGTTGCGCGTGGCATGCTGTGTAACTGGCTGGTCTGCCTGGCAATCTGGACTTCGGCGCGAACCAAAAGCGACTCGGCCAAATGCATACTGATATTCTGGTGCCTTTTCGCGTTTATCGCAGCAGGGTTCGAACACAGCATCGCCAACATGACAATATTTGCAGTCGCATTGATGTCGGAACACCCCGATGCCGTGACGTTCACGGGAGCAGCGCATAATCTGGTTTGGGTAACCATCGGCAACACCATCAGTGGTGCCGTTGTGATGGGCTACGGTTACTGGATTGTCTCTGACCGACCGCGCCTTGACGGGGAGGGAGACTAGCTCAAATTAGTCCGCTATGCCCTTAAAAGCAGACATCACCGTCCAGAAGGTCCGTTTAAGTGCAGGAAAGCAGAGGCTTTACGGGACTTTGAGTGATGGGCGCTAATAGCCATATGCGGTCATGGAATTTGCAATCAAATTTATTTGCGTCGTATCAGTTCCACGTATACCAGGTATACGGAGCGATGGTCGTACGAACACGGTGTTAACCGTCATTCCGGCGAGCGGTCGATTTTCAGGGCCACAAAAATCATCCGGCCGTTTGTATGGACGTGGGCATATGGGTTTGGTCCGGAAGTGACCAGATGTCATGAAAATCAAGATTCTCAAAAATAATGCTCACGGCCAGTCAGCGTAGTTGCTGGTCGGTAATAGCGATCCGTCGCGAAGTGACCTGGCGACGGTGTCCCGGTACCTGGCTGGTGGCAGGCCGGTTTTCCCTTTGAAAAAACGACTGAAATGGCTGACATCCTGAAACCCCACGATATTGGCAACCTGTTCGACAGTCATGGCCGAACGTTCCAGTCGTAAGCGAGCCTCGTGGAGAACGCGTTCGTGCAACAGCTGGATCGGTGTCTTGCCAAGTTCACGTCGGCAAATATCATGCAAGCGGTCGTGAGAAATGCCAAGAGCCTCAGCATATTGCCGGATTGAACTCCTTTCGCGAAATCGCATTTCCACCAGCTGACGAAACCGTTGCAGGAGGCGCGAGGCATCTCCCTGCGTTTGAACTGCAACTTCCTCAACCCCCGACAGGCGCCACAGAAGAACCAGTATTGATCGAACTTGTGCGAGAACCATGTTCCAGGATCCGTTTCTCGGGCGGTTCAGTTCCCTCACGATCATATCGAAGGCATGTTCTGCGTCATTAATCGTAATACCGCCATCTTCCATGTTGGCGACGATACGCCGGTCAACAAGCAATCTCAGATCGTCTGATTCAGGATTGTTGCCGATAATATCAAACAGTGCTTCATCGTTAACGGAGAAATAAAAGCCTGCGCTGCCGGGTCGAATACGAAGACTTCGTCCCGAACGCCATGGAATCCAGGTGAGGCACGGGGCTTTGAAGGTTACAATTTCGTCACCGGTTTCGATCTGTCCCTCTCCTGTAGACAGAAAAACGCTTCGCCAATGACGCTCATCGGTCGCGCCGGCATAGCCGAGGATTTTGTCTCGCAAGACACTTTGCAAGACCTCCGCTCTCAAATGAGGAGAGATCGGTTGAATGCTGTGTTCAATCGTAAAATCAGGCATTATTCTACGATAATACCCAAAAAATGACATAAATTCCCCAATTTTATTCATTTTCGCCTGATCAATCTTTTGCTCTTCTGTCATGCGATAGCCCGACGAACATTTAGATCAAAAAAAACATGCGACAGAACGGGCTGCGAAATGGGGGAACTTGGTGCTCGAAACCAAGCTTTACATTGGCGGCAATTTTGTGCCCGCCGTTGACGGTGCGACATTTGATCGGCTGGACCCGGTCACCAACACTGTTGCAACACGCGCAGCCGCAGCGTCGGTGAAAGACGCTATTGGTGCCGCAAATGCGGCGGCAGCTGCCTATCTCGGCTGGTCCGGGACCCTGCCTGAACAACGAAGCGAAATTTTGAACAAAGCCTCCGAATTGTTGCTCGAACGAAGCCATATTTTTACAGAGGCGATGGCAGAGGAAATTGGCGCTTCTGAAGTCTGGGCAAAATTTAATTGTGAACTTGCGGCGTCAATACTTGACGAAGCGGCGCTCATGTCGGACAAGCTCTCGGATATCGAAATTCCGGCCAGAAAGCCCGGGGTGAAGGCCTATGCTGTCCGTCAGCCGGCGGGCGTCGTGCTCGGCATTGCGCCATGGAATGCACCGGTCGTGTTAGGCGTTCGAGCTGTCGCCGTTCCCCTGGCTTGCGGTAACACGGCAATTTTGAAGGCGTCCGAACTGTGCCCCAAAACGCACAGCCTGATCGTTGATGTCCTTAATGATGCCGGGCTGCCGGAAGGTGTGCTCAATCTGGTAACAAATGCGCCGGAAGATGCGCCGGAAATTGTTGAAGCGCTGGTCGCACACGAAGCTGTACGGCGTATTAATTTTACCGGTTCGACGCGCGTTGGACGCAGCGTTGCGGGTATGTGCGCTCGACAAATTAAACCTTGCTTACTCGAATTGAGTGGAAAAGCGCCCATGCTGGTGCTGGATGACGCCGACATTGATGAAGCGGTAAAAGCGGCAGCATTTGGAGCTTTTTTCAATCAGGGACAAATTTGTATATCGACAGAACGCATTGTCGTCGATCAATCTATTGCCAATGAATTCGTTGAAAAATTTTCGACCAAGGTTGCTTCACTCGAGGCCGGCGATCCGCGTAAGGGGAAATTTCCGCTCGGCGTGATGATCAGTCGCGAATCCACGATCAGGGTCAAAAATCTGGTCGAGGATGCCATGTCCAAGGGTGCCCGGTTGCTCGCCGGATTTGAAATGGATGATATCGTGATGCAGCCGGTCCTTCTGGATGGTGTCAATCCATCGATGAATATCTATCGGGAAGAATCGTTTGGTCCGGTCGCCACTGTTATTCGGGTGAACGGTGTCGAAGAGGCGATCTCGGTCGCGAACGACACAGAATTCGGTCTTGCCGCCAGCGTCTTCGGGCAGGATATCGATCGGGCAATGACTGTCGCCCGGCAAATTGACAGTGGCATATGTCATATCAACGGGCCGACGATTTACGATGAACCACAAATGCCATTCGGCGGCATGAAAGCCAGCGGGTACGGCCGTTTCGGCGGTGATGCGGGTGTCGCTGAATTTACCGAATTACGCTGGATATCTGTTCACGGTGAACAGCAGGAGTATCCGATTTAGTAGACGACCCAGTTATATTCAAACCACCAGGGAGGAAGACAGTGAAACGCAGAACATTACTAACGACGACGCTGGCGACAATCGTTGCCGGTGGACTTGCAGTGGGTACTGCCCACGCAGCGGGCACCATCAAGATTGGAGCAGTCGCTCCGAAAACCGGACCGTTGTCCGGTGGCTCCACCGTCACGCACTGGCCCAACATCAGACTTTGGGTCGAACAGGTGAATGCCCGTGGTGGTCTCAAGCTCAAGGACGGCAAGAAGATGCTTGAGCTGATTGAATACGATGATCAGACGAACCCGGGCGTCCATATCAAGGCTGCCCAACGTCTGGCAACACAGGACAAAGTCGACTTCATCGTTGCTCCGTTCGGCACCGGTTTCAATCTGGCATCTGCGCCGATCTATGCAAAGCACGGCTACCCGCATATCGCGGTCAGCGCGATTTCCGACAAGATTCCGGAATTGACCAAACGTTATCCCAACCTCTTTTTCACTTTGGGATCAACGACGGATTTTGCCGGTTCAGTTGCCAAAATCCTTGCCAAAATGAAGGCAGACGGAAAGCTTGGCTCCGGCAGAGTAGCCATGGTCAATGTTGCTGATGCCTTCGGCATTGAACTGGCTGAAACTGCGCGGCCTATCTTTAAAAAAGCGGGTTTGGAAATCGTCTATGACAAATCCTATCCGCTTGGCACGCAGGATTTATCGCCAATCGTCAAAGGCGCCAAAGCCGCCAATCCGGATGCTTTCGTCGCCTGGTCTTATCCGCCGGATACATTCGGCCTGACGAAACAGGCTTTGACGCAGAACCTCAACGTCAAGGCTTATTACACTGCGGTGGCGACTTGCTTCCCGGCATTCGGCAAGGCTTTCGGCAAGGCAGCCGAAGGTATTCTCGGTGCCGGCGGGGTAGATCCGACGACGCCTGAAATGAAGGCCTATCGTGCGGCCCATCTTAAGATCACCGGCAAGACTGCCGACTACTGGGCCAGTGCGAACACCTATGCCAGCCTGCAAATTCTTGAGCAGGCAATTGAAGGTGTTGGTGAAAACGACCGCAAAAAGGTCACCCAGTATATCAAGGACAATACGTTCAAGACGATCATGGGTGACATCAAGTTCAAGAACCAGGTCAGCTACAAATACTGGACGGTGGGACAATGGCAGGACGGCGTATTCTACGGCGTCGAATCGCGTGACATGCCAAACGCCAAGCCAGTCATAATCAAGTCCGGCTGGAAGTAGTCACATATTGGAAACTCCGGCGCGTTCGCGTGTCGGAGTTCCTTTTTGAATTTATAGATAAATGGATGTTTTGATATCAGGCCTGTTGCTGGGCGGTACCTATTCGCTAATCGCGATGGGACTGAACCTTCAGTACGGCGTCGCCCGGATCATGAATCTGGCCAACGGCGAAATGCTGGTGGCGGGTGCCTTCGCTGCTTTCTGGACTTTCACTGCCGGTCAGGTAAGTCCGCTTCTTGCCATTTTTTTTGTGGCACCGGTTGCCTTCGCCGCGAACTGGCTGATTTACCGTATTATTTTGACGCCTCTGATCCGGCGGGCGAAAAATCAGGGGCAGCTTGAAGTCGACAGTATCCTGGCGACATTTGGGCTTGGCTTTGCCTTCGTCGGCATTATGGTCGCGACGTTCGGGGCCGACTATTTTTCCTATAACTATCTCGGCGAGGGCATCGATTTTGTCGGCAGCACCTTCGCACTCAATCGAATTGTCGCTTTCGCGGCCGCCGCGATTATTTGCGGCGCACTGTACCTCTGGCTCAACAAATCGCGCGCCGGTATCGCTGTCCGGGCGATTGCTGTCAGTCCGGATTCAGCCGGCCTGGTCGGCATCGACGTACAGCGAGTATCCGCGATGGCCTTTGCGCTTGGCGGCGCTGTCACGGCGGTGGGGGGTGCCTTGATCAGCACATTCCTGACGCTGGACGCATCCATTGGCGTTCTGTTCACCATGAAGGCCTTGATCATTGTCATCATGGGCGGCGTCGGTGACGTGCGCGGCGTAATCGTTGCAGCGCTGGTTCTGGGCCTCGCCGAGACAGCGGTCGCCACACTGATTGACCCGGGTCTGACGCTGGTTGCTGCCTACCTCATGTTCATTCTGGTGTTGCTGTTTCGTCCGCAAGGCTTGTTCGGGAGGCCGTCGACATGATTGGCGCGGGCACCACATCGTGACATCTTCCGAAATCAGAAATTTCATCGTCGTCATTATTCTGTTTGCGTTGGCGGCATTGTTGCCGTTGACCGGAAATGGTTATTACATTTCCATAGGCGTGACGATTGCGATGTATACCGTACTGGCAACCAGTTGGTCACTGTTCTCGGGCCCGACGCACTACATTTCGTTAGCCACTGCTGCTTTCTATGGAACCGGAACGCTGATCGTCGCCTACGGCATCGAAACTGTTCCTTACTGGATACTGCTTGTCTTCGCCGTGATCGCCGGGGCGGTGCTGGCTGCACTCGTAGGATTGGCGACGCTTCGCCTGTCCGGTGTCTATTTCGTGATTTTCACACTGGGCCTGGCGGAGATGATCCGTCAACTGACCAGCTGGATTCAAAATAACTTTACCGGCAGCCGGGGGTTATACGTGCTGACCGACCTGACGGAGGAGCATATTTACTGGGAGCTGCTGGTGCTTGCGGCCGTCATTTTTATGGTTGGCTGGTGGATCGGTCGTTCGCGTCTCGGGTTTGCCATGCGCATCATTGGCAATGACGAAACCGTTGCTTCTCATGTCGGCATAAATACGGCCTGGTCCAAGATACTGCTGTTCATGGTCTCTGGCATGGCCGCGTCACTTGTTGGTGCGCTGTTGGCGCCGCGCTGGACATACATCGAACCAAACCTCGCGTTCTCGCCGTTACTATCGTTCGAGGTCGTGATCATGGCGCTGCTGGGCGGCATACATCGTTTGTGGGGGCCGCTGGTTGGCGTCATTCCGTTCACAATATTGCTCGAAGTGATCGAAGCAAATTATCCGACTCAGACCATTCTGGTCATGGGTATTGCTTTTCTGTTGATCGTCTATCTGGTGCCACATGGTGTCGTTGGCAGGCTCGAAGAGGCTTACGCAAAACTAAAACGGAGGCAGAACTGACATGACCTCCGACAGAATTGTCCTGAACGTCCGGGGTGTAACAAAACGGTTTGGCGGACTGGTGGCGGTCGACGGTATGGACTTTGATGTCCGCGAGCACGAAGTTATGGGCCTTATCGGACCCAATGGCTCCGGGAAGACCACGATGATGAACCTGATCTCGGGAGCGTTGAAGCTGACAGCGGGCCAGATTTCCCTGGAAGGTCGACAGATTTCCAATCTGCCCGCCAAGGACATTAACCGGCGTGGTGTCGCCCGTACGTTCCAGCTGGTAAAGGTTTTACCGACCCTGAGCGTTATTGAAAACGTGCTGGCAGGGGCCGTTTTCGGGCACAAACGCAGATGGGGACATGATGCCGAGAATTTTGCGCACAAAGTCCTGCAACAGGTTGGCATGGATTACATCGCCGATGCGCCGGTCTCCAGCCTGACCTATATCGATCAGAAACGCCTGGAGCTTGCCCGCGCCCTGGCGTCGGAACCGGAAATCCTGCTTCTCGACGAATGGCTCGCCGGCCTTAATCCGACTGAGCTGGAGACCGGCATTTCCTTGATCAAGGAACTTCGAGCGGAAGGGCGCACGGTAATTCTGGTTGAACACGTCATGGATGCCATTCGCAGCCTTTGCGACAACTGCGTCGTGATGAACACGGGTCGCAAGATCGCTGAAGGTTCGCCTGACAACGTCCTGACGGACCCCGAGGTCGTTCGCGCATACCTTGGAGACGATGATGCTTGAGGTGAAAAACCTTTGCGTCTCCTACGGTCAGCACCTTGCACTCGACAATGTGTCGATCAATGTCGAAAAAGGTGAAGTTGTCGTCATCCTTGGCGCCAACGGGGCAGGCAAGAGTTCGCTCCTTCGTGCCATCTCCGGCATGAGTGAAGGCACCACCAGCGGGGAAGTTCTGCTGGATGGTCAAGTCATTTCCGGAATGCAGACTCACAGTATCGTTGAACAGGGAATTGCTCTGGTGCCTGAGGGGCGTGGTGTTTTCCCGGACATGACCGTTGAGGAAAATCTGCTACTCGGTGCCTACACCCGGCGCGCGCGGCAAGAACAGTCCCAGAACCTTGAGCGCCTTCTTGGACTGTTTCCCAAACTGGTCGAACGCCGAAATCAGATCGTTCGCACCATGAGCGGCGGTGAACAACAGATGGTGGCAATCGGACGGGCGATGATGTCTGCACCACAGATCCTGATGCTGGATGAGCCGTCTCTCGGCTTGTCACCGCTTCTCTGCAAGGAGCTTTTTCACAGTCTGACCGAAGTGCGGAAAAGTGGCATCGGTATTCTGCTGGTCGAACAGAATGCCAAACAAAGTCTGGCAATCGCTGACCGGGGATACCTGCTCGAAAACGCACGGATTACCGGTGCCGACAGTGCTGCCAATCTTGCCAACGACGCTGCTGTCCAGAAGGCCTATCTCGGTGTTTCGGGCAAGGCGACGGCCATGAAACACGAGACCCTCGTTGCGACCTCAACGGACGACAGGATTGACGATACGCTGGCGGAGGCGCGTGACGCCGCGAAACAGGCGCTTTCCTTCATTTCGGCCGGGCCCGGCCAGGGGCGCACTCGAACGGATGATGTCATAAATGGCGGCGTCGAGGAGCTCGTCCGCCACGCCACAGACATTTCCTCCGGATATACGCGAGAAGCCCCGGCGCAGAAGGCATCGTCTTCCGTTGTACCGTCTCGTGCAACGACGAAACCTTATGCGGGTCCGGGTCGGGAGATCAGTGACGTTTTGGCCGAAATCGAGCGGGCGGCCCGCGATGCCAGACTTCCAGGCGAGTCGATAAAAACAAATGATTCAAAACCATCCGCACCTACCGCTGAAAGACATGAAGACGACGTCGAATCCTTTGATGATCTCCCGGAGATCGAGATTTGGCAGCGGGAGCCCCGGATCGAAATTTACCGCCGGAACAACGGCAAGATGAAACGAGTAAAGGGAGACTGACATGGTCAAGCAATTCAAGGGTCAGTATATCGGCGGCAACTGGGTCCCCGTAAACAGGGGTTTCCCGTCTTATAACCCTTCGGATGGATCGGTCTGGGCAGATGCGCCCGATGCCACGCGGCGCGAAGTTCGCATGGCAATCGATGCGGCACAGGCTGCGTTACCTGAGTGGGCGAATATGCCGTTCCAGCATCGCTCCCGCATGATGACCAAATTCGCGGATATCCTGGAAAAACGCAGGGCAGAACTTGTCGATCACATTATGAAGGAGAGCGGCAGCTGGATTGGAAAGGCTCAATTCGAAGTCGGCCTTGCGGCAGACGCCTGGCACGCGGCATCTGCCGCTTGTTACGGCTCGTCGGGTGAGCTGCTGCCATCCGAACATAACAAGGTGTCAATGGCGGTGCGGCGACCATTGGGTGTTTTCGCAGTGATTAGCCCGTGGAATGTGCCGTTGGTTCTAACCAGTCGTCCTATGGCGTTTGCCATGGCTGCGGGCAATGCCATTGTTCTCAAGCCTTCCGAGGAAACACCCTATTGCGGCGGCATTTTGTTCGCAGAAATTGCCGAGGAGGCTGGCCTGCCGCCGGGCGTCCTGAACGTCGTCACTTGTTCACGTGAAAGCGTCGGCGAGGTTGGCGATGAACTGATCGAACATCCCCTGGTCAAGGGCATCATGTTTACAGGCTCAACTGCCGTTGGTCGCCAGATCGCTGCCAAGGCCGGCGCGCATCTCAAAAAATGCTGCGTGGAACTCGGCGGCAAGGACGCGCTGATTGTTTGTGACGATGCCGATCTTGAACGGGCGACCGGCGCAGCCAGTTTCGGCAGCTTCATGCACCAGGGCCAGATTTGTATGTCCGTGGAAAAATTGCTGGTACATGAAAATATTTATCAGCCGTTCATGGAACGCTTCAAGGCGCGCGCCGCCAACCTCAAGGTGGGGCCGACCTCCAACAATGACAATGTCATTGGGCCGTTGATCAACGACAAACAGGCTGCGAAAGTCAAAGACCAGATTGACGATGCATTGGCCAAGGGTGCCACGGCCGAGGTCGGCGGTGGCGTCGAGGGACGGTTCGTCAGCCCGACGGTTCTTACCGGGATCACACCTGATATGAAGGTCTACCGCGAGGAAACCTTCGGCCCGGTTGTGCCTGTTATCCCCTTCCGCACAGACGACGAAGCCATCTCGATCGCCAACGACACGGAATACGGTCTGTCGTCCGGTGTGATCACGCAGGACGAAAACCGTGGTCTGGCCATTGCCGAACGGCTCGAAACCGGAATGTGTCATATCAACTGTTCGCCCATCAACGACGAACCCCATGCTCCATTTGGCGGCATGAAATCATCCGGCGTTGGTCGTTACGGCGGGCGCTGGGCGATGGAAAATTTTACCGAAACAAGATGGATCACCATGGAGCGGGGCGGCAGGCCTTTCCCGCCAATGTTCTAGGGATTGAGTGACATGACAGAACAAACGGCGGATCTCGGCTGGAAACCAAAAAGGATCCTGAAGGGAAAACGAATTATCGTCACGGGCTGTGCTTCCGGTATCGGAAAGGAAACGTCTCGGCTGATAAAGAGTTTGGGCGGTGATGTCATCGGTGTCGACCGCAATATGACGACCGACTATGTCGACGAACTTTATCGGGCAGATCTGTCTGACAAACGTTCAATTAAGGCGTTGGTGATGGCCTTGCCGAACGGTTGTGACGGCATCGCCAACATTGCCGGCCTGCCGCCGACTCTGCCTGCCGAGCTGGTCGTGAAAGTCAATCTCGTTGGCTTGAAGTTTTTCACCGAGAGCATGATCCCAAAACTGGCGGATGGAGCGTCTATCGTCAACCTGGCCTCGCTGGCAGGCTTCGGCTGGCAGCAGGCGATCGATCAGATCAAGGCGTCAGAGGCGCTCGACTTCCACGAAGTTGCCGATTTCGTCCACCGACACGGCATAGATCAGGAACAAGGGCGGTCCTACTTCTTTTCCAAGGAAGCTTTGATTGTCTGGACCATGCAAAACCGATGGACCTGGCGGGACAGGGGCATACGAATGAATGCAGTCAGCCCGGGCCCGGTGGATACGCCCATCCTGAAGGACTTCCTGGAGACTTTGGGTGAGCGGGCCGAGGAAGATAACCGAGTGATGGACCGGCCAGGCACACCCGAAGACATCGCCCCCATCGTCGCCTTCCTGCTTTCCGATATGACGACCTGGATTCGAGGCACGAACATTCCTGCGGACGGCGGCATGTCGTCCAATATCCTGTGCGATTTGCACGGGTTCTGAATTTCTTGAAAACGTCGGAACTACTGACCCGAGACTGAGGAGATAAAGATGACTGAAACGATCCTTTGGACCATTGGCATTATCATTTTGCTGGCGGTAATTGTCGTCGTTCTCGCGTGGTTTTATGAGCGCGGCACGCGGGAGATCAGTTTGATCCGTTCCGGACTGGGTGGGCGCAAGGTCGTTATGGACGGCGGCATGCTTGCGATCCCCTATTTTCACGAGGTCAGTCGCGTGAACATGCAAACCCTCAGGCTCGAAGTTCATCGAACCGGAGAGGCCGCGCTAATCACCAAGGACCGGATGCGTGTTGATGTCGGAGTTGAGTTTTATGTTTCGGTCCATTCGGATGACGAAAATATTGCACGAGCGGCCCAGACGCTGGGTCGACGAACGTTCCACGCAGATCAATTGCTCGAACTGATCCAGGGTAAACTGGTGGACGCCCTGCGCTCTGTATCTGCCCGTTTGACAATGGACGAGCTGCACGAAGACAGAAGTGCCTTTGTCGCCGAAGTCCGGGAAAGCCTCGCTGATTCGCTGGCGACCAACGGTCTCAACCTCGAATCCGTCTCGCTTTCAGCGCTCGATCAGACGCCGTTTGCGGCGCTCGACGAAAACAACGCTTTCAACGCAGTCGGCATGCGCAAACTGGCTGAGGTCATCGCCAAATCGAAAAAGGAACGCGCCGAGATCGATTCGGATGCGGAAGTATCTGTGCGCCGCGCCTCTATGGAAGCGACCAAACGCAAACTACAGATTGATCTAGAGGAACAGGAAGCCGAAATCTCCCAGACTCGCGAGATCGAAACCTTGAAGGCGGCGCAACTTGCGGAAGTGGCGAGGCAAAAGGCGACGGCCGAACAGGAAGCGGCGCACGCCCGAATTCATATGGAGGAACAAATTCGCACTGCCGACATCGCACGCGAGCAAGCAACCCGACAGGCGGAGATCGCAATGGATCGTGAACTGGAAGCGGCGGAAATAGCACGCGAGCGTGATTTCGAGATCGCCAAAATGGACCGCCATGTGTCGCTGGCCGCCAAGTCGCAGGAAGAAAGCAAGGCCCAGGCTGAGGCAGACGACGTACGGGCCGAAGCTATCAAATCAGCGGAGGCCGTTACCACTGTTCGCCAGGTCGCGGACACCGAGCGTCGCCTGGAAATTGCCGGCATGACCGCACGCAGGGAAGCGGAAACCGAAGGCGACAGGGTGCGCATCGCCGCTGAGGCTTCCAGAGATGCCTCAGCCGATATTGCCAAGGCATCGATCGCCGAGGCGGAGGCGCGTCGCTTTGTGCTGATCTCTGAAGCAGAAGCACAGCGTGTGTTGAACGAAGCGGAAAATGCCCGCGACGCACACATTGTAGAACGCGATATCGAAATTGCCCGTCTGGAGGCGTTGCCCAAGATCGTCGCGGAAATGGTCAAACCGGCAGAGAAGATCGAAAGCATCAAAGTGCACAATATCACTGGGTTCGGCTCGCGTCGGAGTGAGGGTGATGGAAGCGGTAATCGCTCTGTCGTCAATCAGGCGCTCGATTCGATTCTTGAAATGGCAGTCCAGCTCCCCACCCTGAAAAAAATTGGCGATGAACTGGGCGTCAGCATTGAGGACGTTGCGAAAGGTTCATCAAAAAGCAAATCGACTTCATAACCGTTGGAGCAGAAAGCCTCCAGCGGATCTGTCGATCTTTCCAGACCGGAAGGGACTGTACCGCCGCGAACATATTTTCAGATGTGAAAGTCTGTTATTTGCTATTGGGAGAAATCAATCAGATTCTCGCGTTGCATCCGAGTTTATGTGCGTAGCAGACATTCACTCAAAGAAGTTTGCTCAGCAAATATAGGCTTGCCGTAACGCCAGAAGCTCCTCTTGTCGCGAGCCCTCCGCGACGCAAGGTGTCCCACCGTCGCCGAAGCCTCCGTTGAATTGTCCGAATAGACTGAAGCTCTGCCGTTGAGGGGCAATGATTCGAGTACTATGTACTGTCCGCTTCGAGTCAAAAGCAGACTGAATTACGGCCTCTCAAATTAGTCCTCTTTACCCCTCAAAGCAGACATCTTTGAACGGAAGTCCGTTATGCGCACGAAAGCAGACGAAAACAGCACTCTGATTGAGGGCCGACCAATGTCCTACGATCAAAACGGATAACACCGTGGCTCAGAGCCAGTCTTTAAGGAACATGCCGGCTTTGGCTCCCATGGCCTTAGCCGCTTGATTGACTCGCGATATGATGCCGGTCTCAAGCGCCGAGGCAGCATCGCCAATTCGGGCGGTCATGCAATCTACCGTAACTGCGGCGACGGATGTTTGATCCAGTGCTGGCAGGCGCGTCACGCCAGCTTCATCAATCCCGATCCCCGCATCATTAAACACCGCGATCCTGACAACCGCTTTCAGGGCGCGGGCCGGATCGCCACCGATCAGGCCACCGTGCGAGCCCGTAATCACGATTTCTCCGTCGTCTTCCGGCTTCACCAACGAGGCAGAATCCAACAACCAAATTTTAGTATTTGTACCCTCCAGCGTGATGGAACGACGGGCTTCAGCATAGGGTGGGAACTGACTTTCTGGTCGCGGTGCAGCAGCCAAACAGTTAAGTGCAGCAACGACAGACATGCCCGATTCAACCCCAAGCCCGGCGGCAACTGCATTTGCAATGCTTATCCGCCCGCGGTCCAGAGAATCCTGTGCCGAGCCTATGCGGCAGCTCCGGCAATCTGTGGCGGCAGCAGCCATGCCCACACCCGCCAAAGACAGCATCCCGGCCACACCGGCTTCTTCCAGCCCGGTACCGGCATCACTGAAAATCACAGCCCTGACCCCTGCCCTGGAAGCCAGTGCCGCCGGATAGTGTCCGCCGTGCGATCCACAGATGACGATCTGGCCGCGTGCCAGGCCTGCGGCGTCGGTAATTGAATCCATCAATAAAAGTGATTCCTGCATATGGAAATCATAGGCATGTTGACTAGGAGGCTCAATACCTCTCAACTATTGCAAGGGTTTGCGCCAAATCATGGCGTGCACGAGGAGACATCATGTCGATTGAAAACTTTAATACAGACCGTGGTCTGGCCTTGCTGACCGTGATGGAACGCATTCGCGCCTTCGAGGAACAGGCCTGCCTTGCGGCGGAGCGGGACAAGCTGGTGCTGGGTGCGATCCATCCCTCCATCGGCCAGGAAGCCGTCGCCGCAGGTGTTATGGCCAGCGTAAACATAGACGATATATTGCTGTCCACCCACCGGGGCCACGGCCATACTTTGGCCAAGGGCGCATCGTCTGTCGCTATGATGCGCGAATTGCTGGGTCGCGAAGGGGGCTGCTGCGGCGGCAAGGGCGGTTCCATGCATATTGCAGATTTTAGTGTCGGTATGTTGGGTGCCAATGGAGTGGTTTCGGCCAACATCACCATCGCCGCTGGTGCTGCCCACGCCATCAAATTGTTGGGCGATAAACGGATCGTGGTCGATATCTTTGGCGATGGCGCCATCAATCGCGGTCCCTTTCTTGAGGGCCTGAACTGGTCCACGGTTTTTGACCTGCCCATTCTGTTTATCTGTGAAGACAATCAATATTCGGCGACCACAAAAACATCCGACATGACCGGTGGTGAAGGACCAGCGGCGCGCGCTGCAGCACTTGGTTTACGGGCGTCCAAGGTCGACGGTAACGACGCCGAAGCCGTGGCTGATGTGGCCGCAGAAATCTGCACTCGTCTGCGGGCAGGCGGCAAACCTGAATTTCTGCATGCCGTGACCTATCGGCAAACCGGGCACACGTCTTTTGACCCGGCGGCCTATCGCCCGGAAGGCGAAGCAGCAAAACAGTCGGCAGACAATGATCCTATCGTCCGCCAAAAGGATCTCCTGCTGACCGCCGGGATCAGTGACCAGGTGCTTGCCGAAATCCGCGGTGACGCCCAGGCGGAAATGATTGAAGCCTTACGCCTGGCAGCGGCCTCTGCCTTCCCCGACGATGATACGGTTTTTCAGGATGTTCAGGATGTGGGTAGTCCTGCGGTGGAGGCTTACTAATGGCCGTCATGACTTATGCAGGTGCCGCACTGGAAGCGATCCGCCAGTCCATGCAAACAGACCCCACTGTCTGGTGCGTCGGCGAAGACCTGGGCCGTGGCGGCGTCTTTGGCCAGTATAAAGGCCTGCGTGAAGAATTTGGCGAGGCGCGGATTTCCGACGCGCCTATATCCGAAGCCGCCATCATGGGTGCTGCCCTTGGCGCAGCCATGATGGGCACCCGACCGATTGTTGAAATGCGGTTTGCCGATTTTGCCTTGTGTGCCACGGACGAACTGGTCAACCAGGTGGCCAAGGCGCGCTTTATGTTTGGTGGCCAGTCCCGTGCGCCTATGGTTATTCGCAAACCCATGGGCTTGTGGCGGTCCTCCGCCGCACAGCACTCACAGTCACTGGAAAGCTGGTATGCCCACATCCCCGGTCTGGTCGTGCTGTGCCCAGCCACACCGCAGGATAATTATTCGATGCTGAAAGCCGCCATCGAATGTGATGATCCAGTGGTTTATCTGGAACATAAAAATATCTGGGCCCACGAGGGAGAAGTAGATTTTGATCATCAGATCACCCTGGGTGAAGCCAGCACACGCCGCACCGGCACTGATGTCACCATTGTCAGTTGGTCCCACACAGCAAACCTTGCTGTTGAGGCCGCGGAAAACCTGGTGGGTAAAAACATCGACGCAGAAGTCATTGACTTGCGGTCCCTGTGGCCCTGGGACAAATCAGCAGTGTTAGACAGTGTGCGCAAGACCGGACGCCTGGTTGTTGCCCATGAATCTGTAGCCGTCGGCGGTTTTGGTGCAGAAGTCGTGGCCACGGTAGCAGAACAGATTGCCAGTGCCTTGAAGGGTCCGGTCCGCCGTCTTGGGGCACCGCGTTCCCTGATCGCCTATGCCCCTAATCTGGAAGACAAGATGCGCGTCACAGCGGAAATGATTGTGGCTGCCGCGCAGGAAACGTTTGAATAGAAAGTTCCCGAGATGATTGATAACGAGATGACGGGCGGCGAAGCCCTGGTGCGTATGCTGTTGGCCCATGAGGCTGGCCCCATGTTTGGCATGGGGGGTTTTCAGTTGCTGCCTTTCTACGACGCCGCCCGCAGGCTGGGCCTGCAACATAATCTGATCAATGATGAACGCTGCGCTGTTTTTGCCGCCGATGCTTATGCCAAAGTGTCGGGTCGGGTGGGTCTGGCCGATGCGACATTGGGGCCGGGGGCGACAAACCTGGTCACTGGCCTGGTTGAAGCCCTGAATGCCGGTTCCCCTCTGGTCGTCATCATTGGCGACGCGCACCGTGATCATGCGGGCAAGAACATGACCCAGGAAACCGACCAAATGGCCATCCTGCGCCCGGCCTGTAAGGAAATCCTGCGGGTCGAATCCATCCAGCGTATTCCTGAAATCATGCGTCGGGCCTTTGCCGTGGCCACCTCTGGAAGGCCTGGTCCTGTGGTCGTCGATGTCTCGGAAGATGTCGCTCACGGTCTTCATGGCTTTGAAGAAAGTGATTTTCAGATTGATCCGGCCCACACCAGCGCACCTGCCCTGCGCTGCCGCCCCGAAACCGGGGCCGAGCAAAAAGCCGCGCAAATGATAGCTGGCGCTGACCGCCCGTTAATGTTGTGTGGCGGTGGCGTGCATATTTCAGGTGCCACTGAAGCAGTAGTCAATCTGGCCGAGGCTTGTGGCATACCTGTGGCCCATACCTTGACCGGCAAGGGTGCAGTGGCCTGCACCAGTTCCCTGAATGCCGGTCTGTTCGGCCGCTACGACCGCATCGCCAATCTGCTGATCGAAGAAAGTGATTGCCTGCTTGTGGTGGGCTGCAAACTGGGCGAGATCGCCACCAAACGATATACTGTGCCGGCGGCAGGCAAGCCGGTTATTCATCTGGATATCGTAGCTGAAGAAATGGGCCGCACGTACGAACCCACCGTGAAACTTTGGGGAGATGCCAAAGCCGGCCTGGAAGACCTTCTACAACTCCTGGCCGACGGTGCCGCCGCCCAAAAGGAAAAGCGGGCTGATTATTTGCAACAAATTCCAACCCGCATGGCTGCCTGGCACGAGGATGTTTCAGACCGTCTCTATACGGATGAAAGTCCGGTCCATATGGCGCGCCTGATAACCGAACTGAACAAATTACTGCCCGAGGATGGCTATCTGATTGCCGATGGTGGCTTTGCAGCTCACTGGGGCGGGTTATTGTTCAATACCAAAAAAGCCACCCGCAGTTTTGTCCCGGACCGGGGATTTGCCTCCATCGGATATGGCCTGCCGGGCGCCATGGGCGCGCAGCTGGCGGCACCTGACGCAACTGTTGTAGGTCTGACCGGCGATGGTGGTTTCAACATGGTATTAGGTGAGCTGGAAACTGCCCGGCGCATGAAACTGGGTGTGACGATCATCGTTGTAAACAATGCCGCGTCCGGCTATGTCAAGGCCCTGCAACATCTGATGTACGGCGAAGGCAATTATCAGTCATCGGATTTGTCGGAAACCAATTACGCACAGGTCGCCGAAGCCATGGGTTGTCATGGTCTGCGTGTTGAAAGCCCCGATCAACTGGAAGCTGCCCTGACCGCCGCTTTTGCGGAGACCGACCGGCCCAGCGTTGTCGACGTTATGGTCACCCGCGATCCGTCCCGCATGTTACCCGCCGTGGATAACCGGGCTGTGACGGTGAAGAAGGGCGACCGGGTGGCTTAGAATGAGAAGCGTCATGGATTCTGGCGAAGGCCTGTATCCATGAAGCCTATTTGATCCAATACGCCTCTACCTGCTATTTCTCAGCCCCGCCGAAATCCCGTATTCGTCAGCTGTATATCGTGCCTTGCTCTTGTTGCCTTCGTGCGTGTGACGTCTTTCGGAATTCCGCTTTGGGTCAAAAGCAGTAGTAGCCACGACCTCGTGATTCCTCCTTTGTTTCGGGGTGAATGCCGACAGCAGACGTCGATGCACTAGCAATTGCTAAGCAAGTTGACGTCTGATCTACAGGGGCAGAGCGGACATACTCTGCCCCATTCAGAATGGTCGGCTATTAACTATAAGGAGAAGTCCTCACGCCCCAGGGAATTAACGCCTTCAGCCCGAACGCGATGTACGGCTTTGTGATCAGCCGTCTTCGAGCCTATCCTGTTCTATATGAATGATAGATTGAGCCTTGAGCATGACGCAATGATTCGGCCAGAGCGGCGCCAAGCGCTGCAAATCTATCTCGTTCTCTGTGGCGCTTATGTTGCGAGTCAGTTCTATCGGGTTGCCAACGCTGTCATCGCTCCTGAGCTGATGGCTGAGCTTGAACTCTCCGCCGAAGCGATGGGCGGCATTACCGGACTTTTCTTTCTTGCCTTCGCGGTAGCGCAGATTCCGGCGGGCATTCTCCTGGACCGATTTGGTCCGAGGCGGACCATGACGGGGCTTTTCACAATCGCCGTGCTCGGGGCCCTTACTTTCGCAGCCGCGAATGATGGTGCCGAACTGGCGATTGGCCGGACTCTACTGGGGTTAGGTTGTGCCGCTGGACTGATGGGCTCTATGGTGGTGATTGCGCGTTGGTACCCCGAAGAACGATTTGCCACACTCACCTCCATGCTGTTCGTTGTAGGCGGCGGTGGCACTCTTCTGGCGACGACACCCCTCGCTTGGGCGGTGGAAATTGTCGGATGGCGGGGCGCATTCCTAGGCATGGCCGGACTAACGGGCATTTTTGCGTTGTTGCTGTTTTTGTTTGTCCGCGATTCACCATCAGGACATCCAGGGGCTGGCAACCAGGAAGAGAGCTGGAGCGAGGTCCTGATTGGACTGCGCGCCGTTCTTGCCAATCGCGAGCTCTGGCTGGTATCGGCCATTCAGTTTGTTGGCTATGCGACGGTGCTGACAGTGGTTGGACTGTGGGGTGGACCTTATCTGGCTGATGTTCACGGGCTGGACGGCGTGGCGCGCGGAAATGTCCTTTTGGCTTTGAACGTCGCAGTACTTGTCGGCGTTTCACTCTACGGTCAGCTTGACAAATATGTCAGTCAGCGTAAGTGGCTGATTATAGCTGGCGCTCTTGCCACTGCAGCCATACTTGTTTTGTTGGCGATTCTCGAAAACCCTGAATTATGGACAGCTACGGTACTGCTGCTGCTGTTTGCGACCATTGGCAGCTATGTCATGTTGAACCATGCATATGCCCGTGCCCTTTTGCCCGATCATTTGATCGGGCGCGGCCTGACCTTTCAAAATCTTTCGGTGTTTCTCGGAGTGGCGGTCATTCAATCCGCCTCTGGGCTAATTGTCGGCGGTTTCGATGGCATTGCCGGCCAATCCCCTGAAATCGCCTATCGTTGGATCTTCGGTTTTCTTGCAGCTTTGTTGGTCGGCGCTGCTGCGATATTCGCGAACGCCAGCGAGATCAAAAAGACGAGAGATTGAGGTCACGACATGGCAGCTGCTGGCACATATGGTCGGTAATCGCTGCACTGACCGCCATGGCAGCGATCTGCGAGAGATCAAGGCCACGCCCGATGACCACGACGCCCATACCGAGGCTGAGAATGCCGAGGATCGATACGCTGCGGGCCATGGTCAAAAAATTGCCGATCGAGGCAAATCCATCGAGTGTCGCGCTAAAAAATACGACGAGCGTCAACGTGACGATCAACACAATCTATTCCTGCGACGGCGCCTTGAAGCGTGTTCTGGCTGATGTCACATCAGAAGGCGTGCTCATTCAGCCGCCTCTTTCATAGGGCTCACGCAGGATGCGTTTGAGGACTTTGCCAAGTGCGTTACGCGGGAACTCGTCACGGAACTCAACTCCGATCAGGCGCTGGTGTTTGGCCAGACGTTCGTTGGACCACGACAATATACTGTCCGGATCGGCCCCATTGTTGGGGATCACCAGGGCAAGCGGACTTTCACCCCACTTTTCGTGCGGCACACCGATTACGGTGACATCCGAGACTTCGTGATTTTCACCGACGATGGCTTCAATGTCCGCCGGGAAAATGTTGAAGCCGCCGGAGATGATCATGTCTTTCTTGCGGTCCAGAATATAAAGGAAACCATCTTCATCAACTTTACCAATATCGCCTGAACGTAAATACGTGCGGCCATCCGGCATCGGCAAAATGATGGCCTGAGTCGCTTCATCGCGTTTGTAGTATTCCTTCATCATGCCGGCGCCATAGCCGGCGATTTCACCGGCTTCACCGGTTGGCATTTCATTGCCGTCGTCATCGACAATTTTGAAGTCAAACCCCAGCACAGGCGTGCCGACGGAATCGGGTTTGAGGGCATGCATGTGCGGCTTGTTCATGGTCGCGAAACCTTCGGAAAAGCCATACATGTCGTAAAGATTGGGCGTCAGGCGTTCGAGGACTTCGGCTTTGGTGTCGGGCCGCAAGGGTGATCCGGCACACAGCACGGTCTCGATGCTGGACAGGTCATAGTCGTCAAACGTCGGGTCGGCCAGCGTAACAATGAACTGCGTCGGCACCATAAATGTATGGGAGATGCGCTCGCGCTGGACAGTTTCGAGAAATCCTGTGGCGCTGAATTCCGGTAACACGACAACGGTCGCGCCGGCAAACAAGGCCGGCAGCACCATCAACCAGGTGCCGTTGGAATAAAGCGCTGTCGTTGTCATGGCCCGGCAATTGACATGAAAGCGCATATCGACGGCGTTACTGAATGACCAGTGTTGCCGCGCCCGGTGGGTTTGCACGATACCCTTGGGCAGGCCCGTCGTGCCGGATGAATAGATGATGTTGAAGTCGTCGGTCAGGTCGTAATTTACGTCGGGTTTGTCGTCCGAAGCGCCGGCAATAAAGTCGTCGAAGCCGAGCCAGCCGTCGCCGTCAAAACCGTGCGCGATAAATCCATCGTCACGAATATTACCGAGAGAACCGCGAATAGCCTCGATGTGGTTGCGATAGTCGACCGCGCAAAAGACAGCGATGGCGTCACTGTCTGTGATCAGCACTTCGATCTGCTCGGCCGTCAGCAAGCCACTGAGCGGCACAACGCAGGCACCGGCCCGGACGACACCGTACATCACTTCGAGGATATCGACGGAATTGGTCATCAACACTGCGACCTTGTCACCGCGACCGATACCGGCTGCAATCAACTGATTGGCGACCCGGCTCATATTGCGATTGAAATCACCCCAGGTACGCCGCACGTCGCCGCAGATGACGGCCTCCTTGTCGGGGTAAAATCTGGCGTGCGTTGCCCACAGATCAGGCAGAAACACCTGGGCGTTATCAATCGAGGTTACTGACGTGTTCACTGTTCTTCACCAGGGTCGCGGTCCTGAATGCCGCGCGATCCGTTGTTCACTTCAGTCATCAGGTCGATGGTTTGCGGATTTACCATCAGGTCACAGAACAGCGTGCGCTCATCCGCCAGTCCATCCGCCAGGGGGCGACCGGTTGAGCCACGGATCAATTGTTTGATATGGCCCAGTGCTTTCAGCGGTTTGGTCGCAAGCTCGCGGGCATATTTGAGCGCAGCCTCCACGACGTCTCCGTCGACACAGGCAGAGACAATTCCGAGTTCCAACGCTTCGGCCGGACTGACCGTGCGCGCGAGCAGGATCATCTCGAGCGCGCGTCCCTCGCCGATCAGCCGCGCGAGGCGTTGTGTCCCACCGGCGCCCGGCAGTAAACCGACATTGATCTCGGGTAAACCGAGCGAAAAATCACCCTGTCTGGCGAGGCGGATATCGCAGGCCAGAGTCAGCTCAAACCCGCCACCCATGGCCGTACCGTTGATGGCAGCGACAAAGGGTTTGGGCATTTCCTCGATACGGCGCAAACAAGTCAGATAAAGCGTTTCCGGCACAAGGCGATCGAGGCTGAAAGTCATGTCCCGCTTCGCCATGGCGCGCGAGGTTTTCTCCAGCTCACCGACGTCGTAGTGACGGATGAAAACATCGGGCAGACTGCCGGTGAGGACAACCGCCCTCACCGCGTCATCGGATTCAACCCGGTCGAGCAAGGCCGCCAGTTCGGTTTCCGTATTGCCATCCATATAGCCTGAGGGCGGATTGCCAATGTGGGCAATCAGGACCGGGCCAGACATCTCGATGCTGATCTGATCGGCCATCAAATCGCCTCCGCGTCGGTATCGAGTTGCAGGCGAAACATATCAACGATCTTTTTGGCGATCTTTTTGGGCGTGGCACCGCCCGGCCGGTACCAACTGGCAACACTGTTCAGGGCACCAAGTAACGTCAGGCGAAAAATCTTCCGATCAACTGTCGCCGGCAACGGCAAATCACCGACCAGATCAATAAACAGCGTCTCATACCGGTCACGGTGTTTTATCAGGCGTTTGTCGAGATCACTCTCGCCGCGCGGCACAATGTTGGCGACCAGGGCATTGTAATCACCGTTAATCAACAACGATTCCAGATGGGCGACGGCGGCGCGCTCGATTCGTGACCACGGTTTTGCCGTCGCTCTGACGGCATGCTCGACGGCGGCGAGGATTTGTTCCATGCCGCGTTCATAGACCGCTTCGTACAAATCATCCTTGGAGCGGAAAAAATAATAGAGCGACGAAGGCTGGACGCCGACGTCGGCAGCAATATCGCGGATCGACGTGCCATCGTAACCCTTGCGCGCGAAAGAACGGGCGGCAGAGTCCAGCATGGCGCCGCGCCGATTTTCCGGTGGTTTTTCTGCAATAGCGTCTCTGACGGCCATACGACAGTCACTCTCCCCGATATCCCCGTCGGTCTTTTATTTGTGTTATTACCGAACGGTCGCTCGTTAAGTCGTGAGAGTCAAGTCATCTTGCGCTAAAGTCGTTTTTTGTGAATTGTCTGGCTCTGATGTCAGTACGCCCACACCTGCAACCCGCTATAGAAATGACCCGAGCCATGATCAAACTGACGTTTTGCCTTCGCCGCCTGCCGAATATGACCAGGGAAGAGTTCCAGAAACACTGGCGCGAAAATCATGCCCCGCTGGTCGAGAAGCACAAGGACGCCCTGCAGTTCAGTCGTTACGCGCAAATCCACACCGTTGACGATGATTTGGGCCAGGCCCTGGCTGACGTCCGGGACGCACCGCAACCTTATGACGGTGTGGCCGAAATGTACTGGCAGGATCGCGCCGATCTCGACGCCGCCATGACGTCCGCCGAAGGACGTGCGGCGGGCCGGGAATTGTTGGCCGACGAAAAACTGTTTATTGACCTGGCGGCATCGCCGGTCTGGCTTGGTGAGGAAAAAATATCCCTTCGAAGGTGATTGCTTCGTCATTCGTTCTGGTACGGGACGAATAGATGCTTGTCCCATTCGCCAACAAAGTGATAGGTTTTACCGAACGAGTGTTCGGTGAAATGAACGCCTATCCTGATCTGGAGTTCCCATGAGTGTCGATCCGGCGCAGTCGCGCCCCGCCAAGATTTTGCTGACCAAGATCGGTCTGGATGGTCACGACCGGGGCAGTCGCCTGGTCGCAACCTTCCTGCGCGATGCCGGCATGGAAGTCGTCTATACGGGACCGTGGCAACAAATTCCCGAAGTCGTCAATCTGGCGACCCAGGAAGATGTCGATCTGGTCGGCATATCGTCACTGGCCACGGATCATTTGATTGTACCCAAACTTATGGACGCCTTGCGCCATGCAGGGCTCGGCCACATTGCCGTAATCATTGGCGGCATCGTGCCGGACCATGAGCTTGAAATGTTGCACGCCGCCGGAGTGGCACAGGTTTTTCACCCCGGTGCCAGCCGGGAAGAAATTGTAACGGGCGTTCAGAATCTGGTTGAAGGTGCCCGGGCATTGAATTCGGGGGCAGCCTGATGAGTGAAAAATCGTCCTTTGAAAAAAGTGCTGCATACGCCGAGGCGAAGGCACGCTGGGAGGCAGATTACAACAGCCAGCTCGGCAACGAGACACCGCGCGCTAACCGCTCCGGCATCAACCTCAAACCGGTCTACGGCCCGGACGACTGGAGCAGCGATCGTTATCTGCAGGACCTGGGATTTCCCGGCGAAAGCCCGACGACGCGCGGCATTCATGCCACCATGCATCGCGGACGGCCGTGGAGCCCGCGTCTTGTCGTCGGACTGGACCTGCCAGAAGATTACAACGCCCGCATGCGCGCACTCTACGACATGGGCTTGACGGGCCTGTACGTTGCGCCCTGCAATTCACACATGCGGGGCTACGATCCCGATGAAGTCGAGCCCGAATTGCTCGGCACCTGCGGCACGGTCATTGCGTCTGCTGAAGACATGCGGGTTTGCCTCGACGGCCTGCCCATCGACCAGCATTCCGTCAGCCTGGGCTGCACCGCACCTTATACCTTGTCAGCCTTTTTGTTCGCTGCTGCCAAGTCGCGCAATATTCCGTGGAGCCAGCTTGCCGGCACGACCAATCAGTCGGATTATCTTTCGCACTTTACCTCGTTGCACATGTTCTTCCGGGTTGCACTCTCGGGGCAACGCAGATTGATGCTGGATCATATCGAATGGATGAAACGCGAGGCGCCGCGCTGGAATTCGCTGTCGATCGTCGGCCAGCACATGCAGCAGGCCGGTGCGACGCCTGCCGAAGCCATGGGTCTGACCATCTCCTCGGCCATTCAATATGCCAACGATATGATTGAACGCGGCCATTCGGCAGACGACTTTCTGCCGCGTTTCAGTTATTTCTTTGACATCTCGATCTCATTCTTTGAGGAAATCGCCAAGTTCCGCGCCGGTCGCCGGGTCTGGGAGCGCATTACCCGCGAACGCTTCGGGGCCAAGGATCCGCGATCCCACCGCTTTCGTTTTCACGCCCAGACTTCGGGTGTCGATCTGACGCGCCAACAGCCCTACAACAATGTTGGTCGCGTCGCCATTCAGGCTATGGCCGGCATTTTCGGCGGCCTGCAATCCCTGCACACCGATGCCTATGACGAAGCGCTGGGCAGTCCGACAGCCGCAGCGGCGCAGATTTCGGTTGCGACGCAGCACATTCTGCGCGACGAGGCCCACCTTGACGATGTCATCGACCCGCTCGGCGGCTCGTATTATGTCGAGAACCTGACAAACGAGATGGAAGCCCGCATCGAGGACGTCATTCAGAAGATCGATGACGCCGGTGGTATGTACCGGGCATCCGAAACCGGTCTGGTGCAGCGTATGCTCGGGCAGTCAGCTCAAGCCTGGCAGGAAAAAGTCGATAGTGGTGAGCAGGTTGTGGTCGGGGTCAATGCCCACCAGGTCGCCGACGATCCGGCTGATCGCCCGGCCCCGCAGGCACGTCTGGAAACCCGTCGTGTGAACAACTATCTCGCCGGACTTGAAGCTTTCAAACGCGAACGCGACCAGCACGCGGTACAAAAGGCGCTCGACGGTCTGGCACGGGCCTGCAATACCGAAGGTGACAACACCTATGAGCACGTTATCCAGTGTGCGCTGGCAGGTGTGACGCATGGCGAAATTTGTGGACAGGTGCGCAAGGAAATGGGTTTTGGTCAACCGCTCGTCGTCACCTAAATGACCGGGGCAAATGATGCGCTGATCGATGGGCTGCTGAGTGGCGACAAACTTTGTCTGTCCCGTGCAATTACAGCCGTTGAAAACAGCTCGGACGCTGCGCCACATATTCTGACGATTATCCAGGAACATCTCGGACAAGCGGCGATTGTCGGTTTCACAGGCCCTCCTGGTGCCGGAAAATCGACATTGATCAGTACCTGTGTTGGCGAGCTCAGGCATCGGAACAAGACGGTCGCTGTCATTGCTGTTGATCCATCCAGTCCGATCAGCGGCGGGGCAATTCTCGGTGATCGTATCCGCATGGCTGAACATGTCTCGGACGAAGGTGTATTCATTCGCTCTCTGGCCTCACGCGGCCACCTCGGCGGATTGACACAGACCACAATGCAAGTCGTTGACCTGATGGACGCGGCGGGTTGGGATTATGTTATTCTGGAAACTGTCGGGGCCGGACAGTCGGAAATCGAAATTGCAGACCTGGCGCCGACCAGAATTGTCCTCTCCGCCCCCGGCCTTGGAGACGATATTCAGGCGATGAAAGCAGGCATACTTGAAATCGCGGACATTCTGGTCGTCAACAAGGCTGATCTGGAAGGTTCCGATCAAACGGTTCAGCAACTCAAATCAATGCTTGGTCTGCGTCCGCACGAAGCACCAAAAATTCCTGTGATTGAAACCATCGCCACGTCCGGCACGGGCGTTGATCTGCTGATCGATGCCGTATTGGCGCACACGACATCCAATATCGATAAAGCCGGCAATAGCGACCGGCAAAAGCGTTTTCGCAAACTGCTGGCCGACAACGCGGCTCGCCGGATCGCCGACCTGATCACGACAGAAACCGCACCCGGGGTCGAGGAAATTTGTGATCAATTTCAGCGCGGGGAAATCGACATTGATACGGCCGTGCGGCGAGTTCTGCACGAAGCTTCGGGTACTGAAGGCGAATGACTGGAGAAAACTGTTTGCGTGCAATTATGCCACTACAAAACGAGACAACGACCGAAGAGGATATGGAACGAGATTTTCAGATATGTCTTCCCACAACCGGATGGTCAACCGCAAAGAGTATTGTCGAGACGATGTAACCCCTCTGCAACGTCCGCGTTGGGACAGAAGCAGACTAAATCGCTTGATCAAAAAATAGGTCTGCTTCCAGCCAGGAACGGACACTACTTCAGCGGGAAGGCAACCAAACTGCCAATTTCTACAATCCCGTTTAACGTTCCGAAAATGCCTTTTCCAATGCGACATAAACCGGGCGCGTGAGGTAGCGCAGCAAATTTTGCTGGCCAGTCGTGATGTCGGCCTGCACGGTCATGCCTGGAACCACCGGGTAGCGAATGTTGTCGGCCAGAACATAATCCTTGTCCAGCGCGATGCGCCCCTTGAAGTAAGGCGCGCCATTCTCATCGCTAAAGGTGTTGGCCGACAGTTTGACAAGTTTGCCGGTGACATTGCCATATCGCCGGGCGTCAAAGCCGGTAATCGTGATTTTGGCCTGCTGGCCAATCCGTACATAACCGATATCACGCGGGCTAAGTCGTGACTCAACGATGACACCTTCATCACTTGGCACAATCGTCATCAATATCTGCCCTGGTTGAACGACGGCGCCTGAGGTATTGATTTGCAGACCGTGAACGACGCCGGCCAGCGGTGCCACCACTTCAAGACGTTTCACCCTGTTTTCCAATCGCGCAAAATTTTCCCGGACTTCAGCCAGTTCCCCGAGGACTTCCGACAATTCTTCCGTCGCTCTGTCCCGCTCCTTGACGTCCAGTTCAATTAACTGGTTCTGCGCCTCTGTTATCGCCGCCCGGGCTTGCTCGGCAGATACAATTGCTTCGGTCAACGCCCCCTGCATACGCGCCAACTCAAGCTGAGAACTAATCAAATTGACTCGCGAGCCGTGACCGGATTTGAACAATTTTCTTCGCATAGTCACAGCTTCTTCGACTAACACGAGCTGCTTGCGCAGGCTCTTGGCTTGTTGAGAATAAATGTCCGTTGTTTTCCGCCTTTGTTTGATCCTCGATTTCAGCACGGCTGTTTCTCCAGCTATTCGCGCTCGTGATGCCCGAAGCGAAAAGAGCGCTTCGTCAACCAGGTTTGAGAACCTTGCACCAAGATCGCTGAACACGGGTTCGGTGCCTTCGATAAATGCCTTGATGCGCCGCGCCCTGATTTGCAGCGTCGCTTCACGGGCCCGAACCTGATCCAGTTCCGCCACCCGCAATGTCGGTTCAAATTTCAAAAGGATTTCACCCGGCTTTACCAGATCACCGTCATTGACGTTAATTTGGTCAACAATGCCGCCTTCGAGATGCTGGACAATCCGGTTCTTGCCAAACGGAATAACTTCGCCATCTGTTTTTGCAGAGGTCACAACTGGAACATAGTTGGCCCAGACGACACTGGAAACGATCAAACCCATAATCAGAATGATCATCAGAAAATCCAGACGTGACGGTCCTCGCTCTTCCAGTATTGCCTCATTCGACAAGTAGCGTGCCTGCTTGCGCGATACGCGTTTGGGTTTTCGTTTGTCTTCGATCGTGTCAGTCATGTGCGACTCCTGGCACCGGTGTAATGGCGGGTTGGGATCCCTGTTTGGGCCGGGCCAGCACTTCATCTGGTGGGCCCAGCGCCTTGATTTGACCACCCTCCAACATCAATACCCGATCACAAATGCGCATGTGACTGGGGCGTTGGGTGATCATCAAGATTGTGCAGGTGCCACGAAGCTCTTCCAGGGTATTAAGAAAAATCTTCTCGTCATGTTCGTCAAGTCCACTGGCCGGCTCGTCAAGGATCATTACCGGTGCCTTGCGCAAAAAGGCACGAGCCAAAGCCATTTGCCGGAGGAATCCTTGTGGGACATGTGCTTCAAGGCCTTCACGAAATGCAGTATCAAATCCATGCGGCAGCGCTTCGATCGTGCGCAGCAAGCCCGACATGCGGCAGGCCTCCTGGACTTGCTTCAGGGAAGCCGTCGGATCAGCAAGGGCTATATTGTCGAAGATCGACCCCGAAAAAGCATGGTTACGCTGCGGGACATACGCCAGCGTTTGCCTCAATGTGATCGGACGTAGTTGGCGAATATCAATGCCGTCAAGGCTGATTGTTCCTGCCTGAGGGCGATACATGCCAAGTGCCAGTTTGCCTGTAGTCGTCTTGCCTGAGCCGCTGTGGCCTGCAATCGCCAGCAATTCACCTGGTTCGGCAGAAAAACTGATGCCCAGCAACGCCGGGTTGGTATCAGCCGAATACCTCATGCTGACCCTGTTAAATGTCAGTTGCCCCGTGAAGTCGATTGACGCGGTGGGTGCGTCGCCGGGTTCCTGCTCCCGTTCGTACTGCAGGGTATTGATCAGATTGGTAAGGCTTTGCTGCATTTGTTCCATGCGATGGCCAAAGCCAAACAACGTTTGCAAGGGCGCCAGTGCCCGCCACACAAGCATCATGGTTGCGATCAGGGCACCGAGGCTAAGTGCACCCTCCATCGCCTGAAATACACCAACAACCAATGTCAGCGCGCCAGCAGCCGTCATGATGGTTTGCGACAGATTTTGGGAAAAATTCTGTAACCTCGCAACCCGCCGGTTTGCCATCGTCGAATCGCCAGACATCGTTCTGAAACGTTCCGCCCAGATATGCTCGGCGCCGACCTGTTTTACCGATCGCATCCACCACATCAGTTCCATCAGAAACGCGTACCGTTGCGATCTGATCTTGCCGGCTTTCCGGGCATAGTCACGGATGATCGGAAATACGAGGTAGGCCAAAAGGAAATATACCGCTGCCAGAACGACTGGAATAATCGCCAATGATCCGGAGATATAGGCAATAACCCCCAAAAAGATCAGAACAAAAGGCAGATCAACGACCATTGTCGCGATCGAACCGGTGAAAAATTCACGTAAGGATTCAAACTCGCGCAATCTCGCCGCCTGACCGCCAACCGGCGCGCGCTCAGTGAACACGGGCGGCAGGTGGAGAATGTGCTGAAATATTTCCGACCCGACCATATAGTCAAGACGAGCACCAACGTATCCTTGAATACGCGCCCGCAGGTCTCGAAATACGAACTCGAACAACATCGCTATGCCCACACCACCAGCGATGAAAGGCAGCATCTCAATCGCTTCCTTACCGATAACCTGATCGTAAATCATCATGATGGCAATCGGCACAGACAGCGCCAGAACATTAATCATCACAGACAAAATGACAGTTTTGACCAGTAATTCCCGGAAGTGACGTACGATTTCACGTAGCCAGGCACCTAGACGGTCCTGTGCCGGCGCGCCGCGTGATTTGGGTAAGGCGTCGATGATAAATATCGACTGTGGCGGGGTCGATTCCTTAAGAGACCAAAGCCCACCTTTGGCACCGTCATAAACGGTAATCTTGCGTCCTTCAGCCGTGGCGACACAGGGGGCGTTGCTACGGCTCAAATAAAAACACGGCAGCAATCGCAGCGACATTTGCGAAATTGGTCCATCAATCGGAATGGTTCGAAAGCCCAGCCTGGCGAGAATGTCGCGAAAGTCTTCAAGACTGAAATCACCGGCTTCGTGTGGCAACGCTTCGACCAGCTTTCGCGGAGAACCCTGCCATTTCAACGCTTCAAGTAAAGTCAGAAGGCACATGACATAGGGGTCAGGTTTGTCGCCGGCGCCGATGTGGTTGACGATGGCGCGAAGCCACTGGCGCCTCAGGTCTTCCGGCGCGTCCTGGCGCAGTGTCACGGGGCTCATGATGGCTCGCCCACAGCCGATACAGGCGGTGTCTTGATTTCTTGCACCTGGCCATGATTGATGCTGATGACGCGGTCAGCCTGAGCGATCATCGATGGCCGGTCTGTGACCATAATCATCGTCATTTGACCACGGCGTTCTTCGACAAGTTCCTGAAGTCTGGTATCGGCCTCGAAATCCAGTGCGGAATTTGCTTCATCAAACAGCAATATTCTGGGTCCCTTGGCCAGTACCCGTACCAGAGCGATGACCTGCTGGACACTCCCCGCCAGGCCCTCCGAAGAGGTATCGCCGGTTCGGGTCATCATGCCTTTGGGCATTTTCGCGATAATATCGTCAAGGCCGAGGTCATGTGCGACCTCCAGGGCTGCAGCGACTTTTTCAGGGCCCTGAAACAGGGTCATGTTGTCCAAAAGCGTCCCCTGAAACAAAACAGCAAACTGACGCACGTAGGCTATTTGTTTGCGCAATTGCCGGAAATCGATGGTGGCGGTATCCACGCCGTCGTACGTCAAAATACCTTGCTCCGGTCGAAGGAAACCTGCGAGAAGTTCGAGGAGCGCCGATTTTCCACCGCCTGATTCTCCTGTAACCGCGACGATTTCTCCGGCTTGTATATTCAGATTGACCTGATCGAGTACCGGAATGTCGGGGCTGCCTCTGAAAACGGTGACATTTTCCATCTGAATTTGCCCGGCGAAGTCGTCAAGTTCGACAAAATCGTCACCCGTCTTTTCCCCCTCCATCAAATTAATGAAATCCAGACGCTCTTGCGCCAGGGACAAGGTCCGTGACTGAACCCAGAAGCTGATCATCCGAATGAGCGGTTGAACGGCACGCCCGGCCAGCAACATACAGGCAATCAGGGAGCCGCCGGATATCTCGTTGCTAATGACGATGACGGCCCCGGTTCCGGCGACAGATATCATCGCCAGACTACCTAATACTGAACCAACCGACTGCCCCAGCGAAGACAGATAGCTGACGTCCCGAACTGCAGCCGCGAGTGGCGCATGGAGGCTTTGGTATTGGCGACACATCTGAGCTTCCATGCCCAGACCCTTGACAGTGTGGATGCCGCTCAAGACCTGAAATACAAAATTGTGCCGTCGGTCATCCAGCTCATTTCGGAGCCGAACAGCCCGATCAAGGCGAAAACCCAGCGCGATCGTGAAAAGTGCAGCTATGCCTACGACGATCAAGGGCGCGAAAACCAGGTCACCCCCGATCAGGTAGATCAAAACCAGGAACACCGCCGCAAATGGAAGTTCGGCGATGTTGATAAGTCCCTGACCGGAATGAAAATCACGCAACAATTCGACGGCGCCGATGCGATCCATATGCGTTCCGGCAGCCGATTTTTCGAACGACATGATCTCGGCATTCAAAAGAGCTTGTACCGCTCTCGTGCTGACTGCGTGTTCAAACCGGGCAGCGGCCCACGTAATGATACGGCTGCGCAAGGACCGCAAAAGCCAGTCCAGTCCGATCACGGCGACCAGACCAAGACAGAGAACAAGAAAAGTTTCCTGAGAATTATTCGGGATGATCCGGTCGTAGGCCTGCAATATGACAAGGGGCAAAGCCAGTGTCAGGAGATTTATCGCCAAAGAAGCCAGCAAAACATCCGTGCGGCCCAGCGTCATGCGCATCAGCGGACGCGTGAAGCGTTTGGGCTTTGGTTGGTCGAAGGCCGAGGCGTCAACAGTCATTTAGATCCCGTTCCCGATTCTTTTCGGTCTTGTCTATGGTTTTTGCGCAAAAAGAACTTACCGTCACATTTACCTGACCATACAAATTCCATACCACTGTCGCGGCTCCCCGGCTTTCGACGGCGACGTCGGGTCGATAATTGTCAATTTCGATACTGATATTTGCCTTGCCCCAAGTGTGTACTTTATTTGAAAAGTTCATAGCTTTGCGCGGGTTTCGTGGCACTCGTCAAAAGAATAATGGCTGTTCACAACAGGTTTTCCTGATTTGCACGATTCGTGCAAAGTCGAACCAAGATCGCCAAATAAAAGGTCTAAATATACACATGTGTACCATTCTGAACCAACACATGTCCCATTTTGACTGCTTTCCGACAAGCGATATCGAATTAGAAATCAGACCTGAAGAGAACCTGACATGAGCATTGATGACAACGACGGCAACATTGAGCTGTTCGATCTTGAGGATCGCAACGCGAAAGACGAAATCGATCAGGAAGTTGATCTGACGCCGCCTGCGGAAGTCACCGAGGAACAGGATTACACAATGCCCAACCTGCATATGGGCAGTAACGATCCTCGGGTTACGCGTGAAGAAATGCAACGCGGTCCTTCTGGTCAGGAAGAACTGGAAGTCCGTGAAGGACATTCCGTTCGCGTCAGCGTATCTCAGGAATTGGTCGAAATCGCTCAGGCGGGATCAGGCCTTACAGGCATTCCTGCAAACCTTGGTTCACTGGACGAACTTGAAGACGCAGGCGATGGTCAGTTGCATGTTGTCATCAACAATATTCCGGCGGGTGTTCAAACATCAGTTGGCGTGGTCCAGGAAGATGGCTCCATCGTCGTCACTGCCGCAGAAGCCCGGAATTTGTTTTTTATTGTCGAGCCCGACGCCGAAGTCGAGGCCTTCGAAGTTGTTGCAGTGGTTGCGCCGGTCGAGGATGGAGATGTCCAGGACGACGCGGAAGACAATAACGACGAAACACTGGCGGCTTTCGAGGAGGCTGCCGATACAACAGCATCATCACCTGGTCTTGATGTCTCTGCTGCTTCGGGTGCAGAAGACACAGCGATTGATCTCGATATCACCGCGGGTCTTACCGATAACGACGGCTCCGAATCATTGTCGGTCGTCGTGAATGGTGTACCGGATGGTGCTCTTTTGTCCGCTGGTACCGACAATGGCGATGGCTCGTGGAACCTGTCGGCGAGTGACCTTTCGGGCTTGACGATAACGCCGGCAGATAATTTTGATGGCGCCTTTGATCTCGTCGTGACGGCAACTTCGACAGAATCGGACGGTGGTGCAACCAGTTCAACGACACGCACCGTGACGGTTGACGTAAGTGCTGAAGCTGACGCCGCTGAATTGAGCCTGACCGCAAGTTTGGGGGTGGAAGATCAGACGATCGCCCTGAACATCAACGTCTCTGCTGACGATGATATATCCTCGATCACCATTGATGGCGTGCCGGAAGGCGCTTCATTGTCTGCTGGTACAGTCAATGAAGATGGCTCATGGTCCCTGTCGTCTGACGACCTCAGCGGGCTGACAATTACGATTGCCGAGAATACCGACGTGGATTTCGCTCTCGACGTATCCGTCACAACAGTTGATGGCGACGAAACTGCAACAGTATCCGATACCCTTGACGTTCGCGTTGCGGCCGATGCCGATGCGCCAACTCTTGTGTTGTCCGGCAGCAGTGGCGACGAAGATACAGCGATTGCTGTTAATATTGACGCCAGATTGACGGACACTGACGGGTCTGAAACGCTGGCAATCACGGTTGAAGATGTACCGGATGGTGCCAGTCTTTCGGCCGGCACTGACAATGGAGACGGCTCCTGGTCATTGACTCAGGATGATCTTGACGGGCTGACGATCACGCCTGCGGCAAACTTCAGCGGCACGATTGATCTCACCGTAACTGCGACTTCAAACGACGGCGACGATTCGTCCGCAGTTTCAGCGACAACGACGGTCGAAGTTGACGCCGTCGCCGACACAGCAAACCTCTCGGTCACCAATACCTCAGGCAGCGAAGACTCCGCGATTGCATTGAGCATTGACGCAAGTCTGACGGATACAGATGGCTCCGAAGTGCTTCAGGTTGTTGTCACGGGTGTGCCAGAAGGTGCAACACTTTCAGCCGGTTCAGATAATGGCGATGGCAGCTGGACCCTTGCGTCGGATGAGCTCGAAGGCCTGACCGTTTCACCACCGCAGAATTTCAGCGGTAGCTTTGATCTTGGTGTTGCCGTGACAACGGTGGACGGCGATGATACATCGACCATCACGGGATCGGCGACAGTCGATGTGAGCGGCGTCGCAGACGGCAGTATTATTTCGACGTCCGATGCCAACGGGTCGGAAGACAATTCGATCGCCCTGAATGTCAGCGTTGATGCAGTTGATACCTCGGAAACACTCGACATCGTTATTTCCGGTGTTCCGGCTGGCGCGACGCTGTCGGCAGGAACTGATGCCGGTGACGGGAACTGGCAGGTATCACAAGATGACCTCGAAGGTTTGTCAATAACGCCTCCGGCGAATTCCAGTGCGGATTTCACGCTGACCGTCACGACGACGACAAGCGAAACTGAAAGCGGCGCAACGGCGACAAACAGTCAGTCACTCGATGTGGATGTGTCGGGCGTTGCCGATCAGGTTACGCTCGAGGTTGCGGTCGGAAAGCCCGCAGATATATCTGTTGATCTGCCTGAAGACGGGGGTTCCGCCCTTCATAGTGTGATGGATATAGAGATTGACGCCGGCCTCGCAGATGGCGATGGCTCTGAAACGCTGAGTGTTATTATTGAAGGTTTGCCCGAAGGTGCCGCGTTGTCAGCAGGCACCGACAATGGTGACGGCAGCTGGACGCTACAGCAAAGCGACATCGAAGACCTGACGGTACGCATGTTGCCTGACGACGTGCAGGATTTCGCCATGACCGTTAGCGCCACCGCGACCGAAACAGATGGCGACAGTATTTCTCGCACTCGTATTATTCTGGTCGACGCGGATGACGATGGATCGTTTGGCGCGGCGACCGAAGGAACCGCCAACAATGACCGTCTGATCGGTGGAGAAGGCTCTGACGTCTTTGATGGCGGTGCCGGGTCGGATCGAATTTATGCCGGCGAAGGCGCGGACTATGTCGATGGTGGCGACGGTCGGGATTCGATAAGCGGTGGTGCTGGTGATGATGTCTTGTTTGGCGGTAGTGGCCGCGATTCGCTGCGCGGTGACGCAGGCATCGATACCTTGTCCGGTGGGGCAGACAACGATTCACTTTCTGGCGGTGAAGGTGCTGACGTCCTGGCTGGTGACGAAGGCAACGATACGCTGGTCGGCGGAGCTGGCGCTGATGAATTGCGTGGTGGAACAGGTAACGACCGTTTGTATGTTGATGGCGACGATACGGTTATCGAAGGCGGCGACGGTATCGACCGGATCGATGTCCAGGGTGAGGACGGTGTGTCCTTTGGCGAAGGTGCCAGTATCGAGACAGCCGTCGGCAATGTCGGCGACGACAGCTTTGATGGCTCCGATCTTGAAACACGAGCGACCTACTATGGTCGTGATGGCGATGACGCCCTGGCAGGCGGTACAGCGGCTGATCGCCTGTACGGTGATGCCGGCGACGACGCCCTCGATGGCGGTGCCGGGAACGATACGCTGGTCGGTGGCGCAGGTGCTGATGAGCTGCGTGGTGGTGAAGGCAATGACCGTTTGTATGTTGATGGCGACGATACGGTTATCGAAGGCGGCGACGGTATCGACCGGATCGATGTCCAGGGTGAGGACGGTGTGTCCTTTGGCGAAGGTGCCAGTATCGAGACAGCCGTCGGCAATGTCGGCGACGACAGCTTTGATGGCTCCGATCTTGAAACACGAGCGACCTACTATGGTCGTGATGGCGATGACGCCCTGGCAGGCGGTACAGCGGCTGATCGCCTGTACGGTGATGCCGGCGACGACGCCCTCGATGGCGGTGCCGGGAACGATACGCTGGTCGGTGGCGCAGGTGCTGATGAGCTGCATGGTGGTGAAGGCAATGACCGTTTGTATGTTGATGGCGACGATACGGTTATCGAAGGCGGCGACGGTATCGACCGGATCGATGTCCAGGGCGAAGGCGGTGTGTCATTTGGCGAAGGCGCCAGTATCGAGACAGCCGTCGGCAATGTCGGCGACGACAGCTTTGATGGCTCCGATCTTGAGACACGAGCGACCTACTATGGTCGTGACGGAGACGACGAACTGACGGGCGGCTCTGCCGCAGATCGATTGTACGGTGATGACGGTGATGATCAACTTAGTGGCGGTGCCGGGAACGATTCTCTCAACGGTGGCGCTGGTGCCGATGAACTTGTCGGTGGTGCCGGCAACGACCGGATTTATGCAGACGGCGCGGATACCGTTGTCGACGGTGGCGAGGGTACTGACCGCGTTGACGTTGTCGGTGACGCCGACTTCAGCCTGAACCTGACGGAGGCAAGTGTCGAACAGGTCTACGCAAATGCCGGCGATGATACATTGGATGCGTCAGGTTCAACCGAACGGGTCACGGCCTATGGCCGTGCCGGTGACGACACCATCAGTGGCGGCGAAAACCGCGACAATCTGCGCGGAGATGCCGGGAATGACACGATCTCCGGTGGAGCGGAGAATGACGCCATTTATGGCGGTGACGGAAATGATGTGCTGTCGGGCGACGACGGCAATGACACATTGAGAGGTGATGCAGGCGCGGACGAACTTCGCGGTGGCGCGGGAAATGATCGCTTGATTGTCGACGCGGACGATACTGTCATTCTCGGCGGCGAAGGCATCGATCGAATGGATGTTCAGGGCACCGGGGGCGTATCTATTGGCGCAGGTGCCGGTATTGAAACAGCTTATGGCAATGTCGGCGACGACAGTTTTGACGGCTCCGACCTTGAAACGCGCGCAACATTTTACGGTCGTGCAGGCGACGATGAATTGACCGGTGGTTCTGCCGCGGACCGACTTTATGGCGATGACGGAGACGACAAGCTTGTCGGTAATGATGGCAATGATTCTCTTTCGGGCGGTGCCGGTGCGGATGAACTCATCGGCGGCGCAGGCAATGACAGACTTTATATCGACGGCGACGATACGGTTGTTTCCGGTGGCGACGGCACTGATCGTGTTGATGTCGTGGACAGCGACGGTGTCAGTCTCGATATGACGGATGCCAGCGTTGAGCAGGCGTTCGGCAATGTTGGCAACGACACGTTCGATGCATCGGGGTCGTCTGACCGTATCACGGCCTATGGCCGGGCTGGTGATGACAATATAACTGGTGGCGACAATCGGGATAATCTGCGCGGCGACGCCGGAGACGATACAATTTCCGGCGGCGGAGGAGCTGACAGCATTTATGGCGGCGACGGGGCAGACGAATTGTCTGGCGATGCCGGAAACGACTACCTTCGCGGCGATGCCGGTGCTGATGAGCTTTCCGGCGGCGAAGGTGCCGACCGTCTATATGGCGGGACCGACGGCGACACACTGGATGGTGGGGCCGGCAATGATCGTTTGTACGGCCAGGATGGCAACGACACGCTGGACGGTGGTGCAGGTAACGATATTCTCGACGGTGGCGCCGGTGATGATCTCTTCATCTTCGGTGCGGGCAATGGCGTCGACACAGTTCACGGCGGAGACGGCTGGCTGGATGCGGTACGTCTGCAGGGCGACGGAAGTCCCCTGGGTGCTGAAGATTTTGCGATTTCGTTATCATCTGGCTCAATTGAAGATCAAGCTGACAATTATGTGGCGTTATCAGAAGACGCCGCGGGTACGGTGACATTTAATGACGGCAGTGAACTTCACTTCGACGGACTGGAAAGAATTGAATGGTGAATTGATCGAAAGGTTTGGCAGTCCTATCTCAGCAAGACCTTCAATTTTTTGACGATTTCCTCTGCCGATACCGGCTTGGTGATAAACGCGTTTACGCCATCATTCTGTGCGGCAACAATTGAATCGACATCTCGTCGTGCAGTCAGCATGGCAAACGGTGTTGCGTTACCGTTTCCGCGAACAGCCCGCAGGAATTCGATACCACTCATATTAGGCATCATCCAGTCGCTGATGATCAAGTCGAAAACCTCTCCATTATTGACGTGTTGCAGCGCTAAATCACCGTCGTCCACGGCTGTAACATCGGCATCCAGGAGAGATTCAATAACCTGTCGCAAAAAGTTTCGCATGTCACGATCATCGTCAGCCAACAATACCCGATAATGCTGATCCCGGTTTTTCGCTTCGCTAATTGCCGATACGTCTGAAGCTTCGATGCGGGCGCTGACGGCAGTCCTGAGTTGCTTTTGATTGGTAGCAGTTAATGGATATTTGTCGATCAATTCCTCGACGATTGTGGTGCCGACAAATCCGGCCATGCGTTTTAGTACAAACTCCGGCAAATCGCTCCGCCCGGCCAAAGGGCCGTGCAATTGATCATTGTTGGAGGCGAGCTCGGTGATGTTTTCCATGGTATCCGACAGAATTTCAGCCGTCTGATTTTCGAGCAAAACGCCGACAGCGGTAACGTTCCCGGTTTGGGAAATTGAATGGGAAACCCCTCCGCTGACATTTTGCCGTCGCGCAATAGCGGTCAATGCTTCAACGCGAACACCTTCGGTGATGATGCTGATAAGTTCATCATCCTCAAGCAGAGGCGAATGTTCGAGTATGGGCGCAGCAACAGAAGCCTCTGTATCTCGTGCCAGTTTGGAGACAACCCCCGCCGGGACATTGATCAGGCGCTTTATTTCTTCCGATACAATTGCACGTACGGCGCCCAATTGATCTTTAACCAGATTTTCCAGGACCAGTTTGACATTTTTCGATAATTCAACATCGAACTCGTCGCTTCGATCACCCAGTTGGCGACCGATTTTCGATGCCAGATCCAGGCGTATTGATTCTTCCGTATCGTTCGACAACAAGAAATCTGCTTGCGCGGGCGAAGCCGCGTTTGCCGCGACAGCCCGGCGGACAGGCTCACTTTCATCGGTCGCGAGATAGTAAAGAATCTCGAGCGGCGCCGATTCATTCGCGGCTAATTTTTGGCGTGCGTCAAGGTCCCCATGACTGGCTATTTCCCTGGCTTCTTCGTAAGTCGTCGTGTTGTTCGGATTGATCATACCTGTCCACGTCTCGAGTAATGGGAGCCCGCCAGTGAAAGACTATACTTGATGTACTGAAATAAAACATAAGGCGAATAATGTCGGGATCCATTCCTGAATTTACGGAATAAACTTTTATGCCGCCGTCTTTTTCTTGTTTTCGATCATCACCTGAATTATTCCGAATATCTTCGCGCTCGCTTATATCCGATGTATCACAAGTGGAACAATTGCGACGAAGTCCGCTTTGCTGTGCAATGAATGAAGTCTTTGGGATTGAGAAAGAAGGGGCGCGAAAATCAATTGGCACCTATAGCCCTCGCGGACCGCCGGGATTTAAAGGGGCGAGAGCACCGAGTTAACCAGAGTCGTCGCCTGTCGAGGACGTGCTGGCCACAACAGGTTCTCGGTTACTGCGTGCGTTCCATCAGCAGGGCCAGGCCCTGAACCAGTTCAGCGCCGGAAGTGGCGGAGGTGTGGCTGACCTTGCCGCTGGAGATTGCCCGTATCGAATCGAGATGCGGTTTGATCGCTTCCATTTGCATTTCATTCGGCACGCCCACGGTGGAGATAAAACTCTGGGTCTGCTTGACGATCATCTCAATGGTCTCGCGGTCCCTGAAACCGAGACCATCGTCCTTGATCGCCGAAGCTCAACTGTCGACGTGTTCCCGGTTCACGGTCTACGTGTCTGAAGTCATTTTGAGATATTCGGCGAATACCCTGATTCCGCCAAAAGATGGCAATTCCCTTACTATTCCAATGCCGGTGATCGCTTTCAGACGGTTACCCCAGGCAGAGGTCACAAACTGGACAAAGCAAAGATCCTTTTCAAACCAGCGCAATCTGCTTGCGATGAGACGCGAATGTTATTATGATACTTCAATCTCAAATTCGCTTGTGGAACGTCTCTCCGAACTTACCGGGAATTTAGTATGCCGCGCATATACGTGGTCGGCACCGCCGACACCAAGCCCGAAGAATTGCAATTTATTGCCGCGCGAATAAAAGACTGCGGCGGAGATAGTGCAATCGTCGATGTCGGCACTCTTCCGAGCGATATCACAGTGGACGTGACGTCCGCGGAAGTTGCGACTTACGCAAAAGACGGGCCGGACAGCGTATTGAAGGCACCGGGGCGCGGCGACGCTGTCACGGCTATGGGTGATGCATTTGCTCTCTACATGCGCAATCAGGAAGATGTCGCCGGCGTGATCGGTATTGGCGGTGGTGGCGGTACGTCAATCGTCACGACCGGCATGCGCGAACTTCCGCTCGGTGTGCCCAAGATCATGGTCTCGACCCTGGCCTCGGGCGATGTTTCGCCCTACGTTGGCGTATCTGACATTATTTTCATGCCGTCGGTTTCCGACATGACGGGTATGAACCGACTGACGCGGGTGATCCTGCACAACGCTGCAAATGCCATTGCCGGCATGGCGGCAAATCCGGCACCATCGCCGTCGGGAAAACCGGCGATCGGCCTCACAATGTTCGGCGTCACGACAACAGCGGTGAACGCCATGACCGATTTGCTGAAAAGCGATTTCGACTGTCTGGCATTTCACGCCACCGGTACTGGCGGGCGAGCCATGGAAAATCTGGCCACGAATGAACTCCTGGTCGGCGTGCTCGACATTACGACGACTGAAGTTTGCGATCTGCTGTTCGACGGCGTTTTGCCCGCTCTGCCGACGCGGATGGATATCATCGCCGAGAAAAAGATCCCCTACGTCGCCTCCGTCGGCGCGCTGGATATGGTCAATTTCTGGGCACCTGAAACTGTGCCCGCCAAATTCGCCGACCGGCAGTTCCATTATCACAATCCCAACGTCACGCTGATGCGGACCACGCTGGACGAAAACCGCCAGATGGGTGAGTGGATCGCGACCAAGTTAAACGCCTGCACCGGGCCAGTGCGGTTTCTGATTCCGGAAAAAGGCATATCCGCCCTCGACATTGAGGGTGGTGATTTTTTTGATCCTGAAATCGATGCCGCCTTGTTTGAGGCCATCGAACAAACCGTCGACTGGTCCGACGATCGGCAACTGGTTCTCGTTCCTCATCACATTAACGATCCCGAATTCGCAGAGGTTGCCGTGAGCACCTTTCGCGCCATTATTTGACACCGGAGATTTTCATGCCCGCCATCCCCCGCAAAAACCTGCTCGAAAAATTTCAGGCCCAGATTGATAAAGGCATCCCCATCATCGGTGGCGGTGCCGGTACCGGTCTATCGGCGAAGTGCGAAGAAGAAGGCGGCATCGATCTGATCGTCATCTATAACTCCGGCCGTTACCGTATGGCTGGAAGGGGTTCGGCGGCTGGACTGCTGGCCTATGGCAACGCCAATGAAATCGTCAAGGAAATGGCGGTAGAGGTCCTGCCGGTTGTCAAGCACACACCGGTTCTGGCAGGCGTTAACGGCACCGATCCCTTTGTGCTGATGCCCCAGTTTCTGGCCGAGTTGAAGCACATGGGATTTTCCGGTGTGCAGAATTTCCCAACCGTCGGTCTTTTTGATGGTGTGATGCGTGTCAGTTTTGAAGAAACCGGCATGGGGTTTGGCCTTGAAGTCGACATGATTGCCCAGGCGCATGAACTTGACTTGATAACAACGCCCTATGTTTTCAACGCGGATGAAGCCGTTGCGATGACCGAGGCCGGCGCCGATATTATCGTCGCCCACATGGGTGTGACCACCGGCGGAAGCATAGGCGCAACATCAGCGAAGACTCTGGATACCTGCGTCACGGAAATCGATGCCATCGCCGACGCCGCGCTGAAAGTGCGCGATGACGTGATGATCATATGTCACGGCGGGCCGATCGCCATGCCGGAAGACGCGCGTTACGTTCTGGACAAAAGTGCTGTTTGCCATGGATTCTATGGCGCTTCGAGTATGGAGCGCCTGCCGACAGAGGCCGCGCTGATCAACCAGACCAAAAATTTCAAATCGTTATCGGTCAAGGCGTGAACGGGTTAAGATCGGCCAGACAGATTTATGGGAGAAGACAATGGGTAAATTCCTGAAAATGCAGGATGTCGCGGAAACGTCGCTTGACTGGGGGCGTCAACGCTGGCTGAGCAATCCGGAAACGACCAGCGCGGAACAACTGGCGGTCGTCGAAGTCAACATCGAACCCGGGCAAGGCCACAACTTCCATAAACATGAAGATCAGGAAGAAGTGCTCTACGTTATTTCCGGCAAAGTCGAACAATGGATCGGCGATCAAAAGCAGATACTGGGTCCGGGCGAAGCCGCTCACCTGCCAGCCAATGTCGTCCATGCTTCCTTCAATGTCGGCGACACAGACGCGAAACTGATCGCCATCATCGGCCCCTGCATCGGTGATGAAGGTTATCAGGTCGTCGAGCTGGGGGAAGAAGCCCCGTGGAATTCACTCCGCTCGTAGTATTCGACCCTGGCCGAAAACCCGCCCCTCAGTGTTTGTGATTGATGCCAGTTTCAGGGTCGAAGCCGTGCAGACGTTCCTGATTCCACGCGAAGGTCACCTCATCGTCGATGGCGACGCTTGAGGTCGCCGGCGCCGTTGCCTTGAAGAGTTGCTCACCGGCCTGCAGTGTGACAATTTTCTCAACGCCCTGGTTTTCAATGTGATAGACGGTCGCTGTCGGGCCTTCTTCGCCGATATGCACGTCTTCAGATCGAATGCCGATTGACAAGGCCCCGTCGTCTGAATTGATCCGCGCTTTTCCGGCCTCGTTCAACGGCATCTCAAAGGCATCAGCGATAACCAGTTTGTCACCGATTTTTTCGCCGGCAGTCAGGTTCATGGCTGGCGATCCAACAAAACCAGCAACAAAGGTGTCGTAGGGATTGTTATAAATTTCATAAGGCGTGCCGACCTGTATGAGCTTGCCGTCATTGAGAATGCCGATGCGGTCGCCCATTGACATGGCCTCAACCTGATCGTGCGTGACGAACAGAAAGGTTGCGCCAAGTTTCAATTGCAGGTCTTTCAACTCCGAGCGCAAAATTTCGCGCAGCTTCGCATCCAGACTTGAAAGCGGTTCGTCCATCAGGAAAATCGCGGGATCGCGGACAATCGCCCGCCCGATAGAGACGCGCTGCATCTCGCCGCCTGACAATTTGTCGGTTTTTCGATCCAGCAAATCTTCGATCCGCAACATTTTTGCGGCATCGGCAACGCGCTTTTCGATTTCCTCGTCGCTATAACGGCCCGGCACGGCTTTGAGGGGAAATGTCAGATTGTCGTGAACGTTGTACCTGGGATAAAGCGAATAGTATTGAAAAACCATGGCCACATCGCGTTCCGCCACACTCAGGGTAGCCGCGTCGCGCCCGCCGATTTCGATGCTGCCGCCGTCAAGTGGTTCCAACCCGGCGATCAGGCGCAACGTTGTTGTCTTGCCCGCCCCTGTTGGACCGAGAAGCACAAAAAACTCACCGTCCTCGATCGAAAACGACACCTCATCAACCGCTTTGTCGGCGCCATAATTCTTGGCAATACTCTGGAGACTGATTTCGGACATGTCAGCGCCCCATCCTGATGTTCAACGAATCACCCGACTGGGCATTGAAGAAATGTGTCTGTGAACTGTCGAAGCCGGCCCACACCATTGTGCCCGGTTTTTCAACGTATCCGCTGGTCGTCCTGGCGCGGAGCATTTCGCCGCCGACCAGAATATCGACAATATCATAGGCACCCAACGGCTCGACAATATGCGCCTCGACTTGCAGATAACCGTCCGCCTTGTCGTGCGAGAGATGAATTGCTTCCGGTCTGATACCCATGGAAAGATCTGTACCTGTCGATACTTTTGACGAAATCATGCCCTCCAGTTCGGACGGGAACGAGATTTCCATTTGCTGCTCACCGATCAAAACCTGTGTGCTGTCCGTGCCCGATCTGATCGACGCCCGGGCCAGGTTCATGACGGGACTGCCAACGAACTGGGCGACGAACTGGTTGGCAGGGTTGAGGTAGACATCCGCCGGTTCACCGACTTGCTGCAGAACCCCGTCGTTCATGATGGCAATGCGGTCAGCCAAAGCCATCGCTTCGACCTGATCGTGCGTGACGTAGACGGTCGTGGCGTCATTTTCGATGTGCAGACGCTTCAACTCTGTGCGCATGTCTTCGCGCAACTTGGCGTCCAGCGCGCCGATTGGCTCATCCATCAGAAGAGCCTTCGGACGCCGCACCAGGGCGCGACCAATGGCAACCCGTTGCATATCACCGCCGGACAAGGCGGACGGCATGGTGCTTAACAGATGTTCGATCCTGAGCGCTCTGGCGACCTCGTGAACCTTCTCGTCGATATGTGCCTTGCTTTCGCGCGTCGCCCGCAGCGGGAAGGCGATGTTGTCAAACGCCGTCAAATGCGGATAGAGGGCAAAGAGCTGGAAGACAAACGCAATATCCCGGTTGCCGGGACCCAGCGTTTCAACCGATTTTCCATCGATGGTTATAGTCCCGTCGTCGATGTCCTCCAGCCCGGCGATGGCGCGCAGCGTCGTTGTCTTGCCACAGCCCGAGGGACCGAGCAGGACGACAAATTCGTTGTGCTGTATTTCAAGATTGAGCTTCCGGATGACGTAATTGTCGCCGAAGTATTTTTCAATGTTGTTGAGACCGATATTGGCCATGGGAACCTACTCCTCCTCAGGGCCTGGTTTGATGTGTGAAAAAATGATGAACCCCACCAAACCAACAAGAATTGTTGCCACGCCGTAGCGATGCAGAAAAAGATTCCACGGCTGCACCAGGGCCAGGATACCGGCGACCATGATCCACTGGGACAGCGGCTCAAGCACGCGGTTTGAAAGTCGTTTGAATTCCGGCGACATAATTTCTCCCCCTCTCTACTTGCGGATCGCGCCGAAGGTGACGCCGCGCAGGAGGTGATTGCGAAGGACGAAGGTAAAGATCGCCACAGGAATGAGGAACAACACCGTACCGGCGGCGATGGTTGTCCAGTCGATCAGGCCGGAACCGACCTGCGACGGAATAAAGGGTGGCGCGGTTTGCGCCCGGCGATTGGTCATCATCAGCGCGAAGGCATATTCGTTCCACGCGATGATGAAGCAAAAGACGGACGTTGCGGCAATACCGGTAACGGCTTCGGGCAGCACGATCTTGAAGAAAGCCTGCATGCGACTGTAGCCATCGATCAGGGCCGATTCTTCGTATTCCCGCGGAATTTCATCCATAAAGCCTTTCATCAGCCAGACCGAAAACGAAAGATTGAAAGCGGTATAAAGGATGATCAGTCCGACGTGGGTGTCGGTCATGCCGAAAACGCGGTACATCAGGAACATCGGAATGGCCACCACAACGGGTGGCAACATTCGCGTCGATAATATGAAGAACAGCCAGTCATCCTTGCCGGCAATCTTGAACCGCGAGAAGCCGTAAGCTGTCAACGTGCCCATGCCAACCGCGATCACTGTGCTGACAATGGCAACGATCAAACTGTTTAAGAAACGGCTTGAATAGGCCGACTGCAGGACTTTGTCCCTGACACGCAGCACACGTTCGCCGCCGTCATAGATCGCTTTTTCCCACCACGGCGCGGCCTCATACTTTTCTTTTTCGGGCACCTTTCGAAGTTGCACGCGTTTGGTGAACAGTTTGACGAAGGGCGTGACTTCAGGCTCGAAGAACACTGTCGGCGGCACCGACGTCGCCAGGGCGCGTGGTTTGAAAGCTGTCGATCCGATCCAGTAAATTGGAGACAGGAAAATGATGGTAACGACAAGGACCAGCGAGATGAAGACGCGATTGCTGACCCGTTGGGTTCTGGTGCGTACGCCAGCCATATCAGCGCTCCTTCACTTTATTCAGGTACTTGACGTAAATGTTGGTAATAGCGACGACGACGATCAGCACGAGGTAGGCCAGCGCGCTGGAACGGCCCGTCTGCCATTCCTGGAAAGCCATTTTGTACAAGCGGATCGAGACCATTTCAGTCGTCGGCTGGCCGCTCATGATGAAGGCAATATCAAACGTCTTGAACGCTTCCATGGTGCGGAAAATAATCGCGATCAAAAGGATCGGTGCGACCAGCGGCAGCGTAATGCGTGTGAAGGTGTACCAGGTTCCGGCCCGGTCAATGGAGGCCGCTTCATACAAATGCTGAGGCACGGCCGACAGTCCCGCCAGCGACAACAGCATGACGAAAGGTGCCCACATCCAGATGTCCGTGATTGCAATGGCATAGAGCGCCATGTCAGGGTCCGAGAGCCATTCGAAGCTACCGATATTCAGGACATAATTAATCGGCCCCCACGACGGATCATACAAGAGCTTCCAGAACAGGCCGACGACGGCCATCGACATCATCATCGGCAGCAAAAGCAAGGTCGTGACAAAACCTTTCAGGGCGAAGGCGCGATTGAGCAGCAGCGCAATGCCGAAACCGACGACCACCTGGCCGGCAACGGAAACGATCACGTATTGGGCGGTGACGGTAAAATTCCGCCAGATATTGGGATCAGACAGGAGTTCGCGATAATTTTGTAATCCGACCCACTTGGCCGGCTCATTCACGGAGGCGCGGAAATCCGTAAACGAATAGCCCAGCGAATAGATCAGGGGAAAGATATTAAAGACAATCAGAAAAACAATCGTCGGAATAATGAACAGATTGCGAATCGAAAGATCACTCAATCCACGAGACGCTGCCTGGGAATTTGGGTCAAGCTTGGTGATGATCGCCACGATCCGCTCCTACGGAAAATTAATGAATGGAACAGGGGTCGGAGACTTATGCTCCGACCCCTTAAGTACCATTACTCTACGAACTACGCTTATTTACGATTGTACTTCTTGAAAGTCCCGTTCCAGTCGGAAGCAAGACCGTCCAGGGCACCTTTGGCAGTTCCTTTGCCGCCAACGATGAACGGATAGATCCGGTTGTTGATCTGCGTCAGCAGCTCAGCAAATTCCGGAACGGCCCAGAAGTCCTTGACCATGAACATGGACTGATAGAAAGCCTCGTTGTACGGCGTGGCGTTGCGGAATTCCTTCGATGCCAGAACCTTGGCATGGCAGGTGTAACCGCCGAGATCGGCCCAACGCTTCTGAACGTCCTCACGAATGAACCACTCGAGGAATTTGAAAGCCTCGGCTTTGTTCTTCGAGTAGGAAACGATTGAGACGCCCTGACCACCCAGCGCCGCATGCTGTGTGCCATCGGGACCTGCCGGGTTGGCGAAGTAACCGGTGACTTTGGCGTGCGGATTGGAGGCCGGGTTATTCAAGGCCGGAAAGAAAGCAAAGTAGTTCATGCTCATTGCAGCCAGACCTTCAGTGATGGCCTGATTGTCCTCCTGGAAGAATACCTTGCCCCAGTTCGGCGGTGTGAAGCCGTACAGTTCCTTGTACATTTTCAGTGCTGCAACGTTTTTCGCCGAATTTATGATGCCGTCAACATCAAAGGTTTCGTAATTACCGAGATCGCCGCCATAGCTGAAGATGGCATTTTCAACACCCATGACGAGGGCGTCATAGGAATTGTCGGTGTAGATGGCGATGCCATAACGCTTTTCAGCCGGACGGTGGAAAAACTCGGCAATGTCACGCATTTGCGGCCAGGTTTTCGGCGGCGCGAGGGCATAACCATACTTGCTCTTGAACGCTGCCATTTCCTTGGGATCTTCGAACCAGTCCTTGCGGTAGGCCCAACCCGTGGCATCACCTTCAACCGGAATGGCCCAGTACTTGCCGTCATACTGCGCGTAGGATTTCACCGTCGCAGGCGCCATGATATCGGCGACCTTGTGCTTGGCGAAGAAGTCCGTCAGGTCGACATAGTGACCACCGGTCGAGCCGGCACCGAGCCACTGGCTGTCGCCGACGACCATGTCGTAGGCATCGCCTTTAGCGTTGAATTCGGTAAACGCCTTGGTCTGAAAATCCGGCCACGGCGTGGTTTCCACCGTTACAGTAACACCGGTTTTTTCGGTATATTCATTGACGAGTTCCTGCAAATAGTTCGCCGGATCCCATTCCGCCCAGAATATTGTCAGTTCCTGGGCCATCGCCGATGTGCCCGACGCCAGCGCTACACCCGCTGCCGTGGCAATTCCTATTAAGCTCTTTCGCAACATATGATCCTCCTTGCTGCACTTTCATGATTAATCCAACGTTGGCTTCGGGTATTGACCTTTCAACATCCCCCAATCCAATTCTTATTCGCGGTCATTTGGCGCCGCGTTCATCTCAACAACAGACCCTGCTAATCGCTACGGTTTGTTGGTCTCATCAACCAGAATTAACAAATATAATCGTATTTTTTCGAAATTAAAATATTATTTTCTATTACCTCTCTGCGATTGCCTGCCTGACGAGAGCCTGTGCGGCCCAGATAATCGTGTTTCGGGTATGACTTGAGTCCATGCCATTGATGTCTTTCAGAACGACAATTGTTTCGATTCCAAACAAAGCGGACAAGCCGCCAATGAGGCGTTCCAGTTCGGCGTCGCCAAGAACCCCTTTCAACGGACTTACCGCGTCGTTCAGCATTTTCAGTCGATGCCCGCGCTTGAATTTTTCCGCAGTGCCGTCGGCCGAATGCTGACTGTTCGCCCACTGTTCGAGATAGAGTTTTAGCGCCGCACGAAAGGTTGCTTCAAACTCGTCAATAAGCGGAAGAGAATGCGTCAGGAGGTCCGTCAGCCTTTCCTCTGCGCCTTCGTAGGTGGGTTGCCAATTGGTAATTGGACCCAGAACTTCATTGACGACGGATTGAACCAGCGCCAGTTGACTGGGAAAATAGCGATAAGCGGTTGCGCGAGACACACCGGCTTCTTCGGCAACTTCATTGACCGACGGGGTGTGCCCCTGCTGCATCAATTCGGTCGCCGTTTGCAACATCAGACGCTGGGTTCGTGCACGTGGCCCCTTGGCCGGCACGACGCCCGGTGCACCGGAAGGTGCCTGATCGAAATCTGACTGTTGACGTGAGATAGCCATCTTGTTTAGATACTCCTGATCTATTTTAATACTAGCGTCTCAAAATTAGGGCAAGCCTTTTTTTGCCGGATGATGGGGACGCGCTGCCAGGGAGATAAATCTGTGATCAAAGTGATGGTGTCGACGGTCATTGATGCGCCGCTGCCCACGGTCTGGAACATCGTTTCGAACTTCAATGGCTTGCCAAACTGGCATCCTGCCGTCGGAAAGAGTCAGATTGATGACGGAAAATCGAATAATGAAATTGGCTGTGTGCGTAACCTGTTCATGGCTGATGACAGCGGCGTGGTTCGCGAAACACTGCTCGCCCAATCGGATGTCGATCATGAAATCACCTATAATATGATCGGTGGACCGCTGCCGTTCGTCGACTATGTCGCGGTCATGCATTTCCAGTCGCTCACTGACGGCGACAAAACTTTCGCGCGGTGGACGGCCGAATATGGTGTATCGGACGGACAGGAAGATCATTGGCGGGAATTTGTTGCGACCGATGTATTCCTCGGCGGATTCAAGGCTCTGGAAGAAGCATCCAGACGAGCTTGATCAAATCATCTGACGGTTGAGGTCTTCGCCGTTATCAGGCGCCGTCAAATTCCCAAACCGTTTTGGACGTTCTGCGAGTCCCGGGTTAGAAACTCTAAAGCCCGCGCCACTGAGTTTTTGAGGCGCGGGCTTTATTTCGCCATCATGTTAATATGGCGGCCGCGCAAAAATAAAAACTTACACTGAAGAGAACTGCTTCCGGAGCACGTTCAAGTGCATGAATTGCGGCAGTCCGTGCCGTGTTGGCACTTACCTCTTCATGCTCACACCAGACTATTCCTGTCCACGGTTCCGCCCTGCGACAAGTCACCACATTTATTTATTTTTTTGGGGGCATTAAATGCTTCCTGAGAGCGGTCAGTAGGGCCGAACTCGAAACGGCCACCGACGACGACGACCCAGCGCCATCGTCCTCTGACCAAGCCTTTCAAGGCAAACGTTTGATTTTTTTTGATGGAGCGAAAAAATGACCAAAACAACCGAAACCGTGCCAGACGTCTCTCGCAGAGCCTTTCTGTCCAGCACCGCCATCGCGGGTGCCGGTTTGATCGTCGCGGACATGGCCTCAAATGCAGCGCATGCCGAGACTTTGACGGCCGAACAAATAGCCAAACTGCCGCGTGTCAAGCAGGAACTGGTCGCGCCGCCATTTATGCCAAAGCATGATCAGGTCGCCAGGGGCGGTCCCAAAGTCGTTGAGATGACGATGGTCATCGACGAAAAGAAAATGATCCTCGACGATGATGGTGCAGAGGTCTGGGCCCTGACATATAATGGTTCCGTGCCCGGCCCGATGATTGTGGTGCATGAAAACGACTACGTTGAACTGACACTGATCAATCCGGCCAAAAACGCCATGGAGCACAATATCGATTTCCATGCCTCCACCGGCGCGCTGGGCGGCGGCGGGCTGACCCACGTCTCACCAGGTGAGCAATGCGTGCTGCGCTTCAAGGCAACCAAGCCCGGCGTCTTTGTCTATCACTGCGCGCCCGGCGGCGCGATGATCCCCTACCATGTCGTCCACGGCATGAACGGTGCCATCATGGTATTGCCGCGCGACGGCCTGAAAGACAAAAACGGCAAAGCCATTCGTTACGACAAGGCTTTCTACGTCGGTGAGCAGGACTATTACCTGCCGATGGATGAAGACGGCGAATACATCAAATATGAAACAGCCGGCGAGGATTATGCCGACAGCATGGAAGTGATGGCGACGCTGACGCCGAGCCATATCGTCTTCAACGGCGCCGTGGGTGCCCTGACCGGCAAAAACGCACTGCAGGCCAATGTCGGTGAAACAGTTCTGATCATCCACTCCCAGGCAAACCGCGATACGCGGCCGCACCTGATCGGTGGCCACGGTGATTATGTCTGGGAAGGCGGCTCCTTCACAGATGATCCCCAGACGGGACTGGAGACCTGGTTCATTGCCGGCGGTGCTGCCGGTGCGGCGGTCTACACATTCCGTCAGCCCGGGCTCTATGCCTACGTCAATCACAACCTGATTGAAGCGGTGTTGAAAGGGGCAGCAGCCCATTTCCAGATCAAGGGCAAGTGGAACAACGATCTGATGATGCAGGTCACCAAGCCGACCATGATCTAGCCACCCGGATGTTTAATTTCTCATCGCCCGGGTATGGGCACTGATAAGCAGGAGATCGACGTGAAGATTTCAAAAATGGTTTCCCTCGCCGCCGTCGGCGCCATCCTTGTGATGGCGTCGGGGGCGATCGCCGGCGACGTCTCAAAAGGCAAAAAGCTCGCCAAAAAATGCAAGGCCTGTCACTCCCTGAAGGAAGGTGGCAAAAATCGCCTGGGCCCCACGCTGTTCAACATCCTTGATCGCAAGGCAGGCACCGTCAAAGGCTACAAATATTCAAAAGCCTTGCTGGCGTCAGGCATCACCTGGGACGAAGCCACTTTCAGTGACTTTGTCACCAAACCCAAGAAGGTGGTCAAGGGCACGAAGATGAGTTTCCCGGGCGTCAAAAAGGCGACCCAGCGGGCTGACCTTCTGGCCTACTTCCAGACGTTGCGTAGCAAACCCGCCGACAAGATGGCGATGGGCAACGCGGCGGATGGCAAAAAAGTTGCAGCCAAACATTGCGACGTCTGTCACACCTTTGAGAAGGGCGGCAAAATGGTTTTCGGGCCGAACCTGTTTGACATCGTTGGCAAACCGGCCGGTGCGATCAAGGGCTACACATATTCGACTGCCCTGAAAAATTCCGGACTGACATGGACCGACAAGAACCTCGTCGGATTTCTGGCCAATCCGGAACAGTTCCTGAAAGGCACCAAGGCCAGGTTCCCTGGACTGAAAACCGCGAAGCAGAAGGCCGATATCCTGTCTTACATGAAGACCTTCAAATAGCTCTCCGGGCAAACAGGTTTCCGGGAACAGGATGAAAATGATGCGCCGCACGGTCCTGACGACAGTTTTTGCCATCGGACTGGCTGTCAACGGTTTGCTCCTGATGTCGTTAATCGGGATCAGCAAAGCTTCGAATAATTCGCTGCCAGGATTGGTCATGTCAGACGTCGCCACCGGCGATTATGACCTGACAATCCTGGTACCGAATTCCTTCGGCCGGAAATATTATTCGAAATCGGTCAGCATCAAGCGGCCTTTCCAGATCAGCCGCTTCGAAATCACAATTGATCAATGGAATACCTGTTTTGAGGCGGGCGGATGCACCCACAAGGCAAAACAACGCGCCTACGAGACAGGATCCCATCCGGTGACGCGCGTGTCGTGGTTCGACGCCATGGCGTTCACCAAATGGCTGTCCGACAAAACCGGCTCAAGCTACCGGCTGCCCACTGAAGAAGAATGGGCTTATGCCGCGTTCGCCGGCAAGGACTTTACCCGCGCAACCATCGACGGATTGATTGAAAACCGCGAAATGGTCCAGACAGCCTCGATGTCCCGGTTCAGAAAAACCCGACCTGTCGGCAGCAATGGCGGCAACGACTGGGAAATCTTTGACATGACCGGCGCAGTCTGGGAGTGGACATTGACCTGCTGGTTTTCATCCGACGAAGAAAACCTGCGACCGTGGACCATCGAACAATTGAGCAAACCCGATCTCTGCCCCAACCGCGTTGTACAGGGCGATGAACGTGCCCACGTGCCGGTCTTTGTCGACGAGGTCTATACCGGCGGCTGCGGCACAGGCAGCCCTGTCGATTATATCGGCTTCCGGATTGTCAAAAGCGCACGGAAATCACTTTTTTTTGGCATGTAACTGCCCATGACTTGACATAAGTCAAGTGATCGAAGCGCCAAATCCATATCCTCATAACCGGAGGATCGGACTACATGGAAATCGTCTACTTCATCATTGTTGCTGCCGCGTCGTATTTCGCTGCCGTGCGATTGCTCGACTGGCTGGAGCACCGTCGAGGCGAGCGCTTCGAGTATCGCCAGATCTATTTCTTTCTGATTTTGCTCGGGCTGGCGATGGGATCTTTCGAGATCATCGGCTGGCTTTCTAAACTATGAAACCGGGCGTGACATTGTGTCGCGCGAAGCCCTTGAACGTGTGCGACATTGATCAAAGTCAAGGCTTTGACAGTGCGCCGGGTGTGTCCTGTCGAACAGTCGGCCGGGCGCGATTTTCAGGCGTCCGGACGGTCCCCGTTCACCATCTTCCGGTGACAAATTTTTGCGGAGGGAGCCCATGACCTATCAAGACAACGTGCCTCAATCAGGCGACGAGGCGGAGCACGTGCCGTTCTTTCAGCGCCTGCTCGACAATCATTTTTTACTTCTGTTCATCGGCGTCGTGATGCCGGCGGTTTTCTACATCATCTGGGGGATTATGGAAATTGCCACAATCCCGATTGCAAGTTAGGGAGCCCGAACCATGGCTATTAACCCTCCTGCCACCAGGATCTGGTGGAAAGAACCCATTCACAAACTTGAGCTTTGGTGGGCGGTAATCGCATTTGTCTGGACCCTGATCATGTTCGTCATGATGCCGTACTGGCACATCTACGGGGAACAGAACATTTCCAATGAGGCCTATCGCATCACCTCCGAGGCGTTCGGTGCCAAGGTCGAGGAGATGACCAAGAAATATACCGTGCGCGAGGAAGGCGACACCGGCATTCCGGTTGTTCACCCGCCCGCTGGGTCGGACATCTACATGCTGTCCCGGTTGTGGGAGTGGTGGCCCATTCTCGAACTGGAAAAAGACAAGACCTACCGCCTGCATTTGAGCTCAATGGATTGGCAGCACGGCTTTTCGCTGCAGCCGACCAACCTCAATCTGCAGGTTCATCCCGGGCTCGATTTCGTCGTGACAGTTACGCCGAACGAAGCCGGTACCTTCTCCATCGTCTGCAATGAGTACTGCGGTGAAGGGCATCACACGATGCTCGGTCGCATGTACGTCACAGACAAGTAAGGGAGATCGCAATGTCGATTCTTTCGAAATTTCGTATCTGCCCCGACACCGGGCTGTATTTTGACAAGGCCGCTGAACGGCTCATCAAGTGGAACGCTGTAACCGCGGTTGTCTTCCTGCTGATCGGCGGTGCATTTGGTCTGCTGATGGCGCTGACGCGCTGGCCGGCGGTCCACATCCTGCCTGCCGACTGGTTCTATCTCCTGCTGACAGCGCACGGCCTCGACGCCCTCGTCGTCTGGATCGTGTTCTTCGAAATGGCGGTGCTCTACTTCGCTTCGTCGACCTTGCTGAAAGTTCGCCTCGCCGCGCCTGGCTGGGCCTGGCTTGGGTATTGGTTGATGTTGATCGGCGCGATCATGGTCAACGTCACTGTCTTGCAGGGCGATTCCAGCGTGATGTTCACAGCTTATCCGCCAATGCAGGCTGATCCCTTCTTCTATCTCGGAGTGATCATCTTTGCCGTCGGTGCGTTGCTGGGAACTTTCGTCTTTTTCGGTACCCTGGTGCTGGCCAAAGAGCTGAAAACCTATGAAGGCTCGATTCCACTGGTTACCTTCGGGGCCCTGACAGCAGCGATCATTGCCGTCTTCACTCTGGCCTCCGGTGCCATCATCTTTGTGCCGACCTTCCTCTGGTCGGTGGGCTACATCGCTCACATCGATCCCTTGATGTACAAGACGATTTTCTGGGCCTTCGGACATTCGGCGCAGCAGATCAACATGGCGGCTCAAGTGGCACTTTGGTACGCCATTGCGGCTATTATTTTCGGGGCCAAACCGTTGAGCGAAAAAGTCAGTCGCATGGCCTTCCTGTTCTATATCTTCTTCCTCCAGCTCGCCTCGGCGCATCACCTGCTGGTCGAACCCGGCCTGTCGCCGGAGTGGAAGATCTTTAACACCTCCTACGCCATGTACTTCGCTGTGCTCGGCAGCATGATCCACGGCCTGACAGTGCCCGGCAGCATCGAAGCTGCCCAGCGCAAGAAGGGATTTACCAAGGGTCTGTTTGAGTGGCTGCGGCGGGCACCATGGAGTAATCCTGTGTTTTCGGGCATGTTCCTCTCGCTCGTGTTGTTTGGTTTCCTCGGAGGCATCACCGGTGTGATCATGGGCACCGAGCAAATCAATATCATTGTCCACAACACGCTCTACGTTCCGGGTCATTTCCACGCCACGGTCGTGGCCGGCACGACGCTGACCTTCATGGCAGCCAGTTACTTCCTGGTGCCAACACTGTTCCGTCGTCACTTGTGGCTACCGGGACTGGCTCGCTGGCAGCCCTATCTGTTTGGCGCAGGCGTCGCCGGTATCTCGCTCTTCATGATGGGTGCCGGTACGCTGGGTGTCGCCCGGCGGCACTGGGACATTGGTTTCGCAGACGCGACGCTTGGATTCGATTATCCGGCGGCAGCCTATATGTTCCTGGCGTTGAATGGCCTCAGTGGCATTCTGGCGGCCATTGGTGGTGGTGCATTCTGCATCATCATGGTCGGCACCATCCTGTGGGGCAAACGCATGGACGATGTTCCTGCAACTGCAGCAGCCGCTGCCGCGCCTGCACCGGAACCGGCCTTGCATCAAAGTGGTGGAGCCGGGACAATCGCCGTGCCGGGTACTTTCACACTGGCGATGATCTTCCTCGGGACTTTCGTTCTCTACTACTTTGTGAACTGGAAGTATCTCGCTGAAGTCTGGCCGATTTCCTGAGGACGGGATGATGGGTGTGATGGTTCGCCAGATTACTTCGGTATTCAAACTGCGCATTGGCGTGGTGATAATGCTCAGTGCGCTGGCGGGACTGGCCATCACACCCGGTCCGCTTCCCTCAACCTTCCAGGTGTTTGTGCTGGCAATTGCCGTCCTTGTGTCGGCGGCCAGCGCGGGCGCTTTCAACCAATACGCCGAACGTGACATCGATGGTCTGATGAAGCGCACGGCGGATCGACCTTTTGTCACCGGCACTTTTGTCGCTGGTCCGCTCTGGCCCCTGGTGATCTGGGGCCTGATGGCCCTGGCCGTCGGTGCCGCCGCCGTTGCCGTCAATTACTGGGCAGCGCTTTATACTTTCCTCGGCGCTTTCACCTACGCTGTGGTTTATACGGTCTGGCTCAAACGCCGGACCTGGCTCAACATTGTCTTCGGCGGACTGGCCGGCAGTTTCGCCGTTCTTGCCGGTGCCGCTGCCGTTGATCCAGGCTTCGCCGTGCTGCCCTTTCTGATGGCCGTCGTGTTGTTCCTGTGGACACCGCCGCACTTCTGGAGCCTCGCCCTCGCCCTTAAAGACGACTACGCCGCGGCCGGTGTGCCCATGCTGCCCGTCGTCATTGGACCTGCTGCCTCGGCCCGGGTCATCCTCGCCGGTACAATTGCCCTGGTCGCGGTTTCACTGTTGCCTGCATTCGCCGGGCTGGGCTGGATCTATCTCGCCACTGCAGTCATCGGCGGTGCGGTCTTTATTTATTTCAGCCTGCGTCTGGTGGCAGAGCCTTCGCGACGTCGCGCCATGCTCAATTTTTTCGCCTCGCTCATCCAGTTGTCTCTGTTGCTTGCGGGCGCACTGGTTGATCGCTGGCTGCTGGTCCCGTGAATGACCAGAGTCATACAATCAATTTTGCTGGCGCTCGCCCTGTGCGCGTGGAGTGCCGCGTCGCCGTCATGGGCCGACACCTCGCCGACCTTTGAAGCCAATGCAGCGCTCTCCCAAAGCCAGGCGGCGATTGGCCGCAAACTGGGTGATCACCGCTTCGTCTCCTCTGACGGCCAACCGGTTCGCCTCGCCGATTACGCCGGCAAGCCCTATATCATCAGCCTGATCTATTCGAGTTGCTATCACACCTGCCCGCAGATCACACAGTCGCTGGCCCGCGCGGTTGAGATCGCCAACGATGCCCTCGGTGCAAATAAATATGACGTCATCACCATCGGCTTCGATACGGATTACGACAAACCGTCGGCCATGCGCAGTTTTGCCCGCGCCCAGGGGATCGACTTTGAAAACTGGCGTTTTCTTTCTGCCGACGCGCCGACGATCTGGCGGCTGAGTGATGACACCGGTTTCCAGTTTGCGCCCTCGCCCCGGGGATTTGACCATCTGACGCAAACCACGATCATCGACCGCGAAGGCCGGGTGTACGCCCATGTCTATGGCGATGATTTCCCGACGCCACAACTGGTCGAGCCTCTGAAACATCTGGTCCTGAATGATGGTCCGTGGAATTCTCTGCAGACTTTTGTAGATCGTGTACGCTTTATTTGTACGTCGTATGATCCGGCACGCGATACTTATTACTTCGATTATTCGCTGTTTATCGGTATGACAATCGGATTCATCTGCCTGCTGGCACTCGCTATTTTTATCTATCGCGAGTTCTTCCGGCAGCGCCGCACACAGACCGTTCAGAAGTCAGTCAGGTAAACAAGACGTGTTGAAAATGGTACAGCGCCCGATGCTGCGGGCATTTGAACTCGCGGAAATTGGCTTCGACAAGCTCTTCGGACGCGAATGGAATCCGTTGTTTTATCTCGGCGCTCTCGCCTGGTTTAACTTCTGGATCGTCGCAGTGACCGGCGTTTATCTCTTCATCGTATTTGAGACCAGCATTCAAGGCGTTTTCGACTCAATCGAATATCTGACGCACGATCAGTGGTATTTCGGCGGTATCATGCGCAGCCTGCATCGATATGCCTCGGACGCGCTGGTGCTGGTGACCATGGTCCACATGCTGCGGGAATTTGCCCTCGATCGTTATCGTGGCGTTCGCTGGTTTACGTGGACGCTTGGCGTGCCGATGTTGTGGCTGATCATCATGTCCGGCGTCAACGGCTACTGGCTGGTCTGGGATGAGATGGCCCAGATGATCGCCGTAGCGACGGCAGAATGGATCGACTGGTTCCCGATATTTGGCGAACCCATCGCCCAGAATTTCCTGACCAAAGGCAGCATGGGAGATCGTTTCTTCAGCCTGCTGATCTTCCTGCATATCGCCATGCCGCTGATCCTGTTGTTCCTGATGTGGTTGCATCTGCAGCGCATGAACAAGGCCCGGATTAATCCGCCCCTGGGTCTTGGTATCGGCAGCTTCGGTATGTTGTTGGTCCTCAGCCTGGTCTATCCCGCCGTCAGTCATCAGCAAGCGAATTTGAGCCTGGTGCCGACGGTGATTAATCTTGACTGGTATTATCTCTTTATCTACCCGCTGATCGATTTGTGGTCGGCCGGTCCGGTCTGGGCCCTGGTGTATGGCGTCACATTCCTGTTGATGCTGATGCCGTGGTTGCCGCGCGAGAAACCCGATGCCCCGGCGGTGGTCTCAGCCGAACAATGCAATGGCTGTGAACGCTGCTTCGATGACTGCCCATATGGGGCCATCCTGATGAAACCACGCGAGGACGACAGCCCGTTCGAAAAAATTGCCGTGGTGAATTCGAGTTTGTGCGCAGCTTGCGGGATTTGTGTTGGCTCCTGCCCGACCCACACACCACTCCGGCGCGACGATCACATCGCCATAGGCATTGATATGCCTGCGCTGACACTGCACCAGATGCGTGGACAGGCTGTAGCGGCGGTGGCCGGTCTGCCCGATGACAAGGCCAAGGTCCTGCTGATCGGTTGCGCTCATGCAGTTGATGTCGAGGCGCTGCGCCTGGCAGGTGTTGCGGCTTTGAGCCTCGGATGTACAGGCGCGCTGCCGCCGGCGTTGCTCGATTTCATGATGCGGCGCGGCGGGGTCGATGGCATTTTCCTCACGGGCTGTGGGGATGGCGAATGTTTCCACCGCCTCGGCGGGCGCTGGGTCGAATCCCGGCTGGACGGCACTCGTGAGACTTATCTGCGCACCCGCTTTTCCCGTGATCGCATCCGGTTGTCGTGGGCGGCCCCCGCCGACGCCGACCGACTGACGCGCGAAGTGATAGACTTCGCCGGGCGGATCGAACAAATCCCGCCGGCAGACAGAGACGAGATGCCGTCATGAGCAATATCCTCGATTTCCTCCGCCGCTACACCGGGCAAGTCATCGCCTACATCGCCTTTGCTGCTTTACTGGGATATTTTTCCGCCAATCCGGACTGGACATATTTCCCCGATGATCGCGCCTTGATCAAATTAAGTCTGACCCATGGCGGGCAGCGTAAGGAAGCCTGCCGCGAACGCACCAAAGAAGAACGGGCGAAACTGCCGCCGACCGCGAAGCCGCCGAAAGTCTGCCCGCGCGAACGTCATCCCGTGACGCTTTCGATCTGGCTCGATGACAAGCGTATTTATCACCGGAGCCGGCAACCCATGGGTTTGTCCAAAGACGGTCCGTCGCAATTTTATCAGCGCTTTGAAGTGGCGCCGGGCCGACGCCAACTCAAACTGGAGATCGCCGACGGCGGTCCGGGCGTTCCCTCTTCCGTGCAGGTCCGGGAACTTGATCTGATGGCGCGCCGCGTTGTGGTGATCGAGGCTGATCATGGCAAGATCAATGTACGTTAAATTCACACTGATCGCGTTGACGGGCTTGACGAAAGTCATGCCGATGGAAAGTGCTTGTGCTAGCCTAAATCCGAAGTTACGAATTTTCGGGGCCGGCGCATTATGAGCGAGCGAAAATCAAACGCCACGACTGATCGAGTAGACCCCGAGGTCATCAGTCAGGTCGCCCGCATCCCGCTTTTTGCCGGGTTGAACAAGACGGCTATCACCAGATTACTGGGCGATGTCTCCGTGACGCTGGCACCGGCGGGCACGGTGTTGTTTGCGCAAGGCGAGGTCGCTGACCGGTTTTTTGTCCAGCTCGGCGGTCAGATCGAACTTTTTGTCACCACGCCGGATGGCCGCGAAAGTGTGATCGACGTTCTGGGACCAGGGGAAACCTTCGCCGAGGAAGCGATCTTTGATATTGGCATTTTCCCGGTCGGAGCCAAGGTCGTGAAAGAAGCCCGCATTCTCGCGGTCGACGCCAGACCTTTCCTCGATCAGCTCAGTGAAGAGTTCGATCTGGTGCTGGCGATGATGGCAGGTATGTCGCGGCATTTGCGCGTGCTGTTGCATCAGATCAGCGAACTTAAACTGAAATCGACGGCCCAGCGTCTTGGCGGGTTTTTGCTCAGCCTGACGGATTCAAAAACCGGTGAGATCGTTGTAGAGTTGCCCTACGACAAGCGCCTTCTGGCCAACCGTCTCGGTATGAAGCCTGAAAGCCTGTCACGAGCGCTGGGCAAGCTTCAGGAGATCGGCGTACACGACAGCGAGGGTGAATTGACGATCAGCGATGTCGGGTCCCTGAGGGCCTTTTGTCTCGAGGGGCAGGCCGGCAACCTGAGGTGATATGTCGCATTCGTTTTGGCGATTTCAGACCGATTGACCTTGACCAGCGACCACCTCTTCCGCTTCACTTCAGGATACGATTTTGAGCTGGAGTTGTCGCGTGGCCTCAAAACGACTGGCGTCAGAAGATATTGAACAAATCGCCGGTATCGGACCCTTTGCCGAACTCCCGCTGGAGGACGTCGCCGGGCTGGTCGGCGGCGCAACTGCGCGCGATTTTGCCAAACACAGCCTGTTGTTCAGTCAGGGCGATGTCGCTGATCGTTTTTACATTGTCCTGTCGGGCCGGGTGAAACTGTTCACCGCTACGGAAAATGGCGAGGAGAACGTCGTCAGCGTCTTTGGCGAGGGCCAATCGTTTGGCGAGGCTGCAATGTTTGCCTCGGGCCGCTTTCCCGTTAACGCCGAAGTCGTCGAGGCCGCCCGCCTGATGCAGATCATGGCAGAGCCGCTGATCCAGCATCTCTCCGACAACAAGGAGCTGGCCTTTCGTATGCTCGGCGTAATGGCGCGGCGGCACCGCCGCTTCCAGAAAGATATCGCAGACTATAAATCCAAGTCCCCTGGCCAGCGGCTGGGCAGTTTCCTTCTGTCGCTTACCGATGTCGATGTGGGACCGGCCACGTCACAGCTCCCCTTCGACAAGGCCCTGATTGCGGCCCGCATCGGTGTCAAACCGGAAAGCCTGTCACGCGCCCTTGTGCGATTGCGCGAGATCGGCGTCAACTGTCAGGGCCGAAACGTCGACTTCGACGACGTCGAGAAACTTCGCGCTTTCTGCCAGGAAGGCGAACTGAAACCCCGCCACGAGGTATAGTTCCTGATCGATCAGGATTGCGGTTAATCCTTTGGCCGGTGTCGAAGAGATACCGAGTTCATGCAGTACCGTTGACCCGTGGGCTGGGGTCCGTCGTCGAAAACATGGCCGAGATGGGATTCACAGCCGCTGCACATGACTTCGGTACGAATCATGCCATAGGCCGTATCCGTTTCGTTGACGACGCTGTTTTCATCTATCGGCTTATAAAAACTCGGCCAGCCGGATTTCGAATCGTATTTGGCATCAGCGTCAAACAGATCTTTTCCACAGGCCGCACAGGAATAAATTCCGGGCTCCTTGAAACCATCATACTTTCCGGTAAAGGCGCGCTCGGTTCCCTTGCCGCGTAATACTTCGTATTCCTGAGGAGTAAGCAAACGGCGCCACTCTTCGTCGGTCTTGATCGCGTCAGACATCTTTTCGCCCCGTGTTTGAAAATATTCCGGGTCGATATTGCGGCACGCTAATTGATTGCACAAGTAACGGTTCTGCTATTCCTGCCTCGCGCTGGATCCCTGGCCAAAATTGACGAAAATCGCCCAGCCTCTTGCACATTCGACCGCAAACCCGGTTAAATATCCCTTGGATCGCCGAAGGAGCAGGAATGTACGGTCGTCTGTCATTATTTGCCGGTATGCTGACATTGACCCTGTCACTGTCAACGGCGACGCTCGCCGATTTTTTCGACGGGCGAGATGCCTATCTGCGCAAGGATTACGATACGACGGTTAGCGAAATGCGCCCGCTCGCACAAAATGGTGATCGACGGGCGCAGGCCTTTCTGGGCTGGATGTATAAAAACGGATATGGCGTCCAGCAGGATATCAATGAAGCGGTCAGATGGTACAAACTGGCTGCCGAACAAGGCCACGGGTTCGGTCAGAAGGAACTCGGCGTTGCCTACAAAAATGGCCAGGGCGCTCCCCGGGATATTGTTCGCGCAGCGATGTGGTTCAATCTGTCGAAATTACGCAATTACGGTATGGGCGACCTGAAGATTCTTGAAGAAAAAATGGATACAATATCGATCCTGCGTGCACGCCGCATGGCCAACGACTGGACAGCGCGGCACAAGAAATGACCGGGAGCAAAAATTGCGAAAACGTCTGATCTTGATTTTGTCTCTCGCGGTATTGGTTGTGTCCGTTCCGGGCACAACCCGGGCCGACTATTTTGATGGTCGGGATGCCTATCTGCGTAAGAACTATGAAGAAGCCTTCAAGGAATGGCACCCCATGGCCGTCGAGGGTGATCGACGGGCCCAGGGTATGCTGGGATGGCTCTACAAAAAGGGCTACGGCGTCCAGCAAAACATCAATGAAGCGGTAAAGTGGTTCAAGCTGGCCGCTGAACAGGGCGACGGATTTGGCCAAAAGGAACTCGGGTTGGCATACTACACCGGGCAAGGCGCCAGACAGGATCTTGTTCTGGCCGCGATGTGGTTCAATCTGTCGAAACTGCGCGGACTTGGATTGGCCAATCGGGATATCGTCGAGGCCAAGATGGATCTTCGATCAGTCCAGCGCGCGCGCCGCATGGCCAAAGACTGGACAGCGAGACACAAGAAGTAAGCGGGATTTGTCAGGCGCTATTTCTTTAATGACTGAACATGTTTATGCAGCAGTCGGCGCCAGGTCACGGTGGGTTTGATATTTTCAACCGCAAACTCATTCTTTTTGGATCGTACGACATTGCCACTCAGGATGATTTTGGCGGGCCGGGCATTGGTCGGATAGATAAACAAGAATTCGAGGTCGGTTCCGGACTCAAAGCTCAGATATTTTGACGTAATCAGGACGCCGGAATCAGAGACGTTGACGATATCGCATTCCCAATCATCTATAAAAACGCGGATACCATTTGTTTCATATCGAACTGCCCGTTCATCCATATTCCCTAAAGAGCCGGGATCTGACTTTGCCTTGCTCTTGTTTCCGCCTTCTTGAGTCGATTTCGCCATTCCGTCACCGCTGCAATTGCTACCTGTACATAAGGTAGGGGCCTCGTCCCTGGAATCAAATTTCAGCTGTTTCTTGCCTGTTCGTACAGCGCATTGCTTTTCCGTAGTCGTTTGGTCAGCAGCTGAACCAGTGCGGACATCAGCAGATCTGCTTCCGCCAGGCTCGCGTCGAATTCAGCCTTACTGAAAAAGGTACAACTGACTTCACCCCGGGCAATAGCTGTCGCCGACCGGGGCTCCTGGTCAATCAGCGCCATCTCACCGACAAACTCGCCGGGCTTGATGGTTTCAAGCAGCGTTTCCACGCCGTCGTTTTTGACAAAAATATCAACCTGTCCCTTGCGGATAATGTAGGCGTGGCTGGCAACATCGCCTTCGCTGAAGATAACGTCACCATCTTCAAATTCATGTTTTTCAAAATCGGCTGCGCGCATCAAATTCTCCTGCCTGACCTGTAATGCATTCAGGTGCGGGCCAATCTAAACCAATTGACCTGATGACACACACTTTATTCCGCAAGCGTTTGCGTGAACTATATTGCCGTCGCATCTTCAAACGGGCTGTCCCTCAACATCCAAACGATATCTAATGCGTGTCCTGTGTAATTCCTGAAGGGAGTTTGACAAAATGGCGAAAAAAGCCTGCCTGGTCCTTGGTGCCGGCGATGCAACGGGTGGCGCGATCGCCAGGCGTTTCGCACGTGAAGGATTTGAAGTTTGTATCGTCCGCCGTGCGCGTCACCTGGAAGACCTCGAAAAACTGGCAACCGATATTCGCGACGATGGCGGGATTGCTCATTGCTTCGGTGCCGATGCCCGGGATGAAGAGGAAATGACCGGGCTTTTCGAAAAAATCGAGCGAGAGATCGCGCCGCTTGACGTTGTGGTCTTTAACATCGGCGGCAATGTGAATTTCCCGATCACTGAAACCACATCCAGGGTTTTTCGCAAAGTCTGGGAGATGGGGTGCTTCGCCGGCTTTATCGCTGGCAGGGAAGCCGCCAAAGTCATGCTGCCCAGGGGCCAGGGCACTATCCTGTTTACCGGTGCCACGGCCAGTTTGCGCGGCGGTTCCGGCTTCTCCGCATTTGCTGCTGCAAAGCACGGCCTGCGTGCGTTGGCTCAAAGCATGGCGCGGGAATTGGCGCCTCAGGGAATACATGTTGCCCACGTCGTCATCGACGGCGCAATCGATACGAAGTGGATTGCCGAAATGTTCCCCGACCGGTACGCAAAGCGAGATCAGGATGGTATCCTTCAGCCCGATGAAATTGCCGAAAATTACTGGCACCTGCATGCCCAGAAACGATCGGCCTGGACCTTTGAGCTCGATTTGCGCCCGTGGATCGAAACCTGGTAGCGAAGGCGACTATCTACCCCAAAAACCTGAGGAAATTTCTTATATGGCAACACTGGATTTCTATTTTGATTTCGGCAGCCCGACGTCATACATGGCGCACAAGGTATTGCCACGCATCGCCGGTGCAGCCGGGACTGACGTCAACTGGCGGCCCATGTTATTGGGCGGCGTCTTCAAGGCGACCGGGAATGCCAGTCCGGCGCTGGTTGCGGCCAAAGCCTTTCATATGAATATCGACATGGCGCGTTTTGCCGAAAAATATGGCATTGAACTCACATTCAACTCCAGTTTCCCCATCAATACCCTGGCACTGATGCGAGGTGCAGCCAGCTATCTGGATGAAGAAAGTTTCTCCCGATACGTCGATCTGATGTTTGACGCAATCTGGTTGAACGACCGAAATATGAATGAACCTGATGTCGTCGGCGAGGTCCTCGCGTCCGGCGATTTTGATCCCGGCGATTTTATGCAGCGCATCAATGACCCCAAAGTCAAGGAACGTCTAAAATCTGACACCGAAGCTGCAGTCGCGCGCGGGATTTTTGGTGCACCCAGCATTTTCGTCGACGATCAATTGTACTTTGGTCAGGACAGATTGCATTTCGTAGCAGAAGCGCTTGGTGTGAACATATGTGATGTCTGCCCAAAGTATGTCGAGACATAATTCCGGTTAGATCTGGCAGGAATAAACGATCATGAAAATATTACTGTTTTCTGCCAGCACGCGTGCGGCATCGCTCAATCGGCAATTGATACAGCTCGCGTTTGAGACCGCTTTTCGTCTGGGACATGAGGCAACGCTGATAGATCTCAATGATTTTGAAATGCCGATCTACAACGGCGACCATGAGAGCGAGAACGGTCTGCCGGACGCCGCCGAGGCCTTGAAAAAACGGATCGCCGCGACGGATGCCCTGATCATCTCGACGCCGGAATACAATGGCAGCTATCCGGCTCTCTTGAAGAATACGCTTGATTGGTGTTCGAGAGCGGGTGACGGCCTGGACGGTCGAGCCGTCTACGAGGGGAAGAAAGTGATTGTGATGGCTGCCTCCCCCGGGCCTCGTGGCGGAGCCCGGGTCTTGCCCGCCATCACTCGGCAGATGGAAGTGTTGAGAACAATCGTCGTCGGGCAACTGGGTATTGGCGAGGCCTCAAGGAACCTCGAGTCTGACGAGACAGCGAAGAAAATCGAAACGGCAATCCTCTCGCTGAATGACGGGGTGTAAAAAAGGTGCCCTCTACTTTGGCTTGAATGCATCGACCTGACGCAGTGCCTCGTTGACTTCCATCGGTTTCAGCTTGCTTTGAAACTCGGAAATTTTCACACGTACCTTTTTGTTGAATTTGCCTTTGGAATTCTTGAACGCAATCATGTACCAGGTCAGGGCCTTGATCTTGTCCTTGCGCACGCCGTAACCCCTGGCGTACCAATTGCCCGTCATGTACTGAGCGCGCGCCATCTGGTGCTCAGCGGCCTTTCGCATCCATTCCAAAGCCTTTTTGGGGTTTTTGGCAGTGCCTTTGCCGGTTCGATACATGCTGGCAAGATTAAACTCAGCCAGAACAAACCCCTGCAGCGCCGACTTCCGGAAATAACCGAACGCCTTCTTCAGGTCCACAGGTACGCCGAGACCCTTTTTATACATCAGAGCCAGATTATTCAGGGCGCTGGTATGACCGGCCTCAGCCAAAGGCTGCCATTCCGCCCGAGCTGTGGCGTAGTCCCCTGCCCGATAAGCAGCTGCACCTTTCTTGAAACTGGCGGCAAATACATGGCTTGTGGAAAGCAACGTAAAAACCAGTACCACGACGATCAGGCGCACGCCATCTCTCCCGTTTTCCACTAATGAACAACAACTGGTCTTGCACGAAGAACACCACAATTTTCACGGAAATGACCGCTAATAACAAATGCAAAGAGGAATCGAATGTGCAAATTTCAGTGATCTGAGCGAAATCTGGCTGGATTTTTCAGGCATCGCCGGAACTATGAAGAATAGTCATCGAACCAGGCACTCTTCAGGCCCGAAATCAATTTCCAGCTATCGCCAGGCGCCCTTCAATATTCAGACCGGCCTCAAGTTCGTCAGACAACGCCAAAAGCCAGCATCGCATTTGCGACCTTCTTGAATCCGGCGATATTTGCGCCCCGAACGTAGTTGCAATACTTGTCCTGCTCGACGCCTGCTTCATGGCAACGAGCATGAATGCCGTCCATGATCTCGCGTAGCAAATTGCGCAATTCGTCCTGGCCCCAGGCACGCCGCCCGGAGTTCTGGCTCATTTCCAGTCCAGACATTGCAACGCCACCCGCGTTTGCTGCCTTGGACGGGCCGAACAATATTCGTGCCTCCAGAAATGCTTCGATGCCGCCGATCACTGTCGGCATATTTGCGCCTTCCGAAACGGCAGTACAGCCATTGGCAAGAAGCGCCTTCGCCTCTTCTTCGGTGATTTCATTTTGCGTGGCGCAAGGCATCGCCGCGTCACAGGGCACGCTCCAGGGACGTTGTCCTTCGTGATACTCACCACCAAATTCGTCAACGTATTCCTTGATGCGTCCACGGCGAACAGTTTTCAGCTCTTTTATCCAGCTAAGTTTTTCAGGATCAATGCCATTCTTGTCGTAAATGAAACCGCCTGAATCGGATAGCGTCAGGACCTTGCCGCCACGGTGATTGATCTTCTCCGCAGCGAAAGTCGCGACATTACCCGAGCCCGAGATGGCGACAGATTTACCTTCAATTTGCTCGCCCCTGGTATGTAGCATGTCCTCAAGGAAGTATACGGCCCCATACCCCGTTGCTTCGGGGCGCATTTCGCTGCCGCCGTATTCCATACCCTTGCCCGTCAGCACGCCTGTGAATTGATTGGTCACGCGCTTATATTGTCCGAACATATAGCCGATCTCGCGCGCGCCGACTCCGATATCGCCGGCCGGGATATCCACGTCCGATCCGACATGACGATAAAGCTCGGTCATAAATGACTGGCAAAACCGCATGACTTCACCGTCCGATTTACCTTTCGGGTTAAAATCGGCGCCGCCCTTGCCGCCTCCCATTGGCAGTCCGGTCAGCGAGTTCTTGAAGGTCTGTTCAAATGCCAGAAATTTCAGGATGGACTGATTGACCGAAGGATGGAATCTCAGTCCACCTTTGTAGGGTCCAATGGCATTGTTGTTCTGAATGCGGTAACCACGATTTACCCGCGTGTTGCCGTTGTCGTCAGCCCAACAAACCCGAAACGAAAGCACACGATCCGGCTCCGCCATGCGCTCGAGGATCTGGTGCTCCATATATTCCGTGTGATCCTGCATCCAGGGGATTACGTCTGCGGAAACTTCCCTTACGGCCTGGTGAAATTCGGTTTCTCCGGGATTGCGGGCCACTACACCATCCATAAAGGATTCAATGTTCGTTGCACGTTTCGCACACATGATTCAGACCCCCTTGAAAAATTACGTTTATTGGCTTGCTGCAAATGATACGCCATTTTGCTGCAGCAAGGCGAATGGCGCAAATTAACGGCGATTACTGAGACAGTATCGAATGGTTCGCTGAGTTTGCATCGGCGCGCGGGAAAAACAGGTTAAAAGTCGTTCCGGCACCTGGAGAACTTTGGACATTCACATGACCGCCCGATTGCTGGACAAAGCCGAAGACCATGCTCAACCCCAGCCCCGTACCCTTGCCGACTTCCTTGGTCGTAAAAAATGGTTCAAATATATGGCTGATCACATCAGGCGTCATCCCCGTACCATTATCGCCGACGGATAGCTTGACATAGTCGCCTGCCGCAACGTCAGGGCTTTCTGACGCTTCGGCATCCGTGACCGTATGGTTCGCGGTTTCGATCGTCAGTACACCGCCTTCAGGCAGTGCATCTCGCGCATTGATGGCCATATTCAGCATGGCATTTTCAAGCTGCCCGGCGTCCGCGATACAGGACCAGAGATTGTCTGTCCCCTCGGTTCGGATTTCGATTTCGGCCCCGATTGTTCGCCCCAGGATGCCGACAATTCCGGGCAGACGCGCATCAATATCGAGTGCCTTGGGGCGAAGCCGCTGCTTTCGCGAAAATGCCAGCAACCCCTGGGTTAGATCGGCACCGCGTTCCGCCGCACGAAGCACGGCTTCCAGCATCGATGTTAACTCAATGTCCGACTGTTCAACATGGTCAAGGGCCATTTCGGCGTTGCCCGTAACCACCGACAAAAGATTGTTGAAGTCATGAGCGACCCCGCCCGTCAGACGACCGATGGCATCCAGATTTTGCACCCGCCTGATCTCTTCCTCGGATCGTTTGTGCGACGTAATATTTGTCGAATGGATGATCGTGCCACCGTCCGATAATCTTTGCTCCTGAACCAGCAGCCATTGCCCATCCTGTCGCTCAACCTCAATCGCACCTTTCGGGTCTTGACGATAAGCAAACCGCTCTTCCAGCCATTGTGCCTCACGGCCAATTGCCGCCGGCATCAAGCCGTGTTCCACCGCTGCTTTCAGGTAGTCATTGTATTTGGTGCCCGGCGCAATAAAATCGGAAATCGCAACATTCAACTCCCGGCAAGCCTTGTTGACATAGACAATGCGATCTTCTGAATCCAGATGAATGAATGCTTCGGGTATCTCTTCTACTGCCGCTCGTAAAGCCTGCGCCTGCTCCTCCGCTTTTTTGAGGTCCGTGATGTCGACGAACATCGTCACGACCTCGCGCACATCATTTTTCGCATCAAATATGGGGACGACGTAAAGCAGCGCCTTGCGATCCGGACGCCGGGGAGGCACAAAATCGTTATCAATAATTGGCTCGCCGGTACGAACAACTTGCTTGATAAGTTCATCGACATCCATCTTTTCAGACGGGCCGAAAATCTCGGTCATCGTTCGACCGATCAACTCTTCTTCCTTGCGGTTGTGGTGTTCGGCCATGTATTTGTTAACCATCTTGTAACGACCTTCGCGATCCCTGACGGAAATCAAAACAGGAAGGTGATCAAATATGGCACGAAGCAAGGCATCCTTGGCCAGCATTTCATTTTCGATTAATTTGATTTCTGACAAGTCGGTACTGATCGTACCGATTTCCACCACATTTCCCTGATCGTCCAAAATCGGAAATTTTGTGCTACTGATTATCCTGGTCGTTCCGTCGCCGAATACAATATCCTGCTGACGGGTGACCACTTCTTTTTTCCTGATAACCTCTTGATCCTGTTCGAAGAACAATTTTGAATCTGTGTTGGAGAACAATTGCTCAGAAGTTTTTCCGATGACCTGTTCGATCGTCATTCCCCGACGTTCAAGGAATTCCTTGTTTGCCATCCGAAATATTCCATCGACTGATGTCAGATGTATTGACGACGGTGAATTCTCAACCAGGTCGCGAAAAAGTTTCTCATTGGTTTTCAGGGCAAGTTCGGATTCGCGGCGAACTGTAATGTCCGATGCGCTGCCGCGATATCCTTTGAAGTCACCCTTGTCATTGAAGACCGGAACGCCGGCAGACAACACCACGTACACTTTTCCGTTTGGTTCCTGTCGGAAATATTCAAAATTTCGAAAAGGTCGATGAGCCTTCAAATCAGCGATATGGTCGCGCCATTTAGGGCTCTCCATATCTTCGTCAACGGCCATTTCCCAACGCGTTTTTCCGATGAAACTTTCGATATCCAGAGGGCTGTACCCGTCAACCCGTTCGCTGCCTTCACCAACTGAAATGAAGGTGTATCGCAAGTCAGTATCTGTTTCCCAGAACCAGTCAGAGGCAACGCCGGCAAAATCCTGAAACCGTTTTTCGCTTTCCCGCAAGCGCGTTTGGGTGTCGATCAATTCAGCGTCGCTGCGGTCGGAGTCCAGATTTTCTTCAAGGGCAACCAGTTCGCGGATGAGCTGGTCCTTGTTTTTCGAACGATGCTGTTGCCCGATTTGGGGTTTTTTGTCCATCAATATGCCTTGCGCAAAATTTCAAAAGACGCCCCCATAAACAATATGGAAGAGGAATGCATCGCAGGCAAAAAAAAAGAACCGGGAATGGGCGCAATGCCCATTCCCGGTTCATTTCACAATGCCGATTGGTTGATTCAAATTACGAGAATTACCATCTTAATCTGAATCAATGGCGATCTTGATCTAGCTGGAGTGGCTTACTATGTAGCCCTTGGCAGCCTCACTGGCGGCTTTTATCTGATCATCAGACAAGGCCTTTCTCAGCTTGAACAAACGTTTTTCAACGGTCTTTCTGAATTTGCCCTTGGAATTTGCCTGCGCAATCACATACCACATCAAGGAATCGACAGGATTGCGTGGCACCCCAAATCCTCTTTCGTACCATATTCCTAACACCAGTTGCGCCCTGGCGTATTTATTGTCGGCCGCTTTTCGCATCCATTTGACCGCGTTTTTGGGGCTGCGTTTTGTTCCCAGGCCTTTTTGGTACATACCTGCCAGATTGTATTGTGCAAGGCTGAAGCCCTGTTGTGACGACCGCAGGAAAAACTTGAATGATTTCTTGAGATCTTTCGGGACCCCAAGGCCTTTCTTGAGAATAAGGGCCATATTGTTCATCGCACGCGTGTGCCCGGCTTCGGCAAGCGGCAATAACTTTGCCCGCGCTGATGCATAATCACCCGAACGGTAAGCTTTCATACCGTCCGAAAACTCACCGGCACTCACCGATATCGAAAACGTTAGAATACAAATCGAGACAAGAAACCTGAGGATTCCCGACATTACTAAAGTCCTTTTACGCCCCCGTGATCCAACTCCCCCTGTGAACGGATAATCCAGTTGCCAGCCTCCCCGAGGCCAACGCTTGCATTGATTATATCATCGAATTGCGGCCTTCTCTATCACAACACCTTGACCGAATTGTTGCAGGATCCGGCGAAAATCAGCTTTCGCCTTTCCATGTTTTGATGCCCTTCTCTGCTGATCGGCCAACGATGTATCCGCCAACACCGAGTTTGAGCAGATCCCAAAGAGCTTCCGGCACCGGCACAGAGATCACACCAAATATCGGCGAAATCACATAATTGTGGGCCACAATGTATGCCAACGGTTTCACCATGTGGCATTTCAGGTCGGACGACACCGCCAACGACGTTTTTGCGCCGGGTTATTTTGACATGGCGGCTGACATGCTTCGCGTTGGCGATTTGCTGTTTGCCAACCTGGAGGCCATGGGACATGCCCGGCACGGACTTATGGTCGTCGCCGAAAATTCAGCCGGTGTCGTCAGTGTTGCAACGCCGGGGTTTTCCATAGATCAAACGCCTGACGAAAACACGACCGCCGACGCACAAGCCTGATCAGGCCGGACATCATGGCAAAACAATTTGCGTTTGGCTTTTTTGTCGCCGGGCCAATCGCCCTGGCGACGATGTGGATATTGTTTGCCTGCGCATCCGCCTTCGACGAATTAACTTATGACCAGATCAATGCAAGGATCGTCGCGCAGCAGCAACCAACCCAAAAAAATTAGTTCTCGATGGATGCCAGTTTATTTTTCCTTATTTCATGTCCGGAAGGGAGCGCACCCTTCCTGTCCCTGATCCAGGCCACGATATCCCGCCAGACCGTTTTAGCCTGCAGGTCATGCAACAGCATGTGCCAACCCTTCGGGTAGCGAACATACCGATAGGGTGCTTCAAGTCTTTGAAGCACATTATCGATGGCGTGCGACGGTACGATTTGATCGTTGTCACCATAAAGTAACAGTGTCTCGGCCCGCAGCCCTGCAGCGCCGGCAAGCCCTGCATCCATCATGCCGACCACGCCATACACTGCGTCGACACGGGTTTCCTTGATGATCAGGGGATCCCGCCCGAGGGCCTTCAGCATTTCGATGTTGTCAGATGCCTGCACCCCGAGACCTCGACCGGTCACGTTGCTTGCAGGCAGAGTATGTGCCGATAACCACAACGCCAACTGAAAAAATGGATGCATTTCCGAGCGCCCCCAGACGGCTGGCGCGGACAGGATGATGCCCGAAACCTGACGCGCAAGGTCTTGTCCCGCGGGATACCTCTCGTCCAGTGCCGACATGATGACGGCACCTCCCATGCTGGTGCCCAGCAGATATATCGGAATGCCGGGATGGCGATCGCCAATGGCCCGCACGACATCCTTGAGATCACGGACGAGGGTTGGGTTTCCAGGCCACAGGCCCCGTCGTTCCGACTTGCCGAAACCACGCTGATCATAGGCGTAAACCGCTATGCGCTGTTCAGCCCACCACGACGCCGGATCATCAAAAACATTGGAATATTCGTTGAAGCCATGAAGTGCGATGAGAATTGCCTCAACGGGCTCGTCGGTATTACCTGACACCCAGTGACGCATCGGCAGTGTTTGACCGTCCGAGGCAATCAGTCGGGTCTCGCGCTCCGGCGACAAGGCAAGTTCGGGTGCACGTACAATGGGTCCGCCAGCCTGAATTGTCGGCTCGCAAGCCGCGACCAGAAGCAGTCCGATGATCGCCCTACACACATTATTCATCGCCAGACTTTAGCGTGAAAATGTCGCGGTGGGTATGGCTTGCATCGTCGAATATGGACAGAGTTTCCCGGCGCAACGAACTCTTAACCTCGATCTGCCAGAATGGCCTTCAATCTTTGATTTAATTGTTCAATCAACGCAAAAGGCGTCAGTTTTCAGATGAGTATCTCGGTTTCCAGGAGTAGCGACAGGCGAATGTCCGACAATCGATTTTTCATCGGTTTACCGGCCAACAGCTACAAAGTCGCAAACATGAGCGTCGCCGGTAAACCAGCGACGATGCTCCGCCGTTTTTCAGATGGAAAGCATCAACTCGTTGGAGCTGAATTGACGAGCGACATCATTCCAGCCATCAGGCGAGGCGAATTTATAATCGACTACCAACCCCGGATCGACACAACAAATGGCCACATCGCCAGCATGGAAGCGCTGGTTCGCTGGCAACACCCTGAGCTTGGCTTGATCGAGCCGGACAGATTTATTCCCGCAGCGGAATCAAATGATTCCATCATCGAGCTTGGAGAATGGGTCCTGAACGCGTCACTCGGCAAAATGCGGGAATGGATCGACGCCGACCTGAAGCCCGGCAAACTGGCCGTTAATGTATCAGCCAGGCAATTGCGTGATCCGGCCTTCGTTGATGTCGTGTTGCGCGCCCTGTCGGTGAGTGGTGTGGCTGTCAGTCAGCTTGAGCTCGAGTTGACCGAAAGTGTCTTGATCACGGATATGCCTGCGACAATCATCACCATGAATGAGCTGGCTGCGATCGGTGTGCAATTTGCCATCGACGATTTTGGCACCGGGTTCGCGTCGCTTGATTATTTGCGCCAGCTGCCGGTCAAGGCCGTTAAAATTGACCAGACTTTCATCCAGAATATTGCGACCGGCATGCGCGACGCCGCATTTGTCCGGGCGATCATCACGATGATCGCGGATCTGGGCCTGAAAGTTGTTGCGGAGGGGGTCGAAAACCGGGCTCAACTCGATGCCTTGCGTGACACGGAATGCGACGAAATCCAGGGCTTCGTCTTTAGCCGTCCGCTGACCGCTGGCGATGCAACCGAATTGTTGAGCACCACCCCGGCATACGCGATCTAGAGAGACGGTCTTGATGACCGATTGTGCGCGGCCAACTGCCTGAAAACAGGCAAATCTGCCTTAATAAACCTCTTCCACTTGAACGCAGGAGCCCTTCGCTCTATTTTGCGCCAACGATTTCATGTTCATATGTGAAATTCACCCCGGTTTGCGGCTTGATCAAGCCCGAATAAATCCCCACAAAAGGTTGGTCGACAAGATGAAATTCGAAGGTACGGAAAATTACGTTGCGACAGAAGACCTGATGGTCGCGGTCAATGCTGCCGTTGCTCTGGAGCGCCCTCTGTTAATCAAAGGCGAACCGGGCACAGGCAAAACCATGCTGGCGATCGAAGTTGCCAAAGCCATGGGCATGCCTCTGATCGAGTGGCACATCAAATCGACCACCAAGGCGCAACAGGGTCTTTATGAATATGATGCCGTTTCGCGTTTGCGGGATTCCCAGCTGGGTGACGAGCGTGTTCACGACATCGGCAATTACATTGTCCGCGGTAAACTGTGGGAAGCTTTTGAAGCGGATCAGCGTCCGGTTTTGTTGATCGACGAAATCGACAAGGCCGACATTGAGTTCCCGAACGATTTGCTGCTCGAGCTCGATCGCATGGAATTTTTTGTTTATGAAACGAAAAAAACCATCAAGGCCGAACACCGGCCCGTCGTTATCATCACCTCGAACAACGAAAAAGAATTGCCCGACGCTTTCCTGCGCCGTTGTTTCTTCCATTACATCCGCTTCCCCGAAAAAGACACGATGGAAGATATCGTCGAAGTTCATTACCCCGGTTTGAAACGTGACCTGGTTGCTGAAGCGCTTAACGTCTTTTTCGAAATTCGTGAAGTTCCCGGGTTGAAGAAAAAACCCTCGACCTCGGAGTTGATTGACTGGATCAAGTTGTTGCTCGCCGAAGATATGGATCCCGAAACACTTCGCACCCGTGACATGAAAAAACTGATCCCGCCGTTGCACGGTGCCTTGCTGAAGAATGAACAAGACGTCCATCTGTTTGAACGGCTGGCCTTCATGGCCAAGCGCGACCGTGGATAATTTGGCTCAGCCAGGATAAATTCGGAACATGTTTACGCAGTTCTTCTACGATCTTCGCGCCGGCAAAGTCCCGGTCTCGCTCAAAGAGTACCTGATGCTCCTTGAAGCTATGGAGAAGGGCGTCGCGGCGTTTGAAGTCGAGGACTTCTATTATCTTTCCCGCAGCGCGCTGGTGAAGGATGAACGGAACATCGACAAGTTTGACCGGGTGTTTTCCGAGACCTTCAAGGGCCTGGAAAACCTCGGCGAGGGTGTCGAAAGCGAAATTCCCGAAGAATGGCTGCAGAAGCTGGCCGAACTGACAATGACCGAGCACGAAAAGGCGCAAATCGAGGCCATGGGCGGATGGGAAAAGCTCATGGAGGAACTCAAGAAACGTCTGGAAGAACAGGAAAAGCGCCATCAGGGCGGCTCCAAATGGATTGGCACCGCCGGCACGTCACCTTATGGCGCATACGGTTACAATCCGGAAGGTGTGCGCATCGGCCAGGACAAATCCCGCCACCGCCGTGCCGTCAAGGTCTGGGACAAGCGCGAATACAAGAACCTCGATGATTCGGTGGTGCTGGGCACGCGAAACATCAAAGTCGCGTTACGCCGGTTACGCCGTTTTGCCCGTGAAGGTGCCGATCTTGAACTTGATATGCCGGATACCATTCGCTCAACTGCGAATAATGGCGGCTATCTTGATCTGAAGCTGGTGCCGGAACGCCGCAACAAAATCAAGGTTCTGTTGTTCCTTGATATCGGCGGTTCAATGGACGACCACATTCGCACCTGTGAAGAACTGTTCTCGGCGGCAACAACCGAATTCAAGCACCTCGAATACTTTTATTTCCATAACTTCCTGTATGAGGGTGTCTGGAAAGACAACTATCGTCGCCATACCGAAAAAATTCCGACGACCGAAGTGATCAATACCTACGGGTCGGACTACAAAGTCATTTTTGTTGGCGATGCGACGATGAGCCCCTACGAGATCGTCTATCCCGGCGGCAGCGTCGAGCACTGGAATGAAGAGGCGGGCCAGGTCTGGATCGAGCGGATGCTGTCGCACTATCGCCATGCAGTCTGGCTGAACCCGGTCCCCGAACGTCATTGGGATTACACGCCGTCAGTGCAGATGACCCATCAGTTGATGGAGAGCCGGATGTACAGCCTGACGCTGGATGGCCTCGACAAGGCGATGCGCGAACTCAACCGCTAATCGCGTTTCTGACACCAGACCTGGTAGCTGCCAAAATTTTCGGCTGACGAAAAAATATCCGGATTTTCTGCTTCGACTTTTTGCCACTTGTCGAGATCGGCCAATGACTCTGCCTCGGGAAACATCTCGAGATATTTCCCGACAACCGTCGGATCGGTGATGTGGAAGCCCAGAAATTCCAGTCCGAGCTGGCCGAGCGTGGCGGCAAGCGAAGGGATCGTGAACGTGCTTTCAGCGGCAGGTGCCAGCAGTTCACGCGCACCCTTCAGCGAATAGAAATCGCGTGCTTCGAGGATAGCCCGTGCCGGATGGCCTTCATCCAGGTGTAATATTTGCACCCGCGCGGCGCGGATATCTTTAGCTGACTTGACCTTATGATCTTTACCGAGAACTTCCCGAGCTGAAGCAATGGCCGAACGCCCGGTTTCACTGAACAGATTAACTCTCATGTAGCCGCGTGGCTCGAGCGCATCGACCAGCGTTTGCCAGGCACCAACGGCGTTATCGGTTCGACCCAGCACATCGGACGAGTCGATGAAGTGGAAGCGCCCTTCATATCCTGCCAGATCACTGACGCTGCCTTGAGCAAACCGGACATTGGTCATTTCCATTTGCATTGCCTTGCGCCAGGCAAAGGCGATGTTGGCACGAACGGGATCAATACCCAGAACCAGCGCGGCTTCGTGCTGGACGGCAAGCTCGATGGCCTTCTTTCCGCTGCCACAGCCCGGCACCAGGATTGCGACGTTATCTTCGGCAAATGCAGCGGCTTGATGACCGGGAATTTGTGCCCGCAAAATGTCTCCCAATGTGCCTGACTGCACGGGCGCAAACATCGACCAGCGCGGCCACGACGTTTGATCCAGCTCATCGCCGTCGGTTTCGTCGGCTGATCCATCGACAATAAATTCGACGTTATCTGACATGTCGGCTTCGAGTGCCGGTTCAGCAAGCTGCTGGGCGACCAGATTGGTGATGAATGACGGCAATCCGGTCACGTCGGTCGAGAGTAGTTTTTCAGGTGCCGCGAACTGATGGAGTGCGCGATAACACGCGGCCACCATGATACCGCTCCATAAGGGCGCTGCGACGGCTTCACCGTCAGTGATGGCATCAATTGCCTTGCCGAGTTCGGTGACGAGCATACCGACGATCGCTGTTTCGCCCTGCATTTCGGGCCACGCGTAACCGCTGTTGAACGCCTGCATGGCAAGCGCGGCGACGAACTGGGGCTGACGTCCGACCGCTGATTCCGGTGGCTGTGGCGCGACACCTTCTTCAATAATTACACGGCGCAGTTTGGTAAAGATGCGCTCAAAGTCTGGGTCGGCGATAACCGTTCGGGTCATCATGCCGCGCACTAGGGGATCGATCATAAACTGTTCGATAACACCGCCGGCGACGGCGTCGGCTATTGCTTGCACGTCGTCGTTTGCACCGTCGTTGTCCGTCAGTGCCAGCACCCCCTGATAAACTTCTTCGCGCCGGATCAAGGCAATAGCTGCCGGGTTCAGGGACTGATGATCGATGCCGTCCGAGAGATAGGCCGCTTCGAAATCCTGGCGCACACTGTCGGCCGCCTTGATGAAGGGTCCGCCTTCCAGCGTTTCGATAAAGTTTTGACGGTAGGCGGCTTGTTCCGGCGCAATGACAACCGCTTTTGAAAAGGCGGCGAGGGCGGCGTCAAAGTTGTTGATCTGGCGCAAGGCCAGGCCGAGATTGCTTTGTGCGCCAGGATTTGCCGGCTGCAGATTGACGGCATGGCGCAGGCTTTCAATGCCTTCGCCGACGTAGCTGTTCTCAAATGCCAGCAGGCCCAGATTGGTGTGGGCTTCAAACATCGTATTGTCGAGGGCGACGGCACGGCGGTAGGCGGCCATGGCGCCATCGATCTGGTCATTCGCCCGCAAGGCTTCGCCATAATTGAGATGGAAATGCGGATTTTCTGGCTGGGCGGCGATGGCTTGCTGTATGTGCTCGATGGCCGCTTCCGGATTGCCGGTTTGATAGGCGATCATGCCGATCAGGTGATGGGCGTCCGGGTTTTGTGGCTCCGCCTCCAGTACGGCTTCGTAGGCTGCTTTTGCACCGGCCAGATCGCCATTGCGATGGTGGTTCATCGCGGCTTCAAGGGCTTTTGCTGTTTCCGGCATTGTTCCGGCTTCTGCGTCCCCGGCGTTTGCCAGGCCTGTATCTTCGTTTTGATCGGTCAAGGTTTTGTCCGTTGATTGCGCGCTGAGGCCCCGCGCGCGTGAATAGCGACGCTATCGCGTGATTTCTGGGGCGCTACATAGCACGGTGCCGGACGCTTCGCCAGCGCAGGATGGCTTTAGTGAAAATCCCGTGACGGAAAATTGCTCTGACTGGCCAGCGATGGCCCATTGACTGTTGCCGAATTTGCCATCAACGGCAATTCGTCTGCTGCCAGGGCATCGTCCCTGGCCAGTTCAACCAGCCTGTCACTCATATCCTCAAGACGCCGGGCAATAACGTGAATAACCCGGCCTTCACGCTGCACGACCCCGGTAATACCGAGCAAGCGGCTACGCAACACGATTGTGCGGAACCGTTCGAACACTTTTGGCCAGACAATCACGTTGACCACGCCGGTTTCATCTTCCAGCGTCGCAAAGATCACACCGCTCGCCGTGCCCGGCCGTTGACGGCACAGCACCAGACCGGCGACCCGGACAAGCGTATCCGTCTTGATCGTCTCAAGTGTCCGGGCGGTGATCACCCGTGCCGCTCTGAAGCGCGGGCGCAACAACTTCATGGGATGCGCCTTCAGGCTGAGACGAAGCGATGTGTAATCATCGATCACCTGCTCACCAATGCCGGCGAGCGGTAAAACCGTCTCCGGCTCGTTCTGCAAAGTCAGCAGGGCATCGCGTTCCTCAGCGGCGGCGAAAAGCGGCAGCACGGTATCGCTTAACCCGCGCACGGCCCACAAGGCATCCCGGCGGTTAAGCCCGAGCGAGCCGCAAGCATCCGCCTTGGCCAGACGTTCCAGCACTTTCGGGCTGAGGCCACTGCGGCGCCAAAGCTCACGCATATCGCGATACCCGCGTTGGCGTGCGGCCACCAGTCGCTCGACGTCGGCCTCGCGCAAGCCCTTGATCTGGCGCAGCCCCAGCCTGAGGGCGACACGCCCCTGACTGCAGTGTTCCAGCGTGCAGTCCCAGTTGCTGTGATTGACATCAACCGGGCGGACGATGGCCCCGTGATCACGTGCATCGCGCACGAGCTGGGCCGGTGCGTAAAAGCCCATGGGCTGGCTGTTAACAATGGCCGCGGCAAAAGCTGTCGGATAATGGCATTTCAGCCAGGCCGAGACATAAACCAGCAGCGCAAAACTGGCGGCATGGGATTCAGGGAAACCATAATCACCAAAGCCTTCGATCTGCTTGAAGCAGCGGGTCGCGAAATCCTCGTCATAGCCGCGCGACGTCATGCCATCGATGAACTTTTCGCGGAAGCCGTAAATTTTCCCGGTTTTGCGGAACGTCGCCATGGCCCGGCGCAGATTATCAGCCTCGGTCGGCGTGAATCCGGCCCCGACGACGGCGATTTTCATCGCCTGCTCCTGGAACAATGGCACACCCATTGTCTTGCCCAGCACGGCTTCCAGTTCGGCGGACGGATAATCGACGGTTTCCTCGCCATTTCGCCGTCGGAGATAAGGGTGCACCATATCGCCCTGGATCGGGCCCGGACGGACGATGGCAACCTCGATGACCAGATCATAAAAGCAGCGCGGTTTCAGGCGAGGCAGCATCGACATCTGGGCCCGGCTTTCGACCTGGAAGACGCCGACCGAATCACCATCACACAGCATGTCATAAACCCGGGGGTCCTCCGCCGGCACACTGGCCAGGGTCAGCGCACGTCCATGATGGCGTTCAATCAGATCAAAGGCACGGCGAATGCAGCTCAGCATGCCGAGGGCCAGAACATCGACCTTGAGAATACCCAGCGCATCGATGTCATCCTTGTCCCACTCAATGACAGTGCGATCCTCCATCGCGGCATTGGCGATCGGCACAACGCTGGAGAGCGGTCCCTCGGTCATCACGAAGCCGCCGACATGTTGCGACAGATGCCGGGGGAAGCCCTTGATTTCCATCGCCAGAGCCAGCGCCTGGCGCAAACGCGGCTCAGACGGATCGAGCCCGGCAGCGCGCACCTGATCGTCGTTGAGCCCCTCCTTGCTCCAGCCCCAGGCGAGACCGGCCAGGGCTGCACCAATGTCTTCGGACAGTCCCAGCGCCTTCGAGACCTCCCGCACGGCGCTGCGGGTACGGTAGCTGATCACGGTTGCGGTCAATGCCGCCCGCTCACGACCGTATTTTTGATAGATATACTGGATAACCTCTTCACGACGCTCGTGCTCAAAATCGACATCGATGTCGGGCGGCTCACCGCGTTCAGCCGAGATAAAGCGTTCAAACAACACATCAATGCGGTCCGGATCGACGGCGGTAATACCGAGGCAATAACACACCGCCGAATTGGCCGCCGAGCCCCGCCCCTGGCACAGGATCCCGCGCGCCCGGGCGAAACAGACAATGTCATGAACCGTCAGGAAATAGGGCGCGAAGCCCAGCTCTCCGACCAGTTTGAGCTCGTGCTCAACAAGCTTGCGGACCTTGTCGGGCACGCCGTCGGGATAGCGGTCTTCCGCCCCGGCCCAGGTCAATTTAGCCAGCTCACTTTGCGGTGTCTCGCCGGGAGAGACCGTCTCACCTGGATATTCGTACGCCAGCTCCGACAGACTGAAGGTGCAAAGTGCCGCCAGTTCAGCACTCCGTGCGACGGCATCAGGATAATCGGCAAACAAACGAGCCATCTCCGCTGGTGATTTAAGATGGCGCTCGGCGTTGGCATGCAGGCGGTATCCGGCATCGGCCACTGTGCAGTGCTCGCGAATGCAGATCAGCACATCCTGCAACGACCGCCGCAAGGGATCATGGGCATGCACATCGTTGGTGGCGACAAGCGGCGTACCCGCTGCCCCGGCGAGATCGGCCAGATGGGCAATGCGGGCGGCATCGTTGCCCCGATAAAGATGGCTGGCAGCCAGATGCACCCGGGCCGAGGCATGTACCCGGCGACGAATGGCGGCCAGCGTATCGGCAAAGGCTTCATCCGCAGGTCCGGATGGAATAACGATCAGAACCTGATCACGACCGGCACCAAAAACCGGACCAAAGATATCATCCAGTCCAAACCAGCATTCCCCTTTGGGGGCGCGCCGGTTGCCCAGCGTCAGCAATTGTGAAAGCCGCCCGTAGGCTGCCCGATCTGTCGGAAAACAGAGAATTTCCGGACCATCATCCGGCACCAGACGGCAGCCGACATGATACGGAACGTCAGCTCTTTTGGCGGCAACGTGGCCGCGCACCACACCGGCCAGGGAATTGCGATCTGCGATCACCGCCGCCTGATGCCCAAGCTCGCCCGCCCGCGTGACAAGCTCCTCAGGATGAGACGCACCCCGCAGGAAGCTGAAATTGGAGGTCGTCTCCAACTCGACATATAAAGGATCCGTGGTCATCAGAATGTTCCCTTCGTGTTCATCTATCTGTCAGGCGAATACGCCATGCAGAAACCAGCGCGGTGCCCGGATGGGCTCAGAGGCCTCGGTTTGCGGCGAAGGCGGTACGTCATAAAGTCCTTCGCGGAAGAGCCAGAACCGGCGGCCTTCTGTGTCTTCGATACGGTAATAATCACGTGTCAGGTGGCTGCGATCTTCGCCGGGCAGGGCTTCGTCCCGCCACCATTCGGAGGCAATCCGCTCCGGCCCCTCGGCATGGACAACGCGGTGCACGACACGACGCCAGCGAAACAACACCGGCGGACCATCCGGCACCTCGGCCACGGCCTCGACACTCCGGGGCCGGGCGAACAAACGCAAAGGCCGGGGGCGTAGCTTTGGAGGCACTTCATCAAGTGCCGGGGCGGTATCAACTGCCAGAGGCTGGCCATCGAGTGCCGAGGCGGCAATCCCGGCGCGTTCCGGAACATGGCTGGCCCGCGCTTCGAGCCGCAACACGCTGCCGCGCCCCAGGCGGGTTTCCAGCCGGTCAACCAGAGGGCCGAGACGGGCTTCGCGCCGGGCAGCCGTGGTGGACTGTCCCCCGACCTCATCAAGATCAAGCTGTGGCGACGTCATGGCTTCGACCACCGGTGCGGCGATGGTCATGACTTCAACCCCGAAGCCGAGATCAAGGCTATCAAGGCGCTCGGCAAACAGGCGCTGGAGATGACCTGGATCGCGCACGGGCCGGCTGGTGCCGACGGTGGCACGGCTCACGGCACCATCAACCCGGTAAAGCGTGAATTCCGCCCGGCGCAAACCGAGCCGCTCATCCGCCAGACGCTGTTCAAGTCGTTCAAGCAGGCGTGCAAGCCCCGCCGCCACATCATCGAGATGCCCGATGGCTTCGGGGAAAGCCAGGCGGACACGATGGGCACGTGTCCGCTCCCGCGGTGAAACCGGTTCCGATACGCGCCCCAGCGCCTGATCGAGCCGTTGCAGGAGGCCATCGCCGAAACGGGCTGCCAGAGGGCCACGTGGCAGATCATAGAGATCACCGGCCCGCCGCAGGCCCAGACGGTCAAGACCTTCACAGGCCTCCCGGGGCGGGCGCAGAGCGGCAACAGGCAGCGCTTTAAGGACCTGGCGGTGTTCACCCGGGGAGACAATGCCCCAGCCCGCCTCAGCCGAATTTTCGCACGATGCAGCGCGGCCATAACGCGCCATCCCCCAGGCCGCTCCCGGGGTATCAGCAATCGCCGCCTGAGCCATAAAGCCCTGCCGCCGCATCCGGCCAAGCAGATGATCAAGCAAGCTGTCTTCGCCGCCAAAAAGATGGGCACAGCCCGTCACATCGAGCCAGACACCCGCCCCCACGGCGGGCTCGGCCAGGGCTTCGGGCGCGGTCCACGGTGTATAACAACTGCACCAGTCAGACAAAACCTGCAAAGCTTTGGCATCGTGTTCAGGTTCGTTCGGGGTGGTCTCAAGGTCGGGGATCACAGCCCGGGCAGCAGCCAGTGTCAGTCCGGGCTCAAGCCCCCTGAGCGCTGCCGGCATGTTCACTGCCGCCAGACGTATGCCACCGTGTGCTGCCGTCACCACGGCCAACGGCCTAGACCGCCAGGCGGGCTTGCGACGGCTTGCGCGATCGCTGGCGAAGGTCGGCAGCCACAGCGATATGATCCGCCTGCCCTGCTCTGTCACATAACCTCCCATCTCGCCACTCCACAACCCAACTGCCGGGAGTCCCGCCCCGACAGCGTAAAAGTTCAAGGTGCCAGCGCGTCTCGCCGGCGGCTTCGACTTTCCAGCGTGTGATGGCGGCACTGGTCGTCGATGCCTGCTGCCCCGCACTGCGCACAAGAAGAACCGTCACACCGTTTATCTCCGCCGCCAGTTGCAAGCGCCGGCTGGCAGTAAAATCGAGATCATCGACTTCGCCGAGCACGGCAACCAGAGCCGAGCTTTTGACGCCCTCTTCCAGCGCCCACAGAATGTCCTGGTCCCGGCGCGCCTGTACCACCAGCAACTGCGCCGGTGCCAAACCAAAGGCTGCCAGGCCGGGCGCATAAAGTTCGCCCTTTTCATCCGCGTCATGGCGACGATGGCACCACAACACGACACCCTGCCCGCCAGCCTCCTCGCTCCGGCTCATCAGACTAAGCAGGGCTGCGGCAAAGCCACCTGCCGCGCCATTTGTGCCGGGTGTGCCGACAATTTCGTGCAATGCCCCCTGGACGAGACCTGCAGGCGCACCGGATGACTGCGCAAGCGCCTCATCCAGCGCCGGGCTCAGGCTGATCGCCGGTGCCTTGCTGTTTGAGGCATTCAGCCCGTCACTGTTTTTCTCAATTGACCGGATGCGCGCGCGCAGGGTTGCCATGACATCAGGGTCAACACTGGATTTGATCGCCATGCAACGCCCTCCTTGTGCGCAAAAAACTACGAAGAGAATCTACGGAGAGAAAAATGCCCAAAACGGAGACACCCTGCCCCGGCTCCGAACTCTGGTTTTAATAAATGTTCTTGTTTTGTTCTAATTTGACTTGAGAACAGAGTCAAGAAAATCAGTGGGAAGATGACGGTAAATTTTAGTCATTTTTTGCCATCCGAAAATGGATTCCAGTCCAAACCGCGATAGACTAATTCCACTTTCAGGGGGGTAAATGTTCGTTGTAACCTTTCTGACCGCTTGATTTTTGAGGAGACGCAACATGAACCGATTCACCGGCGGTTGCTCGTGCGGCAACGTCCGAATTGTGGCGTCGGGACTCCCATACCGGGTCGGCCTTTGTCACTGTCTCGACTGCCGCAAGCATCATGGGGCCCTTTTTCACGCTTCCGCGGTGTTCCCCCAGGATGCAGTGACGATCGATGGCGAAACACGCGACTACGCCGGGCGGTTTTTCTGTCCCCGCTGCGGCTCGTCCATTTTCGCACGCAGCGAAGACGAAATCGAAGTGAACCTGGGATCCCTGGATGCCCCTGACCAACTAAGGCCAACCTACGAAAGCTGGATCGTCCGTCGCGAGTCCTGGTTGCCGCCGTTTCCGCTCACGAAAAAATACGACCGCAATCGTGACGCCACGGGCCGCTTTGAGGAGTAGGAGAACGAGCGGTGCGCAAGCGCCGTTACGAAGTGACGAGTGTGGATTTCCATTCAGCGTGAGAATTGCGACACGTACCGTCTATTCAGCAACTTCCAGAAACTCCATGGGACCGAAGTCGAAGGCCGGGGCAGGTCCGCGCCGAGTGCGCAAGGTCTGGCGTTTGGTGTCGGTGGCCGCGGCATCCACATCGCCATTTTGATCGAGAATGACGCCGTATCCGGCCTCCGCGGCCTCGGCCGAGACCAGATCGAAGCGCACATCGCGGGCGACGTTTTCGGGGTCGCGATCATAGGGGTCCCCCCAACCGCCCGATCCGGCCGTTCGGTAAATGACGCGGTCCCCGGGTTCAACTCTCATATTGTCGAACTTTGAGGGGATACGTTCGGGTTCCGCTTCGCCCTTGCGCAGAAGGTATTTGCTCGACGTGCCGCCATAGCTTCCACCATTAATGCCCCACGGCGGCACGACTTCACGGTCGTCGTGGATGGCGATCTCCCCGGCTTGCAGTAAATGATAGATCTTCTCGATCCCACACCCGCCACGATGCAATCCAGGCCCGCCGGAATCCCTGATCGGCCGATAACTCTCGACGACGATGGGATAATAGTTCTCGATATATTCGATCGGCGTGGCGGTAAACAACGGCCACCAGGCATGGCCATCCAGACCATCGCCGCGCGGCCGACCCGGCACGCCGCCGAACAGCAATTCCATGACCTGGAAATACTTTCCGGCATCGTCGGTGCCGGTATAAATGAAATGCGGACTGGTGCCATAACCCGCCGCCATCGACAGGTGTGGTGCGCGTTGCCCGAGGGCGCCAGCCTGACAATCAAAGAAGCGGGTATGCGTATTCAACCGGTTCCCCAGCGCTGCCGGGAAGCGGGGGTTCAGCAAACTGCCTTCGGGCAGGACAATTTCGAAAAGGTCGTAGAAGCCTTCGTTGAAAAGGATTTCGGGATCAAAGGCCATAATCATGTAGACCCCGAAGAACAGCTTGCAGAGGCCTTCATGGATATGGAAATTAATCGGCCCTTCAGCCTGATCATCCGTGCCGGACCAGTCAAAAACCGCGATGTCACCCCGGCGATAGATCGTCAGCGTCATTTTGAACGGGCCATTGCCCCGTCCGTCATCATCGACGTAATCGGTGAAAGAGACCGGCTCCTCCGGGATATATTTGTGGATCAATTGCCCCATGGCGATGCGTGTGCGCTCAAGCAAAAGATCGCACGATGAGGTGTAGACGTCTTCACCGAAGCGATCACACAATTCACCGACCCGTGTCGACGCTGCCTGGCACCCGGCGATCAGTGCCATCATGTCACTGCGGTTCATGTCGGGCGTGCGCGTGTTGTTGAGCATGATGTCGAGCACGCCCTCCACCAGTACGCCCTTGTCGTAGATCCGCACCGGCGGCACGCGCAGACCTTCTTCCCAAATTGATTGGGCGTCCGCCGGCATCGAACCCGGCACCTTGCCACCGACGTCAATCATGTGGCCAAACATCGAAGAAAATCCGACCAGCGTATGATCGTGGAAGATCGGCATCATCACGCACCAGTCGTTGTTGTGCGAAATTGATCCCTTCGACGCGTAAGGATCGTTCCAGATGAAGACGTCGCCTTCATTGATGGTATCGCCGAATTTCTCGAGAACGCCGGGAATGTACGAACCGAACTGCCCGACGATCATTTGGCCACGATCATTGCAAATCATCGGAAAGGCATCGTGCTGTTCGCGTATGACCGGGGACAACGAAATGCGGGCCAAAACCTGATCCATCTCGAAACGCGCATTAATCAGGGCATTTTCAATGATATCCAGCGTGATGGGATCGACATCTACCGTGGCCATATCAAACACCCTCCCCGCTGCGATTTATAACCAGATTGCCGAACCGGTCGACGTCGACAACATGATCCGGCAGCACAACGGTCGTCGTATCGTATTGGCGAATAATTGCCGGCCCCTCAAATGACGCGCCCAGCGGCAACCGGTCCCGATCATAGTTCGGCGTCTCAATCCAGTTGCCACCGAAGTAGGCAGGTCTGGTTTCGATCAAGGCGTCTTCAACACCCGTCTCGTCGCCTGTCAGGATTTTTTCATCGACGTCCGGCGTCAATCCGATGGCGATCACACGCAAGGCCACCAGTTCAACCGGCACATCGAAACGCACGCCGTAGGTTTGTTCGTGAACGTCGTTGAAGGCCTCAACGATATCGGGCATCTGATCGCTGTCGATTTGATCACGGCTGATGTCGACGGTGACTTCGAAGCCTTGTTGTTCGTAGCGAAAATCGGCGCTGTATCGGATGACTTGATCGGCATCCGCGACATCCTCACCGATCAGCCACGCCTGGGCGAGGTCACGCAGTCGATCAAAATGTGCCCAGACCGGTGTCGTATCGAGGTCGACCGTCGAAGTAATCAGTGTCTGAACAAACTCGTTCTTGAATTGCGACTGGATGAAACCAAGTGCTGAGAGTACGCCGGAATTGAGCGGCACAATTACCGGATAACAACCGATTACCGAGGCCATGGCGTTGCCATGCAACGGACCCGCACCGCCAAAGGCGACAATGCCGAAGTCACGTGGATCGAGGCCGCGCTGAACCGTGATGACCCGCAGTGCACCCAGCATCACTTCGTTGGCGATATCCAGAATTCCCTGCGCGGCATCCTCCGGACTAAGACCAATCTTGCCGCCGATCCGATTGACGGCGTCACGTGCGGCTTCAACATCGAGCGCCATGTCGCCACCCAAAAGTTTGGCCGGTAAATAGCCCAGCACAACATTGGCATCGCTGACAGTCGGCTCCGTGCCGCCCTTGCCGTAAGCCACTGGACCGGGGACCGCCCCGGCGCTACGGGGTCCCACGCGCAACGAGTTTGTCAGTTCGGAGATATCGGCGATGGAGCCGCCGCCCGCGCCCACACTCCGTACATCGAGCGTCGGCACCTTGGCTGGAAAGGCACCAACTTCAGTGGCTCGCGAAATCGCCGGTTCGCCATCAATGATCACCGAGACGTCCGTGCTGGTGCCACCCATGTCAAAGGCCAGCAGGCGCTGCTGTCCTGTTTGTCGAGCGATAGCAACGGTACTGGTAACACCGCCTGCGGGACCCGACAGTACGGTATGGATCGGCCGGTCTGCCGCCGCACTTGCACTCATCAAACCGCCGTCCGAGCGCACGATATGCAAACGCGCTTTGGATCCATCGGAGGCCAGCCGGTCCTCCATGCGCGTGAGGTAGCGCCGCATGATCGGCCGGACGTAATCGTTCATTACCGTGGTGATTGCGCGGTCGTATTCGCGAAACTCCGGCAGGATTTCCGATGACAACGAAACCGGAATATCCGGGTATTTATCGCTGACGATTTTCTTCAGCGCCTGTTCGTGATCCGGTCGGGCGTAGGCGTGCATCAGACAGATTGTCAAAGCCTCAATACCGGAGCCGCAAAGATCGTCGATGGCGGCTTCGGCCTGGGCCAGATCAAGTTCGACCATAACCTTGCCGCTGGCCGCGACGCGTTCGACAATACCCCGGGTGTCACCGAGGGTGGCCAGCGGTTCGGGTTTGTCCATGATGATCCAGCCGAACAGCGGTCCCGGTGTCCACGATTTCGCCAGATGAAGCGTGTATTCAAATCCCTTTGTTACCAGAAGGCCGACGCGCGCGCCCTTGCCCTCCAGAACAGCATTCGTGGCAACCGTGGTGCCATGCAAAACAAGCTGGATGTCGCTCAGCCCAACGTTGGCGATTTCGCTAACCAGTTTGATCCCGCGGGCGACACCGATGGACTGATCTTCCGGTGTCGACGGCGTTTTGGCGCGCCAGGATTTTTGTAGACTTTCATCGTACAGAACGAGATCCGTAAACGTTCCTCCGACATCAACACCCAGCTTCATACCCGCTCCCCCACCACTCCAAAATCACTTTCGATCATCATCTTAGCCTCAGTTTGCGTGGATTTCTCCATCAAGCGTTACGCCAAGGCCCAAAACGGTTCGATTGGCATAGGCAAAATATCCCGTCACCTGATTAACCTCGAGAATTTCACCGTCGCTGGCGCCGGAAGCCCGCAAATCCCTAAAATCACTTTCGGTGATCGATGCAGGTGCTGTCGTCAAAACGCCGGCATAGTTTATCAAAGCCAGATATTTACCTTCAAAGGCCGCTGCCGGATTCTTGCCGGTCAAAGCCGCCATAATGGTTTCCCACTCCGTGGCGTCGCCAGAATACGCCAGGCCACCAAAATGGCCATGATGGTCGATGCAGTATTCGCAGCCGTTGAGCACGCTGACGTAAACACCAACTGCCTCCTGGAACCAAAGCGGCATTTCGTTCGCGCTATGGCCCAATGCCGCACGGTAAAAAGCCATGTGGCCTTCCAGCAGGTGCGGCTTGATCGAATGCGCCGTGATGATATTGGCGATGGTGTTATTGGGGCGTTTGTATTTTTGATACAAATCCTGCAGACGCCCCGTCGCTTCTTCAAAGGGCACAAATTTTATCCAGGTCATCCAGCGCTCCATCACTTCTGTTTCGAAGATCAATGACGCCAGTTTAAGCAGCTTTTGTCTGATGGCAAAAAAGATGGTCTAATTCGAACGATCAATTTTCCCCATTTTTCACAAATCAAAGATAGCAGGCATGGCTTTTGACGGTTTTCGGCGCGTAATCAGTATATTCCGTCATCGAGACTATGCGCGCTATACAGCCGGCAACAGCTTGTCGCTGATCGGCTTGTGGATGCAGCGCATTGGTGTCGGCTGGCTGGCCTGGGAATTGACGGCATCGCCGACCTGGCTCGGCATTATCGCCATGACGGAATTTTTCCCGGTGGTTTTTATGGGGCCTCTGGGTGGGGTGTTGGCGGATCGCTTTGATCGCACGACCAACATTATCATTTTCCAGAGCATCGCCATGGTCGCCAGTTTCGTGCTTTGTTTTGTCACGGTGCTGGGCCTGATCAACATCTGGATACTGGCCGCGCTAACGCTGATTGTCGGCATTACTTCGGGCCTCAATTCCGCTTCACGCCTCGCACTCGCGCCCAGCCTGGTACCGCCAGGCGATCTTACGACGGCGATTGCCGTAAACTCGATGGTGTTCAATACCGCCCGGTTTATTGGCCCGGCCATCGCCGGTGCCGTTATCAAACTGTGGGGCGTCGAAGTCGCATTTTTCGGCAATGCCATCAGTTATCTCGCTTTGATCTGGGCTTTGCGTTCGATCAATCTTGCCCGTCCGGACGGCGCAACAGACAAGAAGGAACGGCAAAATCTGTTTGTCGAAATGAAAGAAGGATTTGCCTTTGTTGCGTCACATCGGGGCGCCATGATCGTACTGATGATGATGCTGGGTACGGCTCTGCTGATCAGACCGATTGTCCAGCTGCTGCCGGGTATCGCAGATCACATATTTAACGCCGGTGTCGATGGTTTTGCGGCCCTGACGGCGGCCATCGGTGGCGGCGCGGTGATTGGCGGTTACTGGATGGCGCAGAGGCGCGGCACGAATACCTTTGACGCCGGACTGCTCGGTATCCTGGCCTCGGCCGTGGCAATCCTCTGCCTGATATCGATCAACAGTTTGCCAGTCGCACTTCTCCTGACGACCATTCTTGGTGCAGGCATGGTCATTACCGGCATCGGCATGCAATCAACAATTCAGTTCGCCATCCCGGAAAAGTTTCGCGGCCGGGTTCTCAGCCTGTATGGCGTCTGTTTTATGGGCGGCCCGGCGCTTGGCACCCTGGCGATGGGTGCGGCCGCTGAAATCTTCGGTCTGCGCGTGCCGATTATCGCAGGTGCCGTCATTGTGGCGACGGCCTGGTTGATTTTTTGGTCAAAACGTCGCTCCATTACATCCGCCCTCGATGCGATTTCGGCTGCGGAGTAAAAATGGCAAAACAAACGCTTTACGATAAATTATGGCAAAGCCATGTCGTGCGCGATTACGACGACGGAACCAGCCTGATCTATATCGACCGGCACCTGGTGCAGGAAGTCAGCAGCCCCCAGGCTTTTGAAGACCTGCAGACGGCGGGACGGGCGATCCATCGCCCGAAAACGCACCTCGCTGTGGCAGATCATGGCGTGCCGACCACGGACCGGTCAAAACCGATTGAAGATCCACTGGCGCGCGCTCAAATCTCTAAATTAATTGAAAATACAAAGGCTTACGGGATTGAGATGATCCCGCTGGATGATCGCCGCCAGGGCATTGTGCATGTTATCGGGCCAGAAATCGGCTTCACTCAGCCCGGCGTGACACTGGTCTGTGGCGATTCGCATACCTCGACGCATGGCGCGTTTGGCGCGCTGGCTTTTGGCATCGGTGCCAGCGAATGCCATTGCGTTCTGGCGACACAATGCCTGCGTCAAAGCCGGTCAAAAAATATGCTGGTTCGGCTCAAGGGGTCGCTTCCCGCTCACGTCACAACCAAGGATGTCATCCTGTCGCTGATCGGCAAGATCGGCACCTCGGGCGCCACCGGACATGCCCTTGAATTCCAGGGCGAAGCAATCAGGCAATGGTCCATGGAAGCGCGCATGACACTGTGCAATATGGCGATTGAGGCCGGCGCACGGGTTGGCATGGTCGCACCCGATGAGGTGACGATAGCCTGGTTGAAGGGAAAGCCGATGGCCCCTGCTGGAGCCTTTTGGGATCAGGCAGTAGAATATTGGTCGACCCTGCAAAGCGATCCTGATGCCGACTTCGATCAAGAAGTCGAAATCGACCTTGATCTCCTGACGCCTTATGTCACCTGGGGCACCAGCCCACAGGACGTGTTGCCGATCTCGGCTCATGTGCCGACACTTGAAAGCATTGAGGATGAGACGGATCGGGCCCGGCTTCGCGGGACGCTCGAATACATGGGGCTTGAAGGCGGCATGGCGCTGAAAGATATTGCCATCGATAAAGTCTTTATTGGCTCCTGCACAAACGGCCGCATCGAAGACTTGCGCGCTGCGGCAGAAATCGTGCGGGGTCGGAAAATCGCTGCGACGGTGGCAGCACTGGCCGTACCGGGATCGGGCCAGGTCAAGAAGCAGGCCGAGAACGAAGGCCTGGATCAGGTGTTTCTTGATGCCGGCTTTGAATGGCGCGAGCCCGGATGTTCAATGTGTGTCGCCATGAACCCTGACAAACTGGTACCAGGTGAGCGATCAGCCTCGACATCAAACCGAAACTTTGAAGGCCGCCAGGGTCCGGGCGGACGTACCCATCTTATGAGTCCGGTCATGGCGGCGGCGGCGGCACTTGAAGGACATCTTGTTGATGTGCGTGACCTGAAGACAGGAAACTGAGATGGAACCTTTCAAGACCATGCAATCTGTCGCCGTATCAATGCCGGAGAAGAACATTGATACCGACATCATTTTCCCGGCACGATTTCTGCTGATCCTGGAAAAGGCAGGCGTCGGCAAATACGCTTTTTATGAGAAGCGAATGGACGCCAAGGGCGATCCGCGCGCTGATCACATTCTCAACACACCTAAGTTTTCATCGGCGCAAATCCTGATCGGCGGCGACAATTTTGGCTGTGGTTCCAGTCGTGAACAGGCCGTCTGGACGCTGGCTGATTTTGGCTTCCGCTGTGTGATCGCGCCACGATTTGGTGAGATTTTTTACGCAAATTGTTTCAAGAGCGGTGTCCTGCCGGTCCGCCTCGACGAAACAGTCCTGGCACCTTTGCGTGAGGATGCAAATGCCGGTGTGTTGTTCACCATCAACCTTGAACAGCAAGTCATTTCGACCGAACATGGCACACAACATGACTTTGAAATTGAACCGCGACGCAAGGAAGCCTTGATTAACGGCTGGGATGAAACCGATTTGATCCTTAATAACGAGGCGGAGGCGATTGCCGGGTTTCAGGTTCGTCAGAAAAACGATATGCCCTGGCTCTATGCAGATGAATAAATCAGGGACGAATACGACAGGGGGAACCAGTGGCTGAAGACCTGCTTGAAAATTATAAGAGGGCGTACGACAACCAGATCGGATATGGCAAAAAACCGGCCCTTGTTCTGGTCGATTTTGTTGAAGCCTATTTTGATCCGACCTGCGATCTTTATGCCGATGTGCAGGACACGCTGGACGCCGCCTTGCGCGTGCGAGATGCTGCCCGAAGCGCTGGAATTCCTGTTCTGTATACCAACGTTGTCTATCATCCGTCCGGCGTCAACGGCGGGCGGTTCTTTCAAAAAGCCATGCCGCTGAAAAACTTCATTCAGGGCAGTCCGATGGGTGCCTGGCCTAAGGGGCTGGAGCCCGACGCTTCGGAAATAGTCATCTCAAAACAATATCCCAGCGCCTTTTTTGGCACCTCGCTTGCCCCGACCTTGACCGCCCAGGGCATAGACACTTTGATTATCACCGGCGTCACGACGAGCGGCTGCATCCGGGCAACCTGCATTGACGCCTGTTCGCACGGCTTTATTACCATCGTCGTCGCCGAAGGGGTCGGTGATCGCCATGAGGCGCCGCACGAAGCCAACCTGTTCGACATGAACGCCAAATATGCTGACGTCGTATCGGAAGCCGACGTCACACAATATCTGGCAAATCTGGAGACGTCCGCATGAGCAATTCGATTATCCGCGACAAACTCGACCGTGGAGAATTCTTCCTCGCACCAGGCATCCACGACATGATGGCCGCGGTCATCGCCAACAAGGTCGGCTTCGAAATCGTCTACGGTACGGGGTATTGGCTGACCGCTTCGGCTTATGGTCTGCCGGACGCCGGCATTGCCACATACACTCAGATGCTCGACCGGGTCTCAACGTTGGCCCAGACGTCGAACGCGGCGATTATTGCCGACGCTGACACCGGGTATGGCGGCTTGCTGAACGTCCATCACACGGTGCGGGGATACGAAAGTGCAGGCATCTCGGCCATTCAAATCGAAGACCAGGAGTTCCCAAAAAAATGCGGTCATACGCCGGGCAAGAAGTGTGTACCACTGGAAGAAATGACGGACAAAATCTCTGTCGCCTGCGAGGCGCGACAGGACCCACGAAATACGCTGGTCATCGCCCGCACGGATTGTCGCCAGGCTGACGGATTCGACGCCGCCATCAAACGCGGCGCAGCCTTTGCCGAGGCTGGTGCCGACATTGTATTTGTCGAAGCGTTGCTTGATGAGGACGAGATGCGTCGCGCTTGCGATGAAATTGACGCACCGATGATTGCCAATATGGCGGATGGGGGTGAAACACCCATTCGCTCCGGCGCCGAACTGGCGGACATCGGATACGCCTGCGCGATTTATCCGGCGACGACTGCATTGGCCGCCAGCTATGCCATGGAACAGGCGTTGATTGGACTAAAAGAAACCGGCACGACCAAAAACTCTGCCGTGCCATTGTTCGATTTCAAGGAATTCTGTGGTCTGATTGGATTTGAAGACGTTTGGGCCTTTGATCAAAAATGGGCGCGCGACGACTGATTATGTCGGCCATACCCCTTGCGCAGTCGTAACATTATCGATCATCATTTCGGCGTGGAAAACCTGAACGACATAAAGCTCACCGGTGACGTCCTGCGTCAGTCTGCGAGGCGCCTTGCAGATAAAACCGCAATTATTTGTGGTTCAGTATCAATGACTTATGCCGAACTGGACAGGCAAGCTGATCTTTTTTCCAACGCTCTCGTCGATCTGAATTTTACACCGGATACCAAGATCGCCATCATGGCACGCAACATTCCGGCCTACCCCGTCATTCATTTTGGTGCGGCGCGCAGTGGCTGTGTTCTGGTCCACGCATCGACGCGCTACATCACCGACGAACTGGCCTATGTGCTCGAAAAATCGGAAGCCCGGTCCTTGATCGTCGATGCAAGGTTTCTTGAGATCGCAGTGGACGCATTGAAACGGGCGAGCGATGTCAGGCAACTGATTGTCATTGATCATGAAGGTTTGGCGCCGGCGCTGCCGGACAATGCGCTAGATTTTGATAATCTCCTCGCCAGCGCTTCAGGCAAAGCCGTCGATGTTGAAATCTCGGAGAACGATCCGTTTGCCATTACATTCACTGGCGGCACAACAGGCTTCCCGAAAGGTGTTCTGGTTAGTCACAAAGCCAGATTGATCTCCAGCCGCGTTGGTGCGTCGGAACAAAATATAGTCGAGGACGATATCGCGGCGATCACGACGCCGTTGTTTCATACAGCAGGACTTTATGTCTGGTATCAGCCCGCTGTGATGATGGGGGCGACGTGTGTCCTTGTCCCTGACTGGAGCCCTCAGAACTTCCTGGCTGCTGTCAGCGCCAACAATATCAATGCGGCGTTTCTCGTGCCGACCCAGATTATCATGCTGCTGAATGCCGAGGGGTATGACGACGATATTTTTCGTCGAATCTCCAAGATCGCCTATGGCGGTGCGCCGATGCCGCCGGCCCTGCTCGATGAACTGCTTGAACGTTTCCCGGGCCTGGAACTGGCGAACAATTATGGCCAGACCGAGGCCTGTCCGCTGGCAATGTTTCGCGCCGACAAACACCCTGATCGCGTAGCTACATTAGGCCGCGCGCCGCGAGGAATTGAAGTCGCGGTACTGGATGATGACGGCAATGCCGTGCCGCCGGGCGAGGTCGGTGAAATTGCCAGTCGCGGCGATCACTCGATGATCGAATATTTTAACGAACCCGACCAGACCGATGCCTATTTCAGGGGAGACCGCGCCGGCTGGGGCTGGACCGGAGACCTCGGCGTGATGGATGACGAAGGTTATATCTCGTTGGTCGATCGGGCAAAGGACATGTTCATATCGGGCGGCGAAAATATTTTCCCGAAGGAAATTGAAAACGTTCTGCATCAGCACCCCGCAGTTGCCGAATGCGCAGTCTTTGGTATACCGGACGAAATCTGGGGCGAAGTTGGCGCGGCCCATGTCTGTTTGCGCAAAGGCATCAAGGCCAGCGAGCAGGAGTTAATTGATTTTTGCATCGAAAACCTGGCGCGCTTCAAACGGCCCCGCGTGATGCGGCTGGTTGAAGATTTACCCAGGACCGCAGTGGGAAAAATTCAGAAAACCGTGCTGCGTGATCTTTATCGCACCGACAGACAAGTCGGAAAATGATCGCCAGAGATCTATTTTTTCTCCGGTTGCGCCATCACAACCTGGTTGCGGCCACCTTCTTTCGCAGCGTAAAGCGCCCGGTCGGCTGCTTCAGTCAGGGCTTGCGCGCTTCCGTAGTCAGAGAACTGCGCGGCTCCGCAACTGAAGGAAGATGAAAACTCGACACTGCCTGACTGATGAATGATCTCGGCGTAGTGTTCGCGTAATTCATTGAGGACATTCAAGGCGTCGACACCATCCGTATCGACCAGAATAACGCCAAACTCTTCACCACCGATCCGCCCGACAATATCGACCTTGCGCAATCGTTGCTGCAGTAATCGGGAGAGACTCTTGATAACCCGGTCCCCCGTTGGATGGCCGTAGGTGTCGTTCACCAACTTGAACTTGTCGATATCGATAATGGCAAAGACCAGACCCGCCTCCTGGCGAGCGGAACGCGCAATTTCAACATCGAGTTGTTCCTTGGTTTTGGTGTGATTTAGCAGGCCTGTCAGGCTGTCGCGCACCATATATGAACGCAAGATCCGGGCACGCTCGATACGGTTGGCAACGGCACCAACAAGATGTCCCGGATCAATTGGTTTGGTCAAAAAATCATCGGCACCAATGCTCATGGCTTTCAGTTGCCGGTCTTTGTCTGCTTCGGAGGAGAGATAGACAATCGGCAGGCTGACAAACGCTTCTTGCTGACGGATCATCTGGGCAAGTTCCAGCCCGCTGCACTCAGGCATATAGATGTCCATCAGCACAAGTTCAGGCAGAAAATCAACCATGGCCACCAAAACCTGTTTCGGATCGTTGACGATGGCGACTTCCATGCCGGCATTTTCGAGAATGAGGCGATAGTAGTCCGTCATCTCCTCCTCATCGTCGACAGCCAGTACCCGATAGGGCTCAGGCAGGTCACTCGTGACCAACGCATCGAGCCGATCAATGATGGCGCTCACATCAACGGGTTTGGTGAAATAGGCCATACCGCCGGCACGTACTGACTTCAACCGCGCCTCAATATCATCGCGGGCGGATATGAAGCAGACCGGCACTTTATCTTTTAGTTCGCTCTGAAGTTTTTCAATTGCCTCGACTCCGGCGAGTTTGCCTTCCGGAAACATGATTTCAGCCAGAATTGCCGTCGGTACTTCGGTTTTGACCGCAGCAGCCAATTCTTCCAGGGTAAAAAATGACCGGACGTCATATCCGAAATGCTCGATTTGCATCGCAAGATTTTCGACAAGGCTCCGGTCGTCGTCGACCATGAATATTAACTTGCGTTCATCGTCGTCACGGATTTCTGAAACCAGTTTGATTACTTCCGGCTCACCTGCGCGTTGATCGCCGACGTTCGACATCAATGCATTGAGTTCGGCCATTCGTGCGGCAATTTCACCGCTGTTGTTAACATTTCCGACGGAATCTATCGCCTGAACCACGCGCTCCACAGCGCGGGCAGCCTCACTTATTTCCTCAAATCCGAAAGTCGCCCCGGAACCTGCGAGGCTATGCGCCTGGCGATGCAAATTTTCCAGCGCCTGGGTGTCTCCATCACACGCACCCTGCCACGAAGCTTCAATATCAATCAGGCGCTCGGCAAGTCCTTCCCGAAAGCGATCCTTCATCGCCTGGAGTTTTTGCTCAATATTTTGATCGACCATTTTTTGCCATATCCATCAACTCTGAATAGATAAGATGGAGTGACAGGTCTAAATGGTCAAATTTTCAATGTTTCATGAGTTTGCAAGAACCTTGTCGATCGTCGCCAGCAGGTGATCCCGGCTAAAGGGTTTCGACAATCTGCCGGCGGCACCGAATTTATCAGCGTAATCGAGAAATTCGCTGGCGCCCGTTCGTCCACCGCCTGACATGGCAATAATCCGCACATCGGAAAATTCGTTGCGCAAGGTCCGGATAGTTTCGACGCCTTCCTGCTCAGGCATGATGAGGTCCGTCATCACGATGTCCATTGGCTCGCTGCGATAACTCGCGACGCCTTCCCGACCATTGCGGGCCTCATTCACGACGTGCCCGGCATCTTCAAGGGTTGAGCAGAGGATGGTCCGGAAATCGTCGTCGTCATCGATCACGAGTATCTGGGCCATTCGACGTTTACTCCGAAAATGAAAACTGTGGCAGTGGTGGCAGCAGAATATCACTTTCAATTCCGGAAAATTGCCGATTTTGATCAATTTGCGTCACGAAAGCTTGACCAAAATGAAGTGCAGTGGTCCACTCCGCGCGCATTATGACGAGACGACACACAACAGCTTCTGGAGTTACTCATGAATGAGAGCCGGCCCGAACCGGGCACCTTGATCGTCACTGGCGGCAGCCGGGGAATTGGTGCGGCAACTTCTATACGTGCGGCGCGCGAAGGTTATGCCGTCTGCGTCAATTATCAGGGCCGAAAAGATGCCGCCGATGCAGTCGTCGCGGAAATCGGAAATTCTGGACGCCGCGCCGTCGCCATTCAGGCGGATGTCGGGAACAGCGCCGACATCAAACGACTTTTTGACGAGGCCCAGGCAGAGCTCGGACCGATAGCCGGTCTGGTCAACAATGCAGGCGTTACGGGTCCGATTGGACGCCTCGACAGTTTCAGCGCGGAAGATATCGCCCATACTGTCAACGTGAATACGACAGGTGCCATCATATGCGCGGCCGAAGCCGTTCGACGGATGTCCACGCTTCACGGTGGTAGCGGAGGTGCCATCGTCAATATTTCATCCGCCGCCGCCCGGATCGGTGGCGCACACGAATGGGTGGACTATGCGGCGAGCAAGGGCGCAATTGATACACTCACCACGGGTCTGGCCATCGAAGTCGCGACAGAAGGCATTCGCGTTAACGCTGTTCGACCCGGCCTGACGGACACGGACATTCATCTAACAGCCGGCGTACCGGAGCGAATGGCCAACATGGCCCCAAAAATCCCGATGCAGCGCGCGGCGTCACCGGACGAAATTGCCAATGCGATTGTCTGGCTGTTGTCTGATGAAGCCTCCTACGTGACCGGCAGCATCATCGACGTAACCGGAGGACGATAACGCTTTATGACAACGGGAAGAAAAATCATGATCGAGGGAATTTGCGCTGCAGCCCTGGAAGCCGGCGCCGAAATCATGAAAATTTACCAAAGTGATTTCGAGGTTCAGACCAAGGCTGATGAAAGCCCGGTCACAGCGGCTGACGAGGCTGCCGAAAAAATCATTCTCGAGCATCTCGCTGCATTGACGCCGGAAATTCCTGTCGTCGCGGAGGAAAGTGTCGCTGCCGGCATTGTACCGGATATCTCCGGCGGGACATTCTGGCTGGTCGATCCTCTCGACGGCACGAAGGAATTCGTCAGCCGCAACGGCGAATTTACTGTCAACATCGCGCTGATTGAGGACAGACGCCCGACCATGGGGGTCGTCTTTGCTCCTGCGCGCGAGAGGCTCTTTTATGCCTCGGGGCCGGGCGAGGCGTTTTCTGTTGAAGGGAGCGGGAGTGCCGATCCGATTTCAGTAAGGACGCCCGATGAAGATGGCCTGATCGTTGTCGCCAGCCGCTCACATCGTGATGCCAAAACCGACGACTACCTCGAAAAATTCAAGGTCAAGGAAATCCGCTCGGCGGGCAGTTCGCTCAAACTCTGTCTGGTCGCCGCAGGTGAAGCCGATCTCTACCCAAGACTTGGTCGCACCATGGAATGGGATATCGCCGCCGGGCATGCCGTTTTGTCTGGCGCCGGCGGAAATGTCAAAACCCTGGAAGGTGCCGATTTTTTGTACAGCAAGCCGGAATTTGAGAATGGGTTTTTTGTCGCGCGTGGTTTTGACATCGATTAATCAGCTATCGGTTTTCGCGATCAGGGCCCAGACCCGATGGGGCGCTTTCAAGGGCTCTGACGGGAATTCATTTTCCAACACATTCTGAAGTTCACGGTCAAAGGCTTCAATCTGTGCCGGCGGCAGGCTGGCACCGACACCGGCACTTGCCCGCACCCGGCCTCGCCATGCCTCGTGCGAATAAACCACATCAACGTCAAATTCGAAATTTTCCTGGCTCTCAAATCCGGCCGTTTGCACGACGCCCAGCCATTTCGGATAGCGCCCGTTTCTGCCGCCCCAGCGCCATTCCGGATTATGTTTTTCGATTAACTTTTCCGTCGCCTCGACCACGGACCCGGGCGCTGGTATCCAGTCAAAATGAGCGATAATCAGACGACCGCCTGGCTTAAGAACACGGCAAATTTCTGTCGCAGCCGTGGGGCCGTCAAACCAGTGCCAGCATTGACCTGCTGTCACGAGGTCGAAACTCTGTGACGTAAAGGGCAGCTGCTCAGCGACCGTTACGACGGTCGCAAGGTCTTCGATTTGACTCAGTTGATTATGGGAAGGGTCGCTGGCAATGACGTTGACGCCTCGTTCTGCAAGACCCAGCGCCACCGTCCCCGTGCCGCTACCCAGGTCGAGTGCTTTCAGGCCAGGTCCGAGATTGTCCAATTTTTCGAGGCGATCAAAAAATTCCACCGGAAACCCGGCTCGAAACGTCGCGTAATCATCTGAGGTCCGACCGAAATCAACCGGCATGTCAGCTCTTGGGGATCAGCAGAATGTCAGGCCCTGGTTGATCGGCATACATCGCGGCAACAAGATGCGCCCTGTTTTCGAGCGTCGCGCGTTGGTTGATATAGCCCTTGTCGGTGATTTCATTGGCATCAATGGATGCCGGTTCCGTCAACAGGATCGCGCGCGCCACACGGCGGCTTGAGCCCCCGGCCGCAGCATTGTGCGTCGTCAACGACTGCCCGATTTGCCCCCGGACCTTTTCGTTTTCCACGATGCTTTGGGGTGACGCGTCTTCGGCCAACCCGGCAAGTGTGCGACAGGCCGGCAGGTTCGGCCAGATCAGCAAGCCGATTTCGTCGCGGTCATGGCCGGCGACCACAGCGTCCTGCAAGAGCGGGCTGCAGGCGGCAATCAGTTCGACGCGCAGGCTGCCGACAGCGACCCAGGTTCCCGACAAAAGCTTGAAGTCCTCAGCCACGCGGCCATCGAACATTATGCCCTTGTTGGCATCATCGGGATCGACCAGACGGCCGGCGTCACCGATGCAGTAATAGCCTTCATCGTCAAAAGCAGCTTTGGTCAAATCATCGCGCCCGAGATAGCCCGGCGTTATGTTTGATCCCTTGACGCGCAGTTCCATCTTGTCACCGGACGGCACCATCTTGATCGTGACACCAGGGACAGGCACACCAATATTTCCCGAACTCTCGAGCAAAAAATGCGCCATGGTCGCCATCGGTGCTGTTTCAGTCGAGCCCCAGGCGGAACTGAGAACTACGGGTTGGCCAAGCGACTTGATCGATAAATCCTCAAGCCGCTTCCACAAATCAGCCGGCAGCGCGGCACCGGCATACATGATCAGCTTGAGATTCTTGAAAAACTTGTCGCGCAATTCATCGTCGGCCTCAAGGTAGGGCAGGATGACGCCAAACCCGGCAGGCACGTTGTAATAAATGCTGGGCGATACGTCGTGCAGATTGGCAACGGACTGCTCGATCAGGCCCGGCGCCGGTTTTCCGGCATCAATGTAGATCGCACCACCATTGCGCAGCACCATGTTGAAATTGTTGTTGCCGCCAAAGGTGTGGTTCCACGGCAGCCAGTCGACGAGGATTGGCGGTCCGTCCTCCAGGAAGGGCCAGCATTGCACCAGACTTTGCTGGCTGGCGCACAACATGCGCTGGGTGTTGATCACGCCCTTGGGCATGCCGGTCGAACCGGAGGTAAAAAGAATTTTTGCCACAGTATCCGGAACGATCGAGGCAAAAGCCTCCTCGACCGCAGGACCCGGCGCAATTTTCAGCAGATCAGCAAAGTCCGTCGCCTCGATATCTTTTGGAGAACTCGCACCGACAACAACTTCGACGCCGTCGAGATTGATGCTGTTCAGGGCTCCGGCAAACATCTCGCCGTTTGCGACATAGATCAAACCGGGATGACAGGTATCGAAAACGTGCTGAACCTTGGCATGGTCCTGGCTCATCAACGAATAAGCCGGGGAGACCGGGACAACAGGCACGCCAGCGCACAGACAGCCGAGCGTCAACAGCCCATGGTCAATCGAATTGCCGGACAGGATCATAACGGGCCGGTCAGGCCCAAGGCCGCGATCCAGCAAACCCTGGGCGATGGCATCAGCACCCGATCGCGCGGCCTCATACGACAGGCGACGCCATTCGCCGGCGCCGTCACGTTCGGCGAGAAAAGTGTATTCAGGCGTTATTTTCGCCCACTGGCGTAACCAGACGCCGACGTGGGCATCACCATCTTCGTGCGCATCAGCTGAGGCCAGAATGATCTCGCCGTTATCACGCTTTTCCATCGTGATATTGGGTGTAGCGTAATCGCTCTCGATCCACTGGGCCTCACTCATTGGCCGAACTCCCGTTTAGACGTTGACGTCGATGACGGTGCGACCGCGCACCTGACCGTTGAGAATATCTTTTGACAGCGGCAGCAAGTCATCGAACGGCACGATTTCGGTCATCTCATCCAGCTTGGCCATATCGAGGTCCTGAACAAGGCGCTGCCAGGCGGCGATACGCTTTTCAGTATCGACAAAAACCGAATTAATGCCGAGCAGACTGACACCGCGCAGGATCAAGGGCAAAACCGTGGTCGGCAAATCAAAACCGGCGGCATTGCCGCAAACCGAAACAGCACCATTTTGAGAAATCTTCGGGATGACGTTGGCGAGTATTTTACTGCCGACGGTATCGACAGCGCCCGCCCATAACGCCCGGTCGAGAGGTTTGCCATCACCTTCAAGTTCTTCACGACCAATAAAGGACGCGGCACCCAATGATGTCAGATACTCGTGAGTTTCAGCCCGCCCCGTGCTGGCGACGACGTTATAGCCAAGCTTGGCCAGCAAGGCGATGGCGATGGAGCCTACGCCGCCGGCAGCGCCGGTCACCAGGATATCACCACTGTCCGGTTTGATGCCCATATGCTCCAGCCCCATGACGGCGAGCATCGAAGTAAATCCGGCTGTACCGATGGCCATGGCCTGATGCAGGTTCATACCGTCCGGCAGCGGCACCAGCCAGTCCGAATTGACCCGCGCCATCTGGGTATAGCCACCCCATTCCGTCTCGCTCATGCCCCAGCCGGTGATAATCACACGATCACCGACGTTATAGTTCGGGTTATCTGAGCTTTCGATCATGCCACATAAATCAATGCCGGGGATCATCGGTGAACTGCGCATGACCTTGCCACGGTTGCCGTTGATCGCCAGACCGTCCTTGTAGTTCAGCGTTGAATAGGCCACTCGAACGACGGTATCGCCCGGCGGCAGATCATCAACTGTCAATTCGGTGAACGCGGATACGGATTTGCCTTCTTCATTGTCGGTGGCGAGAAGGGCTTTGAAGGATTCGGACATGGTTTTCTCTCTGGTTCGGGTGATATGGAATACAGGGAATTATTCGGGCAGCCATTCCTGGAGGACAAGCTCCAGCGTAACAAAGGTCAGGTTCTTGCCGCGGACGAATTCTCCAGCGAAGGCATCGCTGTCCCAGTTTGCAGCGAGACCATAAAGCCGGGCGCACGGTTTACCGTCATCATCAGGTCGAACTTCTCCCGTCGTCAGGGCGATTTCGAGGCCGGGTCCCGGAACGATCTGCTCACGGGCGTTTTCGCCGCCACCGCCGACGTCGAGCACAGCATCCATGACACTGCCGACGCAGCCTCTGATTTGCGCATGGCGGATATCGTTGTCAGCGCATATTTGTTCGATGCCGCCGACCAAATCAACATTGGGGCGGATGCGCGCGGTTACAATTTGGCCAAAGCGGCCCCGTTCGACGACAACAGCGCTGGTTTCAGTATCGCTCATGACGCTGCCCTTTTTGCCGGATGAAATATCGGGAAGTTTGTTTCTGGATCGTGCCGGGCCTGCAAATCAGCCGTCCCGCTCGACGTTGCCCAGACGACCATACCACCGGCACCGATGATGCATTCGCCGGGGATCAGATGACCGCCCAGAGTCTTGCCGTCACCATCGATAAATATTGCGTGGCAATGGCTTTTGGGGCCACTGTCTTCATGCAGTCCGACAATGATGTTGGCGATGGTCATGTGTACAGGCGTCGGCGGAAAATGCGGCGGTGAAAAAGTTGCGGCGCGATAGCCGGTCGGGTCTTCGTAGCCTGTGTAGTATGAAAACTTTTTGAAACTGCCGCCGCCGAGGCGGACGCCAGCCGTTGTAATGCCGAGTTCATTCAGGGCCTCGCACAAACCATTGAGCAAGTCGGTGCCTTCCGGCAGGACAAGCCGGATATCCTCGCCTGTATCGGAAATTTCCGTCAGGACGCGAGGCTCAATCACCTCACCCGGATGCTCAGCACGACGAGGTTCGGTGTCGTTCATACAGCCTCGCCCTCCACAATATCACCGCGTTCGTACAGCGTCTTTTTGATCAGATGTTTGGGCACCTTGCCGTAGGCCGATTTTGGCATTTCATCCCAAAAGAAATAGCGCTTGGGATGTTTGTAGCGAGAAAGCTCGGTGTTAACAAAACCGGCCAGTTCTTCATCAGACGTGCCTTCAGAAGTAGGCACAATGACAGCCACGCCGACCTCCCCCCATTTTTCATCTTCGATGCCGACAATGGCGACTTCGGAGACACCGGGATGGGTCAAAAGGACCTCCTCGATCTCGCGCGGGTAGACGTTGGAGCCGCCGGAAATAAACATGTCCTTGGCGCGACCCGTAATATAGAGGAAGCCTGCGTCGTCCAGGCGTCCGAGGTCACCGGTATGGAACCAGCCGTCGCGAAAGACTTCCCCGTTGGCTTTTTCGTTCTGCCAGTATTCCGACATCACGCCGGGACCAATGACACAAATCTCGCCCTGCTCGCCGGCCGGCATCATGTTGCCTTCGGGGTCACGGATGCCGATTTGAATGCCAAGCCGGGGAATACCACAGGTGCCCGGGCGGGCTTCGGGATCATCGGCGTCGACAACGTAATGTTCGGGCGGCTGGACGGTAATACAGCCCGTCACTTCACCAAGACCGTAATACTGATAGAGCACAGGCCCGAGTTTCTCGAGCGCGACCTTTTGATCGGCCAGATACATCGGCGCGCCGGCGTGAATGACATGACGCAGACTGGAATGATCGTATTGATCGACGCTCGGGTGTTCGACCATCATTTTCACAATCGTCGGCACCGTGAACATGTTGGAAATCTTGTATTCCTCAACCAGTCGCCAGACGGTTTCGGCATCAAAGCTTTCGCCCGGCAATAACACCGTCCTGGCGCCGCGAGCGACCTGGGCGAAGGCGTGACAACCGGCACCGTGGCTTAGCGGTGCCACCACAAGGGATGCGTCATCCCGTGTAAGGCCCGGCATCAGATCAGCGATAAAATTGGTCGTCACGAAACTCATCTGGCCGTGGGTCAACACAGCGCCCTTTGGCCTGCCGGTCGTGCCCGAGGTGTAGAACAGCCAACACGGATGTTCGTACTCAACGTTCTCCTCGATGCAATCAGCACCGGCATGGGCGGCGATGGTTTCTTCATAGTCGAGCGAACCCTCGGCTACTCCGCCGATTGAGATCAGGTGCTTGAGGTCGCTGGACGCCTCTTTGGCGGCAGCAGCATGTTCTGCGAAAACGGCTTCAAACAAAAAGGCCGTGGCACCACAATTTTGCGCGACGTAGGCGATTTCTGATGGCGTCTGGCGAAAGTTTGAGGGCACCCAGACGGCACCCGCCTTGAAGATGCCCCACAGGCTTTCAAACATCGCCCGGTTGTTACGGGTTTGCACCAGGACACGATCACCATACTTGACGCCCATGTCCTGCAAGGCGGCCCGAAAGGCATTTGCATTGGCATCAAGTTCGGCCCACGTCCACGACTGATCCCCGTGCACCAGACCCACACGCTGTGGGTACAACCGGGCCGTATCGGACAGAAAACGGCCGATGTTCATCGAACTGATCATAAAAAAGCGATCCTACTTCAGCGGTTCGAGAATTGAGACATAGTTGGCAACTGCTGCACCGCCCATGTTGAAAACACCGCCGAGGTTGGCACCATCGATCTGGCAGCCGCCGGCGGTATCGGTAAGCTGCATTGCGGCCATGACATGCATCGACACGCCTGTGGCACCAACAGGGTGTCCCTTGGACTTCAGGCCACCGGATGGATTGATCGGCAATTTGCCATCTTTTTGCGTCCAGCCTTCCTTGATCGCCCGGGCACCTTCACCCGGACCGACGAGCCCCATGGCTTCATACTCGATCAGCTCGGCAATCGTGAAACAATCGTGCGTCTCGACAAACGACAGATCGTCCAGCGTGACACCGGCTTTTTCCAGCGACCGCGCCCACGCCGTTTTCGGGCCTTCAAAAGCGATGATGTCGCGCTTCGACATCGGCAGGTAATCGTTGACGTGGGTTGTCGCCCTGAAGGCAACGGCTTTATCGGCTTCGGCACTGGCTTCGGCGTTGGAGATCACCACCGCCGCGGCACCATCCGACACCATCGAACAGTCCGTCCGTTTCAGGGGCGGCGCGACAAACGGATTTTTGTCTGATTCGTTCCGGCAAAAATCAAAGCCAAAGTCCTTTTGCATGTGGGCCAGCGAATTGACCGAACCATTTTTATGGTTCTTCGCTGCGATCATGGCCAGCGCATCCATTTGATCGCCGTATTTCTGGAAATAACCCTGGGCGATGCGGCCAAAGACACCCGGGAATGTCATACCATCCGTGGCTTCTTCGGCAACATAGGAAGCCTTGATCAGCGTCGCGCCGACTGTCGCGGTATCGCAAGCCGTCATTTTCTCCATGCCGACACATAGAACGTGGCGGGCATGACCCGCGTCGATGGCAGTAAGGCCTTGATAGATTGCCGCTGATCCCGTCGCGCAGGCGTTTTCGACGCGTGTCACAGGTTTGAAGCGAAGGGCGTCATCAGCCTGCAAAACCAGAGAGGCCGAAAAATCCTGGGGTGACATGCCGCCGTTGAAAGTGCCGAGATAAATCTCGTCAATATCCGCAGGCTCAAGCCCGGCATCGGCGATCGCATCGGCGACGACACGTACCACGAGCGTTTCGGCGTCGTCATCTTCAAGGCGTCCAAAGGGCGTATGCGCCCAACCGGTCATACAAGCGGTCATGGGGGTCTCTCCTGATTAAGGGGATAGATTGAGTATCAGATTAGCAAATTTTTACACGAGACGAAAAGCCCGAAGCATTACGCATACTCGCATTCAAAAAAGCGCATCGGCTGGCCTGCTGCCGCGCCGATGAGTTCGTCTTCGAACATAACAGGTTTTCCGGCGATGATGGTGGCACGGGGCCATCCCGTCACGGAAGTGCCGGCAAAGGTCGTCCAGCCGCATTTACTTTCGATCCAGTCATCCGTGATGTCGCGCTGCAAACCAAGATCAACCAGCGTAAAATCAGCGTCATAGCCCACTACAATACGCCCCTTGGCCATGATACCGAACAGGCGCTGGGGCCCGCTGCACATCAGGTCGACAAAGCGCTCGAGCGTCAATCGGCCTTGCGCCACGTGGTTCAGCATGAGCGGTATCAGGGTCTGCACGCCGGGCATACCTGAAGGCGAATTCGGATAGGGCAGTTGTTTTTCTTCCGCCGAATGCGGGGAATGATCCGAGCCGATCACATCGACCGTGCCATTTTCAAGCGCCTGCCACAGCGCACTTTGATGCTGGGCGTTGCGGATCGGCGGGTTCATCTGGGCAAAAGGACCGTGGCGGTCATAACAATCAGGTGCCGCAAGTGACAGATGCTGTGGCGTGACTTCGACGGAGATCAGATCCCTGTGATCCCGGACCATCGCCATCTCATCCGCTGTTGTGACATGCAACAAATGCACACGCCGCCCGGTCTCCCCGGCGATGGCGATCAGACGTCGCGTCGCCTTGATGGCGGTTTCATCATCGCGCCAGTCCGGGTGTGAATGGACTTCACCACTTTCCTCGGCGACGCGTTTGCGTTCGATCAGGCGGTCCTCGTCTTCGGCATGGACGGCGACCCGGCGGACGCCATGGCTGAGAACGGCGCGCAGGCTTTCATCATCCGGGACCAAAAGATTTCCGGTCGAGGAACCCATGAAAACCTTGACGCCGCAACAGCCCGGTGTGCGTTCAATCTCCGCCATCTGATCGGCATTCGCCGCGTTGCCACCCATGTAAAAGGCGTGATTGCACCAGGCCCGGCCTGCGGCCCGCGTGATCTTGTCGGTCAGGGCTTCAGCGCTGGTCGTCAAAGGATTGGTATTGGGCATCTCGAAGACACCGGTTATACCGCCCATGACGGCGGCGCGGGTACCGCTCTCGAGGTCTTCCTTGTGCTCGCCACCGGGTTCGCGAAAATGAACCTGCGTATCGATCATGCCAGGCAGAACATGAAGCCCCGTCGCATCGATCACATTGTCTGCCTGTTTGGCGTCGAAATCACCGAAAGCTGTAATCCGGCCCTCGCGAACGCCGATGTCTGTTCGGGTGCGGCCCTGCGGCAGCATGGCGATGCCGCCTTTGATGATGAGGTCGAAGGTCTCGGTCATTTGACTTCCAGTTCAGGCTTTCAGGCTCAGCGTATCAAAAACATTTCCGTCAGCGCGTTGCCCCAGAATATGCCGATGATGCCAAAGTGCATAAAACAATATTGTCCAGGCGGCGAAACCCCGTCGTTTGTCGCCGGGGTTTTTATGCAGTGCGGAGAATAGTGAGACGACTTTGGTTTCGTCACAGGCCGCCAGAACTCCGGGCTGGGCCGCGACAATTGGTCCCAATTCCGCACTTTTACCGGCGATCCATTCGCCGACCGGTACTGTAAAGCCCCGTTTTTTAGAGAAGGCACCGGCGACGGGCAGTGCCTTGTCGAGCCATCGCCGCAACAGGATTTTTCCCATACGCCCTTCGATTTTCAAGCGGTCGGGCAGACTAAATGATGCGGCGACGACGGCGGGATCAAGGAAGGGCACGCGCCCCTCAAGGCCATGCGCCATCAAACAGCGGTCGGCTTTGGTCAGCAAATCGTTGGGCAGCCAGTCGGCGCAGTCCGTCGCCTGCGCGACCTGCAGCGCCGTTCGACCCGGCATTTTGGCACTGATTTCTGCCCCCGCAATACCGTCACGCCAATGCAACGGTGACTGACGCAGGATATCCATGTCATCGAAGGTGCCCCGCGCCCGCAGGGGCCGCCCACCAAGCCAGCGCGGACGTCGGGCCGAGCGATAACGCCCGTAACCACCAAAGAGCTCATCCCCGCCTTCACCGGTCAGAACGACCTTGAGATCAGCGCCTGCAGCCCTTCCCAGCAAGTAGGTCGGAACAATGGCGTAATCAGCGGCGGGATCATCCATGGCGGCGGCGATGGCCGGCAAATCACGCCAGAAATCCTCTTCCGTCACAGAAACATCGATGGCTTCAGCACCGACTGCTTCGGCCACGGTCCGTGCGTGGTCGCGTTCATCTCTGGCATTTGTGCCGGGAAACCCGGCTGTATACGCGTGCACAGGGGTATCATTCAGACGCGCCATCAAAGCCAGCAGAGCCGACGAATCAATTCCGCCAGACAGGAACATGCCGTAAGGCACATCCGCGCGCTGATGAAAGTCGACAGACTGCATCAGCGCGTCTTCCAGACGTAGCAGCGCCTGTTCTTCCGGGATGTCCATTGGTCCACCTGACGGTAGCGCAGCAATGGTGCGGCGATCAATAATACGACCGCCTTCAACCACGATGGTCTCGCCGGGTGCGAGCCTGTGGACGTTCTTTACGATAGTCTCAGTGCCCGTCGTGAACTGAAGCTGGAAAAGTTCATCCAGCGCAGACGAAATTACTTCCGGCACGACCAGGCCTGCGCCCACCAGGGCCTGAATTTCAGACGCAAAAGCAAGACCATCAGATGTTTCGACGTAGTAGAGCGGTTTGATGCCAAAAGGATCACGCGACAGCACCAGTTGTTTTGGCACGGGATCGTAAATCGCGAAGGCATACATCCCGCGCAAATGCCGGGCAAAATCGAGGCCGTGTTTGCGATAAAGATAAAGCGGCGGTTCGCAATCCGACTGGCTGGCGAATTTTACATCCGGCAGGTCTTCGCGCAATTCACGGTAATTGTAGATCTCGCCATTGCCAACGAGGACGGCAGCCCGGTCTTCTTCCACGCCCTGTTCGAACATCGGTTGATCGCCGGTGTCCAGATCAATAATCGACAGCCGCGTTTGTACCAGCGCGATACCACCCGCCAGGTATTGCCCCTGCCCGTCGGGCCCGCGGTGTGCAAGGGACGCCACAAACGACTGCAAGATTTTTTCATCCGGCGTGCTGCCATCCCGCGTCATCAACCCGGCGATACCGCACATCAGCGAGCCTCCATCACTGAATTGAAGAAGGCGAGATATTGATCGACGACGGCGGCTTCGGTGAATTCGGCATCATAAGCCGCCCTTCCGCGCCTGATCATTTGCGCCCGCAATTCAGCGTCATGGATCGCCCGGTCGAGCGAGGCAGCCAATCCGACCGGGTCATCGACGTCAGACAGTAATCCCGTTTCTTCATGTGTTATCAGCGCTGCAGGGCCGGCTGAATTCGTGGCGACAACAACGCGATCCTGCGCCCATGCTTCGATCACGACATTGCCCAGCGGCTCATGTCGGGACGGGCAAACGAAGACATCGCAGGCTGCATAAATGGCGGCGGCATCATTCTGCCAGCCAAGAAATCGTAACCGGTCTTCGATACCCAGCCGCGCTGCCAATTGCTCAAGATTGCGCCGCTCGGGCCCTTCTCCAGCGATCCATAAATGTGCGCCCGGGACCTTCTCCATCGCCTGCAACAAAACATCAAAGGCCTTGTTGGCGTGAAGCCGCCCGAGTGCTGCGATGAGCGGTACATCGGCTGGTGTATTGTGGGCATCACGGGAGAGCGCCGGTGACTTTTCAGACGAGACAAAATTCGGCAGATAATGCGCGGCTTCCGGCGGCCAGCCCTCACCAACCACATAATTGACAATATCGTGCGTGTTTCCGATCAGATGATCGCAGTTCCGATAATTTTTCAGGTCGTAATACCCACCAAGCCGCGCGGCGTGAACGAACGGCATGGTATCCGTCGATCCGGGGCAATATTTTGTCGCCCGGTTCATCCACGTCAGAACGATGTCAGGATTGAATTCGTCGATTTGACGCTGGAACAATCTCTTTGAACTGAAGTCCAGCAGGGCGCCGAACGGCAGTTCGACAACATTCACACCGGATTCGCGCAACGGTCCACCCCAAACGCCATCGCGGCGCACCAGAACACGCTGTTCGATGTCCTGGTGACGGTGGAAGGCTTGCGCCAGGCGAACAAAGAAGGCTTCTGCCCCACCATGCTTGCCGCCCGCCATGGCCTGCAGGACCCGCACTAGCCGGCGTCCTTCCCGGCACCGTCCACTTCATGACGCGCTTTCAGGTATGAAAGAATTGGATAAAGCCCGGCCATTAATGCAATGAGGAAGCCGTAGTGACCTTCGCGGTAGCCGCGCCGTCCAACATAACATTTGTAGAAACGCGAAAAGATTCGCCGGACGTTATGACCGAAGCTGCCGATGTCACCGCTTTCGCGTAAATCAGCTGCGCGGGCGGTTGTGTAGCTGTCGAGACGCTTGAGCATGTCGGAGATATCGCGATCAACATAATGATCCATGCGGTTCACCAAAGTTCGCTTGTCGCCCTGAAGCTCGAGTTTTGGATGGACCCGCTGCTCGCCCCAGCGCTTGGCACCTTTGGAGAATAGTCTTGCTGCCGCACTGACACCCCATGCCGCTCCCCAACCGTAACGCACACGTTTATCGCCAATGAAATTATCGAACGGAATGAGAAAATATCCGGGTGTCGCCGTGGCAATGGTCGTGCGGATTTCTGCCGCCAGTTCGGGCGTCAGGCGCTCGTCCGCATCAACCTCGACGATCCAGTCTCCGGTGCAGGCATCGATACCGGTATTGCGGCGCTGGCCCTCGAGCGGCCATGCACCTTCGATCAGATTGCCGGTGTACATCGCAGCGATTTCACGTGAGCGGTCGGTACAACGGTCAAGAACGACCACCAGTTCATCGGCAAATTTCAGACGATCCAGGCAGTCGGCCAACTGCACCTCTTCATTGTGCGCCACAACCAGGGCCGATAATTTGGGCACACCGTCAGCCACCAAAGAGACCCTTGAAATGGCTCGACGCGGCATCAACAACCACATCAACCGTCAAATTTTTCATCCGGCTTTCCTGACTGGTGTGATCGTAGCCTTCTGCGTTGACGATTTGATCATAGGATTCCGGCGTGCGGACAAACGTACTGAAATCACCCCAGGGCCCATAGTGCTCTTCCCGGCTCGGTCCGAAAAGTCCGAGCGTCGGCACGCCGACCGATGACGCCACATGCATCAAACCGGAATCATTGCCGATGAAATAGCTGCAATTATTGAGACAGGCGCCAGCGAGGGCGATATCGGTCTTGCCGATCAGGTTGGTCACGCGATCCGCCGGTAATTTGTCGATCATCGGCGCGGCCATGTCTTCCTCGCCGGCACCACCGAATACGATGATCCGGGCTTGCGGGAACAATCCATCATCAGCCGTCAGGCGCAACACGGCCTCGGCGAAATTTTCGGCCGGCCATTGCTTGCCACCCCAGTTCGCCGTCGGACCGACACCGAGAATATTGCCGCCTTTGGGCACCAGCTCATTCGCCTCGGCACGGTCCTCCGATGAGAGCCACAATCGCGGATTGGGCACACGTTCAAGATCCATGAGGTTGGCGAGTTGCTCAACCCGATGTGTCAGTTCCCTGGATTTGGAGGTATCGAGCACATAACGCTGTTCGGTGCGCAGCAGGTATGAGATCGCCGACGCCCTGAGGTCAACGATGATATCCCACTGCGTTTTGACGACTTCGCGCCACAATTCGATCCAGTGCCCGGCCCTTTTCTGCTTGGTCATGGTGATGACCCGCCGCACGTTATTTGCGTGGGTGAACAATGGCTCGGCCCCCGGACCGCAGGCGATGGTAACATCAGATTCGCGGTACTGATGCACGAGGTAGTCAAGTAATCCGGTCGACAACATGGCGTCGCCGATGCGGTTGGAGGTAATGAAAAGGATATTCATCCCGAAGGCAGGTCCCCGTCTGGTTGAATTACGCCTGAAATACGTAACAGGCTTCGATTTATACGACGCCTTGGCTTGGTTTCCAAGGGTCGCGCAATTGGCCGAAACGTCTGATATCTTGCGATCCGGCCTCGAAACGCCTATGTCTAGGACTAACCTGAAATCATTCTAAGTTACGCAGCAAGGCGAATGGCAAATATGTTTTACACATCTCTCAATGATCGCGGGCTTTTGAAGCTACGCGGCGCTGATACGCGGGAATTTTTGCAGGGTTTGATGTCCAACGATGTCATGGATGTCAGCGCCTCGCGGACGATCTATGGCGCTTTGTTGACGCCACAGGGGAAGTTTCTGTTCGATTTTTTTGTTTCTCAAGGTGAGAACGACAACGAGCTGATCCTTGATTGTGAAGGGTCACGGCTCGACGTCCTTCAGAAGCGCCTGTCGATGTACAAGATGCGATCCGACGTCACTATCGAAGATATCACAGCGAATTTCTCTGTCATCGCCTGCTTCGGCGAAGATATCGCGACCAACCTTGGTCTGGACGCCAGCGCGGGCGCCTCGACGGCAGTAGCCGGTGGCACGGCCTGCATTGATCCCCGGCTTGCTGACATGGGAGCCCGACTGATTGTTGCGGGCGACGCCTGGATTCAGGAACTCGAAAGCGCTGGGCTCACAGCGTCCGATCAAGCGGCCTACGACGCCCACCGGCTTGGACTTGGCGTATCAGATGGCAGCCGCGACATACTGATCGAAAAATCGTTCCCGCTGGAATGTAATTTTGATGAACTCAACGCCATCAGCTACACCAAGGGCTGTTACGTCGGCCAGGAACTCACGGCCCGCACCCACCATCGTGGCACTGTGCGCAAACGCCTGTTGCCAGTTGATGTTTCGGGACCCATGCCCGAAAGCGGTGCGCCTGTGATGTCGGGCGAGCGTCAGGTCGGCGAAATGCGCTGGGGTGATAACGGCAGGGCGCTCGCTGTATTGCGACTGGAACACATTCAAGGCGTGGAGGACCCGCAGTTTTCGGCTGGCGACGCCGTGATAACGCCTGTCGTGCCGGACTGGGTTGTCCTGCCTGAACTGGCCGATCCGGAAAGCTGACACGGGTGAACGACGGAAAACACCGTTGCAGCTGGCCGAGCGAAGACCCGATTTACGTCGCCTATCACGACGAGGAATGGGGCGTGCCGGAGCACGACGACCGGGCCCTGTTCGAAAAACTGATCCTCGATGGCTTCCAGGCTGGCCTCGCGTGGATCACAATCCTGCGTAAACGCGATAATTTTCGCAAGGCCTTTGACGGATTTGAGCCCGGAGTTATCGTCAAATACAAACCGGCAAAAATCGAAAAACTGATGCAGGACAAGGGCATCGTACGCAACCGTTCGAAGATTGTCAGCACGGTGAAAGCGGCTCAGGCCTGGATTGACATCCGCGAGGGTGGGCAAAGTTTTGACGATTTTCTCTGGCAGTTTGTCGGCGGTGCTCCCATCAATAACAAGTGGAAAACGTGGCAGGACACGCCAACGGAAAGCGAAGAATCCCGCGCCATGTCGAAGGCTCTCAAGGCCGCCGGGTTTAATTATTGCGGACCGACAATCTGTTATGCCTTCATGCAGGCCGTCGGCATGATCAATGATCACGAAGTCCGCTGTTTCCGCCACAGCGAAGTCTAGTCCGACATATGGCGCCCCGCCTCAAAGCCGGGTTCTGGATCAAGGCATTGATCCGGCGCTGCCAGACCGAAGGGGCCTTTGCTGCCATCGTCCGGCATGGCGATGACACTGCCGGCTCCATCATCGTCAAGATCAACACGCTGGATGGCAAGGCCCGCGCCCTGGTGCCGGGATTTGGGCTGGATGGTGAGCGGGTCTGGCGCGGCCAGCCTGAAAACGAACCTGTGCCCGAAGGTGACGTCGACGCCTATATCGCCCGGGCAGTTGAACGGGATCCGGATTTATGGGTGATTGAAATCGAGGATCGCGAGGGCCGTCATTTTCTTGACGAACCGGTGGAATAATCAGACGTCGAGGGGGACGACTTTGGCACGTTGTCGTTCGCGGTAAATAATCATCAGTCCGGCACCGACAATAATTGCCGCACCCAAAATCATGAACGGGTCCGGCACGTCGCCGAAGATCAGCCAGCTGTAAATCACGGACACCACAACCTGCAAATAGGCGAAGGGCGCGAGGACGGAGGCCGGTGCCAGTTGCAGGGACTTGATGACCAGAAAATGGCCGAAACCGGCGACCGCACCCATCAGAGCCATTTCGAGCCACATCCAGAGCGTCGTCTCGACCCAGATGAAGGGCGCGATGAAAGACATCACGACTGTTCCAAAAATGGCGGTGAAAAAGAGGCTGGTCATCGAGCTGTCAGCCGTGCCGATCATGCGCGTCAATATCTGATAGAGGCTGTAAACACAGGCCATGCCGAGTGGCAGTAACGCCGTCCAGCTGACATATTCGATGCCGGGTCGAATAATGACAATCGCCCCGAGGAAACCGACTACAACTGCACCCCAGCGCCAGACGCCAACGCGCTCCTTCAACATCACGACGGATAGCGCTGTGACCAGCAAAGGCCAGGTAAAACCCAGCGACGTCGCATTCGCCAGAGGCATGAAATGGACGGCGGAAAAGAACGCCATTGTCGCCGCCAATAACAATATTGAGCGCGCGATCTGAAGCCCGGGTCGTTTGGTCGCGAACAACTCCCGTACGCTTTTGGGTCGCATCAAAATGATGATGAACAGCAGATGAAAGGCGTAGCGGCCCCAGACGACTTCAAGCACGGGCAAGGAAGTCGCCAGATGTTTGGCCAGGGCATCAAGGACCAGAAAGAACTGCGTGCCCCCGACCATCAGGGCGATGGCGATCAATCGCTGGCGACGGTCCGCCAATAATGAAGACGTCAAGTCAGTCGCCGCCTTTGGCACTGCCCTGAATGGCTGCTTGCGCGGCAGCCAGTCGGGCAATTGGCACGCGGTAGGGCGAACACGAGACATAGTCGAGCCCGGCCAGGTGACAGAAGGCGACCGACGCCGGATCACCACCATGTTCGCCACAGATACCCAACTTCAGATCGGGCTTGGTCGCGCGCCCGCGTTCTGCAGCAATTTCGACCAGTTCGCCGACGCCTTCGCGGTCAATCGATACAAACGGATCGACCTCAAAGATTCCCTGAGACTGATAGTCCTCGAGGAAGCGGGCTGAATCGTCGCGGCTGATGCCATACGTCGTCTGCGTCAGATCGTTGGTCCCGAAGCTGAAAAACTCTGCCGCTTCGGCGATTTCAGCGGCGCGCAATGCGGCGCGCGGCAATTCAATCATCGTGCCGATCAGGTATTCGGGCGCCGTGCCCTGTTCTTCGGCGACCGCCGTTGCGACTTCGGCGATTTTTTCCTTGAGAATATCGAGCTCACGTTTGGTCGCAACCAGCGGGATCATGACTTCCGGGATCACGGTATCGCCGAGTTCCTTGCTCACAGCCAGAGCGGCTTCAAATATCGCCCGCGCCTGCATCTCGTAGATCTCAGGATACGAAATACCCAGGCGGCAGCCACGATGGCCGAGCATGGGATTGGACTCCGCCAGCTCCTTGACCCGCAGGCCGAGATGTCTGGCATCGATACCGGCAGCCGCAGCAACAGCGGCTATTTCTTCATCCGTTTGCGGCAGAAACTCGTGCAGAGGCGGATCGAGCAAGCGGATGGTCACCGGCAAGCCGGCCATAATCTTGAAAATGTCGATGAAATCCTGCCGTTGCATGGGCAGGAGTTTGGCGAGGGCAAGACGGCGACCGGCTTCATCTTCAGCAACGATCATTTCACGCACGGCAATAATACGCTCGGCGTCGAAGAACATGTGCTCGGTGCGACACAAGCCAATGCCCTCGGCTCCGAATTCACGGGCAATGCGCGAATCATCCGGCGTATCGGCATTGGTGCGCACACGCAATGTGCGTGCCTTGTCGGCCCAGACCATCAGCGCCGAAAAGTCGCCGGAGAGTTCGGGCTGCACGGTCGAGACTTCGCCCATCATGACGTTGCCGCTGGCCCCATCGATGGTGATGATGTCACCGCGACTAACGGTGCGTCCGCCGACAACAAATTTTTGCTCGGCATAATCGACGGTGATGGCGCCGGCACCGGCGACGCAGGCCCGGCCCATGCCACGCGCAACAACGGCGGCGTGGGATGTCATGCCGCCCCGGCTGGTGAGGATGCCTTTGGCTGCGTGCATGCCATGAATGTCTTCAGGACTGGTTTCAACGCGCACCAGGACGACGGCCTTGCCGGCAGCCACTTCCGCCTCGGCGTCATCTGAATTAAAGACGACAGCACCGGAAGCCGCACCGGGAGAAGCCGGCAAACCACGCGTGAGAATGTCGCGCTCGGCATCGGGGTCGAGCGTCGGGTGCAGAAGCTGATCGAGTGAAGATGCCTCGATGCGGCAAACGGCCTCGTCCTGCGTGATCAGGCCTTCGTTGGCCATGTCGACGGCAATTTTCAGGGCCGCTTTGGCGGTGCGCTTGCCACTGCGGGTCTGCAGCATCCACAATTTACCCTGCTGGACGGTGAATTCGATGTCCTGCATATCGCGGTAATGTTTTTCCAGCGCCTGATAAACCTCGACCAGTTCGGTGAAAACCGTGGGCATGGTTTCTTCCATCGACGGCAATTTGGCCCCGCTGGCTTCGCGGGCTCGCAAGGTCAAATTCTGAGGTGTGCGGATACCGGCAACGACGTCTTCGCCCTGCGCGTTGACGAGATATTCGCCGTAGAATTCAGCGGCACCGGTTGCCGGGTCACGCGTGAACGCTACACCCGTCGCGCAATCATCACCCATATTGCCGAAAACCATGGCCTGCACATTTACCGCAGTGCCCCATTCAGCCGGGATGTCGTTGAGCTTGCGATAGGTAATGGCGCGCCGGTTCATCCACGAGCCAAACACTGCACTGACTGCACCCCAGAGCTGTTCTTTGGGATCCTGCGGAAATGGCGCATCCATTTCCTCGACAACCTTGGCAAGGTAGGCAGCGACGATGGTTTTCCAGTCGTCGGCTTCGAGGTCGGTATCCAGTGAGACGTTTTTGCCATCCTTGTGCAGCTCAAGAATTTCTTCAAAGTGATAGTGATCGACGCCGAGAACAACGTCGGAATACATCTGGATGAAGCGGCGATAGCTGTCGTAGGCAAACCGCGCATCACCACTATTTGCGGCCAGGCCCTCAACCGTCACGTCGTTCAGCCCGAGGTTCAAAACCGTGTCCATCATGCCGGGCATCGAGGCCCGGGCACCTGATCGCACCGACACCAGCAAGGGCGCATCCGCTTCGCCAAACTTCATACCGACGGCGTTTTCGATCTCCGCCATGGCTGCATCGACCTGGGCCGCCAGGTTGTCGGGATAGGCGCGTTCATTGTCATAGTAGGCCGTACACAGGGCTGTGCTGATCGTGAAGCCCGGTGGTACCGGCAGGCCGAGGCTCGACATCTCGGCCAGATTGGCTCCCTTGCCACCGAGAAGGTTACGCATCTCGGCGCTGCCTTCTGTCTTACCCCCACCAAACGAATAAACCCACTGAGATTGAGACGTCGTTGCCATACTTCGGTTAACCCTCGATTTTTGAGAAATCCGCGACGGCACCCAAAGCCGTCCTGATTTGTGAAAGCAGCATTAACCGATTGCGACGCACATCGGCGTCGTCGGCATTTACCGTGACGTTTTCGAAGAACGCGTCGACCGGCATGCGAAGTTGTGCCAGTGCCGACATGGCAGCCGCGAAATCTTCGGTATCGACAGATTTGGCGATGCCGTCGCGTGCCGTATTCAGCGCGTCGAACAACGATTTTTCTTCCGCAGCGTCCAGTAAGTCTGCGCTGGCGTCACCTTCATAACTGGCGCCGTCTTTTTTCTCTTCGGCCCGGACGATATTGCTGGCACGCTTGTAGGCGGTGAGCAGGTTCGCGCCATCGTCACCGGCAACAAAGTCCCCCAGCGCCCGGACACGCGCGACCAGACGGACGAGGTCGTCTTCGCCTTCGAGGGCAAAGACGGCGTCGATATGATCGTGGCGTACACCATCTTCGCGCAAATGCACTTTCAATCGATCGGCAATGAAGTCCATCAGATGATCGGCGACCAGCACGGTATCGACGGTTTCGTGCAAGGCCTCGGCATAGCCGACAACGGCCTCGCCAATGACGTCGCGCAAGCTGAGGCGCAATTGATTTTGCATGATCAGTCGAATGGCGCCCAAAGCTGCCCGTCTGAGCGCAAACGGGTCTTTTGACCCCGTCGGCTTTTCATCAATGGCAAAAAACCCGACCAGCAAATCAAGCTTGTCCGCGAGGGCGACGGCCACGCTGACAGGTGCAGTCGGGCAGTCATCAGTGGGGCCTTGTGGCGAATAGTGTTCGGCGATCGCTTCGGCGACATCACCCGGTAAATCATCGGCAAGGGCGTAGTAGCGGCCCATCAGACCCTGAAGTTCGGGGAATTCCGCAACCATCCCGGAAGCCAGATCAGCCTTGGCAAGTCGAGCGGCCAGCCGGGCCTTGTCCGCCAGATCATCGCCAGGCAATGCACTTGAGATACTGCCAGCCGCCAGGTCCTGCATGCGGGCGACACGCTCCGCCACCGTGCCGAGTTTGGCATGGAAGATGACTTTCTCCAGCGAAGGCAGCCTGGATTCGAGAGAAACCTTGCGGTCCTGATCCCAGAAGAATTTGGCGTCGGCCAGGCGAGCGCGCAAGACGCGTTCGTTGCCAGCACCGATATTCTTGCCGCCGTCATCGGCCTCGAGATTGGCCACGACGATAAATCGGGCCGCGAGTTCTCCGGACGAGGTTTCGAGTGAGAAATATTTCTGGTGGGCCCGCATCGAGGCCGTCAGGACTTCTGGCGGGACTTCCATGAACTGATCGTCAATCCGACCGATCAACGGCACTGGCCACTCGACGAGACCGGCAACTTCGTTCAATAAGCCGTCGTCAACCTTGACGGCGAGACCTTCGGCACTAGCCAGTTCGTCGGCCTTGTCGCGGATAATTTCACGGCGTTCGGCCGCATCGAGCAGGACGTGTGCGGCGCGAAGTTTCGACTGATAATTGACAAAGTCATCAACATCAAACCAGGCCGGCGCATGAAAGCGATGGCCAACGGTCGATTTCCCCGATGTCACACCGGCAAATTCGACAGGAACGACGGTGCCGTCAAACAAAGACAGTATGCCTTGCAGCGGGCGCACCCAACGCACGGTACCGCTGCCCCATTTCATTGATTTGGGCCATGGCATGGCGTTCAGTGCAGCCAAGGTGATTTCACCGAGCACGTCCGCCGTCGCACGGCCCTGCTTTTCAATCACAGCGAACAACACGGTACCTTTGGGTGTTTCGCGCTCCTCAACCTGATCGCGCGTCAGACCCAGCGACTTCAAAAAACCTTCAATCGCTTTTTCCGGCGCGTCGGCCTTTGGGCCCTTGCGTTCTTCACGCACGTCGGGCTGCTCAGTGGGCAAACCATCTATAACCAGAGCCAGACGCCGGGGCGTAACGTAAGCCTGCGCCGTATCGAAACTCAATCCGGCTTCTTTCAAACCATCGCAGACCAGACGCTTGAGATCGTCGCAAGCCTTGCCTTGCATGCGGGCCGGGATTTCTTCTGACAGGAGTTCAAGCAGGAATTCGGCCATGTTCTAGCCCTGCCCGTCTGTTTGACTGGCCAGCCATTTTTCACAGCAGCCCTTGGTCAACGCCCGGACGCGACCAATATAGGCGGCACGTTCAGTCACACTGATCACACCACGTGCATCCAGCAAATTAAAGATGTGGCTGGCCTTCAGACACTGATCGTAGGCCGGCAGGGCGAGGCCCGCGTCGAGCGCCAGGGCGCATTCTGCTTCGGCATCCTCGAAATGACGCAGCAAACGGTCGGTGCCGGCATGCTCAAAATTATAGGCCGAGAATTCCTGCTCATTTTGCAAAAAGACATCGCCGTACTTTACCCCGGCACCGTTCCAGTCGAGGTCATAGACGTTTTCGACGCCCTGGACGTACATCGCGAGTCGTTCCAGACCGTAGGTTATTTCTCCAGAGACCGGATTGCATTCGAATCCGCCGACTTGCTGAAAGTAGGTGAACTGACTGACTTCCATGCCATCGCACCAGACTTCCCAGCCAAGACCCCAGGCACCGAGCGTCGGGCTTTCCCAGTCATCCTCGACAAAGCGAATATCGTGGTTGGCGGCATCAATTCCGAGCGCCGCCAGACTTTGCAGATAGAGGTCCTGAATATCGTCGGGCGATGGTTTCAGGATGACCTGAAACTGGTAATAATGCTGAAGCCGGTTGGGGTTTTCGCCGTAACGCCCGTCCGTTGGCCGCCGGGAAGGCTGGACATAGGCCGCACGCCACGGTTTGGGGCCAAGGGCGCGCAAAGTCGTCGCCGGGTGGAAGGTCCCGGCACCAACTTCAAGATCATAAGGCTGCAGAACAACGCAGCCCTGGTCCGCCCAAAAGCGCTGCAGGGTAAGAATTAGGTCCTGAAATGAAGGAGCGGAGGCGTTTTCAGCCACCATCGGCGGGGTTCCTGACACAGATAACTTGTTGCGGCTGGTTTGAGGCGTTTGGTTTCAGCGCAAAATCAACACCACAGGGGCCATAAATTTAATGAAATTGTGCGCTGCAAAATAACGACCGCAGGAGGTGCGGTCAAGGGGAGTCCCGGAGACAACGCGACCGAACTGCAAGCGGGCTGGAACCAGGTTAGTAGGGGCAGTCGTTCCGGCCGCAATTGCCGGCAGATGAAGGTGCAACAAAGGTCCCGCAAACCCGGCAGGCGACCATGTCTTCGGCGTCATTCCCGCCAGCGGATTGTTTTTCCGCAGGTTTGGCCGGATTGTTTTGTTTGGCCAGCTTGTTGCGGCGCTCATCGCTCAGCCGGTTGACCATCTTGAAGCCATACCAGACTGCCGCCACAATCAGGGCGGTGAAGATCAGTTTTCCGAGGCTAAATCCGAACATGCACGAGACTTAGGCGGCTGTGATCAATTGGTCAAGTCGTCCGCACATCGGAATCGCGAATTCTAGAGACCAAATCGCGACCAGAAGGCGCGTTCTTCGATGGTCGCCAGTATTTTGGTCGGCCACGCAGCGGCGGCATCGCCCAGCACATCACCAATCGACGTGCCTTGCATATTCACGCCCGACAGGCCGCGGCCAAACAGACGCTTGAGAACCGAGGTTCTGCCGCCGACGAGCTTGATCTTGACGCGATCCCCGAAGCGTTGGCGCAAAACATCGCGCAATTCGCCGAGGCCGTCGATCAAGCCGGCCTCAAGCGCTTCGCGTCCCGTCCAGACGTCGCCGGAAAACAGTTTGCGATCAGAAATTGTCAGACGGTCCCCGCGCCGGTCATGCACCAGGCGTTTGAAATTGTTGTGAATGTCTTTCTGGATGACGTTGAGGCGTTTGAGGTCGGCATCTGATTCAGGCTGGAACGGGTCCAGCATACTCTTGCGGTCACCCTGGGCATGAACGCGGCGCTCAACACCGATCTTGTTCATCAATTCCTGAAATCCAAAACTGGCGGAAATGACACCGATAGAGCCCAGAATCGAATTTTCATCGGCATAAATTTCATCTCCGGCGCAAGCCAGCCAATAGCCGCCTGATGCAGCAACATCTTCGGCAAAGGCGATGACCGGCACTTCTTTCTCTGCCGCAAAAGCCCGGATCCGGGCGTAGACAAGATTGGCCTGGGCCGGTGCGCCGCCAGGCGAATTAATCGCCAAAGCAACAGCCGATACACCCTTCATCGAAAAAGCCGTTTCAATGTGATCGGCCAGGCCGCCCAGTTCGATACCGTTCTGGAACCGCCCCGCGCGACCAATCACACCCGAAAGTCTCAGCACAGCAACAACAGGCGGCGGGTTGCGAAACCGCTGTATCGGCAGCATGGCGAGAAGTTTTTTGGGATCGAATGCCATAGGGACCTTTGAATTTCCGGATTGGTGAGTTGTACCAAACTCAAATGGTGAGCGGCGCGCCGTCTTGCAAGACCGAACGCGCGGCGCTCGAATATTCGTTGTTATCGTCGTGCAGGACAATTCCGGCATGCATTGTCAGCGCGCCGCGGCCTTCCTTGACCGCGCGGACGATAACGCGTTTCGCCCGACGCCCGGCAGCCGGCCAGAGCGGAAACACTTCAATTCCACCAGCGTCGGCATCGCGTAACTCCAGCAACAGATCGTCGAGCCGTTCGGCAGTGTGAATAACCGAAATCGAGCCACCCGGTTTGAGGTTTTGTACGCCAGCCTGTATCCAGGCCCCCAACCCGCCCTCACCTTCCATATTGGCAACCGCCTTGATGGCGTTTGGTGAGATTTGCCCTTCGCCCTGCTTATAATACGGCGGATTGGCCATGACGTGATCAAACAGATCGTCCGCTTCACCAATCGGGTCACGCCGCAGATCGCCTTCGATGACCGCAATGCGCTCGCTCAAGCCGTTTGCGAAAACATTCTGGTTGGCCAGATCGACCAGGACCGGCTGAAGTTCAAGGCCGGTAACCCGCACGCCTTCTATCCGGGACGTCAGACAAAGCGCCGCTGTACCGACACCGGTCCCGAGATCAAGAACGTGATCACCGGCTTCACAGCGCAAGGAGGCGGCAAGGAAAACAGGGTCAATAGCGGCCCGGTACCCTGTTGCGGGCTGGACCAGTTTGATCCGTCCACCCAGTGCTGTATTCAGCGAGGTCTCGATATCAGGCGCCGTCGTCGACAATTTTCGCCTCCCGCAGCAAACGAATTGCCTGATTGGCATCGTCATCAATCACCATGATCCGACGCGGGATAGCACCGATACTGCCTTCGAGTACGGAGGTGTGAGTATCCAGGATAAAGGCCTCGATGTTTGAATCGCTGAACAGAGCCGTGACAAAGGAAATGAGTACCGGATCGTTGGAGCGAAGAATTTCAACCATACACAGATTGCCTTGCCAGATTTACCCGAAGATCGGCCAGAGTTTGTTCAGCGCCTGCGCCAGAAACTTGACCCACCTTCGTCGGGGCTTCTATGCTCACAATCAATAGGGCTGAGGTCAAGCCGCTTCCCTGAAATGTTGACCATTAATTAATTGCGGTCGGGCAACCGCTGCAATCCAATACAAGGTGGTGTCTGTGGGTGTCGTCGTACCGTTGGGTGGAAAAGAAGCCAAAAGCAAAGCGTCGTTGAGCCGATTGCAGGCTTTGGTTGCCGACGATCTCATCAAGGTCAACAAGGTCATCGTCGACCGGATGGACAGTCGCGTCCCCCTGATCCCCGAACTTGCAGGTCATATTGTGGCGTCGGGTGGCAAGCGCCTGCGCCCGCTGATGACACTGGCCAGCGCCAAGATGTGCGGCTATTCCGGCGACCGGCATGTCCAGTTGGCGGCGTGCGTCGAGTTCATTCATACCGCGACCCTTTTGCATGATGACGTGGTCGACGAAAGCGATTTGCGGCGCGGCAACGCGACAGCCAATGCCTTGTGGGGCAATCAGGCCAGTGTCCTGGTCGGCGACTTTCTGTTTAGCCGGGCATTCCAGCTGATGGTCCGGGACGGCTCGCTCCGTGTGCTGGATATTCTCTCAACCGCGTCAGCCATTATTGCCGAAGGCGAAGTGCTCCAGTTGATCACAGCCAACGATACGGCGACCTCGGAAGATGCTTATCTCGAAGTCATCAGCAGCAAAACCGCGGCACTGTTTTCAGCCGCTTGCCGGATCGGCGCAGTCGTTACAGATCGGCCGAAAGCCGAGGAAAAAGCGCTTGAATCCTATGGCCGGAACCTCGGCATTGCCTTTCAGCTTGTTGATGATGTGCTGGATTTCTCAGCCAAACAGGCGACGCTTGGCAAAACCGTCGGCGATGATTTTCGTGAAGGCAAAATTACCCTGCCGATCATCCTGGCCTTCCGGCGCGGTGATGATGAGGAACGCGCGTTCTGGAACCGCACCCTGGAAGAACTGGACCAAAAAGACGGTGACCTTGAGCTTGCCATGACGTTGCTGGAGAAGCACGGCGCGATGGAAGACACCATCGAACGTGCCCGGCACTACGGTGCGATGGCTCGCGACGCACTTGGCATATTTGCCCAGAGCGAGGAACAGCAGGCCCTGATCGATGTTGTCGATTTTTGCATTGAACGTGCCCACTAGGGCTTCTCAAGAATCTCCAACAATCCGCTGAGTTGATCAGCATAGTTTCGCCAATGGTCAACCTCTGACGGATGAATGCCGAGATGAGCGCTGTCGGGAACATCCCCCAGGCCACAAAAATCAAAAATTTCCTGTGCGGAGTCTTGTGGCTCTTTGACCAGCAGTTCGTAGTCGACCTGCAATATGCGTTCGCCAAACAGAGATAGCCAATGCGACATCAACCGATCGTAATCACGCATGTAATCGGCAATATTTTCAAACCGGTAGGCGTATTCGTGTCGGCGTCTGTAGCGCGAAAAGTAGATGAACAAGGCGTTGTCCAGAGTGCTTCGGCGACAGGCGATGATCCTGGCCGACGGGATGGCCTGTAAAATCAACGGGACGTATAGATAATTCCCCGGCGATGTATTGACGACGCAGGGGGCGGTGTTCGACAAATTTTCCATATCCTTCAGGAATGCCTGCCCGATGTCGGAAATGTCTTCTGCCGACAATCTTTCAAAACTGGCCGGAAAGGGCTTGGAGATTTTCTTCTGGAAGAGCTTGTCATTGAACGCGTTGGTCCAGCCCGTGTGCTCCATGGCGGGGAAAACGTCGTCATGACTGGCCAGTATCTTCTCGACCAGTGTTTTGCCGCTGCGTGAAACGCCGAGGACAATAATTGGCTGCGGCTGTCCGCTCGGGACTTCGGGCTCGCCATTTTCAACGGCCGGGAAAGTCTTGATCACGCTGGATATTTGATCGCGATGCGCCTCGGCGTCGTAAATCGCCTCCTCCGCTTTCGCTTCATTTCCAAGCCGATAATACTCAAACGCCTGGACGTATTGGCCCATTTGATCGCTGGCTTTGGCCATGGCAAAATTCAACAATGTCTTTTCGTAGGTATTCAGATCGGCCGTTCGAGAGGCAGCGAGCAATCGTTCGAAGTGAGGGTCTTCGCTCTCAAACTGATACGCCAGCGCATGCAGATAGAGCGCTTCAATGTCATCAGGTTGTAAGGCGATGGCACGTTCAAACGACTGGATCGACTCGTCTGTCAGACCCTTTTCCCGCTGGGCTATCCCCAGATTGGTGTGGTTTTTCGACAGCGCCGGCTCTTCTTCAAGTGAGGTCCGGTACAAGGCAATGGCTTCTTCCAGTCGCCCGAGTTCCCTGAAGGCCACGGCCAGATTTAGACGCGCCTGGGTGTTGCCGGAGTCAATGGCCAGAGCCTTTTGCCAGTTCAACGCGGCTTCGGACGTCATGCCGAGACTGATACAGGCGGTCGCAAGATCGTTGTAGCTCTCAACGCTGTCGGGCTCAGTTTCAAGGGCGCGCTGGATCACCGGGATAGCTTTGGCGGCTTCGCCGTTCGCCAGCAATGCCTTGCCGAGTTTGGCATCAACGCCGGGTAATCCTGGCTCAATCTCCAGCGCGTGCTCCAGTCGCTTGATCGCTCGGGCGGACTGGCCGTCCTTTCGAAAGGCCTCGCCGAGATTGCTGAGGTATCGGGCATTGTCCGGCGCCAGTTTAACGGCCGTCGCGATCAACTCGATCGCCCGGACATACCGGCCAGTCTGCAAGGCGACCAGCCCCAGCAAATTGATCGCCTCATGATGCGCAGGGTTCCCGGCGATGAGGGTCCGATAAATCTTCGCAGCCTCGTCCAGACGACCGGACTGGTGCAGTTGAAAGGCGGTTTTGATTTTTTTCTCGGGATCGGCCGGCATCATTCGGGCTGCTTTTTATGTCCGCCACCAACTGGCGCTTCCATGCTCAAGGCGCGACCGCAAAAGGTCAAGCTGGAGCTGCATTTGTGGCCCGTGCAAGCAAGCGCTTGCAGGCGGGGCCAGATGCCGCTATACATCGCTCCGCCTTTTCAGGGCACATGATCGGGGAGTAGCTCAGCCTGGTAGAGCACTACGTTCGGGACGTAGGGGCCGGAGGTTCAAATCCTCTCTCCCCGACCATTAAAACACTTCAAACCCCCTGGGAAATCAGGGGGTTTTGTCGTATTGGCTCTGGCCAGGCGAAGTCGCCTGATGATTTTCCCCCGAGCGTCCGGTGAATCAGAGGTGAAATTCGGTATTCTCACAAAACTTGCAGCGTAATTGGATCGGCATGTCACTACAGAAATTAATCCGCTCTTTTCGAACGCGAATAATTTAGTATTCGGGCCCATGGCACTCATTGATTATTCCTCGGTTTCCAATGTGATGGAACGCATCGGCCTCGCTGATCGCGGTGGATTCAGGCCGGAAGCAACTGACCTTGTGCCGGTTCTTTCAGGCGACCAGATTGCACAATTTGTTGTTCTTGCGGGCAATGCCGGCCCTGGCATGTGGCAGGCTTTTTCCGAAAGCCCTGAATACCGTGATCAAAGCCCCGATGAGCTGGATCGCTGGTCGCGGCGCGTTCTCGTGGAAATAGCCAATAGACTGGATGAAGAGCTGGCTGGCAATGGAAACTGTGAAGCGTTGTTTCCATTCGAAGGACCGCCCTGGCTGCCTTTTCAACAGTGGGCGCAAAAAGCCGAACCGGTGTTCCCCTCGCCAACCGGCCCGTTGATTCATGCCGAATACGGGATGTGGCATGCCTGGCGCGGTGCGCTGATATTTTCAATACCTCTCACGCCGCCACATCAGCCTCACCCGGAAAGCCCTTGCCTGACATGTGCGGAACAGCCCTGCCTGACCACCTGCCCTGTAGATGCCTTCAAACCGGATGGCTACGATGTGCCATCCTGCGTTAGTCATCTGGCGTCGGCAGATGGCTCTGACTGTAATGATTTGGGCTGTCGTGCCCGGCGGGCCTGCCCGGTCGGTCAGGAATTTATTTATCAACCGGCGCAAGCTTCATTTCACACGCGCGCCTTTTTTCTGGCCAATCAGGGCAACAGCGAAAAGTAAAACAAACTTGCAATATCCGCCCATCGTTGGTCTCTTCCTTCGCAGATATTTCAATGCACCTGCACCTTCCCTGATGCCCGGTCCGCCCTGGAGACAGCTTTCATGAGTACCAAAATTCCCTTTGTTCACGAAGAGAAGGTCGACTATGGCCAGGCCCTGACACTGTCGCCACTGGTGCGCCGGATCATCGCGCATAACCCGAGCCCCTTTACCTATCATGGCACCGGCACCTTTATTATCGGCCACGGCAATGTCGCGGTCGTCGATCCCGGACCGGATATCCCCGAACATGTTGATGCCCTGATGCAGGCCATCGCCGGTGAGAAAGTCAGCCATATCCTTGTTACCCATACGCATCGTGATCATTCGCCGGCAGCACGCCCGTTGAAGGAACGCACGGGCGCACCGACCTACGCATTTGGCCCACATGGCTCGGGACGTCCCGAAGCCGCGGGACAGGTCGAGGAAGGCGCTGATCACGATTTCAAACCTGATCATCGCCTGCGCCATGGCGATGTTGTCGAGGGAGATGGCTGGACTGTCGAGGCCGTTCATACACCCGGGCACACATCCAACCATCTCTGCCTCGGGCTTGCCCAGGAAAAAACCCTGTTCACCGGTGATCATGTCATGGGCTGGTCGACGACCATCGTCTCGCCGCCGGATGGCGACATGCAGGCCTATATGCGAAGCCTGAACATTCTTCTTGAACGGGATGATAAAATCTACCGACCCTGCCACGGACCGGCAATCGAGCAACCCAAACCGTTCGTCAAAGCCTATATCGCTCACCGCGAGGCCCGTGAGGCCCAAATCATGGCTTGCCTGGCCGACGGGGTGACCGTCATTCCGGAAATGGTTGAACAGATGTACGCTGATGTGCCGGCTTTCCTGCACCCGGCGGCCCAGCGCTCCGTGTTATCTCACTTGATCTACATGGTCGAAACCCGCCGCGTCTTGTGTGACGGACCGCCAGGTCTTGACGTAGCCTATTCCCTGCCCGCCTGATCCGGAACTATTCCGCAGCGTCGACCGTCGGCAGTTTGTAGTCCTTGTATTCCGCACGCAGTTGCGACTTGAGCAGTTTGCCGGTTGCCGTGTGCGGAAGTTCATCGACAAAAACCACGTCGTCCGGCGTCCACCATTTGGCGATCTTGCCGTCGAAGTAGGCCAGCATTTCGTCCCTGGTGAGTTCGCTCCCCGCCGTGCGGATGACCAGCAACAAGGGTCGCTCATCCCATTTTGGATGATAGACGCCGATGACACAGGCCTCGACAACTTCCGCGTGACCAACGGCCGTATTTTCGAGGTCAATCGAGCTGATCCATTCGCCGCCCGTCTTGATAACGTCTTTTGAGCGATCAACAATTTGCATGTAGCCGAGGGGATCCAGATTGGCGACGTCACCGGTCGAGAACCAGCCATCCTCGTCCAGAACCTCGCCGCCATCTCCCTTGAAGTAGCCGCCACAGATCGTCGGGCCACGCACCAGAAGATCACCAAACGCCACACCGTCACGTGGCAGTTCGTTGCCGTCATCATCGACAATTTTCATTTCGACGCCATAAACACCCCGGCCCTGCTTCTCCTGAATGTCGTAGCGCTCTTTCGACGGCAAATCCTCCATGCCGGTTTTCAGTGTGCCGCAGGTCCCGATCGGGCTCATTTCCGTCATGCCCCAGGCGTGGACCATGCGGGCACCGTGGGCCTCTTCAAACTCTTCGATCATGGCACGCGGTGCGGCCGACCCGCCGCAGATAACGCGGCTCAGGACATCGAGCGTGAGCTTGTTCTCCCGCATATGATTGAGCAGCATCAGCCAGACCGTCGGCACGCCCGCGGTCATGGTGACTTTTTCGTCATGCAAAAGTTCATATACGCTTGCGCCATCAAGACCGGCGCCCGGGAACACCAGTTTCGAGCCACAGGCCGGCGCAGCATAGGCAATGCCCCAGGCGTTGGCGTGGAACATCGGCACCACCGGCAGCACGGTGTCCATACCTGAAAGACCGAGCGTATCTTTCATGCAAACGATGAAGCTGTGCAAAACGGTCGAACGATGGGAATAAAGTACGCCTTTGGGATTGCCTGTCGTGCCTGAGGTATAGCATAGCGACGACGCCGTATTTTCATCAAATTCCGGCCAGACAAGCTCGGTACTTTCGGCAGCTATCAAGGTCTCATAGCAATGAGCATTGGCCAGGGTCGTGTCGGGCATATGCTCTTCATCTGTCATGATGACAAAGCCTTTAACGCCCTCGAACTGGTCTGCCAGTTGCTCCAGCAGGGGCACAAACGTCAGGTCGGTAAAGATGTAGTCGTCTTCCGCGTGATTAACGATGTAGACGATCTGTTCAGCAAACAAACGTGGATTGATCGTGTGCAGGATCGCGCCCATGCCTGAGACGCCATAATACAATTCGAAATGCCGGAACCCGTTCCACGCCAGCGTGCCAATCCGATCCCCCAGTTTGACACCGAGACGCGTGAGCGCGTTGGCAAGCTGTTTGGAGCGTTCCCGAGCCTCACGATAAGTGTAGCGATGAATGGGGCCTTCAATTGTTCTGGAGACGATTTCAGCTTCGGCATGATACTCAGCCGCATAATCAATCAGTGAAGAGATCAGCAATTGCCGGTCCTGCATCAATCCAAGCATAAGAACGTTCCTTTTAGCGTTTGATCCTGGCCGGCCACGTTATCCAGCGAAAGGTGTTGATGACAATTAATTCAGGCAGGCAAAATAATCAAAAGTTGAGAAGTGTGAAAAGGAAATCCGCCATGCACTCGTCAACCACGAAAAATAGTATGAGTAATTTCGATATTTGCGCAAATTAATGCGGTTTTTGGCGGAGCAGGCAAAAGAATATTTGGCAGCCGATAAACTAGTTCCTACATTGGACCAACAATGCCAATGATCCACAAAATAGACAAAATCAATGGAATCGTCGTCGTGCGTTGTGTCGGGCGCGTGACAAATGACGACCTTGTCAGTTTGCCTGAACGCATTGTCGAAGATCCTGATCTTGTGCCGGGCATGCCGGGATTGACGGATTATACCGAGACGACAGACTACGCCATCACGGCGGAAGGCGTCGAACTTTACATCCAGGCGCTGGCCAGAACCCGCGCAAAACGAGGTCCGGCGAAATCGGCGATCATCGTCGCCGATGATGTTCAATACGGTATGTCTCGCATGTCAGCAACAATCGCCGAAAACAAAAGCCAGCTTGAATTTCAGACCTTTCGGGACAGAGCCTCAGCCCTTGCCTGGTTGTTGAAGACCTGACAACCAGTCAACAATGTCCGATGTCACCTCATCGCGATTGGTTTCGTTGAATATCTCATGCCGGGCACCCTCATAAAATTTATGTGACACATTCGCCAATCCAGACCTGGCGTACAGGTCGAGCAGTTTCTGCACGCCTTTGGCATACCCCCCGACCGGGTCGCGGTCACCCGACACCAGGAATATCGGCAAATCCCTCGGAATACGGGAAACATCCTGTGGCCGGTGCAGTTCTCCCAGGCCGTCAAGAAAATCACGCCACAAACTGGTGCTGACGGCGAACCCGCAAAGCGGATCAGCAACGTATTTGTCGACTTCGGCTTCGTCGCGGGACAGCCAGTCGAACTCGGTGCGTGGTGGATCGTAGGGTTTGTTATAGGCCCCGAACGACATCGACGTTAAAAGGCTGCTCGGGTTTTTCGCGCCACAGCGCAAGACTTCGATGCGTGCAATGATCGCGCCTACGCCGCGCAATATGCCGACCGGGCCATTGGTGCCAGACAATATTACAGCGGCGAATTCGCTGCCCTGCTCAATCATCAGGCGCTGTGCCAAAAATGATCCCATGGAATGGCCGAGCAATATGACGGGTTTGCCGGGTGACTGCTGTCTGATGAGCAAAGATAATGCCTTGATATCGCCAATGGACTTGTTCCAGCCATCTTTTGTGGCGAACAAACCTGGATTATCCTGATCGGCGATCGATTTTCCATGCCCTCTCAGATCCGGGGCAACGACTTCATAACCCTTTTCGTTAAGTGCTGCCGCCAGTCGATCATATCGCCCGGCGTGTTCCGCCATGCCATGGACGATCAGAACCACCGCTCGCGAGGCCGCCGCCGGAGCCCAGCGTCTGACATGAAGGCTCAGGCCGTCCGCCGTCTCATATTGAAATTCGTCCGCCGTCATTTTAATTCTCCCGCCGGTTTGCCTGTCGATCTTACAGTTAGTTTTCGCCTCGCAGGATCGAATCTTTGACACGCCATCGGCAATGGGTTTAATTCGCCTCTGATCTTCGAGCGAAAATCTCTTCCTTGATCATTTCAGGAGCATCGAAATGTCTGACCGTTTGAATTCGGCTGCCGCCCGCGACGTCGCCAACGTCCTGCACCCCTATACCAATCTCGCCGTGCATGAAGACAAGGGACCGATGATCATTGAAAGCGGCAAAGGCATTTATGTCTACGACGACAACGGAAAAGAATACATCGAAGGTCTGGCAGGACTGTGGTGCACGGCGCTCGGGTTTGGCGTTGAAGAACTGGCGGAAGTGGCCGCCGAGCAGATGCGGAAACTGCCCTACTATCATATGTTCGCCCACAAATCGACGAACCCCTCTATCGATTTGGCTGAGCGCGTCAACGACATGGTGCCGATACAGAACGGTCGGGTCTTCTTTGCGAACTCCGGGTCAGAAGCCAACGACAGCTTGATCAAGATGGTCTGGTATTACAGCAATTCTCGCGGCATGCCGGACAAGAAAAAAATCATTTCGCGTCAGCGCGCCTATCATGGCATTACACTGGTAGCGTCGAGCCTGACCGGTTTGCCCAATAACCACCGTTCTTTTGATGTGCCGTTTGACCGTTTCATTCATACGGACTGCCCCCATCATTACCGGGGTGCCGAAGCTGGTGAATCCGAAGAAGATTTCTCGACGCGGCTGGCTGCAAATCTTGATCAGATGATCATCGACGAAGGACCGGAAACCGTCGCCGCATTTATTGCAGAACCGATCATGGGTGCTGGCGGCGTTGTCGTGCCGCCGGCGACATATTTCGAGAAAATTCAGGAAGTCCTGAAAAAGCATGACGTGCTGTTTCTGGACGATGAAGTGATTTGCGGTTTTGGTCGAACGGGCAATGCCTTTGGCTGCGAAACATTTGGCATTCAACCCGACACCATGACTCTGGCCAAGGCGTTATCCTCGGCTTACCTGCCGATTTCGGCCGTCGTCATCAATAACGAAATGTATCAGGGCGTGATGGAAGAGAGCAATCGCATTGGTGTCTTTGGCCACGGCTTTACCTATTCAGGCCACCCCGTAGCTGCCGCGGTGGCCGTCAAAAACCTTGAACTGATGGAAGAACGAAAAGTCTTCGCCCACGCTGCCAAAGTTGGACCACATCTGCAGAAGGGTTTGCGCAAATTTGCCGATCATCCGCTGGTGGGTGAAGTGCGGGGCACCGGCCTTATCGGCGCCATTGAACTTGTAGCGGATACGGCGACAAAACGAAGCTTCCAGCCGGGTCAGGGCGTTGGTGCCTATCTCGCGGAACGTGCGACCGAACACGGTTTGATCATTCGCGCAATGGGCGACAACATTGGTTTTTGCCCACCGCTGATCATTTCAGAAGCCGAAATTGACGAGATGATGGTTCGGTTGGGCAAAGCTCTGGAAGACACCGAAGCACATGTCGCAAAGGAAGGCTTGCGCAGCGACAGCTAGGCAAACTCAATTTTGAATAACGGGTTCGGCCAGAATTTTGTGAACCACGCCTGACGTTAATAAATATGCAGGCGCCGGAAACCACATTTCCTCGTGTGCAGCCTGGAATACGTCGTCAAGGAACGTCCGACTGATGCCCTGGGCCTCATAGAACACGAGATCAATTTTCTGTTCTGACTTCGGATCGATATAAGGATTGTTGTAAACGCCATCCAGACTGAACTGGTGGAAGCCCAATCTGCCTCGCGAACCAAGCATTCGAATTTTTCCGCCGATAAACGCTGTGGTGCAGGCTGACTTGCAATCTTTCGTGACGTAGGTGTTGAGGTTTCTGGATCGAAACAATTGAGCCAGTGCACGTCCTTCCATGACCCGACCACCGTCACTGTGAAGATTGACGCCCGTAACTTCGGGATGTTCGAGCAGCAATTTTTCGAGGGCCTCGGTAATACCAATTCTCAAATCGCCTTCAAGATGAATGTTATGGCCCTCAATCTTCAACGTGTAGTCACGGAGCAAATTATGATTCCAGGGCAGTCGATTGGCCGCCACCGAGCGGTCGATGGTGAACAAGGTTTGATATGAGCCGTGCACGGCAAGACCCGTAAACAACAGGCTGACGACGATACCAAAATGGGATGCCATCGAGATAATCGGCGAGCCGTATTCTGATACATAGCGATCACTGGCCTTGATGAGCCCCCTGATCTGCCAGACGTAAACGCCGAGATGAAAGAGGATGAAAAAAACGCCCGTGGCGATGACGGCAAGGACTGAATTCTCGACGAACGGGGGATGCGTATATTTTTCAGCTTGTAGTATGGCAAACCGCAATAATGCCAAATTGACCCAAAATGACCAAAACAGAGAGTGACGGCCCTGCCAGTGATCACGGATGTATTGCATCGCGATATGCGCAATTTGAGTTATTGGTGTCGCTCCTGAGATAAAATGACCAATTCAAAATGCTAGGCTAAAGCACTACTCGTTAATATACAGACATGCCAGCCATACTTGACGAGGCAATAATCTGTCCATTAACAAAACTGGATCGGGTTTGTATTCTGCACTGGAATTTGGAATAATTTTCGGTGTGCCGGATTGCCAACGTCGGCGCTTTGTCGGTTTATGTTGGCGGTAATTCCGTGATAGGGTCGATGAAGAAATAAAAAAACAAGGGCACTGGCGAAAAGTCGGGTCCGAAAGTACCAACTGGGATGGTGGGATTAATGTCTGAAGCGTCTGAGCCACTGGTTCGTTTCGAATCTGTACAGAAGAGTTATGATGGTGAAATTCTCGTCGTCAAGGATTTCAATCTGGATGTCGCCAAAGGTGAATTCGTCACCATGCTTGGCCCGTCGGGGTCAGGGAAAACAACCTGCCTGATGATGTTGGCGGGATTCGAACCCGCAACGCACGGCGAAATATATCTGCAAGGGACGCCGATTAATAATGTCCCCCCGCACAAACGGGGCATCGGCATGGTATTTCAGAATTACGCCTTGTTTCCTCATATGACTGTTGCTGAAAATCTCGCGTTCCCCCTTGAGGTCCGCGGCATGGGGAAATCGGAAATCAGCGAAAAAGTTAATCGCGCTCTGGATATGGTGCGCCTCGGTGGATTTGGCGATCGCAGACCGGCGCAACTATCGGGCGGACAGCAACAACGCGTCGCTGTCTCCCGGGCACTCGTGTTTGAGCCCAGCCTTGTGCTGATGGACGAACCGCTGGGTGCCTTGGACAAAAACCTGCGCGAAGAAATGCAGTACGAAATCAAGCATATTCACGAAGACCTGCAAGTGACGATGGTTTACGTGACTCACGATCAATCCGAAGCCTTGACCATGTCAGACCGCATTGCCGTGTTCGATGACGGCATCGTTCAGCAATTGGCCCCGCCTGACGAACTATACGAAAAACCCATGAACGCCTTTGTCGCCGGATTTATCGGCGAAAACAACCGCCTCTACGGCGAAGTAAAGTCGGTCGATGGTGATTTCTGTCAGGTTGAACTCGAAGGTGGTGGTGGAATGGTCAAAGCCCTGGCCGTAAACATTGGCGGCGTCGGGACACGAACAACTTTATCTCTTCGTCCAGAGCGAACGACAATTGGCGCGGCGGATGGTGTGTCTGCCAATTCACTGGAAGCCAAAGTTGTCGAGCTCATTTATCTGGGCGACCATATTCGCAGCCGGGTGAGCCTTTCCGGGAATGATGACTTTATTGTTAAAGTGCCGAATTCTCACGGCCATGTTCATCTGAAGGAAGGTGAGATCACCCAGATCGGCTGGGAAGCAGAAGATTGTCGCGCGCTTGACGCCTGACAATCGAGTGAGCGAAGACTTCCAGGTTCCAGGCACACGGCAAAATGTGTTGCCGCCGGTTTCGGGAAGTTTGACGTTTTTAAATTTAACAAAAATCGAAAACCAACAGGAAGGAATACAGATATGAATAAAATACTGAAAATCTCAACACTTGCTGCAGCAGGCCTGGCCTTTGCAGGCATGACTTCAACGGCACAAGCCGTTGATTTGAACGTCGTTTCATGGGGCGGCGCCTACACAGCCAGTCAAATGAACGCCTATCACAACCCCTATATGAAAATGAATCCGGGCATCAAAATCAATTCCATTGATTACAGCGGTGGCCTGGCTGAAATGCGTGCCCAGACCGAATCTGGCAACGTGACATGGGATCTGGTCGACGTCGTTTTGTCAGACGCTATCACTGGCTGCGATGAAGGTATGTTCCGCCCGATCAAAATCGATGAGGAAATGGCGAAAGCGCCTGATGGCACACCTCCATCCAAGGATTTCCTCAAAGGCACGTTGTTGTCGGAATGCTTTGTTCCGCAGATTATCTATTCGACGGTCTTCGCCTATCGCGCGGATGCCTGGAGCGGCAAGAAACCGACTACCATGGCCGACGTGTTTAATACGGCAAAATTTCCGGGTAAACGTACCCTGCAGAAAAGCCCGGTCAATAACCTCGAATGGGCTTTGCTTGCTGACGGCGTTGCCCTCGATAAGATCTATGATGTTCTGGACACAGACGCCGGTAAAGATCGTGCCTTCGCCAAACTGGCGACGATCAAAAGCGACGTAATCTGGTGGACAGAAGGCGCTGTCCCTCCGCAGCTTCTGGCTGATGGTGAAGCTGTGTTTGGTACAGGCTACAACGGTCGCTGGTTCTCAGCCATCGCTGAAGAAAAACAGCCGTTTGCCATGCTTTGGGACGGTCAGGTTCTGGATATTGACGGTTGGGCTGTTCCGGCCAAGGGCAAGAACGTCGACGCCGTCATGAAATTTGTAAAATTTGCCACCGATACACAGCGGTTGGCCGATCAGGCAAAATTCATCTCCTACGGTCCGGCGCGTATTTCGTCCGGCCCGATGGTTTCCAAGCATGCCACACTCGGTATCGATATGGGTCCGCATATGCCGACTGCATTTGCTGACCAGGGCTTCCTCACCAACTTCGCATGGTGGGCCGATAATGGTGACGAAATGAAAGAACGTTTCGCTGCCTGGTTGCTTCAGTAGATCCTGAATGACGGAGTGCGGGGCAGGTTTTCCTGCCCCGCAATTCGCTCTTCCGGATTTACCCGTTTCCAGTTTAGTTTTTGTTTTTTGAATTTGAAGACCGAGGGGGTTTGAATGGCTGAAGATACGACTGCGGGAGGTGTTGTCCTTGCCGCTGATGGTTTGCCCCTGAAAGCCAGCTTGAACCGGGCCATGCGCAAGAGCCGCATACGCGCTCTGCTTCTCGTCGCCCCCTTGTTTGTGTTTGTCCTGTTTTCGTTCCTGATCCCGATTTTTAATATGACGACGCGCAGTGTCGACAATTGGCATGTCAGCACGTTAATGCCGGAAACATCAAAGGCCCTGGCAAACTGGGATGGCAAGGCCTTGCCTGAAGAACCTGTTTTCGCCGCCCTGATCCTGGATTTGAAGGCCGGTGCAAAATCTCGTGAAATCGGCAAAGTTGCGACCCGTCTGAACTACGAAAAATCCGGTCTGCGTGGCATGATCACGGGGTCCGCCCGCAAGTCGAAAAAGGTCACGGAAGGTCCTTACAAACCGATCGTCCTGAAGATGCATCGGAAATGGAAGGAAGTTGAGACCTGGAACGTTATCAAGCGGAATATCGCGCCCTACACGATTGGTTATTACCTGAATGCTGTCGATATGAAATACGACAACACGACAGGTGAAATCGTCATGCAGGATGAAAAACGCCAAATTTACGGCAAACTGTTTTTACGCACATTTGCGATCAGCCTGGCGATCACGTTGATCTGCGTTATTCTGGCCTACCCGATATCGTATCTGCTGGCCACTTTGCCTTTGCGCTATTCGAATTTGCTGATGATCTTCGTGTTGTTGCCGTTCTGGACGTCGCTCCTCGTGCGGACAACGGCCTGGATCGCAATGCTGCAATCGCAAGGCGTGCTCAACGACCTGTTCGTCTTTTTCGGATTTGTCGACGATGCCAACAGGCTTCAACTCATACATAACCTGACAGGCACAGTTATCGCCATGACGCATATCCTGTTGCCGTTTATGGTCCTGCCGCTGTACAGCGTCATGAAAACAATTCCACCGAGTTATATGCGTGCAGCCCTATCTTTGGGTGCAAACCCGGTAGTGGCATATGTCCGCGTTTACGTACCTCAGACGCTCTCAGGGATTGGTGCCGGTAGTATCCTGGTCTTCATTCTGTCGATTGGCTATTACATCACACCGGCGTTGGTTGGTGGCACCGGCGGCACCTTGATCTCGAACCAGATCGCCTATCACATGCAATCCTCATTGAACTGGGGCCTGGCCGGCGCCCTGGGTGCCTTGCTGCTGTTTTCGGTATTAGGGCTCTACCTGCTCTACAACAAACTCGTCGGTATCGACAATATGAGGTTGGGATAACATCATGGCATTACCAAGCTACGCCGGTCCGCTCGAAACGGTATGGTATTATTCCTTCCGTATCATATGCGCCTGTATTTTTATCTTTCTGATCACGCCAATTCTGGTGATCATTCCGCTTAGCTTCAACGTCGAGCCCTACTTTACGTTCACGCAAGGCATGTTGTCGTTTGACCCTGATGCCTATTCGTTGCGCTGGTACGAAGATTTTGTCAACAACACCCAGTGGACTCATTCCGTCAAAAACAGTTTCATCATCGCCATCGCCTCGACGATATTGGCGACTGTGCTGGGCACACTCGCTGCGTTGGGACTAAGCCGACCCCAAATGCCCTATCGTGCCCTGACCATGGGTGTTTTGATTTCGCCAATGATCGTGCCATTGATCATTTCGGCGGCCGGCATGTACTTTTTCTATTCCAGCATCGGGCTCGACCAGACTTACGCCGGCATCATTCTGGCGCACACTGTCCTCGGCACCCCCTTTGTTGTCATTACGGTGACCGCGACGCTGATTGGATTTGATAATTCCCTGAGCAGGGCGGCTTCAAACCTGGGGGCGAATCCGACAACATCGTTTTTCAGGATCACCATGCCGTTGATTTTGCCCGGTGTTATCTCCGGCGCCTTGTTCGCCTTTATCACCTCATTTGATGAGGTCGTCGTGGTTCTCTTCCTGGCGGGATTTGATCAACGGACAATACCGCGTCAGATGTGGTCCGGTATTCGCGAGCAAATCAGCCCGACAATTCTGGCCGTGGCGACCATATTGGTTATGATCTCAATCGCCCTGTTGGCAACCCTTGAAGTCCTTCGGCGCCGCAACGAAAAGATGCGGGGGATGACACCCGGCTGAGCGGTGGCTGGCACAGCGTACTCGAATACTTCCGAAGCAAAAAAAAGCCCGCCGAATTGGCGGGCTTTTTCGTATCGAAGGTCGGCAACTTAATGGTTGGTAAAAGCACCAACAACAAAGTTACCGGGAACCATGATCATGGCAACATGCGGCGCGGGAGACTGCAGGTTCTTTACCTGTTTGCGCGTGAACAACGCGACAGTCTTGCGGCCAAGGAAAATCAAGCCAGTAGCGATCGAAACAACAGCGGGAGCGATAATTTCGCTGATGGTAACAATCATTCCTGAGTACGGTGTCGCGGTGTTGATTTCATTCTGACTTGCCATGATCGGTCTCCTGTTAAAAATGCCAGAACCAGTGTGCTCTTGAGACCTTCATATACGCCTTAATTTTTATGGTGCAATGCAATATTTTTGCAGGCCAGACCTGCACAAAATGCATAGGTAGCCGGGGAGACGAAAGTGGCCTTCAGGCGCCATACCGCCAGCGTATTCTAGACGTGCTGGCCGCCATTGATATGGATCTCTGATCCATTCACGTACGACGACTGGTCCGAACACAGAACGTAAATCATCGAGGCCACTTCTTCCGGGCGTCCCAGCCGATGCATCGGGATTTCTTCCGCCAAAGCCTGGTATTCCGGCCCGATCATCGCCGTTTCAATTTCACCCGGTGAAATCGCGTTGACCCGAACGCCATGCGGGCCGTAATCCGCAGCCATTTCCCGTGTCAACGAGGCCAGCGCTGCCTTGGAAGTCGAATAGGCGGCACCGGCGAAGGGATGCACCCGGCCGCCGGCAATTGACGTTACATTCAAAATGCTCCCTTGCCCGACTTTCAATTCGTCGAACAACCCGCGCGCCAGAACCAGCGGTGCATAAAAATTCACGTGAAAGACATCCCGCCACAGGACCAGATCGGACATCATTGTATCCAGCCGCTCACCGTTTGGTCCCTTGGGCGAAATCGCCGCGTTATTGACCAGGGCATGAAGCGGGCCACCTTGCAGGCGTTCCTTCAGCGTTTCGACACCTTCGGCAAGACTGTCGATACTTGATAGATCCATCACGACGTGATCTTCCGGCCCGGCTTCCCACGGACAGTTCTCGGAAAATGCCTGTCGGGAGACCGTGATCACCCGCCAGCCCGCAGCGCTGAACCTTTTAACGGTAGCATGCCCGATGCCACGGCTGGCCCCGGTCAATATCAGCGTACGGCGATCGTTGTTCATCTGGTTTCAATCTATAAAAATGTGCCGGGTCGGCACGGCTGGTATATCAGTGCTTCAGGAACACAGGCACGGATGCGCTTTGCAAAACGTCGCCAGTTACACCACCAAATATCAATCGGCGCAAGCGGCTGCGTGTATAGGCTCCCATCACAACCATATCGGCCTTGGCTTCGCTCGCCGCCGACAACAAGCTGTCGGCCACTGATCTCGGCCCGCTCTGGATATCGCGGCTGGTCGCCTTGATGCCGTGCCAGGCAAGATAGTCGACGACATCGCCAGCTGTGGGGCCATGTTTCCCGGCCTCTTCAACTTCCAGAATTTCAATGCGCTCAGCTTCATGCAGGAAAGGCAATGCCGCACTTACGGCGCGAGCCGATTCGTGACTGCCGTTCCAGCCCACGACGATCGAGCGACCGAGATTTTCGGCCGCTCCACCTGGCGGCACCAGCAGGACGGGGCGACCGGTATCCATCAATGCAGCCTCCATCGTCGCGGTCGGTGAAACGTTATCATCTCCCTCGGCCCGGCCCGACACAATCAAATCGGCCAGGCGCCCGCGGGAGGCCACGAAATCTTCCTCACGCCCGACCAGTTCCGTCAGGTGTGCTGTGGCCGTGGCATCCGGTGTTGGCGTGTCGGCCACGGTCACACCGGTGCGCTCGCACGCCACTTGAAACCGTTCCTCGGCGCGCAGGCGGCGTTCGTTCGCTTCGCGTTCGGCGCTCGCCATAACGTCTTCAATCATGGCGCTGGTCATACCTTCGCCGACATAGGCGACAGAATCCCGGGGATCAATCGCCACATGTAACGCCTCAACGTGAGCTTTCAGTCGAGCGCCAACAGCCAGAGCCGCGTCCAGAGGTGCCGGGCTACCTGCCAGTCCACTCATTGGTACCATGATTGTCTTGATCGCCATGTCGGCCTCCAGTTATTCAGGAGCTTGAACTCTTCAACCGGTTTCCATCTTACACATTGGCGCGACAGATGTAATCGGCAAGGCATTATCGCCTTATTTCGCATTCGCTACGCGATTATCAGGTGTAGTCCTGATGGCCTTCTTCCAGGCCCTGCGGATCCTGGTGAATGATGACTTCAGCCTCGGGATAGGCAACCCTTACCCTGGCTTCAACATCATCAGCAATCTGATGGGCGTGGATGACGGTTATGTGGTGGTCAAGTTCGATATGGAACTGGATGAAGGAATTGATCCCGGCGGATCGTGTTCGAAGGTCGTGCATGTCATGTACTTCATCGTGCGACACGACGAGATCACGGATATTCCGGCGCTCCTCCTCAGGCAACTCACGATCCATCAGCATGTCGAACGACTGGCGGGCGATTGTCCAGGCTCCATACAAAATATACGCAGCAACAGCGAAAGCCGCCAGGGGATCGACAAAACTCCAGCCCAGTGCCGAGACTGCCACCAATGCAGCAATGATGCCGACGTTGACCAGTATGTCACTGCGGTAATGCAGTGAGTCTGCAGAGATGGCGATCGAGCCCGTACGCTTGACGACGAACTTCTGAAACAGAACCAGCATCAAGGTCAGTACAATCGAAATCGTCATGACGGAAATGCCTGCATTCACACTACCCAACTCCTGGGGCCGGATCATGCGATGAACCGCTTCAAAGACCAGGAAGACGGCTGATCCACCTATAAAGGCCGCCTGGCCAAGACTGGCGAGTGATTCAACCTTGCCATGACCAAAACGGTGTTCGGCGTCGGCGGGTTCAAGCGCATGCCGCACGGCGATCAAATTCACGATTGACGCCAGCGCATCAAGGATTGAATCGACAAGTGAACTCAGCAAGGCAACTGAGCCCGAGCCAAACCACGCCCACGACTTGATCGCTATCAGCACACACGCCACGGTCACCGAGGCATAGGTTGCCAGGCGCATCAGCCGTGCCTTGGCGGGATCTATGCCCGGCGCTGCGATTTTTTGAGGGTTGGTCGTATCGGATGTCACGGGAACAAATTTTCTGTCTGCCATTGGGCGCTGCCATCCGGTTCATCCCGTGAATAGACCATGCGGTCATGCAGGCGAAACGGCTTCTCCCGCCAGAATTCAATGCGGGTCGGCCTGATCCGGTAGCCTGACCAATATGGCGGCCTTGGCACTTCCGTCAGAGCATATTTCGCAGCAAATTTCGCCACCGATTTTTCCAGATCAAATCGCCCGGACATCGGACGGGATTGTTGCGACGCCCACGCACCGATTTTGCTGTCCTTGGCGCGGCTGGCGAAATAGGCGTCAGCCTCTTCCTCTGTGACGGGGACAACGCTGCCCTCGACTCGCACCTGACGCCCGAGGCTCTTCCAGTGAAAACAGAGTGCGGCGTTGGGGTTCAGGCTCAACTCGTTGCCCTTGCGGCTTTCGGTATTACTGTAGAAAACGAACCCGTCCTGATCAACGCCCTTCAACAGGACCATTCGCGCCGAGGGCATACCGTCAGGGGTCGCTGTCGCCAGCGCCACGGCTGTCGGTAAATCCGGTTCATTCTGTTTGGCGTCGTCGTACCACAACAGGAACTTGTCGACAGGATCTTCTGGCTCGGACATATTATTTCGACTTCGTAAACTGGCTTTGTCGGCATGAGATGATCTCACGCTTTGCGCCGCCATTGTAATTGCCCACGATACATTCTGTCGACCGGCCAGAGCTGCGGCAGAACGACGCCTTACAATTGCCACGATTTGCCAGCAAATTCCGGCCATACCCGGTTTACCAACAAGGTTTTTCCATCGCGTGACCGCCGGGCATGCTGCTATAGTGCCCGGGGGCCAAAATGTGTCTGGATATAAGAATTCTGATCGGGCCAACGTACCACTTGCATTTATTTGGGGGCTAAGCACGCCATGAAACGCCTGAAATTTACCTTCGTCGGAATGATTGCGCTGGCGCTTGTGGCCTGTGAAGGCCAGGGCGAAAAAGAACAGCTCGGGGCCATCGTCGGTGCGGCTACGGGTGCCGTTCTCGGCGCCAATATAGGCAAAGGCAAAGGCCGGGATGCCGGCATCGCCCTCGGTGCATTGCTCGGCACACTGGCCGGTTCCAGTGTCGGTAAATCACTGGACCGTGCGGATCGAATATTCCTCAACCAGACGCAACAGCAAACCCTCGAACAGGCACCCAAAGGAACGACAAACGAATGGAAGAACCCTGATTCAGGGAATGCCGGCACCGTTACACCGCGCAAAACATTCCAGACGGCCGAGGGCACATATTGTCGTGAATTCCAACAGACCATTACGGTTAGCGGCAGGACAGAAGAAGCCTACGGAACGGCTTGCCGACAACCCGACGGCACCTGGAAAATCGTGAAGTAACGTCTGGAAAATTGTAAAATAAATGCAATTAATGCAATAGTTTTGCCGACTCTTCTCCAGACGGGCGCTTCTGTGTTACGCATTTTCAAGTTCATTGCCATTGGTATCCTGGTGTCCGGCACACTTGCGGCACCGGCGCGCGCCGATTTTGAGGCTGGTCTGAACGCCTACGATCTTGGTGATTATGCGAAAGCCTACAAGGAATGGCTGCCGCTCGCGGAAAAAGGTGATCCGGCAGCTCAACGAAATCTCGGGTTACTTTATCGCCGTGGATTTGGTGTACCGAAGGACTTTAAAAAAGCGCTGGATTGGTACAAACGGGCGGCAGAAAAAGGCTATTCGAGAGCCCAGGCCAATCTCGGCAACATGTACCTGAGAGGCCAGGGCACCGAAAAAAATCCGGTAGAAGCGGCCATATGGTTGACACGTGCCGCCGATCAGGATCATCCGATTGCCCAGTATACGCTGGGATTGATGTCCGAAAACGGCATCGGCATGGCCAAAAGCGATGTCACAGCCGTGAGCTGGTATTTCAGGGCCGCACGCAACGGACACAGCAAGGCAATGCAGAAACTGGCGCTGCTGATTTCGCGCGGCGTAACACCACCGACCGCCACAACAGACGCCGTTCCGCCATCGACCGCCGATACTGATGCAGCAGCGAAACGCGCGGCCCTTGCCGAGACAGTCCGCAAGGCAAAACAGGCCGCCGCCGAGAGCGCCGCCAAAAAGGCTGCCGAAGGCAAAAAGCTGCCGACGCCGCAGGCCAAACCGGTTATCGCGCCGCCTGCACCTCAAAAACCGGTACTCTCGGCAGCAGAAATTGTGGCCATCCAGGCTCAGGCAGCGGCGGATGCCGCCAAGGCCGTGGCAGATCGCAAAGCCGCAGACACCGCCCGTGCCGAGGCGGCACGCAAGGCTTCTGAAGCAGCGGCCGCAGAAGCAGCACGCAAGCTTGCCGAAGCCACGGCGGCCAAACTGGAAACCACCAGACTGGCGGCGATAGCGGCCCAGGAAAACGCCGAGAAGCGCGCCAGTGAAGCGCAGCAGGCAGAATCAAAAATGTTGGCGGCGGAGAAATCAGCAGAAGAAGCCGTGCTCAAGCTTGAAAAAATGAAAGCCGAGACGCTGGCCGCCGAGCAAAAACGCAAAGCCATCGAAGCAGCGCAAAACGAAATCGAGATCAAGCGCAAGGCAGCCGAAGCGGCACTCGCCGATCAGGTACGACGGGCGCAGGAAGCAGCTGCCAAAACAAACAAGGTGCGGGCCGCCGTTGCAGAAGCGACAACCAGGGCCAATGAAGCCGAGAGCAAAACCAGAGAAGCACAAAAGGCCCTGGACGCCGCCATCGCCCGGAAAAAAGCTGTACCCTCGTCCATCATTATCGGTGAAGCCGCCGAGACGGCCCGACTCGAAGCTGAAAATCGACGCAAGCGCGCCGAAGCTGAAGCCCGACTGGCATCTGAAGTTATCGCTGCCGAGAAAAAAGCGGCTGAGGAAGAGATCCGCCGGGCTGAAAAATTGAAGCAGGAAGCGCGCAAAAAGGCCGACGCAGAAGCAGAGGCAGAGCGGCTGGCTGCGGAGAAACGAAAAGCCGATGAAATCAAGCGTAAAGCTGAAGCCAAACGCCTCGCCGAAGAAGCTTTGCGGGCTGAAGAAGCCAGGAAACTGGCAGACGAACTTCTGGCAGCCGAAAAGGACCGCGAAGCGAAAAAACTGCGCCATCAGGTGAATGCGAGGGCGGAGGAACTTCGGCTCGCCCGCGAAGAGGAGGAAAAGCGACTTGCTGCCGAAGCCGGGGAAAAACGTAATGCCGAAGAGGCAGAAGCGAAACGCCTGGCCGCAGAAGCATCGGCAAAGCTGCTGGCCGCCGAGGCCGAGGAAAGTCGTCAGGCAGATGAAAAGGCGCGTCAGGAAAAAGAGGCCGCCGAGAAACTGGCCATGGCCGCCAGAGAAGAAGCCCGGAAAGAAGTTGAAGCTGCAGAAACTGCGCGGGTCGCAGAAGCCGCGAAAATGGCAGAGACTGAAAAAGCTGCGGCAGCGCTGAAAGCCGCAGAAGCTGAAAAGGCTGCGAAAGAAGCAGAAGCGACGAAAGCTGCAGAAACAACAAAGGCAGCAGCAGCTGTGAACGCGCTACAGACTGCCGGCGTTACCAAAGTTGCGCCCCCGTCCTCAATTGTTGTGGCCGAAGCGAAGATCGCATCGCTGCCTGCATCCAGCTTGCTCGATGCCGGACTGAAGGCATATGAAAACCGCGACTATACGAAGGCGCTCGAAAACTGGCTGCCGGTGGCCGAAACCGGAAATGCTGACGCACAGTTTTATGTCGGCGGACTGTTTCGCGATGGTGCCGGTGTTGCCGCTGATTTGCCCCGTGCACACCTTTGGTGGCATCTGGCTGCCAAGGGAGGCCACAGATCTGCAGCGCGTTTCCTGAAAGAACTGCGCGCCGATATGCTGCCACACGAACTCGTCGAAGCGGACCAACTGGTTAAATCACAGGCTGAATAATTGGCCGAATATCTGCAATTCGAGATTCAATCCGATTGAATCACTGATTCTGGCTGATTCTGACTGAATCCATCGAAGACGTTAACGATTTGGTATGACTCAACGGTCAATCTGGCGGTGAATGTCAGGTGGGTAATGACCGAATACACCGTGTCTCACCCTTGTCCGCAGTTTTAATCAAAGATCGGGGGCCATGCAGGATCCCTATACCATTCTCGGCGTTTCGCGCAATGCGAGCCAGACCGAGGTAAAACAGAGTTACAGGCGGTTGGCAAAAGCATTGCACCCGGACCGCCAGCCGGGCGATTCGGCTGCTGCGGAGCGATTCAAGGAAATTTCAGCGGCCTACCACGTCCTCGGAGATCAGCGTCAGCGTCATAAATTTGATCGTGGCGAGATCGATGCCAATGGCAATCGACGCGCACCTTTCAAACGTCCCGAGCCAAAATCCAGATCAGCCAAACAGCGGCAAAACGCCCGCAATGGATCGACATCCGGGACCTCTGGCAATACGGCGCAAGCAGGCGCCCATGCTTCGACTTCAGCAAATTCTGCCAGTCATGACTATGCCAGAACCTGGACCCAAACCGGTGCCGGTGCGGGCGCGGCGGAGGCGGCAGAGGCCAAAGCGTCTTTTGAAAATTTTGGATTTGGGGGGTTTTCAGCCAGCGATCTGTTCCAGCCGTTTTTCCGGCACAAACGATCAACCGATGAGGATGATCAGGAGGATGGCGGTATCGGCAAGGATATGCGCTACCGCCTTGAAATTGGTTTGCTGGACGCCATCAAGGGCGGCAAGCAGCGGCTGTCCCTGAAAGACGACCGCGATATCTTCGTGACGGTGCCGGTCGGGGTGGAAAACGGCCAGATCATCCGCCTCAAGGGTCAGGGCGAGAAAGCCGCCAAAGGTCGCGCAGGCGACGCATTGGTCGAGATATCGATCGTGCCGCACGCCTATTTCACGCGCCACGGCAAGGACATCCACATGGACCTGCCGGTAACAGTTCAGGAAGCGGTTCAGGGTGCGAGAATTGCCGTGCCGACAATTGACGGCCCGGTCACCGTCACAGTTCCCAAGGCATCAAATGCCGGCACCCGTCTCAGACTGCGGGGCAAGGGCGCGATTGAGCCGAAGTCCGGTACGCGGGGCGACCAGCACCTGACTTTGAAAGTTGTGTTGCCCGAAGCAAACGATGGTTTCGACCGTCTGGTCAATGACTGGTCGAAAGACAACGACTACGATGTCCGCGCCCTGTTCCGGGACAGTTGAGCCCCGACGGCAATGACAATTGTCCGGCTTCGCCTCTTTCAAATTCTGAAGTCCGCAATCATCGGCTTTTTCAGTCATGGCGCTGCCCTGATCGCCGGACATCTCGCGTTCATGTTGTTGCTCACCCTGTTTCCGTTTCTGGTTTTTCTGGTCGCCCTCGCCGGGTTCATCGGCAATACCGAAGCCGGTACGGTCATCGTCGCCTTTATTTTCGAGAATATGCCCGAACATGTCGCGGCAGTGTTTGAAGGCCCCATTCTCGAGGTCCTGCAGGAGTTGCGGGGCGGCCTGCTGACACTGGGGATCGCTGGTGCATTATGGACGGCGGCCTCGGCACTGGAAGGTGCCCGGGCTGGTGTCGAGCGCGCCTTCGGTCAGCGCTCGGCAATCCCGTTCTGGCGTCGTCGCCTCGAAAGCGTCGCCCTGGTCGCCGTTGGCGGTGCCCTGCTGGTGCTCGGCTCGACAAGTCTGCTGCTGGCACCGGTTCTGTGGCAGGACGCCGCGAGCAGCCTGGGTTTCAATGACCTGCCGCCGATGGAAATGGGACCCTGGCGTACAGCGTTCGGCATTTTTTCTGTCTTTGCCCTGGTCTCGGCCCTGTATGCCATGTTGCCCGCCGAACGGCCTGCCTGGCGCTGTATTTTTCCAGGTGCGGCGATAACACTGCTTCTCTGGGGATCTGCTATCGCCGTCTTCAGTTTTTATCTGCGAAATTTTGGCGCTTACGACGTTACCTACGGCAGCCTGGGTGGTGTGGTCATCGCCATGATATTTTTCTATCTGCTCGGCGCGATATTCCTGTTCGGTGCCGAAATAAATGCAGCCATCGCCAGACCGCCCGGGGAGACCTGATCAAGGCACGCGCTGTCGTCGCGCTATTTTGACGCGCCATACCTTTGGTGTAGGATGCCGCCTGTTCGTAAATTTACATCTTTCGTGAGGGACTATGAGTAACCCAACCGCCTTGATGGCAGGGAAGCGCGGCTTGGTGATGGGCGTCGCCAATGACAGATCAATCGCCTGGGGTATTTCAAAAGCCCTGCATGAGCATGGCGCGGAACTCGCTTTCACTTTTCAGGGTGAGGCGCTGGAGAAGCGCGTCCGGCCGCTGGCTGACAAAGTGGGTTCATCCATGGTTCTGCCATGTGACGTCACGGACACGGAAAGCATGGATGCGACGTTTGCCGAAATCGAAAAAGCCTGGGGCGGCCTCGACTTTGTCATTCACGCCATCGCCTATTCCGACAAGGACGAACTGAAGGGCCGCTACATCGATACCTCGCGTGATAATTTTCTGATGAGCCTCGATATCAGCTGCTTTTCTTTCACCGCCATTTGTCAGCGTGCCGAGAAACTCATGAAGCCGGGTGGCAGTTTGCTGACGCTCAGTTATATCGGGGCTGAACACGTCACGCCGCACTACAACGTCATGGGTGTTGCCAAGGCAGCGCTGGAAGCCAGTGTGCGCTATCTGGCCGAGGATCTGGGCAAGGATGGCATTCGCGTCAACGCAATCTCCGCCGGCCCGATCAAGACACTGGCCGCGTCGGGTATCGGCGATTTTCGCTATATCCTGAAATGGAACGAATATAATTCACCGATGCGGCGCAACGTCACAATCGAAGACGTTGGCGGTGCGGGATTGTATTTGCTCAGTGATCTTTCCAATGGCGTCACCGGCGAAATCCATCATGTCGACAGCGGCTATCATGTCGTTGGTATGAAGGCCGTCGACGCGCCCGATATTTCAACCGTCTGAAAACCCGCGATGTCTCACAATACCTTTGGCCATCTATTTCGTGTGACCACCTGGGGCGAAAGTCACGGGCCGGCCATCGGCTGCGTAATCGACGGTACGCCTCCCGGCATCGCCTTGACCGAAGCCGACATTCAGCCCTGGCTCGATCGCCGCAAACCCGGCACATCACGGTTTGTCACACAACGGCGCGAATCCGACGAAGTTCGGATACTGTCCGGCGTGTTTGAAGGCGTGACCACGGGCACGCCGATTTCGCTGGAAATCACCAACGTCGATGCGCGTTCCAAAGATTACGACGAGATCAAGGACAAGTACCGCCCCGGTCATGCCGACTTCACCTACCGGGCCAAATATGGCGTCCGGGATTACAAGGGATCGGGCCGGGCTTCGGCACGGGAAACTGCGATGCGCGTTGCCGCAGGCGCTGTGGCCCGCAAAGTTCTCGGCGATGATATACAGGTGCGCGGCGCCCTGGTCCAGGTCGGTGCCGACACGGTTGATCGCGACGCGTGGAACTGGGACGAACTGGGCAATAATCCGTTCTGGTGTCCCGATGCCGGAGCAGCCGCACGCTGGGAAACCGAGCTTGACGCCATCCGCAAACGCGGATCATCGGTTGGCGCGGTCATCGAAGTCGTCGCACAGGGCGTGCCTGCCGGTTGGGGTGCGCCGATCTATGGCAAGCTGGATGCTGAACTGGCCGCCGCCATGATGAGTATTAATGCCGTCAAAGGTGTCGAGATCGGCACAGGGTTTGCCACCGCCGCCTTGTCGGGCGAAGAAAATGCCGACGAAATGAGGAGCTCGGTTGACGGCGCTGTCTTTTTGTCGAACCACGCCGGTGGCATTCTCGGTGGCATTTCATCGGGCCAGGATGTCGTCGTCCGGTTCGCCGTCAAACCGACCTCGAGCATTCTGACGCCTCGCGCCACGGTGACCACAGATGGCCAGGACACCAACGTCGAAACAAAGGGCCGCCATGACCCTTGCGTCGGCATCCGCGCCGTGCCCGTTGGCGAGGCCATGATGGCCTGCACGCTCGCCGACCATATGCTGCGCCACCGCGGGCAAAACGGCTAATTAAACTGTTCCCAAGACCCCCAAAGCCACCAGGACACCAAGGATCCCCAAACAATGTCTGCTCAACCCGATCACATTACGGCGCTTGATCTCCCCGAAGGCGAGATCGACGAAAAAACCAAAGCCTATTTCGACGTTTGTCAGGAAAAACTCGGACTGATCCCCTACGTTCTGCAGGCCTACACCTGGAGCCCGGAGCGCTTTGCCGGCTTCACCGGCATGTACAACACCTTGATGCTGGGTGAGTCCGGCTTGTCGAAACTGGAACGGGAGATGATCGCAGTTGTTGTCTCGTCCGAGAACAAATGCGTCTATTGCCTGACGGCCCATGGGCAAACCGTCCGGCACCTGTCCGGCGACCCCGTTCTCGGCGAATTGCTGGTGATGAATTACCGCGCGGCCAAACTGGAACCACGTCAGCGCGCCATGCTGGATTTCACCGTCAAAATCACCAATCGACCTGAAGAAATCGTCGAGGCCGACCGTGCCGCTTTGCGCGATCACGGTTTCTCAGATCCGGACATCTGGAGCATTTCCGAAGTTGCGGCGTTCTTCAACATGACCAATCGCGTGGCGATGGCCGTCGACATGATGCCCAATCCGGAATATCACGCGATGTCGCGTTAAGAAACGCGTTCGAACCGTCCGATCAGTTCGACGTGTGACGACCAGGGAAACTGGTTGATGGGTGCGACCGACAACAACGTGTATCCACCGTCCACCAGCCTGCGGGCATCGCGGGCGAAGGTGCCGGGATTGCAAGAGACATAGGCTATTTTATTTACGTCTGACGTTGCCAGTGCCTCACACTGTGCCTTGGCCCCGGCGCGCGGCGGATCGAGTACAATGCCATCAATCCCCTTGAAATCGTGCAAGGCAAGCGGGCGGCGTTCAAGATCACGCGCGTTGGCGCTGATATTGATCCGCCCGGCACTTCTGTTCACAGCGGCGGTCATGGCATCAATCGCCGATTCGTCGCCGTCATAGGCGGTCACCTGTGCACCTTTGTCGGCAAGGGCAAGGGCAAATGTCCCGGCACCGGCGAAAAGGTCGATAATGTTTTTGCAGTCGCCGAGGTGATCGAGCACATGTTCCGTCAGGGCGATTTCCGCCACTTCACTCGCCTGCAGAAAACCGCCGGGGGCCGGCTCAACCGCGACGCCGCCAAATTTCACCTCGGGCATGCGCTGGGCGATCACGAGTTCAGGATGCTTCACACCCCAACTGAGACGGGCGATATCCTGCTCTACAGCAAATGCCGTCAGGCGTTCGCGCAAATCGAGATCAAGATCCTTGCGCCCGCCAATGACAATGTCGACACCACTTGTCGTCGCCGTCACGGCAATGTTAAGGCCCTTTTTTGGAATCGGCAGGTCGTGGGCCAGCGTCGACAGCGGCTTGATCAGCACCGAGAGTTGCGGATCGAGAACATGGCAGGTTTCAATTGGCACGACGCGGTGACTGCCCCGCGCGAGATAGCCGAACAATATTCGCCCGCCCGCGTTAAAGACCGAGAAGGACGTGCGTCGGCGCGAATTTGCCGGGACTGAAATGGTCTCCAGTATTGTCGTGTCGTCGAGCGCGCGACGTCCCAGTGCATCGATAACCAGCTGTCGTTTCCAGACTTGCTCGGCGGCTGGGGATACGTGCTGCAAGGTGCAACCGCCACACTGCGAAAAGTGCGGACATGGTGCCTCGACGCGATCCGGACCAGCCGTCAGGACTTCGACAATCCTGGCGCTGATGCCTTCGCCCCGTTTTTCGCCGAGCCGGACACGGACCCGGTCTCCGGCTGTGGTGAACGGTACATAAATTTTATGCCCGTCACCCTGGCCAACACCATCGCCCCGACCACCCAGTCGCTCGATATCGAGTTCGACTTCAAGGGGCGCACTCATCGGCGGCCCCACGGTCCTGGTTTGACGTTGCGGGTCCACGGACCTTTGCGTTCGACAGTCGGCGGGCGGGTGCGATCATATGCAGGTGTGCGATTTGAGTTGGGCATTTTGATTTCAAATATCTTCTTGTTGTGACTTTCATGGCCATGCCCGAAAAACGGAACGTGGCGATAGCGGAAAAGCGGGATGAGCACCAGACCGGCTGCAAATCCGCCGATGTGCGCCCACCAGGCCACGCCGCCGCTGCTGCCGTCCGAGGCTGCCGCACTATAAAATTGCAGGGCAATCCAGCCGCCAAGAACAATGACAGCCGGGATGCGAAATGTGGTGACAAAAAATCCAAGCCAGACCAGCATCAACACGCGCGCCCTGGGGTATAACAGCAGATAAGCGCCAAGCACACCCGAAATCGCTCCACTGGCACCGATCATCGGAATTGTCGAGGCGGGATCGGCGGCGATCTGGCCACCGGCGGCAGCCAGGCCGCAGAGACCATAGAAGACGATGAATTTGAAATGGCCCATGGCGTCTTCGATGTTGTTACCGAATATCCAGAGGAACAGCATGTTGCCGATGAGGTGCATCCAGCCGCCGTGCATGAACATCGAGGTGAACATGGTTATCATACCCGGCACCAGGATGATTTCGGCCGGCAGAACCTTGTCGCCGAGGACCACCGCGGGTACGACGCCCAGCGCATAAATGACCTTGGTCGCTGCCGTCGAATCGAGTGAAAACTGCCAGAGGAAGATGGCGACACACAGGCCGATAATCGTCCAGGTGACGTAAGGCCGGATGTGGGTGGGATTATCGTCGTTGATGGGGATCATGAATTAATATCTGGTTGCGCCGATGAGAAATTCAATATTGCCTTCCGGTCCCTTGATCGGACTTTCAGTAATGCCCAGCACTTTCCAGTTGGTTAATTCTTCAAACCAGGTCTGGATATCACGGCAAACCTCGTCGTGAAGATCAGGATCACGCACGACACCGCCCTTGCCCACACGGCCTTTGCCGACCTCAAACTGAGGCTTGATCAGGGCAATCAAATGCGCGCCAGCATGCGCGAGCCCCATAGCCGCCGGCAGTACTGTCCGCAGTCCAATAAAACTGGCATCACAGACAACAATGTCGATGTCATCCGGGATCAGTTCGCGGGTCAAATAGCGGGCGTTGGTCTTTTCCAGTACAACAACGCGTTCGTCCTGCCGCAGTTTCCAGGCGAGCTGGCCACGCCCGACGTCGACGGCATAAACCTTTTGCGCGCCGCCCTGGAGCAGAACGTCCGTGAAGCCACCCGTCGACGCCCCGACATCCAGGGCCGTGCACGCAGTTGGATTAATTTCAAAGAACTTCAGACCGTGTTCAAGCTTCAAGCCACCACGACTAACCCACGGGTGTTCCTGGCCGCGAACATCAAGGGCTGTGTCTTCGGCCATCGACGTACCGGGCTTTTCGAGCTTGCGTTCACCACTGAATACCTTGCCAGCCATCACCAGGGCCTGGGCCCGCGAGCGGCTTTCGACCAGCCCGCGTTCGACCAGCAGGACATCAAGGCGTTTTTTGGCGGGCTTGGACATGTGGTTAGAGTAGCGCCGAAATCGCTACGACGCTGATTTAATCAGGCCCGGGCTGGTCTCTCACCAGCTTCGATGCCGAGAACGTCCATAACGGTATTGACGATGTTGGCGGCATCCAGACCGGCCTGGTGATACTGTTTTGCCGGGCCGTCATGATCGATGAAGACATCGGGCAGGACCAGCGGGCGAATTTTCAGACCACTGTCGAGAGCACCGTCCAGCGCCAGGAACTGCAGTACTTGCGCAGAAAATCCACCGCTCGCACCTTCTTCAATCGTCACCAGAACTTCATGATTTGCTGCGAGTTCACGGATCAATTCCTCATCCAGCGGTTTGGCAAAACGAGCATCTGCGACGGTGGCTGAAATGCCCTTGACGGCCAGGTCTTCCGCAGCCGCCATGCATTCTGCCAGCCTTGTTCCGAACGACAGCAGCGCAACGCCGGAACCTTCCTGCATGATGCGGCCTTTGCCGATTTCGAGAACCTCGCCCTGTTCCGGCAGTTCGACACCCACACCTTCACCGCGTGGATAGCGAAAAGCGATGGGTCCAATGTCATAAGCCGCAGCCGTTGCCACCATGTGCGTCAGTTCAGCTTCATCGGCCGCCGCCATCACCACCATATTCGGCAGGCAGGCGAGATAGGCAATATCATAGGCACCGGCATGCGTTGCACCATCGGCACCGACAAGACCGGCACGATCGAGGGCAAATCGTACGGGCAGGTTCTGCACGGCGACGTCATGAACAATCTGATCATAGGCGCGCTGCAGGAAGGTCGAATAGATCGCCACGAACGGTTTGTAACCTTCACAGGCCAGCCCGGCAGCAAACGTCACGGCATGTTGTTCTGCAATGCCGACATCGAAACATCGATCCGGGAACTCAACGCCAAATTTATCAAGCCCGGTCCCGGACGGCATCGCCGCAGTTACTGCGACAATCTTGTCGTCGCGCGCCGCTTCGGAGATCAGCGCATTGGCGAAGACACCGGTGTAGCTTGGTGCGTTGGGTACCGGCTTGTCCTGGGCACCGGTGACGACATCAAAGCGCGATACACCATGGTATTTATCGGCTGAGTCTTCTGCCGGCGCGTAACCGTGCCCTTTTTGCGTCACGACATGGACGAGCACCGGGCCTTCGTGATCGGCATCGCGCACATTTCGCAGGATCGGCAATAGATGGTCGAGATTGTGACCGTCGATCGGGCCGACATAATAAAAGCCGAGTTCCTCAAACAGGGTACCGCTGCCGATGGCCATGCCGCGGGCATATTCCTCGGCCAGCTTGGCGCGTCGCTCGAGACTTTCCGGCAAATGCTGGGCGACCTGCTTGGCGATATTGCGAAATCCGAGATAGGGCCGCGACGAAATCAGCCGCGACAGGTAGGCCCGCATGGCTCCGACGTTGGGCGCGATTGACATGTTGTTATCGTTGAGCACGACAATCAGACGGTTCGACATCGCACCGGCGTTGTTCATGGCTTCGTAGGCCATTCCGGCCGTCATGGCACCGTCACCAATCACACAGACGACTTTGTTATCGTCACCAGCCAGATCGCGCGCCACAGACATGCCGAGCCCGGACGAGATCGAGGTCGATGAATGTCCGGCACCAAACGGGTCGTACTCACTTTCGGAACGTTTTGTAAAACCCGAAAGCCCACCGCCCTGGCGAATAGTGCGCAGACGATCACGACGACCGGTCAAAATCTTGTGCGGATAGGCCTGATGACCGACATCCCAGATCAAACGGTCCCGGGGGGTCTCAAAAATATGGTGAAGGGCGACGGACAGTTCGACCACACCAAGGCCCGCACCTAGATGTCCACCGGTTAGTGAAACCGCTTCGATCATGTCGGCCCGGACTTCATCGGCCAACTGACGCAACTGGCCATCGTCAAAATCCCGCGTGTCTGCAGGGCTGTTAACGGTGTCCAGTAGCGGTGTCTTGGATACGTCCGACACTTGAATTCCTCAACTCAAATCTTGCGATCAACGACGAATGCCGCAACTTCACGTAAAAGATCGGCTTTTTCTGCAAAAGGATCAAGGTGCGATGCAGCCTGTTCTGCCAACATGCGCGCCTGGGTCTTTGCCCGTTCTATACCAAGAACGGAGACAAATGTAGCTTTTCCGCGTGCATCGTCCTTCCCGACGGCCTTTCCCATGGCCTCGGCATCGCCTTCGGCATCCAGCAAATCATCGGCAATCTGGAAGGCCAGACCCAGATCGTGAGCATATGCATGCAGTGCATGACGCAGGGGATCAGAGGCCCGGCCCAGGATGGCACCGGCTTCACAGGAGAATGCAATCAGGGCGCCGGTCTTCAATTGCTGCAACCGGGTGATGGTATTGACGTCGAGATCGCTGTTTTCGGCGATCAGATCGATCATCTGTCCGGCCACCATACCATGCGCGCCGGCGGCCTCGGCCAGCGCTACAACAAGGTTCGCCCGCACCACGGGATCAGGATGGCAGCCCGCGTCTCCCAATACCTCAAAGGCCAGCGTTAACAGGGCATCACCGGCCAGCACGGCGGTGGCCTCGTCGAATTTGACGTGGACCGTAGGCTGGCCACGGCGCAGATCGTCATCGTCCATGCAGGGCAAATCATCATGGATCAGCGAATAGGTGTGAATAAGTTCGACCGCTGCAGCAACTCGCAGGCTTGAGGCCCGCGACACACCAAACAAATCGGCAGATGTCAGAACCAGAAAGGGCCGTAGACGCTTCCCGCCTACCAGCGTCGCGTAGCGCATGGCTTCGTGCACGCGGCCTTCGGGTCCATCGGCAACCGGCAGAACGGTATTGAGTTCGCGCCCGACATCGTCAACGCATTCCTTCAGCGCAAGATCAAGTTTGCCCGTCACATCCCTACTCGTCAGATCTCAAGTTTTTCTGGATCGATTTTATTATTCGACGTCGGCGGGCGCAGAGCCGAGTTCACCGCCCGGACCCTTGACGATTTTTTCAATGCGCGCCTGCGCGTCACTCAATTTGGCCTCGCAATGCTGACGCAATTGCATACCGCGCGTGTAGATATCGATGGATTCATCGAGATTAACGCTGCCACTTTCGAGCCGGTCGACAATGTCTTCGAGCACGCCAAGCGCCTCTTCGAAGCTCATCTTGGCAATATCGGGTGCGATTTCAGCCTTCTCGGCGCTGTTTTGTGGGGCTTTTGCCATAATAACTCCTGATTTACGGCGGAGTGTATGCCGACCGCCCCATGGGAGCAAGTCGGCTGGTTTATACCGATAAATTTGCCGCCAGTTCCTTGATTACAGCCCAGCTTTCCATCACGTCATCGCGTGTCGTCGATGTCTGGCCAATGGCGAATCGAATGGCATATTGCCCCTTGGCCATGGTCTGCGTCAGGTACAATCGGCCATCATCGTTGATGGTATTCACAAGCTTTTCGTTGAGTGCCTTGAGGCTGGCCTCATCGTCAACACCCGGCGGGTGATATCTGAAACAAAACAACGACAGGACGCGGGGCGCGATGATTTCGAATTCGGCTTCGGCTGCGACGATGTCGGCAAGCTCCGTCGACCAGGCAATATGATTTCTGATCTTCTCCTTCAGGCCCTCGACGCCATAAGAGCGAATGACAAACCAGAGCTTGAGCGCGCGGAAGCGCCGGCCCAGCGGCACACTCCAGTCACGGTAATCAATGACCGCGTTCCCTTCCGGGCTTTTGAGGAATTCAGGCAAGATTGTCAGGGTGCGCACCAGCGCATCGGGATCACGAACAAAATGGGCTGAACAATCGAAATTGGTGAACATCCACTTGTGTGGATTAAAAACAAAACTGTCGACGTAATCGATGCCGTCGATGATCGAGCGACATTCCTCAAGCAGCAATGCGCTGCCGGCCCACGCAGCGTCAACATGCAGGAAAACGCCATGCCGCTGACAAATATCGGCGATTGCTTTCAGCGGGTCTGTGCCACCGGTGCTGGTGGTACCGAGGCAGGCGACGACGGCCATCGGTTTGACGCCGGCAGCAATGTCCGCTTCAATCGCGGCCTCCAGTTCAGTCGTGATCATGGCGTAACTGGCATCGGTCGGAATTTTTCGTAGACAACTGCGGCCAAGTCCTGCGACCAGGACATCTTTTTCGATCGATGTGTGCGCTTCTTCCGAGACATAAACCGCGAGCGGTCCAACGGCGGCCAGTCCCTTTTCGTTGGCCTGCCAGTCCGTCGCCAGTTCGCGCGCCGTCAGAATGGCACAGAGCGAGGCACTGGAGGCTGAGTCCTGGATAACGCCGTGAAATCCTTCGCCCAGGCCTATCATCTGGCCGAGCCATTCCATCATCCGGGTTTCCATTTCGGCCGCCGCCGGTGAGGTTTGCCACAGCATGCATTGCGCTGCCAGCGTCGTCGTCAGCATTTCAGCCAGGACCGAAGGCGGACTGGAATTCGCCGGAAAATAGGCAAAAAACCTTGGATGCTGCCAGTGCGTCATGCCGGGGATCACGATGTTTTTGAAATCTTCAAATATGTCGTCCATCGAGTGTGGCATTGACGGCGGGCCAGCCTCGAGCTGGCCGGCGATCTCACCGGGCGCCACCTGGGCCCGCACCGGAAGGTCTTGAACCGATGACAGATAGTCGGCCATCCAGTCGACAAACTGATGCGCGTGGCGGCGAAATTCTTCGTTTTCCAATGAAAATTCCTCGATCGGTTGAGATATTATGCGGCCATCAAGGCGCGCACATGGGCAGCGACCGATCGGCCAAGTGCATCGAGATCGTAGCCACCTTCCAGTGCTGATACGATACGCCCACCCGCCGTTTCATCGGCAATCGACATAAGCTCCGCCGTCACCCAGGTGAAATCATCATCGCTGAAATTGAGCTGGGCCAACGGGTCTTCGGCGTGCCCGTCAAAACCTGCAGAAATAATCAAAAGCTCCGGCGCGAAGTCCGACAACGCCGGCAAGATCCGCTCGATCATGCCTTGTCTGAATTCAGCTGAACCGGCGTTGGCAGCCAGCGGCACATTGACGATATTGCCCTGGCTGTCTTCGCCTTGCTCGCTGGCCGCGCCCGTCCCGGGGTAATAAGGATACTGATGGGTTGAGGCGTACATCAGATTGGCTTCCTGCCAGAATGCTGCCTGGGTGCCGTTGCCGTGGTGGACATCGAAATCAACCACGGCCACACGTCCCAGCCCGTGAACCTGGCGCGCGTGTTCGGCGGCGATGGCCACGCTATTGAACAGGCAAAAACCCATCGCCCGGTCCGGCTCGGCGTGATGGCCCGGTGGCCGGACGGCGCAGAATGCATTGTTGGCCTCGCTACCGATGACAGCATCAACGGCAGCACACACCGCCCCCACGCCGCGCAAGGCGGCGTCTCCGGAACCTGGTGAGGCCACCGTATCGGGATCGAGGAAATTCATACCTGCCGTCGGGATGGCGGCGAAAACATTGTCGACAAACACAGGCGGATGAACACGGGCAATTTGTTCGCGGTTCCCCAGTGGGGCTTCACGGCGGTCGAGGTCATCAAAATCCGCCAGTGACAATGCCTCTTCGACCGCCGCCAGACGCGCCGGTCGTTCAGGATGGCTGGCCCCGGTGTCATGGGCGAGGCAATCATCATGGCTGTACAGCAGTGTTGTCAAAGACCTTACTTTCTGACGTTTTTGTGAGGGATTAATCGTGATGTCCAGGCTGTTATTCTCAGCGCTTTCGGGCTTTAATGCCAGCCCCGTAACGGGATATCGCGAATATTATCAAAGTTGGCATCAGGGCGTTCGATATATGAGATTGGTTACACAAATTGTTGTCGTGGGGATCATGGCCGGCATCGGCTTCGGCGGCTGGCACTATCGTGAGCAGTTGCCGGTGATCGGCGACATGATCGGCGGCAAGGCCAAGGCCAAAAAACGGCGTGGCGGCCGCCCTGCCCTGGTTGAGGTCAAACCGGCCCGCACCGGCATTGTCACGGTCGCAGTTGAGGCCGTCGGCACCTCGCTGGCCAACGAAGCGGTGATTGTCACATCGACTGTGACCGGACTGGTCGGCAAAATCAATTTCAGCGAAGGCCAGTGGGTCAAGAAAGGTGCCGTGCTTCTGACCATGGAAGCCGGTGAACTACGCGGTGAACTGGCAGAAAAAATCGCCAGCCGCGATAACGCCCGCCGACTTTATGACCGGGCCCGCAAACTGGCGAAAACCAGAAATGTACCGCAAGCCCGGGTCGAGGATCTGCTGGGACTTCTGGCGACGGCGGAGGCACGGGTCAAAACCGATGAAGCGGCGCTGCAGGATTATGTCGTTCGGGCGCCGTTCAGCGGGCGGCTGGGCCTGCGCCGGATCAGCGTCGGTGGCCTGATGCGCCCCGGCACTGAAATCACCACGCTGGATGACACATCCCGTATCAAGGTTGATTTCCGGGTGCCGGAATCAGCACTTTCGCATGTCTCGAAGGGCCAGGCGGTAAACGCCACCAGTGCTGCCTACCCCGGCCGGACATTTACCGGCAAGGTCGCGACGGTTGACAGTCGGGTCGATCCGATTACCCGATCGATTGTTATTCGCGCACTGTTCAACAACAAGGGCGGCGAGTTGCGCCCGGGCATGTTCATGGCGGCCAAGCTGACATCAGCGGTGCGCGAAAACGCCGTATTGATTGCCGAAGAAGCCCTGGTTGCCAGCAGCAAGGAGCAGTACGTGTTCGCAGTAAAGGACGGCAAGGCTATCCGCACCGTCGTCAAGACCGGCGAACAGGTCAAAGGCGAAATCGAGATTCTGTCGGGTCTGCTGGCCGGCACGCCGGTTGTCGTCGGCGGTGTCCAGAAGGTTCGCAATGGCGGTGCCGTCAAGATCATGCCGCCCGGCGGCTTCAAAAAAGGCGACAAGAAGCGCCCATCCAAAAAACCGGCCGGGAAAAAACCTGCCGGAGCGGCGAGTTGAGCAGGTGCCAGGAGATAAATCATGATCCTGTCTGACACATCGATCAAACGCCCGGTCCTCGCCACGGTCATGAGCCTGGTGCTCGTGCTGTTTGGCTTGTTCGGCTATCAGCGTTTGTCTGTTCGCCAGTTGCCTGACGTCGACGCGCCGATTATTTCGATCACAACGGTTTACCGCGGTGCCTCCGCCGCCATTATCGAAGGCCAGGTGACGCAGGTGATCGAGGATGCGATTGCCGGCATTGAAGGCGTCAACACGATCACATCGACCAGTCAGGAAGAATCTTCGCGCGTCTCCATCGAGTTTTCGCTCGACCGCGAAATGGACAGTGCGGCCAACGACGTGCGCGACCGCGTCAGCCGGGCCGTTCGTCAGTTACCGGTCGAGGCAGACTCGCCTCGTATTGCCAAGTCGGACAGTGACGCGCGCGCGGTAATGTGGGTGGCACTAACCAGTGACCGTCTGTCCGGCACCGAACTTACGGACTATGCCGATCGCTTTCTGGTCGACCGATTGTCGATTGTCAGTGGTGTGGCCAGCGTGCGCATTGGTGGCGGGCGGCGATATGCCATCCGCATCTGGCTCGATAAAAATGCACTTGCGGCACGCGAACTGACGGTACAGGACGTTGAAACGGCCTTGCGCCGGCAAAACATACAGCTGCCGTCCGGTCGCATCGAATCCGTACAGCGCGAAGTCGCGGTACGGACGGATTCAAGTTTGCGCACGGTCGAGGATTTCCAAAAAGTCGTGGTGCGCGAGTCTGGTGGCTATTTCGTACGTCTGGGTGAAGTCGCTGAAATCGAACTGGGTGCCGAAAACAATCGAAGCGATCTGCGCGTCTTTGGCCGGAGCGCGGTGGGTCTTGGTATCGTCAAACAGTCCAAGTCCAATACCCTGGAGGTAGCCAACGGCATCAAGGACGAAATGGATAGGCTTCGTGATTCTCTGCCCGCGGGAGTCGGTATCGAGGTGGCTTACGATCAGTCCGTCTTTATTGGCCGTGCCATCTACGAGGTTTTCATCGCCATCAGCATCGCCCTCGCCATGGTGATCGCGGTTAACTTTATTTTCCTGCGCAGTTTGCGGGCGACCCTGATCCCCGCCGTCGCCATACCCGTCTCCGTTATCGGCTCGTTGAGTGTGCTGGCGGCCCTCGGGTATTCGATCAATATTCTGACACTGCTGGCTGTGGTCCTGGCGATCGGTCTGGTGGTTGATGATGCCATTGTTGTGCTGGAAAATATTCACCGACGCATTGAAGAAGGTGAAGACCCGTTGCTGGCGTCAGTGCGCGGTACACGCCAGATCGCCTTTGCCGTCATCGCCACGACCGTCGTTCTTGTCGCAGTCTTCGTGCCGATATCTTTCATGCAAGGCAGTATCGGGCGCATGTTCGGCGAGTTCGGAATAACCGTCGCCACAGCCGTCCTGTTCTCCAGTTTTGTCGCCCTGACGCTGACGCCGATGATGTGCTCAAAACTCCTGGTGCCTGTCGCCGAGGAAAGTCATTTCTTCCGCATCACCAACCGCTTTTTTGACGGCATGCATTCGCTCTATCGCTGGCTGCTGGTGCGGATGTTGGGCATGCCGCTGGTCGTGCTGGCGGTGGGCCTGGTGATTTCGGCATCTGCTTATGGCCTGTGGGCCTTCATCCCCAAGGAAAACGCGCCGGTCGAGGATCGCGGTTCGATCTTTATTCCGGTCACAGCGCCGGATTCCGCCAGTCTCGACTACACCCGGCGCTACGTCGCGCAAATCGAAAACGCCATTCAGCCGGTTATTGACCGGGGGGATGCGTGGTCGATGTTGACCATCATCGCCCCGAGCTTTGGCCGCCCGGGTCCCGTCAACAAGGCGTTCATCATTCTACGCCTGGTGCCGTGGGATAAACGGGAAATCAAACAGTCCGCCGTAGTCCGGGAAATTTTTCCAAAAATTCTCAGTGTCCCGGGCGTGCGGGCCTTCGCCGTCAGTCCGGCCAGCATTGGTCGTGGCCGCTGGGGTGCCAAGGTTCAGATGGTCATTGGCGGGCCCGACTACAAAACCCTGACCAAATGGCGCGATGATTTCCTCAATCAGGCGCGCGGCATTCGCGGTCTGATCAACGTCAACTCGAACTTCACCGAATCGCGGCCCGAGCTGTTTGTCGATATTGATCGCAATCGCGCCGCCGATCTCAACGTCCAGGTCGAGGAAATTGGCCGGACGCTGGAGACCCTTCTGGGGTCGCGCTATGTCACGACCTACGAACAGAACGGCAAACTTTATAACGTCATCCTGCAGGCCCGGGCATCCGAACGATCCTCGCAGCGCGATTTGTCGAATATTTATGTTCGCTCCACTGGCAGCCGGCAGCTCGTCCCGCTATCCAATCTGGTGAAATTCCGCGAAGGCGGTGGCGCCCGCGAACTGAAACGCACCGACCGTATGCGCACGATTACGATTACCGCGTCACTGGCACCGGGCTTCACGCAAGGCCAGGCTGTTGACGCCCTCAAAGCCATGACAAAGGAAGTCCTGCCGCAATCCGCCCGCATCACCTGGGCGGGTGGCAGCCGCGAATTTCTTGAATCATCCGGATCGCTCTATCTGGCCTTTGCCCTGGCCTTGCTGATTGTCTTCCTCGCCCTGGCCGCACAGTTCGAAAGTTTTGTGCATCCCTTTATCATCATGTTGTCGGTGCCGCTGGCCATGACGGGCGGCATGGGTGCGCTGATGTATGCCGGGGTGTCGCTCAACATTTACAGCCAGATCGGCCTGATCATGCTGATCGGCCTGACGGCGAAGAACGCAATTTTGATCGTCGAATTTGCCAATCAGCTGCGCGACAAAGGCAACGATATTCTGACGTCTGTCACCGAAGCTTCCGTTAACCGGTTGCGTCCAATTTTGATGACGTCCATTGCCACAGCCTTTGGTGCCATGCCGTTGGCACTTGCCGATGGAGCCGGAGCCGAGGCCCGGCGCTCGCTGGGTGTGGTCGTGGTCGGCGGCGTCAGCTTCTCCACTGTGCTGAGTTTGCTGGTCGTCCCCGTGCTTTACATGCTGCTGGCGCGATTTGCCAAACCGGCCGGATATATCGAACGCAAACTGAATCAGATGGAAGCCGACGATAACAAGGCTTCTGCCGATCCCTCATCATCCGCCACGCCTGCAGAGTAGAAATTCATGACGTCAAATATCGCTGTTCCCCACGCAGAAATCAGGGGCGACGGTCCTGAAACCATTGTCCTGTTGCACGGCATCGGCGGCAGCTGGCAGGTCTCTGAATTTCAGTTGGCTGAATGGTCAAAAAAATACCGCGTCGTCGCCTGGGACATGCCGGGATATGGCGACAGCGCGGCGCTGGCTGAGATGACTTTCGAGGCCCTGGCCGAAAGCCTGAAAGCCCTGATCGACAGCATCGGTGCCCAGCACATCATTCTGGTCGGACATTCCATGGGTGGCATGGTGGCACAGACTTTTGTCGCGACATACCCTGAGCGCGTGACACGGCTGGTTTTGCTGTCGACGTCGCCATCGTTCGGCAGCGATAGTGCAGCGGGCAAAAAATTCAGGGAAGCTTTTGTCGCAGAACGCATCAAACCGCTGGATGACGGCAAGACGCCGGCTGATATGGCCGGGGGTGCGATGAACAATATGGTCGGGGATAATCCGGATCCGCGCGGCCTGCAAATGGCAATTGACAGTATGTCGCGGATATCAAGCGAGACCTATCGTCAGGCCGTCAGTTGCCTGGCGACCTTTGATCGCAGCGCCGATCTTCACCGCATCGGCATGCCGACACTTTGCATCTGCGGTCAACGCGACAAGGTGACGCCACGGGGAACCGTTGCCAGGATGGCGATGAAGATTCCCCGGGCGCAATTTATTTTGATCGAGGGTGCGGGCCACCTGCCGAACATCGAGCAGCCCAAACTGTTCAATTCAATCGTCGACAGCTATCTCGACGAAACCCGCGTCTGACGGGTCCCGGGACTCAGTTTTTTTTGATCAGGTAGCTGTATTCGCCGTCGGCTTCTTCGGTTGAGAGCAGTTCGTCGCCGGACTGACGGCAAAATGCTTCGAAGTCCTTGACCGAGCCTGGATCCGTAGCAAGGATTTTCAGAACCTCACCGGAATTCATCCCTGTCAGTGATTTTTTGGCACGAAGGATCGGCAACGGGCAATTCAGTCCGCGCGCATCGAGTTCTGCATTAAATTCCGACATATCATTTCCTTGTTGTCTTGCCGTACGGTGCGTTTGATTTTTTATATTAGAAAATCATAACATACATATTTAATACGCCGGGAAACCGACGATGGTCAACTCAAACAGTGCGCCAGCTTCTCACATCAATGTGAAAATATGTCCCTGGTCGCAAGGCAGCGCGACGGCACGAACCTGTCGTTGATCATTGTACCTCACGCTGAAAGAACAATGTCGATTTGCCCTTTTTACATTTTATTACATTATTTCAATTTACTACGAGATTTTTCGAGGGATATGGTTTAGCCTTTCGCTTGCCAAAGAAAATTTGGTCAGGGGTTTACGGGCAAACGTCGTTCGTAATGGCAAAGTAGTTAAGTGATGTTACGCCGGAGAATAAGATCAGGGGTGATCGGGTCTTCGGCGACAGGGGACCAGTTATTTCGATTGATCAGTTTGAGAAAAGTCAGACCGTTGGTTCACTGCTGACGCAGCATGAATCCGATTTGTTCGGCATTATGACCGGCGCTTTTCGGGCTCAGTTGCTGGCAGTCGCGCTGAAACGTGACCTGTTCACCTATTTGTCCGGCCAATCCCTCACTCTCGAACAACTGGTTGAACACCTCAAGATTGGTAAAGATCCCTGCGCACTTTTTCTGGACAGCCTCGTCGCCATCAAACTGCTGGAAAAGAAAAACGGTCAATATGGCAATTCGGTTATTTCGGCGACCTATCTGGTCAAGGGTCGCGCCGAGTACCAGGGTGCCAACGTCAAACTTTTCGAAAGCCTGTATGACGCCTGCCGGGAACTGGAAACAGCTCTGGTTGATGATGCGCCGACTACAACCAGTTTCGCCTATTTTTTTGGTGATGGTGATACCGTCACCAGTGACTACGCCAAATTGATGCATGAGAGCGGCGTCGTTCCAGCGCTGCTGCTGATGGAATTTTACGATTTCGATGACAGCAAGTGGTTGCTGGATGTTGGCGGCGGCAGTGGACGCCTGGCCGCGACCCTGACGTCGCAATACAACAATCTGGGCGTCGTCCTGTTCGACCTTCCACAAATCTGCGCCCAGGCCCAGGATTACCTGACACCTTTTCCGGCGCTCAATTCGCGCATCGAAATCTATCCTGGCGATTTTTTCCGTGACGATTTTCCGGAAGGACCGGATACCATTATCATGATGCGCGTTCTGCACGACTGGCCGGACGACACCGTAAGATTATTGTTGCGCAAAGCCTACAAGGCGTTGCCCCCTGGCGGTCGCCTGTTGATATATGAAACCATGCGTTCCGAAGACGGCGTACCGGATGAAACATTTGCCATCTCCCTTTTGATGCAACTCATCAGTCCAGCTGGAAAAATCCGCTCTCATGGAGAGATTTCCCAAATGCTGACCGACGCCCGTTTCACCGACATCAATGTTGTGCCAACCGCCTATCTGTACACATTGATTACCGGTGAAAAACCGCACACCGACATTTGATGAACCGCACAGCTTTCGTCACCGGTGCCACCGGATTTCTGGGTGCATTATTTACGGTCAAGCTGTTGCAGCAGGGACTTCCGGTTATTGCCCTTGTTCGCAACGCCGCCGAACGCTCGCTGCTACCGACATTCGAAGACATTGGTGCGCTTTACCCTGACTTTTCGACCGACCGCTTTGTTCATTTGACCAGTGTTGATGGAGATGTTCGGGCACAAAATTGCGGTCTTTCGGATTTCGATATTGAGCGGGTTACCAGCCAGGCCACCGATATCTGGCATTTTGCCGCTGCCTTCGATGATCAGGGAAAAGGTGACGGCGCGGTCCATGCCACAAATGTTGTCGGCACCGACAACCTGCTGGACCTGATGACAAGATGCAAAAATCCCGTCCGTTTGAACTATGTCAGTACGGCTTATGCAGGACCTGTGGTCGATAACATATCGTATGAGCGACTGGCCCGGCCCGATGAAGCTACGGGCAACGAATATGAGACGACAAAAGCCGAAGCCGAGCGGCGGTTGACAGTATTTTGCCAGGCCAGGGGAATTGAGTTCCGGATATTTCGCCCGCCCATTGTCGCTGGCGAAAGCAACGCCGGCTACAGCCTGGGCTACACAGGATATCAGGGTGTATTTCGCGCGCTCTACCTGTTGAAGCGACGCCTGGAAATCAATATCGGAAACTGGTTTGATAATGACCTTCATCTGCGCGTCATCGCTGACCCCGAATTAATGGTCAATGTCGTGCCAGCCGATTTTGTTACCGAAGCAATGTGGCGCATTTCCGAAGATGATCAATCCGCAGGCAGCCTGAGCAACATTACAAGCGCCCGCGCCGTCGCGCTGGAGACGCTGTTTCAGACAGCCTCCGATACCCTTGGCGTGCGCGGCATTCATCTTTCACTGGCGCATGATTTTGAAGCCGTGCCGATGACACTGGCCGAACGGCTGTTCCGCCGGCGAATGAAATTTCAGGAGCCCTACTTTCTGCGATGCAGCCAATTCAACAGTGAAAATTTTCGACGCTTGATCCCTGAGGACCTGTTGCCGTCGCCGGTCTGCAGCACGGCCTATCTTGCCCTCTGCAATCAGTATTGCCTGTCGGCAATGGAGCAGGAATTCTCGGAAGCCGGGGGCGATCCGGAAATCGACCAACCTGGGGACACCGGACCGGAAAACGGACAGTCAGACCTTGAACATCAAATTTGACAGAAAAAATCTGCCGCGCTCAAAAATTAATTTATCGGCACAAAGGTGACGGACAAGACATAATCCAGCCCCAAACAACACATCATGTCGCGATGGTTATCTCTGTTGATAGCTAGATATAGATTTTCTTGTGAATACTTATTTTTACCACTCGAGTTCATTCGGTAAATAATATTTATTTATCCTTGTTGTTTACGATACCGCCAAAGTAAGATTCTTTCGATTCTACTATTGAAATCAATAATTTGCCACGAGGCGAGCGATGTTATTGAAGCGATTTAATACCGAGAACGAGGCACGGTTCCGACTGGAATACGCCGCCCGCTCGATCGCGTTCGTGCGCGTATCATTGCCGATCGCCGGTGCGCTTTATCTCGGCTATCTGTTTTGGGACTATTACATTGATCCTGAAAGATTGTTTTACATGCTGGCTGCACGACTTACCTGCGTCGTTGTCGCAGCGTCGGTTTTTGGTCTTACTTTCCATCCATCTTTCGTCCGCTGGTCGCAGATAATCCTCGGCCTGACGGCAATGATTGGCACCACCGGCATTCTGGTGGTGTTGTACGAGCTCCCCGACGGGTTCAGTTATGGCGCCGCGACCATCCTGTTGGGCATCATGTTTACCTGCGGCTTGCTTCGCCTTTTGTTCATTCCTGCCGCAATTACCTGCCTCGCCATCCTGTTGATGTCCAATGGTGCCATGTATCTGTCCGAAAGTTCGGCATTCGTTTTTGTGAACGCCAATTTTGTTCTGGTTTCGGCGATCATTATCGGGCTGGCCTACACCATGATTTTGGAGTGGAAGGAACGCAGCACCTTCGAATTCAAGATGGAGCTTAAAAAGGAAAAGAAAGTCAGCGACGCGATGTTGCGGAACTTTCTGCCCGAACGCATCGTCGACAGATTGAAGCAGGGCGAAGAAAGTATTGCTGAAGCTGTCGGCGAGGCGACGGTTTTGTTCGCTGATCTGGTCGGCTTCACAACTCTGACGAAACGCCTGGCACCCGGCCATCTGGTCGAGATACTGAGCGACATATTCATGAAGCTCGACGAAATCTCCGAAGCCAAAAGTGTCGAAAAGGTCAAAACGATCGGCGACAACTACATGGTGGTCGGAGGTGTCCGAAATCCATCACCCGAGAGCGCGGAAAGCGTCGTGGAGTTTGCCATCGAGGCACTGAACGCCATTGATCAATATGCGGCTGAACACGGTTTGCCGCTCAAGATGCGCGTCGGCATTGCCACGGGCGCTGTCGTCTCTGGCGTGATCGGAACAAAAGTACCGGCGTTCGATCTGTGGGGTGAAACAGTTAATCTCGCCAGCCGCCTCGAATCCGAGGGTCAGGAAAATGCCATCCAGGTATCTGAAGCGACGTATTGGCGCGTACAGCACCTGTATGAATTTGACGACAGGGGCGAGATCGAACTCAAAGGGGGCATGACCGCCCGGGTCTACATCCTCAAGGGCCGTAAGTTACTGACGAGAGCGTCTGATCCGGCAAAGCAGGAAAGCCACGAACGCCCGCACCTTCGCACGGTCGAATAGAGGACCTTCAGCCCGAGCCGCTACCCTCGCCCGCCTTGGACGCTTCGTATTTGGCCTTTTCCTCGGCGACCAGTTCTTTTTTCGACAGTTTCCCGATCATGGTTTTGGGCAATTCATCGCGGAATTCGATCTGACGTGGAACCGCATGCTTGGCCAGCTTGTCGACGAGGAACGCCGTCAGTTCTTCCTCGTTCAGAGCGTGACCGTCCTTGAGCTTGATGAAGGCCTTGACCGACTGGCCGAGATAATCATCCGTGATGCCGATGACCGTCGTTTCCTCGACACCGGGGTGTTGATAGATCGCTTCCTCGACGTGGCGTGGGTAAACGTTGAAACCGCCAACCAGCACCAGATCTTTCATGCGATCAATGATGAAGGTATAGCCCTCGTCATCGATATAGCCGACATCACCGGTGTGCAGCAAACCGTCGACAATGGTCTCGGCCGTGGCTTCCTCGCGCCCCCAGTAACCCATCATGATCTGCGGGCCCCCGAGGCAGATTTCGCCGTCTTCACCCTGCCCGACCAATTTGGAAGGATCCTCGCGGTCGGTAATGACGACCCGCGTACCAGGCAGCGGCATGCCGATGGAGGCCTCCTTGTTGACACCGAACAAAGGGTTGGCCGTGGCGATGGGGGATGATTCCGTCAGGCCGTAACCTTCAACCAGTTTGCAGCCCGATACGGCTTCGAAGTTTTGCTTCACTTCAACCGGCAGCGGCGCACCACCCGACAGGCAGAACTTGATCGAAGACAGATCGAACTCGGCCAGTTTGGGATGATTGTTGATCGCCGTGTACATCGTCGGCACGCCCGGGAACAGGGTCGGGCGCTTTTTGGTGATGTCTTTCAGTACAGGTTCAAGTTCAAAGCGCGGATGCATGATGATCGAAGCGCCACAGGCAATCGACAAATTCATCACCACCGTCATGGCGAAGACGTGGAAGAACGGCAACACGCCCATCATGCGTTCCTTGCCGTCTTCGATACCGACGAACCATGATTTGCCCTGCAGGGTGTTGATGTAGAGGTTGGCGTGGCTCAGCATGGCGCCCTTCGAGACGCCAGTTGTGCCGCCGGTGTATTGCAGCACCGCAATATCTTTTGTCGGGTCGATCTCGACCGGATCATAAGCCCCGTCGTTGTTTGTAAGCTGCGAAAACGCAACATGGTTTTTGTCGTTCGGCACCGTCGCGATGTCGGCACGCTTGAACAGTGGGAACAGCAAACTTTTCGGGAAAGGCAGCACTTCGGTCATGGTGCCGACGACCAGCGTCTTGACTCGGCTTTTTTCCAACATGGCCTGCATTTTGGGATAGAGCGCGACGAGATTGAGCGTCACCATGATATCGGTCTGGGAATCCTCGACCTGATGCAACAGTTCCTGTTCGGAATACAGCGGGCTGTAATTCACCACCGTGCCACCGGCCTTGAGAACGCCGTAATAAGCGATAATGAACTGCGGGCAGTTCGGCAGGAACAGCCCGACCTTGACACCCTTGCCGACACCGATGCGCTGGAAACCCGCGGCAGCGCGATTTACCAGATGCCCGACTTCGCCGTAGGTATAGGTCTTGCCGAGAAAATCAATCAGCGAATTGTTGGGATAAAGATTGACTGCATCATCCAGTAATTTCCAAAGCGGATGTGCCTCAAATTTTTCCTCCCAGTCGATGCCGTCGGGATAGTTTTTCAGCCAGGGTTGGTCGGACATGGGAATTCCCCCTCAATCAATTTCTCGGTTGCACGAAAACATTGATTGCATGGTATCCCGACTGTCAATTCGATACCAGTCCGCTGGCACTATTGATCAACAGGGCAATCGCGGTGACCAGCAGGATTGCGCTGATCAGACGGCGGAAAAGCTCCTCACTGAACTTGCCGGCGAGCCTGCGTCCGACAACCAGTCCCAAAGCCGTCGCTGGCAGCAACTGGGCTGAAAAGATCAGTGTTTGCCTGTCAACGCCGGCAGTCGCCGATTGTACGAGGAAAGCCGCCGAATAGGATATGACGAACAGCGCCAGCACCGTCGCACGCACGACATCACGCGGTCGGGCCAGCACCAGCAGGCGTGAGGCAACCGGCGGTCCCGGCATGGCAAGGCTCGTCGTCATGGCACCGGACAGGATCCCCGTGGCGAAATCACCCATCGGGCCATGTCGTTTTGACTGGCTGGCAGGCGTGTCGCCTGCGGTACCGGAGCGCCAGACAGAGAACGACATATATAGAACAACGATCCCGGCCAATATCTTCAACGTGTCGAGATCGACCTGAAGAAACAGATAAATGCCGAGCGCCAGCCCCCCGAAGGAGCCAACGGACAATCTGATTAACAACGGAACGTCGATGCTTTTGCGTAAAGTCGGCACGATGACCGCCGAGATAAACAGGCTGAGCAGGATGGAGACCTGTACGGCGGAGGCGCTGTCCATGACAATCAGCAACAGAGGCCCGGCAATAATGCCAAAGCCAATGCCCGTGGCGGCCTGCAACATTGTCGCCGCAAACACACCTGCATGCAGGCCGACAAGCAGGATGTCCAATGTATTAGCGCCCTTTGAAGTCGGCCGGTCTTTTTCCGAGAAAAGCCGAAACACCTTCGGGAAAGTCTTCGGCACTGGCCGAATCGGCAAAGGCCTCGACCTCGGCTTCCAGCTGATCGACCATGGTGGAGCGCAGGGACTGGTTGATCAGTGATTTGGTATTGCCATAGGCCTGTGTCGGACCCGCTGCCAGACGTTCAGCCAGCTTCGTTGTTTCGGCTTCAAGTTCGGCATCCGACACGACCCAGTTGATGATGCCAAGACGCAGCGCTTCCTCAGCATCAAAGCGATCCCCGAGCAAGGCGATTTCCATGGCTTTCTTTTTGCCGACCAGACGCGGCAGGGAATAGGTTGACGATCCATCCGGGCTGGTACCCAGCAAACTATACGCCAGCGTAAAGACAGAACTGTCGGCAGCGATGGTCAAATCACAGGCAGCTGCCAGACTGAAGCCAAAGCCTGCCGCCGCGCCCCGGACGCTGGCGATCACCGGCTTGGGCATGCGCTGCAACGTCACGATGCCGGGATGAACGGCATGAATGAACTTTCGAAACATTGCCCGGCGTTCGTCTGAATTCATCTCCAGCGCAGGCGTGAAGGCATTGATGTCACCGCCGGCACAAAAATGTTTTCCGGCACCCTTGATCACAACACAGCGTACAGCGGGATCGTTCTCCGCCTGTTCGGTCGCATCACCAAAAGCCACCGCCAGCTCGGAATTGAGCGCGTTCAAAACATCAGGCCGGTTGAGCGTCAGCGTCATCACGGCGCCTTCGCGATCGATCAGGATAGTGTCACTCATGTGAGGGTCCGTTCAAAAGTTGACGTTGTCAGGCTGCAGCCGTGACCTGCTTGACGGTGCTGTATCGATTGACACCACCGGCATCTTTTTCGCACACCATGCGGCCCTGGCCAATCAGGCGATTGAAATGCGCCAGCGATTCCGCCATGGCCATGAAGACGTTCTGGCCTTCCAGCGGACGACGAAACATCAGGGGCAGCGATTCATACACAGTCAATGGCTCGGTGCCATTGGTGACCAGGATATCGCAGCGCTCTTCATGATGCTCAACCAGTTGATCAATGCGTTCGCGCAAACCATAAAATGGCAACCCATGCGCCGGCAGTACAAAGGTATCTTCCGGCAGTTCACGGAATTTGGCGAGCGAGCGGATATAGTCGTCGAGCGGATTGGCGTCCGGCTCACCCGGATAGACACCGATGATCGGGCTGATGCGCGGCAACACCTGATCACCGGCAATCATCACACCAAGTTCAGCAGAATAAAGACAGGCATGCTCGGGCGCATGTCCCTCGCCAATCATCACGGTCCAGTCATGACCGCCAAGGCGAATTTCATCGCCATCTACGATGCGGGTGTATTGCATCGGGATGGGATGACAGCCCTTGGCGAAATTTCCAAAACCGTTTGAGCGCAGGAAATCGACGTTTTCTTCGGGCAGTCCCATTTCGCGGTGAAAATCAATCACAAATGCCGGCGGTTCATCGCGCACGTCGCCGGCCAGCATACGACCCGTCAACCAGTCCGTCCGGGTCATGACAAGTTTGGCGTTCCAGCGTTCCTCGAGCCAGCCGGCCTGGCCGACGTGATCCGGGTGCATGTGCGTCACGATCATGCGACGGACGGGTCGCCCGTCGAGTTCACTGGTGAAAACTTCTTCCCAGAGCTCGCTGATCTTTTTGTTCTTCAGACCGGTATCGACGATCGTCCAGCTATCGCCATCGTCGGCGAGCCAGAGATTGATATGATTGAGCGCCATCGGCAGCGGCATGCGGACCCAGCGAATGCCAGGCGCAACTTCCATGGAACTGCCGGGCTCGGGCATGGCGTCGTCAAGCGGATATCGGATAGACTGGGGCTCAAGGGGCAGTGACACGGACACTCATTTCGTTTTGGGGCAAACAGATTGCACAGATCGCAGGGATTTGCTGACACAGGCCACAGCCTGTGACGGCCATGCCCTATGCTAACTTGACGTTAACGTAAACGTCAAGCAAACGCGATTGATATCGAATTCAGCCCGTAAGTTGATCAATATCAATAGCGAACGTCGCATTGGCACCTGCAGTCACGGGGCCCAGCAAAGCCGCCACTTGTGGCAACATTTGTTCAGCATAAAACCGGGCTGTGGCGATTTTGGCCTCGAGGAAGGCCGGATCAGCATCACCGTCCTGAATTCGCCGGGTTGCAGCAACCGCTGACATGCCCATGGCCCAGCCACCGCTCACAAGCCCGAACATGCGCAGGTAATTGGTCGCGCCGACGCCGGGCGCGCGCGGGTCTTCAGCCTCACCGCCGGTAATCCAGTTCGTCGCTTCGACCAGCGCTTCGCGGGCCGATGTCAGACTTTTGCCAATCGGTTTCAGTTCGTCACTTCCAGCGGCGAGATCACTTTCAACCCCTTCAATGTCGGCAAAAAAGGCGCTGACGGTCTCACCGCCGGCCAGCGGCAATTTACGCCCGACCAGATCCAGTGCCTGGATACCGTTGGTACCTTCGTAGATTGGCGCGATACGGGCGTCGCGATAATGCTGCGCGGCGCCGGTTTCTTCGATAAAGCCCATGCCGCCGTGTATCTGCACACCAAGCGAGGCGACTTCGACACCGATGTCCGTGCTCCAGGCCTTGACGATGGGCGTCAACAGCGCGACGCGGTCATCAGCGGCGGCGCGGGCGTCTTCATCGCCGTGGTGTGAGGCGATATCGTTCTGGGCTCCGACATAATAGGCGATGGCGCGACTGGCCTCGGTCAGGGATTTCATTGTCATCAGCATTCGGCGCACGTCCGGGTGATAGATGATGGTCGCCCCCTGCGGCCCGCCAACGGCACGGCCCTGCACACGTTCTTTTGCAAAGGCCAGCGCCTGCTGATACGCGCGCTCGGCAATCGCGATGCCTTCCATGCCAACACCAAAGCGGGCGTTATTCATCATGGTGAACATGCAGCGCATGCCGCCGTTTTCCGGCCCGACGAGATAGCCGATGGCCCCGCCCTCATCGCCAAACGACAGTACGGCGGTCGGGCTGGCATGAATGCCGAGTTTATGTTCGAGCGAGACGCAGCGCACGTCGTTGCGTGCGCCGAGAGAACCATCCTCATTGATCAGATACTTCGGCACGATAAAGCAGGAAATTCCCTTGGTGCCGGAAGGCGCGTCGGCCATTCTCGCCAGCACGAGATGAATGACGTTTTCCGCCAGTTCATGATCGCCCCAGGTAATGAAGATCTTGTTTCCGGTAATGCGATAGCTGCCGTCGGCCTGCATTTCAGCTTTGGTCTTGACGGCCCCGACATCGGACCCGGCCTGCGGTTCCGTCAGGTTCATGGTGCCGGACCACTGGCCCGTGACCATTTTCTCAACGTAGGTTTGTTTTTGTTCGTCGCTGCCGTGATGGTGGATCAGGTCGGTCGCGCCCTGGGTCAACAGCGGCAGCAGACTGTACGCCATGTTGGCCGAGGCCCACATCTCGCCCAGCGGCGCGCTGAGTAAAAATGGCAGACCCTGGCCGCCGTATTCCGGATCAAACGCCAGACCGCCCCAGCCGGCTTCAACAAACTGGGCATGTGCTTCGGAGAAACCATCGGGATTTCGTACGACCCCGTTTTCAAGGCGGCTGCCCTGCTCGTCCCCGACGCGGTTTAGCGGTGCGAGCACGCCAGACGCAAGTTTCCCGGCCTCTTCCAGCACGGCGTCAACCAGATCAGGCGTCGCCTCGCCATATCCCGGCAGGTCGTTGATGGCATCGATGCCGGCGATTTCATTGAGCACAAAGCGCATTTCGCGCAAAGGGGCAGCATAATCGGACATGGGGGCCTCCGAAAAAAGTCGAAAATACTTCAGGTGCGACTTATACCACGGGATCGCCGCAACGAATTAAAGCCGTCATATCGTACCTTTTGTATCCGACGCAAGGACAAGAAAATAAAGCCCTCTCGAAAAACGTCGGTGGATCGTTTATGTCTGGTGGGTAGAGAGAACCAACCGTATCGCCCGGAATTGAATTTTGCCTTCATCTTCAATCAGTTCGCCAGCCTTCACCGCGCCCGTTTTGGTGCCATCGCCAACCGCGATCGCCCGGGCCGCTGATATATTGCGCGCGGGTGGACTGGTGGCTTTTCCGACCGAAACTGTTTATGGCCTTGGCGCCGATGCCACAAACCCCGACGCCGTATCCGCAATTTTTTCTGCCAAGGGACGCCCGGCCTTCAATCCCCTGATTTGCCATGTCGCCAGTCTGGACGAAGCAAAAAAGCTCGGCGTGTTTGATGAACGCAGCGAACGCCTGGCTGCAGGGTTTTGGCCCGGTGCCTTGACCCTGATCGTCAAACGAACCGCAAATTGTCCGGCCGCTCAGTCCGTCAGCGCCGGGCTCGACAGCATTGCTATCCGCTTGCCGGACCACGACCTGGCGCTCTCGTTGCTCAAAGCGACCGGGCGGCCCCTCGCAGCACCCAGCGCCAACCGTTCAGGTGCCGTCAGCCCGACCACGGCAGTCCACGTCGTCGAAAGCCTGGGCAACGGCGTTGATCTGATCCTCGATGGCGGACCCTGTCGCGTTGGTGTTGAATCAACCGTATTGGCCGTCGATGGCCCGACACCTGTGCTGCTGCGCCCCGGCGGCGTAACGCTGGAAATGCTTGAAGAGGTTCTGGATGAAGTGGCAATGGCTGAGCCAACCGACGCCGATCAGCCAAAATCGCCCGGGCTGCTGGCCAGCCATTATGCGCCAGAATTGCCGGTACGGCTGAATGCCAGGTCACTGGAACCGGGTGAGGCCTTGCTGGCTTTCGGGGCGGATGTGCCGCACGGATCGCCTGCAATGAACCTGAGCGAACGCGGTGACCTTGAGGAAGCCGCAGCAAATCTGTTCGACTATCTGCGCGCACTGGATCAGGATGCACATGCTGGGATTGCCGTCATGCCGATCCCGGAACACGGCATCGGCCTGGCCATCAATGACCGTTTGCGCCGGGCTGCAGCGCCCCGGACCTCGTCTTAATCAAAGGAACATGATCGACCCCATGACTGAAATTGCAAATCCATTGACAGACGATGCAATCGCCAGATTGAAGGCGGCGGTCGGTCCGGGTGGCTGGACGGATAATCCGGATGAGATCGCGCCGTACCTGAGTGAAGATCGCGGTCTGTATTTCGGCAAGGCGAACCTGATGATGAAGCCGGCCAATACCCAGGAAGTATCGGCGATCCTGCGGATATGTCATGAAACCGGGACGGCGCTGGTTCCTCAAGGCGGCAATACCAGTCTGGTCGGTGCCTCGATTCCGATCACAGACGGGGACGAGGTCATTCTCAGTCTGCGGCGGCTCAACCGGATCAGGGAAGTTGACCCGATCGCCAATACCATCGTCGCCGAAGCCGGCGTAATTCTGGCTGATATTCAGCAGGCGGCCCAGGATGTCAATCGCCTGTTCCCGCTCAGCCTGGGTGCGGAAGGAAGTTGCCGGATCGGCGGAAATCTGTCGACCAACGCTGGTGGCACGGGCGTCCTGCGCTACGGCAATGCCCGTGATCTCGCCCTGGGTCTGGAGGTCGTGTTGCCCGATGGCCGCATCATTGATGATCTGAAAACCCTGCGAAAAGACAATACCGGCTACAGCCTGAAGAACCTGTTCATCGGGGCGGAGGGCACGCTTGGCATTATCACGACGGCGGCTCTGAAAATGTTCCCGGCCCCCGGTGAAGTCCTCACGGCCTTTGTCGCTGTCCCGCATGTCGCAGCAGCTGTCGATTTGTTGAGCCGGGCCCGCAGCACAGTCGGTGATTCGGTGACAGCGTTCGAGCTCATGCCGAGATTGGCCATCGAATTTTTGTGTGACCATATCCAGGGTAACCGGGACCCCTTTGAAAACCGCCACGACTGGTACGTCCTGATGGAAATCTCGGCCCCGGGTGGCGAAATCAAATACCGCCCGGCGTTCGAAGCCTTGCTTGAGACAGGCTTTGAAGAACTGGTTGTCGAGGACGCAGTCATCGCCGAAAGCGACAGCCAGGCGCAAGCCCTGTGGCGGCTACGTGAAACACTGCCGGAAGCGCAAAAGCCGGAAGGTGCCAGCATCAAACACGATGTCTCGGTGCCGATTACAAAGATCCCGGAACTCATTGCCGAGGGTCAGGCCGCCATAGAAGCCCTGATTCCAGACGTACGGACCCTCGCTTTTGGCCACGTCGGTGACGGCAACATTCACTTCAATTTCTCAAGGCCCGTGGATTGGAATGATGAGAGTTTCAAGGCGCGCAGCAGTGAAATTCATCAGATCATTCATGACATCGTCCACCGCCACAATGGATCAATCAGTGCCGAACATGGCATCGGCCGACACAAGCGCGAGGCGATCAAACGCTACAAGGACCCGGCGGCGCTTCAGCTTATGCGCGACATCAAGGCCTTGATCGACCCCAACGGCATCATGAACCCCGGCAAAGTTGTCTAGTCGCGATCATCGATTTTCTGTACACGACTGACCTTCATGGAAACCACTCCCAAAACCCGCTGGTCGATTGTCGCGCTTTGCACAGTCGCCGGCATTGCCGTGGCCACGCAAGCCGGCAAGGCTCCGCCGTCGCTCGGCCTGTTGCGGGAAGAATTCGATTTGAGCCTCGTGCATGCCGGCTGGATCGTCTCTGTATTGTCAGCGACTGCGGCAACAATCGGCATTCTGGCGGGCGGGGTATCTGATCGGGTCGGCAATCGGCGGACGGTCATTATTTGTCTGGGTTTTCTGGTTCTGGGTAACTTGATCGGTGCCTTTGCGCCGAACAGCAACGTTCTTTTGTTTTCCCGCTTCTTTGAAGGCATCGGTTTTGTCGGCATCGTCGTCAGTGTGCCGAGCATCATGGTTCGGGTGACGACACCTTCCGACCAGCGCCTCGCCTTCGGACTGTGGGCATCTTATATGCCGCTCGGGATGGCCCTGACGATGGCACTTGCCCCCTTGATCCTGATACCATTTGGCTGGCGCGGTTTGTGGCTTGTCAACGCCGCCGCCATCTTCGCTTTTGCCATTCTCTTTCATGCCTCGACGCGAGATCTGGTGCCAGCGATCAGGACAGGGCCTCGACCACCCATCCTTTCTGCCATAGCCCTGGTTCTGGGACGCGCCGGACCGTGGTTGCTTGGCCTTTGCTTCATGACCTATGCCACGCAATGGATTGGCCTGATGACCTGGTTGCCGACTTTCCTGACGGACTCAATGCATTATTCCATTGCCGATGCCGCTTTGCTGACAGCCCTGATTGTGGCGATCAATGTGCCGGGCAACTGGTTCGGTGGCTGGCTGCTGCACCGGGGAGCGACACGCTGGCATTTGCCCGCCGTCGCCTGCACGATCATGGGTCTGTGTGGTCTGGGAATTTTTTCAACATCCATGCCGGATACCGGGCGAATTGCATTTGCCCTGGCGTTTTCCTTTATTGCCGGTTTGCTGCCGCCGACCTTGCTGGCGGGGGCACCGCTTCACAGCCCCTCCCCCGATCTTGTCGCGACGACCAACGGCGTCATCGTCAACGGGGCCAACATCGGCAGCCTGCTGGGCCCACCGGCTTTTGGCGCATTTGTCGCCCTGATGGGTGGCTGGCAGGCGTCAGGGCTCATGATGGCTTTTGCCGGAGCAGCCGGGCTGTTTATTTCAATTCTCCTCGGCATTGTCGAGCGCAGAATACCGCAAACACATGAAGACATTTGAGGGCAAGCAATGAGCAAGGTTACAGCATAGGCCGGAAATCATGGCGGTCTGATCTCAGGCGGTTTTCAGACCATCTCTGTCAGCTTCAGTTTGCTTTTTTTCGCCTCGGCCTGTTCGATGTATCCAATTCGGGCTCGCCCCGCCTCGACGAGTTGCGCTGGCGCAAACCTGTGCGGCCCGACGACACGATCCGGTCGGAAATTGAAGTCACCGAAGTCACCTGATACTTATTTGGACAAGACGCGATAAACCTCGACGGCCTCGCCGACACCCTTGAGGTCCATATCACCCATGGTTTCAAAATCCGCCGCGACACCTGCCGAAAGTTCGCGCACGAGGTTGGACACGGCGATACCACCGTCCTCCGCCTTGTCACACAGCCGGGCCGAGATCTGAACTGTTGTGCCAAACAAATCGCCGTCTTCCTGGATCGGCGAGCCCGCGTTAATACCGATACGAATTTGCAATTTGATATCGCGTTCGCCGCTGTTGAATAAATCGATGTTTTTCATCATCGCCAGCGAGGCGCCGACAGAATTACCGACATTCTTGAATGACGCCATGATGCCATCGCCGGTGTGCTTGACTTCAATGCCGGCAAAATTTCTCAGCTCATCGCGAACGATCTTGTTGTGGGCGCGGACAATTTTCTGCATGGCCGCATCGCCATGGTCCTGCGTCAGCTTCGTCGAGCCGACAATATCAGTAAAGACAACCGCCATCGGCGCACCGGCTTCCGCCTTGTCTGCCGAGGTATTCCAGTCATCAAGGGCGCTGGCGAGTGTTGCCGCCGTGTTCATGCCCTCATCTTCGTTAAAACGCTCCATCGCCGCAGCTCCGGCCCGGAACATGTCACAGTATTTGGGCTCGAGCAGGTATTCCTCATATTTCTTGCCGAACTGACGCGCCATTTTTTTGTCGGTCCCGAGTACGGCAACGCATTTTTCGAGCACGCCGACAAATTGTGACTTTGACAGGCCGTGCAGTCTCGACTGAGCTTCGGCAGCGCCCGCCAAAAACAGATGACAGCCAAACTTGTTGACACCGTCGAGCCGCATGCCGTCTTTCATTAACCCGGCGAGTGCCCCTTCAAGAAACTTCATCATGGCGACACGGGCGTCCTTGACCTCTTCCGGCGCGGCCCGGATCGCACCCTCTTTCTCGACAATCTCCTCGTCGTATTCCGCTTCTGCCATCTGGGCTGAATTGACCTCGGCATCGAGATCAGTCAGCGGTTCTGCATCCGTCGCCTCAGCTTGTTTGTTCAATATGTCGTCCGGACTGCCTTCGGGCGGTGGCTCGGGCACGTTCGGGTCCTGCTGGTCGGCAGATTGCTCCGCGGCAGGTTCCTCTTTCGCGGGTTTCGCTTTTTTGACCGCGTTTTTGGCGTCTTCGATGGCCTTGGCCGCAGCGGCGGCTTTTTTGCCGCTGTCATCGCCACTCGTCAGCCAGTCCTTCAAATACATTCGCTCAATCGGAGAGATAAAAACGAAAGCAAGTGCCAGGAATGAAAAAAGGAAAGTGCCGGCGAAAACAATGATCGTCTGGGCTTGCATGCTCATGTCGGCTTCTCCTTTCTGTATTATCTGAAGCGCGATCCGTGTGCCGCTCCAGCGTTGAAACTTCTGGTCCTAGTCGAACAGGCTGCCTGTAAAGGCAAATGTCGCGACAAACGCAATAACAAGGCTGACAGTTGTAATCGTTAAAATCTTCAAAAAGATCATGCCGATGGGCGATCTCGAGCTTTTGCCCTTCGCCGCTTTCTTTTTTTTCTTCGGCTCGTCGTAATCATCTTCAAAACCTACTTCGCCGAGCGTCATGTCTGCAAAATCAGGTCCGCCGACATCGACTTCCATATCGGAGAAATTTTTCTTTTCCCCAACGGTCGGGCGCGCGGCTTCGGTCGAAAAGACAGTCGATTCGTAAGTTGCGTGCGTTTCAGGGTCGTAGGTCTCCTTGACAACCTTGACCGCGACCACAGACGGGTTTTCATGCATCGACTTGGCGTCTTCAATCGCGTCCGCGCGCTCCATTTTACTGTAGCGCGATTCTATCGTCCATTTCCCACCCTGCTGGACGTAAACTTCGTAAGTTATTTCGGCCAAATCAGTACCCCCATGGTGACGCCAAAAAATGCCAAATCGTGCGTACTGGCAGGCCCTGGCAGCCGTCCATGTCCTTGAATGTCATGGAGTTTCCACGCTTCGCCCTGATTTTGCAAGCGCTTCTCGTCGGGGCATATGTGCCCGCCCATTGCCTGATTTGGCATTATTTTCGTAGAGAGGCCCCGGGAAGCACGGTACAATCGTCAATTGTTGGCCAGCCAAACATTATTCTTTGGTGGCGAAAGCCTGTGAAATAATCGTGTGGAGTGATTTGCGGATGGAACGCTCGTTCAAGAAAGAAGTCCAGTCCCTGCGCCTCGGCGCCGGCGATACATTCCACGGCGAGGGTATTCTTGCCGTCACCAAGGCGCTGCTGCAATCAGGTGTCAGTTATGTCGGAGGCTATCAAGGCGCACCGGTATCACATCTGATGGACGTTCTGGCGGACGCCCAGGGCACACTTGATGAACTGGGTGTTCATCTTGAAACCTGTGCCAACGAAGCCGGTGCTGCCGCCATGCTGGGTGCCTCAATCAATTATCCCCTGCGCGGGGCCGTCACCTGGAAATCCACCGTCGGGACCAATGTCGCGTCGGACGCGCTCTCCAATCTCTCCTCAGCCGGCGTCAAGGGCGGTGCTCTCATCGTCATTGGTGAAGATTATGGTGAGGGCTCATCGATCATTCAGGAACGCAGCCACTCGTTCGCCACCAAATCGCAAATCTGGCTGCTCGATCCCCGGCCCAATTTGCCGACAATCGTCAATATGGTCGAAAAGGGCTTCGAGCTTTCCGAAGTCAGCAACAGCCCGGTTATGCTGGAACTCCGCATTCGGGCTTGTCATGTTCATGGCAGTTTTGAGGCCAAAAACAATGTAGAGCCGGAATTTTCACGCCGTCAGTTCATTGAAAATCCTGAATTCGATGCCGGCCGCATTTGCCTGCCGCCCTCGACCTACGCTCAGGAAAAACACAAGATCGAGCACCGTCTGCCGGCGGCGATCAATTACGTTCGCGACAACAAACTGAACGAGTTTTTTGACGGCGACAAGGACGATATCGGCATCATCGTTCAGGGCGGTCACTACAACGGCGTCATGCGGGCGCTCAAACAACTCGGCCTGGCCGACATCTTCGGCAACAGTCAAATTCCAATCTACGTTCTGAATGTTACTTACCCGCTGATACCGGATGAATTCGTTTCTTTCTGCGCCGGCAAGCGCGCTGTTTTAATGGTCGAGGAAGGCCAGCCGGCCTATATCGAGGAAGCCGCCCACGCCATATTGCGCAAGGCCGATATCAATACAGCAATTGTCGGCAAGGACGTTTTGCCGATGGGCGGAGAATATGTTGCCGAAGTCTTGTTGGCAGGATTGTCAAAATTTGTCGAAGGCAGCTTGCCCGCCGGCGTCGACACGAGCCGGATTGGTGCCACCTTCGCAAGGATTTCGGGATACAAGGCACGGGCTGCTGAACTGCTGGGCGGACCGGTGCCGCCGCGCCCGCCAGGGTTTTGTGTCGGCTGTCCCGAACGCCCGGTCTTCAGCGCCATGAAACTGGTCGAAAAACAGAGCGGTCCGTTTCATGTTTCGGCAGATATTGGTTGTCATACATTTTCAACCCTGCCGCCCTTCAACATCGGCAACACGGTGATGGGCTATGGCCTTGGGCTGGCTTCATCATCCGGCGTCGCACCGAGCTTTGGCAAACGCGTCGTCAGTATCATGGGCGATGGCGGCTTCTGGCATAACGGCTTGACCAGCGGCATCGCCAACGCCGTCTTCAATCGCGATGATTCGGTCTTGATGATTTTCAATAATGGCTACACCTCGGCGACCGGGGCCCAGCATATTCCCTCGACCGGCACCAATGCCCGACTGGAACCGACCGGGCAGGACATCGTTTCGGCGCTCAAAGGCGTCGGCGTCAAATGGATCAAACGGGTTCGCACCTACGAAGTCGCCAACGTCGCCAAAACCATCAAGGACGCCATGACAACGAAAGAGGGCGGACTGAAGGTTATTATTGCCGACGGTGAATGCATGCTGGCTGTCCAGCGCAAGAAAAAACCCGCCGATCGCAAGGATTTGTCGGAAGGCAAGCGCGTGATGAAGTCACGCTTCGGCATTGATGACGCGGTGTGCACCGGCGATCATAGCTGCGTCCGCATGTCGGGCTGCCCGTCCCTGACCATTCGCCCGAGTGGCGACCCGCTAAAAGTAGACCCGGTAGCGCATATCGACAGCGGCTGCGTCGGCTGTGGCCTGTGCGGTGAAAACGCCCATGCTGCGGTGCTTTGCCCGTCCTTCTATCAGGCGGATGTGATCCAGAACGCCAGCGCTTTCGACAAATTCAAACACGACCTAAATCAACGCCTGCTCGGCTTGTTTGGCTTTCAGGCGGCATCGTCGGGAGATGCAGTATGACCGACGCGACGACACAGGTGGCGCCTGTTGGTGCGACCTTGCCTGAAAACACCGTCAGTGTCCTGATCGCTGCGCTGGGAGGCGAAGGCGGCGGCGTGCTGACGAACTGGGTGATCGCCGCGGCTGAGCACGAGGGCTTTGTTGTTCAAAGCACATCGATCCCGGGCGTCGCCCAGCGAACAGGTGCGACGACGTATTTTGTCGAGATCTATCCCGTGCCCTTGAGCGAACTGGGGGATCGGCGGCCAATACTTACGTTGCTGCCCAATCCCGGTGACATCGACATTATGGTGGCGTCGGAACTGGTCGAGGCCGGACGGGCCATTCAAAACGGCTTCATCACGCCGGACAGAACGACGTTGATCGCCTCAACTCACCGGGTTTACGCCACCATCGAAAAGATGGCGATGGGCGATGGCCGCATCGACACGGCGCGCATTATCGCCGCCGCCCAGGAGATGTCACTGGCCGCGATCATGTTTGATATGGGGAAATCCGCGCGTGAAGCCGGCAGCGTCATTAATTCCGTATTGTTCGGCGCGATGGCCGGATCGGGCCGCCTGCCGATGAGCCGGGAGACGATGGAGACCGTCATTCGTGAAGGCGGCATTGCCGTAGAGGCAAACCTGAAAGGTTTTGCCATTGGTTTTGAAATGGCGACGACCGGCACACCGGCTCCCGAAGCCTCGGAACCTGAAACTGAATTTGCGCCGGGGAAACTCGATGCCGGCGCCCTGGCCGAGCGGGTCGAGCGGGAATATCCCGGCCCTGCCCTGGCCATTGTCACGGAAGGTGTCTCGCGCCTGGTCGAATATCAGGATGCGGCCTACGCCGGATTGTTCCTTGATCGCCTGGATGCGATCCGTGAACTTGATGCCGCGAACGGTGGTGCAGAAAATAATTTTGAACTGACGATTGAGACGGCGCGGGCTCTCGCCCACTGGATGGCGTTTGAAGACATCATTCGCGTTGCCGACGTCAAGACCAGGCCGGAACGATTTGCCCGTATCCGCCGTGAGACCGGGGCGAAGGAAAACGAGCCTCTCGTAGTCGTTGACTATCTGAAGCCGGGACTGGAAGAATTTTGCTCGATCCTGCCGGGATTTATCGCTCGACCGATCCTCAGATCGGCAACCCGGCGCGGCAAGCTGGATGCGTGGAATGTCGGTCTACATCTGAAATCGACCAATGCGTTCGGATATTTGATGCTGCGCACCCTCGCCCGGCTCAAGGGTTGGCGACGACGGGGCCATCGCTACACTACTGAACAAGCCTTGATCGAGCGCTGGCTGGCCGCCCTGCGGCCCCTGGTGACGCCCGACAATTCCATGGCGCTCGAAGCCGTTGGCTGTGCCCGCCTCGTCAAGGGGTATGGCGAAACACATCGTCGCGGCACCACCAGCCTGGCGCTTGTGCTGGAAAAAGTGATCGAGCCGGCTGGACAAAATCCGGCTTTGGCATCTGCCGTTGACATCGCCCGATCACGGGAAGCGGCCCTGGCCGACGAGACCGGCAAACAACTTGACCAGGTCCTGCTTGAATTTTCGCCACCGCCCCCGGCGGTTGCTGCTGCCGAATGACATAACTTTTTTGGGGATCCAGATGCTGGCTCGGACAAAACAACAGGATCGACTTTTTTCACAAGGCCCGTTTCCGCTTGAACGCCTGCCCCATGATGTCGAAATCGCCGCCGGTGAAATCGCCCGACCGCGCATGGGCTCGGCGCCCGCGACGGCGGAAAGCGACACGCCGCTCGGGCGTTCCATTCGCCAGTATTTCGATTTTCTGAAACCCTTCCTGCAAGGCGACGCCGCCCCCAAAGGTGCCGTTCCCGACGATCCCGAGATCCGCACCAATGACGTCAAGGGTGCGAGTTATTTCCTGGATGCAGCGGGTGTCGGCGTCTGCCGCATGCCAGACAGTGCATGGACTGGTGAGGCCCTGCCGGGACACGCGTACGCCATCGTCTTTTTGCTCGAACATGGCCGTTTGCCCGAGGCGGACAACCTCGCTCATGACTGGATCAAATCAGCGATCAGCGAAGGCGCGGATCTGCACGCCTGCGAGGTGGCGGCAGTGGTTTCCGGGCACGTTCGCCAGTTGGGCTTTGTCGCAACCGGTCACGTTTCCGGTGCTGGCCAGGTTGATCTCGAACGCCTGGCCGTTCTCGCTGGTCTGGCCGTGCGCTTGCCCGATGGCCTTCACCACCCGCATATCGGCAAACGTTTTTCGATCGGCGTAATCACGACGGCCTATGAGCTAATCTGTGATCAACCCCTGAAGCCATCCGCCCTGAATGCCTTTCGCCTGCAGTACTGGCTGGGCTGGCACGGTGGCACATCGGGTCGCGAACGGGCACGCCAGGCCGGGCGTCCATCCGACGCCAGCAAGTATCCGATGGAGACCGTCAAACGGGTCGATAAAACCACAACGCTGATTATCGATGACGAAGTGCCGAGGGTGCCCAAACGGGCGGCGATGTTTGATCGCGCCCTGCGCGGTGATCTCGGCGAAAAGACCTTGAAGGAACGTAACCGGTTCTCCCTCAAACAACCTTTTGGCGCCGGACTGATGGGGCCGATTGGCGCGCTGCACAAACATCAGGATGGCGACGCGCTGGATGTCGACAGCCCGGATTGCACCGACCCTGTCGCCAATGCCAAAGCGCTTAAATCACTATCCTATTTCCTCGGCGCTGATCTTACCGGGATTTGTGAAATCCCGAATTACGCCTGGTATTCGCATCGCGGTGATGGCAGCGAAATCGAACCCCGTCACAAATATGCCGTCGTCATGCTGATCGATCAGGGTTACGACACCATGGAAGGTGCCAGCGGCGACGACTGGATTTCCGGCTCGCAATCGATGCGCGGATATTTGCGCGGTGCCGAGATCGCCGGTGTGATGGCGCGGCATTTGCGTCAACTGGGCTTTTCCTCGCGTCCACAAACAAACACGGATTCGGAAGTTCTCCAGATTCCGCTGGTCTTGCTGGCAGGCCTTGGTGAGCTCAGCCGGATTGGTGAGCTTGTGCTCAATCCCTTCGTTGGTCCGCGCTTCAAGTCAGTTGTCATGACAACTGATATGCCGCTTCAGGCCGATAAACCCATCGACTTCGGCTTACAGTATTTTTGCCAGAATTGTTTCAAGTGCGCGCGTGAATGCCCCTGCGATGCCATTCCGTGGGGTGATAAAATTATGTTCAACGGCTACGAAATCTGGAAACCGGATGTCGAGCGATGTGCGCGCTATCGCCTGACAAACCGGAAAGGTTCAGCTTGTGGGCGTTGCATGAAGACCTGCCCGCTCAACAAGGTTGTGACGATTGATGGTCCGCTGACAACCCGGATGGCCAGTTGGTGCGGCGTCAACCTTTTGTGGGCCAAACCGTTCATGGTTCCAATCGCAACCTGGCTTGATGATGCAATGGGGCATGGCCGGCGTGTTCTGACGAAGAAGTGGTGGATGGATATCGAGGTTGTTGATGGTGTGTGCGTCGAACCCTTTGGTGCCAACGAACGTGAGCTTGATGTGTCCAAGGTCATCAAACCGGAGAACCAGAAAATGGCCACTATTCCCGCCAGCATGAACCCGCCACCGAATGTTCTGGACCCCCAACCCATTGATCGCAAGGCGGCCTTATTGGCGACGGGCTGGATGGAGACGCCAAAGCAGGCGAGGACAAGGATAGGTGAAGGTGGCAAGCGACCTGATCATTATTTGCCGACGCCAATAACTTCGGATCAACCAGAGGCTGAAAATACCTGATATTTCTGACAGGATAGCCCTACCTATAAGGGCGGAGTTTTCAACTATGTTGTTAAGATAATTGTTCCTAATCTGGCTTTATTTCCTATTACATCCTATATTCCGCCCCGGGGGCGCGACGACATTTCCTCATGAAGTCGCAGCCGGGATTGAGTATGACAATTTCTGATTTGGTTCCAATCGGTAAGAAAACAGTCATGGCGGTAGACGACGACCATTCGATGGTGGCGTTTATCGGTATGTTGATGAAACAGCAAGGACATGAGTTTGTCGGACTGCATAGCGGGCAGGATTGCCTGGCGCAGGTCGATGACGTGCGCCCGAATATCCTGATTCTTGACGTCAATATGCCGGATATGGATGGGTTTGAGACCTGCAAGAAGTTTCGCGCAGAACACTCTGACATAGCCATCCCGGTGCTGTTTTTGACCGGAAATGATTCAGAATTTGGTTTGTCCTCAGCGATTTCCGTCGGCGGGACAGAGTACCTCGCCAAGCCAATTGATGCCGAGGCACTGGCATCACGGGTGAATTACTGGCTGTCGTTACTCTGACAGGGTTGTCGCCAGAGCTAACAGGTTCTAGTGACGGATAAGCCCGAGATCTTCCAGTTCTTCGCTCTCAAACCACTTTTGATCGAGATCCAGACCGAGATCGTCGCCCCAGTCCGACAGCGCCTGTACGCCCTCGTCAAAACGGTTCTCACGATTGGTGCTGGAACCGGCGATATCATCGAAATCTGCGCCGAGGAAATCGCGGTATTCGATTCCATTATCAAACGTTACTTTCATCAGACCACTCCTTCTTTATCTGGCGTCGTTTCAGTTGGGTAAGACAACGCAAAGCCTGTGCCACAAACGGATTTTGGCGGCCCTTTCCAGACAAGCCCTTGATATTCTGTAATTAATCTCATCGCATTTCAGTATTGCCGGGCGCTACAATAGGCCGCCATCACACCCGCACGGGCATATGTTGCCGATTGAAGGTCGGGCTGGCACCGAAGGGAGAACCGGAGACCGGAATGTCATGAATGAAGGCCAGACTGCCTTGCCGCAGGATATTCGCGAAGATTTGTATGCCCGGACCGGAAAATTGCCGGTCTGGCGAACGATCGGGCGTGCCTACGCCATCGTATTCCGTCGTATGGGTCCGTTTGTCGCAATCGCCACGCTGCCCATCATCCTGACATATCTGATTCAAGTTGCGGGGTCCGAGATCGTCTCGGGCTGGGATTTGCCGGGACGCGCGCGAATTGTCATTGAGGAGCCATTCCGCTGGATCGGCTGGACAGTCTTTTCGGTCGCCTGGCACCGCTATGCCCTGCTGGGACGGCGCGATTCAAAAAAGCCCTTTCAATTCAGATTTGGCTGGCGCGAGATCCGCTTCATGATTTATGCAGCGTTGTTGTCGATCCCGCTATTGCTGGCACGGGTGCCGATCCTTTATTACGGCGACAAGGCACAGAATCTGCCACCGGGATTTCTCGCGCTGGTTCTGTTGCTAACAGTCGTCGGCATTGGTCTCGGTATCCGGTTTTCATTTATCTTCCCGTCGGTGTCGGTCGAGCGCCGCACCGGGTTCAAACAATCGTGGCGCGAAACGAAGGGATCGGGCTGGCGGATCTTTGCCGCCTCGTTCATTGCCTCAATCCCCTTGGGGGTTGCCGACCGCCTGGCGCGGGAACTGGTGATGATGATGGAACCCATCGTCGCCCGCAGCGGTCAAAGCGTCTGGGAAAATCCACTCGGCCACTGGATGATCGGACTATCCATCGCCCAACTCATCCTGACGTTTATGTTTACGGCAGTCCTGGTCTCGGTCCTGTGTATCGCCTTCAGACGGCAAACCGACTGGCAACCGGACGCGAGGCCCGAACACGATCAGGGTTGATTGCCGCCGCCAAAGGATCCGGCAGCCAGTTCTCCGTTTTTGAAGACGGCCCGATGATTGGCCTTTTGCGCCGCCATCGTAATATCCTCCGCGGGATTGCCATCGACAATGAGCAGGTCGGCATATGCACCATCCCTGATCCGGCCCCGCTGGTCATCGCGGACAAGATCGGCCGCATTTGAGGTGCCGGTAATCATTGCCTCAACCGGCGACAGGCCCATTTCCACCATGTATTCGAGTTCCAGCGCGTTTTCGCCATGCAAGTTAAAAGGTGTGCCGGCATCTGTGCCCATGGCAATTTTACCACCGGCCTTGTGAAACATTTTGATGGCGTTGCGGTGATCTTCCGAAACGCGCTGGGCTTTTTCGACGGCATAGGCCGGAATGCCGTTTTCGGCATTGTTGATGATGTTGCGCAAGGCAGCGATGGTCGGCACCAGATATGTACCCTTCGCCAGCATTTCCTCGACGCAGGTATCATCCATAAAGATGCCGTGTTCGATGCTGTCGATGCCGCCGCGCACGGCGTTGAGGATACCGTCGCGTCCCTGGGCGTGGCTTGCCGAATGTTTGTGAAAACGTGTTGCCTCGCTGATCCCGGCCGCCATTTCCTCAGCGCTGTAGTGGGCATCTTCCGGATCGACACCCGGCGTCATTACACCACCCGTGGCCATGATCTTGACGAAATCAGAACCGGCGTGAATTTGCTCGCGCACTGCCTTGACCACTTCATCGCAACCATCGGCGACGCGGGCAACCCGGTTGCCGTGGCCACCGGTCATGCAGATCATGCGGCCAGCGGCACAAATGGTCGGGCCCTGGAACGTCCGGTTGTTTACAGAATCCCGGACGGCAAATTCAAGATAGTCCTTGCCACCGCAATCACGAACCGAGGTGATGCCGCCGCGTAAATTCGTCTGGGCGTTGGCCAGGGCATGCATGACGACGTCAGCGTCGGAGAGCTTCGACATGGCGACAAAGGGATCGGGGGCGCCGTCATAAATCAGATGAACATGACAGTCATGCAGACCCGGCATCGTCGTTCCGCCGGTTGTATCGACACGCCGGTCGGTAAAACCCTCAAATTCAGCGTTCGGGGCCACGCGTTCAATGCGATCGCCCTCGATCAGAACGCCGTGATCCTCAAGCGTGTTACCGTCACCATCAAATACCAGTCCACCGGAAAATAGAACAGCCATCGCCATCGCTCCCTGGCGCTTGAGTACTGAGCGCCCAAATATTGTTGAAAAAAGTCAGGTGCCTGCGTCGAGGCGGTTTTCTTCGACAGCGTGACACGCCACTTGCGTGTCACCGAATTGTTTGAGTTCCGGTCGTTCCTGTTTGCAACGATCGTTGACAAACGGACAACGCGGATGAAAGGCGCAACCGCTCGGCGGGTTGATCGGGCTGGGAACTTCTCCAGCGACCGGGATGCGCTGCCGCCCACTCATCTCGAGATCGGGGATGGCGTCGAGCAAAAAGCGCGTGTAGGGATGTCGCGGCGCCGAAAAGAGTGTTTTGGTCTCGGCCAGTTCACAAATGCGCCCGAGGTACATCACGCCGATCTCGTCGGAGACGTGGTAGACCACGGCCAGATCGTGGCTGATAAACAAATATGTCAGACCGAATTCGGTCTGCAAATCCTTCATCAAATTGAGAATTTGGGCCTGCACCGAGACGTCAAGTGCCGATGTCGGTTCATCGCAAACCAGAAAATCCGGGCTGCCGGCGAGGGCGCGGGCAATCGATATGCGCTGGCGCTGCCCACCGGAAAATTCGTGCGGGTACTTTTCACTATCTGCCGGCGACAATCCGACCTGGGTCAAAAGTTGACCGACCCGTTCGATTATCTCACCGCTCGTCGAGAACATTTTTTTGTGGCGGATCGGTTCAGCGACAATATCGGCCACGCGCATGCGCGGGTTGAGGGAGGCGTAGGGATCCTGAAAAATCATCTGCATCCGGCCGCGCAGTTCATTTTCACGATTGCGATCAGAGATCGTCGTCAGATTTTCACCGTCGAAAGTGACGTCGCCTGCCGTCGGATCGTAGAGCCCGACAACAAGACGTGCGACGGTCGACTTGCCACACCCTGATTCTCCGACCAGGGACAGGGTCTTGCCGCGTTTGACAGTAAAATCTATTCCGTCAACGGCGCGAACGATCTGATGGCCGGTGCCTTCGATCATACGGTTTAGCAGGGGCGGCGAGACGTCGAAATAGCGCGTCAGATTGTCGACCTTGAGCAGTGCAGCGTCAGACATTGGCCACTTCCCGCTCGATGGCACCGCCGGTACCGTCAGGATCGTATTTCCAGCAGGCGACCTGAGACGCACCTGCCGGTTCCAGAATGGGTCGCTCAACCAGACAGCGTTTGCCAACATCACGACAACGCGGATTAAAGGCGCAACCTTCCGGGATTTCAGTCAGGCGAGGCATTGAACCGTCGATTTGCGTCAGCCGTTCCACATCATGGCCAATTTTCGGGATCGATCCCATCAAGCCGTGCGTATAGGGATGATGGGCCCTTTTGACGACATCCTGGACCGGACCGATTTCGGCAATACGCCCGGAATACATCACAGCCACCCGATCCGCCGTTTCGGCGATCACGCCCATATCATGTGTCACCAGCATCACCGCCGTACCGTGTTCCCGGCACAACCGTTTGAGCAAGGTAATGATCTGGGCCTGGATAGAAACGTCAAGCGCCGTCGTCGGCTCATCAGCGATGATCAACTTGGGGTCGGCACAAAGCGCCAGAGCGATCACCACGCGCTGGCGCATACCGCCGGAAAACTGATGGGGATAATGATCGATACGCTCTTTCGCGCTTGGAATTCCAACTTCTTCCAGCAATTCCACCGCACGCTTTTTGGCCTCGCTTTCGGAAGCCGGCAAATGGGTCCGGATTGTTTCGACAATTTGCTGACCAACAGTGTAAAGCGGATTTAGGCTGGTCAAGGGATCCTGAAAAATCGCGCCGATCTGACGTCCGCGAATTTTGCGCATCTCGTCGTAGGGTAAATTATCGATGCGCTGGCCTTCGAGCAAAATCTGCCCCCCGGCAATGCGCCCCGGCGACGCCAGCAATCCGATTACGGCATTTCCGGTCATCGATTTGCCAGCCCCGGATTCACCAACAACGCCCAGAACTTCGCCAGGTGCTATTTCCAGTGAAATGCCATCGACTGCAACCAGCGTGCCCCGGCGCGTCGGGAATTCGACCCGTAAATCCCGGACCTCGAGCAGCGGTTGATTATTTAACTCGCTCACGTAACTACCTCAACTTCGGATCAAAGACATCGCGCAACCAGTCACCCAGCAGGTTTACGGCGAGGACCAGTATCGCCAGCATGGCGCCCGGGAAAATCACGATCCACCACTCGCCGGAAAACAGGAAATCCTGGCCGATGCGGATCAGGGTGCCGAGCGATGGCTGGGTCGGTGGCACGCCAACACCGAGGAAACTCAGCGTCGCTTCACTGAGGATCGCCACGGCGAGTGTAATCGTCGCGATAACCAGCACCGGACCCATGACGTTGCGCAGGATATGCCGCACCATAATTCTGGGACGCGACACGCCAATGACGCGGGCCGCCTGAACATATTCTTTGTTGCGCTCGACCATGGTCGATCCGCGCACGGTTCTGGCAAAATTGACCCATTGAGACAGCCCGATGGCCAGTATCAGGACATAAACCACCATTTCGTCATGCTGTCCGCCTGGCAGAAGCGCCCGCGCCACGCCATCGATCAGCAAGGCAATCAGAATGCCGGGGAAGCTGATCTGAACGTCAGCGATGCGCATGATGACAGCATCAACCGTGCCGCCCAAATATCCGGCAATCAGCCCCAGTGTGACCCCCAGCGCCATGGCAAAAACCACGCTGGCAAAGCCGATCAGCAGAGATAGTCGGCTGCCGTAAAGTATGGCCGAATAAAGGTCCCTGCCCTGATCATCCGTGCCGATGGGGAAACGCCAGCTGCCGTCCTCGCCCCAGACCGGCGGGTTGAAAGCATCCATCAGATCGAGCGCCGCCGGATCAAAAGGGTTTTGCAGCGACAACAAGGGGGCAAAAACGGCGGACAGAATCAACACCACCGTCACGATCGCTGCAACTACTGTTATCTTTGATTGTTTGAAGCTGTACCAGATATCGCCGTCGAAAAAACGGGCGAAACTGTCCTGCATGCGGGCCAGAATGGGCATTGGTGGTTCAGTGTCCCTTACTGGTCTCGACCCGCAAACGCGGATCAACGACATGATAAAGGATATCAACGACCAGATTGATGACGACAAAGAACATGGCGATCAGGATGAGATAGGCCGACATAATCGGGATGTCGACCGTACCGATGGCCTGAATGAACATCAGCCCCATACCTGGCCACTGGAAGACGGTTTCGGTGATAATCGCAAAGGCGATGAGCTGACCGAGCTGCAACCCGGTTATGGTGATGACGGGGATCAATGTGTTCTTGAGGGCATGGCCAAAATGCACGGCAGTGTCGGCAAGCCCCCGAGCCCGCGCGAACTTGATGTAATCCGTCAGCAGGACTTCAAGCATCTCGGATCGGACCAGGCGCATAATCAGGGTCAATTGATACATGCCGAGCGTAAACGCCGGCATCAGGATGGATTGCCAGCCACTTGTCGTCAGCAGCCCGGTCGTCCAGGTGCCCATACTGACGACTTCCCCCCGTCCAAACGTAGGTAGCCAGCCGAGGACCACGCCAAAAAACAAAATAAGCAAAATACCGATCAAAAAGGTTGGCAATGATATGCCGACCAGAGACACGGTCAGAAATACATGACTGAGCCATTTTCGGGGATACAGTGCCGAAAACACGCCCATCGGGATGGCGACAAACAGTGCGAAAATGGCCGCAATAAAGGAAAGTTCAAGCGTTGCCGGCAGGCGTTCCTGGATCAATTCGGCCACAGGACGCCCGATCTGATAGGAAATACCAAATTCGCCCTGCGCCGTGCTGCCAACGAAACGGATGAACTGCAGAGGCACAGCGTCATTCAGTCCCAGTTTGACCCGCAATGCCTCACGTTCCTCGAGCGAGGTTTCCTGGCCCACCAACATGGCGACAGGATCGCCGACATAGCGAAACATCGTAAAGGCCAGCAGCGCCACAACAAGCATGACGACAATGGATTGCAGGAAACGTCGAATAATGAGCGCGATCATATGGCGCTTTTCACCTGAAAAAGAAAGGAAGCAAAAAAGTCAGGACCCGGACCCCGAATGTATCGGGGGCCGGGCCCTGTTCCGGAAAGAAAGATTCCGATTAGTTCATCACAACGTGGCGCCAGGCGAACTGATTGTCCGGGCGCTGTGCCAGAGACTTGACCCGTTTGCCAACACCCCATGACAAGGCTTGCTGATGCAGCGGGATGTGCGCGATATCTTCAACAGTCATGCCCCAGGCTTTTTCGATCATGGCATCACGTTTGCCTTTGTCGGTTTCGCTCAGGATCATGGCTGTCAGCTTGTCAACTTCGGGGTTGCAGTAACCACCGATGTTAAACTTGCCGCGGCTGATTTTGTTGCGGTCTTCTTTTTTCCAGACCGGTCCGCCATCAACCAGATTCGGGCAACCGTGCAAATTGTGCAGCACGTTCCAGGAATCGAGGCTACCCGGTGTCCAACCCAGAAGGTAAAAACTGACGTCGAGATTCGGTGCCAGAATTTTCGGGAAGTATTTGGCTTTGGGTTGTGCCAGCAGGTTCACCTTGATGCCAACCTTGGCCAGCATACTGACAACTGCCGTGCAGATCGCTTCGTCGTTGACATAGCGATCATTCGGGCAATCCATGCCGACTTCAAAGCCACTACCATAACCGGCAGCAGCCAGCAGGCTTTTGGACTTGGCTGGATCATGATCCAGACGCTTGAAGTGCGTTGCACTCAAGGATGTCAGACCTGGTGCGATCATTAATGACGAAGGTTCACTGTTGCCCCGCATCACTTTTTTCTGGATCGCCTTGATGTCAATAGCGTGGAAGAACGCAGCACGGACACGTTTGTCCTTGAACGGGTTCTTGCCCTTGACGCTGGAGTGCAGCAATTCGTCTGCATGCTGGTCCATACCAAGGAAAATCGTCCGCATTTCCGGACCAACCATCATCGATGTACCATCGTTACCATCAACACGTTTCTGATCCTGCACGGCAACGGGATAGGCCATATCAATCTGGCCGGAAAGCAAAGCGGCGACACGTGTGGCATCCTTGCTGATCGGCGTGAAGATAACCTTGGAGACGTTGTGCTCCTTGTTGGCATTGTCCCACCAGTTGGGGTTCACCGAAAATGTCGATTTGACGCCTGATTCGTGGCTATCCAGGATGAACGGGCCAGTGCCATTGGCGTGACGTGTGGCGTAGTTTTCTTCTGTGCCACCAACGTTCTGCGGGCTGACAGCGTTATTTTTCTCGGCCCATTCCTTGTCGAGGATGTACCAGGTACCCCATTCGAAGTGCAGAATTGGATTTGGCTTGGTGGTAATAAAATCTACTGTGTAATCGTCAACCTTGACGACTTTGGCGTCGGCACCGATCCGGGTCTTGAGATCCGAACCTTCAGCCCGTACGCGGGTCGCTGAAAAAATCACGTCATCAGCATTGAAAGTGTTGCCATTGTGAAATTTGACGCCTTTGCGCAGATGAAAACGCCAGCGCGTCGGCTCGACAATTTCCCAGCTTGTCGCCAGGGCGGGTTCAATCGACATATCCGCACCACGTCGAACAAGGCCTTCGTAAATATTGCCATGTGTGCCGAGGTGGAATGTTTCGTTCAGGTTATAAGGGTCAAATGAATTCAAAGTGCCCTGAAAGGCGAACTTTAATTCCTTTGCCTGTGCAGGTACGGCAACGGCGGCGGCAAGCGCCAGCCCCGCAGCACCCAGGACCAGTGTCCGAAGTTTCATAGTGGTCTTCCTCCCATTACGTTCAAGCGTCAGTTCTAGTGCCGACTTTGAACAAATTACATATATCTGCCTTAACGCAGCATATTGAATGCTCCGAAAAAGCGTTCCCGGCAAACGCAAACCTTGACGTACTGCCATTGGTCTAGATGTTCCTGCCTCCCACCGGACGAGTCAACAGGATTTCCTGCAATGGCCGTTAACAAATGTCTTGATCCCGGGGCAAATGTGCGATTGTGGTCCGATTGAAAGCCGTCAAACTAAAGTTTATGGTCATTCCTCATCGCTGGACTGCTTCAGGGTCGCAATCCACTGTTCAAGGGGGAACTGGCGGTATTTGAACTGATAATTATGGCCGGGGTATCCGCTATCATATTTTCACTTTCCAGCCGGGCGTCAGATGATCGTCCTCCTTCCAAATTGGACGGGCGGACGTGAACCGCGTTCTTGACTATTTATGGCCAGGTATTCCGGACGATCAGACACCCGTCGGTGCTGAAATCCGGCTGCGTCAGTTTATTCTCGTCGCCCGTTCCAGCACGACGATTTCCGGTGCAAACGTCATCAATACGGTGCTCACTGCTTTCCTCTTCTGGAATACGCTGCCCAGGGAATTTATCCTGATCTGGGCCGGCATCAGTTTGCTGGCCTCGGCCAATCACGTGATTGCCCGCTACAGGCATCGTGATCGACCGGAGCCCAAATCCATCGCCCGACGGACCATTCTTCGCTCCGTTTTGTGGTCGGGAATGGCCGGCGCATTATGGGGCGTCATCGCCCTGGCGGTCGCCTGGCAGGGAACAGTTGTGCATCTTGTATTTCTGGCGTTTATCGTCGCAGGTCAAGGTGCTGCAGCAGCGGTGTGGATGTCACCAATTCTGGCTTCAAGTTACACCTTTATCTGGTTGAGCGTGGCGCCGCTTATTATCGGCCTGGTGTCGCAAGGTGAACCGATTACTGCCGTGCTCGCATTCATGGCTTTGCTTTTTATGCTGGCCAATTTCCTGCTGGCTCGCAATACCCATGACGATTTCGAACAAAGCGTCAAAGCCAATTTGAAACTGCGTGAACTCAATGAACGACTGACAATCAGCGAACAACTCTATCGCAAGAGCGAAGAAACACTGATGACGGCGATCGAGGCGATGGACGCCGGATTTGTTTTATACGACGCCGACGATCGCCTGGTGATGTCCAACTCCAAATACCGTGAATATTACAAAAACTCCGCCAAAATGATGGAACCGGGAACCAGATTTGAAGACCTTCTGCGCCACGGCATGAAAATCGGCATTCAGTCGATCCCGTCTGACAACAGTGAAGAGTGGATCAAGGTCCGGCTCGCCGAACATGCAAAACCGTTCTCCATGAGCGAGCAAATGCTGAGCGATGGACGATGGCTTCAGGTCGCCGAGCGTCGAACCAGTGATGGCAGCACAGTTGGATTTCGTTTTGACATTACCTATTTGAAACAGGCCCAGGACGATCTGACGCTGGCGCGTGATGAAGCCGAAGCCGCCAGTCACGCAAAATCCGAATTTCTTTCCAGCATGAGCCACGAACTGCGTACACCGCTCAACGCCATCCTCGGATTCGCGCAACTTCTTGAAACTGATGCAGATTTACCGTTGGAAAAGGTGCAACAAGAATCAGTTGCCCAGATATTGGGTGGCGGGCGGCATTTGCTGGATCTGATCGATCAGGTTCTGGACCTGGCCCGGATCGAGACCGGAAATATCACTGTTTCCATTGAAGGCGTGTTGCTGGAAGATATCTTCAAGGATTGCCTGCCCCTGGCAGAAACGCTGGCGTCGAAGCGCAATATCAACCTGATCCGGTCGACACCGGACAATGACCTTGCAGTCATGGCTGACACCACCCGGTTGAAACAGGTCTTGCTCAACCTGCTGTCAAATGCGGTCAAGTATAACAGGGAAGGCGGCGAGGTTACGCTGGATACCGCGGCTACCGATCGTGGCAGCATTATCATCGCAATCAGTGATACCGGCGATGGCATTCCGGAAGAAAAACAGGCCCTTGTTTTCGAGCCTTTCAATCGCCTGGGCGCCGAAACCTCAGGGGTTGAGGGCACCGGCATTGGCCTGACCATCAGCCGTCAGTTGATCCAGTTGATGCAAGGCGACATTGATTTCGAAAGCACGCCCGGTGAAGGAACGACATTCTGGATCGAACTGCCCGTCACGACGATGCCTGTATTGAGCGATGAAGCAGGGGGCGCTGTCGCGACGCCCTCACCCGCAAAGTCTATTAGTCGTGTCGGCGGCGGCGGCAAGCTGCTTTACATCGAAGACAATCCGGCAAATTTGCGTTTGATGGAGCTCATCGTTGACCGTATTGACGGCGTCACCCTGCTTTCAGCCCATACAGCTGAACTGGGCCTCGAAATGGCACTTACGCACTCGCCCAACCTGATTTTCATGGATATCAGCTTGCCGGGCATGGACGGTTTTGAAGCGGTGGAGTTGTTAAAGTCGGATCCTGCCACTAAAGGCATTCCCGTCGTCGCCGTCAGCGCAAAGGTAACAACGTCGGACATTGAACGCGGACGCAGGGCCGGTTTTATGGACTACATTTCAAAACCCTTGCAGGTCGACCAAATGCTCGATCTGGTCAACGGTATTATCAACAGCGAAACGGTTTGAGTTAATGGGACTTTTTGAACGCGGCCTGACGCTGTGGGTGGCGCTTGCCATTCTTGCCGGCCTTGTACTGGGCAATTTGTTTCCCGGCCTGTTTTCCATCCTGGCCTCCTGGGAACTGGCGCGGGTAAACATGATCGTTGCCGTTCTGGTCTGGGTGATGATTTACCCGATGATGATCAACGTTGATTTCTCCAGCCTGGGTCACATCGGTGACCGACCCAAAGGCATGATCATTACCCTGGTCGTCAACTGGCTGATCAAACCGTTCTCGATGGTTCTGTTGGGCATTCTGTTTTTTGAATATGTCTTTGCCGACCTGATCAATCCGCAGGACGCGCGCTCCTACATCGCCGGACTGATCCTGCTGGGCGCGGCGCCTTGCACAGCCATGGTGTTTGTCTGGAGCCACCTGACCCGGGGCGATGCGACCTATACCCTGGTACAAGTCTCGGTCAACGACCTCATCATGGTATTTGCCTTTGCACCGATTGTTGCCGTGCTGCTCGGCGTGACCGATATCGATGTTCCATGGTCGACGTTGATCCTGTCAGTCGTGTTGTACGTTGTCGTGCCGCTGGTCGCCGGCTTTTTCACGCGAATGCGCCTGATGGCGGCCGGGGGCAGAGAGCAAATCGACAAATTTACCGGGCGATTGAAGCCCTTGTCCGTTGTTGGCCTTTTGGCCACGGTGATGTTGTTGTTTGGCTTTCAGGGCGAAACCATCGTCGCCCAGCCGCTGGTGATAGTCCTGATCGCTGTGCCGTTGATCATCCAGAGTTATGGCATCTTCGCCATCGCCTACGGCTGGGCCTGGGCCTGGCGTGTGCCGTTCTCGGTCGCGGCGCCCGCCGCACTCATCGGCACCTCAAACTTCTTTGAGCTCGCCGTTGCCGTCGCCATCAGCCTGTTCGGTTTGAATTCAGGCGCGGCACTTGCGACGGTCGTTGGCGTGCTGGTCGAAGTGCCGGTCATGCTGTCCCTGGTGGCATTTGCCAACCGAACACAGCATCGTTTTTCGGACTAGCTCAGCGCACGTTCCAGCAATTCCAGACGGTCCTGGCCCCAGAAAAGTTCGCCATCAAGCTCATACGTCGGCGCGCCAAAGACGCCGAGTTCGATGGCCTCTTCTGTATTTTCGTTGAAAGCTGTGATGGTCGCCTCATTATCTTTGGCTGCCAGCAAAGCCGCGCCATCCAGCCCACAGTCGTTCGCCAGTTGCACCAGCACATCGTCCTCGCCAATGTCTTTTTGCCCGGCCCATACAGCACGCAGGATCGCACTTGCCAGTGCACCGGTATCGCCGCCCTGCAGACCGAGCGTCGTCACCATGCGGGCTGCACTTGCTTCGGCCGTGGGAAAAAATTCGGGGTGCAGGTTCAGGGGAATATCCAGATGATCGCGCCAGCGGGCGAGATCGACCAGGCGATAGGCCTGGCGCTGGGCTGCCCGCTGTCCCAGCGGTAACCCGCCCGAGAGCGAAAATATTTTGCCGAAATCCACCGGTTTGCAAATCACCCCGGCATCAAACCGGGCGGCGATCTCATAGAGCCGGTCATGTCCGAGATAAGTCCAGGGTGACTGCAGGGAGGCATAATATCGAATGGTCGCTGACACAATAATTCCTAACTGAACTTCGAGAAATCGGGCGCGCGTTTTTCGAAAAACGCTGTCATGGCTTCTTTGGCTTCGGGTGACGTCAGGCAAGTGCCAAAAATCTTGGCCTCCGCGCCCAGACGTTCGGACACGGTCCGGTCACTGCCGCGCATCAAGGCTTTGGTATGACGCAACGCAGCGGGCGGTTTGGCCGCCAATTTTGCAGCCGTCGCCATCGCCGTCGCCATCAGGTCAGCCGCTGGCACAATCGACGTGATTAACCCCGCCCTCAACGCCGTCTCAGAATCGAAGGGCTCGCCCAGCATCAAAAGTTCTGCGGCCAGTCGATAACCGGCAACGCGCGGTAATAAAAGACTTGAGGCGTTCTCTGGCACCAGAGCCAGATTGATGAAAGGCATGTGGAAGCGGGCATCCTCCGATGCATAGGCGAAGTCGCAATGCAGCAGCATGGTCGTGCCGATGCCGACCGCCATGCCATTGACCGCCGCAATCACCGGCGTCGACGTTGCGGCCATGCCATGAATAAACCGCCAGACCGGGCTGTCGTCACCGCTGGGCGGATTATTCAGAAAATCATTCAGATCGTTACCGGCGGTAAAGGCATCGGCGCTGCCGGTAATGACAACCACACGAACTTCCGCGTCGTCGTCGGCAGCGATAATCTGTTCCGCCATGGCCGCATACATTTCACCTGTCAGGGCGTTTTTCTTGTCAGGCCGGTTTATCCGGATAACCTGGATACCATCCTGAACGTCATGTGTGATTAGATCGCTCAATGCTCGCTCCTGCGCCTGGTGAAATAGTTCGCTGTAAATCTAGCGATTGATATGGTGTGCCGATTCGTCCCGCGCCTGCAGGGCCTTTGCCTCGCGCGACAAAAACCGGGTGATGCGTTCGGCGGAAAACCCGAGGATCGACAAGCCGACACCGGTTTCGGCTACTTCACGATAGTCGGTAATTTCGCCGGCATCGTTGTAACGCACAATTGCCACACCCTCGAACATGCCGAGATTGCCAGTGTGGTCCGCCAGTCTGGAGCGGTAGCTGAAGACATAGCGGGCGTAGCCGATGCCGTTACTGGCGATGGCGTCATGCATGTCCCATTTGAAGTCCTCGGCATCGCGGTGGAAGTGATTTTCGATCATGTCGGTGATCGCCTGACGCCCATGAAAACTGCCGTAAAAACAATCGTGATAAACGCCATCTTGTGCAAAGAGTGAGGCGAGTTTTGCGCCATCTCCTGATGATGCTGCCGCCGCCAGGGTGTTCATGATCTTCGGGAATTCCATCGTCTCGCGCCTGTCTTGCCAAGTGTTCATTCAGGGCCGGGATTGTGGCCGTAAATCAATCTCGAAACAATTGGCAAAGAGCCGCGCCGGTCATTTGCAGGCAGATTTGGTCTTTTCCATGACAAATGCGCCATCTGAGGCCCGATAGAAGATCGCTGCGACCGCAGAACCCTTTGTCGAATGAGCCCGGTACATCATGCAGCTCGAATTATCTTTTGTGATCGGAATCATATACAGGTCATTTTTGACGTGGACGGCGTTCTCCGGCACACCCGGCGGCAACGGCTTCGTCATAGTTGTTCCTTTCTGGCAGGCCGCCAGGGCAATAATCGCGACAAGCCCAGATACCATTACCAGATTTTTTTTGTGACGACGTCGCAGGTCAGTCAAAAGTTCATCCCCCATTTCAGACCGACAGCGACTTCCGGCCCGGCGTCCCGGTCGTGCCCCGGTTGCAGGCTCAGCGTCGAAAATGTACGGATGGAGGACGACGCGTCGAGCGGACGGCGATACGCCAACTGAATATTCATTTGCCGCCCTGTCGGTTCAAGATCTACCCGATTGGTCGTCCGGGAAACGTTGCCATCGAGGTCCCGGCCCGTCGGCAAAGTCAAATCCGCCCGTGACCGATACACGCGGAGAGGCTGGCCAATGGTCAAACCCAGTTTGTCTCCTGCGGCAAAGGCTGATTGCCGTGCGACACCTGCAGAAAAGGCGTTGGCCTGAACCCGCCCCCAATTGCTGAACAGACTATCGCCCGAAAATGCCGGTTGCGCTGTTGCTTCAGTATAGCTGGCAAACACCGTCATATCTTTTGCCAGCGATCCAGCTGCCGACAAGGAATAATACTGGCTATGATTATCTTCCGTCTGGCCGAAGGCCCCGCTCGACGTTGAGCGGAACATCGCCTCTTTTTCAGCGACATAGCCGGCACCAAGGCCCAAACGCAGGCCGTTATCGAAGTCGTGACTGACACGGGCCTGACCGAGGTAGCCGCGGCCCGTATCGGATTGGTCGGCCCCGCTCGACTGATGAAATCCAACATTAAGCGAAGTTTGGCGATCAATTGTCTTCGACAGCGAAACACTGGACCCCCGACCCAGCATCGACAGTTGTGGCGCGCTGGTCCAGCCCGTGTTGAAAAATAAATCATTCGATACGTTGCCGGTAACGGGTTCACCAAACAACGCCAGAGGCGAAGAGCGCAACGCCAGGCGGGCGGCAGTCTGGCGATTGATGTCAGCCGAAAAACGCAAGGCGCCGATTTTCTCCCGGGCCTTCAACCTGTCCTCCGCGTGATGGGCGAAACCCATCTCCTGATCGGAGAGGCGGAACTTGTGGACGCCGGTCACGTCAAAATCAAACGTCACTCTGTCGGGCATTGGTGCTTCGACAACGGTATTTTGTGCTGATTGAAGAAATGACATCGCTTCGAGCGTTGCTGTACCGGCCACGATCCGATTACGAAGATCGACATGATAGGCGCGCTGGTAGGCATCGAGAATTATTGCTTCTGCGAGGAAGCCCTGATCAGACAAGGCATTACCGAACGCGCTGCCGAGCATCACCTTGCTGCTGGCAAGGGGGACGGAAGCGCCTTTTACGTTCGAGGCCATCGGGATTGAAGAAACACCCTGGCTTGAAAAGGCAGCTTGCAGGTTCAACAGTCCGACACCAAAGGTCGTGTCCGTACCGGTTGTTCCAAGATCGGTCGCCGACGATAGCAACAAAGTCACCGCTTGTTTTGCCGTCAGCGACGGGAAACGCTCCAGAATTATCGCGACCGCGCCTGCAACATGCGGTGCCGAGAAGGAAGTACCACTCACCGTCGCAGTACCGCCGCCGTTGGCAGTAGTGACAATACTCACGCCCGGAGCCACGAGGAATGCAGAAGCTGTATCCCCGGCAAGATTGCTGAACGAAGCAATCGCGTTCGATGAGTCTGTTGCGCCAACCGCCAGCATCAGGCCCTTTGCGTCAAAGGATCCAAAAGCTGCACAGTTGGAGGCGCCCTCACAATTGGCCAGACGTGCGACAAGATCGGCCTGACTATTGGTGTCATTGCCCGAGGCCGCTACGACAATAATGCCGGCATCGACAGCAGCCTGCACCGACGTTGCAACCGTCGAATTGAAAACACTATTGGTAAAACTCAGGTTGATTACTTTTACGCCCTGCGCAACAGCAAAATCTATGCCCGCCGCCAAATCGGCATTTGTCGCCGTTCCGTCTTCGCTTATTTTGACAGCGAGCAGCGTCGAGTCGAATGCCACACCATGCGTGTCGACAGAATTTCTTGTCGCCGCGATAACTCCGGCAACCTGAGTGCCGTGGCCGTTGGTATCCTGAACACTTGAGGAAATGGATCCGGCCGAAGCGCTGCTGGCGCTGGTGTTGTCGGTAAGATCAGTATGGGTTAAATCAATGCCGGTATCGACGACGGCAACGGTGATACCGCTGCCGGTGCCCGAATTGTCGTAGGCCGTCAGGGCGTTGATTGACGCCAGGCCATAATTCGCCTGAAATTCGGTTGTATCAAAGGAACTTGTACTGCTGCTACTGCTACTCCCACCACCACCACCGCCACATGCCGCAAGGAATGTGGTTATGGCCGTCATTAGAAGAAACTTTGTCGGCAAATAAACTACGATTTTCACAGCATCCCTCAAAAAAAGATAAATCATCATGACTCTTTATGGAGGGATCATAGCCAAAATTATTTAGCGTGCTAACATAAGTTGTATTAAAGAAGATTTTTTTCTAAAAAAACTTGAAACCAATATTGTCGGGATGTCCTGAAAGGAAAATCCGAACGCCTGAACATATATATGTCGGAGAATATTTGTGAAGGTCTGGATGTGAATGCCGGGCCCGACCTGTCCGCTATAACAAGTCGGCTTGCCTGGTCGTGCCAGAAGGCCTTCGAAAGACAAAGTCAGCGCAAAAAGGCTGACGTCTGGTTAGTCAGCGCCAGCTATTGCCCGGAATACCCCGTGTCGGCTGATAGGGTTTCGAACCGGAAAATCGCTCCGCCATCAAGGCGGCCAGCCCTGGAGAGGCTTGAGCCAGTTCAGTAATCAGCCGTTGATCATTTTCCAGCCCGACATCAAGACAGGCCAGTCTGTAGCTCTCGCACCGACGGCTTAATCGCGCCGCCGTGGTCATCCGCTGTTCTTGTTCAATCATTTTGGCTTCCCTTTTTTCAGGTTAGACCGGGTCGAAAGACGTCACATCGAACTTGATAGAGAACTGGTGTCGGCGGAGCAAAAAATCAATGTGATTTATGCTGCCACCGCACTATTCATACCAAAAAAACGATCAATATCGAGCAGGATCAAAAGTTCACCATCGAGGCGATAGACACCCTGCGACACATCGCGCCAGCCCTGCTCCATGTTGGCCGGGTTTTGCTCAAAGCTCTCGGCCGGCGGTGACATGACTTCGCCGACACTGTCGACCATCAAACTGTAAAGTTCGCCCTGGTGTTCGATCACAACGTACATACCGGGGTTGGAGTCTTCGCGATCGGGCAGGCCTAGTTTCTTGGGCACATCAATGACTGTGACAATCCGTCCCCGAAGGTTGAGAGCGCCGGCAATCTCGGGCGGTGCCAGCGGCACACGCGTTACCTTTTGGGCCGCCAGAACATCGTGGACACAAAGGACCTGGATGCCGAACGGCTGCACACCGATCTTGACTGTCAGGTAGAGATTGCTTTCGTCTCCGCTTTCAACTACCGGCGTGAATGACGCCTGATTTTCCGTGCTCATGCTGCGATCCTTCCGTCACTAATCGTATCTGCCAAAACATCTCTCAGAGCCTGGCGATCACTTTTTTCTACACAATGGCTGTAACCGGATTCTGCTGCCCGCTCGATTTCGTCGGGCGATGCGTCAGAGGTAAGCGCTATGAAGGCCGCGTCTGTCCAGCCACCATCGGCTGTCATGGCCCGCGGCACATCCGTACCATTTGTATCCAGCGAAATGTCAACCAGCACAGCGTCGAACCGGCGACCGCTTTCCTTGATCTCCTCGGCCTCAGTCACGGACGTTGTTGTCGTGACGTCAAAACCGATACCGTTCAGGTAAGAGCTCAACAGATTGCGCAGGAACTGGTTTTCTGCCATCAAGAGAACTTCCGGTGTCCTGCCGTCGTCCTCAACCGCAACCGATACGCCGCGTTTGCCGAACCAGTCACCGTAGGCTTTCTTGAGATAATGCGGTACGTCGAGCACACCTGTCGCTTCACCGCCGATGATGGCGCTGCCAACAAAGCCGATTTCCGGTGATTCGAGTTCCAGACTGAGTTTGCTCTCAACGATATCAACGATATCGTCGACGATGAGGCCCATGGAGCGATCCTGATCGGTAAAGACCAATACAGGCTGGCGACCTTTTTCTTTCACGCCATTCGCGCCCTCGACATTGATCAAGGGCATCAAACGACCGCGGTACTGCACCATCATTTGACCATTGGATTCTTCAACCGAGTCGACTTCGAAGTCTTCAAGGCGGTCAACCAGTGCCAGCGGTACTGCTGTCGGTTCTGTGCCACCGGCGCGGAATATCAACAATGCCGCCTGATCGCTTTCACCCTGGCCAACACCAATCGTTTCAGATTCTGCGTCTTCGTCCGGCATGGATGTATCACCAATCTTCGTTGCGATCCCGTTCGGATCGAGGATCATGATCACACTGCCGTCGCCCAGAATAGTATTCCCTGAGAACATGCTGATGTCCCGCAGGATGGGTGCGACCGGCTTGACGACGATTTCCTCGGTGTCGAACACACGATCAACGATAATGCCGAACTGGTAGGTGCCGACCTGCGAGACCATGATGAATTGCTCATCACCCTTGCGGCCCTTCCGACCCTTGCGACCATCGGACGCTTCATCGGCATTGCCATCGGGGAAGTCGACGACGACGTCATCAGCTTCGATTTCAACTTCGGCTTCAACAACTTCAGCCGCAGCAACTTCTGCATCCTGATCCTCAAGGTCGAGAATTTCGCGCAGGTTAACCAGCGGCAGCAACCGATTGCGCAGTCGCAACACGGAGGTGTCGTTGATCTTTTCGATGCGGTGTTCGCTGTCTCCGGAGGCCCGGACAAGTTCGACGACACTGATTTGCGGCATGGCGAAGCGTTCGCCGGCACATCCAACAACCAGTGCAGAAACAATCGCCAGCGTCAGCGGGATTTTAATTGTCGCTGTGCTGCCTTTGCCGGTAATCGATGCCAATTCAATCGTACCACCAATTTTCTCGATATTGGTGCGCACGACATCCATGCCAACGCCACGACCCGAAACGTTTGTCACTTTTTCAGCAGTCGAGAAACCAGGCTTGAAGACATATTGAATGATTTGCACATCGGTCAACGCAGCGACTTCGGCTTCGCTGCCCATTCCGTTGGCAATGATTTTCTCTTTGACCCGATCAATATTAATGCCGGCACCATCGTCTTTAATCTGGACAATGATATGGCCGCCTTCGTGGTAGGCGTTAAGGACGATGCGACCGCCCTCACGTTTACCAGCCGCTTTGCGGATATCAGGAGTTTCAATGCCGTGATCAGCTGAATTGCGAACCATATGCGTCAAGGGATCGCGAACCAGTTCGAGAACCTGACGATCGAGTTCAGTGTCGGCACCGATCATTTCGAGGTCAATTTTCTTGCCGAGATCCTGTGACAGATCGCGAATAATACGCGGCAACTTGGCCCAAGCATTGCCGATTGGCTGCATGCGCGTCTTCATGACGGCTTCCTGCAGGTCGGTCGTCACATGGCTCAGGCGCTGAAGCGGGACAGCAAAGTCACTGTCTGCATTGCCCTGAACGCGAAGCAACTGCATAAGCTGGTTGCGTGTCAGTACCAGTTCGGAAACTGTCGTCATCAGGTCTTCAAGCAGATCGACTGTGACGCGAATGGTTTGTTTGGCCAGCTGGGCGTCATTGGTCGGCTTGCCAGAGGGGGCTTCTTCAGCAGCCTTTTGGGGAGCAGCCTGCGGAACAGGTTCGACTTCGGCTTCCTCTTCAACGGCTTCAGCCACAGGTGCGGCTTCGGGAGCGACCTCTTCCGTCGAAGGCGCATCCTCGTCACCGCCGATCGGGCCTTCGGTTTCCTGGAATACGCGTTCAAGCTCTTCCAGAGAAACTTCACCGGCCTTGATCTCACGATCACTATCTTCAACGACTGTTACGACAAGTTCGGGCTCCGGTGTCGGTGCCAGCGTCGCGCCTTCGGCGGCGGCGTCCAGACGGCCGATCAATTCCAGATCGTCTCCGTCGGGTTCAACCTGGTTTGCGGCCAGTTCACCCAGCAAGACCTTGATCTGGTCAAGGGCTTCAAGAACCAGGGTGACGATTGCCGGTGTGACTTCCAGTTTGCCATCGCGAACCTTGCCCAGGATGTTCTCGCCTGAATGCGCAACGGCTTCAAGGCGCGGCAGCCCAAGAAATCCACATGTTCCCTTGATGGTGTGAACAATGCGAAAAATATTGGCCAGCAATTCCGGATTATTCGGATCCTGCTCAAGTTTGACCAATTCAACATCGACTTCGTCAATGCTCTCGGTTGTTTCCATCAAAAAATCACTAAGTAGATCGTCCATAATTCAATCCCCTGTATTCGTCCTGAAGGGCGACACCTGTCGCCTGAAATTCTAATCCCGGTAACCCGTCCGCGGGCTCTGGGGGCGCCGGACCCCGCGGACGGTACCGAGCCACCGATACTCTGGTGGCTATCCAAAATCGTTTCATGTTTCCTTACAGATTAAAAAATCCGGGATTTCACACAAACGACCAAACTGTAGTTTCGTGTCCATCCGGCATATTGGTCCGCCGGCTGAATTGACTGTATTTCACCATCACCGTGTATCTTTCATATGTCGGTAAACAAAATATTTGTAACGCCACAGGTTCGTTTGTAACGGGCATGTAACCAGGCTTGTGGCGCGATGCAGGCGGCAAATGAAAGGCCGGTTAAAAATCCTGTGTTGCCTCGCGAATATGCAGGTGCAGTGCCGCCGAACGCTTGAATAAATCCTGCAATTCCATTGGCAACCTGGGGAAACGCTCGCCGCGTGACAGCGCGGCCAGATCGCCGGCCAGGTTGTCATTTTGGAGGATATCAACGGCTTCGCGATAAGCGACTTCGCCTTCGTGTGCCGATACCAGCAAATGAACGTTGGCGATAACGTCGATCAGCCAGTCCGAAGGGCGATAAAACTCCAGGCGCATTTCTGACATTTCCAGACTAAGCGGCTTCAGTCCACCTTCCGGGAAGCGCGACTTAAGGACTTTTCTGTATTCGACAATCAAGGTATGGGCGTCGTGGCAAATCTGGTCAAGCTCAAGCAGCGACATCTCTCGCCTGGTCGTCCGTTCGTCGTTCAGCGGCTCCTCGCCTTCGACGATTTCTGGACTATTTTGCAACGCACTCATAGGAAACAACTCTCCAAGGTCTTCGAAACCCGAAAATTCAAAAAAATAGTGCCGTTTTAAAATTTATTAATCAGGGCAAACGTTGTGGTTGTCTCAGGCCGCTTCCAAAACTTCATCGACCAAAGCCAGTAAATCCTTCGGGCTGAAAGGTTTGGCCAATGTCCGGTTGGCCCCCATGTGGCCTGCAAGTCCGAGATAAACATCGCGCGGCACACGCCCGCCACCCGACACCGCAATTATCGGAACACTTTCGTCGTCCTTGCGAATGGCGGCGATGGTTTCAAGCCCTTCGCCTTCGGCCATGACGATATCGGTAATGACCAGGTCAACCTTCGTTTCTTCCAGCATTGCATAACCTTCACGACCACCACCGGCCAGCCGGACTTCGTGGCCGCCGCGCGTCAACAATCGGTTCATCATCGATCGAATGTCTTCGTCGTCGTCTATTACAAGAATGAAAGCCATAATCTGTCGCTCCAAATAATCAGTAGTTACGCCATCAGCTCGCGAATTAATTCGCCCAGTCGTCGCGGCGCTATGGGTTTCGTTAGAATTTCCCGTACATTCGAGATCCCGAGCGACTCAATGGTCATTTCCGGGTGGTAGCCACTGCAAATCACGATTGGAATATCTTCTCGTAACGTACTGATTTCTCTGGCTAAATTTGAACCATTTAATTGCGGCATTGTTTGATCGGTAATCACAAGATCAAACATGTCGGGTGAGGCCTGAAAAGCTTCCAGAGCCTCGCGACTGGAGGTAAACGTCGAGACCTGATAGCCGAGGCGACCCAGCGGACGAACCATTGCCTGGCAAATCGCAGCTTCATCGTCGACAAACAGAATGTGCTCAAGTCCGCTCGCCCTGCGCTGGACTCCGCGTGCAACATCTTCTTCACTTACGACAACGTCCGCTTCAGCACAGGGAAGCAAGATCGTCACCGTCGTACCAACATTCGGCTCGCTGGAAATCGAAATAGTCCCGCCGTGACTTGTGACAATGCCATGCACAACAGCCATGCCAAGCCCGGTCCCCTTGCCGGGCCCCTTGGACGTAAAGAAGGGTTCGAAAACACGATCCCGTATATTTTTCGACATGCCAACGCCGTCGTCGGCAACACTGAATTCGTAATAAGGACCAGGTTTGAAATCTGAATCGCGTCGGCCGCCACCTTTCTTGACATCAACCCGGCTCAATCGAACATCGATCGTGCCGCCATTTTCTTCCATGGCTTGAGCTGAATTCAGGCAGAGATTGAGAACAACCTGCTGCCACTGTGTTGCATCTGCAACGACAACAGCTGAACTGGTTTCGATATCCGACTGGAAGACAACATTGGAGGGAATAGCGGCGCGCGACATTTCAAGGCCCGCGCGAACGACTTCAGGAAATTCGATGAGTTCAGGATTGTTGTCGTCCTTGCGGCTAAACGCCAAAATCTGGGAGGTCAGGTTGGCACCACGTTCGGCCGAGCTGATCACACTTGAAATATCGCGCCCGGTGTCGCTCTCTTCATCAAGATCGAGGAGCGCTGAATGGGCAAATCCCATGATCGCTGCCAGAATATTGTTAAAATCATGTGCGATCCCGCCGGCCAGAGTGCCGATGGCTTCGAGCTTCTGGGACTGACCATGCCGATCAAGAAACTGCGTGCGCTCTGCCTCGGCCTGGGTCTCCATTGTCGTATCGCGAACGATGACGGCAAATCCGGTACGCCCGTCAACACTTATATTGTTGATCGAAATCTTGCCGGGGAAATTTTCGCCGTTTATGCGTCGACAATCGACATCACGCTCCAGGCGAACGGAATTATCGGCGTCAAGCGCATACTGAACGGCTACGGAAAAACTGCCGGTTTCGCCCTCCGGCATTTCAGGCATAAGAACCTGAATATTGGATCCGATAACATCGTCCGCCGCATAACCGAATATTTTTTCGGCTGAGGCGCTATAACTTTCGACAATGCCAAAGGCGTCAAACCCGATGACGGCTTCTTCGACGCTATCGACGATAGCGCGGACATATTGTTCGTTGCGACGAACATTCTGGATAAGCTGACTTTCCCGGACAACGATGCTGGGCAATCTGTCGAGGTTGGATCTCAGGACACAATCGACAACGCCGCTTTTGATCAATCCGCTTACACGCTTGATGTCATATCGATCAGCCACCGCTATTACACGCGTGGATGACCGGGCGTTGGTTGTCGCCGCCAATACAGCACCAGGGCTTAAATCGATGGGTTTGATGCCCCCGGTCGGATTATTGTCGGTCCGATTTTCATTTACCCGTCCATCATCATCGACAACGGCAAAGTCCCAGTTTCGGACAGCCAGTGCTTCTGTCAATTCTTCAGCCGTCGCGATTTCGCGCCAGACAGGTTCAAACCCGCCGCGGCGAAGTGCGCCAACAACATTTTCCACATCTTTGTCGGTGTGCAGCAAAACTAACACACTGATTTGTTCGGTCTGCATTTCAAGCACCACTCATTTGACAGTACAACTTCGGGGAACCAAATTTAGCCTCCAACAGTCTCAACTCTTCAAAACTCACGTTTTTAAGGGTTTGTGCGACGGTCATCATCCAACCACTATTTTGTTTCTCCTTTTTGTCTCCTGAGCGCTGTCGTGTATCATTCGCGTAACAGTTTGTGAAAATGGCTGAAAATTAGTCACATTCCCGTGTCGATAATGTATTATTCGTCGAATAACAGGGGATTGAGGCGCAGCGGGGGCGCGTAAGTTATGGATACCAATGAGCATATTCTGGTCGTTGACGACGATGTAGAAATTTGTGCCTCGCTGGATAGCTATTTGTCGAAAAACGGCTACAAGGTTTCTTCGCTTAACAGTGGGGACGGCCTGACTGAATTGCTTGAACACGGCGATATAGATCTCTTGATTCTCGATCTTATGCTGCCGGGAAAAGACGGGCTTGAACTCACCAATGAAGTCCGGCGTGGATTTGATTTACCCGTCATCATGCTGACGGGTCGAGGGGATGACATTGATCGCATCATCGGGCTGGAAATGGGTGCGGATGACTATTTACCCAAACCCTTTAACCCGAGGGAATTGCTGGCACGAATCCGGGCGGTTCTCAAACGGGCACAACGCAATATCAATGAAGCTGGCGACTCCGATCCAGACGAAAGTACGATTTATCAGATCGGTGAACTGCAACTTGATACAGGTCCCCGACGCCTGACAACTTCAGACGGTCAGGTCGTTGCATTGACCGACGGGGAATATCAACTCATGCTGGCCTTTGCCTCCCATCCCAATCGGGTATTGAGCCGGGACTATCTGCTGGATCTTACCCGGGACCGGGATTTTGCACCTTTCGACCGCAGCATCGACATTCAGGTCAGTCGCCTGCGCCGGAAAATCGAACCTGACCCCAAACAACCCCGCTATATTCGAACGATCCGCAACGGCGGGTACATATTTAACAGTGACGGCAGCACTGAAGGGCTCGAATAATATTTCTCTGACCATTGCGCCCGACAAAATTTTCCAACTCTTGCTGGTTTAAATTTCGTTTATTGAGTTAGTCTGGGTTTATGCCATTTAAGTATCGCCTCGCTGCAACAATTTTCGCCCTGCAAACAGTTTTGATCGTTGTCATCGTCTGGCAAAGTGATCGGATATTGTCGCTTGGCGATATCAGGCAAAACGACATTCAGGAAAATCACTCCGTCGATCTGTTACAGACGGTCGGAAAAAACGCCTTGCTGGGCAAGGACAAACTGGATCTCCAGACCTTTTTAGCTCTGGAATTTTCGAACGGTCGTTATACGTATGTCGTCGTCACGGATACCAAAGGCATCGTAATTGCTGCGGTCCCCGACAGCCTGATCGGCAGCAAATTCAAACCCGACACAAATGGACAAAGTGTTGGGGACAAAGGTCAGGTCATTTCGGGCGAGAAGAAGCGCCTGGGTGCGTATCATTATCAACTGGCCGATGTCTCGCCTGTCCTCGACAGGGAAAAATCGCGCAATCGCATCATCTACATCGCTGTCGTCGGCCTTGTTTTTATCGGCTTTATCGGATTGTTCCTCAGCAATTTGCTCAGCCGTCGCATTGAAAATCTGGCAACGACTGCGGCGCGTTTATCAGCGGGCGACTGGTCAGCACGTGTTGACATCTCGGGCGGCGGAGAGATTGAAGCGGTCGGCCGGGCCTTGAACGAAATGGCTGAATATGCCAGCAGGCAAGTTGCGGCGCTGGCCGAAAGCGAAGAACAATACCGGGGTCTGGTTGAATTATCTCCTGATGCCATTCTCATAAATGAGGCGGGCAAACTGACGTTCGTCAATCTCAGTGCCGCAAGTCTTTTTGGTGCGGCGTCGGTTGACGAATTGATCGGGCGCGACGTGACGACGTTATTACATCCCGACGACAGGTCTATTGCGGCTCAAGGCGTAAGACGGCTCTACCAGGGTGGGACAGCAAGTCTGGTTGAGCTGCGCTGGTTACGTCTGGACGGCAGCATTGTAATTTCAGAAACCACCCGCCAGGTATTCGACCATCAGGGCGAACGCGGCATCGTGACCGTTATTCGGGACATAACGGAACGTCGCAAAACAGAAGAGCATCAACGCCAGTCCCAGCGCCTTGAAGCGATTGGTCAATTGACAGGCGGTGTGGCGCACGATTTCAATAATTTACTGGCCGTTGTTATCTGGAATCTGGAAGTCTTGCGCGAAGAACTCGAGGGTGACGAGGACAAACTGGAAACCCTGGATCGGGCAAGCCGGGCCTCCGAACGTGGTGCCGACCTTGTCCGCCAGTTGCTCGCGTTCTCACGCAAGCAATCCCTCAGGGCCATGCCACTGGATCTAAATCATTCGATCAATCAAACAACGGAACTGGTCTCAAGTACACTCGGCGAAAACATCGAGATCAACCGGAATCTTGACGATAATTTATGGTCGGCGGCGGCCGATCCTGTACAAATTGAAAACGTCATACTCAATCTGGCCATCAATTCCCGTGATGCGATGCCCGATGGCGGCACAATGACAATCAAAACAGAGAACGTCTCGCTCGACGAACCCGCCGTGATCGATAACTCACCGGTTGAAGCTGGCGAATACGCGTCGATATCGATCACTGACAATGGTAGCGGGATGACACCGGAAGTTGTCGATCGCGCGCTTGAACCCTTTTTTACGACAAAACTTGTAGGCCAGGGGACGGGCCTGGGCTTGAGCACTGTCTACGGATTTGTAAAGCAATCGAAAGGTTTCCTGGCGATCCGAAGTGAGATTGGAAAAGGTACAACCATCACAATCCTGCTGCCACGGTTAAACGAAGATGAAGCCGTGGACACTGCCGAAGTCGATGTCAACGAGGTTCTGCCCCAGGGCAGAGGCGAGACCATTCTGGTTGTCGAAGACAATCCCGAAGTGCTGCAATCGGTGGAACGCATTATCGGCGGGTTCGGTTACGAGGTAAGAAGTGCGACAAGCGGACCCAAAGCCATTGAATTTATGGAAGAACTTGAAGTCGGCGATATCGATTTGATGTTGACTGACATTGGCCTGGCCGGTGGTATGGATGGCTGGGAAGTCGCTGCACGGGCACGTCGATTGCTGCCGGGTCTGAAGGTCATCTACATGTCAGGCTACGCGGATAACGTCCTGGCGCATGGCGATCTGGAGCAGAACCAGAAGAGACTGTTGCGCAAGCCCTTCCGGCGTGCCGAACTGGGCAGGCGTTTACGCGAAGTGCTCGACGAGGAAGATGGATAAAAAGTAGTAACTGCTAGCCGTTGATCGGCAATTCCTCGATGTCGTATCCATGTCCGATACGCCGGTTGAGGACGGGGTCCTCGATCTCGAATTCGAAGCGTGAGGCCGGCCGTACGCCGCCAAGAGCCGCCAGCGTTCCACCGAACATCAGGGTACCGTCGGCCAGCTTTCCGCCGTCTGTATACCGCTCGATCAACTCGTCGACGTGACGCATCTCCGACAGGGTTCCCTGCTGATAGAGCACACGCTTTCCATTTTCGATAATCCACGCGCGCAGTATCAGCTGATCCCAGTGAGCGGCAACTTCGGACACCGGCCAGAGCTGTCCGGCCAGCGGTTTTTCGCAAAGTTGCTTGGCGATTGTGATGCCATGGGCCTCAACTTTTCGATCCGTATGTTCGGAAGCCGTGCCGATCCAGAGCGCGCCGTCGAGCGAGACAACAAAATATTCCACTTCACCACTACTGTCGCCACCTACGACCTGTATTTCATCGGCTGTCGTCAAATGCGCAGCCGAGGTCCGATAGAACATTGGTACTTCGGACGGTCGCGGGATCCCGAGTTCCGCCAGTTCCTCGATGTGGGCCTCCAGGGCTGCGACATCCCGCCCTGTCCAGCCACCGATGACGGCGTCAGTTATCGATATCGTTTTGCGCTGCGTTTCGTTTGCAGTGACAAAGTCAAATTCGAGCGATACGGCACTTGTCATGAAAATTCCTGACGTGAGAAATGAAGCGCAAGGATGTCAGATGACACCGTCTTGTCGGAGTTGGGTGATGGTGTCGTCGTCCAGTTCAAGAATATCTTTCAGCACGTCGTCCGTGTGCTGGCCGAGGACCGGCGGCGCGGAATGGATTGACGTCGGTGTTTTGGACAAACGCATCGGGCTGTTGATGATCGGTACCTTTGCTGATTCGGCCGCAGGCGAATCGAGTTCGAGTTTCATGTTCCGCGCAATCACATGCTCATCCGTAAAGACCTGGTGCAGGTCATTGATCGGACCACAGCTGATATTTGCTGCCTCGAGCTCTGTCAGCCAGAACGATGATGGCTTCCGGGCAAGAACTTCCTCCAGTTCCGGGATCAGAATATCCCGATTCTTGAGACGCATCGCATTGGTTTTGTATCTTTCATCCTCAAGCAAGTGAGGCAATTCGGCAACCTTGCAGAACCGTCCAAACTGATTGTCGTTACCGACCGCCATGATGATATCGCCGTCCGATGTCTTGAATGCCTGATACGGCACAATATTGGGATGTGCGTTGCCGAGGCGTGGCGGATTTTTCCCTGTGGCCAGATAATTCATGCCCTGGATTGTCGAAAAGGCCACCATCACGTCAAGCATGCCGATGTCGATAAACTGTCCCTCCCCGGTCAACTCGCGGTGACGCAGCGCCGCATTGATGGCGACGCCGGCATACATGCCGGCCATCAAATCAGCGACCGGCACCGCGACCTTGACCGGCATGCCGTCCGGTTCACCTGTCAAACTCATAAGACCGCCCATGCCTTGTATGAGCACATCGTACCCCGGTCGATGGGCATAAGGCCCGGTCTGCCCGAACCCTGTGATGGAGCAATAGATCAGCCCCGGGAATTCATCCTTGAGCTGGTCATATCCGAGGCCGTATTTGGACAGGCCACCAGTCTTGAAGTTTTCGACCAGGACCTGGGATTTGGCGATGAAACGTTTGGCCAGCGCCTGACCTTCGGCTGTCGCGACGTCCAGGGTGACCGAGCGCTTGTTCCGGTTTGCCGCGCTGAAATAGATACTTTCCCCGGTGTCATTTCCATCGCCGTCCTTGACGAAAGGCGGCGCAAAACCACGGGTGTCGTCCCCCGAGCCCGGCTTCTCGATTTTGATCACATCGGCACCCAGATCCGCCAGCATCTGGGTGCAGGTCGGGCCAGCCAGAACGCGCGTAAGATCAAAAACCCGAATACCGTCCAGGGGACCAGCCATATTGAATTCCTCAGTTTATTGGTTCGACGTCTCGCCGGGAGCGGGTCGCCGCAAAATTGTGACAATCCCCTTATAGCGGGCACCTCACATTCTTTGAAATAATTTATGCGGTTTCCGTTACGCAACAGTCTTCGAAATTCATTCCCGCGTTGGAGAAAACGCCGGGATGCAGTTGCGCATTGTTCATGAAGGTGTTTCTTTGGCACTGGTTGTGAACGGGAATTTTCGGCAGAAAAGAGATTTTGTCATGAACGAAAAGCGCTATGACGGTTTCGCCCGCGCCCTGCACTGGTTGATGGCCATCCTGATCATCCTGATGATGGTTGTCGGCGTCCGCCTCGAGGACCTGACGCCGGCTGCACGAACCCAGCCTTTGACATTGCACAGCGGGATCGGACTGGTTTTGTTGCTCCTTGTCATCATCAGGCTTTGGTGGCGCCACAAACATCCGGCGCCGCCCTATCCGCAATCCATGTCCAGCCGTCAACAAAAACTGGCGAAGCTGGTGGTTTATGGCTTTTACGGATTGATGATATTTCAACCCGTCGTCGGCCTGATGTATGCAGCGACCCACCTCGAAACACAGGTATCTCCCTTTGGTCTGATCAACCTCACCGCACTCTTGCCGTCGGAGACAAGCCTCAATCAGGTTTTTGGCACGCTGCATGGCCTGGGATTTAGTCTGCTTGCCCTGCTCATCATAGGCCACACAGGCGCTGCGTTAAAACACTGGCTGATGGACAAGGACGAAATTCCCTCTCGCATGGTGCCTTTCGTCAAGTCGCCGAAGCGGGATTGAAACACCGCTGTTACATAAGGGTCGCTTGCAGAAATCTACGGGTTACACGTCAATGTTCTAATCCCAGTGACAAACAAACGGGGAATGACCTTTCGAATGATTTGAGCGGGCTTGTTGCCCGACGAAGGTCGTGGACGTAAATGCTGGATATCTTTTGGATCATATTTTGCACAACCCTGGTCTTGCTGATGCAAGCCGGTTTCCTGAGTCTGGAAATCGGCTTTTCGCGCAGCAAGAACATGCTCAATGTGGCCATGAAAAACATGGCCGACATTATCCTGACCATTGTGCTTTTTTGGGCCGTCGGTTTCATGATTATGTTTGGCCCGTCGATCAGTGGCTGGCTGGCAATCTCGGAGCCCGTTACCAATGCGATCTCGAATGACCGCCTTTCCGCCATCCTGTTATTTGAAGCACTATTTTGCGGCACGGCGACAACAATCGTGTCGGGTGCCGTAGCCGAACGATTGAAGTTCCCGGCCTATTTGCTGGTCGCTGCCTTGATGGCCATATTCCTGTTCCCGCTCATGGGCCACTGGGTCTGGAATTCGCATGTCTCCGCGGCCAGTCAGGGCTGGCTTGAGGGTCTCGGGTTTATCGACTGGGCTGGTGGAACGGTGGTTCACAGCCTGGGTGGCTGGGTCTCACTGGCCCTTGTCCTTGTCGTCGGACCACGCCTGAACCGATTTGCCAGCGGGGTTGACAGGATCGAAGGCTATTCAATCCGGAATTTGCCCTTCGCCATGCTCGGCGCTTTCATCCTGTTCGTCGGCTGGATTGGATTTAATGCCGGTGCCACGCTCCGGTTCGATACGTCGGTCTCCTCAATCGTCATGAATACGGTGATCGCCGGCGCGACCGGCGGCGTCGCCGGTTCTCTCTTCGGCTGGTTCAGGACCGGCAGCCCTGGCGTTCTGAACTGCATCGGCGGTCTGCTGTCTGGCCTGGTTTCAATCACAGCCGGTGCCCACGCCGTCACTCCGTCCAGCGCGGTACTCATTGGAGGTATCAGTGGCATTGTCTCGGTCATGGCATTTGAAGTACTGGAGAAACTGAAAATTGATGACGTCGTCGGTGCTGTCCCTATCCACCTGATTGGAGGCATATGGGGAACGCTTGCCGTCGCACTGTTTGCCAACGCCGAGCACCTGAAGGCCGACGATCGATTGAGTCAACTGGGCGTACAGGTATTAGGGATCGGAGCCTGTTTTGTTCTCGGCTTCGTTCTTATTTATCCCCTGTTTCGGGTCCTGAACACACTTTACCCCTTGCGCGTCTCCAAGGCCGACGAGGAACGGGGCCTCAGCGTCTCGGAGCACGGTACTTTAAGCGAACTGGATCAACTCGTCGAAGTGATGGCAAAACAATCCGAGACCGGAGATTTGTCGAAACGCGCCGCGCAAAACGATTTGACCGAGCTCGGGATGGTGGGGAATTATTACAACAAACTTGTCGAAAAACAGGAGATTTTGACAAACAATCTTGAATCCCATGTCGCACGACGCACATCGCAACTGGAAAATGCAAACTCGGAACTAAAATTTGAAGTCGAACAACGAAAGAAAGCCCAGTCAGCCTTGTCCCGGGCGAAGGAAGAAGCTGAATTGGCCAACTGGACGAAATCTTCCTTTCTCGCCAACATGAGTCATGAACTCAGAACTCCGCTGAACTCGATCATCGGATTTTCTGACATTCTGAACGCTCAAATGTACGGCGAACTGCCAGATCCGAGATATCTGGATTACGTCAAATGCATCAATGATTCCGGTCAGCACCTGCTGGCGATCATTAACGATATCCTTGATCTGTCAAAAATCGAGAATGGTGAACTCGAATTGCATGAAGAATATCTGAGCGTCCGGGAAATGGTCGAAAGCTGCTTCAACATTGTATCTCAGGATGCCATTCATCAGGGCCTCGACCTCACGTCGGACGTACCTGATGACATGCCTTTGCTCCTGGCAGACGAACTACGAGTTCGGCAAATATTGCTTAATCTGTTGTCGAACGCCATCAAGTTTACCCCTGAACGCGGGCGGGTTTCGATCAAGGCCGTCGGGTCGGGGCAAACGGGGATAATCGTAAGTGTTTCGGACACCGGGATTGGCATTCCCGAGGCTGATTTCGAAAAAGTATTGAGACCGTTTGGACAGTCTGACGACATAATGACACGCCAGAACGAAGGCACCGGTCTCGGTCTGTCGATATCGAAATCACTGATTGAGCTTCATGGCGGCAAGCTCAAGCTGGAAAGCGTTGTCAAAAAAGGCACAACAGTGTCGATCGAATTCCCGGCCAAACGGAATTTGAAAGACGAATAAATCCGGGTCATCCAACGCTGTGATATCAAGTCTGACCCGCTTGCCCGAATCGGGCAGGTACGGATCAGGCCTTGATATCAAAGAAGGAGACCTGCACGTCAGGCGGCGACGTTTTCGGTTACTGCATTTGCCGGGATCAATTCAGTAATACGGGCATGGGCAGCCGTGATGGCCTGTGACTTGACCTCATCCCCCATCGCCAGACCTTCGGCATTGATGAAAGTGATGTCGGTTATACCCATTAATCCCATAATCGTCCGAATGTAGGGCGTTTGCGTATCGTAAGGCGTGTCGAGGTACTGGCCGCCCCGGGCTGCCAGCACATAAACTTTTTTGTCCTTCAGCAGGCCTTCGGGACCGTTTTCGGTGTAGCGAAACGTTTCGCCGGCGCGGGCGACATGATCGATCCAGCTTTTGAACGTCGACGGGACACCCATATTATACATCGGCATGCCAATGACGATGACGTCGGCTGCTCTCATTTCCGAGATCAATTCCTCTGACAGCCGAACAGCAGAAGCTTGCTCAGGGCTCCGTTCTTCCGCCGGACTGGTAAATCCCGAAAAAGCCGTCGCGTCGAGGTGTGGCACTGGATCGCCAGCCAGGTCACGCCGCGTCACATTGGTATCTGGATGCTGGCTCATCCAGCGTTTGACAAACACATCACTCAATTGAGCCGACTGACCATCAAGGCCAAAAACACTGGAATCGACATGTAGTAAACGGGTCATTGTTGTTCCTCCAAATCCGGGTTTAATGTTCTGCAGGAGATATAGATAGAAATTTTCGATTTAAAATTGATATATTTCGTTTATTTTAATCGAATAATTCGATATATAAGTAGGTTTATGGATATTCATCTCCCGGGTCACGCCGCTACACTGTCTCAGTGGCGTTGCGCAATTGCGGTGTCACAAAGTGGTGGATTTGCCAGCGCTGCGGCTCAATTACACAAAAGCCAGTCGACAGTCAGCCATGCCGTCAACGAACTCTCGGTGCGGCTCGGCATCGATATTTTTCAAAAAGACGGGCGCAAGGCTGTCCTGACGGAGGCGGGAAAAGCCCTGCTGCACCGGGCAGAAAGATTACTGCGGGACGCGACGGCGCTTGAACATCTGGCCGCGACCATGGTCGAAGGTCACGACGCAGAGCTTAATATTGCTGTCGATTCCATCGTGCCGTCGGATCTGGTGATCAATGCGCTGAAATTCTTCGCAGAAACGGCACCCCAGACCCGCGTCAGCGTCCATGAAACTGTTTTGTCCGGCACCTATGAAGCCCTTGTCGAAGGCCGGGTCGACTTCGCAATATCCGGCTTTTACCCGACGGATTTTGTCGCGACCTATTTGCTGGATGTCGAGTTTGTTGCGGCGGCTCATCGTGACCATGCGCTCCACCAGATCGACCGGCCGCTGGATTACGATGACCTGCGCCATCATCGACAGCTGGTCATCAGGGACTCAGGCCAAAGTGATCACGATGCCGGTTGGCTAGAGGCTGAACAGCGATGGACGTTCTCGACGTCTTCAGGGTCACTGGAAGCGATGCGGTCAGGTGCCGGCTTTGCCTGGCTCCCCCGCAACAAGATTGAGCGTGACCTCGAACAAGGCACGCTCGTGCCCCTGAAAATGAAATACGGTGGCACGCGGCGAACAGAAGTCAGTATTGTCCATCAAACCACTACCAGCCTTGGGCCCAGCGGGCAGGAACTCGTCGATGCATTCATCAAGGCGGCAAGCTACGCAGGTTCTACGACCTGAGTAATTGCTGCATGGATTGACGAAGATCCGCCATCGAATAGGGCTTTTGCAAGATCAGGAATTGCTCACCATCCTGATCTTTTTCCTCGACGTATTTGTCGGGATAACCTGACGTCAATTGTATTGCCGGCCCCTGGTCCATCTCGGAGATGTGGCGAGCAAGTTCCAGCCCACTCATGCCGCCTGGCATGACAACGTCACTGAAAACGCCATCTATATCGCCATTTGTACTCAGAATATCCAGTGCTGAACGTCCGTCTGCTGCCTCGACAACCTTGTAACCGAGGCCGCGCATCATGTCAGAAGTCGTCGTCCGAACGTCGATATCGTCTTCAACAACCAGAATTGTGCCTTTGGCGGGTGTGGCCGAAGCGTTCGATTTTCCGGATGTCTCGACGTTGCCGGCACTGTCGTCGGCGACTGGCAGGGTCAAGGTTACGGTCGTCCCTTTGTTCTGGACACTGTCGATCGATGTAAAACCGCCGGACTGGCGGGCAAATCCGTACACCATGCTGAGACCAAGCCCGCTGCCCTCTCCGACTTCTTTTGTCGTGTAAAATGGATCAAAGGCACGCTTCATCACCGTTTGTGACATGCCGCTGCCGCTATCTGACATGGCAATACTTACGTAATTGCCAGGTGCCACGACTTCTTCATCAATCTCCAGACCCTCGTGTAAAGTCTCTTGCGCGACAACGATTTTGAGTTGCCCACCCTCCGGCATCGCACTTCTTGAATTGAGGGCGAGATTGAGCAATGCATTTTGCAGGGCATTGCGATCAATATTAATCGAGGGCATCTCACCCACGAATTCCACTTCGATATGAATATCTTCGCCCAGCGTGCGCTGCAAAAGGCTTTGCGTTTCGGATAGCTCGTCTTTCAAATCAATAACCCGTGGCACCAGCATCTGCTGTCGGGAGAACGATAACAACTGGCTGGTCAAACTGCTGCCGCGCTCAACAGCATTTTCGATCTGGCCAGCCCATTCGGCTGTTGGTCCGTCGGCGCCTTCAACCAGGATCATTGATGTCGCACCGCTGACAACCTGAAGCAGATTGTTGAAATCATGCGCCAGGCCACCGGTCAATTGACCAATCGTCGCAAGTTTCTGGGAATGCACAAGCTGATCCTGGACATGTTTCAGCTCGGTAATATCGCTGAAAACGCCTTGCATGGCAGGCTCGCCCGCCCAGATCGTCATCTGTCCGGTAGCCTGGACAAATAACGGCGTCCCGTCCTTTCGAAGATAGGTCAATTCGGCGAGGGGCAACGGCTGATCGGTACTGGAGGCTTGCAGAATGCGATCCCGGACTTTTCCCCGCTGGCTTTCCTCGATCACGTCAACGCTGCTTATTCCGACCATCTCTTCGGGACTGTCATAGCCCAAAAGACGCGCGGCAACTGTGTTGGCGTACAGGAATATGTTGTTTCGCTGAATCAGGAGAGCGACTGGCAGTTCGTCGACAAGCTGGCGATAGCGTTGCTCGCTCTCTTCGACAATCTTGGTGGCCTCGACCATTTTTGTGATGTCCGGGCTGATAGTGCCAATCAGTCGCTGCTTGCCGTCATCGACCGGAAACTTGATGTTCTGAACGTAGCCATGTTCACCGCTACGCCGCAGAATTCTGTTCTGGCGGGAAATTACCCGTCCGGTACGAATTACTTCCTGATCCTGTTCGACGATCAGTTTTACTGTTTCAGAATCAAATACATCGTGAACCGTCAATCCGATAAAATTATCGATTTCCGGGTAGCGTATGGAAAATGCCTTGTTGACAAAAATGAACCGTCCTTGCTCATCCTTGAGGTTGATCGGCGACGGAAGATTTTCATGAAACGCCTGAAACCTCGCCCGACTTTCTTTCGCCGCCAACTCGGCCTGAACGGACGCCGTAATATTGGTTACTGTGCCGACAAATGCGATTACTTCGCCGTCGTCGTCAAATTCGGCAGCGGCCTGGGCGTACACCCAGACCGTTTCACCATCAGGTTTCAGATATCGATATTCTGCCGAAAAGTTCCTGTTATCCTCTTTCGCTTCGTTCCAAAGTTGCCAGGCCTTGTCCCTGTCCTCCGGGTGCACGGCATTTATCCATCCTTCACCAAGTGCCTGTTCTCGAGACAGACCGGCAAATTCGCACCAGCGATCATTTACGTAGGTTTTTCGCCCGGTCGCATCGGACTTGTAAACACCAACCGGTGAAATATCAGAGAGTGTTTTGTAGCGCTTTTCACTTTCGATCAGCTGGTCCCTGCTTTCAGCCACTGCGGACAGGGTCCTGGATAGATAGTCTCTGGTGTTGTTGATTGCCTCGACCATTTCGTCGAGTTCATCTGCCGATTGCGAAGGCGTCGACGGACGCTCCAGCAGCAACGGAGAACCAGGTTTATTGATATCGATCCGGCCCATGTAGGCAGCGACCGTTTCAAGATGCCTGCCGACCAGGCGCTGAAACAGGATAATCAAAAACGCTGCAACGACAAATGTCTTGGCGGCATTGCTGATCAGAATGATCCAGATTTTTTGCCATAGCCGGTCGTAGATGTTGTTGAGGCTGCCGATAACCGTCAAGGACCCCAGTTTGTGAGTGCGGTCGCCTCGAACGAGGGTCAGTTCAAAATTGGTTGAAATGATGGCGTCCGACTTTTGCGTCCCGGCTTGCCAGGCGGTTTTGTTATCAACCACTATCCTCGCGTATTCGATATCTCGCAGATTGACCAGCCCGGCCATCTCCAGATCAATTTGTTCGACATCGAGGTGCCAGAGGCTCAGCGATAAACTGTCCAGGTGCTGGGCACGGATGTCTGAAATCTGTTCGGTGATCAGGTCGCGATCGTTTTTGTATTCGACAAATAGCTGAAGGCCAGTCGTAAGCAGCGTGATTGCGCTACTGACAAGGATGACCGCAAAGGTCAGTTTGAGGCCGATTCGCGAAGGCAAGATCTTATTTATGATCGAACTGATCATGGATGCCACGCGCCTGCCGGACGTTGCTCGCTGCCAAATCCCCGACGCAATCGCCGGCATGAATATGGATCGGACCGATCAACAAATATTGGACCAATTATCCAGGCAACCATTTGCTGTTCCAACACTTGGCGACGTGGAGACCACACGAAAATCAAAAAGATCTGGCCACGTACGCGCTCAGCCCCCCGGCCAGATCAACCGTAAATTAATTATCATGCATCGCGCAAGGCGATAGCATCACGCCATCGGTTAAATTCCGTGAACAAGCGACAAATTTTACCGGGAATACCGTGTTTGTGCAAAAATAGCTGACTGGTGCTGATAGCAAGTGGTGGCGTGCTGTGGATTTTTCATCCGTTAGACACTCCTTTGGAAATTTGACCTCAATTGCGTCAGCAGTTTGTATTGCGGTCCTTGTTCAATACGGTTTTATCAATTCGTCTCTGGCCGATAGTGATGCGGCGTCCCGCCGACCACACGTGATCAACATATCGACCGAGGAGTATCCTCCCTACACGTCCGCCCATTTGAAGAAACTCGGCATCGACAGCCACATTGTCAGCGAAGCATTTCGACTGGAAGGCATTGAAGCCAAATTTCATTTTTTCCCCGGCGCGCGATCCTATGATCTGGCTAAACGCGGTGAAATGGATGCGACATTGCCCTGGGCGAAGAGATCAGGTCGTGAAAAGGATTTCATCTACAGCGATCCGGTCATCAAAGTTGATGTCGAGCAAATATTTTTTCACAAAGGGCAAAAACCTGCCTGGAACTCCTCCCGACAGGATTATCAGGCACTGGCGGGAACGCGATTTGCTGCCATCATATCCTATAATTATGGTGAAAAGTTTCAGTCAGCCGAAGCTGGCAACATCATCCAGGTCGAACGTGTGCGAGATCTGAAAATTGCTTTCCTGATGTTGCTGAACAATCGTGTGGATATGGTTATCAGCAAGGAACGCGTGGCTGATCACACACTGCAGTCAGAGTTTACGGTCGCCCAGACCAGCAGGCTGGACCGGGTCGCCGAGCACGAAGACGAAGACCGGTACGATCACTTGCTGATTTCCAGAAAATCTCCACACGCTGAATATTTTGCCAACGCCTACAGCAAGGGACTACAGAAACTTCACAGCAGCGGTTTCTATGACAGGTTTTTGGCGGATCTGAAGTCCGGAAAATATATTAAATCCGTGGCGGCCCAATAAGCCTGACACCAGCCGAAGTTGAACGGGTCATGTCGGCATTAAAGAGTCAATTCGGTGTTCAGCCATCTTGTGGCAACGTGCCGACGTTGCCTGATAACGGAATTTCCACAATCCACAACAATGTCGCCGGTTGAATATTGCGCTGCGGGAAGTCGAATGTCATGCTTTGCCCGTTGCGGTTAACGGCCAGAAACCACAGCGACTGTTCGTCGAGAATTTGAGTTCCCCGGTGCCGCGCCTCATCGGCGCAAGTGATCTGAAGTTATTTTTCCTCGAATGACCTGGCGCGTTCCCGGAGTTCGAATTTTTGAATTTTCCCGCTGGGTGTGCGCGGGAAATCGCCGATGATCTCCAGCCGTTCCGGCAAATACTGGCGCGTCAGGTTGTGCTCCGTCAAATGACTGCAAACTTGCTCAAGTTCCAGTTTTTGTGTTCCGGACAATGAAATGAACAGGCAGCCTTTTTCGTTCAGGCGTTTGTCCGGCATCGCGACCAACGCAGCTTCGCTCACCTCTTTCATTCCGAGCACAAGATTTTCGACCTCGACCACCGGAATATTTTCACCGCCCCGAATGATGATGTCTTTTGAACGCCCGGTAATCCGGATGAAGCCTTTTTCATCCTGGAAGGCGTTGTCGCCGGTTTCCAGCCAACCGTCTTCGTCAACGGCCTGTAAATCCGGACGTTTATAATATCCGATGCAACAGACGGAACCGCGATACTGCAAACGGCCTTCGACACCATAAGTCGAAAGCGCGCCGTTCTCATCGATCACGCGGACTTCGCTGCCGGCGATGGCTTTGCCGTCGCTGTCTTCTATTCGGGCGCCGTCCCTCGGCGTTACTGTTGCCATGCCTACTTCCGTCATCCCCCAGCCGGCCATGATATTGGTTTTCAATATTTCGCGGGCCTTCACGACCAGGGCTGGAGAGATCGGGGCGCCAGCGGTCACGAACATGCGAAAACCGGATAGATTGCACTGCTGCTCCGATTGAGCATTCGTCAGGTCGCTCAAAAAAGGGGTGGCGGCGAAAGTATAGGCAACGCTGTACTTTTCCATCAGTTCCAGCGCGATGACAGGATCCCAGACGTCGGTGATCACCAAAGCACCGCCGTGATAGGCCGCCATCATAATGCCGTAGCAGAACCCGGTCTGATGGGCCAGCGGCGACGGCATGAAAATGGTGTCGCCGGTATTCAGGCCAATCTCCTTTGAGAATTCAACAATCGACGAAAACAGGGTGTTCGAGGTATGCATGACTCCTTTGGGCTGCCCTGTCGTGCCGGAAGTATAGAGCACCTGCATCAAGTCGTTGGGCTCAAGGGCGCTCAATGGTTTTGCAGGTATTGAGGACGACGGGGCCTCGCCAGCCGCCAGCAAACACTGTTCAAAGGAATCATCACCCTGGCCGCCGACCACGAACAAATGGGACAGGCAGCCGATTTCTTCAAGCAATTCGCGCCCCAGTGCCTGATGGTCGAAGTTTTTGAAACTCTCAGGGACAATCAGCACCCTGGCTTCGACGTTGGCGATCATGAACGAGAGTTCACGCTGTCGGAAAATCGGCATTAAAGGATTGCTGATGGCACCGATCCGGACGCAGGCCATGTGAATGGCGACGAATTCCCACCAGTTGGGCAGTTGAAAGGAAACCGCATCGCCTTTTCCAACGCCCAGTCGGGCCAGATTTGCAGCAATATTTGCAACTCTTGCATCGAGTTCGGCATAGGTAATATTTTCAACGTCGCCTCTGTCGGCACGGTGTTCATAGATGGCGACGGCGTGCGGCGTTTGTTCCAGCTGGCGTCGAAAATAATCTTCTATCGTTTTCTCCGGCCAAAAGCCGCGCGTCTTTTCGTGTTCGATCCGTTCGCTGATATTGATCATTTCGGCCATGTCGTGAAACCCGTTGATTAAATCGTCTGTTATCGCTGCCCCGCCAGGAATTTTTCGACCCGCGCATGTGTCTCAGGGTGAGCGAAAAGCGTTGCCGACCCCTCCCTTTCTGACTGGAAGCCGTCTTTGGAGCCAGCGATCCCATCGTCAATGCACGCCTTGCAAAGCTCAACCGCATGTCCCGGTAATCTTGCGATACGGAGCGCTGTCTCCATGGCGAAGGCTGGCAATTCATCCCGCGGCACGCTCCATTGTGCCAGACCGATCTGCAGGGCCTCTTCGCCGTTGACCGATTCCGCCCCCAGGATCATGCGCTTGGCGCGGCCTTCGCCCACTATCCGGGGTAGTCGCTGTGTGCCACCTGCGCCGGGTAGCAATCCAAGCGCGGCTTCCGGCAAGCCAAGTTTGGCCTCAATGGCGGTGATACGTAGATCACAAGCCAGCGCCAGTTCGAGGCCGCCGCCCAGAGCCGCACCGCCAACTTCCGCGATCGTGACCTTTTTCGATGCCTCCAATTGCGCGTAGGCATCCTGAATATGCTTCACGAAGGCAGTCATTTCCAGGCGTCCCTCTTCCGTCTGGAATTTTTGGTGCATCGCTGCCAGATCGGCTCCTGCGGAAAACAGATAGAGCGCGCTGCGCACCAGGATGACCGAAGCCCCGGACGCCTCAATTTCGACCAGCGTCGCTTGAAACTGGTCGAGGTGATCATCGTCCCAGGCATTAACCGGCGGTCGGTTGAGGGTAACGACTGCGACGCCGTCCGAGATTTCATGCTCAATCATGGTTTTCGCCTGCCCGTTTCAAGAGGATTTAACTTGAACCTTGGAATAATCTACAATAATTGAATGGTAATTCATTATCTCACCTCCGACGCCGGAATCCACATAATTCTAACATTTCTGCGAAAAATTCGTCACCAATTTGTATTAATTCTAAAAATCAAAGTTTTGATTGTTGACCAATTGCCAAAAAATGAATACTCATTCATTAATATTGTTGTCGATCGGGGAATATGCGCCAGGACGCCAAAACTGACGGTCTGGTTTGGTGAAGCAGACGGACAATTTGTGCGTCGGCTTCTTACTCCTATCGCAAAGGCGGACCAAATGACTTTAGACGGACAAGTAGCAATCATCACCGGCGCGGCCTCTGGTATCGGCCTGGCTACGGCGGAGCTTCTGGCAGAGCACGGCGCCGACGTCATCCTGGCGGACATCAACACGGAAGCTGGAGAACAGGCCGCCGAAGCGATACGCATGGCGGGACAATCAGCGATGTTTTGCGAGCTGGATGTCACCGATGCGGACTCCATCGCCGCTGCCAGGGAAATAGCGCTGACCTGGAAGGGTCAGGTTGATATCGTCGTCAATGTTGCCGGCTGGGGGAAAATCGAACCCTTTGTCCAGAATTCTCCGGAATTTTGGGATCGCGTCATCGATATCAATCTGAAAGGTCCGATTTCCATGGCGCGCGCCTTCGTCGAGGAAATGATGGCGCGTGGTTCCGGCAAAATTATCAGCATTTCAAGCGACGCCGGCCGCGTCGGCAGTCTTGGCGAAACGGTATACGCCGGCGCCAAAGGCGGCGTGATCGCGTTTACCAAATCGCTGGCCCGCGAAACCGCCAAATCCCAGGTCAACGTCAACTGCATATGTCCAGGACCGACCGACACGCCGCTGCTGGATGCCATCCCGGAAAAACACCGCGAAGCCTTTATCCGGGTGACGCCGATGCGTCGGCTCGGCAAGCCCTCCGACATCGCGCACGCCGTTCTCTATTTCGCCGGCCCCGGTTCCGATTTTGTCACCGGCCAGGTTCTCAGCGTCAGCGGTGGTTTGACCATGGTCGATTAAAGCGCTTCCGCTCGGCAAGGCAGACGCGAAACAGCCGGAAGAATTCTCCAAAACCCAAAACGAAAAACATCGAAGGAAAACAACATGTACGAATTATCAGGCGCTGATTTCAAACCCGAACACTTTGGCTGGCAGGTTGAAGACGGCGTCGCCACGATTACGCTGAACCGGCCCGAGCGCAAAAACCCGTTAACCATGGATAGCTATGCCGAACTGCGCGATACCTTCCACAAACTGCGGTATACCAGCGACGTCAAGACCGTGATCTTCACCGGTGAGGGCGGCAACTTCTGCTCCGGCGGCGATGTGCATGAAATCATCGGCCCCCTGACCAGGATGAGCATGCCGGACCTGATGAAATTCACCCGCATGACCGGATCGCTGGTGAGCGAGATGCGGAATTGTCCGCAGCCGATTATTGCGGCGATCGAAGGGGTCTGCGCCGGCGCCGGGGCGATCATTTCGATGGCCAGTGATTTGCGCTATGCCTCGCAAAACAGCAAAACAGCTTTCCTGTTTACCCGCGTTGGCCTGGCTGGCTGCGACATGGGTGCCTGTACCATTCTGCCGCGTATTATCGGCCAGGGCCGGGCGTCTGAATTGCTCTACACCGGTCGCTCCATGAGCGCTGATGAAGGATTTGCCTGGGGCTATTTCAACGAAGTCGTTGAAAATGGAGAGGCACTGGCCAAGGCTCGGTATGTCGCCGGAAAACTGACCACGGACGCGCCGACCTTCGCTCACAGCATGACCAAGAAATGCCTGCACCAGGAATGGAATGTTTCGATCGATCAGGCACTGGAAATTGAAGCCGAAGCGCAGGCGATCTGCATGCAGACCGAAGATTTCACCCGCGCCTACAACGCTTTCGTCGCCAAGGAAAAACCCGTATTCCAGGGCAATTAATCAACGGCGAATTACCGAAGGGTAGACAAGATGATTTTATCCGAGGAACAATCATTGATCCGACAGACGGCGCGCCGTTTTGCCGATGAACGATTGGCGCCTTTTGCCGCCCAGTGGGATAAAGACGCCACATTCCCCGTCGATGCCATCGCAGAACTTGGTGCTCTCGGACTTTTGGGCGTCACGGTCTCAGCGGACTGGGGCGGGGTCGGCGCTGATTATACCTCGCTGGCCGTAGCGCTGGAGGAAATCGCCCGTGGCGACGCCGGCGTCGCTACGGTCATGAGCGGTCACAATTGCGTCGGCTGTATGCCCGTCTACCGCTATGGCACGGAGGCGCAGAAAGAGGCGTTCCTCAAGCCTATGGCGGGCGGTGAAGTGCTGTCGTCATTTTTGTTGACCGAACCTCAGGGTGGTTCTGACGCATCAAATCAGAAAACCACGGCCCGCAAATCAGGTGACACGTATGTTCTGAACGGCGTCAAGCAGTTCATCACCAGCGGCAGATCTTCCCAGATTGCACTGGTGTTCGCTGCCACCGATCCCGATCTTGGATCGAAGGGGGTATCCGCTTTTCTGGTACCGACGAATGCCGACGGGTATGTCGTCGTCAGGGAGGAAGACAAGCTTGGTCAACGCAGCTCCGATACCTGTCAGATCGCGCTTGAGAATGTCGAAATTCCAACGGGTAATCTTCTCGGCGAAGAAGGGCAAGGCATGCAGATCGCGCTCGGCAACCTGGAAGGTGGGCGCATCGGTATCGCTGCTGTCGCTGTCGGCATCGCCCAGGCAGCACTGGAGGTGGCCGTCGATTATGCCCGTGAACGGGTTGTGTTCGGCAAGCCGATCTATGATCACCAGGCCGTTCAGTTTCGTCTGGCGGAAATGGCGACGCGTGTTGAGGCCGGGCGACAGCTGTATCTTCTGGCAGCGGCCCTTTACGATGCAGGTCAGCCTTGCCTGAAGGAAGCCTGCATGGCTAAACTTATGGCATCGGAAAACGCCGAACGGGTTTGTTCGGACGCCATTCAAACGCTGGGCGGCTATGGATATTTGACTGACTTCCCAGTGGAGCGCTTGTACCGGGACGCGCGGGTCACGAAAATCTATGAAGGTACAAACGATATCCAGAAGATGGTGATAGCCCGTCATTTACAGATCTGAGAAATTGAACGCATGAACGTTGAACCCTCCGCAAACAAGGCCGAATTCAAAAGCAAGAAGGAACTGCTTGTGGATGAACGGCGAGAGCAGATCGTCGATGTGGCGATCAAGTTGTTTTCCGAAATGGGGTATTATCGGACAACTATTGAAAAAATCGCTGAGGCCGGAGGTTTTTCGCAAGGCTTCATCTACCGGTACTTCGAGGACAAGGACGACCTGTTGTTTCACGCCTTGTCGGTGGTTCTCAATTCTTACGAAACTGAAATTCCACCTCGTTTGCAGGGCATTAAGCATCCCATCGACCGGCTGTGCGCCACAATTTCCGCTTTCTGCGCCGTCGTTGACAGCAGGGGGCAGGCCACGGTGCTGGCTTACCGATCAACCAGATCACTAACCGCTGATCGGCAAAAACCGATTATGGCGGCGGAAGAGAAAACCAATCAGTTTCTCCGGGACGGCCTCGACGCCTGCATCCGCGATGGTTACATGGTCCAGGTCGATGAGCCTCTCATGGTCTATCAGTACCTGCTGTTCTCCCATAGCTGGGCGTTGAAACGCTGGGCGTTCAAGGACCGCTATACGATTGATGAATACGTCAGTGGCGGATTGAAGCTGTTGGTGAAGCCCTTTCTTACGGATCAGGGGCTTGAATACTGGCAAAAATATTACGAGGAAGACTGATCTAGTCGTGAAACCGGACGATCTCGTCAAGCTTCGCACGTTCGCTGCGAAAGTGATTTATGTCTGCGGTCTCGTCGACATAACCCAGAGCCATCCCACACACGACCATCTCATGGTCTTCCAGACCGACAATGTCGCGAACTGTCTCCGGCAGGGTGACCCAGAACCCCTGGGGACAGGTTCCCAGTCCCATTTCCGTCGCCAGCAAACAGATGCTTTGAATGAAGAATCCAAGATCCGTCCACTGGATCGGTTCCATATTCTTGTCGAGCACAAAGAACAAACCAACCGGTGCCCCGAAAAACTCAAAGTTCCGCTTAAGTTGCCCGATTTTTCCTTCGCGGTCATCCTTTCGCACGCCCAGCACTTTGTACATTTGTTCGCCCAGATCGCGTCGGCGGGCGCGGTAGGGGTCTCCCAAATCAGGTGGATACACGTGATGTTCCGGCTTCTCCCGGGGAGCGTCAAAGCTGAAGTTATTTTCGGCCTCCCGTTTCAGGGCTAGCAGACTGTCGCCGGTTAATACGTGAACCTTCCAGGGTTGCAGGTTTCCGCCGGACGGCGCCCGGGCCGCCGTTTCAAGAAGTTCTCTGATGACATCCCTCTCGACCGGTGCCGGAGCAAACGACCTGACCGCCCGTCGCGCTAACAGGGTTTCTCTGACGGACATCACGACAGGCCCGAACGCATCAACGGCTTTCGTACAAATTTTGTGCCAGCCGCAAGGTGACGTTGGTGACGGCCCGACGGCGGTATTGCGGTGTATAAAACGTACTCGGCATGGGTTTGATTTGTTTCGGCAACAGCTTCGCCAGTTTTTCGAGGCCGTCTTCGTCAAGCACCAGCCCCAGCAGTTCATCCGTGCCCTCGACACTTACCGGCTGCGAGTTGGTGCCGGTAAAAGCGATGCGAAGGTGTGTCAGCAGGCCATCACGTTGCGCCAGAACAATTGCGACACCGGCAAGCGGAAAATCCAGGGATCCGCGCACCCGGATTTTTTCGTAGGCGCTTCTTGCGTCGTTCGGCGGCATGGGCAGCGTAACGCTGGCGAGGACCTCTCCTTCTTCCAGTAGCAGGTGGTTGCGACCATCGTTCTGATAAATATCCTGCAATGGAATATCCCGTTCTCCGGTCGGGCCGACAAGGCGCACGCGCGCGTCGCTTGCGATCAATGCTGGCGCCAGATCACCGGAAAATGCCGCGTGACAAAGTTCGCCCGATGGTGCCGCATGGCAGGTATCGCCCTCATTCTTCAGGCAGTAGTTGTTGGCTTCGCGCCACCATTCAGATTGATTGTAAAAGACGCAGCGCGTTTCAAGGCAAAGATTGCCGCCAACGGTTGCGACGACACGGTGCGTCGGTCCGGCGACGGCAAGGGCAGCCTGACAGACGGCCTGAAAGGACGCCTTCAACTCCTGATTTTTTGCCAGCTGTGACAGAGTTGCTCCGGCACCAATTGTCCAGCCGCTATCGTACCGGCTGATCTCCTTCAATTCGGCGATGCCAGCAAGTTCAATCAGGGCCCCGGCTTCGACGATGCCCCGGCGCATATTGACCAGTAGATCGGTGCCGCCGGCGACAAAGCGGGCATCCGGAATTTCCGCCATCGCGTCGACTGCTTCCCCAAGCGTGGCCGGGCGGACAAGTTTGAAATCAGGAAGAGGTTCCATCAGGCAACCTCCTTCGCTTTGTTGCGCCTGGCGTCACGCTCCTTGCGGAACAGCGCGTCGAGCACCCGGTCGGGTGAAAACGGCGCTTCATGAAGACGGATGCCGACGGCGTCGTAAATCGCATTGCCGATCGCCGCGATGGCGCTGGCCAGCGCGCCTTCGCTGGCTTCCTTGGCACCGAACGGTCCGTTAGGATCGATGCTTTCGACGATCTTGACCTCGATGGGCGGCGATTCAGCCATGGTCGGAACCTTGTAATCGAGAATATTGGCATGCAGTGGCAACCCGTTGTGGAATTTGGCTTCCTCACTGATCGCCTGGCCCAGGCCCATCCAGACCTGGCCCTGGATCTGGCCTTCCACGGACAGCGGGTTGATGGCGAAGCCGCAATCCAGCGCTGACCAGAGTTTATCGACCGTTACCAGCCCCGTGGCTTCGTCCACGCTGACCTCGGCGACCGTTGCACCGTAAGAATAACCCATACTCGGACCAACCGCAGAACCACGGAACTTCACTGTGCCTTGAAACTCGCGGGGCGTTGTGAAAGTACCTTTCACTGTGATCGTGCCTTCATCGATCAACGCCTGGGCGGCGACTTCGTTGAATGAAAGGCCCTTGTCCTGACTGCCGGCCACACGGTAGACCTCACCCAGGCATTCAATCTCGTCAGGCATGGCTTCAAGTTTGTCGGCCGCGGCCTGGACCAGAATCTCTTTCAAATTGTCGGCAGCCTGAATTGCTGCATTGCCACACATGTAAGTGACACGCGAGGAGTAGGAGCCGTTGTCCTTCGGTGTGATGGCGCTGTCGTTGGCAATCAAGGTGATACGTTCATAATCCACCCCGAGCTGGTTGGCGACCGCTTGAACCAGGATGGTACTCGACCCCTGTCCTATATCGGAAGCGCCGGTCATGATCGTAATGCCACCGTCGAAGTCGAGTTTGAGGTTGATCGTGGCATGTGGCTCACCGGTCCAGTGAATGGGCTTGGGTGCGCCGCTGATAAAATTCGAACATCCGAGCCCCAGGCCTTTGCCGGTACCCATTTTTCCCTTCCGTGATTTCCAGTCCGACGCCTCTTCGATCCAGTCCAGGCAAGCCGGCAAACCATAGGACATGACCCTGGCGCCATTGACTGTTTCGTACGGGACTTCAAAGAAATTCCGGCGGCGGATTTCGAAGGGATCGATCGCCAACTGTTCGGCCATTTCGTCAAACAACGATTCAAAGGCGTAACGGCTATCGACACAGCCATGTCCACGCATGGCACCGCAGGCCGGTGTGTTGGTGACGACCCTCTGGCCGAAATAGCGAAGCGCCGGCAGTTGATACAACGCGGCCATCGCAGCGCCCGCATAGAGCAAGGTAATGATCCCGTAACTGGCGTAGGCGCCGCCTGCCTGTAATACATTCAGGTCGCATGCCGTTATGACACCGTCTTTCGTCAAGCCGAGTTTGATATCGATATCCTGGCGCTGGCGTCCGCGGTGATTAAGAAAACATTCCTCGCGCGTCTGCATCAGTCGAACCTTGCCGCCCACCGCTTTGGCCAGCAGGCCGGTAATAATCTCAAAGTTCAGGGCTTCGACCCGCGCGCCGAACCCGCCACCGACAAAGGGCTTGATGACCCTGACGCGCGAAGGATCGAGATCGAGGCACTGAGCCAGCATCAGGTGAAGGTAATACGGAACCTGGGTGACCGTCTGAATAGTCAGTGACTTGCGATAGGGATCGAACGCTGCCAGGCTGGCGTTCAACTCCATCTGCATATGGTTGATTTCCGGGCAGACGTATTGTCCCTCGAGAACCAGATCGGCGTTTGCGAAACCGCCATCGACGTTACCGAGGTCAAAGCTTTGCTCGCGCAGCAGATTGCCCGGCAAATCGTCGTGGATTGCAACGGCGTCGATTTCCCGCGCCTCCTGGGCTGTGGTGTATCCCGGCAGTTCCCTGACCTCGACATCGATCAATTTGAGCGCCTGATCGGCCGTTCTTTCATCGATGGCGGCGACTGCGGCAATTGGATCGCCGCGGTAACGGACTTTGCCGCGGGCCAGAGGAAATTCGTTTTCAGCGATCGGCAGAACACCAAACGGTTTGTCGCAATCGTCTCCGGTAATGACGGCCTCGACGCCAGGAAGGGCAAGCGCCCGGCTGGTATCGATCCGGAGGATTTCAGCATGGGACCAGCGACTGCGCAGAATACGTCCGACGAGGGCGTTGCCGGCCTCCAGGTCGGCCGTATATCTGGCATTCCCGGTAACCTTGTCGATGCCGTCGATGAGAGGTATGCGGTCCCCCGCACCATGTTTGATCCGGTCACCCCGGCCAGGGGCAGTCCGGGTGGCAGCCTGGGGTTCGGCTGAAGTGCGGGTCATGATTTTTCAGCCGAGGATGCCGCGTGCTGCACGGCTTCGATTATTTTCACATAACCGGTACAGCGACAGATGTTGCCGCCGAGGCTCTGGCGAATTTCGTCCTCGTCAGGATCGGGGTTTTCCCGCAGCAGGCCCTCGGACGCCATAATCATGCCAGGCGTGCAAAAGCCGCATTGGGTGCCCAGTTTTTCATGGAAGGCCATTTGAAGGGCCGATATGCGTCCCTGCTCGGCGAGCGCCTCAACGGTTTCGACATGCTGTCCGGCAACCGATTGGGTAAGGGTCAGGCAGGCCAGTCGGGGTTCGTCATCAATCAGGACGGTACAAGCGCCACATTCACCACCGTCGCAACCCATCTTGGTGCCGGTCAACCCGAGTGTTTCGCGCAAATAATCGATCAGCAAAAGATTGTCGGCGACCGCATCCTGGCGTAGCCGACCGTTTAAAGTCAGTTCGATAATCCGCTGTCGGGGCGCATGATCCCGGGTCACTTCAGGCCTCCATGTCCATATTGTTGGGTAGGCCAACAATATGGACATGTTAAGCCGTTTATCGCAGCTATGTCCACAAAATATTTAAGGCTAATGGCACGGGATCCGCGCCATTCCGCCAGACATTTTCTGGCGTCGCCCTGTTCGCCCGGGGGCTACAGGTCTTTCAGGGTGAAATACCAATCGACGCAATTATCACCATCATCCATTCGCGCATCGGCCTCCGCTGCTGTTGCCGGCGGTGGCACGATGACCCTGTCACCCGGTTGCCATCCTTCTGGTGTGGCGACGGCGTGTTTGTCGCTGGTTTGAAGCGCCGCCAGCAGACGCAGCAACTCATCAATCGAGCGTCCGTTGGTCATGGGGTAGTAGACCATTGCCCGCACGATGCCTTCCGGGTCGATGATGAACGTCGCCCGCACCGTCGAGGTATCACTGGCGCCCGGCTGGATCATGCCGTAGCTGTGTGCCACTTTCATCGAGATGTCGTCGATGATTGGAAAGGGGATGTCGACGTCGAACTTCTCCTTGATATTGCGCACCCAGGCGAGATGGGAATAGGTGCTGTCGACGGCCAGTCCCAGCAGGTCGCAATCGAATTTCTGAAAATCATCGTGGGATTTGGCGAAGGCAATGAACTCCGTCGTACAAACAGGCGTGAAATCCGCCGGATGCGAAAACAGGATCAACCAGCGGCCCTTGTAGTCACCAAGAGTTTTTTGACCGTGCGTGGTCCTGGCGTCGAATTCGGGCGCCGGTTCGTTAATGCCGGGCAATTTTCTCATCCAAACGTCTTCCATGGCTTTCTCCTGCGTCACCTGGGGCGGCTCTGGTTCAAATTATTTCAGACCTTGCACTCGATTTCATTCATCCTCGAACCGGGCGATTATTTCGGGTGGGATAGTGCCCGCTTTCATACCCTCGGCGTCATTAGGATCACGCAACGCCCAGACGCGAACTTCGCGACCCTCGACGACGACTTCGTTATGGTTGCGGACGATGTGCGTTACGACGAAAACCTTGCCGCGCCACTCGCTGATCGCCGAATCGATAAAGATGGTATCGCCGAACCGGCTCGGCCCCTTGAATTGCGCGGTGGCTTCCACGATCGGCAGGCCGGCCATTTCGTACTTTGCCCACATGGTCGGCCAGTCGAGTCCACGCTCACGAAAAATTCGTTCTGTCGCCCTGTCAAACCACTGATAATATCGCGGATAGAAAACGATGCGGGCAGGATCACAATCTGCAAAATCTACGACAATTTCAGCGCGAGATGGCGTCATTAAACATTACTTGAATTTTCGCTGTATTCTGCCGACGAGTGCCGACGTTCCGATTAGCGGCAGTATATCCGCCGGCTGAATTCCTGGCAACCGGCGCGCCCCGCCCTACTCTGCGCCCCTGCTTTCATTACGTTGGCAGTCCTTCGGGGTAGCGATCCCTGAGCACGTTTTTTTGAATTTTTCCGATCGCCGTTTTGGGTAGTTCGTCGACGACGAGCAACATTTTAGGCAACTTGAAATGGGCGAGATTGTCTGCGCAAAACGCAAGCAATTCGGCGCCGTCGGCGATTTCCCCGTTTCGCAAACAGACGTGGGCGGCGACCGCTTCTCCCCAGGTCTCGTCGGGCACACCGAACACCGCGCATTCGGCTACGGCACTATGTCGGTGCAGGACATTTTCGATTTCCTTCGGGTAGATATTTTCTCCGCCGGAAATGACCATATCCTTGCTCCGATCGACGAGTTTGAGATACCCCCATTCGTCCATCACGCCGAGATCACCTGTCATTCCCCAGCCATGTCGGAAATAGTCAGCGGTCTGTTCTGCGTCGTTGTAATAGCCGCGCATGACATGAGGCCCCCGACTGGCAATTTCACCGATCACGCCGGGCCCGACCGGTTCTCCGTCTGGTGACAGAACGGCGACCTCGATGCCTGCCGGAATTTTCCCCAACGCCGCGTCATGACCGGGCGTTGTGTTGGTCAGCGCGCTGGCCAGGGGACAGGCTTCCGTCTGTCCGTAGTTGCTGAATACCCGCAGAGGGGGGAAACGGATATGCAGGTCATCAAGCACGGCCGGCGGCATCGGTGCGCCGCCGTATGAAATTCTTGCCAGGCGAGCAAAGATTTCGTCGTCGAAGTCGGCGTCGTTGAGCAACATGACGATTTGCGTCGGCACCATGAACGCCGCTGTGACGCTGTGATTTTGCACGGCGTCGAAAAAGGCTGTGGGACTCCATTGCGGTATCAGCACTGACGTAGCACCGGCCATTACCGTCGCCTGGAACCAGATGAACAGGCCGGCAGTGTGAAACAGAGGTGTCGTGACGGCAGCGACATCGCTTTCCAAAACGTACTCTTCACGAACGCTGACAAGGCTTGAAATCAGCCGAGCGCGGTGATCGACGACGGCCCCTTTTGGAAAGCCCGTGGTGCCGCCAGTGAAAGTGATACCGAACAGATCGGTTTCCAGGATCTCGACGTCCGGCGCGCTAGTTTCCTCGTCGGCGATTAACTCGGCAAATGACGTCACTTCATCGGGCATGGGGTGCGTGCCCTCGAAGTCGGCGATGACAATGAGGTGTCGAACGGCGGGGCAGTCTTTCAGGGCGGCTTGAGCGACATCGGCAAAAGCTGCCTCGACAATCAAGGCCTCGCTGTCGGACTTGTTCAGCACGAAAGCAAGTTCATCGGCAATATAGCGCGTCGAAATATGCACCAGCACATGACCGGAGCGCGCCGCGCCGAAGTAACTCACCGCATACTCGGGTACATTGCGGGCCATGATGGAAATTTTTGCGCCTTTGGCCAATCCAAGGTTCTGAAAGGCATTGGCCGTACGGTTGGCAGCGGCCTCAAGTTCGGCGTAACTCAGACGAACATCGCCGCAGATAATGGCCGTTTTCGACCCCAGCCGCGCCGCACTTCGGCCCAGAATATCGCCGGTCAACTTTATGTCTTGCCAAATATCCATGAGCTGAATAATGGGCATAGACCCTACAGTTTGCAAGGTCTTTAGGGCGCGCGCGCTGGCCTGCAGGACTAGAGGGCAAATCTCGCAATGACGTCGTCCGGTGGCGAAATCGCGCGGATCCCGCTTGGCCGGTCCGAAGCCTCTACGACGAAAATCCGTTTTTCGAAACCGGACAGGGCCGGTCGACCATCCGCGTGGGTAACGTCGTGGCGAACAACAAATGTCTTGCCTTCCCAGGCTTCGATCCAGCTCTCTATTTTCAGTTCCGCGCCGTGCAGGCAGGCGTTTTCGTATTTGGCGCTGGTTTCCAGAAGAGGCATGCCGACAATGTTGAAGCCCTCAGCCAACTCGGCGAAATTCAGACCATTTGCCTTGAACAGTTTTTCCGTAGCCCGGTCGAACCAAACATAGAAATTCGGGTAGAAAACCTTGCCAGCGGCGTCACAATCAGCCCAGGCGACGGTTAGTTGCTCGGTCAGGCGTTCCACGTGTTTTTCTCCTTTGGACTTACTCAAGGATAATCAGCGTTTGCCCCGGAGTAAATCCTGATACGGTGTTTGAAATACCCTGGACGTGAAATCCGAATTCCCTGTCTCTGCGAATATGATGAATTGGAACAGCAGTCCGGGACCAGTTTAATGAAGGGCATCCGATGATCATTCGTTTTGACGGAACATCACCGACAATCGCTGATGATGTTTTCATCGCACCGACCGCTGCGGTGATCGGCGATACCGAGATAGGCAAGTCTTCAAATGTCTGGTTTGGAGCCGTGGTGCGAGGGGACTACGGTCCCATCCGAATTGGCACCGGTTGCAGCATCCAGGATAACGCCGTGATCCACGTCAACCACAATTCCAGGGGCCAGATATTCCCGACGACGATTGAAGACGACTGCATCGTCGGGCATGGCGCAGTTGTGGAGGGCTGCTGGATCGGCCGAGGCTGCCTCATTGGAATGAACGCCGTCATTCTGCCGGAAAGCAAACTGGGAGAAGGCACTATAGTTGCCGCCGGATCGGTCGTTCGACAGGGGGCTGATATCCCGCCTTATACATTGTTGGCCGGTGCGCCTGCAGTTGTAAAGCGCACCTTCGACGGACCAGGCAAGGATCACGATTGGGCGATAAACGAGTATCAGGCCTTGTCGGCAAAGTATCGAACCAGTTCTGAAACGGTATCGTCGAAGGGATTGGCGAAACTGTGACGAAGTAGCGAATTATTTCTGTTTACTGCGCACAAAAGGACTTTGGTCAAGCTATTTGACATAATCTGCCAATAGCCGCAACTGGACTTTCCGGCAAAACATACTGATACTTTTGACGTCACTCAGGAGGGTACGTCGCTGGTCATCCGTCTGGACTGGCGATGTCGTACTGACGGTGACAACGACAAGCATGAGGCATAACAAAATTCAGGAAAGTCGCTGCTCGACGAAATTGATCCTGATTAACCTGGTATTAAACTGGTGGATTTGTGAACGGGTTCGTACGCTGATCGAAGTCGATGTTTTGGGGGTCAGGCAGCTTGCCTGAAAGAATATTGAATAACTGACATATATATAGGGATTGAAAATATGGGACTGATCAAAATTGCCACGACAGCGTTGGTTGCGACAACGCTGGCTGCAGGGTTCGCCTCTTCCACCTCGGCGGCCGATTACACCTTCAAACTTCATCACCTGCTGAGCGCCAAGGCGCCGGCCCACACCAAAATGCTGATGCCGTGGGCGAAGCAGGTCGAGAAAAACTCAGGCGGTAAGGTCAAGATCGACATTTATCCGGCCATGTCGCTTGGTGGCAAGCCGCCGCAGCTTATTCGTCAGGCCCGCGACGGCGTCGTCGATATCGTCTGGACAGTAAACGGCTATACGCCGGGCCTGTTCCCGCGCACCGAAGTCTTTGAATTGCCGTTCATTCACACCAATGACCCGGCGGCAACCACGCGCGCCATGTATGACATGTTTCAGGAAGACCTGAAATCCGAGTACAAGGGCGTCGAGGTCATGTTCCTGCATGTCCACGCCGGTCAGGCCATTCAAATGGTCGACAAACTGGTCCGCAAGCCCGCCGACATGAAGGGTCTTAAAATGCGAATTCCGACCCGTACGGGCGCGTGGATTATTGAATCCCTGGGTGCTGCGCCTGTTGGTATGCCGGTTCCGCAGTTGCCTCAGGCACTGGCCAAGAAAATCGTCGACGGTGCATTCATTCCGTGGGAAATCATCCCGCCGCTGAAAATCCAGAACCAGACCAAATATCAGATCGAAGGCACCAACAAGGTGCGCTTCGGCACCACCAGCTTCCAGGTGTCGATGAACAAAGCTCGCTGGGACGGTTTGCCTGCTGATATCAAGAAGGCTTTCAGAGATGCTTCCGGTCCGGATTGGTGGCAGAAAGTCGGCCAGATCTGGGCGGCCAATGATGACGGCGGCATCAAGGTTGCGATTAAAGCCGGCAACGAGCACATCCAGCTCAGCCAGGCTGAAACCGACGCCTTTCAGAAAGCTCTCGAACCCGTGGTTGGTCGCTGGATCGCGGAAGTCAAAAGCAAAGGCATTGACGGCGCCGCACTTGTCGCCAAAGCCCGCAAGCTGATCGCTAAATACTCGAAGTGATCCAGACTTGAACGAAACGACAATGCAGCGATGGGCGGGGCTGAAAAGCCTCGCCTATCGTGTAATTGAAGGCTGGGCCTTGCTCGGCGGTGTGTTGCTGCTGGCCATCGCGCTGATGAACACGTGGTCGGTCATTTCCCTCAATGCGCTGGGCTATCCGGTGCCAGGCGATTTTGAAATGGTCGAAATCGGTGTCGCGGTCGCCGTTTTCGGATTTCTGCCCTATTGCCAGCTGACCGGGTCGAACGTTACGGCAGACATCTTCTCAGCCAACGCGTCACCGCGCTGGATTGCTATATTTTCGGTGTTATCTGCCCTGGTTGCTGCCTTTTTCTCGGTTGTTCTGATCTGGCGGATGTCGGACGGCATGTCGAGCTACATCGAATACGAGGAAGTTACGACCATTCTGGGCATTCCGCTGTGGATGGCATTTCCGCCGATCCTCGTTTCCCTGGCGCTTCTCATCGTTGCCGCGATGATCACGCTCCAGGACGCGTTGCGTGATCTGCGTCACTGATCGGCTGAACACAAATTATGGAAAGTCATCTTGGTATTGGCCTGATCGGTCTGGTTGCTCTTGTCGGTTTGATTGCCATACGCATGCCCATTGCCTATTCGATGATCCTCGTCGGTGGCGTCGGGGTGACGGTTTTGAACGGCCCGGCGATCTTCTTTAACCAGCTTAAAGACCTGGCCTACGCGCAATTCTCCATATACGACTTGTCGGTCGTACCGATGTTCATTCTGATGGGTGCTATTGCTACCCGAGCCGGTTTGTCGCGCGATCTGTTTCGTGCCGCCAGCGCCTGGCTGGGCTGGGTGCGGGGCGGGATTGCAATGTCGGCCATCGCCGCCTGTGCGGGCTTCGGTGCCGTATGTGGATCTTCGCTGGCGACGGCGTCGACGATGGGGAAAGTCGCGCTACCGGAACTGAAACGGTATAATTATAGCGGTGCTCTGGCCACAGGAACACTTGCCGCCGGCGGCGTTCTGGGCATTCTGATCCCACCCTCGGTCGTGCTTGTGATCTACGCCATCATCGTCGAGGCCAATATCATCACGATGTTCATGGCTGCCTTGTTGCCGGGCATTCTCGCGGTGATGCTGTTCCTGGTGACCATCAGAATATATGTCGCGATTTTCCCCGAATCCGGTCCAAAGGGCTCGCGTCCCGACCGCGCCGAGTTCCTTTCGGCCTCGGTGCGCGTATTGCCGGTACTCGGTATTTTTGGCCTGGTTATCGGCGGAATTTCCTTTGGCCTGTTCGATCCGACGCCGGCAGCGGCAGTCGGCGTCGTGCTGGTTGCAATCTATGGCTTTGCCCGGGGCGAAGTGAAATTTGCCGATCTCAAGCCTGCCCTTCTGGAGACGGCCCGAACATCGGGCATGATCTACCTCATCCTGCTCGGTGCCGAGATGCTGAAGATATTTATGGCGCGCGGTGGTGTGCCCCAGGCAATGGCCGAATGGATGACGAACTCGGGTCTGGGACCAATGATGATCCTGATCATCCTTCTGGGGGCCTTGATTTTACTCGGTTGCCTGATGGATAGTCTGTCGATGATCCTGCTGGCAGTGCCATTTTTCTGGCCTGTTCTGGTCACGATCAATGGTGGTGATTATGTCACAGCCGCCGACGCAGCCTATGGCCTTAATGCTGAGGACCTGAAGATCTGGTTCGGAATACTGGCTCTGATCGTCGTCGAACTCGGGCTGATTACGCCGCCCGTGGGCATGAATGTGTTCGTCATTTCTGCCCTGGCCAAGGACGTGCCGATGAAGGAAACTTTCAAAGGCGTCGCGCCGTTTTTCTTTGCTGAACTGATACGCGTCGCCATCCTCATCGCCTTCCCCGTCATCACCCTGTGGCTGCCGGGCGTCATGATCAATTGAATGACGACGATGAGCGGCATGACGACAGCGATTATTTAACTGCCGGACATCAGTCCGGTTTCGAATATTTCCTATCTCATTTCTGGTCATCTAAAGAACCCACGATCGTGTTCAACGACAGAGTCTTGATTCCGCAAATTTTGCGAACACCATGGGAACACAATCAGTTCCCCATGTGACCGACATGCGCCCAGACTTTTTGCCAACGCAGGCCAACAGACGCCAATATCGCCCCGGCACAAGAAAACGACCACTCAGCGCAAACCGAGTGACCTTAATTCATTGATTTTATTGTCTAAAAAGTGGTGCCCAGGGGCGGGCTCGAACCACCGACACGCGGATTTTCAGTCCGCTGCTCTACCAACTGAGCTACCTGGGCACATGTCCGGCATTGACTTTTGTATCGGGAGATACCTCTGCCAAAGACCGACGGTTTATAAGAGATATCAGATCGTCTGTCCAGTGACCCTTTGCATTTGCGGAAATTAGTTATGCGTGGTGGGTTATCCGCATCTCAAGGCAGTCATTCAGGGCACAGATACTTCAATTGTCGTCAGGGTCACGCTCGCTCGCGGCTTCGATGATCGCCGCCATATCTTCCTCGTCCGGCGGCGTTGCAGAGGGGATGGCATATTTGCCATCGAGCCAGCGCCCGAGATCAACATCGGTGCAGCGTTGTGAGCAAAATGGCTTGAATTCGGGTGTCGTCTGCCGGTCGCAAATCGGGCAGGCTCCGCCCCGGTTATCGTTGCTGGGCGCGGTCATGCCGGCGGCACTTCAGGCTCGGCGATGTGAACATCCAGATCCGCCCGGTCCCTTGCCGCTTCACTGACGACACGAACCTCGCGTCCGACGCGCGTGGCAAAGGCTGCCACATTGGCCTCGCCCCGGTTCATGGCTTGCGCCACATCGGGCGGGACCGTCACAACCAGTGCCCCCGGACCACCGGACTGCGCTTCCATCTCCGCTCGCTTGTAGGCGGCAGACGCGGCGGACGACAACGATAGCCTCCAGCCCTGGCCGTCACAGGCCGAACAACGCTCGAGCAGGGTCGCCGTCAACGATGCGCCCTCGCGTCGGCGGGTGAAGGCGACCAGACTGAAGTCATCCATCTTGCCGACCCGCGTCGGTGCGCGATCCTGCGACAAGGCATCCTGCAATGCGGCGACAACCTGGCTGCGTTGTGCGGAGTCATCGAGGCGAACAAAATCAATCACAACAAGCCCGCCAATGCCGCGCAGCCGAACCTGGCGCGCTGTCTCGACCGCCGCTTCAAGATTGACCGTCAGAGTATTGGTCTCCTTGTCGTTGCCGCCTGCGCCCGCCGTATCAACGTCAACCGTGGTCATGGCCTCGGTGGTTTCGATGGTTATGGCTCCGCCACCGGGCAACGGCACACGCGGCTGCATCAGAGTTTCAAGCTGCGCCGTTATGCCAACGTCTTCAAACAGATCCTGGCCAGCCTTGTGGCCATCAATCACCGGCCCGCCGCCACTAAATGCGCGGGTGGCAAAGTTGCGCGCCCGGGCCAGCGCCCCCCGGTTGGCGACGACGACTCGCTGGATACCGGCTTCGTCGGCGTCGCGCACGGCTCGTAATACCGGATCGAGTTCGGCCTCGATCACAGCAGGCGCTGTCTCAGCCGCCGCTTTTTGTTCGATGTCGTCCCAGCGCGCGCGCAGGTCATCAGCGTCGGACGCAAGTTCTTCTGCCGATTTTCCATCTGCCGCCGTCCGGACAACAAAGCCGCCCGCGCCGCCCTGCAGGGCGTCGATCAGTCGCTGGCGTTCAGCGTCATCGGTGATCTTGCGTGACACGGCAACGCCGCCACGTCGGGGCCCGAACACCACACTGCGGCCTGCCAGCGAAATATCGCTGCTCAGTCGCGCGCCCTTGGTGCCGACGGCATCGGCAGCGATCTGGACAAGGATCGCTTCGCCTTCGTGAACCAGTGTCGTAATGTCGTCGGAAGCCTGGGCGTCCGGAATGCCTCCGAGATGACGGGCGGCGTCGGCGGGCAGGAAACCGTCCTTGCCCGTGCCGATATCAACGAAGGCAGCATTGAGCTGGCCAGCCACCCGGACCACACGCCCCAGCACGACGCTGCCGACCGCGCTGGTCTGGGTCAAACCTGAAACACTGAAATCAATCAGCTTGCCATCCTGCAAACGGGCGATACGCACGTCGCGGAAACCCGGATCAATATAAATTTCGCCCAAATCGCTCATAATGCTCTCCGCTTTAATCAGTCACTCGTACCATCGGATTGTGAAATTTCAAATCCGACACCGTTTAACAATTGTGCCGTCTCAAACAAGGGCAGTCCGACCACGCCGGAATAGGACCCGGACAAGGCGCGTACATACATCGCGGCCTTGCCCTGAATGGCATAACCACCTGCCTTGCCGTGCCATTCGCCGGACTGGATATAGTCGTCGATTTCCAAAGCCGTCATCTTCTTGAAGGTGACGATGGTGCTGACGATGCGCATGCGTTCCTTGTTCCCGGACAGGATAGCAACGCCGGTGTGCACGCGATGACGACGGCCCGATAACAATTTCAGGCAAGCGCGTGCCTCGGTCTCGGATGTGGCCTTGGGCAGAATGCGCCGACCGCAGCCAACGACCGTATCCGCGCCCAGCACGACTGTATCGGCATGACGGCTGGCTGTTGCGCGCGCCTTGGCCAGCGCCAGGCGACCGGCCAGCGCGCGTGGTGTTTCGCTTTTCAGGGGTGTTTCGTCGACGTCCGCAGGATCAACCAGTTCCGGTTCAATACCGATCTGGCGCAGAAGTTCCAGACGTCGAGGCGAGCCCGAGGCCAGCACCAACCGCGTGGTGGGCGCAGGGCTCATCAGCAAACCGTTCTACTTGTAGCGGAAAGTGATGCGGCCCTTGGACAAATCATAAGGGGTCAGTTCAACCAGGACCTTGTCACCCGCGAGGACGCGGATGCGGTACTTGCGCATCTTGCCAGCCGTGTGGGCCAGGACTTCATGTTCGTTTTCGAGCGTAACCCGGAACATGGCGTTGGGCAGCAGCTCGGTGACGACACCCGGCATTTCGATGAGTTCTTCTTTAGCCATTCAATCCTCAAGTAGTGTGCGCCGATAGAAATCGAGGCATATCAAAAGCCCCACCGACGCAGGGCGCCACAGTTATTGGCGTAAAAGCCCAGAAAATCAAGCTTATTGCCGTTAATAATGTCGTTTTAATCGCGTGTCCCGCCGGGCTTTGGCGAAAATCCACTTCTGAATTGTTCCTGGATGCGTTTTTCCAGCGCATCACGGACGCCGCGATAGGCGTCCATCATGGTCTCCCGGCTGCCCTGAACGGCGGTGACATCGAAGGTATTCCAGAACTCGACTTCGCAGGCCATGGTCCGGGTCATCTCGACAGCCGAGTGCTGGGCCTGGGGTGACAGCGAAACAATCAGATCGAAAGAGCTATCCTCGAGATCATCAAAAACCTTGGGCCGGTGTTTGGAGATATCGATACCGATCTCCTCCATCACGGCGATGGCGAAGCTATCAAGCTCCCCTGCCCGCACGCCGACGGAATCGACATAGACCGAGGATCCGAAATATCGCTTCATCAATCCCTCAGCCATCGGCGAACGCACGGCATTCATCGTGCAGGCAAATAATATGGCACCGGGGAGTCCTGACATCGATAATCCGCTCTATCCGCGAATATGCAAAACGCAAATCAACGTGAACAAACGACGGGCGGTGGCGTTATCAAGTTCGATCTTGCCGTCCAGCCTTTCGCGCAACAGGTCTGAGCCATCGTTGTGCAGGCCGCGCCGACCCATATCGATGGCTTCGATCTGTGACGGGCTGGACGATTTGATCGCCGTGAAATAGCTGTCACAAACATCAAAGTATTCCTTGATGATGCGACGGAAGGGGCTGAGTGCGAGGATGACGGTTTTGAGCGCCTGATCATCGGCGTCGCGTACATCAAAGGCGAGCCTTCCCTCGACAATCGATAGCTTCAGGGCGTAGGGCCCGGACACGTCTCCGGCCGGTTTGAAATAGTTCTCTTCCAGCAGATCGAAGATCGCAACCTTGCGTTCGTGTTCGACATCGGCATTGCGTCGCACGACGGTCTCTTCGTCGAGCGTAAAGTCTACGATCCGCTCCGTCTCGCTCACAGTTTCAGCGTCCTTCAGGCATTGCGCTTCTGGTCGAGCCGCAAGGCGACCGACAAGGCATGCGCGCCAAATCCCTCGGCATTGGCAAGTTGCACGGCTGCCGCACCGATCCGGTTAACACTTTGCGCATCGCAGCGGATGAGGGAGGTGCGCTTCATGAAATCGAGTACTGACAGGCCTGAGGAAAACCTGGCACTGCGTGAGGTCGGCAGCACGTGGCTCGGGCCGGCAACATAATCACCAATGGCTTCCGGCGTATGACGGCCCAGGAATATCGCCCCGGCGTTAGTGATCTTTCCGGCCAGGGCATCAGGATCGGCGACGGCCAGTTCAAGATGTTCGGGCGCGACGCGATCGACCAGGGCAGCGGCCTGATCAAGGTTATCGACAACGATGATGGCCCCGAAATCCCGCCACGACGCTGTTGCAATCGCCTGGCGATCAAGTGTCGCCAGCGTGCGATCAACCGCGTGCGCGACAGCATCGGCAAAATCGGCATTGTCGGTGATCAGAATGGCTTGCGCGTCCTCGTCATGTTCGGCTTGCGACAACAGATCGGCGGCGATCCAGTCGGGATTGTTGTCGGCATCGGCAACCACAAGGATTTCCGACGGCCCGGCAATCATGTCGATGCCAACAGTGCCAAATACCTGACGTTTGGCTGCAGCGACATAGGCATTGCCCGGTCCGACAATCTTGTCGACGGCGGCAATAGTTGGCGTGCCATACGCCAGTGCGGCCACGGCCTGGGCCCCGCCGATGCGGTAAATTTCAGTGATGCCGGAAATTCGCGCTGCTGCCAGAACCAGGGGATGGACGACGCCATCCGGTGTCGGCACGACCATAACCACACGCTCAACCCCGGCGGCCCGGGCTGGAATGGCATTCATCAAAACAGATGAAGGATAGGCGGCCTTGCCACCCGGCACATAAAGGCCAACCGATTGCACGGCCGTCCAGCGGTAGCCCGTTTCAACGCCTGCGTCATCGACGTGACGGCTTTCGTTCGGCACTTGCCGGCGATGGTAATCCTCGATTCGTCCGGCCGCTTCTTCCAGCGCTGTAACATCGGCGACATCGGCCTCGGCAATCGCCGCATCGATTTCAGCGGCTGAGAACGCCATGGTTTCCGAACTGAGATCAAAGCGGTCAAATCGGCTGGTCAGTTCGAGAACGGCTTCATCCCCTCGCGCCCGGACGTCTGCCAGAATAGCAAAAACCGTGTCGTTGACGTCGACGGCGTTTTCGCGCTTCTGACCCAGCAAACCCTGGAACGATGTCTCGAAACCGGTCTCCGACGTCGAGAGCTCAAGCGGCATCAACGGCCTCCCGGAAACGCTCAATCCATTGATTGATTTCTTCGGGTCGGGTTTTCAGCGCAGCCCGGTTGACGGCAAGACGCGAGGTCACCTCGGCGATCTGTTCGATTTCGACCAGGCCATTGGCTTTCATCGTCGCCCCGGTTGAGACCAGATCGACAATGCGCCGGCAAAGCCCGAGACCCGGTGCCAGCTCCATGGCGCCGTTGAGGTGTATGCATTCAGCCTGCACACCGCGCGCGGCAAAATATTTTTGCGTGATGTTGGGATATTTGGTGGCAACGCGGACGTGGCTCCAGCGTGACGGATCATCGCCGGCCACCATTTCCTCAGGTTCGGCGACGGCCAGACGGCAGGGGCCAATTCCGAGATCAAGCGGGGCATAGATTTCCGGATAATCAAATTCCATCAGCACGTCGTTCCCGGCAACACCGAGTTGCGCCGCACCGAACGCCACAAAAGTTGCGACGTCAAAACTGCGCACGCGGATGATCGAGACGTTGTCGTGGTTGGTGGCAAACTGCAATTTGCGCGAGCCCGGATCATCAAAGTCGGCTTCGGGTTCAATACCGGCGGCGGTCATCAGCGGACGCAGTTCCTTGAGGATGCGCCCCTTGGGCACGGCAATTACCAGATTGTCATTGGCGGGTGCGTTGACCGGCGGAACGGTAGCATCGGTTATGGTCATGTGGCGTCGTCCGGATTCTCGTGTTTCGGCAGATTTTGCGTGGTCCACGGCGCGCCCATGTCACTCAGCGTGCAGTCAATACATTCGACTTCAAGCTGAATTCGACCGCCGCCGGCAAAAACCAGCGTGATGGTTTGATCGACCGCGCCGTCTTCAGCACCCTCGGAGCCATCACAGGCAATCGTCAGCAGTTCGAGCCAGGCATAGGCGACATCGCCCTGGATGCCCTGCAATTTGGCCGACATCACATTGTCAAAATGGATGCCGCTGTTGATCCGGTTGTAGAGCGTGCCATCGGCGTCGCCGCCCACGTCATTTTCCAGCGTCTCCCACATAAAGCGGTTGAAGACGGCTGCAAAGCGGCGCTCGCGCGGCAAATAGGTCATCTCGGCCATGCGCGTCAAACCGTCCTGAAGGCAAGCGGCAATAACGCGCAAATCTTCCACGTCACGCGCCGTCAGTTTCAACGGCTTTATGTTATCTGTTTGCGCCATGTCGTTCGGGACACCGTTATTTGCCAGATTTCGTTGTTCGCATAAAATTTCTCGGATCGCGTAAAAGGCCTGAACCCCCGTTATAGACTACCCGGCGATCCGTTCAATATCCGCACCGCAGGCCGCCAGTTTCTCGACCAGGCGTTCATAGCCGCGATCAAGGTGGTAAACCCGGCTGACGACGGTGTCACCCTCGGCGGCCAGACCAGCCAGCACGAGGCTGACGGAGGCACGCAAATCGGTCGCCATGACGGGAGCACCTTTAAGCTGTTCGACCCCCCGTACCAGTGCTGTATTGCCGTTCACCGTAATATCCGCCCCCATGCGCAGCAATTCCGGCACATGCATGAAACGGTTCTCGAAAATCGTTTCAGTAATCGCCGAGGCACCCTCGGACGTCACCATCAGGGCCATCATCTGGGCCTGCATGTCTGTCGGAAAGGCCGGGTACGGCTGCGTCGTGATGTCGGTCGCCTGAACCGCTGCACCACTGCGTCGCACGCGTAAAGACTGGTCGTCGATTTCGTTGATCTCGACCCCGGCGCGGCTGAGAACTTCGCTGGTCGCCCCCAGCGTCGACAGGTTGGTACCGGTCAACGTCAGGTCGCCGCCGGTGACGGCAGCCGCCACCATGTAGGTCCCGGTTTCGATGCGATCGGGCAGCACGCTGTAGTCCGCACCATGCAGCGAGGCCTGGCCCTGGATCGTCAGGGTATCGCTGCCGACGCCGTCAATTTTCGCCCCCATGGCGATCAGACAATTGGCGAGGTCAGTGATCTCGGGCTCACGCGCCGCGTTGGCCAGCGTCGTCTCGCCGCTCGCCAGCGTCGCCGCCATCAAAAGATTTTCCGTCGCACCCACCGAGACCTGCGGGAAGCGGATAGCAGCGCCCTTGAGACCGCCGGGCGCCCGGGCGACGACATAACCGTCAACCAGTTCGATCTCGGCACCGAGCTCGGACAAGGCTTCGAGGTGCAAATCGATGGGACGCGTCCCGATAGCGCAACCGCCGGGCAACGATACCCGTGCCTCGTGACAGCGTGCCAGCATGGGGCCGAGCACCAGCACCGAGGCCCGCATCTTGCGCACCAGATCGTAATCCGCCGTGGTTGAAGTGATCTCGCCCGCCGTCAACGACAGCACTCGACCGGTATGACCGCCATCGCCATCACTGTCACCGTTCATGATGACATTGACACCGAGCTGAGCCAGCAAATGCACCAGCGTCGAGATATCGGCGAGATGCGGCAGATTGGACAGGCGAAGCGTGCCCTCGGTCAACAGGCTGGCGGCCATCAGGGGCAAGGCCGCGTTTTTGGCCCCGCCGATGGGAATGGTGCCGCTGAGCGGTCCACCGCCGGTGATACGAATACTGTCCATCGAAGAGGTCTCCACGACCGAATACGGCCTGAACGTGACAAAAATGCAGCACAAGCCGCGTGTTGGCGGTTCTTTTAGCCTATCGTCCGGCGGATGGGAACTCTGGCGAGCCCAATCAATCAGGCTCGATCAGGGTCGGGCGTCCCTTGCGGGACTGCTGGCCCGGCGCCTCACTTTCATCGCGGGCGCGGGACCGCGATTTGCGGCGTTTGAGATTCTCGCGCAGTTCTGCGGCCAGACGCGCCTTGCGGTCGCGGGAAACCCCCGATTTGTCCGGTTTTTGATCGTCCTCGGCCACCGCCCGCTCCTCGCCTGACAAGACCTGAAGATCGCTCAAAACCGCGCGCCGGGTCAAGTCGGGATGCCGCCAATCAGGGTCATAATTAAAGTGACTTGCGCATGTCGCCCCCCTGTGGCACTTTCCCGCCGATTTTGCCGCGCAAATGCACGACGCGCCGCACACGTACCTGCAAATCGGCCCAAAACCGGTGCGCCCTCGTAGCTCAGGGGTAGAGCACTCCCTTGGTAAAGCCATCGATCACACATCGTAGACACATCGTTTAGGCATATCAACCAGAGATAAGCCATCTATATATGTGCCCTGCGGTGTGTATCTTGATGACCAAGGGATACCGAGCGGACACCGCTCGAAGAATTAACCGCACACTATACTCATACTCAACTTTGACGCGTCGTTGTGTGCGGGAAATAACTGGCGCAGCGTTGACAGTCATCGTAGTCATCATGCGGCGCGAAGCAGGCGGATGTGAAGATCGCTATCAGCATGATGGCGTTTGCGCTGCCAGTGTGATTGAATAAAATTCAAAAGTTGCGTTGGGATTTATCACGCTCACGGTTAACGTGTGAAAAATTTGGCTTCGGGAATTATTGGGGGCATGATGACTATTGACCAAACATCTATCATTATTAGCGCCGTATCGCTCTTAACCGGCATTGGATTGAGTTGCATTGCGATCTGGCTGTCAATTTTTTTCTTTAGCAGAAGTAAGGACGCTCAGGCCAGCACATCCAATGCGCTTACGAAAATCGATACTCAGATAGATCAACTCAACAGCATCAACGATAAGTTGCTAGGAAAAGCACTCACTTCTTTGACACAAATCGCAAAACAAAAAATTACTGTCGAAAACTCTGCTTTGGCAGCACAGACTGCCGCCGCTTTTCAAGCCGCCGCTGAAATTTCTGGGCAAATTTCTACAACTGACGATCGGTCAACTGTAAGTGGCAGCATAGACACCACTTCCAATAATCAGATTTCTGAACATTATCTTCCCGGTGTCAGTGATCCACTAGATATGGATGCTTTCAAACAGGGCTATCTTACTTCGCTCGTCAACGGCCTAAATCTATATGGATGGGTAAATAATTATGGGCAAACCGTGTATACATATTGGCTAAATGCCGGTGCGAGCCAATCTCTAATAGATGAAACCGAAAACAATCTGAACACTAGCTATTATTGGTATCATGAAACAAAAAAGAATATTGAGGCGATCAAAATGACGCAGCCTGAGTATTTCGACAACCATCCTGCAAAAGAGCATTTCGAAGGCACGATAAATAGGTTGGATAACCTTGTTAAGGATTTAGACCAGTTCAAAATGGACCTTTCTCGAGAGGGTGAGCCTCCAGATTGACCGTAATTTGAACGCGACATTGTGGCTGATTATGATACTTTAATGCGGCAAAAATCGAACAGATATAATTCTGGCATGAAGATTTCCCACCCCAGATTTATGTAGCACGCAACACGTGTCACAACTTCATCTTGCCCTCAACTATTCCGCTGTCTCTTGCTCCAGGCGTTTAGAACGCTGCGGTTATGAAACAGGTTCTGATGCGGCATCAACCGGCTGCCCTCGTGAGGCCGTGGGACAAGGTCAAGACACGCAAGACACGGTGGATGGAGAGGTATTGGGGCGTCGGTCTCAATACCTCTGAGATCGCCAAGAGGCTTGACGTGAGTGAGGCCGAGGTCTACAACGCGATGCCTCGTCAAAGGGCCAGTGTTGGGGTTATAAGCCGCACAGTAATTGAGCGAGGGAGTGCTGTTAGTTTTGTGTCTAAGCGTTTGAAAATGTTGTAGAAAATTTTTCCCAGATTGGGAAGTGTTCTACCTGAAACGTCCTAAGCCGCACAATTAACCGCACAATTAACGGTACAAAACGACAAAAACGACGAAAACGACCAAGATTAGAAGATGCTAAACTACCTTGTAACCCTTACTGGATAACGGTTACGCCCTCGTAGCTCAGGGGTAGAGCACTCCCTTGGTAAGGGAGAGGTCAACAGTTCAAATCTGTTCGAGGGCACCAGTTTTGTTGCGGATTTCAACGCCGAAAGCTGGCAGGTCTTGAAAGCCGGTAGCTAAAAAGTATCTTCTGGCCTGAGCTAACTCAGTTCCATATTGGTGTCTTCGCAGACGACGCCGATGCGGTTGACGTGGCCATTGGCGATGCGGCTTTGGCGGGCGCCGATGGTGACGGTGCCGCCGGTGATGGTTTCCTGCAGGCAGGATGCGAAATAGACAAGGGTGAGGACTTCACCGTCTTTCAGAACCAGTTTCCGGCCTGGCATCAGAAAATCCATTGTCTGAATATCGGTCCGGCCTTCGTGAACGTCCTCGACAATGGCGGCAGGCAAGTCTTCTTCCGATGCGAAGGTGCCGGGGGAGACAAACCAGACCCCGACAATCGACAGGGTTATTAACGATTTCAGCAGTCTATCCGGCAACATTTTCCGCTCCTCTGTGTCACTTCGCATTTTGGTGGGTCGAATTGGAACACTTTTCCAGCCAAATCAGTCCATCGACCCGTCATGCCAAAATCGTCGCAATCGCCATGCCATCGGCATCGCCCCGTTTGTTAAGACTTTCTGCAAATCTGTCTGATCGATTTGATTCGCTCATAATTTGCCCATTGATTGGCGAAGAGCGTGTGTTTGACGAAGCCGGATTGCGTTCACATCGATAATTCCAGTGAAACATCGACCATTCGATTTGCCCGGCTCGACAAACTATCTCTGTTAGAGACGCCTGAACTTGTGCAACATTTTCATGACATTGATTTTCACATCGCTTTGATGGCCAGTATTCAGATGCACGGTAATAACAGGATTTTCCTCTACCTGAGTGTTGCGACCTTCGCAGCGGGCCTCACGGTCGTTGTGCTGGCGATCCTCGGCGGTCATGAAAACGAACTGATTGTTATGGCGACACTCACCGCCGGATTGATCCTTGTTTTGGCCTGGCGTTTCAACAGGGAAATATCCCGGCTTAGGCAAACCGGACACGAACTGGAACAGTCGCTGGCCGATTTCACCGAACATTTTGATCTCGTCGTCAGTGGTGCCCATGCCGGCTTCTGGGACTGGGATGCGAAAACCAACGTTGTGCGACATTCGAATATGGCGCGCGGAATTTTGAAATACCCGGATGACGACGATCAGGGTTTGGTCGCACCTGATCTTTGGCAGGACCGCATCGTGCCCGACGACCTCGAAAGATATCAGCAAGCCTTTCGCAAACATTTCGCCGGCCCCGAGAACACGCATCATGTCGAATACCGGGTGCGCGACATTGAGGAAAATATTCGCTGGATATCGGAACGTGCCGCGTCCATTCGCGATGATAACGGACAAATCGTCCGTATGGCCGGCGGCGTCAGCGATATTACTGAACTGGTCCATGCGCGACAGGAACTCGAAGTCAGTGAACTGCGCCTGCGCAACCTGATCGAAGGGTCGATGGAAGGCATCATCGTCCACCGCGACTCCAAAGTGCTGTTTGCCAATCATACTGCCGCGGCCATGTTGGGCTACAGCGACGAGGAATTGCTCAATCTGCCATCAATTCTGGATATTGCGCCGCCCGCCACCCGTGAAAATCAGGCCAACATGCACGAGAAACGCCGACAGGGCGACCACAGCAAAAAACATTACGTCAGCCAGGCTTATCGCAAGAACGGTGAGATCATTGATATGCAGGTTTTGTCTCAGGTCGTACAATGGGATGGCGAAAATGCCACTCAGGCCGTTCTGCTGGACATCACGGAACGCGTCCGGGCCGAGGCCGCGCTGGCCGAAAGCGAAAACCGGTTTCGCAGCCTTGTCGAGGGGTCAATCGAGGGTGTTGTCGTCATATCCGATGGCCGTATCGTCTTTGCCAACAACGCAATGTGCGACATGTTTTGCTACACCCAGCAAGAAATACTGGAGCTCTCGAGTGCAGATGATTTGCTTATCGAATCGGAAAAAGTTCGGGTGAACGGAATAAGGTCTGCGCGGCTGCGTGGCGAAGATGTCGATGAACGGTATGAAACCATCGGACGACGCGGTGATGGCTCGATCATCCATTTCGAGGTTCTGTCAAACGCCATCAACTGGCAAAACAAAAAGTGTGTGCAGGCGACGCTGATCGATATTACGGATCGGAAAAAAGCCGAGGAAAACATGCACATCGCGATGAGAAAGGCCGAAGCCGCCAACCTCGCGAAAACAGAATTTCTCGCCAATATGAGCCATGAGCTACGCACGCCGCTGAACGCCGTAATCGGCTTTGCCCAGTTCATAAAAACAGAACCCTATGGCGAACTGGGATCATCGCGTTACGTTGAATATCTGACGAACATTCAGGACAGCGGCAATCATTTGCTCGACATCATCAGTGACATCCTTGATCTCGCCCGCATTGAGGCCGGCAAACTTGTGCCGGAATACAGCGATGTCGAAATGCCGGAGATCATCGATACCTGCGTGCGCTTTCTCGAACACAATGTGTCGGAAAAAAGCATCGAGTTGATCTCGACGGTGCAGGAGAACCTGCCTGTACTGGAGGCCGATCCGCGCATGGTACGGCAAATCCTGCTGAACGTGCTGTCGAACGCCGTCAAGTTCACGCGAGACAATGGCAAGATCAGTATCGACGTCTCGTCAACTGGTGACGAGACCCTCCGGATCATTGTTTCCGACAGTGGCATCGGCATGGAGTCAAGTGACATCCCCGTGGCTCTGGAAAAATTTGGCCAGGTCGAAAGTGGCTTGAACCTGAACACGGGCGGGACCGGGCTGGGACTGCCTCTGGTCCGGTCGATGATTGAAATGCACGGAGGTCAAATTGAAATTGACAGCCGGATCGATGAGGGCACGACGGTGGCGCTTGAATTCCCGTTGCGTCGCCAGAACCTGCAAAAAGTCAGTTAGGCCGGCACTTATTCTAAATAACTGGAAAGCAGCGTGTCCGTCTGTATGCTTCAAATATTGAGAAGCCGGTTTTCAGGTCCGGCCAGAATATTTTTTGCAGGATCGCTCCATGCCCGATGCCGCCACGGTTCTTGATCTTCTGAAGTCTGTTTCCGACACCTCTGCGGTCGCGATTTCCGCACCCGATCGCCCGGACCTCAGCCACCAGGAATTGACCGATCTCTGTGCTGGCACTGTCGCAGCGCTTAACGGATTTGGCATTGGCCGGAATGACCGGGTTGCCATTGTGTTGCCAAACGGGCCTGAAATGGCGACAGCATTTGTCACAATTTGCTGCGCAGCAACCACCGCACCGCTGAACCCGGGGTACCGCGAAGACGAGTTCAAATTCTACCTCGACGATTTGAAAGCCAAAGCGCTGGTCGTCGAGACGGGAAGCGAAAGTCCCGCCGTTGCCGCTGCCCGCTTGCTCGACGTGCCGGTCATTGAACTCAGCGTCAAAGACGGCGATCCGTCAGGTGCTTTTGAATTGACGGCTGAAGGACTGAACGGCACGACGGACAACGGTGGTTACGCGGAAGCTGACGACATCGGGCTGATCCTGCACACATCGGGCACGACGTCGCGGCCCAAGATCGTGCCACTGAGCCAGCGCAATCTGGTTGCCTCGGCCGGCAATATTCGCGAAACCCTGTCGCTGATCCCTGGCGATCGCTGCATGAATATCATGCCGTTGTTTCACATCCATGGTTTGATCGCCGCCGTTTTGTCTTCGCTGGCGGCCGGTGCAAATATTTATTGCACGCCCGGCTTCAACGCGCTGAAGGCCTTTGGCTGGTTCGATGATGCCAAGCCGACCTGGTACACGGCAGTGCCGACCATGCATCAGGCTATTCTGGCCCGGGCGTCACGAAACGAAGACATTGTTGCTCGAACGGAATTGCGCTTCGTGCGCTCGTCATCGTCTTCGCTGCCGCCACAGGTCATGGCGGAACTGGAGGCCACCTTTGATTGTCCCGTCGTCGAGGCCTACGGCATGACCGAAGCGACACATCAGATGGCTTGCAATCCGTTGCCGCCGGCGGCACGAAAGGCCGGAACCGTCGGCATCGCCGCCGGTCCCGAGGTCGCAATTATGAACCTCGACGGCAGGGTGCTGGGCGCAGGCGAAACCGGTGAAATCGTTATTCGTGGTGACAACGTCACCGCCGGTTACGAGAACAACGATCAGGCCAATGCGGAAGCATTTACCCATGGCTGGTTCCGCACCGGCGACCAGGGGGTGATGGACGATGAAGGGTATCTCGCGATCACCGGACGCCTGAAAGAGATCATCAATCGAGGCGGCGAAAAGATATCCCCGCGCGAGGTTGACGAGGTTTTGATGGATCACGCTGCCGTCCAGCAAGTCGTGACCTTTGCCTTGCCCCACGACAAACTGGGTGAGGAAGTTGCCGCCGTCATTGTTCTGCGCGAAGGTTCCAGCGCGGATGAGAAGGAAATTCGATCCTTCGCGGCTGAGAAGCTGGCTGACTTCAAGGTGCCGCGCACCATCGTGTTCCGCGATGAAATCCCCAAAGGTGCGACGGGTAAACTTCAGCGCATCGGTCTCGCCGGGAAACTTGGCCTTCAGGACGATATGCCATGAAGATTTGCATTTATGGCGCAGGGGCAATCGGCGGTTACCTCGGCGCCCGGCTCGCTGATGCCGGTGCGGACGTTACGCTGATCGCCCGCGGCCCGCATCTCGCGGCGATGAAATCGGATGGACTTCGTTTGCGGATCGGATCAGAAGAAATTGTCACAAGACCCAAGTGTACGGATGACCCATCGGAAGTCGGCCCGCAAGACTATGTCATCATCACGCTTAAGGCACATTCCGTGCCGGGAGTTGTCGCCGATATGCAGCCCTTGCTGGGGCCTGACACAGCAGTCGTCACCGCCGTGAACGGTGTGCCGTGGTGGTATTTCCATAATCTTGACGGCGACTATACAAACGCGCGTCTGTCGGCGGTCGATCCCGGCGATGCACAATGGGACGGCATCGGCCCGGAACGCGCCATTGGCTGTATCGTCTACCCGGCCTGCGAGATCGCCGAACCCGGCGTCATCAAACATATCGAAGGCAACAAATTTACCCTTGGCGAACCGTCAGGTGAAAAAACCGATCGCGTCCTGTCGCTGTCAAAAACAATGATCGAGGCCGGCTTCAAGGCACCGGTGCGACCGCGCATTCGCGATGAACTCTGGGTCAAGCTGTGGGGCAATCTTTGCTTCAATCCAATCAGCGCCCTGACCCACGAGACACTGGATATCGTCGCGACCGACGATGCCAGCCGGGCCATCGCCCGCACGATGATGCTGGAGGCCCAGGCCATTGGCGAAAAACTCGGCGTCAATTTTCCGGTCGACGTCGACAAGCGCATCAATGGTGCCGCCGCGATAGGTGCCCACAAAACATCTATGCTGCAGGATCTCGAACTGGGCCGACCGATGGAAATAGATGCGCTGGTGACGGCGGTTCAGGAGATGGGCCGCATGGTTGACCTGAAAACACCGACCATCGATACGGTGCTGGGTCTGGTTCAACAACGCGCCCGTCAGGCCGGCTGCTACACCTGAACGGCCGCGTGCTTGCCGGCGAGGTTCTGGCCGATCGCGAAGACCCCTCGTTCAGGGACTAATCACCCGAAAGTACGCTTCGCGCGAGACCTCACTTGATGCCGTCGCACGTCATGCCGATTTCATGTCGCCCGACGTACGTCGTCATCGCCATCTGATGATGATTGGCACCATCCCGGCGCACCGCCACGGAGAGCAAAAATCCGCGCCACGTGGTCTTGCCATCCTGAACCTCAGGCGTGCCCCACCCTTTGATATCGTTGGCTGGAATCATGGCGTACATCGTCGTGGTCAAGGGCAGGCCGGCGATCTCGCAGGTATTTGACTCAAGGTTCTTGAGGTGAAGCGGCTGGATCATCGTGAAGACATCGCGAACCGCCTTACCGATACCTTTGGGGTTAATGTTCTGGATCAAAACCGAGCAAATCCCGTCCGGCCGCAGCACCAGCACAGCAGCACCGATTGCCGGCGGCAGTCGCCAGCCGACAGCCCCCGACGAGGCCGACAACTGTCGGGCGGCCCGAGGTGGCAGCGGCGGCAGGGAGAGGGCCGAACCGGGTGCGACGGCCTCCGGCAGGCCCTTGCCGTTGGGGAAACGCACGCAAGTTGCCGCCAGGGCCCGGACAGCCAGTTGAACAGGGCTCAGCGCCTCGCGCACGGTTGATTGGTCGCGCGTCGAATTATTTTTGGGGCCAAATGCCGTCGCCGATACCTGAACAGAATATCCCGTTACGACCAGCAGGGCCGACAGGACAAGACAAAATTTCACAAGCATTGGCGTGGGACGACGCGCGCCTGGGCGCGAACCCGGAGTTTCCAATAATCGACCAGACATGACACCTCCTGAAGATTAGGTGGGCTGATTACGCTCGATACGCTGGAGACAAAATTACTTACGCAGTTGCGACCCCTGTCGATTGGTTGTCCAGCACGGCCAGAAGTGTTTCAGGCTTGGGGCGGACACGGTAGTTATCGGTTTGATCGGCGAATATCAGAGTACCGTCGGCAGCGACAATCAGCGCCGTCGGCAAAACAGTATCTGTAGCATAACCCAGCACTTCCAGACCGGCGGGCAATCCGCCGGGGGCCGCAATCCCCAGCGCCTCTGCCGCCACGGTGCCGGGGTCGACCAGAAAGTGGAAGGGCTCATCATATTTACGGGCCAGCCGCCGGGTATGTGCGTGAGGCTGGGGACTAACCAGAATAATCGCGACTTCCCGCGCGGCAAATTCCTGGTATTGCCCGGCAATTTCCTTGATTTGCGCCATGCAGAGCGGGCACCAGTTGCCGCGATAAAACAGATAGAGCGCCGGATTTCCGAGGAAGCTCGATGACGAAATCCTGACGCCCTTGCCATCTTCAAAATCGACTGCTGGCAGCGCCTCGCCAATCTTGAGGGCGGGGCTGGGCTGACGTCCGAAATACGAATACCAATAGAGATAAATCAGAAAGGCAATAAAACCGGCCAGCGCCAGACCGGACGCCAACAGGGCATCCGGTTGAGCCGGGGCCTGACTGGAATTCCATAGTGCCAGGGCAACACCGCAGGCGGCGATCACTGTATAAGGCGTTAGCGACGCCGTTGTCCGGGGTTTCGAATGTGACAGCGTCCACCAGCTGACGGACGCGACAAACGGGGCCGTAGTCAGGAACACCCCGAGCCAGCCAACCTGAAATTTTTCCTGAAAAAGCATGTAGCCGGCGTAAACAGCGATCAAACTGGCCGCTGTGATATAGGCCATAACGTAAACGGCTTTTGCCCGGTTTGTGCTTCGTCTCAAGACGCTGCGCCCCACCATAGTTCGAGCCAACCATACATCCCTTGCACACAGTCTACAGGTCATAAAGCCGTGATCAACAGCGAAGAATAATTCAGGCCCTGCAAACCATTTCACCTTGCGGCCAAATCGCTGCATAGTGTGCCCGGAATTATTCAGGAGCCCGTAATGTCAGAAAATCTTCGCACCCCGGACGCACGTTTCGAAAACCTGCCCGGCTATGACTTTTCACCCAACTACATCGACACGCTGGAGGGATATGAAGGCCTTCGCTGTCACTACATCGATGTCGGGCCAAGGGAGGCCGAGGTGACTTTTTTCTGCCTGCATGGTCAACCGACGTGGAGTTATCTCTATCGCAAGATGATCCCGGTTTTTGTCGAAGCCGGGGCCCGTGTCATCGCACCCGATTTTTTCGGCTTCGGAAAGTCCGACAAGCCGGTGGCTGACGAAACATACACCTACGATTTTCACCGCGGCATGCTGGCCTCGCTGGTCGCAGCGCTTGATCTGAAGGGCATGACGCTGGTCTGCCAGGATTGGGGCGGATTGCTCGGCCTGACCCTGCCGATGGATATGCCGGAGCGGTTTGACCGCTTGCTGGTGATGAACACAGCACTGGGGACCGGTGACATCCCGCTCGGCAAAGGCTTTATCGCCTGGCGTCAATGGTGCCGGGACAATCCTGATATGGCGGTCGGCAAGCTGATGGCACGGTCTTGCCCGGAACTCAGCCCGGAAGAAACCGAAGCCTATGATGCGCCTTACCCGGATGTGACTTACAAGGGTGGCGTGAGGCGCTTCCCCGAACTGGTACCTGATAACCCGCAAGCCGGCGGGGCCGAATTATCGCGCCGCGCCCGTGACTGGTGGTCGAACGAATGGCAGGGCAAAACGTTTATGGCCGTCGGCATGCAGGACCCGGTGCTCGGGCCGCCGGCGATGGCTTATTTGCGCAGCCAGATCAACAACTGCCCCGAACCCTTTGAAGTCGCCGAGGGCGGTCACTTTGTTCAGGAACACGGCGAGGAAGTCGCCCGCGCCGCCCTTGCGGCGTTCGCCGACTAACCGGAGTTAAACCAACAAATGTCGAGCGATATCCCGGAGGGGTTCTACCCCTCCCCGATCAACAATCCCTTTGCGGAGCTTGTCGGTCCGGTCTGCTATCGCCCCTCGGATGAGGGCATTCATATCGGCTGGCGGGCCGAGGATCGTCATCTCAATCCTGGCGGCGTGATCCACGGCGGCATGCTGATGATGCTGGCCGACGATCTGATGGGGGCCACGGTATACAGTCAACTCGGCAACGATCCCAAAGCCACTGTCAGCCTGAACAGTGATTTTCTCTCGGCAGCCCAGGCGGGCGACTGGGTCGAAGGCGTCGGCGAAATCACCCGGCATACGCGTTCATTGATCTTTGTCCGTGCCTTGCTCAGCGTCGGCGACCGCCCGTTACTCTCGGCCCAGGCCGTGTGGAAGTTTGTCGCCAGCGGCCTCATACCGGAAGGCCCGGTAACGGCGCCGGACTAGGCAATATCGCGAGTGTCGTCGAGGTCCTTGAAGACGGGATGGCGTTTGGCCTGCATCGCGCCCATCGCTTCCATCATATCCTCGGTGATCAGCATGCCGGCGTTCCACGTGGCGATATAGTTGAGGCCATCGGCGACCGAATGATCCTGCGTATAGTTGATCATTTCCTTGGTGCCGGAAATCGCCAGAGGCGACTTGGCGGCGATCACGCGGGCGATGTCCTGCACTGCAGCATTCAGGGTTTCATGGTCAGCGAAAACCGTGTTGACCAGGCCGGCCTCTTTCGCTTCCACAGCAGCCAGATTGCGCCCGGTATAAGCCAGTTCACGAACCAGGCCCGAGGCGATCAAATTGGGCAGACGTTGCAGGGTGCCGACATCAGCCGTCATGCCGATGTCGATTTCCTTGATGACGAAGTAGGCATCTTCCGTGCAATAGCGCATATCGCAGGCCGTCACCATGTCGACACCGCCGCCGATGCAGCCGCCCTGGATGGCGGCGAGGACCGGCACCCGGCAGCGTTCAATCGCCGTGAAACAGTCCTGCAAATTGAGGATCATGCGGCGCAGGGCTTCGCGCCTGCGTCCTTCGTCACCGCTGCCCGGTGCCATGATGTCGCCAAACGAGGCCAGATCGAGACCGGCTGAAAAGTGCGGGCCGGTCGAGGCCAGCACAACGACGCGCGCTTCCGGGTTGGTGTTGATATCCTCAAAGACCTGCCGTGTTTCGCGCCAGAACGCCGGGTTCATGGCATTGCGCTGGCGGGGCCGGTTCAGGGTGACGGTGGCAACACCGTCCGTGATATCAAGTGTCAGGGTCTCAAAGGTCATGGCGCGCATCCTCAGGCTATGTCAATCTCGCGGCTTCTGGTCGAAGCCCTCTGTCATACAGGAATTTAAACGACGATGACACACACCGTTGAAACCATCGCCCTGCCACAGATGAGCCCCGGCACGACCTCTGCATTGAAGGTCCATCGCCTCGGCACGCCGGGTGCCCGGCCCCGGGCTTATTTCCAGGGCTCGCTGCATGCCGATGAAATCCCCGGGCTGCTGGTCTCTCATCATTTGCTGCGCCGTTTAATCGCCGCCGACAAGGCAGGCGACATTATTGGTGAGATTATTGTCGTACCAATGGCCAATCCTGTCGGTCTGAGCCAGAACCTCGACGGCTATCATATCGGCCGCCACAACATGGATGGCGGCGGCAACTTCAATCGCGGCTTCCCCGACTTTGGCCCGATGATTGCCGCCGATCTGGTCGACAAGCTGGGCGATGATGCCGACGCCAATGTCGCAGCCATCCGCGCCGCCCTCAAACAGGCGGTCGACGACCTGCCAACAAAAAACGCACATCATACACTTCGCCAGACCTTGCTCAGCCTCGCCATCGAAGCTGACATTGTCATGGACCTGCATTGCGACATGGAAGCCTTGATGCACTTGTATGTTGGCTCGTCGCTCTGGCCCGAGGCCGCTGATCTTGCCGCCGACCTGGCGATTGAAGCCGTGTTGCTGTCGGACGATTCCGGCGGCGGGCCGTTTGATGAATCGTGCGGTGATCCGTGGTGGCGGCTGGCAGCACTTTATCCCGACCACCCCATTCCGCCAGCTTGCTTTGCCGGTACCGTTGAACTGCGCGGCAAAGCGGATGTCAGTGATGCCCTGGCGGGGCAGGACGCCGACGGCCTCGTCCGCTTCCTAAAACGTCGCGGCGTCATCAAGGGCGATGCCGGCCCGTTGCCCGACGCTTTGTGTGAGGGGACGCCGTTATCCGGCACCGAAATCGTTAAAACACCGGTCGCCGGTGTCATCGCGTACGCCGTTGAGTTGGGGGACAAGGTCAAGAAAGGCAATCTGATTGCCGAGGTCGTGGACCCGTCAGCCGAGGATCCCGACAACGCGCGCACAGCATTACACACCACAACGGACGGCCTCATTCTCAGCCGCCAGATCGATAAACTGGTGCGACCAGGACAAGGTGTGTGCAAGGTCGTCGGCGCGGAGCCGCTTGCCAACCGGCCGGTCGGCGCATTGATGGAAGACTAGGGAAAGGTCATGGACAAGATGGATTATCAAAAACTGATGGCGCTCAAGGGCCCGGTGGTCGAGCGGACCTACACCAACCGCGATACCATGTTGTACGCGCTCGGCCTTGGCGTCGGAGCCGATCCGATGGACACAAACGAACTGCCCTTCGTGTACGAAAAGACTATCAAGACCTTGCCGACGATGGCGACCGTCGTCACCTGGGCGGATGTCTGGATTGCCGAGGCCGATGTTGATCTGGTCAAGGTCGTGCACGGCGAACAGCGCATGACCCTGCATCGCCCTCTGCCCGCCGCAGCCTCAGTCATCTCAACCATGCGGATCGTCGAGGCTTACGACAAGGGCGCGGACAAAGGCGCGCTGATCCTGATTGAAAGTGCCACCAAACTGGCCGACACCGGCGAGCCCCTGTGCACAGGCGTCTCAACCGTCTTCGCACGGGGGGATGGCGGTTTCGGCGGCAAGCCCGGCCCCGCGCCCGAGCCGCATCAACTACCCGACCGGGAGCCCGACGCGACGTGTGTGCGGGCGACACTGCCCCAGGCCGCACTGATCTACCGGCTTTCAGGTGATTACAATCCGCTGCACGCCGATCCGGATTTCGCCGCGGCCGCCGGCTTCCCGCGCCCGATCCTGCATGGCCTCTGCACGTATGGAATTGCCGGGTTCGCCGTCGTCGAAACCATGCTCGACCACGACGCTGACCAGATCGCCAACATCGACGTGCGTTTTTCCTCGCCGGTATTCCCCGGCGAAAACGTCACCACAGACATGTGGCGCGACGGCGACACAATCTCGTTCCGCGCCCGCGTCGCCGAACGCGACGCGACAGTGCTGCAAAACGGCCGGGTGAAGTTGCGGAGTTAAATAACCGTCGCCAGCCCGGCTTTTTTCCAGGCCATCAGGCCGCCTTCGAGGTTGTGGACGTCTTCGAAGCCGAGTTCGACGAGCTGGTGTGCGGCCTTGGCGCCGCGTTTGCCGCCGAGGCAATGGACGACGAGGCGTTTGTCCTGGGGCAAGTCGCTGGCATCAAAGGCCGAGAGCGAGTTCAGGACGGCGCCATTGATGCTTTCCCTGGCGAATTCGTCGGCTTCACGCACGTCGATCAACAAGGCGGTATCCTGTTCGATCCAGGTCCGGGTGTCGTGCGCGCTGGCGGATTTTACGGTGGTCATGGGAATCTCCAAACTGGTTAAGTCCTGAATTCTCTGGTTCAGTGACTGGTTGTTACATTAGATAATGCTAATATTAAAGAATTCAAGGGATTATTTGCATTCTTTTGACCGGCACCGTTGACCGCGCGCACCGTCCGTCTTCATACTTCGGCCATAAATCATAAAAGCAGGGATATCGCGCGATGACGGCACATGTTTGGGAAGCTTCTTATCCGACCGGCGTTCAATGGAGCGAGGCCATTGAAACACGGGTGATCCAGGACGTGCTCGACGACGGCGTCAAACGCTGGCCCGACAAGGTCCTGTGCGAATTCATGGACAAGAAATTCACCTATCGTGAAATCGACGGCATGGTGAACCAGGCGACCAAGGGCCTGAAAGGTCTGGGCGTTGGTCCCGGCGTGCACGTCGGCCTCTTCCTGCCCAACACGCCGCACTACATCGTGATGTATTTCGCCATCCTCAAGGCCGGTGGCCGCATCGTTAACTTCAGCCCGCTGTATGCGCCGCGCGAAATCAGCCATCAAATCGAGGATTCTGAAACCGATATTATGGTGACGCTGAACCTGGCCGCACTTTATCCGCAAGTAGGTGCCCGGCTGGACGATACCCGGCTGAAAAAAATTATCGTCTGCGGCATGCCGGAAATCCTGCCCTTCCCGAAAAGTTTCCTGTTCCCGCTCGTCCGCAAGAAGGCTATCGCGCAAGTCCCAACGGATTCGCGCCACATCACTTTCAAGGAACTGCTGAATAATGATGGCGCGATTGAGCCGGCGTTAGTCGACAACCCGGACGAAGACGTCGCCGTACTGCAATACACCGGTGGCACCACCGGCGTGCCCAAGGGCGCCATGCTGACGCACACCAATATTTGCTCGGCGGCCGAAATGACGGATCGCTGGACCGGCACCATCCTCGAGGAAGGCACGGAAGTCGTCTTGGGTGTCCTGCCCTTCTTCCACGTCTACGCCATGACGGTCGTCATGCTGGGCTCAATCGCCAGCGGCACGACGATTATCATCCACCCGCGCTTTGAACTGGATGATGTGATGCGCGATATCGGGCGCAAGAAAGTCACGGCGTTTTCTGCCGTACCGACGATTTTCAATGCCATCATCAATCACCCGGAAATCGGCAAATACGATCTGACGTCACTGAAGGTCTGCGGCTCAGGTGCAGCCCCCCTGCCCGTCGAAGTGCTCAACAGGTTCGAGGAATTGACGGGTTGTCGCATCATTGAAGGCTATGGTCTGACGGAAACCTCGCCCACGGCGTCGTCCAACCCGCCGATTGGCTTGCGCAAGCCCGGCTCCGTCGGCACGCCGATGCCGCTGACGGTGTTCGAAGTTGTTGACCTTGAAGACTCGAGCAAAATTCTAGGCCCTGGCGAAAAGGGCGAGATTTGCATCACCGGTCCCCAGGTCATGAAAGGCTACTGGAAAAACCAGGACGCCACCGACAAGGCGCTGGCCGGCGGGCGGTTTCATTCCGGCGACATCGGTTATATGGATGAAGACGGCTTCATCTTCCTCGTCGATCGCGAAAAAGACATGATCCTGTCAGGCGGCTTCAACGTCTTCCCGCGCATCATCGAGGAAGCGATCTACGAGCACCCTGCCGTCACCGAAGTCACCGTCATCGGTATCCCCGACGAATACCGCGGCCAGGCGGCCAAGGCCTTCGTCGTTCTGAAAGGCGGCACAAGTCTGACGCTGGACGAACTGAAGGAATTCCTCGCCGACAAGATCGGCAAGCATGAAATTCCCTCAGAGCTCGACATACGCGACGAACTGCCCAAGACACCTGTGGGCAAGTTGTCGAAAAAAGAACTCTATGCCGAGGAAGAAGCCAAACGAGCCAGTTAGTTCATGACGCTGGAAAGTTTCATGGCGATGGACATATCGCCTTCGACTTTCAGTTTGCCCATCATGAAAGCTGTCGTGGGGTCGAGGTCGCCCGTCAGCATGTTTTCGAAGTCCTCGAGCGACATTGAAATTGTGCAATCGGCCTCAGTATCGTCGTTGCTGACCGCGTTTGGCGAGGATGCGCCATCCATAAAGATCAAACCATCATCGCCGAAATCAAACTTGACCGTGGCGCCGAGGCCGGAATCGTCGCCCATGTTGCTGCGAATGGTTTCTGTGGATGATTCGAGGCTCATTAGTGCTACTCCAAAATACAAAATTACGGCCAAAAAACGGATATTTTTGCCGGATTGACGTTAACGTAAACGTCAATCCAGGTTAGAGTCAATCAGATCAGTTATCGTCGGCTTTCCGCCGCCAGGGACCAGACAATATATGAGCTACAGATCGGTATTTTCGCCCGGCATGTTTTCGGGCCAGACTATCATTGTTACCGGTGGCGGCAGCGGTATCGGTCGCTGCACGGCGCATGAACTGTCATCGCTCGGCGCACACGTCGTGCTGACCGGGCGGAAGATCGAAAAACTCGAAGCCGTCGCTGCCGAAATTGCCGAGGACGGTGGCGAGAGCAGTCATTATGCCTTCGACATTCGCGATGAAGATGCGGTGCGCGAGACGGTGCGCACCATCGTCGCGGAACGTGGGCAAATTCACGGCCTGGTCAACAATGCCGGTGGCCAGTTCCTCAGCCCGCTCGCCAGCATTTCAAAAAATGGATTTGAAGCCGTTGTCGCGACCAATCTGACCGGCGGGTTTCTGATGTCGCGCGAGGTCTTCACCCAGAGCATGGCCGATCATGGCGGGGCCGTCGTCAACATGCTGGCCGATATGTGGCGCGGCATGCCGGGCATGGGGCATTCAGGTGCTGCACGATCCGGCATGGAGAACCTTACACGCACCGCCGCCATCGAATGGTCGGTCGCCGGGGTCCGCGTCAACGCCGTGGCCCCCGGTAGTATCGCCTCATCGGGGCTTGAAAACTATGACAAGGCTGTGAGTACAAACATTCGCAAAATGCGCCACACCGTGCCGCTCAAACGCATGGGCAGTGAGGCCGAAGTCAGTTCGGCGATTGTCTTTTTGCTCAGCGAAGGGGCGGCCTATATTACCGGATCAACCATTCGCATCGACGGCGGTGCTATTCTCAGCACCCGTCATCTCGACTTTCCCGACCATGATCGCTCGCCTGAGTACAATGGTTTTCATCGCAGCGTCCGGCCCCAGGTGCTGGACGGCGAGGAATAGGTACCCATAACAATGACCGTTCTTGAGACATCCCTCGATACATCGTCCCAAAGCTATGCCGATAACCGGGCGGCCATGCTGGACCTGATTGATGGCTTTCGCGGCCTTGAGCAAGGTGTGCGTGACAATTCGGCCCGTCGCCAGGATCGCTTCCATGAACGCGGCCAGCTTCTGCCGCGCGAGCGGATCGCCCTGCTGCTGGATCGCGGCGCACCATGGGTCGAGCTTTCCACGCTCGCCGGCTACATGATGCACGACGACGACGGCAAAAAGAATGTCATGGGCGGCGGCAACATCATTGGCATCGGATTTGTCTCCGGCGTGCGTTGCCTGATCAGCGCCAGCGACAGCGGTATCAAGGGCGGGGCGATTACACCGATGGGCCTGCAGAAAAGCCTGCGCTCATATGACATCGCCCATCAGAACAAACTACCGCTGATCAACCTGATCGAAAGCGCCGGGGCGAACCTGCTCTATCAGGCAGAAATATTTGTCGACGGCGGCCGCATTTTTGCCAACCTGGCGCGATTGTCCGCCGCCGGTATTCCGGTGATTACGGTGGTGCACGGATCATCGACAGCGGGCGGGGCCTATATGCCGGGCATGTCGGATTACAACATCATGGTACGCGGCAAGGCCAAGGTCTTCCTTGGCGGTCCGCCGCTGGTCAAGGCGGCAACCGGTGAAGACGCCACCGACGAGGAACTGGGTGGCGCGGAAATGCATGCTCACCTCGCCGGCACAGCAGAATATCTGGCGGAAGATGATGCCGACGCCGTCGCCCGTGCCCGCGAAGTGGTGGGCCGACTGAACTACAACCGTGATACCGCGCCGGATTGGGACCGCAAGTACGATGCACCCTTGTATGACACGGATGATTTGTGCGGACTGGTGCCGGTCGATTATCGCAAACCCTACGAAGTACGCGAACTGATTGCCCGTCTGGTCGATGGTTCCGACTTCACAGATTTCAAGCCGGGCTTTGGGCCCAACACCGTCTGCGGGCACGCCGCCATCGAAGGCCAGCCCTGCGGCATCCTCGGCAACAATGGCCCGATCATGCCCGAAGATGCCGTCAAGGCGGCCCAGTTCATTCAGCTTTGCAGCCAGTCCGATACACCGCTGGTCTTCTTGCAGAACACCACGGGTTACATGGTCGGGCTGGAAGCCGAGAGCAAGGGCATGGTCAAACACGGATCGAAAATGATCCAGGCTGTGGCCAATGCACCGGTGCCAAAAATTACACTGATGACCGGCGGATCGTTCGGGGCGGGTAATTACGGCATGTGCGGTCGGGGCTTTGATCCGCGCTTCATCTTTTCGTGGCCGAATTCGAAGATCGCCGTGATGGGCGGCGAACAGGCGGCAACGGTGATGGAAATCGTCACCCGCGCCAAGTTCGCCCGCGATGGACATGATGTTGACGAAGACGCGGTTCAGGCCATGCGTGATGACATCATCAACCGCACCGAAAAAGAATCCGGTGCCTTGTATGCCTCGGCCCGGATCTGGGATGACGGTTTGATCGACCCCCGCGATTCGCGACGCGTCCTCGGCTTTGCCCTTGCGACCTGCCGCGAAGCCGACAGCCGGACAAATCACACCAACACATTTGGCATTGCACGTGGTTAGGGAAGAGACATGAAATTTACCACAGAACATGATGAACTCAGGCGCAGCGTCGCCAAATTTGTCGATATCGAAATCAATCCTTATGTCGATCAATGGGAAGACGATGAGATTTTTCCGGCCCATGAGCTGTTCAGGAAAATGGGCGATGCCGGATTACTCGGCATTACCAAGCCCGAGAAGTTTGGCGGTGCCGGCCTTGATTATTCCTATTCGATGGTGATGACCGAGGAACTGGGCCGGGTCAAATGCGGCGGTGTGCCGATGGCCATTGGTGTGCAGACCGACATGTGCACGCCGGCCCTGGCGCGATTTGGCTCCGATGCCCTGTGCGAGGAATTCCTGCGCCCGGCCATTTCCGGTGAGGCCGTGGGCTGCATTGCTGTGACGGAGCCCGGTGCCGGTTCGGACGTCGCCGGCATCAAGACGACGGCGGTCAGGGACGGTGACGATTACATCATTAATGGCTCAAAAATATTCATCACCAACGGGCATCAGGCGGACTGGGCTTGTCTGCTGGCGAATACCGCAGACGGACCGGCGCACAAAAACAAATCCCTGATCATGGTGCCGATGAACGCGCCCGGTGTTGTGCGCGGGCGCAAACTGAAGAAACTTGGCATGCAGTCGTCCGATACGGCGGAATTATTCTTTGAGGATGTCCGGGTGCCGCAAAGCAACCGCATCGGGGATGAGAACGCCGGTTTCACTTATCAGATGCTGCAGTTTCAGGAAGAACGTCTGTGGGCGGCGGCTTCAAGTCTGAAGTCGATGGAAACGGTGATGGAGGAGACCATCGATTACACTCGCAATCGCCAGGTCTTCGGCCAGCCACTGCTGAACAACCAGACCATCCATTTTCGCATGGCTGAACTGGCCACCGAAGTCGAAATGCTGCGGGCCCTGGTCTATCAGGCGGTTGAGAGTTATATCGATGGCAACGACGTGACCCGCCTGGCGTCGATGGCCAAGCTGAAATGCGGGCGCCTGAGCCGCGAGGTTGCCGACAGTTGTGTGCAGTATCACGGCGGCATGGGTTACATGTGGGAGACCCACGCCACACGCTATTTCCGCGATTCACGCCTCGGCTCCATCGGCGGTGGCGCGGATGAAGTCATGCTCGGCATTATCGCCAAAATGGACGGCACCCTGCCGGGCCGGGGCAACAAGACGTGAACGATATCGCCACCCTGCCGCACTGCGAAACGCTGGCGCTCAAGCTTGAAGAAGGCGTGCTGACGTGCACGCTGAACCGACCCGATGTGCGCAATGCCATGAACGCGACGATGGTCGAGGAACTGGAAGGCGTCTTTGCAGCCCTCGCCGAAGCCAGTGTGCGAACGGTTGTCTTGCGTGGTGCCGGCGGTCATTTTTGTTCGGGCGGTGACATCAAGGGCATGTCGATGACGGAGACCGGCGAAGACGGTGAGCCTGACCCGCTGCAGGCGGGCAATCGTCGCTTCGGCCGTATGATCACCGCCGTCAATACCTGTCCGCAAACCGTTATCGCCGCCGTCGAGGGTGCGGTGCGCGGCGGCGGTTTTGGCCTGGTCTGTGTCTCGGACGTCGCCATCGCCACGTCGAGCGCAACGTTCGCCCTGCCTGAAACCAGTCTCGGTATTCCGCCGGCACAAATCGCCCCGTTCGTGGTTCAGCGCATCGGCCTGACACAGGCTCGTCGGCTCGGCCTGACGGGATTTAAACTCGATGCCCGGCGCGCCGCTGAACTCGGCGTCGTGCATCAGGTCGTTGACGATACAGCGGCCCTCGATGCTGCCATCGAAGAGACGCTGGCCGCGGTGCAAAAGTGCGCACCCGGGGCCAATGCCATGACCAAACGCCTGATGCTGGATGCACAAACCGAAGCGCTCGACCCCTTGCTGGATGCGGCGTCCGAGATGTTTGCCATGTCGGCACGCGGTCCTGAAGGCACTGAAGGCCTCAACGCTTTTGTTGAAAAACGCAAGCCCGACTGGGCGGCAGGAGAGTAGAGTTTTGACGACACCTATCAATTCAGTCCTCGTCGCCAATCGTGGCGAAATCGCAGTTCGGGTATTTCGCACGGCCCGGGCGATGGGCTTGCGATCCGTCGCCGTATTCAGCGATGCGGATCGGGACGCGCCACATGTCGCCGCAGCGGATACAGCGGTGCGGATCGGTCCGGCACTGGCGGCAGAGTCATATCTCTCGATCCCTGCAGTTATTGAAGCGGCGAAGGCCGCAGGCGCTGATGCTATCCATCCGGGGTACGGGTTCCTGGCGGAGAACGCTGAATTTGCCCAGGCCTGCATCGATGCCGGATTGACCTTTATCGGCCCGCCAGTCGACGCCATCCACCTGATGGGCAACAAACGCCTGGCGAAAATTCGCATGACCGAAGCCGGTGTGCCATGCGTGCCCGGCTATTCCGGCGTGGCCCAGGATGATGACACCCTGGTCGCCGAAGCCGACAAAATTGGCTATCCGTTGATGGTCAAGGCGGCGGCGGGCGGCGGCGGGCGCGGCATGCGCCGGGTCGAGGCGGCAGATGGAATGCAAGCTGCCCTCACCTCGGCACGTTCCGAGGCGCTTTCCGGATTTGGCTCGGACGAATTGATCCTTGAGCGCGCGGTGGATCGCCCGCGTCATGTCGAAATTCAGGTCTTCGCCGATCAGTCGGGCAACACCATTCATCTCGGCGAGCGCGATTGTTCGGTTCAGCGTCGTCATCAGAAAGTCATCGAGGAAGCGCCTTCTCCTGCGGTCGATGCTGATTTGCGGGCCGCGATGGGGGCTGCGGCCGTCACGGCGGCCCGGACCATCGGCTATGTCGGCGCAGGCACGGTCGAATTTTTGCTCGATGCTGACGGCAACTTCTATTTCATGGAAATGAACACACGCCTGCAGGTCGAGCACCCGGTGACGGAAATGATTACGGGCCTTGATCTGGTGGATTGGCAACTGCGCGTGGCGCGCGGTGAAAATTTGCCGCTGAGCCAGGATCAGGTGACATTTAACGGCCACGCCATTGAAGTCCGGCTTTATGCCGAGGACCCGGTTGCCGGGTTTTTGCCGCAAACCGGCCGCGTGCTGGACTGGCAGCCGCCGAAGGGGCCGGGACTTCGCACCGATCACGCCGTCGCAAATGGCATGGACGTCACACCGCATTACGATCCGATGATTGCCAAGGTCGCCGCCTTTGGGACCAGTCGTGAAGACGCACGGCTGCGGCTGTTGCGCGGGCTGGAAAACTGCACCTTGCTTGGCCTGAAGACCAACAAGGCGTACTTGCAGAATTGTCTGGGCCAGGCGGTGTTTGCCGCAGGCGAAGCAACGACGGCGTTTATCGAGGACCTGCAGGACGAATTGCTGGATGCCGCAGGACAAGACACGGCCAGGTGTCTCGCCGCTGCCTTGCTGGCCACACGCGCGGCCCCCCGGGACGGACCCTGGACCAGCACCGGCGCGACAACGTGGCCGCTGGCAATCGATTTTGACGACAGCGATCCGGAACTGGTGTTCGTCACTTTGCGTGGTACTTCGAATTACACAGTGACCCTGGCCGACAGCGAGGCCGTCGAGATCGAGATCCGGGGTCGCGACGCGCATTGCGTCGACTTTATGCTGGACGGGATCGAGCATCGGGCGCGCTGGCACGTCAATCTCGACAGCGTGCATCTCGACGTCGGCGGCTCAGCGCTTTCGGCGACCGAGGTTGTACCTGTCCGGGGTGGAGGTGCCGCCGCTGGTGACGGTCGCCTGCTGGCCCCGATGCCCGGTCGTATTGTCCGGGTCGCCGCCGAGGTTGGCCGACACGTGACAGCGGACGAAATTCTGGTCGTGCTCGAAGCGATGAAAATGGAGCACGAGATCACCGCCTCCGTTGATGGCACAGTGGCCGAAGTAACAATCAAACCCGATGATCAGGTGAACTCCCGGCAATTGCTGGTGCGGGTTGAGCCAGACGCTGAAGACTAACAATTCAGAAAGCACAAATCATGACGACAATGTCACCCTATTACACGCAGGAACACGAAGCCTTCCGGGACCAGTTGCGCCGCTTTGTTGATCAGGAGGTGGAACCGCACGTTGAAGACTGGGAAGCGGCCGGTGAAATCCCGCGCGATTTTTTCATCAAGACCGGCGACATGGGTATTCGCGGCATGGGCTATCCTGAGGAATTCGGCGGCGTCAACACAGACCTCTTTCACCTGATTGTCCTGCATGAAGAATTTGGCCGGGCCGGTTCCGGCGGCGTCAGTGCGGCGATGATGGCGCACAACATCGCCATCCCGCCGATCGTCGAACTGGCCGATCAGCGCCTCAAGGAACTTGTACTGCCGGATGTGATCTCGGGTCACAAACTGGCGTCCCTTTGCATCACCGAACCCGGTGGTGGCTCGGACGTGGCGCAGCTCGCGACAAAAGCCGTGCGCGATGGAGATCATTTTGTCGTCAACGGCTCCAAGACTTTCATCACCGGCGGCGTCAATGCCGATTTCTATACTGTCGCCGTGCGTACAGGCGGTGAAGGCATGGGCGGTGTGTCGTTGTTGCTGATCGAACGCGATACGCCGGGCTTCACGCAAACCAGGCTCAACAAGATGGGCTGGCATTCTTCGGACACGGCGACGCTCTATTTTGACGATTGCCGGGTACCGGTCGAAAATCTGATCGGCGAGGAAAACGCCGGCTTTCGCGGGATCATGATGAACTTCAATTCCGAACGCTTCGGCATAGCCGCCATGGCCTGGGGATTTGCCAAGTGCGCCTACGAGGAATCTCTTGAATACGCCAAACAGCGCGAGACATTTGGCCAGCCGATCATCAAGCACCAGGTGATCCGCCACAAGCTCGTTGAGATGGCGACAATGATCAACGCCCTGAAAGCCAATCTCGATGTGCTGGCCTGGCAGATCAATCAGGGTGAATACCCGGTGGCCGAAACCTGCATGCTGAAAAACCTCGCTACCGAGACCATGACGCACTGCGCCAGCGAGGCCGTGCAGATTTTTGGCGGTGCCGGCTACATGCGCGGCACCAAGGTCGAGCGCATCTACCGCGAAACCAAGGTGCTGGCCATCGGCGGCGGCACCGAGGAAATCATGAAGGACCTGGCCTCACGGCAAATGGGTTGGTGACTTTGTTCCAGGTCACTCCCACCTGACCTCTTCCATCAAGGGGGAGGTCAGGTGGGGGTGACGGCTCAAAAAGGCTTGAATCCCGGAATACGTATCAATAAAAACTAAACATTGTTCATTTTTTTGAATTATGTTAAATATATTGCTATGCCCCTTTCCCAGCGCCGCCAGGCCTTGCATGACCATAAACGCGCCGCGATCCTTAATGCTGCGCGACGGGTGATTGCGCGGAACGGGCTGGACGGCGCGAAGATGCGGGAAATCGCGCGGGAGGCGGATTACACGCCCGGCGCACTCTATGCCTATTATTCGTCGAAGGATCATTTGCTGATTGATCTGGCGGGCCAGGCACTGGGGCTGGCGGCACGCAGCATCCGGGCCGGGGCCGACAAAGACGGTGCGGAAAGTGCACTACAACAGCTGCACCGCCACTTCACCGACCTGCCTCAGGATTTCGACCTGCTGCTGACGGCGCTGCAAAGCAAGCTCGGGGATATTCTCGATGAGGAGACAGCCCGCACCCTGAACGGTCGCTTCATCGCCGCCCTCGCCCCCATCGCCGAAGCATTGATGGCGGACGGTGCCTCAGCCGACCACGCCAACAAAAGCGCAATCGCCCGAGCCTCCCAGATTCTGGGTGTCTTGATGCTGGAAAATTCCGGCCGCCTCAGCGCACTGGGCTTCGACGGCCGGAAGATTCTCGGGGGGTCCTGAACGATCAGGCAGCCTTGTCGGCAGCCTTTGTGTAAAAGCCGCGGCCTTCCGCAGCCATGTCGCGCAGTGTTTGTGGCGGGGTAAAACGTTCGCCGTGGGCCTGGGCGAGGCGGTCACATTCAGCAACGAAGTCTTCGATACCGACGCTGTCGATCATCGAGCAGACACCGCCATGGAAGGGGGCGAAGCCCCAGCCGAGGATCGAGCCGACGTCGGCGTCTTCCGGGCTCATGACGACGTTTTCCTCGAGGCAGCGCGCGGTCTCAATCGACTGCACATACATCATGCGCTTGACGATCTCGTCGAGTTCGGGTTGGGCGTCTGCCGGCGGGTAGGCTTCGGCGAGGCCCGGCCACAGGCGCTTCTTGCCGTCTTCGGGATAATCGTAAAAACCCTTGCCGGCTTTTTTGCCCGGACGCTTGAGTTCCTCGACAAATTTTGCCGCCACACCATCTGCCGGACCCGCGCGATACTTGTCACCGAGATCGGCTTTGGTCTGGGTCTGGATGTGGTGCATCAGGGACATCGAGACTTCATCGGCCAGGGCCAGCGGGCCAACCGGCATACCGGCAATACGTCCGGCATTTTCGATCAGGGCCGGTTTGACACCTTCACCCAGCAGGGCGAGGCCTTCGGCGACATAGGTCGCGAAGACGCGGCTGGTGTAGAAACCCCGGCTGTCATTGACGACGATCGGGGTCTTGCGGATGCGTTTGACGTAGTCCATCGCCCGCGCCAGAGCCAGGTCACCGGTCTTCTCGCCCATGATGATCTCGACCAGCGGCATCTTGTCGACGGGAGAGAAAAAGTGAATACCGATGAACTGATCGGCGCGGCTGCTGGCCTCGGCCAGGCCACTGATCGGCAGGGTTGAGGTGTTGGAGGCAAAAATCGCATCCGGCCCGATAACGGCTTCGGCCTTCGCGGTCACATCAGCCTTGATATCGCGATCCTCAAAGACGGCCTCGATCACCAACTCACAACCGGCGAGATCGGCATAATCCGTCGTCGCCGTGATCTGGGAGAGGATCTTGTCGCGTTTTTCTTCCGTGACCCTCTTGCGGCTGACACCCTTGTTGAGCAGGAATTCGCTGTAGCCTTTGCCTTTTTCTGCGGCCTCAAGCGTTGAATCGAGCAGCACGACTTCGAGCCCGGCCATGGCCGTGGAATATGCAATGCCGGCGCCCATCATGCCGGCCCCGAGAATACCGACTTTTGTGAACTCGGATTTTTCGACCTCTTTGGGGCGGCGCTTGAGTTTGTTGGCATCGCCCATCGAGAAGAACAGGGTGCGCACCATATTGTGCGCGACATTATCGGCGGCCAGCGAGGCGAAGTGGCGGCTCTCCAGTTTAAGACCGGCATCAAAGGCGCTGTTGGTGCCTTCGTAGACGCAGCTCATGATGGCGATGGGGGCGGGATAGTTGCCCATGGTCTTTTCGCGCAGCATGGCGTTTCCGGCACTGAAGGTTTCATAACCCGCCGGGGATTGCGAACCACCACCTGGAATCTTGAAGCCTTTTTTGTCCCACGGTTGCTGGGCATCGCCGCCGTCCATGATCCAGGCCTTGGCCGCGCCAAGCAATTCCTCAGCCGGCACGATGGCGTGTATCAGGCCTTGCCTGAGTGCTTTTTCCGGCGACAGGTGCGTGCCTTCCAGCAGCAGCGGCAGGGCGGCGCGAATACCGATCAGGCGGGGCAGGCGCTGAGTGCCACCGGCACCGGGCAACAGGCCGAGCTTGACTTCCGGCAGACCGATCAGGGTTCTGGGATTGTCGGCGGCGACACGGTAATTGCAGCCGAGACAAATCTCGAACCCCCCACCGAGGGCCGTGCCATTGATCGCCGCGACCACGGGCTTGTCGGACAGTTCAAGTGCCCGGACCGTGCCTTTGAAGTTGTCACCAAAATCCATGACTTCCTGGGGCACCCGGCTGGAGAGCAGTTCCGTCAGGTCCGCCCCGGCGACAAAGTCAGCCTTTTTGGAAGCAATGATGACGCCCTTGACCGCGTCATCAGCCAGCGCCTTGCCCACCGCGTCCTTGTAGGCTGCGATAGAGGCAATGTTCAGCACGTTCATTGGGCGTTCGGTCATGTTCCACGAAATCGTGGCAATACCGTCGGCATCGACGTCGTATTCGATCATCGTAATTTTCCTTATTTGGACAGGTCGCCTCCAACCAGTTCCCTCCCCCGTCATGCGTTTGCGTGCAAAGCACGACGTGGGGAGGTCAGGTGGGGGTGCTAATTAATTATCAGACTCGTTCAATGATGGTCGCGGTGCCCATGCCGGCGCCGACACAAAGCGTGGCGAGGCCGGTTTCGAGATCGCGGCGTTCCAGTTCATCCAGCAAAGTGCCGAGGATCATGGCACCGGTTGCACCGAGCGGATGACCCATGGCAATGGCACCGCCGTTGACGTTCATCTTGTCGTGAGGAATATCCATCACCGACATGTAGCGCATGACAACCGAGGCGAAGGCTTCGTTGAGCTCATAAAGATCAATGTCCTTGGCGTCCATGCCGATACGTTTGAAGACCTTGTTGGTCACGTCAGCGGGTCCGGTCAACATGATGCTGGGCTCGGAACCGATTGAGGCAAAGGCCTTGATGCGGGCCCGCGGTTTGAGGCCGAGCTTTTCACCGATTTCCTTTGTGCCGAGCAGAATACCGGCGGCACCGTCAACGATACCCGACGAATTACCGCCGTGATGGACGTGATTGATTTTTTCGACTTCGGGATAACGCTGGATCGAGACCGAATCAAAGCCGAACTGGCCACCCTGCACTTCAAAGGCCGGGTTCAATGAGGCCAGCGCCTGCATATCGGTGCCCGGGCGCATGTGTTCGTCATGATCGAGGATCATGATGTCGTTCTGGTCCTTGACCGGGGCGATGGATTTGGCAAAACGATTGTCGTCCCAGGCTTCCTTGGCACGGCGCTGGGATTCGACGGCGTAGGCATCGACGTCATCACGGCTGAAGCCGTCCAGTGTGGCGATCATGTCAGCCGAAATACCCTGCGGCGTGAAATAGATTTTGTTGGTGACATCGGGGTCGGCGTAATAGGAGCCACCTGATGACCCCATCGGGGCACGGCTCATGCTTTCAACACCGCCGCCGATGGTCATGTCGTGCTGGCCCGACATGATCTGGGCCGCTGCCATGTTGGTTGCTTCGAGGCCCGAGGCACAGAAGCGGTTGATCTGCACACCGGCAACGGTTTCGTTGTAATCGGCCATCAGAACGGCGGTGCGCGTGATGTTGGCACCTTGCTCACCAGCCGGCTCAACGCAGCCGAAGACGACGTCATCGACATTTGCTGTATCGAGGTCGTTGCGGTCGCGCAGTTCGCGCAGCACATGCGTGGCCAGAGCCGTCGGCGTCACTTCATGCAAACTGCCGTCCTTGCGGCCTTTGCCCCGGGGCGTGCGAACGGTGTCGTATATGTAAGCGTCAGTCATGTTTTATTTCCTTATCCCTGTCATCCCTTCAGCGCGTCTAGAGTTTGCGGCTGATGAGCTCTTTCATGATTTCGTTGGTGCCGGCATAGATGCGCTGCACGCGGGCGTCGGCATAGGCACGGGCAATGGGGTATTCCCACATAAAACCATATCCGCCGTGCAATTGCAGGCATTCATCCATCACTCTTCCTTGAAGTTCCGTCGTCCAGAGCTTGGCCATGGCCGCTGTCTCGACATCCAGACCGCCTGTGGTGTGGAGTTTCAGGCAGTGATCAACAAACACCCGGCCAATGGTGATTTCGGTCTTGAGTTCGGCCAGTTTGAATTTTGTATTCTGGAATTCGGCGATGGCCTTGCCAAACGCCTTGCGCTCGCTGGTGTAATCAACGGTCCATTGCAGCGCACCCTCACAGGCGGCGATGGCGTTGACGGCCACCGACAAGCGTTCCTGCGGCAGGTCTTGCATCAAATAGATAAAGCCCTTGCCCGCTTCGCCAAGACAATTCGAGGTCGGCACGCGGACATCATCAAAGAAAAGCTCAGAGGTGTCCTGCGCCTTCATGCCGAGTTTTTCGAGGTTGCGACCGCGCGTATAGCCTTCGCGGTTGCTCTCGACCAAAATCAATGAAGTGCCCTTGGCGCCCATGCTCGGGTCGGTCTTGGCGACGACAACAACAACATCGGCATTCTGGCCGTTGGTGATGAAGGTCTTCGAGCCATTGATCTTGTATTCATTGCCATCCAGCACAGCCGTCGTCTTGACGCCCTGCAGATCGGATCCCGTACCGGGTTCGGTCATGGCGATGGCAGTAATGCATTCGCCGGAAACCATTTTCGGCAGAAGTTCCTTTTTCTGCTCCTCCGAGCCGTAGTGCACGATGTAGGGCACGGCGATATCGGAATGCAGGCTGAAACCGGGACCTGAGTAGCCGCAGCGCGCCAGTTCTTCAGAGACGATGGCGTTGTAGCGAAAATCAGCGCCCGGCCCGCCGTATTCTTCCGGCACGGTCGGCGCCAGCATGCCGGCTTCGCCAGCCTTGGCCCAGACCTCGCGCGGCACGACACCGTCTTTTTCCCACTGTTCGTGGTGCGGGGCAACTTCCTGCTCGATAAACCTGCGCACTGAATCACGGAAAATCTCGTGATCATCCTCAAATACTTCTCTGCGTTGGGACACGTGGGCCCTCCTGAATAAGGTCTATAAACCGGTTCTCTAGAATGCGTCGGCGCTCATCGCCATCATGGTGTCCTTGCCCGCCGTCAGTTTCGACAGCAGCGAAGACGTATCAGGCATCGAACGTTCCATATAGAAACGCGCGGTGAGCAATTTGTTCTCGTAAAAATCCTTTTCATCGGTGCCGTTGGCGAGGGCGGCTTGCGCGACCTTTGCCATGCGGGCCCACATGAAACCGATGGCGACAAGGCCGAACATGCGCTGGAATTCGGTTGCAGCCGAGGCCGCCTGTTCGACGTCCTTGAGACCTTTTTCACCGATCCACGCCGTTGCCTGCTGCAACCGGCCAAAGCCCTTGGCCAGCGGCATGACAAATTCGGCCAGGTCCTTGTTCTCGGAATTTTCCTGAATGAAGGCGTCAATCGGATGGAAGAACGCGCGCAAGGCACGACCCATGTGCGCCGGCATCTTGCGTCCCACCAGGTCCAGCGCTTGAACGCCGTTGGCACCTTCATAGATCTGGGCAATCCGCGCATCACGCACAAACTGTTCCATACCGTGCTCGCGAATGTAGCCATGGCCGCCGAAACACTGTTGACCGGTGTTGGCACTTTCATAGCCGACGTCAGAAATATGCGCTTTGACCACGGGCGTGATCAGACCGACGAGGTCTTCAGCGGATTGTCGCTCTTCCTCGTCCGGATGGATGCGGGCGAGATCGAGATTGATCGCCGTCCAGGCTGCAAGCGCCCGCGCACCTTCATTGAAGGAGCGCATCGACAACAGCATGCGCCGTACGTCGGGGTGCACGATGATCGGGTCGGCGGCTTTTTCAGGTTCCTTGACGCCCGACAGCGAGCGGCCCTGCAGCCGGTCCTTGGCATAGGCCACCGCGTTCTGGTAGCTGACTTCCGACAGGGATAGACCTTGCAGGCCAACACCGAGCCGGGCGGCATTCATCATGACGAACATCGCCTGCATGCCCTTGTGTTCCTTGCCCAGCAGACGACCGACGGCGTTGTCATAATTCAGCACGCAGGTCGCATTGCCGTTGATGCCCATCTTGTGTTCGATCGAACCGGTCGAGACGCCATTGCGTTCACCGCTGGAGCCGTCTTCGTTGACGAGGTATTTCGGCACGATGAACAGGCTGACACCTTTGATGCCATCCGGGCCACCTGGAATTTTCGCCAGCACAAGATGAATGATGTTATCAGCCATATCATGATCACCGGCCGAGATGAAAATCTTGGTGCCGGAGATATGATAGCTGCCGTCGTCCTGCGGTTCGGCCTTGGTGCGCATCTGGCCAAGGTCGGTCCCGCAATGCGGCTCCGTCAGGTTCATGGTGCCGGTCCATTCGCCGGAATACATTCTCGGCAGGAAAAATTCCTTTTGCGCTTCGTTGCCGTGCGCCGAGATGGCGGCGCAGGCACCGGACGTCAGGCCGGAATACATCTCGAAAGCCAGATTGGCCGAGCACGTCATCTCGCCCATCGCCGTACCGAGGTAGGCCGGCAGGCCCTGTCCGCCATAGTTGGCGTCCCCATTGAGACCAATCCAGCCGCCTTCGCGGTAGGTCGCAAATCCTTCCTTGAAGCCTGTTGGCACGGTGACGTCACCGTCCTTGAAGGTGCAACCTTCTTCGTGTCCGACCTGATTGAGCGGGAAGAGGACTTGTTCCGCGACCTTGGCACCTTCCTCGAGGACCGCGTCGACGATGTCGGACGGGGCTTCAGAGAAAACCGGCAGGTTCGAGTATTTGTCGACTTCCATCAGCTCGTGGATGACAAAACGTAAATCTCTCAGCGGGGCTTCGTAGATCGGCATGATCCGTATCCTTCCAGTCGTTCGTTAGTTGCGGAGCGGTTTACCCGTCTCCAGCATGTGCGTAATCCGGTCGAGCGTCTTGCTCTTGCGCAGCAGGGCGACAATCGCTTCACGCTCCAGCTTCATCAGATCTTTTTCGGTGATCGGCTCGGTGATATCGGTCTCGCCACCCGAGAGAATGTTGGCGAGAAATCCGCCGACGACACCGTCATAAGCCGTTGCCTTGCCCTGATCGATAAATCCACCAACCGCCATTTCCATGGCGACGCGGGCCGTCGGGCCCGGCAGATTGATTTCGATCTCACGGTCCGGCACTTCATAACCATCGACCAGCGACAGGGCCTTTGCCTTGGCATCCGCCAGCACGCGGGCCCGGTTCATGGTGATACCGTCTTCACGCCGCAGGAACATCAACTTTTTGGCTTCAGCCGCCGAGCGCGAAACCTTTGCCGTTGAGATCGTCTCGAACGCTGCAGCAATCGGCGGCATCGGACCGCCCGGGCGTTTGGTGTTCAGGGTGTGGCGGAAAACCATTTCCTTGCAGCCGCCCCAGCCCGGGATCAAGCCGACACCGGCTTCGACCAGGCCCATATAGCTTTCGGCGTGGGCCTGCACGGCGTCGCAATGCATGGTGACCTCACAGCCACCGCCCAGCGCCATACCGGCCGGCGCCGCGACAACCGGGAACGGAGAATATTTGAGGGCGAGGTAAGCGTCCTGCCCGCCCTTGATACCCATTTCGATCACCGGCCACATCGCTGTGTTGGCAGCAAACAAAGACAGTCCAACGTTGGCACCGACCGAAAAATTGTCGGCATCATTGCCAACGATCAGGGCTTTGTAGCCATCCTTATGCAGCTTGACGGCCTTCTGGATCATCGAGGCGATATCACCATCGATGGAGTTCATTTTGGAATGGAATTCGAGGCAGGCGACACCGTCACCAACATCCCACAACGAAGCCGAGCCATTCTTGGCAATCGGTTCCTTGCCGCGTTTTTTGTCGGACAGATACCACGCGCCTTCGTCGACGACGACTTCAGCGTAATCACCCGTGAGCGTCATCTGCAGGCGTTTTTCACCTTCGTCACGATACATCGGGTTGTCACCGGCTGCGGCGATGATGGCCGGCACGTCCAGGCCGTCAGCTGCCAGGCGCTCGGCAAACCACGCCGTGCCGAGCTGATCGATCTGCTCGAACGGGCCGTGCTTCCAGGCGTAACCCGCCTTCATGGCGCGATCGATGTCATGGATCGAATCGGCTATTTCACCGACCAGGGATGCCGCGTAACTCAGCACTTTGGACAGCACCGACCAGGCGTATTCACCACCCTTGTCATCGTATTCGGCCAGAACGCGCAAGCCCTTGCGCGCAGCCCGGATTGATTTGAGGGCCGGTTTCTGCGGCAAACGATATTCACCGGTTTCGAAATCAAGAACTTCCTTGGTCTTTTTGGCACCATCGCGCACCAGGCGGTAAAAACCGCCCTTGCCCTTGCGCCCGGTATAACCCTCCTCGATCATCTTCTGAACCTGGACCGAAAGTTTGCCCTCGGCATCGAAAGCCTGACAGAACGCGTCGTCAGCCGGCAATAATGACAACATACTGGCGTTGACGTGCGGTGCCAGATCGAGGCCGGTCAAATCACCCAGACCAAAAATGCCGGTGCTGGGAATGCCCATGGGCTTGCCGACAATGGCGTCGGTCTCCTCGACCGTCAGGCCCATATCGATGGCCTGGCTCATGGCGATGTAGGACCAGTAGATGCCGATACGATTGGCGATGAAGCCCGGCGTGTCCTTACAGGCCACGACTTCCTTGCCCAGCATGACGTCGCCGAATACCGACAATGTCTCGATGGCATCGGCGCGGGTTTTTTCGCCGCCGACGACTTCGAGCAAACGCATGTAGCGCGGCGGATTGAAAAAGTGTGTGACGGCAAAGTCAGCGGCAAAGGTGTCCGACTGGCCTTCGATCAGGGTGCCAAGCGGGATGGTCGACGTATTGGACGTCACAATCGAGCCTGCCTTGCGAACTTCGTCGACACGCTTGTAGACGTCGTGCTTGACGTCCGGGCGTTCGAGCACGGCCTCGCAAATCCAGTCGCAATCGGCAAGCTCGCCGAGATCGTCTTCGAGGTTACCGCAAGTGATGAGCTTGGCATTGCGGGCATCCATAAAGGGTGCCGGGTTTTGCTTTGCCATACGGGCGACGGCACCACTGGACAGCATGTTCCGGTCCTCGGCACCTTCGGGCACGATGTCGAGCAAGACGACGGGCAATCCGGCATTGGCGACGTGGGCTGCGATGGCACTGCCCATCAAACCGGCACCGAGGACGCCGACCTTTTTGATTTCGGTCATTTCAGCGTTTCCTTCAGCAGGCTTCGAGAACAGTGGCAATACCCTGGCCACCACCAATGCATTGTGTGGCCAGCGCGAGCTGTTTGCCTTCGCGTTGCAGCAGGGACGCGGCCTTGCCGGTAATCCGGGCACCTGTGGCGCCAAGCGGATGGCCAAGCGCAATCGCACCGCCATCGAGATTGACCCGGTCCATATCCATTTCGATTTCGCGCATCACGGCGAGGGCCTGAGATGAAAACGCCTCGTTCAATTCGATGATATCGATTTCGCCGATGGCCACACCGGCACGCTCCAGCGCCTTGTTGGTGGCGCCGACCGGACCAATGCCCATGATCTCGGGGTCACAGCCAGAGACAGCAATGGACTTTATGCGGGCCATCTTGTTGAGGCCGTTGGCATCGGCGTAGTCCTCGGTGCAAATCAGTGTCGCGGAGCAGCCATCCGTCAGCGGTGACGATGTTCCGGCGGTGACGCTGCCGTCCTTGTCGAACGCCGGGTCCAGCTTGGCCAGATCGTCCGCCGTCGTGCCGGGGCGGATGCAACCGTCCTGCTCGACGCGAATGTTGCCTTCGGTAATGGCGACGATTTCGTCATCGTATTTGCCAGCCGATTGGGCCGCCGCTGCCTTGGCGTGACTGGTCACGGCGAAGGCTTCCTGTTCATCGCGCGAGATATCGTATTTTTTGGCGAGGTTCTCGGCGGTCTCGCCCATGCCGATATAGGCTTCGGGGTAGCTGCCATAGAGGCCGGGGTGCGGCATCGGGTTGAAACCCGGCATCGGCACGCGGGTCATGCTTTCCATGCCGGCACAGATGAAAGCGTCACCGGCGCCCATCTGGATGGCACCGGCGGCAATGTGGATTGACTGCATGGAGGAGCCGCAGAAGCGGTTCAGCGTCATGCCGGCGACCGAGTTGGGCAGGCCTGCGAGGAAGCTCACCATGCGGGCCGCGTTGAAGCCCTGCTCGCCTTCAGGAAAGGCGCAGCCGAGGATCAGGTCTTCCAGATCATCAGCCTTGACGCCCGAGCGTTCAACCAGCGCCTTGACGACCTGGGAAGCGGTTTCATCGGGCCGGACCTTTGCCAGTTCGCCTTTGCGGGCGAATGTAAAAGGGGAGCGGGCATATCCCGCGATCACGACGTTTTTCATCTCATATCGTCCTTATTGGAGTTCGGTATTTGTAAACGTGTTCAAAAAACTCACGAAGCTGCGGCGAGGCGGATACCCTGATCAATGGCGCGGCGTGCATCCAGTTCGGCGGCGACATCGGCACCGCCAATGAGATGCACCGTCATGCCGCCGGCCTCGAGACCGGCCTGTAATTCGCGCAAGGGCTCCTGCCCGGCACAGATCACGACGTTATCAACATCCAGCACTTCGGCTTCCTCGCCGACCAGAATATGAATACCGTCGTCGTCGATGCGCTGATAGGTCACGGCGGAAATCGATTTGACGTTTTTCAGCTTCAGCTCGGAGCGATGGATCCAGCCCGTTGTCTTGCCAAGGCCCGCACCGGTCTTGCCGGCCTTGCGCTGCAAAAGAAAGACTTCGCGGGCCGGCTTGTCCGGTGCCGGACCATCAGGTAACAAACCACCCGCGGTCTGTGCTTTGGTATCGACACCCCACTGGGCGAAGAAGGCGTCGGTGTCGTCATCGTTATGGGTGGAGACGAGGAACTCGGCAATGTCAAAGCCGATGCCGCCGGCCCCCATAATGGCGACACGTTTGCCGACTTCTGCCTTGCCCTGCAGAACGTCGACGTAGGAAAGAACCTTGGGATGATCGATACCGTCCAGTTCGACCTGACGCGGTGTCACACCGGTTGCAAGGATGACTTCGTCGAAGTCGCCGCCGCTCAGGCCTTCGACCGTCGCACGTTCGTTCAGGCGAATATCAACGCCGAGAATATCGAGGCGAGCCTCAAAATAGCGGATGGTCTCTTCGTAATCCGACTTGCCTGGAATGATCCGGGCCAGATTGAATTGACCGCCGAGCCTTGCCGCACTTTCAAACAGTGTAACCTTGTGGCCGCGTACCGTTGCCGTCTCGGCATAGCTGAGACCAGCGGGGCCGCCACCGACAACGGCAATCCGTTTGGCGTTCGCGGCAGGTTCAATGGTGATTTCGGTCTCGTGGCAGGCGCGCGGATTGACGAGACAGGAACAGATCCGGCCCGAGAAAATAAAGTCGAGGCAAGCCTGGTTACATGCGATGCAGGCGTTGATCTCGGGCGAGCGGCCAGCGGCGGCCTTGTTGACGAAATCCGCGTCCGCCAGGAACGGGCGGGCCAGCGACACCATATCGGCGTCACCGCGTGCCAGAACTTCTTCGGCAGTTTCCGGCGTGTTGATGCGGTTGGAGGTGATGACGGGGATTTTTACTTCTCCCATTATGCGGGCCGTGGTCCAGGTCCAGCCGGCGCGCGGCACCATATGGGCGATGGTCGGCACACGGGCTTCATGCCAGCCCACGCCGGAATTAATGATCGTGGTGCCGGCGGCCTCAACGGCTTTTGCCAGCTGGATAACTTCTTCCAGCGTGCTGCCGTCCTTGACCAGATCGAGCATCGACAGACGGTACATAATAATGAAATCGGGCCCGACGGCTTCACGCGTGCGTCGCACGATCTCGACGGCCAGACGGATGCGGTTTTCGTAAGAGCCGCCCCAGCGATCGGTGCGTTTGTTGGTGTGCTTCACGATGAACTGATTAATCAGGTAGCCTTCCGATCCCATGATCTCCGTACCGTCGTAACCGGCCTTCTGCGCCATCACCGAGCAATTTACAAAACTCTGAATGGTGTCTTCAATGCCCTCTTCGCTGAGTTCAATTGGCGTGACCGGGCTGATCGGTGCCTTGACCGCCGAGGCTGAGACAGCACCGGGATGGAAGGCATAGCGACCGGTGTGCAGGATTTGCATGAGGATCTTGCCATCGGCCTCGTGCACGGCCTTTGTGATCACCTTGTGATCCTCGACATCTTCCTCGGTCTGCATTTTACGCATTTGCGGCATGGATCCGCCCGCTTCGTCCGGGGCAATGCCACCCGTGACAATCAGGCCCGCACCACCGCGCGCCCGATCGGCATAGAATTTGGCCATGCGTTCGAAGCCGTCCGGTGCTTCTTCGAGACCGGTATGCATCGAGCCCATCAACACACGGTTTTTCAGCGTCGTAAAACCAAGATCAAGCGGCGCCAGCAAATGAGGAAAGTGTTCGTTCATAACGTTCGTTACTCACATAAAATTTAAAGGTGGAAGGCGCTCAGGAAGCGCCCTTGTCGTTCAGGAAACTGTTGAGTGTCTCACAGGTTTCGGTGAGTTCCTCAAGGGCTTCATCGATGTCAGCGCGTTGCTGTTCGAGGGCTGCCATGCGTTCGCGTGATTTTTTCAGCGTGACCTTGAGCTGTTCAACCTGGCCATCATCGAGGTCGTAGGAATTGATCATCTCGGCGACGTCCGACAGGCTGAAGCCCAGACGCTTGCCGCGCAGAATGAGATGCAAACGGACGCGGTCGCGGCGACTGTAAATACGATCCTGGCCGTTGCGTGCAGGCGACATCAGGCCTTTTTCTTCGTAGAACCGTATGGCACGCGGCGTCACGCCGTATTCTTCGGCCAGTTCGCTGATGCTGAATGTTTCAGTTTCGGCGGGATCCGGCAGAACTTGTTTTAGCTGGGACTGGCTCACTGGAATTCCATTGTTCGAGATGCCCTCGAAATTGCCGACAACGCGCTGTAAGATGCGTCAAATATCCAACGTCGTCGTGGCGAATTGAGGTGTTGAAACTGGTTGAGATATTAACTTGACGTTTACGTAAACGTCAACCCAAGAAGTTTGCCTCGATTTGAGTGATAAAATGACAACCCGGAGGATGGAGATGGCTGAAGACAGGATCGCTACGTACGCCGAGTTCTGGCCCTATTACCTTACGGAACACAGCCGCACCTCGTGCCGCGTCCTGCACTACATCGGCACGACAATTTCTCTGGGGTTTCTGATTTATCTGGCAGTTTCTCTCAACCCATGGGCAATTCTCGGCGGCTTGATATCGGGCTATGGTTTTGCCTGGATCGGGCATTTTGTGCTCGAGAAAAATCGCCCGGCCACATTCAAATATCCCTTCTGGTCGCTGTTCAGTGATTTTCGCATGTATTTTTTGTTTGTCAGCGGCCAGCTCGGCGACCATCTCGAGCGCGCGGGCATGCGCAAAAGCCCGACGTCGACCGAAACCGCCTGACGGTACCCTCCATGCATTCAACCTATGACCTGGTGTGGTACGCCGCCGAACGCACCCCCGACCATATTGCCCTTGTCGATGACCGGACCGACCGGGCGCTGAGTTACGCCGAACTGATTGCCGAGATCGACGCCATTGCAGCCGGTCTTGCGGCGCGTGGCATCAAATCAGGGGATCGTTTCGCCACCGTCCTGCCCAATCTTCTGGAGCACGGCCTGATTATTCTCGCGCTCAATCGTCTCGGCGCGGTGCCGGCGATGATCAACGCGCGGCTGACGCAGGTTGAAATTGCCCAGCTGGTGGCACAAGGCAATATGGCCGGCGCCATCATCCTTACCGTCGACGCTGTGGCCAGCGAAGTGGCAGCGGCACTGCCGGAAGGCGCGCCCTTGCTGGCCGTCAGTATGGTGCCGGGCGAAGTCGATCTCGAAGGCGTTGAGGATTTCACCCGTTGCCGCGCCGGGGCGAACACACTGGCGGAATTTGTCACGCCGGACGCCGAAGATCTGGCCTATATATTTTATACCTCCGGCACGACGGGCCTGCCCAAGGGCGTTGAGATCCCTCATCGCACGACCGAACCCCGGACAACCTGGATTTCGCCGATGGCCGGCCTGCGGATCGGCACGCACAACCGCATCCTCGGCCTGGCACCGTTGAGCCATGCCATTGGTTTTTACGGCAATTTTCTGGCGGCGCTGATTTACAACGGCACCTATTATGTCATGTCGCAGTTCGATCCGGCCAAGGCCGTCGAGGCTATTGAGCGGCACAAAATCAGCTTCCTGTTCACCGTGCCGACGTTTTACGCGGCGATTGTCCAGGCGGCGAATTATGATCCGGCAAAAATGGCCTCGCTCGAGCTCATGCTCTATGGCGGGGCCTCGATCCCGCCGTCCTTGTTGACGCGCCTCGATGAAGAATGGCCGGCCACGACCATCCGCCACATCTACGGCACCACGGAAACCATGTGCTCGCTCTACAATCCTGAACCCGTGGGGCAGTCGACACGTTTGCGCCCGGGGCTCTATTCCCGCATCCGGGTCGTACAGTATGGCGGCGGCCACGACGATCAGGTTGCCCCCGGTGAAGAAGGGGAGCTGATCATCGACGCCGGCACCGACACCATCTTCAAGGGCTATCTTGACCGCCCCGACGCGACAGCAGAAAAATTGCGCGATGGCTGGTACTACACCGGCGACGCTTTTCTGCTGCGGGAAGATGGTGATATCGAGTTGGCGGGCCGGGTCGATGACGTTATTCGAAGCGGCGGAGAAAATGTACACCCCGATGATGTCGAACCTGTTCTGATCACGCACCAGGGCGTCCGCGAAGTCTCGGTCGTCGGTGTGCCGGATGATTACTGGGGGCAGATGGTCGTCGCCTGTGTCGTCTCAAATGATCCCGATATCAGCGTTGGCGATCTTGATGCCCATTGCAAATCGAGCACTCTGTCACCTTATAAAAGACCGAGGGCCTATCTGTTTGTCGATGAATTGCCGAAAAATGCCGCCAACAAGGTCTTGCGCCGGGTTTTGCGTCTGACGGCGGCGGCGGCGCGCGACGGGGACGAGGGGCCGTCTTTTGAGACGATTGACGCGGGTCAAGGCGTTCAACAGACAACACAAATATAAGAATCATATGCAACAATTGACTTAAACGTCTGATTCTACGAGAATGTATCTATGAATATTGATGATATGCAAGTAAATGCACGTCGTGCCAGCCAGCTGCTCAAAGCTTTGAGTAACGAGCATCGGCTGCTGATTTTGTGCCGTTTGTCCCAGGGCGAAATGTCTGTTGGCCAGCTCGAATCCATCATCGGATTGAGCCAGTCGGCGCTTTCACAGCACCTGGCGCGGCTAAGGCGTGATGACCTGGTCAAGACTCGCCGCGAAGCCCAGACGATCTATTATTCGCTGGTCGGCGAGGAAGCGACGCAGGTGATCGATGTACTGTACGACCTTTATTGCGTCAGCGAAGTCAAAGCTGTCGATGATGGTGGTCTGCGTCTGGCCGGCGGTACCGAAGTCAGCTAGCCCGCACTCCCGGAATTTTTTTGAACGTTGTTTTTGCTAACTGTCGTTAGCGAGACCAGCCTGTTTTCTTGACAATTTGGCGATGATCTCGCTGAGCTGCCAATAGAACATCGCCTCGTCCGAATACCCCAGGATGCGACCGACTTCCTTGCCTTTTTCCATGACGACAAACGTTGGCGTAAAACGAACGCCCCGAACCGCTTTCAAATCAGTGGGCCGATCATCATGGATATCGATGGCGCGCAGAGGCAGTAACCTGCCTTCGTCGGTGAGCGGATAAACCGCAGCGATCTCATCGTGCCAGGCTTCACACCACTCACAATATTCCTGTTCGAACATGACCAGTTCCGCCGCCTGTGACGCCGTCGTCTGGACGAGCAAAATCACGGCTGCTGCTGCAGAGATCATCAGGAATTTTAATTTGGAAAAATTCATCACAAGACGCGTATATCACCGGCTGGCCCATAGAGCCAGCCGGGATATTCTACAATCAATCAGGTAAACAGATTGATATCAGATTTCAGACCGCTTTCGATGTAGGTCGCGGCGCCGCCGATTTCCGGGCCTTCAATCATATCGTCCATGGAGTATTCGAACAGATCCATGGTCATCTGGCAGGCGATCATGTGCACTTCTGATTCGACCGCGATATCACGTAGTTCCTCAATCGAGGCAACGCCTTTTTTCTTGATCAGGTTTTTCATCATACCCGTCGCCATGGCGTCGACACCCGGGATCATCGGCATCAAATTCGGCATCTTCATATGGCCACCCATCATCGGCATTGCCATGCCGGGGTTCCCCAGCGGCGTAACCGAAAGATCGAGCTTTTTCTTTAATAGATTAAGGCCATAAAAGGTAAAGAACATCGACACCTTGAGGCCCATGGCTGCAGCGGTTGTCGCCAGGATAAAGGGCGGATAGGCCCAGTCGAGTGACCCTTTGGTGACAATAATGGACATGCTTTTGGAATTTTCCAACGTTGCCTCACCGTCCATTGTGGTATCGCTCATGCGCTTGCTCCCCTGATTTTTCCGAATCGACAGATTTCGTGAAATTCAACAGCGTATATTAGTGAAACCAAATGTTTTGGCAATCAGGATATTCAACGTGTCACGCGAACGTTACGGCATATCAAGTGTCATCACCGACTGAACCGACGCTCTCAAATTGATGACCATGCCCTTATACCCCTGAATTTTAACGACCTTTCCGGCTTTTGGTGCCCGCAGGGTCATATGGTCGAGACGCCAGTTGCCGATCTCGATTTTGCTGGTGATCCGGGCCAGTTTGGCAAAGGCGGACGCCTTTTCCAGTTCAGCTGCGTCCAGTTCGACTTTGGATAGCAACACCGCCTCAAACTGTTCACGGGCGAAATTGACATGCTGGCCGGCGATTTTGTAGGCAGCCTCGGCCGCCGCAAGGGCCGCCTTGCCCGCTTTCAGCCGGGAGTTGATATTGGTCGTATCGAGCTGGGCCAGCGCCTCGCCGGCCTTTACCGACTGGCCGGGCTTGACGAGAATTCTTGTCACAATCCCGGAGACGGCAAAACTGAGGTGACGATCCACCGCGCGGGCATCCTGCAGGCCGGCGGACGCAACCAGTATTGCCAGACCGAGGATGATTGACTTGAGAAACGTTCGATTATTCTGCTGCAATTTTCACATCCTCCAGAAAATTCGCCGTAAAGCTTTCGCCGGGGTGCATACCCATAAGTGTCGACAGGCGCGCACCGGCCATATGATAAGCGCCAATCGCCCGAACCAGATCAGCCTCAATATGTGTCAGGCGCGCTGACATGCCGCCGATGGTCGCCTGACGATCCTGCGTGCGTTGCAATTGTTCGAGAACCAGGCGCTGTCGCGTTGCCTTGTAGGCAGTTCGGGCCGCCCGGATACGCAACCAGTTGTCATTGCGGGCCAGCACGGCGACATGAATTTCGCGGCGCAATGCCCGACGACGGGCTTCTATTGCCGCATCAATACGACGGACTTCGGCGGCATATCGCGCACGCACCGCACCGGCTTCACCACCGGCGTAAAGCGGCAGGACAAACCGCGCCCCCAGCGCCCAGTCTTCACGACCTCGCAAATTGCGCGTACTTTCGCCGAGCCGACCGTAAGCCTCGACCCGGGGTTTCAGACCAGTGGCGTCCTGGCGGGCCACGAATGCCTGTTTGTGACGGCGCAGGGCAACAAGTTCAGGCAGCGCGCCTTCCGCAAGCTCAAGGATTTTATCAATGTCGACATTGAAAGGGCCGTCGTCCGGCGGCGAGGGAGTCAATGTCGTCTCAACGAACGCTACACCCGTCAGTTCCTGAAGCCGCAGACGAATTTCCTGATTGTGACTGCGCGCGTCATAATAAATGTAGCGCGCCTTTTCAGCCTTGCCGCGCAGGTCAATCACGTCTATCGGGTTGGCGGCACCGAGAACTTCCTTGTCGGCCAGCCGCGAGGCCCGGAAAAACGCGATGGTGTTATCTTCCTGCAGTGCCTGCACTTCAAGATCGGAGGCATGCAGGGCGTAGTATTGCGCGAGGCCTTCAAGCATCAGGGTATTGCGCACCGTCAGGGCTTGTGACCGGCTCGCCTCCGCGTCGGAGCGGGCAGCGTCGATAGACCCGGAAGTGCGGCCAAAATCGTAAAGCGGTTGAACAATTTCGAGACGCCCGTAGACGTCGCTGTTGCGTGATTCAATGGCTCTCATCGACTTGAAGCGTTTGGCATCGAGATTTATTTCGGCACGCGGGCGCAACGCCGACAAGGCCCTATCGAGATTGGCCTTTGCGATATCAGTGGAGGCGTTCGCCATAGCCAGACGCGGGTTGTCGACGATCATGCCGAGTAGTTCGACCGGTGTCGGCGTCCCTGCCTGAACCACTGAAGGTACGTTGATCAGGACAGCAAGCAACAACCCAGGAAGATGACACCGCAGGCGCATGACTTATTGGTCCATGTGCCAGCGGGCCAGTGATTTGCCGGTTTTGAAAATACCTTCGTGGACATACTTTCCCGTCGCCATAAACGTCGCAACGTCCTGATAGCCAGGAATTCGCACAGCGATCTTGCCGTCGGTATCATAAAAAATGAATGTCGGCGTCCCGCGCACCCGCATCTTCTGAGCAAACCTTTTTTGCGTCATTCCGGTACCATCAGGCGCGACGAGATCGAGATCGCCCTTTATGTCCTGTTCGAGCAAAATAAAGTGCTCGCCAAAGTACGCCTGGATTTTGGGATGGGGGAAAATGCGTTCCCGCATCTTGTTGCACCACGGGCAACCGTCCTCGTGAAACATCACTATCAAACGCTTGCCGTCTTCTGCGGCGTCAGCGATTTCGGTCTTGAGATCATTATCGACGCTGAGCGTGATAAATTCGGCCTGCGCCGATGATGCCGACATCATCAACCAAACCAGCGCCGCAAACAGCCAAATCCGTCTCACCGTCATATCACCTTGATTGTCCAACAAGAATTAGTCGCAATAAACCCGTGCTTATTATATGGGAAGCCCGATCACCACTTGCACAATAATTGAACATTATATTAGATATTTGTTATATAGAAGCCCCGATGATTGACCGGTATCAACCGGAATGCGCATTCAGGAGAGAAGTTAATGGAAGACACCCCCATCACAACGATAGTGGCGATCTGGGGCTTTGCTGCAGGGATCATTTTTGGCGTGACAGCACAGCGCACTAATTTCTGCACGATGGGCGCGATTTCCGACGTCGTCTTCATGGGCAGCTACAACCGGATGCGTGCCTGGGTCCTGGCCATCGCTGTTGCAATCATCGGCAGCCAGGTCATGCACATCACTGGCGTGATCGATCTCGGCGGGGCAATTTATCTGACACCGAACTTCGGCTGGGCCGGAGCGATTATCGGCGGCCTGCTGTTCGGATTTGGCATGACGATGGCGGGCGGCTGCGGCAACAAGACCCTGGTGCGTCTGGGTGGCGGGAATCTTAAATCGCTGGTCGTCGCCATTATCATCGGCATCAGTGCCTACACCACACTGCGCGGCCTGATCGGACTTTTGCGCGTCGAGCTTGAGGGTGCCACGATGATCGATTTGACGACCTGGGGCCTGGAAAGCCAGGGCATGGTCGATATGGCCGCTGCTCTGTTTGGCACCGACGCCAGCGCCGCGCGTCCGTGGTTTGTCGCCGTCATCGGTGCGGTTTTTCTGGCGTGGTGTTTCAAGAGCGCTGATTTCCGTGCCTCAAAACGCGACATGATCGGTGGCCTGATTATCGGTCTGATGATCCCGGCGGGCTGGTATATCACCGGCGTCATCGGCAACGACGAATTTGACCCGGTACAACTATTTTCCTTTACCTTTGTCTCGCCAACGGCTGACAGCGTTCAGTATCTGATGACCTTCACGGGTGCGACCATCAACTTCGGCATTGCCATCGTCGGCGGGGTCGTCGTCGGCTCGTTCATTGCCGCCAAGGCGAGCGGTGAATTCCAGATTGAATCGTTCACCACAGCTGATGACATGATCCGTCATCTCGTCGGGGCCACCATGATGGGCGTCGGTGGTATCATCGCGCTGGGCTGCACCATCGGCCAGGCCGTTACCGGCATGTCGACGCTGGCGCTGAGTTCATTGCTGGCGTGGATCGCCATATTGGCGGGGGGCTACCTCGGCATGAAATTCCTTGAAGAAGGCTCCCTGTCCGGCGCGTTGAAAGCCGCCCTTCGCCGGAGTTAGATCGCACACTGCTGGATTAAAAACCGATTGGCGGCTAGGATTCGGCTCTTGCCCCCGAGCCTGGTGTTGATCCCGAGATGTCAGACAATTACGTATTCAGAAAACGCGCCGCCGTGCTGTGTGCCAGTGTGTTTGAAGCGGACAATTCCGCTGACATCGCCAGCAAGGCGCGGACAAAATTGCTGGCCAGACATCACAAGACCCTGACCAAAAGCGTCGTCAAGAATCATGGCCGCATTGTCCGGGTCATCGGCGGTGAGGTCATGGCAGTTTTTGTCGATCCCCTGAATGCTGTTGAATGCGCCATCGAGTTTCAAAAACAGGCCATTGCACGCAACATCGATGCGCCGCCGGACAAAGTGGTTCAGTTTCGCCTCGGTGTCGGCCTCGGCCAGATCGCCGTCGACAGGGAAAACATCACTGGCGATGCCGTTGACTACGCCGTGACATTGCAGAATGCGACGACACCGGACAACGTCTGGGTATCCAGTGATGTTCCGGCGGATTTGCAAGGCCGTATGCGTGTGGTTTTTACCGAGGTACAGGTCAGTGACGATCTCGACCTGTCGACGACTACCCTGATGGCACCGCTTCGCGCACACCGTATCGAAATCGACAAACAGGCACCGATGCGTGCCGCTGATTATTTGCTGCCAGACGGGCGCGGCGGCATTCTGACCCTGATCGCGCCGATCTCGGGCATGTTATTGCTGGTCGTCATCAGCATCTTCTGGTTTATGGATTGAGCCGAGCGTTATTGCGCAGTTTTTTGCGGCGTGCGATCTTGCCGCATCAGCATCAGGGTCTCGCGCAGGTCCACCGGCGACGTCGACGGTAGCGAACAAACCTGACCAACACAGACGTAGGCTGTAGCCTGGTCCTCAATTCTCGTTTTGTATTGCGCCGGGTGACCGTCCGGCAGCGTTACGTCGGGCGAGATCACCTGCAAGACCCGGTTCGGCAGGCTTAGCGCCGCCGTTTCGCGCAATAACTGCCTTGTATCTTCTTCTTTTCGGTCACCGATAATCACGACCTGAACGGCGCGAAACAAGGTGTCGGCGGCGTTCATCAGGGTGCCGAGCGAAAAATAGGTTTCCGGGATGGCCCCGCCTTGCGATTTCAACGCAGCTTCACTGCTATCCGCGAAATCGCGGCGTCCGGTAAAGAAATAGAGCCGCGCCAGGACATCAGCCAGTCCGCCGTTCCCGGCAGGCATTTCACCGTCATAGTCGGCGCGCACCCGAATTATCAGTCCCGGCAAATCATCCGCAGTCTGAAAGACCCCGCCGCGCGTCCCATCCCAATATCGGGCCAGCGCGGTCTCGCTCCAGGCCACCGCATGATCACGATATTTTGGATTGCCAGTGACTTCAAACAACGCCAGCGCCGCCAGCGCCATCTGGCCGTAGTCCTCGACCAGGGCGCTGCCCTTGGCCGTGCCGTTGCGGGACGAATGATAGAGCCGTTCGAGCCCTGCGGGGTCGCGCCACGCCATGCCGGATTGAATGAAATCAAAGGCCTCGGCGGCGGCGTCAATCCAGGCGGGCTCCGAGAGAGCAAACCCGGCTTCGGCCAGGGCGCGAATGGCGACACCGTTCCAGTCGGCAAGGATCTTGTCATCAAGCGGCGGCGGCTTCCGGGTCGCTTCACGGTGCCAGCGCAGGGTATCGCGTGCTTTCGACAGCTCCGCCTCGACCTGGTTTTCCGCTATGCCGCCGATGTCCGCGAGATCTGCATTTGAATGGCCGGAGCGAGACAGCACACTGGCGCTGCGTTGATAATCGGTTGCCAGCCAATCGGCCTCAGGTTTGAATGTGCCATCAGGTTCCACGTCATACGCCGCCTTGAACATGGTGGCCTGCGCGCCGAGAACCTCATCGATTTCCGCTGCCGTCCAGAGATAGAACCGCCCCTCCTCCGCCCCGGTTTCGGCATCAAGAGAGGAGGCAAAGGCGCCACCCGTTGTGCGCATCTGGCTCAGAATAAAATTCACCGTTGTGTGGATGGCGTTCTTGATTTCGGGGTCATTGTCCTCCTGCCAGACATGGGTCATCAGACGGATCAGCAATCCATTGGTGTAGAGCATTTTTTCAAAATGTGGCTGACGCCAGGCCAGATCAATCGTGTAGCGTGCGAAGCCACCCCGCAAATGATCGTTGAGCCCGCCGCGTACCATCCACTTCAGTGTCTGGCGAACCGCATCGGCATATCGGACGTCAGCGGTTCGTAAATACGCGCGCCACAGCACTTCAAGGTTTTGCGGTCGCGGATATTTGGGTGCGCCGCCAAAGCCGCCGTAAAATTCATCGACCTCACCCAGCAAATCACTGGCCGCCTTGTCGAGAACTCGTCCCGTCACGGTCCCCGGATTATTCGCTTCACGAGCAAAACCGTCGCGCAATTGCTGGCCGATGGTGGCGATCCTTGCACGATCCTCGCGCCACGATTTGGCAACCAGGCCCAGCAGGTCGACAAACGGCTTCATGCCGTGGCGCTCGACATTGGGAAAATAGGTGCCGCCCCAAAAAGGCGTGCCGTCGGTATCGAGGAAGATATTCAGCGGCCAGCCGCCGGTGCCGATCATGGCATAAAGTGCATTTTGATAAAGATAATCGATATCGGGCCGTTCCTCCCGATCAACCAGAATGCTGACAAAATTTGCGTTGAGAAAGGCGGCGGTGGCCTCGTCCTCGAAGCTTTCGCGCTCCATGACATGGCACCAGTAGCAGGACGAATAGCCAACCGACAAAAAGATTGGCTTGTCCTGACTTTTGGCATGGGCAAGAACATCTTCGTCCCAGCGCTGCCAATGAATGGGATTATCGGCGTGTTGAAGCAGAAAAGGACTGCTGGCCGCAGCCAGATCGTTTCGCTTGAAACGCGCGTCGATTTGATCCGCCCGGGCCACGCCTGTCATTAACAAACAAGTGAGGGTGGCAACAAGGGCGATGATGGGGGCGACGGCAAAGCCACGCATGATCAAACGCTTTCGGTCTCCGTTTCCGGCAGCCAGTTGGCAAAATCTGAAATGCCGGACATGATCCCGGTGAGGTTCTCAGCGAACGTCACCTCAAATTCGCGCACGCCCGTAAGCGCCGGCGCCATTTCACGGCGGTCGCCTTTGACCTCCTCGATCACCTTGTTCAACATGAAGGCGCTGTAGCCAGGATGACAGGTGAAACAAAGAACGTCCCGGCCAATGCTGAAGACCAGCGGCCGGTCCTGTTCGTCAACGGCGTGGACTATACCGTCGTCCGGCAAGACCGGGCGGTCCCGCATGAACATCGCGTAGGGAAATGATTCCGGCAGGAAGGCACCAAAAGATGTCGAATTGATCCGGCTTGCTGTTCCGACTTCAAATGCCGGCGACGATTTTTCCGAGCCACCGCCAGCGGCGATACAAGCGATCTGACTGCCAAGGCCCATCGCCACAATCGGGCGATTGCGTTTCATATGGTCATAGGTAAAGCGCAATTCCTGATCCAGCGTTGGCAGCGTCGTTCGATCATGTGTCTCACTGCCGGTCGTACCCCAGGCTCCGCCGCCCAGCAGGATCAGGCCGTCAGAATTGACACCACTTTTTGCCACCTTGCCCGTCACCAAAGGGCGCTGATACTGGACGGCGACACCGAGGTGCTGGAACCAGGGCTCCATCGCGCCGAGGTCTTCGGAGTCGATGTGCTGCAGGACAAATACGCTTTTCATAGGGGCGGATTATGCTCAAGGCCCGGGCAGGCGGCAAGCACAACAAATGCGTTTCCCGGCTAAATAAACCATGCTGCGTTGCACCCAATTTTTCTTATCTTAAATACTGTATTCAACGAATGCAGGGAATAAACACAACTATATAATTGATCCTGATCATTAATTTACTTGAACTGCATTTATTGCACCGCACAATAACATTAGGTGCGATGCAGCAAATATTTGAATATTAGAAAAAACTTAAGAATAAAGCTTGCGAGCAATCACGATTCTGTGTATCCAAATATTGTCGGTACCTAAGGGACAAAACGGCCCTGAGCGTTGTAAACGAAATGTAATTTTTTTTGGCATTTCTCCTCAGGCAATTAGGTAGACGATCGTGCAGGGGAGGAGAAAAATATGAAAATGATTCGATTAACAGGTCTGGCTACCGCTGCAGCACTTGCTGTCAGCGCCTATATGGCCATTCCCGCGACAGCTAACGCTGCCGAGCTCGTCAGGTATTCAATTGTCGGTGACGGCATCCCGAAATCTCTGACAGGCAAACCAGGTAATGTGGCCAAAGGCCGAAAAATTGCCTACAACCGCAAGCAGGGCAACTGCCTTGCCTGCCATAAAATGCCGATCCCGGAACAGCAGTTCCACGGCGAAATTGCACCCGGTCTTGAGGGCGTAGCAGACCGGATCGGCGAAGCCGAGATGCGCTTGCGGATCGTCAATCCCAAAGTAATCAATCCGGACACGTTTATGCCTGCGTTTTATCGCAACAAGGGCTTCACGCGGGTCTTGAAGAAATTCAAGGGCAAAACCATTCTGTCGGCCGAGCAGGTCGAAGATCTGGTCGCCTATATGATGACGCTCAAATAGACGTCCAATCCGCAACAAATACTGTGGACGAGAGGACAAAGGAGAAAATAATGAAGGCGAAAGAGAACGCTGAACAAGACCTGAATAGCGTGAGCAGACGCGGATTTTTCCGTACTGCCGGCGCGGGTGCGGTTGCCGCGGCGAGCGTCAGCCTGGCACCAACGGTTGCCTCGGCAGATGCGAAGATGATGGAAGCGGCGGTCATGAAGGCGACTGGCGGTGCCAAGACCAAATCCGGTCGCGTTTCAATGAAAACACCAATCATTGCCGAAAACGGTGGTGTGGTGCCGATCATCATCAGTGTCGACAGCCCGATGACAGACGCCGACCACGTCAAATCGGTGTCACTGTTCGTACAAAACAATCCGAACCCGGAAGTTGCGACGTTTAATTTCACCCCGGCCTGTGGTCAGGCGGAAGTGAAGGTGAACTGTCGGATGGCCAAGACATCGAAAGTTGTCGCGGTTGCCAATATGAGCGATGGCTCGGCTTACCGGTCGGAAAAAACCATTAAAGTCACAATCGGCGGCTGCGGCGGCTGACGTTAGGGAATAGGGAGAAGATACCATGGCATCAGCACGTTTGAAGGTTCCCAAAAAAGCCAAAAAAGGGGACATCATTACCGTCAAGAGCCTGATCAAGCACAAGATGGAAACCGGCCAGCGTAAAGGCAAGGACGGTAAGAAAATTCCGCGCAAGATCATCAAGAACGTTACCGCGACCTATAACGGCGCGACAGTGTTCTCGGCTGACTGGTGGCCGTCAATTTCGGCCAATCCGTTCCTGTCGTTCAAAATGAAAGCGACTGAATCCGGCACCGTCGAAATCAAGTGGACCGACGATAACGATAAGGTCGTTTCAAAATCGGCCAAAATCGCAGTGTCCTGATCGATCGTATAAGGGGAGGCTACCTATGAAAAACAAAAGCTTGATAGGCGGTGTTGTCGGACTGGGACTTGCGCTTGCATTTGCGCTACCCGCGACTGCCGCCGACAATAAGTCGGGTTACGCGTACGCGACCAAAGACACCCAGATCCTGCAGGACGACGAAATGCAGAACCCGGGTATGCTCTGGGTCGAAACCGGTGAGGAAATCTGGGACAAGGTTGAGGGTGAGGCAGGTAAATCCTGTGCCACCTGTCACAACGATGCCGCAAAGACCATGAAAGGTGTTTCGACGTCGTATCCCAAGTACAAGGATAAACTCGGCAAACTTCAAAGTGTCGTGCAACGCATCAATCAATGCCGCACGGAGAACATGAAGGCCAAGGCGTGGAAATGGGAATCGAGCGAAATGCTGTCCGTCAGCACGTACGTGGCATTTCAGTCCCGTGGCATGCCGGTTACGGTCGCCGTCGATGGTCCGGCAAAACCCTTCTTCAACAAGGGCAAGAAGTTCTTTGACCAACGCCGTGGCCAACTGGATATGTCGTGCAAAAACTGTCACGAAGACAATCCAGGCGTAATGATCCGCGCCAACAAATTGTCTGAAGGGCAGATCAATGGCTTTCCGGTGTATCGCATGAAATGGGGCAAGGTCGGCTCGGCTCATCGTCGCTTCAGAGGGTGCAACAAAAACGTTCGTGCAACCCCCTTCGGCTACGGATCTGACGAATACGTCAATCTTGAACTCTACGTTGCCTGGCGTGGTCGCGGCCTGGCAGGTGAAACGCCTGCTGTGCGCAACTAAACCGGCAAACGCGCAAGACATAACGGGGGGATGTGGATAAGCATCCCCCTTTTTTGTCCACCCCGTTAATTAAATTGAACGGAGAGATCAGCACATGCTGACACGTCGTGATTTCTTGCAGGTCGCCGCGGCGACGGCGGTATTGACCGGACGACCGGGCAACCTGACAGCCGCGACCGATAAACTCGATCAGGAGGCATTGCTCGCCTTTGAGCCTGTCGGCCAGGTCACGCTGCTTAATTTTACTGATTGCCACGCCCAGTTGATGCCGCTCTATTTCCGTGAGCCTTCAGTCAATGTCGGTGTCGGTGCTTCAACTGGCCTGCCGCCTCACCTGACCGGCAAGGAAATGCTCAGTCATTTCGGTTTGCGCGGTGGCAGTGCTGCAGCCCACGCCTTCAGCACCGAGGACTATACGTCCCTGGCCCGGCAATATGGCCGCATCGGCGGCATGGACCGCATGGCGACGCTGGTCAAGGCCATCCGGGCGATGCGTCCGACAAACACCCTGTTGCTGGACGGCGGCGACACCTGGCAAGGCTCCTACACTGCGCTCAAGACCCGGGGAGGTGACATGGTTCGCGTCATGAACGCCATGGGTGTCGAAGCCATGACGGCGCACTGGGAATTCACCTACGGTCAGGACCGCGTCAAGGAACTGGTCGAGCAACTCAACTTCCCGTTCCTCGCCGGCAACGTCAAGGACGCGACCTGGGATGATGACATCTTCGAGCACACACAGACGTTTGAACGTGGCGGCGTCAACATCGCTGTCATCGGCCAGGCCTTCCCCTATACGCCGATCGCCAACCCGCGTTACATGATGGCGGAATGGTCGTTTGGCATCGAAGAAGAAAAACTTCAGGAGCGCGTCACGGCGGCCCGTGACGCCGGGGCTGAACTTGTCGTCCTGCACAGCCACAATGGCTTCGATGTCGACCGCAAGCTGGCCGGCCGGGTCAAGGGCATTGATGTTATTCTGACCGGCCACACCCACGATGCCATTCCTGCCGCGATCAAGGTCGGCAACACTTTGCTGGTGGCCTCGGGGTCTCATGGCAAGTTTCTCGCCCGGCTCGATCTGGAAGTTAAGAACAAGCGCGTCGTGGGTTACGGCTTCAAGCTGATCCCTGTCTTCTCCGACATCATTGAACCGGATGCTGAAATGGCGGCGATCATCGCCGATGTCCGGGCACCATATGTCGACGAACTGAACCGGGTTGTCGGGCGCACGGAGTCGCTTCTGTATCGCCGGGGTAATTTTAACGGCACCTTCGACGATTTGATCTGTCAGGCCTTGTTGGAAGAACGCGACGCCGAGATCGCCCTGTCACCTGGTTTTCGCTGGGGTGCCACGCTGTTGCCCGGCGACGAGATCCGGGCAGAGACCGTGTATTCACAAACGGCGATCACCTATCCCAATGTCTATCGTCAGGAATTCACCGGCGCCTTTCTCAAGGAAATTCTCGAAGACGTCGGCGACAATCTGTTCAACCCTGACCCCTACCTGCAACAGGGCGGTGATATGGTCCGGGTTGGCGGCATGGGCTATGCCATCGATATCAACAAACCTATCGGCAACCGCATCTCCGAGATGACCTTGCTAAAGACCGGTGAAAAAATTGATCCGGCGCGGAATTATGTCGTGGCGGGCTGGGCTTCGGTTAACGAAGGTACCGAGGGCCCGCCGGTTTATGATCTGGTCAACAAATATATCTCTGACAAAAAAGTGATTCGGCTGGAGGAGAACCGCAGCATAAAAGTGCGGGGAGCCTGATGATCAACCCGAATTCAAAGTTGTAGAGGTCGCCCGATGGGTGTTTTTGACGTTTCGTTTGGTGCCGCCGCGCTAGCCGGTTTAATCAGTTTTTTGTCGCCTTGCGTCTTGCCGCTGGTGCCCGCTTACCTCTGTTTTGTTGCCGGCACGTCGCTCGACAAATTGATGGATGATGACGGCATAGATCAGAATTTGCGCAAACGCGTCGTCATCTCGGCCTTCTTTTTTGTCCTCGGGTTCACTACCGTCTTTGTCATCATGGGGGCCAGTGCCTCGGCGATCAATCGCATCGTCTTCGACCACATCGAAATCATCAGCAAGGTTGCCGGTGCCGTTATCATCCTGTTCGGCCTGCACTATATGGGCGTTTTCCGCTTTGCGTTCATGCAGCGCGAAATGCGGTTTAATCCCGACAAAACACCGGCAGGTATTATCGGCGCCTATCTCATCGGTCTCGCCTTCGCATTCGGCTGGACGCCTTGTGTCGGACCGATCCTCGCGACCATCCTGACCCTGGCGGCAAGCAGTGACTCGCTGGGTTACGGCATTTCGCTTTTGACAGTGTATTCGCTGGGTCTCGGCATTCCGTTCATGGCAGCGGCTCTGGCGATTGAACCTTTCATGAATTTCCTCAAGCGGTTTCGCGCCCATATCCACAAGATCGAAATTGGTGCCGGAGTCTTGCTGATTGTTACCGGCCTCTTGATCATGACCGATTCACTGGCCTCGATCAGTTACTACATTCTTGAACTGGTTCCGGCACTGGGCGAACTGGGTTAATCAAAAAAAAGGACGCCCCATACGTTGAGGCGTCCTTCTTCCACGATATTGGAAAATACTCTAGGGCCGAACGTATGCGTAGCCCATCGCCTGCAATTGCATGATCCGGGTCACGCCAGCGGTCACAACCTTGACGCCATTGATCAATTTCGGCATCGCACCTTTTTTCTTGGCAACTTTTTTCATTGTGTTGCCACAGGCGCTGAAGGTAATGCCTTCGCTCAGGGCCATGCTGGAAATGCGGTCTTTTTGTTTTGACGCCATCGTCAACAAACCGAGGCCCGGGCCATAAGCGACGATTTCGACGGTCGCGCCGGGGATCGCTTTCTGGACATTAACGGCATTGTTCAAGGCGATCATCTGAACCGTCGGATCGGCTGAACTGACCTGAAGGACGAGATGCGTTTTGGTGTCATGTGCACTGGCGACGCCGCCGGCAAGTCCAACAGCAATCACCATCGCGCCAAACGCTGTTACAAGTTTCCCAACGATATTTTTCATTATCACTCTCCCCTGTTATCGATTACGTGCGGCAATATCGCCGCCTCAATTTGGCTTCTAATCCCAAAGATTGACGTCTTTTCCCGCCGCTCTCAGCTCATCGGCCTTGCCTTGCAGCCATCGCTGAAAGTTGGGTTCGGTCAGGTAAGCTTCTTCCTTGACGTACATAAACATGTGCTTGAAATGAAACGGCTTGAAGTAACCGGGCATGCGGAAGGCCTCGTCACCCCTGGCATCCGGAAACATGATCGTCGGCGTGAACATGACGCGATTCTTTTTGGCAAATTTCTTCTCGCTCATCGCGTCGCCAGCAAAATCCGTGACCTCGCGGTCACCCCACAAATTCAGTTGCAGAACGACGAAGTTTTGCTTGATGTAGTCAGCGATCTCCGGGATGGCAAAATTGACGCGGTGCATTTCCCGGCAATACGGACAGCCTTTTTGTTCAAACAGGATCGCCAGTCGTCTACCGTTTTGCGCTGCTTCGGCGGTGTCTTCGGCCAGGTCAAGAAATGACGTGTGGTTGAACCAGGGCTGGGTGTACATACCGTCATCGCCGACCACCGGCTCTTTCAGCGCTGTCGCTGCCTTTGAAGACGATATCAGGCCAACACCTGGCATTGAGCCCAATACAGCGCCGCCTGCCAGCCCGAGGGTGGCAACGAGCGCCTTTTTCGAAAATGTTCGTCTGTCGATCATTGGCACTTCCTCACGTGTTCAGGGCCAAAATTGTCAAAGCATGAAGGAAATCAGTTTAGGCAGCCCTTGATGCGGCGTACACAATAAAGTTCTAATATACTGCTCTTATTCAAGGGTTTTGGCCTCACAATTACGTGTTTTTCAGGACGCTCGCAGCATGCAAATGACCGAATGTTCCAGTTTGTTACACAATAACTGCGTGCTGACACAATTCAGAAAACTAGCTGTATTATGATCCGCCTCCATTGATGATATTCACAGCTCTGTCCGGGGATGGTAGAGCGAGGCAATTAATTCATACGCTGCAAACAGACAAAATTAGATAGTTGGATCATGGCTGAAATTTTATTGATAGATGATGACGATATGGTGCGTGGGACCACCCGGGCCATGCTGGAAATCGGCGGGCACAGCGTGACCGAAGCTGAAAACGGTTCTGAAGGTATATCTCAGTACCGCGATAGCGTACCCGACATCGTAATAACCGACATCGTTATGCCCGACATGGATGGCCTTGAAACGATCCAGGCTCTGTTTGGGATCAATCCCGAAGTAAAAATCCTCGCGATCAGTGGCGGCGGGCGCATGCTCGACGGTGCAACCTACCTCTCGATCGCATCAAGATTTGGTGCCCAGACTATTTTGAACAAACCGTTCCTCGGCAAGGAATTGCTTGAAACGGTGGACAACATCCTGGATTCCTGATTTCAGGCGTCGACTTAGGCAGGTTTAACCGCCGAGGAACAATCGCCCGACTTCCGGGTTTTCCAAAAGCTCATCGCCAGTGCCTGCCAGGGCCAGACTGCCATTGACCAGGACGTAGCCGATATCAGCAAATTCGAGGCCTTTTTTGGCGTTTTGCTCGACCATGATAATGGTTTTGCCCTCGACCTTTTGCAGATCATCGAGAATTTCGAAAACCATATCGATGAACCGGGGCTCGAGACCAATCGATGGCTCATCCACCAGCAGGACTTCCGGTTCCATAATCAGGGCCCTGCTGATTTCAAGCAGGCGCCGCTCGCCACCTGAAAGAACACGCGCCGGTTTGCTGCGACGCTCCGCCAGGCGGTCATATTTTTCAAAGACCTGCTCGGCACGGGCCTGCGCTGAGGCCGGTGTGTCCTGCAAATAGCCGCCCATCAGCAGGTTTTCCTCGACCGTCATATCGGGGAAAACCGAGTTGTCCTGCAAAATGTAGGCGATGCCGGCATTCTTGAGTTTCTGGTTGGAGGACAGGCGCGTGACATCAGTGCGCTGTTCGCCATTTGTCACGGCGATGGTGCCGGAAAAAATATTGGTGAAGCCAAAAATCGAATGCAGCACCGTCGATTTTCCCGCACCGTTCGGCCCGATCAGGCAAAGCGACTGACCCTTGCCGACCCGCAAGTTAAAGTCATGCAGGATTTCCATGCGGCCATATCCGGCCTTGAGGTTTTCAATCGAGACATAGGGCGCACCACCTGTCAGGCTTTCAAGCCTTTCGAGATCGGGGCCTTCCTCGGCAATTTTTTCTGCCTCACGCGCGACGGCGTCAACCGACATAACGGTTTCGACGTCACCGGTGTGGTAGCCACTGGCCCGGCCTTTGGCATCGTCCTGATCATCCGTCATGTCAGTGCGCTCCCAGATAGGCGTCGAGGACGCGTTGATCGTTCTGTATCTGGTCCGGCGGACCTTCCGCCAGCAGTTCACCGTGCGCCAGGCAGTAGATATGATCGGCGAGGTTCATGATCACACGCATGTTGTGCTCAATGACAAACAGGGTCACGCCAAATTCCTGATTGGCCCGCTTCAGGCGATCGATCAGTCCGTTGATCAGGGTTGGATTAATACCGGCGGTCGGTTCATCCAGCAGCAGAACCTTGGGCTCGTTCATCAGCGCCATGGCAAATTCCAGCAATTTCTGCTGGCCAAAGGAAAGTTCGCCGGCGATCAGATTTCGCTTGGAATAAAGCCCGACAAACTCGAGCAGTTCGAGCGCCCGGTCATTGGTTTCGGATGAGTGTGCCCGGAACATATCAGCCAGCTTTGCCCGACGATGCGGGATCGAGATCAGCATGTTCTCCACGCAGTTCATTTTCGAATAGATACGTGTTTGTTGAAACGTGCGCAGCAGGCCGAGCCTGGCGATCTGCGGGACCTTGTAGTTGGATATTTCCTCGCCCTCGAACTTTATCGATCCGCCATCAATCGGATGCGTACCGACAATCGAATTGAACAAGGTCGTCTTGCCGGAGCCGTTCGGGCCGATTAATCCGGTAATGCCACCTTCTGCCACGTTGACGCTGATCGATTGATTGGCAATCACACCACCAAACGCCTTGCTGACGTCCTTGACTTCAATTATCGAGCTCATTGTGAAACCTCCCCGGCGACTTCATCCGAGGCTTCGCGGGTATCGCTTTTGTCAACGGTCAGGCCAAAGAAATCAGGCCATTTTTCCTGCGCCCAGCCGAGTATGCCTTGCTGGAAATAAGCCACGTTAATGATGATCAGCATGCCGAGTGCAACCCACTGCCAGCCGAGGAAATATGTCCAGGTCAGTTCCTTGATGACATGAAAGACCACGGCACCGAGGACCGGTCCCCAAAGCGTCCCCTTGCCACCCAGCAAGGCCATCAGAACCATGAAGATGCCGAAGGTAATCGTCGGGAAGGCAATTTCCAGCGGCTCGATAAAGCCTGTCATATTGCCGAACACAGCGCCGCTCATACCGAGGAAAAACGCCGACATCGCCCAGGCCACTGTTTTATAGCGCAAGGTATGAATGCCCATCGCCATGGCTTTGTCTTCATCATCGCGAATGGCGTTGACGGCCAACGCATAGCGCCGCGAATAGAGCCACTTGAGGAAGGCGAATGTCGCCAGCGCCAGCGCGAACAAACTGAAATAAAAGAACAATGACCGTTGATCGCCGGTACCCGGGAACGTCGGCAGGGTAACGCCGCCACCGCCCCCGACATAATCCCAGGCGCCAACCAGTTCACCGGCAGCAATCGCCGCGCCCAGCGTGCCAATGGCAAAATAGGGGCCCCGCAATCCAAGGAGAATCCGGCCCAGCACGACAGCCACGATGACGGATGCGACTGCCGCGACAATCAAGCCAAGCCCTATACCAAGCAGATATTGAAACCAGTCGTACTCAACTTTGACGGCACCGGCATGGGACGTGTATTCAGCGACGTCGTAATAGAGCCCGATTTGCACGATGGCGCTGGCATACATGCCGACACCAAAGAAAATGATATTGCCGAGCGAATTGTAGCCCATCTGCCCGCCCATCATGTCCCAGGTCAGGGCGAAAAGGATCATCATCCAGAGCACGGCGATCTGGGCGATAAAATTCGGGAAGACAAACGGTGCAGCGACGCCGGATATAAGAACGACGGCGTAGAGCAGCATTGTTTTCTGTGAAGCGCTCATTGGACCACCTGCCGATGACGTGATTGTTGAATTTGACGAAAAATCAGGATCAGCAGCAGCAGACCAACAACAATCGCCTGCTGGAATTCCGCCCCCAGGATGAAGCTGCCGAATTGCTCCAGTGCACCCAGCCCGAGACCGGCCATAATCACACCTGGCAAGTTGCCGAGCCCGGCGGCGGTCACAATAACAAAAGCCCGGATCGAATAACCGATACCGTAGTAAGGCTGGATAACCCAGATCATCGAGATCAGCACACCTGCCGCGCCACAGATCGCGGCATTGAGGGCAAAGGTAAAGGCGTAAACCTTGTCGGTATCAATGCCCATGATGCGAGCGGCCCGGGCATTTTGCGACGTCGCCCGGATGGCCTGCCCCATCCGGCTTTTTTTCATGAACACGACAACCGCCGCAGCCAGCATCAAGGCCAGAATAAAGCCCAGAACCTTGATGTTCGAAACGGTCAAACCGCCGTCAAGGTACTGACCGGTTTCAAAACCGGATTCAGCAATCATGACTTCAGGTCCGAATATCAGGTTCAAGACCTGCTGAAGGACGATGGCGATGCCAAAAGTGGCCAACAATGAGGTAAACAGGTCCTTGTCGACGACCCGATAAATAACTGCCTTGTATAATCCCCAGCCAAATCCGAACATGACGACGATGGTGACAGGCAAGGCATACAGGGGATGGATGCCATACAGCGTCATGGCGTAGGCGATATAGCCGCCCATCATGACGAAATCACCCTGGGCCAGGTTCTTGACGCTTGTCACGCCCCAGACCAGTGCCAGGCCGTAGGCCACGAGGGCGAAGATGGCTCCGATTAACAGACCGTCGACCAGAAGCTGAACATTCAGCACCGGCGCCATGGTCAGAAGATCGATATTGTTCATGAAATTCTTACCGCTTGATCGTGTCGAAATAAATTGAACTGAAAGCTCTGGCGAATGAAACCCGGCTCTCCTGATTTCGGAGGAGAGCCGGGCTCAATCTTGTCACGTCATCGACAAATTTTCAGTCGATTACTAGCGCGGCCATTCGACTTTATGGGTCGCCCATTGTGCCGGGAACACCACGTTCAGTTTCCCATTCTGGATCTGGCGCAACGCCATCGGTTTGGCGGTGTTGTTACCAGCGGCAGAGAACTTGATGTTGCCGTAGAACGTTTTCATGTTGGTGTCGGAAAGGGCCTGACGGACCGTGGCGACATCAAATGTGTTGGCGCGTTCAAAAGCGTCTTTCCAGACCATGACAGCAGCAGCGGCCTGGGCCAGCTGATATGGCACGTTCTTGTAACCGTCGTAGGTGCTCTTGACCAGCTTGTCAAAATCGCCAGCCGAGCCGAACAGGTCATCCCTGTAGGACATCGTTTCGGACCACTGCGTCGGGCACAGGAAGCCATTTGTAGAAGCGCCAAACTTGGTAATAACCTTGGCGGATTCACAATGCGTCATGGCGACCATCGGAACATTTATCTTCATTTCCTTGAGCTGACGGGCAGCAGTTGCGGCACCTTTTGAATGACCCGATATGACCAGGAGATCTGGCTTGACGGCGCGAACCTTGGTCAGCGTCGCCGTCATGTCGGAGATATCGCGAGGCAGTTTGTCATCGATGACAATCTTCAATCCGTGCTTTTTAATATCGTCAACCACACCGGCCCGGACATCGAGCGAGAAAGGATCGTTTTCGAAGGCCATGGCAACTGTGACGTCACCTGGCTTCTTGCCATTCTTTTTGGCGATATCGGCAGCAAGCGCAATCGAGCTTGCAAGGTACTGTTCTGACGTTGAGAGCACGGCAAAGATATATTTGTACCCTTGCGTGAACAGCGAGCGCGATGCGCCTTCAGCCTCGACCATCGGTACCTTGAACTTTTCCGTGATCGGCGCGACAGCCTTTGTCAGACCTGAGCTATACGGGCCGAGCATGAATTTGATGCCGTCCTGTTTGATCAGGCGTTCAGCAAGCTGGGCGCCACGGGCAGGTGTTGATTCGTCGTCATAGTATTTGACAGCGAGTTTGTAGGATTTGCCGCCGACTTTGACGCCACCCGATGCATTGATCATTTTGACGGCGAGGTTATAGCCGTTTGAGGCGTGAATGCCGTTGGTCGAATATTTCCCGGTGAAGGAAATGGCCGAGCCCAGCGTAATCGTATCGCCTTCGACTTTTGCAGCAGCAGGTGCCGCAGCAACAAGGCCAATCGCTGCCGCACTTGCGGCAAAGGTGGCCCCTTGTTTAATCCAGTTTTTAGTCATGATGCTCCTCCCTGAAGCGGTATTGATCCAGTAAACACCTGATTTTCCAGATGTCGCAGAAGATCTGAATTGTCTACGCGGCGTAAATTGTTGTTGTTTTCGGATTTATTCCGTCATTTGCCGTGCGTACAGGCAGTATCCTATTCGTCTGTGGCAAGGTTGCAAGGCCCGAAATCCCTTTTGTTGCGCTATTTTTTCACTTGCATCTTGTTTCAGAACAAAGAACTGCCAGGATGTCAGGGGGAGACGCCGAGATTTGCAGAGCAAAAGCCTGAGATATCGACTGAATGCGCTTTTAGAGGGCACAGGGGAACACCAGACGGCCAGTCGGTTTCTGGACGCCTTTCTGGTTGTTTTAATTACCGGCAATGTCGCCGCTGTGGTTCTGGAAACGGTGCCGGAACTGGCGAGCAACTACGACGGGTTCTTTCACAATTTTGAAATTTTTTCGGTCGTGGTCTTTTCGATCGAGTATCTCGCCCGTCTGTGGACCTGTGTTGACCGCGAAGACGTACGCTTCCGCCCGCCCCTCAAGGGCAGAATTCGATACGTCCTGTCGCCCATGGCCCTGATTGATCTGATCGCCATAGCGCCCTTCTATCTCGCCTTTTTTGTTGGCTTCGATCTGCGCTTCGTCCGGGTCTTCCGTCTGCTGCGACTGTTGAAACTTACACGGTACTCCGCTGCCCTCTCGCTGGTTGGTTCGGTGCTTTATACCGAACGCCGCCCACTCGGCGCCGCCGGCATGGTCATGCTGGTACTGCTGGTTTTTGCCTCAAGCTTCGTCTATCTCGCCGAACGTAGCGCACAGCCCGAAGCCTTTGGCTCGATCCCGGCGGCCATGTGGTGGGGTGTGGCAACCCTGACAACCGTTGGGTATGGCGACGTGACCCCGGTTACCCCGCTCGGCAAGTTCCTCGGTGCCATTGTAACCTTGCTGGGGGTCGGCATGTTTGCCATGCCCGCCGGCATCCTGGCGTCGGGCTTTGCCCAGGCCGTACGCAGCCGGGATTTTGTTGTTTCGTGGACAATGGTGGCCAGCGTGCCGATCTTCGCTCGCCTCGAAGCCAGTCGCATTGCCGAGATTGTCGCCTTGCTGGAGCCGCAAAACGCTTCGCCCGGCGAAATCATCATGCGCGAGGATGAACACGCTGACTGTATGTATTTCATCTCGTCCGGTGAAGTTTCGGTCGAGACGCGCGGCCACACGGCCCAGCTCGGTGCCGGTGACTTTTTTGGAGAACTGGCCCTGATCGATCACGTCAAGCGGGCGGCAACCGTCACGGCTGAAACAACCTGTCAGCTTTTGATCCTGAAGGAAGCCGATCTCGATCAATTGATCGGACTGGATGATGTGCTGGCGGCAGCCATCCACCGGATCGCCGATGAACGCCGCAAGGAATTCAAGGGAGACACGACTTGAGCGAAAATCCAGCCGTACTTTATGAACGTCGCGGCAACGTTGGCCTGATCACACTGAACCGGCCCGAGCGAATGAACGCGATGGATCAGGCCATGCTGATCGATCTCGGCGCGGCACTTGATCAGGCAGAGGCCGATGATCAAACCGGCGCTGTCGTCGTCACCGGTGCAGGTAAAGGGTTTTCCTCAGGTTTCGACCTCAAGGCCCAGGCAGCCAATACACCGCAAGGCATCGACGAATGGCGCCCGGTCCTGCGCCGGGACTTCGACACGGTCATGCGCTTCTGGCATCTCGGGAAACCGACAATAGCCGCCGTGCATGGCCCGGCGCTGGCCGGGGCCTGTGAACTGGCCATGGCCTGTGACATCACCATAGCTTCGGCCAACGCCACCTTCGGGGAGCCGGAACTAAAATTTGGTGCCGGGATTGTCGTGATGATCCTGCCGTGGGTCGTTGGTCCCAAGATCGCCAAGGAGATTATCCTGACCGGCGAAGACGCGCTGCCCGCCCAGCGCGCTTATGAGATCGGCATGATCAATCGCGTTGTGGCCGACGGCACGCACCTCGATGAAGCGCTTGGTGTGGCGCGACGTATGGCGGCCATGGACCGCACACTGGTATCTGAAACCAAACGCGCGCTCAATCGCAGTTTTGAATTGATGGGCATGGGCGAGGCGCTGGAGGCGGCGCTCGACATTGACCTGTTGATCGAAGGCCAGGGCATGGAAACCAAACGCCTGTTTCTGGAGGTCGCCCGCAAGGACGGATTGCGCGCCGCCATCGACTGGCGCGACCAGCGTATGAAGGAACGGAGCGAGATCTAGTTTAGATAATCCGCCGGATCGTAATCATCGAGTTGATCGGGCAGCAGATGTTCCTCGGCATACTTCTTCGGCAGTCCCTGTTCAAGGAACAGCCGGAAGAGCTCGCCGTCGATATGTGAATCCTTGACCATAAAGCCCATGATCTTGAGCGACTCAGATAACGTTTTGGCTTTTTTGTAAGGCCGGTCCGACGCCGTCAGGGCTTCAAAAATATCGGCAATTGCCATCATTTTGGCAGGCAACGACATCTCGTCATCTTTCAGGCCTTTGGGATAACCCGTGCCGTCGAGTTTTTCGTGATGGCCGCCGGCGTACTCCGGCACCTTGGTCAAATGCTTGGGAAAGGGTAGCTGCTCGAGCATTTCCACTGTCATGACGATGTGATTGTTGATGACTTCGCGTTCTTCGCCGGTCAGCGTGCCGCGTTGAATGGAGAGATTGTAGACCTCCTCCTCGCTGAAGAGCGGCTCATCGACACCATTATTTGACCATCTGATGGCCGCGATTTCCTCGACGCGGGCGATATGATCATCGGACATGAACTCGCCTCCGATGTTGGCGGTTTCAATAAAGGTCAGATGATCTTCCAACTCGGCAACGCGCGCTTCCCAGGCGGACCTGAGTGCGTCTGCGTCTGCATCCGCTGCCTGCAGGGCGCGCAAATAGTCGAGTTCGGCATCACGCTTGATCACCTCGAACCGGGTTTTGACGGTCTCAATCCGGTCGTAAATGGTTTCGAGCTTGGTTGATTTGTCGACAACATATTCCGGCGTCGTCACCTTGCCACAATCGTGCAGCCAGGCCGCGATCGAAAGTTCGTACATTTCTTCTTCGTCGAGATGGAAATCACTGAACGGTCCATCGGTCTGGGCGATGGCTGCTTCGGCCAGCATTTCCGTCAGCACCGGGACGCGCTGGCAATGGCCGCCGGTGTAGGGCGACTTGGCATCAATCGCTGTGGCGATCAGCTTGATAAAACTTTCGAGCAATTCGCGTTGCGCGGCGATCAGCATCTGATTGTCGTTGGCCACCGCAGCCTGGCTGGCCAGGGCCTCGATCAGGGTCTGGCGATTGCGCCCGAAGGCCACCACTTCGCCGTTCTCGCGCGCGTTAATCAACTGCAGGACGCCGAGCACATCGCCTTCATAATTTGTCATCGGCATGGTCAGAAATGACTTGGATCGATAGTCGTTGGTTTCGTCGAATTTCTTGGCCCCGGAAAAATCAAAGCGTTCAACTTCGTAGGCGTCGGCGATATTCACCACTTCCTTTGTCAAGGCAACGTGGGTCGCGACGTTCTTGTGGTTGGGCTCGCCGGCAGCGTCATGCAGCGGCAGCGGCGGGAACGGGATATCAACGCCTGTCGTGCCGCCCATGGCGATGTTCATGGTGTCGTTTCTCATGATTTCAAAGTGCAGGGCGTTGTCGCGCAACAAATAAAGCGTGCCGCCATCCGCGTCATACAAATCTTTCGATTCGAGCAGGATGCGCTCAATCAGTCGGTTATGGTCGCGCTCGGCCGACAGCGCGATCCCGAGATCGATCAGCTTTTTGAGACGCTCCTCACTGACGTCGTCGTTACTGACATCCGGGACGTCTGCCTGGGCATTCACCGCGCCGCCTTCGGCACTACTTTGTGATTGAGCCATTGATTATGCCTCTGTCCCCCAACAATCGATCTTTTGCAACACCTGACCGATACCACAGATAAATTGGCGCATCGTTAACAACGTCAACCTGTCTGACAGACATCTTAACCATCGTATGCGCCAGCGGAAGCCCAATACAGCATATATTCGCAACATTTATTAAAATTGAATACAAATTTTTATCAAATAATTTGAAGTATTAAAGTTAAATCGAAAACGATATATTTAATTTTTATTGAATTAATAATTGATAACTATTGAATTCAATCTACCACATCCCAATATGCGAAGTACAGTAGTTGTCAGGTTTAGTAAACACGGGGGTTGAGTTGATGGAAATGGCGCCTCGAAATATTCGCGAACAGGTCCAGCAGGTTGCGGAGTACTACGCTGAAACGCTGCCAATCTGCGAGATCGACAACCTTCCCCACATTCCACAATGGCTTTCAATCGACGCGCAACGCTGGATCAAAAGCAACCACGACTCATTTTCGGAATTGGTTCTCGCGGCCCATCGCGAGATTGTCAGCCAGGGTACCGGCTGATTTGGTACCACCGGGCGATGGGGCTCCTTCAGGAGTATGTCCGGTGTATTTTTCTTCCCTTGTTCCGACCAAACTGCCCCCCGCTTCACAGCGGGGGGTTTTTTTGTCTCCAGGCGTGCACGAGATTACCAGTGCACCATCGGCAGGCCGGCGACAGGTGAGCGGAAATACGGGATGCGATTGCCGGCGAGCGAGCCGATGTAGACGGTTTTCAGATCCGGCCCGCCAAAGGTGATCGAAGCCATCCATTTGGCGATGGTGCCTCCACAGGCCAGCATCAGCTCCGGTGTCACTTCATCACGCTCGAAGGCCTGTTCGAGAATTGTCGAGGGACCCGGCACATCGTCATCGAGAATAATCTGCACATCACCGTCCGGCGTAATGGCAAATATCTGATCGCGCATGATGTGGGTGCCCCAGAGATTGCCAAAATCGTCAAAGGCAATGCCGTCGATAAAGAAGCCGGTATTTTCAGGGCCATAGATTTCCCGGTCCGTCAGCGATCCATCCGGCTGGACGCGCATGCGACTGATATGCCGGCCACAGGTTTCAACGATGTAGAGCCACTCTTCGTTGGCATCAAGGCGGATCTCGTTGGTGAAGTGAAAACCGTCGGCGACAATGCGAATACCTTTTTCATCAACAAGGGCGATATAGCCATCGACGATGCCCGGACTGATCGCCGCCATCCAGTTGTGAATACGGGTCGAGATCGTTAGCCAGACCCGGTCTTTTGAATCGCGCAGGACAAAATTGACCTTGCCGATGGGTTGGCCGTCGATGGTGTCAAAGAGCACGCGGGTCTCGCCGGATCGTGTCATTACTTCGAGAACATCCGTGCCGAAATTCGAGATCAGGATGTCGCCGTTTTCGGCAAACGCCAGACCATTGGGCAGCGTACCTTCAACAAATTTGTCTGTGATATCGGACGACGTCGAAAAATTGCTGGCGTAATCCTGGGTGATGATTTGCTGGCTGCCGTCGGCTGAAATTTTCACCACACCGCCGCGGGCATCGGCTGACCACAAGGTGCCGTCTGCCTCGGCCAGAATGCATTCCGGGCGCTGCAGGTCTTCACCGATGTATGAAAGATCGGCCTTGCCAACCGTGAAACCGTCGAGCGGGTTTTTTGTCATGTCAGGTCCTTGCTAATCGTCGATGATGGCGACGGCCCGGGTCCAGCCGGCAGACGCCGCCTTGATCTTGACCGGAAAGCAGACGACCTGAAATCCATCGCCAGGCAGGCTTTCGAGGTTATGCAGTTTCTCGAGATGACAATAGCCGATCTCCATGCCGGCGCGGTGGCCCTCCCAGATCAGTCCTTCATCACCGCTTTCCTCAAATTTGTCTTTGGTATGAACGAAAGGCGCATCCCAGCTCCAGGCGTCGGTGCCGGTGACCCGCACGCCGCGCTCCAGTAGATAAAGCGTCGCCTCGCGCCCCATGCCGCAGCCCGTCGAGACATAGTGATCAGAGCCATAAGCGGCACCGGCGCCTGTGTTTACCAAAACGATATCCATCGGTTTCAGTTCGTGCCCGATGCGGGCCAGCTCAGCCTCAACATCAGCCGCCGTTACAACGTAGCCGTCTTCCAGCTTGCTGAAATCGAGTTTGACGCCAGGATTAAAACACCAGTCGAGCGGCACTTCGTCGATGGTGATGGCGCGATTGCCTTTGTCCATTGTCGAATGGAAATGATACGGCGCGTCGAGATGGGTGCCGTTGTGCGTCATCAGCTTGATCCACTCAATGGCCCAGCCTTCGCCCTCGGGCAGTTGTTCTTTTTCCAGGCCCGGAAAAAATGCCATAACGTTTTCAGCCGTATCCTGGTGATCGAGATATTCGATGCTGGGACCATAACCCGGCGGGTCGGAGACCACGTCATTTTCAAGCGGCATCGAGATATCGATAAACTGTCTGGCCATGACTGGCCCCCTACGCCGCCAGTTTCGACATCATGGCGAACAATTGCACGATGTCCGGCGGCGAGGTATCACCGTTAAATTCCTTGTACAGTGTGTCGACGTTGACCGCGATGCGTTCGGCATCGCCCCACGAGGAAAAATCGTCAAACGTGATGTCCTGTGCCGCTTCCATCACACCCATGCCGGCGGCGTGGCGTTTACGCGCCTCGGCCTCGATGTAGGTGAGATAATCCCGTACAGCCTGAACACCGGCCTTGTCGGTGATGGGCCCGTGACCCGGCACGATGGTCTCGACATCCCAGCCCAGCATCAGGTCGCAGGCCTTGACCCAGTTCGCAATCGGTCCCGCCCACATGATGGGATGGCCTTCGACGAAAAGGATATCACCGGTGAAAACCGTTTTGTCTTCCGGCACATAGACCAGCGTATCGCCCCTGGTGTGGGCCGGTCCGACTTCGTGCAGCTCAATGGTTTTGTCGCCGACCTTGCGGGTCGTAGTGCCGCTGAATGTTTCGGTCGGCGCCGCCAGTTCGATGCCTTCAAAATCAAATACGTCGAACAGTTTTTTCAGGAAGACGCCGGCCTCGCCCATGGCGCCTGCGTTGCGCATGATTTCGGCGAGGGCCGACGGCGGTAGTTCCGCCATCTCCTCGGCCCCGGCCGCCGAGGCGATGATCGCCGCCCCTTCGACCAGTTGATTGCCGAAGGTATGATCGCCGTTGGCGTGGGTATTGACCAAAGTGCCGATGTTTTCCGATTGCGGCACCGCGTCGCGCATGATCTGCAGCATTTCGCGCGTCAGATTGAGATCAAACAGGGTATCGACCAGCAAACTGTCTTCGCCATCCGTGATCAGACCGGCATTGGACCAGCCCCACGAACCGTCTGGCTGCAGATACGCGTAGCTGCCCTGCCCGATGTCATGTAGTCCCTTGGTGAATTGCCATTTTGACATTGTTGATCTCTCCCCGTTTGTTATTCGCCGTCTTCCCGCAAGACACGATTGCGCAAAATGCCGATGCCCTCAACCTCCAACTCAACGACGTCACCGGCGCTGAGGGAGCGCCCATGTTCCAGTCCGCAGCCATCGCCGACAGTACCGGAACCGATGAACTCACCGGCATGCAATGTTTCGCCTTGCGAGATATGCGCGATCAGGTCCTCGAATTTCCAGTGCATTGTGGCGCTGGTGCCGCGTGACATTTCGACGTCGTTGACGCGTACGATCATGGCGTGATCATAAGGATCGCCAAATTCGTCGGCAGTGACAATGCAGGGCCCGATGACGTTGGCATTGTCGAAATCCTTGCCCTTGGCCGGGCCGAGCTGCGCCGCCATCTCGGCCATCTGGGCGTCACGGGCCGAGAAGTCATTGAAAACCGAGTAGCCAAAAATGTGCTCGGCCGCACGGTCGGCCGGAATGTCCTTGCCCGTCTTGCCGATGAAAATGCCGAATTCCATTTCGTAATCCATGTTTTTGGAATACGACGGCCAGACGACATCGGTACCGGTCCCGGTCACGGCAAACCGGTTGGCCTTGTAATAAATCGGCTGATCGTACCAGATTTGCGGAATGCTGAAGCGACCTGATGCCCTTAGTTCTGCGGCCGCGGCTTCCGGATCTTCGGCAGCGGCGGCGACGCGCAACACGGCCTGGTCCAGTGCTTGCCGAAGATGTTTTTCAAAACACATGGCGTCGCGCATCTGCGGCGGTGCCGGGATCGGTGCCGACAACTTGACTTGATCCATCGGCATCAAGGCCTCCGGCGCGCGACCGCTTTCGCCAAGAACCAGGGTCTCGCGCATTTTGTCGAGAGCCTCGTCGCCGTTTTCGATCAGGGCCAGCATTGAGCGAAAGGGTTGATAAGGCCGGCGGTTAAGCGCCACCTGCGTCGCCTGAATATCAACGACGTGGCTTTCATCCGCCGTCATGGCGCCAAGGCGTGGTGCGCCGTCAGCATCAAAAGTCACAAGTTTCATTTTCGACCCCCGTCAAGAAACAGCAAAGCATCCAGAGCTCATGTAACCAGATTTTCCATAAAATATCGATATTTTTTTAACTTGCCGATTTTTTAGCTTTCGTTCGATGAAAAATGTTGTCATCATGCAGACCTGAAATATCGGAAGGACCGACGACCGAATGAAATCCGACGATCGCGCAGATAATCGCAATGTCTCAGATGAGAGTGGCAATTCGACACTGGCAACAGTGGCGCTGAACCGGTTGCGCGACGATATTCTCGGTGGCGAATTTACGCCCAGCACGAGGTTGCGTGTCGACGAATTGAAGTCACGCTATGGCGTCGGCGGCAGTCCAATGCGAGAAGCGTTGTCGCGCCTCGTGGCGGAAGGTTTGGTCAACAGTCTCAATCAACGTGGTTTCCGCGTCGCCCCTATTTCCACCGAAGACCTTATCGACATCACCCAGACCCGCCAGGCCGTTGAAGGTGCCGCGATTGAACGCGCCATCCGTTTTGGCGACGACGCCTGGGAAGGCGATTTACTGGGTGCGTTCCACCGGCTTGAGAAATTCATGTCGCGTGACCAGAAAATTATCGATGAAGAAATCGCCAACTGGGAAAACATCCACAGTAATTTTCATCGCACGCTGATCTCGGCCTGCGGATCGCCGCGCCTGATCAAGTTTTGCCATCAACTTTATGATCAGGCGACGCGCTATCGCCGGCTGCTGCTTGACTACAATTTTGATCCGAACGACGTGATCGCTGAACACCGCACACTGCTGGAGGCCGCACTGTCACGCGACGCAGATCGCGCACGCGCCATTCTTGAACAGCATATGGCACTGACTGCCGACATCATTTTATCGACCAAAGCTGACATCTAGACAAGGCACCGCAATTCGACGGTGCCGTGAATAGCGCAAAAAATTGCGCGAACCCCGGGAGGAGGGAACCATGAAGAAAAGTTTACTGGTATCAACAATCGGTCTGGTTGGCGCGGCGGTTATTGCCGTTTCAAGCCAGGTCGCAATGGCCAAAGACATCAATGCAACAGTCGCCGCCGGTCATCCGCCGGTTTTCCGCTGGGTCAAGCATACCAGCAAGACCTTTATCCCTGCAGTCAACAAGGCGCTGGAAGGTTCAGGTCACAGCATCACATGGAAAGAACAATACGCCGGATCACTTGCCAAGGTCGGCAGTGTGCTGGAAGCCACCGAAGAAGGACTGGCCGAAGTCGGTGTGGTCTCAACCGTGTTTGAGCCTGCCAAACTGTCGGTTCAGAATGTGACCTATTACACACCGTTTGTGTCGTCCGATGCGACGGCAATTTCCAACATGATTGATGACCTGCACAAAACCAACAAGGACCTGCAGGCGACGTGGCATGAAAACGGCCTCGAATATCTCGGTGGCGGCATTGGCATTGACGATTATCTGATCATGGCCAAGTTCCCGATCAAATCGATTGCTGATCTGAAGGGCAAAAAAATCGGCGCACCCGGACCGGCCGTGAACTGGCTGAAAGGTACGGGCGCTGTTGGCGTCTCTGGCAACCTGACGACCTATTACAATGAAATCAAAACCGGCGTGTACGACGGCGTCATCGTTTTTGCCTCGGCGGCCCTGCCCGGCAAACTTTATGAAGTTGCCCCGCACATTACGCGCATCGGATTTGGTGCACAGTACGCCGGTGGTCTGGCGGCCAACAAGGACTGGTACGACGCTCAGCCTGCCGCCGTTCAAAAAGCCCTGAAAATCGGTGCCGACACCATGCGTGTCGCCTACCACAAGGATCTCGAGGCAACCGTCACCAAGTTCCTGGCGATCATGAAAACCAAGGGTGCCACAGTGTCCGATGTCGATCAGGCCTTCCGTATGCAGTGGGCCAAAGGCATGGACAATGCCGCGAAGGTCTGGGCGGCAAAGCTTGATAAAGCAGGCAAGAACGGCACCGCGGTTCTCAACAACTACATGAACGCCATGCGGGCGGCAGGTGCCAAACCCGTGCGGAACTGGGACAAGAACTAGACTTCGTTCGGCGTTTCGTAAATGTCCGGAGAACAAAAATCCGCCTTGTGGTCTTCCTTTGAAGCCACAAGGCGGATCGTCGATGTCATCACGCTGGGTCTCAACATGCTGGGCACGGTGCTGATCCTGTTGCTGGTTATCCTGATCAATTCCGATGTTGTCGGACGGGCTGTCTTTGGTGCGCCGGTCTCGGGCGTGCCGGAAATGGTAAGCCTGTCGATCGTGGCGATTGTCTTTTTGCAGATCGCCCAGACAGTCGCCGTTGGCCGTCTCACGCGTTCGGACGCCTTGCTGGGTGTGCTGGAAAGCAAACTCCCGCGCATTCGGCAAGTCCTCGAAAGCCTTTTCAATCTGTTATCAGCGGGACTGCTGATAATCCTGTTTTCCTCCAGCCTGTCCTTGTTTGAAAAAAGCTGGCGCAAACAAACTTTCATTGGTTCGGTCGGCGATTTTACCGCACCTGTCTGGCCGGTAAAATTGATCATCCTGATTGGCTGTATCGCCCTCGTCGCCCAGTTCCTGCTGAGTGCGGTCAAGGCCTTCCTGCCCAAAGAAGTGCAGGCCGACCAAATTCCCCATGAAGACATTTGACCATGACATCATTTGATATCGGTCTGACATCACTCGCCGTCATGGTGTTTCTGGTTTACGCCGGATTGTTCGTGCCAATTGCCCTGATGCTGTGTTCGTTCGCCGGCGTCTGGGCGATCAAGGGATCACCTTTACTGGCCGGGAAGTTGATGGCCCTTGCCGCCTACGATTCGATTGCCAGCTATTATTTCGGTGTGGTGCCGGTCTTCGTGCTGATGGGCTTTATTGTTCAGGTCACTGGTATTGGACGCGATGCATTTGACATCGCCAATTTTTTGTTCCGCCGCATCCGGGGTGGCCTTGGTGTCGGGACTGTCGGTGCCAACGCAATTTTTGCCGCTATCACAGGCATCTCCATTGCGTCCGCCGCCGTCTTCACCCGCCTCGCCGTCCCCGAAATGCTGCGCCATGGCTACACCGCGCGCTTCGCCGTCGGTGTGGTCGCCGGATCGTCGGTGCTGGGCATGCTGATCCCGCCGAGCCTCTTGTTGATCCTCTATGGCATCTTGACGGAGCAATCGGTTGGCGACCTGTTCCTGGCCGGCATTCTGCCGGGCATCCTGCTGGCCGGCCTTTTCGCCCTCACCGTCATACTGATGGCCTATTTCACGCCCGGCTTCATTGGCCGGAATTTGTCGCCTTCGGAAGAAGGAAATATCGGTCTCACCGAATTTGTCCGCAAAAGCGCACCCATTGTAGTCTTGATCGGCCTCGTGCTGGGCGGTATCTACAGCGGCTGGTTTACGCCGGTCGAATCCGGGGCGGTCGGCTGCATCGCCGCCATTGTCATTGGCCTGGTGCGACGGTCGCTGACGTGGTCGGATTTCTGGTCGGTGCTCACCGATACCGGCATTGTTACTGCCAGCATCTGTTTCCTGATAATTGCCGCCCAGATGTATTCACGCATGCTGGCAATATCAGGCCTGCCGGCGGAATTCGGCACGTGGATCGCCACAGCTGATATCGGCTTCTGGGGGGTTGTGCTGTCCTACGTCGCCCTGGTTATCCTCATGGGCACGATCCTCGATTCATCGTCGATCATGCTGATTCTCGTGCCGATCATCCTGCCGGTCATGGTCTCGATGAATACCGATCTGATCTGGTTCGGTATCGTCACCATCATTGCGGTTGAAATCGGACTGCTGACGCCACCATTTGGGATATCAGTCTATGTCATCAAATCGACGCTGGAAGACCAGTCGATTACGCTTGGCAGTATCTTCGCCGGTGCCGCACCATTTGCATTGATGATGGTTCTGGCATTAGCTTTGGTTCTGGCATTCCCGATTTTGACGACGGGGCTGCTTTAACTTCAGGCTCCAGCGAAAGCAAAACCGTGGCGCGTATCAAAACCATTGCCCGTGAAGACCTCGGCGAATTTGCCGAGACGTTCGAACGGCTCGAGGCGGCCTCGGGCTATATTCCCAACAGCCTGCTGACCATGGCGCATCGCCCGAAATTGCTGGCGACATTTTTGCCGCTGGCTTTCGAAGTGCTGGCGGGCGAGACCTCGCTGCCCCAGGGCTTGCGAAACCTGGTGGCCAATGTCGCCAGCCGGGCGGCGGGTTGTCTTTATTGTATAGCCCACACCGCCGATGCCTCAGCCAAGGCTGGCGTGGAAAGCGAAAAGATCGCTGCTGCGTTCGAATATGAAACCAGCCCCCTGTTTTCCGAGGCGGAACGCGCAGCCCTCAATCTTGCCCAGTCCGCCGCCAGTGTGCCCAACATGGCGAGCGATAGTGATTTTGACGCCCTGCGCCAGCATTTCTCGGAAGAGCAGATCGTCGAGATCATGGGTGTGATTTCGCTGTTTGGATTTCTCAACCGCTGGAACGACAGTATCGGTACTGATCTCGAGGATCATCCGCGCAGCTTCGCCGAAGAAACCATTGCCGCATCGGGCTGGAAGGCCGGAAAACACGGCACCGGTTAGGCTGATGACGCCCAAATCCAAAGCCGCCAAACAGCGTTTGCTGGACCTCAAACAGGAACTTGAGGCAACGGCGGCTTCCAGTGCTGAGTCGCGAAAACCGGTTGAACTCGACCAGCAGAGCGTCGGACGCCTGTCGCGCATGGATGCCCTGCAGGTTCAGGCCATGGCCAACGAAACCGAACGCCGCCGCCAGTCCGAAATCAAGCGCATCGATGCCGCCCTTGAACGCATTGACGAAGATGAATACGGCTGGTGCATTGCCTGCGGCGAGGAGATCGCCAAGAAACGCCTCGAACTCGATCCTGCCGCCAGTCAGTGCATTGACTGCGCCCAATCCGGCAGATAGCGGGAGTGTTAGGCTTCATCCGCGATTTGTTCGGCATTCAGCGTCCGAGAACCAAACGCGTTGCCATCCCCTCGATCACCTTGACGATTGAAGGCAAGGCCTACGAGACGTCGAACTGGAGCATGAGCGGCTTTCGCCTCGAGAATTTCAAGCGCGAGGTCGCTGTCGGCGAAAACCTGAAAGGCCAGATCGGACCTTTGCGTTATTCCAGGGGCGGCGGCTTCAATGCGTCGATTGTACGGCTCACTGAAGACGGCGGTTTTGGCGCCTGCTGGTCTGATATTGATCGGGATATCTATACCGCCATGAGCGGTTTCGGCCCCTGAGACGCCTCAGTTCGCCTGGTCGGGTCGCTGTTGGTAGAGACCATCTTCAATGCCGGTGAAAAAATCACTGACCTGGGGATGGGCGACCGGCTTGCCGCTTTCATCGGGCAGCAGGTTCTGCTCCGAGACATAGGCGACATACGTCGTCTCGGCGTTTTCGGCCAGCAAATGATAGTACGGCTGGTCTTTACGCGGACGCATGTCTTCCGGGATCGATTCCCACCATTCCTCGGTGTTGCCGAATTCGGGATCGACGTCATAGATCACACCCCGGAAGGGATACAACCGGTGACGAACAACTTCGCCGATGTGAAAACGTGCGTTAATTATTTCCATGGATCCGAGTCTAACACAAAATACTGAAACGACGAATACGCCTTTGGTTAACACCGGGGGCGTCAGAGCAAGTTAAATGGCCTGTTTGGCCCGCCATTTCAAGCTATGGATTTGGCAGGGGTCAACGCAGCTTCGACCGCGGCGTTAAAACCAATCGTGATCTTGCCATCATTATCGATGACCGGGCGCTTGATCAATGTCACGTTGGCAGTCAGAAAATCGACCGCCTTGTCACCCATCGCCTGTTCGCGCTCGGCGTCACTGAGATTGCGCCAGGTTGTTGACCGGCGATTGACCAGTATCTCGAGGCCGGCGGCGTCGACCCAGCCGACAATCCTTGCGGCATCAAGACCGTCGTTCCGGACATCGTGGAAGCGGTGGTCGATATCCTGGTCCGCCAGCCACTTCAGAGCCTTTCGGCAGGTATCACAATTCTTCAGACCGTAAACGGTAATCATCAGCTAATCCTCTTGATCGGACACGCTGTTTACCACTCGCAGCCTGCACAGGCCAACTGATTAAGCGTCTCGTCGCCCGGTGCCGGAATTGCCCTCAGCCTGATCGTCCAGAACATGGAAGGTATGTTCGATCAAACTGGCGAGGATTTCATCGCCCGAGGCCACTGCGTTCTCGAGGTCCTGCAAAAGGACGTCTGCTGCTGCCGGTTTTGTATCTTGCTGGTTCATTGTCCTGCTCCAACTAACAATCGACTATCGCCATAAAAGATTGTCGATTACATGAATTTAGGCTGGACTATATATAACATTTTTAAAGTAAAAATGAAGTATAAAATTATATTTATTCAATACATGTTTTGAATACTTAATTATTATTTTAATTTGTATTCAGTTTTAATTTTAGATATTTTGTTTTTACCTGATAATCCTTCAAAATCAATGATTTCAGAAGCCACGTTGCATGTTGAGACGAATGAATTCGGCTCGTTTGACCAGGCCGCCGACATGCGTTTGCGGGAAGTTGTTGATCCAGCTGCTCATCTTGACCGAGAGCGTACAGAGGATTGCGCCCAAAGCCGCGTGATTTTCGATCACGATCGACTTGAATTCCCGGAACCTGTCGGCGTCGATGTCTTCCCACATCTTGTTGGTGTAGTCCTCGAAGACCGCGAAGCGTTTGTTGGCGGTTTCATTCAGCATCTCGACCTTCGTTTTCAGCCGTTTGCACATCGCCACCAGGCTTCGATCCTCTTTCAGGTGATTGTGCTGCAGGATCCGGTCAATCGTTTCGACAAAATCGGCGATGGCCGGTTGTACGGAATCAAGGCATTCCCTGTAGTAGGCGATCGACATATAGACGTCACCGTAATCTTCGAGAAACGCCGGGACCTGATCGATTTCGATTTCAAGACTGTCGGCCAGCAAACCCAGTTTCGCCCGGGCGCGGTCCCGGTCCGGACTTTGATAAAGGTTGAGAACGTCCTTGAATTCCTTGACCTCGGTGTCGTCGCTGCCGAACACCTCTACGATGAGACGCTGGGTGAAATTCTTCATGTAGTCCGATAATTCACCCTGCTTGGCATCCGACAATTTCAGGTATTCATCTTCGTTGACGTCAATGCCGAGCTTTCGCAACGAAACTCGCAGGCAATAGATGTCATAGCTCGTGAGTTTGGCGACACTTTGCAGCATGCGTTTGTCGGCAATCACAATATCGGGGAAATTTTGCGGCAGATCTGCGATTGCGACCTGGCCACTGGCGCCGCCCTTGCTTTGATAAATCTCGATCACGCTGGCCAGTTCGCTGTTCTTGACCATGCGTACACGCCGCAGTCCTTCCGACTGCAGCGGAATGATCGACAACGGCAATATCTGTATCGAGTCGCGATCAACGTCGCGAATTATACTTAATTCGTCCACAACAATATTATCCCCCAGATAATATCGCCATTATCCAGCAAACGATCAGAAAGCCCAACTTATTGTTGCGGGGTCAGGTTACGAATTGCTGGAATGAAATCCAGCCGGCATGAGCGGCGGCCAAGGTGCGGTGACTACAGGCTCTGCATGAAGTCATCAACCTGATCACGCATTTTTTCCGCTTCCTCCGACAGGCCATCCGCAGCTTCCAGTACCTGACCTGCAGCGCTGCCACTTTCGTCGGCAATTGAACTCACCGTTGTAATGCTGCCCGTGACTTCCTGTGTTCCGGCGGCGGCCTCCTGAACATTGCGACTGATTTCAGCGGTTGCCGCACCCTGTTCCTCGACAGCGGCACTAATGGTCCCGGTGATGTCGTTCATCTTGTTGATCGTCGAGCCGACGCCCGTTATGGCCCCGACTGCGTCATTGGTGGATGACTGAATGTTCGCAACTTGCGACGCAATGTCCTCGGTTGCTTTTGCTGTTTGATTGGCGAGGCTTTTGACCTCCGAGGCGACGACGGCAAACCCCTTGCCGGCTTCTCCGGCGCGGGCGGCTTCAATCGTTGCATTCAGGGCGAGAAGGTTGGTTTGCCCGGCGATATCGCTGATCATCTTCACCACCTGACCAATTTTCTGCGCGGCGTCTGACAGGCTGTGAACAACCTCGTTCGAGCGTTCGGTCTCCGCTACGGCTTCGGCCGAGATTCTGGTCGATTCTGCGACCTGGCGACTGATTTCATTAACAGAACTGGTCAACTGCTCAGCCGCCGTTGCCACGGTCTGAACATTGGCCGTCACCTGTTCTGACGCGGCGGCGACGGCAATCGATTGATCCGATGTTTCCCTGGCCGATGTGACCATGCTTTGAGCACTGGCGCGTAATTCCGTTGACGCTGACGCCACGACGCCGACGATTTCGCTGACCTCGCTGGCAATACGAACCTGGCCTGTCACAACACTCCAGGCAACCATCGGACCGATATAGCCACCTTCCCGATCCATCACGGCACTGACAGTGAGTTTCAGGGTTTCCGGACCAACCTTGATATTGGCGACAACGGGTAGATTGGCAGGATCTGCGAGTATGCGCCGTTGATGTTGACGATTTTCATGGAATATATCGATGCATTGCCCGATCAGGTCGTCCACTTTTACCGGGAGATACTGTTCCAGGGTGCGCAGGGTCTTGCGTGCTTCGGTGTTCAAATAGGTTAATTCCAGTGTTTCGGGATCCGCCATCATCACATTAATTGGCATATCCTCGATCATGCGTTGAAGCCGCGCAGATTCGGCTTCCGCGACAGCGCGCTCTTCGGCTTCACGTTTCATCGATTCACGGGCGTCGTTGATTATGTGGGCCCCTCTCTGGAAATCGCCGAGCATACCGCGTTCGAGAAATGCCCTGTGAAAACGACCTGAATTTGCCGCCTGCAGCGATGCACCGGACTCGCGCGTAAAAGCATCAGCCAGATCCAGTAAATGGTTGATCGAATGCAAAAGCGATCCCTTGTCACCAAAACGACCGATCCCTGTTGCACGGGCTTCGAGATCGCCGGCCGCCGCGCGCATACAAATTTCGCTGGCGGCCGCAAACGTCTGGCGAAACAATTCGAGTTCTTCGGCCTGCGGATCAACCACTTCTGTTTCGGGGGCCACATCTTCGTCTGCGTCGGGGGCATCGACTGCTGCCACGTCAGTTATCATTTTCGTTTTCTCCTGAACTTTTCCCTGATGGGCCGGATGAGGCACGGATCGCACCCTAAAGCGAGAACACAAACTCTTCGTAGGTCTGGCCTTTTTCCTCCAGCAAGTCCGTCAGAAACTGCAGTGAGGCATTCATGCCGACCTTGCCGTTCGAGTGGCCTTTTTCCACGGCAAGAAGCTGCTTGTAGAGCGCTTTGATACTGGCGAGTGGTCCCGGTTCCGGCAAACGACGGTTTGAATGGAACCCTGAAATGTTGCCGTTCGCGTCAAAGCTCGGGGTGACGTGGGCGAAGACCCAGTAGTGATCACCATTCCTCGCCATGTTCATGACATAGGCGAAAATTTCCTCACCATTCAGAATGGCATCCCAAAGCAGCTTGAAGATGGCGCGTGGCATATCCGGATGCCGGACAAGATTGTGCGGAGCACCGAGCACCTCATCTTCTTCGTAAAGCGCCAGTTTGAGAAATATGTCGTTGGCGTAAGTGATGCGGCCTTTTTCGTCGGTTTTCGAAACAATGATCTCGTCTTCGCCGAATGTCCGCTCGTTGTACGTCGGCACAATTTCGCCAGATGGCATCGTTCATCTCCAGACTTGGGTGTTGGTCCGTTATGCGACCAGAATTGCCGTTATAAATTTAACCTTAAATTACTTATGGTTAAATTGACAAAAGTCAAATTACTTGTTGGTTTTACGAACATCAGGCGCTGTCGCCCGGGTCGCCAAAACAGCTCCTTGCCGGAACGGGCGGACAGATTCGATGGGTGGCTATTTGCTGTTCAATAACATCAACCATTTCAGCTTCCGCTGTCTGCCAGACTGCATACTTTTTGTCTGCATCTGCTCGCAGTTTATCCAGGTGTTTAGCAAACTTACCCATTTGTAGAGTGACAGAGGGGAAGCTTTTTAGCTCCGCCTCTGTCTTGTATTGATCAATGCTTAAAAATGCAGGCAACACTTCATTGAGAATAGCCAAACCCTGCAATCAAGAGCGCTTGGCAAAAGCCCGTTTCAAGGTTTGGAGAACTTCGGCCCTTGCTTTTGCAGTTACCTCCTGGTTGGCCCACATGCGCACTGACTTTCCTCCCCACTGGACAGTACTTGTGCCTTCACCGTCAAAGCCGTGATGGGCGCCAGGGTAAACGACGGTTCTGATGTCCTGTCCTGCTTCTTTTCCACGTTCGGCCGCAAGTCTGCATACATCTGCACTCATTAAATCGTCTTGATCTCCAATAAGAAAGAGTACCGGTACGTCAGGTTTGACATCTGAAGAGTTTGAAAAAATACACCCCCCATACAAGATAACAAATGCAGCGGGATGGATTCCGCCAGTTTCCTCAGGAGAATAACTTATGGCTCGATCCGTAATTGTTCCTCCACGGGAAAACCCCATGAGAGCAACCTTTTGGGTGTCTATTCTTGGATGCGTTGCCAATACGCTCAAAGCGGAGAAGATGTCAGCGGAAGTTTTGGGGCCACCTCGGCCGCCTCGTGACAAGCCACGCTGCGTGTAATAGTCGAGGCGGAAGGTCGCGTACCCATGTTCTCGAAAGAGTTCACCCCAGGTCCGACTTCTGTATCCCGGACCTCTGCTTCCATGAGACAGGACAATCAGGGGATACTTTGCACCGGTACCCGCTTCGGGAAAATCCAGAGTGCCGGAAAGGTCCCAGGTTTTACCTTTCCAGTAGTTATCAACACCCGGAAACTTAAATGATCCCTGGTCTTCAGCTGTCAGCGATGTCTTCAACTGAGTGGTCTGACAAGCAGCAAGCAATGATAGCGTTGTCGTCAAAATGACAAAACTTCTAACTTTCTCTATGAACATACAATCCCCATTATATTTTCTGAAGTTGATCGTACAAATACGCCAACTGACTTATCGAACAGACACTATTTTCGGGATATCCTGGAGAGATTCAAGGTGATTCTCTGGCTACTTTGACTTGAATTAAGGGTAGCGAACAGCAATGGGGAGGCGGATCAAGTTCCACCGGGAAACCGTCACGAACCGGATACGATTTCGCCATTACAGTTTCTTGCTGTAACGGGTAGTAGAATGTGTGTCGGGAAATGGTGCCCCCGGTCCGAATCGAACGGACACTCCCTTACGAGAACGGGATTTTGAATCCCGCGCGTCTACCAGTTCCGCCACGGGGGCACGGCTGCGGATCATAGACGAGGTTTATGTAGCGTCAATAGAGCAATTTCCCGCCCTCACTGGATGCCACAGATTGCCATATGGCGGTGCGACTGCTATGACGCTGGCACCATTATTTGTCAGGGATTTTCACGTGCTTCAACGGCTTTACAACTGGACCATGGGTCTTGCCGCCCACCCGCATGCGCTGGTCGCGCTGGCGTTGATTGCCTTCGCCGAAAGTTCGTTTTTTCCCATCCCGCCGGACGTCATCATCATCCCGATGGTGCTGGCGGCGCGGGACCGCTGGTGGAAGGTTGCCCTGGTCTGCACCGTCGCCTCGGTTGCCGGCGGACTGGCGGGCTATGGCATCGGCGCGTACCTGTACGAATCCATCGGCAAGGCTGTGCTCGACTTTTATGGTTACGCGCACAAGTTTTCGACCTTCCAGGAATGGTACAACGAGTTTGGCCTGCTGATTGTATTTGCCGCCGGCCTGACGCCGCTGCCCTACAAGGTCTTCACCATTGCAAGCGGTGTCAGTGGCCTCGACCTCTGGAGTTTTGTCGGTGGCTCCACCGTCTCGCGGGGGTTACGCTTTTTTGCCGTCGCCGCGCTGCTCTGGCATTTTGGTGAGCCCATTCGCGTCTTTATCGAAAAGAACCTCTCGATACTGGCGACGGTCTTCACCGTGTTGTTGATTGGCAGCTTCGTCCTGCTCAAATATATCATCTAGGCCATGCTCGATACGTATCTTGAAAGCCCCCGCGCCCTGGTCGTTCTGATGATCGCCAGTGCCGTCATCGTCGGCACCGCCTTCGCCTCGCAGTACATCGGCGGGCTGGCACCCTGCGTGCTGTGCTGGTACCAGCGCGTGCCCTATGGTGCTGTGATCATCATCTGCACAACCGGATTGTTATATCCCCGCGTGATGGCAGACGCCCTGGCGATTGCCGCCATCACCTTCGTCATCGGCGGAGCCATCGCGGTCTTCCATGTCGGTGTTGAACAGGCCTGGTGGGAAGGCACAAAAGCCTGCGTCGGTTCGTCGGCTCCGACCGATTCGATTGATGATCTGCGCGCCCAGATCATGGCGACCCCGATTGTGCGTTGTAATGACATTCAATGGTCCCTGTTCGGCGTCTCGATGGCGGGGTACAATGTTCTGGCTTCAGTGCTCCTGACGGTGTTTGCCGCCGTCGCTTCCTTTCGTGCCCGGAGATCGCCTGCCTGATGACCAGCGCCGACAAACCCGAGATTACAGGACAAGGGCGTTTGCCCGGCGATCTGACGCGCGAGCAATTGATTGAGCGCATCATCCGCGTCGATCATGCCGGCGAATATGGTGCGGTACGGATTTATCAGGGGCAACTGGCGGTACTGGGTAAAAGCGCCAGTGGCGATACCATCCGTCACATGACAGCGCAGGAGCAACAACACCTCGACGCCTTCGAAAAACTGGCGGTCGAGCGCCGCGTGCGGCCAACGCTGTTGACGCCGCTCTGGCACGCTGCCGGATTTGCGCTTGGTGCCGGCACGGCCCTGATGGGCGAAAAAGCCGCCATGGCCTGCACCCAGGCGATCGAGGAAGTCATTGACGAACATTACGCCGGCCAGGCCGAACAACTGGGCGAGGACGAAAAGGACCTGCGCGAAACCATCGAAAAGTTTCGCGCCGAAGAGGTTGAGCATCGCGACACCGCGGTTGCAGCCGGAGCCGAAGACGCGCCCGCCCACGCCGTGCTGACGGGCGCAATCAAAACCGGCTCGCGCCTGGCGATCTGGTTGTCCGAACGAATTTAGTATCCAGAAAAACCGGGGGAAATATGGCCGACAACAAAGCGGTGATCGTGGGCGCCCTGGGCGTTATCGGGCGCAATCTGGTTAATCACCTGCTGGCCGAGGGCTGGGAAGTCGTCGGGCTGTCGCGCCGCGTGCCCGAATTCGAAAGCGCCGCCGAATTTATTTCGGTCGATTTGCTGGACCGGGCAGACGCCGAGGCCAAACTCTCCGCCATCACCGACGCCACGCACATTTTTTATGCCGCTTTCCAGGCGCGCCCGACGTGGGCCGAGCACAACGCGCCCAATCTGGCGATGCTGGCAAATTCGGTCGAGCCCATCGCTGCGGCATCATCCGGCTTGCGCCACGTTAATCTGGTACAGGGTAACAAGATCTACGGCAGCCACCTCGGGCCGTTCAAGACACCGGCGCGGGAAGACGATCCGCCGCACATGCTGCCCAACTTTTATTGGGATCAGGAACGCTGGCTGGAAGGTTTTCAGACCGGCAAGTCGTGGACGTGGTCAGCCCTGCGCCCGCAAACCGTTTGTGGTTTCGCCGTCGGCAATCCGATGAACATCACCACGGCCATCGCCGTTTACGCCTCGATCTCGAAGGAACTCGGTCTGCCGCTGCGCTTCCCCGGCAAGCCCGGTGCCTATCGCAGCGTCTATCAGGTTGCAGACGCCGAGATCCTCAACAAAGCCATGCACTGGTGTGCAACATCCCCCAATGCTGCCAACGAGGTTTTCAATATTACCAACAGCGATTTTTTCCGCTGGTGCAATGTCTGGCCGAAGTTCGCTGAATTTTTCGACCTTGAGGTCGCTGACGTCCAGACCATTTCGTTGACAGACTTCATGGCCGACAAGGGCCCGTTGTGGGCCGACATGGTCAAGAAATATGGCCTGCAGGATATCGCCTACGACCAGCTGGTCGCCTGGCCCTTTGCCGATTATGTCTTTGGCACGGACTGGGATGTGATGACCGACACGTTGAAAATTCGCCAGGCCGGTTTCCACGACAGCGTGCGATCCGAAGAAATGTTCCTGCGCATTTTCCAGGAATTCCGTGACATGAAAGTAATCCCATGACCGATCAGACAAAACCGCGCCTCGGCTACATCGGCCTTGGCAACATGGGCAAGCCAATGGCGTTGCGCCTGATCGAACAGGGTTTTGCGTTAAGCACATGGGCCCGAAATCCTGACCGCCTGAGTGATCTGGTGGCGGCAGGTGCCACGGCGTGCGCGTCACCCGCAGAGGTCGCCGGAGCCAGCGATATCATCTTCACCTGTGTGACCAATACCGATGCCATACGCGCCATTGTTTTCGGTGAGGGCGGCCTGGCCGAAGGCGGCAGCACCGGAAAAACCCTGATCGACATGTCGAGTATTGAACCCGCTGCCACCGTCGAAATGGCAAACAAGTTGCGCGAGGCCTGCGGCATGGCGTGGATTGACGCGCCGGTGTCCGGTGGACCCACCGCCTGTGCTGCCGGTACGTTGACTGTCATGGCAGGTGGGGACCCGGATGATTTTGCCAGGGTTGAGGCGGTGATCAATCATCTTGCAGGTCGACTGACATTAATGGGTCCCAACGGGGCCGGACAAACGACCAAGCTGGTCAATCAGGCTTTGGTCGGCGGCACCCTGGCATTGATGGCCGAAGCCATACAGTTCGCCCAGGACGCCGGGGTTGATGCGTCAAAAATTCCGGCGGCACTGGCTGGCGGACGAGCGGATTCGACGGTATTGCAGGAATGGGCCCCGCGCATGGTGGCAAAAGATTATGACCCCACCGGTACGGTCAACATCATCCTGAAAGACATGAACGTGATCGGCGGAGCTGCCGGGGATTCTGGCACGGAGATGCCGGTTGTCGGAGTCGCAACGAAACTGTTTCGCCAGGCCGAGCAACAGGGCTTCGGGGAGCTGGATGTTTGTGCTGTGAAAAAAGTCTACGACGCCGACTAGACCAGTTTCCAGCTCAGGGCTCCAGTTCGGTATCCCAATAGAGATAATCGTTCCAGCTTTCGTGCAGGTGGTTGGGCGGGAACGAACGGCCCCGGGACTGCAGATCAAACACCGACGGTTCAAACGGCCAGACGTGAGGCAACATACCGGCTTCCTTTGGCATCCGGCCCCCTTTGCGCAAATTGCACGGTGAGCAGGCGGCGACCACATTTTCCCACGTTGTCTGCCCGCCTTTCGAGCGCGGGATCAGATGATCAAATGTAAGGTCTTCAAGTGATCCGCAATACTGGCAGGTGAAAGTGTCGCGCAGGAAGAGATTGAACCGCGTGAAGGCCGGCTTGCGAACCGGTTTGACGTAGCGCTTTAACGAAACAACGCTCGGCAACTGCATCTTGAAACTGGGTGAGGTGATGGTCGTTTCGTATTCCGAAACAATATTGACGCGTTCCAGAAACACAGCTTTCACCGCGTCCTGCCACGACAGTAGCGAAAGCGGAAAATAGCTGAGCGGCCGGAAATCGGCGTTCAGTACCAAAGCAGGACAACTCTCGGGAGACATAAAAACTCCGTGCTGTTGATTGCGTGCGCCCCTGAAACTTAGCACGTGGCCGCTATTCTGACGTGACCGCGCCCAAATTACCAGCCCCTTGTCCTACATTTTGTATGGACATTTATTCACAGCACATGATGTGGAAATTCGAGCGCCCTCTGGTGGCAGCAGATAATCGGGTTTATGCTGCGGCCCTTCGCCAAGCCTCCTTCATAGCCACACCCCTCCAGTCATAAAGAACAATCAACCATGCCCGGTCCGCTATCCCATATCCGCGTCCTCGACCTTTCCCGCATTCTCGCCGGCCCGACCTCGACACAGATTCTGTGCGACCTCGGTGCCGAGGTGATCAAGATCGAACGCCCCGGTGCCGGCGACGATACTCGCCAGTGGGGCCCTCCGTATCTCAAGGACGAGGATGGCAACGATACCTCCGAGGCGGCGTATTATCTCTCGGCCAATCGCGGCAAGCGCTCGGTCACGGTCGACATATCAAAGCCCGAAGGCCAGAAAATCATTCGCGATCTCGCCGCCAAATCGGATGTGGTTGTCGAGAATTATAAAGTCGGTGGCCTCGCGAAATACAAACTGACCTATGACGATCTGAAGGACGATAATCCAGGCCTGATCTATTGCTCGATCACCGGCTTTGGCCAGGACGGACCCTATGCCCCGCGCGCCGGGTACGATTACATGATCCAGGCCATGGGCGGCATGATGAGTATTACCGGCGAGGAAGATGGCCGGCCCGGCGGCGGGCCGATGCGCGTCGGTGTCGCCATGGCTGATCTGTCGACCGGGCTTTATTCGACTATCGCCATTGTGGCGGCCATCGCCCATCGCGAACGCACGGGCGAAGGTCAATACATTGATATGGCGCTGCTGGATTGCGCCACGGCGATGCTGGCCAATCAGGGCATGAGTTACCTGACGACGGGCAACGCGCCGCAACGTGTCGGCAACCGCCATCCCAACGTCGTGCCCTATCAGCCGTTTGAAACGTCGGACGGCCATGTCGTTATCGCTGTCGGCAATGACGGCCAGTTTCGCAAGCTCTGTGGCGTGCTCGACCTCGATCACCTGGCGGACGATCCCAGGTACGCCACCAACAGTGCGCGCATCCAGTGCCAGCCCGAACTCGCCGAGATCCTGAAAGCCCCGATCAAACTGCGCAGTACCACTGACTGGCTCGCTACGCTTGAAAGTGTGAATGTGCCGTGTGGGCCGATCAACGATCTGGAAGACGTCTTCAACGATCCGCAATTCAAACACCGGGGCATGGTGGTCGAACAGGAACACCCGCTGGCCGGTACCATGTCGCTGCTTGCCAGCCCGATTAATCTGTCGGCCACACCGGTTGAATACCAGGGGGCACCGCCGACGTTGAGCCAGCACACCGACGATGTCCTGAGCCGGGTGCTCGAGCTTGAAGCAGGCGAGATCGAAAAACTGCGCGACGGCGGTGTCCTTTAAGACGTTTCGTATTTTTTGCGAAACGCCTCAGATTTCGTGTCTGGCTCAGGTCCATGATTTTCCGGACGCTGGTGCTTGCACAAAAGTGGAAACACCCTAAACGCGGCCTTCCTTCATGACGGCATAGTAGCGCCACAGCACGCGGGCGGCGGTGCCGCGATAGGGTCGCCAGTCTTCGGCCAGGATGCGCAGTTCATCGGCATCAGGTCGCGCGGCCAGACCAAGGGCCGAGTGGGCTGCGGCCTGCAAGGCGACATCACCCGCCGGGAACATATCGTGACGCCCTTCGGCAAACAGCAGGTAGACCTCCGCGGTCCACGGACCGACACCGCGGATTGCCGTCAGATGCGCCAGGGCCCCGGCGTCGTCAAATTGTTTAAGGCCGCGAAGTTGCAAGGATTTGTCGAGCACGGCACTGGCCATACCCCGGACGTATTCGGCCTTGCGGGCACCGAGGCCGAGGGACTTCAGATGGGCGACGTCGCGGGTCAGCACGCTCGCCGGCGTGATTTTGCCAAGGTCCTGTTTGAGCCGCTGCCAGATGGCGGCCGCCGCTGCAAGGGAGAGTTGCTGCTCGACGACGATCTTGGCCAGCGTGGCAAAACCTTTTGGCAGGGTGCGATCCGGCAAAGGTCCGGCAACCTTGATCGCCTGCGCGATCAAGGGGTTACGCCGACCCAGATCCTTCAATGCGGCCTTAAGCGTCACCTCCCCTGATGTTTTTTCCAGCTTGCTCATGCGACATATGCTACTTGATTCCCCTGCGCCGAATAACCAGATAAGATAGATATTTATGAGACAATTTCATTTTGATTACGCTTTGTTTTTATATGAAACATGATTGAACGCGAACCCGTTATCACCCGTTTTGCCCCCAGTCCGTCGGGACGGCTTCATCTCGGTCACGCCTATGCGGCGATGGTGGCTTACGATGCTGCGCGTTTTTCCGGCGGCTATTTCCTCGTGCGGATGGAAGATATCGACAAAAATCGCTGCCGCCCGGAATTCGAAGATGCGATATTTGAGGATCTCGCGTGGCTCGGCCTCAAGTGGGCGGAGCCGGTGATGCGCCAATCTGATCGCATGGACAATTATGCAGACGTCATTCGTGAACTTGAAGCGCTGGACATCATCTATCCCTGCTTCTGCACACGCGCCGATATTCGCGCCGAAATCGAGCGCAGTCCGGCGGCACCCCACGGGCCTGAAGGGGTGATATATCCTGGCACCTGCCGCCATATTCCGCTTCAGGAGCGTCTTGAACGTGTCGAAGGTGGAGAAGCGCATGCCTTGCGCATTGATATCGACAAGGCGCTCGAAATCGCCGACCCGATCCTGACCTGGAATGAACGTGATGAAGGCATGTCGCGCGCCTATCCGCAGCGCTTTGGTGATGTGGTGCTGGCCCGCAAGGACACGCCGACCAGCTACCATCTCTCGGTCGTTGTCGATGATGCGGCGCAGGGCATTACATTGGTTACGCGGGGCCGAGACCTGTTCGACGCCACCGGCATTCATCGTTTGTTGCAATCGTTGCTGAAATACCCGGTGCCGCGCTATTACCATCACAAATTGATCACCGATGATCGCGGCAAACGGCTGGCGACGCGCGATGCGGCGTTGTCGCTCGAAACGTTACGCAAGAACGGTTCATCGCCCGAATACATTCGATACCTGGTCGGACTGGCGAAAAGTTAGAGGATCGTTTCAGGCGCGCGGCCGGTTGAGCCACGCCATGACATAAAACAATCCCGACAATACGCCGAATAACAAAAGCGCCTGGGTCATCGGAACATGCGTGCCGTCGGCCATCAATCCGACAATATAGATAGCGACCCCGGCTCCAGCCATTTGCATGAACCCGAGCAAGGCAGAGGCCGTGCCGGCGATCTCGGGATGAATGCTGAGCGCGCCGGCCGTCGAATTTGGAAACACAAGGCCCATGCCGAGGACGACAAACATCATTGGCATGATGATGGAGAAGATTGAAAGTGTTCCCCAAATCGCCCAGCCATACATACCGAAAGTCGCCGCGACGACAACGATCAGGCCGACAACAATCGTCGGATCAATGCCAATCCGGGGGGTCAGGCGACCAGCCCCGAAAGATCCGGCCGCAAAACCAACCACTGTGATCAGACTGTACAGGCTGTAGGCCTGCGGCGTTTCACCCAGCATGTTGACGACGATAAACGGGGCAACAGCAATGAAGGCGAAAAGCGTCGCAAATATGAATGTCGAAGAGAGCGTATAGCCCATGTAGGCGGCAGAACTGCACAATTTCCAATAGGCCGCCGCTGTAACCCGCATGCCCGACGCCGCTGTCGGCGAACGTTTGGGCATTGTTTCGGGCAAGGCGCGAAAAGCGATCAGGCCGACAAGCAGCCCGAAGGCCGCGACGACATAAAAATTCATCCGCCATCCCGCCCAGAGGTAGACATAGGCACCCATCACAGGTGCCAGGGCCGGAGCAATGGCGATGGCCTGGGTTATGCTGGCCATGGCCTGGGCGGTTTCGTTTCGGTCAAACAGATCGCGCACAACTGCGCGGCCAATAACCTGTCCGACACAGGCTCCGACGGCCTGGAAGAAGCGCGCCACAATCAGCGCCTCGATGTCCGGTGCCAGTGCACAGGCGATTGTCGCCAGAAAATAAATGACCAGACCGGCGAACAGTACGGGGCGGCGGCCATAGCGATCCGACAGCGGCCCGTAAACCAACTGGGCCAGCGCCACGCCGGCAAAATAGACCATGAGCGTGAGCTGGACCATTTCAGGACTTGTCTGAAGATCAGCCGCGATGGCAGGTAATGTGGGAACGTAGATGTTGGTCGATACGCCGCCGATGGCAATCATCGACGTCAGGAGAGCAATGAGCTGAAAGCGGCTCAATCCGATGGCGTTTGCGTCCACGGCGGCGGCTCCGGGTTGCAAGAGAACGTGAACGCGCTCAATCCCCAACCGCGCTCAAATCGAAAGGCGGAGGCCCATGAACTTATGGGCCGCGCGTCAGACTGCAGTAGAACTTATTGGAATTTAAGCCGCTTGCGGGCGAGTTTACGGGCGCGGCGGACAGCTTCGGCCCGCTTGCGGACGCGCTTCTCCGAAGGCTTTTCATAGGAACGGCGCATCTTCATTTCCCGGAAGATACCCTCACGCTGCATTTTTTTCTTCAGCGCGCGTAAAGCCTGGTCGACGTTATTTTCGCGAACGAATACCTGAACCACCTGGATTCCCTTGTTTATCTAGCCAATAACAGCGGAAACAATACGTTCCCGACCGCAGCGAAAGCCTGTCTTGCGCGCGGGCCTGAGGATATACGCCACCTGACGCCCCGCCGTCAACTGCGGAATAGCGAAAAAACCCCTTATGCCGCTTGCTCTGTGTCGGCGGCAACGAGGGTGACGAAGTCGTGCATGATGGTGTTCAGTTCGAAGTCTTTCGGAGTGTAGACCCGGGCGACACCCATTTCGGTCAGGGTCTTTGCGTCGTCTTCGGGAATAATGCCGCCGACGACGACCGGAATATGGCTGAGTTCTGCCGATTTTAGCTGATCGATCACTTCGCCGACCAGGGCCATATGGCTGCCTGAGAGGATCGACAGGCCAATCATATGGACGTCTTCCGCCCGGGCGCTTGCGACGATTTCAGCCGGCGTCAGGCGAATACCGGCATAAACCACGTCCATCCCTGAATCGCGTGCCTTGACGGCAATTTGTTCGGCCCCGTTGGAATGACCGTCAAGACCGGGCTTGCCGACCAACACTTTCAGGCGGCGGCCGAGCCGGGAGGACAGCGCCGAAACCTCGGCCCGGACCTCGTCCGAGGCCGCATCGGGTGCGTTGGAAGACGCCGTCGCCGAGACACCAGTGGGCGCGCGGTACTCTCCAAAAGTCGCGCGCAGGCAATCGGACCACTCTCCCGTGGTGACGCCGGCTTTGGCGCAGGCGACCGAGGGCTCCATGATGTTGCGCTCTTCCGTTACTGCACTCCGCAGTTCGGCCAGCGCCTGATCCACAAGCTGTTGGTCACGGCTTTCCCGCCATGCCTGCAGCCGGGCGACCTGATCGGTTTCGGCGTCGGGGTCTGTGGTCAAAAATCCGCCGTCATCCGAGCCGACCAGCGGCGACGGGGCGCTTTCGGTAAAGGCATTGACGCCGACGACGATTTGTTCGCCGCTTTCAATAGCCGCGATGCGCCGGGCGTTGGAGGCGACGAGTTGTTCTTTCATGTAGCCCATCTCGACCGCGGCGATGGCACCGCCGAGACCATCGATGGTCACCATCTCATCGCGCGCCTGCGATTTGAGCTCTTCGGTTTTGGCGGCGATTTCGGGTGAGCCGGAAAATATGTCGTCAAATTCAAGCAGGTCTGTTTCGAGTGCGACAATCTGTTGAAGGCGCAAGCTCCACTGCTGATCCCACGGACGTGGCAGACCGAGCGCCTCATTCCATGCCGGCAACTGCACGGCGCGGGCGCGGGCGTTCTTCGATAGCACCACGGCCAGCATCTCGAGCAGGATGCGGTAGACGTTATTTTCGGGTTGCTGTTCCGTCAGGCCGAGCGAATTGACCTGGACGCCATAGCGGAAGCGGCGATATTTTTCGTCCTCCACGCCATAACGGTCGCGGCAGATCTCGTCCCACAATTCTGTGAACGCCCGCATCTTGCAAAGTTCAGTGACGAACTTGATGCCGGCGTTGACAAAAAAGCTGATGCGACCGACGACGCGGGCGAAGTCAGCATCCGGCACGTGACCGCTGTCGCGCACCATGTCGAGCACGGCTTGCGCCGTCGACAGGGCATAGGCCAGTTCCTGGGCCGGCGTCGCACCGGCTTCCTGCAGATGATACGAGCAGACATTGGTCGGGTTCCAGCGCGGCACTTCTGTATAGGTCCAGGTGATGACGTCGCGGATCAGGCGCATTGAGGGGGCCGGTGGAAAGACATAGGTGCCACGGCTGAGGTATTCCTTGACGATGTCGTTCTGGACAGTGCCCGATAAATCGCTGCGCGCCGCACCTTGCTCGTCCGCCACCGCGACATAAAGCGCCAGCAACCACGGCGCGGTCGCATTGATGGTCATCGAGGTATTCATTTTGTCGAGCGGAATCCGGTCGAACAGTGTGCGCATATCACCGAGGTGCGCCACCGGCACGCCGACCTTGCCGACTTCACCACGGGCCAGTTCGTGATCGCTGTCGTAGCCGGTTTGCGTCGGCAGATCGAAGGCCACGGACAAGCCAGTTTGCCCGCGCGCCAGATTGGTGCGGTACAATTCGTTCGAGGCTTTGGCCGAGGAATGCCCGGAATAAGTCCGAACGACCCAGGGGATTTTGACTTTGGTCTCTTTGCCGGCGCGGTCCTGGGAGCTCATCGATGCGGGTCCTGTCGATATTTGAAACAATATTACCGCAATGCAGCATAATTAGCCTTGCGGCGGCTCTTGAAAACAATATAGCCTCTTTGTTGCGCCGCAACATAAGCTATTTTTATCGCCCCCCGGAATTAGACGCACATTTGACCGTACATCGGAGACTTATATATGGCCCCCGCCGCCACCGCCGCCGCACAGGAAGAAATCGAAATCCCGCTCGAAGGTGAGATCAAGGACCTCTACGAGGTCGGTGAAATCCCGCCCCTCGGCCACGTACCGAAAGAAATGTACGCCTGGGCCATCCGGCGCGAACGCCACGGCCCGCCTGAGGATGCGATGAAATCAGAAGTCGTGCCAACGCCCGAAATCGACAGTCACGAAGTGCTCATTCTGGTCATGGCGGCCGGCGTTAACTACAACGGCGTCTGGGCGGCCCTCGGCATTCCCCTGTCGGTTTTTGATGTGCATGGCGAGGATTATCACGTCGCTGGTTCCGATGCCGCCGGCATTGTCTGGAAGGTCGGCTCCAAGGTCACACGCTGGAAAGTCGGCGACGAAGTTGTTGTGCACTGCAACCAGGACGATGGCGACGATGAGGAATGCAACGGCGGTGATCCGATGTTCTCCTCCAGTCAACGCATCTGGGGCTATGAGACGCCGGACGGCAGTTTCAGCCAGTTCACCCGCGTCCAGGCCCAGCAGGTTATGGATCGACCGCGCCATCTGACGTGGGAAGAAAGCGCCTGTTACATTCTGACCATGGCGACGGCGTATCGCATGCTGTTCGGCCATCGCCCGCACATTCTGCGCCCCGGTCATAACGTTCTGGTCTGGGGTGCCAGTGGCGGGCTCGGCTCCATGGCGATCCAGTTGATCGCTACCGCAGGTGCCAACGCCATCGGCGTGATTTCCGACGAAAGCAAACGTGACTTCGTCATGTCACTCGGTGCCAAGGGTGTGATCAATCGCAAGGATTTTGATTGCTGGGGTCAGCTGCCCGATGTCGACGATGTCGATGGCTACAAGGAATACATGAAAAGCTGCCGGCCCTTCGGCAAGGCGATCTGGGATATTACCGGCAAGGGTGTCGACGTCGATTTCGTCTTCGAACATCCGGGCGAGGCAACCTTCCCGGTCTCCTGCTTCGTCGTCAAACGCGGCGGCATGGTCGTCTTTTGCGCCGGCACGACGGGCTACAACCTGACGTTCGATGCACGTTTTGTCTGGATGCGTCAGAAGCGTATCCAGGGCAGCCACTTCGCCAACCTCAAACAGTCGAGCCAGGCCAACAAGCTGGTGATCGAGCGCCGGGTTGACCCCTGCATGTCCGAAGTGTTCGCCTGGGAAGACATCCCGCGCGCCCATACCAAGATGTGGAACAACGAACACAAGCCCGGCAACATGGCCGTGCTGGTCTCCGCCAAGGTCCCGGGCCTGCGCACCATCGAAGACTGCCGCGAAGCCTGGGAGGACAGCGTTGCATGACGATGTCTCCGATCCTCGATAATCTGACGACACTCTGCCGGGACGGGCTGTCGGCGGCTGATACTTATTATCTGGCGGCAAAACAGGCGGTGGCCGGCAAGGTCATGCCCGACGGCAAGGAGGGCCGGATTGATGCCGTGGCGCTGGAGCGTGACCAGTATGCCGCCCATGGTCTTGCATGGACGGCGACCTATGTCGAAGCCCTGCGCCAGTTGCTGCACTGGGCCGACGAGCTAACAGAGGACGGAGCCTTCGGTGAGCTCGAGCAGCTCATCCTGCAGATGGTTTATGGCGAATACCTCGCCCAGCTCGCCTTCGGTATTCCGATGTGGCAGGGCGAAATCGTCCGGCCCTCGGCCATGGGTGTACCGCATGCCGCCTTCAAGGCCTATCGCCGACAAGTCCACAAGCTCACCAGCCGTGGCAACACCACCGAAGCTCGTCTCAGGTTGTCTGAACTGATCGCTGAGGGCGCGGACTCAAATCACTTCGGTGCGCTCGGTCTTGATGAAACGCTCAACATGGTGCGCGACCAGTTCCGCCGCTTCGCTGACGAAGAAGTCGCGCCCTACGCCCACGACTGGCACCTCAAGGACGAACTGATCCCGATGTCGGTGATCGAACAAATGTCCGAAATGGGTGTGTTCGGACTGACCATCCCGGAAGAATACGGCGGGCTCGCCATGGGCAAGACCGCGATGTGCGTGGTTTCCGAAGAACTCTCACGCGGCTACATCGGTGTCGGCTCGCTCGGCACCCGATCCGAAATCGCCGCCGAACTGATCCGTCTGTTTGGGACTGACGGCCAGAAAGAAAATTTGCTGGCCCGGATTGCCTCGGGCGAAATTCTGCCGACCGCCGTCTTCACCGAACCCAATACGGGATCCGATCTCGGCTCCTTGCGCACGCGGGCTGTACGCGACGGTGACACTTATAAAGTCACCGGTGCCAAAACCTGGATCACCCACGCCGCCCGCACCGACATGATGACGTTGCTGGCCCGTACCGGTGATGCCGACAGCGGCTATCGCGGCCTGTCGATGTTCCTAGCTGAAAAACCGCGCGGCACGGAAGAGGCACCGTTCCCCGCCGAGGGCATGTCGGGATCGGAAATCGAGGTGCTGGGGTATCGCGGCATGAAGGAGTACGAGCTGTCGTTCGATGGTTTTGAAATTCCAGCGGAAAACGTGCTCGGCGAAGACGAAGGCCATGGCTTCAAACAGTTGATGGCGACCTTTGAGTCTGCGCGCATCCAGACGGCTGCCCGCGCCCTCGGCGTGGCGCAGAACGCGTTTGAAATTGGTCTGGGTTATGCCCGCGATCGCATCCAGTTCGGCAAACCGATTTATGCCTTCCCGCGCGTCCACGGCAAACTCGCCTGGGCCGCCGCCGAGATTATGGCGGCACGTCAGTTGACGTATTTCTCGGCCCGCGAAAAAGATGCCGACCGGCGCTGCGATCTTGAAGCCGGCATGGCCAAGCTGCTGGCCGCCCGCGTCGCCTGGGGTACGGCCGACAATGCCCTGCAGATCCACGGCGGCAACGGCTTCGCCCTCGAATATCAAATCAGCCGCGTCTTGTGCGACGCCCGTATCCTGAATATCTTTGAAGGGGCCGGCGAAATCCAGGCCCAGGTCATCGCCCGCCGCCTGCTGGAGGGCGGAAATTAGGAGGCACAATGTCGATCAACACAACCCAGATCTCTGACGACGACGTCCGCGCTTTTAACGAAGATGGTGCGGTGGTGTTGCGGGGGGTGATTGACGTGGACTGGCTGGCGCGCTTGTCGGCGGCGATTGAGCGCGACATTGAAAATCCGGGACCGCATTATCATGGCTATGAAGCCGAGGACGGCACCGGGCGCTTTCACGGAAACTTGCGACTGTGGGAAAGCGATGCTGATTTTCGGGAATACTGTTTTTCATCGCCACTGCCGGGCATGGCGCAGCAGTTCTTTGCCGCCTCAAAGATCAATCTTTTGTATGACCAGCTTTTTGTCAAAGAGGCCGACACCAGCAATCCGACGCGCTGGCACAATGATCAACCCTATTGGGCGGTGCGCGGCTGGCAGGTCATGTCGTTCTGGCTGGCGCTCGACAAAACGACATCTGAAAGCGGGGCGCTTGAGTTTATCAAGGGATCGCACAAATGGGATCGTTGGTTCCAGCCCGAGGTCTTTGGCAAGAACACCGGCACCGGCGGCTATGACCGCAATCCCGATTACGAAACGATACCGGATATCGATGGCCATCGCGACGACTATGAAATTGTGACATGGGATCTGGAACCCGGCGATGTCTATGCCTTCCACGCTCTGACGGTTCATGGCTCAGGCGGCAATTTGACGTCCACGACCAGACGGCGCGGCTACACCGTGCGCTACACTGGTGATGATGCGGTTTATGACACCCGCCCCGGTACCAACACCCACCTGCGTTGCGCCGATTTGAACGATGGCGATGCCCTGGATAGCAGCGTTTTCCCCCTACTTTTGTCCGCCTAGACTTCAAAACCCGAAATCGCTTTCGTTTCGAAGGCGGTACAAAGTATGGTTTTTGTTACAATTCAGATACAAAAGGCCTAGTCTTTCGAAATATTTTAGTTACGCCTCAGTGATTTAGTATGTCGCAGAAATATTTTAACCGGGGCCTGATCACCATGAACAAATCAACCAAGTCCGGCGGCACAGACCGCATGATGGAAGCGCGCCAGCGTCAGACATTTGACACGCTGCTTGATCGTTTTGATCGCGACATCGAAAAAATTTCGTCCAATCCCGCGAAGGTACTGCCTAATGTCGCGACGGAACCGGTGACGACAACAGACGACCGTCTGCCGCACTAGGCACAACCTTTACCGCGCGCTATAACAGCCTCATCGCGGCGCTTGACGCCGTGACCTGAGTGAATTCAATTCTCGCGCCTGGGGTAATTTCGTCATGCAATCCGTTTTGGGCTTTCTGGTCGTCGTGGCCTTGATCGCGACCGTTGCCGTTTTATTTGTCGGTCTGATCGGCATGGCACGCGGTGGCGCCTTCAATCAGAAATACAGCAACATCCTGATGCGCGCGCGCCTCGGTACCCAACTCGCGACGATCTCCCTGTTGGTCGCATACTTCGTCGTTCAGAACCTTTGATCCCGAATATCGCCACAGGCATTTCCTTATGGTCAAACTGACAAAAATATATACCCGGGGCGGCGACACCGGCGAAACCTCGCTTGGCGGCGGTGCACGGGTCAAAAAGCATGACTTGCGGGTCGCTGCCTATGGCACTGTCGATGAAGCCAACGCCTGCATTGGCCTCGCCCGGCTCAACACCACGGGCGATGCAGACGAAGCGCTGGCCCGCATTCAGGATGATCTGTTTGACGTTGGCGCTGACCTCTGCACACCTGGCGAGGATTATTCGCCTGAAGCCGGGGCGTTGCGTATCACCCAGACCCAGGTCGACCGGCTGGAAGCCGAAATCGATGAGATGAATGCCAGTCTGGCAGACCTGACATCCTTCATATTGCCAGGTGGCACGCCGGCGGCGGCGCACCTGCACCTCGCCCGCACTGTGGCCCGTCGCGCCGAACGTTTGATTACCGAATTAATGGAAGATCAGACCGCCAATCCTCTGACGGTCAAATACATGAACCGGCTGTCCGATCACTTTTTTGTTCTGGGCCGTGTGTTGAACGATGGCGGCAAGCAAGATGTCCTGTGGCGTCCCGGCGCCAATCGCTAGGCCGACAACTTACTTTTTCTTCTTCGATTTCCTGGCCAGTTTGGCCCGATGCGCCGTGATGCCGGCATCGACGGCCGAGCGCGCCCACGTCAGCATGTCATCGGGATCGTCCATCACTTCATCCGGACATAACCAGTATGTGCCGACCGTCACGGGGCCGGTTTTTTTGTCATAAGTGAAGGGGCTCGACCCGGCGGCTTCGAAGTCCGCGCGATTGGTGTCGTCAACCCGCAGGTACAGCACGTCCTGAAAGACCAGGGCAAAGACCGCCTCGCCATAAAAAATCGTTGCGCCTCCGAACAGGCGGCCAAAGGTCACGGGCCCCAACGGTTCCAGCAAGTCCTGCAAATAATCACGAAACCCGTCGCTGATGCTCAAGATTTTGATTTCTTTTTGGGTTTCTTTTTCTGCTTTTTCTGCGGCTTTGCCTTGTCAGCTGCGAGGGCAGCGTCCACCGAGCCGCGTGCCCAGGCCAGCAACTCGTCGGCATCGTCGAGCAATTCTTCCGGGGCCCGCCAGTGCGTCTTGAGGGCAAATTCCCTGTCACCCCGCATATACGTAAAGGGGCCTGATCCCGCTGCTTCAAAATCAGAAATATTGTTGTCACCAACCTTGAGATACAGCACGTCATCCGAGACCATGCCAAAAGCCAGATCATCGAGACAGAGCATCAGGCCGCCCATCATGCGCCGGGCCGTCACTGTGCCCAGCGGCTCCAGTGCGTAGAGAATATGATCGGCGAATTCCTGACTGACGGGCATGGGTTCAGGTTTCCGGATTGTGGTCCGGCTTCGAGCCCGGATCGATACCTGCCAGATCAAGGCCCTCATAGAGGAAGTCGACGACATCGGGCTTGACGAAAGGCCAGAGGCTCGCGCGTTCGAAAAGCGAAAACGTCGGGTTGACGACAAACACCTTGTCCCACATTTCACGGGCTTCATCGAAGCGGCCCAATTGACCAAGAGATCCTGCAAGAAAAACAAGGCTTGAGTCCGTGTTGGGATTTTTGTCGACGCGCTGTCGGAAATAGTCTGCCGCCGTCTCAAATTCCTTCAAGGCAAAATAACATTGCCCCATGACGTGCAAATTGAGGTCCGGAAAATGCGGATCATGCCTGATTGTTTCATTGATCAGGTCGATGCCACGACGCGAATTGCCGGCAAAGTTTTCGATATTGCTCAACATGTGAAGGCCTTCCGAGGAACTTGGCGAAATTTCGATCAGGCGTTCGGTGGCGTCGCGGGCAACATCCAGACGACGCTGCCAGATGCTGAGAATACCCCGGGACAGCAGGACCATCGGATCCTCGTCGTTGGCCGCCCAGGCTTTTTCTGCCCATTCGATCGCGTGATCGAATGCCCCTTGATAATCATCGCCCCACTGATTGATGAACTGGGCCACATAGGTCATACACATACCGGCCATAGCGGTGGAATAGTTCGGATCGACCTCGAGTGCCTTGACCATGATGGTTTGCGCTTCCATCATTCCATCTGGCGAGGCTTTGCCAACCAGTTCGCGGGCGCGCAGCAACATGTCGTAGGCCTCGGGCACGCTGGTTGCCCGCATCGCCGCCAGGCGTTCCTGACTGGCGTCAAATTTGAGCTTCAGCGCCGAGATAATTTCACCAGTCACTTCGTCCTGAACGGCAAAGATATCATCAAGCTCGCGGTCGAAGCGGTCGGCCCAGATGTGTCCGCCTGTGGTTCCGTCGATCAACTGGGCAGTTATTCGCACCCGGTTGCCGGACTTTCGCACACTGCCTTCCAGCGCCCAGAGCACGCCGAGTTCGCGGCAAACCTCCGGCACGTTGATGGATTTGCCCTTGTAGGTGAAGACCGAGTTACGCGCGATCACCAGCAGGCCGGAAAACTTCGACAGGTCTGTAATCAAATCTTCGGTAATGCCGTCGGCAAAGTATTCCTGCTCCGGATCGCCCGACATGTTGTCGAACGGCAACACAGCGATTGAGGGTTTCTTTTCAACCGGTGCCGTTTTTTCCAGTGATGGCCATGGCAATGCCGGATCCGCTGCGACAGCCGTTTGCACGCGAAATATCCGTACCGGGTCCGAAATGTTTTTCAGGTCGTGGTCGCCGAGGCTTTCACAGCTGAAATCGGGCTTTGAGCGAATTTGTTCATAGACCGAGCCTGAGACAAAAACGCCGCCGGGATCCGCCAGCGCCTCGATGCGGGCTGCGATATTGACGCCGTCGCCGTAGATGTCTTCGTCATCCGACATGATATCGCCGAGATTGATGCCCATGCGAAATTCGACACGTTTGTCATCGGCGTAGTCGTCCCGGCGCGCGCCGATCTTGCCTTGCATATCCAGCGCGCAGGCCACGGCGTTCATTGCCGAGGCGAATTCGGCGAGAAAGCCGTCACCGGTCAATTTGACAATCCGCCCGCCATGCACACCGATCAGCGGATCAATGATCTCACGCCGATGCGACCACCACTGTTTCATCGTGGCGTCTTCATCCGCGCCCATCAGGCGTGAATAGCTCGCGACATCTGCCGCCAGCACAGCTGCCAGTCGTCGTTCGATCACCGTGTCAGTCATCCGCGTACTTTATCATGAACCTGTCATGGAATCTGGTGATCAATGCCCGCCATCTCAAGCCCTTCGAGAATGCGCCTGTACATATCCGGATCGGCATAGGGCCAGGCTTTGATGCGATCGGCCAGCGAATATGTCGGATTAACCCGGAATATTTCCGACCACTCGAATTTGGCCTTGTCAATTTCGCCCGACCGGCCATAGATTGCCGCCAGATAGAGATGGCTGGTATCGGTTCCGGGATTAATCTCAATGCGCTTGACCATGGCCGCTTTCGACCGTTCATAATCTCCCGACATATAGGCCGCCTGCCCGAGCATCTGCCAGATGATATCCGGGCTGTGCGGATCGACACGCAAAGCCATTTCTGCTTCTTCCATGGCGATCTCGAAATTGCCGGCATAGTGCTCGATATTGCTGAGCAGGGCATGACCTTCGGGATTATTGGGCGTGATCTCCAGCAGACGTCGCCCCTGATTGCGGGCTTCCTCGCGCCGCCCCTGGAAGGACCGCACAACACCAAGTGCCAGATGGGCACTGACTTCATTATCATCCGCCGCCACCGCGCGCTCTGCCAACGTATTGGCCTGCTGCAGAGCGGCTTCCGGATCGTCTGTCCACTGGTTGGTAAACAGTGAAATCGAGGCAATGGCCTTGCCGCCGAGGGCAGGCGCGAAATCGGGGTCTTTCGCCAGCACGGCATCAAACATTGGAATTGCCGAGGTAATATTTTCGCGCGTCGAATTCCAGAGCTTTTTTCGGGCCTGCAAATACGTTTCGTAAATTTCGATGCCCGTTGTCGACCGTCGTCCGATGCGTTTTTCGTCCTCACGCGACAGCTTGATCTTCAGGGCATCGACAATTTCCGACGTTACTTCGTCCTGAACGGTAAAAATGTCGTCAAGTTCGCGGTCAAAACGGTCGGCCCACAGGTGTCCCCCGGTCTCACCATCGATCAGCTGGGCGTTGACCCGCACCCGGTTGCCGGCTTTTCGCACACTGCCTTCCAGGGCCCAGCGCACACCGAGTTCGCGGCAAACTTCCGGCACATTGATCGCCGTGCCTTTATAGGTGAACACGGAATTGCGGGCGATCACCAGCAGACCGGATATTTTGGAAAGATCTGTGATCAGGTCTTCCGTCATGCCGTCGGCGAAATATTCCTGTTCGGGATCGCCCGACATATTGTCGAACGGCAGCACGGCAATCGAAGGGCTGTCATTTACCGGCTCGGGCGTGACGGCTACTGCGACGGCAGGTGCAGCGGGTTCCGGGTCGGGCGCTGATGTGACCCCCTCGTCCGCCAGACCGACCCGCCAGACCTGAACAAGATCGGCAATATTCTTGAGCTGATGGGCGCCGAGATCGTTACAGGCAAATTCGGTTTTTGAGCGCAACTGGTCATAAACCGAGCCCGACACCAGCACGTCACCGGGTTCAGCCATGCCCTTGATGCGGGCAGCGATATTGACACCATCGCCGTAGATATCCTCGGCGTCGGACATGATGTCGCCGAGATTAATGCCCATGCGGAAGCGAAATTCCTGGCCATTGGAAAATCCGCTGTCCCGCGCCGACAAATCTTTCTGCATTTCTGCGGCACATCGCACCGCTGCCTGAGCACTGGAAAATTCGGCCAAAAAGCCGTCGCCGGTGGTTTTGACCAATCGTCCACGATGCGCTGCAACAAAAGGCTCGATCGCGCCATGCAAGGCAGATTGCCAGGCGCGCAGCGTAGCATCCTCATCGCTGCTCATCAGCGTCGCATAATCGGCCACGTCGGCAGCGATAACCGCTGCCAGCCTGCGTAACATTGAACCTTCGCCCATTACCCTGCATTCCTCATGCCGGGCACTTTAGAGCATATCGCGCATAAATACCGCCGAATATCGTGCCGATTATGACGATAATTTTTACCCATTTTGCCGCATTGACAGCCCTTGGAGGCAGCAATATGCTGCACTGCGAAAAGAGCTGGACCCCCAGCACAGATTTTGGTCCCCGGGGATCGAACATTCCCCTCGGGCCCCACATTAATTTGGAGTTGCGAGCGCATGAAAGTACTCGTCGCGGTGAAGCGCGTCATTGACTACAACGTCAAGGTCCGCGTCAAAGCCGACAATACCGGTGTCGAGACGGCCAACGTCAAGATGTCCATGAACCCGTTTGACGAAATCGGCGTTGAAGAAGCCATCCGTTTGAAGGAAGCCGGCACAGCGGAAGAGATCATCGCCTTGTCGATGGGGCCTCAGCAGTGTCAGGAAACCATTCGCACGGCACTCGCCATGGGTGCCGACCGCGGCATTCTGGTCAAGACCGACGATGAACTGCAGCCCCTCGCCGTCGCCAAGCTGATGAAGGCTGTCATCGAAGCTGAAAGCCCGGATCTGGTGATCCTCGGTAAACAGGCGATCGATGACGATAGCAACCAGACCGGCCAGATGCTGGCCGCCCTGATGGGCTGGCCGCAGGCAACGTTTGCATCGAACCTTGAATGGTCAGGCGACAAGGCCACGGTGGTGCGTGAAGTTGATGGCGGTCTTGAGACCGTCACTGTCAATACGCCCTGCGTCATGACAACGGACCTTCGCCTGAACGAGCCGCGTTATGCCAGCTTGCCCAACATCATGAAGGCCAAGAAAAAGCCGATTGACGAAAAAACACCGGAAGATTACGGCGTCGACATTGCACCGCGCCTGATCACGCTGAAGGTCGAAGAGCCGCCCAAACGCGAAGCCGGTGTCATCGTCGAGGATGTCGCCCAACTGGTTGATAAATTACGTAACGAAGCGGGGGTCATCTAATGTCCGCACTTGTCATTGCCGAACACGATAACGCTGAACTCAAAGAGGCGACCCTGAACACCGTCACGGCCGCCATTGCTGTTGACGCTGATGTCCATGTCCTCGTCGCCGGTGGCGGTTGCGCCGGCGTTGCCGAGGCCGCCGCCAAAATCGCCGGTGTCACCAAGGTCTTGCTGGCCGACGATGCAGCTTATGAAAACGGCCTGGTTGAACCGATGGCAGATCTGATTGTCAGCCTCGCCGGTGGATACGGTGCCATTCTGGCCCCGGCAACCACGTCGGGCAAAAACGTCACGCCGCGTGTTGCAGCCCTTCTCGATGTCGCGCAGTTGTCGGAAATCGTCGAAGTCGTTTCCGCCGATACCTTTGTTCGTCCGATCTATGCCGGTAACGCCATGGCGACCGTGCAAAGCAACGACGGCACAAAAGTCATGACCGTTCGCGGCACAGCTTTTGAAAAGGCCGCTGCCGAGGGTGGTTCCGCCGCTGTAGAAAACATTGCCAGTGCCGGTGATCAGGGCATCTCGACCTTTGTCGGTCGCGAGGTTTCGAAATCCGAACGGCCTGAACTGACCTCGGCCCGCGTCGTCATTTCCGGCGGTCGCGGCATGCAGTCAGGCGATAACTTCCCGATGCTGGAGCGCATTGCCGACAAGCTGGGTGCCGCCGTTGGTGCCAGCCGAGCCGCTGTTGATGCCGGGTTTGTGCCGAACGACTATCAGGTTGGCCAGACCGGCAAGATCGTCGCACCTGATCTTTATGTCGCCGTCGGTATTTCCGGTGCCATTCAGCATCTCGCCGGCATGAAAGACAGCAAGACCATTGTCGCCATCAACAAAGACGAAGAAGCACCTATTTTTCAGGTCGCTGATTATGGACTGGTCGCCGACCTGTTCAAGGCCGTGCCGGAACTCGAGGAAGAACTCACCAAGGCCGGCCTGTAATTAATACGCGTTAGGAATAAAAATGACCGACATCCGCAAAGTAGGCGTTATTGGCGCAGGCCAGATGGGCAATGGTATCGCCCATGTTTTTGCCATCAGTGGCTACGACGTCCTTCTCAGCGACATCAACCAGGAAAGTCTCGACAAGGGCCTCGCCACCATACGCAAAAATATGGAACGCCAGGTCGGTCGGGGCAAAATGGAAGAGGCCGATATGGTCTCGGCGCTGGGGCGGATAAACGGGACGGTCGCGCTGGACGGTTTTGAAGAGGTTGATCTGGCGATTGAGTCAGCTTCGGAAAATGAGGAAGTCAAACGCTCGATTCTCGCTGAGTTGTGCCCGCGCCTGAAGCCGGAAGCGCTGATTGGCACCAACACGTCATCGATCTCGATCACGCGTCTGGCCGCGGCCACAGATCGTCCGGAACAGTTTGCCGGCATGCACTTCATGAACCCGGTGCCGGTCATGAAACTGGTCGAACTTATTCGCGGCATCACGACGTCACCCGAAACCTACGACAAGATCCGTGAAATCACCGAGACGCTGAACAAGACACCGGTCAGTTCAGAAGATTTCCCGGCCTTCATGGTCAATCGCATTCTGCTGCCGATGATCAATGAGGCAATCTACACTTTGTACGAAGGTGTGGGTTCGGTCGACGCGATTGATACCGCCATGAAGCTTGGTGCCAATCACCCGATGGGCCCGCTCGAACTGGCAGACTTCATCGGCCTCGATACCTGCCTCGCCATTATGCAGGTGCTGTATGAGGGTCTCGCCGACACCAAATACCGCCCCTGTCCGCTGCTGGTCAAATACGTCGAAGCTGGCTGGCTCGGCCGCAAGGTCGACCGTGGCTTCTACGACTACACCGGCGACGTCCCCGTCCCGACGCGTTAGCTTCGCAGCAGCGTCTTTAGTTTTAGGGCGAGGTCTGCGCGGCGGAAGGGTTTTTGCAGGATTTCGACGTCGCGGTAATCTTCGCGCAAGGTCAGGTTTTCCGGCGTGTAGCCCGAGACAAAGAGAATTTTGATGTCAGGATTGCGGTTTGTCAGTTCCTGGGCGATATCAAAGCCGCTCATGCCGCCGGGCAATACGATATCGGTGATGACGACGTCGATTTTGTTGTCGCCCTCCCAGGCGGACAACGCCTCTTCCCCATTCATCGCCGTCACGACCTGATAGCCCAGACCCTTGATGGAACGCTGGGTGACATCGAGGACTTCCGGTTCGTCCTCGATCAGCAGGACGACTTCGTTATCGCCCTTTAAATCCTGATCCATACAACTTTTCCCCGACGGCGTAATTCACCTGCGCCGCTACCAATACCACGCTTGTCAATTTGACTTCGTGATTCAGATCAACGGACCCTCGACCGTTAATTGCGGGTAAAGTATTCAATTAATCGGTGAGCATCAACCGAGTTCCAGTTTGCCGGTCCGATCAAACGCCCGATCTCGTCGCCACCCGCATTCAGCAAAAGAGTGGTTGGCAAGCCAGGAGCACGCAGTTTCCGCGCCGTGCGTGCCTTCTGATCAATAAAAATCCTGAGGTTCGTGACGCCGATTTCATGGTAAAAATCACGCACCGCCTGAACACCCTTGCGATCCTGCGACAAGGCAATAACGACAAATTTGTCGCCTCCGTACTTCGCCTGCAGCGCGTCGATATCCGGCATTTCACGGCGGCAGGGTGCGCACCACGTCGCCCACAGGTTCAATAAAACAACCTTGCCCCGGAACCCGGACAGCGACATCTCTCGACCGCTTTCATCCTTGAAGCCGATATCGGCAACGGGTCGTGGAACCTTGTGCAGAGTGAAGTTCTGCATTTCGCCGACGACGACACTTGAGGGCGGTTCACTGCCGACAGCCGGAATTTTGCCGGCATTGGCACCACCAGTGACAGCGGCGATACTCGCCGATCCCGCAATCCCGACACCCGTAACCACCGACATCGCGACGATGAAGAGGACCCGCCAGCGGCCTGAAATTTCTCGCATCCGGAAAACCTTTGCTTTACATAGCTTTATTCACAAAAACGGACTAAACCACAAACCCATAGCGACCTTGAAGAGGAAAACCCGTGAGCCGCGACAACAAACCATCTGATGCCAACGCGCTGTGGGGCGGACGGTTCGCTGCGGGTCCTGCTGCCATCATGGAAGCCATCAACGCCTCGATCGACTTTGACCAGCGGCTTTATGCCCAGGATATCGCCGGATCGCGTGCGCATTGTACCATGCTGATGGCACAGAAGATAATTGGCGACGACGATGGTCAAGCGATCTTGAACGGGCTTGATATCATCGAAGCGGAGATCTCTGCCGGTGATTTTGTGTATTCGGCCGCGCTCGAAGACATTCACATGCATGTCGAGGCGAGGTTGTCTGAAATTATCGGCGATGCCGCCGGACGGCTGCATACGGCACGTTCCCGGAACGATCAGGTCGCGACCGATTTCAGGCTCTGGGTGCGGGATGCGATTGATCAGACCGACGTGGCGCTCAAAGCCCTGCAGACGGCGCTGGTGGATCGCGCGGACGAACACGCAGCGACCGTGATGCCGGGCTTCACGCATTTGCAGACGGCACAGCCCGTGACATTTGGCCATCACATGATGGCGTATTACGAAATGATCGAGCGCGACCGGGGCCGGTTTCAGGATTGTCGTCGGCGGCTGAATGAAAGCCCGCTGGGGGCGGCGGCACTTGCCGGCACATCGTTCGACATTGATCGTGAAGCCACGGCGACTGCGCTGGGCTTTGATCGCCCGACGGCCAATTCAATGGATTCGGTTGCCGACCGGGATTTTGCGCTCGAATTTCTCAGCGCTTGTTCGATCACCGGCGTGCATCTTTCCCGGCTGGCCGAGGAAGTCGTGATCTGGGCCTCGTCACTGGTTGGCTTTGTCGTGCTGCCTGATCAACTGTCGACCGGCTCATCGATCATGCCGCAGAAAAAGAACCCCGATGCCGCTGAACTGACCCGTGCCAAGGTCGGTCGTATTATTGGCTCGCTCAATGCCCTGCTGATCGTTCTCAAGGGCCTGCCGATGACCTATTCCAAGGACATGCAGGAAGACAAGGAGCCAACCTTTGATGCCGCTGACAGCCTGGCCCTGGCGATTGCTGCCATGACCGGCATGGTCGCCGAACTGACGGTCAACGCCGAGGCCATGAAGAACGCTGCCGGCCAGGGCTATTCGACGGCGACCGATCTGGCAGACTGGCTGGTGCGCGTGCTCGGCATGCCCTTCCGCCGGGCGCACGAGGTCACGGGCAAGATCGTTCGCCTCGCCGAAGACAAAAACTGCGCGCTGGAAGAATTGTCTCTGGCCGATATGCAGGCGGTCGAAGGCGGCATCAACGCGGGCGTGCTGGAAGTGCTCAGCGTCGACAATTCAGTCGCCAGCCGTACCAGTCAGGGCGGCACGGCACCGGAAATGGTACGTCGCGCCGTGGCGGCTGCACGCGACAAACTGGCGGCGGAGGCCTGACAGGTCATGGCAAATTATTTGCGCCTGTTCATCGTCCTGACGACGGCTTTGACGTTATCGCTGGCGCTGGCGTCGTGCGGCAAAAAGGGCGCGCTGGAGCCACCGGGCACGAGCGATGAAGAAGAAAAGAAGAAAAAGTCCGGCGGCTGACCTGGCCCCGAACCAACGACATTTACGACGACCAACATAAGTAGCGGATTTGAGTAATGGATCATTTTGATTATCGCGACGGCGAACTCTTTGTTGAAGAGGTGCCGATCCAGCGCATCGCCGCCGACGTCGGCACGCCGTTTTATTGTTACTCGGCGGCGACGCTGACGCGGCACTTTAGCGTATTCAAAGATGCGCTGCAGGGGCTTGATGCGTCGATCTATTACGCCGTCAAGGCCAACAGCAATGTCGCCCTGATCCGTCTGCTGGCGCGTGAAGGCGCCGGGGCTGATATTGTCTCGGCGGGCGAATTGTCAATTGTTCTGGCGGCGGGCGTGGCGGCGGAGAAAGTCGTCTTCTCCGGCGTCGGCAAAACCCGTGACGAAATGCGCCAGGCCCTGGAAGCGGGCATCGGGCAGTTCAATGTCGAATCCGAGCCGGAACTGGAAGCGCTGTCCGAGGTCGCCTCATCTATGAATGCCACGGCCCGCATCGGCCTGCGGCTGAACCCCGATGTTGACGCCGGCACCCATCACAAGATCACCACCGGCAAGGCCGAAAACAAGTTCGGCATTGGCTGGCCGCGTGCGCGTGAATTGTATGCCCGTGCCGCCAAATTGCCCGGCCTGGAAACCGTTGCTGCTGCCGTCCACATCGGCTCGCAGATTACCAGTCTTGATCCCTATGAAGCTGCCTACAACCGGCTCAAGGATATGGTCGCCGTGCTTGAGGACGATGGCCACACCATCAGCGTGCTCGATCTGGGTGGCGGCCTCGGCATTCCCTATGGCAAGGAAACTCCGCCCAGCCCGGCAGAATATGGTGACGTCGTGCGTCGTGTTTTCGGCGACAGCGGCAAGAAGTTCGGTTTTGAGCCGGGGCGCGTGATCGTCGGCAACGCCGGTATTCTGGTGGCCCGCCAGGTCTATGACAAACGCTCGGAAGATCGCCGGTTTGTCATTCTCGATGCGGCGATGAACGATTTGATCCGTCCCAGCATGTACGATGCCCATCACGAGTTCACGCCCGTGCGGCTGACCAACGGGCCGGTCACGCCTGCCGATATTGTCGGGCCGATTTGCGAATCCGGCGACACCTTTGCACGCCAATGTGATTTGCCCGAACTCCAAGACGGTGAATTAATTGCCATTCGCTCGGCCGGAGCCTATGGCGCGGTGATGTCGTCGTCCTATAATGGTCGGCCCATCGTGCCGGAAATTCTGGTCAACGGGTCTGACTATTCGATCATCCGCAAGCGCCAGCGCATTGAGGATTTGATCGCGATGGATCAGATCCCGGACTGGCTTGCCTGATCAAATTGTCAAAATGAGGTATAATCATAGACAGAGGACGATTTGTCGGGGAATTATTGGCGGTTAGCGATACACTTTGACAGGGGGACATAAGGATTCAGTATCCTTTATCCGTGCGAACAAACGATTATGAGGCCTGTGGCAGCTAATGATCGGAAGTGAAAAATCGGGAAATGGTGACGCCAGGGGCCGTAATGAGTCCCCGGATGAGGCTGTCGCGTCTGCACCGCGCCGCAATCCCCGCAAATCAAGTTTCGCCGGACGCATCGCCAGACGTATCGTCCTGGCACGCCTCGTGCTGTTCTGGGAGCACGCCTGGCCCGCCCTTTGGCCCGCAGTTGGCAGTGCCGGATTGTTCATTGCCCTTTCCCTGGCCGGGGCCTGGCAAATCGTTGAAGGCTGGTATCATCTGGCCGCACTGGTTGTGTTTGCTGCCGCCACGCTGACATTGCTGTGGCGTGGACTGCGCACCTTGCGGACACCGGATGTAGAGGATGGCCGCCGCCGTCTTGAACACGACAGCGGCCTTGATCATCGCCCGCTCGTCGCCTTGTCAGATCAACTGGCAACCGGGCGACGTGATCCCGAGACCCGCGCCCTGTGGCGGGCCTATCGGCTGAAGGCCTTGCGTTCGTTGAAGTCGCTACGTGTGCGCTGGCCGCAAACGCGCCTGGCGGCCCACGACCCGCTGGGCATTCGTGCAGCGATTATTCTGGCCCTGTTTATCGGCGTCATGGCGTCGGGCGTCGATGCCCCGGCAAGAATGCTCGCTGCTTTCAAACCTGACCTCATCGGTGCTGTGCCTCCGGTCGAGCTTGAAGCGTGGATTACACCGCCTGAATATACGGGCCGGGCACCGGTCCTGCTGAGCGCTGCCAAAAAAGCCGGCACACTGTCAGAGATGCCGAACTGGGCTGCGGTGCCCGCCGGCAGCACCCTGTTCGCCCGGGTGCATGGTGGTCGTGGCAAACCAACGCTGTCGCACGACAACAAGGTGTCTGACTTCGAAGCGATCGATCAGCGCAATCATCAGATCAGCCAGGCGCTTTCCGCCGGTGGCACCGTTGCCATCCTTCAGGACAAGGCGACAGTGGCGTCGTGGAAGATCGAAGTGACGCCGGATCAAGCCCCGGTCGCTGCCTTCACCGATTTGCCTGCCCCGTCTTCCCGCCTGTCGCTGAAAATTTCCTACCTGGCAACGGACGACTACGGCGTGACGGCGCTGCGTCTGAAAATCGAGGGACCCGGCGGCAACCCTGAAAATATCAGTCTGGCGGTGCCGCGGCAGGGATCGGTCGAAATCCGCAATTCGACGTATCGTAACTTCACGCCGCATCGCTGGGCCGGTTTGTCCGTCAAGATGTCGCTGGAAGCCGAGGACGCCATCGGCAACACCGGCAAAAGCGACACCATCGACGTGGTCCTGCCGGAACGCAAGTTCGAACATCCCGTCGCCAAAGCCATCATCGAGCAACGCAAGCGCCTCGCCCGGGATGCAGCATCAGGTGCCATCGTCTCCCGCGCGCTGAGGATCATCGGCTCGTTCCCGGAAGAATTCGACAATGACATCGTTGTCTCTCTGTCCCTGAGGTCGGCCAGTTCGAGGCTGATCCTGTCGCCGGGTGAGGAAGGTCTCAGCGAAGTCATCGATTTGCTGTGGGATACGGCGCTCAGGGTTGAGGACGGCGTGCTGTCGATCGCCGAGGCCAATTTGCGCAACGCCGAACAGGCCCTGATGGATGCGCTGGAGCGCGGCGCAGACGACAACGAAATCGATCGCCTCACCGATCAGTTGCGCCAGGCGATGGAGCGTTTCCTGCAAGCTCTCGCGGAAGACGCCATGCGCAACCCCGACGCCAGTGCCGAGAACATGCCGATGGATCCCAATTCCCGCATGTTTCGCAGCGAGGACCTGCAAAAATTACTCGACCGGGCAAGGGAACTCTCGCGTATGGGGGCCAAGGATGCGGCGCGTGAATTGCTTTCCCAATTGCGCGATATGCTGGAGAACCTGAGAGCAGGCCAGCGCACAGCCCGGATGTCACCGCAAATGCGTGAGGGCCAGAAAGCCTTGAAAGGCCTGAGTGAATTGATGCGGCGTCAGCAGGAATTGCTCGATCGCACCTTCCGTGAAAGCCGGCGCAAGCCAGGCCAGCGCGGCAAGGGCCAAGCTGGTAATCCGCCGACCGCCGCGCAACAGGAAGCTTTGCGCAGGGCGCTGGGAGAGATCATGCGGCAACTGGGTGAAGGTCGTGGATCGATCCCCAAACCGCTGGGCAAGGCCGAACGGGCCATGCGTGGTGCCGGTCAATCGCTTGAGCAGGGCCGCCCCGGAGAAGCCGTGCCGTCTCAAAGTCAGGCCCTGGAGCAATTGCGCGCCGGCGTCGAATCACTGGCCCGCTCGATGATGGCTGAACGCGGACGCGGTGGCACCATGACACGCCGACAGCCACGCCCCGGCCAGCAGCGCACCGACCCGCTGGGGCGCCCGATGGGTGATCTCGGCACGGATGAAGGCACCGACGTCAAGGTACCGACCGAGGCTGCGGTGCAACGTGCACGAAAAATAATGGAAGAATTGCATCGGCGCTCCGCCGATCCGGCCCGGCCGCCGCTCGAGCGTTTTTATATCGACCGCTTGCTCAGGCGGTTCTAACTCTCTTCGAGAACACCGACGAAGGGAAGTTCGCGATAGTAGTGGGCGTAATCAAGTCCATAGCCGACAACAAATTCATCGGGACAGATAAACGCTGTGTGGTCGGATTCGATGCCGATGCCCTCGACCCGCTTGCCTGCCTTGTCGAGCAACACACAAACACCGACCTCCAGCGCACCGCGTTCAATCAGGCGATCCCGCGCGAAGGCCATCGTGCGGCCGGATTCGAGAATATCATCGACAATCAGAACATTTCGGCCCTCGACCGAATCGCGAATGTCCCGCACCATCTCGACAGTCTTTGAGCTTGTCGTCCCGGCACCGTAACTGGAGAGCTGCATGAAATCGACCTGCGGGCGAACACCTGCACGATGCAGGGCGCGCATAAGATCGGCGGCAAAGACAAAGCTGCCCTTGAGAACGGCAACAAGCATCAAATCGGTTCCCAGTGCCGCAGCAATCTCTTCGGCAAGGACATCGACACGCGCGGCAATTTCTTCCTCGCTAAACAGAACTCGAACGGAACCGCCGCCCGCTTGCGCATCATTCGTCATCGTCAGGGCTCCGAACTGGTTGTCTTGATGGAAGGTTCTATGACGGAACCTGTTACTTTTTCTTTGGCGCGGCTGCGTCAGGCTTGGCCGCATGGTCGTCTTTCATGGCGGGGTCCTGGGCGGGCTCACGTTCCATGAAGGTCACAGCCAGTCCCCGTGCTGCCGCTGGCGGGCTGGTGACTGACGTCGAAAACTCGACTTTTTCACCGGGATCAGCCTGTGGCTTGGGCGCAGTAAACAGCCAGTCGTGAATTGGTTTGCGCTTGGCATCCAGCAAGGCCCCCCGCAATTTGGGGATGGGTTGAGGCTTGTCCGTCGTATTGGTAATCGTGCCGGTAATGGTCAAAATGATCTTGCCGCCGTCTTCCTTCTGACCCGATCGGATATTGCGCAGATCAAGACCGAAGCCCGGCGGGGGATCACCCAGGCCAATGGTTTCATAAAGCTTTGCCGCCGGTGGCCATGCAGCGATAATCATATCGCGGCCAAACAGGCCACCGCCTGCGACGCCGACGATAATCAGCATCAGGACAACCCAGCCGACGATCAGCCCGATGCGTCGGCCACCACCGGCAGATTGACCTCTGCCGCCGCGGGCCTTCTTGCCGCGTTTGGGCTTCGACGACCGCGGCGTAATCTCGGGCAGATCGAAGTCATCCAGGTCCGGCACGTCAAAGTCGTCGTCATCGTCTTCGGGCTCGGGGACCGAGACCTCCATATCGAAATCTTCTTCTTCGTCGTCAGACGCGTCCGGCGTTTCATCGAAACTGATTTCGGTTGGTTCAGGTGCAGGGGCAGGTTCCGGTGCGGGGGCGGGGGCAGGAGCCGGAACGGGTTCTGGTTCGGGTGCAGGCACGGCAGGGGCCGCCGGCACTGGTGCGGCCGGAGCTGCGTCGATCTCAACGCTGTGCGGCATATCCTGGGCCGGTTGTTCGGTCCACGAGTTACCACATTTGGCACAGCGAACGGTTCGACCGTTCGGGACCATCGCTGAAGGATCAACCTCGTATCGAGTATCGCACGAGGGACAGGTAATAATCATGCTGACGCGCCACCAAATTGAGTTGCACCCTTATAGGCATTTGGACGGAAAGTGGCAACATCCCCGGCGTAATAGCGCCGAAGCAGTCTGGACGGGATTGGCACGGACATGCGATCCTCTAGCCGTTAAAAAAACAAGGATGCCGGGCGGGAACGCCCAGGTCAAACAGATAGATAATTTTCCGGGGAGAACGATCAGGTGGTTCGGTTCCAAAATGTTGGCCTGCGATATGGCCTGGGGCCTGAGGTTCTGCGCAATATCAGCTTCCATCTCGCGCCCGGATCCTACCATTTTTTGACTGGTCCCAGTGGCGCCGGAAAATCGTCGTTGCTGAAATTGATGTATCTCGGACTGCGTCCATCACGCGGCAATATCGCCATGTTCAATCAGGAGATCGCGACGATTGATCAGGCGGAACTGCCGGGATTACGTCGGCGCATCGGTGTGGTCTTTCAGAACTTTCGTCTGCTCGATCACCTGAGCACGCTCGACAATGTCGGCTTGCCGCTGCGAATTGCCGGTGCAAAAGAAGGCACGGTGCGTGATCATGTTGCCGAACTGCTGAACTGGGTCGGGCTCGGCAATCACCTCGATGCCCGTCCGCCAACACTGTCCGATGGCGAGAAACAACGCGTGGCCATCGCCCGCGCCGTGATCGCCAGACCCAGCCTGTTGCTGGCCGATGAACCCACGGGCAGCGTCGATCTCGATCAGGGTTTGCGCATCCTTCATCTTTTTGAACAGCTCAACAAAATCGGCACAACGGTGGTCATCGCCACTCATGACCAGGGCTTGATCGAGCGCTTCCGCCATCCCGTGCTGACGCTGGAGCGCGGCCAGCTCGACATCAAGGCGAACGGATCCGACATGGTCGATACAAGCCAGTCCGGCGGAGCCTCCTGAGATGGCGAAACGCCGTCGTGAACTACTGTTGGAACAGGACGGCTCGGGCCGTTTCCTGCCGTGGCTGATCGCCCTCATGGTCTATCTCGCCTGTCTCGCACTGTCCGGGGCCATCACTCTTTCAGAAGCCTCGATGCGCTGGAGTGCCGGGCTGAGCGGCACGATGACCGTGCAAATATCGCCCTCCGATGGTGAAGGCGGGGGATCGGATGCCGTCGCTATCGCCGCCGTGCTCGACGTGCTGCAGGCCCTGCCCGGCGTTGCCGATGCCCGTGTGCTGCCGCGATTTGAAATCGTCGAGCTGATCGAACCATGGCTCGGGCGCGGCAATGTCTCGGACGATCTGCCGGTGCCGACCCTGATCGATGTCCGCCTTGAACCGAATGCTGTCGTCAACACTATCGGCCTGGCGATCCGCCTTGAGCAGGTTGCACCGGGCACGCGCCTTGATGATCACGACGTCTGGATCCAGCGACTGGCTCGCCTCAGTGCCACGATCAGCGCGATTGCTGCTGCCGTCGTGTTGTTGATCGGCCTGGCCACGGCAGCCACTGTGGTATTTGCCACACGGGCCGGGTTGGCGGTGCATATCGTGGTGATCGAAACCCTGCATATCATCGGGGCGCGGGATGACTACATTGCCCGGCAGTTCCAGGTCCGCTCACTGTCGCTGGCCTTGAGAGGCGGCGTGCTCGGTCTTGTCCTCTCTGTTATCACGCTTGCGCTGGTAGCCGGGCTTGCCGGCCAGCTTGAAGGAAATCTGCTGCCCCGTGTCGCCATCACACCGACCCTGTGGGGCGGACTGGCCGCGCTGCCGCTGGGAGTATCCTTGATTGCAACTCTCACGGCGCGTATGACAGTCCTGCGGGCCCTGAGAAAGATGCCGTGAGACCGAAACAACAGGCGATTTAGCGTGCTGATATTGCTCGACAGAGATGGTGTGATTAATCACGATCGACCGGATTCAGTGAAAAATCCGGACGAATTCCAGATGATTGACGGCTCGGCCGAAGCTGTCGCCCGCCTCAACGCTGCACGCCATCAGGTCGCCATCATTACCAATCAGTCGATCCTCGGGCGCGGTACCATTGATCAGGCCATGCTGGATCGCATTCATGAAAAAATGACCGCAGCACTCGCCCGCAAGCAAGCCCATATCGACCGTTTTTACGTGTGCCCCGATCCGCCATGGGCAGCGACTGAACGGCGCAAACCGGAACCCGGCATGCTGCGCGAGGCTCTCGCCGATTTTGCGGCGAAGCCAGGCGAGACGCCTTTTGTCGGCGATGCCTTACGGGATTTGCAGGCAGCGGCGAAGATCGGTTGCCCGCGTCTTTTGGTTCGCACCGGCAAGGGAGCGACGACACAAAGCGACGGGCTGCCGGGCGATGTCTTGCCGGTTGCGGTCTATGAAGACCTCGCCGCCGCCGTCAGCGCATTGCTGAACGACCAGCCCGAAGATGGCCCACCCGAAAGCGACAAAGCCTGATGGCCGGCAAGCTCATCCGTTTGCTCGCTGCGTTGACCGCCATGATTATATTTGTCTGGAGCGGCGGACTGGTCTGGTTCGTCACGACCTTGCCGCGCGACGTGACCGACAGTGCCTCGCGCACCGACGGCATCGTCGTCCTGACGGGCGGCAGCGAGCGGATAGACGAGGGTTTAAGGCTGCTTGCCGAAGGACGTTCCAAGACACTTCTTCTCAGCGGCGTCCATCATGGCACCAGCCGCCAGACACTGGCGAAATTGACCCGGCAGAAACCGGCGCTGTTCAAGTGCTGTGTTGAACTCGGGCGCGAAGCCGACGATACCGTGGGCAATGCGCGCGAAACCGCTGCCTGGGCGGCGCGACATGCGATGGAGAGTTTGCGCCTGGTTACTTCGGCCTATCACATGCCGCGCAGTCTGGTTGAATTTCGCAGCACCATGGCCGACGTTCGCCTGGTCGCCCATCCTGTCTTTACCAATAGCGTCAAACTGGACGGCTGGTGGCGCTGGCCCGGCACGGCCATGTTGCTGGCTGGAGAATTTAACAAGTATTTTGTCAGCCTGACGCGGGCCCGACTGGCCCATAGGAATAAATCGCCGTGATCCTGGTTCGCTCTGCCCTCTTCAATACCCTGTTTGTGCTGTGGAGCGTCGTCCTGATGGTGCTCTGGTTGCCTGCCTTGCTCGGCCCGCGCATCTGGACGCCGCGTGGCCAGACCTTCTGGGCAAAGGGCGTGATGGCCATGCTGAAGTTCATCGCCGGTATCGAGATCGAAATCCGCGGGCGGGAGCGGTTGCCTGAAGGCGCTTTTGTCATTGCCTCCAAACATCAATCGGCCTGGGACACCATAATCTGGCACATCATTGTCGACGATCCGGCGATTGTGATGAAAAAAGAACTTCTGCTGATCCCGATGTATGGCTGGTATTCGAAAAAGGCCGATATGATCCCGGTGGATCGAAAGGCCGGCGCCAAAGCCCTGCGCACCATGATGCGGGCGGCAGAGGCAGCGACGACAAAGGGTCGCCCGCTGATTATCTTCCCCGAAGGCACCCGCTCGGCACCGGGCGAGCGTAAACCGTATCAACCCGGCACCATGGCATTTTATCGCCACCTCAAATTACCGGTCGTACCGGTGGCACTGAATTCGGGATTGTTCTGGTCCAAACGCACGTCACTGAAGCGGCCGGGTAAAATTATTCTCGAGTTCCTTGAGCCGATTGAGCCGGGCATGGCAAAGCTTCAGTTTAACGAAGAACTGGAGAACCGGATTGAAACCGCGACCGCGAAGCTGGTTGCCGAGAGTGGTGACGGTTAGTCCACTGCCCGGCTGTGGATAAATCTGGGGATAAAATGGGGGCAGAATTATCCCCCGATACTTGTTCATCGTGAATTGTGTGAAAGAAATTTATTTAGTTGAGTATTTTCAAGGATTTACAGTAGTTAATACTTGTGGAAACATAACGAGAACATTGACGATACCGGACAGTTTCTATAGAATGGAAACTTCGTAACCCCTTCAAAAAACAAGAAAATCAGGCCACACACATGACGACAGTCGCGCCCATATCACAGCAAATCTGGGACATGAAATACCGCTTGAAAGCCCCGGATGGTGCGCCGGTCGATGCCTCGATTGAGGAGACCTGGACACGTGTGGCGACCGCTTTGGCCGAAGCTGAACCTGAACCTGCCGACTGGGTCGAACCCTTCGCCGAGGCCCTGAATGACTTCCGATTCCTGCCCGCCGGCCGGATTATTGCCGGTGCCGGTACCGGGCGAAAGGTCACCTTGTTCAACTGTTTTGTCATGGGCACCGTGCCCGATGACATGGGCGGCATATTCGAAAACCTGAAGGAAGCAGCCCTGACGATGCAGCAGGGCGGCGGCATCGGCTACGATTTTTCGACGTTGCGCCCCAAGGGGGCAGCCGTCAAAGGTGTCGGCGCAGATGCATCCGGTCCGCTGACGTTCATGGATGTCTGGGATTCGATGTGCAAGACGATCATGAGCGCCGGCCACCGCCGGGGCGCGATGATGGCGACGCTGCGCTGTGATCACCCGGATATCGAGGCCTTCATTGCCGCCAAACGCGATTCCGGTCGCATGCGCATGTTTAACCTCTCGGTGCTGGTCACCGATCCCTTCATGGATGCCGTCAAAAACGATCTGCCGTGGGATCTGGTCTTCGAGGGCACCGTCTCAAAAACCGTGCGGGCGCGTGATTTGTGGGACGACATCATGCGGGCGACCTATGCATATGCCGAACCAGGTGTGATTTTCATCGACCGCATCAACCGTCGAAACAATCTCCACTATGTTGAGACAATTTCCTCGACCAACCCGTGTGGTGAGCAGCCGTTGCCGCCCTATGGTGCCTGCCTGCTGGGCTCGATCAATCTGGCCAAACTGGTGCACACACCGTTTGAAGCCGGTGCAACGCTCGACATCGCCGAGCTCGAACGCCTGATCCATGCGGCGGTTCGCATGCTCGACAACGCAATTGATGTCTCAAAATTCCCGCTGCAGGCCCAGGCTGACGAAGCAACGGCCAAGCGGCGCATCGGTCTCGGCATCACCGGACTGGCCGACGCCCTGATCATGTGCGGTGTGCGCTATGGCAGTGACGCCGCGGTCGAACTCACGGACGGCTGGATGCGGGCCTTTTCGCGGGCCGCCTATCTGGCATCGGTCGATCTGGCAAAAGAAAAAGGTGCCTTCCCGTTGTTCGATGCCGAACAATATCTCAACGGCGAAACCATCAAGGAGCTCGATGACGATGTGCGCACCGCCATCGCCGAGCACGGCATTCGCAATGCGCTGGTCACCTCTGTTGCGCCGACCGGCACGATTTCATTGTTTGCCGACAACATCTCGTCCGGTCTCGAGCCTGTCTTCAGTTTCAATTATACGCGCAACGTTCTGATGCCCGATGGCACGCGCCGTCAGGAACAGGTCACGGATTACGCCTGGCGGCTTTATCGCCAGCTCAAGGGTGAGAACGCACCGTTGACCAGTGCCTTTGTCGACGCCCAGAGCCTCGGGCCGTCCGATCACGTGCGCATGCAGGCTGTGGTCCAGAAACATATCGATTCAGCGGTTTCCAAAACCATCAACGTGCCGGAAGACATTGACTTCGAGGCCTTCAAGAACGTCTACATCGAAGCATATGACGCAGGCTGCAAGGGCCTGACGACGTACCGGCCCAATGACGTTACCGGGGCCGTGCTCGAATTGAATGAAAGCGAAAATCAGGCCGAGCCTGAATTGCCGCTTGAAAAACCCCAAGCCAAACCGCGCGATGTTTTTGACGCTGGCGGTGTGGTCTATATGACCAAGCCGCTGGGCCGTCCGGAAGTGCTGCCGGGTCAAACCTATAAAGTGCGCTGGCCTGAATCCGATCATGCCCTGTACATCACCATCAATGACATCGTCGTCGATGGTCGCAGGCGCCCCTTTGAAGTGTTCATGAATTCCAAGAACACCGAACACTATGCCTGGACCGTGGCCCTGACGCGGATGATCTCGGCGGTGTTCAGGCGTGGTGGTGATGTGACATTCGTGGTCGAGGAACTGAAGGCCGTGTTTGATCCGCGCGGCGGACACTGGATGGGCGGGCGCTATATCCCCTCCCTGCTGGCCGCCATCGGCGAAGTGATCGAGGAGCACCTGATCGGCATCGGCTTCATGGCCGGCCCCGAAACGCACGATGATGACGCGGAAGAAAACGTCATGATGCTGGAAGGAACGTCCGGCAGTAACAACGAGAGCCCGCGTCACGGCATGCAGGGCTTGCGCCAGTGCCCGCGCTGCGGCCAGCCCAGCCTGATCCGCCAGGAAGGCTGCGACACCTGCACCAGTTGCGGCCATTCAAAATGCGGTTAGGGCTGACTAACTGATATTGCCCCGCGCTGCGACGAGCAAACGTTTAAGCAAGGCGTCGTGGATGCCAAGCTCGTCGAGGTGTTCGACTGTGGCGCTGAAGTAATCGAGGCAATTGCCGCTGTCACCGACGCCCTGGCGCACCAGGGCCGCCTGTTTGTCGAGATCGAGGCCGCCGGCGTATTGCACGTGATCGTGCTCGACGACAAAACACAGGCCCTTCACCACTTTGCCGTCCGCCAGATGGATCGATCGCATCGACGGCACATAGACGCCGGAAATCATTTCGCGTTCATCGAGATAATCCAGCACACCCGGCGCATCGTCTGGCCCGACGCGAAGGGCCCGGCCCCGGCAGCTGCCGCCCCGGTCGAGCCCCATCACCAGCCCGGGAGTTTGTTCCGTGCCGCGGTGGTGAAAGGAATAAATGCACGGCGCGCGATGGAAGCCGTAAAGCCGGGCATCGACAATCTCGTCGTGGGGGAAATCGGGTCGCCACATCAGCGAGCCATAGCCAAACACCCAGAGCGGCGCCCGGTCGGCGATCATGGTCCCGAGAACGGTTTGACGCCAGCTCATGATCGTTTGACGTTGACCAGGGCGACACCGACAACGGCGACAGCCATGCCCGCCATGGCCGTTATGTCGAGCACTTCATCAAACAGTATCCAGGCGAGCAGTGCCGTCGAGGGCGGCACCATATAAAACAGGCTGGCAACGCGGGTGGCTTCGCCCCGGCGGATCAGTAAAAACAGCAACGAGATCGCCCCGAACGACATCACCAGCACCATCCATGCCATGGCAAAAATGAACTCGCCACTCCATTCAACGACCATGGTTTCGGAGACCAGGGCGATGCCGAAGACAACAATGCCCGCCGCGCCGAACTGGATCACTGCACCGCTGCGCAGATCGAGATTGGGGCAAAACTTTTTCTGATACAGTGTGCCCGCCGTCATACCCAGGAGGGCAATGACTGAAAGTCCCATACCCCAGGGCGTCCCGGCCCCGAGGCCGAGTTTGTTCCAGACCACCATGGAAACGCCCAGAAGGCCGAGCAAAAATCCCGTCCACTGCAGGCGCGTGACGCGTTCCTTCAGCAAGGGACCTGCAGCAATTGCGGTAAGCAAGGGCTGAATGCCGACGATCAGCGACGACACGCCGGCTGGCACACCATGATTGATCGAGGCAAAAACACCGCCGAGATAAACCCCGTGCAACAGCAAACCTGAAATAGCGATGTGCATCCAAAGGCCGGTAGACGTCGGCCACGGTGCCCGCGTCAGCAAGGCAACACCTGCCATAACAGCGGTGACGATGGCAAAGCGCCACGCCAGATAAGTGAAGGGTTCGGCGTAGGGCAAACCCAGCTTGGCGCCAATAAACCCCGTGCTCCAGAGGAAGACGAACAAGGCCGGCATTGCTACCAGCCAGGCGGCCCGGGATCGGGAGTTTTGATCGTCTTGGGGTTCGGCCATCTACTCCGCCTGAAACCGGACAGCTTGAAGTTTGGCCGGATTGGTTCACACTCTTAACAGGTTCATGGACGATATAAAGGGGGAACGGCGCGCCTGCAAGGCATGCCGTCAAGCGTATGAGGCAATTCGTTGGCTAATCGACCGTCCCTGTTTGTAACCGGCGCTGTTGTGCTGGCGCTGCTTGGCGGCCTGGCCGGTGGCTATAGCTGGTACTGGTACCAACTGGCGGACGGTATCCAAGATGGCCTGAAGGTCTGGCTCGGCAAACGGCGGGCAGAGGGTTTCCAGGCCGAGGCCGGGCCGATTGGCACCAGCGGTTTTCCGTTTGATATTGAATTGACCGTCGGCGTCGCTGTGCTGGGTCGTGGCACGCCGAACCAGGCCCGATCGTGGCACTGGCAGGGACGCCAGTTGCAGGCCCGTTTGTCGCCGTTTGAGCCATGGCGCATCCATCTCGCCACCCGGGCTGCGCAAAACATGACGTTCACTGAAAGCCCAGGAAAGCCAAAAAAATTGCGCGTCCAGGCCGATGATGCCCGAGGTGTCATTGAAATCGGTCCGGATGGCCGCCTTGCGCGCATCCTGACTGAATTTGAAATCATTGGCCTGTCGGGCAACGCCCTGCCCGGCCCGGTCGCGGCACAGCACTTGACCATGGAATCCCGCTTGCGAGGTGCCGATGCGAATTATGCCATCGATGTATCGCTGCAAGCCGACGCGGTCCAACTGCCGGCGAATACCGATCCGGTGCTGGGAGATGCCGTCGATGTCGCCCGGCTGGATGCCACCCTTTCAGGCCCACCGCCCCGATCATGGGCCGACCCGGCGATCAGGGCGTGGCGCGACGATGGCGGTACGATCGACGTGACACGGGCCCGGATAAAGTGGGGACCGCTGGATGCAACGTCTGTGGGGACGATTGCGCTGGATCAGGAGATGCGTCCTTTGATCTCTGCCACCGCCGGTTTGAAGGATTATGACAAAACCATCAAGGCCTACAAAAAGGCCGCGTTCATCACGCCGCTGAATGCGGCTGCGCTGACGATTGCCCTGAATATGCTGCGCCGCGATGCGGAAGGTCGCATCAAGATCGCCGTTACAGGCCAGAACGGCAGGCTGAAAGTCGGGCCGGTCAACGTCGCCCGATTAAGGCCGCTGAGGTTTCCAGCCGAATAGCGTTATTTATCCTCAGGCGGGTGCGGTACTTCGGCCTGGCCTGCGGCAATGACTTCGCGACGAATGCGTCGGGTGCGGGTGAAAAGATCAAACAGGATATCACCGTCTCCCCAGCGAATGGCGCGCTGCAGGGCGGTTAGATCCTCGCTGAACCGGCCAAGCATTTCGAGCACGGCTTCACGATTGTTCAAGAACACATCACGCCACATCGTCGGATCCGAGGCGGCAATACGCGTGAAGTCATGGAAACCACCACCGGCGTATTTAACGACTTCAGACGCCGTCACTTCTTCCATGTCGCTGGCCGTACCGACAATGTTGTAAGCGATCAAATGCGGCAGATGAGAAGTTACAGCCAGCACCAGATCATGATGCCTGGCGTCCATGAAATCGACCATACTGCCGAGCTCGCCCCACATCTTCGCCAGTTTATCGACCGCGTCCTGATCGGTACCGGCAGGCGGCGTCAAAATGCACCAGTGACCGTCGAACAGTTCGGCAAAACCGGCATCCGGGCCTGAATGCTCGGTGCCTGCCACCGGATGACCGGGCACGAAGTGCACGCCTTCCGGCACCAGCGGGCCGACATCACGGACCACCGCTGCCTTGACCGAACCAACGTCGGTCAGTGTGGCACCTGATTTCAGATGAGGCGCGATGATCGCCATCATTTCACCGGCGGCACCAACCGGCGTGCCAATGACGATCAGATCAGCATCCTCGACGATGGCGGCAGCATCGGTACTGCCGCGCGCAATAAAACCAAGCTCGAGCGCCCTGTCGACCGAATCCTGACTGCGTGAATAACCAACGATCTCTCCGGCAAGGCCATGACGCTGCAGACCACGCGCCAGCGAGCCGTTGATCAGACCAACGCCGATCAGGGCAACACGGTCATACAAGGGGGCGGCCGCCACAGTCTTACTCCGTGCTCTGCTTTTGGGCGCGAAACTCGGCCAGCGTTTCGACGACGGCCTTGCATTCATCCTCAAGGCCCACCGTGATACGAATGTAATCTCCAAGCCCGTAGGCCCTCAGATCGCGCACCAGTATGCCATTGTCCGCCATGAAGCTCAGCGCCGCGTCGGCTTCGGCTGTGTCGGCAAACCCGAGCAGGACATAGTTCGTCACGCTGGGCACGACATTGTTGAAGCCGAGCCCACGCAATTGTTCTTCGAGCCACGGACGCCAGGTGTTGTTGTGTTCAACGACAGCGGCGAGGAATTCATCATCGGCAATCGCTGCCATGCCGGCCGCCTGTGCCGGGGCCGTCACATTAAATGGACCACGCACCCGGTTAATCACATCAATCACGGCATCCGGGCCATAACACCAGCCCATGCGCACAGCCGCCAGACCGTAGGCCTTGGAGAAAGTGCGGGTGACGACGACGTTATTGGCATCGCGGGCGAGATCAAATCCGGGATCATAATCGTCGGCCTCGACATATTCGGCGTAGGCGGCATCGATGACCAGCAGGAGATCTTCGCGCAGTCCCTGATGCAGGCGACGGACTTCGCTGTCCGGAATGTACTTGCCGGTACAGTTCGGGTTCGTCAGGTAGACAATCCGTGTCTTGTCGGTCACCGCCGCCAACAAGGCGTCAATGTCGGGCCGGAAGTTATTCTCAGGCGAGGTCATCGGCGTCGCACCGGCACCGAGCGCGGCCAGGCGATACATGACAAATCCAAATTCCGTGAACAGGACTTCTTCATCCTGCCCGGCATAGGCCCGGGTGATCAGCGAGATCAGTTCGTCCGAACCATCACCACAGACGATACGCGCGGCGTCGAGGCCGTGTTTGTCGGCCAGCGCCTGGCGCAGTTCGGAGGCACCGCCATCGGGGTAGCGATGCAGTTCATTGATCACTTCAGCATAGGCCGCCATGCCCTTGGGGCTTGGGCCCAGAGCACATTCATTGGACGATAGCTTGATCGTCCGCTTGGCATTTTGCGCCTTCGACGCACCACCGACGTAGGGCGGTGCGTTCATGATGCCTGGGCGCGGTTGTGGTCCGCTCACGTTGCCTCCATCTATCTCAAGGGATTGAATTCGGATCTCAGTCGTCCGCGACACCGATCCTGATCGGTACTGCGTAACCGCCGATGCGCACGACCCGCTCGACCGCGCCGTCGGTTTTTTCGATAAAGGCCTTGATGCGTGGGTCCTTGCTGCGGACATGGCCATCAATTTCCGCCAGGTGCAGCCATTCCGCCTGATCGCCGCCCTTGGCAACCGCCGCAATAATACGGCCCGGCATCTTGCATTGTTTCAAACGTTCGTTAAGACGGGCCCGGCTGATTTGCGGATCGGCAGCAATCACCACCAGACTGATATCATTGCCTGAATCAACATGATCAATCGGGGCCAGCGCCAGGGCGCCGAGGCCTTCGAACCATGCGTTCGGATCCTCAACAAAAGGCAGGCGGGCGATAATGCGCGGGGCGTTTTCCATTTCGGCAGCGAGGTGCGGCCACCACGGTTCGCTCTCACCTTCCTGCGGCAGAGGCAAGATCCCGACGGTGCCATCACCGGCTGAAATTGCCCGCAGAACAACACCGTGACTGCGATGCAGTGTCATCGGCGTGGCCGAGCCAAACTGCATGCGACCGAGGTCCCAGTAGCCGACCGATTTTTCCGGCGCACAAACTGCAACCTTTAACGGACCTTGCAATCGGGTGAAGGCCGAAATCAATTCGCGCCAGACCCGGGAAACGACGACTTCGGGCAAGCGGCCATCATGCCGGCCCAGGAGACGGCGCAACACGCGTGCCTCACGATCCGGGCGCATGCTGAGGGAGCCATCGAGCTCGCCGCCATGTGTCGCCTTCTTTGCCTTGCCGATTTGCTCGACCACGTCCGTGCGCTTGATGATCAAGTCGTGCAACTTGTCATCAATCGAATCAATCTGATCACGTAATTTGTCGAGATCGTTCGCTTTGGCACTCATATTCGGTTCTGCTTCATAAGTGGTCGTGATCGGTGGTCGTAACGCGGCGGATAGTAGTAGTCCCGGAACGCCCTGAAACACAAGGCAAAACACGTAAATTATCGTGACTGGATTTGCTCAGCCCTGACGGTTTCTGGTGGAAATGCCGCCTGGCAGGGCCTGTGTCGCGCGGCGTTTGGAATGATGCTTGACCGGTGCCCGTTCCTGCGTCACGGCATAGATCTGTTTGCCGGCCTCGGCCACCAGCACACCGGGCAGGCCGAGCCCCCAGCGCCGCCCGACTTTTTCCAGCAGCCGGTTGAGACGCAAGACCATGCGCAACGGCGATGGTGGCATATACAAAGCAGTCTCCACGACATTGGGAGAGAACCCGGTCTCGCGCAACAGGCGCATGATCTGCGGCTGGGAATAGGGTCTGCCATGACCGAACGGTGTGCGCTCAAGCCGGGCCCAGATGCCGCGCCGGTGTGGCACGACAACAATAATGCGACCCGGCGGCGTCAGGATGCGCCAGACTTCCTCGAGCAACGGTGCGGCCTGATCCGCCGCCTCGACCCCGTGCACCAACAGCACCCGGTCCACGGAAGAATCGGCAAAAGGCAAATCGATCTCTTCTGTCAGGGCGACAAGATTGTCCGCCCCGCTCGGCCAGTGATCAACGCCCTGCGAAGCCGGCATGATGGCCAGCGTGCGCTCGGTCTCTTCGCGAAACGGCCTGAGGTACGGCGTCGCGTATCCAAGGCCCAGAACGCGCAGGCCATTGAGGTCGGGCCAGACATGGCGAACCCGCCGGCGGATAACCCGGGCCGCCACCTTGCCGAGGTGGCTTGAATAAAAATGCGCTAAATCAATGACGTCAGGTCTCATAAGACCATGTTAAAGCACGTCAATCTCCCTGGGGAAACAGCATTTCACGCGCTGCAAGCACCGCCCCGCCCGTGATCAGCAGGCAGGCGATGGCCAAAACCCAGCTCGCCTCGCCCAATCCGAAGGCCACCAGCAGCAGCGTCGACAACAAGGGCGCGGCATAGGAAGCCGCCCCCAATACGCGGATATCGCCGCGTTTGACGCCAAAATCCCAGAGAAAAAAGGCGGCACCGACGGGGCCCAGTCCCAGCGCCGCGACCGAGAGCCACTGTAATAGATCCGCTGGCCACACGGTGTTTTCGAACACCAGATGCGCCCCGAAGGCGAGGATCGCCGTCAGGCCGCAAAAGCCACCGACGGCGTCAGTCGGCACGTGCGCCATGCGGCGCGACAGCACGGAATAAGTCGACCACGTCAGGGCGCAAACGGCAGCGGAGGCGTAACCGAGGGCAAACTCAGTCTTGAAATTGACCCGCCCGCCGTCAGTCACCAGCAACACCGTGCCGACAAGGCCCGCCAGCGCGCCGACGATATGCCACCAGCGCAGGCGCTCGCCCGGCAGCAGGGCCGAGAACAGCACAATGAGCAAGGGCCAGAGATAGGCGATCAATCCGGCCTCAACGGGTGGCGCGTTCCGCAGGGCCAGAAAATAAAAGAAATGATAGCCGAACAGTCCGCCGACCCCGATCAGCCAGGCGAGGCCCGGTTGCCGCAAGTGCTGCGTCGGCCGCTCACCCCGTGCCAGCCAGACGACGAACGCTGTCAGGAAGGCCACGGCAAATGACATCGACATCAATTGAAACGGCGGCACCTCGCCCGTGAGATCGGTGAAAAGTGCGAGCGTTGCCCACAACAACACAGCCCCGCTGCCGATAACCGTCGCCGATTTTGCTGAAGTCGCCACGCGCCACCCCGGATGAAAAAAATTTGCAGGAGTTTGGCGAAAGCATTGTCTGATGGCAAGACAGCAGGATAGGTTTGGGTATGCCACACTTCGAACTGGAATGCGCTGCCGGAGGCCTTGTTGTCGGGATCGACGAAGCAGGGCGCGGTCCGTGGGCCGGACCGGTGGTTGCGGCGGCAGCGCTGATCAGGGACCCGGCGCAATTACCCGATGGTATTAACGACTCCAAGAAACTCAGCAAGAAACGCCGTGAAGCGTTGTTTGATCCGATCGGAGAAACGTTTTGCGTCGGCGTCGGCGAGGCAACACCAGGCGAAATCGATCAAATCAATATCCTCGCCGCCACCATGCTGGCCATGCGCCGGGCGCTGGATGATCTGATTGCTAACTATGATATCAAACCCGATTTCGCCCTGATCGACGGCAACCGGTTGCCGGCTGATTTACCCTGCCCGGCCCGCGCCATCGTCAAGGGAGATGCGACGTCCCTGTCGATTGCGGCGGCCTCGATTGTTGCAAAAGTGACACGGGATCGAATAATGACGTCGCTGGATGAGGAATTTCCGGGCTACGGCTGGGCCCGGAATGCCGGCTATGGCACGCCGGAACATCAGGCCGGATTAGCTCGTCTTGGGGTCACGAGGCAACATCGCACAACATATAGACCGATCCAGCGAATTCTGGAATCTTCTCAAACGATCTCATAAAACACCTGTAAACCTTTGATTAACCTATAAACTCTTGACCTGTCGAATCGCCTGACTCATTGTTCGGGCCATGAAAAATCAAACAAAGCTCCCTCTCGATCAAATCGTTAACGGCGACTGCATCGAGATCATGAACGGCCTGCCGGAAAAATCCGTCGACGTGATTTTTGCCGATCCGCCGTATTTCCTGCAACTGGCAGGCGATCTTCTGCGGCCCAACAATAGTGTTGTTGATGCCGTCGATGACGAGTGGGACAAGTTCGAAGGCTTTGCCGCCTACGATGCCTTCACCAAGGCCTGGCTGGCTGCCGCGAGGCGCGTTCTGAAAGACACTGGTACGCTCTGGGTCATCGGCTCCTACCACAACATCTTCCGCGTCGGCGCGACCCTGCAGGATCTGGGCTACTGGATGCTGAACGATGTGCTGTGGCTTAAAACCAATCCGATGCCGAATTTCCGTGGCCGTCGCTTTACCAACGCACACGAGACCATGATCTGGTGCTCGAAGGGCGAGAAGCACAAGGGCTACACCTTCAATTACGACGCCCTGAAGTCGCTTAACGATGATTTGCAGATGCGTTCGGACTGGTTGCTGCCGATTTGCTCGGGCGGCGAACGCCTGAAAGACGAAAACGGCGACAAGGGTCACGCGACACAAAAACCTGAATCGCTGCTGCACCGTGTGCTCGTTGCTTCAACCGATCCCGGTGATGTCGTGCTTGATCCGTTTTCAGGTTCCGGCACGACGGCAGCCGTCGCCAAAAAACTCGGCCGGCGCTTTATCGGTATCGAGCGCGAGAAGAAATACATCAAGCTTGCCAACAAACGCCTGGACCGCATTACAGCCTGTGATGCCGAAAGCCTCGGCGTGACGCCATCAAAACGCAAACTGCCGCGTGTGCCCTTTGGCCGCGTGGTCGAGACCGGCCTGCTCAGCCCGGGCGATTACCTGTATGACCAGAAACGCCGCTTCGTCGCCCGCGTGCGGGCCGATGGCTCGCTGATGTCGGACCAGCTTAAAGGCTCGATCCACCAGGTCGGGGCGCACCTGCAAGGTGCCGCCGCCTGTAATGGTTGGGATTTCTGGCATTTCGAAGTCGAGGGCGGTGGCCTTAAATCGATTTCACTGCTGCGCGAAAAACTGCGCGCTGAGCTGAATTAGTTCAGCGGCAGGGCCGTGGTGCTTTTCCACTGGCCCAGGGACATGGCGGAGCGTGTCTTCTCGACTTCGGGAATGGCCAACAGATCGTCCAGGATGAACTGCCGGTAGGCCGCGATATCCTCGACGACAACGCGCAGCAAATTGTCGTACTCACCGGCAATAAAATGACCCTCCAGCACTTCGGGCTTGAGACGGACCTGTGCCATAAAATCGTCGCGGGTCTTCTTGTCCTTGCGGTTCAGCGCGACCTCAATGAACACCGTCAACGTCAGCCCCAGCGCTTCGGTCGAGAGCAGGGCCACGTACTTTTCGATCAAGCCGGATTGTTCGAGCAACTTGACCCGGCGGTGACAACTCGACGTCGACAGGTTAACCCGTTCGGCCAGCTCGGCATTGGACAGCCGGGCTTCCTGCTGCAGGATTTTCAAAATCTGCCGATCCGTTCGATCCAGCGTTAAAGTGGTCATTATTCGATTAATCTCCACTAATTTCGGATAATGTCCCGATATATGTTCAAACATAGCCAATTTTGCAAATAAATTCCAGAATTCTCCGATTATTCTATCAAGAGTGACAAACAACATATCGGAATGACCAGATGTCCGTGATCGCAACACTTGAGCCGCCGACAATTGAGACCTATGCCCGGAAATACGCTGACGTGCCTAAAGAGGTGATCCTCAAGGAGGATTTGCTGCGCCAGGGCATGGACCTCAGCCCGGCCGCCCTGGCTGCAGCCAAAAACTGCCGCCCGCAGGCTTACTTCCTGTTCTCCTACAACATGAGCGAACACGGCGACATGGACGAAGGCGTCAGCACCTCGGCACCCGAAGACATCATCTTCCGCGACGGGCCCTATGGCCTCGCCCGCACCTCGGTGCGCGTCGTGCTCAACAATCAGTCGCCGTACAAAATCGATGTGATCGACGGCGTGCTGAAAGTTTGTGAAAACGGCATTGCCGTGGCCGACGTCGATTACCCGGGCAAGCCATCCTATTATGGCAAGACATTGTCCGATGGCCTGAACTACGAACAGGTCATTCCGCTTTTGTACAATTCCTACGCCTTCATCACGACCTTCCGGGCCTGCCACTACTGGGGCGACAAGGAGGAATGTCAGTTTTGCGACATTAATTACAATCTGCGTGAAGTCCGCCGCCTGTCGGGCGATCACGTCACAGCGGATGCGATCAAGAACAAGGATCATGTCGTTGAGGTCATCGGCGCCATGGCGGAAGAAAGCGATCCCGCCAACCGCATGATTACGATCATCATGACGGGTGGCTCGATCCTGCGGTCCGTGCAGAAGGGCCCCGACAATGCCGCCGATTTCAATATCCCCTATGTCGAGGCGATCCGCGAAAAGATCGGTCACCGGGTGCCCATTGTGATGATTACCGAAACCCAGTCGATGGAGCGGCTGCGGCGCATGAAGGAAGCCGGCATCACGACGCACAACGCCAACCTCGAAGTCTGGGATCGCAACCTGTTCAAGACCATCGCACCGGGCAAGGAGAAACACGTGGGTTACGACAACTGGGTGCGCGGCCTGCTCGACTCGGTCGAGATCTTTGGCGAAGGCCGGGTCAGTCCCAACATGGTGTCGGGCATCGAAATGGCCAGGCCGTGGGGCTTCGATAACGTCAAGGAAGCAGTCGCCTCGGCCGCCGAGGGTTTTGAATACCTGATGTCACGCGGTGTCATCCCGCATCTCGATACCTGGTGTATTGAGCCCGGCACTGGCCTTGCCGACAATCCACCGATATCGCTCGATTTCCTGCTGCAGGCCGATATTGCCTGGTACGAAACGTGGCGCAAACACAAGCTGCCGCCGTTCGAAGGTTATGGACCGATGGGATCGCCAGGCGTTGCAGTCTACGGCAACACAGGCTCGGTCGACATGGGCGGTTGAGGGAGGCTCAGAAAATGTTGTTTGCCTTTATCTGTTTCGACAAACCCGGCAAGGCAGAGTTGCGACAACGCATTCGGGCCGAGCATATCGAGTACATGATCGCGGCACTTGACCGGACGGCATTTGGCGGGCCTTTGCAGGAAGACGACGGCGAGACCACGATCGGCAGTATTTTCGCCATCGATTTCGAGGATCGCGCCGCCGCGGAAGCTTTTATCGCCGATGAGCCCTACACCAGATCCGGACTTTTTGAACCACCGCAGATCTATCCCTGGGTCCAGATGGCGCCCGAGCCTGAACCGGGATCGCTGCAGCGCGAACTTGAACGCCAGCGTGAGATGGCCGGGGCGGTCTAGCTGAAGCGTCAGGCAGGCAGACCGGCTTTCTCGAGACCGCCATAAAACCGGTCGAACCAGGTTGAGGTTTGATAGGGTAACGTCGTACGTATGCGGGCCGCATCAAAGTCGGGATTGATCTCCATCAACTTCTGCCAGACTTCGCGGGCTTCATCAAGGCGACCGGTCGCGCCATACAAGGCCGCGAGATAAGCGTGAGTGGTATCGGATTTTGGCGAGTAGAACAGCCGGCGTTTGAAGTTCGCTTCGGCGTCATCATCGCGCCCCAAAGCAAACTGGGCGCGCCCCAACAGCAGCAGTGACAAATCAAAATGCGGGTCGTGCCGGTAGGCCTGCTGAAACAAATCCTCCGCCATTTCGTGCTCGCCCTGGAAATCATAAACCTGTCCGAGCGCCCCCAATCCGTCATATGAGTTTGGTTTGAGTTCAATGCTTCGTCTGGCCGAGATTTCTGCTTCAGCCAGTTGACCGCGCCAGATCTGACTCAAAGCCAGAGCAAAAAAGCTGGTGCCGTCGTTTGGGTCGATTTCGCAGGCTCGTTGTGCCATGGCCAGGGCCTGGTCGGGTGTCTCCTCGGTCCAGTCATTCCAGCGATTGAGATAATTGGCATTCAGCACAAGCGAGAGCATGGCGTAGGCAGAGGCGAAATCCGGATCAATCTCAATTGCCCGTTCCAGCAACTTGCGCGCTTCGGACATTGCCTCCGGCGCAAATCCGATAATTAATCGACGGGCTCGGTAGAAGTAATCAAATGCTTCGGGATTGACCTTGCGCCGACCTTCGCGCCCGACCTCTTCGGCCGGCGTCAGTTCGACCTGCAGGGCCGATACTATTTCGCGGGTGACTTCATCCTGAACGGCAAAAATATCCTCAAGGTCGCGGTCATAGCGCTCAGCCCAAAGATGGCCGCCGTCACTGCCCTCAATCAACTGGGCTGTTATCCGCACCCGGTTGCCCGCCTTGCGCACGCTGCCTTCCAGCACAAATCGCACGCCGAGTTCGCGACAGACCTGGCGAATGTCCGGGCTTTGTCCCTTGTAGGCAAACGAGGAATTACGCGCGATGACGAACAGGCCGGACGCCTTCGACAAATCGGTAATGATGTCTTCGGTCATACCGTCGGCAAAGTATTCCTGCTCGACATCGCCCGACATGTTATCGAACGGCAGCACGGCAATCGACGGTTTGTCGGGCAGGGCAAAAACTTCGGCCTCTGGTTCAGCCCCGGTCTTGCCCGGGCCGACATCTCCGAGGCCGACGCTGTAGACCCGAACAGGTGCCGAGACATGCTTGACCTCGTGCTCGCCCATATCCTCGTATGGATGGTCGAGGCGATTGCGGACCTGTTCATGGACACTGGCCGAAATAAAAATACCGCCGGGCGTGGCAAGGGATTCAATACGGGCGGCGATGTTGACACCTTCACCATGAATATCTTCACCGTCATCGATGATATCGCCGAGATGGATGCCCATGCGAAAATCGAGTGATCCCGCTGTCAGCGCCTGCTGCATTTCGACAGCACACTGCACGGCGTCCTGAACGGTCGAAAACTCGGTCAGGAACCCATCGCCCGTGTGTTTGACGATACGCCCGTTGTGACGGGCGATCCCGGGGTCAATAATTTCACGGCGCGCAAGCTGCCACGCGGCAACCGTGCCTTCGGAGTCCTGCTCCATCAACCGGGTATAACCAACAACATCCGCCGCGAGAATCGCGGATAGACGTTTTGGATTACCACCACTGTTCATGAAAAACTCCCCTGGACCGAAGTCGGGAGTTTAATAAATTCATCGCGATGGCACGACTCAAAATCGCAAATATTTTTCAACCAATACTTCTGCAGCACTATTTTGCCTGTCTTCTTGTAAAATCTATTTTTCCGGTAATCCAGCCTTGATCAAAATATCCCCATAGAGATTTTCAATAGCCGCCCCACCAAAATTGATGACAGTTGCCCAGGTCACACCAGGAAACGCCAATAACGTCTTCGCCACAATATCGCGAGCCCCTTGCTGATCGCCAAGTTGCCAGGTGCAGGCGGCCAGGCCAAACGGAATCCAGAAAAGGGCATTCGGGATTTGACTGGCACGCTGATAATATTCCAGTGAGGCCTGATACTCGCCCTTATTGAAATGGATCATCCCCTTCAGATTCAGGAACGGCCATAACATTGGATCGTTGGGGCTCAGGCGTATCGCCATATCGGCGGCGTCCATGCTTTCTGCGGGATCCCAGTTTTCCTGGTTCCGGGAACTCAATCGCGCAAACAAGAGCGACATCCCATAACCATAGTAAGCGGCGGCAAAACTCGGGTTGAGGTCGATTGCGCGATGATACTGCTGTGCAGCCTCCTCATATCGATGGTCAACTGTCAGGATGAAGCCATAGGCGACGTAACCAAGTGGGTCCCGGTCATTCAAATCGATGGCCCGCAGGGCATCTGAAATCCCGGCTGCGACTGTAGCATCACGATCATCGGTCAGGTTGATCATGATCTCGACATAGCCCGTCCAGGCCCTGTGGGCATATGCGGCGGCGAGGCCCGCATCGTGCCCAATTGCCTGATCGAAATATTCATGCGCTTTTTTGATCTCGTCCGGGCTGAAACGCCAGCGATGGTAAAGCCCGCGCTGCAAGAGCTCCCAGGCCGTCATGTTTTCGGTCGGTTTGTCGCGCCCGCGTTCTCGCTCGTGGTGCGCCAGCTCCGGTTCAATAATACCGACCAGGGTCTGTGTCATTTCGTCCTGCAGATCGAAGATGTCGTGAAGCTTGCGATCATAACGCTCGGCCCAGATATGCTCGTTGCTCGCCGCGTCAATCAGCTGGGCTGTAATGCGCACCCGTTCACCTGATCTGCGCAAGCTGCCCTCCAGCACATAACCGACGTTGAGTTCTCCGGCCACTTTGGGGATGTCGATGGCCTGCCCCTTGTAGACAAAGGTCGAGTTGCGCGCGATCACGGTCAACCAGCGGAACTTCGACAATTCGGTAATGATGTCTTCTGTCATGCCGTCGGCGAAATACTCCTGCTCCTCGTCGCCCGACATATTGTCGAACGGCAGAACAGCGATGGCTGGGCGAACGCCTGGGTCACTGGCCACGACCAATGGCGACGATGCGGCCGGAACGCCCACGGCGAAAACCCGAACCGGGGCCGAGACATGTTTGACTTCATGCTCGCCGCGATCCTCGAAGTGATAATCCAGCCGGTTGCGCACCTGGTCATAGGCACCGCCCGAAATCATGATGCCGCCGGGATCCGCCAGCGCCTCGATACGTGCAGCAATGTTGACACCTTCACCGTGGATGTCTTCACCGTCATCAATGATGTCACCAAGATTGACGCCGATACGGAATTCGAGCGGGCCATCCGCCAGTCCGCCCTGCAAGGTCACCGCACATTCAACAGCCGACTGAACGGTCGAAAACTCTGCCAGGAAACCGTCTCCCGTGTGTTTGACGATACGCCCGGCATGGTTGGTGATGGTCGGGTCAATGACGTCGGCGCGAGCCGATTTCCAGGCGACAACAGTGCCTTCCGTGTCCTGTTCCATCAGTCGGGTATATCCAACGACATCCGCCGCCAAAACTGCCACCAGTCGCCTGTCTTTACCCGTCATGAGTCAAAGCTTTCAAGTGGTACGGCTGAAAACAAGTCCAGAAAAGCGGGGTAGCCGATTGACATATTGGTGATCGTAGTGAGTCCAGCTCCCCCCGGAGCCGGGAAACTCTACCGCACAACGCAAGCAAGCGCCATTATCGCGAAACGACGAATTCCAGCTATCGCTGGCGGATGAATTCCAGCAGATCAGGTCCCAGCGATTCGTCTTTGGTATTGAAGTGCCGGGTGATTGAAATGTGGTTGTGGCCGATCACCTGCTTGACCGTCGGCAACATTTTGTCGCGCTTGTACAACGCCTCGATCAGGACCATGTTCTGGCGCTGGATCAACGGCATGTCGAATTCTGCGTACGCAATAAACACCGGAATTTTTCGGCCATAGACGTTGCGGATCGACGACATGTCTTCGTGTTTTGAAATGTCGGCACCAAAATAGGCGAGTTCCCCCGAATGCGATAATTTTTTGCCGTCGCGATCCAGATTAAGACCGAGATCGTAGCTCGGACCGGAGACCAGGATGGCACCGGCGACACCATCGTTATTGATGTGGAAGCGTTCGAAAAAAACATAACTCGCGACATGCCCGGCACCGGCCGAGGCTCCCATCAGAAAAATCTTTTGCGCATTGCCACCGATGCGCCGGGCGTTCGACTTGATCCACTTGATCATGCTGACAATATCCCCGGCCCCCGACGGCCAGGTGTTTTTGGGCGCAAAGCGGTAGTTGGCCATAATGCCGACCACGCCGTGCCGCGCAAACCAGGTGCCGATGTTGGCCTGGCGTTTCTTGTCGCCACGGACATATCCGCCGCCGTGCAGGTAAACGACAATCGGCGAGCCGCGCTTCACCCGGGCTTGTGGCTGGTAAACATCAAGCCGGTTGCGTGCATCGGGACCATACGACTGGTCCAGTGTGACTTTGACTCCGGTCTTTGGTGCCGCCGCCAATAACGGCGTATACAATTTGAACGTGGTGATGACGATATCCCGGGTGAGCCTGGCCCCCATGGCCTTGATTTTGGCCCCGACTTCCGGCGGACTGGCCGACATCTGGGCCCTGGCGGGCGGCGACAGGATGCTGACCATCGCCAGCAGCGCAAAAAATGTCAGAAACCTGGTCATGCGTCAGCTACCTTTCGTCAATGCGTGCGACGCGATCTTGCGCATCAAAGTTGGCACGGCGTGTTGGTCAAAATCGCCGGGGTGGATCCACAGCCCGTCGAGCTCGCCCTCATAATCAGCCGCCCAGACGGCGACCTCGAGATGAAAGTGCGTGAAGGTGTGACCGATGCCACCGTCCCGTGGTTGCCAGTCCTGCTTGAGCGGCAAATGCTCAGTGACTTCCTGAGGTGGCCAGTTTTCTTCGCGCCACGGCGTTGAGGGGATTTCCAGCATGCCGCCGAGCAGACCGCGATCCGGTCGGCGGCGCATCAAGACGGTCCCATCGCTGCGTTGCAGCCAGAAGGCCACGGCGCGTCGGACCGGGCGGGCCTTCTTTGCCAGCCGACGCGGCAGCTCATCTGCAATACCTTTTTTCAGGCCCCGGCAATCCTGCTGTAAGGGACAAGCGGCGCAATTCGGATTGCGCGGCGTACAAACCGTGGCACCGAGATCCATCAGCGCCTGAGCGACGTCACCGGGCCGGTCCTGGTCGACAAATTGCTGGGCCAGCCGACGCAGTTCAGCCTTGCATTCGGGCATTGGCTTCTCAATGGCCTGCAGCCGGGCAACCACCCGCTCGACATTGCCATCGACCGGCACCACTGCACGATTGAAGGCGATTGAGGCCACGGCGGCAGCGGTATACGGGCCAACGCCCGGCAAGGCCCTCAGATCATCTTCTGTTTCCGGGAACGCGCCGCCGTGATCAGCGACGACGCCGGCACATTTGTGCAGGTTGCGGGCGCGGGCGTAGTAGCCGAGACCGGCCCATGCCGCCAGCACCTCGTCACGCTCGGCGGACGCGAGTTCCCCGACGGTCGGCCATTTGGCGAGGAATTTCTGAAAATAGGGCCCGACCGTGGCGACCGTGGTCTGCTGCAACATAATCTCGGACAGCCAGACATGATAAGGATCGGGCCGCTGTCCACGCAGCGCCCGCCACGGCATGGTTCGGGCGGCGATATCGTACCACGTCAACAGCCGGTCGATTCTCGCCTTAATTCGCGATTTGGTTAGAGCCTGGGCCATGTCGTCCATGATATCATGGTGATTGATATTCGCGCCCGGGAATTAATGGTATTCAACCCGCCATGACGACAGACGATCCCAAAGAGACGGAAGAGCCGGCCAAACGACGCTGGGGCAAGATGCGCGGCCTCGGCACGATTGTACCCTCGGTGACCAAAACAGCACTTGATAAACGCGGCTTCGTCCAGGGCGAAGTGATCGGGCGCTGGCGCGAAATTATCGGTGAACGTCTGGCCGCTTACACCAGTCCGGAAAAACTGACATTTCCGCGCGGTGAACGCAGCGGGGCAACGCTTTATGTTCGGGTCTCGCCTGGGCTTGCGGTGGAAATTCAGCACGATCAGCCGCGCATTCTCGAGCGCATCAACGCCTACTTCGGCTACAGCGCGGTGGCCCGGCTGAAGCTGGTGCAAGCGCCGGTCCCACCGAAGCCACAGGGCGTGCAGCCCCAACCCCGCACCCTGGCCGACAGTGAGATTAACAGCATTCAGAAAGAGGTCGCCGGGACGCAGGATCCGGAACTGCGCGCTGCCCTCGAACAATTTGGTCGCAGCGTGCAAGCTGCACCGCCTAAAAAGCGTAAATAAACGAGGCGATTTCGCGCCACAATTTGGTCAAGATTTGGCGTCAGGTTTCAATCGTCCCATTGAATCAAGGACTTGCATGGGCTCGACAGTTTTGCTTGTGGAGTCTCGACTGAAAACATAAACTCCCACAATATCTTGTGGGTTGGAGGGTACCTTGACGCTATCGAATGTGTCACAGCGGTCGCGTTTCGCGATCAGACGTAAGCTTGTTTCCGGTATTGCGGCGGCCTTTCTGGGGCTGCCGGCCCTGCTGGCGGGCGGCAAATCCGCACGCGCCGAAGCGCTGGCGGCCGAGACCGATATGATCCTTGGCAATCCCGACGCCAGGATCACAGTCGTCGAGTATGCCTCGATGACCTGCCCGCATTGCGCCAAGTTCCATACCGATGCCATGCCGGCGATCAAAAAAGCCTACCTCGATACCGGCAAGATCAAGTTTGTCTTCCGCGAATTCCCGCTCGATCGGGCAGCGTTCTGGGGCTCGATCCTCGCGCGCTGTTCGGGCAAGGACCGCTTTTTTGGCTTCATCGATTTGATGTTCAAACGTCAGAGCGTCTGGGCCTCCGGAGGCGATCCGATGCAGGAATTGATCAAGCTTGGGTCTCTCGGCGGTGTTGGTGAAGCCGAGTTCAAGGCCTGCCTGGCCGACAAGAAGCTCGGCGACGGCATTTTGCAAACCCGCCAGACAGGCAGCAAAAAATACGAAATCAACGCCACACCGGGGTTTTTGATCAACGGTAAAAAAGCCGAGGGTGTCTACGATTACAAGACTCTCGCCGCCGTCATTGACCCAATGCTCCGCTAGGGGAACATTTAAGTGCAGTTTACGCGTCTCAAACTTTCCGGTTTCAAGTCTTTTGTCGATCCGACGGAGCTGTTGATCGAGCCTGGCCTTACCGGTGTCGTCGGCCCCAACGGTTGCGGCAAATCGAACCTGATTGAGGCGATCCGCTGGGTCATGGGGGAAACCTCGGCCAAAAAGATGCGCGGCGGCGCAATGGATGACGTGATCTTCAGCGGCACCAGCATGCGCCCGGCGCGTAATCTGGCCGAAGTCACACTGGCGCTCGACAATTCCGGGCGCGCAGCACCCTCCGCCTGGAACGAAGCCGACGAGATCGAAGTGACGCGCCGCATCGAGCGTGAAAGTGGCTCGACCTATCTGATCAATGGCAATGAAGTCCGGGCCCGTGATGTGCAATTGCTGTTCGCGGATCTGGCGACCGGTGCGCATTCAACGGCTTTGGTGAGCCAGGGCCAGATCGGTGCGCTGATCAACGCCAAACCGATCCAGCGCCGCCATGTTCTGGAAGAAGCTGCCGGCATAACCGGATTGCATTCGCGCCGCCATGAAGCCGAACTGCGTTTGCGGGCGGCGGAATCGAACATGGAGCGTCTGGAAGATGTCGTGCTGGCGATGGAAGGCCAGTTGCAGGGCCTGAAGCGCCAGGCCCGCCAGGCGACGCGCTATCGCAATATTTCAGGCCATATTCGCAAATCGGAAGCCACACAGCTGCACTTGCGTTATGTCGAGGCCGAAACGGCAGCGACCAAAGCCGCCGAGGATCTGAAAACAGCCGAGACCCGTGTCGCCGAGATTACCCGGGTTGCTGCAGCCGCGACCAACGCCCACGAACAGATCGCTGAAAAACTCCCGCCCTTGCGTCAGTCGGAGGCCGAATGTGCTGCGGCGCTCCACCGTTTGACGCTGGCCCGCGAAGGCCTCGATGCCGAAGAAGCCCGCGCCCGGGAAAATCAGGCCCGGCTGGAAGACCGGCTGGCCCAGATCGGCGGCGACATGGCACGCGAGGAAGAACAGGTTCGCGAGGCCGACAGCCAGGTTGCGCGCATCACAGGCGAACGGCGCGATCTGGAAAGTGCCCGCGAGAATGAAGTCGAGCAGGGCGAAGCGGCTCAGGCCCGGGTGGCCGAAACGCTGGAAACCCTGACGGCCAGGGAAGGCGATCTGGATGACGCAGGCACAAAGGCAGCGGAAGAAGAAGCCCGCCGCAATGCCCTCGCCGGTGAGATTGAAAACGCCCGGCGCCGCCTTGCCCGCTTGACCGAACGACGAGATCAGATCGCTGCCGAGCGCGAGCGCCTCGAAGAACAGGCTGCCGCCGAAGGTGAACCCGAAGTCACAGACTCCGCCATCGAGGCAGCAGCGCAAGCGGCAAGCGATGCCCACGATGCCGTCGAAGTCGCCGAGAAGGCACGCTCCGATGCGCAGGTGCTGGAAGCCGAGGCCCGCGATCTTCTGCAGACACTGGAAAAGGAACTCGGTCGGGTCGGCGGTGAAGAGACTGCCCTGACGCGGTTGCTGGACGGCGACAAGGACGAGTTGTGGCCGCCGCTGATTGATGGCCTTAACGTCGAAGCCGGATACGAAGCCGCCTTGGGTGCGGCTCTTGGCGAAGATCTCGATGTGCCGTCTGATGTCGGCGCACCGGTTCACTGGCGGGCATTGCCGCCATATGACAGTGCCGCTGCATTGCCCGAAGGCTGTGAGCCCTTAAGCAAATACGTCAAGGGGCCGGACGCCCTGACGCGCCGGCTGTCGCAGATCGCCGTGCTGGCGGCCGGCACAAAAGGCTCGGAAATTTCGCCCAAACTGGCGCAAGGCCAGCGTCTGGTCAGCCTTGAGGGTGATCTCTGGCGCTGGGATGGTTTCACGGCAACGGCAGGCGCGCCGACCCCGGCAGCCCTGCGCCTCGCCCAACGTAATCGCCTTGAAGATCTGGCACGGGAACGCGCCGATTTCGAAGCCCGTGTCGACAGTGCCCGGACGAAATTCGAAACCGCCGCAGAAGCTGCAAAAGAAGTTGTTACCGCGGAGCAGGCGTCACGCGAAAAAGCCCGGGCCGGTGACAACGCCGTTCGCCAGATGCAGGAAACCCACGCCCGCGCCGTCGCCGCCCGCACCCAGCGCGAAGCCCGTCTTTCGGGTCTGGCCGAAAGCCTCGCCGAAACTACGGCCGACATGGAGGAAGGCCAGACGGCTGAACGCCAGGCGACTGATGCCTTGTCGCAGATGCCGCCGGTCGAAGTGGCGCTAACGGCGCTCGCCGCTTTGCGCGAAGACGTCGGTGTCTTGCGGCGCAGTCATTCGGAAGCGACCAACGCCCGCGACCTGCTGATCGCCGAAGCACGGGGCCGGGCCCGGCGTCTCGAAGCGATTGACCTTGAAAACCAGGCCTGGCAAAGCCGCAAGACCTCGGCTGCCGATCAGATCGAACAACTGGGCCAGCGCCGGGACGAATCGAGTGCCGAACTGGCGCTTGCGGTCGCGGTCCCAAAAGAAATCGCCGAACGCAGGGTCGCCTTGCTCGATCATATTGCGACGGCTGAAGTCGCGCGCAACGAAGCAGCGGATGCCCTGGCGACGACTGAAGCCGCACTTGCAGCCTGCGAAAAAGAAGCCCGCGAGGCCAGCGAAGCGCTGTCGACGTCGCGCGAGGATCGTGTGCGTGTCGAGGCCCGGGTCGCCCAGTCAGCCCAGAGTATGGAGGAAGTCACCAGCCGGATGCTTGAAGTGCTGGAATGCACCCCGGCCCAGGCGCCCGAAATCGCTGAACTTAAGGAAGGCGACGATTTGCCGGACCGCGAGAGCGTTGATCACAGGCTTGAACGCCTGAAGCGTGAGCGCGACAATATGGGCCCGGTCAACTTGCGGGCCGAGGCCGAGGCAACCGAGCTTACCGAGCAGATCACCACCATGGTGGCGGAGCGCACCGATCTCGAAGAAGCCATCGCCCGCCTGCGTCAGGGTATTAACAGCCTCAACAAGGAAGGCCGCGAGCGTTTGCTGGCCGCCTTCAAGGAAGTCGATGCCCATTTCCGCAAACTGTTCGTCACACTGTTTGGTGGCGGCGAAGCGCACCTGACGCTGACAGAGTCCGATGATCCGCTGGAAGCCGGCCTTGAAATCATGGCCAGCCCGCCGGGCAAACGCATGCAGTCGATGTCACTGCTGTCGGGTGGCGAGCAGGCGCTGACGGCGGTCTCGCTGCTGTTCTCGGTGTTTTTGACCAATCCGGCACCGATTTGTGTGCTCGATGAGGTCGACGCACCGCTGGATGACGCCAATGTTGAGCGTTTCCTCCGGCTGGTCGAGGAAATTGCCACCAATGCCGGTACACGTTTCCTGATCATCACCCATAATCCGATCTCGATGGCCGGGATGGAACGGCTTTTCGGCGTTACCATGGGCGAGCGCGGCGTCAGTCAGTTGGTGTCGGTTGATTTGAGCCAGGCCGAGACCCTGCGCGAGTCTGCCTGAGAACCCGAATTTTCTGATTTAATTATTTAAAATCAACAGTTTAACCCATCAGGATTGTGGGTTGACTTCGCTCGGGCCAATCCCTATTGTTCACGCGGTTTTGACCGGCCCAAAGGGATGCTCCAGGCATCGCTGCAGGCCCTTCACCCGCCCTCAAGTGCCTGTCATTCGGGGGTGTTGTTCCATTCGGGCTATCGGACGTGAAATATGACCGAAGAGGACCCGAAGCCCTCCCTGGAGGAGCTGGACGCCCGTTTAGCGGCTGCCCGCCTCAAGGAAGATCAGCGGCTTGACCGGGAAACCGGCGACGACGGAGCCGGGTCGAGTATGGGCATGGCGATGCGGATTGCGGTTGAGATGATCTCGGCCCTGATTGTCAGCGGAACCATCGGATGGTTCCTCGACCAGTGGCTGGACACCCGGCCGTGGTTGATGTTGGTGATGTTGGTCCTGGGCAGCGCTACGGGGCTGTGGAATACATATCGTTCGGCGATGCGGATGCAAGATGAGCAGATGCAACGCAAACTGAACGATGATGACTAATTGGCGGGAATTCATTCCCCGATTTGAGGAGTAAAACGAGTTGGCCGAAGAACATAGCCCTCTCGCGCAGTTTGAAATCAAACGCCTGGTCGATATTGATATCGCCGGTATTGATGCGTCGTTTACAAACTCATCCATGTGGATGGTGATCTCGATTGTCGCGATCACCGCCATGTTGACACTAAGCATGCGCGGCCGCGCCATGGTGCCGGGCCGCTGGCAATCGATCTCCGAACTGAGCTACGAATTCATCGCCAACATGTTGCGCGACAACGTGGGCTCCGAGGGGCGCAAATATTTCCCCTTCGTCTTTACCCTTTTCATGTTCATCCTGTTCGCCAACGTCCTCGGCCTGATCCCCTACTCCTTCACCTCGACCAGCCACATCATCGTCACTTTCTCGATGGCTATTGTTGTGTTTCTCGGCGTTACGGTGATTGGCATCGTCCGGCACAAGGGCAAATTCCTCAGCCTGTTCGTGCCGTCAGGCGTACCCATCTTTCTGATGCCGCTGCTGATCCCGATTGAAATCATCTCCTACCTGACGCGCCCTGTATCCTTAAGCCTGCGACTGTTTGCCAACATGATGGCCGGACATACGCTGCTCAAGGTCTTCGGTGGCTTTGTCGTCGCACTTGGCATGTTCGGCATTGCACCGCTGGTGTTTATTGTCGCGCTCTATGGCCTTGAACTCATCGTCGCCTTTCTTCAGGCATACGTTTTCACCATTCTGACCTGCCTCTATCTGAATGATGCCGTTCACCTGCATCACTAGGATCGTTTCCGCAGCCGGAATTTCAGTTACAACCCGCTCTCGTTTTTTAACATAAGGAACCATGGAAATGGATTTGGAAGCCGCAAAGCAAATCGGTGCAGGCCTCGCAACAATTGGTCTCGCCGGCGTCGGCGTTGGTATTGGTAGCATTTTCGCTGCCTACATCTCAGCTGGTATTCGCAACCCCGCCGCTGCACCGAAAATGTTCGGTACGGTTATGCTGGGCTTTGCGCTCACCGAGGCGATCGCGCTTTTCGCCCTGCTGATCGCCTTCCTGATCCTGTTCGCCTAGGACGGTTTCGCGCTTGCCGGCAGCGCCCGAACGGGCGGGTCGGCCAGTGCAACGTTTTATCGAACAGATCAAGTCCGGCCTGGTTTTCGAACCGGGCCGTCCGCGTCAGGGAAAGAACCGATGCCTCAATTAAACCTCGTTGATTTTTCACCGCAAATCATCTGGCTGGTGATCACCTTCGCAGCACTTTATTTTGTGATGTGGAAGGTCGCCCTGCCCCGGATCGGTGACGTTCTGGAAGAACGCCAGGAGCGGATTTCCGACGACCGTGACAAGGCTGAAGGTCTGCGTGGTGAAGCCGATGAGGCCATCCAGGCTTACGAGACAGCCCTGACGAACGCACGGGCCGAGGCACACGAGACCGCCCAGAAGACGCGCGAGGAACTCAACGCTGTTGCCGAGAGCAAACGCGCCGAAGTCGAGGCCAGACTGGCCACGGAATCGGGTGTGGCGGATGAGCGCATTGCCGCCGCCCGCGCCGAGGCATTGGGACACATTCGTACCGTCGCCAGTGACACGGCAAAATCGATTACATCCCGCCTCATTGGTCTGGATGCTTCGGAAGCCGCATTGCAATCCGCTGTCGACGCAGCGCTGGCAGGGGATAAATAATGTTACAGGATCCCGCATTCTGGGTTGCCGTTGCCTTTGTTGCCTTTGTCGGCGTTATGTTCAAGTTCGCTTACGGTAAAATCGTCGGCAGCCTTGATGACCGCGCCGCCGGCATCAAGAAAGAACTCGAGGAAGCCCTCAAGCTCCGCGAAGACGCGCAAGCCCTGCTGGCCAGCTATCAGCGCAAGCAGCGCGATGCGCTGGCGGAAGCCGATGACATCATTGCCCAGGCCAAAGTCGAGGCTGAACGCATGGCCGTCGACGCCGAAAAGGCTCTGGAAGAAGACATCAAACGCCGCACCGAGCAGGCCGTTGAAAAAATCGCGCAGGCAGAAGCCCAGGTCGTCCAGGAAGTTCGCAACACGTCCATCGATGTGGCCGTCAAGGCCGCGGGCCAGTTGATCGCCGACAACGTCGACGAGACCAAAGCCGCCAGCCTGATTGACGCCTCAATCGCCGATATCGAAGGCAAGCTGCACTAGTTGTTCCGGATCATGTCGACTGGAAAACCCTGCCTCTACGGCGGGGTTTTTTTGTGTCTTAGCCCTCGCCTTCAGGGGCAGGCAATTTCTTCGGTCCCAACATTTTAAACACCCGGCCGTCAATGGTGAGCAGGCCGAGGGCGATGATGGCCATGCCGAGCAGGTGAGCGGGCAGCAGGACTTCACTGAGGAAGATTGTGCCGAGAAGAATGGCGCTGACGGGCACCAGCAACGTTACAAGCAATACGTTGGTCGCTCCGGCCACGGCAAGGATGTGGAAGTAAATGATGTAGGCCAGCGAAGTGCAGATAACGGCTATGCCGACGATGGAGCCGATGACCTCGAGGCTCGGCACGGGCAAGGTCCAGGGCTGGTCGACAATCAGCACAATGGGGATCAGCATCAATGATGAACTCACAAGCTGGCCGCTTGCCGCCACCGGGGCTGCGACACTGCGCAAGCGGCGGCCAAAGATTCCGGCCAGGGCGTACGAACAGGCCGCCGCGAGGACTGCAGCTTGGCCGATGATGTTGTCGGCGGCCCCCGCCAGTAAATCAGTGCCCATCATCAGCGCGACCCCGACCAGACCGCAGCCGACACCAATCAGGCGGCCGATTGAAAGTTTTTCATCTGTCGTCATGAAATGAGCGAGCAGAACAGTGAAAATCGGCGTCGTCGCGTTGAGGATTGACGCGAGGCCGCTGGTAATCTGGGTCTGGCCAAAAAATATCAGGCTGAACGGGATGACATTGTTGATCAGCCCCATGACGGCGAAGGCTCCCCACAACCGCAGGTTCGCCGGCATGCGCCGGCCGCTGGCGTAGACAAAGATCAGCAGGGCGATGGCGGCGATACCGACGCGGCCAAGTGCAACACTAAACGGCGGCAGTTCACGTACGGCGACCTGGCCGAAGAAAAAGGCACCGCCCCAGATCAGCGCCAGCAAAAACAGCAGCCCCCAGGTCTGCAGGCTCATCGTTTTAGAGGTTTTTTGCACGGTATCTGCTGACATCGTCCTGCCCATAAAAAGTCTTCGTCACATCCGGGCCGACAATAGCCGTGACGCATGCACAGCGCATTCCGATTCTTGCGGTTCGGAAAGCCTATTCGGCTGCTTCTGCCGTTTCTGTTTCGGGACGCCAGCGCAGAACAGGCGAACGTGCCGCCCGGGTTTCGTCCAGACGCTTGCGCGGGGCCAGTTTGGGTGCATCGGTGAAACGTTCAACATCACCGGCGCTGGCCGAGGCGGCCAGATCCCGCATGGTATCAATAAACTCATCGAGACTGGCCTTGCTTTCACTTTCGGTCGGTTCGATCAGCATGGCACCATGGACGACCAGCGGGAAGTAGATCGTCATGGGATGAAAGCCTTCATCGATCATCGCCTTGGCGAAATCGAGGGTTGTCACACCACTGTCCTTGAGGAATTCCTCATCAAACAGCGCCTCATGCATGCAATAACCTTCAAACGACGGCGACATGACGTCCTTGAGCGAGGCCAGCACGTAATTGGCGGACAGCACGGCGTCCTCAGAGACCTGCTGCAATCCGTCGGCCCCGTGGCTCATCATGTAGGCCAGGGCGCGCACAAACATGCCCATCTGGCCGTGGAAGGTCTTGAGGCGACCAATCGATCCGGCGGCATCGCCAGTTGCCGTCTCGTGCAGATCAAAGCCCTTGTCAGTGTGGACAATCCACGGCACCGGCGCGTGAGCCGTCAGGGCTTCTGACAGAACCACCGGCCCGGCACCCGGACCACCGCCGCCGTGCGGTGTCGAGAAGGTCTTGTGCAGGTTGATGTGCATGGCATCAACGCCGAGATCACCGACGCGCACGCGCCCCATAACGGCGTTGAGGTTGGCCCCATCGCAGTAAAAATATCCGCCGACCGAATGAATAGCCTCGGCCACTTCCATGACCTCGTCTTCGAACAGGCCGCAGGTATTGGGATTGGTCAACATGACGGCGGCAACATCGGGTCCGAGTTTTTCCTTGAGCGCCGCCAGATCAACCCGGCCACGCGCGTTGGCCGGAATACTCTCGATCTTGTAGCCGCACATCGAAGCCGTGGCCGGATTGGTGCCATGCGCCGATTCCGGCACCAGCACGCGGCTGCGGGCATCGCCATCTGCCGTCAGCTTGGCCCTGATGGCCATCAAGCCACAGAGCTCGCCATGGGCACCGGCGGCCGGTGACATCGCCACTGACGGCATGCCGGTGATGGTCTTCAGCCAGTGCGCCAGTGTGTCGATCAATTCAATACCACCCTGCACAGTGGCGGTCGGCTGCATCGGGTGAATGTCGGCAAAACCCGGCAAGCGGGCCAGCTTTTCATTGAGCCTCGGGTTATGTTTCATGGTGCACGAGCCGAGCGGATAAATACCGGAATCAATCGCATAGTTATTGCGGCTGAGGCGGACGTAGTGGCGCACGACTTCGGGCTCGGACAAACCGGGTAATCCGATGTCGTCGCGCATCAGACCGTCCAGTCTTGAGTCCGTGTTGTCGAGTGCCGGCAGATCAACGCCGCATTGTCCCTCGCGACCCAGTTCGAAAATCAGGGCCTCTTCCTTATCCAGACCGCGATGTCCTGTATAGGTCTGGCTGGTGCCGCTCTCGGATGTGGTTGCCTCGTTGGGCCGGGTCTGGCGACCCTGGCTGTTCATGCTCTGGCGGCTCATGACAACACCTCCCGCAAGGCTTTGGCGAAGGCGGTGACATCGTCCATGGTATTGGTCTCCGTTGCCGTCACCAGCAGATGATTTTCGATATCTTCGCGCTCAGGGAACAAGCGGCTCAGCGGTACACCACCCAGCACATCATGTTCGAGCAAGGCATCAACGACTTCAGCCGCAGGTCGCGGCAGGCGAACGGTAAATTCATTAAAGAACGTCTCGGTCTCTTCCTCGACACCGGGCACGGCGATCAACGCATTGGACAGTTTGACGGCCATCTGGTGATTGAGCTGGGCCAGGCGCTTGAAGCCGTCCTCCCCCAGCAAGGACAAATGAATACTGAAGGCCAGCGAACACAGACCGGCGTTGGTGCAGATATTGCTCGTGGCCTTTTCGCGGCGGATATGCTGCTCGCGCGCCGACAGCGTCAGGACATAGCCGCGCCGGCCATCACCATCGACGGTCTCGCCACAAAGACGTCCCGGCATCTGGCGGACATATTTTTCGCGCGCCGCAAACAGTCCGAGATAGGGCCCGCCATAATTCAGGCCGTTGCCGATGCCCTGGCCTTCGACAACAACAATGTCGGCCCCCATGGCACCCGGTGACTTGATCGCGCCGAGCGAGACAACCTCGGTGACGACAACGATCATCAGGGCTCCGGCACTGTGACAGGCTTCGGCCAGCGGCGTCAGATCACGCACCCGGCCGAAGACGTCGGGGTTCTGGACAACGACGCAGGCCATGGTCTCGTCGACTTCGGGCAAGGGCTCGACACTGCTCATCTCGAGATCGATAAACTGCGCTGTCGTCAAAACGGTATCGCGGTAGTGCGGATGCAGATTGCCCGACATGACGATCTTTTTACGCCGCGTCACCCGTGCCGCCATCATGACGGCTTCGGCGCAAGCCGTGGCTCCGTCGTACATCGAGGCGTTGGCGACATCCATGCCGGTGATCAGGGCGACCTGGGTCTGGAATTCAAACAGGACCTGCAAGGTGCCCTGACTGATTTCCGGCTGATACGGCGTGTAGGCTGTCAGGAATTCGCTGCGCTGGATAAGGTGATCGACCGAAGCCGGGACATGGTGGCGATAGGCCCCGGCGCCGACAAAAAACGGCCCGTCCCCTGCCGCCCGGTTCTTGGCGCTGAGTTTACCAAGGGCGCGTTCGACCTCAATCTCACCCTGGGCCAGCGGCAAATCGAGCAAGCCTTCCAGCCGTGCCGATGGGGGGATGACCTCAAACAGATCATCAATGCTGTCGGCACCGATGCGCCCCAGCATGTCATTGCGATCAACATCACCCAGCGGCAGATAGCGCATTAGCCCAGTCCTTCAACAAATTCGGCGTACCCGTCGGCGTCCATCAGGCCATCGAGCTCACCCGCGTCGGCGAGATTTATCTTGTAGAGCCAGCCGCCGCCCTCGGCGTCGCTGTTGACCAGCTCAGGCGTTTCGTTCAGCGCCGCATTGGCTTCAACAATGTCACCGGAAACCGGCGAATAAATCTCGCTCGCGGCCTTGACTGATTCGACAACCGCGACTTCGGCACCTTTTTCGACGGTGGCCCCCGCTTCCGGCAGTTCGATAAAGACGATGTCGCCCAGTTGATCCTGGGCGTAGTTGGAGATCCCGACCGTGCCGGTATTGCCGTCGACTTCGACCCACTCGTGTTCTTCACTGTATTTGGTGCTGCTCATTTGATGTATCCCCTCTTGAAAAAACTGATTTGCTAAAGACTATTTGACGTAGCGGTGCGGCACGAAAGGCATTTTGACAACGGTGGCCGGGTGCGATTTCCCCCGCACCACAACATTGAGTTCAGTATCGACCTTGTTGTAGCCCATCTCGACATATCCCATGATGACCGGGCCATCGGCAGTGGCTCCGAAACCGCCGCTTGTCACCGCACCGATTACCTTGCCGTCGCTGTCGGCAATTTCGCTGCCCTCCCGTGCCAGCACACGGCCTTCCGGTTTCAGGCCAATGCGTTTGCGCGAAACGCCGTCGCTGATTTGCCCGAGAATAATATCCGCACCCGGAAAGCCGCCGTCCTGACGCCGGCTTTTGCCGACGGTCCAGGTCAAACCGGCTTCAATCGGTGTGGTTGTTTCGTCGATGTCGTGACCATAGAGACAGAGCCCGGCTTCGAGACGCAGTGAATCCCGGGCACCCAGACCAATGGCCTCGACCTCGCTTTCTGCCAGCAAGGTTCGGGCGAGACCTTCGGCGTCGTCTTCATGGACGGAGATTTCAAAGCCGTCCTCGCCGGTATAGCCTGAGCGTGAGACAAAGCAGGGCGCGCCAGCGACCTCCATTGAAGCCGCCGACATGAAGCCGAGATCAGCCGAGGCCGGGGCATGGCGCGCGAGGACCTCGGCAGCGGACGGCCCCTGCAAGGCCAGCAGGGCGCGTTCCGCCAATACCTCAACTGCAGCCTCACCGAGGTGGGCCTTGAGGTGGGCGATGTCGGCATCCTTGCAGCCGGCATTGACGACAACAAACACATGATCATCACCCCGCGTGATCATCAAATCATCAAGAATGCCGCCCTGATCGTTGGTGAACATTGAATAACGCATGGCACCGGTTTCCAGCCCGGCGATATCGCCCGGCACCAGGGCTTCGAGGGCGGCGACAGGATCATCCCCCGTCAGGCGCACCTGACCCATGTGGGAGACATCAAACAGACCGGCCCCGGCCCTTGTGTGCTTGTGTTCACCAAGCACACCCAGCGGATATTGAACGGGCATGTCATAACCGGCGAACGGCACCATACGCGCGCCGAGTTCGCGGTGCAGGGCGTCCAGTGGTGTTGTCAGGAGAGTTTGCGGATCACTTGATGCGGTCACGATATTTTCCTCCGGCAGACACGAAAGCGGCTCAAAATCCGCCGTGCCCGGAGGATTTCTCCGGACGCACCGAACCCGAACCCCCTCTGTCACGGAACCTGAGAGATTGACCTCGCCAGCGACTTCCACGTGAAGTCAGGCGAAGCTTTCCCCTTCGGTGGAGCCAGAACAATCCTCGGCTCGCTTTCCAGAGTGCGAAATTCTTGCGGTCCCTGATGCCTGAGAGTTTCCGGGGTGGTTGCTCCTTCGGCGCCGGCAATATTTTGTTGCCAGTCTCTCCCGCAAGAACGGAAGTCTTGACCTTTCGGGCGCAACCCCGATCAGCGCGGCCATGATAGTCCCGGTGGTTGAAGAGTCAACTTTGTGACCGGTATATGTTACATAATGTCGCAGATATCCAACCGTGCTGCAGGAGCCCGCGATGAAACCGTTAGCCGAACATATGGCGTTTTATGCCGCCTATCACCGCGATGCCCGCAACCGCATGACACACTTCATCGGCGTTCCGGCGATTGCCTTCTCCATCCTGATCCCGATGAGCTGGGCGTCGTTTGACATCAGCGGCGTTGGTATTTCACTGGCGATGATCTTTACCGCCGCCGTCTTTGTGCTCTATTTCATGCTTGATGTGCCGCTGGCCATTGCCATGGTGCTGTTTTTTGTCCCTGTCCTCGCGGTCGCAGAATGGGTCGGTGGCATGGCATCGCAAACCGGCTGGTGGGTTTTTGGCCTCTTTTTTGTCGGCGGCTGGGTCTTTCAACTCGTCGGCCATGTATTTGAAGGCCGCAAACCGGCCCTGCTCGACAATCTCTTTCAAATTCTGATCGCGCCGATATTCCTGATGGCCGAAGCAGCCTTCGCCATGGGCTATCGCGGCACCTTGCACGACGAAGTCGAAGCGCTGGTGCCGCAACATGCACCGGGCGCCAGTGATGGCATCAGCGCGAGCACAGGTTAATCTACTTTATTTGCGACGATTATATTTGAGCTGATCTTCGGTAAGCTGGAAGCCAACGAGGATTTCCAGCGAGTTCGGCAGCACGTCGCCAATGATCGGAATGTTCTGCTCCGTCAGTTCCTCGACACCGGCGCGCCGGCGGCTGGCGGTAAAGGCAACGCGGGTATCAAAGGTTTCCTTGGCCAGCACGCGCCCCGTGGCATCTGTCACGGCGACAAAATAGGTGAAGTTGCCCTCGCCGCTTTTTGCCGCCGGCCCGCGTGTGGCGATCAGTTCAAACACGACTTCGGAAATCACCCTGCCTTCGAGAATCTTGCAGTTGGTTCGGATATTTCTGATTTCGGCCTCGAACATCACATCGATCAGATCGCGTCCCGCACCCGGCTTGAACTGTGTTGTGCGCTCGGCATCGCCCAGAATAGCGACCTGGGGACACTCAAGAATGTTTTGCTGATCTTCTTCGTCGCCAAACATCGTGCAGGCACCAAGCGTGCCAAGCACGGCGATGATTGTCAGGGGCTTGAGGACGTCTCGGGAGAAATTCAAAAAACTCACGCGATTGCGCCTATCCAGGAGAATTAATGCAGTTGCAGGGCAGACTGTAATTGACGGCATGCGGCGCGACAAGGTACGACGCTCAAGTAATTGCATCGCATGTTTAATATGCCGGTTATTCGGACTAGGATGGCCGCGCCCGTCAACTCGCTCAGGACCCCTTTGCGCAGACCGATTATGACCAAACCAAAGCTCGATATTATTCTGGCGGCCCCGCGTGGGTTTTGCGCCGGTGTTGACCGTGCCATCCAGATTGTCGAGAAGGCAATCGAGAAACATGGCGCGCCGGTCTATGTACGCCATGAAATCGTTCACAACAAATACGTTGTCGAGGATCTCGAGGCAAAAGGTGCCGTTTTTGTCGATGAACTGGACCAAATCCCGTCCGGGGCCGTTGTGGTCTTCTCTGCCCACGGTGTCGCCAAGGCAGTCCCGGCCGAAGCCGAGCGCCGGGAATTGTCATATCTTGATGCGACCTGCCCGCTGGTCAGCAAGGTCCACCGCGAGGCCGAACGCCACCATGCCGATGGCCGTGACGTCATCCTGATCGGCCATGCCGGGCATCCCGAAGTCATTGGCACCATGGGCCAGCTGCCCGAAGGCAGCATCATGTTGATTGAAACTGTCGAGCAGGCCGAAGCGCTTGAGCCGCCCCGCCCCGAGACGCTGGCTTACACCACCCAGACGACGCTGTCGGTCGATGAAACCGCTGACATTGTCGCTGTGCTCAATCGCCGCTTCCCCTCGATCAGTGCACCTCACAAGGAAGATATCTGCTACGCCACCACAAATCGCCAGCAGGCGGTAAAGGATATCGCCGCAGATTGTGATGCCTTTTTTGTCATCGGTGCGCCCAATTCGTCGAATTCGCTCAGGCTGGTCGAGGTTGCCCGCAAAAGCGGCTGCCCGCATGCCGTACTGGTCCAGCGTGCCCGGGATATCGACTGGCTGGCACTGGCGGGCTTGAGCCGGCTCGGCATCAGCGCCGGGGCCTCGGCACCGGAAATCCTGGTCGATGAAGTGCTGGCATCCGCCCGCGAACATTTTGACGTCGTCGTCAGCCAGTCACCGTCCGAGCCCGAGAATGTTCATTTCAAATTGCCGTCTCAGCTCATTGCGCGTGCCAGCTAGGTACAGGTTTTAAAGCGATGGCCGTCTACACCGAAGTAACCGATGACGAACTGGATGCCTTTGTCGCGGATTATGACATTGGCAAGGTCGTTTCCTTCAAGGGCATCGCCGAGGGTGTCGAAAACTCCAATTATCTTGTCCAGACGGATCGTGACAACTTCATTCTGACGCTCTACGAAAAGCGCGTTGACCCTGATGATCTGCCCTTTTTTCTTGGGCTGATGGATCACCTGGCGGAAAGCGGCATGTCGAGCCCGACGCCAATCCATGACCGCAAAGGCAACGCCTTGCGCAGTCTTGCCGGCCGCCCGGCCGCCATGGTGAGCTTCCTCAAAGGGGTCTGGCCGCGGCGTCCCCGCGCCGTGCACTGCGCCGGCGTCGGACAGGCCATGGCCCAAATGCACGTCGCCGGTGCGGATTTCAGGATGCGCCGCCCCAATAATCTCTCGGTCGCGGGCTGGCGCCCCATATACGATGCCTGCGCCGAACACGCGGATAACGTCGCGCCTGGTCTCGGTGCTGAAATTGAGGCCGAACTGGATTACCTCGAGGCAAACTGGCCAACGGATTTGCCCGAAGGTGTCATTCATGCCGATCTCTTTCCCGACAACATCTTCTTTCTCGGCGATGAGCTTTCCGGACTGATCGATTTCTATTTCGCCTGCAACGATTTCCTCGCTTATGAAATCGGCATTTGCCTCAACGCCTGGTGTTTTGAACCCGACCGGCAATTCAATGTCACCAAGGCGCGTCTGATGCTGCAGGCTTATCGAAAGGTACGCGAAATATCAGCCGCAGAACTTGCCGCGCTGCCCGTGCTGGCCAGAGGTGCGGCCTTGCGCTTCCTACTGACGCGTCTGTTTGACTGGGTCAACACACCGGCGGGTGCCCTGGTCAAACCGAAAGACCCGCTGGAATATCGCCAGTACCTGCGGTTCCACCGCAGTGTCGACAGCCCCGCCGCCTATGGTCTGGAGTAAGTTTTGAGTGAGTTAAAGATTGTCGATATCTTCACCGACGGTGCCTGTTCGGGAAACCCCGGCCCTGGCGGCTGGGGCGCGATCCTGCGCTTTGAGGGCGAGGAAAAGGAGATTTCCGACGGTGAAGCCGATACCACCAATAACCGCATGGAAATGATGGCAGCGATCGCCGCGTTGGAGGAATTGAGCCGCCCCTGCAAGATCAGGCTTTATACCGATAGCTCGTATCTCAAGGATGGCATCACGACATGGATCCATAACTGGAAACGCAACGGCTGGAAGACAAAGGCGCGCAAGCCCGTCAAGAATGTTGATCTGTGGCAGCGTCTGGACGAGGCCATTCAGCGACACGACATCTCGTGGCACTGGGTCAAGGGCCATGCAGGGCACCCTGAAAACGAGCGGGCCGACCAGCTTGCAACCAGCGCCATCGACAACTTCCGATAAAAAAAGACGGCGCACCCCGCAGGATGCGCCGCCCTTTATTCTGGCTGGCAGGTCCTAGAGAGCCGCCATCACACTTTCAGCACTTGAAACGTCAAAGCCTCCGCCTTCTTCGACGGCGAGGTGCGTGACCGTACCGTCCTCGACGATCATGGCAAAGCGCTGCGAGCGCAGGCCGAGGCCGCGTTCGCTGAGATCCCAGTCAAGGCCGAGCGCCTTGGCAAAGGCACCCGAACCGTCAGCCAGCATCAGGACATTGTCGCCAACGTTCTGGTCCTTGCCCCAGGCACCCATGACGAAGGGATCATTGACCGACAGGCAGGCAATGGTGTCAACGCCCCTGGCCTTGATTTCACCGGCATTGTTAACGAAGCCCGGCAGGTGTTTGGCCGAACAGGTCGGTGTAAACGCGCCAGGTACGGCAAACATCACGACTTTCTTGCCGCCAAAGAGTTCATCGGTGGTCATCGGCGCGGGGCCGTCACTGGTCATGTGTGCAAACCCTGAGGCCGGAATTTTATCCCCCACTTGAATTGTCATTTTCTGGTCGTCCTTTTTGTGTGACTGATCTTGTTGGCGAAAGTTTGAATTTTCAGCTTGTGAGCAGCATTTCTAGCAAGAATTTATGACTGGCGGGAGAAAAATCGGCGGCGCCGTCGGTGACCCGCGCCTGAGTTGATCATTCCAACGGGTTATGGCGCTTTTTTGATCACAACAGCCCGTTCAATGCCGGTGGTGCCGTCATAGACCGTCAAGGTCACGGATTGCCCGCGAAGCGACTTTCTGGATTTGCCGCCGTTGATGCTGATCGAGGCAATGGTCCGGTTTCCTTCATCGACAAACACCGGCAATCCGAAGGCAAAGGGCGACGGCGCTTCGACGATCAGCCCCGGTGCCGACATCGGCTGGCGCGCCGCGATCACGACCTTGAGAAGTTCGGCACCCGCCTCGCCCTCGAGGGCGACCGACTGAACGGACAGATCATCGCGCGGTCCGGTCGTCGGCACACGAGCAGCATAGCGATCAATCAAACGGCCATGCGCCTGGTCCGCTGCACTGGTCATGAGGCTGTCATCGAGGTCGAGGCTGAGCTCGGCATGCAAGGGCACACAGATATTCTTGCACACGGCGTAATCGACGATGGCCTTGATATGAACCGTTTCCCCGGCTTGCGATTTTTCGAACCGGACCGGCAGCACTACCTGGTTTTTGTAGACCAGCGACTGATAGCCGTAGGCGTCAATGCGATACGGGATGGGGTGATGCAGGATCAGCGACCTGGTATTTTTCGATCCCGACCAGTCAATTTGCGTCGGGATCCCGGAATCACCGGGTGAGCGCCAGTAGGTTTTCCAGCCCTCATCGAGACGGATCTGAAGCCCGGCCCGCAATCCTTTTTGATCGCCCCAGCCGGCGATCAGTCTGATCTGGGAGAAGTCGCTGTCCACCCACTCGGTCGCTGCCGCCAGCGCCGGCACCGGCGCAAACACCGCGCCGACCAGCAGCCCGAGCGACAAAGCCGGGGGGAGAAGAATTCTGCAAAACATTGATCGCATGACTTTTTTTAGCACAATTCGGGCTCCCAACCGCCACAAAGTCAGTAAAATTTCCGTGTGAGAATGCCGCCAGGCCGTGCGCCCGCCTGTCATTAATCAGCGATGATCCCGCAATACAGGATGAAGGCAGGTCAATATTCGGCTATAGTTTTGCTATTCCGCGAGGGCGAGGATATTGAAATGGAAACTGCCCACGACCTGAATAATGCAGAATATCTCGATGGCCAGCTGCTGATCGCAATGCCTGGCATGGGGGACCCGCGCTTCGATCGCACGGTTATTTATCTTTGTGCACATTCGGCGGAAGGCGCCATGGGACTGGTCGTCAACAAGCTGGTCGATCACATCACCTTTCCGGGCCTGCTTGAACAACTGAACATCGATTCAGGTCCGCGCAGCGAGCGCATCCAGGTTCATTTCGGTGGACCGGTGGAGGAAAGCCGCGGCTTTGTCCTGCACAGCTCGGATTATCATCAGGAAAATTCAATGCCGGTGAACGAAGACTACGCCCTGACGGCCTCCGTTGATGTTCTCAAGGCCATTGCGTCGGGCGACGGCCCCGAGAAAAGCATGCTGGCGCTCGGCTATGCCGGCTGGGGTGCCGGGCAACTGGACGACGAAATCCAGGCTAATGGCTGGCTGCATGTACAATCGAGTGATGAACTGGTGTTTGGCCGCGATCAGGAAAACAAGTGGCAGCGCGCCGTCGCCATGCTGGGGATAGACCTGGCATTGCTTTCAACCACCGCCGGTCACGCCTGAAATTTGTTATTTGGCCCCGGGATAGGGATCTGTCGCCAGGTAGGCGAACAGAAGATGATCTTCCCACGTGCCATTAATGCGCAGATATTTTCGCGCTTCACCTTCATCCTTAAATCCGACTTTCCGCAACAGATCGCGGCTGGCGACATTGGCCGGCACGCAAGCCGCTTCAACCCGGTGCAGCCCGAGATCGTCGAAAATGAAGCTCAGGATCGTTTTGACGGCGTCCGTCATATAGCCGTTGCGGGCGAAGCCTTCGCCCATCCAGTAACCGATTGAACAGGACTGGGATACGCCGCGATGTACATGGCTGATGTTGATGCCGCCGATCAGGGCGTCGTCGATCTGGCGATAGACAAAAAATGAAAAGCCGTTTTCGTCACGGGCATCACGGGCATAGCGTTTGAGACGGCGACGGAACGACGCCCGTGTCAGGACGTCCGCTGGCCACGTTGGCTCCCACGGCTCGAGAAATCTGCGGCTGGTGGCGCGCAAGTCACGCCACGCCTCAAAGTCACTTGCCCGGGGGGCACGCAACCAGATCGTGTCGCCTTTTATGCGCCGGGTATCAAGTGGCTGCCCGATCCCGCCCAGAAATGTGCTACTCACAACGCCCCCATTGCTTTGCAACCCTCATCATGTCGCACCGATGTCTGTTCGACTAACCCAGCCTGCCTTGCGTCGTCTGATACGACTCAAGCTGACCAAGCGGACCTATAGCCGCGACGACGGGTGCCGAGCGTGTCAAACGATTTGCCACTCGCCGAACCGTCTCCGCATCAACGCGATCGATCTCCGCAACCAATTCTGCCGGAGAAACATGCCGTCCGTAAACATACATTTGCCGACCGAGTTGTTCGGCCCGCGCACCGGCGGCCTCAAGCCCCATCATCATACCGGCCTTGTGCTGGGCCCGGGCCCGGGCAATTTCGTCTTCATCAACGTCCATACCGACCCGTTTGATCTCGTCGCACAGCACCGGAACCAGTTCCGGCACATCGCCTTCGCCGGTGCCTGCATAGACGCCAAAAATGCCGCTGTCGACGTAGGAACTTGAAAAGGCAAAGACAGAATAGGCGAGGCCGCGTTTTTCACGTACTTCCTGAAAAAGTCTCGATGACATGCCGCCGCCGAGGACGGTCGCCAGTATTTGCGCGGCATAAAAATCAGGATCGTCAAAGGGCAGTCCTTCAAACCCGAGCAAATAGTGGACTTGCTCGAGACTGCGTTCCTCACGGGCTTCACTGCCGCGATAGATGGCTTTCTCCGGCGTCGCCATCGAGTTGTCGCCAATGTTGGTAAAGGCGCCTTCAGCCAGTTCGACAATCGCGTCGTGATCGACATTACCCGCCGCCGCCAGCGTCATGCCCGGACCGTGGTACTGGTTCGACATATAGGACGAGAGTGTTTCACGGGCAAAGCCACCGACCAGATCGGTGGTACCGAGGATCGAGCGGCCAATCGGCTGGTCCGGGAAGGCTGCTTCCTGAAATTTGTCGAAGATCAGATCATCGGGCGTATCATTGGTCTGGCCGATTTCCTGGATGACGACATCACGTTCGCGCGCCAGTTCGTCTTCGGCAAACGTCGAATACTGCAGAATATCGCTGAGGATATCGACGGCGAGCGGCACATCATTTTTCAGAATGCGGGCGTAATACGCCGTCTGCTCACGCGAGGTATAGGCATTGAGATGCCCGCCGACGGCTTCGATTTCTTCAGCGATCTGCAGGGCGTTGCGCTTGTCTGTACCCTTGAAGGCCATGTGTTCCAGCATGTGGGAGATGCCGTTGTTGTCCGCTGTCTCGTTGCGGGCCCCGGTCGAGACCCAGACGCCGATAGCAGCCGTCTCCAGCCCAGGCATGACATCGGTCGCCACCTTCAGGCCGCTTTTTAGTTCAGTAACTTGTACGCTCATGATTATTCCCTAAACCCGCGAGCGTTCGCGCACGCGGGCCTTAACGGCTGTCAAGTCGTTGGGCAGCACGTCATATTTTTCTTCACGCTGCAACAAATCTGCAAGGCGCGACGGAAGTTCAGGCCGCACCGATATCGCCTTTTCGACAGCATCGGGAAACTTGGCCGGGTGTGCGGTAGCCAGCGAGATCACTGGTGCGTTCCGGTCACGCCGGGCAATGCGTGACCCGGCGACCGCAATGGCACTGTGCGGATCAAGAGCTTCTCCGGTTTCACGGTGAACGGCGGCGATGGTTTGCAGGGTCTGTTCCTCGTCAATCGACAGGCCGTCGAACAGTTTGGTGGCCTCGGCCAGGCGATCCGCCTCAACGCCGAAACCACCGGACTGATCCAGTGCCGACATCAGGGCCCGAATACGGGCACCATCGCGCCCTTCGATATCAAACAGCAAACGCTCGAAATTGCTCGAGACCTGAATATCCATGCTCGGGCTCATCGTCGGGTAGACATCGCCCTTGCGATACTCGCCCGTGTGGAAAAAGCGCGCGAGGATGTCGTTGCGATTGGTGGCGACAATCAACTGATTGATCGGCAGGCCCATTTGACGCGCACAATAGCCGGCGAAGACATCGCCAAAATTCCCGGTCGGCACCGAGAACGTGACGGGACGTCCAGGCGCGCCCAGTGCAATACCGGCGTGAAAATAATAAACGATCTGCGCCATCACCCGGGCCCAGTTGATCGAATTCACCGCCGAGAGATGCATCTCATCGCGGAACTCAAGATCGTTGAACATGGCCTTGACCATGGCCTGACAGTCGTCGAACGTGCCCTGAATAGCGATGTTATGGACGTTGGCCGACATCACCGTGGTCATCTGGCGACGTTGCACTTCGCTGACCCGGCCCTCGGGATGCAGGATAAAGATATCAATCGCCTCGCGATCGCGGCAGGCTTCAATCGCGGCCGACCCGGTATCACCCGACGTCGCCCCGACGATAGTGGCGCGGGAACCACGATTATTGAGCGTGCGATCCAGCAACCGACCGAGCAACTGCAAGGCAAAATCCTTGAAGGCCAGAGTCGGGCCGTGGAAAAGTTCCATCAGCCATTGACCGGAGTCGAGCTGACGCAGGGGGGCTATCGCCGCGTGATCAAATCCGGCGTAAGCGTCATTGATCAGGGCGGCAAATTCGTCCGACGGAATATCGTCCTCGACAAACGGCAGCATGACGCGGTGGGCCAGTTCGGCATAGCTCAGGCCGGACATGGCCATCATGTCGGAATCGGAAAACGTCGGCCAGGTTTCCGGCAGGTATAATCCGCCATCGCGCGCCAATCCGGTTAGCAGCGCGTCTTCGAAGCCGAGCCGGGGCGCTTCACCCCGGGTGCTGATATATTGCAAGGCGTACTCTGTGGTTAGGGAGTGGTCATTAATCGGCGGTAAACTAAAGCATAACCAATTCAGAGGGAACCATTTGATAGCCTGGCCCGACTATGCCAATACTGTGGCGATACTGACGACCCGTTTTCCGTCTGCAAAAGGTGCCCATCGATGATGAAGCTGTTTTATTCCCCCACATCGCCCTACGTCCGCAAGGTCCGCATGGTCATCCTCGAAAAGGGCCTGACGGACCTGATCGAAATCGATCAACGCTCACCCTATGATCTGGAAGACGCCCTGATCGCCGCCAATCCCCTGTGCAAGGTGCCGGCCCTGGTTCTGGAAGACGGCTCAACGTTGTTTGACAGCCCGGTGATCTGCGAATACCTCGACAGCCTGAAACCGTCGCCAAAACTGATGCCCGAAGGTGCCGGGCGCTGGTCAGTCATGCGCATGGTGGCACTTGCCGACGGCATGACGGACGCCGCCTACAATGCCCGCATGGAATCGATGCGGCCCGACGGCGAAAAATCAGCGAAGGAAATTGCCGCGCAGCAGGCGAGGATTATGCGGGGCATCGCCGCGCTCGATGCCGGTGAGTTGCCCGGCCCGGACGTGCTCGACCTCGGCACCATCGCTCTCGGTGCCAGTCTTGGCTATACAGATTTGCGCCATGACGATCTCAACTGGCGCGACAACCACCCCAATCTCGCCGCCTGGATGGAAGAAGCCGGCAAACGACCGTCGTTCCAGGCGACAATCCCCGAAGGCTAATCCGGCAGGTAACGCCTTTGCAGGTGCGCCTTGTAGGTCGAGACGTCGAGCGCCTTGCCGGTGGCTGCGGTCATGATGTCGGTGGTTGATTTCAGCGAGCCGACTTCGTGTACATTGGTCTTGAGCCAGGCCATCAGCGGGGCGAAGTTGCCTGTGGCAAGGCCAGGCAAGATGTCCCCGTCAGCTTGCGTTGCAGCATCAAAAAGCTGTGCCGCCGACATGGCGCCCAGCGTGTAGGTCGGGAAATATCCGAAATCACCGCCGGGCCAGTGAATATCCTGCAGGCAGCCGTCGCGATCATCGGGCGGGGTAATACCCAGCATCTTCTGCATGGCGTCATTCCACGCGCCGGGCAGATCATTGACCTGCAGATCACCGGCGATCATTGCCCGCTCAAGGCCATAGCGCAGGATGACGTGTGAGGGATAGGTGACTTCATCAGCATCGACGCGGATCAAGCCGGGCTCAACCCGGCGATAGAGCCGCGTCAGATTGTCGACTGACCACGCAGCGCCCTCACCCCTGAAGGCGGCTTGCGCCACAGGTGCCAGATAAGAGACAAATTCGTCCGAGCGACAGGCCAGCATTTCGATAATCAGAGACTGGCTTTCATGCATCGTCATGCCACGTGCCACGCCGACGGGCTGGCTACGCCACTCGGCGGGCAGGCCGCGTTCGTACATTGCGTGGCCGGTCTCGTGCAGCACACCCATCAGGCTCTGGGTGAAATCATCCTCGAAGTAACGCGTGGTGATGCGCACATCGTCCGGGATGCCGCCGGTAAAGGGGTGGTGCGAAACATCGAGACGCCCGAACTCAAAATCAAAACCGAGATTGCCCATCAATTGCTGGCCGAGCTTGCGCTGGTCTTCGATGGCAAAGGGACCGGCAGGTGCGACAGGTTTTTCGGCCCCGGCCTGGCGCTCCTGAACCCGGGCGAGAAAATCGGGCAGGAAGCCGGCCAGATCCTCAAACAAAGGATCGATTTCGGCACTTGAACCACCGGGATCGTATTGATCCAGCAAGGCGTCGTAAGGCGAGACACCAAGGGCCTCCGATTTGACTGCTGCGACCTCGCGCACCAGGTTGAGCGTCGCTTCAAAGCTCGGTGCGAGACGTTTGAAATCGTTGTCAGTGCGGGCGTCACGCCAGATCATTTCACTGGTTGAGGTCGCCTGACTGAGCGCTTCGACAAGATCGCCCGGCACACAGTTGGCATGCCGCCACAAGCGGCGCATCTCTGTGACATTGGCGCGCTGCCAGGGCTCGTCAACTTTGCTCTCGGCAGCCGACAGGACGTCATCGAGACCGGCCTCGGTCATCAGGTCGTGGCAGGCCATCGACAGGGTCGCCAGCTGATTGGCGCGTGCCGCACCACCGCCTGACGGCATCATCACGGCGGAATCCCAGTGCAGGATCGCCAGCGCACCGTTGAGATCATTCAGACGCCGGAAGCGCGCCTCGAGTTGTTCATAGGGGTTCATGGAAATTTTCTGTTCCGAAGATAGACGAGGTATATAACGCAAAGTGCCAAGGCCAGACCATACCATGTCAGGGCATAGGAGAGATGGTTATTGACGAGGTTGGTCACGGTCTGGCCACCGACGGGCAAGGCATCGGAATTGTCGCCCGGACCGGCCTCAATGATGAAGTTCGAGGCTTCAATGCCGGCTGATTTGGCCATGATTTCAGGATCGGGAGCAAACCAGATGCCTTTGGCCGGATCGTTCGGTGGCGTGAAACTGCTGCGCGCGGTGATACCGATACGGACGATGCCGATCACTTCGACCTCGCCGGTCGTCAGTCCGTCGGCGCGCGTTGTGGGGCGCGTACGTTCCTGCGGCACCCAGCCCCGATTGACCAGCACAGTGCCACCGCCGTCCGCGGGCCGTCGTTTCAGGGGGGTGATGACATGGACGCCGGCAACGCTGTTGTGCGTGCGATTGAGAACGTAAATTTCCCGCTCATGCAGGAACCGCCCGTGGATCACCACACGGCGAAGATCAAACCCAGGTTCCAGCATCTGTGTATCAGGCAAGGCAACGGGGCCGGCGGCGAGTGCTGCACTGCGGGCGTCGATCAGGCCCTGTTTCCAGGACAGTCGCTCGACCTGCCAGGAGCCCAGAAATATCAGGAAGGCAACGCCCGAGACGGTGATCAGGGTCGGCCAAAGAAGACGGCGTCGGGGCATTTTGATTTCGCTCTATTCCACGCGGCCTTCGCCGGCCTGATGACGAAATTGAAGGGCGATCAGGATTGACTTGATGATGCGCAGCAAGCCGACCGAGGCGATGATGATGAACGGGAACCAGACAACGATATGGACCCAGAGCGGCGGATGAAAGGTGAATTCGAGCCATGCCGCCAGGCCGACCATGACAAAGCCCAGAATGAAAATGACAAATACCGCCGGACCATCACCGGCATCGTGACCGGCATAATCGAGATCACAGGCGCTGCATTTTTCCGCCACTTCGAGCAGGCCGGAAAAAAGTTTCCCCTTTCCGCAGCGCGGGCAGGCGCAGGCCAGTCCGGTGCGAAAAGGGGAAATTTCAGCTTGTCCGTCTACGGGCATGCGCTCGCCCGGCAAACGATATCAGCAGGCGACCTGGTCAGCCGCCCCACCAGTAAACGCCACAGAACAGGAACAGCCAGACGACATCAACAAAGTGCCAGTACCAGGCTGCAGCCTCGAAGCCAAAGTGGTGATCGGGCTTGAAGTGTCCCTTGTAGGAACGCACGAGGCAAACAATCAGGAAGATCGTACCGATCAGAACGTGCGCGCCGTGGAAACCCGTGGCCATGTAGAAGGTCGAGCTATAGATACCGTCAGCAAAACCAAATTGAGCGTGACTGTATTCGTAAGCCTGAACGCCGGTAAAAATGGCACCGAGAATAATCGTCAGCCAGAGGCCGTAGATCAGGCCATTGCGATTACCGTGCTTGAGTGCGTGATGCGCCCAGGTCACTGTGGTGCCCGAGGTCAGCAGGATCAAGGTGTTGAGGAAGGGCAAACCCCAGGGGCTGAAGACTTCCGTGCCCTGCGGCGGCCAGACACCACCTGTGTGTGCGGCGCGACCGATCAGTTCGGCGCTTTCGGCATTGCCGGGATAAAGGCTGGCATCGAAGAAAGCCCAGAACCAGGCCACGAAGAACATCACTTCGGAAGCAATGAACAGCAGCATGCCATAGCGCATGCCGATCTGGACGACCGGCGTGTGATCACCCTTGAAGGTCGCTTCATTGATGACGTCGCGCCACCAGACAAACATGGTGTACAGCACCATGACACCGCCCAGCGGCAGGATCCACGGGGTGTAGTCATGCATATACAAGAGGGCCCCGACAGCCAGGACGAGCGCGGATAAAGCGCCCAGAGCCGGCCATGGACTCGGGTCTACAAGGTGATAGTCATGCCCTTTGGCGTGCGTCGACATAATTTGGTTACTCCGGCAAACCTGCGTTAAACAGAAAAATCAAACATCGTCCCGACCTAGTTCAGCGAGGCGTCATCGGTCCGGTCGTTTTGAGCGGTCTTGCGACTGCCCTTGACGTCCGCCGGTAACGGCTTCTCAAAAAAGGTATAGGACAAGGTAATGGTCCTGACATCATCGAGATTGGGATCATTGACGATATCAGGATCGACGAAAAACGAGACCGGCATGTCCACGGACCTGCCACCCTCAAGCACCTGCTCGGTAAAGCAGAAACATTCGATTTTGTTGAAATACGGCCCGGCCTTGTGCGGCGTCACATTGTAGGTCGCTGAACCCATGACGCTACGTTTCAGTGGATTGCTGGCCCGATAGAAGGCCAGCGCTTCCTCGCCAAGGCGAACCTTGATCTCGCGCTGGGCCGGCTTGAACTGCCACGGCATACCGCCGGCCACACCGGCATCAAACTGGATGGTAATCATACGCTCGCTCACCGCACCCGGTGCCTTGACGGCAACCTGGGATGTCCCGCCATAACCCGTGACCTGGCAGAACAGCGAATAAAGCGGCACCGCCGCGAACGCGAGGCCCACCATGCCAAGCGCCACACCGGCCAGTACAAGACCAGTCGCCGCATTCCTGCGGCGCGGGATCGGGTTGCGCTGAGTTTGATCGGTGTTCGACATCGGTTTCAAAACTTCACAATCGTAATGACAAAAAACAGCACACAGAGTGCGAGAAGCGTTCCGCCCAGGAAATAATTCCGGCCACGACGGCGCTTGTGCATTTCACTTAAAGGCATATCAGGCCACACCGCCAAAAGCTGTCTGCGCCAGGCGATCGGCGACCAGCAGCAGGAAAATCACAAAGAGATAAAGGATTGAGTAGCGAAACAGGCGACGCGCCTTTGGCACTGATTGTTCACCATCGCCCTCGCGCCAGATCGAAATGGCAAATCCAACGAACAGTGCGCCCAGCACGGTGGTGGCAACGCCATAGAGCGTGCCCGACATGCCAATGAACCAGGGCGCCAGCGTGACCGGCACCAGGACCAGCGAATAGATCAGGATCTGACGGCGGGTCTCCCGCAAGCCCGAAACCACAGGCAGCATGGGCACACCGGCGCGTTCATAGTCCTCGCAGCGATAAAGCGACAGTGCCCAGAAATGTGGCGGCGTCCAGAAGAAGATCACAGCGAACAGGACAATGGCTTCGAGGCTGACGTCGCCCGTTGCCGCAGCCCAGCCGACCATCGGCGGGAAGGCACCGGCGGCACCACCAATGACAATGTTCTGCGGTGTACGGCGCTTGAGCCACATGGTGTAGATGAAGACGTAAAATGCAATGGTCCCGGCCAGCAAGGCCGCTGCCGTCCAGTTGACCGCCAGGGCCATGACGGTCACCGAACCCACCGACAGCGTGACACCGATGCCCAGCGCGTCGCCTGCAGAGACCTTGCCCTGCGGCACGGGACGACCGCGCGTGCGTTTCATGATGGTGTCGATGTCGGCGTCGTACCACATGTTGATCGAACCGGATGCCCCGGCACCTACGGCGATACACAGGATGGCGACAAAACTGATGACCGGATGCAAGTCCCCTGGTGCCAGCCACAGACCGACGAAGCTGGTGAACACCACCAGCGACATCACCCGGGGCTTGAGCAAGGCCAGATAATCAGACGCCTGCGCTTCCTCAGTCTCGACCATGGATGTGGTCGACTGAGATTGCGCAGGTGCTGTATTTGCAGACCGGTTGGTCACTTATGTATCTCCCGCTGAGGTGCCGCTACTTGATGCGCGGCAATTCCTCAAAGGTGTGGAACGGCGGCGGTGAACTGACAGTCCACTCCAGTGTATTGGCACCCTCGCCCCACTGATTTTCACCAACCGGCTTGCCGGACGTAAGCGTACGGAAGACGATGAAAATAAACAGCAGCGCGCCGGCAAACGACAGGTAGGAACCCATCGACGAAACCATGTTCCAGCCGGCAAAGGCATCGGGATAATCCGGCACTCGACGCGGCATACCTGCCAGACCCGAAAAATGCATCGGGAAGAAGGTGAGATTGACGCCGATAAAGGTAATCCAGAAGTGCAGACGACCGAGCGCTTCGGAATATTCGCGTCCCGACATTTTGCCGATCCAGTAATAGAACCCGGCAAAGATCGAGAACATTGCGCCCATCGACATGGTGTAGTGGAAGTGAGCGACCACGTAGTAGGTGTCGTGCATGGCGATATCGACACCGACGTTGGCCAGAACGACACCGGTCACACCACCGAGCACAAAGAGGAAGATCATGCCCAGCGCCCACAGCATGGGCACCTTGAAGGTGATCGAGCCGCCCCACATGGTGGCGATCCAGCTGAAGATCTTGATGCCGGTCGGCACCGCGATAACCATTGTCGCAACCACGAAGTAGGCCCGCGTATCAACATCCAGACCAACCGTATACATGTGATGGGCCCAGACGATGAAGCCGACAAAACCGATGGCGACCATGGCATAGGCCATGCCGAGGTAACCAAAAATCGGTTTGCGCGAGAACGTCGATACGATGTGGCTGACAATACCGAAACCCGGCAGGATCAGAATGTAGACTTCGGGATGGCCGAAGAACCAGAACAGGTGCTGATAGAGGATCGGATCACCACCGTTGGCAGCATCGAAGAACGCCGTGCCGAAGTTACGATCGGTCAACAGCATGGTGATGGCACCAGCCAGAACCGGCAACGACAGCAACAGCAGGAAAGCTGTGATCAGCACGGACCAGACAAACAACGGCATTTTGTGCAGTGTCATGCCGGGAGCCCGCATGTTGAAAATCGTCGTAATGAAGTTGGCCGCACCAAGGATCGATGAGGCACCGGCCAGATGCAGGCTGAAAATCGCCATATCAACCGCCATGCCCGGATGGCCCGAGGTCGAGAGCGGCGCATAGACCGTCCAGCCAGTCCCCGCACCACCATCAACAAAGGGTGACGCCACCAGCAAGATGGCGGCCGGGATCAAAAGCCAGAAACTGATGTTGTTCATGCGCGGGAAAGCCATATCCGGCGCGCCGATCATCAGCGGCACGAACCAGTTTCCAAAGCCACCGATCAAAGCCGGCATGACCATGAAAAAGACCATAATCAGACCATGCGCGGAGACCAGCACGTTAAAGAACTGATAGTCGTCCCCCATGTACTGCATGCCCGGCTCGGCCAGTTCCATACGGATAATGACGGAAAACAAACCACCAATAACACCAAAGACGATGGCGTAGATGATGTACATCGTGCCGATATCTTTGTGGTTTGTTGAATATAACCAACGCCGAAACCCGGTGGGGTGATCGTGATGGGCGTCCGCTGCGTGCGTCTCGCTCATAATAGTAAACCTTTTTTTCGTCCGCCCGTCACCGGGCAGAAACCAACTCTAATTTTGATGAACTGCCGCAACGCGGGTCGCGGCCTCTTCTGATACGGGTTCAAACGGCGCGGCGGAGGCGAATTCCTTTTTGGCGAAAACGACCCACTTGGCGAATTCTTCTTTCGATACGACTTTTACCTCGATCGGCATGAAGCCGTGGTTCGTGCCACAAAGCTCGGAACACTGTCCGTAGAAAGTGCCTTCGCGTGTAGCCTTGAACCAGGTTTCGTTCAAACGACCCGGGACCGCATCCATTTTGACGCCGAAGGCCGGAACGGCCCAGGCGTGGATGACGTCGGCTGCAGCGACCAGCACGCGGACTTCGGTGTTGACCGGCACGACAACCGCATTATCGGTTGCCAGCAAGCGGGGCTGGCCTTCCTTCAGGTCTTCATCCTCAACGCGGGTGGCATCGAATTCAAAGTCGCCCTGATCTGGATAGGCATATGACCAGTAAAACTGGTTGGCCGTGACTTTGATGGTCATTTCAGGATTTTGCGCGAGATCCTGGAAATACAGCAGTTTGAGCGAGGGCACCGACATCACGACCAGGATCATGATCGGGATCGCCGTCCAAAGAACCTCAAGCAGCGTATTGTGACTGCGCGCCGAGGGTTCCGGATTGGCTTTGGCGTTGAACTTCACCATGACATACATCAACAGGCCCGTGACAAACACCATGATCACGACGCACATCACCAGAAGCATGTTGTGAAAATCGTTAATCCCTTCCATGACCGGCGTGGCCGAAGGCTGATAGCCCATTTGCCAGGGTTGGGGACCATCTGCAGCCATTGCGACGGCACCAAAGCCGATGACGCTGGCGAGACTGATTGCCGATGTGGCAATTATTTTACTGAACGACATAGTTCGTTCTGTCTCCTCAAATTAGGCCCCGGTCTGTTTGGCACGGCTAAAATGCCTCTTTGGGACCCGTCGATGGGCCCCTCGATATCTGGCAGGGCGACTAGTTGAAATCGGCGGGAAACTACACTGTGTTCATGCCGAGAACAAGCCCGCATCCCGAAACAATATTGCGGCTGTTCCGGTGTCCGATTTTATGACTTTGCGCGCTTTCTCCCTCAATCGGCTCGGCATCCCCCGCCAGGTGGCTGAATTCGGCCAAAAGTGCCTCCGGGTACCCTCGGTGAGACCGCGACAAAATGTCGCATCCAATGATACAGCATACCCCTGATTTTTATGGGTCTTTTTTCCAACACCTTGAAAATGCTTGTCGTTTTTCACCTCTGCGGAGTCACAAAAGCGTTGTCGCGCACATCGGTCGAGTTTGTGTTAAGAAAGATGAACCAGCCTGTCCGGAGCATCAAATCCGGACCCGAAAATTCCAGACGGAGACAATAATGAGCGACGCCAGCAAAGCCGACGAATATCTGTTCAATCGTTCCGGCCTCGACCGCAAAAAGGTTGAAGGTCTGGTCGACGAAGCCCTGCGCGGCTGCGATGACGGCGAGTTGTTTCTGGAATACCGCCAGTCGGAGGCCCTGGCCTGGGATGATGGCCGGCTCAAGACCGCAAGTTTTGATACCTCGCAAGGCTTCGGCCTGCGCGCCGTCTGCGATGAATCCACGGGCTACGCCCATGCGTCTGAACTTTCCGAAGACGCCATCAAACGCGCCAGCGATACCGTGCAGTCTGTGCGCGCCGGTCGCTCAGGCACGCTTGCCGACAATCCCTCCGGCACCAACCGTTCGCTCTACATCGATGACAACCCGCTCTCTGACGTGCCGTTTGAAGTTAAAACGAAACTTCTGGCTGATATCGACGACTACGCCCGCTCGATGGACGAACGTGTTCGCCAGGTCTCGGCCTCCATTGTCGGTTCGTGGCAGGTTGTTGAAATCATCAAGGCGGGAGGCGAGCGCGTCGGCGATGTCCGCCCGCTGGTGCGGATGAATGTTTCGGTCGTGCTGGGCGAAGGCGACCGCCAGGAAAATGGCAGCCACGGCACCGGCGGTCGCACGCTCTGGCTTGACTACCTCAAACCCGAGACCTGGCAGGCTGCTGTCGAGGAAGCCATGCGCCAGGCCCGCGTCAATCTGACGTCGGTCCCCGCTCCTGCGGGCACCATGCCGGTCGTGCTCGGCCCGGGCTGGCCGGGAATTTTGCTGCACGAAGCCATCGGTCATGGTCTGGAAGGTGATTTCAATCGCAAAAAAACCAGCGCCTTCTCCGGCTTGCTGGGCGAGCGCGTCGCCGCGCCCGGCGTGACAGTCGTCGACGACGGCACCATCAACGACCGTCGCGGCAGCCTGAGCATTGATGACGAAGGCACGCCGACCAATCGCACCGTGTTGATCGAGGACGGCATCCTCAAAGGCTATCTGCATGATCGTCTCAATGCCCGCCTGATGGACATGGCCCCGACCGGCAACGGTCGCCGTCAGGATTACGCCCACATGCCGATCCCGCGCATGACCAACACGATCATGGAAAGCGGCAAGGATGACCCGGCCGAAATTCTTGCTTCGGTCAAGGACGGTCTCTATGCCACTTCGTTTGGCGGCGGCCAGGTTGACATCACCAGCGGCAAGTTCGTTTTCACCTGCACCGAGGCCTATCTTGTCGAGAACGGCAAGGTGACCTCGCCGGTCAAGGGCGCGACGCTGATCGGTAACGGCCCCGACGTGCTCACCAAGGTCGGCATGATCGGCAACGACATGGCGCTTGATCCCGGCATCGGCACTTGCGGCAAAGACGGCCAGGGCGTACCCGTTGGTGTCGGCCAGCCGACCTTGCGGATTGACGAGTTGACGGTTGGCGGGACGGAAGCGGCCTAGATAACGAGGGGACAAACATGCGCACTATTGAAATCAGCCCGGCGGAAATGTCGGCGCGGGTATCGCGATTTTCCGAGCTCGAACCCCTGGAAGCCCAAAAGAACACCGACATTCCGGTTGAGGCGGCAGATATCGTCTGGGCCCGCAAGCTTTTGTCGGTGATCGGCCTTGATCAGGATGTCGATACGCCGATCAACGCCAATGCCCCGATTACAGGTGCCGGCGGCATCACCATGACGCTGGCCGCCTGTCCACCGGGGACCGGGCCTTCATTGCATTCCCACCGCGAAACACATGAGACCTTCACGGTCCTGCAGGGGCGGTTCGAGGTTTTCTGGAATGATGACGGGGCCGAGCGTCTCGAACTCGGGCGCTTTGATACCATCGCCGTACCGCCTGGTGTGTGCCGGGGCTTTCGCAATATCGGGGAGGACGAAGGCATCCTGCAGGTCATCATCTCGGGCGGCGTGCACGATCTCAACGACATCGATTTCGCACCAAAATGCGCCGATGAGATCGAAACCATAAAACCCGGATTGCTCAAAACCTTCGAAGACACCGGCCTCACCTTCACAGCGAGCAAAACCTTCGACGATTGAATTCAGGCGCTGCCGATCAAAGGCAGTCGCTAGTAGGCGTATTCCTCGAACACCGGGTCGATGTTGCCGTTCCAGCGTGTCTCGTACGCTTCGAGCAATTCTTCGGCCGGGGTGCGGCCGTCTTCGATGACCAGACGCACGGCGCTGAGGAAGTGGCGTTCATCGTCACCAAAAGCATCGGTGCGGTGGCGGGCCCTGAGGCCGTCGGAGGCGATGCTGATCATATCGGCGGCCAGCTCACCGACGCTACGGCCCTTGAACTGGAACTTGATACCTTCACGAGCCACACCGGCCATCAGGATGGCTCGATCTTCGGTCGTCCAGTCCTTGCAAAGCTCCCAGGCAGCAGCGCAGGCAGCATCGTCATACAACACGCCAACCCACAAGGCAGGCAGCGCGCACAGGCGACGCCAGGGGCCGCCATCGGTGCCGCGCATTTCAAGGAACTGTTTGAGGCGCACTTCGGGGAACATCGTCGTCAGGTGATCTTCCCAGTCTTTCATGGTCGGCTTTTCACCCGGCAACAAGGGCAGCTTGCCATCCATAAAGTCACGGAACGACATACCCGTGGCATTGAGGTATTCGCCACCGCGATAGACAAAATACATCGGCACGTCGAGGGCGTAATCGACATAGCGTTCGAACCCGAAACCGTCCTCAAAGACAAACGGTACCTGCCCCGTGCGATCAGGATCGGTATCGGTCCAGATATGACTGCGATAACTGAGGAAGCCGTTGGGCTTGCCTTCGGTAAACGGTGAGTTGGCAAACAGGGCGGTCGCCACCGGCTGCAGCGCAAGGGCGACACGGTATTTCTGCACCATGTCGGCTTCGGAGGCAAAGTCGAGGTTCACTTGCACCGTTGATGTGCGGAACATCATGTCGCGCCCGAGATTGCCTTTGGTCGGCATATAATCGCGCATGATGCCGTAGCGCCCCTTGGGCATGATCGGAATATCGTCGAGTTTCCACTTGGGCTGGAAGCCGAGACCAATGAAACCAACGTTCATGCCTTCGGCCACGGCCTTGACCTGGTGCAGGTGCTTGTTCACTTCATCGCAGGTTTGATTGAGATTTTCGAGCGGCGCGCCCGACAGTTCAAGCTGTCCGCCCGGTTCGAGCGTGATCGACTGGCCATCCATCGACATGGCGATGGCGTTGCCCGCTTCCTCGATGGGCTGCCAGCCGAACGTCTCGAGACCCTTGAACAAGGCGGCAATCCCCTGCGGCCCTTCGTAGTCGAGCGGGCGCAAATCGTCGAGCCGAAAGCCAAACTTTTCGTGCTCAGTGCCAATTCGCCAGGCCTCTGGAGGCTTGTTGCCTGCTTCGAGGTGTTCAACCAGTTGTGCTTTGCCACTAAGGGGGCCATCAATGGGCGCACCGGGTTTCTGATCATCAGCCAAGGCGGATCTCAATCTGTCATTTCAGGTAAAAGGAAAATCGTTAACGTTGAAGTACAGGAGTTGTACATAGGCAGCAAGCCAAAGGTTAACAAGCCCGCGTTAACAATTATGTGAGCTTCCCGGCTCCCCAATCCCCGACAATCGACTGCCAGATACTCAAAGCCGCCGCTGCAGCCGTGTCTGCGCGCAACACGCGCGGCCCCAGACTAACCGGGAAGGCATAGTCCGATGTACTGAGTTGATCGCGCTCAACATCATCAAAGCCCCCCTCGGGGCCAATCAGGATAGCCCAGGGCGCCTGACGTTCGGCGGCGCTCAATTTCGATAATCCTTCGGCAATTGGCGGCCCACTGCCCTGCTCATCGCACCATAGTAAACGTCGTCCGGCCGGCCACTCAGCCAGCAAGGCCTCCAGACGCATCGGTTCAACCACACGGGGAATTTCGAGGCGTTCACATTGTTCGGCGGCTTCGCGCGCATTGGCCGCCAGACGATGCGTATTGACCCGCGTCATGACGGTGCGCCGGGTGATAACCGGGCGGATTTCAGAGACCCCGAGTTCAGTGGCTTTTTCGGCGACAAAATCAATGCGGGCCTTTTTGATCGGCGCAAAGACCAGCCAGAGATCGAGCATCACCGGCTGGGCCATGCGTTGCTCAACCAGCGAAACCTCGCAGCGGTTTTTCGCCACACTGTCAAGCCGTGCCAGCCATTCACCGTCGCGGCCATTGAACAGGGCGATAGTATCGCCCGCCGCCAGTCGCATGACGTTGCCGAGGTAATGCGCCTTGTCTTTGGCCAGTCCAAGCGTTTGCCCGGCGGCCAGATCATCGTCGACATAGAGACGGATACGTGGATCGTAGGTTGGTTTCATCGTGCTCGCTTTATGTCTGGCGGCTTGAAGCCGGGTCGCGAAGAGGTTACAGCATACTACATGTCTGAACGCCCCGATAATCCGCCGCAAGCCCGGCGCCGCAGCAGCATTATTGCTGATGCTGTGTCCGGCAACTGGGTCGATGCACGCGCGCCGGAGAATTTCAAACCGTATTTCAAGCTGGCGCGTTTCGACCGGCCCATCGGATCATGGCTGTTGTTCTGGCCGTGCTGGTGGTCGCTCGCCCTGGCGGCGGGCGAGACCAGCGTGTTCCGCTGGCCGGTGCTACATGCGCCGCCGTGGCCCGATCCCGTGATGCTGGCCCTGTTCCTGATTGGTGCCTTTGTCATGCGCGGAGCCGGTTGCACGCTGAACGACATTGCCGATCGTAATTTTGACGGCAAGGTCGAACGCACAGCCCTGCGGCCCATTCCATCAGGCCAGGTGAGTGTGTTGCAGGCTTTCATCTGGATGGGTGCACTGTCCGCCATCGGCTTTTGCGTCCTGTTGACATTCAACACTTTTGCCATCCTCGTCGGCGCTGCATCACTGGCCATCGTGGCAATTTATCCCTTCATGAAACGCTTCACCTACTGGCCACAGTTCGGACTGGGCCTGGCGTTCAACTGGGGTGCCTTGCTGGGCTGGGCCGCCGTGACCGGTGAAATCTCGGCCGCCCCGGTCGCACTTTATGCTGCCGGTATCGCCTGGACGCTGGGGTACGACACGATCTACGCCCATCAGGACAAGGAAGACGACATCCTGATCGGCGTCAAATCAACCGCCCTTAGATTTGGCCCGACGACCAAACGCTGGCTCTGGGTTTTCTACGCCATCGCCCTCGGCGGCATGGCCGCCAGCGGCTGGATCACCGGATTGTCCGTGGCCTTCTACGCCGGGCTGGCCATCGCCGCCGGGCAAATGATCTGGCAAATCACCGATCTCGACATCGACTCTCCCGCCGACTGCCTCAGCAAATTCCGCTCCAACCACCCCTTCGGCCTCATCGTCTTCATTGCCATCATCGCCGGCCAGGTTTTCTAGCTGATCGACTTATCCGGTGAGAAATTCGGAATGTTCAGGGGATGGGCCGCCTCGCGCAGGGAGTCGGTCCAGCGGGCCCGGAGGTCAGGGTCTTCGACAGCCTTTGTGATGAAATCGTCGAGGCTGTCGGAAGGCGCGAGGCTTTTGTTTGCCGTGGCGAGGATATCGGGCATCGAGCGGCTTTCGAAACTTCGCACCGTCGCCGGGATAACGTCGAAGGCAATGGGCTCAGGTGCCAGAGCCAGCGCACCGTGGTTCGAGAGATAAGCGCCGACGCGTTTCAGAACGCCTGCCCCCACATCAAGGCTGAGAGAAATATCCTGAAGATATCCGAAGGCGTAATTGACCGCCGCACCCCACGAGGTTCCCGTCTCACTTTCGTGCATGCGCGCGAGTTGATCGTCGTCGAGCCACGTCACCCAGGTTTGCAGGCGCGTACCAGGGGACGGGGCCAGCGTCGCGGGGATTGTACCGTAGGATGTCAGATGCGCTGAGTAAACGACGTCAAAGTCAGCGAGCTCCGCCTGAACCACTGGAATGACACTGCCGGGTATTTCGCCAAATTTTCGAACCAGTTGTTCGGGTGCCGCGTTGGAGCCAAAGGCCAGTACAGCTGTCCGACCGGTGGCCACGTCAACGGTCCGGCTTTCCAGCGGGCGTACCTTGCCATCGTTAAAGAGATAACTGAAATCGGGTCGATCGTAGGGATAAGCCAGGGCGCGGTGGTGGCGTGCCACCATCAGGTGATCCCGAGGCGGGTACCTTCGGTAATCGCGCCGTCCAGCAGTGCGCCCCGCATATCGGCGTTGGCGAAGTTGGCCCCGGTCAAATCGGCACCCGTCAGATTGGCCGGGAACTGATGGCCGGTTTCCTTGCCTGACTTGTCGCGAATACTGATTTTACCAAGTTTGGAAAAACTGCCGTCGGCGTCACGCAAAATGGATTGTTTGAAATTGGCGCCTTCCATCTCGGCTTCCCGCAGTTTGGCCCGCGTCAGGTCGCAGCCACTGAGATCGGCCAGCATCAACTGGGCCGTACTGAGATTTGTCTCGACCAGGGTGCAGCCACTGAGATCGGCTCCCGAGAGATAGGCACCTTGCAGGTCGATGCCGCTGAGATCGCGGTCCTTGAATATGCCGCGCTCGCCGTTGGCACCACTCGAATCAACCCACAGTGCGTGTTTGGCCAATGTGCGTTGCAGGTCAGCCGGCAATTTGCTCGCCCCCTTGCTGATCTGAGCCGAGCTCAAATCCGCCTGACTGAGATCGACATCAACCAGAATAGTGCCGTTCATTTTGGCACCGCTCAGATTCGTCATATCGACATTGGCGCTTTCGAGATTGGCACCGGTCAGGTCGGCGCCTTTCAATTTGGCCTTGCCGAGATTGGCACCGCCGAGATCGGCGCCTGAGAAATCGACACTGTTGCCCTCCATGCCGCGCATTGAAGCGCCGCGCATCGAAGTGTTTTGCATTTTGGCGTTGTCGACCCTGGAATTGTCCATCGATGAGTTATCGAGATTGGCATCGCTCATATCGACGGGCTTGGCCGCAGCTGACACCAGAGCTCCCGGTCGCAAGTCGGCGTCGTTCAGATTGGCCCCGGTCATGCGGGCACCACGGAACATTGCGCCGCGCAAATCGGCCCGATTGAGATCGACGTCGTTCAGGATCGAGTTTTCGAAATTGGCACCGAACAAATCTGCCGAGACAAATTTGGACCCTGTCAGATCACATTTTGAAAAGTTGCTTCCCGTCAGCACGGCATCCGACAAATTGATCCCGGCCAGCTTCAGACCGCCGAAATCAAAATCCCGCAATACGGCGCGCTGTCCCCCCTTCAAGCTCTCGACAAAGCGACGATGCAGACGCAACGTCTCGATAAGCAAGTCTTTATCCAAATGTATTTCCCCCTAATGAGGTATATTTAGGCATAAAATTGCCAATTACACGACTTATGAGATCAATTTCCGCTGTTTTTTTATAATCTTTCGGCGAATGTGGCTGTCGCGCCCGCCGTTTCACGTCGATATACTCCGCCACACCCTGCCCAATGCCGAAAGCGCCTGACAAACTTATGGCCTATCAATCCTTACGAGATTTCATTGCCCGCCTTGAGCGGGATGGCCGGTTGCGGCGGGTCTCGCGACCGGTTTCAACCGAGCTGGAAATGACGGAAATCCAGACGCGCCTGCTGGCCGAGGGCGGACCTGCGGTGTTGTTTGAAAACCCGGTCAACCCCGACGGTACACCGGCGAACATGCCGGTTCTGGTGAACTTGTTTGGCACGGTCGAGCGTGTTGCCTGGGGCATGGAGCGCGAGCCCGGAAATTTACGGGAATTGGGTGAGACACTGGCCTTCCTGCGCCAGCCCGAACCGCCCGCCGGCTTTCGCGACGCCATCAGCATGCTGCCGCTGGTCAAGCAGGCCATGACAATGAAGCCGAAGACGACCTCGAAAGCGCCGTGCCAGGACGTCGTCTGGACCGGCGACGATATCGATCTGGCCCGCTTGCCGATCCAGACCTGCTGGCCCGGGGAACCGGCACCGCTGATCACCTGGCCGCTGGTCGTGACCAAAGGACCCGGCACAAACAAGCAGGACGATTTTAATCTCGGCATCTATCGCATGCAGGTGACGGGGCCCAAAACGACATTGATGCGCTGGCTCAAACACCGGGGCGGGGCCCAGCACCACGCGCGCTGGAAGGAAAAAAATCCGGAGCCCCTTCCCGCCGCCGTTGTTATCGGCACTGACCCGGGCGTTATTCTCGCCGCCGTGACACCGGTGCCCGATACCATGTCGGAGTATCACTTTGCCGGATTGCTGCGCGGCGAAAAGGTGGCGTTGGTCGATTGCAAGACCGTACCGCTAAAAGTCCCGGCCAACGCAGAGATCGTCATCGAGGGTCATGTCTCGCTCGACGACTATGGCGATGAAGGCCCTTACGGCGATCACACCGGGTTTTACAATTCGGTCGAACAGTTTCCGGTTTTCACGGTCTCCGCCATCACCATGCGACGCGACCCGATTTATCTCTCGACCTTCACCGGTCGCCCGCCCGATGAACCCAGTGTGCTGGGCGAGGCGCTGAATGATCTCTTCGTGCCGTTGCTGCAGCAGCAGTTCCCGGAAATCGTTGATTTCTGGTTGCCGCCGGAAGCCTGTTCCTACCGCATCGCCGTGGTTTCGATGAAGAAGGCTTACGCCGGGCACGCCAAGCGCGTGATGATGGCGGTGTGGTCGTATCTGCGCCAGTTCATGTACACCAAGTTCGTCATTGTGGTGGATGAGGATATCGACGCCCGCGACTGGAAAGATGTGATGTGGGCGGTCTCTGTCAACATGGACCCGGGCCGCGACATCACGGTGATCGAAAACACACCGATTGATTATCTCGATTTTGCCAGCCCTGAATCGGGCCTCGGCTCAAAGATCGGCCTCGACGCCACGACCAAACTGCCGCCGGAAACGCATCGCGAATGGGGCCGCAAACTGCGCATGTCGGATGAAGTGATCGAGCGCGTTGATGACATGTGGGAGAGCCTCGGCCTGCCGGGCAAAGGCTCGAAGATATGGAAACAGGACTGAGCGGATGAAACAGGCCTTTGTCACCGGAGGTACCGGCTTTCTCGGTCTTAATCTGGTCGAGCAGCTGATCGCTGCCGACTGGCGGGTGACAGCGTTGCATCGGGCGTCTTCCAATCTGAAATACCTCTCAGGGTTTGACGTCGATCTGGTGGAGGGGGCGATCACGGATAACGAAGCCGTGCTGGCCGCCCTGCCGGAAGAGGTTGATTGCGTTTTTCATGTCGCCGGCAATACCTCGATGTGGTCGCGGCGCAAGGCGGAGCAGGACGCCGACAATATCGATGGTACCCGCAATCTGGTTGAGGCTGCGCTGGCGCGCCGGGCAAAGCGTTTTGTCCAGACCTCGACGTGGAATGTCTTTGGTCTGGAACACGAAGAAATCTCCGAGGCAACGATCAAGACCGGGGCTGAGTCGTGGGTCAATTATACCGTCAGCAAGGTCATGGCCGAACGCGAGGTTCAGGCCGGCATCAACAAGGGCCTGCAGGCCGTGATCCTTAATCCGGCCCATATCGTCGGCAAATACGACACCGTCAACTGGGCCCGCATGATCACTATGGTGCATCAAAAGAAATTACCGGGCATTCCGCCGGGTGCCGGATCGTTCTGCCACGCCAGCGAAGTGGCTCGCGCCCATATCGCCGCTGCCGAGCGCGGCAAGGTGGGCGAAAACTATTTGCTCGGCGGTACGGACGCGTCTTTTGTTGAAGTGATCAAAATCATTGGCGAGTTAACCGACCGCAAGGTACCCACCGGCGCCATGCCCGGGACCCTGATCAAAATTGTCGCTCACCTTCAGGCGTTGGCGGGTGCGATCACCAACCGTGAACCCGATGTAACACCTGAGGGGGCTTCCCTGGTGTTGTCCCATCCCCGTATTGTTTCGGACAAGGCGGAACGTGAACTTGGCTATCGCACAATTGAATTGCGCAACATGCTGACGGAAAGCCACAATTGGCTTAAAGCTGAAGGCCATCTCGACCAGGCTGACTAATTACCCTCATACTCTTGCTGTAAAGATCTCATATGCCCCAGACCGATCCGCTCGATTTTCTTGAAGACCTGTTTGCCCGCGCCAAAGCTGCCGGTGCCGATGCTGCCGACGGCCATTACGTCCAGTCGATGTCGCTGTCGACGTCACAACGCATGGGGGCCCGTGAAGATCTCGAACGCTCGGAATCGCTGGATATGTCGCTCAGGGTGTTTATCGGCCAGCGCCAGGCCTGTGTCGCCTCATCCGATCTCTCCTCAGCCGCTGTCGATGAACTGGTCGAGCGCGCCATTGCCATGGCCAAAGTCGTACCGGAAGATCCCTATTGTGGCCTGGCCGACCCCAAACGTTTGGCCAAAACATTCCCCGATCTTGATCTGTTTGACGATTACGAGCCCGACGCCGAAGAACTTTATGGACTGGCCGCCACGGCCGAGGACGCGGCCCTGGCCGTGCCCGGCGTGACAAATTCAGAAGGCGGCGGTGCGGGCTGGTCGCGAAGCTCGGTCATGGTGGCGACGTCGCACGGCTTTTCCGGCGGCTATTCGGGATCAAGCATGAGTGTCAGCGCCTCGGTTATCGCTGGCGAAGGCACGGAAATGGAGCGCGATTACGATTATTCCTCCGTCCGCCATCGCAGTGATCTGCGTGACGCCGGTGAAATTGGTCGGGAAGCCGGGGAGCGCGCCGTCAAACGCCTCAACCCCAAGCAGGCTGAGACCGCCAGCGTGCCGGTGATCTACGACCCGCGCGTATCAGGCGGCATTGTCGGGCATTACTCCGGGGCGATTTCAGGCACATCGGTGGCCCGTGGCACCAGCTTTCTGAAAGACAAACTCGGCGAGCAGGTCTTTGCCGATGGTATCAACATCATCGATGATCCACACCGGATTCGAGGCCTTTCGTCCCGGCCCTTTGACGGCGAGGGTGTGGCCAATGACGCGCTGAAGCTTTGCGACAATGGCGTTCTGACGACATGGGTAATGGACACGGCCTCGGCCAATCAGCTCGGGCTGGAAACATCGGGTCGGGCGGCCCGCGGTGGCGCCTCGCCACCCCATCCCTCGACGACCAACCTTTATATGGAGGCCGGCACGATGTCGCCGCAGGAGCTGATGGCGGATATCAAATCGGGTTTTTATGTCACCGAACTGATCGGCTTTGGCATCAATGGCCTGACGGGTGATTACAGCCGGGGTGCGGCGGGCTACTGGATTGAAGACGGCGAGATCACCTGTCCGGTGAGCGAGATGACGGTGGCCGGAAACCTCAAGGACATGTTCATGAATGTGACGCCCGCCAATAATCTGGTATTTCGCTATGGCACGAATGCCCCGACGATCCGCATCGAAGGCATGACGGTGGCCGGCGCGTGAGTTCCAGCGTGAGTTCAGGCGGCCAGCGTCAAGCCGACATTGAATTGCTGAAAACGGCGGTTCGCGAAGGCGGCGACATCGCGCACAAATATTTTGTCGGCGGGGCAAAAGCCTGGGACAAAAACCCGGGCGATCCGGTGACCGAAGCGGACCTCGCCGTTGATACGCATCTCAAGGAATGTTTTGCCGCCGCCCGCCCGGAGGATGCCTGGCTGTCGGAAGAAACCGTCGATGACCGGAAACGCCTGAGCGCCCGGCGGGTCTGGATCGCCGATCCGATTGATGGCACCCGTGCCTTTGTTCAGAAAAAACCCGAATACACCGTTTGTGTTGCCCTCGTCGAAGATGGCAAACCGGTACTGGGCGCGGTGCTTAACCCGGAGACCAATGAATTCTATTTTGCCGAGGCAGGCGGGGGTGCGACGCTGAATGATGAGTTGATCAAGGTCGGTCCGCCGCCGCCGATTGAGAAATCCCGTTTGCTCACCAGCCGCAAGACACTCGATGAATATGGCCCCTCCCCGATCCCGGAAGCGACCTTCACCTTCCACAATTCAATTGCCTTTCGCATGGTGCTGGTGGCCGCCGGTCGGCATGACGCGACGGTGTCGATCAAGGCCAAATGTGACTGGGATATCGCCGCCGCTCATCTGATTGCCACGGAAGCCGGGCTCAAGGTCTCGGCACCTGACGGGGTGGAGCTGATCTACAATCGCGAGGACATTCGCCACACCGGCGTTATCGTCGCCGCCGATCCGCTCTACAGCGATATCCTCAAACGCCTCGAAGGTTTCCCGCTGTCACTTGGTCGGGATTGAGTGATGCATAATCTGATCGATCTGGAAAATTATCCGCTGGATGACTTATCCGGTGACAAAGGTCAAAGCCTGGTTGCGCGCTGTCGCAGGCAACTGGAGGCGGACGGTATGTTCAATTTGACCGGATTCCTGCGCGCCGACGCAATACGCCAGTGTCTCGCCGATGTAACTCCAACACTTGAGACATCGGCCTTCACCCATCGACGGCAGCACAATATCTATTTCGCCGATGACATTCCGGGATTGCCGGCGGAACACCCGGCGCTGACCGAGTTCGAAACCATCAATCACACGATCTGCGCCGACCAGCTGGCCAACAACCCGCTGTGCCGCCTTTATGAATGGCCGCCCCTGGCGAGGTTTCTGGCGGCGGCAATGGACAAGCCTGAACTACATCCAATGTCCGACCCGCTGGCCCGTATCAACGTCATGTCCTACATCGAAGGCGAAGCCCTGAACTGGCATTTTGATCGATCCGGGTTTACCACCACGCTGCTGCTGCAATCTCCGGAATCGGGGGGTGAATTTTTGTACAGGCGTGACCTGCGCAGTGACGACGACCCAAACTATAAGGGCGTCGGCAAATTGCTCGTCGGCGACGACGATGCCGTGATACAGATGCCGCTGGCACCAGGCACGCTTAACGTCTTCAAGGGCAAAAATACTGCCCACCGTGTCACGCCCGTCAAGGGAGCCGATCCCCGCATCATCGCCGTATTTTCTTTTTTTGATCGTCCCGGTGTGGTTTTCAGCGACGATGAACAACTGGGGTTCTACGGTCGCTCCGCAGGGGCCAGCCTGCAGTAGAGGAGAACTGCCATGCCATTTTATGAAAAAGGTCCTGTTCGCATTCACTATGAAGAGGCTGGATCAGGCTATCCCTTATTGATCCTGCCGGGTGGCGGCCTGAACGGGTCGATGTCCTTTTTCACTGACATGTCACCCTTCAATGCGATGGAAGTCTTCAGCCGCGATTATCGCTGCATCACGCTCGACCAGCGAAATGCCGGTGGTGGCCAGTCCACGGGGCCGCTTGAGATCGAACGCCCGTGGGATGCGTATACCGATGACCACCTCGGTCTGATGGATCATCTGGGTATCGACAGGTTCCTTGTGTTGGGATTTTGCATTGGTGCGCCTTTCATCTGGAACATGCTGCAACGGACACCTGATCGTATTGACGCAGCCGTACTGGCGCAGCCCAGTGGCTCCCGTCCCGAAGCGCGGGATTTATTCTATCAGAACAACATGAAGAACTGGGGCCCGGCGCTCTGTGAACGCACACCCGATATTACGATGGAAATGGTCGATGCCTTCCTCGACCGGATGTACCGCGCAGACGCGGATTTTGTTTTCACCGTGACGCGTGATTTTGTCCGGGCCTGCCAGACGCCGATCCTCGTGCTGCCCGACGACATCCCGACGCACCCCTATGCTGTCGCCATGGAAACAGTGCATCTCGCACCAAATGCAGAAGTCAGCCTCTATCCGTGGAAAGACTCTGCCGAAAATATTGAACTTGCAGTGCGCCATATTGCGACATTCTTGCGGGCGTATCAGCCCTGAACACTGATCGCCGGCTATGTGTCGTCGGGCGCTTCCGGCAAAAACCCGGGCGACGCTGAAATCACGGCATGACTGAAAGACGCCTTCGACAGCAACAATGAGCGGCAATCGTTAAGAGCGTTTGCAATGCTGCCATCAAGACGCGCCGCATGTGCCGCCTCGTTGATTTTCGCCAAAGCGGCGTCGATGTGCGAAACCGCTGTGTGGTTGCCGTCCATGCGCATGACCATTTCAGAAAACGCGATGAGAATCTCGCGCGGCGAGTTTTCCACAAGTTCGACATCACGCCGGGCAAACTTGATGGTTTCATCAAGTTCGGGCAGATCGTCCATCATAATTTCCTCGTAACTCAGCGCGCGCTTGAAGAGGTGCGAAAAATAACTTTTGAAGACAAACAAGTCTCGCGGCAGACCGTAAATATGTGAAGTAATCGGCGTATTGAGAAAGAGCACCGGCACATCAAACGCATGAGCCAGATCACAGGGGCCTGATTTGGTGCCGATATAGAGCATGCTGCGGGCGACAAAAAAAAGATCGTCAAACGGCTCGTAACCTTCGGCGAACGGTAGCTCCACCAGGTTCGGGTGCGTAAAACTCAAACGGATCATTTTTTTGTCGCCGAGACGCACGACGTTGTATCCCGCATCGAGGATCTGCGAGATTACCGGTTCATAAAATGACGGGTCGGCGTTGCGGTAGGAATGATAGGTCTTGTCCGGCAAATATCCGGGGTCGCGGATATGCAGCGTGATTGTCGGGACGTCGGGCGAGAGATTGAGCCGTTGGAACGCTTCGGCCCCACGGCGTTCTTCATCCGCGTTCAGGTGGTGAAAGTGCCAGTTGTTTTTGTCGACGCAGTCAAGCTGGTATTGGGCGAGCAGGGTAAAATAGCTGACCAGAACGTAGCGCCGGTTCTCCCGGACCGGCTCGCCTGTATCTTCAAGACTTGCCTGCAGCAGTGTGTTGTCTTCCGTGAAGACATGGCGCATGCCTTCAGTAAATTTTTCGAGCACCGCCGGGTTCAGGGACGGCTCCGTGTTCCGCTCATCGCCAACGATGACGATGACGTCATAGTCATCCGGCGGATAAAGGCAGCGCAGAAAGAAAAGCTCCCCGGCGAGATGCCCGATACGACCGGACGGCCCGAGCAGGTAGACGACTTCAGGGCGCGCCGCCCCGGAAGGCGGCCCGATAACCTTGTCAATCTCGTGGATAAGTAAATCTGTTTGCCGGTTCGACATGCAAGCCCCCAAGCCATGCTTGCAGCCATTGTCACTCCCCGCTCCTTAAGGAATGGTTACAGGCGTCACCTGGTCACCGGGCTCGATCCCGCCACGCTTGAACTATTTGGCCGAATCGTCGTCCCCGTCCAGACCAACCGGCGGCGGCTTTTGGACAAGCGTATTGTAGAGTTCCTGATAGACCTGCTGAAATACAGCGAGCTCGATTTTCGCGGCCTTGACGTCATTGTTCCATAGTGGCGCCGATTTTTCCTCGATGAAGCGAGCGGTCGCCTGCCCGGCACCGAAACATGTGAAAGTCCGGCATTCGGTGAAACCTTCATCTTCCAGCTCGTCCCAGATGCCGCACAGGAAATCTTCAGTGAGGTGTTTGCAAGGCTCGCCAGCGGGTTTTTTGTAATGCGGCCAGTCGAAGGCCAGTGCAACACAACACAGGCCGTGGCAATCGCCACAGACCGGAACCAGATCGTCAATCTCGACACTGTCGCGTGGCTTCAACGTAACCGGCCTGCCGCAATCAGGGCACTGGCTCAGGTCGTCGGCAAATGAGTTCTGGCATCCAGGGCAAGTCGTCATATCAGTCGTCAAAATCAGCTGGTGGATCAATAAATAATTCGTCTTCGAAAAAATATTCCAAATATTACAATGATTTCCTGTTGGTCGGCAATGGAGAGGATGCGGTGATCCGCGTCCTCTCCGTCAACGATTGAAGGTCTAGTCTGCCGCGAAGCAGTACAATAAACCGGCACCACCGGTCGATGCCAGATTGGCCTGGCTGCAACCCCTCGTGCCGTGGGCCGATGTCCAGGAAATATTTCCACCACCGTGACGATCATGATGACCGACCGAGGCACTTCCCTTGTCGTTGCTGGTCCAGTTGCTGCACGTGTGATCACCCTTTTCGAACGGGAAATAGGCTGTGCCGTCGTCCTTCGAGCCTGTCAGGATGTCATGCTGGTTTGGCTTGTCGCCCCGACCCTTGACCGGTTTGCCGTTTTCATCAACCGCCGTGCGTTTGACGATATTGGGGCTGATGTGCAGCTGATCGAGATCGCTGGCGATCAATTCACCGTTGGCGTTGTACCACGGGCCCTTGCCAATTCTGTCACGCGCAGATATGCCGCGTTTTTTCGGATAGTGGGTGGAGAGATAGGCCCGCCACGTGCGGCCCTTCGAGCCGGCAGATTCCGCCAGTTTCTTGCAGTGCGCATCGCCACCGGCTAGCCCGCCGAGATTGGCGCCATCACCGACGCCCGTGCTTGTGACAAAAAACCCCATCGATTGATCGGCGGCCAGCGCCAGCGGGCTCCCGAGCAAAAATGCAACACCCACCACAGCCGTCATTGTTGAAATTTTACCAATACGCATCTCGACCTCCCTGATTTTATTATTGAAGTCCCTTCTGAATTCTCGAAGGAAACTTTAAAACCCGGGCTGTTTTTTGCCAAGATGCGTCAACCTTGCATCACGGTTTTATGAACGGTTGAATTTCGCCGGTCTACGCCGCCGCCGGCACCAGTAATTTCAGCGCGGCCGGAGCCAGCGAAAAAGTCACGGGCACGACGCCATAACCGTCGCCATCGATTTGCACAGGGTAGCCGACGGGGGAGATGATTTTGACTTCGCGAACCGGCTTGATGATCTTGTCGGGAATTTGCGGCACACGTCCGAGACCAAACGCCAGGCCATAACGCATTAAATTCCAGCGCCCGAGACCGAGTGCGACCAGCACCGTCAGGACACCGTCATCAATCCGGGTATCGGCGGAAACGACATGTGGGCCCCCAAAGCGACTGACGTTGATGACGACGACGGTTGAGCCGGTGACGCGCTCGCCATCGAGTTCCGCCTCGAATACCACGCCGCCATCACGGATCAGGGCGGTGATCATCGAGAAAATATATGCACCCCAGCCCAGCAGTCTTTTGAGCCAGGGTTTGAGGTAATTCACGGCTGCCGAATCAAGTCCGACGCCGGCCGTGATCAGAAAGGTCCGGTCCCCGGCGATGCCGACAGTCGCGGCGATCTCTTCCCCGTTGGCGATAGTCTCCGCCATGGCCTCCGCCTGTTGTTTAAGACCGATATCCAGCGCCAGCACATTCACCGTGCCGAAGGGCAGCGTGGCAAAGGCCGGCCCGGCATAGAGGCCGTTCTCAACCGGCGCATCGCCCGGCTTGCCCGTACCCTGACAGGTCAATCCCTGAATAACCTCGTTGATGGTCCCGTCACCGCCTGCCGCGACAACAACGTCATAAAGACCCGTGGCTGCCGCTTCGCGGGCGAAGTCCTCGGCATCGCCTGGCCCTTGTGTGACGCGGACTTCGGCAACACAGCCCCGGTCCTTCAACGCGTTCAGGGTCTGGCCGAAGAGCTTCTTGCGCCTCCGGCCGGCAATCGGATTAAAGATAATAAGAACGCGGCGGGCCATGTCGTGTTCAGCCGTGCGGGCGCACCCAGACAGCGGTGTCGTGGAAGACGGCACCCCCGGCAGGGGCTGCGGCCTCGGCACTGACGAGTTGGTTAATGCCCTTGCCATCCTTGTGCGCATCGAGGCCCCAGACACCTTCGGCAATCACCACGCCCTTTTGCACACCGTCGAACAGTTTGGCGTGCAGGTTCATCTCACCGAGCTGATTGCCCAGTGTCACGCCACCGTTTTCGCCAATGTTGTGATCGCGGGCATCGTCGGGATGGATCAGCAGAACCGGTTTGATTTCCTTCTTCACCGACGTTGGCGTGTTGTTGAAAGTTGAATTGAGGAAGTTGCGCGCGGGCGGTGTAACCAGGCGGAAGGGATGTTCACCATTGGCGTCATCGGTGGCATCCCAGTGATCCGGCAGGTCCGGCACTTCGTGACCGCGTGGGCCCATGGCTTCCCAGTCCGGCTTGAAGCGGAACTTGCCGTCGGGCCAGCCAAAACCGTTGATGAAATGATGGGTCTCGAAATCCTCGATGCAATCGTGCCAGTGTTCCCGATCGAGTGTTTCGAGATCGGGGTGGCCCGATACCGTCAGCGTCTCGTCGATAATCTCGCGCGCTGTCATGTCGAAGCCGCGATGATCAGCACCCAGACGTTTGGCAAGGCCGCAAATCACATCGTGGTTGGAGCGCGCCTCACCGACCGGTTCAATAATTTTGAGACCGGCAATGATATGCGAATGCCCGCCGCCCTGATAAAAATCGTCGTGCTCGACAAAAGTCGTCGCCGGCAGCACGATATCGGCCATGCGCGCGGTTTCAGTCATGAACTGTTCATGCACGCAGACAAAAAGGTCTTCGCGGGCAAAGCCCTGATGGACCTTGTTCTGATCAGGCGAGATCACCATCGGGTTAGTGTTCTGGATCAGCATCGCTGTCACTTGCGGGCCGTCGCCGATATCATGAGGATCACCCGTCAGGATCGGGCCGATGCGCGACTGATCAAGCGAGCGCACGCCGGCCTGTTTGACATCGCGGCCCTCGATCAGGGTTTTGTCCCATTCGTAAAGACCGGAATTACTGTAAAAAATTCCACCGCTCGGGTGCAGCCATTTACCGGTAACAGCGGGCAGGCTGGAGACGGCATGCACGTTGACCGCCCCGTTGCGCGAACGCGAGAAGCCGTAGCCCATGCGGATGAAGGCGCGGTCGGTCTGACAATACAGTTTGGCGAAGGCTTCTATTTCCTCGACCGACAATCCGGTGATTTCCGCCGCCCATTCCGGACCGCGCGATTTGAGGTGGGCCTCCAGTTCGTCCGGCACGTCGGTGTATTTCGCCATGTAGTCGCGATCCGCATAGCCATCCCTGAACGCAATATGCATCAGGGCACAGGCCAGCGCGCCATCGCTGCCGGGCTGTAGACAGATATGCATATCCGCCGTTTCCGCCGTCGGATTGCGATAGGGATCGATGACGACGACTTTGGCACCGCGGTTCTTTTTGGCCCGGGCGACATGGGTCATGACGTTGACTTGTGTCGAGACCGCGTTGCTGCCCCAGATGACGATCAGATCGGCTTCCGCCATTTCGCGGGGATCGGGTCCGATCTTGCGGCCAGTCCCTGCCATCCAGCCGGCATCCACCAGGGCGGTGCACACGGTCGAGAACTGGATCGAATAGCCCATGGCGTGACGCAGACGTTCGATGCCGTCACGTTGCAACAATCCCATGGTACCAGCGTAAAAATGCGGCCAGACGGTTTCCGGGCCAAATTCGTCCGTGGCGGCCTTGAAGGCGGCGGCTGTGATATCCAGCGCCTCGTCCCAGCTAATTTCCTCAAACTGGCCGGAACCCTTGGGGCCGGTGCGTTTGAGGGGCTTTGTCAGGCGGTCCGGGTGATGCGTGCGTTCGGCATAGCGCGCGACCTTGGCGCAGACGACACCCGCCGTATAGGTATTGTCAGCCGCACCATGGACCCGGCCAATGGTCTGGTCATCGACTTTTTCGATGGCCAGGGCGCAGGTCGACGGACAGTCGTGCGGACAGGCTGAGTAGGCAATTTCTGGTGCAACGGACAAAAGAATAACTCCCGGAAGTCAGGCGTGCGGCAATGGATTGTCGGGCGCAGATTAGCCCGCAAACGGGTGTCAAGCCAACCGCATTGGCTCCCACCGGTCGCTCATGGTATGTTCTGCCCGAATACCAAGGGCTTAGACCCGCACATTAACCCGTATCTTGAAGCGACGGATCTATAATCTTGACGAACACCGTCCCAGATCAAAGCCCGGACGATCTCGCTGTGGCCGGCACTGACCCGGCAACCGACAGCGTCGCCCTGGTCAAACGGCTGTTTCGCGCGCACATTCGCCGCCATCTCGGCAAGTTGTTGTTCGCCATGGCCTGTATGGCCATTGTCGCGGCGACCACAGCGGCCAATGCCTGGTTGATGCAGTTTGTCTTTGATGATGTGTTTTTCAAACAGGACAAACAGATGCTGGTCCTGATCCCCATCGCGGTATTTTGCGTCGCCATCGTCAAGGCCATCGCAACTTACCTGCAGGGGTTTATCACCGGTGCCATCGGCCAGCGCATTATCGCCGAGATCCAGAAAGACCTCTTCGCTCATTTGATGCGGGCTGACCTCGCCTATTTTCAGTCGGTGGCGTCAGGCCGCCTGATCTCCAACTTCCTCAACGACACCAACCTGCTGCGCGAGGCCGTATCCAAATCGTTTACCGGCATGGCCAAGGACAGCCTGACGGCGATCTTCCTGATTGCCCTGATGTTTTATCAGGACTGGCAACTGGCACTGGCGACTTTCGTGGTGTTCCCCGTCGCCATTCTGCCGATCCGCAATCTCGGTCGGCGCATGCGCAAGGCCTCATCAGCAATGCAGGAACGCACCGGCAGTTTCGCCGCCTTGCTCACTGAAACCCTGCAGGGTGCCCGGCACGTCAAGGCCTATGGCATGGAAGCCCACGAATCAGCACGGGCCGATGCCGCCATCGAACACCGCCTGATCCCGATCATCAAATCCATCCGCACGCGCTCCGCCGCCTCGCCGATCATGGAAGCGCTGGGCGGCATCGCCATCGCCATCGTGATCTATTATGGAGCCAGCCGGGTGATCGAAGGCGTGACAACGACCGGCACTTTTGTCTCTTTCATCACAGCGTTGTTGATGGCCTACCAGCCGGTCAAATCGCTGGCCAATCTGAATACGGCGCTTCAAGAAGGCCTGGCGGCGGCGGCACGCATCTTCGCCATGCTCGATATCACACCGGAGATTGGCGACAAGCCAGGTGCTGCCGAGTTAACCGTTGGCCAGGGCAACGTTACCTTCGACAATGTGGGTTTCGCCTATGCCGACGGCACTCCGGCCCTGCACGATGTTTCGCTGGAAGTGCCAACGGGTACGACCGTGGCTCTGGTCGGCGCATCGGGAGCCGGCAAGTCAACCGTACTCAATCTGATCCCGCGCTTTTACGACGTGCAATCCGGCAGCGTCTGTATTGATGGACAGGACGTGCGCGATGTGACGCTGGCCAGTTTGCGTCACGCCGTCGCTCTCGTCAGCCAGGATGCAACTTTGTTCGATGACAGCGTGCGCGCCAACATCGCCTACGGCCGCCCCGGTGCAAGTGATGACGACATCGTCGCTGCCGCCAGGGCTGCGGCGGCAGATGAATTTATCAACGAACTGGCAGAGGGCTATGACACGCGCGTCGGCGAAGACGGCACCCGCTTGTCTGGCGGCCAGCGCCAGCGCATCGCCATCGCCCGCGCCATGCTGAAAGATGCGCCGATCCTGCTGCTCGATGAAGCGACGTCGGCGCTCGATTCCGAAGCTGAACGCCAGGTGCAGACCGCCCTTGGCAAACTGATGCAGGGCCGCACCACGCTGATTGTCGCCCATCGCCTGTCGACCATCCTTGATGCCGATACCATTCATGTTGTCGACGAAGGCCGTATTGTCGAGACCGGCAGCCACGCGGAATTGCTGGCGCGCAAGGGGGCCTATGCCCGGCTCTACCAGTTGCAGGTCGGCGGGGACATCGACCACCCGACGGCCCGCGCTCAGGCCTGACACCAGGGCACGGGTATGTCAAAGCCTCTCAAATCATTGCTCAAGAGCAACGCGGTGCGAAGTTTTGCCTGTGCCCTCGCCGCCGCCTATGCCCGGTTCGTCAATCTGACCACGCGCTGGCAGGAAATCGACGATGGCGATGTCGCCGCCCTGTGGCAATCCGGCGGGCCTTTCATTGTCGGACACTGGCATGGCCGCATCATGATGCTGCCGTTTATCTGGCGCCACAGCAATCCGATCAAGATGCTGATCTCCCAACACCGCGACGGCGAACTGATCGCCAAAACCGTCGCTCACCTCGGCATTGGCTCGGTGCGTGGATCGACCTCGCGCGACGGGGCCAGTGCCTTGCGGGCCATGGTCAGGATCATCAAGCAGGGCGACTGCGTCGGCATTACACCGGATGGGCCACGCGGGCCTCGCATGCGTGCCAGCGACGGCATTGTCACGCTGGCCCGACTCTGCGACGTACCGATTATACCGCTGTCCTGTGCCACCAGCCGCCGGCGTGTTCTGGGCTCGTGGGACCGTTTCTCTGTCGCCCTGCCCTTTGCCCGCGGTGTTTTCATCTGGGGCAAGCCAATCACCGTGCCGCGCCACGCCAGCCCCGAAGACCTCGAGCGTTACCGCCAGACCGTCGAGGACGAACTGATCGCCATCACCGCCAAGGCCGATCGGTTGTGTAATGTCGAGATTATCGAACCCGCGCCGCCAGAAACGGCCCAAACCGCAGCAGCGCAAACTTCGGGAACGGCCTGATGCTGGGTTTGTATCGCGCCTTGACCATCATCGGTGGCCCGGTAATTCTGATTCAACTGATGCGCCGGGCAGCACGTGGGCTGGAGGATCCGGCACGCCGGAACGAACGCCGGGGCCTGAGCGACAAGCCCCGCCCGTCCGGTCCGCTGATCTGGTCGCACGCCGCCAGCGTCGGGGAGGCCGTCTCGGTCTTGCCCCTGATCGATCGCCTGTTGCACGACCACCCGGACGCCAATGTCATGCTCACTACCGGCACGGTCACTTCGGCCAGATTATGTGCCGAGCGCTTGCCGGAGCGCGCCTTCCATCAGTACGTCCCGGTTGATCGCCCGGCCTGGGTGCGGCGGTTTCTCGATCACTGGAAACCCGACGCCATCCTGTGGGTCGAGTCCGAATTCTGGCCCAACGCCTTGCAGGAAATTCGCAAGCGGAAGATACCGGCGGCCCTGGTCAACGCCCGTATGTCGGACCGTTCTTTCAGGCGCTGGAAAAAATTCCCGGGCGATGCCCGAAACGTTATGTCGAGTTTTCAAACCTGCCTGGCACCAGATGCCGATCAAGCTGAACGGCTCGAAAATTTCCACGCCAGGGGGGTCGAAATTACCGGCAACCTCAAGGATGCCGCCACGCCGCTGACGGCCAATGACGACGATCTCGCCCACCTGCAGGGCATGATCGGTGCGCGCCCGGTGTGGCATGCTGCCAGCACGCATGAGGGTGAGGAACAAATCGCCGGCGAGGTTCACAAGGAACTGAAAAACCAGTTCCCGGATTTGCTGACGGTGATCACGCCGCGCCACCCCAACCGGGGTGAAGCCATCGCCCGCTTCCTGAATACGTCGAACCTGAAGGTTGCCCGGCGTTCACCGGGGCAGGAAATAACAGCCGATACCGATATCTATGTCGCCGATACACTGGGTGAAATGGGTTTGATGTATCGCCTCTCAACCGTCGTCTTTGTCGGGGGATCGCTGGTGCCGCACGGCGGTCAAAATCTGAGGGAACCGGCCAAGCTGCATTCGGCTGTTCTCTATGGCCCGCATATTTTTAATTTTGTCGGCGTCGCCGCCCGGCTCTCGGAAGTCGGTGCGGCCCGGCTGGTCGCCGATGCCGAAGCCCTGCGCTGGGCCGTCAGTGCCTTGTTGAGCGAGCCTGCCGCTGCCGTGGCAATGGCCGAGGCCGCATCTCTGGCAGTTGACCGCAGCGATGTCGTTCTTGATGCCACGGTCGCGGCACTTGAACCCGTGCTGAAACAACTGGCCGAGCCTGATCATGCGCCCACCTGAATTCTGGCGACAGGGCGGGGGGCCGTGGGCCACACTGCTGCAACCGCTCTCGCTGATCTGGCAGGCTGCCTCAGCGATCAAACAAACAACGGTGCGACCTTACAAGTCTTCAATCCCCGTCATCTGCGTTGGTAACCTCGGGGTCGGTGGGGCCGGGAAAACACCGGTGGCGCTGGCAATTGGCGCCCGATTTTCACGTGCCGGGATAAAGCCGCACTTTTTGACACGGGGCTATGGCGGTCACCTGAAAGGCCCCTTGCGGGTCGATCCAGCCGGGCATACGGCGATAGATGTTGGCGATGAAGCGTTGTTGCTGGCCGCCGCCGCACCGACATGGCTGGGAGCGGATCGCGGGGAAACGGCGCGCCAGGCCATCGCTGCAGGGGCCGAGGCACTGGTCATGGATGACGGATTTCAGAACACGACGCTGACAAAAGATTTATCGCTGATTGTCGTCGATCAGGATTATGGCTTTGGCAATGGCCGTGTCATACCTGCGGGTCCACTGCGTGAGCCCATCGCACAGGGTCTGGCACGCGCTGACGGCGTGATCGTACTTGACGGCTCAAGCGGACAATCAGCCTCACCAACGCCGCCCGATGGCCTGCACGACATCGGCCTGCCCGTAATCGCCGCGCGGCTTGAACCGCTGCTCGGATCGGAGAAGATGACCGGCACGAAGGTCGTCGCATTTGCCGGCATTGGCAGGCCGGACAAGTTTTTTGCCACACTTGAATTCATGGGCTGTGAAATCGTCGGGCGTCATTCCTTCGATGATCATCACTTTTTTTCCGCTGACGAGATCATGCGCATTGTTGAGCAAGCCGCCTCGCTCGGTGCGCGTCCGGTGACCACGGCCAAGGATGCCGTCCGCCTGTCGCCGGAAGCCCGTCCGATGATCGACGTGCTCAACGTCGGTGTCGAATTCGCTGCACCGGAAAAGCTCGATCAGTTATTGCAACCTATCATCAAGCGAGCGGGAGACACGCCGTGACGATCACCCGTCGCCTGCGCTATCTGCTGGAGTTCATCGCCGTCTGGTGCCTCGTCAAACTGTTTGGTTTGCTGCCATTGGATACTGCCTCAGCGCTGGGCGGTGCCATTGCCCGGACCCTCGGCCCGCGTCTCGGCGTATCACGACGGGCGGCCCGCAATATCGAGCGCGCCCTGCCGGAAAAAACACCCGCCGAGGTCAAGGCGATTGTCTATGGCATGTGGGACAACCTCGGCCGTACCGCAGCAGAGATTCCCCATTTCGCCCGACTGGACATGTATGACGGATCGGGACGCTTCGAATTTGTTGACGGCGATATTATCGACAACTTGCGGGACGACGATATCGGTGCGGTTTTTTTTACCGGCCATGTCGGCAACTGGGAACTGACGGCGCTGTCTGTTCTGCAGCGAGGTTTGCCGCTAACCACAGTTTATCGCCAGGCCAACAATCCATATGTTGAGAAGTTCCTGAGCGAGCTTAGACGTCCGGTAAGCGGCACGATGCTGGTCCCCAAGGGATCAAAAGGGGCGCGGTCCCTGATCAGCGCGCTCAAAAACAACGATCATCTCGGGTTGCTGGTGGATCAGAAAATGAATGACGGCATAGCCGTGCCCTTTTTCGGCCGGGATGCCATGACGGCGCCGGCGCTGGCGCAATTGGCCATGCGTTTCAATGTACCGATTGTACCTGGCCGTAATGTGCGTCTGGGCGGTGCCCGCTTCAGGGTGATTTATGAGCATGCGATTGAGCCCGCCAATACCGGCAACCGGGACGAAGACGTCCGGGAAACCATGCGGCGGGTGAACGCGCATATCGAAGGCTGGATCCGGGAGCATCCGGAACAATGGCTCTGGTTGCATAATCGCTGGCCGGACGACAATAAGGAAACAGAGACATGAAAATTGCAGTTATGGGCGCGGGTGCGATCGGGGGCTATTTTGGCGGGCGGCTGGCCGACGCCGGTCACGATGTCAGTTTTATCGCCCGGGGCGATCATCTGGCGGCGATGAAGGCAAACGGCCTCAAGGTCACAAGTCCGCTTGGTGATTTCAACATCAATCCGGTGCAGGCAACCGACAATCCCGCCGAAATCGGCGTTGTCGATCTGATCCTGTTTATGGTCAAGAATTACGACACCGTCGCCGCCGCCGAGCAAGCCAGACCGATGGTCGGTCCCGACACCGCCGTCGTGTCATTTCAAAATGGCGTCGATGCCCGTGAATTGCTGTCGACGGCTTTTGGCGCGGAACACGTCATGGGCGGCGCGGCCCTGATTCCCGCTTCGGTGCCGACACCCGGCGTCATCAGTCACAACGGCAAGGATGCCAAACTGGTCTTTGGCGAGTTTGGCATGGCGACAAGTCCGCGTGCCGAGGCCTTCGCCGAAGCACTCGGCTCCGCCGGTGTTGATCACCAACTTCATTCCGAAATCGAAGTGATGTTGTGGGTCAAGTTTGTCTTCCTGGCGTCAATGACGGCCCTGAACTGCATGACCCGGCAAAGCATCGGGCCCATTATGGGCGACCCCGACATCCGGTCACTTTATGCCGACGCCATGTACGAAGTCGTCGCTGTCGCCAAAGCCTGTGGCGTCAACTTGCCGGACGGCACCGTCGAAGAACGCCTGGCCTTCTCAGAAGGATTTCCGGCGGAGGTCAAATCGTCGATGCTGCAGGATCTGGAACGCGGCAAGCGTCTGGAGGTCGCTCATTTGAGCGGCACCGTCGCCCGGATGGGCGCAGAACTTGGCGTGCCGACACCAATCCACCGCACGGCCTTCACCATTCTCAAACCCTTCGCCGAGGGTGCACCCGCGACGAAGCGCTAGTTTTTCGGCATTGGCGGCACCAGCAACTGGGGATCGATCTTCTGGTTGAACCAGTTGATACGCCAGTCCAGATGCGCGCCTGTCGCCCGCCCGGTCTTGCCGATGGTGCCGATCAGGTCGCCTTGCGCGACGGTGGCACCGACCCTGGTGGTGACCGAATTCATGTGCATGTAAAGCGAGGTCACGCCGTGGCCGTGATCGATGATCACCGTACCGCCCGTGAAGTAGAGATCCTTTTCGGCCAGCACCACCGTCCCTGACGTCGCGGCACCGACCGGCGTACCCGTCGGCCGGGCGACATCGACCCCGAAGTGCGGTCGCCGCGGCTTGCCGTTGAGAACGCGCTGACTGCCATAGACGCCGGAGATCGGCCCGATCACCGGCCATGCGAAGCCTTTTGCGAAGTGCGGCTCGGGCGTGTCGTGACGACGTGCCGCACCGATAAGTTTATTGTCACGGCGAATGCGCTTCAGGGCTTTGGGGCCGGGCGAGACCATCTTTTTCGGCAGTCCGTCTATACGCTGGATTTTGTATTGGCGTTTCTTGATGTCGAGAACGTGTGACTTTTTGCGCCCGTCAGGTGCCGTGACGACGACATCGGCAGTCGCGCCAAAGTCGCGGCCAAACCCGATGACGAACAAGCCGTCCTCGCCAACCCGGACATCGCGTTTGAGGAAGTGGACTTTCGACCCCGGCGTCACATGGCCCCATGCCATGCCGCCCTGTATCAAATGGCCTTCAATTTTCAGCGGCCCGGATTGGGCAACCGCTGAGCCAACGAATGAAATCAGAAAAAGCGTGGCAAACGATAAGCCCGTGACAGTGTGTCGGATCACCCGCCAGCCTCGCGTTTGGTGGCAGCCGCTGCCGTGGCATAGGGCTCTTGCCGGGAAACGCTCCAGTAACGCAGGTCTTCGAGCAGGATGCGCAAACCGGTCATCGAGCAGACGACATAACTGCCGGGCCGCACAACCTGGTACTGGCCAAATTCGTAATGCAGGGTCGCTTCGTGACTGTGGGCATCCATCGCCGTGATCTTTCGCTAGAGCAACGAGCCTTGCGGATCGTCGCCAGATTTTGGTTTGGCCTTGCGTTTCGCGATTGGTTTTGCGGCCGGTTTGGCGCCGGACGGTACGTCTCCAACGACCGCCGCAATCCGGCCATCGCTGAACTGCACTTCGATGCCTTGTCCCGCCTCCGCTCCGGCAGCGCGGGTCATGACATCACCGGCACTGCGCACAACAGCAAAGCCCCGATCCAGCACACCTTCATAACTATAACTTTTGAGCAACTTTGCCAGGTTGTCGAGCCTGGTCTGAGCGTCGTGGCGCAATCGGGCAAAATCCCGATCCAGACTGCCCCGGGCGCGCCTGATGCGTTCACCATATTGTTCAAGGCGGTTATCCAGGAGCGATTTTCTCAGGCCCGAGGCCACCACACCGAGGCTCGCGCGCCGGTTCTCAACGCCCGCCGAGAGGCCTCGACGCAAACGTTCCCCGAGATCATCAAGGCGCTGCTGATGGCCATCGACAATTTCCTGTGGACTGCGCAAACCCCGCGCCAGACCCTCGAGCCGCACTCGCCGCTCGCCTGCCAGACGGGACAAGGCGACGACCATGCGGCGTTGCAAATCCAGTACGTTGGCTTCAAGTTCGGCCCGCACCGGCACCGCCATCTCAGCCGCCGCCGTCGGTGTCGGCGCACGCCGGTCCGAGGCGTAATCGATCAACGTTGTGTCGGTTTCATGGCCAACCGCCGAGATTAGCGGAATGCCGCTCGCTGCTGCTGCCCGCACCACAATCTCTTCGTTAAAGGCCCACAAATCCTCAACGCTGCCGCCGCCCCGGGCGATGATCAGCAAATCGGGCCGCGGCAAGTCACCGCCCGCGTCCATGGCATTAAAACCGTCAATCGCCGCCGCAATTTGACCCGCTGCGCTGTCGCCCTGCACCACCACAGGCCAGATCAGCACCCGGCGCGGGAAACGATCCGCCAGACGATGCAGGATATCGCGGATAACCGCGCCAGTCGGGGACGTGACAACGCCGATCACACCGGGCAGATACGGGATGTCCTGTTTGGCTGCGGCATCGAACAATCCTTCCGCCGCCAGTTTCTTGCGCCGATCCTCAAGCAACTTCAGCAGCGCACCCTCGCCCGCCATCTCCATGCTCTCGACCACCAACTGATATTTCGAGCGCGCCGGATAGGTTGTCAGTTTGCCAGTGACGATGACCTCGATGCCGTCTTCGGGCTGCACCGACAGCCGGCCGGCAACACCCTTCCAGCAAACCGCGTCCAGCACCGCGCTGTCATCCTTGAGCGCCATGTACATGTGACCCGAGGCCGCGCGTTTGAAACCCGAAATTTCGCCGCGCACGCGCACCCGGTCGAAGGTGCCCTCGACTGTGCGTTTCAGCGCGAAGGCAAGTTCGCCGACCGAATATTCCGGCTGGTTATGCTCGACATCTGCAGGTTGGTCGGGATCACTCATAAACGGGCGGGCCTTCAAATTTTGTCCTCTGTAGACGCTATGATACAAGAGGATGCGCTGTGCCGGAATGGCCGCGACAGGATTATTTCGGATTAATGTGGGAGCCCTGATTTCATGAACGTCCTCATCGTCGGCTCCGGCGGTCGCGAACACGCCCTCGCCTGGTCACTGTCGGCCTCACCCCTGATCGATATTCTGTACTGCGCGCCGGGCAACGGCGGCATCGCCGAGGTCGCCAGATGCATTGACATTGATGCCATGGATTTTTCCGGTCTGATCGGATTTTGCAAGGCCGAAGACATCGAGTTTGTCGTGGTCGGTCCGGAAGCACCCCTGGTTGGCGGCCTGGTTGATGAACTGGAAGCCAGCGGCATCAAGGCCTTTGGCCCGAGTGCCGATGCCGCGCAACTCGAGGGCTCCAAGGGATTCACCAAAGATATCTGCGCCAAATACAATATCCCGACCGCAGCCTACGGGCGCTTCACCGATGCCGCCACCGCCAAGACCTATATCCTGCAACAGGGCGCACCCATCGTCGTAAAGGCTGATGGTCTGGCCGCCGGCAAGGGCGTGGTCGTGGCCTGGAATGTTGAAGACGCTTTAAAGGCGACCGACGACATCTTCGACGGGGCATTTGGAGAGGCCGGGGCAGAAGTTGTCATTGAAGCCTGTCTGATCGGCGAGGAAGCCAGCTTTTTCGCCCTCGTCGATGGTGAACATACGCTGGCGCTGGCGTCGGCCCAGGATCACAAGGCGGTCGGTGATGGCGACACCGGGCCCAACACAGGTGGCATGGGCGCCTATTCACCTGCGCCCGTGATTACGCCTGAAATGCATGATCGCATCATGACTGAAATCATCACACCGACGGTCGAGGCGATGGCGGCGGAGGGACATCCCTATCGCGGTGTGCTGTTCGCCGGACTGATGATCACCGACAAGGGACCTGAACTGATCGAATATAACGCCCGCTTCGGTGACCCGGAATGCCAGGTCCTTATGGCCCGGCTTGATTGTGATTTTCTGCCGCTCTTGATGGCATCTGCCAACGGAACCCTGAACGAGGTCGAGGCCAGATGGCGCGATGAAGCCGCCTTGCTGGTCGTCATGGCGGCCAACGGGTATCCCGGCGCCTACGATAAAGGCAGCGAAATAAAAAACCTCGGACCGGCGGGTGAATTACCCGATGTCACCATCTTTCATGCCGGCACCAGAAATGACGGCGGCGATATCAAGGCCATCGGGGGCCGGGTGCTCGGCGTGACTGCACTCGGTGACAGCGTCGGGGAAGCGCAAAGCCGCGCCTACGAAGCCGTCAACGTCATCGACTGGCCCGAAGGCTTTTGCCGCAGCGATATCGGCTGGCGTGCGGTCCAGCGCGAAAAGACGGATTAGTCACTCCTCTGGGTGACCCACAAACCGGCAGAGACGAGGGCGAGGCCGACGAGGAAGGCAGTTGTCACCGGTTCGGACAGGACGGCGATGCCGAGGCCTGTGGCAACAATCGGGCTCAGCGACAAAAAGGCCGCGACATTGGTCGCCTTCGATTGCCCCAGCGCCCAGAGCCAGAGCCAGAAACCGACCGCACTGGCCCAGCCTATGAAGATCACCACGGACCAGCCGAGGAAGTTGACGGCGCCGAGGTCCGGCAGGCCGCCTGCTTCAACCAGTGCGCCGATCATCAATGCGACAACGGCAGCAAACATCGACAGCACACTCACCGGCATGGTTTTGTACTGGCGCAGGTAAGGACCGTAGAGCACGTTGGTCACACCGCCGGTCAGCGCACTGCCGAAGGCCGCGAGATCACCGATCCACGCGGTCCCGGCCTCGGCACCCAGCGGTTTGGTCGAGAGCGCGATGGCAACACCGGCGAAACAGGCGAGCACTCCGAGACTGCGGCGCAAGCTCAGGCGCTCGCGCCCCAGCAGGGTGGCAATCAGCATGGTCAAAAGCGGCACGGTGGCAAAGAGCACCGCAGCGCGCGCGGCCGGGATGTAGAGCAAACTGAAATTGAGCAAAGTAATCAGCACGCCAAACTGGCCAATGCCAAGCAGGGAGATCGGCAGCAGATGCCGAGCCGCGATGCGCTGGCGCTGCATCAACACGAAGGGGGCCAGCATCAGCAGGGCAATGGCGTAGCGCAATGCCGCCAGCGCCGTCGGATCGACCTGATCAACAATGTAGCGTGTCGCTACCAGCGCCGCACCGATCAGGGAACCGACAACGATGCAGGCCAGTGTGATCATCGCTGGATTGGCCGGTTTATCCGTCACGCGTTTCCCTTCCGATCAATATTCTTGACCCTCATCAACCATACCGGCTGATAGCGCGTCAATGCTCTGGACAAACCCGGTTGGTTTCGGGCAATTTGACGCCCTGCCCTTTAAATTCTTCATTTCCTTTCAAGGACCCGCCCCCCGTCATGAGTGATGATCGACAAGAAATATTTACCGGCACCATGGATGTGCGCAAAGCCCATACATTCGACGAGGGCCGTCTTCAGGAATATATGGAAGACAACGTCGAGGGATTTTCAGGCACCGTTGCGGTTTCCCAGTTCAAGGGCGGCCAGTCCAATCCGACCTACAAGGTCGAGGCCGGCGGCGAGGCCTATGTGCTGCGCCGCAAGCCGCCGGGCAAACTGTTGCCCTCGGCCCATGCCGTGGACCGCGAATACAAGGTGATCAGCGCGCTGGGCCAGACAGATGTACCCGTACCCAAAAGTTATGGCCTGTGTGAAGACCCGGAGGTGCTTGGCACGCCGTTTTACATTATGTCGTTTGCCGACGGTCGCATTTTCTGGAGCCCGCAGTTGCCGGATATGGCAACCAGCGAACGCGGCGAAATATTTGACGCCATGAACGACGTCATTGCACGCTTGCACAACGTTGATTACGACGCCGTCGGCCTTGGTGATTTTGGCAAGCCCGGCAACTATTTCGCCCGCCAGATCGGCCGCTGGTCAAAGCAGTACAAGGCATCGGAAGCCGAAAGCATTCCGTCGATGGACCAGTTGATTGAATGGCTGCCCGACAATATTCCGCCCGGCGACGACACCAGCATCGTGCATGGCGATTATCGCCTCGACAACATGGTCTTCCATCCGACCGAGCCGCGCGTTATCGCCGTGCTGGACTGGGAACTTTCGACCTTGGGCAATCCGCTGGGTGATTTTTCATACCACGCCATGCCGTGGCGTGTGGTGCCGGAGTTGTTCCGCGGCCTCGGTGGTCTTGACCTCAAATCGATGGGCATTCCGACCGAGGACGAATATGTCGCCGCCTATTGCCGCCGTGTCGGTCGCGATGGCATTGGTGACTGGGATTTTTACATGGCCTACAACATGTTCCGCCTGGCCGCGATCACGCAAGGCATTGCCGGTCGGGTGCGCGACGGCACTGCCGCCAGCAAACACGCCATCGAAACCGCAAAAGCGACCGTACCGCTGGCGGAACTGGGCTGGAGCCACGCCCAGAATCTGATCAACCCGTCATGAGCGGAAGTCTCGCGGGCCTGCGCGCGCTGGTCACTGCCGGCGGCGCGGGCATCGGCAAGGTCGTCGCCCGCAATCTGCTCGGGGCCGGTGCGCGGGTACATATCTGCGACATCGACGAGGCGGCATTAAAACAAACACTGGGCGAGTTGCCCGAACTCGGCGGCAGCCAGGCGGATATCTCGGATGAAGCCGGTGTCGATAGCCTGTTTGACGCGATCGAAGCCGACTTCGGCGGCCTTGATATCCTGGTAAATTGTGCCGGTATCTCGGGCCCGACCGGGCCCATCGAAGAGATCGAGCCGGCGGACTGGCGACAAACCCTGGCCGTCAATCTGGATGGGGCCTATCTCTGCACCCGGCGCGCCGTTCCGTTGCTGAAGGCGGCGGGTGGCGGATCGATTGTCAACTTCTCCTCGACCGCCGGCTTCATGGGCTATCCGTTGCGTACGCCCTATGCCTCGGCAAAATGGGCGATCATTGGACTGACAAAAAGCCTCGCCATGGAACTCGGCCCTTTTGGTATCCGGGTCAACGCGATCTGTCCCGGCAGTGTCGAGGGCGAACGAATGGATCGTGTCATCGCCGCCGATCAGGCCGCCACCGGAAAAAGTGTCGAAGAAATCCGGCGCGACTACACCAGGGCGTCATCGCTTGGCACCTTTGTCACGGCGGAAGATATGGCGGCGATGGTATTGTTCGTCTGTTCCGACGCCGGGGCCAAAGTCAGTGGCCAGGCCCTGGCCATCGACGGACACTCTGAAGCAGTAGGTTAGGCGCGGGCCAGATCTGCCCGGCGTTCACGCCCGAACAAGGGTGCGACGAGGATCAAATTCAGGATATTGAAGGCGAGTCCGACCATGAAGGCAGCCTGATAGGTGCCGGAAAAATCGAAGATGACGCCACCGAGGTAGCCGCCACCCGCCATACCGATCGTGCCAAACAGATAAACCACACCAACGCGGGCACCCATCTGGGAGACCGGGAAATGACGCCGCAGGATCACTGTATAACTCGGCACGATCCCGGCAAAGGCAACGCCAAAAAATCCTGAAATCAGATAGAGCCCGATCAGGCTGTCGACAAACAGAAAGAGGGTCAGTGCAATGGCCTGGCAGATAGAGCCCAGCACCAGTGTCGGCAGGCCGCCGATCCTGTCAGTGACGTTGCCCCAGACCAGACGCGAGACAAATCCACAGCCCAGCAGCAGCGAAAGCATGGCGGCGGCGTCCGTTGTTGAATGACCGAGATCACTGGCGTGTGCCACGACATGCACCATCGGCATGGCCATGGCCACGCAGCAACCGATGATGGCGAAATTCAATATCCAGGCAACGCGCGCCGGTGAATGGCCGAGCACCAGGCCATCCTCGCCCGCCGTGCCGTTGGTCGTGGCGGCGTCGGCGGTATCGGCAGGTGGTTTTGGCCGCAACACCAGGGCCAGTGGAATGAGCGTGACGAGGCAGAACAGGGCGTAGATTTCGAAAGTCGTACGCCAGCCCTCGTTTTCAACAGACCAGCGAAAGGCCGGGGCAAAAAACGCACCTGCCAGGCCCTGGCCCGAGACCACGGCGGAAACCGCGATACCGCGATGGCGATCAAACCAGCGAGTGACGTTGGCGACCAGCGGCGAGAACATTGCCCCGCCGCCAAAAAAGCCGATGAGGACGGCGTGGATTGCAAGGTAACTCCAGCGATTGTCCGCCTGTGCCGCCAGATAACTGCCGAGAACAATGGCCAGTGCGCCGGCAATGGTCGGCCACATCATGCCGATGCGGTCGGACCACTTGCCCATCCAGATACCGCCGAGCCCGGTGCCCAGCAAAGACACGGAATAGGCGGCAGACGGCACCCAGCGCGGCCAGCCGAATTCAGCAGCAATGGGTTTGAGGGCGACAACTGTGATGTAAAAACCGGCGGTGCCGACGGTCATCAACAAAACGGATGCGACCACCACGGCCCAGCCGTAGGCTGTCTCGATGGAGGCATCAGAAGAAGGGCGCGAACCGCCGTTACCGGACATGATCGCGCCCTCTTACCTGACTGCCTGCAGCGTGTTGATCAGTTGTACTTGCGCGCTTCGAGGCGGGCAATCTGATCGGTATGCACTTCGTCCGGACCATCGGCCAGGCGCAAGGTGCGCTGGTGGGCGTAGGACTGCGCCAAATGGAAATCCTGACTGACGCCACCGGCGCCATGGATCTGGATCGCCCTGTCGATGACGCGGCAGGACATGTTCGGTCCGACCACCTTGATCATGGCGATTTCCTGACGCGCAGCCTTGTTGCCGACGGTATCCATCATGTAGGCGGCTTTCAGCGTCAGCAGACGGGATTGTTCGATTTCCATGCGCGAATCGGCGATAGCTTTACGGGTCATGCCCAAATCAGCAATTGGCGATCCGAAGGCGACGCGCGACTTGGCACGTTTGACGGCGGCTTCAAGTGCCCGCTCAGCCACACCGATGGAACGCATGCAATGATGAATTCGGCCCGGCCCGAGGCGGCCTTGCGCGATCTCAAATCCCCGGCCTTCGCCGAGTAATATGTTTGAGACCGGTACACGCACTTCCTTGAAATCAACTTCCATATGGCCGTGCGGTGCGTCGTCATAGCCGAACACACTGAGGTGGCGCATGACTGTGACGCCCGGTGTGTCGAGCGGCACGAGGATCATCGACTGCTGGCTGTGACGGTCGGCTTCGGGGTTGGTCTTGCCCATGAAGATCAGGATCTTGCAACGCGGATCGCCGGCACCTGAGGTCCACCACTTGCGGGCATTGATGACGTATTCGTCACCGTCGCGCACAATGCTGGCTTCAATGTTGGTGGCGTCGGATGACGCGACGGCCGGTTCGGTCATGGCAAAGCCTGAACGAATTTCACCGTTCAGCAGCGGCTTCATCCACTGCTCTTTATGTTCGTCGTTGCCATAGCGTTCCAGCACTTCCATGTTGCCGGTATCCGGTGCCGAGCAGTTAAAGACTTCTGCTGCGAAGGAAACACGGCCCATGATTTCGCAGAGCGGCGCATATTCGAGGTTTGACAAACCATAACCGCGCTCTGAATCCGGCAGGAACAGGTTCCAAAGCCCTGCTGATTTGGCTTCTTCCTTCAGCTCTTCGACGATGGCCGTCGGCTGCCAGCGATCACCTTCGTCGATCTGGGCGTAGAAGGTCTCTTCGTTGGGATAGACGTGTTTATCCATAAAGGCATTGAGCTGGTCTTGCAGGTCTTTGACGCGCGCGGAGTATTCGAAATCCATGGGGGTACCTTTAAATCGTTGATCCGGAACTGTCGGGAGGGCCGCTCAAGCGCGGGGTTGAGATAATTTTGCAGCGCGCATAATAGCGCCTGGCTTTAGCGCCTGTCCCGGAAAAAGTCGCGTAATAGTGTCGCAGCCCGATTTTCATCAATGCCACCATAGACTTCCGGGGCGTGATGACAGGACGACGAGGCAAAAATTCGCGGTCCATTTTCGACGCCACCGCCTTTTTTGTCGTCCGCGCCGAAATAAAGCCGGCGAATACGGGCGAAACTGATGGCCTGGGCGCACATCGGACAAGGCTCCAGCGTAACGTAAAGATCGCAGCCGCCCAGGCGTTCTGCCCCAAGTTCGGTACAGGCCTGGCGAATGACCAGCATTTCGGCGTGCGCCGTCGGATCATCGAACTCCCGGGTGCGATTTCCGGCGGCGGCCAGGACTTCACCGCTTGCGCTGTCGACCAGAACGGCCCCGACCGGCACCTCACCACGCCCGGCAGCGGCCTCGGCTTCTGCCAATGCTTGCGCCATGAATGTTAATTTTTTGCCCATTCAGGCAAAATCGCGTGCTTCGGGTGTGGGGTCAAGCGCTGCATGTCCCGAGACCCAAGGATCGTCAATTAAGTATTGTTTATTTGACGGTTTTCACTGAATCAAATTATGCTCCTGATTGAAATGTGACTGCAAACCAGAGGGATAATTCATGGCAAATTCAATCATCACCAACGTCCGTGTACTCGATTGCACCGGCGACGATCCTTTCGATGGCGATATCGAAATTGCTGACGGTCGCATCAAAACCGTATCCAAAGGTGCGGGTTCAATCAAAGTGACCGGCCAGACCGTGATCGACGGCGGCGGCGCGACGCTGATGCCGGGCATGGTCGAGGCCCACGCCCACGCCAGTTTCAATGACATCGCGACCTTTGAGGACATCGGCGATACACCGCCCGAGGAACATACCTTGTGGACCGCACATTTCGCCAAGGTCCTGCTCGAGGCCGGGTTCACCAGCCTGTTCGGCGCGGCATCGGCCAAGCCCCGCATTGAAGTTGCCGTGCGTGACTTCATCAACGCCGGCATCATCCCGGGACCGCGCATGCTGGTCGCCAGTCCGGAACTCACCGTGACCGGAAACCTCGGCGATGTGGCGCGGCGTCATATGTATCGCGAGACCTTCGGCATCGTCTGTGACGGCGCCGATGCCTTCCGCAAGGCGGCAAGGGAATGCAGCCGGGACGGCGTCGATACGCTGAAAATCAATCCATCCGGCGATTACGCCATGCCGTGGGCCAAGGCCCATCACACGGTGATGACCGAGGACGAGATCGCAGCGGTCGCCCATGTCGCGCGCGGCTTTGGCAAACGCTTTGCCGTGCATGCCCGCAGTGCCGAATCGGTCAAGCTTTCGCTCAAACACGGGGCGGATGTCATCTATCACGCCACCCTGGTCGATGACGAAGCCAAGGACCTGCTGGAGGCCAAAAAAGACGAGATATTTGTCGGCCCGACCATCGGCGTGACCTATGCCGCCTGCTATGAAGCCGAGCCCCATGGCATTTCGGCGCAGGACGCCATCGACGCCGGCTTCATGGAAGAGCTGGAACGCTGCGCCGAAAACATGACCGACCTGCACAAGCGCGGCGTCAGGATCCTGCCGGGCGGCGATTATGGTCTGACATGGAACCCCAATGGCAACGATGCGCGCGATATCGAGTTGTTCGTCAAGATGATCGGCATGACACCGATGGAAGCCATTCAGTCGGCGACCAAATATGGCGGCCAGATCATGGGCATGGGCGACGAACTGGGCCAGATCAAGGAAGGCTATATCGCTGATCTGCTGATGATCGATGGCGACCCGCTGAAAGATGTCTCGATCCTGCAGGACAAGGACAAGATCACCATGATCATGCAGGGCGGTGAAATCTACAAACACACACCGCCTGCCAAAGCCGCCAACAAAAAGGCTGCCTGATTTTGGGCAAGACGCCCAATCACTGATTGTTAGAAGGCCGGAGCAGGCTTATGCTCCGGCCTCATGAGCAAATCACCTGTCATCGGCCTGACGCTGGATAGCGAAGACGGCGGATCGTATTCAAAATTCCCCTGGTACGCCCTGCGCCAGAACTATTGTGATGCCGTCGCCCATGCCGGCGGCGTCGCCATCGCCCTGCCCCATTTGCCGGATCAGGTGGAGAAATATCTCGACAGTATCGATGGCCTGATCGTGACCGGTGGTGCCTTCGATGTCGATCCCGCCCTGTTTGGCGACGACACCCGGCATGAAACCGTTTCGCTGAAAACCGGTCGCACGGATTTCGAGATGGCCGTGACCAGGGCGGCCCTTGATCGTGATATGCCGGTGCTGGGTATTTGCGGTGGCCAGCAGTTGCTGCATGTGGCCCTGGGCGGCAAGCTGGCCCAGCACATCCCGGACGTCGTTGAAAACCCTCTGGCGCACGAGCAACCCAATCCACGCGATGAGCCCGGTCATGTTGTGACCGTGGTGCCGGGCACCCTGTTGCACGGGATCGTCGGGGCCACCGAAATGAACGTCAATAGCGCCCACCATCAGGCGGCGCGGGACGAGCCCGACGGCGTCGTCGTCAATGCCCGCACCAGCGACGGTGTGATCGAAGGCATCGAAGCGCCTGGCTATCGCTTTTGCCTCGGCGTGCAATGGCACCCGGAATTCGAGATCGACCCGGGCGACGCAAAAATATTTGATGCCTTTATTGCCGCCGCCGGCACTGAAGACGCCTGATCATGAGTACCACCCCCAACAAGGGCGAGCGTATCGCCAAACGCATGGCCGCCGCCGGTCTGTGTTCGCGGCGCGATGCCGAACGCTGGATCGAAGAGGGCCGGGTTTCGGTCGACGACGTTATTCTCACCAGCCCGGCAACACTGGTGACCGACAAAAGCCGAATTGTAGTTGATGGCGCGCCACTGGCGGGTCTCGGCCCGGCGCGGGTCTGGCGCTATCACAAGCCCACCGGTCAAATCACCACGCACAAGGATCCGCAAGGCCGCTCGACGGTGTTTGACGCCATGCCGGCCAGCATGCCGCGCGTGGTTTCAGTCGGAAGGCTCGACATCAACTCCGAAGGTTTGTTGTTGCTGACGACGGACGGCGAGCTGGCCCGTGAGATGGAGCATCCCGACAACGGCTGGATCCGGCGCTATCGCGTGCGCCTCCATGGCCGCCCGCAAGCCGACGAATTCAAAAAACTCGCACGCGGCATCACCATCGAAGGCGTGAAGTACGGCCCGATCACGGTCGAGATCGACCGCCAGCAAGGTGCCAACGCATGGATCACCATGACGCTGACCGAGGGAAAGAACCGCGAAATCCGCCGGGTCCTGGCCCATCTCGGCTATGAAGTCAGCCGCCTGATGCGCATGTCCTATGGGCCGTTTCAGCTCGGCAGTCTCAAAACGGGCGAAGTCAAGGAAATCACCGGCAAGGCCTTGCGCGAACAACTGGGGGCGGAAGCGGGTAAAAAAACCCAACGCAAGGGCCCGAGTATCGCCCGCCGTATTGACGCGGGCGCAAAAAATGACGCCGACGCGGCGGCCAGAACGCCATCCGGCAAGCTGCGCCTGAGAGACAAGAGCGATGGCAAAAAACGTAAAAAATAGTCTGCGGATTGTCGGCGGTAAACATGGTGGCCGCAAACTTGAAATCCCCGAGCACGGTGGTGTGCGCCCGACTTCGGACCGGGCACGTGAAGCCCTGTTCAATATTCTCGCCCACGGTGATTATCGCACGCCGCAGGGCCCGATGCCGCTCGGGGCCCGGGTGCTGGATGTCTTTGCCGGTTCCGGTGCGCTGGGTCTCGAGGCTCTCTCACGTGGGGCCGGGCATGTCTCGTTCCTCGAACAAAACCCCGACAACCTCAAACTCATCCGCAAGAACGCCTTTCAGCTCGGCGAGACGACGTCGGTTTCAATGATGAGCCGCGACGGCACCAAACCCGGTCCCCTGCCGACCGGCGATCAGGTTCCGGCGGATCTGGTCCTGCTTGATGCGCCCTATGATTCTGGCCTGGGGGATGTGGCGCTGGCGGCCCTTGATGACGCGGGATGGCTGGCTGAGACCTGCATAGCCGCTTTGGAAGTCGCAGCAAAAGAAGAAGTTAATCCGCCCGAGGGATTTCGGATCATGGACGAGCGTAAATATGGCGCGGCGAAGCTGGTGTTTTTGCAAAAATCACCGGCTTAGCGCCGCCCGAACAGCTTCTCGATATCGGCGAGTTTGAGTTCGACGTAGGTCGGGCGGCCGTGGTTGCACTGGCCTGAATTTGGTGTGACTTCCATCTGGCGCAAAAGACTGTTCATCTCGACCGCTGTCAAACGGCGTCCGGCCCGCACACTGCCGTGACAGGCCATGGTCGAGCAAACCTCGGCGAGGCGGTCTTCGAGGACGGCGGCCTGATCGAGTTCCCTGAGATCATCGACCAGATCACGCACAAGGCCCTGGGCATCAGCCTCGCCCAGCAAGGCCGGTGTTTCGCGCACGACGACGGCCCCCGGCCCGAAGGCCTCGATCACCAGTCCCAGTGCCGCAAGTTCTTCTGTGCGTGCCATCAACAGTGCCACATCGTCTTCGGGCAAATCCACGACGTCGGGCAACAACATCTTCTGCGCCGCGACGCCATCACCCAGCAAGGCCTGCTTGATACGTTCATAGACCAGACGCTCGTGGGCGGCATGCTGATCGACGATAACAATACCGTCCTCGGTCTGCGAGACAATGTAAGTTTCGTGCACCTGGCCGCGCGCTGCCCCGAGCGGGAAGGACTGCACCCGGGCATCGGCCTCCGCCATATCGGCACGGGCCGTCGGGTGGGCCAGGGCATCGGCCAGGGCGTCGGCTTCAAGGCCCTCAAAACCAATCGGCGCCTGGGCCTCATAGGCCGCCTCCGCCAGTTCGCCCTGGTGCGCGGCCTGGCCATAACCATAGCCACCGCCGCCACTTCGCAAGCCGCCCTGCATTGGCAAGCGAGGGGCAAATTCGCTGCGCGCTGCACCCAAAGCCGCCATGCCGCCGGTCGATGAGGCCCGGTGGCCCGCTTCGGCAAGGGCATGCTTGACGCCAGAGACGATCAGGCCGCGCACCACACCGGCGTCGCGGAAGCGCACTTCGGCCTTGGCCGGATGCACATTGACGTCAACAAAACCCGGATCGATTTCGAGGAAAAGCGCCACGATGGGATGACGATCGCGCGCCAGCAAGTCCTGGTAAGCGCCGCGCACAGCACCGACAAACAAGCGATCGCGCACCGGGCGGCCATTGACAAAAAGGTACTGCATCTGGGCGTTGCCGCGATTGAAGGTCGGCAGCCCGGCGTACCCGGTGAGCCGCACACCTTCGCGTGCCGCGTCAATCAGCACGGCGTTGTCGGCGAAATCCCGGCCCATGACCTGGGAGAGCCGCGCGAGGCGGGCTTCAAACAGATCGCCCTGAGCCGCGCTGTAACGCAAGACGTCGCGGTTGCCGTCGCTCAGCGAAAAACTGATGTCAGGATGGGCCATGGCAAGGCGCTTGATCGCGTCGTTGGCCTGGCTGAGTTCGGTGCGGTCGGTCTTGAGAAACTTGAGACGGGCCGGTGTGGCATAAAACAAATCACGCACTTCGATGCGCGTACCCGCCGGGTGGGCGGCCGGGACCGGCGGCGTCACTTTGCCGCCGTCGACCGCGATCATCCAGGCTTCCTCTGCCGCGGCGGGACGTGAGGTAATTGTCAGACGGCTGACGGAGCCAATGGACGGCAGCGCCTCACCGCGAAAGCCCAGCGTCGCGATATTGACCAGATCGTCATCTTCGAGCTTGGAGGTCGCGTGGCGCTCGATGGCGATTTCCAGTTCCGCCGGCGTCATGCCGCGACCGTCATCCGTCACCGTGATCAAGGACCGCCCGCCCTCGACCACGCTGATGTCGATGGTCGTCGCCCCGGCGTCGATTGCGTTCTCAACCAGTTCCTTGACGGCCGAGGCCGGACGCTCCACCACTTCGCCGGCAGCAATGCGATTGACCAGGCCTTCGGGCAATCGGCGGATCGTCACACCGCGTCTCCCGCCAGGATACCGCGCGCCAGAACCTTGCCCTCCTCGACAGCGGGCTGGTCGATGGGATTAACACCGAGCAGCCGGGCAGCGATCAGGGTTTCCAGCATGAAATGCATGAACAAGGCCCCCATCGTGGTTTCATCTAGCTCGTCAATTTCAATAATACGCGTCGGGCGGCCATTGCGGGCCAGGGTCGCCGCCGTCGCCTGATAAAGCGCCGCGACAACATCGCCGATTTTCCGATCGCTGAGATAGTCTGCACCCAGACTTTGCGCGAGTTCCCTGTCAATCACCGGTCCCGTGCCTGCCGTCTTCAAACCAATCAGCGTGAACACCTTGTCTGCCGGACCGGCCAGATAGAGTTGCAACTGGCTGTGCTGATCAACCGGCCCGTTGGCCTGGATCGGCGTGGTGCCCATACCGTCCTTGCCGAGGCTTTCGGCCCAGAGCTGGCAATACCAGGCAGAGAAATCCTTCAGCCGGTTGGCGTAGGGCATCATCACACTGGCGGTGATATCGCGCTGGCGCAGCAGACTAACGGCAAGGGCCGCGCCGAGCGCCGGATCGGACGATGTATCAGAGGCAATCGCCGCATCGAGCACCGCTGCCGCCCCCTGACGCACGGCCCGGACATCCAGCCCGGCAAACAGGGCAGGCAGCAGGCCGACCAGCGACAAGACAGAAAAACGCCCACCGACATCCATCGGATGATCGAGTATTTTCAGACCAAACCGGTCACCGATTTTGCGCAGCGCATTGTCGCCGGGTTCCGTGATCAGGACAAAATGATACGCCAGTTCATCACCGACGACATTTTGCAAGGCGCGCAAACAGACAATCAGTTGCGAAACCGTCTCAGTTGTGCCGCCCGATTTCGATACAGCCAGAAAGGCGGTTTCGCCGAGATCATCGCGGGCCAGCAACAGGTCCATGTCGTGGCCATCGAGATTGTCGAGGAATTCGACGCCATGTCCCGACACCAGTGACGTCAACGCCTGGCCACCCAGACTGGAACCGCCGGTGCCCAGCACGACGAGGCGCTTGAAGCGGGCCTTGAGGAGCGCAGCCACGTGTTCCAGTTCATCGAGGTCAGCACTTTCGCGTGCCAGGGTGAGTGGGTGGAACCCACCGTCTGCGGCTTCGGTACCAATCGCCACCACATGGGCCTGGGCCTCGGCAGCCAGCTGATCAAAGTCGCTTGCCACCAACCCCCGCTCCCCGATGTGTTCGGCCAGGCAGTCTTCAATAATCTGTCGATACGTCATGTCGGCGGTGTGGCTCCTGAAATTCAGCCGTCAATATCCTTTGGATCACCGACAATAACAAACGTCATGGCATCTGTCCGCAGCAAGCGTTTGGCAACACGCTGAATATCTTCAATTGTGACCGCATTGATGTAGCCAGGGCGGCGGTCAATATAGTCAATCGGCAGATCGCTGATCTGGATGGCGGCCAGCATGGTGGCGATCTTGGCGTTTGAGTCGAGCCGCAGCGGGAAAGAACCGTTGAGATAGGTCTTGGCCCGGCTGAGCTCGTCTGCCGTCACACCCTTCCCGGCCATACGGCTGATTTCCGCCTTGATCACTTTAAGTGATTCGGCGACCCGTTCGTTGGCTGTGGCCACGCCGCCGAGATAAATCGCCGAGTGCTGATAGGGATAGAGGTAGGAATAGACCGAATATGCCAGACCGCGTTTTTCGCGCACTTCCTGATAAAGCCGGGAAGTAAACCCGCCGCCACCCAGCACATAGTTCATGACATAGGCGATGTAATAGTCGGGATCATCGCGCTTGATGCCGGGCATACCGAACATCACAGTGCTTTGCGGATTGGGTTTACGGATCACGGTGAGCGAGCCGGTCGATTTGGCCTTGACCTCCGGCACGCTGGCCGGTGTCGATTTGGCAGGCAAGGTGGCCAGTGCGTTATCAAGCAACCGGGCCAGTTCTGCGGCATCGATATCGCCTACCGCACCGACAATCAGATTATCGCGGCCAAAGCGCGAAGAAGCGAAGCCCTGCAAATCGCTTTTGCTGATCGCCGCTACGCTTTCCTTTGTGCCGCGTGTCGGGCGACCGTAAACGTGATCGCCGAACATCGTCTTCATCCAGACCTTGCCGACGATGGCATCGGCATTTTCGATGTCGTTCTCCAGTCCGCTGAGGATCTGGCGGCGCACCCGCTCAACTGCCTTGTCGTCAAAGCGCGGCTGGTTCAGCGCGAGGCCCAGCAGCCGGAAGGCTTCATCGCGATTCTTGGTCAGAGTACGCAGACTGACACTGAAATTGTCCTTGCTCGAATCAAAGGAAATCGAGATCGCCAGTTCTTCCATCCGGGTCTGGTATTCGAGCGACGGCATGTCGCCGGCCCCTTCGTCAAACAAACCGGATGCCATATTGGCCAGCCCTTCAAGACCGTGCGGGTCCATGGCGGAACCGCCGTTGAACGACAATTTGACCGAAATAATCGGGATCGAGGGTTCCTGTACGAACCAGGCTTCGATGCCGGCCGGTGTTGTTACGGTTTTGATCTCGGTGGCGCTGGCTGACGCTGTGCCGAACAGCAAGCCGATGACGGCGAGGAAAGGCGCGAAATATCTGATCATTCCCTCAGCCCTTCTTCTTCGGCAGCAACAGGCCGGTAACGGAATGGCGAATATCGAAGACATGCTTCGCCGCTGCCTGGATCTGTTCGGCGGTGACCTTTTCGACCCGTTCGGGCCAGCTTTCAACATCTTCGACCGTGCGGCCAACAACCAGCGAGCGACCGAATATCCGCGCTGTGCTGGTGACACTGTCGCGGGCATAGATCGCCGCAGCCAGCATACCGGCCCGGGCGCGTTCCAGTTCCTTCGCCGTCACGCCGTCGCGGATGATCTTTTCGATTTGTGCGTCGACGGCGGCTTCCAGGGTGGCGATATCGCTGGTCGGTGCCGGGCGGCCATAAAGTCCAAAGCGTCCGAGATCGACGGCGGTGCCGCTGTACCAGGATCCGGCGGAGGAGGCGATTTTTTGCTCTACAACCAGCGACTGATAAAGCCGGCTGGTGGTGCCGCCACCGAGGATAGTTGCCAGCATATCAAGCGGCAGCGAATGTTCGGTCTCGCCTGACATCGAACTGGGCGCGGTATAGGTCCGTCGCCACGAGGGTTGGCGTACGCGCACATCTCGGTATTCGATGCGTCGGGGTGCCGTTTGTGGCGGCTCTTGCGGACGGAAGCGCGAGATGTTTTCACTCGCCGGAATGACACCATAATATTTTTGCGCCAAAACCCGGACGTCGGCGGTCTTGACATCACCGGCGATAATCAGAATTGCATTGTTGGGGGCATAGTAGCGCCGATAAAACGCCAGCGCGTCCTCGCGGTTAAGCTGCCGGATTTCATGGTTCCAGCCGATCACCGGGTTGCGGTAGGGCAAGGCGAGAAACTGCGCCGCCGACATTTGCTCGGACAGGATTGACGAGGGATTGTTTTCGGTGCGCGAGCGCCGCTCCTCAAGCACGACATTGCGCTCGGTCTCGACATCCTTTTCCGTCAGCACGATGTTGACCATACGATCGGCCTCAAGCCGCATCACGGCCTCGAGCCGGTCAGTTGCCAGGGTCTGGTAGTAGCCGGTGAAATCATGCGAGGTGAAGGCATTTTCCCGCCCGCCACTGGCTGCGACCGTACGCGAGAAAGTATTACCGGGCGCATCCGTCGTGCCCTTGAACAGCAGATGTTCGAGAAAATGGGCGATACCCGATTTCCCCGTCGGCTCGTCCGCGGCACCGATTTTGTACCAAATCATCTGCGTGACCACCGGCGCACGGTGGTCCTCGATGACAACGACCTGCATGCCGTTATCCAGCATGAAGACGTTGGGATTAAACAGCCCGGCGGCAGCGGGCAACGACCACGCCGCACCGAACAGACCGAGGCAGATCGCAATGAGATATTTGACCATGTTTGATTTCATCCGGCTAAAACGGCATGACAATATGAATGTATGTCAAAATTATGGTGCTGCGAGGCTGCAGTGCAAGGCCCTGGCAGATAATTATCTTCAAGAAACCGTGTGAAGATTGTGCCCGGCCTGATGGTCCGGCGACGAGAGCGCCTATTCGACCTCTTCGAGCAAGGTCTGTTTCTTGCGCCGGATGACCGGTGCGGGGGAGCCGCTGGCGGGTTTGCCTTCATTGGCAAGCTTCTTCAGGCGTTTCGCTTCCTTGCCGGCATCGATGACCGTGCCCCCCTCGGTCGCGTCATTTTTCCAGAATATCAAGCGGTCCGCGATGGAGTTCAATTTGTCGCTGACGCCCGTGGTCTCCAGCCTGATCTCGCTACGGATGTTGGCCTGCGAGGGATCGGATCCGGCTTGTCCCAGCAAGGCAATTTCACCAGCACTTTTTGGCTCGGCCGACTTTTTGTTTTGATCAAGTGCCGCCATAGCCATCTGTTGTGCCGTCCGAGCGCCCTTTTTCGACTTGTTCCTGTCCTTGCCGAAGACAACCGCCCGGGCTTCGTTGGTCGGCGTCAGTTCGGTGGGGCGCGGCGCACCGGGCCTGGGGGGCCGAATATTGTAATTCGGCGGCATGATCAGCGGCGCCTTTCTGACGACAGCAAATTCGTCGGGCGCCCGCTTGGTGATGCCCATACTTTTCTTGACGTTGGAACAGGCCGATAAAACAACCATCAGGCCAACGCAGAGGGCTGTACCTCTGAGCAGTGTCTTTGCTGAAAATTTTTGCACGATCAATTCCATGACCCTTATGTATCGCGTGTTTCGTCCGGGCGCAACGGGAACAAGCCATCAAAGACCAGAAGAACGGCTCCGATGACGATCGCACTGTCGGCGACATTGAAGGCCGGCCAGTGCAGCGCGCCGATATGGACATCAAAAAAGTCGGCGACGGCACCCCACATTATGCGGTCGATAACGTTGCCCACCGCGCCGCCGATCACCAGGCCCAGCGCCAGAGCGACACGTCGGCTCTCGGCCTTGCGCAGCCAGTTCAGCAAAAAGCCGACGATGACAACCGCGACGCCCGCCAGAATCCACGGGGCCCACGGACTGCCGGACTGAAACAAACCGAAGCTGACACCGGGATTCCAGACCATGACGAGGTTGAAAAACGGCAATACCTCGATGTTGGCACCGGGTGCCTTCAGCAAGTCCATCAGCCACCATTTCGACGCATGATCGAGGGCCAGCGCGATCAGGGCGACTAAAAGGCCGAAACGCAGCATCAAGAAGCCTCTGCTGGTGCGGCACCCGAATTGCTGGCCACGACATCAGCGCAACGGTGGCAAAGATCGTCGTGATCATGACCGACTTCCGGTTTGACCATCCAGCAGCGCTGGCATTTCTCGCCGTCCGCCGTATCCGGCACGACGCCGACGCCGGCAACGTCCTCAAGTGTGAAGGCATCGCCCGGCACATCGCCAACGTTAATTGTCAGGCTGGACGTGATGGCGATCTCGGACAAATCAACACCGTTGAGGTGTGCGGCATATTCAGCCGCCAGGTAAACCGTCGGCGAAGCTTGCAAGCTGGAGCCAATGCGTTTTTCACGCCGTTCGATTTCAAGCGCGCCGGTAACGACCTTCCGGACTTCGCGGATCTTCGACCATTTGGCCGCCAGTTCGTCATCGCGCCAGTTCGACGGCACCTCGGGGAACAGTCTCAGATGAACACTCCCATCGGCATCGGGGAAGCGGCTTTGCCAGACTTCTTCCATGCTGAACGAGAGTATTGGTGCAAGCCATGCCGTCAGGCAGGAGAACACCTCATCCAGAACGGTGCGGGCCGAACGACGGCGCAGGCTGTCGACACTATCGCAGTAGAGCACGTCTTTACGGATATCGAAGTAAAACGCCGAGAGCTCGACGGTGCAGAAATTGTAGAGCGAGACATAAAGTGCGTGGAAATCGAAGTCATCACAGCCCGTACGCACGACCTCATCCAGTTCCGCCAGGCGGTGCAGGACCCAGCGGTCGAGTTCCGGCATATCGGCCACATCGACCCGTTCAGCGTCATCAAAGCCTGTGATATTGCCGAGCAGAAAGCGGAAGGTATTGCGCAGGCGACGATAGCCGTCAACCTGGCCCTTGATGATTTCGTCACCAATGCGCAGATCTTCGGAATAATCCGAAGCCACCACCCACAGACGCAGGATGTCGGCACCGTATTGGTCGATAACTTTTTGCGGCTCAACCGTATTGCCGAGCGATTTGGACATCTTGTAGCCCTTGCCGTCCATCAAAAAGCCGTGCGTCAACACCGCGTCATAAGGTGCACGACCGCGGGTACCGGAGGATTCCAGCAATGACGAATGGAACCAGCCGCGATGCTGATCCGTGCCTTCGAGGTAAAGCGAGGCCGGCCACTGCAGATCATCGCGTGATTCCAGCACATAGGCGTGGGACGAGCCCGAATCAAACCAGACATCAAGAATATCTTCGACTTTCTCAAAGTCACTGGCATCGTAGTCGTCGCCGAGAAAACGCTTGTCGTCGGACGAGAACCAGGCGTCGGCCCCTTCGGCTTCGACAGCCTCGGCGATGCGGGCATTGACGGCTTCATCGCGCAACGGTTCCTCGGTCTTTTTGTTGACATAGACCGTGATCGGCACGCCCCAGGCGCGCTGGCGCGAAACCAGCCAGTCCGGCCGGTTGGCGATCATGCCGTGCAGGCGCTTCTGTCCGGATTCCGGCACAAAGCGCGTTGCGGCGATGGCCTCCAGCGCCTTGTCGCGCAGACCGGTCTCGGTCAGCGAAATGAACCATTGCGGTGCGTTGCGGAAAATCAGCGGTGCCTTGGAGCGCCACGAATGGGGATAGGAATGCACGATCTTGCCGCGCACCAGCAGGGCACCGGCCTCGACCAGTGCCTCACAGACCGGATCGTGCGCCTTGTAGACATGCACGCCCGGGAACTTCGGCACGTGATCGTAGTAAGTGCCGTCTTCAGACACCGTCTGCGGTACTTCGACGTCGTACTGCATGCCGAGTTCAAAATCCTCGGCACCGTGGCCGGGCGCAATGTGGACGATGCCCGTACCCTGGTCCGTGGTGACATAATCCGCAGGGAACATGCGCACATCAAAATCGTAGCCGTCGCCACGCCACGGGTGGGCCAGCACGGTTTCGTCAAAGGCAGATGTCGCGATATCGCCAACCGCTTTCAGTTCTGTGATACCGGCATCCTCGGCGACCTGATCCGCCAGATCAGCCGCCAATACCAGCTTCTCACCGACGACGGCCAGGCTGTCTTCGGCAACCGCGGCAACTTCATACACCTTGTAGGCGAAGTCGGGGCCATAGGCCGTGGCCCGGTTGCCCGGGATGGTCCACGGCGTGGTCGTCCAGATAACGACGCTGGCACCTTCGAGTTCAGGTGCGCCCGCCTTGATCACCGGGAAACGCACCCAGATCGTGTGTGAGGTGTGATCGTGATATTCGATCTCGGCTTCGGCCAGCGAGGTTTTTTCGACCACCGACCACATCACGGCCTTGGCGCCTTTGTAGAGGCTGCCGTCCATCAGGAACTTTTGCAGCTCCCGTACAATTTGCGCTTCGGCCCCGAACGACATCGTGGTGTAGGGATTGTCCCAGTCACCGATCACGCCGAGGCGTTTGAATTCCTCGCGCTGGATGTCGATCCAGTGATCGGCAAACTCACGGCATTCCTTGCGGAACTCATCAATCGGCACTTCGTCCTTGTTTTGACCGGCGTCGCGGTACTTTTTCTCGATCTGCCATTCGATGGGCAGGCCGTGACAATCCCAGCCCGGCACGTAGTTGGCATCGCGCCCCATCATTTGCTGCGAGCGGTTGATCACATCCTTGAGGATCTTGTTGAGCGCGTGGCCCATGTGCAGATGGCCATTGGCGTAGGGCGGGCCATCATGAAGAATGAACTTCTCGCGGCCCTTCGACTCCTGACGCTGACGATTGTAAAGATCGATTTTTTCCCATTGCGCGAGGATTTCAGGTTCCTTGCGCGGCAATCCGGCCTTCATGGGGAAATCGGTCTTCGGCAGGAAGACGGTTGATTTGTAGTCTGGTTTATCCTGGTCGGTCGGGGCGGACATAATAATTTCAGCCTGTTGATTGGCGTCGCTCGGAAATTCGGTCAAGCCGTCAGAGCGCACATACTTGTCGGAAAAATTTGGCGCCCGTGATCAACGGTACGCGCACGCGAAGTGGTCCCGGTGCCTCTTCAGAGGCCCGGGCAGATAATTCGGGATATTAACTTTTGTGCCATCGACGCGTACATGGCGGGTTTGTAACAAGCTGAGCCCCGCCTGTCGAGGCCTCTCGCAATTCGGTAATTCGGGCACATGTCAGGCAAACTCAACGGTTTCGGCATCTTTCAGGGCCTGCCAGGCGATGTCGCAATCAAGTGCAATCTGCGCCTTGAGGGCGTCGAGGCCATCAAACTTCTGTTCGGGGCGGATATAGTCGACCAGCGCGACCCGCAGCTGGCGTCCATAGATATCTTCATCAAAATCCTTGATATGAACTTCAAGGCGCTCTTCCTCGCCCTGATTGACCGTCGGCCGGCGGCCAAGGTTCGCCACACCGGACAGCCAGACGAGATCTTCGTTTTTGCGGCGACTGTCATCGCCGGCTTCATCGAGGATGGCAACGCGTACGGCATAAACGCCGAAAGCCGGTCGCAGGTATTCGTCGAGCATCAGATTGGCGGTGGGGAAGCCGATCTGGCGACCGCGCTTGTCGCCATGCTGGACACGCGCATCGATTTCCCACCAGCGCCCGAGCTGTCGGGCCGCTTCTCGTGGCAGACCTGCAACCAGATGCTCCCTGATGGCGGAGGATTTATAGATATCACCTGGCGTGTCATCGGCCCTGTCGGCCTGGCGCAGGGCCGGCACCTGGGTAAAGCCAAAGCCCAACTCGCCGGCAGCGCGCTGCAAGAATCCGGTATCCCCGCCCCGCCCCTTGCCGAAGACAAAATCGTATCCGGTCACGACGTGTCGGGCGGCAAAGCCGTCAATCAGAACATCCTGGATAAATTCCTCAGCCGTTTTGGCCGAAAATTCGACATCAAAATGCAGGGCGACCAGCAAGTCGACGTTCATGTCGGCCATCTGAATGGCCTTGGCCCGAAAGGGCGTCAGGCGAAAGGGCGGCGGGTTGGACTGAAACAGCACACGCGGATGGGGCTCGAACGTCAGCACGGCAAGTGGCGCACCAGTGGCGACGGCGCGCGAACGGGCCTCGCCGATGACGGCCTGATGACCGAGGTGAACGCCGTCAAAGTTACCAATCGCCACGACTGAGTGTTTCAGATCGTCAGGCACATCCTGGTAGTGACGCAAGAGCTGCATCGGCATAAAGTCAAGTTCCACAAATCTGGTTAGATAATCAATCGGTTAACCGCGGGATGGCACCATAATAAGGGCGTCACCGTCAACAACGACCGTGTCGCCGACTGTACACTGGGTCAGGAACATCGCCCGTTTTTTCTCTGGCACGAGTTCTGTGACCGTGACGGTCGCGATGACCGTCTCGCCGACCTTGACCGGTGCCTTGAAGCGCAGATTTTGCGACATATAAATACAGCCCGGTCCCGGCAGCTTGGTGCCGAAGATTGTCGAGATGAAACTGGCAGACAACATACCGTGCGCAATACAGCCGCCAAAGGGCGTGGTTTCGGCATATTCAGCATTCAGATGCAACGGATTGGTGTCACCCGAAACACCGGCGAACATGACGATGTCGGCATCGGTGATGGTTTTACCATAAGACGCACTCATACCGACTTTAAGGTCTTCAAAATAGTGGCCGTTCAGATCATTCATTTAGGAGTTCCTTGCTGATATTGGTTAAACGGCCTATATCACACCTTGAGAGGCTGAAAAGTGCTGTTTTCGCGGTTATTCTGCCCGATGGTACGGGCGGCGCAATATAACCAAACGCCGGGGATGCAGCAACCAATCGCCGTTTTGATCTTCCGGTAGCGTTGACTGCCTGGAGAACGCACAGTTATCATCACTGTCCGCTCGTTCCGGAGACAGAACGTGCGGGGCCGTTGCCAGTTAATTTTAGTCAGATGAGACCGCTCCCCTTGCCCAGATCAATCAAAAATATCGAATCATTGTCCACCAAGATCCAGGATCTGGTTGATATGTTGCGCACCGACCGGCACAGCCGCCTGGGCATTTCGGAAGTCGCTGCTGTCACCGAAGTTCTGGTCGCGACGGCCGGGCGCTATTTTACTTCGCTTGATACGGCGCTCTATTCGGAATTCAACAATCTGTCTGAGCATTTATCGTCGATGCATGACGAGATTGCCAAGGTTCAGGCCGACAAGATCAAATCTGACAAGCTGCCCAGTGCCGGTGAAGAGCTGGATGCCATCGTCAAATCTACCGAAGAAGCAACCGACACGATCATGGAAGCGGCCGAAGAAATGATGGGCGCCGACATTGCCGACCCTGCTGCCTACAAAGCCGTCGTCGATGATGCCTGCATGCGCATTTTTGAGGCCTGTTCCTTCCAGGATATTACCGGCCAGCGCATCACAAAAGTTGTCACCACACTGACGTATATCGAAGAACGGATCGGTCAGTTTGTCACCCTGGCCAGCGACGCCGGTATTGATTCGATTGATGAAGAAACTGGTCCTGAAGGCGACGCCGCGCTGCTGCACGGCCCGCAAATGGTTGGCGAAGGTGTCAGCCAGGACGACGTCGATGCCATGATGAACGGCGACGCCGCACCGGCAGCGGAACCAGCGCCCGAGCCTGCGCCTGAACCAGAACCGGAACCGGAACCAGCCCCCGCTGCTGAAGCCGCGCCGGATCCCGAACCTGCACCTGAACCTGAACCTGAGCCCGCACCAGTTGCTGAGGCTGCGCCCGAACCGGCTCCGGCACCCGAACCTGTGCCTGAACCTGAGCCCGCGCCGGTTGTTGAGGCCGTCCCCGAACCTGCGCCGGAGCCAGAACCTGCTCCGGAACCCGCACCTGCTCCGGTCGCTGAAGCTGCGCCGACGCCCGAAGCTGCCGCCGAGCCGCAAAGTCAGGGTGATATCGATGCAATGTTCGACGAAGCCCCGGCTGCAGCGCCCGAGCCGGCACCTGCTCCGGCACCTGAGCCCGAACCGGCTCCTGCCGCCGCAGCGCCCGAACCCGCGCCTGCCCCGGAACCCGCGCCGGAGCCAGAACCAGTACCGGCACCAGCTCCCGATCCTGCTCCGGCACCCGAAGCCGCCCCCGAAGAAAAAAGTGACGGCGGTGCCGAAGTCAGTCAGGCCGACATCGACGCTTTATTTGATTAGGCGTGCAACACCAGATTTGACCAGGCGTGCAACACCCGATTTGACCAGGCGTGCAACACCCGCATTCGATTAAAGCGTGCCGTTAATCGCGTAATTCAGAAGTTTGACGACCTGATCCGGTGTCTCGGCGACCGCCAGTGCTGCACCGTCGACTTCTTTCAGGGCGTGCGTCAGACCTTCATCGTGCAAGGTGATCACCGGCGTATTCAATGCCGTCGCATATCCCGCATCAAATGCCGCGTTCCACTGGCGATATTTATCGCCAAAGCGCACCACGACAACATCAGCCCGCTCAATCAGGGTACGGGTACGAATGGCGTTGACCTTGGCACCCTTGTGATCTTTCCAGAACGGATCGCTCTCTTCGCCGAGGATCGTCACGCCGGCATCATCACTGGTCTCGTGATGGGTAACCGGTGAAACAAGGGTAACCGGCAAACCCGCTGCGCTAACGCCATCCCTGATCTGTTCGCGCCAGTCGCTGTGAATTTCACCGGACAAATAGACAACCCATTCGTCCTGCAGGTCTTGATGATCCGTCATGGAAGCCTCGTAATTTGAAAGGAATAACAGGGGACGTCGTTATAGCCACAACGCCCGTATCTTGGCAAAAGGTAATACGTACATCCGCAAAACACCATGGTACTCGCCTTCGCTGCCATCGCCGAGACCATAGACGATCTGCTCTTCTTGCTCCGGAACGTAAAGCGTACCAAACAGGCGGTCCCAGATGGCAAAGGCCCAGCCGATGTTTTTGTGAAAATGTCGCGGCGCGGCGCTGTGGTGAATTTGATGCTGGGCCGGACTGACGAGGAAGCGTGACAGTACAGGCCCGTAAGAAACCCAGACCTGGGTATGGCGGAGATTGCTGATCACGTGATAGGCCGCGATACCGGCATGCATGCCGAGCAAGTTATAGGCATCAACACTTGCGCCAATGGCGATGAATGTCAGGCCGCCCGCCACGCCTGTGCACAATCCCGGCACGATCGACATGATTAACAGGTCGACAGGATGTATTCGGAAACTGGTAAATGGCGTCAGCACCTCGGCGGAGTGATGAATTTTGTGGAATTCCCACAATACCGGCATTTTGTGTTGCACCCAGTGCGCGATATACCGGCCAAAGTCATAGGCGATAAAAAAAACAACGCTGTACAGCGTGATTGCACCGGGCCCCGGATCGACCGCATTTTCCGGGAGGTCAGCCACGTCACCTATGGCGTTGGCAACAAGCGACGAAACAACAAAAAAGGGTGCGAAGATCAATGGAAAGAGTGCGCCGTTGACCAGGTAAAATCGATAATCTGCCCGGGCCGAAGGATGCCACCAGACACTGGCGTTAAAGAAACGATGCCAGAATTCGATGGGGCTTTTTTTGTGTGCCAGCGCATAAGCCAGATAGGCGATCAGCAAGGCACTCACCAGAAAGGGCCAGTGCAACAGGGTGCCGGGCTCGAACGGTGCGCGCAGGGGCGCTGTCAGGATCAAGAATATCCGCATCAACCACGGCGGAATAACATCAAATTCTGTGACCAGTTCATCCATTGCCAGCACTCATGAAATGATATCGCCGGGCCTGCTGGATCGTCGGCCCGATCAGTTCGCCTGTTTTGGGTGGGCAAATACTTCGGGCGGCACGACCGTCATGCTGCCTTCTTCCTCGTCAGGCTGCAGCCAGTACAATTGCAGGGTCGAAGTCACCTTGCGTTCAAAATAATACACTTCAATCGGATACCAGCCCGCGGTTTCGATCACTACTTCAACGGGGTCTGAATAGCGGTCGGCATGAACGTCAGGATCATCAATGATCTGCTTGCCGCCAAGTGATACCCGTACGCCGTCGTTGGACTGCGTGGCAAAGGAATAGAGCCCGGCTTCGGCAAGGTGGATAAAACCGAGTATATGGGCACCGACGCTGTCCGAGGCTGTGCTTGTCAGGACCGGCCCGTCGCCTGAGCGATAATCCAGCGAGGGCAAGGGATCGCCCACTTTGCCGTCTTCGTAATCTTGCCAGCTGATCACTTCACGGATATGACGAAATTCATGAAAATAATAACGCACGGCAAGCCCGGGACTGACTGTTCCTTCTCCCGGTTGCGGCAAGGCCATTTCCAGACCGGTAATGGAAGCCGCTTGCGCCGGCAGGGCAAGGCCACACAAAATGACGGCGCTGCCAACAAGTTTGCAGACCTGTGATCGGGCAATATGCGCGAAACGAAACATGGGACGCTCCAGAAATAAACCAACATGCTTGCAGAAGAACAATATGATAGCGCTCTTACCTGATCGGTCAAACCTGTTGAATGCGGGAGACACACTATGAAGTACTTAATTGCGACCTTGTTCGCTCTCGTCATCGTGGCTGGCGGCCCAGCCTGGCGACCAACGCCGGCACAGGCAGAAACCGAACTTGCCGAGCCCAGGCCGTCGATGGATAACCCGCGCAGGATTGTCATTGCCCTGAATACGCATGATGAGCGGGCGGTCAACAACGTGCTGTTCAACGTCGTCAACATTCAAAAATTCTACGGTCAGGAAAACGTTGAAGTTGCCGTCGTAACCTACGGCGCCGGGGTACGAAATCTGATCAAGGGCCAGAGCAAGGTGGCAGAGCGCATTCAAAGTTTGCAGCTCTATGACGTCACCTTCCTCGCTTGTGGCAATACCATGAACGCCATCGGCGAGAAGCGCGACACCCTGATCGATGGCGTCGACTGGGTTCAGGCCGGTCTGCCCGAGATCGTCGAACGCCAACTCAAGGGCTGGGTCTACCTCAAACCCTGAGAGGGAAAGCCACCGTTACGGTGGTGCCGACACCGACTTCGCTTTCAATATTCAGGGAACCCTCATGCGCCTCGATCAGGGACTTGACGATCGACAGGCCAAGACCAGTGCCTTCCTGCGCCACGTGTGGATCAGTATGCGTCTGCGAAAATGGATCGGTGATGCCGGGCAGCATTTCCGGTGAAATGCCAACACCGGTGTCATTTACCCTGATGGTCAATAGATCCTGAATAACAGCAGCAGACACGGTGACAGTGCCATCGCGGGGTGTGAACTTGATGGCATTTGACAGCAGATTCAGAACGATCTGCATCGCGGAGCGATAGTCAGCATTCAACACGGGCAGGTCTTCGGGCAGTTCCAGCACGAGATCGATACCGCCGTCAGTTGCGGCTTTCTGAACCGTTCGCGAGGTTTCCTTTATCAGGTCACCGATTACAATGTCCTCCAACTCAAAGGAACGTTTGCCGGCCTCGATGGCGGCAATGTCCAGAACATCGTTAACCAGCTCCAGCATGTGGTCGCCGCTGTGGCTGATGTCATCGGCGTAATCGAGATACTTTTCAGACCCGAGCGGGCCAAATATCTGGGTTCGCATCATTTCGCTGAAGCCGAGGATGGCATTGAGCGGCGTGCGGAACTCGTGGCTCATGGTGGCGAGAAATTCGGATTTGGCCCTGTTGGCCTGCTCGGCTTCCCGCCACGCTTCATCACGCGCCTGTTCGGCCAGCGATTGCGCCGTGATGTCGCGGCCTGTCCCACGATAACCACTGAAATTGCCGGCCCGGTCGAACACCGGTTTGCCACTGATGGCGACCATCAGTGGATTTCCGTTTGCATGGGTCAGAGGGTAGCGAAAGTCCCGAAACGGTCGATGGTTGTCGAGATCTGCAAGGTGCCGGTGCCATTTTTCATCGGTCGTTGCCTCGGCGGAAAGTTCACGCCGCGTCTGACCAATATAGATCGTCGGATCGTACCCGGTAATTTCCTGATTGCGGCCCGAGAAATAACTGAAACGGAGCTGGTCATCCATTTCCCAGAACCAGTCCGACGTCGATTCCGAAAAATCCTTGAAGCGTTTTTCACTTTCACGCAGCGATAACTGGCGCACCATGACCAGCCGGATCAACAAGGCAGCAGCCAGCGAAATCAACAAGCCGAACCCGAGCAGTTGTTCATCAAACAGGTTGGCACCGGCACGCACCGTTTGATGCGTCGGCATCAAGGCGAGGTGCCAGATCCGGTTTCCCACCCGAATTTGTCGCCGGACCTGGTTGGGATGCGCGCCCGTCATGTTTCCTGTATCGAAAACCAGTTTGTCGCCGTCCGTCAGGCGCATATGGTAATTTTCACCAACACCTTGCGGAAAGGCTTTACTGATCAACGGTGCCGTGCGAAAGACGATATTGAGAAATCCGTCGGGCGTACCGGTTTTTGTCAGCGGAATGTAGGCGACAAAGCCATTGCCTTTCTGGGCGAGTTCGATGGGTGGGGTAACCTGAAGTTGCCCACTGCGCTCAGCTTCCGCCATGATTTTGCCGGGCACCTCGAGCTTTTTAATATTCAGTCCCTGCGCCGCTTCATTCCCTGTGACCGGCGTTACCCAGCGTACGGTTCCGTTCGAATCGATCCAGTTGATCGCCTGGAAATCATGAAAAAGCTCATGCGCAGAATTCGCATGCGCCAAAAAATCTTCATAGGTATTGATTCCGCCACTCGCCCACTGTCGGCGGATATGCCGGCCAATCGCCAGACGCGACGCCAGATGGGCTTCAAGTCGGGCAACGACATGTTCAGCACTGCTATTGGTCTGGACATCAAGCCGACGGCCCTGCTCGTCCTTGACCAGTTGCCAGCCGAAGAGAACCACAACCGCCATCATCAAACCGATGACAACAGGCAGGGCGATAACACGCCGTCTCAGCCATTCCCTGTAAGCAAAATTGAGCATGGAGCCAATTTGTTTGAACGATCAATGGGCCAACGCCATCCACCAGTCCCGGACAGCCAGTAATACCGATCCGACCATAACGAATTTAGGCGCGCATACAAATCCTGACAGTTAATCCATATCGGCAATCATCACGGATTGACTGAATGAACCGGTGAAATCCAGACCGGAGGTGTCACCGCCCTCGCCGAAGCCCAGGGATACACCGCCAAATGATACCGGGGTTTTTTTGTCGCCCCAGTTCAGGTTCATGGAAATGTCGTTCGACACCGAAAGCCCGCTGCCAAAATCAGCCCCATAGCCCAGGGATATGCTCGATCCACCAGCGCCGTTGTACGCCGTATCCGGCATAATGCCGACGTCCAGGCTGACATCAATATCCGAATCCCCACCCGACGTCGCGCCAACCGATCCGGTCATATAGAACGCTGATTTGCCGGTGGTATCGAAGACGTAATCAAAGCCAATGCCCACGGTGATATGATCTTTGGTCGGTCCGGCCGAGAGACCGATTGAAAAACTGGTCGGTTTGGTTGCCGCATGGGCGGATTTGATAAACAGACCGTCGAGAGGGCCGGGCGTGCTCATGGCCAGCTTGACCTTGCGCAGATCAGAACCGAGTAATTTGCCCATGGCCGTCGCCCGATCGTGACTTTTCATGTAGCAAAAATCGTCCTGGGTAACCAGATCAATAATTGGTTCCTTGTTCTTGTGAACCGTTGTTGCCAGTGTTTCCATTGTCGTTTCGATCTTTTTGAAGATCTTTACCTTGGCCAGCATTTTGTCGAGTTCTTTTTTAGCGGCGTCCTCGGCATCGGTCGCAAGTTTCTTCATTTCTTTTTCAGTCGCCTGAACGGCTTTTTTCAGACCCGGGATGACGCTGATCATGTCGTCGCTCATTTGTTTGACGATTTTTATGATTTCCTTTTCAAGCGGCGTCAGTCCTTCGACAAGCTTGATGCTGTATTTAACGGCTCTGGCACCCGTCAGGCAGGCGGCCAGTGTGGTGTTAATGCACTTGTTGTCGATGAAGTCCTCGGCAAGTCCCTTGTTGCAGGACGGCAGACGCTCGGTAAATTGACAGGGGCGCCCATTTTCCTTGCCGCAGGCCAGTTTCTTGTAGCACTTGTACTTGGTGATATCCTCGCCCTTGAACAGCACACCGGCGATGGCAATGTTGCCGGCGTCGCAGTTCTTGCCGACGTCAACGGTGCAGGCCGCCTTGTTGGTCACGGCGTTGACATTTCGCCAGAACCCGGCCGGACATTTCCAGTATTCCCCACCTTTACGGATGTCGATGAAAGCGCCGGCTGGTTTGGGGTTTGACGATTTGCTGACAAAGGTCGCCGGCGACAATTTTTCGAAGGGCCACAATTTTTTGGTCGCGCAGGCCCGATGGTCGGTCACGGCATAAAGCGTGCGCCGCGGGCGGTTGCCAGGGCACTTCCAGTATTCGCCGCCCTTGCGCGGATCAAAAAACGCGCCGGACGGTTTCTTTTTCTGGACTTTGCCCTGATACCAGGCGGCTGAAAGCTGACAGGCCGGTTGATCGACGCCACCGCACAATTGAGGCAAAATATAACCTTTCGGGGGTTTGGGCCCACTGTATTTTGCAGCCTTTGCCGCTGCGGCAGCTTTTTTGGCCGCTGCGTCTTCGAGCTTCTTTTTGGCGGCTTCGGCAGCGGCAATTTTTTTCAGGTTTGCCGCAGCCGCTTTTTTCCAGGCGGCCTGGGCGGAATCCAGTGCCTTATCCGCATCGACCACTACGTTCTTGATCGACTTTGATCGTTTGTCAGCCCAGACCTTGCCATCCGCACCAACGCCCCAGGGCAAGCCCAGCGGATCAACAGCTATGGCAGTCAATTTGATCGTACCGCCGCTGATCCATTTCTGGCCGTCCCAGCGCATCGGGTTGCCGGTTTTCAAATCAACAATCCACACCGTCCCGTCGGCACCGACGGCAATATCTTTTGCCTGGCCTGGCAGCTTGATAGCAGTCTTGCCGTCGTGGCGGAAAATGCCATTTGCCTGATTGACGACCCAGGCATTGCCAAAATTATCAACACCAATTTTTGTGCCAGACGCCGAGACAGGATTCCAGCTGTGATCATTAATGTTGAAATGACCGTCGGCGTGTTTGTAGAGCTTGAAACCGCCGCCGATGGATTGACTGCTGATGATCCAGGCCTTGCCGCCGGGCGCAAAGGCAATGGCGTTACCCTGAAACTGAAGGGGGATGGGTTTGGTGCCGCTCCAGCTGACGAGATGTTTACGGTAATTTACGGTATACGCCTTGCCATGGGTGTCGACGTCGATGAAATAGCCCTCATATTTCACCGTCACCCATTTGCCATCCCATCGTTGCATGGGAAAGCCGTATTTGTTGCTCTTTTGTGCGAGGATCCAGACCTTGCCGTTCCCGCCGATGGCGACATCAGAGGCCATTCCGTTCCCGACCCATTGCCAGCTTATTTTGTCGGCAGCCTGCGCCTGGGGAGATGCGACGAGACCTAATCCGGATAAGGCGAACATCAAAAAAACGAACAAGGGCAAAATCTTGGTGCAAAATTCCGGCAGTTGAATACGGGTAAATATTTTCATTTCAATCTCCCCTTGGCCTAAAAAATCTCGACCGCGCCCGTTTTAGCCAATCATATGAGCTGATTGAAACGGGCGCGACGATGCCTGGACAGTGTTAATTCTAGCTGTCGCTATCAGAGTCCGTCGTTGTTGTTTCTGTCGAATCATCGGTCGTTGTGTCGGTCGTTGAGTCCGTCGTCGTGTCCGACGTTTCATCCGTCGTCGTGTCGGACGTTTCATCCGTCGTTGAGTCCGTCGTCGAATCCGTCGTCGAATCCTCTTCCGTCGATGTGTCGGACTTGGCGAGTGTCGACGATTGTTCTGAAGTTGTTGATGCCGTAACACTTGCCGTATTGCTGGTGGTCAGTGAATCGCCGACAGTGACCGTTGTATTGGTCGCTTCGGTGTTCCAGACCGACGTAATGCTGTCCAGTGTCTTGGTGTAAAGCGAGATCGCCGTTTTTTGATCAAGCTTGTAGTTCATCGAGAACTCGCACAGGCGATACATCAATTCCCGCGCCATCAGGATCGCCGGTGTACGACCGGACATTTCGGCTTCTTCGCTGTCTTCGCTCTCACCTGACTGGTCATCGCCCGACACAGAAATTGACAACGCAATGTCACCGGCCTCAGCCTGGCTAAAGGCTGCATCCGGTGGCGGCTGCGCGCACACGACCTTGGTCGACTTGGCATCGGCCACGATGACGTGGCTCAGACTGGCCGTTGATGAAATTGTTGTCAGATCGGTAATTTCAGTGGTGATCGGTTTGGGCTCGAATGCCGAACTACAAGCCACTAATGCCATCATGATAGTGGCGCTCGTCAAAATGTTCATTTGCGATTTCAAGGCGTTCTCCCTGCCAGAAATATTGGCGCAACTCGTTAGAAGACAACCATGCTAGCAATAATGCACGGCAATGCAACTGCTCTCGACGAAGCGACCGCGGTTGTATGCCCTGGACGGCAGATATTTTGAAAATTGGCGCTCCCTAGGGGACTCGAACCCCTGTTTCCGGCGTGAGAGGCCAGCGTCCTGGGCCACTAGACGAAGGGAGCGTCGGGGCCGTGTCTTCGTTTCTTAAACCTGATTGCGGTGCTGATCAAGCCTGCTATTCGGCGGCCACACCCGTAGCGTGGCGAGACGCTGCCGCAATCAACGCCTCGATCATCTCGTCGGGTGAGTTCCAGGCGCAGACCAGGCGGATGAAGACCGTATCGCCGTCGCGCGACCAGCGATGGAAGAGATGGCCATCGGCTTCAAGGCCGGCGATCACGGTTTCGGGCAGGCCGAGGAAGATTTCATTGGCGTCGACCGGTGCCAGCAGTCTTGCACCCGGCAGGGCCATCAGACCTTGCGACAGTTTCGTGGCGGCCGCGTTGGCGTGTGTCGCGTTCCGCAGCCAGAGATCGCCTTCGACGTAGGCTTCGAGCTGGGCCGAGAGAAAGCGCATCTTGGAGGCGAGATGACCGCCACGCATACGGTTGTAGATAAAGCTGCCAACGCGCTCGGGATTGAAGAACACGACGGCCTCCGCCCCCATCGTGCCGTTTTTGGTTGAGCCAAACGACAGCACATCGACCCCGGCCCGCCACGTCATGTCGGCGGGCGAGCAACCGAGTTTGATCAGGGCGTTGGCAAATCGCGCCCCGTCCATGTGCACGCCCATGTCGCGGTCGCGGGCAATTTCGGTAATGGCGGAGATTTCATCGAGGCTATAGACACCGCCCAGTTCAGTGGCCTGGGTCAGCGACACCGTCGTCGGCGGCACCATATGCGGGGTGCGCAGGCCCGCCGTGGCGAGGCGTTCGGTAAAGGCCTCGGCCGAATATTTTCCGGCCGGACCATCGAGCAATACGAGCTTGGCGCCGCCGGTATAAAATTCCGTGCCGCCGGCCTCGTCTTCCTCGATATGGGCCTGGCGATGACAAAAGACCGAGCCATGCGGCGGCGTCAGGGAAGTCAGTGACAACACGTTGGCCGCCGTCCCCGTCAGCACGGGGAAAACAACAACGTCTTTTTCGAAAATGTCAGCGAGACGCGATTGCAGGCGCGCCGTCACTTCATCGCCACCATAGGACGTCATGGTGCCGGTGTTGACGGCAGCCAGAGCCTGCATGACTTCGGGTGAGACGCCGGTGACGTTGTCGCTGCGGAAATCAGACGGTGCGTTCATCAAGTTACTCTTTCATCTCGTCAGGTGGAAAACGCCGAGGCGCTGTCCGGTGTTCAAATCGAAGATCAATATACTTTGTTTGTCGTCGGGCGTGCGAATTCGCACCATCAGGCGATTGTTTTCACCAATCATCTCCTCGACAACCGCATCGGCGGGCAATTTCGCCATTACCTCACCAAACGACATGGGTGACGTTTGGGGCGATTGCTGGCCTGCAGTCGGGGTCACTTCTTCGCCCGCCATCCGGCTAACTATGGTATAGCCGACAATCGCGGTGCCAATGATGATCATCACGCCCATGACGCTGACCAGTATTTTGAGACCGAGGAAGTTTTTGTTCATGTCCACTGCAACCGGGGCTGAAATATCGAGCCGGCATAAACTCGTTGTCGATGAAGACGCGGCCGGTACGCGTCTGGACAAATTCATTGCCGACCACGGACCCGATCTTTCGCGCATGCGGGCCAAAGCCCTGATTCAGGACGGGTGTGTGCTGGGCAACGGCGCGACGATAACCGACGCTTCCTGGCGGGTCAAACCAGGCATTGAGATCGACATCACGGTGCCCGAGGCTGATGACCCTGTCCCGGTCGGCCAGGATATCCCGCTCAATATCGTGTTCGAGGACGAGCACCTGATTGTTATCGACAAGCCGCCGGGTCTCGTGGTCCATCCGGCGGCAGGCAATTACGATCAAACCCTGGTCAATGCGCTGATCTTTCACTGCGGCGACAGCCTCAGCGGCATCGGAGGGGTCAAACGTCCGGGCATTGTCCATCGGCTCGACAAGGATACCAGTGGCTTGCTGGTCGCGGCCAAGTCGGATGCCGCTCATACGGGGCTGGCCCGCCAGTTCGAAAAGCATTCCCTCGAGCGCGCCTACAACGCCGTCGTCTGGGGTGTACTCACGCCGCCAGCCGGCACCATCGAGGGCAACATTGGCCGCAGCCCGCGTAACCGCAAGAAGATGGCCGTAGTCGGTGGCGGCGGCAAAACGGCGGTAACACATTACCAGTTGCTCAAACGCCTCGGCACCAGCAACGGCACTGTCGCCTGCCTGGTAGAGTGTCGACTGGAGACCGGCCGCACGCATCAAATTCGCGTGCACATGACACATTTCGGCAATCCGGTTGTCGGCGACCCGGCCTATGGCCGACGCCGACGGGCGCAGGTCCTGACAGAGCAAGCCAAAGTCGCCATCGAAGCGCTCAATCGCCAGGCCCTGCATGCCTGCATCCTCGGCTTCCGCCATCCCGTCACCGGCGAGGACATGCGGTTTGAAAGTGCCATCCCGCCGGACATGGCAAACCTGGTCGACGCCCTGCAGGGTTAATCGCAAAATGAAATAAGTACGCCCGATGAACAACCTGGGCCATCATTTCCGACTGTCTGATAGTTTGCGTAGTGGATTGGAGTTCCCAAAACAATAATTCTCAGCAGGGGGCATCAATCATGAAATCAATGCGTACTTTTCCGCTGGCGGTAGCATTCGCAGTGACCGCTGGTCTTGCAGGACCTGTATTTGCCGTCGACGTCAACGACGAACCGCTCAGGGATAAATGGGCACCGAGTGCCTTTGGTGCCGATGATCTGATGGGGGCCGTCAATCGAACAACGCCGGCGATTGTCCTCAAAGCCGTCGGCCTGGTCAAACGCGGCAAGGTCGCGACGCTGGGTAAAGTCTATGCCGGTGACGCCCCGGCCTTTGGTTCGCGCGGCTGCCGCATGACCATTCCAGGACTGCCCACGGGCGGGCCCTGTGGGCCGCAGCAGCTTTATTACAACGACGAATACCTTGCCACGGAAATTGGTCAGAACGGCACCCGGTTCGATGGTCCCGGTCATATCGGAGTCAAAACATCCAAGGGTATTTTCCACTACAATGGCCGGTACCTTGAGGACGCGAATGTCACAGCCTGTGGCATGGGGCCTCTGGGCGTCGAGCATGTCGCGCAAAAAGGCTTTGTCTGTCGTGGTGTGTTGCTCGACGCGGTGGCCTTGCGGAGTGACAAACTGCCGATACCCAAGGAAAACAATATGACCGACCCCGGCATCATCACCGCAAAGGATGTCAAGGCGATGGTCAAGAACCAGGGCATTGCGCCGATCGGTGAAGGTGATTGCGTCTTCCTGCATACCGGACATGGCGACATCTGGCATCCCAAGGACTGGGACAAGTTTGATGGTGCCGAAAAAGGCGCGCGCACTGCGGCCTTTAATGCCGGCGAGCCCGGCTTTGGCATCTCGGCCGGTGAATACATGGCATCGCAGAAAATTATCCTGACCGGTGCCGATTCATGGGCCGTTGAAGCTGTTGGCAAGGGCTTTGGCGGGGAAACGCCGCAACCTTTTGAGTGCCACATCAAACTGCAAACCAAACGCGGCATCTGGAATCTCGAGAACCTCGATCTCAGCCAGCTCGTCGCCGACAAGGCCTACGAATTCCTCTTCGTCTGGTCGCCACTGAAAATGAAAGGTGCAACAGGCTCACCGGGCAATCCGGTAGCTCTGTACTAGAACAACACCGCCTCCCGGCCAGAACCACACCTTTGCTGTCCGTTTACCGACGAAAACTGCATTTCTTCACATTCCCGTGTCAGACGGGTTTTTGGCCCCGACACCTTGAAATAGCGGTAAAAAATCCCCTTATATAAGGTGGACACCACGAGAAGCCCGACAGGTGAGCTACGTGTTTTCACCAGATCATCGGGTTATGTATTTGGTTTCAAAGAGCACCGGATAACAGGTGCCAGGGGTCAGGAAGATGGCAAGAAATATCGTACCGGCGATCACGCCAGAGAGCAGTCTCAGTCGATATCTGCATCAGATCAGGGAATTCCCGATGCTGACGGTAGATGAAGAGTACATGCTGTCCAAACGCTGGCTGGAACACGATGACGTCGATGCCGCCGGACAGATGGTCAACAGCCATTTGCGCCTGGTGGCCAAAATCGCCATGGGCTATCGCGGCTACGGGCTGCCGGTCGCCGAGCTGATCTCCGAAGGCAACGTGGGCATGATGCAGGCGGTAAAACGCTTTGATCCGGAAAAGGGTTTTCGTCTGGCGACCTATGCCATGTGGTGGATCCGGGCTGCCATCCAGGAATATATTCTGCACTCATGGTCGCTGGTCAAAATGGGCACAACTGCGGCGCAGAAGAAACTTTTCTTCAATCTGCGCAAGATCAAGGGACAGCTCAAGGCCATCGACGACGGTGACTTGCACCCGGATACAGTGACCAAAATCGCGGATCGACTGAACGTCAGCGAGAATGATGTCGTGCAGATGAACCGCCGCATGGCGGCACCTGACGGATCGCTCAACGCGCCGGTACGGATTGATGGCGACGGCGAATGGCAGGACTGGCTGGTTGATGACACGCCCGATCAGGAAGTCATGCTGGCCGAAAGCGAGGAACTGACCCAGCGCCGGTCCTGGTTAACCGAAGGCATGCAGTCGCTGAACGAACGCGAGCAGCACATTCTGACCGAACGCCGTCTGAAAGAAGACCCCTCGACGCTGGAAGAGCTTAGTGAGCAATACGATATCAGTCGTGAGCGGGTACGCCAGATCGAGGTTCGGGCCTTTGAGAAGCTGCAAAAGGCGATGCGCGGTGCTGCCGTCGCCGACCGTATTTCAGGCGTTCAGCTGGAAGACTAATCGTTAACGACTGACGGTCCCCACTCCTTGTAGAGTTCGCGCTGGCGTGCCTTGAATTTGGTGCGCCTCGGACCGGCGAACAGGCTCTGGAAAATCACGACCATGTGCGGGGCGGCCCAGATCACGGCGACGCCCGTGCCTGCGGCCATATAGATGATGAACCACGTCATAATGTCGGCCACCCAGACGCCACTGCTTTTGGGGCTGGTCCAGATCAGTGCCAGCACCGGCAATAGCCCGGAAATATTAAACAGCAAGATTGTGCCGGAAATGCGATCCTCGGCACGGGTCATGGCATAGTACGACACCACGGTCGGCGCCATGCCGGCGGCTATGAAAAAAAGCGAAATAAACAAAGTAGCGATCATCTGGACCTGCAAAAATGCCTTGATCGGCAAACTCTAGAGCACATCACTGAAAAAATTGTTAAAACCCCGATTGAAGGTCACCGTGTTCAAAGGCCACCATGTTTAAAGGCCTCCATGTTTAAAGGCCAATGGCAAAAATAAACCAGAGCGACAGGACAACGGCACCTATGCCGATGTATTTGGCGACGACGTATCCCTGATCGCGCGTTTCCGGGTTTCGCACGTCACCGCCCTCTTCAAGGCGGGCCAGCCGGTCGCTCAATCCGGCGTATTCCTTTTGCGCGACCTTCAGGCCCTGAAGGTCTTCTGCCCGGGATTGCGGCGACCCCAGAACCCGGAACATACCGACCATATCACCGAGTGATGCGGCCATTTTGGCTTCTGACTTCAGTCTTTCACGTCGACCACGATTCTTGAAAAGATCGAGAACAGGGCTCATGCGCCCGTCCATCCAGGACGCCAGTTCCGGTAAGGGACCGCAGTTCGAGACATCCTGAATAGCGGCGAAAAGCCCGAGAACGGCGAGCCGGCGCTCGGCCGGATCAGCGCCTTCCACGGCGAGTTTCGGTATTTCCTTTGCGGCATATGTCGAGCGGGCCGCGACAAACGCGGCGACGTGGCGGTCCAGTACTTCGACGTTGCTGCCCGCCTTGACAACAGCTTCATTCAAGGCTTTGAGTACCCCGCCGAGATCGACGGCACCGGCCTCAATTATCAACGGGCTGATACACGGTGTTGCAGTGTTGAGTTCATAAAGGCAACGCTCCAGCCCAAAGCCGGGCGCGCCATTTTCAACAAACTGTTGCATTTGACGGTGGTTGACCTGACTGCCAGCGAAATCTCCTTCCGGATTGCGCCTTGATGCATTTGCGTTCAGGAAACCACTGCGGAACAAATCGCTGATCACCGTCTGGGTCGCCAGATCGTCCTTCTGCATGGCGATGGCCACCGCCGCGCCAAAACCGTCGCGATGGATCGACTGGCCGCCATAGCGCACCGGTCCCAGAGGGTCAAGACACTGGCAAATCCGGGTGACAAGCAAACTTTTGGCTTCTTCGCCGGCGATGGTCGCGTCCTCGATCAAATCCTTGATGCGAATGGCACGATCCCGGTCTTTCAGGCCTTCCCGCACCCAGGTCAGCAGTTTTCCGCTTTTAATGACTTCGTTGACGGCGTCGCCGCCCATCCCCAGTTCCTGGGCCGCAAGGCGATCATAAAGGATGTCCTTGCTGCCAATTTTCAGCGGTCTGGCGGAGCGCGCGCCGACAGGCGTATGGGTTAATCGGGTGCCGGTGCCCCAGACCCAGTTTTGTGCATCCTCCAGGCTCCAGCGCTTTTCCGGATCGTCGCACAACAGGCCACGTAATAATTTATCCGTCGGTGCCGAAATGCGGATATCACCGACCAGCGCAACAAAAGAACCTTGCGACATCTTGCTTGCCCACACTTCATCGGCGCTCAGATTGGCGGTGGGGTCCTTGCCCTGGAGCAATAACGCCGCCGTCACGCCAAGGGCGTACAAATCATCCTTTATGCTGCCCTCGCCACGTCCCGCAGGCGATGCCATGCCGCGCTCGATCGGTTCCATGAAGGTCGGTTGCGAATAGCCGGGCGGTTCGGAGAAACATTCACCCAGCACGACCTCCTTGCAGGCCTGATCAAGGTAAAAAAGGTTTTCGGGCCGCAACCTGCGATGGGACGAAACACGCTGGTTAAAGCTGGCAAGTGCGGCGATAACTTTCGGCAATATTCGATCCGTGACGATGGGCTCGACGAGGCCCTTGCCGCTGGCATGGTTTTCCATCACCCGGCCGCCCAGGGGCCGTTCAAGAACGAGGTAGGGTTTGACGTTGCCATCGATGGCGACATATCCGCAGGCATGCGGCTGCAGTACGCCCTCAAATTCATTGGCCAGCTGTTTGTCGGCTATATGATGCCGCTGGGCCAGATCAGACCGGCAGATCAGGGCAAATTGCTGTTTGTCCGGATCTTCCCCGCCTGCTTCATTGTCAGAAGCGGCGAAAGCCTGGGCATTTGGTGAATCGAGGCCCACAACAGGTGTCGACAGGTCGATCCGATAGCGTCGGTCGACGACCACCGCAGTACTACTTTTGATTTTCCAGCCGTTTTCCGCCGTCACCTGAAGTCACCTGAAATCACCAAAAAAACTCAACTGGCCCATATATTGGTCCAAAATGCACTCAACGCAAGCATTGTGGCCTTCTGGGACTTGTTTCCGCCCGCCGTCGCTGTAAAATCGGGGCCGGAAATTGAGCTGCACCTGAAGTTGCAGCGGTGGCAAATGCGCTGAAGCATAAAGGTTTCGGCACAAGGGGAACGTGATTGTCTGACATTGTTAACGACCTCTACACCCTGAAGCGCGGCAAATGGATTCTGCATGAACAGTATGCAGGAAAAGAGCTCGGCCGTGCCATCACAGAGGCAAAAACATTAATCAAGGCCAATGATGTCGAAGCCGTCGGCATCATACGGGAAGGCACGGATTCGCGGACCGGCGAGATGCGGGAAAAACTGGCCTATGGCGACGCCAAAAAACAGGGCGTCCCCTTCCTGAACGATTACGAAGTTACGCCGATGGCCGATCAGAACCATGAGGCGACCAAGGGAAGTTATTTCGACGAAACCACCATGAAGGACGATGGTGATGACGATCGCAAACGCAAGAGAACTGCGCGCAGTACACCGGAACCGGCGGGCCCGGCCATTCAACGCAATGCCTTTGCCCTGCCGATCAAATTGTTCACCGTGGCTTTTATCGCCCTGGGCGTGGGCTGGGGTGTCTGGGCTTCAGTTAATCATTTTGGTGGCACGCCGATCCTCGCAGACTTGCTAGGCCAGGCGAACCTGCCCGCCAAGACGATGGGGCTCGGGTTTATCATCGCCTTGTTCATCTTGCTGCCGACGACCATCAGCGGCGCTGATATCGCCGCTGCCTTCCGCGCAGCGCCGGCCGGACAATCTGCACCTCAACCAGCGGGGCGCGCACCCGCCCGCGCTGCCAGACCAAAGGCCCGGCAGCAGGCGAAAAAGGGCGACGGCAAAGAAAAAGACGGGGACGCGGCCAGCGACGATGCTGATGCATCTGAAAACGGCGCCGAACCGGAACCGGAAGAAAAAGTTGAGGCACCCGAAGAAGAAGAGGAAGCACTGGACCCGGCAACCGGCGATAAAGTTTCCAAAGCGCGCGTGACCCTGGTTAGTTTCTTCGAGCGCTGCATGGCGTTTGTCATGGCCTCTGATCCCGAGATGAGCAAGGGGCGTGTCGATGCCGTCACCTCGTTCGGCTGCCAGCTGTTTTTTGCCGGTGCGGCCGAGGTCATTTCCAACAGTCAGCGGATCAATCTGGAACATCTGGGCCGGGTCCTTGAACCCGTCGCCGTTGCCCTGGGCCAGGACAAGTCTCGGGCCAAACAATTCGCTGATAAGTATGAAAGCTATCTGCTGGAGCCGAGTTACCTCGATATGTTCCGGGCCGGGCGCGAGGCGATGCAGACGGTGATCGACGACGAAGCCAAAGCGGCGAAGAAAGAACAGGAAGCCGCGGACGCCCCGGCCAATGCACCTCAGAAAATCAGAAGCCCGGCGGATGATGATTTTGAAGATGATTGGGAGGATGAAAGCGATATCGGCATTTTCCTCGCCCACGCCCTCGAATCGTGGCGTGCACCCAACGAAAAGAAGGGCACAATGACGGCCGTGCTGTTCACCGACATCGTGGGCTCGACAAACATCACGCAGAAGCACGGCGACGCTGCCAGCCAGCGCATGGTCAACGTGCACAATTCCATCGTCCGTGGTGCCCTGCAGGCGCATGGCGGTCACGAAGTCAAACATACCGGCGACGGCATCATGGCCTCATTTTCCAATCCGCCGGCCTCAATCGATTCGGCCATCGACATGCAGCGCGGTGTGGCGCACTACAACACGGGCAAGCCGGATATTGAATTGCGCCTGCGCGTCGGCATTTCGGTCGGCGAACCGATTGCCGAGGATAACGATCTGTTTGGCACCACGGTGCAAATGGCCGCAAGGCTTTGTGACGGAGCCGGCACCGACGGCATCATGATCACCAATCTGCTGAAGGAAATGTCCCAGGGACGTGCCGTTCAGTACATCAACGTCGAGCCAAAGGAATTCAAGGGTATTACCGAACCCGTGCCGGTTTCCCTGGTAAAATGGATCGCCGAAAAAGAACGTTAATCCTGGAAAGGATCGCGCACCAGGATTGTGTCCTCGCGTTCCGGACTGGTCGATAGAAGCGCCACCGGCACTTCGATTAATTCTTCAATCCGCCGGACGTATTTGATCGCAGCAGCCGGCAAGTCAACCCAGCTTCGCGCGCCTTCGGTGCTGTCGGACCAGCCTTCAATCGTCTCATATACCGGTTCAACCGCCGCCTGGGCTGCGGGTTGTGACGGCAGATAGTCGATGACTTCGCCGTTGAGACGGTAACCGACACAGACTTTCAGTTCTTCCATGCCATCGAGCACATCGAGCTTGGTCAGGGCAATGCCGTGCATGCCATTGAGCTTGGCGGTCTGGCGTACCAGGACGGCATCGAACCAGCCACAACGCCGCGAGCGCCCGGTGACTGTTCCGAATTCGTGTCCGCGCTCGCCAAGGCCCTGGCCGACCTCATCGAACAGTTCCGTCGGGAATGGCCCGGCACCGACGCGCGTGGTGTAAGCCTTGACGATACCGAGCACAAAACCAACGGCGTCCGGTCCCAGTCCTGAACCCACGGCGGCCTGGCCAGCAAGTGTGTTTGAGGAGGTGACAAACGGATAGGTGCCGTGATCAATGTCGAGCAGCGCACCTTGTGCGCCTTCGAATAACACGCGCTTGCCGGCTTTTTTGACACCGTCGAGAATGCGCCAGACCTGATCGGCGTAGGGCAGGATTTCCTTGCCGATTTCGATCAGATCGGCATGCAGCTTCTGACGATCAACCGGCTCATACCCCATGCCACGGCGCAAGGCATCGTGATGCAGCATGAGATTATCAATACGGCCCATCAGGGCGTCGGGGTCAGCGAGGTCGCCGACACGCAACGATCGACGGGCGACTTTATCTTCGTAGGCCGGGCCGATACCGCGGCGCGTCGTGCCAATCGATGTCCCGCCCCTGGCTTCTTCGCGCGCCGCATCCAGTTCTTCGTGCAGCGGAAGGATCAGCGTTGCGTTTTCGGCGACCTTCAGAAGGTCCGGGGTAATCTCCACGCCCTGTTCGCCGATGCGTTTGATTTCATCGCGCAGGGCCCACGGATTGACCACCACACCGTTGCCGATGATTGAGAGTTGGCCCGCGACAACACCTGAAGGCAACGAGGAGAGCTTGTAGACGGTGCCGTCAATGACCAGCGTATGACCGGCATTGTGTCCGCCCTGAAAGCGCACCACGACATCAGACCGCCTGGAAAGCCAGTCGACGATTTTGCCTTTGCCTTCGTCGCCCCACTGGGCACCAACTACCGTTACGTTCGCCATGACGTTCTCAACCTTTGCCAATCAGATATGGATAATAGAATTACGACCCGCCCGCCTCAGGACGAAGCCGGTTTAACCTCGTCGCCGTCCAGATAATGTGTGCAGCCCAGCCGCGTCGCTTCCGACCCGGGGTCATCAGCCTGTGAAAATCCCTGCAGCGTCGACCAGCCTTCGCCGCGCAGTTTTGCCGCAAGCGATGCCAATGTGCCTGCCGGCAGATAAACCGTGTCGGGGCCGGCGGAGACCGGCAGTGCGCGCATCAGCGAATCACCGAACAGAGAAAAACCCGTCGCGGTTTCGCCGGTCGCCAGTTCATAGCGCCCGCCCCGTCCGAGTTCACCGCGCACATTGCGGGCAAAAATCGTAAAACAGATGCCGGACTGATATTCCAGTCCGCGAAATTCCGTTGCATCAACAGTCATGGTCAAATCCGGTGCTGCCGCACTGATCAGGGCAATGACTTCGGCCAGTTGCGTGACCTGTTTCGCTGCAGCATCCGGCAAAGTCAGATCACCGAGCTTCACAAGTGCTGACGCCGCAGGCCCCGCCGCCGCCAGCATGCCCGACAACAAGGGTCCGATGTCGCCACCAAATTCGGCCACCGCCGCCGCGTCCTTGCGGTCGAGGGCGAGACGGGCTCGATCAGCATCAGCCTCGTTCATGCCGAGGCCGTGGCAGACCAAAGGCACCAGGGTCGGCAAATTCAGATCAATCGATAATCCCTCGACACCGAGGCTGTGGAGCGCTTCGCCCGCCAGCACGATGACTTCGGCGTCTGCCGCCAGTTCATCGGCACCGATCAGTTCAACACCGATCTGGGAAAACTGGCGTTCCGGGCGCAATTGCGAACCCCTCACCCTGAGAACCTGCCCGGCGTACGACAGGCGCATGGGACGCGGTGCCCTGGCCAGCCTGGTGACCGCAATGCGGGCAACCTGGGGTGTGATATCGGGCCGCACACCCATCATGCGCTGGGAGACCGGGTCCATCAGACGGAACATGTCACCGGATACCGCCTGGCCCGGTCCATCGAGCAGACTTTCCTCAAACTCAACCATCGGCGGTTTGACCCGCTGATAGCCGAATGAATCAAACGCCGTCAGCAGGCGCTCGGTTGTCGCCGCTTCAAAGGCCGCCTCGACCGGCAAGGTGTCGGCCAGGCCGTTGGGCAACAAACCCTTGTGTGATGTCTCGTTCATATCGCTCATGGCGGGCCGGAGTGTACCTTGGGAGATTGCGGGAACCTAGTCGAAGTTGAGTGCCTTGGCCTGCTTGATGTGCTCGAGTGCCGTCAACTTATCGATAATCCCCTCGTCGACGGCTTGATCCACCTCAATCAGGGCCAGCGCATCACCACCGGCTTTCGAGCGTCCGAGATGGAAGGTCGCGATATTGACACCGGCATCCCCCAGCAACGTACCCACCGTGCCGATCAGGCCCGGTTTGTCCTCGTTGTTGAGATAGAGCATGTGGGGCGCCAGTTCGGCCTCGACCGCCATGTCGTTGATCTGCACGACGCGCGGTTTGTGATCACCAAACAAGGTCCCGGCGACACAGCGCTCACGTCGCTCAGTCGTTACTGTCAGGCGAACCATGGTGTTGTAATCGAAAGCCCCTTCGTGGGTTGAGACAGTCACCGAAATACCACGGTCCTTGGCCACGACCGGGGCATTGACCATATTGACCGATGTCATCAGGGGCGACAACAAACCTTCGAGCACGATGGCCGTCAGGGGTTTGGTATTAAGCCCGGCAACGTGACCGGAATATTCAATCGTCACCGCCTTGAGGCCGGTTTCAGTAATCTGCCCGGCAAATTTGCCGAGCTGTTCGACCAGTTGCATGTAGGGCTGCAATTTCGGCGCGTCCTCGGCCGAGACCGAGGGCATGTTGAGCGCGTTGGTCACCGCGCCATCAAGCAGGTAATCCGACATCTGTTCGGCAACCTGGACCGCAACCTTTTCCTGGGCTTCCGATGTCGAGGCCCCGAGATGCGGCGTGGCAACGACTTGCGGCATGCCAAACAGCGGGTTCTGCCTTGCCGGTTCCTCGGCAAAAACATCAAGCGCTGCACCGGCAACATGGCCGTCTTCAATCGCAGTCTTCAAGGCCGCTTCATCGACCAGGCCGCCGCGGGCGCAATTGACGATGCGCACACCTTTTTTCATGGAGGCAATGGCAGCGGCGTTGATGACGTTGCGGGTCTGATCGGTCAGCGGTGTATGCAAGGTGATGAAATCGACGCGCGGGAACATATCCTCGAGCTCGACTTTTTCGACGCCAATTTCGCTGGCCCGTTCCGGGGACAGATAGGGATCGTACGCCAGCACCTTCATCTTCATGCCCTGGGCCCGATCAGCAACGACCGATCCGATATTGCCGCAACCGACAAGACCGAGTGTCTTGCCTGCTACTTCGACACCCATGAAACGGGATTTTTCCCATTTGCCTTCGTGCGTCGACTGGTTGGCCTCGGGGATCTGACGAGCCAGTGCCAGCAACATGGCGATGGCATGCTCCGCCGTCGTGATCGAATTGCCAAAGGGCGTGTTCATGACAACAACACCGGTCTGGGTCGAAGCCAGGACATCAATGTTATCAACACCGATGCCTGCCCGGCCGATCACCTTGAGATTGTCGGCATGGCTGAGAATTTCTGCCGTTGCCTTGGTCGACGAACGCACGGCCAGACCGTCATAGTCGCCAATGCAGGCGGCCAGTTCTTCCGGCGTCATGCCGGTCTTTTCATCAACCTCGATGCCACGGGCGCGAAAAACGTCCGCCGCCAGCGGGCTCATTTTGTCCGAAATCAGGACTTTTACCATTTTGATAACCTGTAATTTTGAAGGTCGGAAATACTATGCGGCTTGCCGGGTCGACTTGACTTCGGCAAAAGCCCAGTCGAGCCAGGGCAGCAGTGCTTTCATGTCCGATGTTTCCACCGTCGCACCGCCCCACAGACGCAAACCCGGAGGCGCTGACGGATAGGCCCCGATATCGTAGGCAACATCCTCACCCTCAAGCATCGCCATGATCTCCTTGATCAGGGCTCGCTGCGCGGCTTCATCCTGTGCGGTAAACCACGGATCGACCACGCTGAGGCAAATCGATGTCGAAGACCGTGATGCCGGATCCTTCGCCAGGAACTCGATCCAGTCACTTGTCTCAACCCAGTCCGACACGGCGGCAAGACTTGCCTGCGAGCGTTCGATCAAGCCGTCAAGACCGTGTGTTTCAGCCCAGCCGACGGCATCCAGAGCGTCCTCGATCACCATCATTGACGGCGTATTGATCGTCGCACCCTTGAAGATGTCGTAATTCAGCTTGTCGCCCTTGGTCAGGCGGAAAACCTTGGGCATCGGCCACGGCGGGGTGTGGGTCTCGATACGCTCGACCGCGCGCGGGCTGAGGATCAGAATGCCGTGGGCTGCTTCGCCGCCCAGCACCTTTTGCCACGAGAACGTCACCGCATCCAGTTTGGCCCAGTCGAGGTCCATGGCAAAAATACCGCTGGTCGCGTCACAGATCGTCAGGCCCTTGCGGTCGGCATCGATCCAGTCGGCGTTGGGGACGCAGACACCGGCGGCGGTGCCATTCCACGTGAAGACGACATCGTTGTCGAAGTCAGCCTGGCTGAGATCAGGCAGTTCACCATAAGGCGCATCGAGCAGGCGGGAATTTTCAAGCTTCAACTGCTTGAGCACGTCGGTCGTCCATTGCGAGCCGAAGTTTTCCCACGCCATGACATCGACACCGCGCGGCCCGAGAAGCGACCACATGGCCATTTCGAAAGCCCCGGTATCCGAGCCCGGTACAATACCGATCAGATAATCGTCAGGCAGCCCGAGCAAGGCACGCATACGATCGCAGACGTCATTGATCTTCGCCTTGCACTCGGCAGCGCGATGGGATCGACCCTGGTGAAAATTTTCAAGAGCAGCCGGAGTCCAGCCCGGCCGTTTGGTGCATGGCCCCGAAGAAAACCGGGGGTTTAGCGGACGTAATTCTGGTTTCATTTGGTCTCCCTTCCTTCCAGAAGGACAGCAACCCGTTGGGGGGTTGTGGCCCGCCGCAGACAATAGGGATCGCAAATTGAATGTCAACCGCCCAGATCAAGTGTCGTCCAGCAGTCGGAAAACCGGCAGCCAAATTAGTCCAGTGAACAAAAATTGATGGTTTGGCGTATCCGACAGTTGAAGTCCGGCCCGACAGTGTTTATTTACTGCTCTCAGCTTTCACGGTTCCCCAATTCCCCATTCAAAGAGGACACACCAATGGCTCAAGCCACTGCGCGACACATTCTGGTTGATAGCGAAGAGCTTTGCGAAGAGCTCAAAACGACGATTACCGACGGCGGCGATTTTGCCGAAGTGGCACGCGAACACTCTTCCTGCCCGTCCAGTGCCAAAGGCGGCGATCTCGGATCGTTTGGTCCGGGCCAGATGGTCGCCGAATTTGACGCCGTGGTCTTCAGCGCCGATCTCAACGTCGTGCAGGGCCCGGTGAAAACCCAGTTTGGTTATCATCTGCTTGAGGTCACCAGCCGTACCGACTGACGATATTTCGGGAAAACATCAGAAGCTGCAAGGCGGCTTCTGATGTTGACTCGAACCCCACCGCATGGCTTGGTTCTGGTCCCGTTTACCAGCAGAAGTTTAGCCCGCCATGATCCCGACCCAGCGCCACCTTTTTGATATCCCCGACGACGTCGCCTACTTCAACAGTGCCTACATGTCGCCGTTGAGCAATGCCGTGATTGCGGCCGGCGAGGAAGGTCTTCATCGCAAGCGCCAGCCGTGGAAAGTCACACCGCAAGATTTTTTCACAGGCTCCGAAGCCGCCCGCGCCGCCTTCGCCGATTTGATCGGGGCCAAAGCCGATGACGTCGCGATTGTACCCTCGGCCAGCTATGGTTTGTCGCTGGCAGCCAAAAACCTGGTCCTGAAAACCGGACGCCGGGTGCTGGTGCTGGATGAACAGTTTCCCTCAAATCTTTTCCCATGGCAGCAACTGGCGGCGGAAAATGACGGTGAAATGCTCTGCATCGATCGCCCGGCAGACGGCGACTGGACCACAGCCATTCTCGAACAACTGGATGAGCGCGTCGGCGTCGTCGCCCTGCCCCATTGCCACTGGACCGATGGCGGCCTGATCGACCTTGTGGCGGTTGGCCAGCGCTGCCGGGAGATGGGCGCGGCCCTCGCCCTCGACGTCACCCAGTCACTCGGTGCGCTGCCGCTCGACGTCAAGGCTATCCAGCCCGACTACCTGGTGGCAGCCTGTTACAAATGGTTGATGGGGCCCTATTCGATCGGCTTTATGTACGCTGCGCCACATCAGCAAGCGGGAGAGCCGCTGGAATACAACTGGATCCAGCGCCGCAATTCAGAAGATTTCGCCGGTCTGGTCAATTATCAGGAAGACTACCAGCCGGGCGCACGACGCTATGACATGGGGGAGCGTTCGAACTTTGCCCTGGTGCCGGCGGCGAAAGCCGCCCTCGACCAGATCGCAGGCTGGGGTGTCGAGAACATCCAGGCGACGCTGGCGGCACGCAATGCCGGTATCGCCAAACGCGCAGCCGATTTTGGCCTGACGAGTGCCGATCCAAAACTGCGGGCCGGGCATTTTCTCGGTCTGACGTTTGCCGATGGTGTGCCCAAAGGGTTCGCCGAGAAGCTCGCCAAAAACAATGTTTTCGTCAGTGTCCGCGGTACGCGTTCGATGCGGATCACCCCGCACGTCTACAATACCGACGCCGATGTCGATCGCCTCTTCGATGTCCTTGAGGCAACTTTGGGATAAGCGTTATGAGCAGTCTGGAATTTGGCGACGGCCCGCAATCTCTCTATGCGGATTCTCGTCTGACAACCTTTGACGTGACAAAGGCCCGGCGCGAAACACCGGGCACAGAAAACGTTTTACATTTCAACAACGCCGGAGCCGCCCTGATGCCGTTGCCGGTGATCGAGGCGGTCAATCGTCATTTGCAGCTCGAAGCGGAAATTGGCGGGTATGAGGCGGCGGCGCGGGCGGAACGCACGCTGTCGCGCATCTATGACGTTGCCGCGAAGTTACTGGGCGGTGAGGCCGAGGAAATCGCCATCGTCGAAAACGCCACCCGCGCCTGGGACATGGCGTTTTATGCCATGAAATTTTCCGAAGGTGATCGCATTCTGACTTGCCAGTCGGAGTACGCTTCCAACTACATCGCGTATTTACAAGTCGCGCGCAAAACCGGTGCCGTGATCGAGGCCGCACCCAATGACCCGAGCGGCCAGATTGATGTGGCGGCATTGGAAAACATGATCGATGACCGGGTCAAACTGATTTCGATCACCCATGTCCCGACCAACGGCGGGCTGGTAAATCCGGCGTCCGCTGTCGGTCGTGTCGCCAAGGCGGCGGGCGTGCCGTATTTGCTCGACGCCTGCCAGTCGGTTGGCCAGATGCCGATAGATGTCGGCGACATCGGCTGCGACATTCTCTCGGTCACCGGGCGGAAATATCTGCGCGGGCCGCGGGGCACCGGCATGCTCTGGGTGCGCAAGGAACTGATCCCCTCGCTCGAGCCACCCTTCCTCGATTTGCATGCGGCGGAGTGGTCGGGCGAACAATCCTACCTCGTGCGCCCCGACGCGCGGCGCTTCGAGAACTGGGAAAGTTTTGTCGCCGGGCGCGCCGGATTAAGTTCAGCAATGGATTACGCAATGTCCTGGGATCTCGCCACCAGTTATGCCCGTGTTCAAGCACTTGCCGAAAGTTTGCGCGCCAAACTCGGCGACCTGAAAGGCGTTACTGTGCAAGACCTCGGCGTCGAAAAATGCGGCATTGTTTCGTTCAGCAAGGACGGCATTGAAGCCGCGGCCGTTGAAGAGGCTATGACAGCGCAAGGCATCAACGTAAAAGCCTCCGGCGTCTCCTCCACCCGCCTCGACATGATCGCCCGCGGCCTCGATGATCTCGTGCGCGCCAGCGTGCACTACTACAACACCGACGAGGAAGTTGAGCGGTTCTGTACGGCGGCTGAAGGCGTTTAGGGAAGAGTTTCAAACGAAACTCAACCTCACCTCACCCAATCCATCAATCACACCCGTCGCACGGTCACCGGTATCGAGCCAGGCGGTTTTGACCAGCGATCCCAGCATGACGATCTCACCGGCCCTGGCGGTCTTGCCACAACCGGAGAGATGGTTGGCGACGTAGGCGAGCGCCTCGAACGGATGGCCCAGCACGTCCCGGCCATAGCCCACGCGCACATCATCATCGTTGACCGTCATGGTGCCTTTGATAGCTTCGAGATCGAGGTCACGCCAGTTCGTCACTTCATCGCCGAGAATACAGCCGGCGTTGCAAAAATCATCGGCGATCAGAGTGATGGCGGGCATCTCGAGAATGCCGTTATAGCGGTCATCGGGAATTTCAAAACCTGGCATCAGGCTGGCGACGGCATCGGCGACGGTGTCCCGCGTGTAGGGCGTATCAGTGGGAGGCAGGTCGGCCCCGAGGCGGACAACGATCTCAAGCTCAAGACCGGGACCGACATATCTGGACCGCTCGAGTTCGGCATGGTTTCGGTGGACAAAGGATTTACGCACCCGGCCCAGCGCCGGCGTCGTCATCTTCATGTAGGCCTGCATCGAAGTCGAGGTCACACCGACTTTCCAGCCCTCAAAGGTTTCACCCCGGTCGGCGAACCAGTCGTGCACCGCCCACTGGATGTCATAGGCTTCTTCCGACGTCTTCGGCTGCAAGCCTTCGGGCAGTTCACTGAAGGCAGCAAAGTCGAGGCGGTGCTGGCCAATAAATTCGGCGGCTTGTTTGATATTTTCAGATTGCATCGGCTATGGCCTTCCCAAGTTCTGTAGTCGTCGCGGTGCCGCCGAGATCAGGCGTCAGCACCTTGCCCTCGGCCAGCACGCGTTTGATGGCGTCTTCAATAGCGTCGGCGGCCTCTGTATGGCCGAGGTTCTCCAGCATCATCGCCCCCGACCAGATTTGTGCCACCGGATTGGCGATGCCCTGGCCAGCGATATCCGGGGCCGAGCCATGCACGGGTTCAAACATCGACGGCCCCGTGCCGTCGGGATTGATGTTGCCGCTGGGCGCAATTCCGATGCCACCGACGACAGCAGGGCCGAGGTCCGACAGGATATCGCCGAACAGATTGGAGCCGACGACGACATCAAAATGATCGGGCTTACCGACAAAATGTGCCGTCAGAATATCAATGTGATATTTATCGGTGGCGATGTCAGGGTACTCGGCGCTGATCGCTTCAAAGCGTTCATCCCAGTAGGGCATGGTGTGAATGATGCCGTTCGACTTGGTCGCCGAGGTGACAAATTTTGCCTCGCGGTTGCGTGCCAGTTCAAAGGCATATCGCATGATGCGGTCACAGCCCTGTTTGGTGAACATGGCCTGCTGGACGGCGACTTCCTGTTCTGTGCCGTCATAAAGCCTGCCGCCGATCTCGGAGTATTCGCCCTCGACATTCTCGCGCACGATGATCATGTCGATGTCACCGGGCGCGTAGCCTTTCAGCGGGCATTCGACGCCTTCGAACAATTTGACCGGACGGACATTGGCATACTGCGAGAAGGCCCGGCGAATGGGGATCAACAATCCCCAGAGCGAGACGTGATCGGCAACGCCGGGATAGCCCACGGCGCCCAGAAATATGTTATCGAACCCGCCCAGCGTCTCAAGGCCGTCTTCCGGCATCATTTCACCAGTGGCGATAAATTTTTCACATGACCAGTCGAATTCAGTCCATTCGAAGCCGAGATCAAATTTGCTCGCTGCCACCTCGAGGGCGCGCAAGCCTTCCGGCACGACTTCCTTGCCGATACCGTCACCGGCGATGATGGCAATGCGATTGGTGTTAGATGCTGATGACGGCATGTAGTCGGCGGCTCCGGTAAGACGGCGCCGCCCGTCAATTCAGGTCAGCACCAGTTGATAAAACATTGCCCCGTCGAGGGGGCTTGAAAAATAAGGGGGGATGGTAACAAAGCCCAGCGAAGTGTAAAGGGCGCGTGCCTCAACCATGGCTTCAATGGTGTCGAGCCGCATGGCGTCATAATCAAGTGATCGTCCAGCCGCGACCACCGCCTCGGTCAGTTTGCGCCCCAGTTTGAGGCCACGGAATTCAGGACGGACGTAAAGGTGTTTCATCTCACACAGCGATAATTTTTGCTCCGGGTCCGCCAGCGGACGCAAGCCGACGGCACCGGCAGCCGCCCCGTCGACGCGGGCCAGCAGCATCGCGCCGGCTGGCGCGGCATAGTCACCGGGCAAGCCCGCCATCTCGGCCTCAAAGCCCTGATAGGCGATACTGAAGCCGAGCGAGTTGGCATAATCGACAAAGATCGTGCGGCAGGCCTCGATATCTTCGGCACTGCTGGCGGGTGATATGTTGATTGCGTTCATCGGCAACGCTCAAAGAATAAATTCACCAACCAAAACTTCGTGCGCCTGTCCGGAAATGCTGATGCGCTCGCCCTGATCTTCACAGTGCAGCACACCATGGCGAGCCGACACCTGATGGGCCAGCAATTGTTTTTTGCCGAGACGCGCCGACCAGTACGGCACCAGCGTGCAATGGGCCGAGCCCGTCACCGGATCTTCGGGTATGCCTTCGTTGGGCGCGAACATGCGGGAGACGAAATCAGGCGCGTCGTCGCCATCGCCATCACCGGAGGCCGTGACAATCACCGGTCCGGCGTTGAGTTCGGCCAGTTTGGCCATGTTCGGCTTCAGGCTGCGGATTTCATCGGCGCTGACATAAACCACCATATTGAACCAGCCCGCCTTGTGAAATTCGACCGGCTTGCCACCCAACGCGTCGAGCAGACCGTGGTTGGTATCGACCATTTCCGCTGGTGATGCCGGGAAGTTCATCGTCATCGTGTCGCCGTCGCGGGTGACAAAAAGATCGCCACTGCGGGTCGAGAATGTGACCTCGTTGCGGTCGGGCTCAAGCCGGTTAAAAATGACGTGCGAAGAGGCCAGCGTCGCGTGACCGCAGAGATCGACTTCGTTAACCGGGGTAAACCAGCGCAGTTGATAGTTGCCGTCGCCGCCGACAAAAAACGCCGTCTCGGCGAGATTATTTTCCGCCGCCATATTTTGCATTGTTGCGTCATCGAGCCAGTTCTCGAGCGGGCAGATCGCCGCCGGATTGCCGGAAAAGGGTTTGTTGGTGAACGCATCAACCTGGTAAAGCGGAATTCTCATGGGTCTGGCCTTTTGTTCTGTAATTTTTTGGGTCCGGACTATCAGATGTCGATCGCCTTGAGATCGAGAGACCTCAGGCGACCGGGTTATTGTCTGATAGTACCATCACGTTTTATGTCCGATCAAAAGTGGCGACGGTTGCGCAAGTGATCTTCAACCTGGCCCCGGGTCAAACCGATGTCTTTCAGCATGTGCTCGTCCATGGTGCGCAACTGAATGCGGGCCACGCGTTCATCCTGCAATTTGATCATCCAGCCGATGATTTCACCCAACAGCCGCAGCGGGCTGCGTGACAGGAAAGTCGGAGTCGTATTTTCGAATCTGGTATTTCCACCTGTGTGAGACATTGTATCGCTCCAATTCATCTTAATTCTCCATTAATTGAGGTTCATTCGTACAAATTGTTACAAAATCATCTTGATTGACTCTATATCGTTGACACATTGTCCCAGTCAATGTATATATTGTCACCATGACAATATGGATGCCCAGTATTGAACACCGCGACGGCCCGCGTTATGCCGCCATCGCGGATGCCATTGGCGAAGCCATCGCTTCGGAAGAGATCGAGGACGGCTTCAAGTTGCCGCCACAGCGCGACCTGGCATGGAAGCTGGGGGTTACCGTCGGCACGATCAGCCGGGCCTACCGTCTGGCCTTTGACCGCGGACTGGTCACGGGTGAGGTCGGGCGCGGGACCTATGTCTCGGCCAGTCGCGCGGCTTCGGACGAAGTGGTGCCGCGCACAGACGATGGCATGATCAATCTGTCACGCAATTATCACCCGGCCTCGAAAGACCAGACCGACATTCTCGATAACGCGCTGAAAAGCATCATGGCGCGCCCGGGCCGTGAACGCATGTTGAACTACATGCCGTCAGGCGGACATCTCGACCACCGGGCCGCCGGCGCCCGCTGGATGAGCCGCGTCGGCCTCGAGGTTGAACCCGAAAATGTCATTCTGATGTGTGGCGTTCAACAGGCCCTGGCGTCTGTATTTGCCTCTCTCGTCGGGGCCGGTGGACATGCATTATGCGAATCATTGACTTTCATGGGTGTCGGACATGCGGCTTCCCTGTTCAATGTCGGGCTCACCGGCGTTGAGATGGATGACGACGGACTGCTGCCCGATGCCCTCGACAAGGCCTGTCGTGACACCGGGACCAAAGTGTTGATTACAGTACCGACACTGCAAAATCCGACGACCGTCATCATGAGCAAGGAACGCCGCCTGGCCATTGTCGAAGTCGCGCGCCGCCATGACCTGATCATTGTCGAGGACGATGTCTACGGCTATGTCGTCGATAATCGCCCGCCCCCCATTGCAGCCCTGGCACCGGAGCGCACGGTTTATCTGACCGGCGCATCAAAGTGCATCGCGCCGGGTTTGCGCGTCGGCTGGGCTGCGGCGCCTGCCCATCTGGCTGAACGTATCCGCCAGTCGATGTTTGGTCTGGCCGTCGCCCAACCGGCCCTGACCGCCGAAATCGCCAAGACCTGGATCGATGATGGCACGGCTGACACCATGCGACGCTGGCACCAGGCCGGGGCAAAGGCGCGATACGAAATCGCCACTGAAATTTTTGAAGACCTTGAATACGCCGGCCACCCCGCCTGCTTCCATTTGTTCCTCACCCTGCCGACGCCGTGGCGTTCACAGGACTTTGCCGCCGCCGCCCACACCCGGGGGTACATGATTTTACCGGCGGACGATTTCGTCGTTGGCCGTACGGCGGCCCCCCATGCCGTGCGGATTTCGCTCTGCGGGCCAGAGACCCAGGCCGATTTGCGCTCAGCCCTGATCGGCATCCGCGAACTGGCGCTAACGACACCGACCCCGCGTTCATCGATGATTTGATCGGGCGGGCGGCGACGAATAAACCTTCCATCAAACGAGCATACTGCGTAGTGTTCACATTGTTCAGGGGGTGAACGGGGATCGGTCGATCCTGGAGATGGCAATACTGTTTTCTGACGTATTGTCCCTCGTGCTGGAGTGATCGACCCTATGCCCACCCCTCAATCGGCGACGCCGCCACTGTCGCCCGTGCTGCTCGCTGGTCTGCCACTGCAGCCGCTGCCGCCCCGCCTGCTTCAACCCGGCCTTGATGCCCTGATGTCAACGGTTCACCAGCGCCACCCGGACGTTTTCGAAAGACTGTCCGGCATTGCCGAGCCGGTCTTCGCCATCGACCCGATCGACCTGCCGCTTGGATTCGTGTTGCAAGCCACAGCGGACGCCCCACGATTGTCGGCGCTGAGCCGTGACGATGACAATTTCAGGGCGGCACCCGCGACCATCCGGGGGCCGTTACTTTCATTGCTGGCATTGCTCGAAGGAAACATCGACGGCGACGCCCTGTTTTTCGCCCGCGATTTAACGATAGAAGGCGACACCGAGGCCGTGGTGGCGCTGCGCAATGCTGTCGACGGCGCCGAGATCGACCTGATGGGCGACGCCCTGACAATCGCAGGCCCGCTGGCCGGACCGGCGAAACACGTGCTTGGTCTCGCGGGCCGCCTGTTTGGGCGCGCTGCCGCCGATCTCGAACTGGTACGCAATGCCATTCTCGAACCGGCGACCCGTCGCCTCGAAAGCCAGGCGCGACAGCAACAGGCGTTTGAGCAGAAGCTGGCGGAGATCGGGAAACCGGCCCGGCGCAGCCGGGAGCGCAGCGCATGAATATGAAATCGAAACCTGTGGCACGCCTTGAACTGGTTTGCCCGGCCGGCACACCCGCCGCCTTGCGAGCCGCCGTCGAGGCCGGTGCCGATACCGTCTACCTCGGCTTTCGCGACGAGACCAACGCCCGCAATTTTCCCGGCCTCAATTTCAGCCGGGATGAACTGGCTGAGGGGCTCGCCTTCGCCCACGATCACGATGTCAAAATTCTGGTCGCGATCAACACTTTCCCCGAAGCCGGTAACTTCGGGCCGTGGAAGCGGGCCGTCGATGATGCCGCCGCCCTCGGGGCCGACGCAGTGATCCTCGCCGATATCGGTCTGGCGGCCTACGCGGCTGACAGCCATCCCGATTTGCGCCGTCATCTCTCGGTCCAGGCTGCAGCTTCCAACCCGGAGAGCATCGGATTTTATCAGCGCGAACTGGGTGTCCGGCGCGTTGTATTGCCGCGCGTACTGACGGTCGAGGAGATCGCCGCCCTCAACGCCGAGATCGACGTCGAGACCGAAATATTTGTGTTCGGCGGACTTTGCGTCATGGCGGAAGGGCGTTGCGCGCTGTCGTCCTACGTGACCGGGGTTTCGCCAAACAAGGACGGGGCCTGCTCACCGGCCAGCCATGTGCGTTATGAGGAAACCGGCGACAGCCTGGTCTCGACACTGGGCGGCAGCGTCATCAACCGTTTTGACCGTGGTGAAGCCGCCGCCTATCCGACGCTGTGCAAGGGTCGTTTTGTGCAAGGCGACAAGACGTCTTATCTGTTCGAGGAACCGGCTTCACTCAGCGCCGCCCACCTGCTGCCCGAATTAATGGCGGCGGGTGTGACGGCACTGAAAATCGAAGGTCGCCAGCGCGGACGCGCCTACGTAAGCCAGGTCGTGACCGCCCTGCGCCGGGCCGTCGACGCAGCAGCTGACGGAGAGCGGATCGAAGTCACCGAACTGGCCGGCATGACCGAAGGCCAGAAGGACACCGCCGGCGCTTACCAGCGCGGCTGGCAATAGGTTTTTGACCATGCACGATTATCTGACACTCGGGCCCGTTTTCTTCAACTGGGCGCCGGAACACTGGCGTGATTTTTATTTTCGTATTGCTGACGAGGCACCGATCGATACCGTGGTGATCGGCGAGACGGTCTGTGCCAAGCGCATGGCGTTTTTTGAACCCCACCTGCCCGAGGTCATTGAGCGCCTGGAAAGCGCCGGCAAGGAAGTGGTGATCGCGACACTGGGGCTGATCATGAACCGGCGTGAGCGCGACACCGTCGCAGCACTGACCGCGATCGAGGACTGGAGGGTTGAGGCCAACGACGTCTCGGCGCTGGCCGCACTGGCAGGCCGGCCCCATGCCATCGGCCCAATGATCAACGTCTACAATGAGGCCACGCTGGCATTCCTGGTTGAGCGCGGCGCAAGCCGGGTGACGCTGCCGCCTGAACTCCCGGCGGCATCCCTGAAGGTGCTGGCCGGCGCAAGCAATGTGGATCTGGAAGTCCAGGTGTTTGGCCGCATGGGACTGGCAACGTCGGCGCGGTGTTATCACGCGCGCGCCCACGGCCTGCACAAGGATGGCTGCCAGTTTGTCTGCGCCGAGGACCCCGACGGCATGACCGTCGACACACTGGAAGGCGAGGCATTCCTCGCCGTCAACGGCACCCAGACACTTTCATACAGTTATCTCAACCTGAGCGCCGAAGTCGCCGACCTCAAAGCCATGGGCATCCATCGCTTTCGCCTGTCGCCCCAGGATACGGATATGGTTCTGATCGCCACCGCGTGGCGCGATTTGCTCGACGGCAGATCAGATAGTGATCTCACAGACGACGTACTTCAGCGGATCTGCGGTGACGTTGCTTTTTCGAACGGCTTCTTTCGGGGGCGCGAGGGCCGCGCCTATGCCGTCGAGACGCTGGAGGCGGCGCGTTCAACCGCGGTGGCGATGTCTTCGACGACCTGATTGACCAGTGCCTGATCGTCGCCCTCCGCCATCACCCGGATCAGCGGCTCGGTCCCGGATTCGCGGATCAGGATACGTCCGGCCTGGCCGAGCTGTGCGCCGCCATCATCAATCGCCTGTTGCACCTTCGGATCATCCAGCGGTTTACAGTCGGCGTAACGTACATTGCGCAGCAACTGCGGCAGCGGTTCGAACAAACGCGCGGCCTCGCTGACCGGCTTGCCATTCTCGACGATGACCGCGAGCGCCTGCAGTGCTGCGATCAGGCCATCGCCTGTGGTATTAAAATCCCCCAGCACAATATGGCCGGATTGTTCGCCGCCGAGGTTAAAGCCGTCAGCTCGCATGCGCTCGACAACATAACGATCCCCGACCTGGGTGCGCACCAGCCGGATGCCGAGGTCACCGAGGTAGCGCTCCAGTCCGAGATTTGACATTGATGTTGCCACGACCGTCGCACCCTTGAGGCGGCCGGCCTTTTGCCATGAGGCGGCGATCAATGCCATCAGCTGGTCGCCGTCGATCAGCTGACCTTTTTCGTCGGCGATAACCAGACGGTCGGCATCGCCATCAAGCGCGATACCGATATCAGCCCCGTGGGCGACGACCTGCTCGCACAGCGTGGCCGGGCTGGTCGAGCCGCAATTGAGGTTGATGTTGAAACCATCGGGATCGGTGCCGACACGGATAACCTCGGCCCCCAGTTCCCATAGCACCGTCGGTGCCACCTTGTAGGCCGCCCCATTGGCGCAATCGATGACGATCTTCAGGCCATCGAGTGTAGCCTCGCGCGGGAAGGTGTTTTTGGCGAATTCGATATATCGGCCTTCGGCATCGTCGAGACGCGAGGCCCGGCCAAGGTCTTCCGGCCCGGCCCGGCGGGCGCTGAGGTCGGCGTCCATGTTGCCTTCGATCTCAAGTTCGGTGTCATCCGACAGCTTGTAGCCATCGGGGCCAAACAACTTGATGCCGTTATCCTGATAGGCGTTGTGTGATGCAGAGATAACTACGCCGAGGTCGGCGCGCAGGCTGCGGGTCAGCATGGCAACACCGGGGGTCGGCATCGGTCCGACCAGCACCACGTCCATGCCGACGGAAATAAAGCCGGCGGTGAGTGCGGGCTCCAGCAGATAGCCGGACAGGCGCGTGTCCTTGCCGATAACGACGCGGTGGCGATGATCGCCGCGCACGAATTGCAGACCAGCCGCCATGCCAACGCGCAAGGCGACATCCGCCGTCATCGCCCCGGCATTGGCCTTGCCGCGAATGCCGTCAGTGCCAAAGTATTTGCGCGCCATATTTAACCGTTCTCCAATAATAATGACGCTACTTGTACTGCTTTCCGCAGCGATATGGCATCACAAATCCCTACAAAATCAGACAGCCTGATCCGGGCCGCCGTGCAGAGCCTGCCACACGGCAATCGCCTGACGGGTGTCGGCTACGTCATGAACGCGAAAGACCTGCACACCCTGGGAAAGCGCGTGCGTCACGGCTGTGATCGACCCGGCGAGGCGCTGATCACTTGGCTCCTTGTCGGAGACACCGGCGATAAAGCTTTTGCGGGAAGCTCCCAGCAACACGGCACAGCCAAGACCATGGAACAGGGAGATGCCGCCGATGACAGCCGCACTTTGCGCCGCCGTCTTGGCAAAGCCGATGCCCGGATCGACGATAATGTCGTGGCGCGCAATCCCGGCGGCCTCACAGGCTGCAATGCGCGCTTCGAGCCAGTCATAGCTATCGAGCAATACATCGACATAGTCGGTCCTGTCAGCCATGACCTGCGGATCAGCCGGGCCATGCATCAGAACCACGGGGATATTTCCTTCTGCCACGACCTGCAGACAGCCCTCCCCGGTCAGGGCATGCACGTCATTGACGATGCTGGCCCCGGCGATCAGGGCCTGTTGCATGACGCCGGCCCGGCGGCTGTCGATCGAGACCGGCACCGCGCCATCAGCCAGACCGGCAATGACAGGTAGCACGCGCGCGGCTTCCTCGGCCTCGACCACGGGCTCAGCACCGGGCCTGGTTGATTCGCCACCGATGTCGATGATATGGGCGCCGGCGTCAATCATATCGAGGCCGCGCTGAATGGCATCGACGGCGGAGATATCCAGTCCGCCATCGTGGAAGCTGTCGGGTGTAATGTTGAGAATGCCCATAACGCGGGGCTGATCGAAATTCATCCCGGCAATATCGCGCCTCACCGATGTCAGGCGGACCAGAAAAGCATTGATTTCTTCCGCCCGGTCGACCGTCGCGGCCCAGTCAAACAGCGCCGAACTTTCAATGATATCGCGATGGATTTCGCCCTTGTCCCGCACAACAATTTCGACCGCAGCAAATTTGAGCGGTCCGCCGGCAAGCGGCAGGGCATCCGCGGAGGCATCGTTTGTCGTGGTGATGGCCAGCGGGCGCAAATAAAGCCTGGCAGATGAAGAAAAGCCCTGCGCAAAGGCAGGGCTTGTCCCGTCGTTATTCATTCCGGCCACAAGATGTCCGGATCAGGAACCCGGTTGCGGTTCCGGGTTCAAGCCGCCCGGTGCTTCACCGGAGTTCGGCACAGCCGATTCAGCCGGTGCGTTACCCGAGGGTTCATCATCCGGTGGCGACGAGCGGTGGATGGGTTGCCCTTTGAGCAAGCCATTAATCTCATCACCCGTCAGGGTTTCATATTCCAGCAGCGCCTTGGCGACGTTATGCAGGTCATCGAGGCCGTCGTTAAGCATTTTTTCGGCACGTTTGTAACATTCGTCAACAAAACGCCGGACTTCCGAATCAATCTTGCCCGCCGTCTCTTCAGATATACTCTGGGTCCGGGCCACGGAATGACCGAGGAAAACCTCTTCCTCATTCTCGCCATAGGCCAGCGGCCCCAGTTCGTCTGACATGCCAAAGCGCGTGACCATGGCGCGAGCCATCTTTGTCGCCATCTCGATATCCGACGAAGCACCCGAAGTCACCTTGTCGTAGCCGAAGATGATTTCCTCGGCGATGCGGCCACCCATGGCGACGGTAATATCGGCCAGCAGTTTCTCGCGGCTGACAGACAAACGATCACGCTCAGGCAGGCGTTGAACCATGCCAAGGGCCCGACCACGCGGGATGATCGTCGCCTTGTGCACCGGATCGGATTCGGGGCACCTGACGGCGATGATGGCGTGACCGGCTTCATGGTAGGCCGTCAGTTTTTTCTCATCATCAGACATCACCATTGTACGGCGCTCGGCGCCCATCATGACCTTGTCCTTGGCCTCTTCAAATTCATCCATGGTAACGACGCGCTTGCCTTTACGCGCAGCCAGCAATGCAGCTTCGTTCACCAGGTTTGCCAGATCAGCACCCGAGAAACCGGGCGTGCCACGGGCGATAACGCGGGCATCAATCGCCGGGCCCAGGGCGACTTTGCGCATATGGACTTTAAGGATCTGCTCGCGACCGAGAATATCGGGATTGGGCACGACAACCTGACGGTCAAAACGACCGGGTCGCAACAGGGCCGGATCCAGCACGTCAGGGCGGTTTGTCGCCGCAACCAGGATAACGCCTTCGTTGGCCTCGAAACCATCCATCTCGACCAGTAACTGGTTGAGGGTTTGTTCGCGTTCGTCGTTTCCACCGCCGAGACCGGCACCACGATGACGGCCAACAGCGTCGATTTCGTCGATGAAGATAATGCAGGGTGCGTTTTTCTTGCCCTGTTCGAACATGTCGCGCACACGGCTGGCACCGACACCGACAAACATTTCAACAAAATCAGAACCGGAAATCGTGAAGAAAGGTACATTGGCTTCGCCGGCAATAGCGCGGGCAAGCAATGTCTTACCAGTACCCGGAGGGCCGACAAGCAAGGCACCCTTGGGGATTTTGCCGCCGAGACGCTGAAATTTTTGCGGCTCCTTGAGGTATTCGACAATTTCCTCGAGCTCTTCCTTGGCCTCATCGATACCGGCGACATCATCAAAGGTCACGCGCCCCTGACGTTCGGTGAGCAGACGGGCCTTCGATTTACCAAAGCCCATCGCCTTGCCACCGCCACCCTGCATCTGGCGCATGAAGAAAATCCACACACCGATCAGCAGCAGCATCGGGAACCAGTTGATGAAGATGCCAAACAGCGTCGGCACGTTGTCATCGGTCGGCGCGGCCGAAATCCGTACACCGCTGTCGGACAGGCGCTTGATCAGGCCGGGATCATCGGGTGCATACGTCGAAAAGGCGCGGCCATCGGAATAATGGCCATTAATGACGTGACCCTGGATGGTGACATCGGCGATTTGCTTGCTTTCGATTTCAGCGAGGAAATCAGAGAAAGCCAGACTGTTGACGGGGCCCCGCGAAGACGGTCCCTGAAACAGGTTGAACACCGCGATCAACAACAAGCCGATGATGACCCATAGCGCTAGATTCTTACCAATATTATTCACGTCTTGTCTCGCTCCTGCGAAGTCAGTAATCAGGATTAACGTCGAACTTTCGGGCTGTTTTTAGAGAACACTTCTATGTCGGCGCAAGCGCAAATTCCCTGCGCGCACCACCAAAGCCCTTAAATCCAGAAATCTCAGACTATTAGATAAGCTCTTTCTCGTCTGAAACAACCGAAAACGACTCGTGCGTTGCCTTTTGCGGCAGGCAAAATGTCGCTTTAAAGGCCCGTCCAGTGGTATTTTTGGCAAATCCGAGCTGCGGCACGGCGAGCAATTCATCTCTCCGCCACAAGGCTGGCAGGCATTGACGCACTTTGGCCGGCAGCCGGGCAAGAGACTGATCAACGTCGAACCCGCTGAGTTGGGCCCGCACCCCGGGCCATTTGGTGCGTCCCAGGACATCGACCTGCAGGCCGGTTTGATCGACCCCGCGCACTTTCCCGAGCCGGACTTCAAAGCGGCCATCCCAAAGCACGGCAGCGCGCGACTTCAAGGCGACCGGTTCGATATGCCGATTTTCCCGCATCACCCGGACAAACTTGTTTTCCGCCACCAGATGGCAGCCCGCCAGCGTCCGGCCGCGCGCGAGAGACCCACTGCACAAGGCATCATATACGCTGTTCAATCGATCGTAACGCGGACGATAATCGCCGCCGCCCACAACGCCAAGACACCGGGCAAGTGTTCGAAGGCCAATCTCCCGAGGTGCTGCTGAGAGCGGGTTTACCTCGATTTCAGCGTATCCTTCGGGGAAGAACGTCACGGCATTGCCAAGCAACTCCTGCGCCACCCGATCGAGGGCCGCCGCTGCTTGTGCCATACGTGCTGCCGTCGCTGAAAGGCGCTTCGCCGTCAGGCCGTCGCCTGCATGATCGGCCATGAGATTGCGTACACGAACGCGGGCAAAATTATCACTTCGATTGCTCGGATCATCGACCCAGTCCTGCCGGAATTTTTTACAAGTTGCCTGCAAGCGGGATTTTGGTGTGGCCAGCAAGGGCCGCAACAGCCGGATATTGTTGCGCTGAACCACCGGCATCATGGCTGCCAGACCGTCAACGCCACTGCCGCGCATCAGGCGTAGCATGAGCGTCTCGGCCTGGTCTTCCTGGTGATGGGCGACCAGCAAATCGATCACGCCATGACGCCGGCACCAGTCACCGAGCAAGCGATAACGCGCATCCCGCGCCATGGCCTGGACGTTCGAGCCCGGCTTGTCACCGCGCCAGGTCAAAACTTTGTGAGAAATGCCTCTGGCAGCCAGCCAGGCTCCGACCTGGCGCGCTTCCGCTCTGGATCCGGCGCGCAAGCCATGATCAACCGTCAGGGCGGTGAAAGTGATTTGACGCTTGGCGGCCCACCCGGCTGCCAGCACCGCGAGCGCCATCGAATCACTGCCACCGGATACAGCACAACAAATGTGACGGGTTTTCGCCGGGTCCCATGCAACGCCGAGCGCGTCCATCAATCTTGCGAATTCAGCGACACCGACAGGGCGTGTCGCCGGGTCTTTAGCGCGGGTACGGGGGGATCGAGCCAAAACGCCGGATCACTCGCAACCGGCCCGGTTCTTTTCGTTCTCGGCTTTTTTCCGCGCCTTGGCATCAGCGTCGGAATTGTACAACGAGAGCAATTCATCAAAACTGGCGCAGGCATCGCTTTTTTGATCGAGCCGGGAGAGCGACATGCCGAGCTTGAGCAAATTATCCCGCGCCTTCAATCCTTGCGGTGATTTGCCATAGGCATCAACAAAAGTGGCGGCGGCCTGGGCGTAGTCGCGCCGCGCATAATAGCTTTCGCCGAGCCAGTAGCGCGCATTGTCGGCCAGCGGGTCACTGCTATGCTCGGCGAGAAATTCCTTGAAGGCAGCTTCGGCTTTAGCCGTCTTCAGCTGGCGCAATAACCGGTAGGCAAAATCATAGCGCTCCTTGGCCGTACCTTCGGGCAGCACTTTCACAGGCTCGACGGGTGCCGCCGGTGCCGTTGCGACGCTCGCGGTAATCGTCCCGTTATCGTTCGCCGGAATGGTGCCGAGCACTTTGGTCCCCGGCGCATTCTCGGAAACAACGACCTGGGCTCCACCCTGATTATCCAGCCGATCCTCTGTAACGGCAATCGGGCTCGACCCCGGTGCCAGGGTGTCGTTCGGCTGGACCTGAGGAGTGCTGACTTGCGCCGGCGTACCTGTCGCCATTTTCTGCTCAATTGCCGACAACCTGAAATCAATATCAACGATCAGTTTATCGAGCCGCGTCCTCGCCTGTCCGATTTCGAATCCAAACCGTTCGAGTTTGCCGGTCAAATCCTGGATCTGTTCTTCAAGGGCTGAAAACCTGACGATCGCATCCGTTGAATTTCCCGCCGTCCCTGTGCCTGCCGAGGCACTACCCGCCGCCGGGACGTCCTTGCGAGCAGCAGGTTTCTTGCCGCCGAGCACGACCAGATTGAGGTCCTTGAGGTTTTGGTCAATCAGGCGCAAGCGTTCGAGCAACGGCCCGAGTTCAGCAGAGGTCTGCGCCTTGAGTGGTTGCACTGGTCCGGCACCGACAATGAGAAAAGTCGCCAGAACAACACCGATAATGCATCTGGATGATAGGAATTTGATCTTGAAACGGTTCATTTTCGATCCGGCCTGTCGATACGGTTTGGCGGAAGTTAAAGAGAATACAACAAATTTGGCAAGAACAAGGCGTCGCGTGCAATTATCTCAAAAAAGAAGCCCCACCGGTTAACCGGCGGGGCTTCTGAATTTTCGTCGTCGCGAACGGCGTTTGATTGTTGGCGACGTCTTTGCGCGAATTAGTTAATGCGCGCAACACTACGACGGTTCTGGGCCCAGCTTTGATCATTGGAGCCGAGAGCCACAGGACGTTCCTTGCCGTAGGAAATTGTTGCAAGGCGGTTTTCAGCAACACCAAGGGCCATCAGATATTTTTTGACGGCTTCGGCCCGGCGTTGACCAAGACCAAGGTTGTATTCCCGTGTGCCACGTTCATCACAATGACCTTCGAGGGTCAGCGTAATGTTGCCGTAGCGGTTCAACCAGGAAGCCTGACGTTCCAGTGTGCCGCGGGCACGCGGGCCAATGGCAAAGGAATCGAATTCGAAGAAAATACGATCGCCAACATTCGCGACGAGATCTTCCTGGCTTCCCTTCATCGGTCCAGCCGGTTTCATCGCGTCCGAACTGGCTGTTGCGCCAGCAGAGGAGGACGTTGTATTTGACGAACTGCTCGTCGTCGCGGAACCACTGCCTGCTGAATCACTGGTTTCCTCTGGCGCGGTCTCACAAGCCGCGACGAGAAGAAGTGCCGCAATGGAGCTAATTACCTGAAGGCGCATCGAGAACTCCCTACCCATAGGGTCATAAATTTCAATTTCGAATACTCTAATTCATTAAAGAATATTCGGTCGGATGTACCAACTCCCTTGCGCGTAATTTCTGCACGCATCCGGTGAGCCGGTGCCAGGTCCACTTAAACCGTTAATATTTTGGAGTAAGCGACTGACATATATAGCTGTTCTGCGACCGTGACAACATGTTACAGCCGCGCGAGGGCACTATAGTGTTGATATTCCAGCGAATCAAGCGATCCGGCCCCCCTGTTCCCGCCATCATCATGGTGGAACATCTTGTTATCTAGTTCAATTTCTCAATTTGGCCAAATTATTTTTACCCGAAATTACTTCGCCCGGGCCGCAATCGAGGCAAGCGGCGACCAGGCCGGGTCGGACGCTTCGGTCGGCGTAATCAGCTCACGCTCGTTGTAACCCGTCAGATCGACCGACACCAGGCGGGTCCGGCCGCCACTGCCATCCTCGTTTCGCTTGTCCTGGCGGAAGAACATGATGACACGGCCGTTGGGTGACCAGGTCGGTCCTTCATCAAGAAAACTTTCCGACAGCAAGCGCTCCCCGCTGCCGTCGGGACGCATCACGCCAATATAAAAGCGCCCGCCGGTAAACTTGGTAAAGGCGATGAGATCGCCACGTGGCGACCAGACCGGTGTGGCATAGCGGCCCTTGCCGAAGCTGATCCGCTTGACGTTCGAGCCATTGGCATTCATGACATAAAGTTGCTGCGATCCACCGCGATCCGAATTGAACGTCACGCGTTTGCCATCCGGCTCAAAGGACGGCGAGGTATCGATGGCCGAATGTTTGGTCAAGCGGACAACACGCCGGGTGCGTAAATCCATGGTGTAGATATCGGAATTGCCGCTCGTCGCCATACTCATGACGACCGATTCGCCATCGGGCGAAAAGCGCGGTGCATAGGTCATGCCGGGAAAATCGCCCAGCACTTCCTGCTGTCCGGTATCGATATTGTAGATGTAGACGCGCGGGCGATTGCGGAAATACGAAAGGTAAGTGATTTCCTGCAGCGTCGGTGAAAAGCGCGGCGTCAGAACAAGGTTCTTGCCGTCCGTAAGATAACGATGATTGGCCCCGTCCTGATCCATGATGGCGAGCCGTTTGACCCGGCGATTGGCCGCACCGGTCTCGGCGACATAAACCACGCGGGTGTCAAAATATCCGTCCTCACCGGTCAGCCGTTTATAGATCGCATCCGAAATCAAATGCGCCACCCGACGCCAGTTCGCCGACTGCGAGGTATAGACCAGACCGGTCATCTGTTGTCCGGCAAAAACATCCCAGATGCGAAACTCGACGCGCAGGCGACCGGCTGTGTCTATCGTCGCAAGACCCGTCACCAGCGCCTGGGCGTTAATCGCTCGCCAGTCGGCGAAGCGCGGGCGAACCTGCATCGAGGCCGGCGTCTGGATAAAAGCCGAGCGATCGATCGGGCGAAACAGTCCGGAGCGGGCGAGATCGGCAGCCACCACTTCGGGGATTTGTTTTGCCAGATTTCCGGCAAGTCCCTTTTTGGCAAAAAAGTGACTGACCGCAATCGGCATCGGATCGACGTTGCCGCGTGTGATATCAATTTGCAAAATGGCATGTGCCGGGCGTACGAACATTGTTACCGCCAGCGCAAGCGCGATTGTCAATATCGGCACTACGCGGGATACCGCCCGGGTCATCGCCAGCAATTCGGACTTTTTGTCCGCCGTCATTCTTTTCATCATCCGCCCAGCATTTCTTTCGGATTAAACGTCAATTCGATTTCACGCCACCGTTCATACTTCTTTCGCGGCAGCATGTCATATGGTTGGCACTTTAGCACAGCCCGCCGGGCACCTTCGGCGGCAATTCTGTAAAACTGCTGGCCGCTCTGGCTCATGCGGCCCTGATCGAGAATTTCCGGCACGCCGCGAATGCTGCCGTCGGGATTGAGAGAAATCCGGATACGCACCACCAGATCCTCCGCATCGCGCGCGCCTGCCGGCACGATCCAGCACTTTTCAATCTTGTAGCGTACCGCATCAACTTCGGAAATTGTCATCGGCGCACTGTCGCTCGGCGAGATGGTGCGCGAGACGACAGCCACGGATTTTGTCGCCAGTGGCTTCTGCGCGGCGTCCTTCTTCGGTGCCGGCGCTTCCTCCTTCTTGGTCTTGTCGAGCAAGGCAGCGATACGCGTCGGATCAAATTTCTTTTTTGGCTTTGCTTTTTTCACCGGCGGCTTCGGCGGCGGCGGTTTTTTGATCACGACCTTTTTGATCTTCGGCTGCTTTGGCTTTGGCGGCGCCTTGGGCTTCCAGCGCGGCTTGAGCGGCAGGACGACCTTATTTTCAGGCTTTGGTTCCGGTTTGACTTCCGGTTTGGGTTCAGGCTTTGGCTTTGGCAGCGGTTCGGCAATTGGTTTGGGCGCAGGCTCGGGCTCCGGGAAGGTTGGCTGCGGCGTCGGCTCAGGCGGCAGTGCCGCCACCTTGACAGGTTTGGGCGGCGGCTTGGGCGCAGCTTTGGGCTTGTGCTCGGGCTTTACCTTTGGCGGTTCTTTCGGCGTCTCTTTGGGTTTGGCTTTGGGCACGGCTTTGACGGCAACCGTTTTCTCGGCAATCGTCACCAGTTCGACGACGATGGGGCTGTCGATGGGTTCAGGTGCGTCGAACAGATGCGGCAGGCCAACGTAGGCCACGACAATCGCCACAGAATGCATCGCCAGGGATATGGATAATGCCGAGCGCACGCTTCAAACTTCTATTTGCGCGTGACAGCCGGGCGTTCGGCGACAAGGCCGACGCGCCCGAAGCCGGCCGCGTTCAGGATGCTCATGACCTCGAGTACACGGCCATAATCGATCTCGCGATCCCCGCGCACAAAAACACGGGTGTCGGATTTGCGGTTGGTGATCGCCTGCAGGCGCGGCACCAGGGTCGATATTTCTATTTCGGTTTCCTGTAGCCAGACCTTGCCCTGTTTGTCGATAGTGACTTCAAGCGGTTCATCCTGGCCCGGCAAGGGCTTGGCTTTTGTCTGCGGCAGATCAACTGGCACGCCGACCGTCAACAACGGAGCCGTGACCATGAACACCACCAGCAAAACCAGCATGACGTCGACAAACGGAGTTACGTTGATCTCCGACATCGGCTTGTAGCTGCGCCCTGCGCGAAAGCGCGAGCCGCCGGATGTATGTAGTCCGCCCGCCATGTCTAGCGCTCCTCCAGCTGACGCGACAGAATGGCCGAAAACTCACCGGCAAATCCTTCGAGACGATTGCCATAACGGCTGATGTCACTTGATAGCTTGTTATAGGCAACCACCGCCGGGATTGCGGCGACAAGGCCCAGCGCCGTGGCGAACAGGGCCTCGGCAATGCCGGGAGCGACGACAGCAAGCGATGTATTTTTCGTCAGGGCGATGGCCTGAAAACTGTTCATGATGCCCCACACCGTGCCGAACAGTCCGACAAACGGTGCGGTTGAGCCGACGGTCGCCAGGAAGCCGAGATAGCGCTCGGTCCGTTCCATCTCCCGGCTCAGCGTGATCTGCATGACCTGGCCGATGCGACCCTGCAGACCGGCATGCAAGGCGCTGTCGGCACTTGAGTGATGCGCCGACGTGCTGCGCCGCCATTCGCGCATGGCGGCGGTAAACAAAACCGCCATCGGATGGTTCGGCGCCTTGCCGACGGTGTCATAAAGTTCCTCGAGCGAGCCGCCGGACCAGAACTGGTCTTCGAAGCCGGTTGCCGCCGTGCCCAACCGGCGGATCAGCCGGACTTTTTCAAATATGATCGCCCAGCTCCAGACCGAGGCCAGCACCAGCACGACCATGACAATCTTGACGATAAGGTCGGCGCGGAAGAACAGCCCGATCATCGAGAGATCGCCGCTGGCAACAGAGCCGGCAATCCGGGCGGCATCAATAGCTTGGTTTTCCATATGTCCTTGTCTTCTCTCAGTTAGGCACGGGTACAGCCGTCAGGGCCGACTTGATATCTTTGGGCAGGCGGATGGGGCGACCGGCCTCGTCAAGGCAGGCAATCCGCACCATGATGACGACGAGCGTTTCGCCATTGCGGCGCACGGTCTGGCGCATATCGAGCGAGGCACCGCGGGCGACCTCGACGAAGGTTTCAATCTCCAGCGCATCGTCGAGACGGGCCGGGCTGAGGTAGTCGATTTCGCAGCGGCGCACCACAAAGTTAACCCCGTCGTCGAGCTTCATGCGCCACTGATCGATCCCGGCCAGGCGCAACATGTCGCTGCGGCCACGCTCAACGAACTTGAGATAGTTGGCGTAATAGACGATGCCGGCGGCGTCGGTGTCTTCCCAGTAAACCCTGAGCGGCAGGACGTGTACGCCGTCGTGCATTTTACCGGTGCCGGGATCAAGTTCAGTCATCGACCGGCTCATCTTCATCGGCGGCCAGCAGATCGAGCTGGGCGGCAACCTGTTTCGGCACGTTGAGTCCAAGATGTTCAAACGCTGCCGGGGTCAGCAGGCGACCGCGCTGGGTGCGCTGTAAAAGGCCTTGCTGAATGAGATAGGGCTCGACGATTTCCTCGATGGTATCGCGCGGCTCGCTCAATGCCGCGGCGATTGTTTCAATGCCAACCGGTCCGCCGTTGAAGTTGTTGGCGATCTGCCCGAGGTAGCGCCGGTCCATGGCATCCAAACCGCGTTCATCGACTTCGAGCCGCCTGAGCGCCTTGTCGGCTTCGTCAGCATCGATGGCCGCAACGCCATCGACGGCGGCAAAATCGCGTACCCGGCGTAACAGGCGACCGGCAACCCGGGGCGTGCCGCGTGAACGCCTGGCGATTTCATCGGCGCCCTCCGGGGTCAGCACAACGCCGAGCTTCTCCGCGCCGCGCTCGACAATGGTGCGCAGGTCTTCGGTGCTATAAAAACCGAGGCGGCAGGGGATACCAAAACGATCGCGCAACGGCGTCGTCAGCAGGCCCGAGCGCGTTGTCGCCCCGATCAGGGTGAAGGGCGGCAGGTCAATGCGCACACTGCGTGCTGCCGGTCCTTCGCCGATAATCAGATCGAGCTGGAAGTCTTCCATCGCCGGATAAAGCGTTTCTTCGACGACCGGACTGAGGCGGTGGATTTCATCAATAAACAAAACATCGCGCGGCTGCAGGTTGGTCAGGATTGCGGCGAGATCACCGGCCCTCGCAATGACCGGTCCCGATGTCGCACGAAATCCAACGCCGAGTTCACGCGATACGATATGGGCCAGCGTTGTCTTGCCAAGACCCGGCGGGCCGACAAACAGCGTATGATCAAGCGCGTCACCACGGCTGCGCGCCGCTTCGATAAAGACGCTTAGGTTATCGCGCACCTGGGGCTGGCCAATAAAGTCGTCCAGCATTTGCGGTCGCAGACTGTCTTCCTGGCGGTCGCCGCCAACCGTGTCAGAAGAAACCACGCGTTCGGCATCGCTCATGACGACATTTCCTTGAGGCCCGAGGTAATCAGATCTTCAACTGCTGCCGTCTCGCCCAGACTGCGAGCGGCGAGTGCGACAGCCGAAAATGCCTCGCTGCGGCCATAGCCGAGATTGATCAGGGCCGACACAGCGTCGGCCTGATGTCCACCCGCCCTGACGTCGCCTGCGGCAACACTGGACAGCACCGCACCGAGATTAGGCACCGGGGCCTTGTCTTTCAGTTCGGTGACAATGCGCTTGGCGAGTTTGGGGCCAACGCCACTGGCCTGGGTCAGGGGCACATGATCCTGGGCGGCGATGGCACCGCCGATCTCGTTGACCGCGACCGCCGACAGGATGCCGAGCGCTACGCGGGCACCAACGCCCTGCACGGTCTGCAGCAACTTGAACCAGTCGCGCTCCACCGCCTCGACAAAACCGAAGAGATGAATGTGGTCTTCGCGGACGTGGGTTTCGATCTCGAGCACGATGGCTTCACCCCGGCCCGGCAACTGGCGCAAGGTACGCGCCGAGCACTGCACCAGATATCCCACACCGCCGACATCAAGCACGAGGTGATCCTCGGCCAGATCGTCAATCAAACCTTTCAGGCGGGCGATCAAGATCCGGCTCCCGCGACGTTCAGGTGCCGGGCTTGCGGCGAATTAAAATGATGGGCATGACAGATCGCGACGGCCAATGCATCAGCGGCATCGGACCCGTGAATTTCACAGCCCGCCAGCAACATACCGACCATGGCCTCGACCTGGCCCTTGGCGGCGGCACCCGTGCCGACGACGGATTGTTTGACACGGCGGGCGGCATATTCAGCGACCGGCAAACCCTGGCTGGCCGGCGCCAGCAAGACAACGCCGCGCGCCTGGCCAAGCTTGAGGGTACTGGCCGGGTTCTGATTGACGAAAGTTTCCTCGACCGCTGCGGCAACCGGTGACCAGTCGGTGATCACCCGCAGAACGCCTTCATGTAATTGCACCAGCCTGTCGGCCAGCGATTGTTTGCTGTCGGTCGAGATCGCACCATTGGCGACATGGATCAGGCGATTGCCTTCCGCCTCGATCACGCCCCATCCGGTGTGGCGCAAGCCGGGATCAAGACCAAGCAATCTCATGACAATTCGATCCGCACGTTAATTACGTCCGGTGTCAGCCGATCAGGCACTCAACTTCTCCAGAATTTCCTCGGACACTTCAAAGTTTGCCGAGATGCGCTGCACGTCATCGCTGTCTTCGAGCGCATCAATCATCTTGAACAGGGTGCCGGCCTTGTCCTCATCGAGATCAATCGTATTTTGTGGGCGCCACGTCAGCGCCGCGCGTTCAGGTTCACCGAGTGCAGCCTCGAGAGCATCGCGAACTTCGGCAAACGAATCCGGATCGCAAATCACGTCGTGGCCACCATCATCGGAAATGCAGTCGTCGGCACCGGCCTCAACAGCGGCTTCGAGCATGTCGTCGGCGCTGGCGGCGGAAGCCGGGTAATGAATTTCACCGGCGCGATCAAACATGAAAGCGACCGAGCCGGTCTCACCGAGCGTGCCGCCATATTTGGTGAACGACGAGCGCACATCCGAGGCCGTGCGGTTGCGGTTATCCGTCAGCGCTTCGACGATAACGGCGACGCCGCCCGGGCCATAACCTTCGTAGCGAATTTCTTCATAAACTTCGCCATCGCCACCACCGATCGCACGCTTGATGGCGCGTTCAATATTGTCTTTGGGCATATTGTCGCCGCGCGCGGCAATCATTGCGGCCCGCAAACGCGGGTTCTTGTCGGCGTCGGGCATGCCGATTTTGGCTGCCACCATGATTTCGCGGGTGTGTTTGGCAAATATTTTCGCCCGTTTTTTGTCCTGGGCACCCTTGCGGTGCATGATGTTCTTGAATTGTGAATGGCCTGCCATGGCGGAATTTGTCCCTCTGCTTGTCGTTTTCGGATGCGTTTATACCAGATATTGTGTCGTCACGCAGCCAAACGTGTCCGATCTCGACCTCGATCAGCCACTTATTTTGTTTGTTGCGTGCAGGTTCAGGCCATCTACAGCACACAACGCTTAAATGCCAGGGGCAAATATTGGCGGGCAATGTGGCGAATTTACGGCGAATTGGCCCAATTAGAGCTGTTTACAGCTCAAATCACGGGTAAATCACCGACAAAATCAGATTTTCGGCAGAGCCTCGGACAAACGGCCGCCAAGGCGGACGGGTTCGATGGATTTTGCCAGACCGCTTGTGTCATCACTTACGACAAAGGCACCGCAGACCGTGGCCTCGCCATCTGCGGGCTCGAACCGTCCGCCGGAGATCTTGCGGGTAAAGCGGCGCAAGGGTTCTTCCTTTTTCATGCCGATGACCGAATCATAATCACCGCACATACCGGCGTCCGTCTGATAGGCCGTGCCGCCGCTGAGAATCTGGGCATCTGCCGTCGGGATATGGGAATGCGTGCCGATGGAGAGGGTCGCCCGCCCATCGACAAAATGCCCCATGGCGGTTTTTTCGCTGGTCGCCTCCCCGTGGAAGTCAACGACGATGGCATCAACCGTCTTGCCGAGGTTGTGTTTTGAAAGCTCCACGTTGACGGCAGCGAAGGGATCGTCCAATGCATCCATAAAGACCCGGCCCATGGCGTTGATCACCAGAACCTTGCGCCCGCTGGTCGCAGCATAAATGCCGGCACCATTGCCCGGCGTGCCGGCAGGAAAGTTCAATGGCCGCAGCAGGCGTTTTTCGGCATCGATAGCACCGGCGGTTTCCTTCTGGTCCCAGACATGATTGCCGGTCGAGATGACATCAACGCCGAGTTCAAAAAACTGATCGCAGATTTTTTGTGTGATGCCGAAACCGGCCGCTGCGTTTTCGCCATTGATAATTACAAAGTCGAGCGCGAGGTCGCGGCGCAATCCCGGCAGATGAGCCGCCAGCGCATCCCGACCGGTGCGACCGACTATGTCACCCAAAAACAACAAATTCATTCAACTACCCTCGCCGCCTGTTCCGTTACCAGCCAGTCAAGTCCCTGATCGAACGGGTCTTGTGGCAATTCATCCATTTCCTGACCAGCATACGCGTATCCGACGGCGATGACATCCGAAGCCTTGCGTAAAGCCTCAAGTGTCCGGTCATAATAGCCGCCACCATAACCCAGGCGATGGCCGCGGCGATCAAAGGCGACGAGCGGCACGATCAGGACATCCGGCACCAGCACCACTGCCCCCGATCCCGGCTCGAGCGTGCCATAAGGCCCGCTGTCGAGTTCGTCACCGGGTTGCCAGCTTCGAAATTCCAGCGCCGTGTCACGCCCGATGATCACCGGCAAGGCACAAACATGGCCGCGCGCGAAAAGCTCCGCAAGGAGTGGCACCGGGTCCATCTCACCCCGCATCGGCCAGTAAGCCGAAATCACAGCATCGGGTGAGATCGCAACGTCGGCCAGAAAATGACGCAGGGCGTTCTCAGCTGCACCGGCACCGGCTTTTTTCGCCGCCTGAACGCGCCGGACAAGAGAGCTTTGACGCAGCTCAGCCTTTCTGGCGGCCTGCGTTTCAGGGGATTGATTACTTTGCGGTGAGGTCATGGGCATGAATAAAGGTGGACGGGACCACTCTGGGCGGTAGCACATTCGATCCGCTGTGGCCTGCTTACGCAGGTGGGTGCCGTGTTTCCGAAACCACGATTTCGATAGGGACAGCTCCCGTCTTGATCGATATTGGCCCCAGGAATGCTAGTGCCTGTCGCACCGGGCAGTACCCGTCCGACCCCTGTTCTAGGCGTTCTCGAGCCGCGCGGCAATATCTTCTATGTGTTGGGCTGCTGCCGTGATGGCATCAGCGGATGTCACGACGAGGTCGTTTTGGCTTTCGGTGGCCGCAGCATCGGCAGCGCCGCGCGCGCCTTCCAGTTCGGCAATGCGTTCGTTGGCTTCAGCCAGTTCGTCGGTAATCAGCAGTCCCGCCATCAGTAAAAGACGGCCCTCGCCGATTTGGCCAACAGAGCCGGCGAGCTCGGCAACACGGGCGTCGACAACCTGCGATAACTCGGTGAGGTGCGCTTCCTCGCCGTCATCGCAGACCACGGAGTAGTTGCGTCCATTCACTGTAACCTGGACCTGAGCCATGAATTATTCCGTTCGTTTTGATCTATTAGTGTTCCATCACCGTCCGGATGCCGCCGATGGCAGTATCAAGACGGCTACTGACGGCGTCCGCAACTTCTTCGAGCGCGGCATAGGATGTGCGGGCTTGTGATATTTGCACGTCGAGCTCTTTGTTTTGCTCTTGCAACGATGCGATTTGTGCCTTGAGATCAACGGCTTCGCTCTCCAGATCGGCAATGCGCCCGGCGGGGTTGGGTCCTGCTGCAGCGGCACCGGCATCAACAACCTTGTCGAGGCGGACAAGCGCAGTATCCAGCCGCTTTTTGGCGGCGTTGAGATCTGACATGGACCGGTATCCTCCCGAAGCGTAACAAACTGACCTGTCGTTACAATCATTTTTTTATGTTATTACAATGACTTAACGTCATTGCTTAAAACAGAGCATACGATGGGGTCTCCCCCCGCGTCAACTCTCACACGGATATTTTGTTTATCCAGCCCGGGGATTTGCGCAAAGCGTTGACGCGCTTTGCATCCACTGACATGTTGCGCCGCGAACCGACAGCCATTCATGAGCAAAACATTCCCGATGACAGACCCTGTACCCAGCCGGCTTTATTTGATCTCGCCGCCGGCAATTGAATTGGCGAAATTTACCGACGATGTCGCGGCGGCGCTGCAGTCGGGCGACGTCGCCTGTTTGCTGCTGCAACTCTCCGACGCCAGCGACGACGAACTGCGCGACGCGATCAACGCCGTCATGCCGGTCTGTCATCAACATGATGTTGCGCTGGTCGTTTATGGCCGCGCCCATATTGCCGCAGAATTGAATGCCGATGGTGTTCATGTCGAGGCTGATCAGTGCAAGCAGGCCCGCGCCCTGGTCGGGGCCGACCGGATTGTCGGTGTCACTTCGGCCCGCTCCCGCCACGCTGCCATGGACGCCGCCGAGGCCGGTGCCGACTTTGTTGCCTTTGCCCCCGACGGCAACACTACCGATGCTGACGACACGGGTGATGACGAGGCCGAAATTTTCGAACAGGGCGACATTATTCGCTGGTGGCAGGACCTGATTGAAGTCCCGTGCGTTGCGCTGGGACCGGACATGAACGGATTGTCGCTGGTCGACTGCAAGCACTTTGCAGAACTCGGCGCTGACTTTGTCGGCGTCGGCGATATCGTCTGGCAACACAAGGGCGGACCAGCGGCAGGCGTGGCGGCAGCTATTTCAGCGATCTCCGTTGCCTAAGCCCCGTTGACCTGATAGGTTCCGCGCCGCGCGACGTCATGATCAATGTTCCGCTGGCCGGAAAGCTCTGACGATCGCAATCCATATCATCCGAAGCACAACATCCCAGAGCACGAAACAGAGCACGAAGTAATGAAAATCAACGGCAATGCAATTCGTCCCGGCAACGTCATAGAACACAATGGTGGTCTGTGGGTTGCGGTCAAGATCCAGCACACCCAGCCCGGCAAGGGCGGCGCCTATTTGCAGGTCGAACTGAAAAACCTGCAGAACAGTTCCAAACTGAACGAGCGTTTCCGCTCGGCAGAAACCGTGGAGAAGGTACGCCTCGATCAAAAGGATTTTCAGTTCCTGTTTGCCGAAGACGATTTGCTGACGTTCATGGATATCGAATCCTACGAACAGATCCAGCTCAACGGCGAAATGATGGGCGAACAGCTCGGCTTCCTGCAGGACGGCATGGCGGTGATGATCGAATCGTACGAAGGCACGCCGCTGCGCGTTCAGCTGCCGGAAACGGTGACGCTGGAAGTCAGCGAGACCGAGCCCACCGTCAAGGGCCAGACCGCGGCCTCATCGAACAAACCGGCGATCCTTGAAAACGGCATGCGCATCATGGTGCCGCCGTTTGTCGAGCAGAACTCGAAAGTCGTCGTCAACACCGAAGACGCAAGTTACGTAAAACGGGCTGACAGTTAATCCATGGCCAATAAATCTGCCCTGATCAATGTCATGGACGCCGCTGCCCGCAAGGCAGCGCGCCGCCTGCTGCGCGACTTCGGCGAGGTCGAACAGCTTCAGGTCTCGCGCAAAGGCCCGGCAGATTTTGTCTCCTCGGCCGACACCAAGGCCGAAGAGACCCTGGTTTATGAACTGCAGGCCGTACGCCCCGACTACAGTTTCCTGCTGGAAGAAGGCGGTGAGATCAAGGGCAAGGATCTGAGCAACCGCTGGATCATTGACCCGCTCGACGGCACCACCAACTTCCTGCACGGTATCCCGCACTTCGCCATCTCGATTGCGCTTGAACGCGATAACGAAATTTTTGCCGGCGTCGTCTACGAGCCGACACGGGACGAGATGTTCTATGCCGAAAAAGGCCAGGGTGCCTTTGTTAATGACAGAAGACTGCGTGTCTCGGGTCGCAACATGATGGCCGAAGCCGTGCTGGCCACGGGCATTCCTTTCCGCGGGCATGGCTCGCCGGAAGAGATGGCGCTTTTTAATCGCGAACTGATGACCATCATGCCGGAAGTCGCCGGCATCAGACGTCTGGGTGCCGCATCGCTTGACCTGGCCTATGTCGCCGCCGGTCGCTATGAGGCGTTCTGGGAACGCGGACTGGCGGCGTGGGATATTGCCGCCGGCCTGATCATCGCCCGTGAAGCCGGGGCCATCGTCAGCGAAACCGATCTTGGATCACGCATGTTGAAGACAGGCAGCGTGCTCGCCTCCAACGGACTTTTACATGATCCGGTTGCCGCACTTTTGCGCAAGGCCCGCAACAATCAGTAGCGCATCTGGCGTTGAACAGCCGGCCAGACAAATGTCGCCTAAGCGGTTGTCCCGCTGAATCCTCTAAGGTATGGTGCGAACGCGGTTGTGAGGCCTGTTGCCTCACTCAGGGGAGACGTCGTCGTACATGCTGTCGGATACACTCAAAAAGACCGTTATTTCAGGGTCTGATTCCATTTTGAACGGCTGGTTGAACGGCCGGAATGCAGCCTGTACTTTTGGCGCAATCCTCGGCGCGATTATTTTGCTCGCCAATGCCGAAGCCCGGGCCCAGTCAACCATCGTCATCGGCGGCAGCGGACGCTCAAGTGTCGAGGTAAATCTCGATGTGCTCGAGCCCGGCAGCAGTGCCCGCGCCATGGGTATGATCTCGGCCACCGGGCGCGTTTTGCGCATGCCGAACGATCATCTCGGCGGTACGGTAAAATTACGCAAGCCCGCCGGTATGAAATCAGCGCCCGCCAGGGCGGCCAAAAAATCAAACCGGGCGGCACCGAAATTTGTTCTGAAGCCGCCGTCCATGCCGGTCATGAAAGCCAAAAAGCCGAGAGCCATTTCCAGGCCAAAAGCACCGGCAATGCCGAAGGCGAAAGTGCCGACGGTGATCGCCAAACCCATACCCAAACCGGTAACAGCGGCACCAAAGCAAATCACTAAGGCCGTGCCGGTTGTGCCTAAGGCACCGGTTGTCGCGGCCCCGCCACCACCGCCACCACCCGCCGCCGCGCCGGTCGTGAAAGCAGCGCCTGTTGTTGTAGCAAAGCCTGTACCGGCACCGGTAAAAAAAGCACCGGCCAAAGTCAAAACACAAGTCGCGTCGGTCTCAAGCATGGCATCGCTCGGCAAGGGCCTGGTCTCGCGGGTCAACTTCGCCGGGGCCAGCACGCGCCTGAACGAAGATGCCAAAAATCAATTGCGCGATCTCGCGACAAAGATTGCTGCGAGCGGCGAGCGTTTGCAACTCAAGGCCTTTGCCGCCGGCTCCAGCGGCTCATCGAGTTCAGCCCGCCGCCTGAGTTTGTCGCGTGCCCTGACGGTGCGATCCTATCTCATCGAATCCGGCGTCCGCTCGACGCGGATCGGCGTCCGGGCCCTCGGACGGGCGGTTGATGCAGGCCCACCCGACAGGGTTGATCTGATCTTGCTGGCGCGGTGAAGGCTCAACGCGCCACGACTTTTATGATAACCGGCCACCTGCAAAAAATCGCAAGGCGGTCGACCAGTGCTGACGGGAGCCTCTGAATGACACCGCCGCAACGTTTCCTGACACGCATGGTCATCTTCGTGCTTGTTGTGCTGGCTATCGGCGGCGCCCTGGTCGGCCCGCTGCACACTGCCTTCCTCGCCAACCCGGCCCTCAACGGCGTCATCGCCGGCGTGCTGGTGCTCGGCATTATCTATGTCTTCCGCCAGGTGCTGGTGCTGCGCCCCGAAGTCGAGTGGATCGAAACCACCCGGCGGGGCGGTCCGGCGCTTGTGGTGCCCGAAGCCCCGACACTGCTGGCACCGATGGCGACGATGATGGGCGAAAGTGCCGGCGAGCGGCAACTCTCGACCATGGCCATGCGCACCCTGCTCGACGGCATTGCCTCGCGCCTTGATGAATCGCGCGAGACCTCGCGCTACCTGATCGGCCTGCTGATTTTTCTCGGTCTCCTCGGCACCTTCTGGGGATTGCTCGGCACCATCGGTGCGGTCGGCAACACCATTCAGAACCTCAGCGTTGAAGGCGGTGATTTTGCTGCCCTCTTCAACACCCTGCGCGCCGGGCTCGAGGCTCCACTCACAGGTATGAGCACTGCTTTTTCGTCGTCGCTCTTTGGTCTCGCCGGATCGCTTGTGCTGGGCTTCCTCGACTTGCAGGCGGGCCAGGCGCAAAACCGTTTTTTCAATGACCTCGAAGACTGGCTCTCGGGCATGACGCGTCTCGGCTCCGGCGTGGCCATTGGCGATGGCGACGGTGACCAGTCGGTACCGGCCTACGTCAGCGCGCTTCTGGAGCAAACCGCGGAAAGCATGACCACCCTGCAGCGCACGGTATCGCGGGCCGAGGATGAACGCGGCCAGACCAATGACGCCATTCGCGAACTGGCCGACAAACTGGCCATGCTGGGCGATCAGATGAAAGCCGAGCAGGGCTTGATGATCCGGCTTGGTGAAGCACAAGTGGAAATGAAGCCGGTGCTCGAGCGCCTCGCCGCTGCCACCGACCGCGAGCATTCGCTGGTGCTCGATGAAGTCAGCCGCGGGCATCTGCGCAACATGGATATCTACACCGCGCGCATCCTGAAGGACGGCGCCCAGGCCCGGGACCAGATGACCCAGGAAATCCGAAGTGAGATCAAACTGCTGGCGCGCACCATCGCCGGACTGACAGACAAAAGTTAAGAGCACGTCATGGCGGGCCGACTTCGCAGCCATCGTTCCGATAATATCTGGCCGGGTTTCGTCGATGCCCTGGCGACACTGCTGCTTGTCATCATGTTCCTGCTGGTGGTCTTTGTGCTGGCCCATGTCTTTCTGTCGCAGGCGCTCTCAGGCCGCGATGAGGCGCTGGAGCGTCTCAACAACCAGATCAGCGAGCTGGCCAACCTGCTGGCACTGGAGCGCGATACCAGTACGGAGCTTCGCACCAACGTCAGCCAGCTTTCCGCCTCCTTGCAGCAGTCGACCAAATCCCGCGATGCGCTCGGTCTGGAGATGGAGACGCTGCGCGCCCAGCTCGCCGACGCCAACCAGGCCCTGGCCGAACGCGACGAAAAAATCGCCTCGACCGACAGCGACCGCGATGCCCTCGCCGCCCGCATCGCCCGGCTTGAAGCGGCCCTCGCCCAGTCGAGCAATGAAGCCGCTGCTTTACGTTCGCAAGCCCGCGATTTACGAGACGATCTTGCCGCCGCCGAAGTGAGTACGGCAGAAAAACTGGCGGCATTGCAGGCGGCGATGGTTGCCCGCCTTGCGGCCCTCGAAGCCGACGCCGCCGAGAAACTGCGCGCGGCGGATGAGAAGCTTCAGGCGGCCAACAAAAAATCCGAAGACGATGTCAAACAACTGGATGAAGAGCGCAAGGTCTCTGCCACGGCGCTCGGCCAGGTGGCGCTGTTGAACCAGCAGCTTGCCGCGTTGCGCCTGCAGATCGCCCGGGTGAACCAGGCGCTGGAGGCCTCGGAAGTCGAGGATCGCAAACAGAAGGCGACCATCCTCGATCTCGGCAAACGCCTGAATGTGGCACTGGCCAAGAAGGTCGAGGAGCTGGCGCAGTTCCGTTCCGAATTTTTTGGCCGTCTCAAGAGGGCGCTGGGTGACCGGCGCGATGTTCAAATCGTCGGCGACCGCTTTGTCTTCCAGTCCGAAGTGTTGTTCACCTCGGGCTCGGCCGACCTCGGATTGCCGGGCAAGGCCCAGCTCGCCAAACTGGCGACAACCATCCTCGACATCGCCCGCAAGATCCCGACCGAACTGCCGTGGGTGCTGCGCGTTGACGGCCACACGGATCGCTTCCCCATCGCCACCGCCCGCTTCCCCTCGAACTGGGCGCTGTCGACGGGCCGGGCCCTGTCGGTGGTCAATTTCCTGATCGAGCAAGGCGTACCCCCCAACCGCCTCGCCGCCGCCGGCTTCGGCGAATTCCAGCCCCTCGACAAACGAGACGACGAAATAGCCCACCGCCGCAACCGCCGCATCGAGATCAAACTTACGCAGCGTTGATCACGGCAACTGGCAATCCAAAAACTTTGCGTCGAATACCGCGCCGATCAGTAATCGCCGCCCGTGCTTCGCGGCCACAGATGACGCGGAGATATCGCTGCCGTCGCTGAGAAAGACTTCTTCGATGGTGCTGGTGGCCGGGTCGATGTGGAGGACCTGTGAGGGCGCGAGTTTATCAGCGTCTTTGCTATGCCCGACGAAGGTCAGCAGTTTGGGGTGGGCACCGACCCACAGGGTGCCGTCGGTGTCGAACTCGATGTTGTCGACGCCGGTGCCTGTCTCGATCTGGCCATTGGCAATGAGGAAGCCGTTCATATCAGTGCGGCTGAAGACGTGGATGACGCGGTCGGTAGTGCCGGCGACGTAGAGTGTGGTGCCGTCGCGGCTTAAATTAATGCCGTTGGCGTAGCGGATGCCGTCGGCGAATTTGCGAAAGCGCACGGTGTCGTAATAGACGACGTGGGCGAGCGGCAGGCGGGCGTAATCCTCGATGGTGCGCAAAATACCGCTCGGGTTGCCGTGATCGATCGAGGCATAAAACCGCCCCCCGCCAGACGGCACAACATCATTGGCGCTGAGCAGCAGATCGCTGCGGATGGTGCGAATGTGTTTAAGGGCGGCGCCTTCAAGGGCGAAGACTTCGATGGTGTCTTCAAACGCACCGTCAATGCCGCCGCGCCGGTGATTGACCACCATCAACTCGCCGCCATCGCCAATGGGCAGCAGACCAATGCCGTGCGGGTGGAAGGGGAATTTGAGATCGGCGGTCAGGTTGACGGGTCTCGCATCCGACGCATTCAGGTCATACGACCAGATACCGCCTTGCGTCGGGGTGCCGGCGATGGTGGCGCGGCGGTCTTCGGACGAGATATAGGCGATGCCGGTTTGCGGGTGGATGGTGATGTCTTCGGTGCCGACAATACCGCCGATGGCTTTGCAGGTGCCGCCAAAATGCGGCTCAAGCGATTTGAACTCACCGGCGAGCCAGACGGTATAGCCGACAAAGACGGCGATCAGTATTACGACCGCACCGCCGAGCCGGTAGAGACGCCTCATTGTGCGGCGGAAGTCTGGACGTCGGCCACGCCGAACTGCAGCTCCGCAAGATGGGCGTAAAGCCCGCCCTCGGCCATCAATTCCTCGTGGCGGCCAATGGCTTCGATGCGACCATTGTCGATGACGACAATACGGTCGGCTTTCAGCACAGTGGCGAGGCGGTGGGCGATGATCAGCGTGGTGCGGCCTTCCATCAGGCCATCAAGGGCGGCCTGCACGAGACGTTCACTTTCGGCATCAAGCGCGCTGGTCGCCTCATCGAGCAATAGCACGGCCGGATTACGCAGGATGGCCCGGGCAATGGCGAGGCGCTGGCGCTGGCCGCCGGACAAGCGCACGCCGCGCTGGCCGAGGTGGGTCTTGAAACCATCCGGCAGGCGGTCGGCAAACTCGCTGACTTGCGCTGCATCAGCGGCGGCGCGAACTTCTTCGTCGCTGGCCTCGGGCCGGCCATAACGAATGTTGTCCCAGACATCACCGGCAAAAATCACGGGGTCTTGCGCCACCAGACCAATACGGGCGCGCACGTCTTCGGGACGGGCATCCGGCAGGGCGACACCGTCGAGCGTCACGCGACCGGATTCAGGATCATAAAAACGCAACAGGAGCTGGAAGGCCGTCGACTTGCCGGCACCTGACGGTCCGACGATGGCGACGGTCTCGCCCGGCGAAATTTCGAGCGAAAAATTATCGAGCGCCGAAATGGTCGGGCGAGCAGGATAGTGGAAGGTGACGTCGTCAAATTTTATCGCACCCTCGGCCGGCAGCGGCAGATCGACGGCATTGTCGGGGGCCGAGATAATCGGGTCGGTGGCGAGCAATTCACTCAACCGGCCGGTCGCGCCGGCAGCGCGTTGCAGATCGCCCCAAACCTCGCTGAGCGCGCCGACGGAGGCAGCCGTCATGATGGCGTAATAGACAAAGGCCGCGAGCTGGCCACCGGACATCACGCCCGCGGTCACGTCCTTGGCCCCGATCCACAGCACGCCATCGACCGCGCCGAAGATCAGCAGGATGACCACCGCCGTCAGCCAGCCCCGCGCCCGTACGCGCTTGACGGCGATGGCGAAGGCGCTTTCGGTGGCTGTAGCGAAGGTGCGTCGGTCGTGGTCTTCGTGACCGAAGGCCTGCACGGTGCGCACGGCGTCGATGCTCTCCCCGGCCATGGCCCCGACATCGGCGACCCGGTCCTGGCTTTCACGGCTCAGTTTGCGGACCTTGCGCCCGAAAATCACAATCGGCAATACCACCAGCGGCACGACAAGACCAACCATCGCGGCGAGCTTGGGACTGGTGATCGCCAGCAGCACACTGCCACCGGCGAAGATCAGGATATTGCGCAAGGCGACCGAGACCGAGGTGCCGATCACGGTCTGGATCAGCGTGGTATCGGTGGTCAGGCGGGAGAGGATTTCGCCGGTCGGCGTGACTTCGAAAAAGGCCGGGCTCAGCTTGATGACGTGATTGTAGACTTCCTGGCGCACGTCGGCGACGACGCGCTCGCCGATCCACGACACCATGTAAAACCGGGCGAAGGTAGCGAAGGCCAGCACAGCGACGATGCCAAGCAGAGCGAGGAAATACTGATCGAGGAATTCTGCGTTCTCGACACTGAAGCCGAGATCTACCACGCGGCGCAAAGCCTGGCCGATCGCCAGCACGGAACCGGCGGCAATGATCAGCGCCACCATGGCACCTGCCACCCACCACTTGTAGGGCGTTAAAAACCGGACGATGCCGCTGAGCTTGCCGATGTCGCGGCTTTTTTCACGGTCGTCGCTGGCGGTTGTTACACTTCTGGGGTCGCTCAAATCATTCGTTCCTTAATTGGTCAGTGCAATCGCCGTACCCGCCAGCGCCGATACTTCCTGCGACAACAAGGTGTGCAGTTGATCGTCGCTTTTGGTGGCGATCCAGACGCCGCTGCCGGCGTCGTCGGTATGCCATTTGTAATGGCTGGCCCCGGAGATCGGTGACGACAGCCATAATTCCTTCAGCGGGCGGTGGCGATTGACGATAAAGATACGACCGTCCTCCAGCTCGATGGTCAGAACCGAGCCATCACAATCGACGTCGAAATCCTCGGCGTTGTCTTCGATCACCTCGGCCCAGCGCTCAAGCGTGCGCCCGGCCAGAGCCTCAAATTCCTGTTCGTCCATCAATTCTTGCCCACCTGATGTCCTCTGGTACCCTGAAATATGGGGTGCCGTGTCCGGGGCGCAACCTAGCCTTCCTGTAATTCAGGTGCAACAGGTGCTTGCCATGCGGCTTCGCTTTGTTTATACAAGCCGCTTCCCGGCCCCGGAGCACGAATGATGAAAAAAGATATACACCCTGAATACCACACCATCACCGTTGAAATGACGGATGGTACACAGTTTGAGACCCGCTCGACCTATGGCGAGGAAGGTTCCGTGTTGAAGCTCGATATCGACGTCAACACCCACCCCGCCTGGACCGGCCAGGGTGGCCACCTGGTTGATACCGCGGGTCAGGTTGCCAAGTTCAACAAGCGTTTCGAAGGTTTCGGCCTGAAATAGCTTTTAAACTCAGGCAACTGACACTGATTAACGCGCTCTTCGGGGCGCGTTTTTTTGTGGCCGGAAAAAGTTAACACCTACCTCTTGAAGCTCGAATTATCATTCCCACGTATAGTTTGTCGGATGCCTAATGAAGGGTCCGACGACAACTGAGCGACCTGGCTGGTCAAGGATTTTGAGACTTTCGAGAGTTTCATTCTCTACAGCGGGTCAATATTTGAACGTCCATTTGCTTCAAAGGAGGATTGGACCCATGCGTAATCTCGATCTCACACCGCTGTTTCATTCAACCGTCGGCTTTGACCGTCTCAACCGGATGCTGGCCAGTAATGCCCGGCTCGACGAGAGGGCACCGGCTTATCCGCCCTACGATATCGAAAAAGTCGGTGAAAACGATTACCGGATTTCGATGGCCGTGGCCGGATTTTCCGAGGCCGACATCGAACTGACACAGCACGAAAATACCCTGAGCATCAAGGGCAAGGCCCCGAAGGCTGACCAGGCTGAAGCGGCGGCAGCGAAGTCGAAAATCCTGCACCAGGGCATCGCCCGGCGCGGTTTCGAACGCACCTTCGATCTCGCCGATTACATCCGCGTCGCCGGCGCCAACCTCGAAAACGGTCTGTTGCTGGTCGACCTCGTGCGCGAAGTGCCGGAAGAAATGAAACCCCGCCGCATCGAAATCCGAAACGGCTCCGTCCTCGAGCACAAAAACGCGGCCTGATCACGAGGCACAAAAAAAACCGGGACACGTACATCTGCCCCGATGAGGAGCAGGACGTACGTGTCCCGGATAATTTTGAATAGATTGTGAAACCCCTCAGCCGTTATTCCCACCGCAGGCACAAAAAAACCCGCGTCAGCGGGCGGTGGAGGATTGACTGGCGGTATTACTTCTTTGGATTTGACGTCGGGTGATCATAAAGCAGATCGGCGTTCTTTTGCTGTTGTATCACCGCCTCGTCCGGTTCGATCCTGACGTACGTGTACTCATGGGCCCGGCTTTCATCCGGGTAAAATATTTCCGCTTTTGACAGCGGTTGGCCGTCTTTGCGCACCCGGCGATAGCCCTGCTGTTCCGGTGTCAGTTTGACCGGCTTTCTCGGGTAGAAAATCTCGGCGGCTGACTTTGGCTCAGGGCTTTGTTCATAGCGCAACGAGGCATCATACAAATCGCCCGAACGCACCCGACCGTCTGCGTCTGTCGTCTGATATTCACCCTGGCCATGAATACGGGCATCGGGCCCGGCATCGCGCGGGATGTGATCGGATTGCAAATTCACAGAACTCAACCCGCCCTCACCGGTCATCGTCAGCTCGCCGGGATCGGTTTCGCCGTCCTGATTGGTGTCCTGCCAGACACCAAACTTCGACCACAAAGCATCAAGCGCATTCAGCACACCGTCTTCATTGCCGCCCCGCGCCGCCATGTCGAACCAGGCGAGGCCTTCGAGATCGGTCTTCGCGTTCGCCAGATAATTGGCAAAGGCGATCTCGTCACGGTGTGAGATCAACCGGTCGCCGTCCCGATCATAGACGAACAAAGCGTCATTCGGCCCCGGCCACGCCATGATCTGCTTGCGTCCCGTGCCCGCCATATCAAAGCGCGCCCGCGACTGCCCGAGCGAAATAATCTCGATGCCATCGCCGTCGAGATCGAGCAGGACCGGGAGGCCGAAGGTATCTTCGTCGTCGAGATCATCAGGTGCCAGCCAGGGCTCCGCGGCCACCGGATCATTGGCCGTGTCGAGTTCATTCGTCGTGTGGTGGTCGATTTCCGGAATGTCAATCGGCGCCACAACGCCGTCATCAGGCATGGGGAAACCGGGTGAGGTATGGATCGGCTCGCCAATCCCAATCTCAGGCTCGATTCCCGGCCAGACATCATCGCCGTGTGGCGGCAGGATCGGAGGTACCGGCTTCTTTGGCGGCATCGAACCATCGCTGGCCACCTGCCTGCCCAGCATCGCACCAAGCTTCTGCTTCACTGCCGACACACTGAACCGGCTGCGATCCAATGGATCAGCTTTTTGTTCAATTGCTGCGCGAGGCTTGCCTGGTGTGGGGTAACGTTTGACGGCTAAATCCTGGACGACGGGCTTGACCGAATTCTCAGCGTTGCTTTCGTCCGGCGCGCTGACGTCATTTTCCAGGTCTGATATTTGTTGCTCCAGGGATTTCATCAAATCATGCATTTTTCCAAATGCCTTTTGAGCAGTTTTTGCTTTGGCGATCAATTCACCGTGTTCCTTTTTTAGCTTCTCCTTTCTTTTTGAGCGTGGTTTGGCAGCGGCAAATTCGTCGTATTTGTCGTGGGCTTCTTTCATGAGACGTTCATATCTGCGAACGTTCTCGACATACAATTGTTCTGCTGCCGTCAGCCGGGATCGCAGACGTTCCAGTTCTTTTGACTTGTCGGACTGCGTTTGTTCAAGTGTTGGCATAACGCTTTCCGTTTCTATAAAAAAAGGCTGCACAATGCGGCCTCTTCGTCGTCTAAAAAATTTTCGATTTTGAGTGAATGTTAGTTGTCAGGCATATTTTCCTCTTTCTGTTTCAAGTCGTCTGATATCTTCGAATAGTGGTCATTCGGCCCGAACTAATTCGATAAACCAAACAGATTGACGCCGGTTATCTTGAAAACGAATAACAGGGCGTGACCGACAAAATCTGTCAGGCCATCTGACAGGACAAAATATTCATGGGTGTTGCCGATTTTTTTAAGTTCGACACCCCTGATATTATGAAGTCCAAGCAGAGTGTATTCGTTGACCTCGCGATATTTTTCCCGTTGATGCGGGCCAATTAGCGCCAGATATTTGGCCATGTACAGGCCTTCCACGTTAAAACAGTAACGATTGCGGACGGGTAAATGCAGGATCGTTCGGCTGTCTGTGGCACAGGCATCTTCAGGGGAATCCAGCATCAATTTGGCGACGTACAGGCTTCCCAATGGCTCTTCGATGATGATGTAGTCACCAACCGAAAATTTGTGTTCGGGCAGGTAACGAAGTGTGTATTCAACGATGTCGTATTTGCAAAAGGCTGGACAGGCGAAGTCGTCACTTTCAATGTATATGTTTAACGTCCTGGCTTCGGAGTAAGGGGCAAAATAGAGACCGGCCAAACAAGACAGCACCAGGAAAAAGTTGATCTTCAATCTTCTGCCTTCAATATTCCTGAAATCGAAAGCAAGCAAAATCCATGAAATGTACAGTGAGATATCAGAGAAATGCCCGGCCAGAACAAATTTTGATGTCCCTGCATCCGCGTAGTCCCACGGTATGTTTGTCCACGTAAATTCAGCCGCAAAGTAGAGCGCCATCAGCAGCCCGCCGAATATCCAGCGTTTGCTGGCGATCTGATGCAAGCCGGGGACGATGATAAAGACGGCGATTTTGGCGGCATAGTGCACCCCGCGCGCGACGGTCCAGTCGGGCGGCAGGTACGGGATTTTTGCTTGCGCGAGTTCCATACCCGGCATTATGCAAGGATCAGGGGTGGAACTTCTAACATCTGCAATTTTTGCAAAAAAATACCGCACACCCCTCTGGGCGCACGGCTCGATCACATCTTTAGTGATTATACGTTTTTTGCGTATGAATGTCAAATTCTAAAACCCTGCCTTGTATTCCGGGTTCTCAGCCGTGATTGCGACCGATGTCCCGGCGTTCCTCATCCAGTTTGCCGGGCGGGGGTTTTTGTGTTCCCATGGCGGACAGGATCAGCAAACGCCGGGAGTGCGAGGCACGTGGATAATCTCGATCAGTCGAACGCCGTCATTGAGCAGCTCATCACGCTGCTGGGGGCCAAAAATGTTTTGCAGGGCGATGATGTCTCGGCGCGCTCCAATCACATATTTCGCCCCGACGATCCCTGTCGCGCCCGGGCCATTGTGCGCCCGGCGACGACGGAAGAAGTCTCCGAAGTTGTCAAGATTTGCGCCCGGGCCGGGCAGAAGATTGTACCGGTCGGTGGTGGCACCGGACTGGTCGAGGGCCAGGTGGCGTCGGATGAGGAAATCCAGATTTCGCTGGAGCGCATGAACCGGGTTGAAGACGTCGATCCCTCCGACCGCACGGCGACGGTGCAGGCGGGTGTGCCCTTGCAGACCGTGCAGGAAGCGGCGGATGCGCAAAACCTCTTTTTCCCGCTTGATCTCGGCGGGCGCGGCACGGCGACCATTGGCGGCAATGTCTCGACCAATGCCGGCGGCAACCGCGTCGTGCGCTATGGCATGGCGCGCGACATGGTGCTGGGCCTCGAAGCCGTGCTGGCCGATGGCACGATTGTTTCGTCGATGAACCACATGATCAAGAACAACGCGGGCTACGATCTCAAACAGTTGTTCATCGGCACCGAAGGCACGCTCGGCATTATCACGCGCCTGGTCTTGCGCCTGCGCGAGAAACCACGCAGCCAGTCGACAGCGCTGGTGGCGCTGGAGAGCTTTGATAACCTGATGCTGTTCTTCAAGGAAATCGACGCCTCGCTCGGCGGTACACTCAGTGCGTTCGAAGTGATGTGGAACAGTTTTTATTGTTTTGTCACGGCGGACGACACACCGAACCGCCCGCCGATGGCCAGTGATTACCCGTACTACATTCTGGTTGAGGCGCTGGGGGGTGATCCGGACGCCGATGAGGAACGCTTCGCCAACGCGCTGATGGCGACGCTGGATCAGGGCCTGCTGACTGACGCCGTGATTGCCAAATCGGAAGCAGAACGCAACGAGCTCTGGGCTTTACGCGACAGCGTTGATCTTTTTGTCAATCTCGGCCGGACATTTTCGTTTGATGTCAGTCTGCGCATTGGCGACATGGAGGCCTACACCGCAAAGGTCCATGCCGAGATGGCAGAGGAGTTTGATACCCAGAAGGCCATCACTTTCGGTCATATTGGCGACGGCAACGTTCACATTGTCGCCGCGGTCGAGGATGGCTCGGACGCCGCGCATCACCGGCTGGAGCGCATCGTCTACGAGAACCTCATCCCCTATCAGGGATCGGTCTCGGCCGAACACGGCATCGGACTTGAGAAACGAAACTACCTGTCGATCAGCCGCAACGAAGCCGAAATCGCCCTGATGCGCAAACTGAAGGCAGCTCTTGACCCCGATGACATCTTCAATACCGGCAAGGTCATCGGCGGCGAGACTTATATTAGTCAATCAATCGGTTAGAAAGCCTAACCGATTGATTGCACCTCAGGCGCCGGGCGGATTGCTCCGCAACCCTTGGCTCACGGGCCATAAGGCCCGACGCGCAGTCGCGCTTGCCAAAACTCCCTGAAGCAAGATCATGGCGTTTCGGAATTAAGTCAGGAACCCTTTAAGCGCCTTGACGACGCGATCCGGGCCTTCGACCATCATCATGTGACCACAGCCTTCGAGCACTTCGACCCCGGCACCTTCAATCGCCTCGGCCAGTTTGAGGCCGGACTTGAGTGGTGTCATGCGGTCATTGTCGCCGAGGATCAGCAGTGTCGGGCAACTGACTTTGGCCGCAAGCTCGAAGCCGTCGGCAAAATTATTGCAGGCGCTGAAATCGTCGAACAACACACCATCCGGTGTTTTTTCCAGCAAGCGCAAGGCACTGCCGGTCATCCAGCGGCCCGGCGTCGGGTTGCCGCCCATCATTGACGTCGGGGCATGGCCGAAGATGGTGATCATATCGAAGGCGGCATAATCATTGGCCTCAGCCGCATCGAGCAAGGCCGGTCCCACCGGCATCGGCACGGCCACACCCAGAAGCGCAACACAGGAGACTTTGTCAGGCTGGTTCGCCGCCAGGTCAAGCGCCGCCAGCGCCCCAAGGCTGTGGCCGACGACGGCGGCTTTTTTGGCGCCCAGCGTATCGATCAGATCGCCGATCCAGCCGGCGATGTCGGCGACGCTTTTCAGCACCGGGCCTTCCGATCGGCCATGTCCCGGCAGATCGACGGTGACGACATTGCGACCGTGATGGGCGAAGTAGCGGGCCTGCAGCGCCCACGCCGTGTGATCCATTGCCGCGCCATGGACAAATATCACCCACGGCAAATCCGGCTGATGATCGCGGCCGCCGTTGCCGATGAAGACGGGCTTATCCTGAACAACCAGTTCCATCCGGGCTAACTCCGCTGCGAGGCTTTGAGGGCGCGGGCGAGATCGTCGATCAGGTCAGCGATATCCTCAAGACCGACGGAGAGACGAATCATGCCTTCGGAAATACCGGCGGCTTCGAGCGAGGCCTTGTCCATCTGCTGATGCGTCGTACTTGCGGGGTGGATGACCAGCGACTTGGCATCGCCGACATTGGCAAGGTGTGAGAACACACTGAGCGCCTCGATAAATTTGACCCCGGCTTCGCGCCCGCCCTTGATGCTGAAACTGAAGACGGCACCGCTGCCCTCAGGCAACAGCTTTTTGGCCAGCTCGTGATCGGGGTGAGAGGGCAGTTCGGGATACCCGACTTCCTCGACCGCCTCCTGGCCATCAAGGAATTCAACAACCGCGCGGGCGTTCTCGACGTGATGCTTCATGCGCAGCGGCAAAGTTTCGACGCCCTGCAGGATGTGGAAAGCGTTGGTCGGACTGAGACAGGCACCGAAATCGCGCAAGCCTTCGGCCCGGGCCCGCATGATGAAGGCACCGGGGCCAAACTCCTCGGCGAAATCGAGACCGTGGTACCCCTCGTAGGGCTCCGTCAAGGTCGGGAACTTGCCGCTGGCCTCCCAGTCAAAGTGACCGCCATCGACGATGACCCCACCGATAGCAATGCCGTGGCCACCGATGAACTTGGTCGCCGAATGCATGACGATGTCGGCACCGAGCGCAATCGGCCTGCAGAGATACGGCGAGGCAAAAGTGTTGTCGATCATCAGCGGCACACCGGCATCGTGGGCGATCTGGCTGATTTTCGGGATGTCCATCACTTCGAGGCCGGGATTACCCAGCGTCTCGCCGAACACCAGCCGCGTCTCGGGCCGGATGGCGGCGGCGTAGGCTTCCGGATCACGGGCGTCAACAAAGGTCGCCTCGATGCCGAAGCGCGGCAGCGTGTGCATGAACATGTTGTGTGATCCGCCATAGACGCTGGCGGATGATACGATATGACCGCCCTGCCCCATCAGCGTGACAACAGCGAGATGCAGCGCCGCCTGGCCGCTGGCCGTGCAGACCGCACCGACCCCGCCTTCAAGGGCCGCGAGGCGTTCCTCGAGCACCGCCACCGTCGGGTTGGAAATGCGCGAATAAATATGGCCGGGCGTTTCGAGATTAAACAGCGAGGCGGCGTGCTCGGTGTCGTTAAAGACATACGACGTTGTCTGATAAATCGGCACGGCACGCGAGCCCGTCGTGGGGTCCGGCACCTGCCCGCCATGCAGGCTGATGGTATCAAATCGGGGGTAATTGGGTCCGGCCATATTCCTGTCCGTCTGGTAATGATTTCACCTGGCCCGAAGCTACACGTCACGGCGCGCCCGGGAAAGCATAAACGGGGGATAACGCGAGCTGGATGCGGACATCAAGTACTGGATATTGTATCGTTCGGTATCTTCGGAGGATGAATGTATGGCTGCCAAACCTCAATCGCCTGATGAACTGGCGTCCCTGAAAGACGCCATCGCGTCGATGTCGGAAGGCTTTTCGTTATTCGACAGCGAAAACCGACTTGTCGTCTGCAATAGCCACTACCGGAATATGTACGGCTACAGCGAAGCGGATGCGCGTCCCGGAATTGAAATTTCAGATCTCGTGCAGAAGAACAAGGGGCTCGACAAGTTTGTAAAAGATGCCGAGGTCGACACAAAACGTCGCCTCGAATTGTTTGGCAAGACAGAGGAAACATTTGAGGTGCAGTTGAAAGACGGTCGCTGGGTTCAGGTACGGGACCGAATGACAGCCGATGGCGGCACCGTCAGTATTCATGCCGATATTTCCGAGCGAAAACAGGTCGAGGAAGAGCTGAGGAAAATTCAGAATATTACCAACGAAGCTGTAAAAATTGCCCATCTCGGACACTGGACCTGGGATGTCGTTGAGGACAGGTGCACGCATTGTTCGGAAGAGTACGCCCGCATTTATGGATTTTCGACGGACGAATATCTCGACCACATGCAGCGCCAGGACCTCGACTTCATGAATGTGCACGCGGATGACCGGGAGCGCGTTGATCAAGTCATCTCTGATTCGATGACGAACCAGACCCCGTGGGAAGTAGAATACAGGGTCGTCCGGCAAACCGGCGACGTTCGTTACCTGCGGGAGGTCGGGGAACTGGTTTTTAATGATGACGGGGAACTGATCGAAACCATCGGTACTGTTCAGGACATCACCGCGGGCAAGCTCGCCGAAATCGAACTGCTGGCAGCCACCGACCGCGCGGCCGACGCCGAATTGCAACTGAAGGATGCCATCGATCACATTTCCGACGGCGTGGTCCTCTATGACGCCGACGACCGGTTGATTATGTACAATGAAAGTTTCGGCGAATTTTACGAATTCCCCGAGAACCAGTTCGACCGCAAATCGACCTGGCAAGACTTGCAAATCTTCAATACCGATCGCGGATTTACAGTTTGGGAATCAGACTCTGAGGTTCCGCCGGGTGAGCGGCGTCTGGATGATTTTGAACGCCAGTTGGCAAACGGACGCTGGCTGGAAATACGCCAGCGCCGAACATCCTCCGGCGGTATCGTCGCCATACATGTCGATATCTCCCAGCGCAAGAGCGCAGAAGAAGCGATCAAAACAAGCGAGGCCGAACTCTCGGAGAAGGAAGAGCTTTTACGCGTCGTGCTGGATCACGTCCCCGGTGGCATCAGGTACAACGACGGCGATGAAAAAATGGTGTTGTTCAATTCGCAATATAGCAAACTTTGGGACCTGCCCGAGGGCTTCCTCAAGGTTGGACAGCCTGCTCACGAAGTCATTTCATATTTGATTGACAGGGGAGACTATGGCGACGGCGACAAGGATGAGTTGATGACTCAAATGTTGAATACTGCGCCCTTCAACGAAAGCCCCCAGCATTACGAACGAACAACAAAACCGGGCAAGACGCTTGAATGCAATACGCAACCCATGGAACGCGGCGGATATGTCGCCATTTATACGGACATCACCGAACGCAAGCAGTTCGAGGAAGATTTGAAGTCCGCGCGGGACAGTGCCGAAGTGACCGAAGCGAAAATGCGGGCTGTGCTGAATGCACTGCCGATCGGTATTATCCTGTACGACAAGGACTTGCGTCTGGATTTCTGGAACCGGTATTACGCTGAAATGTCGGACATGAGTGACGAAGTTCTGGACGGTCATCGGGAGCACGAAGCTTTACAGCGCTACATTTACGATCGATTTTCGGCCTATGACGAAATATCCTTCGAAGCTCATCTCGCCAACTGGAAAAAAACGTCGTTGCCGGATCAGCGCCAGGTTACCGAGCGAGTTGTTCACGAACCCTATTTTGAATTGCAACATATCGCCACGCCACTGGAGAGCGGCGGCTTCGTCAATGCATTCGTCGATATCACCCTGCAAAAGGAGGCGGAACGCGAAGCTCTGGCGGCACGTGATCTGGCCGAAACGGCGGCTGAGGCCAAGTCCGAATTTGTTGCGGTGGTGAGCCATGAAGTGCGGACACCTATGAATGGCGTCCTCGGTATGGCCCGATTGCTGCTGGAAACACAGCTCATGCCCGAGCAACTTGATTTTGCTCAAAGCATTGTTGATTCGGGCGAGGCCTTGCTCGTCATTCTGAACGACTTGCTGGACGTCTCGAAACTTGAATCCGGCAAGCTTGAAATCGAAACCGTACCCTTCGACCCCCGACGCTTGATCGATGATTCATTAAAGATCATGGCATCGACGGCGCAGGAGAAGGGCCTGGACCTGACCAGCGATATCGCCAGTGATCTGCCGGTTGTGCTGTTGGGAGATGCCAATCGGGTGCGACAAATTCTGCTCAATTTGATCAACAACGCCATAAAATTCACAGCGACCGGTGGCGTGACTGTTTCGGTTCGAAGCGCCGGAGGGGGAAGTGATCAGAACAATTTTAATCTGTCGGTGAGCGATACAGGTATCGGCCTCAGCGATGCCCAGGCCGATAAACTGTTCGCGCCTTATTCCCAGGCCAATGTCGATGTTGCCCGACGCTATGGCGGCACGGGCCTCGGGCTGGTGATCTGCCGGCGTCTGGCTGAACTCATGGGCGGCGAAATCGATTTGAAAAGTACCGAGGGTGAAGGCAGCACGTTTACACTTGTGCTCAACCTTGAGGTCGGCAGCGAAAAAGACAATGTCGTTTCACTGCCAGGCGCCGATCATTCCGGAGAAATGGCCTTCGCGCCACGTATCCTTTTGGCCGATGACAATGCCATGAACCGCAAGGTGGCGGTTGGCATGTTGCGCAATCTCGCCTCTAAAACCGAAGTTGTCGAAAACGGCCAGCAGGCTCTCGATCTGATCGACAGCCAAGAGAATTTTGACATCGTCCTGATGGATCGGCACATGCCCGTCATGGACGGCCTCGAAGCCACCCGACGTATCAGGGCGATGGAGGGCCCGATATCAAAAGTACCGATCATCGGTCTGACCGCCGCCGCGACCCGGAACGAGATTGAAACCTGCCTCGACGTCGGCATGAATGTCGTCGTGACAAAACCGATTGATCCGAACCTTCTGAAATCTGCCATTCGCCGGCTGATCGCCGGCAGCGACGGTCCGGCAGGCGGGGCGATAACCGACGAGGTCTCCCCGGCTGGCGAAACGGGCGACGAGGCAGAAATTCTCAATGTGTCAATTCTCGAACACCTGGCTGAAGATCATGGCGACGGGGCCATTGAAGACTTTGTCGATATGTTTCAATCAACCGCCCCGGACGCCATCAAGGAATTTGCCAAGGCGGCTGACGGTGACGACATACGCCTGATGACGTTTCACGCTCATGACCTTAAAAGCAGTGCCGCCATCGTCGGTTTGTTGCGCTTGTCAGAGCTTTGCCGCGAAACCGAAATCGCCTGTACGGAGGAACGTCTCGAAGATGCGCAGGCGCTGGGCAGTGGCATTGAAGCCGCGCTGGACGCCGGACTGGAGGCACTTGCGAACATCGACTTAAAGGCGTCGAGCAAGCCGACAGACGCGCGTTCGCAGGTTTTGTCAGAAGTCGCCCACAATATACGCGGCATCATGAACCGGGTTCTGGGATCTGTTGTTGGACTTGAAGATGGTGTGGAGACGCCGTTCAAGGCCGGCGAACTTGAAAGTCATGTCGCCGCAATGCTTCAGGAGAGCCAGCAGATGCTGGATGCCGTCGGCACGATTGCGCCACGATACTTTGCCTCCCTGGCTGCCCCCGACGGCACGACCGATGCTCAGGTTCCGGCTCCCGTTGCCGCAGAAAACCCTGGCATTTCACAATCAGACAGCATTCTTTTGATCGAAGATGACGTCCTGTTGGCCAAATCGTTGACCACCTATCTGACCAAACACGGATTTGACGCTGTAACGGTGGCGACCGGAGCGGACATGTTCAAGGAAATCGACCACCGGAACTTCGACTGTTATGTCGTCGATCTGACGCTGCCCGATGAGGACGGTATCGTTCTTATTCGCAAACTCAGGGCCCGCACAGATGTCCCGATCATCGTTCAGACCGGGCGCGAGGATCTGGACGATAAACTTGCGGCGTTTGAACTGGGCGTAGACGATTACATCACCAAGCCGATCGATCCCCGTGAACTGACGATCCGGCTGAAGGCGATCCTCAAGCGATCCGCCGACGGCGGCAAGGCAACCGCCGACCAGCTCCTTATTGGCGAGATTACACTCGATCACAGCCGTCACCTGGCACTCGCCGCAGACGGCAGCGAGATCCGCCTGACCCTGGCTGAATTCGGCATGATCTGGGCCCTGGCCCAGGCGGAAGGCAAGATATTGTCACGCGAAACCCTGGTCGACGCGATCGCCACGGGCGACGGCCCGGAATCCTTCCGGGCGGTGGATTCGCTGGCGACCCGCGTGCGCAAGAAACTCGGGAAGGACGCCATCCAGTCCGAGTATGGCGCGGGTTATAAATGCGGCTGGCCGGTGTCGATACCGACCTGATCTGAGCGTCTGTTCAGCGCGTCCCGCGTTGGCGAAATTCGTCAGGCGGGACTGAAGGACGCGCGCCACAGCGCGACACTTCACCGCGGCGTCAATTTATTTTGAAAAATTTTATCAATATAAAACAAATACTTACATACTTTTTTCTCCTGGAACATTTGTGACACCTTTGTCGCCATGCCGTCGCCTATAACCAAAAACAGACGCAGCCCAATACCGGGCAAAAGCAATTCAACCCAGGAGACGAACAATGGCGACGAACAATTCAAACCTGACGAACCTCACCCAAAGCATTTTCCTTGATGGCACAGATATCGGCGTCGGCGGCGACGCAAACGGTAGCACTGCCCAAGTCACCGGAAACCAAAACACTGTGACGGCAGACGAAGGCGACAACAGCATTTCAATTATCGGGAATGAAAACCAGATCAATGCCGGCGACGGCGACGACATGGTAACAGTAACCGGTGACAACAACGCAACCTCTGGCGGCGAAGGAAATGATATCCTTAACGTCACCGGCAACGGAAACTGGGTAAATGCTGGCGAGGGTGCCGACAGCATAACCGTCACTGGAAACTCCAGCTACATCGAAGGCGGCAATGGTCAGAATGACTTTACTGTTACGGGCAACAGCAACTTCGTGACCAGCGGGTACAACAATGACACCTTCGACGTCAGGGGCGATTCAAATTATGCCAGGGGAGGCCACGGCGATGACAAGATCGAAGTCAGCGGCAATCACAACACAGCCCATGGCAACGTCGGTGATGATGAAATTCATCTGGACGGTCGCTATAACAAAGCCTATGGCGATGAAGGCGACGATGTGATCACTGCCCTTGGCGGCTCTTCAAACTGGATCGAAGGCGGCAGCGGCAACGATACCGTCACAGCCGACGGCCATTATACACGGACCTTTGGCGGTGAAGGCCACGATACAATCACTGACAGTGGTCACGGCAGCATCACCTGGGCCGGAGACGGCAACGACACAATCAACACTTCCGGAAATTATATGCAAGCTCACGGCGGTGCCGGGCACGACCGGATCAATCTTGATGCCAATAACAGCACCGTTTATGGCAACGACGGCCATGACATCATCCATGCCTATGGCGATAACAACACCGTCCACGGCGACGATGGAAAAGACACGATCAATGTCGGTGCCCAAAACAGCACCATCAATGGCGGCAACGACGACGACACTATCAATGTCGGTGGCGACAGCAACTCGATCGACGGCGGTGCCGGGAATGACTGGATCAGTCTTACAGGCGATAACAACCTGGTATCCGCTGGAAGCGGCAATGACGGGCTGGATGTAGGCGGAGAAGGCAATATTGTACAAGGTGGCGAGGGCAACGATAACTTCTACTCCGTAGGTGATAATAACGAAATGTACGGTGACGCAGGCAACGATACCTTCTGGATGGAACAGGGCACCGGCAACTCGGCATACGGCGGAGAGGGCAACGATATCATCAAGAGCAATGAGTTTAACGCGGGCTCCGGTCAAACCTATGACGGCGGTGCCGGCGATGATCTCTTGTTCAGCCACAAATACAACAGTGACACGACGATGATCGGTGGCGAAGGTGATGACGTCATTGCGTCACGCGGTGCCGGAGATACCATCGATGGCGGTGCCGGTCAGGATCACATTCTGGCCACAGGCAAGGATAGCGTTGTCGAAGGCGGTGCCGGAGATGATGTGATCGTCGCTCTCGGCCAGGCTGAATCTTTAAGCGGTGGTGACGGTAACGACATCCTCGTGGCCGGTGGCTTGAGCGCTGCACAGTTCAGTGGCAACAATGCCTCGGGCAGCGACGCCCAGACACTGGACGCTTCGCTGGGCTACCAGAAAGACGACGGAAGTGTGGACAGGTCCCAGGTTGATCTCGACGGCGGACAATGGGGTTACAACGCCAATGACACCCAAGAGTCCGACAGTGTCCTTCAACAAGGTGCCACCCTCGATGGCGGTGCCGGGGACGATATCCTGGTGGGCAGCTTCGCCGATGACACCCTGATCGGCGGTGAAGGCAACGACACCTTCATCTACACCATGGGCGAAGGCAACGACACCATCGTCGGGGGCAATGGCGATACCCTGGAACTGCGCGGTGGCCCGATGGGTGACAACTTCGATCTCGGCAACATTGATATGTCGATCTCAGCCGATGGATCCCATGCCCACATGTTCTTCAAAACCGATGCCGTCGAAGGCGGTGATGAGGGCATGGCCGGCGAAGTCTATTGGGGCACACTCAACATCGATTTTGAACCCGGTGAAATGATCGAGACCCTGAAGATCGGTGATCAGGAGTTCAACTTCGCCGAACTGATGGAAAGTGCAACGGTAAACAACGTCACCACGGACATGCTGGCCTTGAGCGACAGTCAAATCGCTGAAATGGATGCCCTGCTGGACGAAGCGGCGGATGGTCCTGGCTACTATGGCAACAGCGCAATGGAAGGTGCCTTCGCCGAAACCGCTTCGCTGGCCGGTGGCAGCGATCCCTGGGAGGCAGACGAAATGGCCTGAACCTGACGACCCGGGGCGCTTTTTTCTCCTGATCTGGCGCCCCGTCAATCGCCGTTCCCGCGGCGACCACACCCGGATACTTCTCTCAAGTGTCCGGGTGTTTTTTTCGACCGAAATCCAGCATCGATTAATTTAACAATTTCCGGAAACGGTGCCCGGTGGTAAAAGTCAGGCGACCACTGCCATCTGAAGGAAATATCCCATGCAAGTCTGGCCACCCTCTTTTGATGTGACGGGCGACCACGTCTCGGTTGTTGAACTCATCCCGGACCACGAGCAGGACCTGATTGAGGCTGCGGCTGATGGTGAGTTGCATCGCCTGTGGTATACCACGGTTCCGGCACCCGACGGCGTCAGCGCCGAAATCGAACGCCGGCTCAATTTACGTAAAACCGGTTCCATGCTGCCGTTCAGTATTATCGACAAGGCGACCGGCAAGGCGGTCGGCATGACGACGTTCATGAACATTGATGCGGCGAACCGCAGGATTGAAATCGGCTCGACGTGGTATCGAAAGTCGGTTCAGCGGTCGCCCTTCAATACGGAATGCAAGCTTTTGCTGTTGCAACACGCCTTCGAGCAACTCGACTGCACCGCCGTCGAGTTTCGCACGCACTTCATGAATACACCGAGCCGCCGGGCGATCGAACGTCTGGGGGCAAAGCTGGACGGTATCCTGCGCTCACATATGATCATGGCGAATGGAACCATCAGGGACACCGCCGTCTATTCCATCATCCAACCGGAATGGCCCAGCGTAAAAGCCAATTTAACCTGGCAACTGGAGAAACCGCGCTGATCGATTGAGCACAAAAAAGAGCCGCCTTGTCAGGCGGCTCAGGGAGGTTCGTTCCAGAACCTTCAACAGGGAGGCGCGATCAGAGGGCGCGATCAGAAAACAGACGCAACCGCCTGACGCGATGAACCATCGTGGCCCTTCAGGGTAAATGAAGGGTTAAGGGGCTTTTCCCCCTACTCCGCGGCGTCGGGCCTTGGGATCTGGCGTTTGTCTTCGGGGATGGCGAGGTATTCTTCGGTCATACGGATGCGGCCTTCCTTGAGGCCGGTGTCGCGCATCTCGAAGCCGTTGCCAGGGTAGGCCAGCATGTTTTCGACGGGCGTCGGGCTGGTTACTTCAGGCCAGTGGCCGGGCTGCGGGGCCGAGCCTTCGGCGGCGATGGGCAGCGGGTCGTCGTCGTGGATGGCCGGCGGGTTGATCACTTCGGACGTCGCCCAGCTGATCTCCAGCGGAATGTTGTTGTTATCGAAGAAATAGATCGACCAGATCGTGCCGTGATCGACAGCACCGGTGATCTTGACGCCGGCGGCCTCCAGCCGGTCCTTGTGGGCGAACAGTTCGGCCCGCGTATTAACATGCACAGATAAATGATCAAAACCGAGCGGCAGCGTACTTTTGACGCCGTGGTTCTTTTTCTCCATCACCGAGGCGCCTTCATACTCAAAAAAAGCAATACAGGTGTTGCCGGCGCGGAAAAAATAATGCCGGTAGCCGCCGTGGCCGATGCCTGCATTCAGCTCCATGCCCAGAAGATCACGGTAAAAACGCACCGTTTTGGTCATATCGTCGGTAATGAAGGCGAGATGATCGATACCGGTAATCGTGTCAGCGTGACTGGTCATGGTGAGTCCTCTCTCAAGTCTTTTCGGGGCGGGCCGCGGCGTCAGATTAACAATTGGGGAATAGTTTAACCCGTTTCAAGGAAACTGCCAAAGGGGTGGGTGCCGGGCTTACGATAAATTGATGCTGGATTTGCCAAACCGCATCACCTATCGTTTTTTCCCCAGCTGGAGGATTTTCCGGCCTGAAACAAAGAAAATCAGTCATTTTGCGCTCCCTTCTCGACATCACCGACCGCGTTATCTCTGTCTTTTCGATCACCATCGGCTGGGTCGCTTTGCTCGTACTCTGCGCCTCACGCGTCTATGAAGTGATCGCCCGGCAACTCGTCGATCAGGTTCCTTCCGGCCTGTTGCGCTTCATCGAGTCACAATCTTTTGTCACCATGGTCCTGATGGCGCTGGGCTACGCGTACTTGCGCAACAATCATGTCCGGGTCGATATTTTCCGCACGCGGATGTCGCCGCGCGGCCAGGCCTGGCTCGAAATCGCCGGTGGCGTGCTGGTGGTTGTGCCGTTCGCGGCAGTGGTTGCCGGACTGTTCTACCCGTTTGTCGCCGATACCTGTCAGACCATGTCGGCCGTGCGCTGCATGATCCGCTCGACCATCCCCTTCGGTCTGGTCCTGCTGGGTATCGCCGGACTGGTCGTCATTGCCCGAAATGTGATGTACCTGGCCGGCCATGAAGACGCGCCCTTCCCGCAAGACCCGCCCGCTGACATCCCGCCGCATGAGGCCGCCTGACGATGGAAATGGCAGAACTGTTACCCATCCTGATGTTGCCAACGCTTGCCGTCCTGTTGTTTTCAGGCTTCCCGGTCGCCATGGTGCTGGCCGGAACCGGTTTGCTGTTTGCCGGCCTCGGCTGGATGACCGGCGAATTCCCGGGCGTCGCTTTCCTCAACATTCCTCTGCGGCTGCAAGGCACGATCAGCAATAATCTGATCTATCCCGCTGTGCCGATGTTGTTGTTCATGGGGCTTGCCATCGAAAAATCGGGCGTCGCCCGCGAGATGCTGCTGTGCATGCGGGTCCTGTTGCGCCGGGTGCCGTCGAGCATGTCGGTCGGTGTGCTGGTGCTGGGCATTTTGCTGGCACCTGCTGCCGGATTGATCGGGGCGTCGGTCGCCACGCTCGGCCTGGTGGCGCTGCCGACCATGCTTGAGCAAGGCTACAAACATTCGGTGGCGACGGGCTCGGTCGCCGCCGCCGGGACACTCGGCATCATCCTGCCGCCGGGCATCCTGCTGTTTTTTCTGGCCCAGCATCTCAGCGTCTCGATGGGCTCGCTCTTTCTGGCGACCCTGCTGCCGGGTCTGTTGCTGGCGTTGTTGTTCATGGGCTACTTCATCGTGCAGGGCCACTTCAGTGGTTCCGGTGCCGAAGCCATCGACCACCAATACAAAGGCCGTACGGTGGCGCTTGTGATCTATATCGTGCGCTCCCTCGCCCTGCCCATCGCCCTGATCGCCCTCGTGCTGGGCTCGATCATCGCCGGCTGGGCCACGCCAACCGAAGCCGGTGCCGTGGGTGCCGCCGGTGGCATCATTTTGATGGGCGTGACCCGCACCCTGACACCCCGGCGCCTGAACGAGGTCGTCAAGGCGACGGTGCGAACCACGGCCATGGTGTTTTTCATTGTGCTGACGGCGACGGTGTTCTCTTACCCGTTTCGCTACCTCGGCGGCGACAGCCTGATTATCGACCTGCTGCAGGGCACGGGTTTCGGCGACTGGGGCCTTCTGGCCATTATCCTCGGCACGATTTTCATTCTCGGCTTTTTCCTCGACTGGATTGAAATCGTCATCATTACCCTGCCGATCTTTTACCCCGTCATCTCCGAGCTTGATTTCGCCAGCTACATCGGCGATCCGGAACTGGCCAAAGTCTGGATTGCCGTCCTGATCGGCCTGGTTTTGCAGACTTCCTTCCTGACGCCACCCTTTGGTTTTGCACTGTTTTTTGTCAAAGGCGTCTCGCCACCCGAGGTCACACTGGCCGAAGTTTACCAGGGCGCGGTGCCCCTGGTATTGATCCAGGTTGTCGGCATCGCCCTGGTTGCCCTGCTCCCGGCGCTGGCCGTGGGATTGCCCGCTCTGGCGCTCAATTAGCGGCTGAGAATCCCCGCCATTGAAAGGTTGCGTGTCTCTGTTATAGTGCCGCGCAAATTTTGACCCTTTTATACTTTTACGGAGTTCACCATCCCATGACCGAAAGTCCCATGGATGTCAGCCAGCAAAAGCAAATGTGGCACGATTTCACGCGTATCATTATCTGGAGCACAGTTGGCTGCCTGGTCGTCATTGCCCTGATGGCGGCGTTTCTCACGCCTTGATTTATTCCGGCGGTGATTGCCGCCGGTCGGTTCAAGCTCACAATTTGTCGCAAGTCTCCGAAGTCCGGGGTCTATTGGGCGTTTCAAATCCTGACTGAGCCGCAAACCATTACATATGCCGCTGCAACAAACGCTGCGGCCCTACTCAAACGAGACAGGTAATCAGATGAAGATTGCGATCCCGAAAGAGCGGCGCGAACACGAAAAACGCGTCGCCGCGACGCCGGACACCGTCAAGAAACTGGTCGGCATGGGCGCAGAAGTTATCGTTGAAGCCGGCGCCGGTGCCGGATCGATGATTTCCGATCAGGCCTATCAGGACGCCGGTGCCTCGATTGCTGCTGACGCCGCCGCCGCACAGGCCGATGCCGATGTCGTCTTCAAGGTGCAGGCCCCGCTCGACGACGAAGTCAGTTTGCTCAAGGAAGGCTCGGTGCTGGTTTCAACCCTCGCACCGACGCAAAACACTGATTTGATCAAGGCCCTGGCGGCACGCAAGGTCGTGGCCTGCGCCATGGAATTGATGCCGCGCATCAGCCGGGCCCAGAGCATGGACGTGTTGTCCTCGCAATCCAACCTCGCAGGCTACAAGTCCGTGCTTGACGCTACCGAGCAGTTTGGCCGGGCCATGCCGATGATGATGACGGCCGCCGGGACCGTTGCCCCGGCCCGTGTCTTCGTGCTGGGGGCCGGTGTTGCCGGCTTGCAGGCGATTGCCACCGCCCGTCGTCTTGGCGCGATTGTCTCAGCGACAGACGTCCGCCCCGTCGCCAAGGAACAGGTCGAAAGCCTGGGTGCGACGTTTGTCATGGTCGAGTCAGAAGAAACCGAGGAAGCCGAGACCGCTGCGGGTTACGCCAAAGAGATGTCGGATGATTACAAGAAGCGCCAGGCCGAACTGGTGCGCGAGCATCTGGCCAAACAGGACGTGGCGATTTGCACCGCTTTGATCCCGGGCCGCGCCGCGCCGACGCTGATTGATGACGACATGGTCAAGTCGATGAAACCGGGATCGGTTATTGTCGATCTGGCGGTCGAGGCCGGCGGCAATTGCACGCTGAGCAAAGTCGGAGAAGTTGTCGATGTCGATGGCGTAAAGATCATCGGCCACATCAACTGGCCGAGCCGTCTGGCTGTCGACGCCTCGCAGTTGTACGCCAAAAACCTGCTGAATTTTTTGACGCCGTTCGTCGATGCCGAGAACGGCAATTTATCTCTCGACTGGGAAGATGAGATCGTCCAGGGCGTCGCCCTGACGCGAGATGGCGAAATCGTCCACCCGTTGCTTAAAGATGGAGGCACCTGAACCATGGATGTCGCAGATCCTTTTGTCTTCCAGCTTTCGATTTTTGTACTGGCAATTTTTGTCGGCTATTTCGTTGTCTGGAGCGTCACCCCTGCCTTGCACACCCCGCTGATGTCGGTGACCAACGCCATTTCGAGTGTGATCATCGTCGGTGCCTTGCTGGCTGCCGGACCGAGTGACATGAATCTCGCCAAGATCCTCGGCCTGATCGCCATGGTGCTGGCAGCAATTAACATTTTTGGCGGCTTTGTGGTGACACAGCGCATGCTCGCCATGTTCAAGAAAAAGTAGGACGCAAATATGTCGGCTAACCTGACAGCTATTGCCTATCTCATCGCGTCCGTCCTGTTCGTTCTGGCGCTACGCGGCCTGTCGTCCCCGGAAAGCTCCCGGCGCGGCAATCTGTTTGGCATGATCGGTATGACCATCGCCATCCTGACGACGCTGGCCAGTCCTGATATCACGTCGTACACATGGATCATCGGTGCATTGGTGATTGGTGGTGCCATCGGCACCGTGACGGCGCTGAAAATTGAAATGACGGCCATGCCGCAACTGGTGGCATTCTTTCACTCGCTGGTAGGTCTTGCCGCTGTGCTGGTCGCCGGTGCAGCGCTCAATAATCCTGAAGCGTTCGCCATTGTTGATGCCCAGGGCCAGATCTTCATGGCCTCCAAAATCGAGATGGCGCTCGGCGTGGCCATTGGTGCCATTACCTTCACTGGTTCCATCGTCGCCTTCACAAAGTTGCAGGGTCTGGTGTCGGGTAATCCTGTGACTTTCCCGGGCCAGCATCTGGTCAACCTTGCCATCGGTATTGCGATTTTTGTCGCCATCGGCAACTTCGCCATGACCGGTTCGCACGAAATGTTCTGGCTTGTCACGGCGCTCTGCCTGCTGGTCGGTATTACTATCATCATTCCCATCGGCGGTGCCGACATGCCGGTTGTGGTCTCGATGCTGAATTCGTATTCAGGCTGGGCCGCTGCCGGTATCGGCTTCACGCTGCAAAACTCGGCCCTGATCGTCACCGGGGCGCTGGTGGGCTCCTCCGGTGCCATCCTCAGTTACATCATGTGCAAGGCGATGAACCGTTCGTTCTTCAGCGTCATCCTCGGAGGCTTTGGCGGTGACAGTGCCGCTGCCGGTGCCGTCGACAAGGGCGAGCGTCCGCACAAGGCAGGCTCGGCCGATGATGCGGCCTTCATCATGAAGAACGCGGGCTCGGTCATTATTGTGCCGGGTTACGGACTGGCGGTGGCCCAGGCCCAGCATGCCGTGCGCGAGATGACTGACGCCCTGATCAAGGAAGGTGTCCGCGTGCGCTATGCCGTTCATCCCGTGGCCGGTCGTATGCCGGGCCACATGAACGTTTTGCTGGCCGAAGCCAACGTGCCCTATGACGAAGTGTTTGAACTGGAAGAGATCAATTCCGAGTTCGCCAGCACCGACGTTGCCTTTGTCATTGGCGCCAACGACGTGACCAACCCGGCGGCCCGTGATGATCCGCAAAGCCCGATCTATGGCATGCCGATCCTCGATGTCGACAAGGCCCAGACGGTGTTGTTCGTCAAACGATCTCTGGGTGTCGGATACGCCGGCATCGACAACGATTTGTTCTACAAGGACAACACCATGATGTTGTTCGCCGACGCCAAGAAGATGGTCGACAATATCGTCAAGGCGATCTGACCCGGCGTTGATATTTGAAAAGGCCGTCCCCCGGGGCGGCCTTTTTTATTGCCAAAATCCGGCAGAGCGGCATATTTACCGCATGGCTATTCTGAAAATCGCCCGCATGGGCCACCCTGTCCTCAAACAGGTCGCCGAGGTCGTGCCGGACCCGACGGCACCGTCGATCGCCCGCCTTGTCGACAACATGGTCGAGACCATGCTGGATGCACCGGGCCAGGGCCTGGCGGCACCCCAGGTGCATGTCTCAAAACGCCTCGTGGTTTATATTCCGCCGCCGGATGTTGTGGACGACGACGACGAGGCGGAGGAAGAAGAAGACGCGCCGTACGAGCGCAAGATCCGCGTGCTGGTCAATCCCGTGCTCTCGACGCTTGATGACGAGATGAACGACAACTGGGAGGGCTGCCTGTCAGTGCCTGACCTGCGTGGTGTTGTGCCGCGCTATAGCCGCATTCACCTCGCCGCCTCACGCCTTGATGGCTCGGAAATCGATGAGACGCTGAGCGGCTGGCATGCCCGCGTGGTTCAGCATGAATGCGATCATCTGGATGGTGTGCTCTATCCGCAGCGCATGACCGATTTGTCGAGCCTGACGTTCGAGACCGAAATGCGCCACCTGATCGCCGAGGCCCGCAAGGCCCGCGAAGCCGCCGAGGCAGATGAAACAGCGGATGAGGACCAGGGATGACAGTCCCCGATCAGGATTTGCTGGAACGACGGACGTTGTTGGCCGCAGCGCTTGGCCATGTGCCCTTTGATGGCTGGTCGCAGAAGGCGCTGGACGCCGGGGCCCGGGATCTTGATCTGGATGAAGCCGTTGCCGCCCGCCTGTTTCCCGGCGGCCCGTCGGAACTATTGATCTTCGCCACGTCGGAAGCTGATGCCGCCATGTTGGTGGCGCTCGCCGATCATGATCTCGCCAGCCTGAAAATTCGCGAGCGCATTGCCCTCGCCGTGCGCCTGCGCATTGAATACGACATCCCGTATCGTGAGGCCGTGGCCCGCGCAGCAGCGTATCTCGCCCTGCCGCTCAACCAGCCGCTGGCGGCGAAATGCCTCTATGCCACGGTCGATGCCATGTGGCGCGGCATCGGCGATACCTCGGTTGATTTCAACTTCTATTCCAAGCGCGCCTTGCTGGCCGGCGTGGTTTCCTCGACGTTAATGTTCTGGCTGCAGGATGACAGCGACGACTTTGCCGAGACCTGGTTATTTCTCGACCGGCGCATCAACGATGTGCTGAAAATCCAGAAAGCCCGCGGCCAGATTGAACGGGCCGCGCAAAACCTGCCATTCCTCCGCAAAATGTTCCGCCGCGCCTGATTTTTCGGCGATTTCAACCTATGCAGAAGGCGCATTGATCACAGTTCAAATTTAACTGGTGATTGAAACAGTTGCGTTACAAATTTCACTTTTGCAGACATCACCCGGAAATAGTCCGTAATTAATTTAGGGATAATTTCTAGCGCGTCCGCGCGGTTTTTCAGTCGGCGCCAGATTCATTTTTGAGCAGGATTTCAAAATGTCGAGTAACGACACTTTCTTAACCGGTACTGAACGTACTTTCGAACCCGACGAGGTGATCGTCACAAAAACGGACCTCAGCGGAAAGATGACCTACGTCAACCCGACCTTCCTCAAGATGGCGGGTTACACCGAGCGCGATTGCCTCGGCCAACAGCATAATTTGATCCGTCACCCCGAGATGCCGCGCGCGGTTTTCAAACTGCTCTGGGATACCTTGCAGTCAGGCAACGAAATTTTTGCCTACGTCAATAATCGCTCAATGAACGGTGACTATTACTGGGTGTTTGCCCATGTCACGCCAAGCCGTAACGCGGCTGGTGAAATCGTGGGTTATCACTCAAACCGCCGGGTGCCCAACAAGCAGGTGATTGTCGATCATATTGAACCCTTGTACCGCCAGTTGCTGGCTCAGGAACAGGCCGAAAACAGCCCGAAAACCGGTCTGGAAAAGTCCTTTCAGAGCGTCGTCGATCTGCTCGGCGATGCGAAACTTGATTTCAATCAGTTCATGTTTTCGTTGGGGGTCTAGGAAATGTTTTGGTTCAGGAAAAACACCGCACCGTCCGAGGCTGCTGCTGTCACCCTGTCGTCTTCTGCAAGCCTGGACGACGATATCGCCAAGGCGACCCGGGTTGTGCGCCGGGTCGCAGAGGGCGATTTCGAGGCCCGTATTACCAACATCGACGAGGCCTCGGCACTGGCTCCCCTGATGCATCACGTAAATGCCCTGATCGACAGGACGGACGCCTATGTTCGCGAGTCAGCCGCCTGTCTTGAACACGTCGAGCGCAACCAGTATTGGCGCCAGATCATCGAGACCGGCATGGTCGGATCGTTCAGGTATGCCGGATCAAAAATCAACGGTGCCCTCAACAGTATGGAAACCCGCATTCGCGATTTCGAAAGCACCGCCAATAAATTTGAAGACACGGTCTACGGTGTTGTCGGCCTGGTCTCCAGCGCCTCAACCGAACTGAATTCGTCTTCTCAATCGATGGCAGGAATTGCCGGCGAAACAAGGTCAAAAATCAACGAAACCAATCAATCCGCTGACAGCGCCCTGGCTAACGTGGAAACCGTCGCCTCAGCCAGTGAGGAATTGTCGGCCTCAATTAGCGAAATTAATCGCCAGGTCGTCAATGCGCTCGAGATGACGGGCCAGGCGGCAACGGCGGCCGAAGATGTCGGCGGGGTCGCCAGCGAACTGTCACAGGCAACATCGAGGATTGGTGAAGCGGCGACGATCATCAGCGACATTGCCAACAAAACCAACCTTTTGGCTCTGAATGCAACGATTGAGGCAGCGCGCGCCGGTGAAGCCGGCAAGGGGTTCGCCGTCGTCGCCAGTGAGGTCAAGGCACTGGCTGCCCAGACAGCGGACGCCACCCAGGAAATCGATGGCTACATCAAGGCGATCGATGACGCCGTGCAAAAAACCGTGAACGGGATCGGTGATATCTCGGGCAAGGTCGCCAGCGTCTCGGAAGCAAATTCATCCATCAGTGCAGCCGTCGAAGAACAAAGTGCCGCGACCGGTGAGATTTCCCGAAGCATCAATGATGCGGCGACGAGCACTCGCCAGGTCACGCGGATAATGGCCGAGGCCAAAACCGCGACGGATGCGACCGGCGAAGCGGTCAACGATGTCTCGACTGCTTCACTGGATCTGTCACAACAGGCCGAAAGCCTCAAAACATCGGTTGAAGAATTCTTCTCCGAAATGAAAGCAATTCTCTAGGACGGATCAACCGGCACCGCTGCCGCCTGATCGGCCCGGAACCTGTCGAGAGCGGCCGAGATGCCGTCGTCGCTGAGCGCGAGAATGGCAGCGGCCAGCAGACCGGCATTGATCGCGCCCGCCCGACCGACGGCCAGTGCACCCACCGGAATACCCGCCGGCATTTGCAGGATCGACAGGATACCGTCGAGACTGGCGACCTTGGCGTTTTCCATAGGCACACCAAGCACCGGCAGCGTGGTATTGGCGGCGATCACACCGGGCAAGGCGGCGGACATGCCGGCGCCTGCAATAATGACCTTGATGCCGCGTTCGCGCGCTGTGGCGCAATAGGCATCGATGCGATCCGGCGTGCGGTGGGCCGACATCACTTTGGCTTCCTGGCCAATGCCGAGCTGGTCGAGGGTATCGGCGGCGTGCTTCATCACCGGCCAGTCAGAATTGGAACCCATAATGATCCCGACGACGGGGGCATCACTTGTCATAGATGAATCTCTTTCATTTTTCGCTGAAATTGGGCTGAAATGCGTCTAAAAACGCTAATCAGGCGATAATATCGGGCAAAAGGGCGTTTTCAATCTTGTTTATGCGGTCTTTCAGGGCAAGTTTCTGCTTTTTAAGCCGCTGAACCTGTATCATATCCCGCTTTCCCATCTCGATCATGGCATCAATCGCCTCGTCGAGGTCGCGGTGCTGGGTCCGCAATTCCTCCAGACGTTGCTCAAGTTCTACGTTGTCTCTGTTATCCAAGGCTTTTTGCCGATCAATTCGGAACAATGTGCTGCATTTTAACAGACTGCGGACAATTTCTCACGGCCTGCCTGCCCCGCAAACAAAAATAATTTGCCCCGGTCATCGTTTCTGGCTGACTCAACGCGCCGAGGTGTGATTAAATAATTCGGTACTAACTTAAGGAGGGAATTGATCATGAATTCCGATGCTCAGATTGATGCATTGTCCGAAAAAAGAGACGCCCTGAAAATTGCCATAACCGAAGAGAACCAGCGACCACATCCTGATGATGGCCGGATCGCGGAACTCAAAAAAGAAAAGTTGAGATTAAAAGACCAGATACACGATCTCGAACTCGATCACGCTCACCACTGAATTTAAAACGGCCGCCCGACTTATCGGAGCGGCCGTTTTAACTTTCTGACGATACCCGACATCCCCTGATCTGGAATCAGCGCACGAGAGCTCAATGCCCGGCACTGATTTTACCCGTCGGCGCGGGCGAGATCGCGCAGTTTGAATTTCTGGATCTTGCCGGTCGAGGTCTTGGGCACCTCGCCGAAGACGATATGACGCGGGCATTTGTAGTGCGCCAGATTATCGCGGGCAAAGGCAATCATGTCATCGGCACTGGGGGCATCGACACCTGGCTTCAATTCGATAAAGGCACATGGCGTCTCTCCCCATTTTTCATCCGGCCTGGCAACAACTGCAACAGCGCCAACAGCGGGGTGGCGGTAGAAGGTATCCTCAACTTCGATCGAAGATATGTTTTCACCGCCGGAGATGATGATATCTTTTGAGCGATCGCGCAGCTGCAAATAGCCATCGGGCTGGATAACGCCGAGATCGCCCGAGTGAAACCAGCCATCGCTCAGCGATTCCGCTGTCGTCTGCGGGTTTTTCAGATAACCCTTCATGACGATATTACCCTTGAACATGACCTCGCCCATGGTCTCGCCATCGTGCGGTACGGGCTGCATGGTTTCAGGGTCCATTACGGTCAGGCCTTCAAGCACATGATAGCGCACGCCCTGACGGGATTTTAGCGCAGCCTGTTCGGTAATCTCCAGAGCGTTCCATTCCTCGTGCCAGGCGCAGAATACAGACGGCCCATAAGTTTCCGTCAGGCCATAAGCGTGCGTCACCAAGAACCCTTCGTCCTGCATGCGTGCCAAAACCGATGCCGGTGGCGGTGCGGCCGCAGTCATCACATTGACCGCGTGATCGAAGGGTTTTTTCTCTGCCTCGGTCGCATCAATCAGGAACGACAGAACAATCGGCGCGCCGCAGAAGTGGCTGACTTTATATTTATCAATTGCAGCATACATATTCGCAGCATTGACCTTGCGCAGGCAAACACTGGTCCCGGCGACAGCCGCCAGGGTCCAGGGAAAACACCAGCCATTGGCGTGGAACATCGGAAGTGTCCAGAGATATACCGGATGGTGTGGCATGCTCCACGATACGACATTGCCCATGGCGTTAAGATAGGCACCACGATGATGATAGACCACGCCCTTGGGGTCGCCCGTGGTCCCTGACGTGTAATTCAGGCTGATGGCGTCCCATTCGTCGCTCGGCAATTGCCAGTCGAAGTCGTCGCTGCCTTCAGCGATAAAGGCTTCATAATCCATTTCGCCCAGCAACTTGCCGCCGCCTTCAACGTGTTCTGCCAGTGGGTCGTCAACATCGATCACAATCGGATTGACCTTGCACAGTTCAAGCGCCTTTTCGACGATGGGCGAAAATTCACTGTCTGTGACAAGAACTTTTGCTTCAGCGTGATCGAGAATAAACGCCATGCCTTCCGCATCCAGTCGCCAGTTCAGCGCATTCAGTACGGCACCGGAAGCCGGCACACCAAAATGGCACTCGTACAACTCGGGAGAGTTGGCCCCCATGACGGCGACAGTATCGCCAACCTTTATTCCCCGTTTCTGTAACGCGCTGGCCAATTTTTTGGCGCGTACGAATGTCTCGGACCATGATCGGCGCAACTCACCGTGAATGATGGCTATTTTGTCGGGATATACGGCGGCGGTGCGCTCGATGAAGCTGAGCGGCGACAAGGGGGTGTAATTGGCGGCCGATTTATCCAGACCAGTTTCATAAGGGTGCGACATTTGCGGGCTCGATCATTTCAATTACAGGGACCCGGCACGTTACGGTGCACTGCAGCACGGGGTCAAGAAGCCAGCAACTCGGCAACCCCGGACCAGACCAGTTTTGTGCCGACGATGGCAAGAAAGACGTAGCAGATTTCGTAAAAAATCGTCGGCGAGATTTTATCACGGAGATATATCCCCAGTACCACACCAATGGGGGCCAGCGGCAACAGCACCAGCGAGGTCATCAGATTGCCCGGCGCGAACTGGCCGAGCCACCAGTAGGGCAGCAACTTGGCAATGTTGACGGCGGTAAAAAAGATCACGGTGGTGCCAACGAACAATGTGCGCTCGATACGCTGGGGCAGCATGTAGACTGACATCGGCGGCCCACCGGCATGGGCGACAAAACTGGTGAAGCCCGAGACCATGGCCCAGAAGCCACCTTTGAGGATACTGCGTCCCGCCGGTACGTCTGAGCGCCGGCCGACCCAGTGATCGGCAGCAAAGGTCAGGGCGATGGCCCCGATGATCAGGCGGATGGTGTGTTCGTTCATGTAGTCGAACGTCAGCGTGCCGATGGTGATGCCGATCACCGCTGCCGGGATCATGATTTTCATATTCGCCGCGTCGAAGCGCTTGCGATAGGCCCAGAAGCCGATCAGGTCCATGGCGACAAGGATCGGCAGCAGGATACCCGTCGCCTGCATCGGCGAGACCACGAGCGAGATCGCCGGCACCGCCACAATGCCGAGGCCGGAGCCAAAACCACCTTTGGAAATGCCGGTGATCAGGACAGCGGGAATGGCAATCATGTAAAAAAGCGGGATATCAATCATATAATGCAGGCGCGCCAGTCGCTTAAGATCGGGGAGGCGCGATTGAAGACGGGACCGCGCCAAAACACAAGGGGTGATTGCGACCATGACGATAACATTTCGGCCGGCGCGCGACGAAGAATGCCCGGCACTTTCCGATCTGATGCTGCGCTCAAAATCGCACTGGGATTATGACGCGGACTTCATCGAAGCCTGCCGCGCTGATTTAACCATCACACCGGCATGGCTCGAGATTAACGCAGGTTTTGTCGCGGAGCGCGATGGCGGGATCGTCGGGGTTTTTGGCATCAGCGTCGAAGGTGAGGTCGCCCACGTCGAGCATTTTTTTGTTGCCCTCGAGGCCATCGGCAGCGGCGTCGGCAGCCTGATGTGGGATCAATATGTCGTCGAGGCCAGGGCGCGGGGTGCAAGGCGTATCGAGATCGAATCCGAACCGTTCGCAGAAGCTTTTTATCTCAGCCGGGGGGCAAAGCGCGTTGGCGAAGCACCATCGAGTGTGTTTCCCGGGCGCATGTTGCCGCTTTTGGCACTGAAACTCTCGTAATTCAGGCCAAGCGGTATTAAAACGATAGGTAACAAATCAAAAAAAGCGGGGAGCGGGTGAGATGGCGAGTACATATGACGAGGTTTACAAAAGCTGGCAGGACGATCCGGAAGCTTTCTGGGCCAAACTTGCCGGGGACGTAAAGTGGTTCAAACCCTGGGATAAAGTGCTCGACGACAGCCGGGAGAATTTCTCGTCGTGGTTTGTCGGTGGCGAAATGAACACCTGCTACAACGCCGTCGATCGCCATGTCGAGGAAGGCCGGGGCGATCAGGCCGCCCTGATCTACGACAGCCCGATTTCAGGACGCCAGAAAACCTTCACTTACTCTGAATTGCAGGCCAAGGTCTCGAGCTTCGCCGGTGTGCTGCGCGGGCTCGGCGTCGAGAAGGGGGATCGGGTCATCATCTACATGCCGATGGTGCCGCAAACCGTCGTCGCTATCCTGGCAACCAGCCGCATCGGTGCGGTGCATTCCGTGGTCTTCGGTGGTTTCGCCGCGGCGGAGCTTGCCACACGCATCGACGACTGCAAGCCCAAGATCATTGTCTCCGGCAGTTGCGGGCTCGAGCCCGGTCGTGTGGTGGAATACAAACCGTTGCTCGACGCTGCCATTGATCAGTCCAGCCACAAGCCCGACGCTTGCGTGATTGTTCAGCGTTCGGAAGCGACCGCGACGATGATCGAGGGGCGGGATCACGACTGGAAAGATTTGATGGATGCCGCCGAACCCGTCACCGAATGCCTGCCGGTCGCTGCCACTGATCCGCTCTACATCCTGTATACATCGGGCACGACGGGCGAGCCCAAGGGCGTGGTGCGCGACAACGGTGGTCACCTCGTGGCGCTGAAGTGGACGATGTCAAATATCTACGGCGTCGAGCCAGGTGAGGTTTACTGGGCCGCGTCCGATCTCGGCTGGACAGTGGGTCACAGCTACATTGTCTACGCGCCGTTGTTCCAGGGCTGCACCACCATTCTGTTTGAAGGCAAGCCCGTGGGCACGCCGGATGCCGGGGTGTTCTGGCGCGTTATCTCGGAACACAAGGTCAAGGTGCTGTTCACAGCGCCGACAGCCTTTCGCGCCATCAAACGCGAAGACCCCAAGGGCGAATTCGTCAAAAAGTACGACCTCTCGCATTTCACGCACCTGTTCCTCGCCGGTGAGCGCGCCGACCCCGACACCCTGCAATGGGCCGAAGACATACTGGGCGTGCCGGTGATCGATCACTGGTGGCAAACCGAAACAGGGTGGGCGGTCGCGACAAACTTTGTTGGTCTTGGTTTATTGCCGATCAAACACGGCTCGCCGACCGTGGCGGCGCCGGGCTATGACGTGCGCATAGTCGATGAAAACAACAATGAAGTGCCGGATGGTGACAGCGGGGCCATTGTCGTCAAACTGCCGTTGCCGCCGGGCTGTCTGCCGACGCTGTGGAAAAAGGACCAGCGCTTTGTTGAAAGCTATCTCAGCGAATTCCCGGGCTACTATCAGACCGGGGATGCGGGCTACAAGGACGCGGATGGTTACCTCTACATCATGAGCCGCACCGACGACATCATCAACGTTGCCGGTCATCGTCTGTCGACCGGCCAGATGGAAGAAGTCGTCTCGGCCCACCACGATATCGCCGAATGTGCCGTGATCGGTGTGGCTGATCAATTGAAGGGCCAGTTGCCTGTGGGGCTTGCCGTGCTCAAGAACGGCGTCAATCGCCCGCCTGAAGAAATCCCGGCGGAACTGGTCGCCATGATGCGCGAAGCCATCGGTCCGGTCGCGGCCTACAAGATGACCATGATCGTCGATCGCCTGCCCAAGACACGATCTGGCAAGATCTTGCGCGGCACCATGCGCAAAATCGCCGATTCAGCCGAGTACAAAATGCCGGCCACCATCGACGATCCCGTCATCCTCGATGAAATCACCGAAGCCATGAAGGCCCACGGCTACGCCGCGACCTCGAAAGTGCCGAAGGTTTAGGGCTGGCAGAAGCCGTCACTCCAACCCACAACGAAAAACGGCGCGTCCCCGGGGACGCGCCGTTCTTCTGTAACAACCGACCAAATCAGAGAGACGGTGTCTCGTCACTCTCATTGGCGGCGGGTTCCGGGTCCGGGCTTTTGCCGAAGACGTCTTCTGCGGTCAGGGCAGGTTCTTCCTCGACCGGGGCCGGGGCGCTGCCGAGACCGGCATTGATGTCTGCCTCATCTCTGACGTCATCGATGCCGTCTTCCTTGCGCTTGAGAATTTGCGCGAAGGGGCTCTCGATTTTGTTTGCCGCGGGCTGCTCGGTCGGCAGCGGCGGCAGGCCGGCCTTTTCACGCTCGCGGGCGATCTTCTTCTCCTTGGTGGCCTGACGACGGCGCGCCTTGGTGACATTTTCGTCGAGTTCAGCCTGCGTGCACATCCCGAGCGATACCGGATCGTTCGGCTTGATGTTGGAGATGTTCCAGTGCGTGCGCTCTCGGACCGAGGTAATCGTCGGCTTGGTCGTTCCAACGATACGGCCAACTTGAGCGTCCGACAGTTCCGGGTGATAGCGCAGCAGCCACATAATGGCGGCGGGGCGTTCCTGACGCTTGGTGACCGGCGTATATTTCGGCCCGCTGGTGCGGATCAGGGGTTTGGGAATATCGGTCTCGGCCAGTGTCAGGCTGGCGTTGGGATCAGCCGAGCAGCGGTCGATTTCCGCCTGGGTCAACTGGCTGTTGGCGATGGGATCAACCGCCTGGATGCCGATGGCGACTTCCTCATCGGCAATGCCTTTGATTTCCAAAGGATGCAAACCACAAAGCTCACCGATCTGTTCAAATGTCAGCACGGTGTTCTCGACAAGCCAGACAGCGGTGGCTTTCGGCATTAAGGGCAATGGCATACGGTTTCTCCTTTGCGGGATTTGCGCCCCGCATCTGGACCAGCGGCGTTCCGCCTGCACGATCCAAATAATGTTTCTGGAATCAATGTCTCATATCAATGAGGCATTGCAGTGCTATGTAATCGCTTTTTAGCGCCGCGTCAAAGGTTGAGGTTTAAACTTCCAGCACGATCTTGCCGATGTGATCGCCGTCTTCCATCATGTGATGGGCGCGCGAGGCCTCGGCGAGCGGGAATTTGGCGTGGATCACCGGTTTGACACGACCGGCCTCGACCAGCGGCCAGACCGATTGGCGCAAGCCGTCGGCGATTTGCGCCTTGGCCTCAACGGACTGCGGACGCAGGGTCGAGCCCGTTATGGTCAGGCGATTGCGCATAAGGGCAAACATATCAAATTCGGCCTTGGCCCCGTTCAGCAGGGCGATTTGCACCAGACGACCTTCCGGACCGAGTGCGGCAATATTGCGCGGAATATAGTCGCCACCGACCATATCAAGAATGACATCAACGCCCTCGCCGTTGGTCAAATCACGAATAACGGCGACAAAATCCTTTTCGCGGTAGTTGATGGCCCGTTCGGCTCCCAGGTCTTCGCAGGCGACGCATTTGTCCTTTGTGCCGGCTGTGGCAAAGACCCGCGCACCCAGGGCATCGGCAATCTGGATCGCTGTGGTGCCGATCCCGGAGGAGCCGCCATGGACCAGAAAACGCTCACCGGCCTGCAAGCGACCGCGATCAAATACATTGGTCCAGACCGTGAAGAAGGTCTCCGGCATGGCACCGGCTTCGGTCAGGCTGATCCCGGCGGGCACCGGCAGCGCATGCGCTGCATACGTCAGACAATATTCGGCGTAGCCGCCGCCCGGCGTCAGGGCGCAAACTTCGTCACCGATTTGCCACTGATCGACGCCATCCCCCAAACCAACGACGGTGCCTGAAATCTCAAGACCCGGTAAATCCGAGGCCCCCGGCGGCACTGGATAGTTGCCCTGACGCTGCATGACGTCGGGACGATTGACGCCGGCAGCCGCGACCTTGACCAGGATTTCACCGTGGCCCGGCGTCGGCACATCGCGCGTCGCGGGCTTCAGCACGTCGGGGCCACCGGGTTCGGTGATCTCGATAACGGTCATTGTTTTGGGCAGCGCGTCGCTCATGTCGTAAATTCCTGTTCAATTTTTTACCTGACCCGGGGCCGGGATTTGAAATAATATCCTGTCAGGGGATGGTCTAAACCACCCGGATCAAGAGTGCGAGGGATTTCAGCATGGATACCGATGATCTAGAACCGCCGGAAAAACCAAAAGAACGCCTCGACCTCGAGGAGATGTCAATCGAGGCCCTTGGCGAGCGGATCGAGGAACTGGAAGCAGAAATCGCCAAAATCCGCGAGGTCATCACCGGCAAGCAGGGCGCGCGGTCTGCGGCGGATGATGCGTTCAAGTCGTAGGGATCTGTGATTTTGGCTAATTGGCAGGTCACCCCCACCTGAACTCCCTCATCGTCATGCGTTAGCGTGCAGACCACGACGGGGAGGGATAAAAAGACACCTTCAAAGTGAACGTGAGGATCGAGAATGTCCGCTACGCACAGGAAAGCGGATCTGTTACGGCGCTCAGTGTGACAGCCGCCAATAGCCAGGAGCGGAAGTCGGCGATGCTGTTGAGTAGCAATATGAACAACATCCTGATCAAAAACGTCCATCTACTGAAGTCGACAATTCTTCAAAAAACCATTTAGTTTTATTTGGTCATGTTTATTGTGAAGATGACATGTGAAGAGCCAGTACAGCATTTATCTGGCTTCCTTCAGGCCTTGAACAGGCGTGAAGGCGTCTGTTCATATTCAGAGAAATCCTTTGGATAGCTGTAAGTTCGACCTGGCAGGCATTAACACCCCCTTCTTGTCGTGGAGAGATTAGCGTTATGGCGAATGTTACAGACTTTGTGTTCAGCTCGTTTTTTTTGGATTTTGTGTTTAGCTCACTGATCTTGCTCGCTCTTGTGAGCGTTTACGAGTTCGCCACTACAAATTTCAAGTTTCCCAGCAAGTCGGTCGAGATTATTTCATCCGGGATAATAATCGGCTTGATCACCGTGGCGATCCTGAGCAATCCAATTAATCTCCACAAAGGAATTTTCGTCGATGCTCGCTGGGTGTTGCTGAGCTGCTGCGCATTATTTCTCAACTGGCGTATTGTTGTCATAGCCGGGATCATTGGTGCTTCCTACCGCTACTATCAAGGGGGTGCTGGCGGTGTTCCCGGCGTTTATACTGTCATAGTGTCAATTTTGATCGGCTTCATCTGGCGGTATTTGCTGATCAAAACCAACATTATATTTAGATGGTATCTACAATATGCATTCGCCATCACGGTTGAACTGGCAATACTGGGTTTACTGTATTTCGTTTTGCCCGGCGGGAAAGGGCCTATTGTGGTGGGGAACATCGCGATGCCGCTTTTGACATTGTTTCCCATTGTCAGTGTGATCCTGTCGCTTTTGATGCAGCAACACAGGAAAGACGGCATAACGGGCTTTAGCTAGATTGAACCAGGTACGTAGGGTACGAGATGCAAATCCGACAAACATCAAATCGCAGCTTGCTTCAGTCGATGCTGATTATTGCAAGTCTGATAACGCTGACTTTAATGCAAAACAATATCTCGTCTGAGCTGCTTGAAAGTGAACAAAACAGGTTTGCCTCTCACAAATTGGCGGACCAGCTTGTTAGAGGTCAGCAAGAGCGGACAGATTTGGCACGTATTTTTGTTGTCACATCGGCGCCGGACGATCTCAAATCATATGGAGAACGCCGTGTCGAGCTGAAAAGCATCCTGCGACCACTGTCAACCGGCGACACAAATGCCAGCGATCAGTCAGGCGACGGGGTCGACGTAAAGGACATCGTCAAATTGGCGAACGACGTGACAGTTTCAGCCACAGATTTTGCCAGGCTACAAGAAGTTCAACAGCTTGTGGGAGAGTTGGAAAAAATCGAAGACGAAGCCATTGCCTTGGCGAACGAACACAAATCATCAAACGCTCTCGAACTGCTTGATGGGAGTATCTATTTTCAGACCAAAGCAAAAGTGCAGAGCTCAGTTGATGGATTTGTTTCGGCTGTTGAACAACGAGCAAATCTTGAAGTTGAGAAGATAAATGCCAAAAAAGACAAACTGTACAAGAATTATGGATTTTTGCTGTTCATCATTCTAGCTGCGACGGTGTTCGAATTTGTGTGGGGCAATAAAAAGATTATCGCTCCAATTGAAGAACTCACTCTGATCGCTGATCGCATGGCCAGAGGCGAATATCAGCAACGTGTAAATATTGAATCGAACAACGAAATAGGACATCTGGCGACCGCTTTTAACGGCATGGCGTCATCAATTGAACAAGATATTTCGCACAGAAAACAAACCGCCAAAGAAGTTGAGACCTTGCGTCAAAAGGCAGAGGGTCGTTCGGTCGAGCTTCAGGTCGCGTTAGACACAGCAGAGCAGGCAACAAAGTCAAAGGGAGAGTTTCTGGCCTCCATGAGCCACGAAATTAGAACGCCCATGAATGGCGTCGTTGGCATGGCGGACTTGTTATCTCAAACAAGTTTGAATGAAGATCAGCACATCATGTTGAACACCATCAGGGATTCGGGCAATTCTCTTCTGACTATTATTAACGATATCCTCGACTTTTCTAAAATTGACGCCGGCAAACTGGATGTCGAAAACATCCCCCTGTCAGTCAGTGACGTTCTGGAAGGGGCTGCTGCCACGATTTCACCGAATGCTTCACGTAAGAATGTACAGATTGTCACCTATGTGGACCCGGATATTCCAGATGTCTTGCTCGGCGATCCTGTACGCCTTCGTCAAATTGTCTTTAATCTCACCGGCAATGCCGTGAAATTCTCCGAGGAAGGAGAAGTAACTGTTCGCGCGGACTGGATACATTCGGACGAAGATAATAACCGGGTCAGGATATCCGTCGTTGACCAGGGCATCGGGATATCCGAAGAGGCCCAAAATAATTTATTCTCGGCTTTTTCCCAGGCAGATAGTTCCACAACCCGGCGTTTTGGTGGCACCGGGCTCGGATTGACAATTTGCAAGAGCCTGGTCGACATCATGGGCGGGGAGATTTTCGTTGAAAGCCAATTGGGCTTTGGCTCGACATTTTCTGTCGAAATCCCCATGGCTTTGGGTAATACCTCTGTCGAAAAGTCCGATGACATGGACTTGAGTGGTGTTCAAGTCTTGCTTGTCACGGAAAGCGAGATGCTTGGTTTTGCCGCAAGACGCTATCTGGAAAATTCGGGTGCTGAAGTCCGTATTGCGTCAAGTGATGTGGAGGTAGAAGAAGGCATCGCGACGCTTCGAAAAGAGGACAGGTTTTTTGATGTTATCGCCTGTGACTTCAATCTGAGCGAAGAGCGAAAGCTGGATATCACAGAGAAATACAAGTCAAAAAAGACCAGGTTTCTATTTTTGCTGGACGGTCAACGGCGCAGTACGCGCATCCATAGCCCGGATATCGTGACCCTGGATGGCAACCCGTTGCGTCATTCACAACTCTTGAATGCTGTCGCAGTCGCAGTCGGTCGAGCCAGTCCACTCGCAATATCAAACTCGCAAGACGAAATTGCCAGGTCTTATGTTGTTTTGTCAGCGGAGGAGGCCCTGGCTCAAGGCACGTTAATTCTGTTGGCCGAAGATAATATTACCAATCAAAACGTCATTCAGCGCCAACTCAAAATGCTGGGTTATACTTGTGAAATTGCAGATGACGGCAAACTCGGGCTAAAAGCCTGGCGAGAACGCGATTACGGCTTGTTGCTGACCGATTGCCATATGCCCCATATGGATGGTTTCGAACTGACCGCCTCAATTCGTAGCGACGAAGAAGGAACCGGCAAACGTGCGCCCATTATCGCGGTGACAGCCAACGCTCTCGAAGGGGAGGCCCAGCGATGTATCGCCGGCGGAATGGACGACTATCTTTCCAAGCCGTTGAAGATGAATGATCTAAAGGCAATGCTCAGAAAGTGGATGCCGGCTTATACACCTGTACAGGTGGCGGCTGAAGAGGAAACGGCGCTTGTTTCTGATACTCCGCAAAATGTGAAAGTCAGCGTGGATGAAGTTGACAGAAATGACGCCATTGATCCATCGGCCCTGAAAGGGGTCTTTGGCGATGATGAGGAAACCTTCAGGGAAATCCTCAAGGATTTTGTGGAACCCGCAACATCCAATGTCGACGAGATTGAGACGGCGTTAAATGGACGTTCTGCTGATGGCGTGGCGAAGGCTGCGCATAAGCTGAAATCTTCCGCCCGTAGCGTGGGTGCCAATGATCTGGCAGATTTATGCCAGGTTCTTGAAACTGCGGGTAAGGCTGAAGACTGGAGTGAAATAGACGAGGCAGCGCCGAGACTATCTGGCACCATTCGAAAAGTTGTCGAATATATCGACTATTTGTGATGTCAAATGTCCGCCAGGCGTTGAGAAGAAAACGTTTTTCGGCGCACTGGATGAAGATTTTGAGCCGGTTGAATCCGTTCAAGGCGATGTGTGGACTGCGCCGAAGCAGGAACTGGCTTGTGGTCGCATGGAATTGGGACGTGCATGTTTCCATGAAAATATTGAACGGCCGACGAAAGGCACCGGGGCCTGTCAATTACCCCGCTGCTGCCCAGCCATCACTGACAAATTTGTATCCCTCAGTCGCCAGCGTTTCAAAGTCTTCATAGAGGGGGCGCCAGATCCGGGTGGCAGCAGCCAGTTCAGGTAAACTCTGGCTGAAGGCTTCGATGGTCATCCAGCCGTCATAGCCGGTTGACTTCAGTTCCCTGAATACCGCAGCAAAATCAATATGACCCTGCCCGGGGATGCCGCGGTCGTTTTCGGCGATGTGAATATTGCCGACAAAATCGCGCAACTGTCGCAGGGATGCGATGGGGTCTTTTGACTCGATATTGTTGTGGAAGGTGTCGTAAAGGATCCTGAAAGAAGGATGATCCACCGCCTGCGCAAGGGCGGCACCATCTTCCGCCGTATTGACAAAATAGGTTTCAAAACGATTGAGCGGTTCAAAGGACAGCATAACGCCGGCACTGGCCGCATATTCCGCCAGCGGCTTCAGTTCCCTGACGGCCCTTTCCCATTCCTCGGGCGTTCGGGGATTGCCGGTAAAATACCCCACGGCAGAAGCCATCGGACCGCAGACCAGTTCCGCACCAAGGGCCGCAGTTGAATCAATAATACCCTTCAGACTGTCCCGGGCGGAAATGCGCGTTTGTTCGTTGTCAGACAGCAGCCCGCGCGCATGTTCACCCTCCGGCAGGGCGGTACTGGACGTACATTCCAGACCCATGTCCGCAATCTTCCGGCCCAGCGCCCGATAGTGCGCTTCGTCCCTGTCAAAAACCGGAATTTCGACTCCGTCGAAACCGGCATTTTTGGCATGCTGGATCTTTGGCAATTCAGCGTCTGTTATCCGTCCTGACAAACAAAGCAAATTAAGTCCGATTTTCACTCGTGTACTCCGATCATGAAGGCGCTCTGGAAGACCAGAAAACATTACAGTCAATTGTCGGCAAAGACACAACTCAGTATCGAATATCGTCGTACGATATCATCATGACTTTCCTCGACGAGGAGTGGTTGAATTGGGATTGCAAAAGTCAGGATTGACGGACATTGAAAGTGTTTACGCTGACAAATTTCAAACATTTGTGGATTACCTCATGATACCGTCATTCTTGCAATTCAATCTGAAGGTTCGTTGTGTCAGACGACGTGCTGAGGAATTCCGCAAATATTGATCAGGCCAGGTACTGGAACTCTGCGTCTGGCAAAAAGTGGGTCACTCTTCAGGAAGGCATCGACAGAACCTTTTCGACTATCAACGACAGGTTATTGGAACGAGCGGCACCCAGATCGGGAGATCGCGTTCTGGACGTTGGATGCGGCACGGGCGCCACCTCAATGATATTTGCTGATCAGGTCGGCATTGACGGCGCAGTAGTCGGAATAGATATTTCACAAATGCTCGTTAATCTGGCGGAAATCAGATGCTCCGACAATGGCCTTGACCGGGTGGAATATCGTGTTTCCGATGTCCAGACCCATGACTTCGAAAATGACAGGTTTGACTTGATCACTTCTCGTTTTGGCGTCATGTTTTTCGAAGATCCGGTTTCCGCATTCGCGAATTTGGCAAATACACTTGGGCCAAATGGTCGTCTTGTTTTTGTCAGTTGGGCTGGTATTGATGGAAACCCATGGTTTGAAGCCCCGCGCGATGCAGCGATCGAGCAACTCGGTGAGCCCGGCAGTACTGACCCCACCGCGCCAGGCCCACTGGCATTTGCAGATATTAACTATGTTCACGGTATTTTGGATAAGGCAGGGTTCGCGGAATGTGTCGGTGAAGAGGAAACGGTTTACATGTTCAATCCGGGTACAGTTGAAGAGGTTGCTCATCTGGCGAGCAACATCGGGCCGGCTGCCCGAATTCTGAAAGAATTTGATGGAACAAGTGAAGACATAACCCGGATTAGCCGGGCGGTAGCGGAATCATTCGGGAAGTACGTTGTTGACGGCGGGGTTAGTATCCCGGCAATTCTCAATTTCTTTGAAGCAGCAAAGTTCGAGGCCGCCCGTTCAAAAGTCGAGAGGGGAAACAAATGAGTACGCCAACTCAGTACACTTTGGACCAATACGTTGAAGACCTGCGTCGAATATCGCGAGAGCACGATAGCGAGGATGAGATTATCGGATTGGTCTCACCCCTGGCTCGACGAATGGCTGTCGAAAAATCCTGGCTCGATAAAAAATATTTTAACGCGGATCAGGAGCAGGGTTTTGGAGTCCACGTCCTTCATGAAGAGCCGGATCACACTTTGGCAATATTTGCTGTTTCATGGCTTCCCGGACGTGGGACGCCGCCGCACGATCACGGAACCTGGGTGGTTGTGGCGGGTGTTGAGGGAATCGAACGCAATGTTCGGTATCGGCGGCTTGATGACGCAAACCGACCTGATTATGCGGAACTGGAGGTAAAACAGGACTTCAACGCAGACGAAGGCGATCTGGTGTGTATGAAGTCAGGCGGTATTCATTCAGTTCATAACGATACTGCCGGTGTGACGCTCTCACTTCATACTTACGGCAAGCACGTCAATTACACAGTTAGATCGCAATATGATCTGGAGACAAACGTAAAAAAGGATCTGATCGTATCTCTTGAGTGAGCGTAATCAGGAAATGATATCCTGATTCTCACTCTCGTAACGGACTATCATTTCGTGGACACGGCCATTGGCGGGTCGTTCGAGGCAGATGTCCAGCCAGCGTTCGACCTCGGGCACGCCGGAAAAATCTCCTCCAGCCTTCTTCGCCCAATTAAGGATCGATGCGACGTTCAGATCGGCAACCGAGAAATCATCGCCAAGCAGGTATCTTCTGTCCTGGAGAGTTTCGTTGAGCACTCCAAGCGGCTTTTGAAGCAACAATTCGTTTCGTTCAGCAAGCGATTCATCCCGCGTGAATTTATCCAGCGCCGCACGATGATGCAGAAAATCAAGAGCCAGTGGCTCTACTTCCAATGCCACCCAGATACTCCATTGGGTAGCAAGCGCCATCACTTCCGGCGTGCCCAAATTCATCGTCCCCTCGAACTTCCGGGCCAGGTACAAGTTGATGGCCAGTGATTCCCACACAATAAACTCGCCGTCGACCAGGCTCGGGATACGAGCTGTCGGGTTGAGGCGAAGATACTCGTCGGTCCGTACATCGTCGGGATGGGCAGTTTTTTCAACGAGTTCGTATGGCTGCCCCAATTCTTCGAGCATCCACAGACACCGGCTCGCACGGGACCTGGGTATGCCGTAAAGTTGCAGCATTGCCTCCTCCGGATAAGCCTCCCGATACTAGTCGATTTTCAGCAATGATTCTATTGCAACACTCAATTATTGAAGTCGATTTGGGTATCCAGATTTGCCAGTCGTCCAGTTACTCGTTTCTGCTTTGGGTCAGAAGCGGGCGAACTACCGTCCTCTGTGATGGCCGTTAATAGCCAGAAGCGGACAAACGGTCCGAGCTGACCCGACTGGCCAATAGGGGATATTTTCGGGTACCTTGACCAAGTGAATAGACGAGTCAGCAAGCGATACATGAAGAGGAGGATTCGGTGGTTAGATTTATATCTGTAGTATTTGGCTGTTTCCTGGCAGCAAGCCAAACTCCCAGTCAGTCTCTCGAATGGAAACGTAGTCTGAATACAACCGAGCATGGTTATCAAGTGGTAGACGGACAGCATCCAGTCCGCTCGGGCAAAACCTCAGAACGATTTGAAGTTCGCCCCGGTGACTGTGGCGTTACTGCGACATGGAACGATTGCGAAAATGGTAAGGAGCGTTCCGAACTCAGACAAGCAAGTGGCCTGTCAAAGGTTGGGCAAACATATTGGTATAGTTGGTCGATATTTGTGCCCAACAGCACCGATGATATCTCACCGTCAGGGAATATCCTCGGCCAATTCCATATGGAGGACACATATATGCCGGTCCTTTTGTTCTACTACCACAAAGGCTACGAGGTACGGTTTGCTCAATTACGATCGGAACAGTTTGCACCAACTCTCCGCTTGGTCGATCGATATGACTTTCAAGATAAATGGCACGATATTGTTATGAACATAAAATGGTCTACTGCGGATGATGGCTTTATTAAAATCTGGGTAAACGATGAGGTTAAAGCTGATTACTCAGGTAAGACGAACACTGAATCGAAAGATATTTACATCAAATATGGCATTTATCGTTCCCAATTGCCGCGTTACAAAAAGAAATTCAGAACAAATGCTCCTACACAGGTTGTTTACTTTGACAATGTGCAGATGGGGCGCACCCGGGACGAAGTAGAAATAAAATAAATTTCGACACATCATTTGCAGGCAATATTTGAAAAAGGATATTGTATGGAAGATGCTGCATTCTTGTTGTGACGAACCTGGTGATTACATAAACGCGTTCTGATTGTCCGCTTCGGGTCACAAGCAGACGGAATTTTATGAATAAATTTACGCCTGCTATACTCCCAAATCAGACATCACCGTCCGGAAAATCCGTTTAGCGCAGGAAAGCCGTCATACAGGGAGACGCCTCCCGGACTTCGCAACCTGGCCAAGAGCAGCCATCGCGGCATTATCCGCTTTTGTCTTCGGACCAGGCGAACGTTTTTTGTCCTTTGGAATACCGATAGAGGTCCATTGCATCAAATATCAAACTCACTGCAATGGTGATGGACGTGTAGTAGAGCCAGGCTTCGAGCCAAAAAGCGTGCTCAAATATTGCCAGCCTGTAAATCAGCCAGGGCAATAGCAGTAGCCATGGTAAGTGGCACAATCCGATCAAACGGGAAAAAGCTGCCTTTTTGTGAATTTGACCCGCGGCAATCAGTCCGACGATCGCCACGATCAGGATTGACTGAGCTTCGACATGATCGAAAAAAATCAATCCGCCGACGGCCTGCGGGATATTCAGCGCGCCGCCCCAAAAATAGATATTTCGATTGGCTCGTCCAATATCAGCGATCATTCGGAAAGGGTCGAAAAGAAACACATCGTACCTCCGGTCTGAAGCCAGTCGTCTAAACTGTTGCACAGAATATATCTGGACGAAGCCAGCACTGAAAGCATATCAAGGCTGCTAATTTTTCCCAAGTCGCACGATATGAATGAGAACTTTGTCCGTTCGGGGTCAAGAGCAGACATCATTGTCCAGAATGTCCGCTGAGCGTAGAAAAGCTGACGATTTTCAGCAGATTTTTTGAGGGCTGCTTCTAGCCAGAAACGGAAATTTCCGGAACAGTCAGTAACTTTAGATAATGATCAAGGGAATGATATCCACAAGTCGAGATGATTAGGCAAGTTTGACCGAATTGTCATAGGATGAACCGTAGAAACACATCCAAAGATTTAACAAAGATGTCTGTCGAGCAGCCGAAGGTGTGGATTGAAAGAGATGACCTTCAGTAGTGTCGCAAAAATTTCTGGAGTAATTGGGGTCGTTTTGGCTCTTTCAGGGTGTGTGGGGAAGACTGTCTACCCGTATGGTGGCGAATGTACACCTATGACTGCAAGTGTTCTTCATGAGACGGTGTCAGAAGTTTTGACCAACCAGTACGAAATTCATCCAGGGCAAACCACCTGCGTTCACAATATTGCGGCACGTCTTGAAAACGGTGAGAAAATATTGAAAGTCGTGACACGTCCCGGTGATGGGATCGGGAATTTTGGGTATTCCGCAAGTACTTCATGGAGCGATATTACGCCTGGAAATAGGCGACGGTTTGAGGTGACACTTCTTCCATACATTGTTGGCGAAACAAAGTTCTTGTTTGAGTATTCGGTTAGAATAGCAGCCGACAATATGTTTCTTGAGGGGAACCGTCCTAACTCTGAAAAAGAGTTGGACTTCAAAATTTTCCAGTTGAAAACGATTGAATGGGACAGGGAGCCTATTTTCCAGATCGGCGTTAGCCAGACCGTCGGTATGACTGTTCTTGGAAACGTAATTCAACAACCAGCCGATATTGGCAAATGGATAAAGATAACTATGAGAGTTAAGCCGAGTAAGAGAGACAACGGCTTCACAAAAATTTGGGTAGACGATAAATTGATATACGACATTTCTAATTTGGCAAATGTCGCGCCTAAACACAATTCTAATAGGTACTATATTAAATTTGGAATCTATCAGACCGCTCACCTCAGTCTTGATCTTATCCCAAAAAATGTGCAGCAATCTATCGAGTTCAAAAATATCAGGTTTGAGAAATACTAAATTTTCTCAGCGGTTGCTCAAATCATTGGCCGATTGGGCTCCACTTAATCTAACGTTGTCAGCATTTCCCTAGATTATCGCTAAGACTCGCAGAAAAATGTCCTTTGGCTAAGCGCTCCTGTCCTTTTCTCCGGGGAGTGGAAAGGGAATGAGCATGACCGCGACGGATGCCTCGTACTCGCATTTCAGTAGCAGCCTCGGGGCCCATAGTCAGGTCCGTCGGCGTGAGGTTCTGGACCTCTCGCAGGAGCAGTTCAGTGTGGCCATACAGGAATGCACAGATCCTTGCTCAATGTGCGACGGTTTGACGACGTCCCGTTGACCGCTATGGGTCACAAGCAGACATCACCGTCCGGAAGGTCCGTCAAGCGTGGGAAATATGACCTCGAATTACCTTTTTACGAAGGAGCAGAGACCGCTAATTTTTCCCAAGTCGCACGATATGAATGAGAACTTTGTCCGTTCGGGGTCAAGAGCAGACATCATTGTCCAGAATGTCCGCTGAGCGTAGAAAAGCTGACGTTTTTCAGCAGATTTTTTGAGGGCTGCTTCTAGCCAGGAACGGACATTCGCTGAACACTGATCAAGCCACGATTGCAGCCTTTGGACTCATACGGCAAAAAGCATCGAGGGTAAGTTGTCGCCCGGACTCTCGACACGACTAGTCCTTCTGCACCTATTCCCGTACTCTTGAAGCATATCGAATTTTTCTTACATTGGGGTGTGTCATGAAAATTATAGTAAAAGCGTGCCTTGCTGTCGGAGTTATGATGGTCAGTTTCCCGGCATATGCCGCTGAAAATATGGGCACCTATATTGGGGAATGCGTTCTCGACAAGAGTGTCGGGAAACGTTTTATTCCAGTGGAGCTGTGGCTGGGTGTTCCTTGGGATGGCAATGAAGAAATACGTCTCCCCACGGTCGACAAAACACATCAGCGGTCCTCCTTCAGTGATTATGATAACAAGCGAAATCACTACAAAAGTGAAGCCCACAAAGGACCGATGGAATGGGACCACCCCGGGACTGGCAAGAAAATTTTTATATACGAGAGAGTGAACGATCGATCAATTCAACTCTGGGCGATACGAAAAGATCAGCAGGCCATGGGCAGGGTCTTTTCACCCTCTCAGAATCGTGGATCGCTTGGTGGAGAGGCTAAATTTCCGCTTGGCTGGTGGACGCAGGATGAAGTCCGCGAATTCACTCGAACGTCGTATGTGGGTGAGAAGAAATGGCGCTCGGTCAACAAAATCAGAATAGACAAACTTTCCTGCGAATATAACGGCATCAAAAATTCGCTGGAATTTTCCATTTTGTTTGCGGGCAGCCGCGGCCCCAATGTGTCACATACATATATTCATGCGCCCGGCCACGGCCTGGTGCACGTGATCACTCGATTCGAAGTTCAAATACCAAACTCAGTGTCGAACAAAGATCGAGCTGTAGCTTATTTCAACCGAAAATCCGGAACGGGCAAAATTATTCCGAAACAAGACATTGCGTCATTCGCCGGCTCGATTGATTTGCAGATTGTGGCCAAATGCCAACGGACAATGAAAATTCGTTTGAAGGGCAAAATTGGTAATGGGAAATTGCTTATTAGCATCAACAATTTTGATGATCACGATATCAAGATTGGAGGTGACGGCACTTTTGAAGCCAACATTGGCAAGACGAAAAGTGGCAAAGCGGAGCGCGTGTTGAAAGGACGTGCCACTGAAAGTGAAATTGATATTGGTCTCTACTTTGTCAAACCCGGCACACCATCGACGGACAACGTCTTTTGTTTTGGCCGGAACAAAGGTTCTCTGTCCTAAACCAGATAATTTACGCCGAGTCTTGTGAAACCTTTGACGGAGCGACACCCTATATTCTTTGGTCGCGCCGCTTGGCGCTTGGGGTCACAAGCAGACGGAGTTTTCTGAATAAATATACGTCTGCCATACCCCTCAAAGCAGACATCACCGTCCGGAAGGTCCGTCAGGCGTGGGAAATATGACCTCGAATTACCTTTTTACGAAGGAGCAGAGACCGCTAATTTTTCCCAAGTCGCGTCCCCACTGCGCCCGAACCGGGCCAGCTCAATTCCGGCTTGTCCCGAACCATCATGGCAGCGGCACACCGGACTTTGTGAAAGCCTTCTTCTGCCGCGCGGCCAGTTTCTTGGTGTCAAAATCGGCGATCAGGTCGTGAAAAATCTGATGCCAGTTGATTTCCGCCTTGAGATGCAGAAAGACACCGCCGAGACCGATGGCGGCGCGATCCATGAAGACGAATTCGCGGGGCGGCGTGACACCGCCGAGTTCACGCAGGCGGCGCGCCACTTCCATGGCGACTTCGCGGCCATAGACACCGCTTGAATCAAATTCCTGGATCTGGCGCGGGCGATCTTCCAGCAGGGGCGCGTAGACGAATTCGGCCCACAGATTAAGCGCGTCGATCACTTCGTTGTTGAGATCGTTAAAGCCCCACGTCTCATAAGCCTGCACCGCGAGTTCGCGATCATCGGTGTCGAGCGCCCGGTAGAGATCAATCACCGCCTTGATGAACTGCGGCCTGAAACTGCGCACACAGCCAAAATCCAGCAGATTGACGGAGAGATCATCGCGCACAGTGTAATTGCCGAGATGTGGATCGGCATGGATAACGCCGCCCTGATAAAAAGGCGCATACCAGGCCCGGAACATATTGAGGGCGAGCTGGTTGCGCGTGTCCTGATCGGCCTCCTTGAAATCCATCATCGGGCGGCCTTCGAGCCAGCTCATCGTCAGCAGACGGTCGGTGCTGAGTTCGGGCACTGCCTCTGGTACATGGACGCATGCTTCGTCAGCCAGCAGATCACGATAGAGCGTCATGTGGCGGGATTCGAGATCGTAGTCGAGTTCCTCGCGCAGGCGCTCGGCAATTTCAGTGTGAATGTTCGACGTGTCGATGGAAGAATCATACCGACCATAAATCGCGAAGATCAGTTTGAGCTGGCCAAGGTCAGCCTCAACCGCCGAGGCCATATCGGGATACTGCAGCTTGCAGGCCAGCGCCGTGTCGTCGCCAGTGGCCCGGGCGCGATGGACCTGGCCGAGCGAGGCCGCCGCCGTCGCTGTGTGTTCAAATTCATCAAAGTTTGTCTGCCAGTCCGACCCCAGTTCCGAACTCATCCGCCGCTTGACGAACGGCCAGCCCATCGACGGGGCATTTGACTGTAGCTGGGCCAGTTCAGCGACGTATTCGTCGGGCAGGGCTTCGGGGATGGTCGACATAATTTGCGCGACCTTCATCAGCGGCCCTTTCAGACCACCCAGGGCCTCACGCAAATCCGATGCGTGTTTTGACCTGTCGAGCGGCAGACCGAGCATGCGCTCACCCGCCAGTCGTGCGGCCAGTCCACCGACTTTGGTCGAGACACGGGCGTAGCGGCGAACGCGACCGCCGAGGGTGTCTTCGTCGTCGCCCGCCATCCGGGCTTGCTCAGCCCGCCGCCTGATCGGCGGCTTCCAGTTCGTCGATCATGTCGGTAATGACAGAAAGCCCCTGGGCCCAGAACGCCGGATCACTGGCATCCAGCCCAAAAGGTGCCAGCAATTCCTTGTGGCGCAGCGTGCCGCCGGCCTTCAGCATCTCGAAATATTTGGCCTGAAAACCCTCCGCCGCGTCGCGATAAACGGCGTACAACGAATTCACCAGGCAATCGCCGAAGGCATAGGCGTAGACATAAAACGGCGAATGAATGAAGTGCGGGATGTAGCACCAGAAATTTTTGTAAGTCTCGTCGAAGGTGATAGCCGGGCCAAGGCTTTCACGTTGAACATCAAGCCAGATTTCACCGATGCGCTCAGCCGTCAGTTCACCAGATTTACGCTCGGCATGTACCCGGCGCTCAAATTCATAAAAGGCGATCTGGCGCACGACTGTGTTGAGCATGTCCTCGACCTTGTTGGCCAGCATGACCCGGCGGCGGGCCGGATCGCTTTCGGCCTGAAGCATGGCGCGGAAGGTCAACTGCTCGCCAAATACACTGGCGGTTTCGGCAAGTGTTAACGGCGTATCCGCCATCAAGGCGCCTTGCGCGCCGGCCAGTACCTGATGAACGCCATGGCCCAGTTCGTGCGCCAGCGTCATGACATCGCGCGACTTGCCCTGATAGTTCAGCATCAGATAGGGGTGCGCGCCCGGCACTGTCGGATGGGCAAAGGCACCCGACATCTTGCCCGGCCGCACCGGCACATCAATCCAGTCGTTGTCAAAGAAGCGTTTGCCGAGGTCGGCCATTTCCGGCGAGAACTCGCCGTAGGCCCTGAGCACTGTATCGACAGCTTCGGGCCACGGCACAATGCGATCATCGTCTTCGGGCAACGGCGCATTGCGATCCCAGAAATCAAGGGTCTCCTGCCCCATCCAGCGGGCTTTCAACGCGTAGTAGCGATGCGACATGCCGGGATAAGCCGCCTTGACGGCTTCGGCCAGGGCGCTGACAACTTCACCTTCGACCTGATTGGCGAGATGGCGCGAATCAGCCGGGTCGTCAAAAGACCGCCAGCGGTCCTCGATATCCTTGTCCTTGGCCAGGGTGTTGGTGATCAGGGCAAAAAGCCGGACGTTTTCACCAAAAACCTTCGCAAGGCTCATCGCGGCTTCCCGTCGCAGGCCAGCATCCTTGCCGGACAAATGATGCAACACCTCTTCCGACGTTACCTCTTCAATTTCGCCGGTATCGGCGTTGGCCATGGGAAAGCGCAGGTTTGACATTGTCTCGTCAAACAGCCGCACCCAGGCCCCGCGCCCGGCAACTTCCTTTTCATGCAGCAGCTTTTCGAGGTCGTCGGCGAGCTGGTGTTCGCGGAAACTGCGGACATCACGTACCCAGGGTCTGAATTTCTCAAAGCCCGGCGCTTCGGCAAATTTGGCCTCCAGGGCCTTGTCGTCGATCCGGTTCAGTTCCAGCGTGAAGAACAATAGATCGGTCGTCACCGCGTTGAGTTTTTCCTGCATGTTCTGGAAAAACTGGCCGACGCTCTGATCGCTCATCTCGGTGGCGTAGGTCAAAAAAGCGAAGCTGCCGATACGACCGAGGATTTCCTGAATGTCTTCATAAGTCTCGACTGCCGTGGCCATGGCCGCACCATCAGCCTCAGCCAGGGTACCGGCGTATTGTTCACTGAAGTCGCGCGCCCGGACGGCGATATCTTCGAGCGCTTCCGCCAGTTCAGGTGCATCGCGTCCCGGATATAAATCGCTGAGATCCCATCCCGGCAGATCGCCAAGGTCTGCGGGAGTATTGCTCAAAGCTGCGTCACTCATGGTTCGTTCGTCCTTGTCATCTCAAGTGTTAAGTCAGATCAGATATGGGCACGACGTTTAGCCACACCAAGGCGGGCGCTCAACGATATATTATCAGGCCGTGAGAAAGTGGCCGTGCGAGGCGGCGATCACGCGGGAGCGATCATCCTGCCACGCTTCGACCCGGACGTTGGCCACCCGGCGTCCCTGCTTGGTGACCGTGCCACAGGCGTAGGTATCCTTCGGACCTGCGGAGCGTAAATAATCGACCGTCATGTTGATTGTTTTGGGCAGTTGGGTAAGTTCCAGGCCCCACATCAACGACAAAAGGGCGGAATTTTCGAGCAAGGCACCGACAACGCCGCCGTGCAAGGCCGGCAGCAAGGGGTTGCCGACAAGTTTTTCATCGAATGGCAAGCACAGGATCAGTTCGTCCCTTGACATGCTGGCGTGCAGCCCGAGATATCCGCCATACGGATAGGCGCTGATCAACAGGTTGGGATCTCCTGCGGTCTTTGCCTGCTGGATGGCATCGAACAAACTCATGATTTGGCGCCTTCCCGGCCTGGTACAAAGGTCGGGCCCGCCGTGCCAATCATGAAGGTGGCCGCCGTGTGGGCGATGGGATCATCGCGATCAACGTGATAGGCCACGGCGCGGGCAAAGGCGATGTTGCGCGTTGATTTGTAACAATGCGCATAGGCATAAAGATCAAGTCCCGCTGTCGCCGGTTTGAGATAGTCGATGCGTAAATCCAGTGTCGCGATGGTCTTGATTTCACCGAGGCCACAGAACACGGCGAAGCCGCAAACCGTATCGATCAATGTTGTGATGGCACCGCCATGCAATACGCCGGTATCGGGATTGCCGATCAGGTCTTCGCGGTAGGGCAGCTTCATCACGCCCTTGCCCGCCGTCGCCTCGATAGCTTCGATGCCGAGTTCTCGAACGTGCGGGATCGACATGGCGAAGCGCTCGGCCACATCAACATTTACCTCAAATTCCTCAGACATCGCGGTTCATCACCCTGCCGTCAGAGGCCATAGTGGTCACGATACCAGTCGACAAACGCCGGAATACCGGTATCGATCGTGGTACTGGGCTGAAATCCCAGGTCCTGCTGGATGGCATCGATGTCGGCGTAGGTGGCAGGAACATCGCCGGGTTGCATCGGCATGAAATTGATTTCAGCCTTTTTGCCAATCGCTTTTTCGAGGACTTCAATCAGACGCATCAGTTCTTCGGTGCGGTGATTGCCGATGTTGTAAACGCGATGGGGCGGCGTCTCGCCATCGTCCACCGGCGCATTGTCGAGCGCCCGGATCGTGCCGTCGACGATATCATCGACATAGGTAAAATCGCGTCGCATGTCACCGTTGTTGAATACCGGGATCGGTTCGCCGGCGAGAATAGCTTTGGTGAAAATCCATAGCGCCATGTCCGGGCGGCCCCAAGGTCCGTAGACGGTAAAGAACCGCAAACCTGTCGCCGGAATACGATAAAGATGGCTGTAACAGTAACCCATCAATTCATCAGCTTTTTTGGTCGCGGCGTAAAGCGAGATTGGATTGTCGACGCGATCTTCCACTGAAAACGGCACCTTGGTATTCCCGCCGTAGACCGAGCTCGAACTGGCATAGACCAGATGCTCAAATTCCGGTGCATGGCGGCAGGTTTCGAGAATGACCGTTTGGCCCATGACGTTGGTTTCGACGTAGGCGTAAGGATTTTCCAGTGAGTAGCGCACCCCGGCCTGGGCGGCAAGATGAACCGCCCGCTTGAGCGGGCCCGTCCTTGCAGTTGCATCGGCGACAGCAGTTTCCACGGCTTCGCGGTCGGCAATGTTGATTTTGGCCAGACTAAAGTTTGGGTGGTCTTCGAATTGGGCCAGGCGCGCCTGTTTCAGGGAAACGTCATAATAATCGTTCAGATTATCGATGCCCAGGACGTGTTCGCCACGCTCCAGCAACTTGATACAGACATGAGAGCCGATAAATCCGGCGGCTCCGGTAACCATGATCGTCATAAAAGGGAATTCTCCGCGACTTTACCAGGTTTGGCCTGATCAATCGGGCCAGCGCGCGCAACAATAGTCCGGGCCAACAAATAAATCACCCGTTTTGGCCGGATTTGCAAAGAAATCTGGCCGGTTTGCAACGAGTCACAAAAATGTCAGTTGTTTCGTATTGAGACAGTATGCCGTTATCCGCTATGTTGGTGATCCACACCGGCTGAAATATTTGCTCAGCTATTACAGGGGATTATATGGCGGCGACGGTTCTCATCGTTGAAGACGATCCGGCACAGCTTCGGTTTCTCGAAGCCGTTGTGTCTGGCCTGGGTTATCGCGTCATCACAGCACCCGGTGGTCCGGAGGGGCTCGAGATCCTGCTGGGTGCCGACCAGGAACAGGTTGATCTCGTCCTGCTTGATCTGGTGATGCCCGAAGTCGACGGCTTTGAGATTCTTGACCGCGTCCATCCCGCCCGACCAAATTTGCCCATCATCGTGCTGACGATGAAAGGTGGCGTTGATACTGTTGTTCAGGTCATGCGCAGTGGTGCTGTCGATTTTATCGTCAAGCCGACCAGTCCCGAACGCATGCAGGTCTCGATCGAGAACGCCCTGAAGATCTCGACCCTGAGCGGTGAGGTTTCCCGCCTGACGCGTCGCGCCGATGGCAGCCTCGACTTCAGCGACATCATTGGCGGTGGTCCCGCAATGAGCCGCGCCCTTGATCTGGCACGGCGGGCCGCAGATTCAAACATTCCCATTCTGGTCGAGGGCGAAAGCGGCGTCGGCAAGGAACTGGTGGCGCGTGCGATCCAGGGTGCGGGCGAGCGCGGTGGGCGACCGTTTATTACCGTCAACTGCGGTGCGATCCCGGAAAATCTGGTCGAGAGCATTCTGTTCGGGCATGAGAAAGGTTCGTTTACCGGGGCCGATCAGCGTCACGCCGGCAAATTCATGGAAGCAGACGGCGGCACATTGTTTCTCGATGAAATTGGTGAACTGCGGGCTGACTTGCAGGTCAAGATGCTGCGCGCCCTGCAGGAAGGCGAAGTCGATCCAATCGGCTCGAAAAAACCGCTCAAGGTCGATGTCCGAGTGATCTCGGCAACCAACCGCGATTTGTCTCAACTGGTTGCCGAAGGAACGTTTCGCGAGGATCTTTATTACCGCCTGAACGTCTTTCCCATTCACGTACCGCCCTTGCGCCAGCGCACTGAAGATGTGTCGGATCTTGTCGAGCGCTTCATCGGCATCTATGCCGCATCGGAAGGCAAAGCCGTGCGCACAATCGACGACGACGCCGTGGCGTTGCTGTCGAGCTATGACTGGCCGGGCAATGTGCGCCAGCTGGAAAACACTGTCTTCCGCGCCGTCGTGATGTGCGACGGCGACAGATTGTCCGTCGCCGATTTTCCGCAAATTGCCCAGGCGCAGGGTGTCCAGGCGCCGGACGTTGATCAGATTGTCATCGCCGAGCCGGCAGAGGGCAGCGTGACCACGGCCGACGATGCCGGCAAGGGCCGACCGTTGAAGGATATCGAGCGCGACGCCATTCGCCTTGGATTGCAGCGCTGCGACGGTCAAATGTCAGAAGCCGCCCGGCAATTGGGCATTGGCCGTTCAACGTTGTATCGCAAGGTACGCGAATATGGTCTGGATGAATTCAGCATGAGCGAGTGATTGAGGGGTTTTCAACGATTTCAGTCCCCTCGCATGTCCAAATTCTCATATAATTGTGAAGTTGATTGAAGTGCGAAGATTTGCAAAATAGGACAGTATACGTTACCTATTTTGCTGCTATTTGGTTCGTGATGCCAGGTTCGGCATTTGGAACGTTTCTAACTCAGGGGTGAGAATAATGTCGTTGGCCGCCGTTTCTCTGGACGACAAGTATACGCTCGAAAGCGGGCGTGTTTTCGTAAATGGTGTTCAGGCGCTTGTTCGCTTGCCGATCATGCAAAAACAGCGTGACAAGGCGGCCGGTCTTAACACCGGCGGCTATATCTCCGGCTATCGCGGGTCACCGCTCGGCGGATATGACCAGGCCTTGTGGCGGGCGAAAAACTTCCTCGAGGAAAACGACATCAAGTTCCAGCCCGGTCTGAATGAGGACATCGCAGCGACGGCGATCTGGGGCTCGCAACAGGTCGAACTGTTCCCGGGGGCCAAATTCGATGGCGTCTTCGGCATGTGGTACGGCAAGGGCCCCGGCGTCGACCGCAGTGGCGACGTACTCAAACACGCAAATTCTTCCGGCACGTCGAAATTTGGCGGCGTCCTCGCCCTCGCCGGTGATGATCACGGGGCCAAGTCCTCGACCATCGCGCACCAGAGCGAACACGCCTTTATGTCGGCGATGATCCCGGTACTCAATCCGGCGAACATCCAGGAATACCTCGATATGGGGTTGCTGGGCATTGCCATGTCGCGCTTCTCCGGTTGCTGGGTCGCCTTCAAGACCATTACCGAAACAGTGGAAAGCTCGGTCTCGGTCTCGATTGATCCGGATCGCCTGAAAATTATCATCCCGGAAGATTTTGAGATGCCGGAAGGCGGTCTCAGTGCGCGCTGGCCCGATCCGCCGCTGGAGCAGGAACGCCGCATGCAGGAGTACAAACTCTACGCAGCGCTGGCCTTCGCCCGGGCCAACAAAATCGACCGCGTCGTTGTCGACAGCCCGAAAGCACGCTTTGGTATCATGGCGACCGGCAAGGCTTATGGCGATGTGCGACAGGCGCTGCAGGATCTGGGGATTGACGATGACAAGGCCGCCGAGATCGGCATTCGGGTTTACAAGGTCGGCATGAGCTGGCCGCTGGAAAAAGAAGGCGCGCGTGCCTTCGCCGAAGGTCTTGAAGAAGTTCTGGTGGTTGAGGAAAAACGCGCCTTCATCGAAAACCAGCTCAAAGAGCAGCTTTATAACTGGAACGAAAACGTTCGCCCCCGTGTGCTCGGCAAGTTTGATCTCGAAGGCAACTGGATTCTGCCGGCCAATTCCGAACTGTCACCGGCCCGTATCGCCCGTGTGATCGCCGCCCGCATCGCCGAGTTCCACACCAGTCCGCAGATCACTGAACGCCTGGCCTTCCTCGAGAAAAAGGAACGCGCCCTCGATGCCGAAAAAGCCGGCATCTCCCGCCTGCCCTATTTCTGCTCGGGTTGCCCGCACAATTCCTCGACCAAAGTGCCGGAAGGCAGCTTCGCCATGGCCGGCATCGGTTGCCATTACATGGCTGTGTGGATGGATCGGCAGACCCTGACCTCGACCCATATGGGCGGTGAAGGTGCAAGCTGGATCGGCATGGAGCATTTCACCAACACCAAACACATGTTCCAGAATCTGGGTGATGGCACCTACTTCCATTCGGGCTATCTGGCAATCCGCGCTGCCGTGGCCGCAAAGTCCAACATCACCTACAAAATACTCTTCAATGATGCCGTCGCCATGACCGGTGGCCAACCCCATGACGGCCAGCTGACCGTGCCGGAAGTCGCCTGGCAGGTCCACAGCGAAGGCGTCAAACGTGTGGTCATCGTCACCGACGAGCCCGACAAATACCCGGTCGGCACCAACTTCCCGCCGGGCATTACCATTCATCACCGCAGCAAGCTCGACCAGATCCAGCGCGATCTGCGCGATACGGCGGGTGTCACGGCGATGATCTATGACCAGACCTGCGCGGCCGAAAAACGTCGGCGCCGCAAACGCGGCAAGTTCCCGGATCCGGCCAAGCGCGCCTTCATCAATGACGCCGTCTGCGAAGGCTGCGGTGATTGTTCGGTGCAGTCCAACTGCCTTTCGGTCGAACCGAAAGAAACCGAGTTCGGTCGCAAGCGCCAGATCAACCAGTCGTCGTGCAACAAGGATTATTCCTGTGTTACCGGCTTCTGCCCGAGCTTTGTTACCGTCCACGGTGGCGGTGTGCGCAAGCCCAAACCGGACACTTCTGCCAAAGGTGCCAATGGCCCGACGCTGACATTGCCGAAACCGGACGCGCCGAGCTCGGCCGAGCCTTACAACATGCTGGTCACCGGCGTCGGTGGCACCGGCGTTGTCACCATCGGTGCCCTGCTCGGCATGGCAGCGCACATTGAAGGCAAGGGTGTTTCCGTGCTCGACATGGCGGGCCTTGCGCAAAAAGGCGGCGCTGTGATTACCCACGTCCGCATCTCCGACGACCCCGACGACATCCACGCCGTGCGCCTCGGTGCCGGCAATGCCGATGCCGTGCTGGGTTGTGACATGGTCGTGGCTGGCAGCACCGACGCTCTGGCCAAGATGCAGGCCGGCGGGACGCGGGCCGTTATCAACTCCCACGAAACCCCGACCGCGAGTTTCACGCTGGATAACGAGTCAAACTTCCATGGCGACCAGCTCAAGAAACTGATCACAGAATCGACTGGTGATAATCTCGTCGATTTCCTCGACGCGACCAAGCTGGCGACCGCCCTGATCGGTGATTCCATTGCCACCAACATTTTCATGCTAGGCTATGCCTTCCAGCGCGGCATGGTGCCGTTGTCGGTCGAGGCCATGGAAAAAGCCATCGAACTCAATGGTGTCGCGGTTGAAACCAGCCTCGATACTTTCCGCTGGGGCCGCACCGCAGCCTATGACATGAAAGCTGCTATCGAAGCGGCGACGCCGACCATGCCGGAAGTGGTTGAATTGCCGACAGCGCCCAGCGTCCATGACGTTGTCGCTCGCCGGGTTGAGGAGCTGACCAATTATCAGGACGCGGCCTACGCCAAAAAATACAGCGATCTGGTGGCTCACGCGGTCACGGTCGAACAGGATCGCGGCAAGGGCCTGACCGGTCTCGCCATGGCGGTGGCGAACTATTACTTCAAGCTGCTGGCCTACAAGGACGAATACGAAGTGGCCAGGCTTTATACCGATCCGGCCTTCCTGAAAAAGATCGAAACCCAGTTTGACGGCGATTACAAACTGCACTTCCATCTCGCGCCGCCGATCATCTCGCGCCACGACGCCGTCACCGGCGAAGCCGAAAAACAGGAGTTTGGCCCGTGGGTGATGAATGTATTCAAGGTGCTGACAAAGTTGAAGGGTCTGCGCGGCGGTACCTTCGATATCTTTGGCTACACCGCAGAGCGCAAGATGGAACGGCAACTGATCAGCGATTACGAAAAAACCATCGCCGACCTGCTCAAGGATCTGAATACGGAAAACCACGGCATCGCCGTGCAGATCGCCTCGATCCCCGAGCACATTCGAGGCTTCGGCCACGTCAAAAACAACCAGCTTGGCACCGCAAAGGCGCGCGAAGCCGAGTTGCTGGCGGCCTTCCACAATCCGGCACCGGCAGCAACTGCCGCCGAGTAGTAATTGGTAAATTCAGGGTTCTGACAATGATCAACGACGACACTATCCGCCGCCAGATCGGCAATGTCCTGACGGACGCGACGATTGCCGGTTTGCCCAATCACTACAAGGGCAAGGTTCGCGATACCTATCAGCTTGATGATGGCTCGATGATCATCGTGACGACGGATCGCCAGTCCGCCTTTGATCTCGAAATGCCCGCCGTGCCGTTCAAGGGCCAGGTATTGACCCAGACCGCACGCTTCTGGTTTGAGGCGACGAAGGACATCTGTGCCAATCACGTCATTGCCTACCCCGACCCCAATGTGCTGGTCTGCAAAAACCTCGACATGCTGCCGGTCGAGATGGTGGTGCGCGACTACATGACGGGTTCAACCAACACCTCGATCTGGCCGATGTATCAGGGCGGTGCGCGGGAGATGTACGGCATCACCTTCCCCGAGGGCCTGGTCAAGAACCAGAAGCTGTGGGAAACCATTCTGACGCCGACGACCAAGGCGGCGCAAGGCGAGCACGATGCGCCGATCACCGCCGCCGACATCGTAGCGCAAGGCCTGCTGAGCCAGGAACGCTGGGACGAACTGGCGCGATTGTCACTTGAGGTTTTCGCCCGCGGGCGCGAGATCGCGGCGACGCGCGGTCTGATCCTTGTTGATACCAAGTTCGAATTCGGGCTCGATGAAAATGGCGAGGTTTGCCTGGCCGATGAAATCCTGACCCCTGATTCAAGCCGCTTCTGGCTGGCCGACAGCTACGAGGAACGCCTGGCCAATGGCCAGGACCCGCAAGGGCTCGACAAGGAATTTCTCAGGCTCTGGGTGCGCGAGCGCTGCGATCCCTACAAAGACCCGATCCCGGATATCCCGGACGATACCCTGGTCGAATTCAGCGGGCGCTACATCCGCCTGTTCGAAAGCGTCACCGGCCTGACGTTTGAAGCCGACAATGCCGACCAGCCCGTGCTGGAGCGCATCCGGGCAAATCTCGGCGACTACATATAGTCGGCTAAACCATCCCCAGTGCGACTTTGTAGGTGTCGAGGATGGCTTCCATTTCTTTAAGTTTGGGCTCGTCCAGTTTGCGCAGGCCGACGATCTGGCGCATGGCTTTGGCATCGAAACCGTTGCCCTTGGCCTCGGAATAGACTTCGCGGATATCGGCGGCCAGTGCTGCCTTCTCTTCTTCAAGGCGCTCGATGCGCATGACATAGGATCGCAGTTGATCGGCTGCAACACCACCGACAGCTTCTTCCGACATAGTTTGTTCCTTCGGGACAGAATTGGGACGAAGGCGGGACCATACCGGTCGTGCGCGCCGGGTTCAATGGACTCTGTGGGGAGTCGCGAAATTAATGTCCCTCGACGCCGATCAGGGTCTCCTCCATCAGCATATCAACCACGGAAATCAGCGCTTCCTTGTCGTTTGCGCCGCCATCCATCGCTTCCTGCCAGGTGGCGAGCTGGCGATCGGCGCTGGTGCCGCGGCGGATAATCTCGCGGGCATTTTCGATCTCGGCCACACAGCCGAGCCGTTCGGCATCTTCGCGCACCAGTTCAATAATTTCGTCGATAAGATCAGCGAACGGTACCCGGGCGCCAATGCCAAAATCAACCAGATCACCATTAATGCCGTGACGCTGGGCCAGCCAGCGGTTTTCGTTGATCAGGGTACGGGGATAGACGCGCCAGCGCTGGTTACCCTTGCGCAGGCGAAAGAGCATGCTGAGCAGGCAGACGTACAATGCGGCGATGGTGATCGAATCATCAAGCCGGGTGCAGACATCGGCGATACGCATTTCAAGGGTTGGATAGCGTGCACTGGGACGGACATCCCACCATAGCCGGGTGGCGTCCTCAATCAGGCCAGCCTGAACCATCTGGCCGATCAGACGGTCGTATTCCGCCGCTGAATTAACCACATCCGGCAGACCACTGCGCGGCAAGCTGTCAAAGACCGACAACCGGTAGGACATCAGGCCGGATTTCTCGCCCTGCCAGAACGGCGAAGATGTGCTGAGCGCCAGCAAATGGGGCAGAAAGTAACTCACCTGGTTCATCAGATCGATACGCACATCATCGTCGCCAATGCCGACATGAACATGCACGCCACAAATCAGCAAACGCCGAACCACGACCTGCAGATCGCGGGCGAGATCGTTGTAGCGTTGTTTGTCGGTGTGAAGCTGGGCATGCCAACTGGCGCTGGGGTGGGTAGCCGCTGCAATCACGCCGAGGTCATATTTGTCGGCCACCGAGGCCACCACGCTGCGCAATTGCGACAATTCGGCGCGCGCCTCACCCATGTCGGTGCAGACCTTTGTTTCAACCTCGATCTGGGCCCGCATATATTCCGGTTTGGCCCGACCGGTGAGCAAGGTGGCGCATTCCTCAATCATCTCCGTCGGCGGGTCGACGGCGAGGTCACGCGTCTGACGATCAACGAGCAGGTATTCCTCTTCGATACCAACGGTAAAGGGCGGCTCTTTCAGGGCCATGATTACGCTCCTTATATCGTCAAATACTACGTTTTGAGTGCGCCTTCCCAGTTCGGATTGGGCTCCAGCGTCCAGGGTTGGCCCGCCGCGACCGTTTGTTTGATCCCGGCGGCCATACGCCCGGCCCAGAGCTCCGCCCCGTGGTGTGTGTCGATCAGGTCCTGGCGGATTTCGACGGCGACAACGGGCACGCCGCGCTCCTCGCCATGAATATGGATCGAATAACCCGACGGATCACTGCCGGCGTAAGGCTCGTTGTCACCGATCACAGCACCGGGGTAGGCCGACAGGGCCGAGGACAAGGGCAGGGCCAGGCGGCTATCGAGGTTCCACAAAACACCGACATGCCAGGGCCGTTCATAACCATCCATGATCGGCGTGAAGGAGTGTATCGAATAAATCGCCGGCACCACATCACGGGCGAGGAAACCATCAACCAGGCCTTCGACGGCTGCATGGTACGGGTCGTACCAGATCGACTTGCGCCGGGCGATCTCGGTCTCATCAAGGATCCGGTTGCCCGGCACCTCGATATGGTCGCTGACCTCGGGCATCCAGCCGGGATTGCCGGCCTGGCGATTGACGTCGACAAAAAGCCTCGAATAGCCGGACAGGATGGCCGGGCAGTCGAGCGCCTGACTGATCCGCCGCGTTACATCCGCCGCACCGATATCATAAGCAATGTGTCGGTGCAGCAGATCGGGCTCGAGCCCGAGATCGTCATAGCCCGGCGGTATCCGGTTGCTGGCGTGATCACAGATCAGCAGGACGTCTGCCCTGCCCTGCGGATTGATAATTTCGAACACGGCGTCATCGTCGCGCTGGCTCGTCAGATCTGGTGTCGGTAAATTCATTGTCTCATCATACGGCAATTCGCGGGAAGTCATGGTACTTTCGCCCAACATTTGAGGCACCTGGATAAAGTGATCCCCATGAATGATCAACGCGTTTTATTGAAGGCAATGTTTGAGGCAGCGGTCGAGGCCGTCGTACCAGCCGCTTGTCTGCCCGCATTTCTGCCGGACCCGGCCTCGATCGCCGGAGAAATCGTCGTCATCGGGGCTGGCAAGGCGGGCGCTGAAATGGCGCGCATCGCCGGGCAGCACTTTGGCGATCGGGTGCGTGGCCTTGTCGTCACGCGCTATGGACATACCGCCAACGGTCCGGTCTCGCCCAACATCGAAGTCATCGAAGCCTCTCATCCCGTGCCCGATGCCGCCGGACAACAGGCGGCGGCCCGGATGATAGACATGGTCGAGGCTCTCGGGCCGGATGATCTGATCGTCTGCTTGCTGTCGGGCGGCGGATCGGCCCTGCTGTCCGCCCCGGCGGCAGGCCTGACGCTGGAAGACAAACAATCGGTGACCGCGGCCCTGTTGCGTTCCGGAGCAACGATTTCGCAAATCAACTGCATCCGCAAACACCTGTCGCTGGTCAAGGGCGGCAGGCTGGCCATCGCCGCTGCCCCGACACCGATGCTGACACTGGCGATTTCGGATGTGCCGGGCGACGATCCCGCAGTCATCGCCTCAGGTCCGACCGTGCCCGATCCGACGACGTTCGCGGACGCTGCCGCATTGCTGAAGACCTTCAACATCACGGAACCGCAAAGCGTGCTCGATCACATCGCCGCCGCCCGGGATGAAACGCCGACAGCGGAGGACCCGAGGCTGGCCAACGCTCGCTTCCAGATGATCGCCACCCCCGCCGCTGCCCTGACGGCCGCCGCCGATCTCGCGCGGGATGCCGGCTATACGCCGGTTCTGCTGGGTGATGATCTTGAGGGCGAATCGCGCGACGTTGCCGCCGCCCATGCCGCCCTCGCCCTCGATCATCAGTCGCGGGGCCTGCGCGTCGCCATACTCTCCGGCGGAGAGACAACGGTGACCATTCGCGATGGCATCGCCAGCACCGGGCGCGGCGGCCCCAACGCTGAGTATGCCCTTGGCCTGGCCGTTGCCCTGGAAGGTGCCGCCGGTATTTCCGCCATTGCCTGCGATACCGACGGTGTTGACGGCAGCGAGGACAATGCCGGGGCCATTATCACGCCGGATTCGCATGATCGCGCCGTGGGGGCCGGGATGAATGCGCAAGAATATCTCGAAGCCAATGATTCATATGGGTTTTTTGAAAATCTCGACGATCTCGTCATATCCGGGCCAACGCGGACCAACATCAACGATTTTCGCGTCATATTGGTCGATTAAGTCAAATAAACCGCAAATTTCGCGAATAAATAATACTTTTTAGCTAGAATGTCACCGACACCAGCCCTATGATCCGGCCATGCGAAGATTAAGAAATGCAAAAATAGTGGCGACGCTGGGTCCTGCCAGTTCAACGCCGGAAATGATCCGCGCCCTGTTTGAGGCGGGTGCCGATGTTTTTCGCCTGAACTTCAGCCATGGTGTGCATGCCGATCACAAGGCGCGCTACGAAGAAATCCGTGATCTGGAGGCCGAGACCGGGCGTCCGGTCTCGATCCTCGCCGACATGCAGGGACCGAAACTGCGCGTCGGCACTTTCGCTGATGGTCCGGTGACCCTCGAGCACGGCCAGGCTTTTCAGCTTGCCCTGAAGGAGCGGCCCGGAGATATCAGTGGTGTGCAACTGCCGCACCCCGAGATTTTTGATATTCTTGAAGACGGCAACGACCTGCTGATTGCCGATGGCACGATCCGGCTCAAGGTGGATCGCGTGACGCGCGGTGTGGCGGATTGTACCGTCATTGCCGGGGGTGAAATTTCGGATCGCAAGGGCGTCAACGTGCCTGATGCCGTGCTCGCCATTGCCGCCCTGACCGAAAAAGACCGCATCGACATGCAGTATGCCCTCGACCTCGGCGTCGACTGGATTGCGCTGTCGTTTGTCCAGCGCCCCGAAGATGTCGCCGAGGCGCGCAAGCTGATAGCCGGTCGCGCCGCCCTGATGGCCAAGATCGAAAAACCCTCAGCCGTCGACACGCTGGACGACATTATTGAGATTTGCGATGGCATCATGGTGGCGCGCGGCGATCTCGGCGTCGAAATGCCGGTCGAGGAAGTGCCGGGCCTGCAAAAGACCATCATTGGTGCCGCACGACGTGCCGGTAAACCGGTCGTGGTCGCCACCCAGATGCTGGAATCGATGGTCCATGCCTCGATGCCGACACGGGCGGAAGTTTCCGACGTCGCCACTGCAGTGTTTGACGGGGCCGATGCCGTCATGTTGTCGGCGGAATCGGCAGCGGGTGACTATCCGGTCGAATCGGTGGCCATGATGGACAAGATCGCCCGCAAGGTTGAGGTTGATCCGCGGTATCGCTCGATTATGGATGCCCAGCAGGCAACACCCGAAGCAACCGCCGCCGATGCCATTACCGCCGCCGCTGCCCAGGTCGCCGAAACCGTTGCCGCCGCCGCGATCATTACCTATTCAACGACAGGCTCGACCAGCCTGCGCGCCGCACGCGAGCGCCCCAGCGTGCCGATCATGGGTCTGACGCCCAACGTCCGCACTGCCCGACGCCTGGCGCTTGCATGGGGCCTCCACAACGTGCACACCGAAGATCCAACCGATTTTGGTGAAATGATCGAACGCGCCTGCCGCATTGCCTACCGCGACGGCTTCGCCAAAACCGGCCAGCGTGTCGTCATTACCGCCGGCGTGCCTTTCGGTACACCTGGCGCGACCAACGTGCTTCGTATTGCCTGGGTTGGTGACGAACGCGAAGCGTTTTAAGGGATAGGAGACGAACGCGAAGCGTCTTAAGTCTTCTCGCCGTCGACTTTCTTTTTCAGGAATTTGATATGTTCGCGCGTGCCGCGCAGATGCGGGTTGGCGGCCAGGGCCCGGCGGAAAGCTGAAATCGCCTTTTTGGGCTTGTCGAGAGCAACATAGATCATGCCGAGGCCCGACAGCGCCCCGAAGTGCCGGGGTTCCAGTTCCAGCGTGCGGTAGACATCGCTGATCGAACCTTCATAGTCCCCCATCATGTACAACACGGTCGCCCGTTTGTTCCAGCCTTCGGCAAATTTGGGATCAAGTTCGACAACGGCGGTGAAGCGGGTCAAAGCCGTATTCAACTGCCCCTGCGACAACGCCCTTGCACCCTTTTTGAACATCAGATCGGTGGTCGGGCTTTCCGAACGGCTCCACAAGTTCCAGATCAGGTGGCTGGCCCCAAGCGCTTCCTTGGCGTCATCTGTGGTCTGGAGAATTTCGAACAGGGCTTCGAGTTTGGGGTGATCCTGGCGGGCGAACGCGGGCCCCGCCAGCGCAACAGTTAGCGCGGCGGCCACAGCGAGAGCGGCGAGACCCCTGATCATGGCAAAATGATACGCCCGGTGCGTCAATCCGGCAAATCGCGAAGCTGTGAAGGTTTAACGCTTTAGCGCTGACGGCCTGGGCCCGCCGGTCGCCCAGTCCAGCAATTCGACCGTATGCACCACTGGCAAGCCTGAGTGACTTTCGATCTGGACCATGCAGCCGACATTGCCGGCAGCGACAACATCAGCACCGGTGGATTTTATGTTTTCGGCCTTGCGCGTGCCGAGACGCCCGGCAATTTCGGGCTGCAGCAAATTGTAGGTCCCGGCCGAGCCGCAACAGAGATGGCTTTCAGGGATTTCACGCACGTTAAAGCCCGAGGCCTTGAGCAACTCACGCGGCGGCTGCAGGATTTTCTGGCCGTGCTGCAGTGAACAGGCCGCGTGATAGGCAACAGTCAATTCGTCCCGCGCCGGGTCTGCCACAATATCGCCAAGGCCGATCTTCGCCATCAGTTCAGTGATATCGACGGCAAGCGCGGAAATTTTCTCCGCCTTCGCCGACCACTCGGGATCATGACGAAAGAGGTGACCGTAATCCTTGACCGTTGTGCCACAGCCCGAGGCATTGATGACGACGGCATCCAGCCCCGCACCGTCGGCCTCGCGCAGCCAGGCCGTGATATTGGCCCGGGCCGAGACGCGCGCGGCGTCTTCATCGCCCATGTGCTGGGTCAGGGCCCCGCAACAACCTGCACCTTCAGCCACGACAACTTCGCAATCGTGGCGGCGCAGCAGGCGGATGGTCGCCTCGTTGATGCCGGCACCAACGACCTTTTGTGCACAGCCCGTCAACAAGGCAACGCGCATTTTCCGCTCACCGGAACTTGCGAAAACCTGCGGTCGGTCATCGGGCGATGGGCCGCTGATACGTACGCCGGACATGCGGACGATAGCGCTGAGACGTCCCGGCATCAGTCCGGCAACCGGTCGGGCCAGTTTGCCGGCCATCATGGCGAGACGAAACAGGCCGGGCCTGGGCAGCAGCCATTTCAACAGGCCGCGCAGCAGCCGGTCGCCGAGCGGGCGTTGATATGTTTCCTCGATCCGGCTGCGGCCCTGCTCCAACAAATGCATGTAGTCGACACCGGACGGGCAGGTCGTGGTGCAGGAAAGGCAGGTCAAACAGCGATCGAGATGCCGGACGGTGCGGGCCGTTGCCGGCTTGCCGCCCTCGAGCATTTCCTTGATCAGGTAGATGCGCCCGCGCGGGCTGTCGAGTTCATCGCCGAGCATGACGTAGGTCGGACAGGTCGCCGTGCAAAAGCCGCAGTGCACACATTTGCGCAGGATATCATTGGCCTCAATGATCTGCGGATCGGCGAGTTGGGCCTCGGAGAAGCGGGTCTGCATGACTAGCCGCCCGATCCGTTCGCCGCAATACGGCCTTGTCCGTTTGCCGCGAGGCGGCCAGGATTAAACACACCGTGCGGATCAAGGGCATCCTTCAAACGCCGGCTCAAAGCCGCCAGTGCCGGGGCTTGCGGATGGAACACCGACGCGGCACGGCGCGCTTCAATCGGGGCCCGTATCAAGGTGGCATGCCCGCCGACGGCATCAACGGCACCACGCACGGCGTCGACGGCAGGGTCTTGTCCTCCGCCAGGGGCAAGCCAGATCAAGCCGCCCTGCCAGTCATAGGTCACTTCGGATTTTTGTTCGCCGAGACGCTGGCGGATGTCGGCAACCACCGCCGCTCCAGCCGACGGTGCGACCGAGAGCCGCCAGAGTACGGCATCGGCATCGAGCAGTCTGACGTCGCGGATCTCGCGCCACAGATCGCCGGTATTCTTGCTGTGCAGTTCCTCGACCTCGCCAAACGATTTGAGCTCTTCCTTCAGGGCAGCGGCCCGATATTCGACCGAAGGCCCCGGACCTTCGAGGCGGATCGCCGTGACTGACGCCGCTGAACTGGCGACATAGCCAACGCCGGATTTCGCTGCGGCAGATGCCGGCAGATGGGCGAGGCCCGAGACTTCATGACGCGAGCCCGCCGCCTGGGCCAGCGCCCGGATCGCTGCCGCATCGTCGAGGCCGAAGACCAGCACGGTCCAGGCTTTTTCGGGTACCGGCAAAACCTTGATCGACAGTTCGGTCATCGCACCCAGCGTGCCGTAGGCCCCGGTCATCAGCTTCGACATGTCGTAGCCCGTGACGTTCTTGACCACACGCCCGCCGGACTTGAAATTTTCGCCGCGCCCGGTGACGCCCTTGACGCCGAGGATGTGATCGCGGGCGGCACCGGCACTGATGCGACGCGGTCCGGCCAGATTGCACGAAATCATGCCACCGAGTGTGCCGGCGTCCGCGGGCCCACCAAGCACCAGCCCCATGTCCATGGGCTCAAACGCCAGGCGCTGATTGTGCTCCGCCAGCAACGCATCGATTTCGGCCATGGGCGTACCGGGTGCCGCCGTCAACACGAGCTCGCCCGGCTCATAGAGACCGACACCGGCCAGCGCGGACAAATCGAGTGTGGCGAGATTACCCTCGGCCTCCGCCATCGGATTGCCGAGATCACGTTTGCTGCCGCGGCCGATGATCTCGAGCGGTGCCTTCTCGGCGAAGGCCCAGGCGATCAAGTCGCGGACCTGGTCGTCGGTCGTGGGCGCATAAGTCGTGGGCGCATAAGTCTCGGTCATGTCAGAACGGCACCCTCAGAAACGCGGCAGGTCGGGGAAACGATGATGGCCGCCGTGCACATGCACGCGGCCCAGCTCGGCGCAGCGATGCAGTTCCGGGAAGACCTTGCCGGGATTGAGCGAACCATCCGGGTCAAAGGCACATTTGACGCGCTGCTGATGCTTGAGATCGTCTTCGTCAAACATCTCACCCATCAGATCACGCTTTTCAACGCCGACGCCGTGTTCGCCCGTCAGCACGCCACCGACCTCGACACACAGTTTGAGAATTTCCGAACCGAACTCCTCGGTCTTTTCAAGCTCACCCGGAATGTTGGCATCATAAAGGATCAGCGGATGCAAATTGCCATCCCCCGCATGAAAGACGTTGGCCACGCGCAAGTCATAGTGCCGGGACAATTCACCAATGCGTTTGAGCACGACGGGGAGCTGGTGGCGCGGAATGGTGCCGTCCATGCAGTAATAATCCGGTGACAGGCGACCGACGGCGGGAAACGCCGCCTTGCGCCCGGCCCAGAACGTCATGCGTTCTTCTTCCGTATTGCTGGCCCGAACGCTGACGGCATTGCAATTATTGGCCATCTCCCTGACCCGGTCGATCAGCACATCAACCTCGACTTCCGGTCCATCCAGTTCGACGATAAGCAACGCCTCGACATCGAGGGGATAACCGGCATGACAGAATGCCTCAGCCGCCTCGATGGCATATTTATCCATCATCTCCATGCCGCCCGGAATAATACCGGCACTGATGACCTGGCCGACACATTCACCGGCGGCCTCGATGGTCGGAAATCCGATCAGCAAGGCACGTGCGGTTTCCGGTGCCTGCAAAATGCGCACGGTGATTTCGGTGACTACGCCGAGCAGACCTTCCGATCCGGTGACGAGGCCCAGAAGATCATAACCTTCGCTATCAAGGTGTTTGCCGCCAAGCCGAATAACGTCGCCGTTCATCAGGACGAACTCGACGCCGAGCAGATTGTTGGTCGTCAGGCCGTACTTCAGGCTATGCACGCCACCGGCGTTTTCGGCCACGTTGCCACCGATCGAACAGGCGATCTGGCTTGACGGGTCGGGCGCATAATAAAAGCCTTCGTGTTCTACTGCTTTGGTAATGCCGAGATTGGTCACGCCGGGCTGGACAACAGCGCAGCGGTTGGCAAAATCGATATCGAGCACCCTGTTGAACCGGGCCATGCCGAGAATGATGCCGTCCGCTATGGGCAAGGCGCCGCCAGACAACGACGTGCCGGCACCGCGCGGCACAACTTTGACCCCCATCTCGCCACAGGTTTGGAGAATTCTTGAGACCTGATCAACCGTTTCGGGCAGGACGCACGCCATGGGGCGCTGGCGATACGCCGTCAGGCCGTCGGATTCGTATACGCTGAGCGCGGCGTCATCTGATATCACGCCTTCGCCCGGAACAATGGCCTGCAGGGCACGGACCACTTCATCTCGCCGGGCAATAATACCTTGATCAGGTTCGGGCATTTTCATGAGATTTTCCGCTGGTTCCCTGGCTGCGATTTCCGGATGGTGATTTTGGCGGCAATAATCTCGTTTGGTCAAAAGAAAACCGCGCCGGAAGGGGCGCGGTTCTGATCTCAACAGGCGCTTGATATCAAGCGCGAGGCGTCGGCAATCAGCCCTGACGCGCCTTGAACCGGCGGTTCGTCTTGTTGATGACGTAAACGCGACCCTTGCGCCGGACAACGCGGCAATCGCGGTGGCGCTTTTTGAGGGTTTTCAGCGAATTGGAAATCTTCATGGTCTCAAGCCCTTGGTGACGTATGCGAAAGTATCGAAAACGTTAGCGAGCGCGGAACATAGAGCCCGCCCCGGCATAAGTCAACGCCCGATATCGAGGCCTGTCAGGTCTTTTTTTGCGCGAACACACGGCAAACCCGAAGATCGCCCGATTCGAAGGGTGCCATGCGGCGCACCCAGTATTCCGCTTCACGCACCGACCAGCCTTCCATTTCCTTGTCACCCCGGAAGTGTTTGATTGTATTGGAAAATTCAGAAAATCCGGTGACAACCGTACTGTAGTACTTGTCGGTGATATCTTCAGCAACGCGGACGTCGTAGCCGTGGCCTTCAAAATAACTGCGATAGTTTTGCGTTGTCCATAAATGTGCCGGTGTGCGCTCCTGGGCCGACCAGGCTTCCAGTCCCGGTGTAGTCTGTCCTTCTTTCGCCGCGACATAGTCGGTAAGCATGATCTGGCCGCGCGAGCGCAATATTTCGTCAACGACGCCAAGCAAACCCTCTTTATCCTCAACTTTATAAAGCGCCTCTTTTGAGAACATGGCGTTGATGCTTTTGGGTTTGAGGTCCGGGCCTTCCGGCGGCAAGGGTGCAATCGGTGCCTTGCGGGTCATACCTGCCATTTTCGACAAATGCATTGCCGCCTCGGCGAGATCGGCGTTGGTCTCATAGCCGTTAACCCAGGCACCGGTTTCAGTGGCAATGGTGCGGGACGAGCCGCCCAGACCGGCGCCGATATCAAGCACCGATTGATCAGCGTTCAAAGCGAGCGGGCGAACCAGTTCGATGACATTGGCGGCGCCGCCGGGCTTGAGAAAATCCTTGCCCCAGATATCCTGGACGATCTTCAGACGGGCATCTGGCCATTGCTGGTTGGGCGAAGAGGTATCGACAAATTCCTCTTCTTCCTGCGCCTCAACGACGTCGGGGTGTTCCGGATTTCCCTGACTGCCGTCTTCAAGCAGGCCGGAATCAAGCATATCGAAATAGAGATCATCGTTGGGCGTGCCGTCGCCGCGCTTCTTGCCAAGGGAAAAAGCAGATACCAGACGCCGGCCAATAGATGGCCCGGTCGCCTTTTTCCCGCCCCTGGCTTTTTTCCTTGCCTTGGCAGGGGCCTTTTCAGGGGCCTTTTTCTTGGACTTTTTCGCCATCAATCCAGTTCTCGATCTTCAAATCGTGCCGCCGGACGCTGTGGTCGGTAAAGGTCCTGAACACTGTCCGATATTCACAGCAGGACCAGAACAGTTAAAGTGACCAAAGCAGCGTGAGCATAAGCGAAGCATCACCAATTTTCCATTTGTTGCGGCATTAATTAAACCAAAACGGAACAATTCCCGGGTCGCAAGTCATTTTCTACTGTAATAAAAGCCAAATTTCTCCTAATCATTCCTTAATATTCCACATTCCCTGTTTCCCCCGAATTCTGTTCCTGCACCCTGAAAAAGCAAATAAATTGACATCTTGTCGCGACATAGTGCGCCCGCAAGGTCCGAGACCTTGCCGATGACGCTGAAGAATGCTGCCTGGATTGTCGGGCTGTCGGGCCTCGTTATTTTGCCGCTGGTGCTGGGAAATCCGGTTGCCGTGCCGATCCTCAACCAGATCGGCATCGCCATCATATTTGCGCTGTCCTACAACATGGTGCTGGGACAGACGGGTTTGTTGTCTTTCGCCCACGCCGTATTTTTTGGCTTCGGTGGCTTTGCCGCGGTCAATGTCCTGCGCCTTGCCAGTGCCGACGGTTTGCCGATCCCGGTGCCGTTTGTACCGCTGTTTGGTGCGGCCTGCGGCCTGGCGATGGCGATCCTGCTTGGCAGTTTCACGTCCAAACGGGTCGGTATGGCCTTTGCCATGATTACCATGTGCCTGGTCGAACTGGTGATCGCCTCGGCCATCCTGTTCGGGCGGTTTTATGGCGGCAGCATTGACAGGACTTTGCCGCCTGAGTTTCTCGGCATCGACTTTCAAAGCGACATCTCGGTCTATTATCTGATCGTCTTCTGGATGCTGGTATCGATCCTTGGCATGGCGGCGTATGCCCGATCGCCGCTCGGCCGCATGGCCAATGCCGTGCGCGACAACGCCGCCCGCGCCGAGTTCGTCGGCTACAACACCCGGGTCGTTCGCTTTGCCGCGTTGTCCGTAAGCGGAATGTTCGCCGGCATCGCCGGCAGCCTGTTCGCCGTCGCCTATGAATTCGTCGGTGGTGAAGTGATCAGTATGTCGACTTCAAGCAATGTCATCATCATGGCCTACATCGGTGGCATCGGCCATTTCGCCGGCCCCATTCTGGGCGCGGTTTTGCTGACGTTGCTGCAAACCCTGTTGAGCAATTACACCGAAATCTGGGGCTTGTATGTCGGGCTGGTTTTCCTGGCGACGGTGATGCTCGCCCCCAAAGGCCTGGCCGGGGCTATCGCCACCCACTTGCCCGTCGTGCAAAACGGACACTGGCGGGAATTGCTGCGCCCCTATGGCATCAGTCTGGTCGGTGTATTTATCCTCGCCATTGGCACCATAGGTTTGCTGGAGATGTTTTCGTTTCGCAATGAGGCCGGTGTCGGCGTCAGCAAACTGGCACTTCCGGGACTGGTCGTCGATACGGCAACGATAACACCGTGGCTCGGTTTCAGCCTGGCTGTTGTAGCGGGCGGGCTGATTCTGCGCCGGGCCATACCCGTCGCCCGGGCTGCATGGTTCCAGGCGATGGAGATCAGGCGCAATCCCGACTGATCAGGAGATCACCAGTTATTGTGAACTGCTCTCGCCTGATGACTGCTGAAAGGCAGCGGCTTCCTTGCGCAGGCAATCGATGACCTCAACGCGAATTGTCATTTTCGCAACGTAGTCCGCCAGTTCGTCGCCGGACAAACTGACACCAGTATTGGTCACAGCATTTGAATTTCGCGAATAAATATCCGAGACATTCTCCAGACGATCAAGCCACTTGTCGTGATAACCCTGCCAGTCACCCTTGAGGTTGCGCGTGACGTAGCGGGCGATACTCCGGTGCGAGACAAACCGCCACCATTCGACGGGCGGGACCTCCTCGCATTTCGACGTTTTCACCCACTCCAGTGATGCGCGTAGCCGGGTTGCGCTGGATGTCGATGTTCCTGTATGCGAATTAACAGGCGCTGTCGACGGGCTGGTGGCGGAAGTCCCGGGCGCTGCCGTTTGGGACGAGGTCGCTGCTGTTTGGGACGAAGCGGTAGCAGCCGGTGCGCCGGACGCACTTGCTGTATCTTGCGAATTACCGGAACCAACCGGCATTTGCACCAGGCCCATTTGCAGCGCGGCAAAGCCACCGCCGACGATGACCACAAGGAACGCGAGTGCGATGGCCCAGGATGGTACTGACTTGCGATCCGACGCACGGCGTGACTGGCCCCGCCTTGAGGATTGTTCCGGTCGGGCTTGCGCCGGGCGTTGTCGGACCGTGGCGATACGCTGGATATGATTGGTGACCTTGCGCTTGACGATCTCGGGATTGAACGGTTTGGTTATGTAATCGACGGCGCCCAGATCAAGCCCCCTGGCCTCTTCCTCGTCGCCCTGCTTGGCCGTGACAAAAATGACGGGGATCGCCTCGGTCTGCTGATCGGACTTGAGCTTGCGGCAGACTTCGTAGCCATCCATCACCGGCATCATGATGTCGAGCAGGATCAGATCCGGCTGGCCCGAAACGGCAATTGCAAGGCCGTCTTCGCCGCTGGTGGCAAAAATGACATTGATCTCATCACTGATCAGCGTCTCGAGGAACCGGATATTCAGCGGCTCATCATCAATGATCAGAACTTTGTATTTCCTGCCGTCAGCCATTCAACGCTTCCCCAGAGCATTTTTCACCGGTCAACTTCAACGTATACATAACAGGTACCAAATATGAGATAACGACTCAACCAGACTGACACACGCGTCTACAACAATGTGAAGCCTCAATCATTTGCAGCGGCGGCCTGAAATGGCAGTATAGCGCTTCGCGAGAAAATCTGAAGTCACAGGAGATTACATGGCCGGCCCGCTTCACGGATTTCGCATTCTCGATCTGAGCGCGGTCATTTCAGGCCCCTTCAGCACCATGATCCTCGCCGATCAGGGTGCCGACGTCATCAAGGTCGAAATGCCGGGACGCGGCGACTTCACACGCCAGGCCGGTAACCGGCGCGGCGGCGTATCAGCGTCGTTCCTGAACAACAATCGCAACAAACGCTCCATCACCGTCGATCTTAAAACGCCCGAAGGCGTCGAGGTTATCAAACGCCTGGCCCGCGATTGCGATGCGGTGGTGCAAAATTTTCGCCCCGGCGTCGTCGACCGTCTCGGCATTGGGGAAGCAGTACTACGCGCCGTCGCGCCGAGCATCGTTTATGTCTCGATCAGCGGCTTCGGCGAAACCGGGCCCTTTTCCGACCGACCTGTATATGACCCGATCGTCCAGGCCCTGTCCGGGCTGGCCTCGGTGCAGGGTGGCTCGGATCAGGAGCGCCCGCGCCTCGTGCGTACAATCCTGCCGGACAAGCTGACGGCGGTCACGGCATCGCAAGCCATCACGGCAGCTCTGCTGGCGCGCGAGCGCAGCGGCGAGGGGCAACACGTGCGTCTCTCAATGCTTGATGCCGTTGTCGCTTTCCTGTGGTCGTCGGACATGGGTGGCCAGACCTATGTCGGCGAGACCGTCAGTCAGCAACGTGCCGCCAGTTTTATCGATCTGATTTATCAGACCAAAGACGGCCACATGAGTGTCGCAGTGATGACCAATCCGCAATGGCAGGCCATGTGCCGGACCTTCGGCCATCCGGAATGGATCGATGATCCCCGGTTTGCAACGACTGCCCTGCGCGATCTGAATATCGACGACCGGCTTGAATTGATCCAGTCCGTCCTGATCGATGGCACGACCGAAGAATGGATGGCCAGACTGGAGGAAGCCGGCGTGCCTTGCGCCCCGGTACTGACACGCAATGAATTGCTCGAGCATCCGCAAATCAAGGCAAGCGGCATCACTTATGAAAACGAACACCCGGAGGCCGGGCTGTTGCGCCAGGCCCGAAACGCGGCACGGTTCAGCGAGACCGTCGCGGAGCATCGCCACGCCGCACCTGCGCTTGGCGAACACACCGATCAAATTCTGGGCGAGGCCGGATTTACGGAGGGTGAGATCACCGGGCTGAGGGGTAATGGGACGGTCGGCAGTTAGGGCTCAGACGGATCCCGGCGCTCGACGGCCAGCAAGGACATATCTTCCGAGCGGCCGCGCAGGCGGACGGCCCCGACGTTTTCGAATTTCCAGATCGCCTGGTCCGGCATCTGGCGGGCAAGGTCTTCCGAGATCAGCAATTTGCGGCCGACGTCCTTGCAATAGTGCTCGATGCGGGCCGCGGTATTCACCGTGTCACCGAAGTAGACGATTTCCTGTTTGACGTCGCCGCATTGCGAGGCAACGACGGGACCGCCGTGCAGACCAATGCGAAATTCCGGCACCACGCCAAATAACTCCTTATAGCGGTGGGCCTTCGCCTTGATACGGTCCCGAATGGCAAAACAGCATTCGAGGCAGCGGGCTTTGGCGATGCCCTTGCCCAGCGGCCAGGTGACGACGATCTCATCGCCGACATAACGGTGGATCTCGCCACCCCATTCCAAAATGGGTTCGGTAATATCGAAGAAAAACCGGTTAATCAGTTCCTGAACTTCAAGGTCCCCCAGTTCCTCCGCCATCGTCGTTGAACCCTGAATATCAAGAAACAGAAATATCCGCTCTTCCTGAACCGGACGCTGGTACCGCCCGATGACAATATTGGTCAAGACCCGTGGTCCGATGACCCGCAGGATTTGTAACTGCCCGAACATGAAGAAGACAACGCACATGACATACAAAAAAAGTTTGGGCCCGGCCTGAAAACTCGCCATCGGATCAAAGACGCCGGACCAGATCCAGAGCGATATCGGGCCTGTGACGATAACGATAAATACCCCGCCCAGCGTGCGGGATATGATTGCCGGCAAGAAAGACATGCGTCGCAGAACTTCACCGTATCGACCGGGAATGAACAATAGCTCGATGCCCCAGTACATGGCGCCGCCAATCACGCCATTCAGCATGGGTTGAAAGGGTGAGTCATAAAAATCAGGCAGGCCGAACATCATCACATATACCGGACCGGCGAACGATGTCAGGATCACCAGAACAAAAAATATTTTGAGCCGCCAGAGAAAACGATTGGTCATACGCTGGCACCCCAGGACGACAAATCGATAGCGACTTTGCCAAAATGCCTGCCGTCAGGTAGCGACTGCAGGGCTGTGGCCAATTCATCGGGGCCATACACACGGTCGTCAACAACGGGCTGCAGGCCGCCGACTGACATGGCCTTCGTCATGGCTTCGAAGGCATCGCGGTGGCCGACGGCGACACCGATCATGCGGGCGCACTTCATGAACACCAGCGGCAAATTCAGCTCGGCCATCGAGCCGCCGAGATTGCCAATCAGCGAAATCGTACCGCTTGCCCGCACGGCACGGATCGATTGCTGGATCGTCGCCGCGCCACCGACTTCAACAACGATGTCGGCACCCGAACCATCGGTAAGCCCCAGCACGGCTTTGCCCCAGTCCGGCGTCTCGCGGTAATTGATGACCTCCGCCGCACCCAGCGCCTTGAGTTTTGCCGCCTTTTCATCGCTCGACGTCGTGGCAATCACGCGGGCCCCCGACATCACTGCGATCTGCAGGGCGAAAAGCGAAACGCCACCGGTGCCCTGGGTTACGACAGTATGTCCGGGCTGCAGGCCGCCTGCGTCCATCAGCGCAGTCCAGGCGGTTAACGCAGCGCAAGGCAATGTGGCGGCCTCAAGATCACTCATGTGTGCCGGTGCCTTGACGGCCGCCTGTTCGCTGACGATCATGCGCTCTTGCATGACACCATCCAGCGGTCCGCCGAGCAGGCCCCACCAGTATTCATCGCGAAACGGGCCGTTTTGCCAGTGCTGATTGAAACAGGGGCAGACCCGGTCACCCGGGGCAAAGCGCGTCACACCATCGCCGATGGCCACGACCTCTCCCACACCATCCGACAAGGGCACCAGCGGCAGGGCGCCGCTGTATTTGCCATACCCCCGGCGCACCATCAGAAAATCGCGGTAGTTAATGGAAGCCGCCTTCATGGCCAGCAGGATTTGTCCGGGACCCGGTTCCGGGTCCGCACGGGTGGTTACCTGAAGATGTTCAAAATCCCAATCACCTTCAATCTCGACTACCTGCATGTCATCCTCCCGCGCACGTTTGTCATGCGATTGTCACTCACGGGACGAGCAAGGGCCAGATCAAAGTATTGATTTGTTGCCAGTCAGATGATCAGGGTCTGAAATGCCCGATCACAGCAGGAATGCTGCCGGCATTTACCGGCGCCATCAGATGAACGCCCGATATGCCGGCGATGGCCGACATGAGCTCGGCCTGCTCAACGCATATTCTGACGCCTTCTGCCTTGGCATCTGACGCCCGGTCAAGCCTGTCGATCACTTCATCCGGCATCGCAACGCCAAAGAGATTGTCCCGCATCCACTGGGCCGATTTGACTGACGGCAGCGGGCCGTTGCCGATCAGGATGTGGACCTGGTCCGTGATCCCCTCTTCCTTCAGGATCGCCGCATAGCGCGCCACGAGGTCCATGTCATAACAGAGTTGCGTCTGAATAAATCTGGCTCCGGAGGCGACTTTGTTGTGCAGACCCTTGAGCCAGGCTTCATTGCGCTCACCGTTCGGCATGTCGGCCGCACCAATAAAAAAATCCGGTTTCGAGGGCAGTGATTTGTCGATGACTTCAACATCACCATCTGCATTCGTCGCAGACGAGGGCAAGGTGCCATTGGTCGTCATGTCGCGGACAACGGCCATGAGCTCGGCGCTCTCCATATCGAAGACAGCTTTTGCAGTCGGCTGATCTCCCCTGGTCGGATCATCGCCCCGCAGAATGAGAAGGTTTCGAATGCCCAGGGCCGAAGCCCCGAGCAGATCACTCATCAAGGCAATGCGATTGCGATCACGACAGGTGAACTGGACGATCGGCTCGATACCGTTGGCTGCCAGTGTCGCGGCGGCGGCAATGCTCGACATATGTACGCGCGCGCTGGCACCATCGGTAACATTGACGGCGTCGACCAGGCCTTTCAGCGGCAAAGCCTTGACCAACAAATCATCGGCGCTGGCGGAGACCGGCGGCGTGATCTCGGCAGTAAAAACAAAATCACCCCGGTCGAGACGCATGGCGAGGGTCGGGATGTCCGTCATCGTCGTTTGATCGTCCAAGAAGCAAAACCTTAAACCGGGCGATCCAGGCTCGCCGCAAATAATTTCGTGGTGCGCCGTATCTCGAAGCGCCTTAGGATTTGATGGCCGGGAGTATAAAGTATCAACCGAAGATGCATAGAGACGAGCACCCCGCCAATTCAATATTTTTTGCAGGCCATAAATTATGTCAGACCCACAAAACCTCGCCCAGCGTATCAACGAACTCGAAGCCCTGATCGCCCACCAGGACCAGAAGCTGGACGACATGAGCGACACCATCTCGGGGCTGTGGGACAAGATCGACGTGCTGACGCGGCAAGCGAAACAGCTTGGCGACCGGTTGGCGTCGGCCGAGGGCGATGTGCACAGCCTGCTGCCCGACGACAAACCGCCGCCACATTATTGAAAAGCGAGCCGTGTTGAAGGCGGCTCATCGACATAATTTTGAGTTTGATGATAATTTATTGAAATAATTATACAATAAATTCAATTACTTAACTGCAAAATTTCAACTGACACAATTCAGACACCTTTCTCGCGGTGAACAAGGGCATTGTCCTCCTCAGACGAACACTGAAACAGCTCAAAACAACCCGGCCCCAGGCTGGTGAGCACAAAAACGCAGGAGGTTATGATGGTTGGTATCGGAGGAGAAATTCAAGGCGCGGCAGGCAGCGAATACGAATTTGCCGGCAGCATGATCAGCGACGCTGAATTCCTGAACGATGAATTTGGTGATTTCCTGACAACACTGGACGACGAAATTGCCACGATTGGCGACGAGGTTGAAGCTTACGTTCGCCTCAGCGCCGCAGACTACAACTAGACATCACAAACCAGCGAAGCAACAAGGAGGACCGTTAAAGAAATTTATCCATTCCCGGGGGCGCTTTTACTCTCCTGTTTTAGCGCCCCGACGACCGCAGATATGCGGCTCCAACACCCGGATATCCCTCTCCCAGGATATCCGGGTGTTTTTTTGTACATTATCACTTCCCCTGTTATTTTTTTGAAACGGCAGCAAGTCCGCCTATCGATTTGCCGTCAAGGAAAATGGCTGTGACCTGAGTAGCGCCCGAACTGGAAACCGGCTAAATCAACCTTTGGTATGATCGGTCCGACAAGTGCTCTCAAACGCCTCAGGCATTTTCGATTTGCCCGTGTTTTGTGACCATATTAAAGTATGGAAATAGCGTTCAACTTTCTGCCGCCCGACTAACCTTCGAGGTTTGAATTGATGCAGAAAATTTTCATTTTGACTTGTACCTGTATGCTGTTCATCGCAACGGCGTCCAGAGCAGATACCATCACACTGGTTGGAGATCCGTGGTGTCCCTACAATTGTGAACCTGGCAGCACCAGGCCAGGTATTCTGATAGAAGTTGCCCGCAAGGCATTCACCAATAGCGGCCATACGATCAAATATCTGACGGTGCCGTGGTCACGAGCCATCGAAATGGTGCGTCATGGGAAGGCAACCGGCATCGTCGGCACCGGCCCCGGGGAGACACCGGATTTTGTCTACACAGCGAAAGAGATTTTGCAGGTCGAGCACACTTTCTTCGTCAGATCGACCGATACCTGGCGCTACCAAAATCTTGAGTCTCTGACAAGCAGGACCCTTGGGGTCATACGCGGCTATTCGCATGGAGACCTGGAGACGAAGTACATCCTGCCAAACGTTAAAAACAAAAAGAGGATACAGTTGGTAAGCGGGCATGCGCCATTACCACGTTTGCTTAAAATGCTAACGCTGCATCGCCTTGATACGCTGATCGATGATTCCATCGTGTTCACCCGGACACTGAAGAATTTGCCGGGCTTCAGCAACGTCAAGCCCGCCGGCGTATACGCGAAAGAGAAAATATTTATCGCATTCTCCCCGGCCCTCAAATCCTCACAGGCGCATGCTGAAACGCTGAGCCGTTTCATCGAGAAGGATGGCGGTTCCGGCGTTAAGGCAATTATTGACAAATACCTTTATTGAAAATTGAACGGCCCGGTTAATTCTCCTGAGAATCAGGCTGCGTCAAACCTTGCCTTGTTTTGCGCCATCCAGTTTTTCATGTCTTCTTCTGTCTTGCCTGAGTCCTGCATGACATCAGCATGCGCCGCGCCATAATGCGGTTTCAGGGCCTCCATCCAGGCTTCAAAGGTTTCGCCGCTGGCTTCATGTTCGCACAGGTCGCACTTGAGAGTTTTCACAATATCGTCCCGATCAGAAGTGACAGAAATGAGGTTCCGCAGAATGGTATTCGGGATGGTATTTATTGCCGAGGTCAGTGGCCAGAAATATCTGCCCATGTTATTCCTTTCTTGCCCACATAAAAGGAATTCGGAATGTCTGTTTCTGTTGCGATGTACGATAAATCACTCAGCGAAATCGGCGAGCGCCTCGACGCGCTTGCCCTCGATATCCATCTAATGACCTTTGACGACGCCGGGCGGCTGTGGGATGACGGCGTCGAAGTATCGCGAGATGAGGCGGAAATCGATTACGTCTGGCTCTCGGCCCGGTGCAAAATGGATGGTGCCCTCGAAAAAGCCTTCGAGTTCGTGCTGGCCTGCAAATCGGTTGGTGTTGTGCAGACTTTTAACGCCGGACTGGACGATCCCTGGTACAAAAAAATATCCGACAAGGGCACGCGCATCTGCAACAGCAGTGCCCAGGCGGTGGGGATTTCGGAATACGTTCTGGCCCAGGTCATGAGCGTGATCCACCCGGTCGAGGATCAACGTAAACTGCAGGCAGAAAAAAAGTGGCAGGTCACGCCGTTTCGGGAAATGTCGCGGACAAACTGGCTGATCATCGGCTACGGCCCGATCGGTGAGGAAATTGCCACGCGCGTCAAACCCTTTGGCGCGTCAATATCTGTCATCCGCCGGACGCCCCGTGCCGCCGACAACGCGGACAGGGTCGGAACCCTGGCGGACCTCGACGCTTTTGCAAAGGACGCCGATGTTATCGTCCTCGCCTGCCCGCTGAACGATGACACGCGGGGCTTCGCCAACAAACATTTTTTCTCGACCGTCAAACCAGGGGCCATCCTGGTGAATATCGCCCGCGGCCCGCTGATCGATGACAAAGCCATGATCGCTTCGCTCGACGACGGTCAACTTGCGACCGCCATTCTCGATGTCTTCCACGAAGAACCGCTGCCAACCGACAACCCGATGTGGTCGCATCCGAAGGTGCGCCTGACGGCACACACCTCCTTCGCCGGCGAGGCGGTTAACGCAAGATGGGACATATTGTTCCTCGAAAACATCGCCTGCTTCGTCAACGGCGAGACGCTGAATTACGAAGTCGATCCAATAATTATCGTCTGAACCAGGCTGGTTGGCCCGGGAAGAGGGCCGGCTATCTAGCCAAGGTTTTCGCTGATCTGGACAACCGGTGCGGCGTCAGTGAAATTGGGGATATCCCCCATCACTTCCGCGCCGTGCTCTTCCAGCGATTTTTGCAAGGTCTCCATGCTTTCAAACTCAACGAATGCCATAACCTGATAGGGGGCGGGTGTCTCAGGGTCCGGAGTGCCGAGACCCTTGACCGCGCGCGCGCTGACCAGGTTGTCGCCCCACAGTTTGCCGACCAGTTCTAGGTGCGACCCCATATAATAATCCATATCGAATTTCGAACCCGGTGTGTTCGGATACATCACGGTCACTGTAATCGTCATCTCTACCCCCAATATTGAACAGGTTTATTTTTGTGGTGGACAAATCATCGATAAAACGACGACGCGATGTCAAATCTCTATTGTGTGATGGCTGCGACTTCGACGGTTTCGTTCCGATATTTGTTAGGAATGTGCGGTCAGGCGGTATCGTGAACGCATAGGTTTGCACGCCATATTGAGCGAACAGTCTCAGGTTATATTAGGTATTTTGATTCTAATATTTGTAATCCAATATAATTTGTAAGCATACATCCGATTTTTCTTAAATAATGTCCATAATTAGTAAATGGATATATGATTTCTGGTCATAAATACTTAATAAGTTACATCCCCGATACAAATATTCGCCTGATCGAAATCAAGCCGTTACACGATCTCCCTACCGTTCTCCCAACGATCAACATCTTCCACCATCGAATGGCTCATGTAATCACCCGGGAGTAACACCCATGAATTTGTTTTCCAAGTTTTCTGACCTCAAGACCAAACCAAAGATATTGATCGGTGTGCTTTCGCCGATGGTATTGCTGCTGCTTCTGGGCGGCATCTCGGTCTTTAACATCAACTCAATCACGGACACGAACGAACGTGTCGAGCACACGCACAATGTGCTCGCCAGTGCCAACGGTATCGTCAGTTCGGCGGTCGACATGGAAACCGGTATGCGGGGCTACTTGCTGGCCGGCAAGGAAGGTTTCCTCGACCCCTACAACGGTGGCCAGAAATCAACCTACGACGGCATTGCTGCGCTGAAGGATACGGTGAGCGACAACCCCACACAGGTCGGACGCCTGGAGGAAGTCGAAAGTGTCTTGCGCGAATGGCAGGCCAAAGTTACCGAGCCGACGATTAAACTGCGACGCGAGATCGGCGATGCCAAAACCATGAACGACATGGCGGCACTGGTCGGCGAAGCCCGCGGAAAAGTCTTCTTTGACAAATTCCGTGGCCAGATCCAGACCTTCATCGACCGCGAGACAAAATTGCTGCTTGCACGGCGTGAAGCCTTTGAACAGGCGCAAGGAGAAGTCGCCACCGGCGTCAAACTGATTGAAACGACCGGCAAGTGGGTTGATCACACGCACGTTGTGCTGGCCCATGCGGCGAAAATCCTCGCCCACGCCGTCGATATGGAAACCGGCATGCGCGGGTTTTTGCTGGCGGGTGAGGATGGTTTCCTCGCACCTTACACGGCCGGCAAGACCGCTTTTTTCGCCGATATCAAGGCGTTGCGGGAAACCGTCAGTGATAATCCGGCCCAGGTCGCCCGTCTGACGGCAACTGAAAAGACGATCCGCCAATGGGTCGACACTGTGACAGAACCGGCCATCGCGCTGCGCCGCCAAGTCGTTGCCGGCAGCAAAACCCTGCAGGATGTCGAAAACCTGGTCGGGCGCAAACTCGGCAAAAAATACTTTGACGCGTTTCGCGGCCAGATCGCTGCCTTCAGCAAGGTCGAATCCGATTTGATGCACGAACGGCAGGAGACCGCCGTCACGGCCGAAAAGAATGTGACTGAAAACCTCGAAATCATGCAGAAGAACGAGGCCTGGGTCACGCACACCTACAAGGTGATCCAGCACGCCAATTCCATTCTTTCCAGTGCTGTGGATATGGAAACCGGCATGCGTGGATATTTGCTGGCCGGCAAGGAAGATTTTCTGGCACCCTATA